>Ga0213828_1000001_pt1 | contig 906216 bp, 704 predicted proteins | sample MC6MC0897MG_FD_180664 | JGI IMG/M metagenome (GOLD analysis project Ga0213828, IMG submission 180664) | Enriched soil aggregate microbial communities from Iowa State University, Ames, United States - MC6-MC0897-MG | ecosystem: Environmental > Terrestrial > Soil > Unclassified | place: USA...
TAAAATGTGTTTCATAGTTAAGTTAGATTAATTTTGCCTGCTTATAATTTGCTATCGTAAATATTGCCTTTTAAGCGAGCTTAAAAGATTAACAAATAGCCATTAGGAATGGTTTTTAATCTATCAAATTATCTGATTCAAAACAGAAATGCAATGGCTGGAAAAACAGCTTCAAAGAGTTAAAAGAAAATTGAAAGAGGTCATTACATTTTGACATGAATGGGTTGATCTACTAAGCCTTTTCGCTCTTTTAGATTTAAAATTATAAATATTGATTTGGCGTTTTTCGCAGATATTTTTTAAAGAATTCTATAAATGCACTCGGGCTAGAAAAATCTAATTCATGAGCCGTCTCGTTCACATTTCTACCATTGGTTAATAATTCTATTGATTGATGCAGCCTCCATTGTTGCCTCCAGTCCTGATAAGACATGCCTGTTTCTTTCATAAAAATGCGTCCAATTGTTTTTTCAGTTATCCCGATTTCTAACGCAAATTTCTTCATTAGCGGAGGTTTTGACTTCCCTATATTCCATTGGTCTATATAGGGTTGAAATCTTGGATCCGATGGCTCTACTAAAGTTAAGTTTTCACGGGATGCGTTCTGAAATTCTTCAAAAAAAACAGCTGTTATATTTTTCTGATTGTTCCAGAGCATATCCCAAGGCCAATACGATATGCGTTCAATAACCTCTCGTAATAAAGGGCTGATATTCATAATTATTAGTTCATCGGGTAAATTTTTAAACTTATTGGGATCAAAATATATAGAACGATAAGCGACTGTATTTCTAATCGTAACGCTATGTAATACATTTGGTGGAATCCATGCCGCCATTGTGGGCGGTAATAAACTCTGTGTACTATCGGTACGTATTGACATGCATCCGCTTGGAGCATATAATAGTTGTGCTTTTTGATGTTTGTGGCTTCCTGAATCATGAGCATTCAATTCTGACGCAATACCAATTACAGCAGTATCTATTTTGTCGGGATCAAAGTAATCATCTTTAGCTATGTATGTCATTGTCTTAATATTGATATTTTTTGTCTTAATACCAATAACAAGATACGATAAATCATGTGTTATTTTGCAAAATAATTAAAGTGAAAAATGAAAAACAAACCAAATTTGATGCTATTAATCATCTTGATTATGTTTCCGCAATTTGTCGAAACAATTTATAGCCCTGTATTACCCAATATTGCGCAAGCATTTCAGGTAAGCAATCAGCAGGCTTCATTAACCCTATCATTTTATTTTATTGCTTTTGCACTAGGTGTCATTTTTTGGGGCATTTTATCCGATATAATAGGGAGAAGAAGCGCTATGATCTTGGGACTGTTTACTTATGCAATAGGAGCTTTTATGGCACTATTAACAAAAGATTTTAATATAATATTGATTGCTAGGGTAGTGGCAGCTTTTGGAGCTTCCGTAGGTTCTATTATAACACAGACGATCCTCCGGGATGTATATCGAAAAGAAGAACTTGGTTATGTTTTTTCTATTATTGGGATTGCGCTCTCCATAAGTCCTATTATCGGTTTTATGGCAGGAGGTTTTATAACTAAAGGTTTTGGTTATCATGGGGTATTTATGGTTGTTTTGCTGGTTGCAGTATTACTATCGATTAGCATTATACTGCTTCTGCCTGAAACAAAACCACAACTTAAGCGAGATCGTCCAAAAGTAGGAGTCGTTTTACTGGAACTGTTACATGATAGGATAATTTGGTTAAGTGCTTTACTAGTGGCCTTATTCAATATCATGTTATTTAGTTACTATTCTCTAGCCCCATTTATATTTGAGCACTCCGGCTATAGTCCTATACACTTTGGATATAGCGGTATTGTACTTGCCATTGGTTCGTTAGCAGGGGGGATGTTAAATAAAAGGCTTGTTTGTTTAAATTTTTCTGCACAACGATTGATTTATTTGTCATCTTTTATTTCTGTTATCGGTGCATTTGGTGTATTCATGCTGCAGGACAGTTTATGGTTTCTATTACCCATTATGTTTGTCCTGATTGCGTTCAGTATTGCAATACCCAATATATTAAGTCAGGCACTAATCAAATATAGAGAAGTTGCTGGAACTGCAGGAGCTATATTTGGACTGCTTTATTATACGCTTATCGGTTTAGGTCTTATAGCTTCAGGATGGATTCAAGATTTAGGTGTGGTACTCATTTCATCCTCTTTGTTGACTATCTTATTGGCGTATACCTATAGAAAGTATCTACCCTAAGGAAGTTACATTACTCGGCAAATAGCTACTTTTACGCCATAACAGATCAATATATCATCATGAAGAGAATAGCTTTTTTTACAGATACGCATTTAGGCCAGGAAGTTTATTTAACAAATGATTATTTACGTTCTGAAAAAATGAATTACCGGGAAGAGCCTGATGTGCATAAAGAAAATTTAACAGCTGCTTTAAAAGATATTGTTAAAAGAGGAATAACTGAGGTTGCATTTGGAAGGGATACAGGATCAAAAAAGAAGCAAATTCGGACTTTTTTAACACCCTTCGTTTGTATGGTATCAAACCCAGGATTATTCTTGGTAATCATGATTCTTTTTCAGAAGTTCCAAAATATTTTATTTCTGATTTTGCATCAGATGCACAGGTGATGTTAAACGTACAGGAAGATAACTTTTTTTAAATATATTTATTTGGATACATCTTCTAACGCTAATACTGCTGGACAGTTGATATGGCTCAAAGAACAGTTGCAAACAGTAAAAAAAAATATTATTTTTTCGCATCATCCTATTTTAGAAATCAGTACTCCAATTGATTATCTTGGTGTAGCTCTGAATAGACGGGACGAAATAAAATATGCTTTATTTCAGATTGACAATAAAGTAACTATCTTTTGCGGACATTACCATATGGAAGATATTACGTCTGAAAAAAAATATACTCCAATATTCAACCCTTGCTTGTTCCTTTCAGATAGAAAGTGATCGTGATCTCAAAGCGTCGACACAGGCCTGTTGCACTTCTCGTCTCATCACATCTGTGGTGAGACCTTGATCATTACTGGCAATTTCAAATGGAATAACAGCAAGTCTGTTCCCGCCCTGTATAGCGCTAGATTGTAATGCTGTTGTATTGACTGTACTGCTGGCGTTACCAGCTGACCTAAAGGATTCTTCTCTTCCATTGGCAAATACAATTTTATCAATTAAAGATTTTTAAAGTTCATATTGTAGCTCCTCACCGGTATAAGAAAACTTGATGATTTCATCCCCAATCGTGATGACTTTTCCTTTTTTCTGTCCACAGTCCATCAGATAGATGACATCTTCTTTTTGTTGCGCAAAAGCTGTGGACGTGCATATCAGTAAAGTGAAGAGATAAATTGTAAATTTTAAAATGTGTTTCATAGTTAAGTTAGATTAATTTTGCCTGCTTATAATTTGCTATCGTAAATATTGCCTTTTAAGCGAGCTTAAAAGATTAACAAATAGCCATTAGAAACATTTTTTAATACAATAATCCCTTTACAACCATTTAATTGTATAAAAAAAGCCCTCAAGGAAGATGTGGCTTGGTGCGTTTTCAAGCTTAATTTGTTCACAGGATCCCATTCTTTTTAATATAATCCATATGAGCATATAAGATATGTAGGTATTTATTCGGTTAATTATGAGGATATACTTTTTTTTAAAAAAAAATATAAAACATCTTAGATGGAAAAATGTTAACTTGTTAAAAAGTGTATAAAGTACAATTAGCTTGAGTATTACAGACCTTTTATTAGAGAAACTTTAATAAAAATTTTGGAACAACGAAATGTGATTATCTCATAATATTTTGATTCAAAGTTTTTCTGACATTTTTTACATATAATTATTAATCATCAACAAAAAAATCAAAATGAAAAAAGTAAACATGGACATTGAAAGTAACCGAGAAAAGAAGTTTTATGAAAGCCCCGTATTTCTAACCACAGTTTTGGATCTTGAGGAGGGAATTGCAGCAGCATCAGTGCAGACAGGTATGCAGCAAGAGCATAATGAAGAAAATCAAAGTTTTGATGTAGAATGGTAATCTTTTAAAAATCTAGACTGAATTATGAAATTCTTTACATCAATGCACTTACCGATTACCTGTATTATATTAATGTCAGTGTGCTTCATCGGATGCAAGAAGGATAAAAATAGCGACAATGAGTTGGAATTAGGAAAAACGGAAGTTACTATTAAAATTTCCGGATCAGAAGCCCAAGTTCAAAATGGCAATAAAATGTCTCTTGGTAAATCAAAACAGCAAGATCTTAAACATAGCGAATTGTTTTCTTTAAATGATGAGTATCATGTGTTGGCGACATTGATTCCGCAAGAAGATATAACTAAGCCCGAAGATAATGTTTCGATTAGATCAAGTGGGATGAAAGCTGCTGCTGTTCAAACTCCGGTTGCAAGTGGTACAGTATATTATCTGGCGGTTTACCGAGAGACTGGAGAATATGTGACTCATCAGCAATATACCTATGTACCTAACCAAGAACCAAAGATTAATGTGAACCCTGGAAAGTATATCTTTTTAGCAGTAGCTTCAGGCACGAATACCTTACCTACAATTAACTTTAATCAACCTCTATCCCAGATTAATCTTTCTATCACAGATGCTTCTGTAGATATGATGTATTTCAAGCAAGAGATGGAAGTTCAGGCTGGTGCTGTCAACAATCTGAATATAGTATTACGCCATCTATTTACTCAAGTTGTGCTTACTGTAAATACCGCGGAGATCGGCGATGTAGTTTCTATCGGAGCGGCCAGTATCACACCTAACCTTTCTGTTGCCAATGTTTCCTTGCAAGATGGTTCATTATCATATCCTCCAACTGCTACTTCGGCGCCAAAATCGTTTAGTTTTACAAATACGACTGGTCAGACCTTAGTTTCTAATCCAATATTTATTTTTCCTTCAAACAGTACAGCTGGTTCAGTTACGATAGGAAGTTTTCAGATAGGGACGGTTTCGAAACCTTTGACTTTTTCAAATTTGACATTAATGGATGGTATCAAATATACGATTGATTTTCGCTTATTGGCGGCAGGTATTAATATAGGTTTTGAAACATGGTCCTCCGGTAATCTCATTTATGATGCAGGTCAGGATCGTTACGGATTCACATTGTCAGATAATGATTATGGCAATTACTGGTTTTATAATCACCTGTTGCCAAAGAAGCTTGGGGGTACCAATCAAGGGCCTGATCCAGTTATTAATGGTGCTTCGGGAGATCCTTGTGCACAAGTCTTACCGAAAGGTATCTGGCGGTTACCTAATGAAGATGAGGTGAATCAATTATTGACACATACAGGGCCAAACGGTGTTGATAATCCTCACAATGTAAATACATGGGATCCTGCGAGATATGTAGATTATTTTGATGGAGTAGGATCAGGAACAAATCTTGGTATGTTTTTCGGGACGCAGAATAATCCGACCGTTGCACGTCATGATCACCTTTTCTTTGTTTATGCTGGAGCCTACCATAATGAGAATACGCAAGGACCCACCATTGGACATGAAGGAAACTATTTAATTACAGGTACAGGAGGTGGCTATAGGGAATTTCATCTAACTGGAGCATCTGGTAATATTGGTTATGGCGCATCTGTGGGACAAGCGGATCAATTATCAGCTTATCAGATTAGATGTGTTAAAAATTAATATTCTGTTAGATACAAACAAATATTAAAAGTATTCTTCAATTGCTTTTTTTATAAAAAAGGTTGAAATTTATGAACTATTACTCGTTTATAAATTTCAACTTTTTTATTATGGGGGTATTTTGACAGCGTTAGCATTAGTAAATTTTCAGTTTAATTTTTAGTGATCATCGGCTGTTGAATTTTTTAACTTATGTCTGTTAGTATGATTTCAATGAGTAGCTGTTAAACTAAATGCATTCTATTTTCTGTAACTATCTTTTGCGGACATTACCATATGGAAGATATCACGTCTGAAAAAATATACTTCAATATTCAACCCTTGCTTGTTCCTGTCAGATAGAAAAAGATGTTGATACTGTCATTATAAACGATCAGATTTATAGATACAGCATCATAACAATCGAAAAATGATCATATTAACAGAACCCTGATTAGGTTTAATAAGTACTATAATTACTGAGTATATCAAATAGGCTAATCGCTAAAGACAATTTTTCTTGAAAAAAAATCATAAATAGATCGATCACAAGTCAAAAATCATTTCATTCACATCGCCCGATAATGTTCATTTATTTATACAGCTACCATGAACATTGGCTTATTACCTTTAATGTGGTAATAAGCTATTCACTTCCGAGATGATTTCGTTGAGATCAAAAGGTTTTGCTAGAAAGCTGTCAGCTCCCGCTTCCATGGCGATCTTATTTCCATCTCCACTCGCAGATATCACAATAACAGGTAACTTTTTTATCTCCGGATTATCCCGGATTATTTTTAAAATCTCATCCCCTGGCAAGATGGGCATCCAAAGGTCCAGCAGTAGCAGATCGGGCGATTGCGTTAAAATTTCATTAATAATATGAATACTATTGATCTGTGGTAAAACCTCAAACCCCTCAATCTCCAGAAGCATCTGGAGCACATCAAGTATTCCTTGATCATCGTCACAAACCATTATCCTTTTCTTATCCATAGCATTAACTTTTTATGATTGGCAACGTAAAATTAAAGGTCGATCCTTCACCCACTTCACTTTCTACCCATAAGGTTCCTTTGTGATTCACAATAATTTCATGAGAAACATACAGGCCGATTCCTAATCCAGGGTATTTTTTTTGAATATCGCTTGCTCTGAAAAATCTTTCAAAAATCTTGATTTTATCTTGGTGACCGATACCCATTCCATAATCTTTAACAGAAATTTTCACAAAATTTCCTACTGTATTGATATATACTTCTATGTTTTTAGATTCTGGAGCATATTTTATTGCATTTGAAATCAAGTTGTTAAAGACCTGTAAAACCTGCATCTCATCACCATTTACAAGAGCGTTCGTACATCCTGTAAACGAAATCTGATATCCCGGTGTGGCAACAGATAGATTTTCAATTGCATCTTTAATCGTTTTATCAATTTCAAAAGGTTCTACATGTAGCTCGATATTTCCGGAATGAATCTTTGAAGTATCCAGTAATTTAGAAATAAGTTTGTTTAATTTTTCTATATATAGCGCTACTTTATCGAGCGAAGTAGTAAAAAGATCGGGATTTTTAGCAGGATCCATACGCTGAAGCAACTGTATAAGACTTTTGATTGTTGTTAACGGAGTTTTCAATTCATGACTTGCTATAGAAAGGAAATCATCTTTTCTACGGTCCAATTCCTTTTTATCCGTAATATCTTCTATAGCAATGAGTATCCTGTCTTTATATTGTCCTTCAAACTCTATTCTATAAGCATTTAGAAGCATCACTTTTTTTCCAATATGCTGAAAATGATGTTCCACTTCATAATCTGTGACCGGATTATTTGTAGGCAATATTTTCGTTAAAAGATCTTTTAACGTTTCAATGTCCCATTGATGGTTTCCGAGTTCAAAAAGTACTTTACCTACCGTTTCTTCCTGAGTAACTTTAAACGAACTCAGAAAGTGATTATTTGCACTCAAAACGACGTAGTTAGAATCGAGAACTAATAAACTTTCTCTTACTGTTTGAATGATACTGGATAAGAAAGCCTCCTTTCCCATCAATTCTTTAGTGCGTTGCTGAATTTTTTCTTCTACAGAAGATTTCTCTTCACGCAATTCGTACTCTACCTTTTTCCGATTTGTTACATCATTTTGCACTCCAATAAAGTGCGTAATCAGTCCGTCATCATTTTTAACCGGAGATATGAATAATTCATTCCAGAACAATTGACCATTCTTTCGGTAGTTTCTAATTTCGACCTTACACTCTATGCCATCTCTTATACTTTCTTTAAGAAGTTGTCTTTCAGCTTGCGATCTGTCCTGGGCTTGAAGGAAACGACAGTTATGACCTATTATTTCATCTTTACTGTAACCGGATATTTTTTCAAACGCACTGTTACAATAGATTATAGGATTATCGGGTTGTAAATTATCTGTGATAATAATACCCGAGTTTGCCGAATTTAAGGCTTGAAGATATATATGGAGATTCTCATTTATCATAAAATTTATTTTCGTTACATGCAGTTTTTATCAGGATGTATAGACTGCATTTCAAAATATATTAATTATAGAATCAATTTTACAAATACTATGCCTTTACAAGGACCTCATCTTTTATAATTTTCTACAAGCGGATCGTTTACTGCCCATAAAACCTTCCCGATAATCATCTTATTTAAAGATATCTTGCCATCATTTAGCGGACTTTATTGAGGTTTTAACGGTTAAAAATAAGTGAATTAAGTTTTTTGTATCCATCCAATGGAAAGATAATTTATAACAAATTAGCATTGTCGATCAAAAGGTATTTTTTCGATGAATATAAGGTAGTGTGGTAGTTATAAACCGTAGAAATTCGTGAAGGTTAGGTATTTTTTGATTGTTCTTTACATGCCATAAGGAAATTCGAATTTATTACATTTCGTTGCTAAAGATCATTTAAAAATGATGCTTTAATTCCGTTGTAAATTTAATTCCCTGCTATATGTAATTTATAAATCGATCTTCTTGTTTAACTTTTACGTTCAGCGATCATCTCCAGGACTTTGTTATAAATTGATTAAAATCAAAAGGGCCTAATTCTCATTAGACCCTTTATCTTGGCGTTCAACTGCACAGTAATTTTTATGTTTCTTATCGTTTCCTCTTCCAAATGGTTTTGGGACACTTGGATTTTATTACTGCACTACGTCATTTATCGTTTTATACTTAATAAAAAGTAATGTTGAGTACTGCTTTATATGAGATGAACACTTGGGCTCAGAAAAAGTTCATATAAATAAATATTTTTTTGATTTTTCGGAACTTTTTGAATAATTACCGCTATAACATAATTGTTTCCTGGCAAGTACGTTTTATCGAAGGTGTTTCGGCTTTAAGTTTTGTTCTGCACATTCGACAATTTCAGCGATTCTTTTTTGTCGTACCTGCGGTTGTCTGGCAAGAACAATCCATTGTAAAATAGCTTTCTTTACCGATTTGCTTAAACTTACATAGAACGCTTTAGCATGAGGTTTAGTTGCAAATTCCGCTTCAAGATCTTCTGGGATAATCAATTCTTCCACCTCATCCAGTAGTGTCCAGAAACCATTTTCCTTTGCAATTTCTATGCTTTTGTGACCAGCTTCATGCAGGAGGCCGTTTTCAATGAGATGTATTATTTTTTGTTTATTGATTTTTGACCAAGTACTTTTAGGTTTACGTCTGCTAAAATATTGATGGGAAGTTTCATTATCGACAGAAATCTTTTTACTGTCAATCCAGCCGAAGCAAAGTGCAACATCGACTGCCTCACTCCAGGTAATCGATTTTTTTTCAGAACTTTTTTTATGAAAAACAATCCATACAGCCTGTTTTGTCTGATGGTTTTCCATTAACCATTCGCGCCAGGCTCTACTATCAATAGGATAAAATATTTCTATTTCTTGCTTCATCATTTAAAGCGATAGTTTCAGGTTCTATTGTTCCAGTATCGAACGTCTTAATATACCGTAAATGTAATGATAAACTGAATGGTATTGCTAAACTTCATGTGAAAAACAGGAAGCATTATGATTAGTTATATTCTTTTACATTAAAACTATTGTTGATTAATATTACATTAATCAACAATAGTTGTTTTAAAGAAGTTTTTATTCCTCTAGCTAAAACAGTATTTTGTATTGATTACAGCGTTGCCATATCAATTACAAAACGGTAACGAACATCGCCTTTTTCCATCCGTTTATACGCTTCATGAATATCTTTAATATCGATCAGTTCAATATCCGATACAATATTATGTTCAGCACAGAAATCTAACATTTCCTGCGTTTCTTTAATACCGCCTATACCCGAGCCGGCTAGACTTTTACGGCCATCTAATAGTGCAAATGGCGGTATTTGAGAAGGGACTGCAGGAATTCCGACACAAATATGTGTTCCGTTTGTACGTAATAGAGATAAATACGATGCGATATCATGTTCTGCACTAACGGTATCTAATATAAAATCAAATGTTCCTTTAGCAGCTTCAAACTGTTCAGGGTCTGTTGTTACAACAAAATGGTGGGCACCTAATTTTCTGGCATCCGCTTCTTTTTTAGGTGAAGTACTTAGCACCGTAACATCAGCACCAAATGCAACAGCAAATTTCACTCCCATGTGGCCTAAGCCGCCTAATCCTAAGATTGCGACTTTGTGACCTTTTCCCACTTTCCAGTGGCGTAGGGGAGAATAAGTAGTTATGCCTGCACATAACAAAGGGGCTATTGCTGCTAAATCTAACTTATCAGACACATGTAGTACAAAATCTTCATTAACGACGATTGTTTTAGAATAGCCACCATATGTAGGCATACCATCCGTGTACGGATTCACACCATTGTAAGTTTGTACGTTACCATTTTTACAATATTGCTCCAATCCATCCTTGCAATTTTCACAATCTCTACAAGAGTCCACCATACATCCTGTTCCGGCTAAATCACCGATTTTGAATTTCGTGACTTCAGATCCGATTTGAACAACCCTTCCTACGATTTCATGTCCCGGTACCATGGGAAATAAACCTTCAAACCAATCATTATTAATCTGATGTAAATCCGAGTGACAAACCCCACAAAATAAAATATCAAACTGTACGTCCTTAGGCCCCAGTTCACGACGTTCAAAGTTCCATTCGGCAAGCTCAACACCAGCCTGCTGAGCCGCATATCCTTTTGTTGTAATCATAGATTCTGTTTTAAATAAATTAATTTTTTATTTGATAGCTTTTTCTAAATCCTTGCGGAGTTAGGCCTATATTTTTCTTGAAAAATTGATTAAAATTGGACTGATCTGCAAAACCTATACTAAATCCGATTTCTTGTAAACTCCAGTCCGATTGTATCAATAAAGCTTTACTTTCTTCCAGTAAGCGATTTTTAATGTGTGTGCTTACATTTTGCCCCGTATACTTCTTTAATATCGCATTTAAATAATTTGGATGTATAGCGAGCGAGTTGGCAAATTCTTTAGCCGTTTTAATGCGTACAGGATTATGCCTATTGATATTCGAAGCTTCTGCTTCCAGTAATTGAAAAAAATCGTGAATTTGTCTATATTCATCACTAACAATATCTGGTTTTGGAAAATTAGCGACCTGTAAACTTTCGATCATCACCATTTGCATATACGTTTGTAAGCGGTCCTCTGTCATATCATCCTGATCTTCATATTGCCTTAGCATGATTTCAAACCAATGGTTTAAAGGAGCTAGATCATTTTCTCCCAATCGAATGACATTTTTCTCTATTTTACTAAACAGCTCATATTTTTCCATAGCAACTTTTAAGATCGGCTGCTCATCCAGATAACGCTTTTTAAACAGAACGTAATATCCGTCAGAATCATCAGAAAGATTTTTCCAGGAGATTATTCCGTTCGGATGCAGAAATATAATTGTCGGATTATCTATATAATAAGTGTGGATACCAATAGTAAGAATACCTGTACCTTTAGAAATATATAATATTTTATAAAAATCCCTACGATGTGGAGACAAATAATTTTTACAAGGATCTTCTTTTCGGCTCACCACACGAATATTCCAATTCTCAAAGTAGGCATGACTTACTGGTAAGAAATCCTCTGAATTTCGTAACAAATCTATTTTTTCGACATCCGAAGCTTTCAACATAATGAGATCTTAAATACTTTATTGGATACAAATGTACAGGTTGTCTTTTTCAAACTATTATGATTTACTTTCTGTTTTTTATGAAAATCAAAGGTCACACCAAATAAGAATATGAACCAACCTAGGTGGAAATCAATATTGATGCGCCATAGCTAATTTAAATAATATTTAAGATAGTTGCTCTATTTCATTATCGAGAAAGTAGATGCATAACTCCATTTTTTTCAACATGCTGGGGTTAATTAAAGAAGGAGGGTCTGATGTCTCAGAAAGGAGTATAAAAAATCCTCCTGAGGTTTTAAGCTCAGGAGGATATCAAGTGCGGAAGAAGGGACTCGAACCCCCACGCCTTGCGGCGCCAGATCCTAAGTCTGGTGCGGCTACCAATTACGCCACTTCCGCATTAGGATTTCTTTGATGTCGCAAATATAAAAACGAAACCTATACTTTGCAAGTATTCTGCTTTTATTCGTTATGGCAGATACAGATGATGCTGTTTATGAGCGGGATATTTTTTTAGCAAATTCATTTTTTTTGTTTACAATTCTATTTTAGCTTCATGATAATAAACATCAAGCTTTGAAAATATGATTGTATGTGGAAGACTTTGCTCCCAAAAGCACCCAAATTAATCGAAAACTAGATTCATTTAATGTTCTGTATCCATATAGTTTTTTTATAAGGTTGTTTTATATGTAAAACAGCTAATATTAGCGCGTCAAGAATCCTGGTGAATGGATTGAAATATTCTGTATTTTAATTAACTCATTTGTAGCGTTTTGCAAGGGGGTGATAGCAATGTGAAATGCTTTTTTTCTTTGATTATTTATTTAATGTTAATCTTTACCTCAGCGATCATTAAGATATGTTTGTGCTTTGCTGGTGGTGACAATAGCACCATTGATTGGTAGTGCATATTACTTTTTTAATTATCAAATGAAATTTCAATTGTATGTTCATAATGGTACAGTTGAATTCACTCAACAGGGATTAACGTGATCCTTGTTGAGTTCATTTTCTTTCCATATTATTTAACATCGATATGTGTGGTAAGAAAATATCCTCCTAGCATGGAGTTAATAATAGACGTCGATAAAATATTATTACTGGATCTTTTGCATTGTCCATAATTAAATCCTTTGTAAAGTTAAGAATAAATGATGTTTTCAATTAGCATTATTCCAAGGTTTAAAATCAGATGAGACAGGTTTTGTCAGATCAAATTCGACTGAAAAGACCCTTTCCGAACCTATCCGCCTCAAGTTGTACGAAAACTTAGTCTCATCAATTGTTACCCACCAGACATTATAAGCAGCGTAATCGATAAGTTCTTCAGTTGATGCATCAGCTGGAAACATCTGCATATGAGCTGTTCCTTCGTTGGTAGCGGTCCCGCCATAAAAAGTAATTTTATCAGGATTTCCATCCGGCTTTCTATGATCATGTTTTAGTTCTACAAGATTATTGTTCAAAGAGAAGATCCAGGTGCGTGATTTGTCATCGCCAACGAAGAAGGGAACTTTTATCGCACTTTCATTATAGCTCATTACCTGCATCAACAAGCGTTTGCCTGTAAATCCATCGCCTTCCTTTCCACCAGCGGTAATAATTCCTTCATAATAATTACCTAAATGTGGTTTAAAAGCCTGCATAAAAGCTTTTGAATTTGATTCTTGAGCATTCGCCAAACTGATTACGAAGTATGCTATTATGAGTAACATGTATTTTTTCATATGTTATTAATTTTGAGATTGCGTGCTTATTTTATAGTCTTAATATTGTTACCTGTACAACATATATCGAGTATCATTCATAACAGTACCTCTCTATTCAAAAATTATAAAAGTACTAAAAATAACTTGATCTATAGTCACATATTCAGCACGAAGAGCTGTCTCGTAACAGCTACATCATTATATCAATGAAGGAAATAAAAATATATTTTAGAATACATTGATTAATAGATTTTTCACCTATCCTTAATACTCAATTTATATTAAAGGAGGATATTTGCAGCAGACGAAAAACCTCTGATCTAACGAATATGCCTGTGAAAACAATAGACGAAATTCTATTAAATCGACTCTTAAATGCAGAATACAGTGCTTTTGATGAGATTTATGACCATTATTGGAGCATGCTTCTTCGTATTGCCATTAAGAAAACAGGGCATGTAGATATAGCCATGGATCTTGTACAAGATCTTTTTGTAGACCTTTGGCAGAGAAGGCACACCGTTATGATACATACTGGATTACGTGCATACCTTGTTTCAGCATTATATCATAAACTTTTTCAGCATTTTAGAAAGCAAGGTATTCATGAAAAACATATCGACCAATACACATTATTGGTTCACGATGGTCTGCAGGAAATTTTTGCCGTTGATGGCTACGAAGAAAATTACACCCATGTTTTAGTTGCTATTGAGCAGTCTATTGAAGAAATGCCAGATCGCATGCGTGTAGTCTTTAACTTGAAATATCAGCGCAGTCTCAGTAATCTTGAAATCGCCGAACAATTAGGGATATCACTTCAGACCGTTAAAAATCAATTAAGCAAAGCATTGAAACTTGTTCGAACGCATCTGCAGCAGCAACAATTAAATCCTATGCTTTATTTGTCGGTTGCCTTATTCTTGTTGTTCTAGACAGTTGCAATTCTCTCTTCCATAGCTGCTTATTTATTTAAAATAAACTTAACATAATCTTAATGCATTTTGCATGGTACGATCATCCGATTAGAGCAACTATAGGGTGTATGCAAGATAGAAAAAGAGAATTGGAAGAGTTGATCAATAAATATTCGCAGGGAAGGCTTACTGATCTGGAGCGTGGACACTTAATGAAGTGGATGCGCGAACTGGATCTTTCGAACGAAGAGCAGATTGATATGAATCAGTCCTATTATAAAATGAAAGAACAGATTGATTCTCGTTTACTCCTGCCGGAGGTCGACGACAAAAAGTTTGGTCGTTTATGGCAACGTTTGGGACAGGTGGCAGCAGTCTTGCTTTGTTGTCTCTCTTTGGGCTGGTATCTAGTAGCTGGATCTGGTATTGAAGAACAAGCAATAGTGAGCAATGGCGGTGAGGAGCCAAGATCGGCAAAGCCTTTCAAAACGACATGCACGGTATCAAGCGACAGTCTGATTGTCCTCGAAGACGGTACGCGTGTTCATCTTTTGGCCAATTCGACAATGACCTGGGAGCAGCCCTTCCCATCAAACCGTCGTGCTATTCAGTTGCAGGGAAAAGCATTTTTTGAAGTTTCCCACGATAAGAATCGTCCCTTTACTGTTTTGGCAGGTAATATAGTAACGACAGCATTAGGAACATCCTTTTGGATTGTACAAGATCATAAAGCAGGAAAGCCTAAAGTGCGTTTAGTTACAGGAAGGGTTTCAATTAAAGAACGAGCAGAAAACGGAGAAGAGCGCTTACTCGCATTTTTGGTGCCTGGACAGACATGGAAAGAAACAGTATTAGCGAAGCCACAGTACCGTCCAGTTATAGAAGAACAAAAAACAGAGCTGCCGGTAGTTGGCAATATCCTGATTTTTCATCACAAACCTCTAGCCGAGGTGTTTCCTGCATTAGCCACATTATACAGCACCACTATTCGTTTTTCGTCGGACGAAGTTTTAGGGCTGTCATTTTATGGAACATATACACAAGAGGATGATATCACCCAGATCTTACATACAATCTGCATAGCAAATGATTTAGAATTCAGTTTTGATGGAATAACTAATACCTATACGATTAAAAAAAATAACCTATAAATAGCAATAAAAATCTACCCTTCAGTACCCTCAAAAAAAAGGGTGCCTGGGGATAATATGCACAATTATTAATGAAAAATATGCAAATATCTTTAACTATGAAAACGCCTGGTAAAAGGGCTTTATTACTGCTATTAGCTATTGCTTTTGGCCAAAAGGGCTTTGCTCAGCAGCGAGGGGAACTTGTTGTTATCGTACAGGATGCGAAGGCCAAGGGGCTTGCCAATGCCACTGTAACAGTAAAGAACAAAGTGAATAACTTGAAACGATCTGGTCAAGCTGATCAGCAAGGAAAAGCTGTATTCAACAACTTACCTGTAGACAGTAATTATTGTATTTTAGTTACCTACACGGGACTGCTTCCCAAAGAAGAGTGCCAATATATTGTCACTTCGGACAAACGGTCAAGTGTGGTTTTTCAACTAACGGATACGGCCTCCAATAACATGGATGAAGTTGTTGTCATCGGTTATGGTACTCAGAAAAAAATCAATCTTTCCGGTGCTGTCGATCATATTAGTGGTGAAATATTGGAGAGCCGTCCGATTTCAAATGCTGCACAGGGACTTCAGGGTATAGCACCAAATCTGAATATACAGTTTAATTCTGGAGCACCGGGTGCAGTCCCCAATATCAACATTCGTGGTATTACGTCCATTAATGGTGGAGATCCACTTATTTTAGTCGATAACGTACCTGTTTCACCGGCCGAACTGATTCGTATCGCACCGCAGGATATTGAATCATTTACGGTTATTAAAGACGCCTCGGCCGCCGCGATCTATGGAGCGCGTGCGTCCTTCGGTGTCTTGATCATTACCACTAAAACAGGTAAAGGTGAGGTCAAAGTAAGTTATTCAAATAATTTTACCTGGAATACGCCGACTGTTATGCCAGATAAAATAACAGATCCATATGTGTTTTCAAGATTATTGGAGACCTCTACAGACAACACCCCATGGGATAATGTGAATTACTCCGATCAATTTTATCAATATGCAAGAGAGCGTTCCGACAATCCTTCGATTCCTGGGGTAAGGATCAATCCATCAGATGCCAAAGCTTGGGAATATATGGGAAATCGAGACTGGACACGTTATTTCTTGTCCGACTGGAATTCAACCCATTCACACGACCTGTCTATCTCAGGATCCAATGAAAAAGTACAGTATTACATCAGCGGGAGTTACAATCGCCAAAATTCACCCGTTAAACTTACAGAAGACTATTTTGATCGATATAATCTCAGGTCAAAAGTTAACTATCGACTCTCCGATTTTATCTCATTCGGTAACAATACCGTGATTGGCAGTACACGTAGACTTCAGCCTTCTCAAATGAACTTGGCCGATATTTATAATATATTCCCAACAAGTTACGATAAAAACCCTGACGGTACATGGGCCAGTTCTCCCGCCGGCAATATTGCAGCAATGATGGTCGATGGTGGTAAAAGTGATCAGAAACGTTTGGATGTGCAGTCGACTTTTAATACAGAACTTCGTTTTTTTAGCAATAAGTTTAAACTTAATGCAGACTATACTTTTCAGCGTAATTCACTGAATCGCAATTGGTATACCACACAATATCAGATCGGTTATGGACCTGACGATGTGCGAAAAGAAGGAACTACGGGTGCTTTCCGCGAGGCTGGCTTCTCCTATTATAATGTCTATAATATATACGGTACCTATATGCAGTCTTTTAACAAGCATCACGTAAATGCTGTGTTAGGTTTTAACCAGGAAGACTACAGGTACGAGCTTATAAATGCGGAACGCTCAGGATTAATTTCCGAATCATTCCCGACCGTCCAATTTGCCACAGGAACCATGAGAATGGGGGAAGCCATTGATACCTATGCATTGCGCGGCGCATTCTATCGCTTAAATTATTCCTATGACGATAAGTACATCGTTGAATTTAATGGACGATACGATGGTTCTTCTCGTTTCCCGAAAAATAAGCGTTTTGGTTTCTTCCCTTCAGGATCGGTTGCTTGGCGACTAGACCGAGAAAGTTTTATGTCATCCCTATCTGGTATCGATTTATTAAAGATTAGAGCATCATATGGTCAGCTTGGTAATCAGTCTGTATCCAACTATGGTTATCTTCCTTCTATGGAGAAAAAGGATTCAGATTATTTGCTTGGTAGCGAGCGCGGTATCTACATTCAGGTCCCTTCCTTGGTATCACCCAATTATACCTGGGAGAAAGTCAACACTGTCAATTTCGGCTTAGATGTCGCTGTCCTTAAAAATAAATTTTCAGCGAGTTTTGATTATTATTCAAGAAGCACATTGGGTATGCTGACGCTTGGTAAAGACCTTCCAAATATATTGGGAGCTGCAGAACCACGGGAAAATGCAGCTGATCTCAGAACTAATGGGTGGGAGTTGACGCTTAATTTTCAGGAACGCTTTGAAGTGGGTAATTCGCCATTGCACTTTAATGCTAAACTTCTGTTGTCAGATTCGCAGTCTAAGATCACCCGTTTTGACAATCCCAATAAAAGTATTTTACAATATTATAATGGCATGCAGTTAGGTGAAATCTGGGGATTGGAGAATAATGGTCTTTTCAAAGATCAGGCGGAGATTGCCAAGCTTGACCAGACTTCCATCATTCCCTGGGGTGCGTTATCCATTGTACCGGGGTGGCCGACCTATGTTGACCAGGATAATAACGGTAAGATAGAGAAGGGATATACCCTGGGCGACACAAAAGATCTTAAAATCATTGGCAATTCCACTCCACGTTATCAATTTGGTATCGACTTATCGGCAGATTGGAAAGGTCTTGACCTACGTGCATTTTTCCAGGGCATCGGCAAACGTGATTATTACCCTTTAGATTACCTATACTGGGGTACCTATCAGCAGCCTTATGGGAATTTTTATGGCCATTTGCTTGATTTCTATCGCCCTGATAGTGATTCCGAGATCGATCGAGCCAAACATTCACAAGCATACTTAAATTTAGGGCTTGCAGATCAAAACCTCGATGCTGCTTATCCTATACTGCAGTCCTGGTTAGCCGACCGCAATTTAGGTACACGTATCGATCAGGCGCAGGGATTGGCTATTCCACAAACAAACTATTTATTGAATGCTGCTTATTTGCGGCTCAAGAATTTAACGATCGGTTATACCTTACCTAAATCGTTTACTTCACGTGCCAAGATCCGTCAGCTTCGTGTATATGTGAGTGGTGAGAACATCATCGAATGGTCTGCTGTAAAACGCTATTTTGATCCTGAAACCCTTAATGAAAATACCTATACCAATCCTACTGCGGGGTCAGATCGTGTCGGCAATGGACTTACTTATCCTTTTCAACGCAGTTTTTCTGCTGGTGTCCAATTAACTTTTTAATCGTATATCATGATAAATAAATATATAAAATTAGCTTTTGTGTTTTCGGGGCTTTCACTTTTAGGCGGCTGTAACGATAAATATCTGGATCGCGTTCCGGAAACAGCGATCAATAATGAAAATTTTTTTAATACGGCGACCGACCTGGAATTGTATATTACAGGATTGTATAATTTTTCGGGATTAGGCATTTATCAGGCAGATGCTACCAGTGACAATGCAAGTACCACAGGTAATGTGGAGATCAAGACGCTTATGGCCGGCAATGCATCTGCGGCAACTATTTCAGGTGGTTGGAATTGGGATCAGCTTCGCAAGGTGAACTTCTTTTTGCAACATATGCAGAAAGCGCAGATTAGTGCAAGCGAGAAAGCACATTACGAAGGTCTAGGCAGATATTTTCGTGCTAGATTTTATGTCGAAAAAGTGCAACGGTTTTCGGATGTACCCTGGGTAGATAAAGCATTAGAAGTGGGCGATACGGACTATCTTTTTGCGAAGCGCGATCCTCGAGCTACTGTTGTTGCGAAAATTATGGAAGACTTTGAGTTTGCTGCAAAAAATGTTGAGCCCAGAATTAAATTGGGGACAGTTAATAAGTGGGTTGTACTCCAAGAGTACAGTCGTTTTGCACTTTACGAAGGTACTTATCGCAAGTATCATAACGAATTGGATCTCAAAGCTTCTGCAAATGATTTTTTGACAAAAGCACAGCAATTAAGCGAGCAAATCATCCGTGAAGGAGGTTTTAGTATCCATAATACAGGAAAACCTAACCAAGATTATGGTTCCTTATTTTTTAGTGAAAATCTAGAAAACAATAGAGAGGTTGTATTTGGACGTTTTTACGCCAACAATGTGCTCAACGCCGATTCATGGCCAGGTATGTTCGGTAACTATGAATATTATCCTTTGCGAGATCTGGTACAGTCCTATCTAATGAAAGATGGTTCCTTCTATTCTGCGCAAGCTGGATATGATAAGTATCCATTCGTGAAGGAATTTGAGAACCGAGATCCCCGTCTGTCCCAGACCTATGCCTATCCGGGATGGGAGTTGATCTACTCCCACACTTATGCGCAGGGGGCAGGGTTATATGTACAGCAATTGGCAAAAAATTTCTCTGGCTATCATCAAATTAAAGGATTTCAAAATACACTGAGCCTGGAAACCCGTAATAACCTGGATATTCCTTTGTACCGATATGCCGAAGTATTATTGAATTTTGCCGAAGCGAAGGCCGAATTGGGCTTACTGACACAAGCCGACCTAGACCGTAGTGTCAATCTATTGCGCACAAGAGCAGGTATGCCTACAATGACACTTGGTGAACCGATAGATCCTGTCATGGCATCCCGCTATGCAAATATTGAAAGTAATCAACGCAATCTCGTTCTGGAGATCAGAAGAGAGCGTCGTGTCGAACTCGCATTTGAGGGATTCCGATTTACAGATCTTATGCGTTGGAATGTGGGCGAATTATTGAAAAATAAGCGTGAAGGTGTCTATTTTTCCGGATTAGGAAAACATGATATGACCGGTGATGGTATTCCCGATATAGTATTGTTAGCATCCTCCTCGTCAATTCCTGAAGTTAAAGAAAAAAATAGTCTTGGACGAGAATTACAGTACTATCGCGTTGGACGTTTTGGCCAGGACGTGGGCGTGTTTCTATCCGATGGCAATAGCGGTACCGTAGAAACAGTCGAAAATACAGGAACTTTTGAAACACCAAAATTTTACTATCGCCCTATACCACAGGGAGAGATACTTTTAAACGATAACCTTAAACAAATATTCGGATGGTAAAGCATAATCCAATCGCACGATTACTACTATGTTGTCTAATTGTAGCGCTATTTGGCGTAAAGACGGCGCAGGCACAAGATTTTAAATTTGCATTTTTGACCGACATGCATGTTCACAGTGATTCTACACTTGGTCAGGTCGCAAACCGGTTAAAGGCATTACCGCCTCAAATAGAATTTATAATGAGTGGCGGCGATAATGTCGATATTGATAATTTGAAGAAAACAGATCTGGCGCTTGGTGAGCAACGGTTACAACAATTAAAAAAGTTATTTGATCAGGCAAAAAAACCTTATCATATGGCTATCGGAAACCACGATAGATTGCCGCGTGATCTAAGAAACGGTAAAAATGATTTTGAACTTTTCGAAAGCACTTTTGGTCAGACGTATTATACCTTTGATCATAAAGGATGGAAATTCATTGTCCTCAATAGTGTGGAAGTGAAGGATAATCAATATGTCATCGGTGCGCAACAGTTTGCTTGGCTGCAGGATGTGATCAACAAGACGAAAAAAGAACAACCCTTGGTTATCGTTTCGCATGTTCCCTTTTTATCCGTCTACTATCCTGTTTTGGAAGGACGTTACACTGCTGCCGATACGTTTACAAATCAGAAGCAAGTATTTGATCTTTTTAAAGATCATAATCTGAAATTGGTCCTTCAGGGGCATATGCATTTGTATGAAGAAATCAAAGTGAAGGGGGTACAGTTTATCACAGCAGGAGCAGTGTCTGGAAATTGGTGGCAAGGTAGTTTTGAAGGAACAGTACCTGGTCACCTTGAAGTTGACATAAAGGGACAAAATTTTAGTTGGAAATACATCAAATAAGAGAAACTTTTCAGAGAAGTATTGTTTTGACTATCCCTTAGAAAACTTAATATTTTCTGGGGGATTTTTATTTTACCTTTCTGTCATAGGTGAGGACTAGATGCGTTTCTTTAATGGGTTATTTCTACCCATGGCTTCCATTCAAATATTAGTCATTGTTTTTAACCTTTTAAAGCCCAATTTATAGGATTTAATTCCGTTTTTGAAACTTTCGCATTATTGGTGTATTCATGTTTTTTATAAAGAGCATGTTGTTCTTTTTGATTTTTATGCTACTTAAATTTGAGTCTTAAAAGGTACAGCTGTTGATCTTGTAAATGCAGGGTGTCTTGGTGTTAAAGTTTTAGGTAGTCAGGTAGTTAAGCGTATATCTCGGTTTTCAGGTAAATGTTGCCCAAGGTGGTGGGTTTTATATTTTAGACTTATTTCCGCGTATAAAAATGCAGTATGCCTGTGCATTTTATTTGGATTTTTTATTAAGTTTGAGATAAGGAAACTGTTGATTACAGGATTATTTATACCACATTTTATTGGAGAATAAGCAAAATATCGGCCCTCTAAATATATTAAATATACTGTCCAAAAATAAATTATAATGGCAAATCAAGAAGATTATACTGCAAGCACTAGAATGTGGTTTAAGCAGATAACCAAGGAAAAGAAAGATGTTGCGTCCATTTATATATATGCCATTCTCAGTGGTCTTGTGCAATTGAGTATTCCACTGGGTATTCAGGCAATCGTTAGTTTTGTTTTGGGTGCCACTATGGTGACATCGCTCTATCTGCTCATCGGTTTTGTGGTGCTGGGTACATTCTTATACGGGGTTTTCCGAGTTAAGGTCATGCAGATTATTGAGAAGATTCAGCAAAAGATTTTCGTCGAATATTCCATCGCTTTTGCCAAGAAACTTCCAAAAATAGACCTCGCCGCCACTAAAAAATATTATCTTCCCGAACTTGTTAACCGTTTTTTTGATATTCTAAACTTACAGAAAAGTATTTCTAAAATTCTGCTCGAAATTCCAACAGCTTTGATACAGATATTTTTTGGTATCATCCTGCTGTCTTTTTATCATGTCTGGTTTTTAGTATTCGGAGCAGTTGTGATCATTATTGTGGGTTGTATTTTTTATTTTACAATGGATTCGGGTATCCAGTCCAGTGTTGAAGAAAGTAATAAAAAATATGAGGTGGCTTCATGGCTCGAAGACATTGCCAGCGCTATAAAAACATTCAAGATTAATTCAAAATCAGATATGCATTTAACGGGTACAGATGAACGGGTCGCTCAATATCTTGATCACCGCACTTCGCATTTCAAGGTTTTGTTGTTTCAGTACAAATCCATTATTGGTTTTAATGTGACCATTACGCTGGTTATGCTGGGAATTGGAACTTATTTGCTGATCAATCAAAAACTCAATATCGGTGCATTTGTTGCTACAGAAATTGTGGTTATCATGATTATGTCGGCGGTTGAAAAGCTGATTAAAAGTCTCGAAAGTTACTACGATATGATTGCTTCGGTACTTAAACTCCATAAGGTGACGGGTCTTCGTGAAGAATCCAATGGCGAGATTGTATTGGAGAGTACAGCAAGAGGAATGGAAGTTGTTTTTAAAGATGTCAGCTTAAATTTTGCCGACAGCCGTCCGGTTTTTATCCATTTGAATTTTACTATTCCGGCCAATAGCCTTACCATGATTTCGGGTCAGGTCGGTGCCGGGAAATCCATGCTCTTAAATATGATTGCCGGTTTTTATGAACCCTCGGGAGGAACAGTACTTTTTGATAAAATACCGATCAAAAATATTGATAAAATTGCCTTACGCAATCGCATCGGCCTGTACATGGAAGATATGACGATTATCAAAGGCACACTGCACGAAAACCTCGTGCTTGGCCGTGAAAACATCAGTACAGAAGATATACTCCGACTTGCTGAATCCATTGGTATTGAACAGCTTTCCGATCAATTTAGCAACGGTTTTTATACCTTGTTGAGTGAGACAGATACCGAGATTTCTTTTAGTTCAAGAAAGATGATCTTAATTCTGAGAGCACTTCTGGGCAATAATCGTCTATTACTATTGGAGGATCCTCTTGACGGGATGGATGAGGTATTTCGTAAAAAACTGACACAATATCTGGATGAAATCAAGCAACATACAACTGTGATCTTAGTGTCTAAAGAAAAAGAAGTAATGGAGATTGCAGATCAGCATCTCTACCTGCAAAACCGTACTATTGAAATTAAGTAAAGATACCGCGAACAGATGAAACTCAAATCATTCGATAAAATATACCATATCCATAAGCAGTCTACAGTTAAAAACTGGTTCATCTTCATTGGGATCCTGTGCTTTGTGACACTTTTTTTACCGTGGACGCAGAATATCAAGGTGAAAGGTACTGTGACCACGTTGTATCAGGATCAGCGCCCGCAGCAGCTTAATTCGCCTATCCCAGGTAAAATCTTGAAATGGTATGTCAAGAACGGCGATTTTGTAAAAAAGGGTGATACCATACTGCAGCTGGCTGAAGTGAAAGATGATTATATGGATCCGCAGTTACTGGAGCGTACCGAGCAGCAGGTCAGCGCCAAGAAAGGGGTACGTGATTATTACGAAGCCAAAGTGGGCACCACTGCAGATCAAATCAAAGCTCTTGGTGCTGGGCGAGAACTCAAGCTGGCACAATTAAAAGTGAAAATCAGTCAGTTAAATAATAAGTTACAGGCGGAGCAGGCAGAACTTTTGGCTATTACCAACGAGTTAAAGTTGAGCGAAGATCAATTTAACCGACAGAAAAAAATGTACGATGACGGACTGGTATCGCTTACCCAATTGCAGCAAAGAAATGTTTCCTACCAAAATGTCTTGGCGAAAAAAACTGCTATAGACAATAAGTTGGCACAGACGAATCAGGAGATTTTAACGGTACAGATCGAAGAGCGCGCAACGATCCAGGATTATACTGAAAAGCTAAGCAAGACAGAAGGTGACAGATTCTCGAGTTTGGGGCAGATTGAGGGAAGTACCGGCGAAATAGCAAAACTTGAAAATCAGGTTGCCAATTATAGAGCGAGACGGGGATTATACTTTGTTCAGGCTTCTCAGGACGGGCAGATTGTACAGCTTAATAAGGGGGGGATCGGAGAAATCCTGAAAGAAACAGAAAGCATCGGTACGATCGTGCCCAGCAAGGTTGATTACGCTGTCGAAATTTTTGTGAGACCTGTAGATTTACCCTTACTCAAAGTTGGACAGCGGGTGATGTGTGTGTTTGATGGTTTTCCTGCCATTGTATTTTCAGGCTGGCCAACCACGAGCTACGGAACCTTTGCCGGTAAAGTAATCGCGGTAGAAAATAACATCAATACCAGCGGACTTTTTAGGGCTTTGGTCATTGAAGATATAGGACAAAAACCGTGGCCTCCACAGATTAAAGTTGGGGCTGGCGTACAAGGTATTGCGATTTTGAACGATGTGCCGATCTGGTATGAGCTGTGGCGTAATATAAATGGCTTCCCTCCGGATTATTATATAGTCAAAAATGAAAATAAAGCAACGAACGATGCAGCGGCAAAATAGTTATATCATCCTTATTCTGATCTGTTGCTTCTGCCAATCTTCTTTTGGACAGGATACATTAAGGTTATCACGTAACGAGTTCTTGGCAATCGTCAAAAATTATCATCCGATGGCTTTCAAATACCGTCTAGAGAACCGCATTGCCTCTGCCGGTATACAACAGGCTAAAGGTAATTTTGACCCTGTTCTTGATGCTAAAACGGGAGAAAAAACCATTGATGGCACACAGTATTATCAGCAACGTAATATCGGTCTCGGTATCCCAACTTGGTATGGTATTGAATTAAATGGTAGTTACAGCTATTTAGATGGAGAAAAACTCAACAATAGCGATACAAAGGGAGGTTTATATCAAGTTGGTGTAACAGTTCCTCTAGCTAAAAATCTGCTGTATGATAAAAGACGTGCTTTATTGGAGCAGGCACAGATTGCGCAACGTATGACGGAAGCAGAACAAACCGTGTTGACCAACGAGCTGATGCTGGAAGCGGAAAACAGCTATTGGGAATGGGTAAAACAATATGAGCTCTATCGGCTGCAACGGGAAACAGTTAACATCAATAAAGAGCGGTTGGCATTTGTGATCAAAACATTTCAGTATGGTGAACAAGCCGCAATTGATACGACCGAAGCACTTTCCCAGCTGCAGAATTATGAGCTGGAGCAACAAGATGCTTATCTTCAATTTGTCAGTGCAACACAAAAGCTTTCGATCTATTTATGGGAGGAAGATCTTAAGCCCTATCCTGTAACAGAAGGTCTTGTTCCTTCAGAAAGACTGCAGATCAATGCTGATGATACAGACTACACAGATTTGTTGGCGCAGGTCGATGCACATACACTGAATAACCATGCTTCTGTACGTTATTATGATGAAAAGGGCAAAATATTAGAAAGCGAACGCCGGCTTAAATTGCAGAGCCTATTGCCTAAGATTGATTTTAGCTATAATTTTTATAATAAAGAAGGGTATGCACACAACTTTTTCCCACTTTTTGATAATAATTTCCAATATGGTTTAAAACTTGAAATACCTATTTTTTTAAGACAGGCAAGAGCTGATTATAAAACGGCAAAATTGAAGATCGATCAGAACAGTTTGGATGTGGCTTATAAAAGTCAGGAACTGGCAACCAAAATAAACGGATACAAAAACGAGATCTACAACTATTGGAGTCAGATTAGCATCGCAACCAAAAACATGGATAATTATAAAAGATTACTGATTGCCGAGCAGTCCAAATATGCGAATGGTGAAAGTTCATTATTTCTGATCAACAGCCGCGAAAATAAGCTTATTGATGCTCAAGAAAAGATCTTAGAATTAAGACTCAAATTTCTCAAAAGTTATAATAAACTGAAATGGACAAATGCTAATTTTGATTCGTCGGTAGCACTGCGCTGATCAACACCATAGGTGTTTTGTGAAATGAATGATGCCCATTCTTTAATACCGCACGTTTCGGATTTTATAGCGTTCTCTTTCGCACTAGCTTTGTGTTAACCAAAAAATAAAACACATGCAAATTTTTAAAGACAAGACCATCCTGATTACAGGAGCCAATAGGGGTATAGGCAGATCACTTGTAGAGGCTCTGCTCAATAATGGGGTAGGAAAGATATATGCAACATGCAGAGATGTAAATAAAATGCCGACATTTAATGATGATCGGATAATATCTTTATCATTGGACATTACAAATGATCAACAAGTTGCATATACTGCGGCAGAAGCTCACGACACTCAAATTCTCATCAACAATGCAGGCACAATCCACTCTGGAAATATCTTAGAGGGAGATCTCTTGGGAATGGACAATGATTTACAGGTTAATTATTTTGGTACAATAAAGATGATGCGTGCATTTGCGCCAATTCTGATCCGAAATAAACCCTCCCTTATGATCAATATAATTTCTATCGCCGCTTATTCTCCTTTGCCATCCATTGCAGGATATGCAGCTTCAAAAGCAGCTCTTTTTTCTGCTACCCAGTCTGTTAGAATAGAACTGGCTAAAAAAGATGTATCCGTTTATGCTGTTAATCCTGGAGCAATTGACACGGATATGAATAAGGGAAGCGATTGGAATATGGCAGATCCAGATAGAACAGCAATAAAAATATTGGAAAATGTATCTGATGGGAAACTCGATAGCATTCCTGATGAAATGGGGCAGGGGATGTATACTACGTGGAGAGAAGAGCCAGCTAAACTGGCGAAACTATTTTCTGATCTTTATTATAGTGAAAATACTAAATAAATGGTATTTAAATGTATGTTTCAGTTGTTAAAACATTTTCATGTTTAACAACTGAAACATGTATAGCGTAGAGATTTATTTGTTATACTAGGTCTTTTTGGAATAGAATGCTCTTTTAACTTTGGTGTCATCTATAAAAGAATTTTGTATGCTTTAAATCATAAAGGTCTGCTGAAATCACCTATAGTGCTCAGCAGACCTTTTATTAAACCTATTTCTAAAACACCAATACTCCTAAACGGGTATGCTTCAAAATCGAATACCCTTATAACTTGCACTGGATTGATCGGATGTACTTTCTTAATGCGGTATTACAGAGATACTAATATCTATCGTGGCCGAATAAAATAGTTTCAGCTGATAATGACGCTTGGTGCTTAAGCCAACCATCTAGGTATCTCGCATCATGGACATTATTACTTCTGTCCTTTGTCCATTTCATACCCCCTTGCACACCTTTCATCTGTTCTTTGGAAAGCATGGTCGATTTTTCTTTTAACAATTCTAAATTTTTCATACGCATAACGTTTTATCTGTGAAATTAAGGTACGGACAATTTACAGTAGGAATCGGCGTAAATGTATATTCGCTGGTTCTGCGTCAATATTTGCAAGACTTGGTTTCAGGACACGGTAGTCTTCAGTGATTTTGCTAAAACGTTTTAAATTTATTAGGTGAAATTAAAATTAATTTTCCTGATCGCTCCATTTATCTTATATTGGCTTCTTGTTTTTCTTTATTAAAACATTTTCTAGGTATATAGGATCATCTTGAGGCTGATTAACGGGGACAATCTACAGGTAAATTGGATGAAAAATACATACTGGAAAAGGAGATAGGTATTGATCTTTACCGAGTTTGAAAGTAAATCAAATTCTTTTAGACAGTAAATAGAATCTACTTTTAATAATGGAAATACGTCGTAAATAATATTTAAAAAAGCGATATATACAATGAAATATGTGAATTATATGGTTTATGCGAGTCTATTGGTTACTTTAGGCTGTGCTTCCAAAAAAGATACCCAGCATGACTCGTATGCAAAATCTGTTAATCCTTTTATAGGGACAGATTTTACGGGGAATACCTACCCCGGAGCGCAGGCTCCATTTGGTATGATCCAATTGAGTCCTGACAATGGTTTACCAGGCTGGGACCGCATATCGGGATATTTCTATCCGGATAGCACCATCGCTGGTTTTAGTCATACTCACCTAAGTGGAACAGGAGCAGGGGATCTGTATGATATCTCCTTTATGCCAGTTACGCTTCCTTACAAAGAAGCAGAGGCTCCACTCGGTATTCATTCCAAATTTACGCACAGTGATGAAAAGGCACACGCCGGATATTACCAGGTAAAATTAACTGACTATGATATCAACGTCGAATTGACAGCAACTCCTCGTTGCGGTATACAGCGTTATACTTTTCCAGAAGCAGATGCTGCCGTATTTTTAGACCTTAAGAAAGCCATGAACTGGGATTCGACAGTGGATTCGCATATTGAAGTTGTCGATTCGGTAACGATTCGCGGCTATCGATTTTCTGAAGGTTGGGCGAGAGGGCAACGTGTCTATTTCGAAACACGTTTTTCAAAACCCTTTACTGCTGTACACCTGGATAGTACTGCCATTCTATCCATTACAGACACCCTTACAAAAGCCACTAAACGTACCGGAACGGCTTTTAAAGCCCGTTTTGATTTTAAAACAGCTAAAGGAGATCAAGTTACATTGAGTACAGCACTTTCAGGAGTAAGTATGGAAGGAGCATCAAACAATTTAAAAGCAGAAGCACCAAAAGATGATTTTGACTATTATCTCGCGCAAGCCGAAAAAAATTGGAATGATGAACTTGGAAAGATCGCCATTCAGACGGCAGATAAAGAGACCAATGTGAAATTTTATACTGCATTGTACCATAGTATGTTAGCGCCTACCATATTTGGAGATGTAGATGGATCCTACTTTGGTGCAGATCGAAAAATACATAAAGCCGAAAATTGGACCAACTACAGCACGTTTTCATTATGGGATACGTATAGGGCATCACATCCCTTGTTTACCATCACCGACCCCAATCGCGTAAATGATATGATAAAGTCCTTTATAGCTTTCTACGAGCAACATGGTCGTTTACCGGTTTGGAATATTTATGGAAGTGAGACGGATATGATGATCGGGCATCACGCTATCCCTGTTATCGTCGATGCCTATTTAAAAGGGATCGGTGACTTTGACGTCAATAAAGCGCTTGAAGCTTGTGTAGCTTCAGCAAATACAGATGAATACAGAGGAGTTGGTCTATATAAAAAGCTCGGCTATGTTCCATATGATGTTGCCGATAAATATAATGCCGAAAACTGGTCCTTATCCCGCACATTAGAGTATGCATTCGATGATCATTGTATTGCAGTGATGGCAAGTAAGATGGGGAAAGCGGATATCGCCGCGACATTTTTGGCGAGGTCAAAAAATTATAAAAATGTCTATAATCCAGCAACGTCGTTTATGCAACCACGTCATAGCAATGGTCAATTTATTAGTCCATTTGATCCTGAAGATTATAGCGAACATATCTGTGAAAGTAATGCTTGGCAATATTTTTGGTCGGTACAGCACGATATTCCTGGCTTGATCAATTTGGTCGGCGGGAAAGAACGCTTTGGACAAAAACTCGATAGTATGTTTACTTTCCATCCATCAGATACCACCAAACTGCCTATTTTTAGCACAGGTATGATTGGGCAGTATGCACATGGCAATGAACCGAGCCATCATGCCTTATACCTATTTAACGCTGTTGGACAACCTTGGAAAACACAACAGTATGCGGCCCAAGTAATGGAAAAGCTGTATCTGAATAATCCTTCTGGTTTAAGCGGTAATGATGATTGTGGACAGATGTCCGCTTGGTATGTATTCAGCGCATTAGGTTTTTACCCAGTAGATCCGGTCAGTGGCCGCTATGAAATTGGCACACCGCTTTTTGAACATAGTGAAATTATGCTTGCTAATGGAAAGAAATTTACGGTTAAAGCCAATCACGTCAGCAAAGATAATATCTACATCCAATCTGTTTCAATTGATGGTAAACCTCTTGAAACAAGTTATATCACACATCAGCAAATGATGTCTGGGGCGACATTGGTATTCGAAATGGGAAACAAACCAGGGCCGGTATGGTATAAATAATAATCGCGTGTCGTAGCACCGTTTTCAATTAGAGCGTTGCAAAAAGTTACTGGCTTTTTGCAACGCTTTTAAATGGTACAGCCCGTTTAAACATGAACAATCCTTCCACTTCCTCCAACTACTTTTATTCCACTAGGGAATGTTTTCCAAAAACGGATGTAATGAAACTTACTTTCAAAGTCTTGACCACTGTAATTTCCTTTTAATTCCAAGGTCAACGTAATCACTGCTGTATCATCTATGATGTTTAGATGTTCAACATGGGGAATAAGCTCACGGATTTTTAAATTACCGTCACGGTAACTCTGTAAATCCATTTCCTTTGTTATGACGTCTCCGCTTGGAAGGACAAAAAGCAGCTCATCGTGCAGCAGTTCTTCAAGCACGATTATATTACTTTCCTTGATCGCTTCATAAAGCCTATTTTCCTGATCTAAAATATCTGTTTCTGTCATTGGTTATTATATTTTTGGCGTCCAACTTAAATGATTTATTTTTACTCCACTACTAATTTAATAAACTTTTAAAGAATAACTCTCCTCATACTCCTGTTGCATAAATGGATAATAGCTGTGTACCGAAACTGTTATTAAATGGTAGATTGATAATTTGAAAGTGGCAACTGCGAAAAAGATATTAATCCTGGACCTTCTAAGGCATTGTATAACCTTTGAATATCGCCTTCTTTTGCTATCTGATGAATTAAAAGTGTGTTATTTTCGATGGAAATACAACGTACATTGTAACGATGTAAAATTTCCCAGATGTTTTCATTTGTGTCGAATGATATTTTAAATAAAGCAGCATTTAAAACAGAACCAAAAGTGATGGTAACATCCAGTACATCGGCTATTTTTTTAAGAGTGATTATGGTATTGTCGATTAAGATTCCTGGCATAGCTACCTCAATCGTTATCAAAACTATTTCCGGAATATCTGTACGGGATTGTGAAATCGTCTCAATTTCTAATCCTAATTGATGTATTGTTGAAATGATTTCGGGTAGTAAATCACGTTGATTTTTGCAATTCAAAGTGAACAATTTAGCGGTCATATTTTTCTTTTTCATAACATGGAATCAAAAAAAAAGCTTCCCAAATTTTTTGGGAAGCTTTTTATAATATTATTTATTTTTAAATATCTTACAAAGTATTAACCTCCCATTTTGAACAAATAATGACGATGACCACGACTGTAGCGTTAATCAAGATGTTAATATTAATTTGTCCTAGATTGTTCATTATGAAAGTGTTTTCTTTTGTGTTTTTACAAAGAAAAGAAAATACTTTTATTATCCAATTTTTTGAAGAATAATAATTTTTTTGATCAGATTAAAATCACTGATCGTGTTCCATTGTCCATATTCATTTTCCAAGCCGCATTTATCTCTCTGAACTGCAGGGCAAAAGGATGGTCTCATCATTCAGAAAAACAGAAATAATTATTCCTGTACTGCGTCAATTAAAATGGCAAGTTGTATACATGGATGATCGGAGCGGTTGCTCCAAGCGTGGTTAGTGCCCCTCTGAATGACAATATCTCCTGCTTTTAAAAGCGTTTCACCTTCTTCCATGATCAGATAGAGTTCTCCTGAAAGGATGATGATGTAATCCAAGGTTGAGGTCTGATGCATCATCGGGTGGGGCTGTCCGATTTTTACATCCACCCCCAATTCTTTATCAGGTGGGATAGAAACATAACGAAAATATGTTCCGTTTTTTGGCGTTTCGGGGAAACCTTTATTCGGGATCTGTACTTCATAGTCCAGGCTCGCGGGCATCTGTTGGGTATTCCAAACGTCTGATATGACCAGATTAGGGAAATGTTCTACAGCATTTGCCACAATTTTATCTTCAATGATTACAGACTTTCCGTTTTGGATTCCGGTGACGATTCTTCTTGGTATTTTATTCATGGATCATTATTAATTTATTTCCCTTTGTCTGGTTGTTTTTAAGGATGCGATGAGCTTCGAGTACTGTTTCGGTGGAAAGCTTGCCTACAATTTTATAACTTGGCGGACTTATCGTCCCATCCTGGATCAGTTTGGAAATATGTTGGAGATTATCTTTGTAGTAGGCGTAATTTTTGGTTACGCTGTGAGCATAATTGGAGATATTCAAGATGCTTATTCCTTTATTAAAGAGCGTTTCACGGGATTTCGTGGTGTTCATAAAAGTAACATCAACATAAGTTCCATTGATTTTTAGCAATTCCGCTGTAATTTCGGCCATCTCGTTTCCAACCAGATCGATTCCGATATCAAATGGTTGATTGTTGTTTGCTTTAAGCAGGTTATCTCTTAGATTAGGCAGTTTATAATTGACGATCTGATTTTCCTTTAGTCCCATATTCAAGAGAAGTTTAGTACTTTCCTCACGACCTACAGTAGCCATGATATTCTTAATTTTATGCGCCACTAATATCTTGACAAGAAACGAACCGACTCCTCCAGTAGCTCCCGTAATCAAAATTGTATCCTTCGGACTGATTTGGAGCCGATTACAAATTTGTAGGGCTGTCAGCGCCGCGGATGGTATTGCTGCCGCTTCCTCAAAAGAGATTTTCTTAAGTTTTAAGACAACGATAGCTTCAGGAACGGTAATAAATTCAGCATATGTACCATTACTTCCCATTGATCCACTAGCACAGAAAACTTCATCACCAATTTGAAATTCAAATACTTGAGTGCCCTTGTCGACTACGATTCCTGCCAGTTCTCGTCCCAATATCGGTGAACTGATCAGTTTTCTTTCGTGTTCATTTTCCAACATCTGGTAATCGATAGGATTAAAACCACTGGCTTTTATGTGAATCAGAACCTCATGGTCTTTAGGAATTGGTTTAGGAATGGATCCATCTTCCAGTTGGCCATATTGATTGATCGTTACTACTTTCATGATGTGTTGATTTTAGACAAAGGTATAGGTAGAATAGTTTATATTTGCTACTAGTTAACTGTTGGTAACTAGTAACATTAAGGTAACTATTATGGCAAATATTATAGAGAACGGTGTAGAAAGACCGGCGACATGTACAGAGGAGCTATTTGCAATGCGCGATAGTCTCGATGTCCTGGGCGGTAAGTGGAAACTGATGATTTTACGCTATCTAACCAACAGAACGAACCAACAGATTCATTTTAAGAAGTTACAACGTGGTATAGCGGGAATTTCAGCTAAAATGCTTACTAAAGAACTCCGAGAGCTTGAAATTAATCTTCTGATTACAAGAACCATTCAAGATACCAAACCCATTACGGTCATTTATGCTGTAACAGAATATGGGAAATCAGTATTTCCGGTGACCGAGACGCTGGTAAACTGGGGTCTGATCCATAGAGATAAAATTAAAAATTCGTTGTAATAAAATATCCTATTCCCTTTCCCAGTCGAATGGAAAAGGAAATAGGATATTTAAAGTTGTTAAGTGATCGATCTACTTATGGAGTAGCTGTCAACAGGATGACTACGCTTCTTCTGTTATTTTCTAAAACAGGATTTAATCCGATATTCATTAAGAAGTCTCCGGATAGAATCAGGTCTTCAGCGATTGTTTTATCCTCTTTATTCAAGTTTATTTCTTGAACCCTGTAAGATTTATTCGGATCTAAACCTTGCCATTTGATCGGTTTAGTGGTTTTAAAAACATGGTTATAAAAGGTGAGGTAATTGAACATAACCGCTTTACTTTTATCGCTGTTGATGTATGCGAGACTGGCATAATTGTTTTCTCTAGGATTAGAAAACCGATAAAGAGCACCATGCCATACGATGTCTTTGATGTTATCGTATGTTTTAACCGCTTTTTGTGCGAAACTTAGTTCTTCCGGACGCAATTCTTCTAGATTGAGGTCAAAACCCATTTTTCCCATCATGGCTACATCAATTTTAAATTTAAGATCCTGCTTCCCAAAAGTGGTGACATGGTTAGCACTTCCTATTGCGGGGAAGAACAGCGAGTTTTCATATTGCATAAAGATCCGATCGTAAGGATCCGTGTTATCACTTGGCCAATATTCACTAAAGTAATTTAATGCACCGTAATCGATACGCCCACCACCACCAGAGCAAAGCATCATAGGAAGTTTCGGATACTTGGCGCGGAATCGTTCTAGAACCTTGTATAAGCCCAAGGTGTAGTCAACATAGAAATTATTTTGGTCACTTTGGAAACTCGAGTATGCGTTGTATATAACAGCATTACAGTCCCATTTGATATAAGCTAAAGAAGGATTTTTCAGTAATAATTGATCAAGAGTGTTGAATACAAAATCCTGTACTTCGGGATTGGATAAGTCCAGCACGAGCTGATTCCTAAAATAATACTCAGGCCTGTTTGTCTGCTTCACCACCCAGTTTGGTTTCTTTTCATAAAGTTCACTTTTGGGACTTATCATCTCGGGTTCTACCCAGATACCAAATTTTACCCCCACTTTATCGGCTTCTTTTGTGATTGAGGCAATTCCATTGGGCAGTTTTTTCTTATTCTCAGTCCAATCACCTAATGCAGACGTGTCGGCATTGCGTGGATATTTATTTCCAAACCAACCATCATCTAACAGGAAAAGATCAACACCTAATTTTTTGGTGTTTTCCAGCAGATGAAAGATCTTCTTTTCATCAAAATCAAAATAGGTACTTTCCCAGTTATTGAGTAAAGTTAGGCGTTCTCCGTTTCCATCAACTAGGCGATTATTTTTTGCCCATCGATGGAAATTACGAGATCCTTCTCCTACACCTTTGGTGGAAAGTGTATACGTAAATTTCGGAGTGATGAAAGGTGTTTTAGGCTTTAAGGAATAATGTGAAGCATAATTATTGATGCCCGCAATAATTCTCAAATTATCTTGCGGATCTTTTTCAAAATCAATTCTGAAGTTACCGCTCCAATCCAATCCTCCCAATAATACAGTTCCCTGTGTTTCATTCCATATCTTATCCATACCAATGGCAAAATAAGAGCTCATCAACAAGTTGGTCCGGGTACCCAGTTTACTGTCCAGTGTTTTGATGCCGTGGGTAAGTCTTTCAGTTTCAGGTTGCATCTCCGCTATCCAGTCGCCGTGATAGCTGCGTAAGTAGAAATCGTCTGATTTCAGGTTGAGGTTAGCCGAAGCAAATTTGATTAGTTTTACATTTTTTTTCTCTTCATGCCGAATAACCGTCCATTGTTCAAAGATGTTGTCCTGATAATTTGCCAGATAATGTAATTCCACATAAAAGGGATACAGTTCATCTTTCATAAAGATGGTGACATGCTGTTTGCCTGCCGTACTGATATCATTTTTATGGTCGATATATTTAAGATCTAAAGATTGATTACCGTCGGCATGTTCGACACTTATCGCCGGTTCAAGTAAGTTTCGGGTACCCGAAGCTGCATAAGCAGATTGATACATACTGGTGTAGTCATGAGCCTGTTTATATTGTGTGGTTACTTGTGTATATTCATCCGATTTTGACAGCTTATTTCCAAGGTAGACCATATTGACATCTTTGTTTTCCTCTACATTCAAAACCAGTGCGATGTCAGCAGTTTCGAGTATGATATTTTTTGTCGTCTTGAGTTGCAATTGCGTTTGTTGTGCACTACTATCAATAAAAATAGGGAGCAACAAAAATAGGAGCATAAATTTTGTCATATTGTTGGTTTAGGGTTATGAAGTAATTAGTGCTATTTAATTAAAGCCTAATGTCTTCCATATCGTATTGATCGGATACATCGGTCTCGACTATAATAAATAGAAACGGTTCAACTAAGATAGTGATTGCTAGATTGTTCTCAAAATCATCAATCGTTATAATCTGTATGGCAGATTACTTCTTTGATTTTTTCTATTTGACAAGAATAAGCTAATGGAATTTGGTAAAGGATTAGAATTTGCTAGTTATCAGGCTAGAAATTGATGATAAATATGCTTTTTGATAACAAAAAATTCTGAAACGGTAGAAAAGAATTACTTCGCCGTTTCAGAATTATTTAATAGAATTAGGAATTTACTTGATAAAAATATCTTAGGAAAAGTCAGTTTTATTTCTTTATCTAATACTTTTTTGCATTTTCTTTTGCTTCGAGATAGGGATTGTGGTAACGTTTGTAGAACAATTTCTTGTCATCTCTATAGCTCGAAATAGCTCCGAGTTTATACATGAATTTGATGTAATACCACGCGAGATCTACCTGATGAGGTTTAAAGCCGCTGCGTGCGCTCTTAGGAAATAAGTGGTGATTGTTATGCCATTCTCCTGCTACAATTCCGGGCCATACCTGATTGATAGATTTGTCCTTCACACTGAAATCTGTGCCTTCCTTCTGTTTATCTTCTCCTTTGGCATGACCTTCATAATTAAAAGTACGAACACCGATTCCCCAGAAAGCTGCGGCACCAAATAGACTGCAGGCCAGTGCATGACCGCCTATTAGGAAAAATACACTATACCAAAATGCCCAGTTGAATAATGATGATACTACTGCATAAGCTGGAGGGACATATGAACCCCATTTTTTATATTGCTGATAGGAGTTCGCTGGTACGCCTGTATGTGACATAAGCGATTTAATTCTGTTATAATCCTGCTCATTCAGGTTTTTTGATATTGGCTGGTGATTAACATCTGCTAGGAAACAGTATAAAAACCCCGCCTGAGCATTATAAGGATCACCAGGCTGATCTGATTTAGCATGATGTACGTGGTGTGATATGACATATATCTCTTCTGGAATAACACTGATTGTGAGATTTTGGGTAACAAATCGCCAAAAAGGATTTTTAAACTTATATGCACCATGTGTACAGTAGCGGTGGTGCCAGATGGTTCCATGAGTTCCCATAATGATCATACTATATACAAAAGCGGCCAACAGTGTCCACCAGGATAGGTAATTCGTTAAAAAGATAAAGAAAAATGGAATGAGGCAGATGATCTTGAACCAGCTAAAAAAAGGAAGCCAATTTCGACGGTCCTTAAAAATGTTAAGTCTCTTAAAGAACTCAGTAATGATTTCTTTGTTACTGGGCTTAATCAGTTTGCCCGTCGTGTCTTGCCACCCATAGGAAGGTGGTTGAAGTACATGATCTAAAAATGATATGTTATTAATAAATTTATAGTTTAGTGGGTTGGTAATTCCATTTTTCAGTGCAAATGAATTCTTAATGATAATACATCTTTAAAATATGTACAATTGAAAAATAGTGGTGTAGATCGATAAATAAAGTTCCTCATTTGCTCAATACCGGATTTGATCTGTTGATGTAATTAATGCAAGTATATTTTTTTGATATTAATCACAAGTACATGGTAAATACCATTTTTGGCGTAGTTGATGAAACTGATATAATGGGAGGGTACATTTAAAAAATGTAGTTAATTAGCACAGATGCTAATTACTACATCAAAAATACCAAGAATTAAGATAATTCCCGAATTCTTTTATCTTGCTATGCGCACATTAAATGCGTTAACACCTTTTTGACCGTTTTCTACTTCGTAAGTAACGTTTTCGTTTTCGCGGATATCATCCATTAAACCTGTTGAATGTACAAATACATCCTGACCACCGTTTGCTGGTGTAATAAAACCGAAACCTTTGGTAACGTTGAAGAATTTTACTGTTCCTTGTTGCATTATATTATTGTTTTTATTATAAATTATTTAATTCTAAACTCCTGTAAAAGACATAAAATATGACTTACAGAAGTTAATCGATCTGCTAGAAAGAAAAAGGATGTGTGTAATTTGAAGGTTGATTGGAGTCAAGCTCTTAGAGTACTGCGCACTTTTTATGAATAACAAAAATTAGCAATTGATAGGAGTAAACAGATAAAGTAGGAATAGCCCACTATTTTTCTTAATCACAATCATGCTTGATTCTATGACAAAGATAAGTTAAAATTATTTAAAATCAAAATATTTTTTCAAAAGTTATCAATTTTTATTTATGATAATTTATTTTAAGTTATTTGATTAAGAACCTCATCATGATTTTAATTGCATTATATTTGAATTATGATGGTAAGTGATATTTTTTACGGCAATTTCGAACTTGAGGATATACTTTGCGAGCTTATAAGTTCGGAATCGATTCAACGTTTAAAAAATGTTCATCAGGGAGGTGCCATCTTTCTGGTCTCTCCACATGTTGATCATAGCAGATATGAACATTCTATCGGCGTTATGCTTCTTGTGCGGAAACTTGGAGGTAGTTTAGAACAACAGATCGCTGCGCTTTTGCACGATGTTTCGCACACTGCTTTTTCACATGTGATTGATTATGTCTTGCAGCATAAAGGCGAAGATTATCATGAGCAAATTTTTGAAACAGTAATAGGAAAGTCTACGATACCTAACATTCTCGCTAAATATGGATTCAGTACTTCCTTATTGGATGATCCAAAGCATACCTTGCTTGAGATGCCGCTACCTGCGCTTTGTGCAGATCGAATAGATTATACCATTAGGGATCTATATCATTTTGGCTTGATCGATATTGTGGAGGCACATGATTTTATAAGCGAACTTGGTGTTCAGGATGGTAAGATAGGTGTTCAGAGTGAAGAAGTAGCTTCATGGATTAGCAGTAAATACCTTCAGCTCAATCATGCATATTTCAGAAAACCGGAACATATATTTGCTAATACCAAGCTTGCAGAATTGATTGCTTTAGGACTGGAAAAAGGTATCCTTGTCTTATCAGATCTTTGGCTAGATGACCCTGCCGTTTTATCAATAATAAAGACCGATCCTTATCTCAATTCAGAACTTGACAAAATTAATAACCTGGAAGGTTTTGAAAATATTTTAGAAACTCAATCTAAAAAAATTTTCAAAGAAAGGATACTAAAGCCTCTGGTTATTACCTAAAATATTTTACATCGATTTATTGATATTATTATCGATCATTAATTGGTATTTAGATATCTTCTCTGATACCTTTCTCGATAATCATCATGTCCCACCATTTAACAGCTCCCTGATTTAAATAATTCAAATCATCTCGCGTCACAAATGGATTTTTATTAGAGGCTGTTTTTTCTTTTGCCTGAAATAATTTTAAATATCTATCTGCCATCTGTTTGATTAATTTCGGATCATTATTAGCTTCCTTAAGAGTTTTACTATTGAATAAAACTGGATAAGTAGAAATATGGTGTAAATAAGAAGGGCAGAATAACCTATTAAACGCAAACATGGCATCTATAGCAATATTATAATTTCTGCTGGTAGGAACTGGCATATTTTCATATTCTATTTGAAAAGAATTTATATAATATCGACTCACTCTTTTACAGCTTCGAGAATAGTCAGTGAAATACGGTTTTAGTGCACGGATAACTTCTAATCTATCTTGATTAGTTAGCTCTTCATCCAGTAAACTCTCCATATGATAATCCTTAGTTTTTCTTATCCAAATTCTATTTCCTTTTTTTAAAGTTATCTCTAAGTAGTAACCTGATAGATATTCTTGATAAGGAATTTTATCCACTGTAACTACGGCTTTTTGAGCAGAAGAAGTTTTAGTTAGTAAAAAAGCAATTAAAAGAATAATAATATTTTTCATAAAGATAATTGTGGTGTAAGTTAATAAATCCAAACTAATTTAATTTAGGTACTAATTCAAATTCCCCTCATAAATCGGTCAGAATAAGTGTGTGCTTCAGGAGCAGGAAATCCATATTTATAACAATAATGTTACAAAATGTATTGCTCCAGATACTATAGGTTTTTTTTCGTCGTTAATTATTTGATAATGCTTAAGTTTTAATGTAAATGTTTTCATTAAAATACTTTTTATTAATCGTTATCGACAATTTATAGATGATCTAAACTTAAAACCTTTGTATGAAATTTAGTGCTACCCAATGTAAACTATGGTTGTCATATTATGTACCATCCTTGTTCTTTTTGCATGTCCTATTGATTATTCCTGGCGTTGCGGCAGCGCAGCAAAAAACGATCCTCGGTAAAGTGATCGATGCGGTGACAAAGACACCTTTGTTAGGTGTTACGATAAAGCTTGACGATAAAAATGGTACGACCGTAACGACAGATAAACAAGGTGGTTTTGTATTAGACAATGGGGCAATAGGACAATCGCTAACTTTTTCATTTTTGGGATATTCCAGTCAGACGATAAAAATAGATACGCGCACAAGCTATACAATATCTTTAGCACCTGTTTCTAATGTGATCGAAGAAACGGTTGTGGTGGGATATGGCCGTCAGAAAAAACGAAATCTAACAGGAGCTATTGTTTCTGTGGGGGCTGCTGAAATTGAGAAAACAACGTTGCAGGATCCGATTTCCATTTTACAGGGACGGGCAGCCGGCGTGCAGGTATCGTCCAATTCGGGAGCACCAGGTGGAGAAATGAGTATCCGTGTTCGGGGAAGTTCTTCGCTGAACTCGGGTAATAATCCGCTTTTTGTTGTGGATGGTATCCCGTTAGAATCCAATTCTATTTCTTCTTTAAATGGTACAGAAAATTCAGGTCTAAATCCAATGGCGGATATCAATCCAAGCGATATCGCCTCCATTGAAATACTAAAAGATGCAGCGTCAACAGCAATTTATGGTTCCCGCGCGGCCAATGGAGTTGTGATGATTACGACCAAACGTGGTGCAGCAGGTAAGCCAGAAGTAATATTGAATGCAAATGCGGGAGTGAGTTCCTTGACGCGAAAACTAAGTGTTCTTAATGCCAGACAGTATCGAGAAGCAGTGTTGGACTCTTATCGCGGCATGACAATCCCAGAAGACCCTTTCTATACGATTATCGATTCCCTAAACCCCATGAACAATGGTGACGTAGACTGGCAGGATGAATTGATGCGTACAGCAAAACAGTATAAGTTAGATCTCTCTGTAAGGGGAGGGAATGAAGGAACAAAATACGCCTGGAGTTCGTCCTATTTGGATCAAGATGGAGTCATATTGAATTCGAATTATAAACGGTTTACCTCCAGACTGAATGTTGACTTTACAATTTCAGATCGTGTGCGGATAGGGCAGAGCATTTCGTACACCAACGCGGTCAATAATCGAACGAATGCTGCTGGCTCCGGGAATTTGAGTATTATCAGGAGTTTATTGGTAAGGCCACCAAATATGTCGATGTACTTGCCTGATGGATCACTGAACGGCTATATGATTGGACAGCGCAATCCTGTCGGTATGGCTTTATTTTCCACCAATCTCAATAAGAGCAACCGTATCATTGGAAGCCAATATCTAGAAATTGATATTTATCAGGATCTTAAGTTCCGCAGCAATGTCAATCTGGATTATATTTCAATGAAGGAAGATGAATTTATGCCATCAATACTGGACTATCGCGAAGGATATAATACCGGTGCTGTACGATCTTCTGGAAATCTTACATGGGGGAATGAGAGTTACTTTACATACACAAAAAATATAGCGGATAAGCACCACATTGGAGCGGTGTTTGGCATGAGCTTTCAGAAATGGCGTTATGACCGGACAGGTCTTGACGGACAATATTTTCCAAGCGATGACATACGTACACTCAATGGTGCATCTGTCATTTCAAACCAGGGTGTAAATGTCGCTTCCGAACATGCTATGCTTTCTTATTTTGGCCGGGTTACTTACGATTATGAGAGCAAATATTTGTTGGAATTCAATCTTCGTTCTGACGGTTCTTCCCGCTTTGGCCGTGATCGACGGTTTGGGTTTTTTCCCTCTGCATCTGCAGGATGGCGTTTTGTGGAAGAAGAAGGTATCAAAAATCTGGGCTGGCTGAGCGACGGTAAGCTCCGCTTTAGTCTCGGAAGTACTGGAAATGAAGCCATCGGTGATTACACATCAAGAGGAGAGTTTACATTAGGAACAAACTATTTGGATTTTTCGGGTGCTGCGCCTACTGTGATGCCCAATCCGAGCCTCACTTGGGAGACTACCCACCAATATAATCTGGGTTTAGAGCTCGGATTTTTTAAAAATAGAATCCTGTTTTCAACAGATGCATACTTAAAGAAAACAAAGGATCTGCTGTATAATGTGCCTACCCCCGGAACTTCTGGCTTTGAATATATTACACAAAACATAGGGTCGATTGAGAATCGGGGCCTGGAATTTAGCCTACAGACCCGTAATCTAGAAGGCGCATTTCGTTGGAGCACGAATGTAAACATTAGCTTGAATAGGAATAAAGTGACCTCTTTACCTAAGAATTTATTGACCAATGGGCATATCCAAAACGGTAATTTCCATATACTGCAAGAAGGTTTACCTATTGGCGTATTTTATGGCTGGAATTTTCTTGGGGTGTATGCGCGTGACGAAGACAATACAAACAAGCTCACTAATGGAGCCAACGGAGCAATCTTTGTAGGTGGAGACCCCATTTGGAAGGATGTAAACAATGACAAAATTATCGATCAGAATGACCGGGAGATAATCGGATATGCAGAACCTAAATATTTTGGCGGGATCTCCAACGATTTTAGCTATAAGAACTTTCATCTGAATGTGTTTTTTCAATATGCTGTCGGTAATCAGATTTATAACGAATTGAATCATCAACGAAACTCAATCGTTCGTTACAACAATTTATCGACCGATGCCCTGAATCGGTGGCGGGAGCAGGGGGATCAAACAGATTTTCCCCGATTGATTCGGGACGATCCAAAACAGTCCGACAGCAGAGTCCAAAGTAGATGGGTTGAAGATGGTTCGTATCTCAAATTAAAGAACGTCAATTTAAGATATTCTTTTGATTCAGCTTTGAGCAAACGGATCGGTCTGCGCAAGTTGGACGCATTTGTTACCGCTACGAATCTGGTCACCTGGACAAAATATACGGGCTTTGACCCAGATGTCAATTCCTATTCCGGTCTTCGTGTAGGATTGGATGAAGGCTCTTATCCTCAGAGCCGCACATTTACGTTTGGTTTAATCTTTGGACTTTAATAAATAACGATGAAAAAAATGTATAAATACATATTTTGGTCTATTCTTTTTCTATCTGCTACCAGCTGTTCTAATTCGTTGCTGGATAAAGAACCTATTAGCAATTTTTCTGGAGAAGGGTATTATAAAAAGCCCAGTGATGCCCAAGCTGGAGTCAATGGAATCTATAATGGTCTACAAACTCTTTTCCGTCAAAATTATGCCCACTGGGGCGAGGGGCGGGCTGATAATGTGGTGACCCGTCATGCCGGTGATCCTGGAGCGCTGCAACAAAATACGTTAACGCCAATTATCAATTCAGCACGGTGGGATAATTTTTACACCGTTATATCCCGTGCGAATTACGCAATCAAATATATTCCTCAGGCATTTGGAACTGAGGATAGCGAACTTAAAAAACAATTACTCGGGCAGGCACATGCATTAAGGGCACTCGCTTATTTTTACCTAGTTCGGATCTGGGGGGAGGTACCCTTAGTCATCGAACCGTACGAGGGTTTGGGTCAGGAGCTGTTTGTCCAAAAGAACACGGAGGCTGAAGTATTGGCTAAGGTAGAGGAAGATTTGATGCTCGCGACGGAGAATTGTGCTACAAATTATTCAGGAGCAGGGAATCGCGTGCTGATCACCAAAGGAGCTGCTTATGCATTTCTGACGCAACTGTATATGTGGCAAAAAAAATATCCGCAGGCCATAGAAATGTCCGAAAAAGTGCTGGCGGATCCGCAATATACCTTGGTGTCGATCGAGGATTGGAATAACATTTTTGTAAAAGGGAGCAGTGCTGAAAGTATTTTTGAAGTCGGCTACAATGAAGTACAGACCAATAACCTCCGTATATGGTATGCTATGGGATCAGATAGTGACTATGTACCCAGTACATCTTTTATTGCGTCTATCGAATCGGGGGATCTTCGCAAACCACGTATTTACGATGTGTCCCAAGTAAAGCCACGTAAGATCTGGAAATTTTTTGGACAGGGATTTAATGATGAGAGTCCAGAACCTTCGGCAGGCAATATGGTATTAACCAGAGTAGCTGATGTTGTTTTACTAAAGGCCGAAGCACATGCAAATTTAAACCAGACCGTTGAGGCATTCGCATTACTTAATCGTATCCGCCTCCGTGCCGGACTCCCTGCTTTGGATCAAAATAAAGCCAATATCCAATTTGGAAGCTTACTCACCGGAATTTTGCATGAAAGATCCGTAGAGCTTTGTTTTGAGGGACATCGATGGTTTGATCTTGTACGGACTGGAACTGCCATTTCAACAATGAAACCGATCAATGGCCTCTCGGACAATCGAAATCTGCTGTGGCCGATACACGAAGGCGAACTACTTAAAAATCCAAATTTGAAACAAAATGAATTCTATAGATAATCATATGAAGAAGATCAAATATATCGTTACGCTTTTCCTGTGCAGTTTTGTTGTGCTGGTTACTTTTTTTAGTTGCGAAGTACAGGACAGCTTTGAATACGATTACGCAGCAGACAATAGCAGATTAAATATGTCTGCATGGGCCTATATCCAAAAAAATGATTCTTTGTCTTCCCTAAAAGAAGCAATTATGCTAGGTAAGGATGAAGGATTATACGAACGGACAGAAAAATCGACCTTTATTCTGCCCACGAATCGTGCGTTTAAGGCATATTTAGAAGAAAATAATTACGACGCTATAGGTACAGTACCGGTAACCATACTGAAAGATATGTTGCGATATCATATTGTAAAGGCAGTAGTGAATTTTAATGATCCTGCTTTGGCTCCAAAAAATAAGCCCATTGCATATCAGACTGAAAATGGTCAGATCATGTATCTATCCCATACCGGTACGTATGTGGGGCTCATCAATGAAGGAACCAATAAGCAATGGCAAATCCGTACGTCAAATCTTGTTCCGGACAATGGTGTCATCCATATTGTTGATCAGGTTGTTTTCTATTCCGAGAAGGTAAAATAGGCATATTGTTCCTGCATTTCCACAACAGTTAAAATGCAGGAACGTAATTTTCTTTGAGAAAGTACGGGATGTTCAAGACCTGATCCTGTCACGAGTTTTTATCCAGCCATCAATATAGTTCTATCCAATTACTTCTTATTTTTAAAGCCTGATTAAATAGTTTTTTTGTTCTTTCTCGTCGTGCTGGATCAGTATCAGTAACGCTCATCGTTTGTTGAAGCTCCATGAAATTTCTCTGCGCAAACGTAGAAACTTCAAGCGGTTATTCTTATTTGAATAATATTTTTGTTAATATTGGTATTACAGTACTAATTATAAATTTTGATGATCCGTAGTACCTTACTTTCGATCAGTATACTTCTTTTTTCATGGATTACTAGTTTTTGTTTCGGTCAAGAGCAAGGAACAGTCTATTCTTTTAAGAACATCACTTCCGATCAAGGATTGGTACATAACCATATCAATTGCAGCCTACGAGATCAATATAATTACATGTGGTTTGGAACAGAATCTGGACTTAGTCGATTTGATGGACTTCAATTTACAAATTTCCGGTATACATCAAACAAAGGTTTTGGACTGAGCAGTAATCGTATATCGGCATTATTTGAAGGACCAGGGGAGCAAATTTGGATCCGTACCCATTCGAAAATGAATGTGTACGATCAAAAAAAAGGAGTAATCATTCAAAATATAGATTCCATTCTTCAGACATGGAATTTACCGATCGGAGATCCTCAAATTATCCGCCATTTTGAAGATGATGAATATGCTGTTTTGTACAGCGATAATTCATTCATGCTAACACATACGATTTCAAAAAAAACGAGAAAATTTTCACCACTTAAGAATCAAAAAATTGTCGATGTTGTAAATTATTCGAAGGAATCTTTTTGGATAATCTATGAAAACGGTTTGACACAGCTCGTACAAAAAAAGACCTGGAAGATTCTTAAACAATTTTCTTTACCTGCCAGCAAACAGCGCGTTACGTATGGTCTATTCATAGATCGCGAAGGCGATCTGTGGATTTATTCAAAAGATGTTCCAATCGGCGTATTTTGGATCAAAGCTGGATCGGATGAGATCAGTCATATCAAAGAGCAACTTTCGAATGTATTTGTAGGCAGTATCGTTCAAGATGAACAAGGTTTGATTTGGTTAGCTACTGATCATGGTGGAATCAACGTCTTTAATAAAAAGACGCAATCACTTTTTGTGATCAATCACGAGGGGTATAATTTAAGAAGTTTACCCTATAATAGTATTACCTCCCTGTATAAAGATCCGAAAGGCATTATCTGGGTTGGGACATATAAGGGCGGCATCAGTTATTATCACCCAAACTTACTGCTTTTTCCGGTATACCAGAATTATGCAGGTTACGCCAAAACATTGCCATTTGATGATGTCAACAGGTTTATTCAAGATCAAAATCATAACTTATGGATTGGTACAAATGGTGGCGGTCTTTTGCATTATAACTTTCAAGATAAAGTATATAAACAATATCTGCACAATCCAAATGATGCAACTTCTTTACCCAGTAACGTTGTCGTAAGTCTGTATCTGGATCAAAAAAATATACTTTGGGTAGGCACTTACCACGGGGGATTGAGTCGGTTCGATGGTAAAAGTTTCAAAACATACAACAAGGGTACTGATCGATTACCGGACGATAGCGTCTGGGAAATATTTGAAGACTCAAGAGGTCGTTTCTGGGTTGGAACACTATCTGCTGGTTTATATTTGTTTAATAAGGATAGGGAAACGTTTTCCACCTATCGCTCGCGTGAGGGAAAGACAATTTCCAGTACCTATGTATCTGTCTTATTTGAAGATTCAAAAAATAATATCTGGGTTGGAACTGCTACAGGCATCGAACTGATTCGGTCAAATGGAGAAATCCATCAATTTAATGAAAAAGAAGGCAAGTTGCGTCTTTCCAATGATTTGATATATGATATTAAGGAAGATGAACTAGGTCGCATTTGGGTGGCCACTCAAGAGGGAATTAATATCATTCAGGATGAAGCGATCCAATACCTCAATACGAGCGACGGTCTGATTGACAATGCCGTACTGGCTTTAATCAAAGATAATAAGGGCAATATGTGGGCCTCAACAGCAAAAGGATTATCTGAAATTGTTCCCAATCAAAATGCTAAGCAATTTGTCATTCGTAACTTCACCAAAGAACAGGGACTACAAAGCAATGTCTTTAATGAAAATTCAGCTTTAAAGATGGATAACGGCCAGCTCATATTTGGAGGACCAAACGGTTATAATATTATTGATCCAAATCAAATTTTGGGATCAAAAGAAAATATAACACCTGTTCTATCCAATATCTATCTTTTTAATCGTAAAATCAACGTTGGTGAACGTGTAAACGGCAAGGTTATTTATAATGAGGCACTGACCAATGTGAAGAAATTAGAACTGCCATATGATCAAAATGCGATCTCCTTGGAACTATCCTCATTTAATTATTTGCAGCAGGATAATCGGATCTACCAGTATCAGTTGGATGGACTCAGTGAGGAGTGGTTTGATTTTGAAACGGGAACAATGAAGGCCAATTTTACGAATCTTGATTCCAAAACATATCGATTTTACATCCGACATTCAGTCGATAATGAAAGCTGGTCCGAAAAAACATTATTATTAACCCTCGTGATTGAGCCTCCTTTTTGGAGGAGCAATTGGGCATTAATGCTTTACGTGCTGCTTTCGATTTCCTGTATCTACCTGTGGCAAGCTTGGGTAAAACTGCGGACAAAGACACGAAATCAATTGATAATGGTCAAAGAACAGGCGTTGCAAGCAAAAGAACTCGAAGAGTTGAAGACACGTTTCTTTACTAATGTAAGCCACGAGTTCAGAACGCCGATCAGTTTAATTTTAACTCCATCAGAGCAGCTTCTAAAAGAAGAAACAGATCTGCATAAAAAAGAAAATTTAAGGCTGATCAATAAAAATGCATCTCGTCTATTGATTTTGGTCAATCAATTGCTGGATTTTCGAAAACTGGAAAAAAACCAGCTTAGCCGTATGGACGAATATGGCGATTTAATTCTTTTTACTAAAGAACAGATTGAACCCTTTTTCCAATTGGCCGAAGTCAATTCGCTCTGCATCGAGGTAATATTTAATCGCGATCATTATCTCGGTAATTTTGACAAAGGAAAATTGGAAAGTATCCTATTCAACCTATTGTCCAATGCAATTAAGTTCAGCAGATCGGGAGGTACAATACATATTACTAGCACGATTAAGGAACAAAACGATGACCTCGATATATGGCGATTAGAGATTAAAGACCAAAGTCCCGGGATACCGGAAGAATATCAAAATCGGATATTTGACCGTTATTTTCAATATGATATCAACAGTGGCCGTTTAAATCAAGGTACAGGTATTGGATTAGCCATTGTGAAAGAATATGTCGAGTTTCTAAACGGAAATATTTCCGTTCAGAGCAAAGTCGGAGAAGGATCATGTTTTGTGGTTGAAATACCGATTGAAGCGATTTCGGAAACATCAGCACTCCCAGAGAAACAAATCAACAAGAGAAATCAGATTTTGCTGATTGAAGATCATGTAGAATTTTTAGAATATTTGAAAAGAAATTTAAATGATGAATACTTAGTTGATGGTGTCTGTACCGTAAAGGAAGCAAAAGACCATCTGACAAAAAAGGAGTATGATTTAGTGATTGCCGATATTCAGCTTGCTGGTGAAAGCGGTATCGATTTTTGTACGTATCTAAAATCATCAGAACGTTACCGACATATTCCTGTCATTATGGTAACTGCTGTGCTGGATCAAAAAATACAGTTGCAGGCACTTCGTGCAGGGGCTTCAGATTATGTTCTAAAACCATTTAATTTTGAATTGCTGAAATCTAAAATCGCCAGTGTCCTGGATCAAAAATCATCCCTGGTCAAAAAATACAAAAAGCAAATCGCAATCGAACTCAACCAGCCAGAGGTTGAGTCTGCTGACGAGAAGTTCATCCGCGAATTCATTTTTGAAGTCGAGCGAGATTTGTCAGACTCGACGTTGTCTGTCGAAATATTAGCCGGAAGCATGCACATGACCCGGGTAGGACTTTATAAAAAGATATTAGCCATTACCGGATATTCACCAACAGAATACATCAGGCATATCCGTCTAACAAGAGCCATGCACCTGATACAACACTCCAGTTTATCGCTTTCAGAAATTGCATATGAAGTTGGTTTTAGTAATCCCAAACAATTTACGAAATACTTTAAAGCTACTTTTGGATTTTTACCATCCTATTATCGTAAAAGTCTGTAAATTAAATTATTGTGATTTATTGATGATCTCTGCAGATCTCACCAGTTAACATTAGATACCCTAATTGTTAACATAATACCCCCTCCCGGAAATAACTACTGCGCTATATTTGATCCTACCAATTCAAACGGTAAAAGGGAAATAACCAAAATTAAACCAGTAATTATTTATATATGCAAAACCTAAAGTTTGCTCTGAGCGGTATTATGCTTTTTGCACTTGTCCATAATGGAAATGCGCAAGTGAATAAATCCAATTTTATAAAAACCCAATCAGGTGTCAAGGTCAGTTTCAAGGGATCTGAAAGTGCCATTGATCAAGATGTTTATCTGGATGTGATCACGGATAAAATCATCCGCGTCACTGCACTTCCTTATGGAGATCCATTTCCATCACAAGCAAGTTTGGTGGTCGTCGATTCTTTGCAACGTCAGCTCAAATCCTTTCATGTACAACCAACAGATTCGACGATCAACTTAACAACATCGGATCTTATCGCTAAGGTTTCTTTGGTGAGCGGGAAAGTCGAATTTTTTGATTTATCAAGTAAGAGAATTTTTAGTGAATCAAAAAGAAATGCCGATGCATTCATTCCCGACAGCTATAATGGAGATCCTTTTTATCGATTAAATCAAGATTTTATTGTAGACACCGCTGAGGGTATATTTGGACTTGGTCAGCATCAAAATGCGATTATGAATTACAATCGCGGCAAACAGGTGAATCTGTTGCAATATAATACCGAAATTGGAATTCCTTTTCTAGTTTCGACAAACAATTATGGGCTTTTATGGCACAACTATTCCATCACCAAAGCTGGAGATACACGTGCTTTTCTGCCCCTCAATGCGTTTAAATTAACTTCTAAAGAGGGCGAGCAAGGATGGTTGACAGCAACCTATGTGGATAAGCATAAAGATGACGAAGTTTTCCTGTCACGTCCCGAATCAATTATCGAATATAGTTACCTGACTGATCAGCATAAGTTTCCCAAAGATGTCAAACTCGTAGACAGTAAAGTTATCTACGAAGGCCGTATATCTTCTCCTTATTCAGGAAAACATGTGCTCCATTTTAAATACTCGGGTTACATGAAAGTGTGGATTGATGGACAATTGGTCGCTGATCGGTGGAGACAATCCTGGAATGCAGGAACATTTGAAATTGAACAGCAATTTAAACGAGAAGAGGATCATGATATTCGTATAGAATGGTTGCCAGATGGGGGAGAATCTTATTTTACTTTAAATTGGCAAAGCCCTATTCCAGAGCAGCGTAAAAATGTGTTTTCTTTTAACTCTGAAGCCGGTGATGCGATTGATTATTACTTTGTACATGGTCAATCGATGGATGAAGTCGTTTCTGGATATCGCCACGTGTCAGGAAAAGCTCCGATTATGCCTTTATGGAGTTTTGGTTACTGGCAAAGTCGTGAACGGTATAAAACGCAAGCGGAGATTGAAAGTGTCGCAACAGAATTTCGAAGCCGAAAAATTCCCATTGACAATATCGTACAAGATTGGTCATACTGGTCAGAGCCCGACTGGGGAAGCCAGCAGTTTGATAAGACGCGATTCCCTGATCCAGCAGGGATGATCAAAAGATTACATGATCAAAATTATAAGTTGATGATTTCGGCATGGCCCAAGATCAATGAACAATCTACCGTCTACAAACAGTTCAGCGACAATAAATGGATTTACACCAGAAATATTTATGACGGACGGAAAGACTGGATCGGAAAAGGATATACATCGACTTTTTATGATCCCTTCAATAAAGGAGCACGCGATGGATTTTGGCAATTATTAGACAAAAATCTTTTTCAAATTGGCGTCGATGCCTGGTGGATGGATGCCAGTGAACCTGATATACATTCAAATATCGATCTGAACGAACGCAAATCTGTCTTTCAGCCAAATATCGGATCATCAGTCCGCTATTACAATGCATTTCCACTTCAAAATGCAAAAGGAATCTATGAGGGACAGCGCGAAACAGATCCCAATAAACGTGTATTTATTTTGACACGTTCCTATTTTGCGGGCCAGCAGCGCTATGCGGCGGCAGCGTGGAGTGGCGATATTGCTTCAAGATGGCATGATATGAAGGATCAGATTGCCGCTGGAATCAACTTTTCAATGTCTGGTACGCCTTACTGGACGATGGATGCCGGTGGCTTTTTAGTAGAGAATAGATTTCATAAGCCCAATCCTGCAGATCAGGAAGAATGGCGCGAAATGAATGCCAGATGGTATCAGTATGGCACTTTCCTGCCTATATTCCGCGCTCATGGTCAATTTCCATTTCGCGAACCTTTTAATATAGCGCCAGAAGATCATCCTGCATATAAAAGCATGGTTTATTACATCAATCTGCGCTATAAACTTCTGGCTTACAATTACAGTATAGCCGCAAAGACATTTTTTGAAGACTACTCGATGATTCGTGGATTGGCAATGGACTTTCCCAAAGATCAGAAGGGGTTTAATATTAATGACCAGTACTTGTGGGGACCATCCTTATTGATCAGTCCAGTTACAGAAATGGGAGCCACTTCGAGAGTCATTCATTTACCCGAAGGCAGAGATTGGTACAATTTCTACACGGGCAAAATGAGTCAGGGAGGACAAGATATCACAGCAGAAGCTGCTTATGAGCGTATGCCGGTATTTGTAAAAGCAGGATCAATATTGCCAGTAGGCAAAACCATTCAGTTTACAACTGAGCAAAAACAAGATCTGATCAACCTGTATGTTTACGATGGTGCCGATGGTGAATTTACGCTATATGAAGATGAAGGAATCAATTATAATTACGAGAAAGGACAATATAGCCGTATCGATATGACCTATGACAACAGCACAAAAACACTCTTGTTAGCAGACCGTGCTGGTTCGTTTGCTGGTATGCTAAAGGATCGAAAATTCAATATCATTTTTGTTGATCCTGCTCACGGCGCCGGCATTGATATACAGGCCAAAAAATCAAAGATGATTTCTTATTCCGGAAAAACACTACAGGTTAAATTAAAATAAATACAACCGATTTTAAATTTTAAATTATATGATAAGTAAGCAATTGTTTAAAAAGGGAATTGCCGTCGTCGTCATGACGGGCATGACCTCAGTTGTCTGTGCACAATCCTTTTCGGGATCAGTAGTTTCTGCTGATTCCAACTTGCCAATCGGGGGCGCAAGTATTAAAGTGAAAAATCAGGCAACCTCAACAAGTAGTAATGAATCTGGGAAATTTTCCATACCTGCAGCAAAAGGAACGATCTTGATCATTTCCTATGTCGGTTATAAAACAGAAGAAATTGCTGCCTCAGGTACAGATCTGGTCATTCGTCTGCAACCATTGGTATCCGATCTGGATGAGGTGGTCGTCATTGGCTATGGTGTACAAAAAAAGAAATTAAATACAGGAGCAAATCTTAAAGTAGAAGGCGAAGATCTGCAAAAACGTAATCAGCTCAATCCGCTACAGGCGCTTCAAGGACAGGCACCGGGTGTATCCATCACATCGACCTCAGGGCAACCGGGAGCAGACATGAAAGTTGTCGTTCGCGGTTTAGGTACAATAGGCAACTCCGGACCATTATATGTGATCGATGGTGTGCCGGGAGGAGATATATCGGTATTAAATGCGGCAGATATTCAGTCGATCGATGTATTAAAGGATGCGGCATCTGCAGCCATTTACGGGTCTCAGGCTGCAAATGGGGTTGTTTTAGTAACTACAAAAATGGGGGCTGCCGGTAAAAGTATCTTGTCATTTGATGGTTTTACCGGAATTCAGAATGTAGCCCGCAAAGCAAAACTATTGAATGCCGACCAATATAAAGTCATCATGAATGAACAGTCGCTTAATTCTGGGGCCTCCGTTATCAATTTTGATGGTATGGAAGGTTTAGCCAATACCAGCTGGCTGGACCACATGTTTAAAGACAATGCCCGAATGGATAACTATAATATTGGATTAACCGGTGGATCGGAAAAGTCAACCTACGCGATGTCCTTAAATTATGTTGCGCAAGAAGGGATTGTTGGGGGCAAGGATGTTTCCAACTACGAACGCTATGGATTCCGCAGTAATTCGGAACATAAATTATTGAATAACTTTCTAAAAATAGGACAGCATCTCAATTTCAATTATATAAAAAATAGAGGTGTAAGTGTTGGCGATCAGTACAGCAATACGCTACGTGGCGCATTTAGCACATCGCCGTTGTCTCCCGTCTATTCGGACAATGGTCTTTTTGGAAGTCCATTTAACGATACCTCCAATTCGCCTTGGTACAACGGAGACGGTAATCCCTATGGTAGCATGATGACCAATTCCAATAATAGCAATGATGGTCAGAAATTGCTGGCCGATATCTTTGCTGAAATTGAACCAATCAAGGGTTTGAAAGTCAGGTCGCTGTTGGGATTTAATTATTATGCATCCGAATACAGAAGCTTTACGCCCATGTACCGCTTTTCAATTTACACCTACAACGAAGATCATACGACAACTTCTCAGAACATGAGCAAAGGTCATACGCTGACCTGGACCAATACAGCATCCTATGATTTTAGTATCAATAGCGATCACCGGTTTTCAGCTATGGTGGGTATGGAATCATTGCGTTATCAAGGAACATATCTATCTGCTTCCAATTGGAATCTATTATCGCAGTTCAATGATTTTTCGCATGCTTACTTGGATAATACCACAGGTCAGGCGCACTTAGATGAGAAAGGTAATGTTGTAGAAACCCGCACAGTAGCTGGTAAACCGGAGAATATTACCCGCAGGGTATCTTATTTTGGACGTATGGGTTATAATTACAAAGAGAAGTATCTTTTAAATGCAACCCTAAGAGCCGATGCCTCATCCAAATTCTCCAAAGACAACCGTTGGGGTTATTTTCCTTCGGTATCCGCCGGATGGGTGATCTCTTCTGAAGATTTTTTTCAAGAAAACTTAAGTGCGATAAACTTTTTTAAACTTCGAGCATCATGGGGTCAGGTAGGTAATCAAGATATTGATGATTTTCAATATGCTTCGCCGATAAGTACTTCAACGGGTATCACTTCTGGCAACCCCGGAGCACACTATGTATTTGGAACAAGCAATAACAATATTGCAGGAGCTTATCCAAGCCGGTTATCTAATCCATACCTGACATGGGAAACTTCCGAGCAGACCAATATTGGTATAGACGCCAAATTTAGCAATAATCGTTTGGACATTGTTACCGATTTCTATATAAAAACTACCAAAGACTGGTTGGTTACGGCGCCCGTACTGGCCACAACAGGTACAAGACCACCTTTTATCAATGGTGGAGACGTCAAGAATACAGGGGTTGAGCTTGCGGTCAATTGGTCTGACCGCGTCAATGAACTGAAATATAACTTTGGTGTCAATGGTGCTTATAACAAAAATAAAGTTGGTCAGATTCCGACTGAAGACGGTATTATTCATGGTCGAACAGCTATGCTTTATGACAACTCCGAAGAGTTTTATCGTGCCGAAAACGGTCAGCCGATTGGATATTTTTGGGGATATAAAACCGATGGCTTATTTCAGAACCAAGCCGAAATTGATGCATGGAGAGATGCCGGAAAGGGTGTTCTACAGGCAGACGTACGACCTGGTGATGTCAGGTATGTAGACCAAAATGGCGATGGTGTTATAAATGCAACCGATAAAGTAAATCTCGGTGTAGGTATGCCAAGTTTTACTTATGGATTTAATCTAGGCCTAGATTATAAAGGAATCGATTTTTCAATACAGGCCTATGGATCGGTAGGAAACAAGATCGTACAGTCCTATCGCAACCACGCGAACAAACAAGGAAACTATACCACACGGATCTTGGACAGATGGACTGGTGAAGGCACTTCCAATACCATACCGAGGGTTACCGAAACAAATGTCAACTGGCAATTCTCCGATCTCTACTTGCAAGATGGCGATTTTCTGCGCATCAGTAACATTACATTGGGTTATGATCTATCCAAAGTTCTCCGCTGGAAATTCACCAATCAGATCCGCTTCTACGTACAGGGACAAAATCTATTCACATTCACCAAATACGACGGGATGGATCCCGAAATCGGTTACGGCACGGATGGTTGGGTTTCAGGTATAGACTTAGGTTATTATCCACGACCTAAAAGTGTCTTGTTCGGTCTAAACGTTAAATTTTAAACACTAAAAATCATGAATAAATCTCATTTCATATACAGTTCTTTTTTAATGTCGGCCTTACTGTTCAACTCTTGTTCATCCAGTTTTCTCGATGTCGAGCCGATGACAAGTGTTTTAGAAAGTAATTTCTATAAAACAGTAGCCGATGCAGATATGGCCTTAGTGGGCTGTTACGATGGTTATCAGCGTACTGTATCCAATGGTAGTCAGTCCTTTTATTTAACAGCTGAGGTTGCCGCAGACCAGTGTTTTGGCGGTACAGGTACCACAGATGGGCGAGCATTTCAAGCGATCGATCGATTTGATATTTCAGAATCCTCTTCGGATAATAATATTTTTGATGGTACCTGGTCAGATTATTATGCCGGTATTTTTAGAACGAATACCCTTTTGGGTAAATTGGACGGGACAGACTTTGCTAATCAAACTGCTGCTAGAGCAAGGATTGAGGGGGAAACAAAATTTTTACGCGCCTTGATGTACTTTGATCTGGTGCGTTTATTTGAAAAAGTCCCTTTGCTAACGAGTGCTACTAATGAAAATATACCCCAAGCAGATCCTAAGGATGTATACAAACTGATCGTCGAAGATCTTAAGTTTGCAGCAAGTCATATTCCTGCAGATGCCTATCCAAAATCGGCAGCAGGAACCAATGATGGCCGGGCAACACCTTTAGCGGCAAAAGCATTATTAGCACGTGTCTATTTATTTTATACCGGATACTATGGTACTGAAGATATAGGTGTCACTAAAGCCGAAGCACTCGCCGGATTAGAAGATGTGATCAGCAGTGGGCAGTTTGCCTTAGTACAAAACTTCAGCGCGCTATGGCCGGCAGCGAGTTACGTTCCCAACAAAACCAACAACTCGTTAGATATATCCAAGTATATCGGAAAAGGGAATTCAGAAGTGGTGTTTGCGCAAAAGTTCAATAATACCTCCAACTATAATGGTTATGTTGATGGCAATCGCTGGATCGTTTTCTTAGGGCTCAGAGGTAAAAGCTGGTCTCCTTATGGCCAAGGATGGGGTGCTTGTACCGTTAGTAAAAACTTCTTTAATAAATTTAGTAATAATGATACGCGAAAAGAAGCCTCTATCATTGACATCGATGGAGAGGGCATTACTAATTTTGATCTGAGAGATCAACGTGAATATACCGGATATACCGTAAAGAAATATGCGCCAACCGCTTTACCGGACGGAACGACCAATACGGGGGGAGAGAAAGATATGCAGCTTTCTCAAGATCAAGATTATTTTGTGATCCGTTATGCCGATGTATTACTGATGGCTGCAGAGCTGGGTTCGGGCAATGCTCAAAAATATTTTGATGATGTGCGAAAAAGAGCTTATAAAAACAACTTCACAGCTGCCGCTGTATCCAAGGCTGCTATTTTAAGAGAAAGAGAATTTGAGTTTGCGTTTGAAGGAATTCGTTATTGGGACGTTTTAAGACAGGGATTAAATAATGCTGCGACCATACTGGAAACTTCTGAAGATGTGCTCAGTGGTTCTGTTCCTGAAAAAGTCACCGTTAAAAAAGAGAACTTCTTAAAGACAAGAGGTTTTATGCAGATTCCTAATAAACAGATCACCCTATCGAATGGCGTGCTAAAACAAAATGACGGATGGAATTAGTAAAACCGATCGTTAAATTTTGCTTTGATAAAAATTGTACAAAGATGAAAAATATAGTAAAGTATAGCATCTATTTCTTCATTGGAATAGTTCTGTTTGGAGCCTGTACTCCTGAAAAATATGAATTAGGGGATATCGATATTGCACCGGCCCAGATTGTAGAGGGTGTATCGTATAAAATTGAACGTGATGCTTCGAATCCCAATATTATTTACTTGACCAGTTTGGTGGATGCAAAATATACACCCTTGTGGGAGCATCCTCAGGGACGTAGCCAAGATAAAAAGGTTACCCTGAGAATTCCATTCCCTGGAGAATACAAAGTGAAGTTCGGTGTTGAAACGCGCGGTGGTATTGTATATGGAGAACCTGCCATTTTTAAGGTAGATGATATGTATGCCGAGTTTATCAGTGACGAAACCTGGACACTGTTGGCAGGTGGGGCAGGAGAAGAGAAAACCTGGTATCTGGATCTGGATCAAAATGGACTGTCTAGAGTTTTCAAAGGGCCGTTATATTTTTATGGAACAGGTGACTGGTGGGGCAATGTCAATCAGCAGGGAAAGCCTCTCAATAGCGATTCTTGGCTTTGGGATCCCACCTGGAAAGAAAATACCTGGCTTATGCCAGCGGGTGATTATGGAGAAATGACTTTTAATTTAAAAGGAGGTGCCAATATCATTGTCAACCACAATATGCTAGGTAGAAAGCAAAAAGGATCCTTTATGATTGATACGGACAAGAAGACGATCCGAATGGTTGATGCAACACCCTTACATGGTAAACCTCAAGATGGTATCGTGGTCGATTGGGGCGATGTTCGCATTATGTCATTAAATGAAAATACCATGCAACTGGCCGTTTTACGAGATCCTGTTCTTTCGCAAGAAGGTGCCGCTATGTTGACCTATAATTTTATTAGTAAAGCTTATCGGGAAAGTTTGGAGTCGAGCGATTAAAAATGGGAGTTACGCATTTTAATTTTCCGGAACAATAGGTACGGAAGCACGTAAATCAAGATTGTTTAATCTTGAGAAGCTACAATTTGTTGCGCATCAACGTCGTGTAGTTTTTCAATATAGAGATAGATTGATCGTAGTATCATTAGTTATTATACAATAAAAGGTCTAATGAAAATTAGACCTTTTATTTTGGCGTTTAGGTAAATTTCTACTTTTCTGTTTGTTAAACCACTGAATAGAATTAAATTAAGTGGGGCAAAAAGAGGTGTCTCAAGAATTTTAAATACAATTATAACTTCAATTCAAAGGTTGAATGAGAAAGTAGTAGAAACGCAATTAAGATATGCTCCAGTTTGGATACAGAAAATAATAATTAACCTTTATAAGCCTAATAGGAATGTGGATTAAATTAACAACTGAACAAAAATATAAATACTTGAGCAAACAGGCGTTTTAAAAGGATTACCCGTTTTTGTTGTGGAGAAAGATTGGTGGTGTTGTATAATATTAAGAGCAATTTTCCCATTTCATTATTAACTCCGCTAAATGCAAAATTCATTTTCTATTTACCTACCTATGTCACGAAATCTAGCGAATGAAGCCGTATTTTGTCAGCAAATTGGAAAAAAGGAGAACTAAAATCATCAAAGCCACTCGTGCTTAGATATTCAATTTTTTTTAAAAAAATTGACTTAAAATTAGAAATGCCAGATTGACCATCTGAGATCTAAGGGGGGATTTCTCATATCTACATTTTTAGGAGATACACGCTCTTAATAATGACTTCTTGCTTAGTTAATTATTGAAAATTTTCTCAACATTTTTTTAGAAATCAGTTGATTTCTAATTATTATTTTATAATCCCTCTTTATAGCACAAATATGGTTGAATCATCCTTAATTTCTTGAAATTTAAGGATACTACATACATAACACATTAGTCCTATTTTATGAGTTCATATCTACTGTGTTATATTTATTTTTCATGAGATTTAAATACAATTTAATGGATAAGCATTTAAAATTTCCTTTTTTTGATATAAAATTATGTGGCTTTATATTTTGTATTTTGTAGAATTAAGTTGTAATTTTTTCTTGATTTTTGATGAACAATTTTTAACATCATCTGTTTATTTTTTTATTTTACCATTATATAATTAAATTACTATTCTGAAAGATTATGTGCTGATATTTAGTTTTTTACCTGTTTTGTGATACTATAATGAAAATTATGTGATACTCGGGAGTGAACCATGTGATAACTATGTGATAGTGTAATTTTGCCTGATTGATGTTTGGAATGTTACATTTGCTCCCAATCAATTATGGGTAAATTTAAGTTGAATTTTAATTTGGTCCTTTTATTACATCAAATTGCTAAAATGTTAAGGTAGATGAATATGAAATTTTATTTGATAGTATTTTTTATGAGTTATTCATTTCGACTTATTGCTCAGTATTCTCCTGAACAGCAAGTCGACAGACTTATGAATATTTCCAAACAGATGTTTGCGGAAAGTAATATTTTGAAATCTCTAAATATAGCGGAGCAAGCCCAGGATCAAGCAGAAAAAATTAATTATTCTAAGGGAATAACAATTTCAAACATCCATATCGCCAATCTTTTATCAGATATTGGTATTTATGATCAAGCATTTCATTTTCTAAAGCGTGTTACTAACGAAGATTTTTTTCTTTCGGATATTGCTCAACAAGCTGAATTTCATCGGGTACGTGGTCGAATTTATTTTAATTTGAGATTGTATAAGCTATGTTTAGCAGAATATAACAGCACGCTGTCTTTATCAAAAAAAATAAAAGATACATTGCAACGAGACTTGTCAACTTTTCTATCTCATCATAATCTTGCGTATGTTTTCGGTTTTTTACGTATGGACAAACAGGCTTTTTCTCATTTGAAAGCCCAGGAGGCATTGTTGAAGAAATTTAATATTAATGAATCACCTTATAGTTTTGGTATGTATTATGTAAATGCCGCGCAATTATATCTTTATGATAAAATGTACAAACAAGCCAAGTACAATCTTGATCGGGCAATGATTCTTTATCGAAAATATGAAAAAGAACCAGTTCTCTCCAATCCTTCAAATAGGTACGGTGATCTTGAATTAGCAAAATACAGATATCCCTCTATATTCGATTTGTTTAACCGGTTTGGAAGTTTAGAGCTTGCACAAGGGAATAGAGATCAAGCATTAGCATATTTCAAACAAGCATTAGATAAAATGTTAGCTGTTGGTGATATGACGGCCGCTAAATCTCAGTATAAGGTATTGGCTGATTATTATAATAATGAATTGTCTGATAGGGATCAAGGCGATAGTTATATGTTTGAATATAATAAGTTGAACGATTCATTAGATCGGGTAAATAAGCAAATTGTAGAAATTGTCCTTGATGATATTTTAGAATTTAAAGATGCAGAGCAGATCGCAAAGAAAAAAATGTATTATTATAGTAGCGGTGTTCTTTTTGTTATAGTTGTGTGTGTTAGCAGTATTTTTTTTGTACGAAATCGTAGAAATAGAGTGTTGCTAGATGAGCAAGAAGCAATTTTGACAGAAAAGGAGTTATTGACTGAAGAGCTCGGAAAACAAATTGAGGAAAATAAATTCCATGACCTTATAAAAATGGTTAAGGGAAATAATCCCGAATTTATAGTTCTTTTTAGAGAATTGTATCCTGATTTTGTTTCTAAATTGAAGGCCCTTGATCCAAAAATTAGGAGTACAGAATTAACTTTTTGTGCTATGGCTTATCTTAATTTTTCAACGAAAGATATCGCCGAATATACATTTGTAACCATAAGAGCTGTACAGATTAGAAAGAATCGGCTTCGGAAAAAGTACAAGATAAGTTCTGAAGAAGATTTTAATAGTTGGATGAGAAGACTTTAAGTTATGGCAATCTTCTCGATAGTCACTTCAAAATATGTGAATATTTAGCCATACTTATACTTCAAATTTCAATAAGATTTAGCTTTAGAGAATTAAAGCTAAATCTTATCCAAGACTTTCAATCCCTTAATGAGGTATATTTTACATACTAATTCCCTAATATTAGTTACCCATAAGCATTTCTTTTTTAACTTTTCTTTTCCAAAGTGAAACACAAAGTTCCTTTCTATTTTCCATCTATTCAAGGTTTTTTTATAGTCTACAATATACACATCTATTAATAATGACTAAACTTTAATTCATTTAATTTCAGCAACTTACAAAAGTGTGTTATCCGTGTGATAGGTCTTTTTTGCGCACTTATGTTGAATACTCCTCACCTTTGCACTGTCGAATTTAAATAATCAATCTCAGGAAAGATTAGTAAAAAGTCAGAACAGTTATCTATGAAAAATCAAACCAAGGTTAGAAGGTATTCAAATCAAGAGATTCAAACAGTAGTGGACGGTATTGTAAATGGAAAACTATTGATTAAAGAGGCCATGGCCATGTATGATATTAGATCAAAACAGACTGTCTCAAAGTGGTTGATCAAATATTTGGAGGAAAACAAGACTTACAATAGCGCAAAATAGATAAGTAACAATAGATACTATGGTTAAGATGTCTAGACGGTAGAGGAGCACTGTAATTCTTGACCATGCTTAAAATATAAATTTTTATGAATTATTTAATTATTATTATACCATTTATCACAGCCGTTTTATTAGGAAGGGTATTGCTTCCTTATATTTTATTGGTTAGTTATAAAAAACGACTTTTTGATCCCATTGACAACCGAAAACAGCATAAGTCAATTATTCCACGTTTGGGTGGCGGTGCATTCGTACCAGTCCAAGTGAGCGTGTTCATTCTTACTTTTGTGGCAGTTTTTAAATTTCAACTTCTAGAATTACATATGCAATCCTGGGCAATTTTGCCTAGTATAATGCTAACGATATGTGGACTTATTCTTCTTTTTATTGTAGGGCTTGGTGATGATCTTGTCGGAATCGGGTATAAATGGAAATTCGTTGCACAAATAGTTGCAGCATCATTTTTTCCAATTTCAGGGTTGTGGATCAACGATTTATATGGATTATTTGGAATTGGTACTCTTTCAGAATGGGTGGGAATGCCATTAACGATTTTTCTGGTTGTATTCTTTATTAATGCGATCAATTTAATGGATGGTATTGATGGATTGTGTTCTGGGATCGTTATTATCGGTACCTCATTAATTGGTACTTATTTCATTTTTGTGGACGCATTGCTATATGCATCATTTGCATTTATTACGATCGGCATTTTGATTTCTTTCTTTTACTATAATGTATTTGGGACAAGCCGTCGTGGACGACGCATATTTATGGGAGATACAGGAAGTATGACGTTGGGATATTCACTTGCATTTCTGTCGATCAGTTTCGCAATGAATAATTCCTATATCAAACCGGTAGTTGATAATGCCTTACTAATCGCTTTTTCTGTATTGATCGTACCATCTTTTGATGTCTTACGAGTGATGTTTTTGCGTTGGCGCAGTTCTAATCCAGTGTTTAAACCAGATCGTAATCACTTGCATCATAAACTGTTGGGAGCCGGTATGTCTCCTAAAGGAGCTTTGCTGGTTATTTTATCGTTGAGTATTTCATTTATCATAATCAATATTTTAGTTTCTGCGCTAATTAATACCACACTGGTCGTTCTTTTAGATATAGCACTGTGGAATATTTTTCACTATCTGTTAAATGTAATGATGCATCGTCAAGGTAATCAGGGAGTTGAGGAAACGGAATTAGTGCTTAAAAAGCATATTGTACAATAGTCAAGTAAAATAAGAAAGAGATGAAAATAGCGATTATAGGTGGGTCTGGTTTTGTAGGAACACATTTGATTACACATTTAATTAAATCCGAAAAGAATACTATTTTAAACATAGATAAACAGCAGAGTAAACAATTTCATAAATTAACTTGTTTAGCAGATGTAACCGATAAAGAAAAACTGAAAATTCTTTTGGAAGGTGTAGATGTGGTTGTTTTGTTAGCTGCAGAGCATAGAGATGATGTTTCACCTTCCAGTCTGTATTATGATATTAATGTTCAAGGTATGAAAAATACGCTCGAGGCTATGGAGGTCAATGGTGTTAAGCGAATTGTATTTACAAGTTCGGTGGCGATCTATGGTCTGAATAAGATCAATCCAAATGAAAATACTCCGGCAGATCCATTCAATCACTATGGGCATAGCAAGTGGATGGCTGAGCAGGCTCTTTTAAATTGGCAAAAAACACATCACGATTGGAATATTAATATCATACGACCTACCGTCATTTTTGGAGAAGGTAATCGGGGAAATGTATACAATTTACTCAACCAGATTGCTACTGGTAGATTTATGATGATCGGTAGTGGCAATAATGCCAAGTCTATGAGTTATGTGGGTAATATAGTCGCGTTTATAGCCTATCTGATTGCTAACAAGAGAAAAGGATATGAGGTGTACAATTACGTCGATAAACCCGATTTGACAACCAATGATTTGGTCATTCATACTGGGGAGACTATGGGTAAAAGAGTGCCTACTATACGAATTCCATATTTTTTAGGGATGTTGGGTGGTTATGGATTTGACCTCTTGGCCTGGATAACAAGAAAGAAATTAACCATCAGTTCTATACGCGTTAAAAAGTTTTGCGCGGTCACGCAATATGATTCAACAAAAGCTATGAATTCAGGTTTTATTCCGCCTTATTCTATGTTGATTGGATTAAAGCGTACGCTAGAGGCTGAATTCAAATTTCCGAAAAAGTAATGATGGCTACAACCATGGCAAGGGACACAAAAAAAATTACTAAAAATACGCTGATACTTTATGTACAATTATTACTTAGTATGTGCATCGGCTTATACACGTCCCGTGTTATATTACAGGTTCTTGGAGTAAATGATTTCGGAATTTACAATGTTGTCGGTGGTGTTGTTGCTATGTTTGGTGTTTTTAATGCTGCTATGGCATCTTCATCAAGTCGATTTATCACCTTTGAACTTGGTAAAGGTATTTCAGGTGAAGTGCACAAGGTATTTGGTACAAGTTTATTGATTCATATTGTTTTGGCATTATTAGTAGGCATTGTCGTATCGATTTTAGGAATATATTTTATGCAGCAATATATGAATATACCAGCCGAAAGAGCAGATTCAGCCAAATGGACATTTTATTGCGCCGTCTTCAGTTCATGTATTTACATCGCAACAGTTCCCTATAATGCGATAATTGTTGCGCATGAAAAGATGAATATTGTCGCGATTCTTTCAATTTTGGAAATGTTACTAAAACTTATCACGGTATATTTTTTACAATTTATCGGTGAAGATAAATTAGAAACGTATGCCTTGTTACTCGTCTTATCGCAGCTTGTAGTACAGAGCATTTATATTGTTTATTGCTGGATTAAATTTGAAGAAGCACGTGTTGGCATCCATTGGAATAAAACTTTTTTAAGACCAATGACATCTTTTGCCGGATGGAGTATTTTCGGAGAGGCCGCGGTTATATTATTTACACAAGGAGTAAATATCCTCTTAAATATATTTTTTGGTACAGCCGTAAATGCAGCACGGGGCATTGCTGTTCAGGTACAGGGGCTTGTTTTAAGATTTATAGGTGGTTTTCAATCGGCTGTAAATCCTCAGATCACCAAAAGTTTTGCCAACCAGGATTTGGTATATATGCACAGATTAATCATAATCAGCTCCAAATACTCATTCTTCATGCTTTTAGTACTGTCGTTGCCTATTATGTTGGAAGCAGAGCGTTTATTGACTTGGTGGCTTACGGTAGTTCCTGCACATACGGTCAATTTTATTCGTATTATATTACTTACATCACTACTGGAGAGTCTCGCAAATCCATTGATTTTTGCAGCAAAGGCGACAGGGCGAATAAAAATGTATCAGTTTATATTGGGAAGCTTATTGCTACTGGTTGTCCCCTTTTCCTATCTGGCATTAAAAATGGGATTGCCGGCAGAATCCGTGTTTTTGGTTCATTTTATTATTACTCTAGTGGGACAGGTTGTTCGCGTGCTGTTAATTAGTCCGATGATTAAATTGTCTATAAAAGAATATGTTCATAAAGTCGTTTTTAAAGTTGCCACCATCTCAGTTACTGGAGCTTTCTTGCCAATACTGATTTACAATCTTGTTCCTGATTCCGTGAGCCGTTTGTGGTCTATTTCCTTTTTTGGATTTCTCTCAATTGGTTTAATGACCTATCTATTTGGCCTTGATAAAATTGAGCGGAATGCATTAAAACGGATGATTAGTTCAAAAATTGGTTCTTCTAGTAGATTGATTAAAAATTTGTAAAAAAGTAAAGAAAAATGAAAAAGATTTATTTAGTATATTTTAATAGTAGCAATTATGGTGATGCAGTTAGCCCATTATTGATTGAAGAACTTTCGGGAATTCCAGTTAGACATAAGGATACGACTTTATCTAGAATGCAAAAAATAAAGACTTTGGTTAAAGATTTACTTAAATTTTCTTTTACTGCTACAAGGTCGATTTTAGCAAAGGAAAATCTTTTGGCTATAGGTTCTATTATTGTTTGGTCAAATAGAAATTCCATAGTTTGGGGAGCTGGATTTATGAACAGTACGGATTGTTTCAAAGGTGGTGAGGTGCTTGCAGTTCGTGGTAAATTAACAAATGATAAACTGAAAAAGCAAGGTTTTATTGGAACTACGGTCTATGGAGATCCTGCTTTACTGCTTCCTCTTTGGATACAAGCTAGTAGTATGAAGAAATATAAACTAGGAATCATTCCGCATTGGAAGGAAGTAGATTATTTTAAAGAGAATTATGGAGACCGCTATCATATTATAGATTTACGAACACGGGCTGTAGAAGAGGTGACACTTGAGATAGCCTCTTGTGAGTATGTATTATCAACATCCTTACATGGTATTATAGTTGCGCAAGCTTATAATGTACCAGCATTGTGGATAAAGCATGGTTATATTGAAACAGATGGATTCAAATTCTACGATTACTTTAGTTCAGTAGATATTCCGTTTTATGACGGTTTTGAAGATATCGGAGATATACTAAAATCTGAGCGTAATTGGAATGAATTATTTGCTCAACATATGAATAAAAGTATTATAAAGGCATCTTTGTCGTCTTTGCAATTAAAGCTTTTAAAAGCTTTTCCTTATCCATTAAGGAAAAAGTACCAGCATTTTATTACTAAAAAAGCTGACTAATATGGAATTACAGGTAGTACCATTATATGTTAAATAATTAATTCTATCCTATGAAATTTGAAGATCGGATCTTAGGTCTTTGCGCTATGTATCGCATTTGGGGGCTTAGGGGATTAATGGCTTATTTAAAACAAACGAATAAATAATTTGTTACTTACTATGAAAATCGTACCTGTTGCATTCTGCTTTGATGATAATTTAATATTAGCCGCGGGTGTCTGTCTTTCTTCTTTGTTGCAACATGCACGAGAAGATACATTTTACGACATCTTTATTTTGCACGATGAGACATGCAAATTTCCAACATCAGGTTATCTGGAGTTGTTGCATAATCGATTCGAAAATTTTAAAATAAACTATCGTGGTGTTGGAAATGTGTTTGGCGAAGCATTTGAAATTAGAGGTGTTACCAAGGCAACTTATTATCGCTTATTGACGCCTAAACTTATAATTGAATACGATAAGATTATGTACCATGATGTGGATGTGATTTTTAGAGATGATTTGTCACAGATTTTTTTTGACACGGATATGGAAGGTTATTACGTGGCAGGCGTTTCTACACCATATTCTGATATAACAGAGTATGTTAACAATACGATTGGTGTTGAAATTAATCATTACGTAGCTGCTGGCAACTTGATTCTGAATTCAGCGAAAATGAGAACCGATGGAATTGTTAATCAATTTATTGAAGTTGCGGCTAAAAAATGGAAATACCAGGATATGGATGTTATTAATATCGTATGTAAAAATTATATTAAATATTTGCCTCCATATTTTTGTATTGTTGGTACAACTAGTGAAATTTTAAGTAATTCTGATCAACAATATTATAGTCAAGATGAAGTAGATTCTGCTCTCCAGTTTGGTATTGTACATTTTAATGGAGCCAAGCCCTGGAAGGCATGGTGCTATAATTTTGATATATGGTGGGAGTACTATCGAAAATCGGTTTATTTTGACGCAAAATTCTACTACGAGTTTTACCATAACAGGTTAAATGAATATGATGCATTACCCTTATGGAAACGTATAAAGATTTTGTTGAGATATTTTAAAACTCACAAGTAAGTCATCATGGGCTATTTTGTCAGCATAATTGTACCTATTTATAAGGTTGAAACTTTCATCGAACGCTGTGTCAGATCTTTATTTGAGCAGTCGCTTCTTCAAGTTGAATATATCTTTGTGGATGACTGTGGAGGTGATCAGAGTTTTCAAATTATAAAAGACCTCTTAGAAGAGTATCCCCATCGCAAGTCCCATGTCCGTTTTTTACAAAATGAGCGTAACCTTGGCTCTGCCGAAACAAGAAATAGAGGACTTGCTGTTGCTAGAGGTCATTATATATCTTTTTGCGATGGAGATGACTGGATGCAAATAAACACATTGGAAAAAATGTACTTTTTTGCGATCGATGGTGCTTACGATTTGATTTGGACAGACTTCTACTACAATTCTCCTCATAGCGAAACCATTAGTAAGCAAGATGTGGCAACTGCTAACCATGGATGTATTAGCGCTCTGCTGTGCGAAAAAATGCATGGTTCCCTTTGGAACAAACTTTATAAAAGATCTCTTTTCAAGAAGTTCAATATCCAGTTTATAGCTGGTGCAGACGTTTGGGAAGATCTATGTATCAACATTCAAATGTTTTTTCTAGCAGAAAATTTGGGCTATCTACCTGTACCATTTTATCATTACGAGCAATCCACTAATCATTCAATAACCAGCTGTATAAGCAGCAGGAAGTTGGATGATATGAAAACTAATGTAGTCGCTATTACAAATTTCCTGCAAGCAAAGACAGGCCAGCAATTTATGCGCGAACTTTTGATTTTAAAATTGGCGGCCAAACAAACCTTATTGTTCGGATCGGATATGGCGGGCTTTAAACTATGGAAGATAACTTATCCCGAGTCAAATTCCTATATCTTACAGTTTTTTGCACTGCCTATCCATTTCCGAATAATGGGCTGGTGTAGCGCGAAAGGTATTTGGTCCATGATTCGAATCTGGTTAATTATAAAGCGCTTTAAATATAAAGGAAAAGAAGATAATAAAATGGTTAAGATTTAATTTGAAGATATGAATAATGATTTAGTTTCCATAATTGTGCCGGTCTATGGTGTAGAAACCCATGTCGGACGGTGTTTTCATAGCCTTATGGAGCAATCATATCAGGCTATAGAGTACATCATTGTCGATGATGCCACTCCAGATCGCAGTATACAGATAATAAAGGAGATACTTGATCAGTATCCAGCACGGAAAGATCAGGTACATATCATCCGTCATGGTGTAAACAAGGGGTTGCCTACAGCACGCAATACGGGATTAGTCGAAGCAAAAGGAGTATATATTGTTAATTGCGACAGCGACGACTGGATTGAACCAACCATGATTGAAGAGATGGTCAAGGTCGCTCGGTCAAGTCAAGCTGATATCGTTTACAGCGATTTTTATCTATCCTTTCATAAAAATGAAAGATATATGGCTCAGCCAGACCATACCGTTCCCGAAGCATGCATAACAGCAATGCTCGATGGAAGCATGAAGTTTAATGTCTGGAATAAATTAGTACGTAGAAAGCTGTACAGTGATCATGCCATTTTATTTCCCGATGGGAAGAGTATGGGTGAAGATATGACCATGTTGAAATTGTTCTGTCATGCGCAGCGTACCGCACATTTAAAAGGGGCCTATTATCATTATATGCAGACCAATTCAAATGCATTTACAAAAAGTATATCAGAAAAGAGTCTGTCTCAGATTAAGGCAAATGTAAGTGATATAACAGAGTATATCGAAACAATGTTTGGCAAAGAGCGGTTCAGTGATGCGCTGCAATATTTTAAGTTGAATATGAAGTTACCCTTTTTAATATCGCTGGATTACAACATGTACAAGCTGTGGGTGGCCTGGTATCCGGAGTCCAATAAATGGATCGGTAAAAACCCAGCTTTTTCCATGCGTACCCGTTTTATACAGTACATGGCATTGCGGAAGCAGTTTTGGTTAGTTTTTTTATATAATTATTTAATTATAAAGGTTGTGTACGGAGTGGTATACAGGTAATAAACAGCTGTTTAAAATCAATTAGAAGATGAATAAAAGTCTCATAACATATCTGCTGATAGGGCTAACAGTTAGTTGTTATTTCTTTCCTTTTGAATTTACTTTTTTGCCAAAAGGTTTGAATACCAAGATTCTGCTGTCTGTTTTGGGCGTTTTATTTTATGGGCTTCATAGTATCCAAGCTGGACGAGCAAAGGTAGATCGGGACGTTCTTATAGCTGCTGTTCTGGCGTTCGTTTTTAGTTTAGAAGGTTGGATATCGGTAGATCTGAATGCTTCGACGGACTATGCTTATTCAAATTATATCATTTCCTTTGGCACCTGGCTGGGGGCAGCATATGCTGCTTATCGCATCATGTTATGGGGGCATGGATATGTAGATTTTAAGTTGCTGATCCATTATCTGATTGGGGTATGCGTTTTACAGTGCGCATTAGCATTAGCGATCGATATGATCGAACCATTGAAATACTGGGTAAACTTATACATAGCCCAAGATACTGTAGCAAATGTAGAATTTTTAGAAAAAGTTAATCGCCTTTATGGTATTGGTGCGGCAATAGATGTCGCAGGTACACGTTTTTCGGTGGTTTTACTGGGTATAGCAGCTATGCTTATCCAGGAGCTGCAATACAAACGCCGTACAGCTATAATGGTGTTATACTGGGTAGCATTTATCTTTATTGTCGGGGTAGGCAATATGATATCACGAACGACCACCATAGGTACTATTTTGTCACTTGTTTACTTATTGTTCGGATCAGGTATCCTCCATACAAATATTAAGGAATCATCATTGAAATTATGGGGGATATTCGTTTTTGTGTCTATTGGTCTCTTTTTGCTGGGTACATATTTTTACCATACAAATGATAATATCAAAGAGTTGTTGCGCTTTGGTTTTGAAGGTTTTTTCAATTGGGTTGAGAAAGGGGAATGGAAGACAGATTCTACCGATAGATTAAATACAGTCATGTGGAACTGGCCCGATAATGCCGATTGGCAAACATGGATTATAGGTAAAGCCGATTTTTCGTGGGCCGGCACGAAGACAGATATCGGTTACTGTAGATTTGTCTTCTATGGAGGGTTAGTCGGACTGACAACATTTTCATTGTTTTTTGTCTACAACGCGTGGGCTTGTGCTCAAAAGTTTCCACAGCAACAATTGTTTTTTCTATTTCTTTTAGCAATGGGTTTTATCGTATGGCTAAAGGTTGCTACCGATTTATTTTTAATATATGCTTTGTTTTATTGTTTAGATAAAGAAAGAGGAGGTTCGAGATGAAAATTATTTACTGCATAGCAGGTACATATAATTCTGGCGGGATGGAACGGGTTCTGGCCAATAAAGCTAATTACTTAGTAGCTATTGATTATGAGGTTCTTATTGTTACCACAGATCAAAAAGTAAGGCCATCATATTTTGACTTAGATAAACGAGTCAGACATATTGATCTGGATATCAATTACGAAGACGATGTGCACAAGTCTTTATTTAAGAAAGCATTTGCATATTTCAAAAAGCAACGAATTCACCGGCGTAAATTGGATAAACTCATGCGTACGGAAAAAGCCGACATTGTTATCTCGATGTTTGACCAGGATGCTTCTTTTTTATATCAGATAAACGATGGCAGCTTTAAAATATTGGAAATTCATTTTTCAAGATTCAAAAAGATGCAATATGGGAAAACGGGAATCTGGAAATTGATCAACCGTTACCGCAACAGCATGGATCTGCGTTTAGCAAAATTATATGATCGGTTTGTAGTTTTAACGCAAGAAGATAAAGGCTATTGGGGCGATTTACCTAATATTCGTGTTATCCCAAATGCGCAGAGTTTTATACCCAAAGCAACAGCCTTATTACAGGCAAAGCGCGTTATCGCTGTTGGACGTTATGATTATCAAAAAGGATTTGATGATTTGATTCATGTCTGGAAAAAAGTGCATGGCTCCGAGACAGGTTGGCAATTGGCTATTTATGGAGGAGGTCCTATGAAAGAAGAACTTGAAAATCTGAGAGATCAACTCGGTCTTCAAAACGATGTTCTGTTATGCGATGCCGTAAAGGATATTGAAAAGATCTATATGGAAGGATCGCTGCTGGTCATGACTTCGCGCTATGAAGGCCTGCCGATGGTTTTGATTGAAGGGCAGTCCTGTGGATTACCGGTTGTATCCTATGCCTGCAAATGCGGACCTAGAGATATTATAAACGACGGTGAAAATGGTTTCCTGATAGAAGAAGGCGATCGCGACACATTTGCCGCGAAAATTATTCAATTGATCGGTGACGAAAAACTGCGGTCGAAAATGGGATTAAAAGCAAAAGAAAATTCACAAAATTATCAAGAGGAAAAAGTGATGGCCGAATGGGTCAATATGTTTAACGAATTAAGAGTATTAAAGCCATGAAAGTAATTGTGATATCTGGCGTAAATCTGGTTGAGGCAGGCACATTGGCCATATTACGGGATTGTTTGCAGTATTTATCTGAATTAGCTTCAAAAGAGCCTTATCGGATTATTGCAATCGTACACAAGCGTTCATTGGCTGATTTTCCCAACATCGATTATATTGAAACCCAATGGCCCAAAAAAAGATGGTTGAATAGAATATGGTTTGAATACGTATCAATGAAGAAAATCAGTAAAAATATCGGTCAGGTTTACCTGTGGTTTTCGCTGCACGATACGAGTCCAAATGTAATTGCCGAGCTTCAGGCTGTATATTGTCATAATACTTATTTTTTATATAAATGGACATGGAGAGATCTATTTCTAAGTACTAAAATCGCATTATTTTCAATTTTTACGAAGTATATCTATCGGATCAATATTCGGAGCAATGATTTTTTAGTTGTGCAGCAAGATTGGTTCCGTGACGCCATGATAAAACAATTTCCGATAAAAAGGCAACAGGTTATTGTTGCACCGCCACCTGCTGCAGCGCCATTAAAGAGAATGGCCAGGCGCTGTCCCGAGATTGAAAAGGAGGGTTATTCTTTTGTATTTGCGGCCTCGCCCAATAGCCATAAGAATTTTGAATGCATCTGTCGTGCGGCAGCTTTGTTAGAGGGGCGGGGAATCAGAAATTTTAAAGTTTATTTGACTGTTGACGGTACAGAAAATACGTATGCAAAATGGCTGTATAAAAAGTGGGGCGCTCAATTTAGCTCATTGGCCTTTGTTGGGTTTCTAAAAAAGGAGCAGCTGCTCGGATATTACGAATCCTGCAACTGCCTGATATTTCCATCCAAGATTGAATCCTGGGGACTTCCGATCTCCGAATTTGGCCAGTATGGCAAGCCCATGTTACTTGCTAATTTACCCTATGCCAGAGCGACGGCAGAAGGAAGCAAGCTGACCAGCTTTTTTGAACCGGACGACTATAGAGAACTGGCCGCTCATATGCAGCGATTAATAGCAGGAGACCATCATTTTCTACAAAATATTGCAACGAATACGATATCAGAACCGGTAGCTTATGACTGGAATGAGGTTTTTAAATTGTTGCTTTTAACAAAAAATAAAAACAGCTAATATGATTGACAAAAGTATAAAAGTATTGCAGTTAGGCAAGTTTTATCCTGTCAGGGGCGGGGTAGAAAAGGTGATGTATGACCTTATGATAGGATTGTCCGAGCAGGGAGTATCTTGCGATATGCTCTGTGCTTCAACAGAAGATTATCCTGCAGGTACAACAATTGTCAATCCAAAGGCAAAACTGATCATTGTACCCACTTTATTTAAGCTATCGGCTACTAAAATAGCGCCTTTTATGATCACTAAACTGAGAAATATTGCTAATAGTTACGATATTATTCATGTTCATCATCCTGATCCGATGGCTTGTTTGGCACTATTTCTTTCGGGTTATAAGGGAAAAGTTGTTTTACATTGGCATAGTGATATTTTAAAGCAAAAGATGCTCTTAAAACTTTATTCTCCATTACAACGCTGGCTTATCAAGAGAGCAGATCGTATTGTAGGTACTACACCAGTTTATGTGCATGAATCAGATTTTTTAAAATATGTAAAGCATAAATTGGATTGGATTCCTATTGGAATAGAACCGGTTGTTGGTGACTTGAAGCAAATAACTAAAATAAGAAATAGATATCCCAATAAAAAAATTGTGCTTTCTGTCGGAAGATTGGTAGAGTACAAAGGTTACGAGTACCTTATTAAGGCTGCAAAGAAATTTGGAGATGACGTACAATTACTAATTGGTGGTAAAGGCCCGTTATTAGCTTCATTGGAAAAGCTAGTTCATGAGTTAGGACTTAATGATCGCGTCGAATTTATAGGATTTGTATCGGACGAAATGCTGCCGTCTTATTTTGAGGCTTGCGATGTATTCTGTCTGAGTTCCATTTGGAAGACTGAGGCATTCGCTATAGTACAGATTGAAGCCATGTCTTGTGGCAAACCTGTTGTTTCAACAGATATCCCAGGATCTGGTGTCAGTTGGGTCAATAAGCATATGGAATCAGGCTTAGTGGTTCCTATACAGGATAGTGATGCAATTGCAACTTCTGTTAGATCTATCCTGGAAGATGATCAGTTATACATGACTTTAGCACATAGTAGCAGGGCTCGGTATTTTTCAGAATTTACACTTGCTAAGATGGCTACAAAGTGTATTAGTTTATATAGCAGTATATTAAATTAATAATACATAAAAAATGGATAAGATAAAGTTTAAAAGTGATTTAGTGATCAGAAAGATCGGAGAGGAGTATGTAATTGTAGATCCCGGGCAGGACGTAGCAGACCTCTCTAATCTTTTCATTTTAAATGAATCAGCATTATTGTTGGTAAATACGTTCAAGGATCTTGAGTTTACACACGCAGATGTTGTGTCGGTATTATTAGATAATTATGACGTGGATAGTGAACAGGCTTCGTTAGATGCTCATAAATGGCTCAAAGTAATGACCGAATTTGATTTTTTTATCAGGTAATTCTTCTAAGATATGGAAAGTAAGCTTATGACAGTATTTTTTAGATTGCTCCGCAGCGGACTGTGGGAGCGACCTCTTGAATCAGAGCTAGGCTTGCCTTTGTCATCTGTAGAATGGGAACAGCTTTATCGCATAGCCATTTCTCAAACAGTAGAAGGAATTTTGTTTGATGCGATAAATATATTAAATCCATCTTTTTTGCCATCTCGGGATTTATTATTTCGATGGGCCGTTCGAGTAGAGAAGATTGAGCAACGCAATAAATTGTTAAATAGTATTATAGTCGATCAGACCCTATTATTCAGGCAATTAAAATTGAAACCTATTTTACTAAAAGGACAGGGCATTATGTCTTGCTATGTAAATCCAATGCGAAGAATTGGAGGAGATATTGATTGGTATTTCGGGGGAGCAGCTGGATATAAAGTAGCGAATAAAGCCATTGAGTTTTTAGGCGAATCACTTCATTATGACGCTAGCCAAAGCGCTTGCTACATATGGAATAAAGTAGATATAGATCATCATAAAAAACTGTTTGATAATCACAATCCATTTATTAATGATTATCTAAGAAAATTGGAATCTATACATGGTACAGATGAAATTATAATAAATGGACAGTCTGTGTCGGTCCTGTCACCAGTATTGAATATTGTTCAGGTCAATTTACATATACTCAAACATCAGCTATCATTTGGTATCGGTCTTCGTCAATTATGTGATGCAGCAAGATTATATTATTGTTATAGAGAATTACTGGACAATCATGAAATCTATCAGATTTTTGTCAATTTGGGAATAATAAGATGGATTTATTGTTTCCATGAAGTGTTGACATCGTTTATTGGTCTTAGAGGAGACTGTTTACCATTTAAAGCAAAGAAAGAACAATCAATTGCTTGGATGATTGATGAAATCTGGCAGTCAGGCAATTTTGGATTTTACGATGCCAGATATGGTGTGGAGACTGATCTTTCAAAGGGTAGAAATCAAAAAGCTAGGCGAGTGAGTACAAATCTTTACCGTTATTTTAAGTACGCACCTATGGAGGCGATTTGGTTTCCGATTATACAGACATATACACGATATTGTGTAAAACAATGATGACAATAATAAATTATTGGAAAAAGATTTTAACAGCCTAAAACATTTGTAGGCTATATGATATGAATAAATAAATGAATAAAATTATGAAAAAATGGATTTTTCTTTATGTATTGAATAGTATTTTTCTGTTCAATGCCTGTATCACTCCTAGGAAGGTCGTGTACCTTAATGATATGGCGCCGGATTCGACATATATGGTAACACAAGTGCAATCACTTCAGGTTCAGAAAGGAGATCGCCTGCGCATTCTCGTGCAAGCGAAAAACCCTGAATTGGCAGCTCCATTTAATATAGAAACCAGTTCATATCAGATAACAGACCGAGGGGAAGTTGTTAGTGATAATAGTGGAAGAGCAACTATGGTAACAAAAGGATATCTGGTTGATGAACAGGGTAACATTGAATTCCCAATTTTGGGACCTCTACATATTGCTGGAAAGACTTTAGAAGAGGCTAAAGATTTGATTCGTAGTAAATTGATTTCAGATAAGCTTATTGATCAGCCTAGTGTTAAGGTAGAGATGCTCAATTTTAAAATTTCTGTTATCGGAGAAGTTGTTCGTCAAGGTATGATTAATGTCCCTGATGGACATATCAATATTTTTGAAGCAATTTCAGGCTCTGGTGGTTTGACGGCAAATGGTGCCGCCAATAGGATAACGGTGATAAGGGAAAACAATGGTATTCGGACAAGTATTGTTTCGAATTTAGAATCAAAGGAAATATTTGAGTCTCCTGCTTATCAGCTCCAACAAAATGATATTGTTTATGTGGTTCCAATAAGTGGTAGGGCAACTCCTAAGGAGCAGACGACACAACAGTATACCTCAATAGGAGTAAGTATACTTGCTATTGTAGCTACACTGATTGCTGTATTTAAATAAAAAATAGAAAGGACAATGGAAAAGACATATATAAAGAGTGAAGAGGGCGAAAAATCTTTTAATCTCATTGATATTTTAAAATATCTCCTCTCGCATTGGAAATGGTTTTTACTATCAATCGTAATATGCGTGAGTTACAATATGTATCGTTATAGTAAAAGTCCGTTCATATATCGTAAATCTGAGACGGTGATGATTAAGACTCCTATGAATACGCCTGCCACAACGAGTTTAACCCGAGCCAATATCGGATTAGGTTCTGTCAACGTCGCGGGAGAAATTTTGCAGTTACAATCTAAAGATTTAATGCAAAAAACAGTATTGCAACTTGCTGGAGATATCAGTTACACCGTTCGTAAAGGATTGCGCGATCAGGAACTTTATACAGACGCACCTGTTGAAGTAAAATTTTTGGATAGTATTCCTGAAAAGCATTTTTCTTTTGAACTTGAGGCTTTGGATAACACACAAGTTGTCATAAAAGATTTAAAAGGCAATGATGACAGCCGGGAAATTAAAGTTCCTTTGAATAAAATAGTAAAGACACCCTTTGGTAATCTGTTAATTACGGCGCGGAAGGGTATTTATGAATCCTTTCGGCATTCCACTATTAAGGTTACAAAACATCCACTTGAAGCGATAGTTTATTATTATTTAGGACAGTTGCAGGTAAGGCAGCTTGAAGATGATGCTTCATTATTGGAAATTTCTATGAATGATTATTCTCCGAAACGTGCTTCGGATGTAATTTCAACTTTAATTGTCGTTTATAATCAGGTCTCAGCAAGGGACAAGAACCAACTGACAGTTAATACAGCAGAATTTATTCAAGAGAGATTATCGCTTATTGGACAAGAATTGGGGACAGTAGAGGCAGATATAGAGCGTTTGAAAACGACAAATCAGGGAATTGACGTAAATACTGCGGGTCAACTTTATCTTTCTGATGGTCGCCAATTTCAGGCCGAAAGGAAGAAAATCGAAACAGATATCAAACTCGTCGGTATGATGCGCGAGTACCTAACAAATAAATCGAAACAAAACGATCTAATTCCTAATAACACAGGCCTAGTGGATGCTAGTGTTGAAAATCAGGTTGTTGAATACAATAAGGTGTTGCTTAAGCGCAATAGATTGATTGAAAGCGGCAGTTCTTCAAATCCGATTGTTGAAGATCTTGATAAAACACTTTTTGCTATGCGAAACAATATCAATCAAGCGGTCGATAATACGATTGCTGGGTTACGGGTAAAAATGAACAATGTGCAACGCGAAGAATCGCAGGCCATGGGTAAAGTGGTTCAGATCCCGCAAAAGCAGCGCTTGATGTTATCTGTTGAACGGCAGCAAAAGGTAAAAGAAGACTTATATGTGTATCTTTTGAATAAGAGAGAAGAAAATGCATTGAATCAGGCAATGACTGAAGATAATATACGTATTATCGAACATGCATCAGGTTCAAATAGCCCCATTCAACCCGTGCGCATCTCCAAGTTAGCATCAGGGATTGGTTTTGGTCTCGCTATCCCATTTATAGTATTACTACTGGGACTGTTTTTTGATACGGGTGTAAAAACTAGAAAGGATATTGAGGATCGTTCAAGTATCCCGTTTTTAGGCGAAATTCCATTTTCAAAAAAGCTAAAAAGCGACGGCGATGGTATACGTGTATCAGCAGTTGGACGAGATCCATTGACGGAATCATTTCGGATTTTACGTACCAATATAAGTTTCATGAGTAAGAACGCACAGGCTCCTAAAGTAATTACTTTTACTTCTTTTCGACCAGGAGAAGGTAAGACATTTTGCGTGTTAAATCTCGCAGCGACATTGACACAATTAGGAAAGAGAGTGATCGTAGTTGATATGGATTTAAGAAAAGGAACATTATCAAATCGGGCACAAGTCGCAGGTCATTATGGACTGTCACATTACCTTTCTTCAGATAAATATACTGTTAAGGACATTATCCATCAAATGGATGATAAAGATAAATTAGATATTATTCCAATTGGAGCAGTGGCACCCAACCCTGTCGAATTGTTGCTTAGTAATAGATTAGAAAGTTTAATTAATGTGCTTCAAGCTTCTTATGATTATGTATTAATCGATGGTGTACCAGTAGGTATAGTTGCCGATGCTAGTATTGTGGACAGAGTTTCAAATCTGACACTTTTTATAATTCGAGCCAACAAGACTGATAAGCGTGAAATCCCTGAGCTAAATAAACTTTATAATGCCGGAAAATTGACAAATATGGCTATTGTACTAAACGGAGTCAATCTTGAGAGCAAACGGTATGGCTATGGATACGGCTATGGATACGGTTATGGAAATGATAAACCTACTTTAAAACAGGTTTTTATGAAGTTTATTGGTAAAGCAAAATAATAAATTTAGAATAAAAAAATAATAAGAAATGAACGAAAAGAATTATAATCCAGGTCTTCGAATCGGGATTACATTTTCTACTTTTGACCTATTGCATGCGGGTCATATTATGATGTTAGAAGAGGCGAAAAGGCAATGTGATTATTTAATCTGTGGATTACAGATGGATCCTACCTTAGACAGACCAGAAAAAAATGCACCTACACAAACTGTAGTTGAACGCTACATACAGCTAAGGGGATGCCAATATGTTGATGAAATTATACCCTATTCGACAGAGCAGGATTTGGAAGATATTTTAACTTCTTTCAAATTGGATGTCCGTATTTTGGGGGAAGAATATAAAGATCGAGATTTTACGGGAAGAAAATACTGTGAATTAAAAGGGATTCAATTATACTTCAATACACGGGATCATCGATTTTCTAGTTCCAGTTTGCGTAAAATCGTTGCAGCGCGTGAAGCTTCAAAAGAATTGAACGCATCGTAGGAAGATGTCGTTTCAATTCCTAGAAAGTAAAAGTAAATTTAACTATTTATTTCTTAAATTATGATCATAAATTATTTTGACAAAAAAGCTCTTTTGCGATATACCGTTTATTTAACGGGCATCGCAGTAGGTCTATTCTGTATTGGATGTATAAAGGATGCTCCTTTGAATGTCGAGGCCGATATTTTATCGGTCGATTATAATGAGGTGGACTTTTTTAGGGAACCTCAAATTAGCAACACAGAGGTTAGACTTTTTTTTAATGAGAATCATGCAGATATTTCTGCATATCCTTTAAGATTTACACTTTCTAGGGGTGCAACTAGTAATCCCAAATCCGGTCAAATTCAGAATTTTTCTAAAACTATCGAATATATAGTCACTTCAGAAAGCGGAGAATTTCATAAAACATATAAAATTATTTCAGTAAATGAAAAGAATTCTTTTGTTCCTCTTTCATTTGATTTTGAAAACTATAAAATTGATGATCAGTATAAGTATACCGTATTTCATGATATGGTGGATGAAAAATCACTTGAAACGTGGTCATCTGGAAATGCTGGCTTCGTTTACAGTTTGTCTCCAATAGTTAAGAAGCAACCTGAATTGTATCCATTGCAATTTACAAACGAAGCTTATAGTGGCAATCATGCCGCATTATTGGTTACTAAGTCAACCGGTACATTTGGATCAGGGGCAAAAAAGCCAATAGCCGCAGGAAATATTTTTCTAGGTGCTTTTGATTCAGGAAATGTACTTGGTGATCCTCTTAAATCTACTCGTTTTGGACTTCCTATTGCTGCCAAGCCGCTTTCTTTGGAGGGTTACTACAAATATAAGCCAGGCCAGCAGGTTATAGATCAAAATAGCAAACCACTCAGTGGAAATGATTCATGTTCGATCATTGCTGTCTTATTTGATGGAGAAGAGTTGCTTGCGCGCACCGGAGTTAACTATTTGGATGGCACAAATATTTTAACGGATCCTAGTATACTTGGTACAGCAATATTATTTGACTCAAAAAATACAGCGGTATCAGATTATAGGAAGTTTAAAATCCCGTTTAATTATGTATCTGAACCTATTCTAAAAGATTTTGGAAGAGGTCGGTATCAGATCGCTTTGGTATTAAGTTCAAGTAAAAATGGTGATCGTTTTGTTGGAGCAATTGGAAGTATGTTGGTCGTTGATGATTTAAAATTGAATATCTTATGAAAATAATCTGTTGTATTTATTTTATGTTGGTTCTTGGAACTAATTGGTGCTTTGCACAGTCAAGGCCTATTGTGTTTAAGGTTGATCATATTAATATCAATGCAGGGTTTAATATTGGCGGAGTGGCACCCACCTATATTCCACCAGAAGTTCGTAAGATAAATAGCTATAGTCCTATTTATCCTATTTCATTTGATATTGATGTTCCTTTTCTTCATTTCAATGAAAACCTTGTTATTCATTCTGGTCTCAGTTTAGAGAGCCGCAGTATGAGTGGCGGAGTATATGTTGAAAATTTTAAGGGAGTAATTAATTTAGAAAATACACCTTTCCAAAATATATTTGGATATTTTACAGGCACTGTTGAAAGTACATTTTATAATTGGTATCTATGCTTGCCTTTACGATTAAACTATTCCTTTAATAAAACGTGGAGTATATTCGGAGGTCCTTATTTTTCTACAGCAATTAGTCGGACATTTGTAGGAAGGGTTAAGAATGCATATATTAGGCTTGGCCCTCCAACATCTAAGAAAATTGAAATTCCAAGTGGAAGTTTTGACTTATCTGACCAAATTAGGAGAACAGATGTTGGGCTGCATATGGGATCAAAGTACACGATAAATAATAAGTGGGACGTGAGAGGAAGCCTGAATTATGGATTAACAAATGTCATAGATGCGCCGATAGAAAATCTTCCTATTAAACTCCATAATGTTTTTTTTAATCTATCATTAGCTTATAAAGTTCCGATTGAATAAATAAAAGTGTTGGTCAATTAGTTTCTAAGTCAATACCATTATGATGTGCTATATTATTTCAATTTGATGCAATTATTACCTTTTACACCATAGGATATCAATATAAGATATTAATAATATATTTTATTCAGGTAGATCTTTTAGTAGTATAACTTCATCTTATTCGAAGTCCATAATTAAGAATATTTTATTTAATTTTCATTTCTTTTTATGTCCAACTTAGTGTTCGAATTATTACATCGTTGTTAGCGCTAGATCTTATACATTTCATAATAGAGGCTATCATTTACTTCAATTGGTGCGTACAGTGATTTGATCATAAGTGATATCTTGTATTTCACTTGCCTTTAAATTCCGAGCTTATTTCCTTTCATTTAGGGTATGATTTGAACATTACCCTTTTTCCAACTTCCAAATTAGAGATTGTCTTTTTATTTCTTTTTTAGCTAAAAGTGCCGTAGGCCTCTTTTATATTTTATCTATCCACAAGAAAAAATAATGTCACTATTATTGCAAATTATGTTTATGTATTTATGTTAATTACTTCTTTAAATATCTGATTTTTAGATACTTATAAATTAGTGTTATCTATGTGATATCTTGTTTTTCTCCTTCAATATGCTTTTGTTCTCATCTTTGCACCACTATGTTGTATCTGTAAACATTTATTTTTTTTAAGTTTTCACTTTCAATTATTTTAAATATTAAGATTAAGAAAGAGCTACAGATTACTAATCATAATGTTGATGTTACAGTTGGGTAGATAGGCAATTTAAAATTTGTCAATTTACATATCAAGGTAATTAAATTGTTTTTGAATTGGTTTGTTTTAGGTAAGATGAGTAAAAAGGTTATAGAAAGAAATTCCTATTATTTTCAAATAGCAGGGCATTACATGCAGCTATCCGTTTCCGAGAATATTGATATAGAACGTTTACTTCCTTCATTTTCGGATTTCCGGGTAGTGGAGGTTCAAGAATCAACAGATGTTTTTAAGATTGAATTGATGTCGAGATTTAATGATATTGAAAATCAATCTAATCGCTTGTTAAACTGTCGTTCAGATATTTGGAATGGATGCAGGTTTGAAGAATCTAGTGATAAATATATTACAAGGCTCAAGGGAAATAAAGAAGATAGTGAATGGATCATGTCTAGTTCGAGGGATTTCAAACATTCGATTATCTATTTTGTTGAAGACGAACTGTATATATCTCCAGTTGTTAGCTGGCTGTTGATGGTTACATATAGTCAAGCTATCCTATTCCTAAAGTCAATTTTGGTACATGCTTCTGTGGTCTTGAAAGATGGTCGTGGATATGCATTTTTAGGGAAAAGTCGTGTCGGTAAAAGTACGCATAGTAAGCTGTGGATTGAAACTTTAAAAGATTGTTCTTTATTGAATGATGAGAATCCTGTTGTTCGTATTCATGAAGATGGTCGTGTGATGGTATATGGATCCCCTTGGAGCGGGAAAGCACGAAGCTATCATAATCAAGGGGTAGTTTTGCAAGGTATGGCTTGTTTGCGTCAAGGTGATCAAAATATTTTCACAAAGTTAGAGGGGAAAGCTAGCCTAGTTCATGTAATTCCGAGCATCAATTCTTTGAATTGGAACATGAGCATATTTAATCAGATGCTTGATACCCTTGAGTATATATTAGGAAGGATTCCGATAGGGCTTTTATGCTGTCTTCCAAACGAAGATTCGGCAAAATTATGCTATGGGGAGCTTATAGAAGGTAGTTAGCTTTTTTTTATTACAAGTTTATTATTTATAACATATAGTTTATGAAGTTTATTTTAAGTGTTTTGTTTTCGACAGCTTTAGCTGTGAATTCTTTTGGTCAGACAACTCAGATATCCGCTGACTCGGTTTCTAGAAAAGTTGATAAAGGAGCGGTTATTATTTCAAACCGCTTTTTCGATAATTGGTTTATCGGTGCTGGGGCAGGTGCGCAGATGTACTTTGGTGATCACGATAAGCAAATGAAGCTCAGTGAAAGATTGACACCTGTTTATTCAGGATATGTAGGGAAATGGTTTACCCCCGGCATCGGAACCCGTGTAGGGATAAATGGATTTAAAATGGTTGGTGTTACGCAAAATGGGGCTCATTCTACAGGAGAAAGGTACGAAGGGAAACCTTGGGAAGGCTATTGGTTAGAAAATCAAGAGTTTAACTATTTTCAAGTACATGGTGATGTGTTATTTAATTTGAGTAATATCATAGGTGGCTATCGTGCTGATCGATTTTATGAAGTAAGTCCTTATGTTGGTTTGGGTTGGGCAGTAACAAATGATAGCCCAAAGGCGAAAGAAATAACTGGAAATTTTGGTATTCTTAATACTTTTAGATTGAGCAGTGCCTGGAATTTGACATTTGATGCTAGAGGTATGGTAGTTAATGATCGATTTGATGGTGAGGTTGGAAACCGCAAAAACGACGGTATACTTTCCGCACAAGTGGGTGTTGTTTATAAATTTGCTAAAAGAGATTGGGATAGACCGACGCATACCGTAGAGAAAGATGTCGTAGTTAAATATGATGATGCATTGATCAATTCTTTAAGAGATAAAATAAATAGAATGGTTGCAGACAACGACGCGCTTCGAGCACAATTGGCAAATGTAGAAAATAAAACTATAACGGAGATTAAAGTAGAAAACCGTTTGCTAGCAGCACCTATTTTATTAACATTTCCTCTTAATAAAAGCACTTTAAGTAAAGAAGCAAGGATAAATTTAGGTTTTTTTGCTAAGGTGATTGCGCAAGGTAATGAAGATGTAGTGTATAAAATTACCGGTTATGCAGACAAAGGAACTGGAAATGCTGCGATCAATAGGAGGTTGAGCTTAGAACGTGCTCAGGCTGTTTTTGATGTATTGACCAAAGAGTATCATGTATCAGCGTCTAGATTAAAAGTTGTAGGTGAGGGCGGAGTTGATAATATGTTTTATAATGATCCGCGTCTAAGCAGAGCTGTAGTGACAATAGCCGAATAATCTCTGATTTATTTTGTTACTTTTTGATCTGTGTGATATAATCATACAGATCAAAAAAAATATTCATGCTCGTTTAACTGTTTGAAAATAATGATTGTATTTATATTTACAATTTTATATGAATGAACTAGAAGCGAGTTGTGAAATTAAGCTTATAGGTGAGCATATCGATTAGAAAAGTGCTCATGAATTTGTAATAATTATTTGAGAATTTATCTAATGAAAATATTTTTTATTTTAATTGTCTTTCTAGGGACAATATGTAATCTTCATGCACAAGGTGGTTCAAGTGATGCTGTAGCATTAAAAAACAATAAAAAGGCTTTGGCAATAAGAACTGAGATACATCAATATCAGCTTAAAATTGCAAATGAGACAAATGAGCTTAATAAATTGAAAAGGAATTATCCGAAGCTACAGTATGCGGCTGAGAATGCCGTTTATGAAAGTAAGCAGCTTTCTACAAGTGTTTCTGCTGGGAATAATAAGTCTGCTACGAAGGCCCTTAAAGCTACGAAAATTGCTGAGGACCGAAACAATAAAGTTTCTAAAAATGTTGATCTTCAAAATAAATCTTCAAAGAAGATTTATAAGTATAAACGTAATATCGAAAAGTTAGAATCTAAGTTACATGGGCTAGATAGATGATTATAAAATTTTTATTAGTTTATCGTTATTTATATTTTTCGATAATTATTGATTAATGAGTATATAGCTGAATTAGAAATAGTATTATTGAAAAACTTTATTCTTTTCAATAGTGTTGTGTATTTATAATAGTTATGGGATGCGCTACAAGCGCATCCCTTTTTATTATTAAGTTTTTTAGTAAGTTGAACTGGTTTTACTTTCAATTTTTAAAACGAATTCGAAACATAATCATATTTTGATAGATCACTTCCTTAATTTTACCATGTACACTACGGTCTTAAATTTTTTGATCCTTGCTGCATGTTCAAAAGTATTAGGTTTATACTGTTTTCAACCGTAATTGTATAGTAAAAATATCGGGTTTTTACTGACCATTTGAAAATAGAAAGCAATTTTATTATTGGAATTTGTCAGACTTTTTTAGCCTTATCATTTTTCGAATTAATATTTATCCTAATTATCTATTTATACAGCGAAAGACACTTTAAAGCCATTTTTTTAATGATGTGATATTTTTGTGATAGTGTTATTTTGCTGATTACATTAAAATTAGTGGGATATTTGCAACATCAAAATTTTAGTTTTCTAAGATATGAATGAGATGATACAGTTTTTAAAAAAAAATAGCTTGTAAACATGAAAATGAAGAAAGAAAAAAGAAATTACATCCCTCCACAGGTAGAATTGATTGTGCTTGAAATGGAGTGCGGAATAGCAGCAGGATCTGCTGTTACAAGACCTGATAATTCATCCGGAGAAGTTAAGCATGAATGGGTGGTCGGTGAAGATATACAACAAGATCTACCTTGGTAAGTAATAAGATTATTTTGATAATTTATTAAAGTAAATAAAAATTTATGAAAAAAAATATAGTAAATAATTGTTCACTAATAAATACTCTTTTGTTAGTATTAAGTGTATCAATTTTGTTTTTTGTGTCTTCATGCCGTAGTACAGATACAGAGAGCCTTTCGTTAGCTGGTCCAGCATTGATTAGTGTCAGTATAAAAGGGGGCGCATTTGAAAATGGTGAGCCTAGAGGAAATGCTAGTGCATCTGCTAAAACTATAAAAGCTGCTGCAGTTTCTAATAATAATACTCCTCCAGTACAAGAGACTCGAGTAGCATTTAATAAAGATTTTGATTTAGTAGCTCAGTTGACGCCGGTTTCGTCAGCTCGAACAGTTAAAGCTTCTTCAGGACCTCAACTGGCAGCGATAGAGCAGGAAGATGTTCTTAACGCAATTAGGTACAAAGTGGTTGTGTATGCAGAAGATGGTACTTATGTCACTGAAAGGGATTATGTTCGAGGCCAGGAGTCAAGTGCTCCGGATTTGAAGCTTAATGGTGGTTCTAGGTATACCTTTATTGTTTATTCTTTAAATCGTACAGATATTAATGCTATCGTTGATTTTTCAAATCCTGCTAATAAAACGTTGGCAACCTCAAGTTTACAAAATGTAACTATAAATAACTCTTATGATGTGATGTATTTTAGACAGGATATGGTTGTTTCTGGAAATTCTACGAATAATTTGAATGTTGTTTTCAAACATTTGACAACCCAGATTACAACAACGATAGATGCTTCAGCCATAGGTAGTAATGTTGTTGCTATATCTGGAGGGTTTAGTCCTGCTTATCAAACAGCTGATGTGAACTTATCAGATGCTGCTATTACACGTGCGGATTCACAGCTAGCGACAGTATCTTTTACGGATCTTAATAAACCAATTGTACAAAGTCTTCCAACACTTATTAATAGTGATACTGAAGGGCAGTCCACGGGCTCCTTTGTATTGTCAACAATTACAGTAGGATCTGATACAAGGAACGATCTGAGCTTACCCGGGTTAACATTTACTCCGGGAGTAAAATACAATCTGAAGATTACTTTAAGAAAAGTGACAGAAGGTGATGATGAGTTTATTATTGACGGTGGTGTATATGCAGCTAGGATTAATGGAATTGTCTGGACGCTCAAAGATTTGTCTAATAGTGTTAATTTTCTAGAGTATAGAACACCTACTACACCAGAGACTGTTAGTAAAGGAAGTTATTATCAATTTGGAATACTAGAGGACGTTGGAGAATGGAATGCGTCACAAGCTAATGGAAAATTTAATCCAAATAATAATGCAGGTCCTTTTGCGTGGAATACTGGAACCGAAGCGACGCCCAAAGCTACTCTGAATGATCCTTGTCGTCGTAATGGTACCTTACATAATAGTTATAGAATGCCAACAGCAACAGAATTAGAGAATCTTATTGCTGCTACTACAGCAAGTAATTTTGGAAGCTTTTATCCAGATGAAGCTGGGGATATCCAAAAATATAATGTTGCAAAAATTCTTACCAGTAAGAAAAATCCAGATGTAAAAATGTATTTTCCTGTGTTAGGATTTGCAGAAGATAAACTTGCAACTGGAAGGCCTCCTTTTTATATCACAGCTAGAGGATATATGGCGGGATATTTAACAAGTAGTATGAATGCAGATCGTATTAATACAAAACTGCTTTTCATTTTTGAAAATAGTGTAGTAATGGGGGCATACGGTAGAAGTACAGGCTTTTCTGTTCGTTGTGTAAGGGATGCTAATGGCAATAACTAAAGTGTTCCAATAGTTGCAATAGGTTGTATTGCTTCATCACTGTTTGACTTTTAGGTAATTAATCACAGAGCGTGAGAAGTTAGCATTTAAGAAAAAAGAAGGGGATTTTTTCCCCTCTTTTTTTGAGGCTAGGATATTATAATCTATAAATGTCTATAAAATCATTTGCTCTTAATTCAGCGTTTGTGAGCAATCTATAAAAAAATATAAATGTATATAGAGAATAGAATGTGCTATGCGTATAGATTCTGAGGCGATAGCCGTTATTTAGCATAAAACAATATGAAAAAATACTATATTTATTTTGTTATTGGGTTGTTTTCTTTATTATCTCATGTCAGGGTGTTTGCTCAAGACCGTGATTCTATTGATAAAAAAGAATTAGTTTTAAGTTCATTACTCAATGAAATTAGGCAGCACCAGATAAGAGATTCTTTAAATCGTCAAAAATTGCAGAACGAAATTGCTAATAAAAAAATAGCGAGTAGTTCCAAAAAAGATGAGCTTAAGCGACAACTCAACGATTTAGAATCGGAAAATAGCATTCGCAAACAAGAGTTGAAATCAAAAGTTGACTCCATTAACAAAAATACAAGTCGGTATGCTGTCGCTCCATTCCAAGATACCTTATTTTATATCAGTAACAAATTGGGATCATCACGAGCAAAAGACCGTGCAGTGAATGTTGTGAACAGGATCCGAAATTTATACGAAGATGATTTTGTTAACGTAGATTCTTTTAACATTGAAAATAATGAGATTAGCGCCGATATTGTTTATAAGGACTTAATCATTACGTCGGTCACCGAACTTGATGCACTGCTTGTAGGACAAAGTAAAGAAGATATTGCAACACAATATCTGAAGCGAATCCAGCAAGCGATTACAGATGAACGTGCAGAGAATAGTATAACCAAAATATTGATCCGTATTGGACTCATTGTTCTCATCCTTATTATTTTTTGCCTACTCGTTTTCTTCATTATTAAAGCAAAAAATTATGCTATCCAACGTATACTAACTGAGCGAACACAGCGAATTAAAGACTTTAAAATCAAGAATTATGTTCTCGTCACTTCTGTTCAGAAGGCTAGAATTATTATTGATACCATAAATATTATTAGGTGGGGGCTTATTATATTAATAGCCTTTATAATGCTCCCCATAGTTTTTAGTGTTTTCCCTTTTACGCAGAGCTGGGCATCCAATCTCATTGGTCTATTTACAAAACCTTTAAAAAAGGCAGCTTTGGCAATTTGGGATTATATTCCGAACCTGATTACGGTATTCGTTATACTTTTCGTCATGCGCTATACCGTTCGTATCGTCAAATATATATTTAGTGAGATAGATAAAGGTAAATTGGAAATAGGAGAGTTTCGTCGCGAATTTGCCATGCCTACCTTTACTATTGTACGTTTTCTGTTGCAAGCGTTTACGTTGGTCCTTATATTTCCATATCTTCCTGGTTCCAATTCAGATATTTTCAAAGGAATATCTGTTTTTATAGGGATATTATTTTCATTGGGTTCTTCTTCTGCCATTTCCAATATTATCGCTGGCCTTGTGATAACTTATATGCGTCCTTTCCGAATCGGTGATCGCATTACAATTGCTGATAAGACCGGTGTGGTGATTGAAAAATCTCCTTTGGTCACAAGGTTAAGAACTATTAAAAATGAGGAAATTACGATTCCAAATTCGTCCGTATTATCCGGAAATACCATCAATTATTCGACTTTTTCAGAGGATGGTATCTGTTTTCAGGTTGAACTGACCGTTGGTTATGACGAGCCCTGGCAGCGGATCCACGAATTGCTATTGTGTATTCCATCTCGGGTAGAGCGCGTCAATATTAGTCCTGCTCCATTTGTTTTGCAAAAGAAATTGGATGATTTTTATGTACTCTATGAATTGAATGTGTATATATCCAGGTCAAAGGAAATTGATCTGGCCAGATCCGAAATTTATCAGTTAATCCTGAATGATTTTCAGAATGCCGGTATTGACATGAATAGCCCGCATCTATTTGCTAAAGCGGATCATGTACCACAATATTCACCCAAATGATGTATGATATTTATGCTTTTACTTAGTCGCTTTCTAAAGTTTTTGAAGCTAATTATAGGACATTCAATAAAACGATTTTCAAAATATAGTGATCGAGTTGCTCCTTAAAAAAGGGGAGCCTCAGAGTCATATTTTTTTTATAAATTAGATTAGTTAATAAATACATTTATTATGAACAAGTTAACAAAAAAAATTGGAAGAATATTGCTTCTTCTTGCACCCGTTTTCATCACAAATGATACAGATGCCTGCACAAGAGTCGTTTATAAAGGCCCTAACAACACAGTCCTAACTGCCAGAAGTATGGATTTCTCCATTCCTATTCCTTCTAACTTGTGGTTATTTCCTAGAGGAATAGAACATGAAGGAAATACAGGTAAAAATACTGTAAAGTGGAAGTCAAAGTATGGTAGTATGACCACCAGTTCCTGGGATATCGCTATCTCAGATGGTATGAACGAAAAAGGGCTAGTTGCCAATATGCTTTGGCTTGTTAGTTCGAAATACCCTGATTTTACTAAGGATAGCGATGGTAAAAAAGGTCTGGCAGTATCACTTTGGGCACAGTATGCATTGGATAATTTTGCGAATGTGTCAGAGGCTGTCGAGCATTTCCGTAAAGAAGAATTTGTCGTTGTAACTGATTTTATTCCTGGAACAGATAAATATACGACAATACATCTTTCGTTATCCGACGCCAGTGGAGATAATGCTATTCTTGAGTACATCAATGGGAAGTTGGTTATTCATCATGACCCATCATATACGGTGATGACCAATGACCCTATTTTTGAAGAGCAGCTGGCCATAAATGAATATTGGAAAGGGATACCGGGCAATGTGTTTTTACCAGGCACAAATCGGGCTGCAGACCGATTTGTACGTGCGAGTTATTATATCAAAGCCATTCCGCAGACAGATGACAGCCGAATAGCTGTTGCAGGGGCATTTAGTGTGATCCGACAATGTTCGGTTCCATATGGTATTTCGACAGAAGGATTTCCTAATCTTTCCACAACAAGATGGCGCACCGTTTCGGATCAGAAAAATTTGGTTTATTATTTTGAGGATGCGCTGAGTCCAAATGCTATATGGGTAGATTTGAAAAAACTTGATTTTAATAAAGGAGCTAAAGTTAGAAAGCTTGCTCTAGATAAAAACCAGATATATGCAGGTGAGACCTCTACGCAGTTTGCCGATGCCAAACCTTTCGTTTTTCAGGGTATTTAAAAAAGTGGTTTGAAGTCTCTATCTCCTTAAATTCTGTATTTGGGAGAGATAGAGAACTTCTTCAATATAAAATGATTATGTTACGTTCTTATCGCCTCTATTGTTCCATATTTTATCGCAATGCACATGCTTAGACTGTTCTACCTTAATTACAGTTTTTCGGGGCCCTACCATATTGATAAAACATTAACCTTATATGAAAGTAGCAATTCAATATTAAATTCAAATGTTTAGACATCGAGGAAAGGGAAGAAGTTACTCTCACAATTTAAGGTTAGCCTCTATTTTATCTTGTGTAGCAGGTTTGGTCAATATTACTGGTCTGCTTGCCCTAAATACGCTAACAACAAATATAACCGGTCATTTTGCATTTTTTTCAGAACAGTTGTTTCTTTCAAACTATTCTAGGGCTCTTACCTATTTATATTATATTTTATTCTTTATACTAGGGGCTTTTACTTCGGGATTCATTATCGAATATGCTTCGAAATTTAGGTCGCATACTTCTTATGTAATTCCAATTTCTTTAGAAGCAGTAATCCTTTTTGCGATCGGATTAATACCTGATTATTTTCTAGGCCCGTTATCAATTACGATTATTATTTCATGTACTTTACTTTTTGCCATGGGACTTCAAAATGCCCTAGTTACAAAGGTGTCCCAATCTGTTGTCAGGACAACCCACTTGACAGGGCTATTCACCGATCTGGGTATAGAGTTTTCACAATTGTTTTTTTATAGACAGCAATGTGAAAAACAAAAATTACATCGTAGTATTTTTCTTAAATTGATGATAGTTATCGGGTTTTTCATAGGTTGTATTATTGGGGCTTTAGTGTTTCAATATTTTCACTTGAGAACATTGTTGCTACCTGGCACTTTGTTGTTCCTTGCTTTATGGTATGACCATATTTTACTTCGGTTCTACTACACCTTGAGAAGAAGATTTAGACAAGATATGTAGGAAGGTCTCAGTAATAGAAACGTTGTCCGCCATGGCTTACTCAGTTCTTAATTAATTTTAATATTCTTATTAATTTTATGTAGAAATTAAAGTGCTTAGTTATCAAGAAATGAGGAGTTCCTAATATAATCGGATGTTTTGGGAGATAGTCGAGGTATAAACGTAGTGCTATTTGCAATATTTTAAAACCATATTTATCTTAATCTTGTGTTGCTTTAGTAAGGAAGTTTTTAATGTAACGTGAGTTCGGTTTAAGCAGCAAGAAATAATTGATTTTCTTGTTTTTCAAACTGAATGTTTAAAGAAGGTTTTTTAGGGAAAAATGCATAAGTTGTCAAAGCACCTAGAATATTCAACAAGAAGTTATTGACCGATCTATGTCTGGTATGCTGTAACTTGCAAATATTCTTGAGTTCATCATTTACACATTCAATGACCGCTCTCTTTCTAAGCATTATTTTATCAGTTTGACTTAAGTTCATTCCTTTCATATTCTTTCTTGGTTTGGTCACCATTTGTATTCCATTTCCCCAAAGGATATCAGCCATTGCCTTTGAAATACACCCTTTATCTCCATAGAGTTTGCCAAAAATGTCTTTGGTCATATCCATCATATGTTTTAGATTTCTGTCATCCAGATTGCCCTTAGTCAGGTAGAATGAAAGGATTTCACCTTTGTCATTGATTATTAAATGGAGCTTAAAGCCATAAAACCAACCAATGGAACACTGGCCTCTTTCGGCTGTATCTTTAAAGACCTTATGCTGATGAATCCTCCTGTTGTGGCATACTTTAATGTGAGTAGAGTCAATGAAGTTGACACCATGACTCTGCCCTAAACAACGCATTTTAACAAATAACATAAAAAGAATCGCACATCTAGGCTGCAATTCGACAAATCGATTATGAGATTAATCCAGGAAACAAATCCTTCAGATGGGGGATGGCATAATGAACATAGAAAGATTTTAAATTGCTGAATTGTCTACTATGAAAAAGTGTCATTAAACTAATCACCTCGCTCTCACACAAACCTGTTTTGCGGTATCTTTTTCCTAATTTTTTATCTTCAATTCGTTTTTCTTCTAAAATTGGTTGAATTTCCTTACAAAAATCATCCACTTTAACGAATATTTCTATAGCTTTATCTTTAAGTATAGGGCTTGGTTTTATTTGTATTAACTTGATTGTCCTGTAATTAAGTATAGGAATAAAGCCTATTTTGTGCTTTTAGAACTCTTTTTTAATCTATTTCTTTATCCCGAACTCACGTTAATGTAATATATTCCAAAAATAAAAGTAAAATATCCGTAAAATTTTTAGAACCTGTAATAGCCTAAAAATTGAGTACAAACTCAGTTTAGTTGTGCATTTAATAGATTGTGTGATATTTATTTCAAGGTGGATCATGTAGGAACCTGATGACTTCAGAAATGAAAGTTAAGGCTAATCAGAACATAACTGAAATTATTTTATGATACCTTCATAGCCAAATTAATCAGTTAGTACAAAATGTACTAACTGATTAATTTGGAATATCGAAATGAGAATGTATCTCACAAAGAAGATTTTCATTCGTCAGCTATAATTAATTTAGGTGCCAATGGTGCAGGTGCATATTTCAATGTACCTAAGCCATCAAATTCTGAAAGTTTCACCGCCCAGTACCCAGCATATCGAACAGATTGCTATTCCAGGCATTGTCTTGTCTTATTGTATAACCATTTCCGGTAGTTCCATATAATTTCGGTATAGGTCGGTTGTCATTATTCGTCCCAAACGGACAACGATTGGCATCGGTAAAAGTTTCAGGACTAGAAGTAAGTGCTCTCGGGTTAGAAATAAAACCGGCATCGCTAACAAAGAACAAATTCATTGTTTTATGCTTAAACATGGTCACATAGCGATCATAAACAGCGGTAGGCGTTCTGTTGATTGCTCTCCCGGAAGAGTATACATCAATTTGGGATAAGGTTGCAGCAGACATATTTCCCAATACCATTGTTACTCCGTTATCTTCGCCCCATAATTTACCGCGCATGTCGCCAAATACACCATCAGTGATTTCGTCATCAATATTGTTGATACGATACTTTGCTCCTCCTGTACCGTAAGGTTAGCACTCTGAGTAGCTGTAATCGCATTGTCGTTGAAGAAGTAGTCTCATAAATAACTGAACAGAGGGCGCATTATCAGTACCTTGGATCATCATAATTACCACACCTTTCAGATTAATATAGTCAATTAAAGCTGTCCGTGTAGTTGCTACCGTTATAGCAGTATTATAGCCTATAATGACTACATCGGGGTGTTGTGCCAATTTGGTTCTAAATCAACATTATTCATTGAATGATTTGCTGTTCCTGCATCACTGGATACTGAAACCGTCGTACCTGACCACGGTTTCAGTATCCTAAGCAAGCTATTCGCCTCAGTTCCAAAATTATTTTCTGCATTAATAAATCTCCATCCTTCTCCTGATTGTGCTGCATAAACATAACCATTATTTAAAGGTAAGTTTGAATAGTTTACAATTCTTCTTTGAGCCAGTGTATAAGATAGATTGGCTATTCCTAAAAGTCGCTGGCCGGCAGTTAGAGATACAAAGTTAAAATTGAAAGTGATGTCTGGTGTTGCATGGTCGCATTACTATATGTTGCTAAGTTTCGATTGGCCATACTGGGATCAATATTATCGAAGGTCAATGGCAGAAATTTTTACTTTAAATAAAGTCATCGTCGCGGGGTCAGCGGTATAAAAATTGGCCTGCTAAATATTAGTTGGAGAGGTTGCTGTAAAAAGATCTGAGGTAGGTACCACCTCTAAATTACTCCCCAGCTTCCATATTTACAATCATTTGAATCACCTTCGGATTGATATCACCTGCTTTTTTCTTTTGATTTTTTGTTTTCATAAAAAAATTGTTAGTTTATTTATTAATACGAATTGCTAAATTTAATATGATACAATACTCTTTGAGACTTTACAAAGTGTACTTGCAAATAAAATCGGCAGTACTAGTTAAGCAGTTTTTTTAAGATTTTGCTTTTTGTTATTGAATTGCTCTATGGTAAGATTTCCTAGTGCAGAATGTCGACCCTCTCTATTGTACCATACTTGTATGTATTCAAATAAATCTGTCCTCATTTGCTCTTATAACACCAATTTGTTCCCATATATTTGCTCTGATTTTAATGTTTTAAAAAAGCTCTTTGCAACTGCATTGTCCCAACAATCACCTTTTCGACTCATACTTCTAGCTACGATTTTATAGGGCCCTACTGTATTGCTGAATTTTTCGCAGGCATATTGTAATCCACAATCTGATTGGAAGATCAGACGAGGAAGCAATTTGCGGTTCTTGATTGCCATTTCCATGCTGCCGATAAAGTGTCTTCATTCCTCATAGTTTCAGTGACACTCCATCCAATACATTTACTGTCATATAAATCGAGGATTTTGGTTAGATATAAGAAGCCTTCTTGGTGTGGATATAAGTAACGCGAGTTCGGGATAATAATAAGTTTTTAATAATTGGATTTTGAAGCTAAATAGTCTTTAATTTTGTGTATTTTTATTTCATAATCAAAGTATTATATACAAAAATCAAGAAATTAGAGTAGGTAATGTTATAGAGAAATTACAGCAAATTTCGTCTATATTATATTTAAAGGAAAATAGTAAACACCTTAATATCCTTCAGAACATCGAAAAGCCTAAGAGTTGAAAATATGCAACGTACTTATAAAAACCTAACGCTATTGGTATAATAACTGGTGATCAGGATGGAGCTATGGAGACCTAATAAAGCTAATTAAAATATATTGGAGTCCGCTTCAGTATGTTAATATACTTTTAGCATCATAAAGATCAGGTAGTACCTGAATTGTACATACCTGATCAACTTGAGATAAAAAATGCAATGAATATCTTAAACGCTATTGTAATTCTTCAACCATAATTCGTTAAGGTGTCAATGATGCAGGTGCATATTTCCAAGTGGCTAAGCCATCAAATTCTGAAATTTTCACCGCCCAATACACAGCATTACCAAATATATTACTATTCCATGCATAGTCCTGTTTTGATGTATAACCATTTCCGGCTGTTCCATATAATCTTGGTACAGGTCTATTTTCATTATCCGTCCCAAAGGGACAACGATAGTCATCAGCATTAGTAGGGCTAATTGCTTTTGGGTTAGAAATAAAACCGCCATCACCTACAAAAAACAAATTCTTCGTTTTATGCTTAAACATGGTCACATAACTATCATAAATAGCGGTAGGCGTTCTGTTGATGGCTCTTCCCGACGAGTATACATCAATCTGGGATAAGGTTGCTGCAGACATATTGCCCAATACCATTGTTACTCCATTATCTTCGCCCCATAATTTACCGCGCATATCGCCAAATACACCATTAGTGATTTCATCGTCAATATTGTTGATACGAAACATTGCTCCTCCTGTACCGTACGGATTAGCACTCTGAATAGCTGTGATCGCATTGTCGTTGAATAGTAGTCTCATAAATAACTGAACAGAAGGTGCATTATCAGTACCTTGGATCATCATAATTACGACACCTTTTCTATTAATATAATCGATTAAAGCAGTACGTGTAGCAGCTTGACTTATAGCAGCATTATATCCCATAATGACTAGATCAGGATTCTCTGTCAGTTTGGTTCTAAAATTAGCTTCAGTAGTTGAATGATTAGCCGTTCCAGCATTCGTAGATGCTGCCGTGGTACCTGACCATGGTTTCTGAACCCTAAGCAAGCTATTTGTCACTGTTCCAAAATTATTATCAGCATTGATAAATTTCCATCCCTCTCCGGACTGTGCCGCATACCCATATGCATTAGTTAAAGCTGTGGTCGTATAGTGTAAAATTCTTCTTTGAGCAAGAGTATATGATAGGTTTGCTATTCCTAAAAGACGCTGGCCAGCAACAGGAGATGTAAAGTTAAAATTGAAGACTAGGTTAGGTGCCGGCATGCTCGAATTACTGTATGTTGCTAGGTTCCGGTCTGCCATGCTGGGATCTACATTTTCAAAGGTTACCGGCAGATCAGTGATTTTTACTTTAAATGAAGTCAGTGCTCCTGGGTCTGCTGTATAAAAATTGGCTTCCCAAACATTTGTTGGGGAGGGTGTTGTAAAAAGATCTGTGGTAGGTACAACCTCTAAATTACTCATGCTGTTACCTTTTATATTGAAAGTTCCCTTTTTTATATAATCATTTTGATCAAAACTTACTTTGATACCATTAATTGCAGCATATTGTGCTAAGATATTGGCATCTATCTTTACACTTACCTGTGCCATCTTATGCATGAATGTAATTGCAATAGGATATTCATGATATTCACCACTGGTGGTAACAGGAATAGTAATTTCTCCGGTGGCATATAACAAATCTTTCTCTACTGGGGCTTCTATAGATGGATTTTCGGTATTTGCAGGCTCGGGAAGTTCGTCTGTATTATTGTAAGAATATGCATACCATATATATTTCCCCCCTTTTGCGACATCCAATTGAATCTCTGTTCCTGATACAGCCTGTACAGTCTTCCATAATACGCCACTATCTTTATTGTAGATTAGTATACGGTATGTGAAATTTTCAGTCATAGGTTGGGTGGCTGCCACTGCTCCAAGATCTATATTACCTAATTTAGCTTCCTTAGATTTAACAATTTGAATATTAGGATTAAAAGATCTTATAGGGGTTTGTTGCGTTACAATATCTGCTGTAAAGCCACTGGAGTTCTGGCTTAAAGATGAAATTGATACAGGATTATTTCCAACTGAGGCCATTGCTTTGCCACTCATCGGCAGTCCGACATCAGTTCCTGATATCCCATTTACTTTTATTATCATCTTTAAGCCTCTTTGTTCCGTAGGAATATCACCTTTGTCCTTTGAACATCCTATAACAAGTAAAATGATTAGTATTGAAATTATAGTGAATGCGCCTTTGGCATTATAATATTTGTTATTCATAGTTTCTAATTTTTTAAAAATTCCAAAATTGCTCATCCTTTGATTCAACGAAATCTTCAACTGCTGGAGTTCCACCTGTATCGCCTGGGGTAACCTGAGCAGAACCAGTGGCTATCCCTTGTTCCATGTCTATGGTTATATGAATAACTTCAGGAGGGACATAATTCTTTTTTTTCTTTTGATTTTTTGTTTTCATAAAAAAAATATTAGTTAATTTGTTAGTTTATTTATATATACGAATTGCTTTTTGAGACGATTCATTATACTATTTTGTATGTGTAAAAGCCTCTTAAGAGCTTACGTGTTAATAGGTCTTTTAACACCTATCTATAAAAGGACTTGAGCAGTTAATTCGCTTGTTATGTCTATATGTTTAAATAAGAGAGCAACAAATGATGATATAAAATCTACAGTTTTTCTCAATGCTCAATATTTGAAAATGATAATTCATAAAATCTCCAATACATATAAGAATAAAGAATGCTTAATCATTTAAATTATCTTTAGGTATAAGATTAGCATTTTGGAAAATACGCAAGAAAAATGAGTCTATCACATAGATATCACATGTTTATAATTTTTTGATTATTAGTGATTTAAATTTTTAAAAAAGGTAGATAAATAACGAGAAAGTAACTGATAGTAGTTAAGTAAATTAAGTTTTTTAAACATTTCATTCAAACTTTGTAGCTTGAATTTTTTGACAATCAACTTGTATGTAAACATATTTTAGTTCAATTAATTTTTACTTGTACAAACACCAAGCGGCTTAGAAATAATATTTAGAATTTTCAATATTGATATTCGATAAATGACTATGCAAATCTAGAGATGTAATTTAATTCCATATAGTTTCTTGCTTATGTTTTTGTGATAGATATGTTGTAGCATAGTGATATTTTGATAATCGACTACTTGTATAAATAATTAATACAATTGCATTATTAATATAATTAGAAGTTATTAAAGAAAAATTTATTACAAAATGAAAAAAAATGCGCGCTTATTAGCGGTACTAGCTATGGTCAGCTTAACACAATTAGCTTGTGAAAATGATTTGTCACACTATGAAATTCCGGTATTAGAGAATGTAAACAATGAGGTGCATTATGCGACAGGATATATTCCTTCCACTAAAGAGCAGTTGGATGAACTTAAGGTTTTGAAAGAAAGTGCTAATACTCGAAGAATGGCTATTCCTGATCAGTATATGTTGCAGGACCTTCCAGTTGCTCTTGACCAAGGACAAAAAGGAGCCTGTGTAGCTTACGCCATAGCTCATGCACGCACTATCCAGAATATTGAACCTAAATTATTGGTTGATAATCAACCAAATTATGCCGCGTATGCAAGTCCTGAATACTTGTATGAAAAATATAAGTTTGCAAATAATTGCTCAAATGGAGTATTTTTTTTAGATGCATTAGATGCTTTGAAAGCCGATGGTACAAGTAGCCAAGATTTGACAGGAGTGTTACCCTGTGGAGTCCAACCTTCAGCTATGGAAGAAAAGAATATCAGTAAATTTCGAATTAATGACTATTATCGTTTGAACATTATTTCTAAGGATAATGAATCAAATTTAATTAAAATTAAAGAACAAATTGCTCAAGGAATTCCAGTGATAATAGGTCTTAGTATTGATACTGATTTTACGAAAATTAATGGGATTTGGAGAAATAAAGTATGGGATGTGAATACTTCTGCTTTCTATGGAAATCATGCAGTTGTAATAGTAGGTTATGATGACACTAAAAAAATGTTTAAGCTTCTTAATTCATGGGGTTCCACATGGGGCAATAATGGCTATTGTTGGGTTACTTATGATAAACTGGCTCAAGAACTGGGGCCAGACACTTTTGTGATGAGAGTAAATAATCCACTAACATATCACAGTGCCAATAAACCGTTTGTATATTTAAATAAGGATGTAAGTTCGCTGTCAGATAATATTGAAATTTCAACTGCAAACTTTTCTACATATATGAATAATAGTACTTTTAATTGGGGTCAAAGTGATATTAATAATTCCTATAGCCAATTTAGTAATCCCTCTCTAGTATTAAAATATTCAACTGCTTCAAATGAAGTACTTCCTACGGATGATCTGCGGTTTGAAATCCGGATTAAAATGAAATCTTCTAAATTAACAACTTACCCTTCCTATATGCAGCAAGGAATGGAATTTCAAATTAGTGATGGTCAAGGTAAATCTATTTATTGTAATATACCGGTTAACGGTAAACAAACAAGCATTTTTAGAAATAGTCAGGGAGAATTAAAAAATATTAATATTTATCCTCAAACCAATTTTGATACAGAAGATCGGTTTGTGACGATCAGATTCAATATCAAAAACGGGAGATTTTATTATGGTGAAAACTTTATTGTTAAACCTTCTCAATTTCCTTCAGGAGTCAGCAAAATGAATTCATTTTCTGTAAGATTTGTTGGAACTATCGGCGTAATAGATGATATTCGTGTATATAGCGATCAGAAACAAATAGGTATTGACCATATGGATGGAAATATTACTACTTCACCAATGCCATGGTTACAATGGTTTATTTAATAAACGGTTTCGGATAGTAATTTTTAATAAGATCTTCTCAAACAGAATGTTTGAGAAGATCTTATTTTATATAATTGTATGAGCATTTTGTCATGATCGGTATCATCCATATGAACGGAAGACTTTACGATCCGGTATTGCGGCGGTTCTTGAATGCCGACGAAAATATCCAGGATATGTTCAATACCCAGAACTATAATAAGTATGGGTATGTACTCAACAATCCACTTATGTACAATGACCCGAGCGGAGAGTTGTTTTTTGCCTTTTTAGGTGTATGGGCTTTTTGGAAAGCTGTTCTAATTGGTGCAGCTATTGGATTAGCTAGTTATACCGTGGGTTTAGCAGTAACGGGCAATATGGGCATGTGGAACCTTGGCGGAGCCCTTCGCGCAACTTTGTTCGGTGCTGTATCTGGAGCAGTTACTTTTGGTATTGGATCGCTATTTTCAGCTGCAGCAAAAACTTTGGGTAATGCTTTATTACAAGCTGGCGCACATGGTGTATCACAGGGTACTCTCGGCTTGATGCAGGGACAGAGCTTAGTGAGTTCCATTATTGGAGGCGTGCTCGGAAGCTTAGCTGCCAGTGGTTGGGATGCCATGTTAAACGGAATGGGATTGGGGCAGTTTTCCGATAGTGTTTACGGAATGATTACTTTTAGTACTTTATCAGGAGGTGTCGGTGCAGAATTGGCAGGAGGTAACTTTTGGCAAGGAGCGATAGCGGCAGGTGTCGTAGCGGGGTTGAATCATGCAATGCACCATGTTATGAATCAACAGAATCCTCTATCAGAACTTGAAAGACAGCTTAAAAATGAAGCCAGACAATTAATCACTCACTTAAAAGAAATAGGTGAATTTCCTTATGATTTTATAATGGGGACAAAGGATTTTATAGATACTTATGTCGAAATGAGAAAAGCAAATTTAAAGGATTCTGATAAATATTTCCATAGCAAGGCTAATTACAAGGCTAGTCTACGCGGATATGGAGGAGAATTTGTTGCAGAGAAACTAAGTAATTTACGTGAGTTTCTAGATCAACATTATCCAAAATTTGATAGTAGAGCAGCTTCGATGGCTGACCAAGAAGCGAATTCATATGGTAGGAGTATCGGAGTTTATAATAGGAATAATTGGGGGAAATCTGTTGAATATAAATATGCTATTCCTTTCTACACGAAAAGTTATTTTGGAAAACATTAATAATATGAAAATAAAATATTTATTATTTATAGCGCTTTTAATATCATGTAGTGAAAGAAGTGAATTTAGCTATGATCATGCTAAAAAATCAGAAATTGATTTATTTTTTGAAGACAGGGAAATTTTTGAATTTTATCATGATATCGATAATTCAAAAATAGAAGGTTATTTTGTTACGGATAATTTAGAAGATTATTCTTCTAAAATAGAAAATTTAGCAAATACCTATAATTGGGATAAGATTGTTGATGATAAAAATAGGAAGATGTACATTAAGAAAGGGGAATCAGCCTACTCGGTTTGTATAATTCATTTTGTTGGAAAAGAAGTTCATCTGAGCATTTTTAGTTTTTGAAAAATATTATAATTTCCATTAAGCTTTTAAAAAAAATGATAAAAGATTTCATCAATTAGTAAAGGATGATACTATAAGCATCAGATTTAAAAATAATGATAAATGGTTTGAGGAAAAATATATTACAACCCCTGAGAGTAGGATGAGATAGTGTATTCATTTAGAAAAGTGAAACAGGCAAGGGCGTAAGAGTAGATGAAATAAGGGTGCATATTCCTGTCTACGGAGCATCCGGGAGTACGATTTTTAAGTTTTATGATGTTAAATCTAATAAATATTTAGGCGGTGGAAATTTATAAGAAAATAATTAAAGGTATCTATTGGTTAACTTGTGCTTGCATGTTTGTGATCATCTTAATGGATTTTGATAACCAATGGATTAAAGTATGTTATAATCAATTTTTTGAGCAGATTTTACATTTTAATAATAAAGTAGATTACTTTAGAATCTTTTGGATTTTTACATATTGTAATCCGCTCATGTTATCTATTTTAGAAGCAATTTTTTACGGATTTAAAATTAATGGAATAGTATACTGTATTTGCTGTTTTATTTTAGTAAACATTATATTGATTTTAATACCAATACTCTGCTAATTCATTTTATTTTAATTAAATAGTAGTGAGGTTCATGGATCTTACAACTATTATTGTCAAGGATATTTTATGAAACATGATTTGAATTTGCGTTTTTGTATTTGGCAATACGAAGATATTACTCATGAAAAAATCACAGATGAGCTAGGCTTAACACCTCATAGAACATTTGTAAAAGGAAAACCAGTAAATCCTAAAGTTACTAGATTAGCAAAAAACAACGTCTGGATCTATGGTACACCTTATCAGAATGAGGATGATTTTATGGCGCAATTGGATAAAATATTAGATGTCCTCGAGCCCAAAATTCCCATTTTGCGAAAATATGCAAAAAAATATTCATGTGTATTTTCTTGTGCTATTTTTATCAATAATAAGGAAGAAAGTGCTCCAAGGATTTATCTTGATAAAAGATATAATGCTTTTATTAGAGAGGTTGATGCTATTTTTGATGTTGAAATTTACACTCCTGATTTAGATGAGGAGGAAGAATATAGTAGCGTTGTCGTTTATATAACTTTAGTTTTCTAAGTGAATTGAAAAATGAATATTAAAATAAACAGAAGTTTAAAAATTACAGGAAATTTAGATATTTTCGTAACACATAATAAGGATGAATTTGAAGGTGAAATATTTAATTGGGATGAAATTTTAATAGACGGTGATCCTGATGGATTAAAATCTTTTGCAAATTTATTGATTGATATTGCAAACTTTAATCAAGATATGATAGACGATGGGCAATTACCTATTGGCGAGAGACAACATATAAAACTGAGACCAGGATTTGAACTTTCTAAAAGTTCTGACGAAGTAGTCTTATGAAGACTCGATGCTAAAAAGACTGGAGAATACTATTACCGCTTTATTTCAAAATAATAAAACAAAAATCTTACAATAAAAAAATTCCACCAGAAGGTGGGATTTTTCATACACCACTTGCATTCTAAACGTTTAAAAAGTTGCGGTGTTTTTGAAGACTTCCCAAACTAATTTAATAATTTTAAGTTGTTTGAAAAAAAGGGAAGTCTCCCCTGTAATTTATTAACGCAATATGTTTGTTAATGCTCTTATAATTATGGCATTAGCACCTTCTTTTTTTATCAGAGAACCAAAGCTAATTTTCTTTTTCTATACTTTGTGATAAGTGTGTGATATTGATGTAGTAGGTTTTTACTGTTTAATAAAGTTTAAATTTGCAATATTGATTTGGCATATATCTTAATAATTAATGTCTTCTAAATAGGCTTTATTTTTAATGCTACTAGCTTGATATGAATCTTATAATTTCTAATATCCTAAAACTATATAAATGGAAATATTTAAGGAAATAACTGTCAGAGACCAGAATATGAAAGGTTGTGATGTTAGTTTTTGGCACACGGTTATTCATCCATACTGATGTTTATTTAACCTTATAAGAAGAATTTGGGAATTTATTAACCTTACACGCTATTCAATCAGTTCTTAATAACATAGCTATTTGGATTGTGGCATACAAAGCATCCCTGAATATGATATCTCTTTTTAATTTAAAACGCGAAAAATGAATTTTAAAACAATTATACTTTTACTATTAGTCGTTATCATTACGATTTTTTTTATGCAGAACAGCACTCCTGTGGAATTCTGGTTTTTTGGTAACCATACTTTCGCATTATCATCAATTATTGCGATCACCCTTTTTATTGGGATCATTATAGGGGGGATCACATTACGACCTAAGAAAATAAAGACTGAAGTACTTCAGGTAAGTTCAGCTAGCACATCAGAAATTGAAAGATCTAGCGCTCCAAATTCAACTTTGAGCAATGAAGATCGGGATTTCCTAGTTTAAAAAAATTAGTTCCTTATAAATGAAAGGACAACTAGGTCTATATGTTCTTTGCTCCATTAATTATCATTTTAAAAGCAATATTCAATAGTGTTACAGGAGAATATGATAGATGAAAAAAAATTGCCGCGAGATTTAAGAATTTCATATACAAATTGACTGGTCTGTGGAACAAAGCTACTATCATCTATAAGATAATACGTTAATTCTTTACCTTCTAACACTTTTCTTTTCATCCTTATCCTCTGCCGCGACTATTTTTATCGATTTTAATTTTTGAAAGGTCAGTAACTGTTAATAATATGCTGAGTTCCTTAAGGTAATATATAATCCATAGACAGCAAGGCTTTAGTCCAAGAGCGTTTTAAACAGTGCTAAATGCTCTTTGGCACCTAGTTTAGGTCATTGTGGGATAATGAATTCCCCTTGAATAGATTTTCGGTCCTCATCTATTTTAAAATCTGTAAATTCGTAAGTATGGTCTTTGTTTCCTAAAATCTTAATAGATTTGAACTTTACATCTCCATTTTTAAGAATTTCATATTCGTAAACATCTATAATATTGCTAACATTGTGCAACTCATAGTACTTTCCATTATTTGTCCACCAGCTTCCATTCTCCGTGGTCTGGGTCACATGACCATCTTTGAGAATTGCAACAAATAGAAGAATACTTTTTCCACTTTCAAGGCGGCAGGAAATCCAGTATTTAGATATATCATCAATTTGCTGGTTTTGTTCAGTACCTCTGTAGCAGCCTATCATTTTTGGGTCATATTCCTTCTTTTGCCCATAGGATGAGGATACTAAGATAGTGTAGCTAAAATTAAGATGTATTTCATAATTTGAATAGTTTAAAAATATGTATTAAATTTTTTATTATCTGATTAAGTAAATAAAAAAAACTATATCGTCGATAATACAACTTAAAACATGATTTATCCCTGATTTCTGAAAATATTTAGCGTGCTGTAAATAAAATTCTTATTTTAATATAAAAAGCGGAGGAAAATATAATAAATTCCTACACTTAAGATACAAACTATATTGATGAGATAGGATGCTTATCAATATAGTTTACTATTTATGCCTGCCATTAAACCTAAATCCAGAGATTACTGAAAACAATATTCCTGGTTTTAAAAAAGGAATTTGTTAATAGAAAATTGAATCAGCATCTATCAAGCAATTTCAAAGACTATTGAATAATGGCAAGCGATATAAATATAATTTCTACCATTCAAATATCTGATTATTTTACTATTCCAAGCAATTTGAAAATATCACAACACACACACATTGCTATCACATTACTATTTGTTGGTTCATGAAGATTAATGCTCTAAAAGTGAAAATCGCTACGATATTAGTTTTAGAGCTTAATTGAATTGGAAATTTTAACTAAGCATGAATTGAATTTTGCTTTAACACCTATTGTTATTATTTTAAAGAAGCATAGGTCTGAGATAAATTGCTAAGTCCATTTGCATAGTCTAAATCTTGATTTAGTAAATCAATTTCTCAATCTAATTCTAATTTAATACTAATGGGCACCATTAATATTAAATTTTGAAAATGGTTTTATGATTTTTCTATTAGATCGGCATTAATTTTTTCCGTATTATATACACTTTTAAAAACAGTACCGCAGAAACTATTAAGAAAATCCAACTACCTACTAACCTCTTCAATATAAAATACTATGTCAAATAGGGTGTACTAGTAAGCCAAAAATCTAGGAATCAATATAAACAGAATATCTACTTAAATTTATAACAATTGGATTGACAGGAGGTATCGATCCAATTGTTATATACATGTAACTTGAATTAGAATCCAGTTCAGGTAAATATACCGCTATCTGTGTATAAATACCTTCCTTCCATTAAGAGGCTGTACAGGTCTTTTATTACTTTTAGGTAAATGCTTAGCTATATCTTCTATTTCGTATTCTGTCATTTCCACTGGATTCTTAAATATAATCCACGTAACATTATCAGAGCAGGGTGGTGTAGTTAGAGATCCAACGTAAGTATAATATGTTTTATGTTTTGGGTACATTTTTTCAGGATTGAAAACAATATCCATATCTTCTCTGGCATTATTCACCAAAGCCTTGAATACCTGTAGTTTTTCAAAATAAGAGTTTTCTTCTCCATCCTTTACCACTACGCCAATAACCAGAACTTCCCCATCCATTGACCTGTGTACAAAATGCAGTTCCAAAGGGTAACGGACACCGTCTATTGTGTGTTCTGATTCTTCATGAGCATGGAATTGTGCCAGATAATAGTTTTTATTACCATAGGTTATATAACTGCCTTTTTTGAAATCAAACTGTAATGAATGCCCGTTGTCTACAATATCTTCTACATGAGCGGATTCATAATGGAATTTAAGCTTTTTTGAAGAAGTGTCCGGTAGCAATTTTCTGGACACAATATTGATTGGAGACTGATATTTACTTTTACCACAATTCTCGCCGCCCTCCAGCTTCCCCCAGTTCTCTGGCGCCCCATCTCCTTCATAACTCCAGTGTTTTTGAGCGTTAGCCAATAAACCAAAAATAAGAAAGCCGATTGTAAATAGTGTTTTTTTCATTATAACATGTATTAAATTAAAAAGAAACTTGATATTGAGCTAAAAGTGAATTTTTCGTTGAAATTTTATCTCCTTCTTGCAATATACTGGGGAGAGGCAATGGAAAATGGTAACCTTAGAATTATGTCCTACCAAAAACCGATTAACCTTTACATCCCAGAAATCCATTGCCAGATGTAAATTATCCTTGAATATTCCTTTTCTTGCTGATTGTATAAGGATGCTTAAAATTATTGTAGCTAAAATTAAGATGTATTTCATATTTTGTATTGTTTAACAAAAAATAGAAAATCTACCATCGTCGATAATTACAACTTAAAGCATAATTTATCCCTGATTTCTGAAAATATTTAGCGTGCTGTAAATAAATTTTTTTATATAAAAAGCGGAGGAAAATATAATAGATCCCTCCGCTTAAGATACAAACTATATTGATAAGGTAGGATGCTTATCAATATAGCTTACTATTTATGCCTGCCATTAAATCTAAATCCAGAGATTGCTGAAAACAGTATTCCTGATTTGAAAAAAGGAATTTGTTATAGAAAATTGATTCAGCATCTATCAAGCAATTTCAAAGACCATCGAATAATGGCAGGCGATATAAATAGAATTTCGACAATGCAAATATCTGACTATTTTTCTATTCTAGATAATTTTAAGCTATCACAAAACGCATACATTGCTATCACAACTGCAGTTGTATCCGATGTTGCATGACCGGGATACACAGAAATTTTCAAAAAGTGAGTATCTGGAAAAATTTTAATTTGATGTATTTAAAAGTGATCCGTATCGAACAAGGGAAGAACAGTACCATGTACGAAATTTATCTAAATAACGAGTTTGTCCACTATGATCTGGAACGTATCCTGCGGGAAAAGAAAATACGAGGAATGAACGGTAACGATTAAAAGTGTTTCATTACCACCATAACAGATCTTTTTTATCAAGAAAAGTAGATGCCAGATGAAACTAGATGATATCTGTATCAGTTCTTTAGATGGGATGCTGTGTTCAATATGGACAAGCTTTTCTTTTGGAGATCTGTTGCAGTTAATTATTATGACGGTACTTGGTATGGTATTGCGTTACTTGACAAGCAGGTGTTTTGGATAAAGTCGAAAAGTAAATAAATGCTTTACATAGCAAACAAGAAAGGAGATATATAAGATATCTCCTTTCTTGTTTGCTATTTATTGTATATTAATGATATGTTGTTATGATGCAAATAAATTAAAACTGATAATATAGAAATCTTTATGCCATGGAATTTAGCAATTTTATAAAAATTACGATGTCTTCAACCGATGCGATGTCAGCATCGAAATTAATATCGTATTTTTCAGCTAAGTTTTTTAAAACTTTTTTTGATAGTAAATCTCCTTTACTGACTGTTTTTTTTGCCATCGTCTGTTTAGAAGTGTCGATGAAGATGATTTTTACTTTTTCTTTTTTATGATTGATGAAATTTTTCCCCGACATTATTGAGGACTGTAATAATGCCCCAGCAAGACCACCTCCATACATCATTGTTTGATGAGTTCCAATTGACCTACTGAGTTCAGACTTTGGATAAACAAATATGAGACAGTATTTGCCTATAATATCAATCTTAGCCCAACTTCCTGCATTTTTTGCATCAGAGGAGTATAATAGGTTGTAAAAATAATGATCGCCGTATTGCAAAACACAATGCTTCGGCTCATCTTTACATTTCGTAGCGTTTTCCTTATCTACTATCTTTTTACCGGTTATAAATGACAGAGTATTGGATAGAGAGTCAAATCGTTCGATCTTTACTTTTTGTTTGATTAAAATTACTTTATTTTCAGATGTTACTGTATTATTTATAAAATCATCTGTGGTTTTGAAAAACTTAATATGCTCAAGAGCCACATGGTTATCGATTATGGTTGCTTGTGCCTTGGTTTCTATTAAAGGACCAAATAGTAACATGATAAAAAATAACGACGTTTGGATAATGTTTGATTGTTTGTTCATTTTTTTATTTTAAAAGTGTAAAATTCTGTTATGAGCTATAGATTTTATGTCTATGTCTATTTCTTTTTATTAAGGATAGACACTGCAACGTTGCTTTTTGAATCAGATTTATTACTGTTTAGATTCATCATTAACGAATGACTAAAAATTATTTTAATGTTCTAATAGTTCAGATAATAGGATTGCGAATATGATATTATTTTTCAGATGTACTGCTGTGCGTCTGTATCACATTATTATCTCATTTTTTTAAAGTTTTGATCATCAGACGAATTTTAAAATTGTAATAGAAGATCCAATAATTACACTGTCATAAGTGAAGCCTAGAAGCGTTTATTGTTTAAGTCATATCCTGGAAAAAAGATTTTTTTTTGTGCTATTTATGATGCGCAGCTTTTATTTTCAGCCTATTGTTGCATATAGTTTAAATTTAAAGACTGTCGTGTTATTGAAAGGGAGTAAAACGTATTTGTAGTTAATTGTGGCGACGGTGAAGTTTAAAGAGCACAGCCTTAAATGAAATTATTTCAAAATAGGGCGTGTGGCTGTCACAATAAAATTTTTATTGTGGTAAGGTTGTATGGATCCTGATTGTTTCAATTTTTTATCATTATCCTCAAATGTGATATTCGTGTGGTAGCTGTGTAGTACTCTCTTTTTTGTGGTTAAAAGAAAGAATCCTCATTATTGTCAAATAATAATTTCGTAAATAAGTTTAAGAATGATTACTTATCTGAATGTTGGGTATATAGTACAAGTATTTTTATGATTTAAAAAGACAATTAAAAATACGAGGACTGTCGTATTACTATCTGATCCAAATGAATAAAGGTCTAAGAAAACCTAAACGAAGATGAGAACTTATTACTAGCTTATTGTTACTTAATAAATATTTACATCATTAATTTATACATAGAGAGATTTACAATCATGAAAAAATTAGCATTTTTACTTACAATTATTGGAGGGATGACTTTCAGCGCAAGTGCGCAAAAAATTGAAACGGTACCACAGAGTTCAGCAGATGTTGGTACAGCTCCGATTCAAAAGGGTAACTGGATGGTTGGAGGTTCTTTGGCCAATTTAGGTTATAGTTTCGAAGGAAAAGCTTTTAATATCAATTTACAGCCTAGAGCAGGTTATTTTGTTGCTGATGGTATCGCAATCGGAGCTCAAACCAACTTAGGATTTACTGCGGTAAAAGATCATGATAATGAATGGAATTATGGTATTGCTCCCTTTATCAGGTATTATTTTCCAGAAGGAGCATCTGCAACTGGTCGTTTTTTTGGTCAAGGTGATCTTGGTATCGCCGGTAGTTCTGTAGGAAAAGATGTTTCCTTAGCTTTTGGTATAAATCTTGGTTATGCACATTTTATCACAAAAACAGTAGCACTTGAAGCAATTGCTGGTTATAACTATACAAAATCAAACGTAAATCTGGGTGATAAGTCTTCCGGTTTAGGTATAGGCCTTGGTTTTCAAATCTATCTGCCAGGGAAAAAATAGAATTAAATCATAACAGTTAAAAAGGGTGCATATCAAAAATATGTACCCTTTTTAATTCATTTTGGATTTTGATTTGTTTCAAAATTTTAGATGTGTTGAATAAATTTATATATCCCAATACTATTAGCTTAAGTTTCTTTACTTCTTTCAGAAGATTTATGAGCAAGTTTCTTTTTAACAATCTGGGGAATCCTCATTTCATACATGATGGCGCAAAATCTTTACGTGTTTGTGATAAGTTCTTCTAGGGCAACCAATATTTTCTACTTTTAAGGTTCTTTAAATATGATTTTTAATAATGTGATATGTATGTGATATTACTTTTTTCCATTTTATAGTAATAAATGTTGATTTTTAGTAAGATTTTAGACGAAACCTATTAAGTGCTCCAGCAAATAATCTATAGAAATTTTTAAATATGGATTAGGAAATTCACATATATAGATGGAGTTGAAAAAATTTAATGATGAATTGAAAATTTCGAAGATTTTTTATGACGTTCTTATGTTTTAAAGCCTAGTAGCTATCTAATAAATTTTTACCCTAAATTAAAAGTCTGATGAAGAGAAATGTAATTAAAAGTTATTTACCGATTAGGTTTATTTTATCGTTTTCAGGGATGTGTATTATTTTACTTGTTTATTCATGTGCAGCTAAAAATGGAGAGGATCATTTATTGTTAGGACCTGCATTGATTACTGTTAATATCGAAGGGAATACTTTTACGGATGGCGGAACTATAGAAAATGCCCCAGGTTCAAATAATCAGAAGAAAAGTATATCAATATCCCATACTCCAGAAATACAGCGTTCGCGTTTACCATTTAATAAAGATTTTGATCTCCTCGCAGAACTAACACCAATTTTTTCAAGTACATCAGGCAACCTGTCTGTTGCTTCATTGGGTAACAGGAGATTATCTTCTTTTGAACAAGGAGATCTTCTTGATCGTGTTATGTATAAAGTGGTTGTGTATACTGAAAATGGTGATTATGTCACTGAACGTAATTATGTTCATAAGGACGAGTCAAGTACCACTGCGCTGGTATTAAATGGAGGAACCAAATATACTTTTATTGTGTACTCGATGAATAAAGTGGATTATAATTTTTCTGTTACTTTTTCAGATCCAAATAATAAAACATTAGCTACTTCCAGTGTTGGCGATATGTCGGGAAATATCGATGATTTTATGTATTTTAGAAAGGATATGATAGTTTCAGGAAATGGACCCAATTATTTGAACATAATATTAAAACATATGTTTAGTCAGGTCAGAACTAGCATAGATGCTGCTGCTACCGGTTATAATATAACAGCTTTATCAGGTCATTTTCGTCCTAATTATGCAAATGCTAACGCTAAGTTATCTGATGGAACTATTACCCGTACGGGTGGAGAAGTTAATGCAGAAATACAGTTCCCTAATCTAAATAATAGTACTGTTCAGAGTTTTTATACCCAGATAAATAGCGATGTGGATGGTACAGGTTTCCTTACTTTGTCATCGCTTACAGTTGGGCCAATGAGTAAGAATGGTTTGAACGTTTCTGGATTGTCATTCACTCCGGGTGTAAAGTATAATTTAAAAATTAAATTAGTACCGAATGATGGTTTTATTACGCATGAAGATCAACCGGCAGTTAGGATCGGTGGAAGGATATGGATGCGTCATAATTTAGGTGCTAATACAGCAGTGAATGCAGACCAAATTCCATCAATCCAAGCACTACATGGTAATTATTATCAATGGGGGAGGAAGAATGTTGTGGCAAATGCCTCCACTCCGATTGATGCAATAGTTGGGTGGGAATCGGAAACTACACAACCTGCCAATTTGTGGAATTCAGGAACTGAGATTAATCCAATTAAGACCTCAGCAGATCCTTGTCCTAGTGGATATAGGATTCCAACAATAACTGAATATCAAGCTCTTGTTGACGCTACGGTTGGATCGCATGTTGGTACCTGGAATGAAGGTACATCAAACAGTACTAATTTTTCAGCAGCTAAAGTGCTAACAAGCAAGGCAAATGCTAATGTCAGACTCACGCTTCCAATTACTGGTAACCGATCTTTTAATAATGGAAGTTTAACAAATCGTGGCGGAAGAGGTTTCTATTGGTCTTCGTCATCCAATAACAATCGATATAACCATCTTGCACTTGGTTTAGATGAAGTTTCATTATCAAATAGCATAGCTGATTGGGCTTTTCCACTAAGATGTATTGCTATACAGTAGCTTGATGGTTGAAATGATTTTGTGCTATAGAAAGCAAAGTAACTTTAATGAACTTTTAGTTTTTATTTTTACTGGACTAAATTAGGTGTGTTATAAAAAATTCTGTAATTAGCTGATTTAGAATGAAAATTTGAAGTTGTTTGTTTAATCATATGTTGAAAAAAGTCACTTCGAAAGTTGTGGCTTTTTTTTTATTTTCCTTTTAGATCATAACACGCTAAAATTGATACTCTAAATATTGTGGTGTACAGCACTATTAATTGTAATTTATATCTTTTTATAAAACTAATCTTCTTTTGAGAAATTTGTGATACAAGAGTGATATAAGTGAAGTCGGTTTTAGCACTTAATAAATCTATATTTGCTGCGTTACTCATCATTAGTCACTACGTCACTAAAAAAAAATAATTTATAAAAATAGAATGAGCAATATCGTACATGTGATTTTATCGGGTGGGTTGGGTAGCCGCTTATGGCCACTGTCGCGTAAAAGTTTTCCTAAACAATATCTTTCCTTGTTTAAAGAGGGATCTTTGTTTGAGATGACTGTCAACCGTAATCGGGATTTATGTAACCAGGTTATTGTTGTGGGGAATAAAGATAATAATCAATTAAGCCGCGAAGTCATGGAGAACGGCGGGGTGGAGTATATTGATATCGTGGAGTCTACTCCTCGTAATACAGCTGCGGCGATTGCATTTGCTGCATTTGCAGCTAATGCCGATGATATTTTGGTTGTTACTCCTTCAGATCATGTTATCGTGGGCGACGAAAGTTATAATAAAGCTATTCAAGAAGGAATTGAAAAGGCAAACCAAGGGTACATTGTTACTTTTGGTATTCAGGCAACTAAGCCGGAGACGGGTTATGGTTATATTGAATATAAAGGTGATCAGGTACTTTCTTTTCGTGAGAAACCTAATAAAGAAACGGCAGAAGATTTTATTGAAAGGGGTAATTTCTTATGGAACTCAGGTATGTTCTGTTTTCGTGCGGACACGTTATTGCACGAACTGCAACAGTTTGAGCCCCGGGTTTATGCAACAGCATTAGCCGCATGGCAACATAAGAAAGATGGTATTTTAGATGAAACATTATCCAAGGAGATTCCATCGATCAGTATTGATTATGCTGTGATGGAGCGTTCCAAAAAAATTCGCGTTGTAGCAACACACTTTAACTGGTCTGATCTGGGCTCATTTGAATCGATGTATGATTATCTGAAACATACGGGACATCCTACGGATGAAAATGGTAATATGGTCATCGGAACAGATATTTACAGCGCCTTTGTTGGTTTGAGAAACACAATCTTGGTGTACACTAAAGATGCAATTTTGGTGCTGCAAAAAGAAAGCTCTCAGGATGTGAAGAAAATCTACAATACGCTGGAAAGACACCAGTCCAAACTGATCGATTAAAAATATACGACAAACTGAAAAGCGTTATGTGTTTTTTGTAAGATCACGTTTTATTAAAAACATACGGCTTTTTATATTGATGCATGAATGGGAATCTACTAATATGGGGGTTCCTATTTTTTTAGCAGTAAAATTCTTTCGTGTACGTGTGTAAATTTTGTTGAGTGAATTATACATCTATCGATTATTTTTTTAGCATATTTTTTCATGTTGAGTTCCAATAAAGTTGGGGGCACAATATCAAAACTAATATGGCAGATTCACATTGTTTATGCTGAGGTATTAAAAGAAAGATCCCAAAGAAAAGCTTAATTTAAGCGTGTGGATAGATGGAATTATTAGTGTAATATTTATAATAACGGTAAAAGTTTCTCTTAATAAGATGTTGATGTTTGATGATTAATATGTTTTGCATTAAATTATTGCCTAACAAAAATGCATTGAATTGTATATAATTCTACGGCTTGTAGCTGTATAGCTACAAATTTGTAGTAATATAGCTACAGCTACTAGATTATTGCTCAATATCTCTATTTTTTAAATGTATGTATCTAAAATTAGTTCTATTTTTGTCTTAAATAGGTTGATGTTAAGTGATTCTCATCAGAGATCAGTTATCAAAATCAGTAATATTATACACTGTTAGCCTGTTCTTATTAATCTATTCTATTATGTATAAAGGTAAAAGATCTAATCTTTTTTTAGTTAGTCTAGTTGCAATTTCAGTTACTGCCGCAAGTTGTTCAAAAGTGAAGGACTTGTACGAAGAACCAGAAGCTGGCTCTTCAACATTATTTCCAGATGGGGGTAATGTATCTGGCGACTTTAAATGGAATTCTGCCAAATCGATGGATATTCGCATAGCTGTTGACGATATTTTCAATGGTCAGTATTTTTACCGCGTGGAAATCTTTGATAACGATCCGATGCTTGTAGCTGGTGCCAACTTACTGGCGGCAGGTCAGGCAAAAAAAGGACAGGATTTTGTGGGTAAATTGATGTTGCCGACTATGGCTAACTATTTGTATCTGAGAGAAACTTCACCTTTGGGAGTTGCTTCTGTTACGATGATTCCAGTAGATGCCGCGAAAAATAGTATCAATGTGACCACTAATTCATCTTCAAACAAAGCGAGCATTACACGGGCATCGTCCAATTCATCGATTTCAACTACAAAAGCTACTACAGCTAATACTTTTTCAAGTCCTACTGTTGTTGTTCCTAATGATGCGATTGTAATCACTGGAAATACCGCTGTTACAGTTGAGGCAAATAAATCTTATGTCATTAAGTCCGGAACTACCTTTACGGGTACCATTAATGCAAACAATGGTACAAGTAATGTGAAGATTTATGTTCAGGGTACTTGGAAAAATTCAGGCTATGAATTTAATCTTGGTAACAATAACAATTTAACGGTTACACAGACAGGATCCCTTAACTTAATCAATGTGACACAGAATACCACAGGTGGCTTTGTCAACTATGGGACGGCTTCATTGTCTAAAATGGAAACAAGAAATAATGCCTTATATGTCAATTACGGTATTTTAGATGCCGATAAAGCTGATATTACAAATGGCAGTTTTACGAACTATGGTGTAGCAACTATTCAAAATTTGAGTAGTACGACTAATGGTACGGTAATTAGAAATGAAGGTACGCTTACAGTAAAAAATGCAACATTAACCAATGCGGTACTGGAAGCGGTTTGCCATACCACGATTCAATCGTTGACTACAAATGGAGCTAAGATCTCGGTTTTTTCTGGAGCATTGTTGAGTCTTGATAAATTAGATGCAGGAGGTACAGCGCTAAATCTAGAAGCTTCAGCTATTTTAGATGTTAAGACCTTAGCTAAATTCAATAGTCAAGCAAGTACAATGAAGGGTCCATCATCTGGTCAGGCAGTTGCTCGTCTTAAGAAGGTTGATGTAAACAATCAACATATGGCGATTACCTATTCTGGTAATTTAGAAGTAGCTTGTTCAGATCATACTGCAAATGGACAATGGAATACCTACTACGTACTCAATAGTCCTGCAAAATTAGTTGCATACGACAAATCAACGGTTGTTATCGCAGGAACTGCTTGTAATGCTGGAGGAAATAATGCCACTGGAGGAAATCCAAATGATCAAACGGTAACAGAAGTTAATCTGGGTACTTACTCCTATGCGTTCGAAGACAACTGGCCAAATAAAGGAGATTATGACATGAACGACTTTGTTGTTGATATGAATATTTCAAAATTCCAAAATTCTGCGAATAAGGTTACGAAAGTTGTTTTGAAAGGTAAATTACGCTCTGTCGGTGCATCAAAACGTTTAGCCGCTGCAATTCAGTTGGATGGCGTTCCGGCAGGAAATGTAAAATCTGTCACCTATTCGAAAAAAGAATTGGTTGGTTCTAGCTTAACCTTAGCAGCCAATGGTACAGAAACTGGACAGGCTAATGCTGTAGTTTCTATCTGTGATGATGCCCATAAAGCTTTCGGGGTTACCGATACCCGTTTTATCTCGACACAAAATGGAGCTTACACTCCTATTGATGTGGTCATCACCATCGAGTTCACAACAGCATTAGATAATTTTACTTACAGTACATTGAATATGTTCATTGTAAACTATGCGCAAAACATTGGTGGCAGAAACGAAATTCATTTAGTGGGTTATGCAGCAACAGACAAGATCAATAAAAGTTTAATTTCACGGGAAAGCGGTAAGTTTTTATCGGGTACAGATCCATTTAAAACGATAAATAATGAACCATTTGCTTTAGCAGTACCTGTTTCATTCCAATATCCGACAGAAGGTCAAAAAATCTCGGATGCTTATCCTAAATTTAAAGATTGGGTATTCAGTGGCGGACTTCAAAATGCGGACTGGTATTTAAATAAAAAATAATTGAAATAAAATTCCTTATATTAATGATTAAGTACTCCCAATTATTAGGAGTACTTAATTTTTTTGTACCAAAATCTATTCAGATAAGTTCATTTGATAGATCTTAGGAAAATAGATACCTTTATATACGGAGATATACTTAAATAATTCATGAAAAAGAAGATCCTAATAATTGATGATAAACCAGCGATAGGTCAATTAATAACTTTATACTTAAATGCGGATTACGATTTTCATTATTTTGCAAGTGCGATAGATGCTTATAACTGGCTTAAAGATGGTCATATTGTGGATCTGATTCTTTCTGACTATACCATGCCCGAGATGAATGGCTATGAATTGCTAGTCATGGTCAAACAAAATGAATTTTTAAAGAATATTCCTGTAATTATGCTTTCAGGTGAAGATAGTACCAGTACACGGATTAAACTATTAGAAGCAGGTGCTGAGGATTTTATTTTAAAACCCTTTAATCCTTTGGAATTAAAACTCAGAATTAAAAAAGCATTAAAATAATGCCACTATACAGCGATTATATATACTTTGGTAATAGTTTGCAAAATTTTGACTATTTCAAACTCCAGGTGCTTGATACATTGGGAGTCGAGTTAAAATATTTCAGTTCTTTCGAAAGTATGGATCAATATTTTCAAGACCATCGTGGGCAATTTCTTTCTATTATCTTTTACGAGCAAAGCCCAAGTTTGATGACCGATATACGGCAATTAACCAAACTAAATTCATATGGTAAAGAAACGCTTCTTTTTTTAGTGGGTAACGGTTTTACTTTGCTGGAAAAAAAATCATATTTGGAAGCTGGGGTAACCAATAGCATCAGTGCAAATGCCAATAAGGACGTGTTTCAATCGATAAAGAAATATATCCATCTGTATTTTGAAGCTACAGCACAGACCGAAAGATTCAGTAATCCGGCTTCGTCTTTTCCTAAACTTCGTATTCCTATTGGTAAAAGGCTTTTTGACATTGCCGTTTCTTCTTTCTTGATACTGATGTTATCCCCTTTACTGATCACCGTATATTTGGCGATCATTATTGAAAGTAAAGGGCCTGCAGTATATCGATCCAAGCGCATTGGAGCAGGGTATTATATGTTTGACTTTTATAAGTTCAGATCTATGTATGCCGATGCCGATAAGCGGCTTAAAGAGTATATGATGCATAATCAATATGCAAAACCGGAGAGTGCCATGGTAACCAACTCGACATCTTATTCCAATGCAGATATTCCGCAATTTACGATCGATGAACTCAGGGATGTATTGATAGACGATAATACGATAGTTAAAGGTGCAGATACGAGCGGGAAACAAAAGAAAGCGGCTTTTTTTAAGTTAGAGAAAGATCCGCGTGTTACCAAAGTAGGACGGATCCTGAGAAAATATAGTATCGACGAGTTACCGCAATTGTTCAATGCTTTGTTTGGCGATATGTCCATTGTTGGCAATAGACCGCTACCTTTGTACGAAGCCGAAATGCTGACTACAGATGACAGTGTGGAGCGCTTTATGGCTCCAGCTGGAATTACCGGACTTTGGCAAGTAGAGAAAAGAGGCGATAACGGAAGTATGTCCGATCAGGAACGAATTAAATTGGATATTGATTATGCGAAAAACTATTCTGTATGGATGGATGTTAAGATATTGTTTAAGACATTTTCTGCTTTTATTCAAAAAGCAGATGTATAACTATACCAATAAATAATTATTTCAATGAATAAAGTATATAAAAGGTTTTTTTTGTTTAGTTTATTAATGTCAATAGGGATTTTCTCCCGGGCTCAGTCCACGATTGATCACATGGATATGATTGATTTTACACGGTTGATCCTACCTCCCTTGGAAACGCTTTACGAAAATGCAAAGAATAGTCCAAGTGTTGAAATGTATCAGGCAAAAGTCGAAACAGAGGAGAGCAAAGTACTTACGGAAAAAAGAAATTGGTTAAAATACTTTAAAGTTGGGGGGTCGTGGCAATACGGCAATATCGCTATCAACTCGTCTTTTACAAATGAAAATACGCCCCTTTTTTTTCAATCGTCAGGACAATCCCAAAGTTCTTATTATGGTACGGTAGGGGTTAGTGTTCCTATAGATGATATCTTTGATCGTAAGAACAAAGTGAAGCGGCAACAGACTGAACAGCGTTTCGCGGAATTAGAAAAAGGGAAATGGCTGGATGAGCAACGCATTCGTATTGTCAATGCTTATGTGAAAGCAAAAACTGCATTAGCGATGTTGAAAAAGAATGTTGAAGACCATAATGTTGCATTAACCAATTATAAAATGACTGAAAATGAATTTAAAACTGGAAATGCAGTTATCAGTGATTTAAATGCTGCAAAGAAATTGGAAACTGAAGCATATGAGTTACTGAAAACTAGTGAAGCAAATATTATAAGTGAGATTCTCACATTAGAGATTTTGAGCAGGACCAAAATAATCAGCCAATAACATTATGAATATTTTCCATTATATTTTTCGTGCTATCTTTAGGATCAAATGGTGGCTTTTGATCTTGCCTTTGCTATTTGCATTATTGGCCATTTACATGACACGTAATTTAGATAGACGCTATAAAACTGATATCACGATCTATACCGGGGTAATCTCCAGCTATGGAAGCGATCCCGGAGAGTCCAATGCATCCTCAAATTGGAATGTGCTTAATAATTCGATTCAGAATATTATCAATACGATCAATTCGAAAGAGACACTGAAACGTTTATCTTTACAGCTTTACGCTCGTCTTATGATCCACGGCGATCCGAACAAGGACAATGTCTATATTTCAGCAAAGCATTATAAAGAATTACTGGCCATTACACCAAAAGATGTGCGGGTACTCATTGATAAAAGCTCGGAAGAGAATACCGTACGAAATCTGGAGAATTATGAAAAGCCTGATCGTAATAATTTTGTTTATGGCTTGTTCAATTGGAATCATCCTTATTTTAGTTATGGAGCGCTACAGGAGAATATTAAAATTTCTCGTATTGATAACAGTGATATCCTTCAGGTCAATTATCAAGCAAATGATCCTGGTATCGCTTATCAGACACTTGAGGTGCTGAGCAAAGTATTTTCGATCGAATATACCAACCTTCAATTTGGAAGTACAAACAATGTTATTCGCTATTTCGAAGCAGAACTTGCCCGCTTAGGAAGCGAATTACGCGGTCAGGAAGATTCGTTGACCATGTACAACGTTGAAAATCGGGTCATTAACTACGATAAGCAAACAGAAGCGATTGCTGTTTTAGATAAAGAATATGAATTGCGTTATCAGGATGTCGTATTCGCCTTCAACAGTGCTCAGGCTGCACTGAAGCAACTTGAATCGGGTATGGATGCAAATATGCGATCAATCAAAAATAATTCGGAATTCTTATCCAGGATGAACCATATTGCCGATCTCAACTATGATATTTCTAAAATAAAAACATTGGGCAACGATTCTTTAAATCGGCAACAGGGTGGAGATTTGAATTTGCTTTCTAACGAGCTAAATAAGCAAGAAAAAGAATTCCGGACTTTTATGGATCAGTATTCTTCTGAAAAATATACCCGTAATGGGTATCCCAATGCGAATTATGTTAAGCAGTGGGTAGAAGAGCTCCTGAAGTTCAAAAGCGCAGAAGCAGAGCTGAATGTTGGGAAAAATTTCAAGCAGGAACTTGATCAAAAATATACCCAGTATTCTCCCATAGGTTCGGTATTGAAAAGAAAGGAAAGAAGTATCAACTTCTCGGAACAGAGCTATTTATCAATTTTGACAAGTCTGAATGCAGCACGTCTTCGATTAAAAAGTTTGGAGATGAACTCTGCTACACTGAAAGTCATTAACCCCGCAACGTTTCCACTTAATGCCCTTCCTTATGGGCGCAAGATGATCGTGATCGGTGTATTTTTAGGCACGATATTCTTTATCTTGGGGATCTTGCTTATTTTAGAACTTTTTGATCGGACTTTACGCGATAAAACGCGTACTGAGCGTATTACCGGAGGAAAGGTCGTGGCGGCTTTTCCAAAATTATCAAAAAGTAAAAACCTTCCTCTCATCGAGGAGCGGGCAGTACATGTATTAGCCAATCGGCTTTATGGTTTCTATGATAATGATAAAGCAGTCAATTTTATCAATGTGATCAAGCTGTCCACTTCGCTAGATACGAATCGCATCAGTGCTCTATTAACTGATTATTGGTCAAAAATGGGATTAAGAGTTCGCGGATATTATGAAGGACAAGATTTTGAGTCTCAATCCCGCGCTTATCTTGTCGGTCAAGAATGGATCAATCAATTGGCCGATTATGATCTTTCCCTCGTGCAGCATGGCTCTATGGCTTTAACGCCGATACCTAATGTGTTTTTAGAAAAAGGAATGGCGACGTTGCTAATATTACGTGCAGACACGGTTTGGAAGACAGAAGATGAACTGTTATTTTCAGATCTATTGGAGCGTTCAGCGGGCAAACCTATTGTTATCTGTTTAATGAATGCACAAAAATATGTGGTAGAAGAATTTACAGGTATGTTGCCTCCATTTACATTTTTACGTCGTTTGGAATATCAATTAGCCAACTTTGGTTTAACTTCTCTGAATAAATAAAAGAAGAGCGGTATGATGAGTTCTGATCATAAAAACTGGTCAACATTGATCACCGAGCGTCATATGTTGCTGTTGTTACTCACGTTAGGTGGGTTAGCAGGAGCTTACTTATTTGTATTTGCAGGAACATCATTAGGCATGTTATTTTACATGCTGCCACTAACGCTGTTATTTATCATTGTCTGTTTATCTTCACCGGTAAGATGCTTTTTCCTGTTGTATCTCGCGTCTTATTTTGTCATGGGCTTAGCACGATACTTAACCTTTCCTATGCCTGCAGGTGTCATATTGGATATTCTTATTTTATTTAATTTTCTCTCTCTTTGTTTACATTATATTCGGGGAAATCCTATAGGAAAGCTATACTTCAATCCATTCTTGATCATTTCCATGTTTTGGATGCTCTTCTGTTTCTTGGAGATTATCAATCCCATGTCTACTTTTGGCAATTGGATCACAACAGTAAGAAATATCGGTATTCATATCGTTGTATTTCAGCTACTAGTTTTCCTTAATCTAGACAGCCTTCCTAAACTGCGCTTATTTTTTGGCTTTTGGGGTATGTTGATATTGCTGGGTGCATTGAAAGCAATTGGACAAAAGTATATTGGTTTTGATCGTTTTGAGTCGGCATGGTTATATACCTTTGGTGCACATACACACGTTATTTATAGTGGCATTCGTTATTTTTCATTCTTCACCGATGCCGCAAATTTTGGCTGTCATATGGGGCTGGGAATTGTTGTTTTTACCATTTTATCTTTTTATGAAAAAGTAGCCAATAGACGTCTATTTTATATTATTGTCGCATTGATTGCTTTTTACGGTTTAATGATCTCCGGTACTCGGGCGGCGGTAGCAGTACCTTTTATTGGTTTTGCTTTTTTTATTCTTTTAGTGAAAGAATGGAAATGGATTGTGATTGGGGTAGCATTATTGGTTCTCGCATTCTCATTTTTTAATCTCACGACAATTGGAAATAGTAATGGTGATATCCGCCGTATGCGAACCGCTTTTTCTTTTTCTGATGACGCCTCCTTTAATGTACGTCTCGAAAATCAAAAGAAGATGCGCAGTTTTATGAGCGATCATCCTTTCGGTATAGGACTTGGTGGCTCCAAGCATGCCAATGAAGGAGATTTGATTCATGGTATCGCTACTGATTCTTCTTTTGTCTTTATTTGGGTCGAAACAGGAATCGTAGGTTTGATTTTGTATATTCTGCTATGCTTAACCATACTCGGTTTTGGAGCTTACTATGTCCTGTTTGTATTGAGAGACAATCGTATCAAGTCAATTACGGCCGCTGCTACAGCTGGTCTTTCAGGTATTATGGTGGCGGGATATGCCAATGAAGTGCTCCATCAGATGCCTACCGGACAGACAGTTTATATTTTGATGGGTATTATTATGCTGTCTCCTATTATTGATAAAAAGTTAGCTCATGACAATACAGCTGTATAAACTTTCTTTTATTACTGTCAATTACAACGGATTGGAAGATACCCGTGCGCTTTTACAACGTATTAATAGCATTTCTTTTTCTTTCCTCTTTGAAGTCATTGTTATTGATAACGGATCAGCTCAAGATGAATTTGCTTTATTGAAGGCAGAGTTTCCTTTTATCACAGGCTGCTACAGCCGGGTTAATCTTGGTTTTGCAGGGGGTAATAATGTCGGTATACGCATGTCTCAGGGCGATTTTTTGTATTTTATAAATAACGATACTCTTCTTCCTATGGAAGCCAATACGCAGATTTTGGCTATGCTTGCTTTCTTTGAACAAAACCCCGAAGTCGGAGGTATTACACCTAAGATTAAATACGTGGAACCTCCGGAAATGATCCAATTTGCAGGTTGTACACCTTTGTCCAAAATTACATTGCGCAATAAGCAGATCGGTTATCGGGAGATTGACAAAGGGCAATATAACCGCAATATACAAATTCCTTACCTGCATGGTGCGGCAATGTTGTTGCCTCGTGATGTGGTCGATCAGATCGGTCTGATGCCCGAAGCGTATTTTTTATATTACGAAGAGCTTGACTGGTGTTACCAGATCACAAAACGTTACCAGCTGTATTACTTTGCCGAAGCCTGTATCTATCATAAGGAAAGTGCATCCACCGGCGTTGATTCGCCTTTTAAGACTTTCTATCTAACACGGAATAGACTGCTGTTTGCCTTCCGCAATTCCAGCGGAATGACTAGGATTTCGTCTCTTATATACCTGCTGTTGATCGCAAATACATCAAAAATGTGTAGCTTTATGCTTAATGGGAAATGGAAGCATATCCATGCAATGTGGTCCGCGACGCGCGATGCCTTTAAGCTGTTTAAATCAAATTAACTGGGACTATGGAATTCTTACTGCATATTGTTGAGGGAATATTTTTTGTTCCATTTATCATCTGGATCATCTATTTTTTGGTGTTTTCCATCGGCTATCGTATTCCTAGAAATCAACGTTTCAAAAATACGGCTATTCAACATCAGTTTTTAGTTATTTTTCCGGCTTACAAAGAAGATGCTGTTATTGTAGAAAGCATTTGTTCTTTCCTTAAACAAGATTATCCGTCATCTCTGTATGAGATAGTGGTTGTTGCCGATAGCATGCAGGATGATACCAATGCTGCCTTGCGACATCTGGGAGCTACGGTACTTATTCCAAAATATGAGCATCGATCCAAAGCCGCCGCACTTAATCTTGCTATTAATGCCACGCAGGATAAACATTTCGATGCCGTTGTTATTTTGGATGCCGATAATTTGGTGTATCCCGATTTTCTACAGCAGGTTAATCGAAGCTTTGCGTCAGGTTGCAAAGCAATACAGGCACACCGTATCGCTAAGAATGCTAATACGGATACGGCCTATTTGGACGGTATCAGTGAAGAGATCAACAATTCGATCTTTCGGAAAGGCCATGTTAATCTTGGGCTCCCAGCGGCATTGACCGGTTCGGGAATGCTGTTTGAAATCAATTGGTTTAAGCAGGTCATGCCCAAAATTAGTTCGATGGGAGAAGATAAAGAACTGGAATATCACCTCCTTTTAGATGGAATTTTTACGACCTATCTCGAGGATGTTTATGTGCTGGATGAGAAAGTACAGAATCGAAAAGATCTTTCCAATCAAAGAAAGAGGTGGATTGCCGCCCAAATTGATACTTTTTTAATCGCCTTTAGCGGATTCAGTAACATTATTCGGACCCGTAATTGGCCCTTGTTGGACAAGCTTGTACAGTGGTCAATTCCTCCGCGCATTATTTTACTGGGCTTTATTCCCCTCTGGATTTTCATTCTCTATATATTGGCGCCAATATTGATGTATAAATGGTTTGTGCTTTATCTTTTATTTCTTATAGCACTTTGTTTAGCTGTTCCAGATCGATTTTACAATAAGCGAACATTAATATCCTTTTTAAAACTACCATTTATTTTTATGGCTATCTTGCGTAGTTTTATGGGTATTAAATCAGGACGTACCACTTTTGTTCATACACCACATGGCGAAAAAAAAGAAGATTATAGTAATTGAGGCACAACGGATATTCCGAAGAAATAAGCATGGAATGGACTTTGTCGCTTTGGAAATGATTCGGAGCTTACAGCAGTTAGATCGGTTTAATCAGTATATTATTGCAGTCGGTCCAGGAGAAGACCATTGCCTAACCGCGACAGAAAACTTCCGCATTGTTGTATTGGAAAGCTCTAATTATCTGGTATGGGAACAGGTGTTATTGCCCCGTCTGCTTAAAAAAGAGCAGGCCCATCTTTTACACTGTACGTCAAATACAGCACCTTTACGCATGCATATCCCACTTGTACTCACCCTCCATGATATCATCTTTATGGAAAAGAAGATCGGTAACAATGCTTCGACTTACCAGAATCTGGGTCGCATCTATAGACGTTGGATCGTTCCTAGAGTTCTAAAAAAGGTGCACAAGGTGATTACCGTGTCAGATTATGAACAGGAAAATATTAAGGCCGCTTTTCCGCAGTTAAGTCAGCATATCATCACCGTTTACAATGGTGTTAGCCCACGGTTTCGGCAACTCAGCAGTTTTTCCGATTCCCGGTTTTCAGCGTTGGAAAATCGAAGTTATTGGCTTCTTTTAGGAAATACAGATCCTAAAAAGAATCTCAAAAATACATTGTGCGCCTATGCCTATTATTTGCAGGGTAGTGCCTTTAAGAAGAAAATGCTGCTAGCAGATCTGGATCAGGAGCATCTGGATCAGCTACTTGGCGAACTGGATTTACATGCCATAAAAGAGTACCTGATTTTAGAAGAATATATTGCCCACGACCTTCTTGTCGAAGTATATAATAAGGCTTTCGCATTTTTATATCCTTCTATTCGCGAAAGTTTTGGTTTACCGCTTTTGGAAGCGATGGCTTGTGGCACGCCCGTTATTACCTCCAATACTTCCGCTATACCGGAGGTCGCTCAAGATGCAGTTGTTTATATTGACCCCAGCGATATCAGTTCCATTGGCGACGGCATGTTAAAGCTGGAAAATGATGCTATATTATATAAAACTTTAGTTGGCAAAGGATTCGTAAGAAGTGCACAGTTTGACTGGAATCAAACAGCGGCAAAGACATTGGATATTTATGAAGCAGTACATCTATCAAAATAAATCGTTAAAACGATTGCTTCACTGGCTCATTATGAGTCCAGTACGGACACGACCACGCTGGTACGTACGTATGCTACAGTTCCTATATGTCAAAAGAGGTCGTGGTTCTGTTATTTACAACAGTGTACGTCGTGATCTGGTGCCATTTCGTCAATGTTCTTTAGGAGTGCGTTCGGTGGTTGAGTCCTTTTCTGTACTCAACAATGCCGTGGGCGATCTTTTTATTGGCGACCATACGCGAATAGGTATCGGTAATACGATCATAGGCCCTGTTACAATTGGAAACCAGGTGAATATTGGACAACATGTCCTCATTTCGGGGCTGAATCATAATTACGAAGATATCCAGAGTACTATTGCATCGCAGGGAGTTACTGTTGCACCGGTATCCATTGGCGATGATGTATGGATCGGTGGAAATGTGGTTATTCTATCTGGAATCAGTATCGGTCAACATGCTGTAATCGGCGCAGGCTCTGTTGTCACAAAAGACATTCCTGCCTATAGCGTAGCTGTAGGCAATCCCGCTAGAGTGGTGAAAGTGTATGATTTTAATTTAAATACTTGGGTAAAAGTATGAGAGAACAGCTGTTGATCAGTATTATTATGCCTGTTTATAATACAGAAGCATATCTTGATATGGCCATTCGGAGTATATTGGAGCAAACATACACCAATTATGAGTTGATTATTATCAATGATGGCTCTACCGATGGCAGTCCGGCGATTTTAGCAAAATGGACAGAAACAGATAGCCGAATTAAGCTTGTTTCACAAAATAATGAAGGTCTTTCCGCCGCTCGAAATAAAGGATTGCATTATGCCACAGGTGAGTTTATCTATTTTATGGATAGCGATGATTACCTGCGTCCCGATACCTTAAGTTCTTGTGCCCGCAGTGCACAAGATTTTGACTTGGATCTCGTGTTTTTCGATGCCGATATTATTCGCGATGGGAATACCGACAATCCTGTTTTACCGTCATTTCAATATATACGAAAAAATATGCCCGCTCATCAGGTGATGAAAGGGAGTGAGGCTTTGGTCAAGCTGTTGGATCATCATGAGTTTTTTTCTCCAGTATGGATGCTTTTTATCCGAAGAAATCTAATATTGCAAGAAAAGTTGCGTTTTGAGGTCGGGATTATCCATGAGGACGAACTGTTTACCATGATGTCTTTTTTAGTAGCTAAAAAAGTAGTTTACTTACCAGAACGTTTTTTCTCACGTCGTGTTCGAGCCAACTCCATTATGACAAGTACTTTTAAATGGTTCAATATCACATCTTATTTAAAAGTTGCCACGCAATTACAATTGTATGTTGAGGCACATCCCACTTACCGGGCCATCGTTGATCGGTATCTCGAACGCATGTTAAATGCGGCAGTATGGAAGTCCCATGTTTTACCTCGTGGTGAACGATTCAAGCTTTTTTATATACTCTGCTCCCGTTGGCGTCAGTATATCCATGCCCGGACTTATGGCGTGCTCTTATTCAAAAGAAAACCGAGATGAAAGATATAAAAAGCCAGCTCATTTCGGGTGTATTTTTTACAGCAATTGCTAAATATGCTAATCTGATAATATCTTTGATCGTGACAGCAGTTTTGGCTAGACTGCTTGCGCCTGATCAATTTGGGGTTGTCGCAATTGCAACAGTCGCGATCGCTTTTCTTAATCTTATCGCTGATATTGGATTATCTGCCGCGGTTATACAGCATAAAGAATTAGATCAAAAAGCACTTGGTGCTTTATTTTCGCTTTCAGTTTATATTACCTTTTTTCTTTCGCTCATTTTCTTTTTATGTGCGAACGTATTTGCCAGCTTTTACGGGCAGCCAGAACTGCGATCCATCTGCCAATGGCTTGCTTTAAGTCTGCTTTTTTCAGGAATAACCGTAGTTCCAAATGCTCTTTTCTACAGAGACCGTTTATTTAAGGCTATTGCATTACGGAGTCTGGTGATACAGCTTATCGGTGGGGCAATATCTGTTGCCGCTGCATACAAGGGATACGGCGTCTACGCATTGATTATTAATCCGATTTTCTCTTCACTATTGATCTTCGTGATTTCTTATGCTAAGTATCCATTAAAGTTTACATTTCGTTTTTCTTTGGCAGCACTCCGCCCTATTTTTTCTTATTCTTTCTATCAGTTTCTATTTAACCTCATCAATTATTTTAGTCGTAATGCCGACACGCTATTGATCGGAAAATATCTGGGGATGATACCTTTGGGCTATTACGATAAGTCATACAGACTGATGTCACTCCCCCTGCAAAATATTACCCAGGTGATCACACCGGTTATTCATCCTATCCTAAGTCTTCAGGGTAAAGATCTTGGGTATTTACATCGCGTCAACTTTAAGTTAGCCAGTTTTCTGGCGTTGATTGGCTTCCCGCTTTCCATCTTTTTATACTTCTGTTCACAAGAGCTTATCCTATTATTTTTTGGGGATCAATGGGAACATGCAATACCCACCTTTAAAATCTTGAGTCTAACGGTAGGTATTCAATTGGTTCTGTCCTCCTCGGGCTCTATATTTCAGACCGCTGGTGATACCCGGAGCTTATTTATTTGTGGATTGTTTTCAGCAGTGATGAATGTGACAGGAATTCTTTTAGGTGTATTTTATTTTAGGAGTATCGAAGCTGTGGCACAATGTCTATTGATTTCATTCAGCATCAATTTTTTACAGACTTACTGGCTTATGTACCGTATTATATTTAAAGAAAGCTTATTTGTTTTTTTGAGCTGTCTCTGGAAACCGATATTTTTTGCAGGCCTCTTGGCGATTCTGTTATATATGGGTGGTCTATGGCTGCACTGGGAGCAGCAAATCTATAATTTTCTATTTAAAAGTTTGCTCTTTGTCCCATCATTTGCAGTTCTGGTTTGGTTTGGAGGGTATAAAGCGGCGATCAAACAATTTATCAATAGAAAAAAAACGAGCCTGTAAAACTTGACTTTTACTTGCGCAATATGTTTATTTTTTTGTATTTTCTTGCAGTCAATAAAAATCAGTAAAAAAATAGATGTCATGGGTTTGAAGGTGCTTTTTTTTATCTTTCATGGTTTTAGTGAACATAACGGAATTAGTAAAAAGATCTGGGGACAGATCCATGGCCTCAAGCAAAATGGAGCCCAAGTTACGCTATGTCATTATCAAGTAGAAGCCAACGGCCATCGGGTCTGGAAGATCAATGATGAGGTACTGATCGATCTTGGTAAAGGAGTTCGTGCAAAAATCCGTAAGCGGATCGATTATAGTGCCATTGCTAAGTTTATCAGTGCAAGTAAATTTTCCTTGATATATATTCGTTCCGATCATAACGCCAATCCGTTCACGATCAATTTACTGAAAGCGATGCGGCAATCTGGAGCTACAGTTGTCATGGAAGTACCTACCTATCCCTACGATCAGGAATATAATACGCCTAAAATGAAGCTAGAGCTTTTCATCGATCGGCTTTATAGAAAACAATTAGTCCGTTATCTGGATGCTGTGGTTACTTTTTCAGATTATGATTTTATTTTTGGTCAAAAAACGCTTAAAATTTCAAACGGTATTGACTTTGAAGCTATCCCTATTCGCCATCCAAGTATGGTAGAAAAGGAAGCGATCCATTTGCTTGCTGTAGCCGAGATTCATTACTGGCATGGCTTTGACCGTCTGATTAAAGGTCTAGCACTTTATCGGCAACAGCAACCTGGACGTCAGGTGATTTTTCATCTGGTAGGACAACTTACTGGTGAACGCGAGCGGGCAGATATTTTATTACCCATTCAAGAACATGGTCTGCAGCAACAGGTTATCCTACACGGCGCACTTTGGGGGGAATCACTCGATGAGCTATTTGATTTAGCCGATTTTGCAATCGGAAGTTTAGGACGGCACCGTACGGGAATTGATGTTATCCGAACTTTGAAAAATCGCGAATATGCTGCCCGCGGTATTCCTTTCATGTATTCAGAATCGGATCCGGATTTTGACCACCGCGATTACATCTTAAAAGCACCACCAGATGAATCTCCAATTGCAATTCAGGAGATTCTTGATTTTATAGATCAGGGTCTTCAATCCCCATATGTTATTCGGTCCAGTATTCAGGGCCTTTCGTGGAAAGGACAGATGAATAGGTTGTTGCAATCTGATCTCTTAACGTAAAATTTCTTTTGCATATTTTTGTCATAAATACAACGATCTCCTATGGTACAGTTTTTATTCTGGTTCAGTTTGCTGTTGGTACTTTATACCTATGTAGGCTATGCCCTGTTGATTTTTTTATTAGCAAAATACAGGCCCTATAAAACCCAGGTACAGACCCAAGATGGGAGTGCAGAAGAACTTCCTGAAGTCACTCTATTTATAACCGCTTATAATGAAGCCTCGATCATAGCTGCAAAGATGGCTAATTGTCGCGATTTGCTTTACCCTGCAGAAAAATTAAACATCCGCTGGGTTATTGATGGAAGTACAGACGATAGCGCTTTGTTATTGCGAGAATACATGGATGTAGAGGTTATTGATTCCCCGCTCAGAAAAGGAAAAACCGCCGCTATCAATCATGGAATGCAATTAGTCCATACGCCGATTGTGGTTTTTACCGACGCAAACTGTTTGTTGAATACTGATGCTTTAAAAATCATTGCACATCAATTTAGCGATCCCAGTATTGGTTGTGTATCCGGAGAGAAAAGGGTGGCTTTTACAGATGATGATACCATATCCTCTAAAGGAGAGGGCACCTACTGGAAATATGAATCACTGTTAAAGAAACTTGATTTTCAGTATTATTCTACCGTAGGTGCTGCGGGTGAACTTTTTGCTATTCGTACCTCACTATTTACCGTTATGCCAGAAGATACCCTGTTGGACGATTTTATGCTATCTATGGGGATTGCGAAACGAGGTTATCGCATTGCCTATACACCCGATGCGTATGCCGTAGAATCAGGATCACTTAATATGGAGGAAGAGGCAAAAAGAAAAAAACGTATTGCAGCAGGAGGTTGGCAATCGATCAAGAGACTCTTACCATTACTGAATGTCTTTACTTATGGTAAATTAAGCTTCCAGTATATCTCGCATCGGGTGTTACGCTGGTCCGTGACACCATTTGCACTTTTTGCAATTTTTCCGCTATCCTTTATTATTGGAATAGGATACAGCTCATTTTTAAATGTGTTTAATATCATTTTTGTTCTTCAGGTCATCTTTTACCTTTGCGCAGGTTTAGGATATCTGAAGCGAGAAAATCCGCATGTATCCAAACTTTTTTATGTTCCCTACTATTTTATATTTATGAATATAAATGTCCTATTCGGAATTTACTACTTATGGAGTAAGCAACACCGTGGCGGATGGGAGAAATCACAGCGGAAATAATTTAGCGAACAGCATGGAGCCAAGAGCATTACATCAATTAAAATATTTGGAAAAGATCTTAGATCTTACCAGCGATACCTTATTCCTGATCGATCAGGAAAATGTATGTGCCGATGCTATTGTTAAGACCGACAATCCGATCATTAATTCGCGGATTCAGTTGGTAGGCAATAATTTTCTTACTCTTTTACCGGCCTCCACCTCGGAGCTTCTAGCGCTGGAATTTACGAAATGCCGTGAAACGGGAGAAACTTCCAACCTGAACTACGATTTACCAACAGAAGATCAGACTTACTACTTCAAATTTATTATCCATAAATTTGATGAAGAGCATCTGCTCTGCCAATATCGTGATATCACGCAGCGGAGCAATATGAAACACCGTCTCAAATCAGCATTGAAAGCACAGCTTGAGGTTGGTAAAGTTGCTATGATCGGTCATTGGCGTTTTGATGTCAGGCAACAAGAATTTTTGCACACCGGTTATTCCAATCTTTTGCGTATGAATCTGCTGGAACCGAAAATCACAACCATGAATGATCTGCTGGCATCTGTTCATCCCGATGACCGGAAGAAGATGCGCGATTTTGTGAATAACGACAAAGGCGAATATAGTACAATGGAATACCGGATGGTACTTCCAGATCTGCCGATCACTTATATTCGCACCACTAAATATGCCAAATATATTGAAAATGACAATTGTATCATTGAAGGCTTTTCTCAAAATGTGAGTGATTTCATGAAGAACCGCAATGAGCTGGAGATGGTTTTAGCAGTTGTCAACAATGCACCTTACAGTATATTTGCCTGTCATACAGATGGTCAGCTGGCTTTTGCAAACAAAGCTTGCCGCCAGCAGAACGGCCTCTCCGAAGAAGAAGCAATTGAGCACATGAAGGTCTATGAGCGCTTAAAAAATTATACCAGTATAGAAGAATGGCAATTGTTTTTCCAAAAAATAAAAGAATCTTCAGGCTATTTACAGTACAGGTGCGATATTCCCTATCCTGAAATGGATATCATCGGTTCCGAATGCAGTTCCTTGATTATCAAGAACGGAAATGGCGACGATATTGTCTGGACCATCCAACGCGATATTTCTGACCAGATCAGGTATGAGGAACAGTTGCTCCATTCTAAAGAAACAGCAGAAGAATCTGAAAAATTAAAATCAGCTTTTATTTCCAATATGAATCATGAAATTCGAACACCATTGAGCGCTATTATTGGTTTTGGAAATATTATTGCTGAAACTCCTGATCCCGAATTGCGAAAAGAATATGGTCAGATTTTGATGGCCAATAGTAGCCAATTGCTGCGCTTGGTCTCAGATGTCCTGGAAATGTCGCAGATGGATGCCGGTAGAGTCCGATTTGAGTCGGCTCCTGTTTCGCTTACCGGAATTTTTAATGAACTTTCCCTAAGCTTTGGTCCTTCCGACGACTTACCCGATCTTTTTTTTGATATACCTCAAAAAGAAGTTGTTGCGTACTTAGATCGCGGACGGGTGATGCAGGTTCTGGTCAACCTCATTAATAATAGCATGAAGTTTACACCTTCCAGTGGAACGATTCACGTCGGCTATTTATTGCATCAAGATCATATTGAGTTTTATGTGAAAGATACTGGAATCGGCATTGCAAAAGATAAGCAAGAAGTAATATTCAACCGCTTTTTCAAGATCAACGAGTTAGATAAAGGAACCGGATTAGGCTTATCGATCTGTAAAGGAATTGTGGAACAGATGGACGGCCAGATATGGGTAGAGTCTGAAGAAGGTAAGGGGGCGACTTTTAGAATAAAGCTTCCCTTAAATAGTCAAAGTTTATAATCATATTGATATATGCACAGCTTCCCGGAACCTAAACCTATACGTTTGCATAAACTTTTTGCTAAAACGGCTTATCTAGTCTTAATGCTTCTAACTTCGCTATCCTTTTTAGCGCTGTACGTGCCGCCGCAGACGCTGGTTTTTTTTCAATGGTTAGGTGTCTGCTTACCTTTTCTATTATTTTGTAACGTTATTTTTCTAATCATTGCACTTTATAAACGAAGTTGGTACAGTATATGTCCACTTGTAGCGATCTTGGCAAATTTTCATTACTTTCCCCAGAAGATCCAGTTCAATACGCCCGTAGAAGCACCATCTGTCGATATTAAATTTGCGACGTTCAATGTTCAAGAATTTAAAATGATCCACAATTTGTCGTCTATGGAGCAGATTGCGGATTATTTAGCACAAAACGGTGTCAATACCGTTTGTCTGCAGGAAGTTCCCGGAGATTACTCCGTTGCCGCCCTTCAGCGTGTTTTTACGACAATGCCCAATGTCGTTATTACGGGCGGTAAAAGTGGCCAGCTTCAGCTTGCTATTTTAAGCAAGTATCCGCTTGACTCGGTTAGAACAGTGTCTTTCGAAGAACGTATTAATTGTGCTTTATTTGCAGATATTACTGTGAAAAATGAAAAAATTCGTCTTGGAAATTATCACTTACAAACCACAAACTGGAATCAGGTCAAGGGGGCATTGATCCCACAGCAGGAAAGTAAAGGCAATTCGATGGATGCCTTAGGTACGATTTCACAGAATTTTAGATACAGGGGACGTCAGGTAGATAGTTTACGCAGTATCATGGACCGATCGCCTTATCCCATGATCACGAGTGGAGATTTTAACAATACACCTTTTTCATATAGTTACAATACGATAAAAGGAGATTTGAAAGATGCCTTCCGTGAGGCTGGCAATGGGTACGGATATACCTACCGCTATTTTATGAAATTGTTCCGTATTGATTTTGTTTTTTTTAATGGAGACAAATTTCAGGCATTAAAATATCGTACAGGGGATGTTGATTTTAGTGACCACTTGCCTGTTTTAGTGGATCTTAATATCAAATAAAAACATTCATGTTCATTTTTTTGTTAAATAATCTTATTAAAGGATTAATATCGTTGGTAATTAATAATTATATTTAAGAACGAATTTACTTATGTTCGTATTTTCGTATTTGCAGATAATCTATGGAAATTGATTTTTCACATTATAATATCCTTGTTGTTGAGGATTCAGAACTAAACCGTTACGTATTAAGGGAGATTCTAGAACGGGAGTCTTTCAATGTATTTCCTGCGCCCGGCGCTTCCGTAGCATTCGAAGTTCTTCAAAAAGAAAGAATAGACCTCATTCTTATGGATGTGATGATGGGTGTAACCAATGGTTATGAGCTAACCCAGCAGTTAAAATCGATGGATCTGTATAAGCATATTCCAGTCATTTTTATTACAAATTTACGGTCGCCCGAAGATATTGTACGGGGCTTTGACAGTGGTGGCGTGGACTATATCCCAAAGCCCTTTAATAGGAAAGAGCTACTGCAGCGTGTCAAGCATCAGATCAGGATACTGGCTTCCAATCATACAATCGCCAAGCAGACCGAAGAGCTTAAAGCTGCTATTAAAAACCGCGATAGCATGTATGCCATTTTAGCACATGATCTGCGCAGTCCCATTTCTTCACTTAAGATGATCTTTAATATATTAGCGGTCAAAGCGGAGGAAGAAAATAATGGCTATTCGGCTATGGTCAACACCGGAAATGATATTGCCGAGCAACTTTTTAGTGTGCTGGACAATTTACTCAAATGGACCAAATCAAGTCTCGGCATACTCAGTTTCATACCGCAACAAATTGATTTAAAAGATATGATATTGGGAGTTGTAGAGACCCTGCAGCCTTCTGCAAATTTAAAAAATATCAATCTCGATCTGGAACTCCAGCAGGGACTGGAAATCTTTTTTGACGTGGATATTATGAAAAGTATACTCCGAAATCTGCTGATCAATGCGGTTAAATTCAGTCATGAAAACTCTGTTGTTAAACTGACTTTACATCAAGAAGGGGATTGGGCCGTTGTTGAAGTTATCGATAGCGGTATCGGTATGAGTGCACCCGCTCAAGAGCAGTTGCACAAACAGATTTTTAGACATGATGCGGTCACCGCGATGGGAGAAAAAGGTACGGGCATGGGGCTATGGGTAGTCTCACATTTTATTCATGCGCACCAGGGTGAATTCTTTTTTGAATCTGAGGAAAATGTAGGTTCCCGTTTTGGTTTTAAAGTCAAACTCAGTACCGGCGATTTATCTGTTTAAACTAGTTTTTATGTAAAAGATGCACGGTTTATCTGCAAGAAGAACCGTGCAATTATAATTAAGACAGATTTTTAAAATAAGCAATGGTCTTTATAAGTCCTTCTTCCAGTTGAATTTTAGGTTCCCAGTTTAGTTTTGCTTTAGCCAGATCAATATCCGGTTTCCTTTGTCTAGGATCATCAGAGGGTAGAGGTTGAAAAATAATTTTAGATCTGGAGCCTGTCAGCGCGATCACCCTTTCTGCCAGTTCACGGATGCTGAATTCATTGGGATTTCCCATGTTAATGGGACCTATCGTTTCAACAGGGCTTTCCATCATTTTGATCATTCCATTGATCAGATCATCTACATATTGAAAGCTACGGGTCTGCGAACCATCTCCATAGAGCGTAATATCTTTATTGTTTAGCGCCTGAATGATAAAGTTGGATACCACCCTTCCATCGTTCGGATGCATATTGGGACCGTAGGTATTAAATATTCTAATGATCTTTATTTTGACATCGTTCATGCGGTGATAATCCATAAACAATGTTTCTGCGCATCTTTTGCCTTCGTCATAACAGGAACGGATACCGATTGGGTTGACATTTCCCCAATATGATTCCGTCTGTGGATGGATGATCGGATCACCGTAGACTTCGCTAGTAGACGCCTGTAAGATTTTAATGTTTAACCGTTTTGCCAATCCCAGCATATTGATCGCACCCATAACCGAAGTCTTGACCGTTTTGATCGCATTAAATTGATAATGTATCGGCGAGGCTGGGCAGGCTAGATTATAAATTTCGTCCACTTCGATAAAATACGGCATGGTTACATCATGTCTGATCGCTTCAAAGTATGGGTTTGATAATAATGGGGCTATATTTTCTTTAGATCCTGTAAAATAATTATCTAAAGAAATCACCTCGTTGCCTGCATCTAGCAATCTTTTGCATAAGTGCGAGCCGATAAAACCCGCCCCACCTGTTATCAATATTCTCTTTTTCATGGATCTTTTTTCTTATAAAAAGTTGAACATTACGAAGATATAGATCTCCGAGTTGTCTGACAAATTTATTCCTCTCCGTATTGAAATTTAGTAAATAAATGAGTAATTTCGACATTCATATAGCTGCTTTAATATCCTTATAATTTGTTGGTTAAGACTTTTAGGTCGTTGTATGCTGTATTACATATATATAAATGAGAGAAATTAAGAGAATAGCCTGTGTCGGGGCAGGTTATGTCGGTGGGCCGACGATGTCGGTTATTGCGCAGAAAAATCCTACTATCACGATTACAGTTGTTGATTTAAATCAATCTCGTATCGATGCGTGGAATGATCCAGACTTAAACAATTTGCCGATCTATGAACCCGGCTTAGATGCGGTTGTTAGTGAAGCCAGAGGGCGCAATCTTTTTTTCTCTACAGATGTTGATAATGCGATTGCAGAGGCGGATATGATCTTTATTTCGGTCAATACGCCCACCAAAACATATGGTAAAGGAAAAGGGCAGGCTGCCGATTTAAAATACATTGAATTATGCGCCCGTCAGATTGCACGAGTTGCAAAAGACGATAAAATTGTTGTTGAAAAATCTACTTTACCCGTCCGCACGGCCGCAACATTGAAGAGTATATTGGATAATACCGGAAACGGTGTCAATTTTCAGATTCTCTCCAATCCTGAATTTTTGGCAGAAGGTACCGCAATACCCGATCTGCATCATCCTGACCGTGTACTGATCGGCGGTGAAGATGCGGAAGCTATTGAAGCTCTGGCACAGATCTATGAAGCTTGGGTGCCACGGGAGCGTATATTGACCACTAATCTGTGGTCTTCCGAACTATCCAAACTAGTGGCAAATGCCTTTTTAGCACAGCGCGTCTCGTCGATCAATGCCATTTCCGAATTATGTGAAGTGACAGGAGCCAATGTCGATGAAGTGTCGCGTGCCATTGGTTATGACTCCCGGATTGGATCTAAATTCCTGAAGGCATCTGTCGGGTTTGGTGGTTCCTGTTTTCAGAAGGATATTTTAAATCTCGTTTATATCGCCCGTTCTTACAACTTAAGTGCTGTGGCCGATTATTGGGAGCAGGTCATTTTGTTAAATGATCATCAGAAAGAACGGTTTGCACAGCATATCATTAAGACCATGTACAATACGGTCAATGGTAAGAAAATCGTGTTTTTAGGCTGGGCCTTTAAAAAAGATACCAACGATACGCGGGAGTCAGCAGCCATTTATGTGGCCGATCATTTATTAGAAGAAGAAGCGGAGATTGTTGTTTACGATCCTAAGGTGTCTGCTGAGCAGATCTACCGTGATTTGGATTACTTGGGCACGCGTTCTCCATCGGAAAACCGTCGGTTATTGACTGTTGTCAGCGATCCTTATGAAGCGCTGGCTGAAGCACATGCTGTCGCGATATTGACCGAGTGGGATGAATTTAAGTGTTATGATTGGAGTAAAGTAAAAGATAAAATGAAAAAACCATCCTTTGTATTTGATGGACGTAAGATTTTGAATAGAAAAGAATTGGAGGATCTAGGTTTTCAATATTATGCTATTGGCGAGTAATCGTTGCAGTATCAAGTATATCACAGTATTAAAGACGCGTTTATCGCGTCTTTTTTTGTTTATAAGCATTTTCGTCTTGCTAGTTTCATCGAAACTTAATTTTAAAAGAAAGTACAGTTCACTTTTGAGGCCTACATTTACATCGTTCAAATATCATATTCTGGTATATAAAGATTGTATTAATAATCTTCTTATCGCTATACGATGTTTCTGTTTCATGACGTTATTATATGGAAATCATGTTTACTATATGCAAAACCATTTTGAGCATTACAGTGTTACTTAGTTACTATTAACAATTTTAGTATTAGCCATGTAACTATTAGCGATATTACTTAGTTACTATTGACAATGTCATCAAGTCACTTGTTACTGGTCACTACTTACTTGGTTACTACGTTACTACGTCACTGGTTACTACGTTACTCATCACTATAAATGCTCTTTTATTTTACAACCCTTAACCTTTACCCGCAATGATTATTGTAATTATTTTAATTGTATTATTTTTATTTGGCAGTTATTACTTTTGGACAGCACAGCAGGCAAAACAACGATTAGCGCAGCACGGAGCTTTATCGGTCACTTATCTTTTTCAGGAGCGGCCGGGACAGTACAGTGGCGATCGCAGTGTGAAGAGCGGTGTGATTGTGATCCATACCAGCAGCAGTGATCAAAAATTAAAGCACGCGACGCTAAAACATGTTCACTTAAAACATGTTGATGTCAATATACAGCTTGATCAGTCTTTATCACTTCCTTTTCAATATAATAGTTTATCGCAACCCGAAGTATCGATCCGTTATAAACTAATGAATAAAGATATTAGCACCCTAGACCTGACCGGGGTACTCACGACTATTTCCGGGAAATTACATTTTGAAGGGGGCAAGACGAAGCCTTTTCGCGTTATCATACCGATATCTGGTTTATACCAAGAACAAGTGGAAAATTGATTTTTAATAAGAAAATAAGCTGAAAACCGCATTTTAGCTTGTTTTGCTTGGGTGCTGTGGTTGATTGTTCATAAAATCTTATTACTTTTGATGCTAATCCCTTAATTATCGTTAAGGGGCTTTAAGCTGTTAAGAAATATTTTGCTCATATTATGAATAAAACAATCCTAATTACAGGTGGAGCGGGTTTTATAGGTTCGCATGTTGTACGAAATTTTGTCACAAAATATCCGAATTATCATATTGTCAATTTAGATGCTTTGACTTATGCCGGTAATCTCGAAAACTTACGGGATATCGAAGAAAAGCCGAATTATACTTTTGTTAAGGCCGATATTACCGATGCCTTGGATATGTTTCGTGTTTTTGAAGAATATAAACCCGATGGTGTCATTCATTTAGCAGCAGAATCTCATGTCGATCGTTCTATTGCAGATCCTACCGCATTTGTAATGACCAATGTGATCGGTACGGTTAATTTATTGAACGCTGCGCGCCAGATCTGGAAAGATGATTTTACAGATAAACGTTTTCATCATGTTTCTACCGATGAGGTATTTGGCGCATTAGGAGCAGAGGGTCTGTTCACGGAAGAAACATCTTACGATCCACATTCACCTTATTCAGCATCGAAAGCAAGTTCCGATCATTTTGTTAGGGCTTATCATGATACCTATGGTTTGCCTATCGTACTGACCAATTGTTCCAATAACTATGGTCCCAATCATTTTCCTGAGAAATTGATTCCATTATGTATTCATAATATACTGAACAATCAACCATTACCGATCTATGGTGATGGTAAATATACACGTGACTGGTTATTTGTTATCGATCATGCAACGGCCATTGATCTTGTTTTTCATGAAGGTAAGAATGGTGAATCTTATAATGTTGGCGGATTCAACGAGTGGCAGAATATCGATTTGGTAAAAGAGTTATGCAAACAGGTCGATGAGAAATTAGGCCTTCCAGCTGGTACAGCAGAGGAGCTGATCACTTTCGTTAAAGACCGACCAGGTCATGATCTACGTTATGCTATTGATGCCTCCAAGATTAATAAGGAACTCGGCTGGTATCCTTCCGTAACGTTTGAAGAAGGTCTTTCCAAAACAATCGATTGGTTCTTGAACAACAAGGAGTGGCTAGAAAGCGTAACTTCCGGAGATTACCAAAAATATTACGATAAACAGTACAAGGATTAAAAAGTGACCGAGTAACAAGTAAAGAAGTAACAGAGTAACAAGTAATAAAGTGACGAGTACTAGATCACTAAAATAACGACGTTATTAGTTCACTATCGTTACTATGTCACTAAAAAAATAAATCATGAATTTTACCGAGACAAAATTAAAAGGCTGTTTTATTTTAGAACCGACAGTCTTTGAAGACGAAAGAGGATACTTTTTTGAAGCCTTTAATGATCAGAAATTTGAACAGATTGTAGGGTTAAAACCAGCATTTGTTCAAGATAACCAATCCCAATCGCAGTATGGTGTTGTTCGCGGATTGCATATGCAATCCGGCGATCATGGGCAAGCAAAATTAGTACGTGTTTTGGAGGGAAAGGTGTTGGATGTTGCGGTCGACGTTCGTCCAGGTTCTGCTACTTATGGTCAGTATGTAGCAGTCGAACTATCTGCCGAAAATAAAAGACAACTCTATGTTCCACGTGGATTTTTACATGGATTTTCGGTATTATCAGAAAATGCTGTATTTTTCTATAAGTGCGATAATCATTATCATAAAGTAGCAGAAGACGGCGTTCATCCGTTAGATAGAGAGTTAGGTATTGATTGGCAGATACCTCGGGAAGATATGATTCTTTCTGTGAAAGATGAAGAAGCGCAATCCTTCAGGGCATTTAAAGAAAAAAATGGAATCTGTTAGTCAAAAACAACGTATTGTTATTACGGGAGCATCCGGACAGCTAGGTCAAGAATTGAAAGTGCTGTTGGATCAGGATGTGTCGAAAGAATGTTTTTTCTTGGATCGAAAACAGCTTCCATTGGATCAGATTTCGATTATTCAGGATATACTAAGTATGTATCAGCCCGATTTGATTATTCATACGGGAGCATATACTGCCGTCGATCAGGCAGAATCAGATATCGATCTTGTTGATCAGGTTAATCATTTGGCGAGTGAAGAGATTGCGTTATATTGTCGATTGAATGGCGCAAAATTGATCGCTATTTCAACCGATTATGTCTTTGATGGAAATAGCAGTGTTGCCTTGACAGAGGACACTCCTGTGAATCCAATTAATGTTTATGGTGCAACAAAATTAAAAGGTGAGCAAGCCATACAGAAGTGGTTCCCCGAGGCGGTTATTATCCGTACATCATGGGTATATTCCACGTTTGGAAAAAACTTTGTAAAAACCATACTGCGTCTACTGTCCGAGCGTGATTCTATTGCTGTTATTAACGATCAGATCGGTTCTCCGACCTCAGCAAAAGATTTAGCGCAGGCAATTGTAGATATTATTAATTCAGGAAAATGGAAAGGCGGTGTTTATCACTATAGCAACGAAGGTGAAATCAGCTGGTATGATTTTGCTGTAGCGATCAGGGATATTAAAGGTTTGAACTGTGAGATACAGGCCATACCGACAACAGCATACCCTACACCTGCAAAAAGACCTAGGTATTCGCTATTAGATAAAACCAAAATTAAAGCAACATTCGGAGTGGAAGTGCCATTTTGGAAAGATAGTTTAAAGAAGCAGTTAGAAAGTTAGATAGTTAAGAAGTTAGAGAGTTAAATCGTTAGAAAATTAATAGTTAGAAAGTTTATAACCTACTAACCTTCTCACTATCATCTCACCTTCTCACCATATAAAAAAACAAAAAAATGAAAGGAATTATACTAGCAGGTGGATCAGGAACACGTTTACATCCAATGACATTGGCTGTAAGCAAGCAATTGATGCCTGTATATGATAAACCGATGATTTATTACCCGCTATCTACGTTGATGCTGGCGGGGATCAATGAGATATTAATTATTTCAACCCCACAAGATTTACCGCAATTCCAAAGGTTATTGGGGGATGGTTCGCAGTTAGGATGTCGATTTGAATATCTCGAACAACCTAGTCCCGATGGTTTAGCACAAGCATTTATCTTGGGTGAAAAGTTTATTGGCAATGATAAGGTTGCGTTGATCTTAGGCGATAATATTTTTTATGGCTCAGGGATGTCCAAGTTATTGCAGTCTTGTGTCGATATTGAAGGAGGAATGGTGTTTGCTTATCAAGTAACAGATCCTCAACGATATGGCGTTGTGGAATTTGACGAAGATAAAAAAGCTATTTCAATCGAAGAAAAGCCACTGCAACCCAAATCTAATTTTGCTATTCCAGGCTTATATTTCTACGATAATGATGTTATTGCAATTGCAAAACAAATAAAACCATCTCCTCGGGGAGAATTAGAAATTACCGATATCAATAAAGTCTATTTGGAGCGTGAGAAACTTAATGTGGCTGTTTTTGACCGGGGTACCGCTTGGTTAGATACGGGAACAATTCAATCCCTTATGCAGGCCGCTCAGTTTGTTCAGGTCATCGAGGAGCGACAGGGTATGAAGATAGGAGCGATAGAAGAAGTGGCTTATCGTATGGGCTATATTGATAAAGAGCAATTATTAAAAATTGCTGAACCGCTACGCAAATCAGGTTATGGAGAATACCTGTGCCTCTCAATTAAATAAATTTACCTATTTTTGTGAAAATTTCAAATTAGAATGAAAAGAGTAATATTGTTGTTGTGTCTGATGAGTCTTTTTGGGTCGTTATATGCGCAGATCAATCCAGCAAATATAAAAGTAGATGACTTAACGGATGCTCAAATTGAGCAGTATGTTAAGCGAGCTGAATTAATGGGTTATGGCGAATCACAATTGGATGGATTTGCACGTGCGCAAGGCGTATCTGCAGTTGAAACTCAAAAGTTGAAAGATCGTTTGCAGAAAATCAAGAGAAATAAACAACAGCCTAAGCAACTGAAAGATAAACAAAGCAATACAAGTTCAACCTCAGGTCGTCAGGTCAATGGCAATATGCAGTCAGATTCTTTAAAAAATAAAAAGAAGAATCAAGACTCTTTACAAATTGACGAGAATAAACTTAAAATTTTTGGTTCTGACTTATTTAAGAACAGCGAGATTACTTTCGAACCTAATCTAAGAATGGCTACACCAAGTTCTTATATTATTGGACCTGATGATGAGATTTTACTGGATATTACAGGAGATAATGAAGCCTCTTATCAACTTCCAGTAAGTCCAGATGGTACAATCACAGTTGAATATGTCGGTAAAGTGGCTGTTTCAGGATTATCCATCGCAGCAGCAAAAAGCAAGATTCAGCAAAGATTAAGTGGTACTTATCCAGCTATCCGATCGGGCCAGACGCAAGTTGATGTGAATATTGGTAATATCCGTAGTATCCGCATTACACTAACCGGCGCAGTGACAAAACCGGGGACCTATACTTTACCTTCTTTAGCGACCGTATTCAATGCGTTATATGCTTCAGGTGGTCCTAGTGAAAAGGGGACTTACCGTCACATACAGGTAGTTCGCAACAATCAGGTTGTTACGACTATTGATTTATATGACTTTTTAGCGAATGGCATCCAGCGCGGTAATATCCGTCTGCAAGATCAGGATATCATTCATATTCCGGTCTACGGTAGCCGGGTACAATTTGAAGGCGAAGTGAAGCGTCCAGCTATTTTTGAAACAGTAGCAGGGGAGTCCCTTTTGGATTTAGTCAAATATGCTGGTGGTTTTAGTGAAAATGCGTATACCGCCAAGGTTAAGGTATTGCAAAAAACAGATAAAGAGCGTAGTGTTAAAGATATTTACGCAGATCAGTTTGCGGATTATATTCCAAAATCAGGTGATCAGTTTATTGTAGAGCCTATATTAGAACGCTTTGCTAATCGTGTCAGTATTTTAGGAGCAGTTTTTCGTCCAGGTTTATATGGTATGGAACCAGGAATGACCCTTAAGCAATTGTTAGAGCAAGCGGATGGGGTGCGAGAAGATGCCTTTTTAGAAAGAGGTATCATCAATAGATTGAGAGCAGATAATACCGCAGAATTGATTAATTTCAATGTTAGGGAAGTGTTAGTAGGAACAGCAGGTGATATTCCGTTAAAAAGAGAAGACAAGATTGAGATCGCTTCAATTTTTGACCTACGGGACGAATATAAATTCACGGTTCAGGGAGAAGTTCGTTTACCGGGAGATTTTCCTTTCGCGAGTAATGCGACATTAGGAGATCTGATCCAAAAAGCAGGTGGTTTGAATGAAGCAGCTAAGAATGCACGAATTGAAATTGCTAGACGGTTAAATAATCGTGAAGTTGCAGATCCTACTTCATCTCAGACGATAATCGTCGAGATTAACGAAGGAATTGTATCGGATTTAAATATTGCATTGCATCCGTATGATGTCATTACGGTTTTAGGCGATGCCGGTTTCCGGACGCAAAGGCAGGTGAAGATTGAAGGTGAGGTTTTATTCCCAGGAATTTATACCATTTCTAGAGAAGATGAGCGTATTTCCGACATCATCAAACGAGCTGGTGGCTTGACTTCTTATGCGTATACGGAAGGCGCTTCATTGAAGCGTACAGGTGTTTCAAAGCTGAAAGCTGAGGAGAAAAAGGAAAAAGAGCGCCTTAAAAAAGAAATGCGTAAGAATTCCGATGGAGAGGCAAAAGATGGTGATATTGAAATAGAAGACGATGAATTTACTGCGGTAAATCCTAATGCTAAAAGTAAAGCCTTAGCGAAAGTCTCGCAAGAAGGTGTATCTACTCCTGAAATTGAGCCAAGTGATTTAGTCGGTATTGAGTTAAATAAAATTCTAGCTAATCCTAATCAACATGGTGACCTCTTAGTTCTGGATGGTGATATTATCATGGTGCCTAAAGAATTAGAAACTGTCAAGGTAATGGGGGAAGTCTTAAATCCAAATAATGTCGTATTTGTTAAAGGTAAAAGTTTAAAATACTATGTTAATCAAGCTGGGGGATTTACGGACAATGCCTTAAAGAAACGTGTTTTTGTGCAGTATGCTAATGGCGCTGTTAAAGGAAAAGATGGTGGTTATCCAGAGGTAAAACCAGGAGCGGAGATTGTAGTTCCAAAACGTGCACCACGTGAGAAAATGAATGTACAAGCTTGGGTTGGTTTAGGTACAGGTATTGCATCATTAGCAGCTATTATCGTTAGTCTTTTAAGATAAAATAATGAGTCAGGCAAATAATTTGGAAGAGATTAGCTTTAGAGAGCTAATGGTAAGAATTAAGAATTGGTTTAAGTATTTATTATGTAAGTGGTATATAATTGGAATCGCTGTTTTTATCGGTGCCGTTTCGGGTTATTTCTATGCTAAGTCACAAAAAGTTACATATGAAGCCTCCACGACTTTTGTTTTGGAATCTGGAGAAGGGAGCAGTGGTGGAATGGGGCAAATGGCTGGACTAGCGGCTCTAGCGGGTGTAGATTTAGGTCAATCAGGTGGAGGTATCTTCCAAGGTGATAATTTATTTGAATTATACAAATCGAGAAAGATGATTGAATCGACATTATTATTACCTTCAGCAAGCGATAGTTCATTATTATTAATTGATCATTACTTGAAAATAACAGGTGCACGTGAAAAATGGAAACAAGAGAAACCAGATCTGTTGAAAATAGATTTTCGTAGGGATTCTCCGAAAGAGTTATTGAGATCTCGAGATAGTATTTTAAAAAATATAGTACAGGACATAAATAAAAATAATTTAATAGTTGGAAAATTAGATAAAAAATCTGCTATTATAAAAATTGATGTTAAGTCACAAGATGAAGTGTTTTCTAAAGAGTTTAATGACGCTATCGTTGCTCAGGTAAATGATTTTTACATAAAAACCAAGACTAAAAAGTCATTGGATAATATTGAAATCTTGCAACAAAAGACAGATTCTGTTAGATCAGTAATGAATGGAAATATTGTCTCTGCTGCAGCTGCAGTCGACGCTACCCCTAATCTAAATCCTACTAGGCAGGCCAAACGTTTGATTCCTACCCAAAGATCGCAATTCTCTGGAGAAACAAATAAAGCCATTTTAAGTCAACTATTACAAAATTTGGAAATGTCAAAGATGACTTTAATGAGAGAGTCTCCATTAATTGAAACTATTGATGGTCCAATTTATCCTTTAAACAAATCTAGTTTCTCTAAAACAATTTTTTTGATTTTTGGTGGAATAATCTGTTTTTTTATTTCGATTTTATTTCTGAGTTTGAGATATGTATATCTGCGTTTAATGATATAATATAACATTATTTTTTTTAATGCTCTTTTAATATTTTTAGTAATATAATAAGAATTGTCTTGTTTAGTTTATATCTTTTGTGTTTCAATCTTGTTTTATCACTAAGTCTCTACATTTGATTGTTGTTGAGGTATTTATAAGAGGAAATCTTTAAAATACACAAATATCAAATCATTATGATATTTTTAATCATTCTTTAAAATACACTATTATATAATGAAAATTATGTTCCATGAAAATCAATTAAGTTATAGAGGAACCTCTGTTTCTTTATTTGATTATGCTCATTATAACGAAAAGCTATTGGGTAATGACTCCGTTATTGTCTTTAATAGGTTGAATACCTATAATTCCACAGAAGCTATTAAGAAATTTAAATCTCGTTTTCGTGTTTTGTCATATACCAACTTAAATGAATTGGATGAAATCATAAAGAATGAAGCGCCAGATGTTTTTTATGCAATTAAAAGTGGTGAGAAGGATGCTATTTTGACTGAAAGATGTAAATGTTGTATACATGCTGTTTTTAAAGTTTATGAACCTCATGGAGATGTTTATGCTTATGTGTCCGATTGGTTATCAACTGAAATGGGTGTGGGGGCAAATTTTGTTCCACATATTATTAATGTACTAGAAACCGAAGAATGCTTGCGTCAAGAATTAAATATTCCGTCGGAAGCGAAAGTATTTGGATACTATGGAGGAACAGATAGTTTTGATATTGCTTTTGTTCAAGAAGCTGTCAAGGAAATTGCAAAAAGTGATCAAAATATTTATTTTTTATTTATGGGAGTTGATGATTTTAGTATAAAAAAGAAATTTTGGCAAAAACGAAAGTTTTATCCGAATATTATATTTCTTCCTTCTAACTCAGATTTAATTTATAAGTCCAAATTTATTAATACATGCTCTGCGATGTTACATGGGAGAAAACGAGGAGAAACTTTTGGTATGGCTATAGGTGAATTCGCAATTAAAGGAATTCCAATTATAACATATATTAATTCTCCAGAAGGAGCACACTATCAATTCTTATCAGACAATGCATATTATTATGGAACTAAACGAGATCTGATAAACTTAATTTATTCTGATTTAACAAAGTCCGCAAAATCTAATTATCAAAAATTTTCTCCTGAGATTGTTATGCAACGATTTAAAGAAGTTTTTTTAAAATAAAATAGTATACTGTGAGACGAATTTCAGCGATTTTATTTTTGCTAAAAATAGTAAAAATTCCAATATCATTATATACATATGTATTGATTGCGAATTTTTTTGGAGTATCAGTTCAAAAAGACATGTGGTTATTGGCTTTATCTTTGGTGATCAGTCTTGACACAGCTGTTTGGGGACCTTTGAATGATGTTTTTAGAGCGAAATTTGTGACTTTAAAAGAAACTGGCGGTGAAAATAAAGCTATTAATCTAACGCAATCACTGCTATTTTACATGTTTGTATTTTCATGTTTACTTGTAGCAGTTATATATATATATCCTGATTTTTTTGCAAATTTGATTTCATCTGGTTATTCGGCGGTAGAGCATGAGCAATTTATATATATGCTTAGATTGGTTGCTCCTATATTATTGATAAATCAGGCTTCACTAATTGGTATATCTATATTAAATGCTTACAATTCATTTGTAATACCTGAAATAGCTTCATTTGTATCACAAGTTATTAATATTTTAATATTACTTTTTTTTGTCAATCAACTTGGAATATATTCTTTAGTTGTTTCAACCTTTTCTAGCTTATTAATACTTGTTATATTTATAATTTATAAAATAAAGAGAAGTAATATTCAGATTTTTAGATTCTTTGTACCTAAATTTTCTCATTTTAAAATATTCTTTTTATTTGCATTACCATTATTTATACCATATAGTATTGGTCAATTGAATGGACTAATAGAGAAAAAATTAATTTCTTCATTGGGAATAGGTGCAGTTTCAGTGATCGATTTTTCGAGAAAATTTCCGGATATGATAAATGTTATTATATCTAGTATAATTTTGACGGTGTTGATGCCTACGATAACAAAATCTTTTGTAAATAATGATAAAAAAGAATTTGATAAAAGTTTTCTTCAATCATTCAGTTTAGGTCTGTTGATCTTGGGCTTTTTTTGTGTTTTTATGTCGGTAGGTTCTCGGGACTTAATGATTTTTTTTTATGGGAATTCTGATATCGATAGCGTTAATATGTCTAAAATGGTGAATTTAAATATGCTTTACTCATTAGCGGCTTTTGCTGTATTTCTTTACGTAATATTTGGTATGACCATGCTTGCAATCGGTAAAAATAAAATGAATGCAGTTGCTGGAACTTTAACTCAGATTGGTGTTATTTGTTGTAACATTGCTTTTGTAAACTTGCTAGGGGAGGTAATATTTCCCATGAGTTTATTGATAGCGCATCTTTTAAGTGCCGTATTTATGTTTACATATTACCCATATGATAAAACAAAAATTTTAAAGAATTTTATAAGATATTTTCTCTTTTTATTTAGTACAGGTTTGGTTCTTAATTTTTTAGTGTTTCAGTTGTTTCATTATATTTCTGAGTCTTCAAGTTTTCTACGAATTTTATATATAATATTCATTCAAATTTCATTATTCGTCTTTTCGGGATATTTTTGGAGAATTACAGAAATACAAGAGGGAATTTCTTTTGTTAAAAGAAAGGTTTTACTGAGATGAGACGTTTTATTTGTATTTTTCCAAAAGGAGAAAATATTCATTTGACAAAAGATGTTGGTTTAATTCCTTATTTTTTGAATAAAGAAAAGTATTTTGAATCTACGATAGCTTTCTGTAAAGACAAAAATGAACTACCTTTCTTAAATACGGAAGTCCAAGGGTTAAAGTATAAGAAAATAAAGAAGATAATGACATATGATTATCTAAATATCTTCTTCTTTCTGATAGGAAATCTTTTTCGTTATGATGTTGTGATGCTGTTTCATCCTAACTATTATTCTCTTTTAATTGCTTATGTGATTAAAAGAATGTCTTTTAATCGCATTAAATTTTATTTTAAATTGGATCTCGATAGTACTTTCGATTTTTCAGGGCTCTATCAAAAATCTTTTAAGAGAAATGTATTTAATTTTCTGATGAATGATATTGCACTTTTAAGTGTTGAGTCATATGATGATTTTAAAAAATTTGAAGCATTAAATAAGTTTAATGTTGAACATATTCCAAATGGATTAATTCCACAACAAAGCCAGAAATTTGAAAAGGAAAATATTATGCTAACAGTTGGAAGACTAGGGACATTTCAGAAAGATACTGAGACTTTACTAAATGCATTTAAGTTAGCAAATCCTACTAATTTAAAGTTAGTTCTAGTGGGCACTATAGAAGTTGCTTTTAATGAATTTATTGTTAATTATTTTGAAAAATACCCATGGCTACGGAATAAGGTAGAGTTTGTTGGTCCTATATCTGATAGAAATATCATTATGAATTGGTACAGAAGGAGCAAATACTTTCTTCTTTCTTCAAGAAATGAGGGGTTCCCGTTAACTTTATTGGAAGCAGTTGCTAACGGATGTTATATTATCTCTTCAGATTTACCTGCCTCTCGAGATGTAACAAGCAATCAAAAATATGGTAAACTTTTTCCAATTGGAGACAGTAATTCATTAGCTAGTATTATATCATCTCTAGATTATGATTCTCAATTAATACCTAACCCATTAGAAATTTTTGATTATGCTAATCAAAAATATGATTGGAGAATTATAGTGGAGAAAATTAATTCTTACCTCAATTAAGCTTATGGATGTTTCTATTATTATTGTAAATTATAACACTTATTCACTTGTATTAGATTGTATTAATACAATTTATGAAAAGACGAAAGACATTACTTTTGAAATTATTGTTGTTGATAATTTATCCCCTGATAGATCTATAGAAAATTTATGTAGCATTTATCCTGATATTAATCTCATACTAAATACGACAAATAGTGGATTTGGCTCAGGAAACAATTTAGGTAGCAATTATGCCTCTGGAAAATATTTGTTTTTTCTAAATTCTGATACGCTTTTATTAAATAATGCGATTTATGAAATGTTCATATTTATGGAAAAAAATCCTAGTGTAGGGGTTTGTGGTGGTAATCTTTATCATGAAGACGGTATGCCAGCAGTTTCCTTTGAACAATATTTCCCTGGGGTTTATCGAGATATCGATATATTATTATATTCTTTGATGAGCAAGTTGAGATTTGGAAAAAATCTAGTGTTTAATTTCAACAATGGCCCACTAAAAATTAATGGCTATGTTTCTGGCGCTGATCTTTTTATTCCACGTGATTTGTTTTTTAGTATCGGAAGGTTTGATGAAGATTTTTTTATGTATTATGAAGAGACTGAACTTATTCATAGGGTAAGACGACGTAATAAGGAAGTATTTGTATTACCACAATCAAAAATTATTCACTTAGAAGGTGGATCACAAATGGGCATAAATTTAAAAAAAATGAATTGGATGAAAGAAAGTAAGATTAAGTTTTTTGATAAAACAAATACAAAGGGATTATATCTCTCAAATATTATCGTTCAATGTATTATGTTTAGAGACTTGTTGATTAAAAGAGTTTTCTTTAAAAAATGATAATTTTACAATTTATCTTATACAAATAATTGTTTTTATGAAAAATAGAGTTGTATTTTATTTACCAAAGAATGCTTTATTTGAAGCAACTACATATTACTGTAATTTGATTAAGCGAGCAATTCTTATTCTACCTATAAGTTATGAAGTTGTTTACGTTGATCAATTAAGTGATATTTGTCTTGATGATATTGTAATCACTATTCGTATAGATGATCCTTTCAAATTATTCGGAAAATGTAAAAAAATTATTCATTGGTTTCAGGGAATAGCACCAGAAGAACGTGTTTTAGCTGATGGCAATTCATTTTATAGTCGTTTAGCATCTTTTAAATATATGATAATGGAATATATTTTAATGCGGAAAGTTGATTTACCTTTTTTTGTTAGCGATGCCATGAGAGCACATTATGAAAGAAAGTATAAATATAAATTATCTGAAAGATTTGTAATAATGCCCTGCTATAATATCGCTCTTGATGAGAATTCTTTTTTTATTAATCAAAAATATGAACGACCAAATTTTGTATACGCTGGTGGTATCTTAAAATGGCAGTGTATTGAAGAAACTTTATCTGTTTTTAAGGCCTTTAAAGCTCGTGTACCTAAAGCAACACTTACCATCTTAACAAAAGATATACAAAATGCTTTATCTTTAGTTAAGGTAATAGGGTGTGAAGATGTAAATATAAAATTTATCCCATTGGAATTATTGCAATCAGAACTTTCGCATTATAAATATGGTTTTTTACTACGTAAAGATCATGTGGTAAATCGAGTGTCCACTCCCACAAAAATGAATTCATATTTAAGTGCAGGTATAATTCCTATTTATACATCAGCAGTGGAGGCATTTGAAGAAAATATTGATCTGGGCGATTTTGAGTTAAAATTTAATAATTTGAACATTGAAGAAATTGTTTCAAATTTAATTCTTATGGAAAACAAATTTATTGATGCGAATTCAGTTTTGATAGAATATAATAGGGTTTTTGAAAGTTTTTACAATGATGACTTCTATATAAATGAGATAAGCAATCAATTTCAAAAATACATTCAATAATATGAAATTAATTTCCGTTATATTGCCTGTTTATAATGCAGAAGAATTTGTTTCTAGGGCAATTGAAAGTATTTTGTCTCAATCGTATACAAATTTTGAGTTTATAATTATAAATGATGGTTCCACAGACCGTAGCTTAGACATTATTAAAAAATTTGATGATGATCGAATCATCTTGTTGGACAGAGAAAATAAAGGACTAATTGAATCACTGAATGTAGGTTTAGAAATCTGTAAAGGCGATTACATTGCAAGGATGGATGCTGATGATATTTCTCATCCAAAGAGATTTGAGAGACAGCTGAGTGCTTTTCAAGAAGATAAAGAACTAGTTTTATGTTCTGGTGGTATGGTGGCATTTTCAGATAATGAATTCCAAAAAAAAAGATACTATCCTTTGGAGGATGCCGACTTAAGAAGTGAATTTATTTACAATAGCAGTATTGTTCATCCACTTTCTATGTTTGATGCGAATAAAGTGAAAGCTAATGGACTCAAATTTGAGAGCGAATTTAAGTATTGTGAAGATTATAAGTTCTTTTATGAACTCTCAAAATTAGGTAGAATTAAGAATTTACCTTATTTTTTACTTCGTTACAGGATGCATCACCTCAGTCAAACAAGTGTTGGAACAAAAAATAAAGAAGACCGTTTTATTAAAATATCACGGATACACTCACAGATTCTTCAAGAGATTGGATTAATTCTAAGTCCTGATCAGATGAAGTTACATTATATGCTATCACTATCTTCAGAAATCAGTATTATCGATTTCGAAAAGCATTCAATTAAAGAAATTATTTCTTATGGAAATTACTTAGTAGATCACGCTAATTTCACTAATGATTTAAAAATTAGGTCATTACAGTCTACGGTTGGAGAACGATTTCTTAAAATTTGTCTATTCAATAAAAGCCGGCTTAGTTTAATGGAAATCCTTAGATTAATGTCACATACTTTTACATTAAGAGCTATATATAATTTTTTGAAACGAATAGTAAAGTATCATGCGGAATAAGAACTTGCATTTATTTTTTAAAATTTTTGGAATTTTATTAGTCACACTTTATCTGTTTCATATTTCTTTTAAACCATTTCCATATTTTTTTAGGACAAGGCTAATATTAACAATAATTGCGATCTTTTTTCTTCTTAGAAAGCGGGAATTTGTTATTAATTTGAATATTTTAAAAGTTGTGTTATGGATTTGTGCTTCACTTCTTCCTATAGTTTTAACTTCTTTAATCAATTTGTATTTTGAAACTTGGTTTGTTCAAAATATGGTTCTTACTTTAATCTTTTTGCTTTCTTCTTATGGAATAGTAAAGTTAATGTATAGTTGGCAGGGTGATCAATTCTCTGTTAACGATTTGTTAAAATACATCATTTGGTCCGTTTTCGTACATAATTTAATTGCTACTCTTGGGTTTGTAATTCCCTCTTTTGGAAGTTTATTAAATAATATTCAAAATCAGGATGAAAATTCATTGATTGTTATTAATAGTATTGTTGAATTTCAATCTAGATTTATAGGTTTGGGCATAGGATCTTTCTTTACTGGCGGAGTAATAACTTCCCTGGGATTATTGTGTACATCTGTATTAATTGTGTCCGAAAACAATAAGTCTAAAGCTTTGAGTTATATAATGATTTTTATGTTTATTTCTCTCACAGGTATGTTTATTGCGAGAACTACCTTAATAGGGTTGTTGCTTTCGTTTGCATTCATTTTTAGTCCATTCTTTAAACTTACATTTACTAAGTTATCATTTATTAAAAATATTAGAAATAGATCCTTGCTAATTATCTCATTTTTAACAATGACTATGATCCCAATATTATATATAGGGATTAACCAATTAATTGAATCAAGTGCCTTTGTGCATGCTTTTGAATTATTTTTGAGTAGTAATGGTGAAAGCTCTTCTACAAATGAAATGATGAAAATGTATATTTTTCCAAAAGAACTTAAAACGTGGTTTATAGGAGATGGGAAATTTATGGATGGTAGCGGCTATTATATGGGAACAGATATTGGTTATTTAAGATTAATATATTATTACGGTATTTTAGGAGCATGTTTGTTTTTAGGACAACAGCTTTATTGTATTTATTTAGTTAGAAAGCTTTCTAATGATGTCATTATTTCGAAATTATTTTTTTTTCTGACGATTTTTATATTGATCATTAATTTTAAAGGTATTGGCGATATAAGTTATTTTCTATATTTATTTTTATGGTTTTATATTTTAAAAGATTCCAGAACCTCTGGCATAAAATTACATCCCTAACTGTTATTTTGTTTTTTATAGTGAGTAGTTGCTATCCTCAAAAAAAATTTTATGTTAAAGATTTTGGAGCAGTCGCTGATCAAAAATTTGATAATACGACTGCGATTAATAACTGCTTTAAGGAAGCGATGAAATTTGATAACTCCGTTGTCATTTTTGATAAAGGAATATATCTTTTAGAAGGTAGAATTAATGTTGAAGTGGTTGGAAATGTAAGAATTTTGATTAAGGGTCTTGGTATTGAAACAACTTTGAATTTTGTCAATAAAGATGCTGATAAGGGTTTTTATATAAAAGGAAAATCTTCAAACGTAAGTTTAGGTACGGTTGCGATCCAAGATTTAGTTATTAAAGGTCCGAATTCAGAAGTGGGTATCAAAAATCCCTTTTTTGATTCAGCTAGGCATATGTATGGAATTGGGGTGAGTAATATTCAGAATTTTGAAGCGGAGCGAATAACAGTTATGGACTTTTATGGAAATGGAATCGATATATCTAATAAGACAGAGGTAAGAGAGCGAATGGAGAAGAGTTTTCATAATGTGAAGATTAAAAATTGTAAAATATTAGACAATTGGGGGAAATCTCCAACGGATAGTTACGGCGATGGTATTTATATTTCGGATTGTATAAAATTTGAAATTGCGAATAATATTATTATTAACAGAATCGAGAATACTGGTTGGTTAGGAAGAGCAGGTATTGTAATAGAAGATTTTACTAAGAATGGGACTGTGAATGGAAATCATATATCAGGTTACTTTAAAGGGGTACATATTGAAAATTCTCTAGGAGATATTAAGATCAAAAAGAATACTCTTTCAGATAATAAAATTGGAGTTTATCTATGGTCACAAGGTAGAGTTCATGAAAAAAATATTGTTATAGACAGTAATAGGTTTTATCAAAATACCATATTTGATTATAGTAGTCAAATGAATTTGAATGAGGATGAATTTGCTTTTATTGTAGTTTTAAGAGAGAAGAAGTTGAAAGAAATTGATATTATTACGAATAATAAATTTTTATTTAATAAGAGTATAAAAGATAAGAATTCAGCAATTAAGGGTAATGTTAACCTCGAAATAAAAACTAATTTATTTGAAAATTGATGAGAGTACTTCATGTTATAAATAGTCTTCACACAGGAGGTGCTGAAAAGTTGATTGTCTCATCATTATCAGGATTGCAACAAGAAGATATCGAAGTTGACTTATTATTGTTAAATGGAGAAGAAACACCATTTCGTAAAGAATTAGAAAAAAAAATGAATATTAAATCTTTAGGCAGATCGTTTTATAATCCTTTCTATATTTTTAAGTTGATTCCTTTTATAAGAAAATATGACTTAATTCATGTGCACCTTTTTCCGGCAATGTATTTTGTTGCATTGGCTAAAATTATATCATTTAGTAAAACAAAGTTATTGTTTACTGAGCATAGTACTTCCAATAGACGACTAAAAAAACGTATTTATTTTCCTATTGAGCGTTTAATTTATTCCGTCTATACATTAGTCATTTGTATAACAGAAGAAGTTAAAAAAACTTTACATGATAAACTTAATTTACATAACGATCAAATTCATGTTGTAGAAAACGGAATAGATATAAGTAATATAGAACAATCAGTTGCGCATAACCGATCTATCTACGGGTATAATGATGAGGATAAGTTAATTTGTATGGTTGCTGGTTTTCGGAAAGAAAAGGATCATGATACAGTAGTTCGTACTTTAAAATCATTGCCAGAGAAATATAAATTAATATTTATAGGAGCAGGAGATCGTTTTGATACAGTACAAAAGTTGGTTGAAACTTTAGATGTTAGCGATAGAGTAAAATTTCTAGGAATACGTTCTGATGTTTATTCTTTAATTAAAATGTGTGATGTTGCAGTACTCAGTTCGCATTGGGAAGGTTTCGGTTTAGCAGCAGCTGAAGCTATGGCATGTGGTATTCCAACTATTGCATCTGATGTTAATGGATTATCTCAAGTGGTCTCAGAAGGAGGGTTATTATTTGAAAAGGGGAATGCGATAAAACTTGCTGAGCAGGTCTTATCTTTGGAAGATCCAATATTGTATAATAAAATTAGTGATAATGGTAAGAAAAAATCTCAATATTATGACTTATCTAATATGGTTAGTAAAACTATTGCATTATATAGAAATGTTAAAGTTCGCGAAAGTCATAAATGATCTAAAATAGTGTAAATGAAAAATAAAAAAGTATTACATATTGTTTCTGTTTCTTTTTCCCTGCGCTATTTTGTGGGAAATCAATTTCATTATTTTAAAGAAAAAGGATACGATTTTCATGTGGCATGTTCTGAATCAGCTGAATTTACCTCTTTATCTGAAGAATTTGAATTTAAACCATTCTCTGTACCTATTTTGCGAAGTATTAATCCGTTACAAGATATAAAATCAATTTATAAGCTGTATCAATACATTCGTCTTGAAAAGTTTGATATTGTGATAGCACATTCACCCAAAGGAGGTTTAGTCGGTATGTTAGCAGCTTATCTAGCTGGTGTCCCTAGACGTATTTTTTTTCGACATGGGTTAGTTTTTGAAACGATTACCGGATTTAAAAAACTGTTAATGATTAATATTGAGCGTATGATAGGATTTTGTGCCAATAGTATTGTGAACGTAAGTCCTTCTATTGCTAAGGCTTCTAATGAGATGAAATTAAATGTATCATCTAAAAATGTGCTTTTAGGAAAAGGGACATGTAATGGAATTGACATAACTAAATTTAAACCCCGATCAGATTATAATGATCCGGAATTAATTACTATCGGTTTTGTCGGTAGGTTATCAAAGGATAAAGGTTTGGTCGAACTGATAGATGCCTGGAAATTGCTTTGTGATGAATTTAATTCGATTCGATTGCTTTTAGTTGGTCCAGTGGATGAACGAGATCAGCTTCCTCAAGCAACCCTTGATTATATTTGCCAAAATCCAACAATAGAATATGTCGGTGGGGTTTCTGATACCTCATTATATTATAATCGAATGAATATCTTCGTATTACCTTCCTATCGTGAAGGTTTTCCTACTGTCACATTAGAAGCATCAGCTTCAGGTTTACCTATTGTTACGACAAAAGTAACTGGATGTATAGATTCGATTATTGAAGATGTGACTGGGATTTTTGCAGATAATAATCCGTATAGTCTTTATGAAAAGATCAAATTTTATATTGAAAACCAAGAATTGGCAAGATTTCATGGCACAAATGGATATCAATTTGTTCAAGAGAATTTTTCTGAAAACTTTATTTATCAAGAGATTGAAAAAAAGTTGTTATCATGAAGATAATTAGGTTCTTATAGAAGACATAAATTCATCTTTAAGCTCTTTAAAATATTTTTTGCAAATCATTTAACATATGATGATGAGCACATCGAACAAATTTAAATAACTTTGAGAATATAAACTAAAAGGCTTTTGACCCATAAAGCATAAACACCGTTATATTCTAACATAAAAATAATTTCTTGTGATTTACAATTAAAGCAAGAGATTATTAATTACAATATATATAGATCCTTATAATGAAAAAAAATTTAATTGTTTTTGGAACGCGGCCGGAGGCTATTAAAATGGCTCCTTTAGTTAAAGAATTTTTGAAACATCCGGAGTTCGAGACAAAAGTTTGTGTTACAGCTCAACATCGCGAAATGTTAGATCAAGTGTTAGCTTTTTTTGATATTATTCCAGATTATGATATGGATTTAATGAAACCAAATCAAAATTTGTATTCTCTTACAGCAGATATTATATTGGGGCTTAGGCCCATTCTTGAAGAATATCAACCGGACTATGTATATGTACATGGTGATACTACTACGAGTATGGCAGCAGGAATAGCTGGATTTTATTCTGGAGCGCAAATATGTCATGTGGAAGCTGGGCTTCGTACTCAGAACAAAAAATCTCCTTTTCCTGAGGAAATGAATAGACAACTGACAGGACGCATTGCTGACTTCCATTTTGCACCTACTACAGCATCTGAGCAAAATTTGTTAAGGGAAAATATTAGTCAGGAAAGTATTTTAGTCACAGGGAATACAGTCATAGATGCCTTGCTTGAGAGTTCAGAGCGAGTGAAGAATTTTGAAAGCCTAGAGATTGATGCTATGAAGGGAATGGTTGATACTTCAAAAAAAGTAATTTTGGTCACTGGGCACAGACGCGAAAATCATGGTCAAGGTTTCATAGATATTTGTGAAGCGTTAAAAGAGATTGCTTTAAATAATAGCAATGTTCAGATAATATATCCTGTCCATTTAAATCCTAATGTTCAGGGCCCAGTGTACGATATTTTATTTGATGTTGATAATATAAATCTGATAGAACCGTTATCTTACCCAGCATTTGTTTGGCTTATGAATCAGTCTTATTTAATTATAACAGACTCAGGAGGTGTACAAGAAGAAGCGCCAAGCTTAGGGAAACCTGTTTTAGTAATGCGTGATACTACCGAACGTCCTGAAGCTGTAGATGCCGGCACTGTTATATTGGTCGGGACAGATAAAGAAAGGATTGTTCGGGAGTGCTCCTCCTTATTAATAGATTCAGACCGATATAACCAAATGACAGCATTACATAACCCCTATGGAGATGGAAAAGCAAGTAAGCGAATTGCTCATTTTATAATGAGAAGATAAGTAAATCGTATCATTTTTAAATGAATCCATGTTTCTATAAATATAGAGCTCATGGTCTGTTAATTTCATGTTTGTCGCAGAAAAATACCTTTTATTAGGAAAATTAATAAGTATTTTTAATTCATTTAAAAGAAATTAAAATTTTTTAATGATTACTTTTTTCTGATAAAAAGTTGGTCTATAGGGCTATAAACGCTTTTAAGTGATTGAAATTTACTATTCTAAGAAAATATTATTGTTGTCTGTAGCATTTGTGATATAATTAACGTTAAATAAATATTAAATGCAAATTTTACTATCTTTGCAATGTTAATTATTAACTGAGTTTATTATGAATATCTTTACTGTTATTTTATTATTTGTATTCGATTTTTTTCGTTTTATAAAAATAGGTCAATTTTATCCTTTTAAAAGTTTTATACAAACTTTTTCTCACAAAGGTGATAAAGCTACTTTAGAAGGATTATCTACAATTACTCTCAATTTCCAATAGCGTTTAAAACCGTTTCCTATTTTTATTTAGATGATTTTGAAAATGGATTACGGAGAGTAATAGAGATAAATAAAATTTCGTGCATTTTTAGATTGTAGCTAATTAACAAATCCAAAATTGCAATAGTAAAACATAAAAGTTTTGACACCCTTGTTAATTGCTTGTAAATAGAGTAATTTTTTAAATAGGGATTTATGCAAAGGTAATAATAGGGGTGAGTAATATGAAAGTATTGGTTTTAGGAGGAAATAGTGGTTTTATTGGAAGTCATCTGAGTAAGAGTTTGGCGACCTCATTTGATAGTAAGTTTGTGTCCATGAGGAGCTTAGATTGGCTAGGTGAAGATTTCTCTCCAAACTGTATTATTAATTTGGTGGGTAAAGCGCATGACTTCACAGGATTAGCAAAAGAAGAAGATTTCTATTATGCTAATTTCGAACTTGCTAAAAAAGCTTTTCAAATATTCTTATCATCGTCTGCTACTGTCTTTATTCATATTAGTTCTTTGGCCGCAATAGAGGAAATCGAGTCCCCAAATCCATTATCCGAGTTTGCTGCTTACAATTCGGTTACCCCATATGGTAAATCCAAGCGTGCAGCAGAAGAATGGTTACTTGCGCAAACACTACCCTTTGGCAAAAAGCTGATTATCTTACGCCCACCAATGGTCCATGGTGAAGGAGATAAAGGAAATCTCAATCAATTGTATAAATTAGTAAATAAAGGTATTCCTTATCCACTGACCAAATTTAAAAATAAGCGTTCATTTCTTTCTATAGAAAATTTTTGTTTTTTTATTGAACAGATCCTATTAAAAAAAGAACAACTGGAGACAGGTATTTATCATCTTGCTGATGATGAAACACTGTCATCTAACGAAATTATTAAGATCATTAAAGAAGAGACGGGTTTCAATACTCCTTGTCTGCCACTACCCAAGAGTTTAGTGCGTTGGATATCTAAAGTCGGCGACCGAACCTCCCTGCCTTTGAATACATGGCGTCTTAAAAAATTAACGAGTACTTTGGTTGTTTCCAATAAAAAAATAAAAATGGCATTGTCTATTCAACGTTTACCGCGTACAGCTAAAGAGGGATTAAGAGTAACTATTCGGTCATTTCAACTTGAAAAATTATAAAATAAATCTACTTAAATTTTATTTATTCGACTGTAAGATTTCATCCTTACAAGGATATTGATTATTTGAACGGTATATCTTTAATAGTTATTGCAACCATACCAAAAATAAATCCCTTACATTATATCTTCGGATTATAAATTTGTATCATTTTTGTGCTCATGAGTTCGAATTGTTAATTATTCTTATCTGGAGATCAAAGGCTTCATTTGACTCGGCAGTATAATTAGGCTTTTCAAGCGGAGCACTATAGTGATAATTAATAGCAAGTTGCTTAAACTATTTAGTTCTGATTTCGTTATTAATTGATGTTTTAATAACTAATGTTATTCGAATTGTAAGGAATTCTTATGTCCAATTTTATAATTTTAAGCTTTATAACTTCCTTGTGTTTGTTGGGAAACGTACTACTTTCTTTTGATTATTAAAACATTCAATATAGATGTTTACTGTATTATATTTTTTTAGATAATTAACATATTTATTCGTTATATCAGTAGCTTAATTTTAAGAGCAATAAGGGATGGTCAGATATTTGTACAATCCTTTTTAAATCGTAAAATATTATAGACGGATTTGGATTTGATATTTCAAGTTATTAAGGTCATCAGGATCGTTAAAAGTGTTAATGAAAAACTTGGAAGATAAGTTTTATCTTCCTGAAAATCTGATAAAAATTCGTCACTGAATGAGCTGTAAATATGGAAGATCATAAAATATTGTAGATCGTAAAGAAAAACCAAAGAGCATCTTTGATTTCTATTCGTATTTTTTCCATTGATAAAGACATTTTACACCATATTAAAAAATAAATTATATAATTATTTTCAAGACTTCCTACCCACTAAATCATAATTTTCAGCATTGTTAATGCTAGATCTAGTTTTTATAAGAGCTTACATTTTTTTATTATTTATTACATCACCTACAATGGTTGTTCCTGTTAGATGAAAAGTTGAACTATTATCGCTCCTTTAAATAATTACCTAGAGTCTTAATTAAAAGCGTATTTACGGATTAAATATACGAGGTGCTAAATATATTATCTAACAATGGGTAAAATTGTGTAAGTTTGATGTAATTTAATTATAATATATTATGAAAGTTTTATTATTATTTACTGCGTTGTTTTTTGTGCTAGGATGTTCAAAAAACGGAGATGTTGGCCCGCAAGGCGAACAAGGTATTCCGGGTAAAGACGGAAGTTTGATTTATAATGGCACCGGCGTTCCACACGTTAGTACAGGAAAGGTTGGAGATTATTATTTAGATGTCTCTAATGGAAATTTATATGGACCAAAAGCGGATGCAGGATGGGGATCATTTTTTAGTCTTAAGGGGGAAAAAGGCAATAAAGGTGATGAGGGATCTAAAGGAGATAAGGGAGCTAGTTTACTTAGTGGAACTACTTTGCCTAACGTTAATCTTGGAATAGTGGGAGACTTTTATTTAAATAAAACAAATTTAGAATTATTTGGACCAAAGACTGCTACTGGATGGGGAACTCCGGTTAGTTTAGCTTCTAATTTGGGAGTAAGATTGCTATTTATTACTCCTGATTTTCATAATAATTATGAAATATCAAGTAATGGATCTTACTCTGCCTCCACTAAATTTTATGAGATTGATATGAAAGGAAAAAATTCACATGTAGAATTTTACTGGTCAAATAAGTACAAAGGCTGGGCGGGACCGATAGAAGCTGAGCGGTATTGGAATGTTATTAACGACACTCCAATTTCTGAACTTGATTATACGGGTGGTCAATATCAATATATGCGTAATGTTAATTTGTATAAAAATACTAGTTCAGCTTCTAAGGGAATTAATGTTCAATTCTTTATGAGAGCAAAAGAATTTGGGGCTGATCCAACGCAACAGACTAGCTTAACATTTCTGGTCAAACTTATGCCAATCAGTAGTTACGAACATGTTTCAAAAGTATATCGCGATACTGATAAATATTTTAGTTTCTCTGTGCATCGTGCGAAATTGGATAAGCAGTAGATTAAGTTATCGTTAGAATTTTATCAGACCATGAAAGGTCTGCTCTTTTATTAATATTTTTTGCAATAATTGATGATCTTTGAAGTTGGTATAAGAAAATTGAAAGCGATATATTCATAATAAAGAAGTAAAATTTAGAATGGCATACTTAATTTGTTTGCTATGGCATTAGATATGGCCTCTTTTTATAAAAATTTGCAAGTCGTTAAATTGTTCATTAGCACAATTTAGTAAAATATATTATTCTTAATTTAAGTTTTGGCAATTTCTTGTTTATTTTTAATAATTTATCAAGAATTAAATTTAAATCTGTTTAACTATTCATATGTGAAGGCCGATAATTATATGTGTCTAACAACTTGTAGCATTATATTAAGTTTGATGAAAATTAAATTATGAAAGTTTTATTATTATTTACTGCGTTTATTTTTGTGTTAGGATGCTCAAAAAACGGAGATGTGGGGCCGCAGGGAGAGCTTGGTATCCCAGGTAAAGACGGTAGTCTAATTTTTAATGGCACTGGCATTCCAAGCCCCAGTCTTGGAAAGGTTGGAGATTATTATTTGGATCTCACTAACGGAAATTTATATGGACCAAAAGCGGATCAAGGATGGGGTTCTTTTTTTAATTTAAAAGGGGAACAAGGAGATAAGGGCGAAGTGGGTTCTAAAGGAGAGAAGGGAGCTAGTTTATTGAACGGAACTTTTGCGCCTACCATGAGTCTTGGAGGAGTTGGAGACTTCTTTTTGAATATTAAAAATTTAGAATTATTTGGACCAAAGACTGCTGCTGGATGGGGAACTCCGATTAGTTTGAAACCTAATTTGGGTGTAAGATTGTTATTCATTCGTCCTGATTTTCATAATAATTATAAAATATTAAGTGATGGGTCTTATTCTGGGACCACAAAATTTTATGAGATTGATCTCAAAGGACAAAATGCGCATGCAGAATTTTACTGGTCTAATACCTACAAAGGCTGGCCGGGACCAATAGAAGCCGAAAGGTTTTGGAATGTTATAAATGACATACCACATGATAGGCTTGATTACACAGGAGGTATGTACCAATACATGGAAAATGTTGTTCTGTCAAAATATATTACTCCATCTCCAAAGGGGTTTAATGTTCAGTTTTTAATGAAAGCAAGTGAATTTGGTGCAAATCCAAACTCCGAAACCAGTATATCATTCCTGGTCAAACTTATACCAATTAGCAGTTACGAAAATGTTTCTAAAATATATCGTGATACTGACAAATATTTTAGTTTTTCAGTACACCGTGCGAAATTGGATAATTAGTCGTTGTATTTGTATTATATATTAATAGTGTAGTGGGCCAACTGTGGTCTGCTATATTATTAATATATTATTTGCAATAACTGATGATCTATATAAGTAGGAATTTGAAAGCAATATATGGGTAGAAGTGGAGAATTACTTAGAATATCTTATTTAGTTAGTTTGTATTTATAAATATAAAGACTTTTATGATGGCAAAGTTTATCTCCAAACGATGGTATTTAGCACCGTTAATGAATTATATAATAGAATCTTTGAAGGAAGATGAAATATTATCGTACAGTGAAATTATTAAGGTTATTAAATAATGAGCCAGTTTTAAATAACCTTTCCTACCCTTGCACAAGAGCTTAGTATGGGGATATCTTAGTGTGCGATCGTACATAATTGCCCATGCATACTTGACACCTCAAAAAATTAACAAGCAATTTGGTCGTATCTAACAATAGTATAAAAAAAGCCTTTGCCTATACGGCGTCTTCTGCTTAGTGTGAAAAAAGATTCGAAAAATTATTTGCTTCTTAAAAATAGTGTTAAATCTCTTGTTCACTCGAGATGATCGAATAATTGAGGTAAATGTGGAGTTCTTTTGCTTATATTAAAAGTGAAGTTTTATCCTTATACAGGCTGTTCAATTTATTAATATTTTTTGTCCTTTATATCTTGATTTTTAACCAGCGTTATTATTATTATTACAGTATCTTCTTCACTATTTGATTAACATTATTGAAAAGGTTTGATTATAAATAATTAGTTTCCTTATCGAAGATTCATTTTATTTACAATTTTTTAATTTGGAGATCTAATATCTGATGAGTACTTTTGTTGCTCATTAACTAATCGACCTTATGTTGGATTCGCTTATTACTTCCAAGACAAGACTAAAGCTCCTGATCAAATTTTTTGTATCAGCTAGCAATCAGGGTTATTTGCGGGGACTAGCGGAGGAATTTCAGGAATCTACTAATTCCATTCGAAAAGAATTAAACCAATTGGAAGATGCAGGTTACTTGGAGAAGAAATCAGAAAAAAATAAAATTTTTTATCGCGCCAATACACAGCACTCTTTATTTAAACCGCTCCAAAAATTAATACATACTTTTTTAGGGATTGAGGATGTTGTTGATCATGTTCTTGATAAATCTGGTGATATTCAGTCTGTAAGCTTAATTGGTGATTATGCTAAAGGGCTAGATTCTGGAAAAATTGAGGTATTAATTTTAGGGGATGATTTAAATCAGGCATATTTATTGCAGTTAGCGGCGAAGGTTGGAGTAAAGTTGAATAAGGACATAAAACTATATTTCAATTTGGGTCCAATAGAGGCGCATAGTATCAATTTATTTATGAAATAAAGGTCTTCAATTGAGATATTGTTGAACGTTAATAATATTAGAAATTCGCATTTACATGAAAAAAATAGCAATTATTGGTCAAGGTTATGTTGGATTACCGCTAGCTATAGAATTTTCGCAACATTTTCCAGTTATCGGCTTTGATATTAATAAAGATCGGGTTAATGAATTAAATCAAGGAAAAGATCGAACTTTAGAAGCTGATTTAGGAAAATTGAAGGCTGGTTTAATGTCTGCTAGAAATTCATCTTTTCAAAAAGGATATACAGCAACTAGTAATGTCCAAGATTTAAAAGATGCTCAGATATTTATAGTAACTGTTCCTACACCAATTGATCGTTATAATGCGCCAAATTTGAATCCGCTACTTAAGGCAACAGAAATGTTAGGGCAGGTGATTTCAAAGGGCGATATTGTTATTTATGAATCGACTGTATTCCCTGGTTGTACAGAAGAAGATTGTGTACCTGTATTGGAGAAGATTTCTGGTCTGAAATTTAATGAAGATTTTTTTGTTGGTTATTCGCCTGAACGAATCGTTCCAGGAGATAAAGTGAACACATTGACAACAATTAAGAAAGTAACTTCAGGTTCTACGCCTGAAATTGCTGAAGAAGTTGATCAATTATATAAAACAATTGTCAAAGCTGGAACTCATAAAGCACCAAACATTAAGGTTGCTGAAGCATCTAAAGCTATTGAAAATGCGCAGCGCGATGTTAATATTTCTTTTATGAATGAATTAGCATTGATCTTTGATAGAATTGGAATTGATACCAATGATGTTCTGGATGCCGCAGCAACTAAGTTTAACTTTTTAAAATATAAACCAGGTTTAGTGGGAGGGCACTGTATTTCCGTTGATCCCTATTATTTAGCGCATAAGGCTGTTCAGCTAGGTTATCATCCTAATGTAATTCTTTCGGGCCGACGTGTAAACGATTCAGTTGCTGAATTTATTGCATCAAAAGTTGTAAAACTTATGATTAAAAAAGATATTAATGTAAGTACTGCAAATACATTAATTTTAGGTGTAACATTTAAGGAGAACTGTCCTGATGTTCGTAATACGAAGGTAGTTGATGTATATAGCGAATTAAAAGAGTATGGCGTCAAGGTTGATATTTATGATCCTTGGGCAAATTACGAAGAGGTAAAACATGAGTACGCTGTGGATATTTTGTCAGATTTAGATTTGAATATTAAATATGATGCAGTAATTTTAGCGGTGTCTCATAGTGAATTTTTGAGAATGGATTTATCTTCTTTAAAAAAGGAAAAATCTGTTTTATTTGATATAAAAGCATGCTTGGATAGATCCCAAGTTGATGGAAGATTATAATTATGGAAATGTTAAAATTAATTGGCAGAAATCAGGAGCTTTTCAATAATGATATTGAAAAACATGAGAGCGAATTACAGAAAATAGTTAGCTCATCTAAATTTTTAGTAATTGGAGGCGCTGGCTCAATTGGTTCGGCAACTACAAAGGAAATTTTCAAGAGAAACCCTATGAAGTTACATGTCGTTGATATCAGTGAAAATAATATGGTTGAATTAGTCCGTGATATCCGGAGTAGTTTTGGTTATATTGACGGTGATTTTCAAACGTTTGCTTTAGATATTGGATCTATTGAATATGATGCATTCTGGAATGCAGATGGGGATTACGATTATGTTTTGAATTTATCTGCCCTGAAACATGTTCGAAGTGAAAAGGATCCGTACACATTGATGCGAATGATTGATGTGAACATTTTTAATACTGATAAAACAATCCAGCAATCTATTGATAAAGGAGTTAAAAAATATTTCTGTGTATCTACTGATAAAGCCGCCAATCCTGTCAATATGATGGGAGCATCGAAGCGGATAATGGAAATGTTTTTAATGCGACGAAGTAAAGAAATCAATATTTCAACTGCTCGTTTTGCAAATGTCGCTTTTTCAGATGGTTCTCTATTGCATGGATTTAATAAAAGAATTGAAAAAAAGCAACCTATAGTTGCTCCCAATGATATTAAAAGATATTTTGTCATTCCAAAAGAATCAGGAGAACTTTGTTTGATGTCCTGTATTTTTGGTGAAAATCGCGATATATTTTTTCCAAAATTAAGTGAAAATCTTCATCTAATTACTTTTGCTGAAATTGCTGTTCAATATTTAAAAGGTATTGGTTACGAGCCTTATCTTTGTGATAATGAGGATGAAGCAAGAACATTGGTTGATAGCCTGCCACAAGAAGGTAAATGGCCATGTCTTTTTACAAAAAGTGATACAACAGGAGAAAAGGACTTTGAAGAGTTCTTTACATCCAATGAAACTTTAGATATGGATCGTTTCAAAAATTTAGGTGTTATAAAAAATGAGTTGAACGAGGACACCGCTAAAATTCAGTTATTCGAAAACACGATAAATAATCTGAAACAGAAAGGCGCTTGGGGTAAGGAAGAAATAGTACAGCTATTTAATCAAATGATCTCTGATTTTGGGCATAAAGAAACAGGGAAATATTTAGATGCAAAAATGTAATAATGGAAAAAATTAGTCAACTCATCTCTTTTGTTAGAGATCAATATAAAACTGATAAGTTTATCCCCTTGCACGAACCTAGATTTCGTGGCAATGAAAAGAAATATGTTCTTGATACTATTGATTCAACATTTGTATCTTCAGTAGGTGCTTACGTAGATCAGTTCGAAAGTATGATGCAAGAGGTAACGCAGACTAGCAAGGCTATCGCTGTTGTTAATGGGACTTCATCCTTACAGGTTGCATTGCGATTGTCAGGGGTTTCCGCTGGAGATGAAGTGATTACTCAAGCATTGACATTTATAGCAACTGCAAATGCTATCGTTTATAATCAAGCTACTCCCATCTTTATTGATGTCGATTTAGATACCATGGGGCTCTCACCAACAGCGGTTGAAGCATTTTTAGAAGAATTTGGAGAAATTCGTGAAGGTGGCTGTTATAATAAATCAACGGGTAAAAGAATTGCTGCTTGTATGCCAATGCATACGTTTGGCTTTCCAGTGCATTTAGATGAATTATTAGCTATCTGTAATAAATGGCAAGTTCCTGTCGTTGAAGATGCTGCAGAATCTTTAGGAAGCTATTATAAAGGCAAACATACAGGTTCAATGGGGCTAATCAGTGGCTTTTCATTCAATGGAAATAAAACGATTACTTCTGGTGGTGGAGGCGTAATTGTAACCAATGACATTGAAATTGGTAAACATGCGAAATATTTAACCACTACCGCAAAAAGACCGCATCCTTACGAATTTTTTCATGACGAGTTGGGATATAATTTTAGAATGCCAAATTTGAATGCAGCTTTGGCTTGTGCGCAATTAGAAGAATTGGAGGGATTTTTGGCCGATAAAAGAGATTTAGCAACATCTTATTCCGCATTATTTCAAGAATTAGGAATCAAATTCAGAGAGGAATTACCAGAGGCCAAAGCTAATTATTGGTTAATGTGTGTCGAGTTGAATAATATGGCTGAAAGAGAAGACTTTCTTAAGTGTACAAATGAAGCAGGAATTATGACACGTCCAATTTGGAATTTGATGTATCGTTTACCAATGTATACACATTGTCAGAGGGATGCTCAAAAAAATGCGGAATTTTTAGAAGAAAGAATCGTTAATATTCCTAGTAGCGTAAGGTAAAATGGAAAAGATTGCGATTATTGGATATTCTGGACATTCATATGTAGTGTTGGACGCAAGTTTAAAAAGTAATTTGCATATCCAATTCTATAGTGATTTAACAGAGAAGCAGAATAATCCATTTAATTTACAATATATCGGCGATGAATCAAAAGATATATTTAATTGGGATATAGCAGATAGCTACATTTTGGGTATTGGCGATAATACTATTAGAGAACTTATTGTAAGAAATATAATAAATAAGGAAAAAAAAATATTAAATATTATTCATCCAAATAGCACAGTTGCAAATTTTGTTAAAATTGGAATTGGGAATTATATTGGACCACAGGTTATTATAAATGCTTTAGCAACAGTTGGTTGCTATTGTATTATTAATTCTGGATCTATAGTTGAGCATGAATGTCAAATTTCTGATTTTGTTCATTTAGGTCCAGGTTCTGTATTAGCTGGACAAGTAACAGTTGGGCATAAGACATTTATCGGTGCTAATACCGTTATCAAGCAAGGAGTTTGTATTGGGGAAAATGTTGTTGTTGGAGCTGGCAGTGTAGTTTTGAAAGATATTCCAAATGGAGAAGTCTGGGTTGGAAATCCAGCTAAAAAATTAAGATAATGAAGAACAAAGTTATAATTATTGCAGAAGCTGGAGTTAATCATAATGGCAGTCTAGAAAATGCTTTTAAACTTGTTGACGCTGCAGTAGATGCAGGTGTAGATTATGTCAAGTTTCAAACATTCAAAGCTGATAAACTTGTTTCTAAATCAGCAAAAAAAGCTGATTATCAAATTCAGAATACAGGAGATAATCAGGATTCTCAATTGGATATGTTGAAAAAATTGGAACTTTCTCATACCGATCATGAAAAGCTAATTTCCTATTGCCAAGAAAAGAATATTCAGTTTTTTTCGACAGCATTTGATCTTGAGTCACTTGATTATTTATCAGAAATTGGTCTTAAACTGGTGAAAATTCCTTCAGGAGAGATTACGAATTTACCTTACCTGCGAAAAGCTGCCTTGCTTTTTGAAGAAGTAATTCTGTCAACCGGAATGTGCACGCTTGAAGATATTCGCCTAGCTGTTGATGTCTTTTTAAAATCAGGACTATCTAAAGATAGAATTACAATTTTACATTGCAATACTGAATATCCAACACCAATGCTCGATGTTAATTTGAAAGCAATGCTTCATATAGCTGATACTTTCGCTACAGAAATTGGTTATTCCGATCATACGCTAGGTATTGAAGTTCCAGTTGCAGCTGTTGCGCTCGGAGCTCAGATTATTGAAAAGCATTTCACTTTAGATAAGTCGATGGCAGGTCCAGATCACGCCGCTTCATTAGAACCAACTGAATTAAAGGCTATGGTTTCGGCGATCCGAAATATTGAAGCAGCAATTTCAGGAACTGGTCTTAAAGAACCAAGTGTTTCGGAGGCAAAGAATATGGCTATTGCAAGAAAAAGTATTATTGCAAAGCAAAATATTCAAAAAGGTGAAGTATTTACCAATGAAAACTTAACCGTAAAACGACCTGGGACAGGTATTTCTCCGATGGATTGGGATCAAGTTATTGGAAAAGTTGCAAAACAAGATTTCGAGGAAGATGAACTAATTGAATTGTAGATGAAGAAAATCTGTATTGTAACAGCAACACGAGCGGAATATGGTTTATTGAAGCCATTAATGCATAAACTACAAGAAAATGATAAATTTGAATTACAGATTGTAGCGACGGGTGCTCATTTGTCTCCTGAATTCGGTCTGACATATCGATTTATTGAATCAGATGGATTCAAAATAAATGATAAGGTTGAAATGTTATTATCGTCAGATACACCAACTGGTATTGTTAAATCTATGGGATTAGCTCAGATTGGTTTTGCTGATATATTTAATCGTCTGAAACCTGATGCAATCATCATTTTAGGTGATCGATATGAGATGTTATCTGTAGCGTCAGCTGCTGCTATTTTTACTATTCCAATTATACATCTACATGGCGGTGAAATAACAGAAGGGGCATATGATGATGCTATCAGGCATGCTATTAGCAAATTGAGTGCAATTCATTTTACTTCTACAGAAGAATATCGTCAAAGATTGATTCAAATGGGGGAACAGCCTACTCATGTTCACAATGTGGGTGCTATAGGTTTAGATAATATTACCGACTTACCTTTAATGAATCGCGAAGAGTTAGAAAATAATTTAGGGATTGTTTTTAAAAAGTATAATTATCAGATCACTTTTCATCCCGAAACCTTATCAGACATTAGTTCAGAAGAACAATTTGATATTTTGTTAGAAGCTATACGTCAACAAAAAGACAGCTATTTTATCTTCACAAAAGCCAATGCAGATACAAATGGACGTGTTATCAATCAAATGATTGATCAATTTGTTGCTGAAAATAATGCCATCTCATCAGCGTACAGTTCATTAGGGAGCTTACGATTTTTGTCTACTATAAAAATATGTGATGCAATTGTTGGAAATAGTTCAAGTGGAATCATTGAAGCTCCTTCTTTAGGTACAGCGACCATCAATATAGGAGACAGACAGAGAGGTCGTACACAGGCTACCAGTGTTGTAAATTGTGACGTCTCTTTAGATGATATTCTAAAGGCTTTTCAAACAATAACGAACAGTACTTTTAAGAAATCATTAAACAGCGTACAAAATCCATATGGTCAAGGAGGAACTTCTGATAAAATTGTCCAAGCTCTTTCCCAAATTGATTTTACGGATCTAAAAATAAAGAAATTTCATAATCTAGCCTTTTAAATATGAATATTGTTGAAAGACATACAATTTTACAATCTCGATCAGTTCGAGAAGCTTTAATAAAACTTGATAGTTTGGCTTCAGATGCCATTTTATTTGTTGTAGATACTGACAATAAACTTTTAGGTTCATTAACTGACGGCGATTTGCGCAGAGGATTTATTAAAGGCCTAGATTTTAATAATCAACTTTGCGATTTTGTTCAAACATCACCTAAATATATTTTAGCAAATAGCTATAGTTTAGATAAACTGGAAGTTTTTAAAGCAAATCACTTTAAAGTAGTTCCAATTGTCAATGAAAACCACATTATTGTTGATATTCTTAATTTTAGACTACAATCAACAATTATTCCTGCGGATGCTGTGTTAATGGCAGGAGGAGAAGGAAAGCGTTTACGTCCTTTAACGGAGACAACTCCAAAACCACTATTAAAAGTTGGTGAAAAACCAATTATAGAATATAATATTGATCGATTACAAAAAGTCGGAATAAAGAATGTGAATTTGAGCATTAATTATTTGGGAAATCAATTGGTCGATTATTTTGGTGATGGAGCAGATCGGAATTTAAATATACGCTATGTCCGTGAAAATAAACCTTTAGGTACAATTGGTTCAATCTTATTAGTCGAAAATTTTGAGCATGAGGATATTTTGGTGATGAATTCAGATTTGTTGACCAATATTGACTATGCTGACTTTTTTAAAACCTATAAAGACTCAGAAGCTGATATGGCTGTTGCAGCAACTTCTTATCAAGTAGATATTCCTTATGGAGTACTTGAGGTTAATGAATTAAATATTGTTAAATCCTTAAAAGAAAAACCACGTTACACTTATTTTTCTAATGCGGGAATTTATATCATTAAGAAAGATTTATTAAAAATGATTCCTGAAGATGAATTTTTTGATATCACGGATTTGATCAATCGGATTATTGAAATGAATCTAAAACTGATTACTTACCCAATCAATGGATACTGGTTAGATATTGGGAAACATGAAGATTTCAAGAAGGCTCAAGAAGATATAAAGCATATAAAATTGTAAAATGAAAAGGAAAATTATTTTATTATTGTTTTGCATGAGTTTTATACTTAATTCATGTAATAAAAAAAATTCACTTGAACTTGATCTGGAGTATGTTTCAAATATTCCAAATGACGGATTAAAAATTACAATAAAAGAAGGGTTAAAGGATATAAAAGTCGAAAGAACTTATTTATTAACAGAAGGACAATATAAAGGTTATAATTATGCATATCCGGAAATAATAAAGTTGAATGACACGTCTTTGATGATGGTAGCAAAATCGAGTGTTGCTAATATCCAAGACTTTGCAAATGCTGACCTTATTAAGTTACTTAGTTTTGATAAAGGAAAGACTTGGAAAGAAGGTAATTATACATCAACACCATTTCCCGGTGCAATTAATTCTTCAATGCCCTCTATTTTGCGCATTGATAAAAACAAGCTCGTTTTAATCTACCTTGTAAAATACAGTGATAATCGAATAGATTTAAAGATCGAAAACTCCGACGATAATGGAAAAACGTGGAGTGTGCCTAGTACTATATATGGAGAAAATCAAGGTTATCAAATTATAAATAATTCAAGAGCAATATTAGTTGGAAAAACTATCTATTTACCGGTTTGTATACCAGATGGTGGCACAATGAATAGCTATTTAAAAGGGGCAACTAGCTTAGCTGTTTTTTACTATTATAGTGAAGATTATGGTAAATCTTGGAAAAAATCTAAAGCGATTAAATCTCCGATATATGATTTGTTAGAACCCGGATTAACATCTATTAATAATAAAGAATTATTGTATAATATAAGAACGGACAAAGGAAAAGTATTATTTGCAAGAAGCTTTGATTTGGGGCAAACGTGGCGTTTAGAAGAAAGTAATATTAACTCTCCCTCTTCACCACAGACAATTAAGAGAATCCCGGGCACAGATAAGTTGATTATGGTTTGGAATGACAGTCAATTAAATGTTGCAACACATGGAGGTAATAGAAGTCCACTTTCTTTAGCAACAAGTTCAGATGGAGGGCGATCTTGGACTAAATTACTAAACTTAGAACCTTTTAATAATTATGTGAAGGATTATGCATATGTAGCAATAGAATTTGATGATGAATATGCGTATTTTGCTTATAATGAGAGGGATAACAAGAAGTCTTCCTTCGCAATAAAAATGTCCAAAATCAAATTAAACTTACTTAAATAAATGAAAGATATTTTAATTACTTTATGTGCAAGAGGGGGGTCCAAAGGAATTCCTGGTAAAAATATAAAATTATTAAATGGCCGTCCTTTAATTGATTACAGTATTAAATTTGCAAAAACTTTAGGAAGCGAATTTAATATACATGTAGAGTTATCAACAGATGATTTGGAAATCAAAAATATTTCCAATGCATGTGGTTTAAATTCTGATTATTTAAGACCAGCATTTCTGTCAACAGATAGTGCTGGAAAAGTTGACGCAATCAAAGATCTTTTGCAATTTGCCGAAAATAAACATAATAAAAAGTTTGATTATGTATTAGACTTGGATATAACTTCGCCATTAAGAACAATAGAAGACATTCAAAACGCTTTTTCAATTATTGAAGAAGATCCTGAAGCTCTTACACTTTTCTCCGTTAGTGCAGCGCATAAGAATCCATATTTCAATATGGTAGAACAGAATAAAGAAGGTTATTTTGAATTATCAAAAAAAAGAGATGAAACTACTCTTTCAAGACAATCAGCACCTAAAGTTTATGAACTAAATGCTTCATTTTATTTTTATCGTAGAGAGTTTTTTGATTTAGAGCTAAACGGAGTTATTACTGATCATTCATTAATTTATCCAATGGATCATATTTGTTTTGATCTTGATCACTTGATAGATTTTGAGTTCATGGATTATTTATTAAAGAATGGCAAAATTTCTTTTTTAAAATTTTAACAAATCTATGAAAATATTGATTGTAGGATTAGGTTCGATAGCTAAAAAACATATTGCTGCTTTAAAGAAGTTGTTGCCAAGCTGTGAAATTTTTGCATTAAGAAATGGCAAGGATTCAAAGTCATATGAAAATATTATTGATCTTTATAATCTTCAAGATACCTCTGAACAGTTTGATTTTGCTATAATTTCTAATCCAACTTCACAACATGCACAAACAATAGAACTTTTAAAATCGTTTGCCATTCCTTTATTTATAGAGAAACCACTCTTTGATACTATAAATTATAGTGAATTGGTTCAAGGAATCACCAACCTCGGGACTAAAACATATATTGCCTGTAATTTGAGATTTCTTGATAGTTTGCAATATTTGAAAAGTAAACTAATTAATAGACGAATTAATGAGGTTAATGTTTATTGTGGATCATATCTTCCAGATTGGCGTCCTGATGTTGATTTTAGAAAAGTATATAGTGCAAATAAAGAACAGGGTGGAGGGGTTCACATTGATTTGATTCATGAAATAGATTATATAGTTTGGTTGTTTGGAATTCCTGTTGATTTAAAAAAAACCTTCTTATCGCAGTCTTCTTTAAATATTAGTGCTTTTGACTATGCGAATTATTTATTCATTTATAATGAGTTTTGTGCCAATATAATACTGAATTATTATAGAAGAGATGCGAAGAGAACAATCGAAGTAGTCTGTGAGGAGGGTACATTTATAGTTGATTTATTAAAAAATACAGTAACATTCAATGGTGAAATTATTTTTAAATCTAATCAGAAAATTCTCGATACTTATGATAGTCAGATGTCCTTCTTCATTGACAACTTAGAAAGTCAAAATGAATTTATTTTTAATAATATTAATGAAGCATATAACATTTTAAAATTATGTCTGGAAGATTAACTGATAAAATTATAATAGTAACTGGTGGTGGAGGTCTAATAGGAAAACATATTGTTGACTATTGCATTACTGAAGGGGCAACTGTTATTAATGTTGATTTAAATCATAAAACTGATTTAAATAAAGGTACTTATCAATGCGATTTAACTAATACTGATAAAATTGATCAACTAGTTATTGATGTAATTAGTTTTTTTGGTAGAATTGATGGTTTAGTAAATAATGCGTATCCTAGAACAGACGACTGGGGAGCTAGATTTGAAGATATAACATATTTATCTTGGCAAAAAAATGTCGATATGCAATTAAATGCTGTGTTTTATATTTGTCAAAAAGTATTAAAAATTATGAAAAATCAATCCTTAGGCTCAATTGTTAATATTGGCTCTATCTACGGTGTTGTTGGAAATGATTTTACTATTTATGAAGGCTATGGAGGTACTTCTCCTGCAGCATATACAGCTATTAAAGGAGGATTAATAAATTTCTCTCGTTATTTAGCTTCTTATTTTGGATCATTTGGGATACGAGTGAATTGTGTTTCTCCCGGTGGAATTATAGATAAGCAGCATCCTTCATTTATTGAAAAATATGAGACTAAATCTCCATTAAAAAGATTAGGGAAACCAGAGGAAGTTGCTCCAGCAGTTGTCTTTCTGCTTTCGGACGAAGCTTCATTTATTACAGGCCACAATCTAATGGTGGATGGTGGCTGGACTGCGATTTAAGTTAATATTTTATATGGAAATACTAAGAACCATTAAATTTTGGAATAGGGCAGATCGCTTAGGCCCTGATATGCCCTCAACTTATTGGAAGCTTTTTTTTAAGAAAACAATGAAAAAATTGTGTAAAAAAAAGTTTTTTTATTTTGGAGAAGGTGCTGAAGTTAGAGCGGGAGCTTATATTGTCGGTTGTTCCAGGATATCTTTAGGAAAACGAGTTGTGATCAGGCCTGGTTGTATGATTCATGGTGCTTCTGAAAATTTAAAGGTTTCTATTCAAATTGAAGATGGTGCAATGTTGGGATCTGGATGTCATATTTATGTTTCAAATCACACTTTCTCAAATTCAGATATTCCAATTATTGATCAAGGCCATGACCTTTCTAAGCCTGTATTAATAAAGAAAGGGGCTTGGCTAGGTGCAAATGTAATAGTACTACCAGGTGTAACTATTGGTGAGAATTCAGTTGTTGCCGCAGGTGCAGTTGTTACAAAATCTGTACCAGATCGAGTTTTGATTGGTGGAGTTCCTGCGAAAATATTAAAGCAGATTTAATAATGTATTCATGATAAAAAGTTTGTTTCGACATAAGTTATTTAAATCTACACTTATATATACATTCGGGAGTGCTATTAACAAAGCCGTGCCTTTCTTAATTTTGCCAGTTTTAAGTTATTATCTTCTTCCAGAACAATTTGGAATTGTTGCAAATTTTAATGTGCTATTTGCAATATTTGTTATTTTTGCGAATATTGGTTTAGATGGTGCGGTAAGCACACGCTACTTCTCTATGGCAAAAGATGATTTAAAAGTCTTTGTTTTCAATGGTTTGCTAATCTCAGTTATTTCTTCGATTTTTTTGCTAATAGTAATTTCAATATTTCAGGGATTGATATACGAGTGGTTTAGAATTGACTTTAAATATCAAGTTTTAACGATATTAGCGGCATTTTTTTCGGTTATCACCACCGTAAATTTAACATTATGGCGGCTGGAAGAACGACCATTGCAATACGGCTTTTATGAAATTTCTCAAACAATTATCAACATATTAATATCTTTATTATTGGTAGTTGTTTTAAAACAAGGTTGGACGGGAAGAGTTGATGGAATTTTGATTTCAACTGTTTTATATGGTTTATTCAGCTTATTTTTTTTGTTCCACAGAAACTATTTAAAATTTACATTAAACAAAAACTTTATTAAGATAATCTTATTATTTGGCATTCCTTTAGTTCCGCATGCTCTCAGCATTTGGTTAAGAGCTGGAGCAGATAGAATAATTATTACAAGAATTGTTAGCGAATATTATACCGGATTATATGCTACTGGTTTTCAGTTTGGAGTTTTTATCTCATTCATTACTATGGCATTCAATAATGCTTTCGTTCCATTCTTATATAAAAATCTAAATGAAGAGGATGATAATATTTTAAAAAAGAATAAAATTAAACTTGTTAAATTAACTTATATCTGCCTGATTTGCTATCTTTTCTTGACAGTTTTTTTTTCTTTGATATCAAATTTTTTGATTCAAAATCTTTTTTCATCTAAATATCTTGAATCAAAGGATTTTATTATTTGGGCAATTATATCACAAGCTTTTCAAGGATTTTATCTGTTATTTGTTAATTATCTATTTTTCACTAATAAAACTAGGTTATTGGCAACTATCACTATAACATGTTCAATTCTACAAGTTGCGTTAAGTTATTTATTAGTTAGTCATATGGGGGCTATTGGTGCGGCGTATTCTTCTGTCATAATTAGTTTTATAAACTTTATTGCAGTAATGCTCGCAGCAGTAAAATCTATTGATATGCCGTGGAAATATTGGATTAAAAATAATGTAAATGAAAAATAATATAAGTTTATACTTTATTTCGAAGCCTCTTCAGTATTTTAATGTTACTAATATTGATGATGAAAATACTAAGCACTTAATGGTGATAGACTCTTTCAAAGATTCATATATTTTAGCTGATAGAGCTTCTCAGGTAGATTATTGGGAAAAGGTAGAGGTTTTTTCTACTTATGATTTGGCATTTGAATCGGTTGATGTAACAAAATACACTAAGTTATATATTGACAGTGATTATGGTTATAGTAAAACTTCATTTTTAAAAAAATTTAAAAATGTAATTATAAATGTTTATGAAGAGGGGGCAGGCACTTATATAAATAATTTGAGATCAACAATTGAGCATAATCTTGGATTAGGATTAGGGTTAGGGAAAATAAAAAGTTTTTTAATTAAACTAATATATAGATTTTATGGACACTATGATTTTCATGGAGGAAGTAAATTTACCAATAATATTTATGTTTATGATGTAGAGAATTATAAACAAGGTAAGTTTCTAAAAGGAAAAAATGTTTTAACGTTTAAAAATTCATTTATTAATCATATTCAGTCTCCATTGGTACGAAAAGTGCTATATCCCATTGAAATTGATTTTTTACACCTTGAGAAGCAAGATGTTTTATTATATGTCTCTAATTGGTATGTTGATGTAAATGTGATGGAACAGATTAAGAATCAATTTAACACATATTTTAAAATTGTAAAGCTTCATCCTCATATCAAAATGGTTGATCAATCTTCGGATTTATTTCTTTCAAGCTTTAATACTATTCTAAATGGGGGAGAGATGTTAGAATTTTATATCGAATCTTTATTGCAAGCTAAATGTCGGTTGACCATTTTGCATCATGGTACAAGTGCTTTGAGTTATTTTAATGATTATCCATTTTTAGAAATACAAATAAAAAACAAATGACTAATGAAAAAAGCATAATTCATGCGTACATATTTGCTGGTATAACTTTTATCTTAAGCATTTATATTTTTCCGTATTACATTTCGGGCGATCAGCTGCACTATAGGCTTTTTTATGAAGAGATCAAGAACTTCTCTATTGCATCTGGTTTTATAGCTTACAGAAATTACTTGGGAGCGAGTGAACCTGTATATTTTTTTATTGTTTATTTCTTTAGTGGGTTGATTGAAAAGGATTTTTTATTTTCTATAATAAATTGTTGTTTTGCTTTTTTTCTTGCAAAGAATATGTTGAAATTACGGATATGGATCCCTCTTTTATACATAAGCCTTTTCAATTTCTATTTCATCGTACTTTTATTTTCGGCTGAAAGATTGAAATTATCTTTATTGTTTTTTCTTATAGCAATATTGTACAAAAACTCATTTAAGCAGTATACTTTTTTATTCCTTACTGTCTTTTCGCATTTTCAATCTTTGGTTCTAGTGTATGTGGAAAAGTTTAACGAATTAAAAACTCAAATTGTGCACTATTTTAGACAAGGAAATTTGTTTAAGATATTTTTAACAATAGCTGTAGTTGTTGGTTTTGCGGCGGTACTCTTTTTTATGAGAGGATATCTGCAGGATAAACTATTAGCATATTCTGAAAGAGGAGGTATTGAAAATATTATCAAGCCGATTATATTTTGTGTCTTGGCAATGTATTATAGTAAGGAAAAATTATTAGATGTTTTTTTAATGTTCTTGCCTTTAATATTTAGTTCAGTTATAGTTGGAGAGGAAAGAATTGTAATTTTTTGCTATGCCATTTTTATGTATTTTGCAATTCAAATAAAGGAGGGGAGAAATTTAGGAGTGATGCTTACAAGTATGTATTTTATATATAAAGGATATGAATTTATCTCAAATATAATGATTAATGGAAATGGATTTGATAATGGGTAAACTGAAAAATTATAATATCTTATTACTGTTTTGTTTATTGATTCCTTTTAAAGGTTTAGCACAGCAGAAAAATAACTTTAAAGTCTTCGATGCTATCTTATTTTTGAATAAACCAAATCTTTCAAAATTTGGATTTAGCGAGATTAATGTAATTTACGAAGATGGTATTATATCGACAAACTATCATGAAAAAGATGTTAAGGCATTTAATAGAAGATTTGTAGACAAATCAAAAATTCAAAATAAATCAAAATTATCTAGAAATAATCGGATCCCAGTCTGCATTGATGTTGAGCACTGGAATGTACAAGATCCTAAGACTAAAAACTTAGCGGTAAATAAGTATGTAGAGATTTTGGATAATTATAGAAAGATAGATTCAAAAAATTTAGTATCAGTTTTTCATTATGGTTCTATTTCAAAAGATATCTATAATTCCTCAAATGTAGTATTTCCTGCTTATTATTCACATAGTTCAAATTACAGTGAATGGGAATCTATGGTACGAAATAGCGTAAATGCAATAAGGAAGATGGGTGATAAACCTATCTATGCATTTATTTGGCCACAGTATAATAATGTTCCTTCAAAACATAATTTAGGATTTACTTTTGTAGATAATGTGACCTGGAGAAAACAGTTAGAATTGATTTATAAACTCTGTGATGGAGCGGTTATTTGGACTCATTACAATGACAAAGATGGGAATAAAATTCATTTTGATAAAAATATGCCATGGTTTAAGGAAACGTTGAAATTTATTAAAGAGAAGAACATAAAATAATGAGAATTTTAATAGATAACTCCAATCTTTTTGCTGGGGGTGGCATTCAAGTATCAACATCTTTTTTAAAAGATGTTGATACTCTATCGACTGGGCATGAATTTTTTGTTGTACAATCTCCAAATTCGGCTAAACAAATAAATCAATCAGAATTTTCTAACAAATTTACTTTTTTTGATATTCCTGAAAATATACATAGGAGTATTATTAAAAGATCAACTTTTGTAAAAAACATTGAAAAAAAAATTGATCCTAATATAATTTTTACAGTATTTGGGCCATCTTATCATAGGAGTAAAAGTATAAAGGTTGTAGGTTTTGCAATTCCACATCTTATTTATCAGGATTCACCATATTTTAAGCAATTAGGATTATTGGATAAAGTTAAAAATTTCTTTGTATCTAAAATAAAGAAATTTGCTTTTAAAAGAAATAGTAATATTTTAGTTTTAGAAAGCGAAGTAGCTCGACAAAGATTTATGTCTTTTTTTAATAAACCAACTTATGTCGTTTCTAACACATTAAATGAGGTTTTTTTGAATACAGAGTCTTGGAAGCCATACAAATTGCCAAGTAATAACACCTATAAAATCTTATGCTTGACGGCAAATTATTCACATAAAAATTTTGGAATTATTCCGCAGGTTATTGAATCGTTATTAAATCTCGGATTTTCAGATTTCACTTTTTATGTTTCATTGAAAGAAGATGAGTTAATTGTAAATGATATATGTAAAAAGCATATTCATTTTTTAAATCGTGTAGATTTAGTTCAACTTCCTAATTTGTATCAACAGATGGATTTATTATTTATGCCATCACTCTTGGAAGTTTTTTCAACAACGTATTTAGAAGCTATGTATATGAAGATCCCAATTGTTGCATCTGATATGCCATTTGCTAGAGATATATGTGGTAAAAGTGCTATGTACGCTTCCCCTTTGAACGGAATTGACTATGCGAAATTAATTATTGATTTATATAATAATGATAGTTTGCGAAATGATTTAATTATCGAAGGAAAAACAAATTTAAATCGATTTGGTACTTCACTTGACCGAACAAAAAAATATTTAGAAATTTTAGAAAAATATGGAAATACAAAATAAAGTTTTACTAATTACTGGAGGTACTGGCTCCTTTGGAACTGCGGTATTGAATCGATTTTTAAGTACTGCACATTTTAAAGAAATTCGTATTTTCTCTCGTGATGAGAAAAAGCAAGATGATATGCGTAACCTTTATAAAAATGATAAGATCAAATATTATATTGGGGATGTACGCGATTATTCTTCTGTAGAACCAGCGACCAGAGGTGTTGATTACGTTTTCCATGCAGCAGCATTAAAACAAGTGCCTTCATGTGAGTTTTTTCCAATGCAGGCCGTTAAAACTAATGTGGAAGGAACACAAAATGTGATACGTGCTGCGGCTTCAAATGGTGTGAAAAAAGTAATCTGTTTATCAACTGATAAGGCTGCTTACCCAATTAATGCGATGGGTATCTCTAAAGCTATGATGGAGAAAGTTGCTGTTGCTGAGGCTCGTAATTTGACAGAAACTGTTGTCTGTTTGACTCGTTATGGAAATGTGATGGCTTCAAGAGGATCTGTTATTCCTTTGTTTCTTAATCAGATTCAAAAAGGTGAGCCTATTACCATCACGGACCCAAATATGTCTCGCTTTTTTATGTCTTTAGAAGATGCTGTTGATTTGGTATTATTCGCTTTTGAACATGCTAATCCAGGTGATCTTTTTGTTAACAAAGCTCCAGCAGGATCAATCGGCGATTTAGCTAAAGCTTTGATTGAATTGACTGGTAAAGAAGTTCCCGTTAAAGTAATTGGTACACGTCATGGTGAAAAACTTTACGAAACACTTTGTACGCGTGAAGAAATGATGAAAGCCGAGGATATGGGCGATTTCTATCGTGTTCCAGCCGATAATAGAGACTTAAATTATGCTAAATATTTCTCGGAAGGTGAGCAAGATGTGTCTAAGATTGAAGATTATCATTCCCACAATACGGAGCAACAGGGTGTTGAAGGTCTCAAAAAACTAATTTCAACATTACCTCTCATCAGAAAAGAAGTTTTTGGTGAGGACGTAATGCAATATCCATACTAATATTTTATTATGATTGATTTTATAAAGGGTGGAATAGCCAAGGATGACAGAGGTCAAATTCGCTTTGTGAATGATTTTGATATGTATTTGGTAAAAAGATTTTACATTATCAAAAATGTAGACTTATCGTTAATTAGAGGGTGGAGAGCACATCGTATTGAGCAACGTTGGTTCTACGTTCTCTCAGGTTCTTTTGCCATTGATACTGTAAAAATTGATAATTGGGAAACGGCTTCTCCGCAGCTACCAGTCGAGCGCTTGGTGTTAAGTACAGATGAAAATAGCGTTTTGCATCTATCCGCGGGCTATGCAACTGCTTTTCAAGCATTGGAAGAAAACTCAGAATTATTGGTTTTTTCAGACTTTGGAATAGAAAATGCACCTAAAGACGATTATACATATCCGTTGGATTATTTTATAAATAAGAAATGATGAAAATAGGAATTACAGGCCAAAATGGTTTTGTTGGAAGTCATTTATATAATACGTTAGGATTATTCCCAGAAGAATTTGAGCGAATTGATTTTAATAAGGATTTCTTCGAGAAGGAACAAGATCTAGATGATTTTGTGACTAAGTGTGATGTAATTGTACATTTAGCAGCCCTCAATCGTCATGAATCAGATCAGGTGCTTCACGATACCAATGTTGCTTTGGCCGTTAAATTAGTTGACGCTTTAAAAAGAACAAATTCGCAAGCTCATGTATTAATTTCATCTTCGACCCAAGAGGAGCGTGATAATCTATATGGAAAATCTAAAAAAGCAGGCCGTGAAGCATTAGTGGAATGGGCGAAAGCTAGCGGAGGAAAAGCAACAGGATTAATTATTCCAAATGTGTTTGGTGCTTTTGGTAAACCTTTTTATAATTCTTTTGTAGCTACTTTCTGTTACCAACTAACGCATGGTGAAATACCTACTATTGCAACAGACGGTGAGGTGAAATTGATTTATGTGCAAGAATTGGTAGATACGATCATTAAGGCGATAAGAAGTAATGAAGGTAGAGCAGAATTATTAATTGAACCAACTGCGACTAAAAAAGTATCTGAAGTACTCGCATTGTTAAATGACTACAAAGCAAAATATTTTAATGGTGGAGAAATTCCGGTGATAAATAATACTTTTGAACATAATTTATTTAATACTTACCGTACTTATATTGACCACGCAACACATTTTCCTGTAAAGTTCACACAACATATAGATCCAAGAGGTGCTTTTGTAGAGGTTATTCGTTTAGGAATCGGTGGACAATGTTCGTTCTCGACAACTGTGCCGGGGATAACCAGAGGAAACCATTACCATACCCGTAAGATTGAGCGATTTGCGGTAATCAAAGGAAAGGCTCTTATCCAGCTCAGAAAGATCAATACGGATGAAGTAATGGATTTTTATTTAGATGGCCAAGAACCAGCTTATGTGGATATGCCGATTTGGTATACCCATAATATTAAAAATATAGGAGAGGAAGAGCTTTATACGATCTTTTGGATCAATGAACCTTTTAATCAAGAGGATGCAGATACATATTTTGAAACTGTTTAAGCGTTAAACATATCATGAAAAAATTAAAAGTGATGACGGTCGTTGGTACACGACCAGAAATTATTAGACTATCAAGAGTATTAGCGGCACTTGATGCTTCTGATGCTGTAGAACATATTATAGTCCATACTGGACAGAATTACGATTACGAATTAAATCAGATCTTTTTTGAAGATTTAGGTTTACGTAAACCTGATTATTTTTTAGAAGCTGCGGGTAAAACAGCAACAGAAACAGTTGGTAATATTTTAATTAAAATAGATCCATTATTAGAAAAGTTACAACCTGATGCTTTTTTAGTGTTAGGCGATACTAATTCTTGTTTATGTGCTATTCCTGCAAAGAAGCGTCATATTCCTATTTTCCATATGGAAGCAGGAAATAGATGCTTTGATCAACGTGTTCCAGAAGAAACTAATCGTAAAATTGTTGATCATACTTCAGATATCAATTTAACATACTCAGATATTGCACGTGAGTATTTATTGAGAGAAGGTTTACCTGCAGATCGTATTATCAAAACAGGTTCACCAATGTTTGAAGTATTGCATCATTACCTTCCTGAAATTAATGGATCTCAAGTTTTAGAAAAATTGCACTTGAAGAAAGGTGAATTTTTTGTGGTATCATCACATCGCGAAGAGAATATTAATTCCGAGAAAAATTTCCGCGGATTGATGACTTCTCTAAATGCTATTGCTGAAAAATATCAATACCCGATCATTGTTTCCACTCATCCGCGTACTCAGAATATGATTGATAAGATGCAAATTGAAATGCGTCCAGAGATCCAATTCCTGAAACCCTTAGGTTTTCATGATTACAATGCATTACAAAAGGATGCTTATGCAGTATTATCTGATTCAGGAACAATTTCAGAAGAATCTTCGATCTTAAATTTCCGAGCATTGAATATACGTCAAGCGCACGAACGTCCTGAGGCTATGGAAGAAGCATCTGTAATGATGGTAGGTCTTTCTCCGGAACGTATCTTACAGGGCTTGACACAGGTATTGCAACAGCAAGTAGGTGCGGAAAGAAACTTTAGACCGGTTGCGGATTACTCGATGCCAAATGTTTCTCAAAAGGTGGTTCGTATTATCATTTCTTATACGGACTATATTAAAAGAACAGTTTGGTCGGAAGAAATTTAAAAATGGAGAAAAAGAAAAAAATTCTGATACACAGTATCGCTTTCTTTCCTGATGGTGTATCGACAGCTTATTTGTATAATGATATTGCTTTAGCTTTTAAGGGGGCTGGTTATGAGGTCGTTGTTTTAACAACGACCCCTCATTACAATGTTGTTCCAGAGCAAGTGGATCGTCATCCAATGAGAAAAAAAATGTTTGGACTTTATTTTGAAGGAGATTATTTCGGTATTCCTGTTATTCATATTCCTCAGAAAAAATTTAAATCTACTTTTTTAAGATTACTTGGTTTTGTGTATTGGCATCTGTTAGCTTTGATTTTGGGCCTGTGTGAAAGAAAAGTTGATGTTATTTTATCTCCTTCACCTCCGCTTACTATAGGTTTAGTAAATTTAATTATTGCTAAATTTAAAGGGGCAAAAGTTATTTATAATGTGCAAGAAATTTATCCCGATTTTCTAATTGAACAGGGAGGACTGAAATCTAAGCCTGTTATTAATATTCTAAAATCTCTTGAAAAATTTGTCTATAATAAATCTGCAGCAGTAACAACGATAGACCAAGTGTTTTATAATACCATTGTTTCTAGATTTGAAAATAAAAATAAATTACATATTGTACCCAACTTTGTCGATACGGACTTATATAAGCCATATATAGGTCAACTTAATTTGGATCGTACTGTTTTTCCTGAAAATGGTAATATAAAACTAATGTACGCTGGGAATGTAGGACATGCTCAAGACTGGGAACCATTATTAAAAACGGCAATTTTACTTAAGGATGCTCCTATCGAATTCTTTATAATTGGCGAGGGCGTTATGAAAGAATTTGTTCAAAACGCTGTTCAGAAAAATGAATTATCTAAAGTTCATGTTCTACCTTATCAACCACGGGAATTGATGCCTCAGCTCTTAGCATATGCAGATTTGCAGTTCATTTTTATGTCTAAAGAAATGGAAGGACATGGTTTCCCTTCTAAAGTATATACTATTATGGCATGTGCTAAGCCTCTAATCGTTTGCTCAGGATCTGGAACTCCAATCGTGAATTTCTTAAAAGATTATAGTTGTGCAAAAATAATTACGGAACGTAATGAACAATTAAAAGTAGAACAGATAGTATCTTTTTTAAATACTGTTAACCATGATCAATTGGTCAATATGGGGAAAGATGGGTATGATGTAGTCCAAAAATATTATTCGAAAGATGTCGTTACAGGGAAATATGTATCAATTGTAAAAGACTTATTAAATGAATAGAGTTATTATAACGGGGGCCTCGGGATTTGTAGGCCAAAATTTAGAGGAGTATTTACAGAAGAAGAATTTTGAAGTGGTTTCGTTGTCACTTCGTGATCCTAAATGGGATCAGCAGGAGTTAGATGGAATTGCGATTATTCACCTTGCAGGAAAGGCACATGATACGTCTAATACTTCAGATTCTGAAGTATATTTTACTATTAACCGTGATTTAACAATAAATTTGTTTAATATTTTCCTAAAATCTGAAGTACGAGATTTCTTTTATTTTTCATCTGTAAAAGCTGTTGCAGATTCAGTTGAAGGAGTGCTGGATGAAAAAATAGTTGGAAATCCTCAAACAGCATATGGAAAGTCTAAATTAGAAGCAGAACAATATCTTCTTAAACAGGTGTTGCCCACTGACAAAAGACTTTTTGTTATTAGACCATGTATGATACATGGTCCTGGTAATAAGGGAAACCTTAATTTGCTTTACAAGGTTGTCAAGATGGGTATGCCTTGGCCATTAGCTTCTTTTCATAATGATCGCTCTTTTTTAAGTATTGATAATCTTTCCTACCTAGTTGAAGCCATGATTAATAATAAGGAGATGTATTCTGGTGTTTACAATTTTGCTGATGATAAAGCGTTATCTACAAATGATTTAGTTACTTTAATTGCTAATACATTAGGAAAGACAGAGAAACTCTGGAACATTCCAACTTCATTAATCAAATGTCTTGTTAAAATTGGTGATTTTTTACCATTACCGCTTAACTCAGAGAGATTGAAAAAATTAACGGAATCTTATGTTGTTTCTAATGCAAATATAAAAGCTGCATTAGGAATTGAAAAATTGCCATTGACGGCAGACGAAGGTTTGAAGAAAACAATTGCATCTTTTCGTAAAAATAAATAGTTTTTTATAATGATATATTTAATCATATTAATCATATTACTCCTTTTAGAGCTTCTTTATTTTAAGGTAGCTGATCGTTTCAATATTATTGATAAGCCCAATCAACGATCTTCTCACTCTGCAATTACTTTAAGAGGTGGTGGAATTGTTTTTTATTTTGGGGCATTAGCCTATTTCATTATCTCAGGATTTCAATATCCGTGGTTTTTCTTAGGCCTAACAATGATGACACTAATTTCTTTTTTGGATGATGTATTTACCCTATCTAATAAAATAAGGTTACTGGTTCATTTCAGTTCAGTATTGCTGATGTCCTACCAGATGAATCTATTTGAGATGCCATGGTATTATCTTTTGATAACCTTTATTATTATTGTGGGCGTAATCAATGCTTATAATTTTATGGATGGCATTAATGGTATCACAGCTTGTTATAGTCTAGCAGTGGGTGGGCTTTTGATGCTTGTTAATTATGAAAAAGCTTTTATTGCACAAGATTTATTGGCTTACACGTTATTGGGTGTGCTTGTTTTTACTTTCTTTAACTTTAGAACTAAAGCCAAGTGTTTTGCAGGAGATGTAGGTGCAGTTGCTATTGCATATATCTTATTATTTGCGCTCGGAACATTAATTCTTTCAACTGGCAATCTTATTTATATTTTATTTTTGAGTGTATATGGAATAGATACTGTATGGACTATAGTAAGAAGATTGTATTTAAAGGAAAATATATTTGAAGCCCATCGATCACATCTATATCAATTTTTAGGAAATGAGGCTGGAGTAAATAAATTACTTGTTTCATTTCTGTATGCTATAATTCAAGTTATAATTGGATTATTGGTAATCGAAATGATGAGCTTTGACATATCAATTCAAATTATATTTACAATTACCTTGCTTTTAATTTTGAGTATTGTTTATACAATAATAAAGGCGTGGGTAATAAAAAAATATGTTAACATTTAATTTAGATATTCTTATGGAAGCTTTCGTATCTAGTACTTTTTTAGGCATTAAATTTGTAATAGTGAATACAAATTTGATTTATCTATTATTAAATGACAATTAATACAACAAATTTGGGTAAATTAACATATTTTTGCTCTCAAATTAAATCTATCTTATAATTTAAATAGCATGCGATTAATTTCAACATATAGTTTGGCTTTGGTAATATTTGGGGTATTTCTATTAGCTTTTAGTTCTTGCGGATCTCGCAAGAGTATGGTTTATTTACAGGCCGATTCTACAAAAATTAACTCTATTTATGACCAACATGTACCCAAAATTCAGCCGAATGATATTTTAACAATTTCTGTTACAGCTGCTGATCCAAAGGTAACTGCACCTTTCAATTTAATAAGTTCGTTACCAAATACAAATATGTCACAATCTGCAGATTTGGCATTGCGACCAACTTATACGGTCGATGATCAAGGCGATATCATTTTCCCTCTTTTGGGAAAAGTAAAAATCGGGGGGTTAACACGACTTGAAGCCATTGAAGTGATTCGGGAAAAATTAGGAAAGTATATAAAGGATCCGGGTGTTAATATGAACTTTAATAATTTTAGAATTTCCGTACTTGGTGAAGTTGCGCGTCCAGGTTCTTTTATAATGCCAACAGAGAGAATTACGATTTTAGAGGCAATAAGTATGGCAGGAGATTTAACTTTAAGAGGTGTTCGTGAAAATGTATTGATTATTCGGGAGGTTAATGGTAATAAAACTATGAATCGTTTGGATCTAACTAAACAAGATGTATTGAATTCGCCTTATTATTATTTGGCTCAAAATGATGTCATATATATAGAACCTAATAAAGTTCAGATAAATAATTCTAGACTAGGGGCTAATACTAATATTATTATTTCAATTGCTGGACTTATTATTACTGTAATTTCGGTTCTGACACGCTAACATATATAATGGATAAAATTAACAACACACAGTCTAAGGAAGAAAATAAAGAATTAATTAATCTTCGCCAATTATTTGAACAATACTCCTATTATTGGAAATGGTTTATATTAAGTGTAGTAATTGCTTTTATTGGTGCCTTTTTTTATTTGCGTTATGCGCAGAGTAATTATAGTGTTAATGCAAAGATTTTATTAAAAGATGAAAAATCTGGTTCCAGTGAATTATCTGGTCTTTCTGAATTAGCAGGTTTGACAGGGATGAAGGGTACTCCTGCATTTGTTTCTGATCAGATTGACGTCTTTAGTTCTAGACGTTTAATGAGGAAGGTGGTGGACGCCAATAAGTTAAATATTTACTATTTTAATAAAGGAAATTTTAAGACAAGTGAAGTAATGGCAAAAAAAGCGCCTTTCAATGTTACTTTAATTTCAAACCCTGATAGTATATATTTAAATTTATCTGTAAATCTTCTGGACAATGGTAAATTGTCGGTAGAGAATTTATTAACAGGAAAAAAGCAAGAATTTAGTTATTCTGTTCCAAGTAAAATTGAAGGAAAGGAGTTGTTGTTTCTTAAAAATAATAGTCCGCAATTAGTTAAAGGGAATAAATTTATAATTATTGTAAGTCCTAAAGATGCTGTAATTGATGCCCTTTTATCATCAATTAATGTTATGCCCAATAAAGAGAAACAATCTTATATAATTAATTTTGAGATGCTTTATCCATTGCGAGAAAAGGCTGAATTGATTATTAATTCTTTGATAGAGACATACAATGGAGATGTAACGAATGATAAAATGCGTATGACGCGAGCTACATCTGAATTTATTAATAATCGTCTGATGTTAATTTCTAAAGATCTGTCAGGAGCTGATCAGGAAGTAGCGGAGTATAAATCTGCAAACTCCATGGTAGATATGAATGCAGAAGCTGGAGTATACTTAAATTCTGTGACAGACAATGAAAAGAAGGTTTTAGAATATAAAACTCAACTTGAGTTACTGAATCATATGAGTACTTTTTTAAAGAAGGATAAAAGTGGAGTATTAATTCCCTCAAATATTGGATTGCAGGATGCATCTATAGCGGCTTCTATTTTAGAGTATAATAAATTAATTATTGAAAGGGATGATCTTTTAAAATCTGCTTCTGATCAAAATCCAACTGTAATTTCTTTGAATGAGAGTATTGATGAAAGTAGTAAGAATATAAGACAATCTTTTGAAAATTATCGTAAAGTAACTGAATTAGCTTTAAATGGTATACAAGGTAAGTCAAATGAAATAAAAGGTAAAATAAATCGTATTCCTAATCAAGAACAAGGATTTAAACAAATTTCGCGTCAACAACAAATTGTAGAATCCCTTTATTTATTATTATTGCAAAAAAGAGAGGAAAATGAAATTAAATCAGCAGCAACTCCTGAGAATTTAAAAGTTATTGATGTTGCATATGGTTCAAATATACCTGTTTCGCCAAGAAGGAAGATAATTTGGCTCGGGGCATTTGTTTTAGGATTATTAGTGCCTTTTTCGATTTTATACCTTAAATTTTTATTGGATAATAAAATTCATTCTCGCAAGGATATTGAAGATGTAGTAAAAGCTCCTATATTAGGTGAAATCCCTAAAGCTGAAGATACTATTATTCATCATAATGATCGATCATCCTTGGCAGAAGCTTTCAGGATTTTGCGCACCAATATGAATTTTATGTTTGGTGCCGATAAGAAAGAAGAATCTAAAGTCATTTTTGTGACGTCAACAACATCAGGCGAGGGAAAATCTTTTGTAACAACAAACTTAGCGCAGATACTTTCTATGTCGGATAAACGTGTATTGCTAATAGGTGCTGATATCCGTAGTCCAAAAGTTTTAGATTATTTAGGATTATCACATTTACAACATACTAATGTAGGCATTACACAATTTTTGATTAATCCTGAAATGAATGTTGATAATATCATTATCAAAAAACCAGGAAACTATGATTTTGATGTGGTATATTCGGGTTATATTGCTCCTAATCCTGCAGAACTTTTAATGAATGGTCATTTTGATGATGTAATTAAATATTCACGTGAGCATTATGACTATATTTTAGTGGATACTGCTCCTGTAAGTTTAGTAACGGATACCTTATTGATAGCACACAATGCTGATTTAACATTATATGTTTCTCGTGTTAATTACTTAGATAAGCGTTTATTGCAGGTACCACGTGAACTGTATGTTGAAGGAAAATTGAAAAATTTAGCCTGCGTCGTTAATGATGTTGACTTTGCTCGTGGTTATGGCTACGGTTATGGCTATGGCTACGGTTATGGAGATAAGGATGATAAAAAAACTGGTTTTGCTAAATTTTTGCAAACTTTCAAAAGTAAAATAGGTTTAAAATAAATAAAAACAGCATAAAAAAGGCGCATTTCTTAGATCAGAAATGCGCCTTTTTTATGCTATTTTCTTACAATTCCTTGCGAATTTTAATTCTTTAAAGGTTAAATTATTTGTGCTCACAATAAGAATGGCTCAAAAATTGTATAAGAACAATCATGAAAAACAATAGCTGGTTTACATACTATTCTTGTGATTGCAACAACAATGTGACCAAAAAGTACGTTTCTACTTAGGATGATCATACTAAAAATAAATCTGGGAGGCCTAAACAAAATTCTAATGCACTGCTGTTTTGATAATGAATCGACGCAACAACGGAAAGGAACTGTTGTTTCTTATAGCCAGGTGTCACTATATCTAGTTGCTTACAAACTACATAGAACGCAAGATGTCGCCGAGTCCATCCAAATGCTTAATCTTCCTTTGAAATATTTTCGAAAAAGTTCTAATTTTTACATCTCTGATTATTTCCTACAACCTACACAAATTATAATAAATCAACTCATACAATGAAAAAACTATTTTTTACCCTTATTATGGCAGGCTGTCTTGCGACTGCTTCAGCCCAGTTTTCCCGTCCTATTAGTATAGGTGCTGGTGCAGGAGTTTCTTATGGCTTGACAGATCTGAAGAATTCGAAAGTAAATTTTGCATGGTACGGAGAAGGGGATTATTTATTAACCCCATTTGTATCTGTCGGATTGCAGGCGCAAAAAGGTGAATTAACGGGTGAGAGTAGGGAGAATTCCTACAAGAATAGCTACTATGCAGGTAACGTGAACGCAAAGCTAAGATTAGGTCAATTTATGGATCTGCCCGATAATTATAGTTACTATACCTTGGGCGCAAGTACGTTTCAACGTATTTTGTCAAATGTGTATATCGGAGCTGGTGCTGGATTGATGAAAAATCGAATTTCAACTAATTTTGCAACTTCCTACAGAGATGCCATATCTAATGCTGGAGGAAAAATTGCAGAAGATCGTTCAGGGATTCATTTCGTCGTTCCCATAAATATTGGTGTAGATGTGCCTTTTGGAAGGACGTTATACGGCCCAAAATGGGCAATTAATGTAAACTACCAACATGGTTTAAGCTTTAATGATAATCTGGATGGCGTAATTAATAAAAATAATGATCAATATGGCGTGATGACTGTTGGTGTAAAATATGCCTTTTTCAACCGTAACTAATTTGATTTAAACTTACTCTTCTATACATAATAACAACCGCAATTATGAAATATCCGCTTAGTACAGACTCTACAAACATGTCTGAGTATAGTTTGGATATTCCATATGACCTATTAAAAACAAATAATATGCATATGAATACAAAGAGAAAACACTATCCGACATTTACATTCGGGCTGTTTATTTTAACAGTTTTAGTGTCTATGCAGGCTTGTAAATCAAGCTCATCTATATATAAAGCGCCTAAAGTTGCCGCATTTCGTGCAGGCGAAATGCCAGCGCCTCCGGGAATGGTTTATGTACCTTCTGGAACTATACTTTTTAAAAGCTCTCTTGACACTGCTGATACAGGTAAAAACGTAAGTTTAAGTGCTTTCTTTATCGACGAAACAGAAGTGACCAATAAACAATACCGTGAATTTATTAACTGGGTAGCGGATTCAATTGCCGTAACAGATTACCTGAATGATGACCAGTACTTTTTAAATACTGGTGAACAGGGGGAGGAAAGAAGAATTGACTGGAAAAAGGTAAAGAAGGCTTCCCCTATTTGGAAAAGCAATGACCCTACTATCCGTGAGCGCTTATCGCCAATGCTCGAAATGAGAGGGTCTCAGCGCACTTTAAATCCAGAAGTATTACGCTACCGTTTCTCTTATCAAAAGACCAAAGGGAATATTAAAAAGGTATATGTGACTGATACGGTTCCTGTGATGCCGGTAGAGGAAATTTGGTCTTCTGATTTTCCAAATGCACAGCTTGCTTCCCTTGATGTCAATTATTTTACACATCAGTCTTTTGATTATTACCCAGTAGTTGGTGTGACTTGGAGACAGGCTCGTGCATTTACAGACTGGAGAGGAAAAGAAATCATGGCTACTCTAATGAAAAACTCGTATTTGAGTGGTTACCAATTAACCTTGAGTCTTCCTACAGAGGCGCAATGGCAGTATGCCGCTGAAGGTAAATTGGATCCCCGTGATACTTCGTCAACGAAACGCATGACAATTGATGGATCTGAAGGTAAAGAAAAGCTAGCAGTAAACTTTAAGCAGGGCGATGGCACCTATTCTCGTGATGGCGCAACTTTTACCCTTCCGGTGAAGTCTTATACGCCAAATGCTTTTGGAATATATAATATGGCAGGTAATGTTTCGGAATGGACATTGGATGCTTTTAGTCCTTCTGCAATGGTTTTTGTGAACGATTTAAATCCTGCTCTTTTATATGATGCAGATGAGAAAGATGCGGATGCACTAAAAAGAAAGGTAGTTCGTGGTGGTTCATGGAAAGATAATGGTGAGCAATTGAATACCGATACCCGTAATTATTCGGTGGATTATGAACCACATTCCTACATCGGTTTCCGTTGCGTGATGTCGGCATTTGAGATGCCAACGATCCAAAGTAAGACTAGAAAATTTTAAAATATAAATTCAGATGAAGATATTTATAACAATGGCAATGACTTTAGGATTTATACCGGTCTTTGCGCAACAAGTAATTCCGGACAGTTTGAAATCGCAACAGGTTACAACTGCCGTACAAGGAGAAGTTTTAATGGATACCATACCGACAACGGATGGTTTTTATCAGGCCAATAATTTGGAAGATGCGGTTCCTTTCGCGTATCCGGAAATTAATATGAAAAATATCCGCTTTTATAAACGTGTATGGCGTGATATTGATCTGAAAGATGAAAAAAATGCGCTTCTTGCTACTCCTGGAAATTCATTAATGGAGATCATTTTGAAATCTATTGAAACGGGTAAGTTGTCTCTTTATAGTCCTGATGATGATTCTTTTAAAGGTAGAATGAGTGCCAACGAAGGGATGGCCCGTTTTACGGATAGTGTGCTGGTTCCAATTTTTGATGATGAAGGAAACCAGATTGATTCAAAGATGACCTTAAATGAATTTGATCCAACACGCGTGACGAAATTCCGTATTAAAGAAGATATCTTCTTTGATAAACAGCGTAGCCGTTTGGAGAGCCGTATTATCGGCGTGGCTCCTTTAATGAATATTACGACTTCTGCTGAACTTGCGGAATCTGTTGGTTCTACGCCTGCATTTTGGTTGTATTTCCCGCAATTACGTTACAGTCTGGTTAAAGTTGATATTACAGATCCTGATAAAGGTCTATACGATATGACGATGGATGATTTATTCGTTCAAAAGAAGTATGCAAGTACCATCATCCGTGAATCATCTGCCGGAGCTTTGAAATTGGGTGATGAAGCACAGCAGGCACAAGATGCACAGCAGATCGAACAAAAGATCGATGCATATAAAAAGAAACTGTGGACAAGTCCTAAAGGGGTGAAAGAAGAAAACTTGGAAGAGTTTATTCCCAATGCTCAGAAACAGAAAAAAGTAAAGAAAAAATAAGCGCAGCTTAATATTGTTATCATAAAAAAAGCATTCTCAATTTTTGAGAATGCTTTTTTTATGTTTTATTAGATTCGATTTTGCAAAATAATAAAGATTTTTTTAAGAAATTGCTTTAATCTTTATCCTTACCAAGGAATCGAGAATAGGCTTGCATAACAGGGTAGAAAAAAGCTTCTAGTGGTGCATATTTAAAATACATTTTGAAACTGGCCCACAATCGGTAAGTTCCGTCTGGTTGTAAAGATACTGGAGTTATTGGTCCGTCCTCAAATCGTTTATCGTGAAAACCAAAGTTACCGGACTGCCAGATTTCTTCCATCATCCAATCAGCATCCAAATGTTCGGGATATGGAAAAGGAAGCATTTCTTTCTCTAGTCCCATATATTTGACTAAAATAACATGTAGTAGATGTATCCACCCTAATATTCCTGTATCCTTATATATTTTTTTTAATTCTTCAGTATTAATCTGTGAAGCAACAGTATGATATAAACGTGCCGAATCGCATATTTGTCGCAGACCTATTCCAAAAAATATTAAATGTTTTAAGATATGTGCATTAACTTGAAAAACTTGCAGTTCGTGTGCTAATAGTTTAATGGGAACACCATTTATTATAAGCTCTTGTTGACGATGGCGATACTTTTCCTGTAGTTTTTGTAAGTAATTATATTTAAAAGGATTACCAATATCAAAAAGTTTTTTATGGTGCTCAATATGGATCCCATTCCAGTCATAATCTAAACTAAATCCTGCCGTATCTCTTATATTAAGTTTTTTTTCTTGAACTATTGCTCTAGCTTTTGCATACCCCTTGTTTTCAAAATACCAATCAATATCACCTGAAACGCGATGAAGGGGTACCTTATAGCAAGCAGCAATGCCTTGTCCTTTCTGTAAAATTGGTTGAAGACCCTGTTTGATGAAAGAAGTATATTGAGCAGCCAAGACTTCATTCATTTTCTTATTATGACGCTCGATTTGATCGACTCGTACAGTCCATTTTATTCGAATTGATTGTGGTGGTAATTGATTATCCTGCAGATAAGAGAAACTATCATAAATTAATCCATCGACAGTATGACTTATAGCATATGAACGTATTTGTTGCCAATCTGTTTCAGATAATGGTGATTCAAGTACTAGCGATTCCTTACCCCAGAGTCCGATGCGTAATAATTGAAAAAAAATATCTTTAAGTCTATTGTCCATCTACTTCTAAAGTATTATTGATCTCAAAAATAACTATTTTTTACTGCTTTCTTAATAATTTAGAGGATAAGTATTAATCTTCTAAATTCTCTCATGATAATTTGCCAATAAGTGCTTCTATTTTCAAGGAAGGTCGGCAGAATATTCTTTATTTAAATATTAAAAGTTAGAAATCACTATACATGGATTTAAAACTAGATCGAATACCAATATTAAAGATACCTGACTTATTTGTAGTAGGTGTCTCGTAATGAGTTTTTTGATAACGTTGTGTGTAACCTACTTCAAATCTTAAATTATATTTAGGATTGAGGACATATGCAACCTTAGCGTCCGCATAAACCACTTGGCTTTTAGTGCCTTGAGCGATATGGTTACCATATTGGTTGGGAATTGTATTATAAGATTGAAATATATTTCCACCCATATTTGTTCCATCCGCAAGATCTAAACCCTTTTGATTATAATTTAGCTGAGCAGAAAAGTCAAATCTCTTCCATGCATAATTAGCTAAACCTATAATTTCTCTAAAATTCGCTCCTAAAGGATGCGCTAAAGGTTCTGCATTATTACTATAGTTTGATCCTGAGTTAAAATGTGCATAGGTGTAGGGTCTAGCTGTATTATATTCCAGTAAAAAATTTAAATTCTTAACCTTCAACATATCATAACCTCTTACTCCTAACTGTGCTCCCCATTTATTATGCGCATAACCATTCCCTCCAAAAAATTCTTTAGCTGAAAACTCTCCAAGCAAGAATTGACCATATGCAGTAATGTTTTTGAACAGTTTGTATTTAGAATTCAAACCTAAAAACATTTTATCTGGAGAAGTCGAATTATTCGATTCTACAGGACGTAGAAATATGATTGGATTGATATATGTGAAATCGAATCCTCTTGTACCAGCCGCGTCACGATTTGCCCAAGTGATTGCTTGAAAAAAGCCTATTGAAAAGCGGTTTGTTGCATTGTAGTCTATGTACTGAAATACCCCCCATTTCTTACCATCACCATAACTATTTGTTGCATACATTGGATCTGAAAGTTTATTGGTCGGATCGTTCATATATGCCCATACGGAAGTATACTGAACATTTCCAATTGTACCTGAAAGTTTTAAATGGGTATAATTGGAGGAGAAATCTGATAATAACATTGAACGGTAACCATCACCAATGAAGTTTTTATCGAAAGCTGCAGTTGCCTGAAAATATTTACTAAATGCATAAGTCAGACTAGCCGTGGTATTGCTCCAATCTTTTTTATTTCCCGAGCCAAAATTGCTAGTTCCTTGTCCGGGAACCATCTTGTTGTTATTTATATATTCATCTAAATACTGAGGAAATACTGCTCTATTTGTTGTGAAATTAGTGTAAAAAGTTAATTTATTTCCTACGGTTGCACCAACTTGAAATCCTAAAGAATTCATCGATGTTCTTCTTTTATCTCCTAACGCATCTTTTCCGATTGTTATTTCGGGAAGAACGTCAGCATATAGGCTGTATTCATCTTTTTCGACTTGAATCAGATGTTCGTTGAAAAGCTTACGCATCAGCCAGTTGTCGGAAGTTATTGTCTGATTTGATTGAATAGAATCAAACTTTAACAATAATTCGTCTGAATATATGAATGGTTTGGATGATGTATGTAAACGTGTTTCTGGAGAATACAAAACGTTATTAATTTTTTGAGAAAACTGGTAAGAGTAAGGCTGATTTTTGATTTGTGCCTTAACTTCGTTTTTACCAATAATTGTAATTATAAACGAAACTACTAAGACTATAAATTTCAATAAAAAATTTTTCTTCATGAGATTTTATAAAACAGTGGAGATAACAAATTTTATACCACAGCAGCAAAATTAAGATTTTAGCTGTTTATTAATTAGGTAGGATATGGATTTAGTGAAAAATTTATTTTACATGTCTTGTATTTAACGTTGTCTGACATATTTAGGTTTTTTCAAGATGTTGCGTAATTCCTCTTCGGTATAGTGCCGTTGACCTTTGGCATTTAATTTAAAACCGCAAACCAGACGGAGGCCGCCCATGCAATGAAAGCGCTTTTCATAAACTTCCCTGGAGTATCCGGTCAGTTCCAGCAACTTGCTACGAGGGATACCATTTTCAAAGCCATGTAGGATACTTTCTGTCTTGTAAAGCTCGGCCAATTGTTTTTTGGTGAGCTTACAGCGCTCAGGTGTTTTGTTGCTTGGAATTTGGCCGATGGAGTGAATAAAATCATTTAAAGGTTGATTAAGCTTCCAGGTCATAGCTCCTGAAGTCACACCCATTTTAGCTTCTAGTTCTTTTACAGTGGGCGTTCTTCCTAATTTCTTGGTCAAAAGGAGGTAATGATCTTTTATACTGAATTTCGTTAATGGAATTTTCGTCCCCGCCATATAGCATAAGTTATTCCACCCAAATTTTTCCTTAACGTACCATGCCGAAGGATAGTTTTCCGGTTTTAAACGTAGATAATCTTTTACATATTTAATACGATGCTTTTTGATCAGTTTAATAACGTTTTCTTTCGCTTCTTCCTCGGTCATGGTGGTGGTCCGATAGTATAGCGGTAATCCGACGTATTCCAATACATCAGCCCAAGTGCTGACATTAAAATGGGTCAAATAAGACCGGTCATTATAAAGCCCATTACTTTTTAGACAATCTGAAATTGCAGGTGACCGCCGGTGTTTGATGTAATAACGGACCAACGAGTTTTTCAGTTTCCCTTTCGAAGGGATGCGCCGATCGTTTGCATCATATCCTGCTGCGATGATAAATTTATTCCAGGATCCAAAATATTTTCTGATGCTTCCCGATTTTGAAGAAAATTCTCTGCGCATGGGGATGCGCTGATTTGCTTGATAGAATTCCTGTAGCAACGCAAATAGTTCAGCTTTGACGATAGCTTCTGTTTTTTGTATATGAGGCTGTAGTCCTGCAGCTGCAATAAAGTTGTTCCAGGTACCGAAATAGCGTCGGGCTATAGTATTGATATGTTCCATTTCACGGCGAACAGGCGTTTTGCCGTTTTTATTATAAAACTCTTTTACGATCGAAAATGCATCTGCAATGATTTCTTCTTGTGTTGGTTTCAAATCGTCTAGAAATATTAGTTATTGTAATAAGGTGATACTTGTAAATATTAAAGATAATATTTTTCTTTATTAAAATGAAATGTTGCTATGAAATGGTGAGAAGGTTAGAGGGTGAGAAAGTTAGAAGGTTAGAAGGTTAGAAAGTTAAAAGGTGAGGTGGTTACTCTATAGTAATTAGATTATAGTATTAAGTAATTAGACAAGGTAGACTTTTTTTTACGGTAAAGTTGAGATGACTAAAAGGTGAGGTGGTTAGAAGATTACTAGATGCTTTGGCAGGCATGCCACCAAACTGCGTTTTTCTAAATACTATTTTGGGGTTTTGATTTTTTTGGATGTTTGCGCTAGGACGATAGTAAAGATTATCTAACGACAGGATATTTCCTTTATCATCCCTGCTGTAGTGGATCAGTAATCTTAACAGCTAAATATGACTTTAAAAAGATAGTAAAATCTCCTAGGCACGAAAATTGTAAAAGCCTAGATTTAAAATTAAATATATGAAAAATCTTAAAAATTTATTTTTGTTAACGCTATTGGTTAGTGCTACAACATTTTCTTTAACAGGCTGTAGTGATAAAGATGATCCTGCTCCAGAAGGAGGAAAAGCGAAAGTTCAGTACAAGCTGGTTGCTTCAGAGGGAGTTAATATTTCAACAATTGTCTATTATTCTGATAATTCTGTTGTGACTAAAACAGGTGATTTTGGTTCTACATGGACAAGCGAAATTGTGACAAACAATGAAGAAACTACGATGATCAGTGCAAATGCTGTTGGACCATCTGACCAATCTACTTTAAAAGCGCAGATATTAATTGATGGAAAAGTGGTCAAAGAAAACCCAGTGTCAACAGGGAAGATATTGACAACTAATGTATCGTTGAAATAAATCTCGCACAAAAACTATTATTCACTTTATCTAAGGTATAATAAGTTTGATATAGTATGATAATAAGAAGACCGAATGTTTCACCCATTTGGTCTTCTTTATGTTCGTGTATTTGATTCTGGACTAATATGTTGTTCAAATACTTAAATTACCTTTGGAAAGTTTATCTATAGTAGATGTAATGAGATCAGTAGTTATCATGCCTTTTTATTAACTGCAAATAATTAAGCTAATAACTGGAAACTAACAATCTACATAGAGGTAGTCGAAAAATATATGTGCTTTTATGCCGAAAGCTATTTCCAATGCGCAGAATTCATAGATATAAATACGATTAAATTTATAGGGTGATTCATTTAAATATATATTTAAATTCTGGAATTAATCATTCAAATCTATAATGCTAAAAAAGCATTGGATTAACGTTAATAAATCAGTTGATTATTTCTTATTTGGATTCTATCTAAATTAAGTTAAATTTGTCGAGCATATGAAATGCTATGAACGATAAGAATGAATTAATTTGTTGTAAATCAATTGATAAAAAGAAGTTTGAATTGATTTATATATACTACTGGGATCAGGTATTACAATATGCAATCAATATTGTTCATGATAGATCTTTGGCTCAGGATATTGTTCAACAAGTGTTTGTATCCTTATGGGATAAAAGACATCAACGTCAAATTGACAATCTCGAAGTTTACCTAAAAAGAGCAGTAAAATATACTGCTTTCTATGAAATCAAAAAAAGACTTAATATAGACGATAATACGAATCTTAGTGATGTTGATATTATCGGTGATCAGGAATCCGATCAAGACATCTTGTATAAAGATTTACATCAGCGACTAGATGAAATCATTACAAAACTTCCTTCCAAAAGTAAAGATCTGTTTGTACTTAAATTTAAAGATGGGCTGGACAATAATGCGATTGCATCTGCTCTGGATCTTTCCGAGAAAACAATTCGTAATAAGCTCTCTATCTGTTTAAAATCGGTAAGGGTAAACCTTAAAAAAGTTGGTTTTTAAACACTTTAATTTTCTTATTTATATTTAGTATAAATAAATCGGGACATTTTGTATTAAAACTACACTTAGTACTATGGATGTTCATATGTAATCCTCAACAGACATCCTTTTTCTTCTTATGATAATGAACAAGAATATGCAATGTGCTATTCAAGAACTCAGCTAAAAAGATAGTTTAGATGCTGATATTATAGTAATGAGATTACTGAGTGAGGTGTTTTTAATATGTAGGTTTGAAAAATTAAGAACCTTTTAAAGTGATAATAAAACAGTAAATGCAATCTAAACAATTATTTTTAACAGTATTTTTTTTACACATCTCTCTTTTGCTATGTGCACAAAAAATAGAAACGTTTAATCTATCTGGTTACGTAAAAGATACTTTTGGAAAACCTATCTCTGGCGCGACTATCTATATAAGGGAATTGGATAAGGGAACGACAAGTGATGTGGATGGATCCTATCAATTCTTAAAATTAAAAAACTCTAATTTAAATGTACGCGTATCAAGTGTCGGTTACCATTCGGAAACGAAAACTTTAAATCTTTCCACTAATGAAAATTCTTTTTTGGATTTCCAGTTGCGTCGTGATGAGAAATCACTCGCGGAGGTTTCTGTGGTTGGACAAAGCTTAAACCAGCGAAAGGTACAGGAAATAAAACAATCGGGCTATGCTGTCAATGTCATTGACCTGACTACGCAAGTAGATAAGGTTGCAGATCTGAACCAATTATTAAGACGATCTCCTGGAGTAACTATTCGTGAAAATGGTGGGATGGGATCGGATTTCTCGTTTAAAATTAATGGCCTGGATGCGAAGATATTTATTGATGAAGTGCCCATGGAAAATTATGGAAGCTCCATGACCTTGAATAATATTCCGGTCAACTTAGTTGACCGTATTGAAGTTTATAAAGGTGTTGTGCCGGCCTATTTACCTACAGACGTACTGGGAGGTGCTGTAAATATTATCACAAAACGTAGAAACAAACAGTTTTTTGATTTCAGTTATGGATATGGTTCTTTCAACACACACCAAGCATCATTGATCGCAAATATGAGAGATGCCAAAACCGGCTTGATGGTCAAAGCAGATGCTTTTTTTAACCATTCGGACAATAATTATATGATGTACAGTAATCCCAAATATGGTATTAATCTGGATGGATATTTTAAATCATTTGTCGATGAAGAAACTGGAATTGTGCAGAATCAATTGGTAAAAGTAGATAAAGCCCGCCGTTTTCATGATGCCTATACTTCGGGAATGGGAAAATTGGAGGCTGGATTTGAAAATGTGAAATGGGCAGATCGATTACTTTTTGGCCTAAGCTATTCTGAAAATAATAAGGAAATACAAATGGGCTCAAATATAAAATCGGTATACGGCGGTCGATGGTCTGAAAATAAATTCCTTACACCTAGTATACAGTACCGGAAAAATGGCTTATTTCTTCCGGATCTTTATGTTGATGTTTTTGCGAGCTATGGTGATAGCCGTACAGAGGTACGTGATACTGCAAAGTATCTCTATTACTGGTCCGGAATAGCGCAAAGCAATGGCACATTCAAAGAAGAGGCTTACGATCAGATTATTAATAAAAGTTATATTGCAAAGACAGATTTTTCATATAATCTAAATAAGAAAAAATCGCAAGTAATCAACTTAAGTTATAACCTCAGTACCAATCAGCAAAAGAATTTTGATATGATGAAAAGTGAGGAGTATCGAGAAATCAATAGCAGACCAAAGCGTCTAAATAAACACCTGATAAATTTGGCTTGGCAAGGGCAATGGTTAGATGAAAAACTAAGTTCTGTGGTATTCTTTAAATATTATGGGATGGATAATAGCTATACTGCAGATGAACGAAAATATGATAGCGACGGAAAACTTATATCAGGAGATGTGGTACAGTATAATAACTATAAAGACTACAAAAGTGGTGGCTTGACCTTAAGATACCTTTTAAAGAAAGATGTAGGTATCAAAACCTCGCTTGAGAAGTCATATAAATTACCTTCAGTAGAACAGTTATACGGAAATGTCGTGTATGTATTACCAAATGTTGATCTAAAGCCTGAAGAGTCCAATAATGTCAATCTAGGCATGTTTTATAACGGATATTTTAATGATCAGCATTTTATCAATGTAGATGTCACCACATTCTTGCGCAACACCAATAATTATATACAGATGGTCAGTGCCGGGAACTATTATCGATACTCCAACCTCGATGGAGCAAGATTATATGGGATCGAGTTTGATGCGAAATACGGCTATAAAGATCTGTTTCGGGTCAATGTGAATGGTAGCTATGATAAAGCAATAGTAACGAAATTACAAACAGGAGAATCTGTTGATAAGGAAGGATCGATCTTACACAAACAACTGCCAAATAGACCTTATTTATATGGAAATGTGGATGTTTCAATTGGAAAAAATGATTGGTTAGGAAAAGGAACCCGGATTGAACTGACCTATATGAATCAGTATACCCATAAATTTTATATGAGCTGGGACAATTTGGCATCTCAAGAGACAAAACTATATATTCCCAGTCAAGACGTTCATTCTGCAATCCTTTCCTACTCTTGGAAGCATAATAAATACGGAATTTCTATGGAAGCTAGAAACATTACCGATGAAAGACTTTACGATAATTTTGGACTGCAAAAAGCAGGTCGTGCATTCTATACCAAATTAAGAATATCCATCTTTTAATTTAAATTTTAACAATATATACTATACAAATATGCGTTTTATGAATACTTATTTTAAAAAATCATGCCTGATGGCCGGTGTGGCTTTGAGTTTTGCCGCCTGTAAAAATTCTTCTGATAATACAAATACAATACCTGATGAAATAGCTAAAGCTTCAAAATATGGTATTACGATTCAGGTGGAAGCTGCGGGAGAAAAACATGATTATATTTTGCCGGTTGAAGACCTGATGAAAGAAGGATCGGTATCTCCTGTAGGATTCGGGATTGACGTGACTGGAAAGATAGATCAAACTTACGGGGTAAGAGAAGGGTCTAATATTTTTATAACAGAGGGTAATGCTGTATTTAAATACTCTGTTTCAACTGGCGATATAGTCGAAAAAGGGAATGCTGTCGTGTCTAATCCAGGAAACTATTTGGGGATGATGAAGTCGGCATTTGTTGATGGACGCGTAAATTTTATCAATTGGTCGGCATCATATAATACTGCTACAGAAGCGATCGATAAACGTTTATTTATTATCGATACCGCGACTATGATTGTGAAAGGTGAATCGGCATTAAATTTTAAAGTTCCTGCAATCGCTAAAGCTGGTAAACCTAACGAATTTTATGACAAGTCCACCATTCAGTTGTCTCCAACAAGTTTAGGAATTAGAAATGGTAAAATCTATGTTGGATTCTTGTACCTTACACCTGAATGGGCCGCTCCAGCAAAGCAGGTCGCTTATGTGCTGACTGCGGACTATCCAAGTTTACAAAATCAAAAGATTGCTTCTAATGATAAATATGGACATACAACAGGTACCTGGTATCAAACAAAATCGAGCTTTTTCGACGAAAGCGGAAATTATTATTTCACGACTATCCGTGAAGGAAAGTATTACACTTTATTGCGTATGAAGGCTGGTACTACAGAAATAGATCCCGATTATGCATTTGATTTGTCAAATTATAGCTTATTCTCTGAAGGTTATATGGGACAGCAATCGGATCAGCACACCTATTTAAAAGATGGGAAAGCATTATTGGGCGCTTATGTTTTTGACATCAATAATAAAGTGATGGTCAAAAATCTAAATGATTCTGGATTAGGGAAAGTTCAGATCGTGCCTTCAAATGGCGTATTAGTCGATGGTGGTAAAGCTTATGTATTTGTGAAAACTGTAGATTCTCAGTGGTACATAGCTTGCTATGATACCGATAAAAACGAATTTAAAAGAGGTATTCAAATCAAAGGTGGAATTACTTCTGCTTATGGTGTGGTTAAATATTAAGACCGCTGTAATTTTCTTTGTTATATTTCATTACTCTTAGAGTTATGGAATATAAACTAGGTTTTCTAGCTTAAACAGTTGAAAAATGGAAAGCGTGAATGATAATTATGGTTATTAGCAACAAATTAAAGATCATTTAAACAATAAGAGCCGTTTCAAATTGAAGCGGCTCTTATTGTTTATGTAATTCTTAGAGCTAATGTGCTTTTACAGTATTCTTTTGCGTATGCATAACTATCCATTTTCTAGATGATCACCATCACAGTAGAATTGTCGGTGCAGATCTTCTTCCTCCCCAACTTGAGGTCACATTTTGCGACTTCAAGATTTCAAATTCTTGAATAGTTAATGTGAACATGAAGTCCTCGGGAATCTGGCTAAGTTGCGCCGTACTTGTTCATTTAATCTTTTCGTTTAAACGCCATATAATTCTGTGAGATCACTATGCAGCATTACTTTCTGTCCACGAAGTCCCCAGGATCGATAGTATAATATGATACTATCAAAGATATAATTTATTAGCCAATATTGGATCATTTAAAACTAGGTGCTTAATTTAGGTTTTGTTTAAATGCCTGTTCTATACCTCTTATCTAAGCTAGATTTCTTGTTTTCTTACATCTTCGACGCACTAATTTTGTCGTAATATAAATTAAAATAGCATGAAAGGGTCTCGCAGTGAAGTACTTTTTTGCAAACAAAAACAGGAATTATGAAAATAGGACAAAAAGGATTACAGCTTATAAAATATTTTGAAGGTTGGTACAGTTCACCTTATTTGGATCCAATAGGTATCTCGACTATTGGTTATGGATTGCCTACCTAAAATCAGAAAAGTGACGATAAACGATCCGTCTTTACCCAAAGCAGAAGGAGAGTAGTAAAGTCAATATTGGTAAAAAGATAGCCTTTAGGAAGTATATCTAGAGTCTGCGACAGGTTAACCCTATTACTGGCGTTCGCAAGTTTTGAACAGGCAGGAATGCCACCATACTGCGTTTTTTTAAATACTATTTTTTGGTTTTGTTTTTTTTTCGATGTTGGCGCTAGGGTGATAGTAAAGATTATCTAACGACAGGATATTTCCCATATCATCCCTGCTGTAGTAGATCACCATTTTTAGTAGGTATACCACGGGTCTTCCTGCCTGCAAGGCGGGCTTCCACACGCAGGAATTTTTTTTGATTGCATGCAGTATGACTTCGTGACCAGGGATATTTGGTGCTGTGCTTGTTAAAGCAGCAATCCAACCATTCTTGAATATAAGAAACTCAACACTTATCGAGTCAGATCTTAGCCCTATATTGGGTTTAACTGCAGGAAGGCCCATTGTTGTGGCTAATTGCTCAAGGTAAACTTTTATTCCCTTATTTGGTGCGGGTGGTATCGTTGTGATTGTAAAAACACCATCCTCCTCCTCAGGATCTATATCTAAAACATAACAGGGAGAAATCGAATCAATAATCAAAGGTCTTCTTTGGCTCTTACTTTCCGTCTCAGGGCGAGTGGAGAAAACTATACTCTTGGGTTGCATAGCCTGTGGTAATGTCCGTAATCTGGATATATCCTTCTTAATGGCGGAGGGCACAACCGGACTGCTGGATTGCCTACCCTGTGGTAAAGCTGGTAATCCAAATTGCATCAAAAGTAAAAGTAGCAAATAGCTACGCATGGCAAACTTAATGCACAGTAGGTCTCTTTTCAAAATTGTTTGACGGTCTTTAATTTTAGCACTTTCCTATAAGATTAAATTTAAAAAAATTATCTGTAACCTGTTCATATATTCCTGTGCTTCTCTAAGATAATTATCTTTCTTGAATTATAGTCAATTATCTTAATTTAAATGATTTATATAATTTTAAATTGTGCATTTAACGAGCTTGGTGAATATTTTTATTGTGTATAATAAAGAAAAAAGTACTACTTATTGCTCTGTTAAGATCATCGGTAAATAGCGTACCTCTTATATTATTTTCAATTTGTTAATCCTTACCTCCTTTCTTTGTATTGATTGTCTCTGTTGCAATGAGCACCTGAAGCTTTAGCTTGGAACTTTCAAGAGGTTTTATATTTAGCTTGGCGATATTCAATAAAGGATGGCTCCGGGTAGAGCGCTTGAACAGGAATAAACATGGTGCAGAACATAGGAAGATTATCACAGAGGACTTATCGATAAACGACAATATTAACCTGATCGGCATTAACGGTTTGGATATGATATTAATTAAGAAATAGGTATAATATATCGCGATAAAAATGATTCCTTTACCTAATTTAAGCCAATTGTATCTCATGTTGATTAATAATTTTTGACATGCAAGATGAGTAATTTCGTGTAGCGGGAAAATAGCACTTGTGTATAACATATCCCATAATAAATATTCTGTATATTATATTATTTATTATATTTGGTTTAATAATTAATTTTTCAGTTATATAAAATTATTTTATGAATAAATCCTTATTAGGATACCTGATGATGGATGAAATCCCGGTTTCACAACCACAGGCTAGAGGTAAGAAAAGACGGAGTCTGAGGCAGATCAAGATTGATGATGTCAGGTACTTTAAGAAATCGGGAAATTACATATATGCATATGGGCTCAATGTGGATGGTCTGTTAGTAGAAATGGCAAGAACCGCACTTACTGTTGAGGCATTCAAGAAAAAATATTGGTTTCTAGAAAATCTGATTCGCATCAATCAGTCTGTCATCTTAAATATGAACCATGTGGAGGTGTATCAAGCAGAATATCTGATTATCGGTAACGAGCTTTTTTCTGTCAGCAAACTAGGAAAGGAAGCTGTTGCATCTTTCTTGGCTAAGCATGATCCTAATTACTAAATGAATGTGCAGGTAGTCTAATATTGAAGATTACATTCTGAGCGAAATACAGCGTTCGCAACTATTAATGTTTTGGCAATATAAGCTATCCTGAACTCATAAGTATCATTATTGTGGCAGTTGCATAATTTGGTCGCCCCCCGTCCATAAATTTTCGGCTTAATTATTATCTTAAAGGTAATTATAAACCTTTACCATCCCGTTGGGATATTTCCATTGTTTTTAGGGGCTTGGCGGACCTTTGAACTGTTTTTTTGCTTTCTAGGTCTAGGAAATTGCCCTACCTGTGCGCTGATGGTCTTAACCCAATAGACCATGAATTTAAGTATCCTTTTACATACACTGATTGATAAAATTGAAAAACTAACAGAAGCTTTACTACTGATCTGTAAACTGCTCTCTCTACTCACTGCTGCTTCGCGAGGTAAAAAAACCGAAACTAGTTCGCTGTCTGAACGCAAGCTTTGGACACACCTTGATGTGATGCGCTACCTGAATATAAGCCTCTCCACTTATAAAAGACGGGTGAAGGAAGGTGTGCTTAAACCGATGACGCTGACCGGTGATGACCGCTACTTTGAAGAGGATCTGACCGAGGCTATGGAACGCAGCCGCATAAAGGGTAAAGTTTAAAGCTGCCGTTTCGCGCTATGGCACAAGGGCAATGACGGTGGCTTTACCTATTCCGCAACAGGGGGAAATGCTCCTCGTACACAGCAAATATGCATTTCTAACAGACAATTTCATTTAATGGCCCGCCGGTATCATGTTGATCCAGGTAATAATCAATTTGTCCATGTGGTGCCGATGGTGCGGATGGAAAAAATGAAAATGACACATAGGGAAATCAGACGCGCTAGTAAAATTAGGAGATGTACTGTCGACATTACAATTTTTCTCTTGGGCGATGCTGCTGTTATTGTTGCCAGATATGCCGCGCCATAGTGCGAAACCTGCCTTTTTTTGAAATGCTCATATCAAATAAGATCAAATGAAATCAATACGACTCAATCTAGCTCAAAACTTCATTTTCGCTCGGTATCAATATATGTTTGTCTTATTAAATAAGCTCGCGAGGAATATTTAATGTATTAATTAACAGATTTTTAAATGGATGGATTAATGGGTTAAAGTAATCTATTCAAGCAATTAAATGAAAAATATGGCAACAAAAATGAAGGCCCTGATCGGGTTCGCGAAAATGAGAGACGATGAATTGGTGATGTCCTGCAGAACAATAATCGGTGCAATGACCGGAAATTCCAAATATCCTAATCCGACACCTGATCTGCTGGATCTGGAGTCAATTTTGGAAGATTTTATCACCAAGCTTGCGGTATCTAGAAAAAGAGGATCGCCCGAAGATACTGCCCTTAAAAATGAAAGCCGGGAACCTTTAATTGTTGCACTGCAACAGTTGGGTTATTATGTAAACGGCGTTGCGCAGGGGCATCTTTCAACCTTGCTCAGTTCCGGATTTCCAACGAACAGCGCATCGTTCGGTAATCAGGTACCGCTTAAAATCGATAATGTGAGGCTTTCTGATGGTCGCCAGTCGGGACAGGTAAAACTGGAATTTGCTCCGCAGAAAATGGCAACCATCTATGAATATCGTTACCGTATCCGTGATGATTTTGAGCAGTTGTGGGGCGATCGTTTTACAACGACATCATCGCGCGGGAATATCATTGCTCCTCTTGAAGTTGGAAAATTTTATGAGGTGCAGGTACGCGCAGTCAACACGCACGGTACCGGTGACTGGAGCGATGCAGCAAGTATACTGGTTCGATAGATGGTAAAATTAGTTCGAGCGAGACAGGGGAAGCAAAGTACCCTGTCTTACCTTTTTGTCGATGGAGAATTTGTCTGTTATGCATTGGAAGATGCCATTCGCGATGTGAAAATCAAAGGTGAAACGGCAATTCCAGCAGGAAAGTATCCGCTGTTCTTGAATACCTATGGCGCCATGAATGCGCGTTATAAACGCGGGTTTCCAAACTTTCATCAGGGTATGATCGAGATCAAAGAGATTCCCAATTATAGCTATGTATATATGCATATCGGAAATAATATTGGTGATACTTCAGGTTGCATCTTAGTTGGAACTAGCTGGGAACTGATTGAAGGGGATTACGAGTTGCGGAAATCTAAGAAAGCCTATGTCTCTTTATATAAAAGGTTGATCGGCAAAATGGTAAATGAAGTGGTGTCTTTGGAGATTAGTAATGAAATGCTAGATAGTGAGAAGGTGAGTAAGGTTTAACTAACTAATTGACTAACATCTAGCTTTCTAACCTTTTAACCCTCTAACCTTGAAAAAAAAATGAAAAAAATCATAAAAAAAATACGCGATGCTATACAGATCATCTTGCTGGCACCGGTGAAGTTGCCTGCTAAAGTTTTGAACATCTTCAAATACATCGGATTGGGAATGGGTATTCTTGAGTCTGTAATAGCAGAAGAGGAAGAAGTCGAATCTGCGGCGAAAAATAATGCACAAATACGCGCTTCAAATGGCCTGTCGCATGGTGTAGAAGGTGATGCCGGTACTATAAAACCTCCAGATCGTATCGTAAAATATGACCTGGAAACTGGAAAGGAGATCAGGGATGAAACTGAATGATATCCGGATTTCGGCACTTGGGGGTACGATCTGCTCCATATGGGCAAGTTTCTCCTTTGGTGATCTTTTTCAGACAGCACTCCTTGCTGCGGTTGGGACAGTAGTGAGTTTTGTGACGAGTCGACTCCTGGGCAAGCTCAGGAAACGCAAATAGGATGATAATAATAGAGCCGTACGGTTAGGCACGGCTCTGTTATAAAAAATATTAAAATAAGATTGGCCCTATAATGAATTAGGGCGCTTTATTAATTTGCTGTTAATGCTACAGCATTTAACTGTCTTGATGTTCCATCTGGACCAACAGCGACAATGTTATCAAAGATAACCCTTGTGCCCGGTGTAATACCGTTCAAGGCAGAGGCCATGCTTGAGCTTAATTGATTTCCAGAAGTCGATAATACAATTGCATCGGCACGTGGCTTGGCAATGATCATCGTAAATTTGGTTACCTTGAAGTTTGCGTCAAAGTCAAAGTTGTCCAGTTTCGCAAAGATCGCATTCTGTGCTTTAAGGGCTACGGTCGCCATGCTACCACCTGTTTTTCCTGCAAATTTTGCAATTGGATCTGGAATACGTTTAACACGGAATTCCGTGGTACTCAAGGTCTGCATTTTACCTGGTGCTACTTCAGCACTAATAGAAATGCGTGCAGTACCTGGTGAGGAAACTCGGGCATTGTACTTACCGCCTGATCCTGAAAGGCTACCGCCTGTTATGCTTACTTTTACCTTATCTGTTGGTGTACCAGCAGCAGAAACGGATAATGGGTTGTCAACACCGATGTACAGTACATTCATTTTGTCTGGTGATACAACTGCCGAAGGGCGTGCCACCTGATAGGTCTGTGTCGCTGTACGGTATTCTTTCATCGAACCATCTGTTTGTTTCACCTGCACAACTCCGGTCCAAGAGAAGATACCTTCCTTGCTTGTCGATACATTATACACTCCTTTTCCATCAACAATCTGTAATGGCGAACCATTGACACTGATGGCAGGTTGCGATTTAGAATCTGAAGCGGTTAAAAATACTTCTGCTTTATAGGGTTGTCCCTGTACCAAATAGGAGGTCGGAGCAACCGCTACAGCCGCAAATTTATCCAGATTAACTACCGCCTGATCCATTTTGCCTAGGATTAATTTTACCATATCCGATTCCGCATTTTGAGCATCGGTCTGGATTTTGGTCAAAATAGTCATCGCGGCTGTTAGTGGTGTACCACTTCCGAAATTGATTTCTTCCCAGCTTTTCTTGCCGTTGACAGATTTTTCAGGATCCTTTGCTTCCAATGAAAAGGAAACACTTTTTTGTTCTTCAGGGGTCAATAAAGCTAGGAGCTTAGCTCTTGTTTCATTGATCTTATCCTTTAAGACGGTTCCTTTTTTCTCATTGATCATCATGTTAACGGAGATGTCTTCGTTTTCTCTTTTAACCAGATCTCCTTTTTCAGGATCAATACCGCCACCTTGCTTGGTAAAATCTTCTTTTAGGGAGCTGATATAGGTGTTCAATTCTCCGATGATCGCCTGTGCTTTTTTAGCTTTATCGTAGATCGGTTTTGCACGAGCAGGCTCTTCCTTTAATTTGGTGCTTTCAAATGCCGAGAATAATTGCTGTACGGCAGTATTGACATTTGAGCGAGATGATTCAAGGCTATTGTTGATGTTTTTAAATGCATCCAAGATCGTATCGGGCACATTCAATGCAAGTAATGCAAGCAGTACCAGATAAAGAATGCTGATCATTCTCTGTCTTGGTGTCTCTCTTCCTAATGCCATTTTTATTGATTTAGATTATACATGGATGAATTAAACACGAGGTTGGTTCATTGCACTTAACATATTGCCATAGATCGCATTTAAAGCGTTTAGGTTTTTTGCCAGCTTACCAACTTCTTCTTTGAATGCTTTAGAATCATCCAATGACTCATTGAAGTTTTGCATCGTATAACTTAAATTTTCATAAAATTGGTTCATCGATTTTAAGTGCGTAGCAGAATCCTGTAGTTCACGCTCGTACATACCATTCAACTGTTGCAGGTTTGTTGTCAGCTTGCTCACCTGTTCGTGGTAACTGGCAGTATCTGCGGATGAATTGGACATCTGAACCAAATTAGCAGAAGCCTGCTCAAAAGCAACACTCATGCTGTCGAACTTGGATGTTGCCAGTTTCAGCTTTTGTGTGAAATCCTCTGTTGCCAAAGAAACATCTGAGATTTTATTGATCGCCGACATTTTTTCGCTGAAATCACGTAATCCTCTTCCTAAATTACCGATACTTGTCTCGTCAATATTAGCATCTGCAAACATTTTATCCAAGGCTACAGTGGCAGAAGGTCCCGCAGGTGTGTTCACGACAGCAGCACTTCTAGTAGGAAGTTCACCTGTATAGTTTTCATCCAATTCTGGATATACGCGGCTCCAATCTGGTTCTGGTGCAGGAGGGTTGAGACCCATTAGAAAAAATAAGAAGGCTTCAACTCCTAATCCGATTCCGATCATGTAATTGGCATAAGAGCCGCCAATGTGTAGAATCTTGAATAGTACACCGATGATGACAATACTCGCTCCCCAAGAGATGGCGACATTTAACCATTTCGAATTGTCTTTTTTCTTACTCATAGTTTTTGTTGTTATAAATGTATTTAAATTGATTAACTACTTTGGTTCGTGATATCTTACTTATGTAAAACGTATTATTCGGTTTTTTTATATAAAATGATATAACAAAAGAAATTATTTGCGTCTCTAGCCACACCGCATACTATTTGCTATCGTATTAACATAGCGTTAGATATGCTTGTAAGAGCGGTAAAAGGTTGCGTCTGTTAAATACAAAAATCAAACCATATCTGAATTCGAGGTGAAAATCAGGTAGAAAAGTGGCTCATTTATTATTATTTTAATATTATATTTATATAATTTTGTCCCATCGTTCTATATGGTGAATGTGATTTGGTTTTACGCTGCCTTGGCTACTAAAAAATAGCCTGCTGAGCGATGTCACAAAATCTAGCTGTTGCGATAAAAGTTTCTTTTGAATACGATATATGCACATTTTGTTCACTTTTTTCGCCCCCATCAATGATCGCTTTTGACAGCTATATTTTGTCGGTTCTTCACCATTCGCCCCAAGCAACCGCTATTTATAATACGGGTGACCTGAATATCGCCTACGTTAATCAGGGGATGCTCGATATCTGGTGCGCTGATGAGTCCATTGTCGGAAAGACTTTATGCGTCTGTTTTCCGAATTTTGTAAAGGAAGGGTTTTCTTCGATTCTTAAAAATGTCTGGAAGACCGGCATTACTTATAATGCTACGGAAGTCGCCGCCACTATTGTTGTTGGAGACCGTAAAATCAAACGTTATTTTGACTTTGAATATAAAGCCATACTTGATGACAAGGGGCAGACGTATGCTATCCTGCACACGGCCAGTGATGTGACCGAAAGAAAATTGGCTAATAACCGAATGGAAAGACAGCGTGAGGAGCTTTCTTTAAGTTATAAATTGGACCGTTTGGCCAATACCTTATCGCACGATCTGAAAAATCCATTATCTGTTCTCAAGATGGGAAATGATTTTCTGCTTAAAAATGAAAATCTTTCAGTTCAGGTAGCTAAAAGATGGTATAAAAACTTCTCTGAATCCATACAGAATATTGAATCCATCATCAACCAGACTTTGCAGCTCAATAAAGTACGCGGATCAAAAAATATGGCTGATTGCGTGGAGATCGATAAAAGGATCGGAGAATGGATTAATGAAGTGAAGCTGAATTTTCCAGAACAACAGATCGAATTTCAACTGGGCCATCTTTATCCTTTAAATGCAGACAGTGGTGCGATTTATCAGATCTTTGTTAATCTGATTGGTAATGCTGTTAAGTATTCCACTGGTACAGGGGCTTATCTGCATATCCATAGTGAAGAAATAGATCAAGGTATTGTCTATGTTTTTGAAGATAATGGAATTGGTATTCCCGATGATGAATTATCTAAGATAGTGCTGATGCAGGTGAGAGGGAGCAATTCGTCCCATATAGCAGGTACGGGAATTGGATTATCACTGGTAAAAGATTTAATGGAATTTATGGGCGGAACCGTCAATCTCTCTAGTGCTCTAGGAAAAGGAACAGTGGTCCGATTATTTTTTCCGCAAAGTGTTGAGGATTGTTAGGAGGGGGTGAGAAGGTTAGAAAGTTAGATGGTGAGTTGGTTAGAAGGGTGTGAGAAGGTTAAATAGTTAAAAGGTTAGAAAGCTATAGGGTGGCATGTTTATATGTTTATTTGGTTTCAGTCGTTCCTGCTAACGGGCCAGTAGGAGGCGGGTTTAGTCGTTTCACGATATGCTAATCTATCTGCTTCTATCAGTTTTTGGAGCTGGAATTCAAGGGTACGTACTTTGATATTCGATATTGTTAAATAAAAAGACAATGGTTGACCAGGGTTATTCGCAATAAGGTCATACAATTTATCTATTGCTTCCATTTCTGCCTTTTCTTTTTCTTTATCGTTTTTTAATCTGGTGTTCTTATAATTAGTAAACTTAACTACTCGTGACCGATCTTCAGGTTTAATATAACGAACGATTTCGTTTATTGCCTCCTGTTTTTTAGAAACTTTGGTATAGATGAATTTTTCTTTTTTTGAGATCTCTCCGTCTGTTTTAATCGTATTTATTTTGATCCTAGTCAGTTCTTTTCCCACGAATTTATTCATCAAGTTATTGATATGTAAGGGAGGTTTAAATTGCTGATAGTTACTCTCAATTTCCTTTGTAATTTCTACGGCAGTACGGTCTGTGAGAAAAAAATCTGTATAGTTGATCATATAGTCAAGGATACTGTAGAGCTGTCCTTTTTGTTCTCTAGATATGTTTTTTTACGGATAAACTTCTGGACAGGTAAGTCTACTGGAATTATTTCGTGATCAGGTAGTGAATTGACCTTCTCTTTACTATTCATTCCATGATCGATAATTTCAAATCTCAATATGAGCTTCTTCTTGTTCTTGCCATATAGATAATCAAAAAGAATAGGTGTTTCTATTCCAACGGCAATAGCTAAAGCATATACTTCATAGGCCAGAAGATGGTCATAATTTTTATTAAATATTTCGCTTAATGGTGATTCTTCTATATGTGTTGATGCCGTAATATTTATATTGGTCTTCAAAAATACATCAGATAGCTTTTTAATTTCATATTCCGGATATTTCAATCGGATAATAGGCATATCTTTAAAATAATGTTGACATATGAGCGCTAGATCTAATCCGAGTGTATGTATTATCGTGAAAAAGGCTTTTCCGGTTAATTGTATGTTTTCATTTTTAAGAATAATATCAACCTCCTGCATCTTCCGGTTGATGATGGATGGATCATAAAATAGCGCATTTAAAAGCTTATTTATAAAGGTATAGAAATTGGCTACATTGGGTAATTTTTCTTGATCTTTTTCCATTTGAATCTTCATAATTACATCTTTGGTGTTTTAAAATTTGCATTAAATGTTGAATTGAATGGAGACTTGCTTAGGGTTGTGTCAGTTTCATTCAAAAAAAATCACAGCGAAGTAACCGAAATAATTAAAGGTTTTTTTGCCCCCGTATTATCAACGAGACCTATTTTAAACCTTCCACCCATTTTGGATATCGTCTTGTTTGAGTAAACCTTTTGATCTCTTGCTGATGAACATTGTCGAGCGATAATCATTGTGCATGAATTATTTGGTATTTCTGTAATGGCTATACGGCTAAATTCTTGATCATCACTGCTTCTCACTTCCATTTGATATGGGCCTATAGCGGTTATTTCTAATGGGGTATAGTTTTGCAGTTGTACATCAGTATTTTGCTCCTTCTTTTCAAATAGAATAGCTATGGATAAAAAAGGATTGAGATTGATTTTTATCGTTGCAGAGACAGATTGGGCCATAGCTTCTTGCATACCTAAAATAACCAGGGGGAAGTATATCCCTAAATGTCGTAGTAAGGTTTTATTCATAATTTAATCAGATTAGAAAATTATTTCTGTAGAGGTTTTCTACCATTAGCTAACTGTTTGCAGTTAAGAAGCGCTGTATTTGCTGTAGCGTGATATTAATATTGGACTTATTGAATATCATTTTTACTCCGCTTTTATGGAATACCTCTATTTCGGACTCCTTAATTGAGCTCGTGTAACCAAATACCTTAATAGAAGGAAATTTTTCTCTAATTCTGTTAGCCGTTTCTATTCCGTTCATCAAAGGCATATGTAGATCAATAAGGCATACTTGAGGTAATTCGCTACAAGCTTCCAGTTGATCAACCAGCTCTTTACCATTACTACAGACAAAGAGCAGTTGAAATCTCTTTTTATGATCAATAATGTTCCTTATTAAAGCACGTTGTAAAATACTATCATCTGCAAATGCAATCTTAATTTTTATAGCCATAACTGTTATCGAAAATTATAATGAGTGTGTCTGATAGTTATATTGCTGAATGTCAAATGTTTAATATGGTGGGTTTAGTTGTTGTAACTGTCTTCTATTTTATGCGTTAGTAACGTGCTCTCTATTTCAACTTTATCCTCGTAGGATAATTTTTCTGGATAAAAACCGAAGCAACTTTCCATTTCTATTAATATCCACTCTATTTTTGGAGCTACATATCGTTCTTTTTGTAATCTTTTCTCGTTCATCGTTGGTCCGTATTAGTTTATTAACAATATCTAAAATGGGGCAAATTAATAGTCCAATTCAGACTGCTTTTTATATGCAACTAATTGATTTTTAATGATAAAAATTTTGTCTGAGTTTTAGAGTTGATTAATAACTGAAGTTTAATTTCTAAAATTAGCGTGTTTAGCATAGATGATATAACTATCGCTTTCCTAAGAAAATAATAAATACATTATTTTTTTCTTAGGAAAAAGTTATTACATTTGAGTAGGGTGAATGTAGTCTGAATTGGACTTCTGAGAATATGGTATTATCTTTATTCACAGATAAATAACGAAACATTTCAATGATTAATTTTGATTTTACCCTGCAGACTCCCAACCCAACAGCCACGATTTTTATTAGAATTTTTGATGAGTTTCAGAAAGAACATCTAATGAAGACTCCGCTAAAAATATGTCCCTCCATGTGGGACGAGGAGAAGCAAAGACCTACAAATATCTATTTAAAGAAATTTAAAAAATTGAATAATAAGCTGGACAATCTCAAAATTGCTCTAGCTGAATATTTAGAAACTATTAAAAATACCATGCAGCTTTCTCCATATAAGTTGCAACAGATTATAAAGAAATATAGCGCAAGCTCAAAAATTGGTTATCCAAAAGATAGTTTGTTAGAGCATATAGAAACCTATATCAATAGTCGATTACATTTAATTTCGGCCTCTACATTAAAACGTTATATGGTATTTCTTCATTTACTTGAACGTTTTGAAGGTAATCGAAAGAGACATCTTCTATTGCCGGAGGTTAATGCTAATTTTGTTAAAGAATTTCTTGAATTTGGCGACTTTGAAGCATATAATCGAAGTACCATTCACCGAACCATTTATTTTGTTAGGACTATTCTTAATTTTCTGGAAAAGAGAGGTGTTCGTACATATGTTTATGAACTGGAGCTTCCGAGGGAAAAGAAAACAAACTTATTTGTCACGCTAAATGAGGACGAATTAATCAGAATCAAAAGAACTGAGGTTCCGGACGATCTGAAGGCAGCAAAAGATTGGCTTATCATCAGTTGTTATACCGGCCAGCGTGTTTCTGATTTTATGAATTTCAACATGGAAAATATGGAAATTATACATGGAAAACCCTGTATGTCCTTTGTGCAACAAAAAACACAAAAAGATATCCTCTTGCCTTTACATCCCGTTGCATTGACAATTTTATCTCAAAATGCTAATATTTTTCCAGAAAAACTTTCTGCCCATAAATACAATCTCCAGATCAAAGAAGTCGCCAAATTGGTAGGGATAAACAATCTCGTTAAAGTGCGAAAAAGGAAGGGATTTAGGTCAGTTGAAATGCTTGTACACAAATGGGAGGCAATTGCCAGTCATATCGGACGTAGAAGTTTCGCTTCGAATTTTTACGGTAAGATCCCGACATCTTTATTAATGGAAGCGACCGGACATACCACTGAACAGATGTTTCATCGCTATATTTCTACAATTGATACCGAAAGAACCCGGTCTTTAGGACAGTATTTCGAGAAATCATATAAAGAGAAATTTTTAGTAGCATAAGTGTTTAGGTTAGAAAGTTAGTTGGTTAGTTAGTTAGTTAGTTAGTTAGTTAGTTAGTTAGTTAGTTAGTTAGTTAGTTAGTTAGTTAGTTAGTTAGTTAGTTAGTTAGTTAGTTAGAGTTCATAATGTTTAGGTTAGAAAGCTAAAAGGTGAATTGGTTAGACTTGTGTTACTCTGTTGCTGATCACTTCTTACTTACTAGTAATTAGATTGTAGTACTTAGTAATTGCAAGGTTAGAAAGTTAGATAGTGAATTGGTTAGACTTTGTATAACTCCTGTTACTTCTTTTGTTACATTGGTAATTTTATTTTTTTTAGGCGAAATAGATGCTTTTTTGTGTTAATACAGATGTTTTTTCTCATTTTTAAGTGTTTTTTGCACGTTTTTAACATAATGCTTAAAATTATTTTTTGTACATTAGTATAATATGGAATTAGCAAATATTACAAAAGAGAGACTTGTAGAAGCTCAAAAAAATGGATATACTGCAATTATTACGAAGTACAATTCAAATCCTTTAGATCCGATCTGGATCTTTGAAAAAGTAAAAAAAGATCAATTTTTTCAATTTTCAGAAAACCTTCAGGATACCTATCAGTTATGCTACCAGATTTCGGAAGCAATTGATACAGTAGAGGAATACCCTTTTATCGGAAAGGTTACTTTGCCAGATTAGGATGGAGAAGCAAAAAACGAAAAATATACTTATTTAATAAAAAAGCCGATTAGGAAAAATCCTGTCGGCTTTTTTATTTGTATATTCTGTAGGGGAATTAAAGCTAGTTCACATCTTATGTATTGTTATATTCTTTTAAAATGTCAACAAATCATGATGTTCTCAATCTGTTCTTACTTCACAGCTCTCCCTGCTAGATAAGGAAATTTTTAAAGCTAATGTAGCTATGGGGCTATCATAATCAATCTCTCAAGTTGATATCTTTTTTGTCTCCATCTCTGTCAATGGTCACAAGCTTTTCGACATTGGCCTGATCTCTATAATGCTGTTTGGCAGAACCGTAATTTGTGTTAGAGCCAGTATACCCCCAGTAGTTGTAATAATTTGTATACCCGGTGACATACGAATAGTTGTACGAATTTGTAAAATCGAAACTAGCCATGATCACATAAGTACCCGGTAGAAGATCTGCAAACTCAAAATGCCCCTCATCATCGTACACTTTTGTTTTTTTGATTGCTGTTCCAAAATTAACATCTAAAGGAACCTCAGGGATTTTTCCCTGTTTTTTTATCTTTTTATTTACCTCCACCCATTCTTCATAGTATGCTGAATTCGGGAAAAGCGTGATTTCTGTCCCTTTGGGAGCAAATTGTTTTTTCGCAGTATTGACCAAGCCTCCCAGTTTTTTACCCGTATTATCTTTCGCGTATGCTGTTCCCGTGATCACACTATTGCCTGTAGAAATCTGTTTTATCGACTGTTCTTTATTGAATTGATTTTTTATGGGTTCGTAATCCAGCTCCTCATTAATGCAAATCTCCCACATGCCATTTCCCAGAGACATTTCTCTTTGCCATAACCGGTGATCTTTTTTGTCGATTACAAAATTGTAGATGGCACCTGTGCTTTCTTCTAATACCGAGGCTAGCCAGGTATCGTGATTTCCGGTTTTAGGTGAGCGGTAAGCGTAGCTTTTCACTTCTTTAATTCTGTAGTTTGATACTAAAGTATCCGTATTATCATCATAATAAAATTGTGAGAATGTTCCTTTATAACCGACCGTAAGCGGTAAGGTCGTCATCATATTATCCGCAAGGTTGAAGTCGATAAATGAAGATGGAGTTTTCAGATTTAATATTTTATTTTTTTTCGTTTTTTTAGAATAATAATTTCCTTTTATCGTGTTTCCAAATTCGAGGTTCAATTTACTATTACTGCTTTCCGATTGATAACTGATTGACTTCAGCGTCTTAGCGTCCGCTATGGAGGTTCTGCTAACAGACCACTCATTGCTCTTGTCCGTATATTTGTAGTTGTATATTAGCTGGTTTGCGTCGTAAGTGATGTCATACGTCATAGTTCCCTTTTTAGTCCAGCTGGTATCCTTAACATAGTAAACTGTATATAGTGATTTTTGGGGCTTAAGGAACGATGTGTTAATTTCAGAACCACCCGGTGCAATTATTTTTTGACAAATTGCTATAAAGGGAAATAGAAAAATTGCAAGTATAAGGGTGCGTATATTCATGTGCGTTAAAAATCCAATAATATCGTCTATTGCAGCAAAAACAATTCCAAATATCGGACTACAGGTAAATAATGCTTTCCATATTGAATCAATAATCATCCTTTTCTGTTAGAAGTATAGGCATATATACAGATTTGTCCAAATTGATCTCATGTGCAAATCAGCTGTACTATTATCTAACATTAAAGATAAAAGTATAATCCCTCACATCACGGTGATGTGAGGGATCGTAATTGGTCAAGAACATTTATCAATTAAAAGTCTGAGCCACTTTTTTTTTAGATCTTTTTCAAGAGAGGCATGCCAAATCCAGCTGTATTCGGTGGAATCAATTTGCCTTTTTGTATCTTATATCCAGATAGATCAACATCTTCCGATGTACTTGTTACTCCTTCTATCGTGATCGTATTGCCCAGTCCGCCTGTTAGATGTGCCGTATAGTGTGTCTTAAGTAGAGAACCCCATGCGTGAGGCGATGCCTGCACACCCAATTTCTTCAATTCGGGCATCAGCTTTCTCCAGTTTGTAAAACCGAGACCCTCAATATCGGTAAGATGTACATCCAATAGTTTCTTTTCAAAAAGCTCTTGTAAAAGCTTTGGATCCGGATCGGCTTCGCCATCTGCCAATAAGGTAATTCTCCCTGTTTTTTTTATATAACTTCTCAACTTTTGATAATCTGCGACGGTTTCGTGGAATGGTTCTTCTATCCAGAATAGCTTTACTGAAGGAATTCCTTCGAGATACTGGATGAATTGGTCAACGGAGAAACCGTTGTTGCCATCCACTAAAATACCGCAATCTGGAAAAGCTTTTGCGACGGCATTGGTAACATCGATATCACGCTGTAGGCCTTCTTTATAGGGCATCCATTTGTGACCTCTACCGATCTTGAGTTTGAACTGTCGATATCCGACTCCATAATCATATCGACATTCTTCCAATATGCGGTCGATACCTGCAGGCTTTTCCGAAGGCTCGAGATCGTCAAAGTAGATCATGCCACTATAGTAATCGGTCAGGTACGGTGTTTTTCTTCCTAGTAATTCATAAACCGGTTTCTGCAATATAATACCCGCGAGATCATGGAGAGCCATGTCAAAAGGGATATGTCTGGCTTCTAAAGTTCCGATATCAGCGGCAAAAATCTCCGATACTTTTTTACCAAGCAGTTCTTTTGCGATCTGCTCTGCATCTCTTCTTGATCCGCGGAGTGAGGCCCATCCCATCGCACCTTTGTCTGTTGTGATACAGCAGATCTCGACATTTGGGCCATATCCATGCAGGTCAAGACGTGCATTTTTTCCGACAAGCCGGGGGTATTTCATCTGAACAGTGGAATACTTGATTTCCTGGATACGATGATAGGCCAATTCTTTATCCTGTGTTTTATTGTCCAGGAGAGATGTCAGCGTCATGGCTTGTCCTGCTCCATTGTACAGCGTTGCAGAGGCGATACCTAGGTTTAAGGCCTGTAAAAAAGTTCTTCTTTTCATATTTGGTTTATTTTGAGTTTAATACACTAACCAAGGATTTTTCTTCACTTTTTAACTGATTCTTTCATCAACCCATAGCAAAATGTAATGGAGGAACAATAAAAGCAGTACCATACCTGGAGCATTGACCAGAACCATTTAAGTTTATCAGTTTTTTTAATACGGTAAACGATTCAATTAAAGGATCATCGTATTTTTTGAAAGTTACATCAAAATATAAAAATCATTATAGCAGATTTGTTTCAATCCCTTTTCAAATAGTCTCATTATTATCTAAAATAAAGATGTAAGGAGCGTTATTCAATGGTTAGAAGATGCGTCAGTGAGGCCGTTAGATCTTAAGTTGCCCGTTACCTGTCACCTGTTGTTTAGGGGTATAAGTTGAGGTCGTTAATCGATGATGTGGTTAGAAAGTTAGTTGGTGATATTTTATAATTATTTTTTTTATATCTATTTAATCAGTAGTCTGTTATATTCAAAATTTTACTAAATTTAAGTTAGTAAATAACCAAGTTTCCAGTAGATGCTGATCTGATTGAATTATTGAGAACATCTTAATTTGCAAAGGTTTTAATTAATAAAGATGTAATGGCAAAACAGATTTATTGAAGGACCGGCATAATTATAAACTAAAAAAGAATTTAAAATGAGTTTAAAAACATTAATTACCAACAGTGTTGATTACAACATCTGGGTTACAGAACAATTGATAAATTGGTTGGGAAACTACCCTGTGGAATTGTTGCAAAAGGAATGTCCGTCGAGTTTTAACAGTATCGCAAAGACCGTAAAACATATCAGTGATACGCAGTTGTACTGGTCATCGATGATCCGTGAAACAGAGACACCGAGTTTTGAGTACATGGCCACAACGGTAGATATTGAACATGAAATGGAAAACTTAGTTAATGAAGCTAAACTCTTAGCCGCTTATGTAAAGGGAAATTACGAAGCGATGAACGATCCCCTGTTAATAGAGTCAGAATGGTTTTCGTCAAACTTTCCAAAGTACGAATATCTCCAGCATCTCATCATCCATACGACCTACCATCGTGGACAGATTGTAACCATCGGACATCATGTAGGTGTTTCAAAAGCACCCATGATGGACTATAATTTCTGGAACGTGATGCGGCAACAAGCTGGATAGCATGTTGTTCATGATGTCACTTTGAGATGAATAAAAGGGAATTAGATATAAGCGATCAATATATTGGACATTGGAAAGGCACTCATTGTTTGATTCGAAGTTGGCTGCCCGGACCTGATTTTTACTATGTGTCAAACACCTGTGTTGAACAATGAAAAAGTTCGATAATTTAAAGCCTCAATCCGCAGACTGAGGCTTTAAGATCTTAAACTTGATTTTATTGTTGACTTAACTCATTAAGCATAAATCATGGTGTATAACTTCCGCTATGGCTCGTCATCCCATCTTTACGCATCGCTTCAATAAGCAAACAGTTGTAAACGTAATCCCAACTTGAACTGACTTCTGAATTTTGATTCAGACCATATGGCCACCAATGCTGGCTATCGCCACTTATCACCGCATTTTGATCTGAATTGATCAATTTTAACATGTTGTTTCCATTAGCAAATTGATATTTTCCAGCACTTATTGCTTGCTGTGACCACCAGCTTGTTGTGCCTGTTCCAAATGTATGGTTCATTTCATGTAGCATCGTTCGGATATTTTGGTAAGAAGTATTTGTTCCAAATCTCATCCATCCTTCATTATTCGCATCAGCGGTAGCAACCCCGGGAACATAATTGAGGTATACATGCTTAGTCGCTGATGTATATTGATTCGCATACCAAACAGCACTGTCAATCGCTACTTGCAGGCGTGAGTATGCTGCAAGCTCTTCCGCTGTAGGGCTACTTGCTTTGTTGAATGTATACGTGACGTTACCTTTCTTAATTGTTCGAAAGGCAATATTGGTTCCGTAGCTCACCCCGGTTTCATTGATAGCATATGCGCGAAGATGATAGTTGGTCTGTGGAGTTAAATTTGCTAATCCGATTCGAAATTTGCCAATACCGTTTGCTCCGTGTGCCGATTTGTTTTGCGTGATCGTCGGATTTTCTTCTGTGCCCCAACAAACACCACGCTCCGTGACCGCTCCTCCGCCACTGCTCAAAATTTCTACGTCGTAATACGCTTGCGATGACCCGATAATAAACATCGGTGTCTGGGCGAAATTGACAGATTGTATATCTGCTGTTTTTAAAATAATCTGATCTCCGTACGCAACACCACCTTTGTTTTTGGCATATGGTCTGATGTAGTAGGTGGTAGACTGTACGAGGGAATTGAGCTGAACACTAAATTCTCCTGATCCTTTACTTACCGTAGCTTCGTGCGGATTGTTTTCAATCGTAGGGTTGGGACTTGTGTTCCAGCAAACGCCTCGATTGGTAACTAGTGCTCCGCCTTTACTGGTTACCATTCCCTTAAGCATTGCTCCGGAGGTAGTGATATTGGAAAAGGTTAATTTTCCCAAGCCTGGAAGAGCAATTCCTTCCGGATTTTCGATTTGCTTTACAGGTAAGAGATCAGATGTTGATTTGGCGCATGCTTGCACGGTTAAACCGAGCATCAGCAGATAGAAATATCTTGTTTTCATATTTTCTTTTTTTATGGTAAAACATCAAAAGTCATATTGCCAGTTATCTTGATGTATGATCCATCACTCGCTGTTCCAGGCATGTTGCCCAACAGTCCGATGGTGACGGTGCTTGCTTCGGATAAATTAAATTCCAATACAGCATCGGTTCCAGAAATAACCTTATAAGCTAAACTTGCAGCTGCTAAATTAGCCTGGTCAGGTAATTGGGTTCCCTTAGCAGCAACTAAATGGACGGTTCCGGCAGCTCCTTTGTCCAGTTTAGTAATGGTAAACCGATATTTTCCAGGTTGAAGGTTGGTCGTTTGATACATTTTTCCATTGACAATCGGAGCTAGGTTTGGCGATGGTGTAGCCCACTGCCACCATCCCGCTTCCATCGATAAACAAGCTTGGTTGGAGCGGATCTCTATTCCGCCATAGAAGTTATTGTCGGTATGTTTAAAGTTTTTTGCGGCATCATTCAATTGCCAATCTGCTGGAGTACCCCATCTGCTACCTGCCATGGCAGCAGTTTGAAAAGGGAAATTCATATTTTTTAGATAAATTTCTTTGGGCAATATCTGTGTGACATAGTTGGTGTAAAATGTATCGACACTTAAGGTATCGGGGATAAACAGGGTACGATACCGGTACGGTTTTCCAGGAAGGTAGTTTTTTAATATACTTTCACCGATATGGATAGAATCACGCTGTATGACCAGCTTTCCTGCAGTATTGGTGTACTCGACTTCTGTAAATGTTGCTCCGCTGGTCAGATCAATGCCACCCCAAGCAATGGTGGTGTTCTGATCGCCGGCAAAATATCCGGTCGTGTAGTAAGGACGGTTGAGTAAACCTGATCCATACCGTTCACCATAGGAAATACCGGTTTTAAAAACGCTGAGTGATTTGTTTCCCTGTCCATCAAAAGTGATAAATTCAAAATTATGTACCCCTTCTCTGATGGGTAAAGATAATTTTAAAGTATCTACTCCCGATGTTCTATTGATCGTAAGCTCGGTAGAATCCTGTCGATTGTCCCAATAGACTTTCAATCGTTCGATTTTTGGATCAGCCATAAATAGACCGGTGATATATACCCTTTCTTTTCCAGAATAAACTTGTATTGAATCTATTTTTCCAGTGTAGCTTATTTCTCCGTCCTTTATATATTTTTTATAATCATCACTTTTTGAGCAGCTGAAAAGATGAAGTAGTGCGACGCCAAGCAAGATGCTCTTACCTATTATTTTAATGAGTTGTGTTTTCATAATTTTTGTCTTAAAAATAAATGGTGGTCCCCGTTAGCGAGGGTCTCCATATACCTGAACTTCTGCGATTGCCATAAATGAAGAACCTTGCCAGTTTTTTGAAGTTTTTATGCGGAGATAGCGCACCTTTGGAGCACTGACATCAAAATCGAAACTAAGTCCCGAATTGGCGAGCTGGTAATCTTCATCGGTCTGCTGGCCCATCGGTAATCCTGAGGGCTTTTTGCTTTCAAAGTTTCCGAGCAGTTTCCAATTATTCCAACTGCCATCTGAAGGAGGATTGTCTGAACCCCAGATTTCGAAAGTTTTCACATTTCCACCGTAGTAATACATCCGGCCATTATTGGTGTATTCCGGATAATTCCAGATAACGATCCGACTCATTTTGGCTAAAGTTCCTGTATCAAAAGTGATCCATTGCGGACCATTGATTGTGACATCGGTAAGTGATATATTGGGCCAATTGATGATATCGCCATCCCACATTTTTGATAATCCTGTCGAGGTATACTGTTGTTTAGCATCAGTAGGTAAACTAATGGCATTATAACGGGATTTTGGCAATGCAGTTTCAAATAGGGGTGTAATGGTGGTCACCATGGTATCCGTAAAATTCATGTACTTATCGCGTATGGTGATCGCAAATTGTTTCGGATTAGGGGCAAATCCGCGAATGGTTCTATTGATCTGTTTTGTCGATGTATAAATATTGTCTACAGATGGAACCCACTCTCCTAAGGAATCCACCATGACCATAATGGTCAGATTTTTTTCCTTTTCATTATCAGCAGTTATCCGTATTCCGCCGAAGGCTCCAATTGCTTCTAAACTTCTAAAAGTATCCCAGATCGGATTTTCCAATGGAGTGACCGGGACGGTTACCGGTGTTGAACTAATTTCGCTTCGGTTTACGGTAGAGAGCTTAATATCATGAGGTTTCATATCCGCGAATCCTTCTACAAGCAACGAGTTGTTGTAATAGGATGATTTTACCTCCATTTCTTGACCAGATGCTAACGTGTAGGTCGCGCGTACATAAAGCAGATCCTGATCTTTGGGAAGTGTGTAATGGATACGGGCTGCTCCCGGTAAATTTTCGACCTGGACATTGCTTACCGGTTGTGGAGCAGCAGCATTAGTTACCTGAGCTGTCTTAAACTCCTCCTTACAACTACTCAATGCTGCTGTCAGCAGGAGTAATGTGAAAATATACAGTTTTGTTTGATTCATGTTCATAATTATCTTGTATCAGCTATAATGAAATAAGGGCTACCAACCCAAATTTTGCATCAGTGAAGGGTTTACGGTTAATTCTCCTTGTGCGATCGGCCAAAAGTAATCACGTGGGGCGACGAATGTTTGTGCATATAGCGTGCGTAAGCGGTAGTAATCACTGGTCACCTCTTGGTTAACACTCCATCCCGTGATATTTTGGTTGAAATAATTAACCGCCAATTTCCAACGGCGGAGATCCCAATAGCGCTTTCCTTCAAATACCAGTTCGATCATGCGTTCACGCTGAATGATTTCGCGTAGACCATCTTTCGTATTTGGTTTGCTGGGATTGGTTGAAAATGAACTCCAGGATTCGACGATACCGGCCAATCCCGCACGTTCACGGATGCGGTCCAAATAGGTGTAAACTTCTGTAGATGGTCCATTGGCTTCATTTATGGCCTCGGCATACATCAGGTAGATATCACTCAAACGGATCGTTGGCCAAGGGTATGATTTGTAACTCACGCCACTGCTGGCAAAAGCTTGTTCCCAGTTAACCAGTTTTTTTAAGAAATACCCTGTTTCATTGATCCATCCGTGATTATTTGCCCCTGCAGGTTGATTGAGTTTTGCCTGTACATAATAAGTATCCTCATCGGATAAGCTCTTGGTGTCAAATTTAAACCAGATACCGCCATCAAAACCTAATGATGCATAAAATCGCGATTCACGGTCATAATTTAGCCGAGCTGTCGTATAGCCTTCTTTAATATGAAAGCGTTCTTCATTCTTAGCTGTTCTTAACGTAAATCGATTGGTAAAGTCCAAGGTTTTATCTTCATTGATGGGTACGCCATTTTTGGTGTAAAACATTTCCGCAATTTTGATCGGTGCGCTTAAATGCTGTCTTGCAGTACCTACTACAGCATCAATGGTGAGTAATGGCATGGCATCACGCTGGATATTCCAAGCTTGATAATTAGGATTTGCCCAGATGTGCTCGGAAGACCAGCGCTCATTGAAACCTAAGTTTATACCCAGTACTTGTGCAGTTTCATCACTCATCTTAAACTGTCCATATTCCGTTTTCCGAAAGGGGAAAAATGTGATACCGGCTGATTCTGCCGCTGTAATTGCGGCTTTGGCCGCTTCGGCGGCACGCGCCCATTTAGAAGCATCATATACGGGATTAAAAAGAGGTTCCCCGTCCTTATTACGGACTGTCTGAAAATCTGAATTACCATTGAATAAGGGACTGGCAGCGGTCAACAAAACTTCTGCTTTTACCGCTTGAATAATGGGCTTGGTGACGCGGCCTAATTCAGAAGCCTGATCCGGAATGATCAAGGGAACAGCACTGTTTGAAGCCGAGTCTAATAATGATACGATGTAGTTCACGACTTCGTCGACAGGTCGTTGTGTTACCCGTACTTCTTGCTGGTTTGCATCCAAAGGAATATTGGTACGTGCCAAGGGTATTGGGCCATATTGGCGCATCAAGATATAGTGGTAGTAGGCTTTTAAAAACATGACTTCTCCAATCCATCTCGAACGATCTTCACTGGATAAATCGGGTACTTTCGATGTGTTAGAAACATTTTCTAAAAAGATATTGCAATCACGGATAGCGGTCCACATGCCGCTTCGCCAGGTATCTACTAAGGGAGCATTCACATTTTGCCCTCCACGTGCAATGCGCCAATTATTGGCTGGATAGATCTCGCGCTGCGCTACAGGAATCCATACTTCATCGCCTGCTAAAAAACCGGTATTGCTCTGCGCATCGGCATTGTTGGGTAGCCATGCATAGCAGGTAAATAAGAATTTTTCAGCTTCGTTGCGCAATGAAAACGCATTGTCTATAGTCGCGACATTGTCGGGAACGACATCAATATAATCTGCACATGCGGAAAAACCGATGGTACTAACAGATAGATATATGAGGTAGCGTTTTATCTTTTTTATCTTTAAATTTTTCATTTGGATAATTTTTTATAAATAATCATGAGTTGCTTGTCTGCAATCGAGACGATTGCGCAGGGTTCAATTGATGGGATCCCGTACTGCAGTTCATGAGCGTTTTATCATTTTGTAATGTTTAAAAACCAAGCTGCAAGCCAATGTTATAGGTGGCTTGAATCGGATAACCGATACCTCGTCCACCCATTTCTACGTCCCACATTTTAAAGGAACTGATCGCGAATAGATTCATTCCATTAGCATAAATCCGTAGATTTTTTGCTTTTAGTCTATTCATTAAACTTTCTTTGAACGTATAGCCGATTTCAACAGTTTTTAATCTTAAGAATGATCCATTACGCATCCACCATGTGGATCTTTGGTTGTTGTTGGCAACAATATTTTCACTTAATCTTGGCCAGAAGGCATATAGATCTCGATTTTCTTCACTCCAGTAGCTATCAGCGATCACGCTTAGAAGTCCATTTTGAGAACCTCCGTTGAGGTAGAAGGGAGAGATGTTTTCAGGATTGATAAAGAATGAAGATCTTGCTGAACCTTGAAAATAGAAGCTGAAATCTAGACCTTTACCGCCCACTGTACCTCCAAACCCATAAATCAGTTCGGGTGTGGTTGGGTAGCCAATGGCTACACGATCTAAATCGGTAATTTGGCCATCGCCATTGATATCTCTGTATTTGATATCACCCCCTAAATAATCAATACCGGGTTTGCCAAATTGAACGGGAGAATTTAATACTTCCTGATCGTCTACAAAGAGTCTTTCAGCTATATATCCGAATTCTTGTGAGGCGGAGGTTCCGACAGTATAGCGTCCAGGCTCTTGATAAGCCGGTTCATCAACGATCAAGCGTTTACTCACGGCATAGGTTAATGTGCTTCTTCCCTGAAGATACCAACCGTTCATCAAGTTTTTATTATAGCTCAATGTCAGATCCATACCTTTGCTTTCTGCTTTATTGGTATTTGCCACGATAGGGGCTCTCAGACCCATTGTACTGGGGATATAAGACCGATTTGTGAGTATATTGCTTCGGATTTGTTTATAAATGTCAATATTTAATTCAATAGCATTAAATAGACTCAGATCCATACCGAAGTTGGTCTGACGAGATCGCTCCCACGTGATGGCTTCATTGGCATATCGGTTGATCGCAATAGTAGGTCTCTTATAGCCCCCCAGTTCTCCGAAAGAAATTTCACCGGCATTCATGTTAACTTCTGAAAGATAGAAGAAACGATCCTGTGCTCTACCGATCTGATCATTTCCGGAATATCCATGCGTAGCACGTAGTTTGAATTTATTGACCACGTCACGTAGTGGTTCAAAGAACGATTCGTTTGAGATATTATAAGATAGACCAAAGGAAGGGAAAAAACCCATGCGTCTTGCTTTTGCAAATCGCTCGGATCCATTATAACCGAAATTAAATTCGGCTATATAACGATCATCAAAATTGTAGGTAAATCTACCCGATAGACCGATATTACGGGCTGGTAAAGACAATTGTAAAGATCCGGCATTGCCACTTAATGAATTTTGAAGCAATCCAATGAGGGTGGCTCCGACATTATGCTTGCCAAATCCGCGGTTGTAATTGGCAATAGCATGCGCATAAAACATCGAATTGACCTCTTTGTCAGACTCCGAATAATCGAGATATTCTGTTCCAACAGGGCCTATTGAACCTTGAGATCCGTCGTTCATGACACGCAGTGTCAGGTCGCCATCAGCATTTGATGATGCGGAGTAATAAAATGGATTGTACCTTCTGCTCACTTCAAAATAAGCATAGCGTTTTAAGTAGGTCATCGCAGTTAAGTTCAGACCTGGTACGATAGCACTTAAGTCTTGACGTAATTCAATCTGTGGCATAATGGTCGAAGTGTTGAATTCCTGATAGCCACGTACCATTTCGGCATAAGGATTCACAAACAGACCCCCGTTTCGATTTAGTGCATTTCCAAATAGCGGATGGTTCATGTAAGGCATATACGAAGACGGATATAGCGCCGGAAACATCACTGGATTTGACCATATTGCGCGTCTAAAGGTGACGGCACCACCATTGATACGGTTGTTATTCTCGTCCAAACCACCTATAGGGCCGTTATAATCATCAAATTGGGCGTAGACCCGTACAATCCCTGTAGTGCTGGGAGTAAAGTTGATATCGACATTGGAGCGGACCGAATAGTTTTTCAATTTAATGTTGTTATTGAAATTGTTGATGCCATCAACCTTTAGAATTCCGTTGTCGATATTGTACGTTCCTGCTAAGTAGTACCTTGCTTTGGCACCGCCTCCTGAAATATTTAAATTGTTTCGCTGATTGAGGGTATAATCTTTGATCAGCTGATCAATCCAATTATTATTAGGATAAAATAGCGGGTTATCTCCAGCGCGAGTATGATCGATTTTACTTTGCCAATAGGGCAATCCCTGGCCACTCGAAGCATCTGCAGGTCGTGTCAGATAAGCTTCATTGGCCATTTCCATATACCGAATGTTATCGGCAAATTGAAAATTTCTGGTATTGGTGGAAATGTTGTTTTCTGAACGAAATTCAAATTTTGTTTTTCCTTCGGAGCCTAGTTTTGTGGTGATCAGTACGACACCATTCGCACCGCGTGCGCCATACATCGCGGCGGCATTGGCATCACGTAGGACTGAAAAGCTGGCAATGTCGTCCGGTTGTAAACGTGCCATATCGGTTGGGGATGATTCGACATTATCTATCAAGATCAGCGGATCTTGCTTACCAGTCCCAAATGTACCCAGCCCTCTGATAAAAAAATTGGCGTTATCAGATCCGGGTTCTCCACTGCGCTGAAATGCAATCATACCAGCCACACGTCCTGCTAGCATGGTCGTCAGGTTACTCGTTGGCCCTTTTAATTCTTTTGGATTGATCGTCGTTACTGAACCCACAACGGATGTTCTTTTTTCGCGTTGCCCAAAACCGGTGACAACTACATCTTCTATCACATTCTCATTCATCTGAAGTATGACATCCAGTAAGATGGTATTATTGGATTCAACTTTTTTTTCTGTTAATGCTATTTCTTGACGTGTATAGCCTACACTTGTAAAAACCAAGGTTGCGGTTTTACTGGCACTAATAGCATACATCCCCTGTGCATCTGTCAGTATTTTTGATTCGCTACCTAGAACTCCTACAGTAACCCCTTGTATTGGGGTGCCACTACCCGAGACCTTTCCCGTCACACGGACTTGTTGAGCGGTGGCAACATAGCAGCTTAACGTCATTAGAAATATCCAAATTCCAAGACGCTTTTTAAGCACTTTACCTCTTTTCATTAATAATTAGTTTGGTTATAAATTGGTGAGTATTTTTACTCGATGTACAATTATCGCAACTATCTTTTGATTAAATTGGGGGGGATTTGGTCAAAAATAAGGGGGGAAATCAGCATCATCGGTATGTTTAGATTTTCATATGAAGATTTTCTCTATCTCACTTTTACGTGCTAAATGGTTTTTTTAGCTGTTTAGAAGACTGGGGAGACCTATTTCTCTAAAAGACAGCTAAAATTGGTTTTATAATTATTAAATGTTAATTTAACACTTGTAAAAAGTCTGCTTTTTACACAGATTTATACCTATACAAACCAATCATTTACGCCAATAATTATGAGGTACAACTTATTATGCCTTCTTATTTTTTTATTGCTATGTTTTGATATGCGAGCGCAGTCATCCATCGAATATCTGGGGATTGATCATGGCTTGTCCAATGATTTTGTGACCGATATTTATCAAGATAGGGATGGATTTCTGTGGTTTGGAACTTTTAATGGCCTCAATCGTTTTGATGGCTATGAATTTAAGATTTTTAAAAATAATCCATTGGCGAATAAATCCCTTCCCGACAATCGAATCACCGATATTCTTGAGGATCAAAGTGGTAATCTCTATGTTGCAACCAAGGGCGGATTGGGTTTTTTTGACATGGATCGCAACCATTTTACTCGGATAGATCTTGTTAGAGGCGGGGCGGAAGTGCAACCCATTGATTTTTCCATCCATCAGCTGGAGAAAGATCAGGATGGTCAACTCTTTGCGACTTCAGGAAAAGCGGGTTTATTGGTGATCAAGAAGACCGGAAAAGGTCTCAGGGCGCATACTGTCCCATTGTATATTTCAGGAAAAGAAAGTGATCAAGCATACAGTGTCAGTTCAATCTGTAAAACTTTCGATGGAAGATTAATGCTTATGATACATGGGGTGGGCTTAGCGATGTATGATCGTAAAAACAACGGTATTCAAGTTCTTGTACAGGGAGATTTTAATGCAACATTGATGACTGCTTCTAGTGATGGAGGTATTTGGTTTTCAAATGGCTGGTCGGTCACTCACTTTGATTGCCATGCTAATGCCTTTCAGTATTACGGTTTGGAAAATGGCCTCAGTAATAAGCGGATTGTTAATCTTTATTTTGGCCAGGATCGTAAAATTTGGGTATGCACGGATGGTGATGGCATTCAGAAGATTAATATGGACACCAAAAAAATCGAGAAGAATACGGGATTTGATGAAAAAAAACTTGCGGGCAATGCTGTTGTTGCTATATACGAAGATACTCAGGGACGCAAATGGTTAGGTACGATTCGCGGGGGAGTGAATGTGATCGATCCGCAGAAGGGTAAATTTCAATTGGTTAAACATCATTCCCAGGATAACCAGACGAGTGCACGAGATTTTATTTCTGTGCTGGAGCAAGCAGATCATGATCATATTTGGGTCGGTACGGACGGTTCTGGTTTATTAAAGTGGAATATAAAACAGAAAGTGTTTGTTCCGTACCCCAATTCTTCACGGCTTTTATCAGAGCGTGCATTTGTCACGGGACTTATTCAGGATGATCATCATCAATTATGGATCGGGACATATGATTCCGGTATTTTTAAATTAGATATGACTAGCGGTCAAATCAAATCATATACCTGTTATTATCCTCAAACCGAATATGTCAATGCAGCCTCTTGGCGTTTGTTTAAAGATAGCCGAAAACGCATCTGGGCATCGACTTTAGGCGGAGGAGAGGTTTATCTTTTTGATGTAAGGGAAGATCAGTTTAAACCTTTGAACTTACCGATATATGATGTGCTTACTTTTTTTGAAGAAAGGGAAGATATCCTCTGGATGGGTTCCTGGTCCGAACTGATCCGCTTGGATCTGCAAACAAGACAATTTAAAACATATGCAGTGGGTACACCTGTACGGTTTATCAAGCAGGCTGATCGTCATCATTTATGGATAGGCACCGAGGGGGGCGGGCTACGTTACTTTAATATAGCGACGGGTCAATCTAAAATTTACACAGAAAAAGAAGGATTGCCAAGTAATACCTTATTGAATGCATTAAAAGATGATTTTGGCAATTTGTGGATATCGACTTACCATGGTCTATCGAAATTTGATACCAAAACGCGCTTATTCCAAAATTTCTATAAATCCGATGGATTGCAAAGCAATCAATTTAATTACAATGCCGCGCTGAAACTGTTCGATGGACAATTGGTGTTTGGAGGTATTCGAGGATTCAATTTGTTTCATTCCCGTGATCTTTTGGTGCATGCAGTCTTTCCTCCACTCAAATTGACGCAACTCCAGATTAATAATAAACCATATGGAGCTGATAAGCATTATGGTACAGATCCGCTGAATGAGGTTAGTAAATTGACCATTCCTTATAGCCAGGCGGTATTATCCTTTTCATTTGCCGCATTAGATTATAGTTTTTCGGATCGGATTAAATATGCTTACTTTCTTGAAGGTTGGGATAAGGACTGGAACTATGTAGGTAATCAGCGAGCAGCATATTATTCGCACCTTAAAGAAGGAATTTATACTTTAAGGATTAAATCGACAGATGCAAATGGTAATTGGAATTCAAGTGAGCGAACTATTTTGATCCAGATCTTACCGCCATGGTGGCGTACAGGCTGGGCGTATGCAGGCTATGGAATGGCTGTTGTTGCCGCATTATATCTTTATTTTCTGTATGTACGGCATCGCGCATTGTTGTTAACCAAATTGAAGACTGCTGAATTTGAACGCGATAAGGAAAATGAACTGACAGAGAAAAAGGTTACATTTTTCACGCATATCGTGCATGAAATACGTACACCACTTACCCTTATTATAAATCCAATCAAAGAATTGCTGAAGGATAACAAAGATCAGATAACAGATTATGAAGAACTTCAGGATGTATATCGTCATTCCAAGAGATTGCTGAATCTGGTTGATAAATTATTGCTCTTCAGAAAATCCGAAGGAAACTTTGATGAATTATCTCTTGTTCATTTGGATATCGTACGTTTGGTTAGAGAAGTTTTTCTATGTTTTCGGCAGATTGCACAGTCGCAAAATATAAGCTATTCGTTGGAAACGGATATCGAATCTTATCCATGTTATGGGGATCTTGAAAAATTGGAAATCTGTTTTTTTAATCTCTTGCAGAATGCCTTAAAATATACACAAGATGGTGGTATGGTGACCGTACATCTGAACAGGTCGGTTACAGGTATTCGCATTGAAATATCGGATTCGGGCAAGGGTACTCCGACTTTGCTGAAGGAAGATATCTTTAAGCCGTTTCAGCGTGATTTCTCTTCTTCCAATACGGTAAAGGAAGGTTTTGGAATAGGCCTATTTTTAGTCAAAAAATTTGTGGAAATACACCAAGGTGAAATCAGTTATCACCCCAATGCTGATCGAGGTATGACTTTTTGTGTTGATTTGCCCCAGCATGCTATTCTGAATGATGAGGATCATATTTTAGAAGTTTCCAACAGTGCTTTTTCTTCCCGGGAAACGATGGGGCTAAATGATCCGGTTATGACAGAAAAGGCCGACCGTAACAATAGTCATTATGTCGAGGTTTCAGATCGATTGATCCCGATAGAACGAGAAATCATCCTATTGGTAGATGATCATGCTGATATTCGAAATTATATCTATAAACTGTTTCAAGATAGGTTTCATATCGTACAGGCTGAAAACGGTGAGCAGGCAATAGCAATTTTACAAAAAATAGAACCGCATATCATCATCAGTGATATTATGATGGAAGGAGGTACGGGGATTGATCTTTGTCATAAAATTAAGAAGAGCAATCAATGGAGTCATATCCCTTTAATTCTTTTGACGGCAAGTTCGTCATCCGAAATAAAGCTGAAGGGGATTGAAGGGGGGGCTGATGATTATATTACTAAACCTTTTGATAAAGATATGCTGGTGGCACGTGTGGACAATCTGATTCAGAATAGGAATCGTCTGCATGAATACTTCCATAGCCATATAACGTTGCAATCGAATGACCACAAAATTCCGGTTGAATACAAAGAGTTTTTGGAGAAAGTGATCCAAGCGGTTGAAGCACACTTGTTGGAAGAAGATTTTACGGTAAAAGTGCTCGCCGAAACAATGGGTATGAGCCATTCAAATCTCTATAGACAAATTAAAGCGATATCAGGAAAATCTGCTAACGAATTTATCCGGTACATCCGACTTCGTAGGGCGGCGCAACTTTTAATTACGACCAAAGCGAATGTCAATGAATCTGCTTATCAGGTGGGGTTTCGGGATGTTAAACATTTTAGACAACAGTTTACGAAGCTTTTTGGCTGTACACCATCAGAATATCGAAAACGCTATCCTCATTTAAAGAAATCCTATGCGCTAGATGGACTACTGACTCATTAAGATCTGTGTCGATGAGAATGGATGACTGTGGAAATATATGGACCATCAAAAGTTTAGATGGTTCATCATGAGAAAGTGAAGTAAGTTATGTTAAATAACCATTTAAAGATAAATCACGTTTCTTTTGCTGAGATTGGAAGATAGGTATTCAACTAGCTTGGATCAACTCCGTTGGGATCCTAGTTCTTTTCCTAACCTCAGATTGATTTTTTGTATAAAAAAAGTACCATACTGCTGGTATGCAGTATGGTACTTCAGTATGTTTAATTTGTTGCTCCTTGATTGGCCATTAATGGCCAGCCCGGATTTTGGTATATACTTGACGATTCCGGCGAGCCGTCTGGTGAAGTTATGGTAAAGTGGCTCATCGCAATTGGATTTAAATAATGTGCACTGATCCATTTATACCCGTCGAGGACTAAATTGGTTGCCGCTAAGTTGATGCGGTAAGGTCTAAGATAATTACTTTCAGACTGCAGGGAAACATTAGCTGTTTTTCCTGAAGTATTTGGCTGTATCAACGATGAAACTCCTTTTTCATCTTTATACCATTCTTGCATAGGTCCCCATATTTTCATGCCTTCAACAATATAAGGTTTTGCCGCAAGTTGGTCTAATGCTCTCCAGCGTTTTAGATCTGCAAAGCGCATGCCCTCAGCAACTAATTCCAAGCGTCTTTCTCTCCGGATATTATATAAAACTTTATCCGATAATAATTGTCCGGCAGAATAGGCCCCGAAATCACCTTTTGCTTCCATATTCATATCGGTATTATTGACCGTATTCATATAGTCGGTGTTGACTCCAGCACGCTCCCTAATTTGCGTCCAGTATGCCTGCGCCTTAGCATTGACCGAACCATTTTTAAGGTAACTGGCTTCGATATAATTTAAGTAAGCTTCAACGGCTCTGAATACAATAGAACCGGTGGTGCTTGTTGCACCTTCGGATTGTGCAATCAGGTAATTGAACCCTTTCTTAAGGGCATAACCTGTTACATATCGAGTTTCAGCAATACCCAAAATATCCGGTTTTCCCTCTACGATATCTTCCCCATTGGTATTCTTTCGATCGGTATAGCTTAACTCTCCCGGAGCTTTCATAAAGATCTGTAAACGGTTATCGCGGTCAATCTTTACATCGCTGATTAAATTATCGCCCTTATATCCTGAAGTTGCAGCATAAATCGGTAATCCATTGGCCATGGTAAAGTTTTCGACTAATCCTTTTGCATATCCCGAATTCCCTGCATTTCTGTTCATGTAATGGTTTACAGTATGCGTAACATTTAAAGGTAGGCTATATTGCCTCCAAAGAAGCACTTCACTATAAGCATTTAGGTCAAAATCACCAAACATCTTGAAATAAGGATTATTGGATGAATTAAAGCCATTATCTTTTGTATTGTTTACCAAAGCCACCCCATCTGCTACCAACTGCGCAGACTCCATGGCCTGTGTCAGGAAGTAGTCGATTTCCTGATCGATGTTCATGGCGAAATTAGCATTTGATTTTGCTCCTGGCCATCCCGGTCCGCCTGGTACTAAAGCAGTTCCTTTATGGTATTTCAACCAGGTAGCTTCATGCAGTGCCACACGGGATTTTAGCAATAGTGCTGCATTTTTGGTGATCCGAGTTTTTCCGGAAGCAGTTGTTGTACTGAGTAAAGTAGCCGCTGAATCCAGATCTGCGATGATAAAACGGGCAACTTCGTTTCGCGGTTTACGAGTAGAAATGACGGTTAATTCCTCCAGATTATCTTTTACGGTATTTTTTAAGATGGGGAAATCTCCCAATGCCTGTACTTTGTTGAAGTATTCATAAGCCCGTAAGAAATAGGCTTCACCGATGTAATGCTCAATATTGAGCTTATTGCCGGTTATGCTGTTACTTTTCCATTTGGGAAGTACCGATTCGAGGAAATAATTGACCTGACGGATATTCGTAAAATCCCAGTCTCCACCTGTAGCGCCTACCCGCCATTCGCCAGGTACCCAACGTGTCGCATAGCCCGAAGTCACTTGATTGTCTGTCCCGTTATCATTAGCAAATGTACCCAATCCCCAACCTCCATGTGTTGGGAAATTGTAACGGGTAATGGTATATGCCGCGAGATCAGCTTCTGTATTTAAGTACTCTGAGGGTGTTACATCGGACAAAGGTGCTCTATCCAAATATTTATTACAGGATAATAATGTACTAAAGGCAAGTACCGCTGCGCAGAGTTGTTGTATCTTATTTATATAGCTCTTTTTCATTATTCAAATCATTAAAAATTCACACTTAATCCAAAAGAATAGATGGTTGAGAACGGGTATGATTTACCATCGTTCCATCCTCCTAAACCTACCGTCTCCGGGTCAAATACTTTTGCCATTTTTGTAAATGTCAATAGATTCTCTCCGGAAGCATATACACGGATTTTTGATAGTCCGATCTTTGATAATAAAGCAGGGTTGAAGGTATAGCCGAGCTGCGCATTTTTTAACCGTAGATAAGCAGCATTCTGTATATATCGTGTCTGGGTCTGCTGGTTCTTTTGGGTGTTGAAATAAGGTCTTGGAAGGTAGGCATCGGTGTTGATCCCCAGCACATCGTTCTGTACCATCACTGAATTCTCGTCCCTAAAGAAATCCATGTTTTCCTGGAAACCTGCCGATTGCCACATACCGCCATTGGCACCCCAGAAATAAGGTCCGTTGGGCACGTGATCCCGTTTTCCAATTCCCTGAAGAAATACCCTAACGTCAAATCCTTTATAATTGGCAGTAAGATCTAAACTGTATCTAAAGCGGGGTAGGCTATTGCCGATAATGCTCATATCACCTGGATTGGCCAAGGTACTTGCTCCATTATTTACCTGTCCATCTCCATTTTTATCCAAATACATAACATCTCCTGCTTGCCATTTGGTAGCGAAAGATTGTTTGGTATTGGCAATATGTGCATCCATCTGCTCCTGAGTCTGTGCGATACCTAGCGTTGTGTAACCCCAGATCTCTCCGTTCTTTTTACCGTTGTACCATTGGGTAAAATTTCCGGTTGAATTAGGGTATTTGGTGATGGTCTGTTGATCGTCTGATAATACAGCACGTACGCCATAGTTGAAATCTCCGATATCGTCTTTCCATGAAAGTTCAACTTCAAACCCTTTAGAGTACATTTCTGAATTATTGATGCGAGGTACCGCTGTTCCTAAAATCGCAGGTAGATCGGGTGCTGGACCAATCATGTCATAGGTATTTCTTTTATAGAGATCAAATGCGAGTCCTAAGCGATTGTTGAGAGCCGCGACATCCAATCCCAGATTCCAGCTGGAAACACGTTCCCAGGTTAAAGAAGAGGAGATTAAATTTGGAGCACTTGCCGAATTTGGTTTCACACCATTGAGTAACCAGCTACCCTGTCCAGCTGTAACCGGCATGATGGAATAGAAAGGATACCAGTTGTCTGTTCCTTGATTCCCTAGTTCTCCATATGATCCTCTAAGTTTGAATAAGGATATTTCAGATTTTAGAGGCCAGAAGGCTTCGTTGGAGATATTCCAGCCTGCAGAAAATGAAGGGAAGAGATTCCATCTTAGGTCTTTCGGAAATCGGGATGAACCATCATAACGGGCATTTAATTCCAAGAGGTAACGGTCTTTATAGCTATAATTGACCCGGCTAAAAAATCCTGCAATAGCCCAGTGCTGATAACCACCATTGGTTTTCGGATCTAATGTTGCGGTATTTAACGTAGGGATATCGTCTGTGATCAAACCACTCATATTACCGCTTAGCGTTCTGTACTTATTCAATTCTGAATTGAATCCTGCCAGAACTGTAAACTGGTGGTCTTCGGCAATATTGAAACTATAGTCTGAAAATAAATTGGTACTGAAGTATTCATCTTTTCGAGCAGTTTCCCCGACACTGGTTCCGCCAGCACTGTTGTATCCGACCGGAACAAGGAAAGGTTCTTTGTTTACTGCATAAGCATAAGCTTTTAAGATTTCCCCGTGATCATTCCTATTGGTGATTCTGTAATTGACATTACCGGTGATATTCCAACCTTTGACCGGTTGATATTTTAACTGGATCTGCTGATATAAAAAGTCTTTTTGGTAGTTGGTACGTCCTCCGTCCAGTAATTGATTTATTTCTGAAGGTTCTGAAAAGAATCCATTATCATCGCGTACAGGAACTGTTGGCCAGCGTCGGGCTATATTATGATAATAAAGGTCATTCATATGCGTTGCTTTATCAAAATCTTCTCTTACAAACCGGGTATTTGTTAATAGATCTAGCTTATCGGAAATTTTGATATCTAATTTTGTAGCAAATGAAAAACGTTTGAAATTATCGTTTGCATATTTATTTAAACCATCCTGATCCATATAATTCAGTGAAGAATAATATTTAACACGGTCTGATCCACCGTTCACACTCATGGTATGTTCATGTGAAGTGGAGAAGTTTTTATAAAATTCTTCAAACCAGTTGGTATTGGCGTTCGATCCGGTATAGTACTGCCATTTTCCATCTGCACCCGCTGTGGAGACGGTACTGATTTCTCCATTTTGATAGGCAATGATTTTATCAAGGACAGTTTGTGAAAATTTGGCCGCTTCGCCATCATTCGCTGCGACTTCATTGTAATAGTAAGCAAATGTTTTAGAATCCAGCATGGTTGGTAAACCTCGTGGTGCACTTAACCTGATATTGTTGTTGTAATTAACCACCGGTTTTCCGATTTTCCCTGCTTTGGTTGTAATTAAAATAACACCGAAAGGAGCTCTAGAGCCATATATAGCGGCTGAAGCAGCATCTTTTAAAACGGATATATTTTCGATATCCTGCGGATTTAGCGCATTCATATCGCCCTCCATTCCATCGATCAATACCAATACAGATGAAGAGGAACCAACACCAATTGTACCTGCTCCGCGTATATTGACACTCATGGTTTGGTTAAGTTCGCCACCTAGACCAGCAGTTTGCAGATTTAGGCCCGGTACCATTCCTTGTAGGGCCTGTCCTAAGTTTTGCACAGGTCTGGACTCAAGTTGCTTTGCGCTGACCGTAGAGACGGAACCCGTCAAATTTATTTTTTTCTGTGTGCCATAGCCAACGACGACAACTTCGTCCATGGCAGAAGCGTCCTCCTCCAAGGTGATACTCATCTGCGCTGAAGCGATATTTTCGATTGTTTTAAAGCCTACATAACTAAAAATTAAGGTTGATCTGGAATCTTTTACGGTTAATGTGAATGTGCCATTTTCATTTGTAGTTGTACCATTATTTGTCCCTTTTTCTCTGATGCTTACTCCCGATAAAGGACTGTTGCCAGATTTATAGACTTTACCGGAAACAACCAATTGTGTTTGTACAGGTTCTACGATCACGGTTTTGACGGTTTCCAATTTAGGCTTTATCAAAATTGTATTGCCGTTCCATTCGTAATCAAAGGGCTGTTCTGCTAATACCAGTTCCAGGGTACGTTGTAACGGCAGTCTTTTTATATCTACAGAAACAGGTTTTGCTTTGCCGATTAATTCAGTATTATAGACCATCCTGATTCCTGTCTGTTTTCGAATACTGACGAGTACTTCTTTTAAGCGGGCTTCTTTTACGCTTAAGCTTATTTCTTGCGACAGTACATTGGCGGAAACCTGTAAGCTCACAATAATAAGGAAAGTTGTTATTTTCATTTTTAGGAAAAAACCATTACATAAGATTGCAGGGATTTCCTTCAAAAAAATGAAAAATAATTCCCTACAATGCATCATTTTATTTATACATTTGTTCATTAGGTGATTGATTAGTAATACTTTAAGTTTATTTGGTTACCTTTTAATTGGTTCAGTTGCATGGCGGTGCAACTGGATTTTTTTGTTTTTAGGTATTTGTTTAGTTGTTTTTTATCATAGGCATATTTTTAAGTAGGTTTTGAATGGATAATTATTTTTCAACTTTTATCGTATTTTGCTCGAATTGGAATTTGACCGGTCCTGTCTTTTCCAGCATTTTCAATACATCTGAAAGTCGTACCTGCTTGGATAATTGTAGTGTATAGCGTGTTCTTGGAAGTGAATTATAATCCACTTTTACATCATACCATCTTGCAATGACACGTAATATGGACGCCAGTTCTTGATCTTCAAATAGAAAATCACCATTTTTCCAAGCCATAACAGATTCTATATCGGCTATGCTCTGTTTTGATAGGCCAGAATGATAATCGGTCGTCACTTTAAAATTGGGCCTCATGAGAATGGTTTTTTCATCTTTTCCCTGTAATGATCGAAGTGCAATTTGCCCCTCTAGCAGGGTAGTTTCTGAGTAGCTTTCATCTTGATAAGCATTTACATTAAAATGGGTCCCTAAAACCTGGATTTCCTGCATACCGTGCTGCACAGTAAATGGAACTTTTTTCTTTGCCACTTCAAAGTATGCCTCGCCCTGCAGCTTTACTTTTCGTTGGTGGTTAAAATCTAAATTGTATGTGAGAGCAGATGCTGCATTTAACCAGACATGTGTTCCGTCTGGAAGTAAAACTTCATATTTGCCCCCACGAGGTGTTTCTATGCTATTGGTACCTTTCAATCCTTTTGCTTTTGTATCCGCAATGATATAGAGGAGCTGGCCATCATTATTGCTTTTCACCGTCAATCCTTTTTCTTTTAACAATGTCCGATTACTGCTATTGCGATCATCAAGTGAAATAATGGTTCCATCCGCAAGTCTTAAGATGGCTTTATTCGTTCCTGGCATAATCTGTTCAGCTTGTTGAGAAAATTCTACTTGAGAAATATTTTCAAACTTTTGATTGAAATAAAGTATTCCAGTGATGCTCAGCATGATTATTACTGCCGCAGCTACCGGCAACCATCGTTTCCAATTTATAAACCTGCTCTTTTGAAAATAGATTTGATTTTCAATCTTGGATAAAATCGCCAACCGGCGCTCATCTGTAAAGAATGCTTCGTCCAATTCTTTTCCCTTACCATAGGTCTCATGAAATCTGGACAATAGCTGTTCTTCTTCGAAAGATGTTTCACCTGCGAGATACCTATCCAGTAATGCTAGAATTTCTTTTTGTGTCAAAATTTATGGTTATATGTATATATGAGTAAAAGGGATGATCTATCCCTAGGCAAAAATTGATTTTTTTTAAGGATGGAGTAGAAGAACCATAAATAACTCCACGCTGAGGGTTTTTCCCAGATTACTCCTTAAGAATAGTAGCGCATTTGATATATGATATTCAACTGTTTTCGTGCTAATGGCCAATTTTTCAGCAATTTCTTTATGTGAAAGATGCTCCAGACGGCTTAACTTAAAAACTTCTTGGCAACGGGAGGGAAGTGCATCGATGATCTGATTGATCTGTTGATCGAGTTCCTTATATTCCAATAGTTCTTGATTGCTATCGGTGCTCAGCGTATCCATAAAATTTACAATATCTTCTGTAATAGTATTACGTCTCAATTGTCTCAGTACCTCATAACGTACAGATGCGTATAAATATGATTTTAAAGATATTTTAATGAACAGTTTTGAACGGATTTCCCAGAGGTTAACAAATACTTCCTGAATGGCATCTTCGCATTTGTCATGGTCCTGCAATATACGGTAACTGGATTGGTATAAGTTTTTCCAGTACTTATTGTATATAGCGGTAAGTGCTGAATGGTCATTATCCCTCAACTTTATCAATAGCTCGTCATCCCCAAATTGAGTGTTTTTCATAAAGCGGTTTTCTAGACACCCAATATATGTAGTATTTTTATAAATCACAAATTATGTAGTACATAATATAAGGTTTAGGTAGCTTGTTATTGCTTTGAAACCTAGTTTTTTATAGGTTATAAATGAACTGATATGAACGATGAGTCAATGTTCATATCTCGATTAATTTCTAGAGATACCGTCTGATATGGATTGTTATACTCAACTTAATAATTCTCCATCGTCTCCAAGTTCGTTTTGCCTTTATGGTCAAACATAATGTTATGTTAACACAGTCTTAACCCGCAATTGATCTTGCATGCGTAGTATTGCAACAGTTTTAAACAATCCTGCAATTGCTTGCTGTGTTTTGAAGACTTATGAAGAATGAAAAATAGAAAAACTAGATTTTATCGGTATCCTGTATCTAAAGCGACCTCTTTGCTCTTGATCGCAGGATTAGGAATGACTACTGCTGAAGCGAACAACAATTTCTTTGCTAAACAGGAAATTTTAGCGATCAAGCAACAAAGTATAATCGTTTCTGGACGTATTGTGGATGCAAAAACCAATGTTCCTGTTATAGGCGCTACGGTATTGGTGGATGCTAAGGCGGTAGGTACGACAGATGCACAAGGAAAATTTGAAATTAAAGCCCTGCCGAATCAACAGGTAACTTTTAAAAGTGTGGGCTACCAGCAGGTACAGCGCATTTTTACCTCTAATTCACAGCAAGTTGTCATTGCTTTAGAATCTTCAGATGTTGCAATTTCTGAAGTAGTCGTGACGGCTTTGGGAATTAAAAGAGAAGCAAAATCACTAGGTTATGCAGTCAGTACCATCAGTAGTAAGCAGATGACCGATGCCGCATCTAGCAACTGGGTGGATGCGATGAAGGGCAAAGTTGCGGGTCTTAATATTACGCAAGCGAGTTCCGGACCTTTAAATACGGCAAGAATTACACTACGTGGTGATCAATCCTTAGATCCGACGAAAAATGAAGCTTTGATTGTTGTTGATGGTGTGCCTATGGTAAATGGTCGCTTTAGTTCTGGCGTAACGGATGCTTACGGAGCTGGCTCAAGCGGAGCAGATAAGGATGTACCGGTCGATTTTGGGAATGGTCTGGGTGATATCAACCCAGATGATATTGAGTCGATCTCCGTGCTAAAGGGTGCAGCTGCGACTGCATTATATGGAAGCAGGGCTGGTAATGGTGCTTTGATCATTACGACAAAATCGGGCAAGCGCAATGGGAAGGGGATGGGCGTTACGGTCAATTCCAATACGAGTTTTCAAGATATCTTAAAGATGCCCGACTTGCAGTATGAATATGGTCAGGGAAACTTGAATCGGAATGCAGCGGGAGAGCTTTACTATTCGTACGGACTCAGCGAAGATGGCGCGAGTACGGGAGGTACTTCCAGTGCCTGGGGACCTAAATTTGATGGACAGCTGTTTTATCAGTACGATCCTACAGTGGAGGGACAGGGTGCTACACGTACTCCTTGGGTGCCTTATAAAGATGGTGTGAGAGGTTTTTTTAAAACCGGAGCGACTTATATGAACAGTGTGGCATTGGATGGCGGAAATGATAAATATTCGGCCCGCGGTTCCATCACACATACCAAGAATAATTGGATCATGCCGAACACAGGCTTTGAACGTCTGGTAGCATCGTTCAATACAAGTGCTCAAATTAGTGATAAATTGAAATTAAATTTAAAAGCTAATTACACGAATAAGACGAGTGATAATCTGCCTGCAACGGGGTATAATAATCAGTCGATTTCCTACTTTATGATCTTTCAAAATCCAAGTATTGATTTGGATTGGTATCGCCCGATGTGGCAGAAAGGTCAGGAGAATATTAAACAGATCCATCCTTTCAGTTCTTATATTGAAAATCCATTTGTTATCGCCAATGAAATGACCAATAGCCTAAATAGCAATGGTTTTGATGGAATGGTACAAGGTGTATATACGTTCAATCCGAAATGGGAATTGATGGTACGTTCTGGTATGAATATGAACTCTAACCTGCGCGAGCAACGCCGTCCTTGGGATACAGCAAATTTCCCTAAGGGCTACTATAAACAGCAGGATATCTTCTATTTAGAGTCGAATACTGATGCCTTATTGACGTATAACGATCAACTTACGCCAGACTTTAAGATCCGTGCTACGATGGGAGGTAACTTGATGAAGCGGCATATCAAAGAAGCTGTAGGGGTAGCTCGAGGCTTAAATTTACCTGGTATTTATAAATTGAGTAATGCCCTGACGAATGCATTAGCCGACGGTAATAGTTTAACACGCAGAGAGATCCAAAGTATGTTTGGTTTGGTGAATTTATCATGGCAAGATAAAATTTATGTGGATGTTACCGCTCGCAATGACTGGTCTTCAACATTACCTGCGGAAAACCGTTCTTACTTCTATCCTTCGGTGAGCAGTAGTTTTGTCTTAAGTGATCTGATGACTTTACCAAAGGCGATTTCTTTTGCCAAGTTGCGTCTATCCTGGGCACAGGTTGGTAATGATGCAGATCCTTATCAAACGAGTAAATATTACTCAAGTTCTATTTTCCCAGGGTCAGCAGAAGCTCCTTCAAAATTACATAATGCGGAACTGAAACCCGAAATTTCGACTTCTACGGAGGCTGGATTGAATGTTGCATTCCTGAACAATAGATTGACGGCTGATATCAATTTTTATTACAACCGCTCTAAGAACCAGATCTTAACGGTGCCTTTAGATCTGACGACGGGATATAGTTCTGCCATCATTAATGGCGGTTTAATCCGAAATCAAGGTCTTGAAATCAGTTTAACCGGTACACCGGTTAAAAATCAAAACTTCCAGTGGAATACGACCTTGACCTGGTCTAAGAATGATAATAAAATCTTAGAATTAAGTGAGGGAGTAGATACACCGCAGCAGATTATTGCTTCTAGTGGGTCTGGCGCCGCAGAAATCATTGCGACTGTAGGTGGTTCGACTGGTGATCTGTGGGGTTACGGTCTGGTACGTAATGATGCCGGTCAGGTTCTGATTGATGGAAAATCAGGACTTCCTGTTCGACCATCGGATAAGGTGAAGATAGGAAATGCGTATGCCGATTGGCGGGGTGGATTCAGTAATGAATTCCGATATAAAAACATCAGCCTAAGTGCTTTGATTGATGGACAATATGGGGGTATAGTATATTCCCAAACGCACCATAAAATGTCGGAACAGGGTAAACTGACCAACACATTGAAGGGACGAGAGACAGGAATGATCGCTGGTGAAGGTGTGATTGCCAATGCTGACGGAACTTTCAGCCCAAATACAAAAGAAGTGCCTATCAATACCTGGTATGGTGATTATTACCGTCGTGCGAATGTCGAGACGAATAGTTTTAATGCTTCTTATTTAAAACTTCGTGAAGTACGTTTTGAAGTGGCATTACCCAAAAATTTAGTTTCCCGTTGGAAAGTGAATAGTGCTTCGATCGCCTTTTTCGGAAGAGATTTATTTATGATCAGCAATTTCCCAATGTTCGATCCGGAGACTGCCGCGCTAAACGGTGCTACGATTATGCCAGGAGTGGAGATGGGACAAATGCCGAGCACAAAAACATATGGTGTTAATTTGAGAGTGAGCTTTTAAGGAGGAATTTAGAGATGAATAAAAAATATATCGGTATCGCATTTTTAGCTGGACTTACTAGTCTTGTAAGCTGTACCAAGAATTTTGATGAATTAAATACAGATCCCAACAAAATTGAACAGGTAACACCTGGTTCTTTAATTACGCCAACTGTTTACGGTATGACAACCTATTTTACAGTGCGGAGCAATGACTTTACTTGGGAAATTATGCAGACAGGTCTTGCGAATCCGAGTGCTGCAAACGGAATACACCGTTACTATTTTACGGAACAATCTGGAGATGGTACTTGGAATAAATGCTATGCTTATCTGCGTAATATACGCGAAATGGAGACTTCGGCAGTAGCGAGAAATAATGAAGCTTATCAGGCTGTTGCTAAGACTTTGAAAGCCTATATCGTAGGTATTTTAACCGATAGCTTTGGAGATGTTCCGTTATCTGAAGCATTAGGAGCTGAAAGTGGCATAACAAAACCGAAGTTTGATACCCAGGAACAGATTTATGCGGATATGGTAAAGGGATTGGAAGAGGCAAACAAGCTTTATCAGGGTGAGTCTGTCATGAACGGGGAAGATATCCTGTATAAGAATGATAAAAAGCTATGGCGTAAATTTAATAATTCGTTACTACTACGTTATTATTTACGTCAGTCGAAGCGTATAGATGCTTATGCAAAAATTAAAGTGATGCTGGACAATCCCACAGATTATCCGATCTTTCAATCAAATGCGGAAGCAGCGGTGGTACAGGTGACGGGCTTAGCTCCTTATGATTATGCTTGGGGAAGAAGACAGGATTATGTGAATTTTACGGCAATGGCTGAATTTTTTGTCGACAATCTGAATGCTTTGAATGATCCTCGCCGTCCCTTTATCATGAAAGAAGCGACACGTTTAGTAGATGGTAAAGTGGAGAGCATAGGCTATCGTGGAATCCCAGCAGGGCATTCCGGCGATCTTTCTGCCTATAACTTCAATCCGAGCACACCGAATGGAGATTTAGTTTATCCAGAAGCGGTGGGTACTCCAGTTAAAGAACTGATCATGCCTTATGCTGAGGTTGAATTTATCAAAGCAGAAACTTACTTAGCATTAGGATCGACAAATGAAGCTAAAACGGCGTATGAGAAAGGTGTAAAAGCTTCGATAGAACAATATGGTGGTGTCATGCCGGCAACTTATTTTGAGAATGAATCCGCAAAATTTGATGGTACTCAGGAGCGCATCATGATGCAGAAATACCTGAGTTTATTTATGGTGGATTATCAGCAATGGTTTGAATATCGTCGCACGGGTTTTCCAAAACTGCCTAAAACACCTTATATGTTTCATGATGGGGTAATGCCATCGCGGTTTATGTATAAAAATGAGGTCAGAAGGTTTAACCCAGATAATTATGCAAAGGCTGTTGCGCAAATGGGGGGAGATACTTACCACACGAAAGTATGGTGGGAAAAATAGTTTTTTAGAGCGATATCATATCGTTTTATTTTATGAGCCGATTACATCATGTAATCGGCTCATTTTTTGTGATGGATGGAAGGTTAGCGTGTGAGAAGATTAGAAGTTAAGGGCTTTAGACTTTTAGATTACTCATTCACTATATGACTATTCGGAGGGGAGAAAGTGATTGATACACCTTTTCCGATGCAAGCGATAAGCTGAAATTTTGTGTATAGTGTTTGCAATTGGTTTAGGAGTTGCTACTTTTGCAAACAAATTAATCTTTATTTAAATTAACATCCCTTTCATGATCATCCGAATTCTGATTTTTATCATGCTCACCTTTAGTTCCTTTGCCTTAACGGCTCAGGTCAGTCCCCGCATTTCCAGCTCCTTGGATTCCAGCAAATCAGTTGGTTCTGGAAAACCGCGATTGATCTTTCAGCTTGAACATGAAAGTGGCGGTGAATTGAAGATGAATGAACGTACAAAGGAAACGCTTGCAGATTCGTATTACAGTGGTATTAATTTCCGCGTTGGCTTTCAGAGTCAATACCGTGACTCTGTCACGAGTGTGTACAATGAACTATACAATTACCCGATCTATGGTATTGGAGTGTATAGCAGTACTTTTGGACAGGAGCATCTTGGTAAACCTTTTGCAGTCTATGGCTTTGTTGCCATTCCTATTAAACCAAAAGTAGATAGCAAATGGAATTTTAATTACCGAATTGGTCTGGGACTTTCTGGGCGGTTCAATCCTTATAACGAAGAGGATAATCCTTTAAATCTAATTATTGGCAGTAAGAACAATGTTTACATCGATCTTGGGGTACAGGCAAATTACCGGTTGAGTCAAAAATTCCAACTTGGAGCAGGAATTGCTTTTCATCATTTCAGCAATGGTGCCCTGGCATTGCCCAATACAGGAATAAACTTACTACCGCTCAGTCTTTCTGTGGCATATAGCCCTTCAAGCAAACCTTTTGACTTTAGAAAATCGGCAATTCCCCCAATGGAAGATAAGCAGGAACTCCATTTTAATTATGCTTTTGGATTTAAGCAGATTGATCGTGAAAATGATAAGCAATACTTTAAATCAACACTTGGCGCTTACTATAGTAAACATTTGGGTTATAAATGGCGTATCGGTGCCGGAATGGATGCTTTCTATTCCGCTAGCGGTAACGATAAACAAGTTGCAGGCGATAAAGCGGGGTCATTTTCAGCGTTATTTTCTTACGGACCGGCATTTTACATTGATCACGTTCTGAATTCAAGATTATATCTTAATGGTAATGTTGGAGCCTATTTACACCGTAATAAATTTAATGGAGAGAGTAGCCCGATCTATCTGAGAGCCGGGGTTCGGTACAAAGTTTATCGCGATATTTTTACAGGTGTTTCTATTAAAGCCCATGCCGGAAAAGCGGACTTTATCGAATGGACTATGGGGTATGGATTGCAGTTAAAAAAGAAAAAGTAGCATTATTATAAAAATACATCATAAAAAAGAGCATCTGAATAGCATTCAGATGCTCTTTTTTGTGGAGACTACTGGGTTCGAACCAGTGACCCCTACCTTGTCGAGGTAGTGCTCTAAACCAGCTGAGCTAAGCCTCCATTGTTGTTCCTATAGGTCACGGAAACGGGTTTGCTTCCCTAAGCCTGAATGAACTGGTGCAAATAAAGCAATTTTATTTGTAAAATAAAAGTTAGTTATCTAAAAGCAGTTCGTTTTTAGTAGTTAGATGGTAGTAATTAGTATTTAGATGGTAGTAATTAGTATTTGGATGCTAGTAATTAGTAGTTAGATGGTAGTAATTAGTATTTAGATACTAGTAATTAGTAGTTAGATGGTTAGTCGATTAGAACTTTTGTTGACGGGTTATTTAATAGTATTTAGACGATATAAGATTACTCGGTCACTATTTAAAAGTTTTTTAATTATTTTTGAGAGAATTGACATTTGAGAAACTATGAAACAAACGGCTTTACCTCAGAATGTGAAAGGACTTAATGCGGTAGTATTAATCATAATGGCTATCGTTACCTTGGATTCTATTGAACCTTGGACCGCCTGGAATGTGGATCCGATATCTCCTGGTTATGGCTGGAACAGATTCAGTTATTTTACAATCCAGAGTAATTTTATTGCGATGGTTACTTACCTGATTGCGGCTGTGGCAATTTTTAGAAATAAGCAACTTGGTGAATGGTTCAGGTATCTTCGCGCGGGAGCAGTTCTTTATATGATGGTAACCGGGATTGTATTTGCCGTTCTGCTTCGTAACACGCAACTTGACCCAGACCATTTTAGCTGGAGCAATTTTATTCTGCATGAATTTGGTCCATTTTTTATTACTGTCTGGTGGTTGTTATGGCCTTCACGAAAACCGATTACATCCGGCAAAGCCTTTTATTTATTGATATTCCCGTTTTTGTGGGTCATCTACACGTTTATCCGAGCTTCGATAACGGGTTGGTACCCTTATCCGTTTTTAGATCCCGCAACTGCCGGAGGTACAGCGGGGGTTATGACCTACGTATGCGGTTTAACAATATTCTTTGTCGTTCTCTGTCAACTGCTCGCATGGATTAGCCGTGCAAGGGAAAATAATAATACACTTTATTAAATATTGAGATAATAGTAGTTAGTAACTAGACTAGAGCTGATTGCTTCGAAGAAATTGCCTATTTTTGTAAGTTGTGAGATCCTTCTTATTGCGATGTTTAATAGAAGGTGAGATGGTTAAAAAGTTAATGGGTTAAGAAAGTATATCACTTGTGACTGTTTTACATTAAAATAAAAAAGAATTGGAAATACTACTAGTTGAAGATGAGCCATCTGTAATTTCGTTGATTGAAAGGGGATTGAAAGGAGAAAACCATTCAATCAGTGTCGCTATGGACGGATTTACGGGGTTAAAAATGGCGGGTCTTAACCAATATGACTTGATTATTTTGGATGTGATGCTTCCGGGGATGAACGGATTGGAGATCTGCCGAAATATCCGGAAGACGAATAAAGACGTGCCCATTTTGATATTAAGTGCATTAAATCAGACGGAAGATATTGTTGAAGCATTTAATCGTGATGCTGATGATTATCTGACAAAACCTTTTAAACTGGACGAACTTCGTGCGCGAATCAATCGGCAGTCCCGAAAGGCCAGACAGCAGACCACGACCAGTAACACCATTACTATTGATAATCTCGTTATGGATAGAGACAGTAAGAATGTGCAACGTGGAGGTAAATCCGTAATTCTGACGGCTACTGAATACCGATTACTGGAATATCTAATGGTCAATAAAAATAAGATTTTATCCCGGGTTGATATTTTGGAAGAGGTATGGGGTATGGATTTTAATATGAGTACCAATGTGGTGGATGTTTATGTCAACTACCTGCGTAAAAAAATAGATCATCCTACAGAAAAGAAACTTATCCATACTGTTATCGGTATGGGCTATATACTGAGAAATGAAAATTAGAACGAAGGTCATTGTACTTTTTTCAGCGATTTCGATTGCCTATATTGTATCTTTCGCCCTATACGTTTCTTATTTTACGAAGGACAGTCTGCAGACCAAATTCTATCACCGACTGGAAGAAAATGCCACTATTGTTGGTAATCATATCATACAGAATGATGCGTATAATAATAAGGTGTACTACGAAGTAACCCGAAAATATCTACGCCAGCTTTCTGAGGGTAAAGATTATCTGTTGCGGATTGTTAAAGGACATACCGATCTCCGCTATAAACCCGATCTGCCTTTACCTGATGCTTTCTATGAAGAAGCAATCGTAAAAGGGAAAGCGCAGTTTCTGCATCATAAAACCTCCTATGTAGCCCTATTTTTTGTCGATTCTCTACACAAAGAAAACCTATTGGTTATTTCTGCGGGCGTTGATGAGTATGGACATGATGAACAACAGATACTGGATCATACTTTGATTTCAGGTGGATCCTTAGCGATTATCTTGGTTGTTCTGCTGTCTTTTTATTTCGCCAATAGACTGCTTGCACCTATCAAAGCCATCAATAAGGAATTAACTCAGGTGGATATATCAAATCTGAACAAACGGGTTAAAAATAACTATTCGAATGATGATGATGAAATCGGAATATTGATTTCCAATTTCAACGCCATGATGAAACGATTGGATATTTCGGTCAAATCACAGCAGAGCTTTATCGGCAATGCATCCCACTCGTTACGTACACCTTTAACGATTATTGGTGGGGAAGCTGAGCTGGCTTTGCATCATCTGGATAAAAATCATGAAGCATATTATTCGGTAGAGGCAATTGCTAAACATGCTTCAAAGATGAATCTCATCATCAATAATCTTTTGCTCTTGTCACGCACCGGATTTGAGGGTAAGATCGAAAGCAAACAGTGGATCCGGATCGATGAACTCTTATATGATGTACAGAAGAGTGAAAAAAGCATGAACCCGGACTGTGAGATTTTTCTGGATTTCTCGCATATTCCTGAGGATAGCAGTGAGATGAATATCTTTGTGAATCCGGATCTCTTTTATATTGCCTTCAGTAATATTGTTTCTAATGCCTGTAAGTACGGGGATAAAAAAATGGTCACGATTTCACTGGTCTGTCATGAAAATCTTGTCGTAGTCAAAATTTCAGATCATGGTATCGGTATCCCGTTACACGATCAGCCTCATATTTTTGATTCTTTTTATAGGGCCTCCAATGTGGGCGCGATCTATGGAAACGGATTAGGATTAGTGCTGGCCAAGCATATTTTTGAATTGCATCATGCCATACTTTCGGTTTCCTCGATTGAAAATAAGGGGACATCTGTAAGCGTCTATATTCCTAAGTAAATTTTTTCATTTAGTTCTCCGAAGAGGAAATTATTTAAAAAATTTTGTTTTCATGCGCGTTTTATCGGCATAAAAATAGATCGGATGAAGTAATTTTTCGTTATTATTCACCTTCTTTAAACTCATTGATTTATAGGTGTTTATAATTATTATGTTTGATTGAACTAATTACACCCTCAAAAATTACGAATTAGCCCCTCTCTTTCATTAGCCCCCTTTCATAATATTGGACTGTTTAAAACGAACCAATTATAAATTATGAAAGAAAATGTACTTTTTTGGAAAGGGAAAGGTTTTTTTATCTTTTTTTTTCTGTTGCTAGGCTTTAATTATGCCTCTGGACAAATCACCAAGATCCAGGGAATAGTTAGAAATGCCACAGGTATTTTACCTGGAGTGACGGTTGCAGCCGAAGGATCTTCATTAAAAACGCAAACGGATGGAAATGGTCAATACAGCTTAAATATTAATGGTGCGAACGCTGTTATATTTACCTTTATTGGTTATGAAAAACAACGTATTGTTCTACAGGATGTCACCGATTCAAAGGATGGTATTTATACTTTAAATGTGACATTAAAGGAGTCTGAAGGAGACCTTTTGGATGAAGTTGTTGTTGTTGGATTTGGAACACAGAAAAAAACAAATCTCACAGGGTCGGTTGCTGTTGTTGATGCGAAGCAATTAGAAAATAGGCCGGTGAGAAATGCGATTCAAGCGTTACAAGGTCTTGCTCCCGGATTAAATATTTCGCAAAATGGTGGAAGTCTGGAAGCTAACCCAACGATAAATATTCGTGGTGTAGGGACGATCGGAACTTCTTCTTCTTCACCCTTAGTCTTGATCGATGGATCAGAAGGCTCATTAGCTGCCCTCAACCCTCAGGATATTGAAAGTGTATCTGTCCTCAAAGATGCAGGCGCTGCTTCTATTTATGGCTCTAGAGCCGCATTTGGTGTTATTCTGGTTACAACAAAATCGGGAAAGGTTGGAAAGACTACTGTTAATTATAACAATAGCTTGAGAATGAATAAACCGACCTTGATGCCGAAGATGATGGATTCCTACACGTTTGCCCAATATTTTAATCAGGCGGAAGTCAATGGAAATGGTACGCCTCATTTTTCTGAGGAATACCTGAAGCGCATTTTAGATTATCAAAACGGATCAAATAAAAATTCAATTATTGTATCACCGGACAATCCGCAATATTGGGCAGATGGGTATGCATACGGAAATGATAATGTAGATTGGTTTAAGGCGATGTATCGGGATCAAGCCTTTTCACATGAGCATAACTTAAGCCTGAACGGAGGATCGGATAAAACAACGTATTATTTGTCAGGAAATTTTATGAAACAACAGGGTTTGATGGCCTTCAATACAGATCATTATGATCGGTATGCGATTTCGGCAAAGATAAACTCAAAAGTATCCGACATTTTTCAAATTGGCTATAATGCGCGATTGGTAAGAGAGGATTATGAACGGCCAGCCGCACTGACCAATAGTTTTTATGATGATTTAGGCCGTCAAGGATGGCCCACGCTCCCGTTATACGACCCGAATGGATTTCTATATAGTTCGCCTTCACCTGCTTTGGTGATGAAAGAGGGCGGGGTGGATAATTCAACCAAAGATTACATTTATCAGCAGTTGCAATTAACATTGGAGCCTTTAAAAGGTTGGAAAACGATTGCTAATCTCAATTATCGTACGACAACACAATTTCGCCATTGGGATTCTCAAAAACTGTATAATCATGATGTCAATGGTAATCCTTATTTATATAAAAACACGTCGAATGTCTACGAATTTGGATTGAAGGAGAATTACTACAATATTAATATTTACTCAGAGTATGATAAGCGCATGGGCGATCATCATTTTAAAGGGATGGTCGGATTTCAAGCGGAACAAACAGCCTTCCGTAATTTAGGTGTGCAACGGGATGGAATTATCCTGCCGGATCAACCGGTTATTAATATTGCTTCAGGAACAGATATCAATGGCAATCCTGTAGTACCATCGGTTTCTGGGGAATATCAAAAATGGGCTTCTGCAGGTTTTTTTGGTCGATTAAATTATGATTTTAGGGATAAATATCTTTTCGAAGCAAATTTGCGCTATGATGGATCTTCTCGATTCAGAAGTGATAGTAGATGGGGATGGTTTCCTTCTGTTTCTGCTGGTTGGAATGTGGCTAAAGAGACCTTTTTTGAAGATGCTTTACCCTATATCAATATGTTTAAGTTCAGAGCTTCGTATGGAGAATTGGGTAATCAGAATACAGAAATATGGTATCCAACTTATGTGGTGCAACCTACGGGAACAAACAATGGCGGCTGGTTAATCAATAATGCACGTCCTAATACAGCTTCGGCTCCGGGATTAGTCAGTGCGCTATTGACATGGGAGTCTATTAACACCACCAATATTGGTGTTGACTTTGCCGCTCTAAATAACAAACTTTCAGGTTCATTTGAAGTATTTGATCGTAGAACTTACGATATGGTAGGCCCAGCTCCGCAGTTGCCTGTTACATTGGGTACTCAAGTACCAGAGACCAATAATACGGACTTGAAAACACAGGGCTTTGAAGCGACTATTGGCTGGAATGACCGGACAAAAGGCGGATTAAGTTATGGTGCTAAGTTTTTGATTTCGGATAACGTGACAACAATAACACGATATCCAAATGAGATTGGTGTATTAAATAAATACCGTAAAAACCAAAGGTGGGGTGATATCTGGGGTTTGCAGACGCTTGGGATAGCAAAATCACAAGAGGAAATGGATCGTCATCTGGCATCGCTTCCTAATGGAGGTCAGACCGCTATCGGTACACAATGGGCGGCAGGTGATGTGATGTATAAAGATATAAATGGAGATGGGAAAATAGATAAAGGTGGTAATACCGAAGGAAATCCAGGGGATTTGAGCGTCATCGGAAATAATACACCAAGGTACACTTTTGGTTTAAATCTAAATGCAGAGTATAAGAATTTTGATTTCAGTATTTTCTTTCAAGGTGTCATGAAACGTGATGTATGGCAAGGAGGCTATTATTTCTGGGGAGCGACAGGTAATAAATGGTGGTCTACGGGTTTGGTCGATCATTTAGATTATTTCCGTACTGCAGATAATGTACTTGGTGAAAACCTGGATGGATACTATGCTCGTCCGACTTTTGGGACTTCTAAAAATCAAGAAATACAAAGCCGCTACCTGCAAAATGCTTCTTATATCCGAATAAAAAATGTGCAATTGGGATATACGATTCCTAAAGCGACGACCAATCGTATCGGTGTCGAACGTTTACGGGTGTATATCGCAGGAGAAAACGTATGGACGGGATCGAAGGTGGCGGGGATGTTTGATCCTGAAACCATTGACGGAGGCAGTAACGGTACTGTATACCCTTTAACAAAAGTATGGTCAGCGGGCTTAAGTGTAACCTTTTAAAAATAATTCATCATGAAATTCAAGCATAAAATTTTTAATATATTTCAATTGGGATTGATAACTGCGGTCGGTCTTTCTTCTTGTAATAAATATTTGGATATTAATCCACCTTCCCAAATCATCCCGGAAGTTTACCTGACAGAAGAATCTCAATTAGCGGCTTATACCATTGCACGTTATACGGATGTATTTCCTTCACACGGTTCCTGGTCATTTGGAACATTTGGCATTGATGGTAATACGGATAACATGGCCATGCCAAATCTAGATAACCGTTTTATTCCAGGTCAATGGCGGGTTGGAGCGGAAGGTGGAGATTGGGATTTTTCAAATATTTACCAGATGAATTATTTCATAAACACCGTGGTGCCAAAATGGAAGGAAAAAAAATTACTGGGTAATGCATCTAATGTGGAGCATTATATAGGAGAAGCTTATTTTCTGAGAGCTTATGTTTACTTTACAAAACTGCAGGCATTGGGTGATTTTCCGATCATTAAAAATGTCATGTCCGATAAGGATAAAAATATATTAATCGAAGCGAGTAAACGAGCGCCTCGAAATGAAGTAGCACGTTTTATCCTGTCTGATCTGGATTCCGCAATAACTTTATTGAAGACAAATTCTCCCGATGGAAAGAAACAGCGAATATCACAACATGTTGCACAGCTTTTAAAATCGCGCGTTGGTTTATATGAAGGTACCTGGTTGAAATATTTTAAAGGAACTGCTTTTGTACCTAAGGGTGCGGGTTGGCCCGGGGAATCGAAAGATTATTTGAAAAGTTATACGTTTCCTTCTGGAAGTATTGATGGGGAAATTGACTTTTTCTTGTCAGCATCCATGACTGCTGCCGCCGCGGTTGCGGATGCGGTTGCTCTGGTCAATAATACTGGAATCATTGAATCGGCCAATAATGAAAATCCTTATTTCAGCATGTTTGGTGCGGTGGATATGTCCAACTATAGTGAAGTATTGTTATGGCGCCAGTACAATCAAAATCTGGTTACCCATAATGTTCCGGTGTATCAGCAACGAAGTAATTATGCGGTCGGTTTAACGCGTAGTATGGTCGAGAGTTTCTTAATGAAAAATGGACTTCCGGTATATGCTTCCGGTAGCGGATATCATGGGGATGATTACATTGCAAATGTGCGAAAAGACCGTGATGGTCGATTGCAGTTATTTTTGAAAGAACCGGGACAGAAAAACGTGCTGATCAATGTTGGCGCAGGTACACATTATACTTTGGTGGAACCGTATCCCAGCATATGGGAAACAGATTGGGAACGTCGTTATACAACAGGATACACCATCCGTAAAGGTATTTCCTATGATGGTCTACAGACAAATAATAATGGCGGATATACCGGAAGTATTACGTTTAGAGCTTCGGAAGCTTATTTAAATTATATTGAGGCTTCTTATGAAAAAAATGGTAATCTGGATGGAAAAGCGGAGGCTTATTGGCGAGCAATCAGAACCCGGGCAAAGGTGGATCCTGATTTTAATGCAACTATTGCGGCAACAAATATGAGTTTGGAAAAGAAAGACTGGGGCGTTTATTCTGCTGGAAATTTTGTTTCACCGACCTTATATAATATCCGAAGGGAGCGCAGAAACGAATTGATGGCCGAGGGTTTACGATTAATGGATCTAAAACGCTGGAGAGCACTGGATCAGTTAATTACGACTCCAGATCATTATGAAGGGTTTAAACTCTGGGGGCCTATGAAGGAATGGTATACGGCGGCACAGTTGAAATATGGTGCTTCGAGTGATCAATCTGTTGTCTCCGATCCGGCTTTAAGTATTTATCTGCGTCCTTTGGAAGTCCGCAGTAATGCGTTGTCATATGCAGGAATTAAATTTGCGATGGCGCATTACCTATCTCCTATAGCCATTGAGCATTTTCAACTTACTTCGGTAGACGGTAGTATTGAAAATGCGGTTATTTACCAGAATCCGGGATGGCCTTTGGTTGCCGGAAATGGGGCAACAGGCTATTGATAGGTGAACCTACTTGTAGACATCAATTAAAGAATTGTTTTTTTTGCCTAGTATCCCCCTCCATGACACGATGAGATGGGGGATCTTTTATGCAAAGCGCGATCTTAGGAGAAAGAGGCTTAAAAGGATTTTACTAAATAACGTATTTTATTCATGAAAAAACTATACTACTTGATTTTTCTATTGCATCTTACTATACAGGTAAATGCACAACATGTTTCTAAGGCAGGGTATACATTGGTCTGGTCTGATGATTTTGATGAAAACGGATCTGTGAATGATCAAAATTGGAAATTTGAGGAGGGGTTCATGCGTAACCAGGAAGACCAATGGTATCAAAAAGAAAATGTATCCTGTAAAGACGGAATATTGACTATCGAAGCTAGACGAGAGATTAAACCTAATCCTACTTATAAACCGGACAGTCCACATTGGGCGCTTTCGCGACCAGGTATCAGCTATACGTCTGCATCGATTAATACATCTGACAAGCATAGCTGGAAGTATGGCATCTTTGAAATGCGGGCCCGTATTCCCGTGGGTAACGGGTTGTGGCCTGCATTTTGGACGCTAGGAATCGAAAAAGAATGGCCTTCTAACGGGGAAATAGATATTATGGAATATTATAAAGGTAATATTTTAGCAAATATTGCTTCTGGCACGGAGAAGAGATGGCAGGCAAACTGGCATAGTCAGAAAAAAGCGGTTTCTACTTTAGGGGGAAAAGAATGGGCCGAAAAATTTCACGTTTGGACTATGTACTGGGATGAACATGAGATCGCTTTGTATGTGGATGATATACTGATGAATAAAGTGAAGCTGGCTAAATTGACAAACCGTGACGGTATAGGATTTAATCCTTTTAAACAGCCACATTATATCTTACTTAATTTAGCTTTAGGCGGTATCAACGGAGGAGAAGTTGATGAAAATCTCTTACCTGCCAAATATGAGATTGATTATGTCAGGGTATATCAAAAGATTGATAAACAGCAAAAGAAAGCAAAATTCGTACCCGGGGAACTTTGGCAGGATAATCAAGGCAACCACATAAATGCACATGGTGGTGGAATTGTACATCATAATGGTACTTATTATTGGTATGGTGAGAAAAGAGGGGGAACTGAATCACAGGGCGTCAATGTTTATTCTTCTAAAGATCTCTATAACTGGACTTTTGAGAAATTGGCCTTTTCTCCGTCAGATGATAAGGAGAGTGATATTGCTTGGGGTTGTATCATAGAACGACCAAAGGTTATATATAATAAAAGGACTAAAAAATTTGTGATGTGGTTTCATCTCGAGTTAAAGGGTCAAGGTTATGCCGCGGCGCGGGCTGCGGTTGCAATTAGTGATTCTCCCACAGGTCCCTTTAAATTGGTAGACAGCTTTAGACCTAATGGTCATATGTCTAGGGATATGGGACTTTTTGTGGATGAAGATGATACTGCATATCATATCTATTCTTCAGATGAGAATTACGAATTGAGATTATCAAAGTTGACTCCTGATTATTTGGCTCCTACAACATCGGATAAATTATTGTTCAGAAATCATCGCGAAGCTCCTGCATTGTTTAAATACAATAAAAAATATTATTTGTTTACAAGCGGTTGTACAGGTTGGGCACCCAATAAAGCGGAATTGCATGTTGCAGATGATCTTTTTGGACCCTGGACTTCTTTAGGAGATCCGATGCGTGGCCACGACGCGCAAATTACCTTTGACGCGCAATCTACTTTTGTTTTACCTGTTGCGGGAAAGAAGGACGCCTTTATTTTTATGGCGGACCGCTGGAAGCCTAAAAATTTGTTGGATAGCCGCTACATCTGGCTCCCGATTGATCTTAAGGATGGTCAGATAACCGTTTCGTGGAAAGATCAATGGAAGCTTGATGTATTTAAATAAAAATTTGACGTTCATCAACCGCATTGCTTTGAGGTTTAGAAAATTGATATCAACCAATCAGCCTGTCTGGAACATTAAAAGTCTGTTTTAAATGTGTTATAAACAATTTGAAACAGATTTTTTCACCTTAAAAGTCTGCTTTAAATTGAATTGTCTAATCGGGTAGCCGATTTCTATTTTGAAATGCTTTTCGGTATTTTTTTACATAATCGGAAGGATTTGATCCAAATAGCTTTTTGAACTGTTCTCGAAAATATTTGATGTCGTAAAACCCAGTCATATCAGCAGCTTCATTAATTTTTGCGTCCGTATTGATTAGTATTTCTGCCGCTTTTTTGAGTCTGACCGATCGGATAAATTCATTTATTGTTTGTCCGGATATGGCTTTTATCTTTTTGTAAAAATTGGAATGGCTCATACCAATTTTTGCAGATAATGATGTTACATTCAAATCTTCTAATAAATTCTCTTCGATGATGCGAATACACTTTTCAATGAAATCTTTGTCTTTGTCGGTTATTTTTAATGCATTGGACTGAAGGGTAATTGCATTGAAGAAAAACTCTTGTAGATGCTGACGATTTTTGACTAGCGTATTGACTCTGGCCCGAAGTACAGCCGCATCAAATGGTTTGCTCATATAATCATCTGCCCCAAACCGGATCCCCTCTAGTTTAGTGCTTGAAGAAGCACTGTTGGTGAGTAAGATAACTTGAATATGACTGGATAATGAATTGGATTTTATAGCTTGACAGAGCTCTATACCGTTCATACCATCCATCATTACATCGCTGATCACAACCTCGGGCTGCTTACTTTTAATGGTAGATAATGCATCGATGCCGTTTGCTTCATGATAGACCATATAATCATTTTCAAAAAGCTTAACCAAGTAATCTCGTAGCTGATCATCGTCATCAACAACTAATAAGCCTACTTTTGGACCAACAGAATGAAGCTTATTAGACGAGTTTGTTGTTTCTGTTGGTGAAGAGATCCATGTTTCCATTAGCGTTGCGGTATAATTACTAGCTGGATTGGATGAATGGTCCTGTTGATAGTTTTCGTTTAGTATGGGAAGCTTTAGCTCGAAGACAGTTCCTTGTTCCTGCGAACTTTGATAGGAAATTTCTCCTTTGTGCATCGCTATAAAAGTTCGGGTCAGATACATGCCAATTCCAAATCCAGTCTGTTTTTTTGTTCCATTGCGGTTGTCGGAATAAAATTTTTCAAAAATCTTATCGCCGATATGATCCGGAATTCCGATGCCGGAGTCTTTGATCAATATTTGTATATGCTGTGGATGACATTTTATAGTAAAAGTGATTTGACCATGTTCTGGTGTAAACTTAAAGGCATTGGAGATTAAATTACAAAGTACAATTTCTATTTTTTCTTTATCTGCTTGGATGATAATGTCGTTATGATCTGCAGAAAATTGATAATCAATATGCTGTAGTTTTGCTTGTGCAGAGAAATAGAAATAGATCTCTTCTGCAAAGTGGTGTAAGTTAAATTGACTAATGTGAAGTTTCTCACCCTGTTCCTCCGCTTTTCTAAAAATTAATAATTGATCGACAAGACTTAGAAGGCGTTTGGCATTCCGGTGCACCACCTGTAATGTGGTTGAATTCCGGTTATCTTCATCGCTTTGCAACAGGTCTGTTATAGGATTAATAATTAAAGTAAGTGGCGTCCTGAATTCATGTGATATGTTCGTGAAAAAGGCTTGCCTTTTTTCATAAATTTCCCGTTCCTTGATGACATGCAATTGCGAAACTTCAACCTGGTGTTGGAGGGCCGTTTGTTTGTTTCGATAGCGATTGTAGTAATAAAAGGCACATGCTATCCCCGATAAATAAATGAGATAAGACCACCAGCTGCGGTACCAAGGGGGTAATATACGGATCGTTAGTGTTACAATGTTTTTTGTCCACTTGCCTTCAGTATCTGTTGAATTGATCAGTAATGTATACTTTCCTTCGTATAGATTATTATAATTAATGGAACGGGAGACTCCTGCATCATTCCAATTTTTATCCCAACCTTCCAGCATATACCTGTACTTGATCTTGTGGGGTGAGGCGAACTCTAAGGCTACATAGTCAATGGATATTGATGATCCATAGGATAATGTTATTTGGGAAATCTGATGTTTATCATTGAGTTGAACCTGATGAGTGGAGTCATTCAGTTTAATATTATTAATTTTGATGGCAGTCAATGCCAGTGATGGTATGTGTTTTCTGGCTTGGATCTTGTCTGGATCAAATAAGTCAAATCCATTGATACCGCCAAAGATGAGTTGTCCGTCGCTTAGTTTATGAGCGGCACTATACGAAAATTCATTGTTCAGCAGACCATCTGTTTGATCGTAATTTGTGAATGTTTTTGTCGCTGTATTAAATCTAGACAGACCATTAAAAGTACTTAACCATAAATTTCCTTTCCGATCTTCTAAGATATTTAAAACAGAATTGTTCGAGAGTCCATTGCTCTGGGAATAATTAACTTTTATTTTTTTGATGCTTGGATTAAATTCAATCAGTCCACGACCTTCGGTGCCGATCCACATACGACCTTTGCTGTCGATATAGATTGAACGGACGGGTTTTCCAATGTCATAAGATTCAAAAGCTTGCGATTGTTTATTAATCTTTATTAATGTGTTATAATTTCCAGCCCAAAGACTTCCTGATCTATCTTCGATTAAGCAGTTCAGATCGATTAAGAAATCATTGAATTGCTCGAATCGATCTGTGATTGGGTTATATTTGTAGAGGTATCCATTTGAAAAAGTAGTTGCCCAAATATTTCCTGCAGCATCTTCTAATAGAATCTGTACGCTACTATTGATCAATCCACTCTTAGCAATACAGCTGTAGGTTTTAGATTTACCATGTTGCTCATATCGGACAATCCCATTGTCGGTTGCTGACCAGATGTTACCCTTGCGATCTGCTAAAATATTATTAATAACATTGTCCGTTAAGTTCTGATCCCCTTTTTTTATAGTTCGAAATAGGTTTGTGGAACGGTTCCATATATACAGTCCATTTCCTTCTGTGCCTATCCAAAGTGTGGATGGATCAACTTGAGCAAAGGAGCGTACAAATTTTGGATAGTTAGTACTGTTTTGTAATGATATATCTTGCTGTGATTGGAAATTCAGTTGCTGATCATCAATCAAATGGACACCTCCCTTAGCAGTTCCAATCCATTTTTTGTTGTCTTGTCCTACATAGGTCGTATAGATCGCATTGCTCGTTAAGGCATGCGGAGCTAAGGAAGACTGATTCAGATAGCGCACATTATCGGTTTTTAAATCGATGATGGATATGCCATTGTCTTGGGTAGAAACCCATAACTGATTGTCATTGACTAGGGTTATTTGATTGACCTGATCTGAACTTATTTTTTTTTGAAATACTTTTGATATTTTTCGAGATGCGTTATGAAAAGTGTATACACCGTGGTAGTTTGCTATAAAAATATCGCCTGTTTGATTACTGGCCATACTTGTTGCTTCTAGAATATCATGATTGATAAGTTGTAATTCTTGACTTTGAATATCGAATCGATATAAACCTCTGTCACTAATAAATACCCAGATTTGATTTTTTTTATCAATATGGATTACAGGAACGGAGTAATCCACTACCGATTTTTCTTTGTCAAATTTTAATGGAATACGGATGGCATTATCCCGGTTATTTTCTTTTAGTAATAGTCCTAATCCGTTTGTCCCAATATAAATATTGTTTTTTTTGTCAACTTGAATCGTCTTTGTGTCAACATTCATGATATATTTCGTTTCAGGATTGTCATAGTCTAAGAAAGACAAAAGGGAAAAAGTATCAAAATTTCGGTCATAAATAGCAACGCCTTGTCCTGTGCCGATCCATAATTTTTTTAATTGATCTTCTACAATGCAATAAATATAATTGTGGGGAAGACTATTGGTCTGATTCAGCTGATTGCGGTATGCTTTGATTTCGTAACCATCGTAACGGTTTAATCCATCAAATGTGCCAAACCACATGTAGCCTTGGCTATCTTGAAAGATTGATTTAACCGAACTGTTCGATATTTGTTGATTGATATTCGAATTCGTGATTTGGCTTACTGCACTCCACGGTTGTGTACAATACAATAGAAGCAGTATTGAAATTGATAGTTGATGAAATTTATGACTGTTCATTGTTGTGATTTTTCCATTCAACAGCATTTATCTTGGTTAAAAATGGCTTTTTATTTACCAAAACAAATGCTGCTATTTCCCTTGTCATCAGATTTTTAAATATCAAATATTTTTAAATATCATTTATTTATAGATAGACATTATACGCTAAACGACACCTCGTTTGGAGACATATTTTATATTTAAAACCGGTGATTTTTTAAAGATATAGAATGTTTAATAAATAATAAGTGTTTGCTTTACATTTATCAAGCTAACAGATCTTTTAAAATGAAGATACAGGTGGGTAATAGATAGGTTTTTGTAAAACTCATCTTCGTAGGAAGAATGCTTTATTCGATGTGAAATAATAAATATGAGTATGACTCAAAATTGAGGCAGAAATTTGAAACACTAAAAAGCCCTGTTTAAGTCTAAACAGGGCTTTTCTGTAAGAAGATAAATGAACTTGCTATTACTTTATTTTTACAAGTTTCACGGTATTCGTATTTGCGGGTATATGGTAACGGTTGTATTTATCCTTGTTAAATCCTTCAATTTCATAGCCACTTTCCGGATTGATATTCAGCAAAATATTTGGTACTATCGCGGATTGACTTGTATTAAAGTTTAAGAAGACAGTTTTATCTTTTAGATTGTAGGTGAGTGTTTCAATTTCTCCGGCATCGGACGTTAACCATAAATTTTCTTTGGCAAGAAAAACACGGCCTTTTGAAGCTGTTTTTATTGCGACTTCGATGTTATTTTTATCGGCTTTCAGGTTACCACTAAATGCCAACCATCCAAATTCTGGATGTTCTATGATGTAAGTGCCTGAGTTTACGGCATAGCCATAAAACCCAGTCCCGTAATCGCCAGATATACCATCATTAGCTAAGGTAGAGGGGTAAGAATGGAATGCTGCGGGACCAAAACCATCTGCAGTTACATTGGCTAATGCTCCCATCATACCTGCATGACCTACGCGGAGCAGGTAGAAATCATCAGGGTGATCTCGGTATTCTGTTAATACAGGGATAGCATTTAATGCGGAACCATAATGATGAAGTTGACGCTCGATGCGGGATAGTTTTCCCCCATATACAAAATCCCAATACCGGCGCGCACTACCGTTGTATCCCCAATGTGGTACTGTAGGCATATAAGCAAGAATGGCATTTAAGGTAACTTGAGTTTTGTCGTCAAAACCAAAGTATCGAGACCATAAATATACTTCTTCTTGGCCTGTAGAATCCCAGGGCATCTCACTTCCAAATGGATAATCAAGACTTTTCCAATGTTCGGCACGTTTACGCATCGCCGCTTCCAATTTATTGGCCGCATCTGTTAATCCCTCCCGACGCAAATCATGGAGGATAAGCAAAAATATACTGCCTTCCATCTGACCGAATTGTGCATAGTAGGGGGCTTTTTCAATCATCGCCATGCTGGTTTGAAAAGCTCGGTCTAAATAGACATCCCAGTTTTCTTCTTGCACCAGATTGCGATAATCGCGAGCGAGCCGATACATGACCCAATGTGCCGCCGCAACATGGGGATAGTTATAGGAGCGTCCAATGTTATCCGCTTCTTTTTTAGGCCATGCCGACCAAGTCTTCCAATTGATATCTGTTTGGTAAGTACCTGCTGGCAGGGAATCTGGTTCGTAGTAAAATAGACTCTTGACCACACCATATTTTTGATCACCTTCCTTATGTTGGATACGACCGTACATGGTTTCATTGACAAAGCGTTTTAACTTGGCGATCTCTTTGGCATTAGGCTGTAAGACCTGCTTCATGATTGCAGCTAGCCAACTGGCTGCTCCGGCCTCATCACTCAAGCCCGCATACCAAGCTCGCTGTTCTTGCGTGACTAGTTTCTTCTCTTCATAATCGTAACTGATAACTGCAGGAGACCTTCCAAAAAGATCGTTATCATTTTCGTACCACTGTGCCGTCGTTAAGAAATTGCCAAGATCATTGACCACATCTTTTTCTGACTTGATGACTTTATATTGGATGGTTTGTTCGATGCCATCCTGGTAGGTAATGGTCAATCGTGCACGACCCCATTGTTGACCTTTAACCTCATATTGATGCCATTTCTGAGGTGTATCTTTTTGCTTAGTAACAAGTAAAGAGCCCTCAGGATAGACCGAAATGTTTTTAATGTCTTTGTTATGTTTGATAAATAACTTGACCGGGTTATCTAATGGGACGACATACCCGGGAGCTCCAACTGCCACAGGTCTGTTATTTTTTAAAAGCGTATTTTCGATTTCTTTGATACTTGGCGCGAGTACAAACTTGAGTGCAAATGTTTTGGATTCATTCGGTTTTAATAGGGTCGAAGTTGGTGTATTCCATTGTTCTACTCCTTTCCACTCTGTTTCTGCAAGTGCTTTACTATGGATCATCCATTCATGGAAACCTTCGAAAGTAATACTTTTTGGTGTGGGATCAGTGTTTAAGGGGTTGTATGCCTCAAATCCTGCATTGGCATATGGTAGAACCAATAGGCTTGGGCCATTTCCATGTAAATGGTTCACTTGCATATAACCTGCATCTTTTCCAATGTAGGGGTCGAAAAACACATTTTGTGCATGCGCCTGATTCAGGTTTTTCCAATCCATATTGTTATTGAAGGGTAGCGGTATTCCTAAAGCACCGATTTCAATAGGTTGATCGGTAGAATTGGTGATTTGAAACTTTAAGATCAGATCGCCGTTCACATTTTCCCAACTTCGCACAACTTTTAAAGGAATATCTCCTAATGTCGGAGTGATATCGGCAGCAGCTAGAACTGTTTTTGAGGGCGTTATTTCAATGACTTTTTTACGGTCTTTAGCTGAAGAATAACTTGACCAATGGGTCTCTCCTTGTCGTTTAAGACTGATGTTGATATCGCCAAGATGGAAAAAGTTATTACGGTCACGTTTATGGAGCATTTCAACAGGAGTATAATCGAAAGCATCATCACCATTTACTTGTTGGAAGGCTGATAAAGTTTGTGATGTACGGAGCACTTTAATTTTTAGCCCATCTAAGCCAAAGCTTTTGGCTCCCTGGTCTATGCCTAAAGTCGCAGGCTGACTTTTTGTTGCCTTCCATACCGGATGTTCATCCTGCTGACTGAATGCCGGAATACTATATTGGAGGTAAAATAAAGTAAATAGGAGATAACAACTTTTCTTTAAATTCATTTTGCAAAGTTTAGAGATTCATTATTCTTTAATAGGGTATCAGGTGAACTGTTACAAATTTGACTTATTAAGTCCTTTATTTATTACCAGATTTTAACAATGTGTAGCATGTTATTGATATAAAGCAACAAAATATTTGTTTTGTCAACAAGTAAACCATAAATTTAATGTACAAATGACATTTATTACAAACCAATCTATTTATGAAACCAATTCAATATCGGGTTCCTGTTCCCAAAGATAGGAGCGTTTTTATTCAGGAAGATTTTTTGGATAAGTTTTACCCTCATTTGCATTGTCATGAGGAGTATCAGTTAATTTGGATTAAGGCGGGAGCTGGACAATTGCTAGTAGATGATAATGTACATTATTTTGAAAAGGATGATATCTTCCTTTTAGGGTCTAACCAAGCACATGTGTTTAAAAATGATTTGTTACACGGGTATGTTCAATCTATTTCTATTTTCTTTAGTTTAAAAGGAACATTGTCAAAGATTTTGAATGTCCCCGAATTAAGCACATTACTTGATTTTATTGACAATAACTGCCGGGGTTTTAAAGTTCCTAAAATATATTTGCCACAAGTGAGCCGAAGAATAGAAGCACTCAAGAATTCGGATAGTTTGGGACAGCTGGTCAGTTTTTTTTATTTGTTGAAATCTTTGAATAAACTTTCATTCAATCTTAAACCACTTTCGGGAATAGCATCTAATGGCTTGGGTGAAGTTGGATCTTTTAGGATCACAACCTTGTGCAATTTTCTTGAAAATAATTATAAGAATAACATTTGCTTGAGTGAAATAGCCGAAAAGGCTAATCTGACACCGCAGGCCTTTTGTCGTTATTTTAAGAAAAGTACAGGCAAAACGTTTATTTCTTATTTGAATGAATTGCGTGTAAGGGAAGCCTGCCGTTTACTTGGAGGAAAAGATTATGACTGCATTTCGATCGTTGCTTACGACTCGGGATTCAATAGCATTACAAATTTTAACCGCGTTTTTCGAAATATACTAGGAATCTCGCCCAAGATGTATGTTGCTAATTATAGGAATTTACTTTACGGGTAGTTCAAAATGTTAATATCCAATAAGTAATTATTAAAACCCGGTTAGTTTACTTCTTTAATAGTTGGTTTCTTTGATAAAAGAAAATATTAAACTAATTAAGTAAAAACCAACTATGGCTGAATTAAATTGGAAGGGTGTTTACCCAGCAGTATTGACCCCCTTTAAAGAGAATGGTGAGATTGACTTTAATATGTTTGCTAAGAATACCGAAGCACAGATTAAAGCAGGGGTGCACGGAATTATCATTGCAGGATCATTGGGTGATGCAGCAGTTCTGGATACGGATGAAAAATTTGAATTATTGACTTATGCAATCCAGGTTATTGCAGGCCGAGTACCTATTATATTGAACATCGCAGAAAATACAACTGAACATGCTGTTAATTTTGCTGTTAAAGCAAAGGAATTAGGTGCAGACGGTTTAATGTTATTGCCTCCGATGCGCTATAGAGCTGATGACCGTGAGGTAGTTACTTACTTTAAAGCAGTAGCCAATGCGACAGATTTACCTATTTTGATCTATAACAATCCTGTTGATTATGCTGTGTTTGTGTCAACAGTAATGTTTGATGAATTGAAAGACTGTCCAACGATCGTTGCGGTTAAGGAATCTACTCGAGATTTGACTAATATAACCCGGATGAAAAATAAATTTGGAGACCGGTTTAAGATATTAGGTGGTGTGGATACCATCTCGTTGGAGTCAATTTTAGTGGGTGCTGATGGATGGGTCTTTGGATTAGTGGATGCTTTTCCAAATGAAACTGTTGCGATGTACAATTATGCCGTAAATGGCGAATACGATAAGGCATTAGAAATTTATCGTTGGTTTATGCCTTTGCTGGAACTGGATATTCACCCTAAGCTTATTCAATATATTAAGCTTGCGGCAACAGCTGAAGGAATAAGTACGCCACATCTTCGTGCACCTAGACTTCCGTTGATAGGTGAGGAAGCGGAGAGAATCAATAAAGTTATTGCTGATGGTATTGCTAATCGTCCTCAGTTAAATTAGGATCTGCTCGTTGAATAGCGTTAAAGTACTGTGGGCGATTGGTGAATACTATTCGCCTACAGTTCGTTTTTACATAAAAAAATTGGATTAAAAAAAATGAATCAATCACAAGTTTATTTGGATGAGCGTATTCGCATAGCGGCAGAAGCATTTCAATTTTTGAAATCTACGACGATTGCACAACGGGCAGCATTTATGCATGCCGTTGCAACTGAAATTGAAGGGTTAGGCCCAGAACTTTTGGAGACTGCTCATGCGGAGACGGCATTGCCGTTGCCTCGCCTTACAGGAGAAAAGGCTCGGACAGTAGGGCAATGGCGCAGTTATGCCAATGCGGTTGCATTGGGTATTTATACGGAAGCCCGTATCGATTTAGCAAATTCTGAAACGGGTAAAAGTGATATCCGGAAATTCAATTTGGGTATAGGACCTGTTGTTGTATTCGGGGCCAGTAATTTTCCATTTGCCTTTTCTACGGCTGGAGGTGATACGGCCAGTGCCATTGGTGCAGGTTGTCCGGTTATTGTGAAAGGTCATTCGGGACATTCCCAAACATCGACCATTATGGCCGATACCATAGCTACTGTTATTAAGAGATTCGGCTGGCCTGAAGGGGTATTTAGCCATATTCTCGGAGCCAATATTGAGGGTACGGATACTAAGATAGGCGCTTATCTGACTGCCCATCCTCTTGTGAAAGCCGTCGGCTTTACGGGCTCGTATTGGGGTGGAAAAGCCCTGTTTGATATCGCTAACCAACGGGAAGAACCGATACCGGTATTTGCCGAGATGGGAAGTATCAATCCGGTATTTGCCTTTACCCATCTTTTAACTGACCGTGCGGAAGCGCTTGCAAAAGAATACGCCGCTTCACTGACTTTGGGTGTGGGCCAGTTCTGTACCAACCCTGGGGTATTTATAGCTGTAAAAGGTGATGCTCTAGAACGGTTTAAAAAAGCATTGGCATCGGAAATAGCTGTTATAGCACCGGGTACCATGCTCAATAAGGGGATCTATGAACATTTTGAAAAAAATAAAATAACGTTAAGCAGCCAAAATGCGGTAGCGGTAATTGCCGAATCGCGTATTGAAGCTACTCTTGGTCAGGGACGTCCAAGAATTATTAGGACTACGGCAAGCAATTTTTTGAAAAACCAGGTATTGAGTGAGGAAGTATTTGGTCCTTTTGCGGTATTGGTAGAAGCGGAAAATAATGCAGAGGTATTGGCTATTGCGCAACAACTTAAAGGGCAACTGACCATTACAATTGCAGGGACTACGGAAGATGTGAAGGAGCATCAAGATGTTTTCAATGTGGTAAAAGATAAAGCGGGACGTCTGCTCTTTAATGGTATGCCCACTGGAGTAGAGGTTGTTTATGCTATGCAACATGGCGGTCCTTTTCCTTCTTGTACTGATCCTCGGTTCACCTCTGTTGGACCAGATGCAGTGAAGCGTTTTGTACGCCCATTATCTTTTCAGAATTGGCCCGATGAATTTTTGCCAGAGGAGTTGAAAAATGAAAACCCATTAGGCATTGCACGCATCGTAGATGGTGCTGTCGTAACAAAAACAAGTATTTAGGACAATTTTGTATAGCAATTGATGAAGAAAACATTTTTTTGTATTGATTCCCACACCTGTGGTTGCCCTGTGAGGCTGGTAGCAGGAGGAGGACCGGTGTTGCGTGGAAACTCAATGATGGAGCGTCGGCTGCATTTTATGGAAGAATATGACTGGATTCGTAAAGGACTGATGTTTGAACCGCGAGGTCATGATATGATGAGCGGTAGTATTCTGTATCCGCCTACAGACCCCAATAATGATACCGGTGTACTATATATTGAAACCAGTGGTTGTCTTCCGATGTGTGGTCACGGAACCATTGGGACTGTGACGCTTGCGATCGAGGAGGGCTTGGTCATTCCAAAAGTCCCGGGTAAGCTGCGGTTAGAAACTCCGGCCGGTTTAATCCTGATCGATTATGTACAAGAAGGTCCGAAGGTTAAAACGGTTAAACTGACGAATGTAAAGTCTTTTCTTTATAAAGAGGCGCTGACCGTACTGTGTCCAGACTTGGGAGAGATCGTGGCCGATGTCGCCTATGGTGGAAACTTTTATGCCATCATAGATCCTCAAAAGAATTTTAAAGATATCAGCGATTTTTCGGCTAGTCAGCTCATTCATTATGGAAAGATTATTCGTCGTCTCCTTAATGAGAAGACGGATTTTATTCATCCTGAAGATCAAAATATATATGGTCTTAGCCATATACAATGGACGGGAAAACCCACTAAAGAAAATTCTACAGGAAGAAATGCGGTGTTGGTCGGTGAAAATGCACTGGATAGGTCTCCTTGCGGTACCGGAACCTCTGCCCGTATGGCACAATGGTATGCTAAAGGGAAGTTGAGCAGGGGGGAGGAATTTGTTCATGAGAGTTATATCGGTTCGCAATTTGTCGGTCGTATTGAAGAAGAAACGAAGACAATATCGGGCCAGCCAGCAATCATTCCTTCGGTAGAGGGATGGGCAAGAATTACGGGCTATAGTCAGATCATTATTGATGACGAAGATCCGTACAAAGAAGGATTTCAGGTTATGTAATTATTATTAAAATATCAAAAACGTGTCAACACATAATAAAGGAAAAGTTGCTATCATAGGAGCGGGGATTGCAGGCTTATCCACCGCTTATTACCTCTTACAGGATGGTTGGGAAGTTCAGATTTTGGAGAAGGGTGACGGGCAAGATAATTGCTCCTATGGCAATGCAGGAATGATCGTTCCCAGCCATTTCACCCCATTGGCAGCACCGGGTATCGTAGCACAGGGTGTAAAATGGATGCTAAACAGTAAAAGCCCGTTTTACGTTCGACCCTCATTGAATTTTTCATTGATAGACTGGGGTTTGAAGTTTTTGAAACATGCCAATGAAAAACATGTAAACCGAAATGCAGCAGCTATACGTGATTTGAATCTTGCAAGTAGCCGCTCATATGATGAATTGGCGCAACAGGAAGGTTTTGATTTTGAGCTAAGACAGAACGGTATTATGATGCTTTATAAATCAAGCCATGTCGCACATGAAGAAATTGAATTGGCAGAAAAGGCTCAAAACTTGGGATTGGATGTGGAAGTTTTTGATCAAGCAGGGATTCAGGCTTTAGAACCTAATCTGCGAATGGATACGATCGGTGGTATTTTATACAAATGCGATGGTATCTTGTACCCCCCAAAATTGATGAAAATATTGACCGATTACCTGCTCGCTCATGGGGTGAGATTCAACTATCAAACAGCGGTGTCAGGATTCAAGTTTTCAGGTAAAAAGGTGTCTGAAATCATTACTTCAAAAGGGACATTTCATGCGGATGAAATTGTCGTAACAGGTGGAGCTTCTCTCCCTGCATTAGCTTCTAAATTACAGTTAAAGTTGCCTTTGATGCCTGGAAAGGGATACTCCTTCATGCATAATACAACGGGGAATAACCAGATGGTGCATGCTGCGCTGTTGCTGGAAGCACGTGTGGCGGTGACGCCTATGAATAATCAAATCCGCTTCAGTGGAACCATGGAATTAGGTCCGGCTAATGATAAAATATACAGCAACCGGGTAAAGGGCATCGTCGAGTCAATACCAAAATATTTTCCTGATCTGCAAGTTGATTATCCGAAAGATATTTGGTTTGGCTACAGACCATGTTCACCAGATGGGCTTCCATATTTGGGCAGGACTTCCAAATACAGTAATGTCAGCATTGCTGGTGCGGGTGGTATGATGGGGTTGAGTCTAGGACCTGCTTACGGAAAAGCGATCACGGCCTTACTGTCCAACAAAGCCACCGAAACAGATATCACGGGCTTTAATCCGGATCGGTTTCAATAGACAAAAATAAGCCTAAATGATGAAGAAAAACAACAATTACCCTAACGTAAAGAAATTTATAGTCCTTGGAGTGCTTTGTATGGCTTCTTCGCTAACAGATGCCCAAAATATGGATTTGTATCAGCACACAACACCTATTGAGCCTTATATCATACAATATCGACATGATCTGCAGGCTGTCAATTATTTTTATGGGCCAATGCCTAAAAATTGGGGATTTCAGCAGTCGGTAGCCTCTCCCGAGCAGATCAATAGACTGGTCAAAATCGATGAAGACTATTTAGCTAAATTAAAACAATTTGATTATAATAGACTGAATACAAACGGTCAGGTTGATTATATTCTGCTGAGCCAGAAAGTGCAGCGGCATCAAGAAGAGCTGAAAGAAACATTCGCTTCTTACAACCGACTGAAGGCCTATTTACCCTTTGCCGAAAATATTCTTCAATTTGAACAGAAACGTCGTCGCGGTGCCGCTGTGGTCGGAAAGGATGTTGCCATAGTGTTAGAAAAAACGACTGATCAGGTTTCTGAATCGATTCAAAAGCTAGAAAATGTGGCCGCGATTGAATCTGCTGATGTCAATTTTTTGGTCAATATGGTGGAGTCATTGCGAGTCCGTTTGGAGAGTGCGTTCGATTTCTATAATGGATATGACCCGATGTTTACCTGGTGGGTCCCTAAATCTTATGAAAGTTTAAATGAAAAACTGATTCAATATAAAACTGCTTTGCAGGGAAAGAGCAACTGGAAAGTCTTTAATGATGGCAGTAATATTGGTGGGCAACCGATCGGAAAATCTGCACTCAACAAAAAGTTACGTGAAGAAATGATTGCATATAATGCGGATGAGTTGTTGCGTATCGCTGATCAGGAATGGGAATGGTGTGTGGCAGAGTTATTAAAAGCTTCTCGTGAGATGGGATTTGGAGACGATTGGAAGGCCGCGCAGGAAAAGGTTAAAAACACCTATGTGCCAGAAGGGCAACAACCTGGTCTGATCAATGAATTGTATGATCGAGCCCAAGCATTTATCAAGGAGCACGAGCTAATTGCAATTCCTGAATTGGCGGATGAGACCTGGGGAATGATTATGATGACTCCTGAACGGCAGTTGGTGAATCCATTTTTTACCGGAGGACGTGAGATCAGTATTTCGTATCCAACCAATACCATGACTTATGATCAAAAAATGATGAGCATGCGCGGTAACAATCCACATTTTTCTTTGGGTACGGTGCAACATGAACTCAATCCGGGGCATCATCTACAGTATTTTATGAATAAAAGGTATAAGCCTTATCGGGAGGAGAATTTCAATACACCATTCTGGACAGAAGGCTGGACCTTATATTGGGAATTACTGCTCTATAGAATGGGATTTGCCAAGACTCCGGAAGAACGTATCGGGATGTTATTTTGGCGAATGCATCGTTGTGCGCGGATTACTTTCAGCATTAAATTTCATTTGGGCGAATGGACACCACAACAATGTGTGGATTATTTAGTCAATCAGGTAGGTCATGAACCTGCAAACGCACATGGAGAGGTGAAGCGATCATTTGAAGGTTCTTACGATCCTTTATACCAATTGGCTTATTTAATCGGTGGTTTACAGCTATTGAGTATCAGTGATGAATTGGTAGGATCGGGGAAAATGTCCTACACTGAATTTCATGATCGGGTCATCAAGGAAAATTACTTACCGATGGAGATGCTGAGGGCGATATTGACAAACCAAAAGCTTGAACCTAACCATCAAGCAAAATGGAAATTTTATGATTTTAAATAAGTGCAATCCAAACTTTAATCTATGAGTAATCAAGAAAATAGTCAAGATTTCAAAAAGTCACTAGGTTTGTTGGATGCAACAATGCTCGTTGCGGGAAGTATGATCGGTTCGGGGATCTTTATTGTGTCGTCGGATATCGCCCGAAATACGGGGTCTGCTGGCTGGCTGATGGTGGTTTGGTTGATCTGCGGATTTATGACTTTAGCCGCCGCTTTGAGTTATGGCGAACTGAGTGCTATGTTTCCGAAAGCTGGTGGTCAGTATATTTATCTCCAAGAAGCCTATGGACCGGTTGTCAGTTTCACATTTGGATGGACTTTTTTTGCCGTGATCCAAACGGCTACGATTGCAGCTGTGGGGGTTGCTTTTGCTAAGTTTACCGCTTATTTATTTCCGGTACTGGATGAAGATGTGTATTTGCTGGTACTGGGTGACTATCATATATCATCTGCTCAAGTGTTAGCTATCGCTGTCATTGTGCTGCTTACCTTTATTAATACAGGCGGTGTAAAGAATGGTAAAACAGTACAGACAGTGCTGACATTGATCAAAATATTAAGTTTGGTGCTGTTGGTTATTTTTGGTTTTGCAGCTTTCGATCTGGAGGTGTGGAATCAAAACTGGTCTTCAGAGCATATGTGGAATCTACAACGATTAAATACGGATGGATCGACGGCAGATTATGCCACTTTTGGGGCATTTGGAGCTATATCTGCGGCATTGGTAGGCGCATTGTTCAGCAGCGATTCCTGGCACTCATCTTCTGCTGTAGCAGGTGAGATCAAGAATCCGCAACGCAACATTGGTTTGAGTTTAGCACTGGGAACGCTAATGGTAACAGTGATCTATATTTTGACCAATCTGATGTATACAGGTGTGTTGACAATAGAGGAGATGGCCAGCGCTCCTAAGGATCGTGTTGCCATGCTCGTAGCGCAAGAAATTTTCGGTCCTGTTGGTATTGCCATCTTGGCGATTATGATTATGGTCAGCACTTTTGGCTGTAATAATGGGCTGATTTTGGCTGGGGCAAGAATCTATTATTCTATGGCTAAGGATGGTTTGTTTTTTAAGAAAACGGGCACCTTAAATAAGAATGCCGTACCGGCTTACGCGTTATGGTTACAGGCGGTGATAGCTGCAATATGGTGTTTAACAGGTAAGTATGGCGATTTATTGGATATGATAACCTGTGTGGTTGTCATGTTTTATGTTTTGTGCATCATCGGAATTTTTTGGTTGCGATATAAGCGCCCCGATGTACCGAGACCTTATAAGGCCTTTGGCTATCCTTTTATACCAGCTATCTATATTTTGATGGGGATCTCGTTTATTATTCTGTTGGTGATCTATAAACCGCAATTTACCTGGCCAGGTATTATCATCACACTTTTGGGGATCCCATTATACTATTTTGTGAAACAGAAAGATGTAAAGACCTAGTCTTACTTAATTTTTTATCCTGTCTGTACAAATTAAAGGTAGATCAACACATACGATATAAAAAAATAAAATACATATGAAGATAACATTAACAGCTGTTTTATTACTGATATTTCAGCTTACGACATTGGCGCAAGGGACATTGGAGGATTATAAACGTGCCAAAGAGATCAGAAGCTCATTCGGCAAGGTGTATCAAGTGCCGCAACAGATTATTTGGTCTGAAAAAGGAGATAGTTTTTCTTATCGGCTGCATAAAAAAGACGGCAAGAGGAGCTTGTATCTGGTAGATGCGGTTACGCATAAAAAGATAGATACCGATGTTGATGCAATTGAAAAACAGCTATCCGCTCAATTGGGTAAAGAAGTAAAATTGGGTGTTTTGTGGGGGAGAGATCTGAAAGTATTGACGGCAAATGAAGTTGAATTTACGGAAGAGAAAGTGATTTGGAAGTGGAATGCACAGGAAAATAAGCTGAGCAAAACGCGCGATATCGCAACGACAGGTATGGATCGTAGATCGGATGGCTACTGGGGAGCACGTTGGGATGATAGTAAGGGGGAATCTGTAGAGTCGCCCGATAAGACCTATACTGCTTATATTAAAAATAGTAATGTATACATTAGCAAAAAAGGGGATCCAAAGAGTGAGCGACAGTTGACCTTTGATGGAAGTCCCGGGGAGTATTATAGCGCTCGTATCCAATGGTCCAATGATTCAAAGAAATTGGCAGCTTCAAAAGTGAGAAAGGCTGAAATCAGACAGTTGACTTTATTGGAGTCCTCTCCAGTGGATCAATTACAACCTAAGTTACAGACCAGAGACTATAACAAACCTGGGGATGCTTTATCACAATATTATCCAACGATTATTGATGTCATGGGGGAGCGGGTGATAACAGTAGATCCTGCTCAGATACCCAATCAATTTTCACTTTCTGCACTGGTATGGAAGGCGGATAATAGTGGAATCACATTTGAATATAACCAACGTGGCCATCAGCGGTACGATGTGATGGAATTGAGTGCTGTGGACGGGAAAACGAAAACCATTATTTCAGAACGCAGTGCTACATTTATTGATTATAGCGGAAAGAAATACCGCAATGATCTCAAAAAAACAGCGGACATCATATGGGCTTCGGAACGTGACGGATGGAATCATCTGTATCTGTTTGATGCAAAAACAGGCGCATTGAAACAGCAGATTACCAAAGGAAATTGGGTAGTACGAAAAGTTGTTCATGTCGATGAGGATAACAAAAAGATTATTTTTGAGGCGAGTGGCATGAATAAAGAGTTGGATCCTTATTTAATCCGTTATTACACTATTGGTTTTGACGGTAAGGGCTTGAAAGAACTCACTCCAGAAACAGCCAATCATCAAGCAACATTTAATCCTGACCATTCTTTATTTGTAGATCTTTACTCGCGGGTTGACCAAGCTCCACAGGCCGTATTGCGACGTGCAACAGATGGGCAGATCGTGATGGATTTGGAAAAAGCGGATATTTCGGATCTGGAGGCTACGGGATGGCGCAAACCTGAAGTGTTTAAGTCGCTTGCTAGAGATGGTAAAACGGAGATCTGGGGTATTATTGTCCGTCCACGAAATTTTGATCCGAATAAAAAATATCCTGTAATTGAGTATATCTATGCAGGCCCACATAGTGCTTTTGTCCCTAAATCATTTTCAGCTAATCCGTCAGGACTAGTTGAGCTCGCTGAACTGGGCTTTATAGTCGTGCAAATCGACGGAATGGGAACATCCAATCGTTCGAAGGCATTTCAAGATGTGGCATGGAAAAATCTAAAAGATGCCGGTTTTCCCGATCGCATTGCCTGGATGAAGGCAGCTGCGCTTAAATATCCTTATATGGACATCGAAAAAGTCGGTATTTATGGTACTTCTGCCGGAGGACAGTCTTCTGCTGGCGCTCTTTTGTTTCATCCTGAATTTTATAAGGTAGGGGTTTCGTCTTGTGGTTGTCACGATAACCGTATGGATAAAATATGGTGGAATGAGCAATGGATGGGCTGGCCGATCGGCCCTGAATATGCCGCTTGTTCTAATATCGAAAATGCGTATAGATTAGAAGGGAAGTTGCTATTGATCGTTGGTGAATTGGATGACAATGTGGATCCTGCTTCCACTTACCAGTTCGTCAATCAGTTGATCAAACATGGTAAAGATCATGATTTCATTATGGTTCCAGGAATGGGACATGCTTCTGGTGGTGATTTTGGAGAAAAGAAGCGTCGCGATTATTTCGTGAAACACTTGTTAGGGGTAGAGCCTCCTGCTTGGAATGCTTATTAACGAAGGTATAATGATGAGCAAGAGTTCTCAAACTGAAGCAAGAACATCGTACAGTCATGCCGATCGTTTAGGAAGATATAAACTGTTCAAATCTTCTTGCTTGCCGTTTAAACTAAAATAGAATTTAAACCGAGCTCGCGAGCTCACAGTAATGATATATCAATGAAAAGTTATAGAGTTTTTTTACGTTTTATCCTCATTGCCACGCTACTATCTAAAGGGGGCAGTACCGTGCAGGCGCAAAGTGGTGATCAGATATTGGATGGAATCGGAGAAACGGGAATGATCGCACGATATGTATTTGATGGAAATCTGAAAGATTGGTCTCGGAATAATTTGCATGCTACTGCTGGTCGGGATGTTACTTTTATCAATGACAAGCGGTTTGGAAAAGTGCTGTCATTATCGGGTGAGAAAAATGATTTTATCCAAATCCCTGCTGATGCATTGACCGATATGGAGTCATTGAGTATTTCGGGCTGGGTGTATCTTCGTTCGGAAAAAAAAGATCAGGTTTTTTTTGACTTTGGAAAGGATGTGCATAAACATTTCTTTGCTGCTCCTTTTGGAACAAACCTTCAAGATGGTTTTCAAAGTTTAATTACTGCAGGTAAAAATAATCAAAAAGGTGCTGTTTCTCCAGCATTACTGTTGAATAAGTGGGTTTACTTGACCATTGTGGTGGATATTCCGGCTAAGAAGATGATGACTTATGTGGATGCTGCACTCGTTGGTGAATCGCAGCAGATACCGCGTGAGTTGACCGAAGTGTTTGGATCTTCTGGAGATAAGAACAAATTATATATTGGAAAATCACTGCTGGCAGGATCGCCGACATTGGATGGCTTGTTGTATGATTTTCGAATCTATCGTGTTCCGTTAAGTAAAAATCAGCTTACTGGAATTTATACCAATTCGCAACGTGGAGTAAGTAATCGCTCCGTAAATGTGACCAAAGTGGAGGATAATCTTCCTGAGTTTCCATTGACCCAAACCCAGCTCTATAATGCTTACTTAGTTGCTGTGCCAGATGTGCAGGTGGAAACCACATTGGGAGATTTACCACGTTTACCAAGTTATATAAAGGGAATATATAAAGAGGAGATGGTTGGCCCTAAAGTCAGGGTATTGTGGCCTTCGCCAAACGACAACAGTACGGTCTTGGAAGCTGGCCGATATACGATTACAGGAAGAGTTCCCGGAACAAATTTACAGCCTAAAGCGATCGTAACTGTTAAGGGAGGCAATAAGGCTACAGCACCAAGTTTGAAATTAGCAGCTTTTGATCTTAGTCAGGTTTCATTGCAAGCTGATGCGCAGCACCAAGAAACAAAATTTATTGAAAATCGGGATAAATTTATCAACACATTGGCGTCGACTGATCCCAACTCTTTTCTCTATATGTTTCGTGATGCATTTGGTAAACCACAGCCTGAAGGGGCAAAACCTTTAGGGGTATGGGATAGTCAGGATACCAAACTTAGAGGACATGCTACAGGTCATTATTTGACGGCTATCGCACAGGCTTATGCAAGTACCGGATATGATAAAACTTTGCAAGCTAATTTCGCAGAGAAAATGACCTATATGGTCAATACGCTTTACGAACTGGCACAATTATCGGGTAAACCGCAGCAAGCAGGAGCTGTGGCAGTAGCGGATCCGACAGCTGTACCTTATGGTCCGGGCAAATCAACCTATGATTCAGATCTGAGCCAAGAAGGTATCCGTACGGATTATTGGAATTGGGGTTTAGGCTATATCAGCGCTTATCCGCCCGATCAATTTATAATGTTGGAAAAGGGTGCGAAGTATGGAGGCCAGAAAACGCAAGTATGGGCTCCTTACTATACCTTGCATAAAATTTTGGCCGGATTAATTGATATCTATGAAGTAAGTGGCAATGAAAAGGCACTGCAAGTGGCAACAGGAATGGCAGACTGGGTGCATGCGCGTCTTAGTCAATTGCCTAAAGAAACCCTGATACAAGTTTGGAATACGTACATAGCCGGTGAATTTGGAGGGATGAATGAGACGATGGCACATCTCTATCGCATCACCAATAAGGACCACTATTTGAAGACAGCGCAATTGTTTGATAATATTGATATGTTCTTTGGCAATGCGCAGCATACACATGGATTGGCGAAAAATGTCGATACTTTTCGTGGATTGCATGCCAATCAGCATATTCCACAAATTGTGGGTAGTATCGAGCTATACCAGGTTTCTAATCTTCCGGAATACTACCGTGTAGCAGACAATTTCTGGTACAAAGCTGTTAATGACTATATGTACAGTATAGGAGGAGTTGCGGGCGCTCGAAATCCGGCTAATGCGGAGGTGTTTACAGCAGAACCAGCAACCTTATATGAAAATGGTTTTTCTGAAGGGGGACAGAATGAAACCTGTGCGACTTACAATATGCTTAAATTAACGAGCAACCTGTTTCTTTTTGATCAACGGGCTGAATATATGGATTACTACGAACGTGGATTGTATAATCATATTTTAGCGTCTGTTGCTGAAAATACTCCGGCTAATACGTACCATGTGCCACTAAGACCAGGATCAATAAAGCAATTTGGTAATCCCAATATGACGGGCTTTACCTGCTGTAATGGTACCGCAATTGAAAGTAGTACCAAATTGCAAAATAGTATTTATTTTAAAAGCAAGGATGATCAGGCTTTATATGTCAATCTATTTATTCCTTCTACTTTGGAATGGACAGAGCGCGGGGTAACTGTGGAACAGAAGACGAGTTTTCCAAAACAGGACGACACGGAGCTGACCATAAAAGGGAACGGCAAATTTGATCTTCATGTCCGTGTACCGAGTTGGGCAACCAAAGGATTTTATGTGACGATTAACGGTAAAGATCAAAAAGTACAGGCAGCGCCCGGTTCTTATTTGAAATTGAGCCGTAACTGGAAGAATGGCGATCGCATTACGTTGAAAATGCCTTTCCAATTTCATTTAGATCCGGTCATGGATCAACAAAATATTGCCAGCTTATTTTATGGACCTATCTTGTTGGCAGCTCAAGAACCGGAAGCAAGAAAAGATTGGCGTAAAGTGACGTTGGATGCGAAGGATATCAGCAAATCTATTTCAGGTGATCCGCAAAGTTTAGCGTTCAAGATTGATGGGATTGATTTTAAACCATTCTATGATACTTATGGACGGCACTCAGTATATCTGGATGTTACATTAAAATAATTACAATAAGTCTAAAAATTTTGAGGGGTACTTTGCTTGGCGAAGTACCCCTTTATTATTTCTTTCCAATTCTAATTTTTGGTCACAATCGAAGTGCGATTGGTTAAATTCGGACTGAATTTGGACCTCATTCTACTTTATCTTCGGTTATCTATTAACAACTAATATTAACTAACCAAATTAATTTATGAAAAACGCAGGTCTTTTATTAGTCCTCGTGGTTCTCCTTTCGTTTGACTCATTTGCTCAACAGGTAACAGGCGTAGTTCGGGATGTTTCAGGAAGTGCAATGGTCGGAGCTACGCTGAGAAATTTGTCTACGCAGATCAGTGCACAAACCAATAGCAAAGGAGAATTTACGATGGTAGCAAAGCCGGGAGACGTTATCGAGGCAAGCTTGCTTGGATATGAATCAAAGAGATTAAAATTCAGTTCGGAGTCTCCGCTCAATTTCGAATTGAATACGACATTTTCCACCTTAGATGAAACCGTTGTCATTGGTTATCAAAAAATCTCCCGAAAGAAATCTACCGCCGCAATTTCGAGTATCTCCGGAAAAGAATTGGCAAATCTGCCAGCGGCCAGTTTTGACCAACTCCTGCAAGGACGTTTATCGGGGGTAAATGTACAGAATTTTACTGGAGAGCCGGGCGCATCTCCTACGGTTCAAGTACGGGGCAATACCAGTTTGAATAGAGAGTACGATGAGTTTAGTGTCGGAAATGCACCGCTATATGTTGTGGATGGAGTTCCTCAACCACCACAACAGTATACGTCTCCTGTAACAGGCACGGGTACAAATTTTATAGCTGGAATAAATCCGCAGGACATTGAAAGTATTGATGTACTGAAAGATGCTTCTGCCGCTGCTATTTATGGATCAAGAGCTTCCAGTGGTGTGATCCTGATCACAACAAAAAAAGGCATCAGCCGAGAGCCACAAGTAATGGTTTCGGCGTATACCGGATTGACACAACGACCTGAGTTGCGGGATGTGGCCTTAGGAGCAGAAGAGAGAAGGCAAAAAATGCGCATCTTAGAAGAATTACAGCAATATCGGCCTGATATCGAGAATCGAAACATTTCTTTTCTGCTTACGGATAGTTTAAATCCGGCTTTTAACGGATCTACCGATTGGCAGGATATGTACTATCGGAAAGGAATGGTTAATAATGCAGATCTGAGTTTAAGTGGAGGAGGAGCAGGAGGTTCTAATTATCGTTTCAGTGCCGGATTATATGATGAGAAAGGGATTGTCAAGGCTACAGGATTTAAGCGCTATTCAACCCGATTGAACTTAATGTCAAAAGCGCTGCATGAACGTTTGATGATCAACCCGATTGTTGCTTATTCGCGTACAGAACGTACTCGAGCGGGTGGCGGCGGAGTTGGTGTGACGGCTCGATACACGCCGGCATCTTATTTCAACCTAAGTGAGACACGAAAAAATTATCTTCTTGGGATGTATAATGATGATTCGGATGTGAATACGGGTAATCAATTTACATTTAACCTAAATCTAGGGTATGATTTTTCAAAAGCGTTGAAATTTACGTCCCAAACGTCATATATCTATTCAAATAGTAGACGTGATGTAAGTACCCCATCTTCAGTAGCAAATTTTACAGGTAACAGACAGGATGTGTTTTCGGACAATCAAGTCAATGTATTGGCTTCTAATTACTTTAGTTATAATAAAGAATTTAATAAACATAGCCTGAGTATGATCTTGGGAAGTGATCTGGAATATAATCAATACCGGTCAGTAGGGGCTGGAGCTTCGAATGGTGCTTCAGACCAAATCAAAGTGATACAAGGTTTTCAGCAACGCTATTTGACTGCTACTTCCGATTATCAAGCTTACAGTATGGCTTCTTTTTACTCACGGTTGGCCTATGACTATGACTCCCGGTACTTACTGTCAGCCAGTATACGTGGCGATGGATCATCTCGTTTTGGAATGGGTAATAAGTGGGGTTATTTTCCTTCGGCATCGGTAGCATGGCTCGTTTCGGAAGAATCTTTTATGAAAGAAGAGGAGTCTCCGTTTTCAATGTTAAAACTCCGTGCTAGTATAGGCACAACAGGTGGATTGCCAGGAAATAATTATCTACAGTACAATCTTTACAGGGTCAATGCTGGAAATTTCTGGGGAAATGACAATGGGACTTCTTATAATGGTGTTACGGCGATAACACCCAATCTGGTAGATGGTGTGGCGCAACCTAATATTAGCTGGGAACGCTCTATGCAATGGAACATAGGTTTGGACGGTGAGATTGCTAACGGTCGTTTTTCTTTTGCACTGGACGTTTTTAATAAGGAAAATAAACAATCTTTATTTGACGTGGCACTGCCTGTGACAACCGGATACGACCGGGCATTGACCAATTCAGTCGGCGTACGTAATTATGGGGCTGAAGTGGTTTTGATGGCCAATCCGCTTCCAAGGACCAGTCCTGTTCAGTGGTTTAGCCGGTTGAATGTTTCGTATGTGAGGAATAAAATTATGAACCTTCCTAATTCGGGACGGGACTTAGTGGTCGCGGGTTCGCGATTTGATAAAACACATATTCTATCGGTGGGTAGCCCGATTAATACCTTCTACTTGTACCAAACTTTAGGAATATACTCAACACTTAATGATATTCCGATAAATCCCTTAACAGGAGACCGTTTTAATGCTGGAGGCAGTCCCTATGCTCCGGGTGATATGTGGATCAGAGATGTGGACGGAGATTACATGATCGATCCTTTTAATGATGGTATAAACCCGGACAAACTTCCGCTCGGTGATCCAAATCCCAAATTCACGGGTGGTTGGACAAATAATGTGACCTGGAAGAATTTTAATGTTGGGGTTCTCTTCACCTTTTTGTTCGATAGGGATGTGCTCAATCTGTATCAATCGGATCTATTTGAGAATGGTGCGGCAACCAATTCAACCAGTGGTTTTGCGCAGTATGCGACACCAGATTTTAGTAAGATCAATATCTGGCGCCAACCGGGCGATCGAGCAGATTATCCGGCTTATCCTTTAGGGTCTTGGCGTTATTATACCGTTGCTGGTCAAACATTTTTCATGGATAAAGGTGATTATTTCAGAGTGAAAAGTGTGAGTCTTTCGTACAGTCTGCCTAATCGTTTAGTGTCGGGATGGGGAATGAAAAGTATTCGGATGTATGGTATCGTTGATAATTTAATGATGTTCCAGCGTTCGAAAAGATTACCGGATGCCGAGGCTGTAAATTATTATGGTGAATATGAAGGTAATGGTTATCCTATCCCGCGGAAGTTCACGTTTGGTGTAGAGTTACAATTTTAATTAGAGCATCATGAAAACATTATTTATAATCAATTATTGGAAATGGGTCCTGCTTGCAGCTATCGGCTTGAGCACGATGTCATGCAACAAATTTTTGGAAGAGGAGCCTCGAAATTCGACCTATAAGGAGGTGTATTGGAAAGATCCAAAGGCAGGAGAAACTGCGATAGCGGGAAATTATGCGCTGTTAAGAAATGCCTTGATGGATGGTTTCTATGGAGTTGGAAACCGTTATTATATCTATGGGGATATGACTCCGGATATTTATATCGGCATCAATCGGGATAGCTACAGCCATCCAGAAATTGGAAAAGGAAATTGGACCAGCAATTATTTTGCACAGTCTTATGGCAATTGGACCGTGTTTTATAAAACAATAGCGATGTCCAATATCATTCTCAAAGAAATGCCTTTGGTATCGAATGATATTTTGATTTTAGAACAGGCAGATCCGGAGGCTTTCCGAAAGAAAATCATGGGACAAGCTTATTTTATTCGTGCTTTTTCTTATTTCATGTTGACCAAAATTTGGGGAGATGTGCCCCTTGTTACGGAGGCATATGATGATCCGATCAGTGCACCTCATCTGGGAAGAACCGCTCGCATAGACGTGATGAAGCAGATCGAGGAAGATTGTCGCCATGCTATAAATTTTTTGAGCTGGGGCTATAAAACAGCAGCAGAACGCGCTGTTACAGCAAACAGAGGTTCGGCTTATGCTCTAATGGCACACCTGTATCTGTGGCGGGCGACGACAACTGATTTAACATCTAACAATCCCATTTTGAGCGATGTCCATAGTGCGGATACGACCATCAATACCTTGCTTGCGCAAGGTGGCTACGCGCTTACTGATACCGCAAAATATGGTGATATTTTTAAGGGCAGATCGAGCGAGGGTATTTTTGAATTGAATGTCAGTGAGAATACGTTAGAAGGATCGAGCGCACATATCGGGATGAAATTTTTGAATAATAACTATATCCCAACGTACGGTGCAGCGGCCGATTTTTTCACCAAACCAGCTTATTTGAGTAGTCATTTTTATAAGATCGAAGAAAAAGAGGATTGGGTATGGCATGAAGATATCAGACAATGGGTCTGGGAGGCTGTACAATCTCGGGGGCTAGATACATTGGATGTGCGCTTCAAAAATAATTTTGTCAATTATACGACGGATAAACCCGTATGTGTTAAGTATAGCAATATAGTTTTTAGGAACCCGGGACAGCAGCTTGAACCCTATAATAGTAATAATTTGATTTTGTTTCGGTTGAGCGATATCAAATTGTTGCAGGCGGAAATAGCGCTCTACCAAAATAATCCTAGTCGAGCGATTACCATCATCAATGCATCAAGAACACGTTACGGAGGTGATCCCTCAAGTTTATTAAAGCCGGGGCTGGCAAAAACGGAAGTGATGAAAGAATATATGATCGAACGGGGAAAAGAGCTGTATCTGGAAGGTCATCTATTTTTTGATATGATCCGTACACGAACTTACTCGGACCATATCACTTGGCTGACAGAAGCTCGCTTTAAACAAGGTGGTTTTTTCTGGCCGGTAGATCCTCGTTTATTTAGTGAAAATAGACTTTTGGTTCAGACAGAATACTGGCGAGGAAAGATTTAATGACATATTTTGAAACATAAATTCTTTAGAAATGATGACTAAAATAATAAATAAAACTTGTGCACACCTATTATTTGCTCTGCTGTTTTTTCATCTATTGACCGCCTGCACGAAAGATGATTACATCAACGATGGGGGGATACATCAGGCGAAAGTGAATATGACAACTTATGATTTTCTGGCATCGCATCCAAAATTTGATTCTTTGGTACGGATCATTGACCGAGCAAATTTAAAAGAGCTGGTGAACAGTGATATTACGTTTTATGCGACAACAAATTGGGGCGTAGCGGAATATGTAAGTGCTAAAAAACAGCAGCGTATCGCAGAAGTTGGCGATGAGAATATTTCTTTTACGATTGATGATATTGACCCAAAACGATTGGATTCGTTGAAGATATATATGTTTAATGGAAAAATAGAGCGTGCTCAGCTGGATGTGAATGGAGCCTATTTTACCAATTTGTATGGTCCTATTCCTGGTGTGCGATTTCAGTTGGGGTTGAGACGAACAAGAGATTACAGTTCCTATGTCGATTATGTTGATTATTTATATTATACGAGAGTACGTGGAACGCTGGATTCGGAAGAACCAAACCAAAATGCGATCCCGGAAGCAGAGCGTGATGAACGCATTGATGTACAGACTTCAGGAATCATTACGACAACGGGTGTCATACATGTATTGCACGGTGATCATCGGTTATTTTTTAATAAAGAAAGAATGGCTTCCAATTAATTCGGAGGGATTTTAAAAAATATAGGCTAATGAAAATGAATAATATAACAAGGTACGCGATCTTATTAGGAATAATGATCGGTATAATTATATCTTCCTGTTCCAAAATAGAGGAAGGTTTCTTGAGTGATACCATTCGATATCGGGACAGTGTGATCTACTGTAAGCGAGGGATGACGCTCACACTTTCGGATCGGATCAATGCAGATGGATCGACTCCACCATTTGAATTTAAAATGTTAAATCTGCGGAATAAGTTCACGGGAGAGCCTGCACCTGAGGAATTTACTAAAATGTACGAAATTGAAGTTTTTAAGGAAGGCATGACTTTCAATGCGGCAACGGATACCACTGTTGCACTTCTGAAAGCTAAGCGGGAAACGAAGAAGGTGACGCCAATGGAATTTAGTCCGATCAGTGGACAGATCAGTTTTAATCGCGCATCTGCAAATCTACCTTTAGGTATCTATACGTTTGATTTGCAGGCAACGAATCGCAAGGGTACTAAAATTTATAAATCATTTGCCGAGATCCATGTCATCGAACCTTTTTTAGAGGATGTTTTCGAGTTGACTTATGCTTCATTGACAGGGTCTAATGCATCTGAAACATTTACTCCGGCTTATAATAGTAATATCAAATTAACCTGTACAAAAGTCTCTGACGAGGGGGCACGTGTAATCTTAAAAGTTGTTGATAAAAATGGTCGTGCATGGGATCCAAGTGCTGGGCAAGTGATCAAACGGGGAGATCGTCCGACGTTTGAATCGCATGTTCGTTTCAATCCGGTTGTTGCCACCAATACAGCATTAGTATGTGATTATGAAGTGGCTCCGTTTCCGTTAACAAAATTCAATGACGGTAAGACAAATTGGGATTATAATATTTATTACCGTATCCCGATGCGCTTTGCCGCGATGGATGGGCATCCCAATCATAATATCAATCCTGTTTTTGGCTTTCGTGTCCTGATGGAGGGAACATTTGAGGTGGAAGTTAAACTCACAAACGTGGCTGCAATAAACTCATCTGGACCACCTACAACAGGACTTTAGATCGGGGTATTGTAGGTTTATCGTGATAATTACAGTTGCTGATTACCCAAAGCGTTAAATGCTAATTAGGCACTTATGGCGCTTTGGGTAAAAAACGGTGATGAATGGTTAGTTTATAAGGATCTGACGCGCTAATTATTCGCTATGTTTATGGTTTTACCAAATGCTGTTGAAAATATGAAAATCATTGATAAAGAAACGATTGAATCTATACTTAAATATGATAAATTGATTGAAGCGCTGCGCGAGATTTTTCAATCGTCATTTACGATGCCTGTTCGGCACCATCACTTTTATCAAAATGCTGAGGGAATTGAAAATACGCTTATTTTGATGCCTTCGTGGACGGACAATTATATCGGAATCAAGCAGGTTGTTGTCGCTCCCGAGAATCACAGAAAAAACCTCCCGGCTATTCATGCCTTGTATACGTTGTTGGATGCGGTCACTGGAAAACCTTTGGCACAGATGGATGCGGCAGGGTTGACTTCCCGAAGAACAGCCTGTACTTCTGCTTTAGCGGCTTCTTATTTAGCTCGAGATGATTCAAAAATCTTACTGATTGTAGGAGGAGGGAAAGTTGCGCAACATCTTGTGCAGGCGCATTCGGCTGTGCGTGCGTATGACCAAATTTTCATCTGGACAAGAAGCGAATCGAAAGGTGGAGATCTGGTATTGAACTTACAGCAGGCGGGATTTCATAATGTTGTGTATGCCGATAAGCTGGAAGAGGCTGTGCGTAGGGCAGATGTGATCTCCTGTGCGACGCTTAGTCATGAACCTTTGATAAACGGGGAATGGATTAAGGCTGGAACACACTTGGATCTGATTGGATCACATACGCCTAAAACGCGTGAAGTAGATGATAGCGCCATTCTTAAAAGTAGCATTTTTGTGGATTCGCGCGCGGGAGCGCTCCACGAGACGGGAGAACTTGCGATCCCCATTGCAACCGGTGTACTGGATCCTGCAAGTATAAAAGGTGATATCGAAGAACTTTGTTGTGGTGAAATTATGGGAAGATCATCATCAGATGAAATCACTTTATTTAAATCGGCGGGATTGGCAATTGAAGATTTGGCGGCAGCTTTGCTCGTGTATAGGAATGTGGGAGAGGAGATGACATCGGTTTGATCATTTCAGAAAATGAAAAAGAGTAGGGCTTTGTCAGTCATCATACCGCAAAGAATATTTTTTGATTCTTTGGGAAGCATAGTAGGTTGATTTGGATTTCTGTCGAAATAATACTCGTTCTTTAGATAGATTTTGTATGACCATAAATTGGAATATTAACTAATATTTCCTACTTTCAAGGCTACTAAAACCTTTTAATAATGAAAATATTTTTTTATTTCCTTGCAGGCTTCGTCCTCTACATTTCACAACCTGTCTATGCGCAACAAAATCCTGTATTTCCAGGTTGGTATGCCGATCCTGAAGGTATTATATATAACAATGAGTATTGGGTTTTTCCGACCTATTCTGCGCGATATGAAGATCAGATATTCTTTGATGCGTTTTCATCAAAAGATTTTGTCACCTGGAAAAAGCATCACCGTATCATTGATACGGCTGAAGTAAAATGGGCTAAAAAAGCGATGTGGGCACCAAGTGTTTTTCAGAAAGACAAGAAATACTATTTATTTTTTGGTGCGAATGATGTACACAAAGGCGAAATTGGCGGTATCGGCGTAGCTGTTGCTGACAAGCCGCAAGGTCCTTATAAAGATCTGCTTGGGAAACCGTTAATTAATGATATTGTGAATGGGGCACAACCTATTGATCAATTTGTTTTTAAAGATAAAGATGGACAATATTATATGTACTATGGTGGCTGGCAACATTGTAATGTGGTCAAATTAAGCCCTGATTTTAAGAGTTTAGTTCCTTTTGATGATGGAACGATCTATAAGGAGGTAACTCCTGAAAACTATGTAGAAGGTCCGTTTATGTTTATTCGCAATAATAAATACTACTTTATGTGGTCTGAGGGAGGTTGGGGTCTTCCGAATTATAAGGTAGCCTACGCTATTGCGGATTCTCCTTTTGGTCCCTTTAAACGAATAGGTACCATTTTGGAACAGGATCCTGCAATCGCAACTGGGGCGGGACATCATTCGGTGATCAAGGTACCAAATAAAGATCAATATTATATCGTGTATCACCGCAGGCCATTAGGAAAAACGGGTGCGAATGAACGAGAAACTTGTATCGATGTGATGACATTTGATGCGAATGGTTACATTAATCCCGTAAAAATGACTTTCGAAGGTGTGAAGCATAAATTGAAGTAAGTTCAAGCAACCTCATTAAGAAATTTCTAATATAGAATCCCGGTAGTGCCTAACATCGCTATCGGGATTCTGCATTTATAGACATTTTTGTCTCTTTTTTGTAACAATTTGTGCTCTTAATCAAATAAATAGTCGAAAAATGAGGGTATAGACAGCGAATGGAAAGATTGATTAAGTTTTCTAATCTCGCTCTAATTTCGCTCTTATCACATTTTTATCTCTTTGTGATATACTTGTGCGAATGTACAGATAATGAACATGTCATGAGTACGCTGTTATCCTGCAGCATTTCATATGCTCATGCATCTTCATTGTTATTGAAAAACAAGTTATTCTCATGAACATAAGAGCATTAATCGCGACGACGTTATTTTTTTTCCCTGCTATCTCGTTACTGGTCACAGCACAGGAGAGGCCTGCGGCATTGCTTATACAACAAGAGGCTGACTCCTTGAAAAGCAAGGAACCTGCCCGTGCAGATCTTTTTAAACTGGATGTGCTTTTACGCGCAGGATTAAATGTTGAGTCCATGGGCGACAATGAGCGCAGTAATAAAGTTAATTTGGATGAAGCCCGTATTTTGCTTCACGGTGATTATAATGACCAACTCTCTTATCGTGTTCGTTTTCGTTTAAACCGTCCGTTTACACCTACAAGTCAGGACAATGCTTCGCGGGCATTGGATATGGCTTACATCAAATATAAATTTGGAAAGGATTATAAATGGTCTGTTACTGCCGGAAAGCAAAGTGCTTTGGTCGGAAGTTACGAGTTTGAAAATAATCCGATCTATGAATTTATGTTCACGGATTATGTGGACCGTATTCTTAATCTTTTTGTGGTAGGGGGAGCGCTTTCGTATGAGCTTAATCCTGACCATTCGCTAAACGTACAGGTTTATAATACAATCAACGACAGTTTTGTGGATCTGCATACCAAAAACGGTTATGCAATGGGTGACTTGAAAGCGTCTAAAACACCAATTGGGGCTTATGCTACCTGGATCGGATCGTTCTGGAATAAAAAGATCAGTACAAAGTGGTCTTATAATATTTCGCAGTTTGCTCAAAATAAAACCAATCACGGGATCTCTTTGGCTAATAAATTTAAAACAGATAAAGACATGCTGTATGTGGATCTGCAGTATAGTTATCTAGCGGTAGATCATGCTTTGATCGCATCTGCTGCGATGAATGATTTTTATGCGCGTACGAATTCCGATCGTGTACTGGCTCAGGATGTGACTTACAAGTCTATTGTGGTCCGTTACGATAGAATGCTTACGGATAAATGGGAGCTTGCTCTGAAAGGAGCATATGAAACAGCTGGAATGGATAAGGATGCAAACATTGATGCTAATTTCCGTCAAAACTGGACCTATTTTGCGGCTTTACAGCATAAACCGTTTAAAAAACAGGATTTACGGTTTTATCTGGGTTACGTCGGCAATACGGTGTCTTTTGATCGTCAGTTTGACCGCGCTCAACAACAATTTAACCGCCTTACATTAGGAACTTATTTTACGATACCGGCACTATAAATTTTTTACACATCGATAGGGTGGGTTCAGGTGATAGGTAATGCTATGCTTACTGTAATTGAACATATCCAAGATGTTTTTATTAATAAAAAGCTTTGAATTTAAATCAATCAATATGCATTTAACACCGAGAGAAACAGAGAAGCTCTTGCTCCACTTGGCAGGGGAACTTGCTGCCAAGCGATTAAAAAGAGGGGTAAAATTAAACTATCCGGAATGTATCGCTTACATCAGCGGACAGATTATGGAAGAAGCACGTGACGGTAAGTCTGTGGCATCACTGATGCAGTATGGTACGACATTATTGAAGCGTTCCCAGGTGATGGAAGGTGTTCCGGAAATGATTCACGATGTACAAATTGAAGTAACCTTTCCGGACGGAACGAAATTGGTTACGGTTCACAACCCAATCCGTTAATTTAATAGCGTATACGATATGATACCAGGAGAATATATCCTTAAAAAAGGAGAAATAAAAGCGAATGTCGGCTATAAAACGACAAGTGTTACCGTGAAAAATGTAGGTGACCGCCCGATTCAGGTTGGCTCTCATTATCATTTTTTTGAAGTGAATAAAATGTTGTCTTTTGACCGTGAGGAAAGTTTTGGAATGCGTTTAAATATCCCTGCGAGTACAGCGGTACGTTTTGAGCCCGGAGAACAAAAGAAAGTGATCTTGGTCGAAATGGGAGGTAATAAAGAGATCCACGGGTTTAATGGCTTGACCAACGGTAAATATACCGATCCAAAGGTTAAGAAAGCCGCATTGGAGAAAGCGAAAAAATTGGAATTTAAAGATTCGAAATAGTTATGGCAGGTTGGAATAGAAGAGAGTGGATTAAAGTAGTCGGAATGGGTACTTTAGGTTCGATTGTAGGACTTGACGCTCTTGGTTTAGATAAACTGGGTTTAGATAAATCGTCGGTTAAGTATATAGATGGGGAGCTTTATATCCCTCGTGATAAATATGCTGCATTATTTGGTCCAACGACGGGCGATAAGGTGCGTTTGGCAGATACAGAGCTTTTCATTGAAATCGAGAAAGATTTTGGTGTATATGGTGAAGAAAATAAATTTGGTGGCGGTAAAACAATCCGTGATGGTATGGGCCAATCTGCCCGTGCGATGCGCGATGAAGATGTACTGGATTTCTGTATCACCAATGTAATTATCATCGATCACTGGGGTATTGTGAAAGGTGATATCGGTATTAAAGATGGTAAGATCGTGGGTATAGGTAAAGCGGGTAACCCGGATGTTCAAGATGGTATTACCAAAGGCATGGTGATCGGCGGGTCTACAGAGGTGCATGGAGGTGCGGGACATATCTTAACTGCAGGTGGTATTGATACACACATCCACTTTATTTCGCCACAACAGGTAGAAACAGCACTTTATAGTGGTGTCACCACTTTTATTGGTGGTGGAACCGGTCCTGCTGATGGTACCAATGCAACCACGGTGACTTCTGGTAAATGGTATATGGAGCGTATGTTTGAAGCTTTTGAAAACTTGCCGATCAATGTAGGTTTTTTTGGTAAAGGTAATATATCGACTACTGGACCTATTATTGAGCAAATTGAAGCGGGTGCACTGGGGGTGAAAATCCACGAAGATTGGGGTGCTACTCCAGCGACAATTGATGCTGCGCTTACTGTTGCGGATAAATACGATGTACAAGTTGCCATCCATACGGATACGTTGAACGAGGCGGGATTCTTAGAAGATACAGTTGCGGCTATTGATGGCCGTGTGATCCATACCTTCCACACGGAAGGAGCGGGCGGTGGTCACGCGCCGGATATCATCAAAATTGCGATGTATCCTAATATTTTACCCGCATCGACCAATCCAACAAAACCTTTTACAGTAAATACGGTAGAAGAACATTTGGATATGTTGATGGTTTGTCATCACTTGGATAAAAACGTGAAGGAAGATGTGGCGTTTGCCGATTCACGTATCCGTCCACAGAGTATTGCGGCAGAAGATATTTTGCAGGATATGGGTGTGTTCTCGATTATGAGTTCAGATAGTCAGGCGATGGGACGTGTAGGTGAGGTAATTTCACGTACTTTCCAGACGGCACACAAGATGAAAATTCAGCGTGGTGCATTAGCGGAAGATAAAGGAAAAGACAATGATAACTTCCGTGTGAAGCGTTACGTTTCTAAATATACGATCAATCCTGCTAAAGCGCATGGTATCGATCAATACATCGGTTCTGTTGAACCGGGTAAGATTGCCGATTTGATATTATGGAAACCTGCAATGTTTGGTGTGAAGCCAGAAATGATCATTAAAGGGGGTATGATTGTGGGTGCTAAAATGGGTGATATCAATGCGTCTATCCCTACACCGCAACCCGTTTTATACCGCCCGATGTTTGGAGTGCACGGTAAAGCATTACAGAAGTTGTGTTTCAACTTTGTTTCCAAAGTTTCTTTGGAAAATGGCAACATCGCGAAATTAAACTTGTCACGTGTGAGTCTACCGGTAGAAGGTTGCCGTACAGTACGTAAAAAAGATATGGTGCATAATGATGCAACACCAAATATCGAGGTGAATCCAGAAACTTACGAAGTGTCGGTAGATGGTGTTTTGGCCATCTGCGAACCTCTACATGAAGTGCCAATGGCACAACGTTTCTTCTTATTTTAAAGAAAATCGGATTTATGCTACTGGCAAGAACAATCTTGGGCAATATCGCTAGCGGATCCTTCCAACTGGAGGTGGACTTCCTTCAGTTGGAATGGTTCGACACCACAAAAAAAATCATTCGGGCAATTACAGTAGGGGGACGTGAAATCGGTTTCAAAAATTTATCCTCCCGGCAACTGTCGGATGGTGATGTACTCTACCGTGATGAAAAGGCTGGTTTTTGTATTGCGGTCAAGATATTGCCCTGTTCTTGTCTTGTATTTCGAGCAAATGGCCCAAAGCAGATGGCTTACGCTTGTTTTGAAATCGGAAATCGACATGTTCCCGTTTTTATCAACGATCGGCAAGAAGTCATAACAGCATTTGAAAAACCTTTGTTTGATCTGCTCTGCCGTAGGGGGCTAGAGCCGACGATCGAAACGCGGGTGATAGAAAAAACGAGTACTCTGGTGATCCATCAGTATACTTCAGGAAAAATGAAAATAAAACTAGGACTATAACATGCATATGAATCCATTATTAACGCTGTTGCAGATCAATGACTCGGTATTTCCTATTGGAGGATTTACGCATTCATATGGATTGGAAACCTACATTACAAAAGATATTGTAAAGGATAGCAAATCTGCCGAAGAATATGCAAGAACCATGTTGGAGCATAATTTTTATTATAATGACGCCGCTTTTTTTTCAAAGGCCTGGACACTCTGCGTGAAGCGTGCTTCTAAGCAGAAAATCGCAGCGCTTGATGAACTGGTTACGGTGCTAAAAGCGCCTTATGAAATAAGGGAAGCCAGTAAGAAACTTGGAATTCGCTTTTTGAAATTGACGGAAAAACTACATCCTGTAAAACGCTGTTCTAATTACCTGCAGTCGATCAGCAGCAATGAGCTGCATGGTCATTATGCGTTAGCATTCGCCATGTATGCGCATGCGTTAAAAATAAGCTATCAGGATGCGCTCAGTGCATTTTACTATAATGCACTTAACGGCATGATGACCAACTGTGCGAAACTTGTTCCGATCAGTCAGATGGATGCACAACAGATTCTTTTTAAACTTCAGCCTTTAATTAACCGTTTGGTTGCTGAGCAACCGAATATGGATGAGGGGCTTATCGGTAATTGCTGCGTGGCGCAAGATATACGCTGTATGCAGCACGAAAAATTATATACACGAATTTATATTTCATAATCATATGGAAACAAGAAACTACGTCAAGGTAGGTGTAGGCGGACCTGTAGGGTCTGGTAAAACTGCCTTGATTGAACGACTGGTAAGATCGATGTCTACTGATTACAGCATATGTGTTGTGACAAATGACATCTATACGCGTGAAGATGCGCAATTTCTTCAAAAAAATTCGGCTCTTCCGGCAGAACGTATTATCGGAGTGGAAACAGGCGGTTGTCCGCATACCGCGATCCGTGAAGATGCATCGATGAATATTGAAGCAGTGGAGGAACTGGCCACCCGTTTTCCGGATACGGAACTGATCTTTGTGGAGAGTGGAGGTGATAATCTGACTTCTACTTTTAGCCCAGATCTTGCTGATGTCAGTATTTTCGTCATCGATGTAGGTGAAGGAGAAAAAATGCCCCGTAAAGGCGGTCCGGGTATTACACGTTCCGACTTATTGATCATTAATAAAATCGATCTGGCTCCTTATGTACATGCCGATCTGGAAGTGATGCGTCAGGATACCTTACGCATGCGTGGCGAAAGACCTTTTATTTTTACAAACCTCATGACCTTGGAAGGATTGGAAGATGTAAAAGGATGGTTGAAAAAATATGCATTGTTAGAGCAATAAGAATAAGATGGAAAGTGTAATTCAGCTAAACGTAGCTAAAGAGGGAACCTATAGTGTATTGAAAGAAAGCTGTCACAATGCTCCTTATAAGCTCACACATTATGGTGCCCCAAAGCTACAGGAGCATCTGGAAATGATTATCATGAGTGCTTCTCCCGGTATTATGGATGATGATACTTTGGATATTGAGATCAATATGAAAGCTGACACGCAATTGAAGCTTTTTACACAGTCTTTCAATAAACTTCATCCGATGAAACGCGGAGCCCGACAGACAACTGTTGCACGTATCGCACACGACGCGGTCTTTCATTATATTCCACATCCAGTTACTCCTTTTAAGGATTCGATATTTAAAAATGAAAACAGTGTCTATCTTGAAGGTAATGCAGTTTTGATCTGGGCGGATGTTGTCGGTGCTGGGCGTATACACATGAATGAGGCTTTTTTGTTCAACAGCCTACACAGTACGACGAAGATATACCGCAACAACAAGCTGATCCTGATGGACAACCAGTTCCTGTCACCTGCAAAACAACCGATAACAGGCCTGTTATTCTTTGAAGGATATACGCATCAGGCAACTTTTATTTTTTCAGCCCTATTTGCGAAAGAACTGAAGGAAGAGCTGGATGAAATTATGACTTTGGATTACAGTGATATTACATACGGTTTCACAAAAGCTGCGGATGATATTGTCATGTTGCGGGCTTTAGGAAATGATGGCGAGCTGCTTTACGATTTTATGGGTATGCTCGGACAATTGTGCTGGGATTTTACACAACATATCAAGGAAGAGTCTAGACTTGCAGGTATTGCTGAAGATCAACTTGAGGAAAGTACTAGGGAAGCTGCTCCAGTACCGGTTGTTAAAGAGGTGAAAAAACGGCCTGCTCTTAAAAAAACGAATGCGGTTAAGGCTCGTCCTAAGACGAAAAAAAAGGAGGTTGTGGATGCATGAGCTATCGATCGTAAGGGATATCTTTAGTACCTTGGAGGAAGCTTATCCGGGGCGGATGCAAGATATTATCAAAGTGGAGATAGAGGCTGGATTGTTATGTAATATTCAGCCTATCCTGATTCAGAATGCTTTTGAAGCCTACGTGCTTGATGAAGCGTTGTTTCAGGATCTGGAGCTCGAGGTGAAATTATTACCCATCATTGCTTACTGCAAAGTATGTGCAATGAATTTTGAAGTACATTATCACCGGTTTGTATGTACTTGTGGACAGCCCTCTGACCAGATTATACAGGGGGAGGAACTGCGCATCAGTAAGGTGCTGTTTAATAATAAAACTGGTCATTAAAAATCAATGATATAAAAAATAGATGTCCGTCTTGATTAAGGGAAAAATCTTAAAAATTGCGATCTGTTAATCCGATATGATATGCTTGTTATAGAAAGAAATTTAATCACTCCATCTGAAATTGATCCTTCGGTCATAGACCTACTGGCGATTGACTGGTATGAAGTCAACAAGACTGTTTTGAGTCGTGAGACAAGGGATGGCCGATTTGTGCGCCTCCATCGGACAGGCGGTACTGCTCTTGATGATGGAGAGTTTGTGTATTCTTCTCCAGAGGTCGCCATACAGATATATATCAAACCATGTGCTTGTATCGTTCTTAAATCTACAGATCTTAATGCTATCGGACATTTTTGTTTTGATGTTGGCAATCGGCATTTACCTCTATTTTGGTTTGATGATGGGCTAGCACTTGCGTATGATGGACAGCTCTATCCAGCATTAAAAGGGCAATATGGCAACAATGTTGTTATAGAAACGCGCACACTTTCACCAGCCTCTGCTTTACAGGCGTTTGGCGCATCATGGTTATTAAGTTAGAAGGTCAAATGGCCTGACTGCTATCTACATGATGTTAAGCTGTCCCTCCGCTTACCAGCCCCAGCCGTTACTTTCGTATCAGGTCACTTTATGTGAGGCTGGAAAATAGAAAGTTAATAGTTAAGATTCTTTCCGTTTAAAGTTTTCATTTGTTGCTCAGGCAAATGATTGATATTTGCTGAATATAAGTTAAGTAATTCTTTACTTCTGAAGAATTAGTTTGCGGAAATACTGATATGACAGCAGTATTTATACTTAATATTGAAAAAAATGAACTATTTTATCCTTATAAAAAGTTATCTTTAATCAATAGTATAGATGTTCAATAACAAGTTTAAGTTTTGAATATTTTTATAAACCGATCACCTAAATTTTAAGTACAACTGTATTATGATTAAAGTGGGAATTATTGATAACAACGCACATACTCGAGAGGCTATTAAGCGTATTCTTGTGACACACACGTTGGGTGGCACCGCTATTCCTATAACAATTCTTTTTGATTTGGAATACTGCAATTTAACCCGGGAGGAAAAATCTCCAGTTCCTGATGTGTTGCTGCTCGATATTGAACACCAAGATACCTTGATCATGGAAAAAGTAAAAAAGCTTTTTCCAATGTCTGAGGTGATCATATTGACTAATCTAACGGATGTAAAAATTGTTCGTAAATGTTTTCGAAACGGAGCCGTCAGTTATCTGCTGAAGGGTACGTGTATGCAGGATCTTGTGCATGCCATACTTATTACGCTTAATCAAGGTTCTTTTATCAGTCCTACTATCAATAGGGCACTGATCAACCAGGCTTTTAGTTCAAAAAAATACGAAGATCTGCTCACGGCGCGTGAGCTTCAAGTAGCCAATGGTATCGTTGAAGGATTGAGTTATAAGCTGATTGCGGAAGAATATAAAATATCATTAGATACGGTACGTATTTATATCAAACGTGTATATCGAAAATTAAATATCAACAGTAAAGGCGAACTGATTGCGCAATTGTCGATGTAGAGATTATTTCGTAACATGAAGATGTGACTTTATATATTTCTCACTGACCGAATTAAGACTGATTTTTGTTATAATTTGAATTTCCTGATATGCGCATAAAATGTCTGTGGAGTTTCTTGTTTCTGATGTGTTGCTCATGTGTTTTCTTATCCGAAGCGAAAAGTCAACAGGTTGCTGATGTGGCCATAAGCTTTGATCAGGATACAGTAAGCGTAACAGGAGGTCAGACATTTTCTAATAAAATCAGTATCCGTAATTTAACGGATAAAACCATCGAACTGATCCCTTCAGCTGTTGAGACGATGTCTTTATCGGGATTAATAAAGCTGCCGCAGCGAATTATATTACAAGCTCGGGAGCAAAAAAGCTACCCATTAAAGTATATGGGTGATCGGAATACCTTAAAAAGCAATCATCAATCTTTTTCAATCGGTTTTTCTAGTGATGATCAATCCATCCGTTTACCCAAACCGGTATCTTTTTTCATCAAATTGAATGATGAAAAAACACTTGTGTTACAAACGGAACAGCCAGCATATTATTTGGATCTTTCCACCAATCAGGTACAGTTGCTCGTGCAGGCATCAAATTTTGGACTTGTACCGATTACATTTAAGCTTCTTTTTTCAGGCTATCCTCAAGGCTTTACCATTACCGGAGACGTTATGCAGGTTACCTTACAGCCCGGGGGGCAGACACTACTTCCTTTAACGGCTACTATGCGGTATAAAAGTAGTTTTCAGGATTTTGACTTTGTCATGCAAGGGATTGATGAAGAGGGCCGAATCTTAGCGGCTAGTCGTGTCCGAATTATGCGGGTTGGAAGTGTTAAGCGGTTTGGAGCTATTAACAATCTTGAAAATGATTTTAATAACAATACGGTCGCCTTGCAGTACCTCAGTTTGGGACAAGGAAATTCTATTTATCAGTTTCAGGCTTATGGAGATCTGGAGCTCGAAGAAAACAAAAATCTGAACTACAGACTGAATATCGATTATTATCAGGAACAAAAGGCGTTAAATGCTTATGACACCTATATCGATTATCAAGATAAAGACTGGGGCGTTAAAGTCGGGAATATTTATGAAAATCTGGATCAGACGATTAGTGGAAGAGGAGTTAAAGCGAGTTATAAATTTAGTAAAAATCGCTCGATCAGTCTCTACGGAGTCGAAAATAATTATATGCTATTCAGTCAGCTGCAGAATTTGATTCCTGGAGCGAAAATTATCGGAGCTAATTATGCTGTTCGATCGGAGGATAATCAGGAAAGTTACCTTACCTATTTACATCGTGAACACAGTTATCGTGAGATCAAGAGCGATCAGGTAAGCGGAAAGACTGCAGTCCGGTTCAATGCACAGCAACAATTGGGGCTGGAAGGAGGGTACAGTATGGAGCGTACAGATTATAATGGAAGCAAGCATGCTTTTGCCATGGGCATTAATTATAACTATAGCACAGAACAGTATCAGATAATGAGTATGAATTATTACAGCTCTCCCTATTATACTGGTTTGCGGAGGGGTTTAATACAGAGTGATACCCGGATCAGTAAGGTGTTAGAAAATAATCAAAGTATCGCTGCCCGGATCAGTTATCTGGATAATAATCCCAAATTTCAGGAAAGGTATAAAGATTATTACATTAATAATCCTAGTCGGATCCAGATTTATGAGCTTGGTTATCATACTGGTCTGGGCAAATTTCAACTGGATTTTAGGCCTTATTTTATTTTTCAGGAAGTGGATTATCAAGGCTTTGGAATTCCAGGTATCGGTCCTGCAAATTGGAAATCAAATGCCATTAGAGGAATCGGTGATGTCAATTTTTTTAGTACGGGACATCGGTTTTCCCTGCGCACAGATTATGGCTATACGTATAAGAATACTTCCAATAAGCCGCTTTCTCCCTTTCATTCGTTACGTGTGACGGGTACCTATGGATATCGCTTTATCGGTTTTAATACCTATATCCAAATAAATCCTTACTACTTAAACGATTTGCTTGCTACGGCATCGGATGCAAATTTTAGAATTTATTCTTTTGGACCCAATATGCAGATCAATAGTTTTAAGGGAACGCTGCAGGCACAGGTAGCGGGTATGTACAGCTATTATGGATTTTCCCGAAGTAATAATTTATCGGTTAACGGAAATGCCAAATGGCATTTAAAAGGTAACTGGAGTCTCACTGCTGACATCTTTTATAATTTTATGCGCAACCGCCTTCCTCTCAATTATCTATCTGAGGCAAATGCTGTAGAAACCATATCGTTTAATAACCGACAGTTTCGAGTAGGTATTGAAAAGAAATTTTCCAAATTTAATAGTGCGAAAGGACATATGTTGCAGTTGTCTTTTTTTGACGACAAGAATAAAAATGGCGTTAAAGATCCTGATGAAGCAACTCCCGAAGCAGTTGTGGTTAAAATTGCCGAAGATGTAGCGAGTACCGATGGAAAAGGACGGGTGAAATTTTTAAATATGGCTAAGGGTTCATATGCTGTCCTTGTTGAAAATAATCAAGGCTGGGTAGCTCAGGGACCCATCAGTATTGTTCTAACAAAAAATCAACGGCTAGCTATTCCTTTGGTGAAAACACGAATTTTAAAAGGTAGAATTAAGCCTATAGCAGGTAAATACCTGCAAACAAATCCGGAGCTATCCGGTATTCGGATTAATGCAGTCGATAAGGAAAGTAATACGTTCACGACATTGAGTGATGCTGATGGCAACTTTACCTTTTTCCTGCCATTGGGGAATTACAATGTCACAATACCGACGGCAGGTATGCCCTTTTCGATTGAAAATCCGAATCAGGAAATTGATCTAAGTGAAAAAGGAACCGTTTATCTCCAAGATTTTAATTATAAAGATGAACGTAGAAAAGTGGGTATTAAACGTTTTTAAGGAGCCACAAAACTAAAGATAATATTCGTTGTATATGTTCCTGCTGGTTTGTTGAGCAATTTTGAAGTTTCTGATGCAGGAATGCTGTATCTGATATTTAAGGATCTGTCGATTACAGGGTCAGCTCCATTAATAAGTTGCTGTGCGGTGGCAGACAAGGTTACGGTCTGCATACCGGTTTGACCTGGCATCGGTCCTATCCGCATGACATTTAGTGGAACGCTATTAACTCCAGAGGCAAAGTTTGCCGAAGTGGCTCTTACATACACGTTATAAGGCGTGGTTTTACTCAATTTTAAGTGCGCTGGCATATCTTGGTTAACACCGTTCTGGTAATGACTAGCTGTTGAAAAGGTTAAGTTAACTGTTGATTGGTTTGCTATTATTTCACTTAGATCGCTGACCACAACCTCCAGACTGCCAACACCCTGCGCTTGTAAAGTTCCTGTAGGATAGGTAGCAGTTGGCTTGTTCCAGGTGTAAGTGATCGGTACAGAATAGGTTCCTGCCTGTAAAAATCCCGCTTTAAGTTTTGTTGCATCAATTGAGAATGCGTAATTCAGTGTCTGCGAATTATTCGTGGGTACAGCAAGTCCAGCAACGGGTGTTAATCCCTGAGCTGTGGTTGATAGTGTTATAGGCGTTGCTGTAGGGATTGCCGTTAGAGTGGTTGCCACTGAAGAAACAGGAGTGACCGGCAGGCTATTGTACGGCAATGTGGTACTAAAACTGAAATTTGAATTACCTGTCTGTAAACTTGGTCTATAATTTACGGTGTTTGTAAGATTAATGGCTTTACTTGCACTAATACCTGCGGGTGTACGATAAAAACTCAAATTGTTAACTAAAATGCTGGTCGTTCCTGCGGTGGTTAATGGCGTTATAAAAGAAGGAACAATAATATTCATCGTATGGGTTGCTGGAGTGATCACATTCCCCCCTAAAAGACCGGGAGCTAAAAAAAATAGCTCAGCAGTATATGTTCCTGCCACCCAAGTGAAGCCAGCTGTAGCCAAACGTAAGTTGTTGAGGACAGTGCCGGAAGCAACACTGGCAACTGCTGCAAATATATTTTGATTGGTCGTGGAAAGTGCAATTTCTGTAAAAGTACCCAGAACCGTGAGATTATTAATAGAGACCAGCTTGATATGTGCCAAATTGAGTGGAGCAGGACCATTACCTCCAAGCGTATTATTGAAATTAGCGGTATTGGACTTGACACCGATTGTAGGTAATAGGCCGAGTGCAGAGGCATAGTTTCCGGATGTGAAATTTTGTTGATAATCTGTTCTTGCGGTGATATTTGCTGCTGGTAAATTCACATTGATTTGAGCCTGTACATGTATGGTGTACAGGCTTGCTGCTAATAAAAGGGCGCTCTTAATATGTAATTTCTTTTTCTGCAATTTTCAAGTCATATTGAGTTCCGGCATCTAGGATAGCTACAGCGAGGTAGCGTCCTTTGAGTGTTGCTGGTAAATCCAGTTGAATCCATTGTTCTGCCTCGGGTAACATTGCTATTGCAATTGATTTGACCGGGACCTCTTCTCCAGTCTCGATATTGGTCAGTTCGAAACGAACGTAAGCATCTTTATTGATCTGACCCGTGTTTTTCACTTTAACAAGCATTTTCCGGACGCTATTGCCGCCTTCCGGCGTGATGAGACCTTTATCTTCAAAAGCTAAAAATTCCAGATCTCCAGTTGGCAGGCCAGTAGGGACATGATAAATCTGGATGCCCATTTCAAGGAGGACGTTCATGTTCACGCCCTTTTGAAGTTCACCTTTCTGTTCTTTCACCTGTGTGAAAAATAGCATGCTATTGGTTAATACAAGCGAGGTGGCTTCAGGCGGAATGGTCATGTTGAGATTGATATTTTTAGTCTCGCCCGGTGCTAACCGGACAGAGTTTTCCGATAGCAATAACCATGTGGCATTGGATTGCTTGCGCTGGCCTACAGGGTAATATTTTTTGACACCTAAGGAATCACGATCCCAGTCTTTCATATTTGCTACAAAATAGAATTCGGATGTTGAGGTGTTGCTAAAGGAAATGGTTTGACTGACTGTCTGCCCAGGTTCTCCCTTAAAAAAAATACGGGAAGGCGAAACAGAAATACCCTGAGCATAGGTCAGGGTATTTAGGTATAGAAAAACTAGCGTTAAATAAAATTTCACAGATTAAGATAAAGTGTGCTACTGATTTGTTTACAATTGTGTTGCGGTATACGTTACCGTTGTGGTGTAAACCTCTAAAGGTAAAGAAATTAATGAACTTGGATCTGCTATAGTATAGCTGATATTATAAACTGCATTTATTTCTGCATTGGCCGCCGATATAAATTCTTGATCAACCTGTGTTAGTGCCGTTACGGGGGTCAGAGTTCCTCCATGTAGGGTTGCGGCATCAACGGTTATGCCCACTATGCCCAGCGCAGGAAGATTTGTGGTATTAGTTGAGTTTGACGAGGTAAATAGACCGTCGGCACTTACTGCTAGATCATATGGTTTATTACTGATCACCGTGAGATGTCCCGGTTTTGTCACTGTTTTGGAAGCCGTATATTCTGCTGCTGTTCCATAAACAAAATTGACCGTTGGTGCTGCATCTAAAGCAATGGACAGGACGGCTGCTTGCAAATCAATGTTGACCGTTACGGGGGCTGTACTTACTTGAGCTTTGGCTTGTTGTCCCAGACATAGCGCGACCAGGGCAAATAAAGATAATATTAGGTTCTTTTTCATAATTCTCATAATTATTATATGCTTAACACTGATTAAAATTAGTGATTATGAGAGGTATATCCAATGTAATGAAGTCACATAATGATGTTATAAAGAACGTGATACTGTTAGGTAGTTGGAGCGTGAGTAGGTTGGAAAGTTCGGGTTGTGCTCCGTCACTTCGTGACTTGGCCACGTTAAACTATGCTATAGATATCTTCTAATATTTTTTTTATTGTTGTTTTAATTCTTCCCATTCCTTGGTCTGTTGTGAGGTCTATTTCGCAAAATGTGCTATTAGTTGTTTTAGTATGCAGGACAAGATAATAAATGCCGGCAACCAAGATACTGGAAATCGCTCTTAAATCTACTTGTTGATCTTTTAGTTCCTGATCGGCTTTGGGAAAAAGCAAGGGGTAAATTTCCTCTCTGTTTGCTGTTACGTGAGCCATGAGCTCTGTATTTTCACTAATCTGCCAGAGCACAACTTTTTGCATTTCTTCGTCGTTCGTGAAATGTTCAAGTTGAGTCAATAATAGATTTTCAAGAATGAGGCGTGTACTTGTTTCAGGAGCAGTAGTTAAAAGGTTTATCGCACTTTCGTTAATGGTATCCCAATAATTTTTTCCTTTAATATAGGTTTCAATGAGATTGTTTACGGAACCAAAATAAACAGAGACGAGTTTTCTATCTACACCAGCTTCGGCCGTAATGTTGCTCACGGTTAATCCAGTATATCCTTTTTGTTTCAGAACAATTCCAACAGCTTGAATCAGCTTATTCATCGTTCTACTTTTGTTGTTTTTTTCTCCTTGGTAAGTTTTTCTAGCCATTGAAATATCTTAGGTCATCAACATATAGCTATGCAATATAAGTATTTTATCTGTAGAAAAGTTAACCAATGGCTAATTTTTTTTGACTTAAAGCGTTTAAATTCTCGTAAAAGCGTCTATATGCTCAAATAAGGCAGTTTATATGTGGTAACATGAATCTTGATGTTTTTAAAAATTATTGTAATTCAATCAGAATTATCCTTTATTTGAGATAATTTCGATTGTCGACCCCGATCCATAAGCACAATAAATTCTTTTTACCGATCTGTTTTTTTAGTGATTGCTTATTTTATACCGATCATCATGCTTTAAAAGAAATGCATTCGATTTTATTTTTGGATTATACTAACCTTATATCGGGTATACGTTGCTATTAGTTGAAAATTTCTTTTTTAAATTTTATACATCTTATAGCTGGGGAGAATACACTATTTAGTAATGTTAATTACTTTTTCCACATGCTGTTCACAAGATGGTTAATTGACCCCTAATTTTCATTTTTTTGAATACTGTTATTTTTATTTTATAAAGGATGTTTATAAAATGTGGATAACATGTTAATATAAGTGGAAAAATTGTGCGATACAGGTGATAAATAATTTTGAGAGCCTTTAATTGTAAATGATAAATGCCAAGATATCCACATATTGTGAGTAATAGTTGTTTTTGTGTGAATGAAATTGGATGTTGAATAGGTGTGGATTACTTTTTCCACATAATATGCACAATGTTCGATTTTAGTGTTATTTGCGCATATTTTTGACGAATTCAAATTTTTCAGTAATTAGATATCGCTAATGTGTGGATAACATGTGGATAACTCAATAAATTGAAATTTGGTGTTCGGTGTAAATAGTTTGAATCTCATCTTTTATCTGTGTTTTATGTTCATAAGTGCATATCTTGTTGATAGAAATTGAATTTTTGTTAATTAACATTATTGAACTAACAATGTTAATTACTTTCTCCACATATTGTCAGTAAAACTGTGGAAAGCGGTTTTTTGAGGTTGTTTTAGTGCAAATTTCCATTTTGTCTTTCTGTGTTGTTAACAAAATGTGGAAAACGTGTTGAAATGTGTGAATAAGTGTGTCGAAGGAGACTGTATACTTGTTTAAATGTTAGAAACTTATGTGGTGAGTAGGTTTTAACAATTTACTACGTCGCTGGATTATTGTGTCACTTGCTAAGAGGTTAGCAAGTTAAGATGTTAGTAGGTGAGAAAGTAAGTGAGTTGGAAAGAAACCGTAGATAAGAAAATATACGGTTTCTTTTAAAGAGCTTTATCCGTGGGCTTCTTCGATTTTTAGATGGCCACTGATTGCAATTCTGTTCCAGGCATTAATGACTACAACTGCCATGATGATTTGAGCGATCTGATTATCGGAAAAGAACTTTAAAGCTTTGTCGTAGGTTTCGTCAGTTAATCCGTTTTTATGGATTAGTGTTACTTCTTCTGTAATTTTTAGCACTACCTTTTCCTCTTTGGTAAAAATATCATGTGTTTCATGCCATGCACTTAGCAGAAAAATACGTTGGTTTGTTTCTCCGTTTTTCAACGCATCCTTGGTGTGCATATCGATGCAATAAGCACATCCATTAATTTGAGAAGCACGAATTTTAATAAGCTCTTTTAGCGATTTTGAAATCGGAGCCTGAGCAATATACGTTTCAAGGCCCATCATTGCCTTTAATGCATTGGGTTCTACCGAACCGATATTAATACGATTTTGCATAGTTTTATTTTTTTAATATTTATTGTTAACAGTACAAAAATGGGTATTGTAAAATTTTAAAAAGTTAAACTGGTTTAAGAAACACTTTTCTTCCGGATTTCACTTAAATATTCTGGCGTAAAACCAAGAAAAGAGGCAATAAGATATTGAGGTACTCTTTGTACAAATTCAGGGTGTTTATGCGCCAAACTTAAATAAAACTCCTCTTTAGATAATGAAAAAAGATAGTGTACACGCAACTGTGCGGCGGCATATGCTCTTTGATAGATAAATCGAAAATAGCGTTCCATAACCGGAAATGCAGCAAAAAGTTTTTCTTGACTTTCCTGATCTATATATAGCACTTGCGTTTTTTCTACTGCTTGAATGTAACAGGACGTCGTTTGTTTATGCTCATATGCAATATTATCGGTGAGCCACCAGGTTTCGATAGCAAATTCTGTTGTTTGTTCGGTACCTTTTTCATTGATAAAGAATTTACGGAGTAAACCATGAACAACAAAATAATGATGCTTGCAAATTTGTCCTTCCTGCAGTAAATTTTCTTTTTTGGCGACCTGTTTTGTGTTAAAATACGTCAATATTTCATGAAACGTCTCATCATCAATCGTGACGAATTTTTCTAAATGTTTTCTGAATAACTCCGACATGGTATGCTTATATATTTTATATTAAAGTTAGGAATTTAAATATGTACTCTTGCTTCCCGATTTGACCGAGCATTATTTTGTATTAAATATCTTTTTTTGATGATTTCATATAAATGTCCTTATCTACCCATGCTACACAAGAGGTTTTTGACTTAAAGAAATTGTGTTACAGCAATACCATTAATGATGAAGCAAATTGGCCAAATTTGTCTTATATTGTTATATTTCATTTATAATTTTATATTTTTGAGATAAGGCATAAACCAAATTGTGAAAGGAAAATCAAAACATTTTCTACTATTTCTATTATTCATACTGATCTATCAGATTGGATCGGCGCAGTATGGTTTGGAATTTTCCAGTCATAATATGGAGGCTGATAAGCGTACAGGTCTGCTTATTGGATCAAAAGAATATATTTCCTTTCAGCATAAAGTTTCTGTATCATTTGACCTATCTTTTTTGCCATTTCAGCAAGATTATTTTGGATATATCTTTCGGTTGATGACTGAAGATGGTCTGAATATAGATTTAATTTATGATAGGCGCCTTGATCAGGGTAATCATTTTAAGCTAGTGGTTGGAGAGGATTTTACACCCATCTCTTTTAATATTGCTCCCCTTGATTTATACTACAAATGGACATCTATGCGACTGGATCTAGATGTGGATAAAAAAGAATTAAATTTTGAAGTAGGGGGTAAGTCCTATCCTTATAAATTGAAAAGAAATATCAAGACACAGTTCAAACTGGCATTTGGCGCCAATAGTCTGAAAAGTTTCAAAACGATGGATGTACCCCCCATGCGTATAAAGGATATTCGGATAGCTGACAATTCAAAACCTAAGTTTTATTGGCCTTTGGATGAGTATTTCGGTATAAAAAATCTGGATATTTATGCGAAAAAACCTGCAGAAATCTTAAATCCAATCTGGATAAAACAGTTGCGTAGCGAATGGAAGATGCAATCTTCTTTTAAATTAGAAGGACAGGCGAGTGTGGCTTTTGATGCTGATGAGGAAACACTATTTTTTGTTGGAACTAATCGTTTAATTGTCAATAAGGTCGGAAGTGACTATTTGCGTTCTCAGGAATATACCAATGGGAAACTTCAACTTGTTAATGGGAGCCAATCTCTTTTTGACCCTATTCGGAAAAAAGTACTTAACATCTCGGTGGATCAAAAAATTGTAGCAAGCTATGATTCAATAAGTCGAAGCTGGGACAGACAGTTTGACTATCCAGCGGTTGGAACAAATTACTGGTGGTTCAATAAATGTTATAATATAAGCGACAGCAGTATTTATATGATCGGAGGTTATGGTCACTTTAAGTATAAATCGAGTGTACTCCGATACCATGTCCCAAGTCAGCAGTGGGATAGTGTAGCTTTAAGTGGCGATGAGATTTTTCCACATTATCTTGCTGGTATGGGGCAAGATAAAGATGGAGTTTATCTTGCTGGAGGATATGGGAGCTCAACGGGTAATCAGATGCTCAATCCACGGGTCTCCAATGAATTTTTAAAACTAGATTTACAGCACAAAAAGATCATAAAGCGCTATGAGTTCCCTAATAGCCTGGCAGACATGGTATGGGCAAACAGTTTGGTGGTTGATGAACATAATGGGCTGTTTTATGGATTAGTATTCTCCAATTCTAGATTTAAGTCTAAGTTGCAATTGGTCGCGAGTAATTTGAACAAAACACAAAGCCAATTTTTAGGAAACAGTATCGCTTTCCCTTTTCACGATATCCGATCATTTGCAGATCTCTATTTTGCGCCAAATTCAAAAACTTTTGTGGCTGTCACTTTACTGTATGATGATAAGACGGATCTGACCAATGCTACAGTATATACTCTTATGGCACCACCCTTGCCATTTGAACCACAAATCTCCTTAACATCTAAATCTGTCGTATTAAACTACATACTCGCTTTTGGGACAACAATAGCACTCTTGCTATTGTCTTGGTTCTTATATCGTAAAAAAATATCTAAAGGGGTTAAAAGTAATACGAATGTTAGCCCAGAAAAAGAAGAGAAAGTCGTTGTGACTGGTGAAATCATATCTATTCCCGCTACACTAACGGAGCCGCATAAAACAATGGATACTGCTGGTATTTATCTATTTGGTGGAGATCTGCAGGTTTTGGATCAGAATGGGAAAGAAATTACAAAAAAGTTTTCACCACTGCTAAAAGAATTGCTTCTGATTTTTATTCTGTATACTGTCCGTTGGGAAAGAGGGATCAGTTCGGAAAAATTAACTGAATTATTTTGGTCAGATAAGACACAAGCGAGTGCCCGAAATAATAGATCAGTCAATATTGCCAAATTGAATAGTTTGCTGGAATTGCTAGGGGATTTTAAAGTTTCCAAAAAAAGTGGCTATTGGTGTTTTGAACCTTTGGATAGCATTTATATCGATTACTTAAGATTCAATCATCTCGTATCAAATAAAAAAGTTTTCAGTGAAACTGAGATCAGGGAGCTGCTTGACATTATCGATAAAGGAGGCTTTTTGTTTGAAGTGGATTACGAGTGGCTTGACCATTTTAAAAGTGAAATTTCTATTCAGGTATTAACCACTTTAGGAAATATTATAGAACATATCCAGATTTCGGACAACGCCTCGTTAATTATCGAGATCTGTAACAAGATTTTTTATTTTGATGAAGTCAATGAAGCGGCCATGATTTTTAAATGCCGTTCTTTACTTCAGTTAGGATATTATAGCGTTGCCCTGCAATGTTATGAAAACTTTTGCCAAGTATATGCCCGTATGTACGGGGAGCCTTACCCAAAGAGCTTTAAAGAAAGTATAAAATAAAAATATTTTATAGCATTGATATACAGGTGTTAATGTTTGTTGTGGTCTGTTGTTAATGTTCTGTTAATCTTCTGTTATACCCTCCAATTCTATATTCGTTCTCATATTTAATAACCAAAATTATGAGATCGAAAATATCACTTAGATTTTTCCTAAGGGAATAATTGCTATGGTTTACTTTTCCAAGTGACCACCCCTTTGAATACACCATTATGAGTCATTCTATAACCAATTAAAAACCAATTAATGAAAACAAACTTCATTTTTAGAGGAAATGTGGCGCCTTGGTGCAGGCTCCGTAAATACCCTTGGCAATGGGCACTTTCCTCGCTTATTTTACTATCGCCCATGGCATTAGTTGCGCAGCAAAAATCTATTGATGGTAAAGTACAGAGCTCAAACGAAAAACCTATCATTGGTGCTTCGATTACAGATGTACGGACTGGCCAGACCACCTCAACAGATGCTCAAGGAAAATTCAAGATTAATGCTTCACCTGGTGACAAATTGATCATCAGTTATGTGGGCTTTCGGAAGTCAGAAATTATTGTTGGCCAGCAGTCTCTTTTAGAAGTACTACTCGATGAAGACAATACGATGCTTGATGATGTTGTCGTTGTCGGTTACGGAACGCAAAAGAAAGCATCCTTGACAGGGGCGATCTCCTCAGTAAGTAACAAGGAAATTGCTGTTACTAAAAATGAGAATGTGGTCAATATGCTTGCAGGTAAATTGCCGGGAGTGCGCATTAGCCAACAGTCCAGCCAGCCGGGATCATTTGAATCTAATATTGATATCCGTGGTATGGGTGAACCGTTGATCGTCGTGGACGGAATCCCGCGCGATAAAGATTATCTGTCGCGTATGGATGCTAATGAAATCGAAAGTGTCTCTGTTTTAAAGGATGCTTCAGCAGCGGTATATGGCGTACGTTCAGCTAATGGTGTACTACTGGTGACCACGCGCAGAGGAAGTAATGCTGATGGCAATTTTGAAATCAATTATTCTTATAATCATGGTTGGCAGAAGTTCCTTTATGTACCCAATACGGTAGATGCTCTTGCCTATATGCAACTTAAAAATGAACAGATAGGCCGTGACTTCAATAGTAACTACCCGGTAAAAATGCCTAATATTTTTGGCGAATCGGATTTTGAGGCATATCGGAATGGTACCAAAAAAACATCGAATTATGTCGATGCTGCATTTGATCATGTATCGCCTCAGTACCAGCATAATTTATCTGTTAATGGAGGAGGAAAGAAGGTCAATTACTTTTTTAATCTTGGTCATATGGATCAGATGGGGGCTTATAAAAGTAAAAGTCTCAACTATAACCGCTGGAACTTCCGATCTAATATAGATGCCCAAATTACGGAAAGATTAAAGGTTTCTTTGGATCTTGGAGGCTATGCCGACGAGACAAACCAACCCAGAACGGATATCTGGGCTGTATACAAACAGGCATGGCGACAAAGACCTATTGTACCGATCTATGCCAACGATAATCCGTTGTATCCCAACTTTGAGATGATTGATAACGAAAACCCAGTTGTTGTAACCGATTCCAAGCAAACAGGATACCGCAAGTTTTTGAGAAAACAATTTAATGGTATCCTTTCCTTAGATTATAAGATACCTTTTGTTGATGGTTTAAATGCAAAAGCTACTTATAATTATGATTTTAAATACAGCGATAATACTGATTTTAAAAAATCATATTTCTTATACAGCTATACACCGCCTGTATATGACGGAAATGGGCAGATTGTTACTCCTGAAAAATATAATACACATGAAAAGAATGCTCCTACGACGATAAGAAGAAGTTCTTATCCCGATACCCATTCACTGATGCAATTCTCGCTGAATTATAACCGAAAGTTTGCCGATAAACATCAGGTATCGGGCTTGTTGCTATTTGTGGAGGAATATAATAAATGGGATAGCTTTTATGCCCAGCGTGAGATCATGGTCAATTCGGAATACTTATTTGCCGGAGAAGACAAAAATCAATTGGCCAATATGGAGGGAATCGGAGAGCGGACTGCACGTGGTTTAGTTGGTAAGTTTAATTATGATTACTTGGGCAAGTATTTGGCAGAATTTAGTTTTCGATATGATGGTTCTTCTAAATTTCCAAAAGAATCCAGATGGGGATTTTTTCCGGCCGCATCAGTTGGCTGGCGGATGAGCGAGGAGTCTTTTATTAAAAACAATTATGCTTTTATCAATAATCTGAAAATAAGGGCTTCCTATGGTAAGTTGGGAGATGACCGTTCGGCAGGTAATTATCCTTCTACTATCGTCGGTTATGCGCTTGAACCTAATGAAACGGGATGGATTTTTGGAGGCAATCTTGTTAACGGAGCCTTACCTACAGCTATTCCAAATCCCAACTTGACCTGGTATACTTCTAAGACTGCAGATGTGGGGTTGGATCTGGACCTGTGGAATGGTAAACTGGGAGTAACGTTTGATTATTTTAACAGAAACCGTTCAGGATTATTGGCGACAAGTCTTGATCTTATTCCAGGAACGGTTGGAGCCAACTTACCTCAGGAAAACTTAGAAAGCGACCGTACTTTCGGGTACGAAATTGCATTGACACATCGCAATAAAATTAATGAATTCAATTATTTTATTAATGCTCAGGTGTCCTCGACCAAAAGTCAATTTGTAGATCGCGTAGAGTCGAAAGCAGGCAATTCTTACGACAATTGGCGAAACCGGAATTCAAATCGGTACAAAGATATCTGGTGGGGCAAAGATTATGCAGGGCAGTTCGGTTCCTATGATCAGATTTATAATCACCCGACTTTGGTTACTAGCGGTACACTTCCAGGAGATTATTATTATGAGGACTGGAACGGAGATGGTTTGATCAATGATGCTGATAATCATCCTATTGCAACTTATAATATGCCTTTAATTAATTACGGTTTTAATGTGGGTGGTTCGTGGCGCGGTTTTGATGTAGCTATGAATTTTCAGGGAGCTGCCAAAGTCTATGTCCAGTACACAGAAGTCTTGGCTGGACCATTGCAATTTGATGGTGGTGCACTGACACAGTTTTTGGATCGTTGGAGACCTTTAGATGGTACTGCAGATCTTTTTAATCCGCGCACCCAATGGACTTCAGGTTATTACCCTTCTACAGGTTCACCCATGGCCGAAGGAACGCGTGCTGTTCAAAATGCTTCTTACCTCCGTCTGAAAACTTTGGAACTGGGGTATTCCTTTCCAAAAGAATGGTTACAGGCTATTAAAGTCAAAAATTTTAGAATTTATGCAAGTGCCTATAACCTCTTTACCTGGACAGGTCTGAAATATTCAGATCCAGAGCATCCAGGTGCGGCAGGAGGCTCTTCTTCCGGTGAAATTGATGTGTATAAGTATCCCATTAACAAAACTTACAATATCGGGGCATCCATTAAATTTTAATTTCAAAACGAACAAAACATGAAAAAATCAATTGCTATAATAATCATTGGCCTTTTCCTGTGCTCGAATATGCAATCTTGCAGGAAAATGGATCTAGATCCTCTAGGAGTATTGGGTGAGGATGCGCTTTTTGGAAACGAGGCTGGAGCACGAAAATATGTTGCTGGTATGTACAGCTTCCTACCAATAGAAGATTTTGTCTATCATCCAGAACGTGGATTCAGGTGGGACAATTACTGGCAGAATTCTGAAACTTTAGCTGCAATGAGCGGCGAGATGACGGGACAATTTTGGGGAGTGGCAGGTGCGCAGGGCTTCGGCTATTGGCCTTATGACCGTATTCGGAACATTAATACTTTGATCGCCGGATTGCCCAAATATCAAACGAATTTTAGCGAAGAAGGCTATAATCAAATATTAGGAGAAGCACATTTCCTGCGGGCTTTCTATTATTTTGCACTGGTAAAGCGTTATGGTGGTATACCCATTATTACAGAAGTGCAGGATCCTACAGGTGATAAAGCGCAGCTTTTAGTAAAACGGAATAAAGAAAGTGAAGTCTATCATTTTATAAATGAGGATCTTCAACAGGCAATTACGAAGATGGCCGCCACTAGTGAACGTGGTAGAGCCAATAAATATGTTGCGGCTTCGTTACTTTCCCGTGCTATGTTGTACGCAGGGAGTATCGCAAAATATAGCGGTTACGGTAATCTAGCCGGAGATGCTACAGATCAGGAGTTGGTAGGGATTAAAAAAGAGGAAGCCGAATGGTTTTTTAAACAGTCTTATGATGCCTCTACCATCGTACTGGGAGGTCCATACAGTCTTTATAATAAAAATCCGCAGGATAAGGAGCTTAATTATGTGAATCTATTTCTGGATCTGGATAGTCCCGAAGATATTTTTATCAAAGAATATAGCATTACTGCACCGCATAACAACCGCTTGAAGCATAGTTACGATGCAACCCATTTACCCAACCCGACTTTTTCGAGTGACAATGAGTCGGCCGCATATCCGGTGCTGAATGTTGTTGAACTGTTTGACGAACTCCCGATAACGGATGCCATAACAGGAAAACCGATCCGTTATACCGATCGTAAACAATTGTATGCGGAACTGGAACCCAGACAACGTGCTACTTTTTATTTCTCAGGTATGGAATTACGTGAAGGTGCTGAACGTCGTAGTTTTGATATTCAACGCGGACTTTATAAAACTTTTCCTGGAAAGGCTACTGATGCACAGATGGGATCTGGATCTGCAACAGTGAACAGCGAGTCAAACCGTATTTTGGGTGGACCTAAAAATAGTCAGTACGATTATAATGGTACAAAGATTAATATTACGGGGGAACATGGTATGTGGAAGGATGGTCATGCTAATAATACACGTACGGGCTTCTTTATTCGGAAATACATCAATTACAAGATGTCCACTAAGGATGTAAAATTGTACAACAGTACACAGCCTTGGAAGATTTTTAGGCTGGCAGAAATCTTGTTGAATAAAGCAGAAGCGGCCTATGAACTTGGAGTGATCAAAAATGATGGATCTCTGAAGCAGGAAGCTTTCCAATATATTGCTCAGGTTCGCTTAAGGGCAGGAGCAAAACCTTATGTATATAACGGCGCTCCGGCTAATCTTTCGGGAAAATATGGTTATCCTTTGGATGGCAATATGCAGTTTATCCGTGAAGAACGTGAACGTGAACTTTGCTTTGAAAACCACCATTGGTGGGATATACGCAGATGGCGTATTGCAGATGTTGAATTAAACAACTTTGTGCCTAATGCGTTGATGCCTTATTTGGTATTGGATGAGCTGAAGTATAGTCCTACTGGCCAGCGAATCAACTCTTTTATTTTCATCAAGGAAAAAGAACCTTGGAATAAAACCTTCAATTTTGAGAAAAAATGGTACTATGAACCTATTCCAGGAGGGGAGTTGAACAAGAATCCAAATTTATATCCACAAAATCCTATTTATTAATTCAACAGCAATGAAAACGATAAATTTATTGATGGCTTTAGCAGGTATGTTTTTTTTGAGTGCCTGTTCAAAAACTGATAATTACGAAGGGCCAAATGCCAGTATGAGCGGCCAGGTAACTGATCAAATTACCAAAGAACCTTTTCTGACAGGCCAGGGTGAATTTAGTATCCGGTTATTGGAAACAAGCTGGAGCGATAATCCAGCTCCGCAGGATCTGCAAGTCAAGCAGGATGGTTCGTACAGTCATACCAAACTGTTTCAAGCCACTTACACACTACAGCCTTATGGTGGTGCTTTTTGGCCTGCAGATAAGATAGAAGGATTTAAGTTGGGGGCTAATGCTGAGCAGAATTTTGAAGTAACCCCATACCTGCATGTAAAAAATGTAAAATGGAATCTGAAGGCTGAAAACAAATTGGATATTTCATGTTCATTGGCAGCTCCGGTTACCAATGGACTGCCACAGGTAATTGAGGTTAGGCCATTCTTTAGTCTAACACCTTATTGTGGTGCAGGAAGCCGGATTGATGCGTACTATAAAGATGAATATCGGGTATTGATTAATCAAAATTGGGAGAACATTGGAAGTATGCAGACCGGTGAAGGAAAAGAGACCTACACCATTAAAGATATTCCTTTAAAATCTGGCTATACCTATTACGTTCGTATGGGCGCAAAAGTGCGCGATACTTACGAGAAATTTAATTATTCAAACGTTGAAGTGATAACAGTCCCATAGTGGTAAAACGAAGGCTATCGTGAGTTTAGTTCTTTTAGAAAATAAAGGAAAACAAACTCACGATAGTTTTCTACTTATGGGGAATACTTTTCATGTATCAAATGAAGATTTTGTGCTTTTAATCTCAAGATGAATGGAAGAATATCTCTAATAAATAAACATAAATACATAATTATATTCTGATGAAAAAACTATTTAAAACGGGTTACAGAACCCTATTCTTAGGTTTGACTTTGTTTTATAATGCGTCTTTGATGGCGCAGGACAATCCATTTATTAAACATATGTATACCGCCGATCCGTCAGCACGTGTCTGGGCAGATGGAAGACTTTATGTGTATGCATCTCATGATATCGCTCCGCCTCAAGGTTGTGATCTGATGGATCAATACCACGTGTTCTCTACGGCTGATATGAAAAACTGGACAGATCATGGAGAAATATTACGTGCTTCTCAGGTTCCATGGGGCAGAAAGGAAGGGGGATTTATGTGGGCTCCAGATTGTGTATATAAGAATGGTGTCTATTATTTTTATTTTCCACATCCAAGCGGAACAGAATGGAATAAAACTTGGAAAATCGGAGTGGCGACAAGTAAATCGCCGATCAAAGATTTTGTTGTACAGGGTTATGTAAAAGGTGCAGAAGCTCTGATTGATCCACATGTGTTTATCGATGACGATGGACAGGCCTATTTTTACCAAGGCGGAGGCGGTGTATGCATGGCCGGTAAACTCACGGACAATATGATGGAAGTAGAGGGGCAACTCCAGAAAATGGAAGGACTGGAGGATTTTCATGAAGCATCCTGGGTACACAAATATAAGGGTAAATATTATCTTTCTTATTCAGACAATCATGATGAAAATTGGAAAGACGGTGTAAAGGGCGACAATCGAATGCGTTATGCCATCAGTGAGAGTCCTCTGGGACCATGGAAATCAATGGGTATTTATATGGATCCGACCGATAGTTATACTAATCATGGTTCTATTGTTGAATTCAAAGGTAAATGGTATGCTTTCTACCACAACAGTGAGCTCTCTCGAAAAAATGGAGAATTTAATGACTGGTTACGGTCAATAGCGGTGGATAAGCTGGAATATAATAAGGATGGCAGTATTAAAAAAGTAAAACAAACGGGACTAATCACAGTTTCTAAATAATACTGCTATAAAATAGACCCTATATTGTCAAAATAAATTATCTTTAAGATCTTAAATGTTATTTTTCCTTAAACCGTTGATTCCTTAATTGTTTACCATGTTAAAAAAGATTATTAAACATAAATCGAATACATTATTACGCACAATATACTGCTGTTCTTTTCTTTCGATTTTTATGCTAAAAGGTTTTTCTCAGACCCAAAGCCCCAAAGAATATGTGGATTATGTCAATCCTTATATGGGAAACATCAGTCATTTATTAGTGCCGACTTACCCGACCGTTCATCTACCAAATAGTATGTTGCGGGTTTATCCTGAGCGAGCGGACTTCACTTCAGATCGCTTATTTGGTCTTCCGCTTATTGTTACGAGTCACCGTGGAAAATCGGCTTTTAACTTGAGTCCGATGATAAAATTACCATCCGATCTGAAACCTGTGCAACTGTACAGTTATGATCAGGAAGAAATAAATCCCTATTCTTATACGGTACAGCTGGATCAGGAGGATATCAAAGTAGATTATGCGGTATCACATCAGTCGGGTATGTACACCTTTACTTTTCCTACCAAATCAAATAAGTATCTGCAGTTCAATTCACATGAAGGAAAATTGCAGTGGGATGGTCAGGGGCTTTCCGGTTCCCAGGATATCGGGAATGGCACCCGTGTCTATATTTATGCTGTTCCCGAATCAAAACCGATAACAGTGAGTCTTTTGAAAGGTAAGCAATTGGAAAAAAGTACAGAAGCAACAGGTAAAAATGCCTGTCTAGTTTTGCAATTTGATCAATCTGGATCAGCCTTACGGATGAAGTATGGTATTTCTTTTATCGATGTTGCGCAGGCAAAGGCCAATCTGAAACGTGAGATTACGGATTTTAACCAAGAAAAATTAGCAGCCAATGGACGAAAGATCTGGAATGAGGCTTTAGGGAAAATTGCTGTAGAAGGTGAAAATGAATCGGATAAAAAGTTGTTTTATACCTCTTTATATAGAACTTATGAGCGTCCTGTTAATATTTCTGAGGATAATCGCTACTACAGTGCATTTGACGGAAAAGTACATGATGATCAAGGGAAAGCATTTTTTACAGATGATTGGATATGGGACTCGTACAGGGCGCATCATCCGCTTCGGGTATTGCTCGATTCGGATAATGAAGCCTTGATTTTGAATTCCTTTGTTCGGATGTCTGAACAGATGAAGGAACCATGGTTACCGACTTTCCCTGAAATAACCGGTGATAGCAGACGCATGAATTCCAACCATGGCGTGGCCACATTGCTAGATGCTTACCGAAAAGGAATACGTAATTTCGATATTAAGAAAGCTTATCTGGCGGCGAAAGGTGCTATAACTGAAAAGACTTTAGCACCATGGTCAGGTAAACCTGCCGGAAAATTGGATGCTTTTTTTAAGGAAAATGGCTATATACCGGCACTGTATCCTAATGAGAAAGAGACAATACCTGAGGTGAACAGTTTTGAAAAAAGACAACCTGTGGCAGTTACTTTGGGTACTTCCTATGATCTTTGGTGTTTGGCTCAATTAGCCAACGAGCTTGGTATGAAAGCGGATTATGAACTGTTTATGAAACAGTCATTCAACTATAGGAATCTATTCAATGAGCAAACTAAATTTTTCCATCCAAAGGACGATAAAGGTAAATTTATTATGCCTTTTGATTATGTGTTTTCAGGAGGACAGGGGGCGCGTGAATACTATGGCGAAAATAATGCCTGGATATACCGCTGGGATGTACAGCATAATATTCCGGATCTTATCAAATTGATGGGTGGTAATGAATTGTTTATTCAATATTTAGACGATATGTTCCAGCAACCTTTGGGCAGATCTAAATTTGATTTTTATGCACAGCTTCCTGACCATACCGGAAATGTAGGACAATTTTCTATGGCCAATGAACCTTCGCTCCATATTCCATATCTATACAACTATGCGGGACAGCCTTGGATGACACAAAAACGGATTCACAAATTGGTGGGAGAATGGTTTAGAAACGACTTGATGGGAGTACCTGGAGATGAGGACGGAGGCGGTATGTCAGCGTTTGTTGTTTTTTCACAGATGGGATTCTATCCGGTAACTCCTGGACTTACTTCTTATAGCATAGGTTCTCCATTCTTCTCAAAAGCGAGTATACAACTTCCTAATGGCAAGTCTTTTGTTATTATCGGAAAAAATGCTTCGGCAAAAAATAAATATATTCAGTCTGCCAAATTGAATGGCCAACCTTTAAATACACCACAATTAGATCATGCGGATATTCTTAAAGGGGGGATACTTGAATTTGTGATGGGTGATAAAGCCAATAAAAACTGGGGTAACTAAATCAGAATATTAGGTCTAATCAAGAAAGATTTGACTCACAATAAGAAAGCGCCGGTATTTATGCCAGCGCTTTTTTTGTTGTTAGTACTATATCTTTTAATTATTGTTTTGAAATATCTGTGGCGTAATGATCACAGCTTTTCCTTGGGTGCCCATGATTTCAATCTGTTTACCGGCATAGCTTATGCAGAGTGGTCCTGTTCTGTTTGGTAGTAGCTGTGCTTTTTGTAAGGATCCATTATTCCAGTGGATATTAACCGTAATGCCACCTCTTGCTTTAAGTCCTTCAATACTTCCACTAGGCATATTTTTACTTAATGCGGGAAGTAATTCGATCAAGTAGTTGTTATTTTTATCACGAACTTGACTTTGAAGGAGCATCTCAGCAATTGCAGCTGTAGCTCCAAAATTTCCATCAATCTGAAATGGAGGGTGATTATCAAATAAGTTAGGTAAAGTTTTATCGCTGATGAGGTTATAGAGTAACTGATAGGAGTGCTCGCCGTCATGCAGTCTATTCCACATATTGATTTTCCAGGCCAAGCTCCAGCCAGTTCCATGATCGCCTCGACTTAGTAACGTTTTTTTTGCAGCTTCGGCTAGATCTGGTGTATTAGCGATAGATATTTGGCTACCCGGGTGCAATCCAAAAAGATGTGAAGTATGGCGGTGGTTTACTTCAGTTTCTTCATAGTCCTCTATCCATTCCATAATGCGTCCCGTTTTGGCACTTATTTGTGTTGGTATAAGCTTTTGTAAAGTCTCTTGGCACTGCTGTCTAAAAGTTTCATCAACTTGGAGCACGGTAGAAGCCTCAATACAGTTTATAAGTAAGTCCCGAATAATTTGGCTATCCATAGTCGCTCCATAGGTAAAACTTGAAATCTCTCCATTAGGCAGTTTGAAACTATTTTCTGGAGAATGGGAAGGATTAGTGGTCAAGTAATTGGCAAAAGGTTTATTTTTTGGAATTTTTACCATGAAATCCATTATAAAATTGGCTGCTCCTTTCATGATGGGATAGGCTTTTTCTTTTAGAAACTGACGGTCACCTGTAAACGTATAATGTTCCCAGGGGTGCTGCGCTAACCATGCCGAGCCCATGGGCCAAATCCCCTGTACTCCGTCTGCAGGGGCGGTATAGCCCCAAGCATCGGTAAGATGATGCACGACCCAGCCTTTTGCACCGTATAGTGTGTGTGCAGTTCGCTCTCCAAAAGGAATGAGAGCTGTAGTCAGATCAAATAAAGGTTGATGTAGCTCAGATAGATTGGTCAATTCGGCAGGCCAATAATTCATCTGCAAGTTTATATTGGTATGAAAATCTGCATTCCATGGCGGATCCATCTGCCAGGCCCACATGCCCTGTAAATTGGCCGGCATATGACCCGGACGCGAACTGCTGATTAATAAATAACGACCAAACTGGAAAAATTTTGTAATCAGTTCACTCGGTATTTTTTGATGCTCTTTTGTAAGTGAAATGAGAGCATCTGTAGAAATGCCCGATCTGTTGTGTTGATCCGGATCATCCAAACTTAGATTTACCCTGTTGAAATAATGCTGATAGTCTTGAATATGTTGACGTTTTAATAGCGGATAATCAACATTTTTGAAAGGCTTTAGCGTATTCTTACAGCTGGATAAAGGGTCAATATTACTTTGTTGTGCAGGATAACTGATATGTTTTAAACCTGGATAATTTGTTGCCGCAGTGACCAGTATCGTAATCTCGTCGGCATCAGTAATCATTATTTTTCCATTTTTATTTGAAAATTGACCACCTTTTAGATATATTTTTGCAATTGCTGCAAAGCGCAGTCCTTTTTCCTGTTTAGTTTCAGCTTGTCCGATCTGTCCTTGTAAAATTAACTGAGATGGATCCTTTGGGTCGGATATGCAACTGAAATCCTGTGCTCTTTTCCATGTGAAATTAAGGTCTAATGATTTTTTTTTACTGGCAGTGTAATGGATAACCATGGTGTTTGCAGGAGCCGAAATAAAATATTGGCGTGAATAGTTGACACCTTTATGCTGATAGCTGGTCTGCTGAACAGCTGTCTTTAGGTCCAAAGAGCGTTTATAGTTCTCTACATGAAGATGGGGCATGTCCAGCCACAATTCACCCAGGGACTGGTAAGGTTTGATATGCATAGGTTTACCCATCAACGTACTGTCTGCAAGCTCAATGGCTTCTTTATTCTTTCCTTCGAAAATAAGGTTTTGGATAATTGGGAGTGCAGTTTTTCCTTTGGGATTGTTTGGATTTTGTGTATTTCCGGCCCAAAGTGTACTTTCGTTAAACTGAATTCGTTCATCGGCTACACCACCAAAGACCATGGCACCGATTTGACCATTACCTAAAGGTAATGCTTCTTCCCATACCGATGCTGGACGTATGTAGGTGAGATTTAAAGGTGCAAATGGGATCGTCTGGTGCGACTGAATTGCAGCACGGTCTGTCCAATATTGATCGATTTGCTGTTGCCGATCACTGGCAGGGATTGCGTTAGAGCTGGTCTTATTTTGGGCAGTGCTATGCGCTAGCCCTAAAAATATGACGAAATAGCTGATTATGAATTTATTTTGAATCATTTCGTTTTCTTTTAGGTTGATGAAGCGGTATTGCCGTCTTGTTTTTTAGGTATTTGCTTGCCTGTCCGGTTAACCAAAGATAGTGATCGTTCGGAAGATGATCCTCTATGCCGACAAAAGTACCCGTTCCATTTAAGGGTACATCTTTCTGGTGAAGTGTTTTGAAGATTGCTGTACCTTCATCTACTTCATCAAACATGGCAATATAGAGCATTTCTGCACCTGACGTAAGATTATACTGCAATTGTGTCCAGAAGAAATTGCCTGAATCCCGAGGTACAAACGCCTTTGAACTACCGGTCATATTCGTCCACGAAAATCCAGGAAAGCAAAGCGGAACATAATCTACCTGATGTTGTTTGCACCATTTCATATCCGCCTGGATCAGGGATTTGAACTGGTCAAATCCGACCTGATTATACCTTCCTACAAACCAAGGCATGATAATATCTGATTTTTTAATCAGTGCATGCAGCAAAGGATCTGACTCTGTATCCTGACGTTGTTCGCGCCAATAGGTGGGAACACCCAAAAGTACACTGTAACCATTTTGTTTCAGGTAGTTGACGATACGCTCGGCAGTTTTTAAATTATACTTGCGGCCATCATTAAATCCGATTCCCCAAACCGCAATCAGCGGTTTTCCATTGTGAAATAGATAAGTTTTTGCATGCTCTCTTTTTTTTAGATTCCATTTTTTTTCGAGTGCAGCAACATCATCCATCAGTATCTTATCGTCACCATCTTTTATACCGCTAAGATCGTACATAACGCATATGGCACGATCGAATTCATTAGCAGATTTGATGGCAGAATTTAATACGGTATTGAATTGGTTTAAGCCACTTGGATTAGCAATTTCTCCGACAAATCGTTGCATAAATACACCGTCTACTCCATAGTGTTGCATCCATTTGAAGTGGAGATTAACCGACGAGTAATCATAAGAACTATAGAGTTTAGCGGGCTTTCCTTCCTTTGTTAAAAAGGGACTATCGTAGGTAATGGCATATTCTGTTACGTCTGGCCAGAAATCAACATTTGTAGAGCCGGGGCTAAATCCGTTTTTACCTTTGTAGTGATACCATCCCCGATTAGCTCCGTCATCCGGACTATTAAACCAGCCTTGGTAGCCTGCCATAACCAAGCCTTTGTAGGAGTCGTACTGCTTTTGTGCAAATAATAGACTTGTTGAAAAGAATAAGAGCATGCTTAGGACATGAATTTTACATGTTTTAATCATCATACAGATTTATATTTAGTTTATAATTTCTAAATATCACGGCGAACCATTAATAGTATATTAACAAAAGTATTAATAGAGGTAATTTTATGTTTTTTTTAATTTCAAGATGCAGATCCTTCGTTATACTGTTTTAATGAAAGCAGTTGATGTTCCTGTATAATGATAATCTTTTTAAATCAGAAGAGGGGCATCCATTCAATTTCGTATAATAATCTAGCCTTTTGGTATAAAATTCAAATCTGGTAAGTCCATATCGAGTAGATTTGTTTAACAATGCTCTATTCCGGTTTGATAGAGTCAGAATAATTTGGTTAAAACTAATTCAAAGAACATGGTTAAGCAGGTATTAATTTTTAAGAGTTCAATAAAAACAGTAGAGAGCAAAATTTTTTTGATGCAATTATTGCAATTGAATATGCCGGAAGTGTTTTCTCCTACAGTAGATCTTGACGATGAAGATTCGATTTTTCGAGTAGAAACAGCTGGCTGTTCTATTGACCGGTTAACCAATTTGTTGGACAGCCATAATATTCGAGTTGATTTATTGGAACGCTTTGATGTTGCCTAATCGGATGAACTCTTATAAAAGACCGCTTGTATATTTTTGGAAAAAATCGTTGCGATAGATTTCTCCTATCGGTATCTCTGCGTCGTCTATGTAAATGGTATGACTATCAAAAGAATCGATAAATGACATATTGATCAGGTAAGATTTACTTACCCGGATAATGAGTTCGGAGTTCAGTTTTTGATGGATTGTTTTTAAGTTCATGGCTGTGATCAGTTTGTTGTTGCGAGTATAGATCACGACATAATCTTTTAGGGCTTCAATGAATTTGATTTCATCAAAGGTGATTTTATAATATTTTCGATCTGATTTTATCAGGATAGAATTATCATTGCTGGCTTCAAATGTGTTTTTCTGTTCATGAAATGTCAACAGTTTTTGGTAAGCGATTGCTTTCGTTATCGCTTTTGCTAGTCGCTCCTTTTTGATCGGTTTTAAGAGATAGTCAATTGCGTCAAGTTCATACCCCTGCAATGCATACTGACTATATGCTGTCGTTAAAATCACTAATTTATCTGTAGGCAATGACTGTGCAAAATCAAGACCATTGATGGTCGGCATTTCAATATCCAGAAATAGCAGATCAACAGCATTATTTTTTAAAAATTCCATTGCCCCAATAGCGCTGGAAAATTCCCCTACAATCTCAAGGGCTGAAATTTCTTGTACCAGATTGCTCATTTCTTCACGAGCGAGAGGTTCATCATCAACTATAATACACTTCATATTGGGATCGTTAATTTTACGCTATATTCCGTTTCTTGAACAGTAATATTTAACTGATAATCGTCTTGATATAACAATGCTAACCTACGTTTAGTATTGGTGAGGCCCAGTCCACTATATTTTTTGTTAGGATTGAGGGCAAGTTTTGGATCTTTGGAATTGCGGCATTCAAAGTGAAGCTGCCCATCACTTGCCATAAAGGAAATATGAATAAAGGACGTTCCTTCTGTCGCACTTAAACTGTATTTTATAGCATTTTCGATAAAGGCCGTAAAAATATGCGGAGGTAAGAAAATATTTTTTTTAACGAGTTCAGGTTCACATTGTATGGTCGTTTTCAAGTGATCTCTTCTTATTTCTTCCAATTTTAGAAAATTGGTTATAAAGTTTATTTCTCCAGTTAAAAGTGTTTTATCGTTATCATTTTCGTAAAGCTGGTATCTTAAAAAATCCGATAGTTTGATAATGACTTCCGTTGCCATTTCAGGATCTTTACGTATCAGTGCTTTGACATTATTCAACATATTAAACAAAAAGTGTGGCTGTATCTGGTTTCTTAAGGAAGTTAACTCAGTTGTTAGGGCCAGATTTTTGAGTTCAGATATTCTCTTATTGTCTTTGATCCAACGATTAAAAAGTTTCAGTGTTGTGGTTGTCAAAATAATGGGAATACTGACTAAGATCCCGTTGAAAAAATTCATGTTTTGCCGCTTATCAACTTTTAAATTTGCAGCCGTTATAACATGCATATAATTGGAAACATACATGACGATCAGTAAACTTCCAATAACCAATAAGATTAATAATATTATATAGATCTCATACCTTCCCTTGAAAAAAAAACGTGGTATCAGCAGATACATATTGATGTAGAACATACATACAAAAACGATCCATACTGATAAATGTAGATAGGTTTTATATGGATCAGATAGCTCTGTCTTCATGTCTGAATTGAAAAAAAGCAAAAGGAGTCCCACTATAAATACGCTGTGGCGGAGGACCCTATATTTTTTTTCGGTCAAGTAACGTATGATTATTCCATTTTTAAAATCTTGCATCAGTTCTTAGTAATAATGTTACTGTATAGGAACAAAAGTAATTTTTTTTGAGCCTACTCTAATTTCTTTTATACCAAGAGTGCTTTTTTTTATACCAAAGTAATTGAAGTAGTATGGTGTGCGTTCTATATTATTCTAAGAAAGGATCTTTTGTATAAAATAAAGGGCGTTTCGTCTAAAATGTATTTTTCATATCCACATTTAGGATATTCTTGTACCGTTTTATCAACCATTTATCCATTGTTATATGTTAAAAAAGATTTTGCTCATATTTGGAATAGGCATTTACACTTTTATTACCAAAGCCCAGACAAAAGACAGTATCCCAGACAAAGTCCGTGCTATTATTGCGGATAAATTTCCGGCGATCCGCGTACTGAATCTGGAGTACGAAATTGTTGGTGGGTTTAAATATGCTTCAAAGTATTTAAAGAATCCACTTCTTAAGGGAGAGGTTCAAAATATGCATCAAGCGAATGCCAGTATGAATGTCAACTTGATGAAGAGAAAAAATTGGACTTTAGGAACGCTTGTGGGGTATCGGCATTTTTCTGTAGAGCTGCTGCAACCTGATTTGAGTACGCGGCAAATATATCAAGAGAAGCAAGATTATCACTATCACCATGAATCATTAAATTTTACTTACTACTCAAGATTATTTGGAAAAATGGCTATTTATAGCGCGAGTTTGATGACTGATGGAAGTGAGAAAGGCTTTGAACGTGTTCGTGGTATGCTGATGGGAAACTTGGTTCTAAAAGCTACCCGTGAGGTGCAGATGACCTTAGGTGTGGTCGGTTTATTGGATCCAAGTGCCCTTGTACCTGTGATACCTACTTTTACATATAAGAAACAGTATCAACAGGGCTGGGTGGTCGATGTCGTGTTGCCGAAAGCGGTTTATCTTCGTAAAACTATTTTGGGTAATGGACGTGCATCTTTTGGATCGGAGCTTGATAATAACACCTTCTATATCTATGATTTTGCTGGATTATCGAGCGTCCAGATCTTCAATCAGATGAACTTGAATTCAGGGTTGCTTTATGAACACAATCTGGGACGTTCTTTTATAGCTATGGTCAAAACCGGGATGAGAAATTCGTTAAGATCTCGAATATCAGAGAAAAACAAATCTCAGAACGATTTTATTTATGAAGCATCTACGGATCCATCTTTTTATTTTAATGCTGGTTTATCGTTTAATCCTTTTGCAAAAAAACGCGTTAATTAACGCGGATAATCCGTGAATGATATAAATGGAGCATCATATGCTGCCTTTTTAAATCAAAGAGCGCTATCGTTTATAATCTGAGGTAAGCTGCGACCTGTATGATATTATTTACAGTCTTATTATTTCTTCCTAGGCTATATTGATTCATGTAACCTGCTTCTATATCAAATTTTGGATTTACCCGCCATCCTAATGCTAGGTAAGCTCTGTTTTGGTCAAATAACTTACCATTGGTGGAATTTTGAATATGTGCAAAAATTTCATTTTGCAGTGCAATGAAAGCACCATCAGTAAAACTAGTGGTTTCGGAAACAGGGACAATGGCACGGGTGAAATAGCGCAGTCTTTGGGCAAAATCGTAACGGTCCGTAACCAGCTCGTTTTGCTCAACAGTAGGTTGGCCCATAAAGCGCTGTTCTAATCTAAAACGGTGCTGCAGTGTGGAAGGTCGATTTAGAACGGTAAATTTTTGGTTTATAATAAATTGCTCCCATATGCGGTGTTCTGGTACCCAGCCATGGGTAGTGCTAATATTTCTTTGATTTCCGATGTAGGCATACCCTAAAGTGGCAATCATATTGTTCTTGATATGATAATTCAATCCCGGTCGGATAATAAAGGATTGTATGTCTTTGAGTTGATCTGTACTTCGAGCTTGTCCATCAAAATGTATGCTGAACCGGGGATCTATTTTGTAAGTGAAAAATGCGGCACTCCAACCTGTAAATGTCTGCTGTGTCTGTGCTTTTAAAGGACCACTAAATATGAACAGGAAGATCATGCAACTCTGAAGAAGAAATAATTTAGATAGCATTATTATAAAAGTTTGAATTGGTTTATTAAGTTTAATATTTACATCTGTTAAGTATCCTTATCCTGAATGGAAAAATAAACAAATTTATTTTACATCCGATTGAAAACAATCACATTTAGATGAACTTTAACCGAGAATTTAGACACCTCTTTTTATAAGGCTTCTAGAAAAGGTTCCATTTAACGCCTATTTGATATTGCGAAATACTCGTATTCCAGTTGTGGTATACACCGGTTTTTCTTTCTACATTTCGATATCGGAAATACAATTTTCCCAATTCTAATCCAAAAGTGTAACCCATTCGGGAGCCTTTATTAAATGCCTCTTCTCCATTATTCAGTAGATATTTATCTTCATTCAACAGTTTATTGAATTCGAGGCCACCTAATAATGCAAAATTTGATGTTAGGTCTAACTTAAATAATACAGGGAAATCAAAGAACTGGAGGGCCTTGTTTCCTTTTGCAATACCGTTAACCTGATCCACAGTTTCAGCATTTGTTCTGACACGTGTTACATTATACGTGGGCTCTACTTGGATAGCCATGTTAGGTCTAAAATGATAATTTAGTATACCTCCGACTTGAAAACCTATCCGATTTGCTGAACGGAATGATAGTCCATCTGCATGAGATAAATTTCCACCTAATTTTATTCCTGCTCCAATTTGGGAAAAAACCTTCGCAGTAGGTACTAAAAGTATTAATAGGAGCACTAGTAAAGTTAATCGTATATTTTTACACATATACAAAAGTACCTTTTCTAGATAGCTCAGCTTACTGACTTTTGTAAAGATTTGGTCAATAAGTTGGGTTTTTAATAGATTATTTTCACTTTTTACAGTTAATAAAACGACATTAATACCAGTTTAGTCACATGGAAAAACAACTGGACGACTTTGTATAACTGTTGGCGCTTTAGGCATTAATTTACTTTCCTTATAATCAATATCGACCAGGTCATGTTTAAACTTTCCAATTATGTGCTCATCTTCATTTAATTTCAATAATTAGTACTGTTTATTTCTTTCGTATTAAATAGATGCTCTGACTATTGGAAGAATAGAATGCGAACCCATGGGGTGAAATATAAAATGTTGGTCTAAAATGGAGTGCTGAATAATTTGCTTCTAACACCGTATAGAATCGATTTTTGTAATCGTCAAATCTTTCTTTCTCTACAGCGATATGGGGCTCAAAAAAATTAAAATCACGATCTCCGATCTTTGTTTTAAAGAAAGCTTTCCCGCGCCAGTTTTTAACACTATATCCTGGACTTCCACCACCGATATTGTGGCTGTATTTTAATTTTTCCTCAGGGTGAAAATGTAAAAAAGTAACGTTTTCGGGTAAATAAGGATCTTGTTCGCCAGTCCAAAAAACATCGTCACGGTAACGGCCGGCATCTTCACTGCTATCAATGCTTCTATATGCTGGTATTTCTTGCCATAGCATCTGCCATTGTTCATCCTGGTAAAAGAAAAACTGCATGTAGTAATGATCATTTCTAGTTACATTTTTTAAAAACCAATATTTGCCATCTTTTTTCGCGCTTGCAATTTTTTGATTTATTTTTTCTCCAGTCCAACTCAAATCTTCATTCAAAACTTTAAAAGCACGTTTGGTGGTATCGCCATCTTGTGGCCAAGTGGTGTAATAGGCTTTTTCGTCATTGGTGAAAATGATGAAATCATCAATAAATTCTGGCCAATATTTATTTTGGGACAAGTGTAATGTATCTTCTGTAATTCCTTTACTATTTATTTTATAATAAAGCATATCACCTTGGGTCTCATCATTTTTTTCTGCATCGCAGGATACGATCAGTTGGTCATTCACAGATGGAAAGATGCGAATGGGATTAGGTGAACTGGAACGAGTGACTTCAGTTTCACAGAACAGTTTCACTTCGAAAATATCGGAATGATACTTTTCGTTAATTTCTTCAAAATTAGCATATGCCGCATCTAAGGGTTCGTTGTTCCGCTCTATAATTCCATCGCAGGAAGTTAAACTGGATATGAAAAGGATCGTCGTGCTTAAAATTGAAGTGAAAAGGGTTGTTTTATTCATGTGATTTAATTTAATCATTATACCTGTCATTTAAAATGAAGCCAATGGTAGAAAAGAATTTTTTGGTTTTGTAAATTCGTTGTTCCCGCTGTCGCAATTCACCCCTTATAATGTCGTTTTTGTAATCTGTTAATTTAAGCAAACCCTTGCATCTTTGTCATATCAATATAAACAATTTTGCAATATAAATAATTCATAAATCTTCAAAAACATGAAAAAGAATAAATTAATCTTTTGGATAGCTACAGCGATCCTTATTATCTGGGAGGGTGTCATGCCTCTTGGTACGCTTTTATTTGCGCCACAGTATGTTAATGCTGGAACTAAACCGTTAGGATATCCAGACTACTTCGCTTATGCACTTATTATCTGCAAAGTGCTCGGAGTAATAGCCATTTCTTATCCTAAAACTCCAAGTAAATTGAAAGAGTGGGCCTATGCCGGATTAACATTTAACCTAATTTTTGCTTTTATTAGCCATGCAATGGTCGATAAAAATATTGGATTTATGCTGTTGCCACTTGTTATACTTGCTATACTTATTATTTCTTATGTATATGGCAACAAGACGTATGGTCTTGTAGTAAGGTGATAAATCTTATTACACGATGTCAATAATAAGTGAGAACTGTATTTTCTTCAATAGTAGATAAGCCGATTCAAGTAATCGGCTTATTTATTATTGTCGGTTAATGCTTTTTGGTGAATTGAATATATTCGTTGCGGTCTCTAAATCAGTTGGTTTTGTTCCTTTTTTAAAATAAAACAAACGTTAGGCCAAGCATACCGTTATACTTATAGTACATAATAATGGTAGCATAAAAAAAGAAAAATAATGATGAACGAAGAATTAATTCAACTTTCACAAAAATTTCCGGCTTGGATATGGAATACTGCATTTATACTGTTTTCCTTTGCACTTGGGATCCTCATTAAAATTTTATTTATCCCGATTTTGCGTTATCAGGCGATTGCACAGTCATCTTATTCCCTCTTTCGGTCTTTTATACGGCGATTTAATAAGATTTTGAGTCTTTTTATTCCCTTGGTTGTTTTTAACAGTTTGTTAACTTTTACGCGTTTCAATACTGCCACATTGCATATTGTTGGTAAAATAAATGAAATCTTACTGATCAGCTTTTTTGCTGTTGTTCTGATTCAGGCCATAAAAGTTTTTGAAGATTATTTATATCATCGTTTTGATATCAATAAAGAGAATAACCTGCGTGAAAGAAAAATTAGGACACAGATTGTTTTTATTCGAAAGGTCTTCATTACTATTATCATCGTTGTGTCTTTTGCCATTATTTTGCTAAGCTTTGAAAGTATGCAGAAGATAGGTGCTGGACTGCTGACGGGTGTCGGAGTTGGTGGTATAATCATTGGTTTTGCCGCTCAGAAATCTCTTGGAAATTTATTAGCAGGTTTTCAGATTGCTTTTACACAGCCCATTCGGATGGATGATGTGCTGGTCGTTGAGGGCGAGTGGGGTAAGGTCGAAGAAATCAATCTGACTTATGTCGTGGTTAATATCTGGGATAAGCGCCGTCTGGTGCTGCCGATTACCTATTTCATCGAAAAACCTTTTCAGAATTGGACGAGAACTACGGCAGAGATTTTAGGAACTGTTTTTATTTATGTTGATTTCGCGATTCCTGTCCAACAATTACGAGAAAAATTAGGCTCATTGCTTATGCATCATCCTTTGTGGGATGGTAAGGTCAATGTCCTGCAGGTCACTGATCTGAAAGAGCGAACGATGGAGATTCGTTGTTTAATGAGTTGCCGAAACTCGGGACAGGCTTTTGATCTTCGCTGTTATGTAAGAGAAGAGATGATGAGTTATATAAGGACAAATTTCCCAGACTGTCTTTCTAAATCGAGAATTGATTATGGCGCTGAAGTTAATAGAAGTGAACTAAGAGGAATGTAGCAGTTTTATTTTCTAATCTATTCTCTTTCGTGTAAGTTGACTATGGATTACGTGTAAATATTTGGGAACCGTATTAAGAAGGGTTATTTAATGGATGAGCGGTATACCTAGATCGTATACCGCTATCCATTGACATGTAATTAAGGTAAGTAATTTTTTATTGAATAAGCTCAGCTAAAGCTTGGTCTAAACTAGCACCACGCATAGCATGTTTTACGATACGTCCTTCATTATCAATTAATAATGCATAAGGAATTCCTTGGATATCATAACTTCGGGCGATTTTGCTATCAAAACCTGCAGGGGCATTGTATTGATTCCAATTCATATTTTCTTCAGACATCGCTTTTTTCCAGTCTTTGTCCTTTTCGTCAAGTGAGATACTGACAATGTCAAAACCTTTGTCTTTCCATTCTGAATAAGTATGTCTTAAATGAGGGATTTCGCCACGGCACGGACCACACCAAGAAGCCCAAAATTCTAACAAAATGTATTTCTTATCTTTTGGAAATACAGATAACAGCTGTACTTGTTTGCCTTCCTGATCCATAAGCGGTCCATCGATAATTTTAGAACCTATTGCAGTTGCTCTAGCCTTTGTGATCATTTCTTTTAAATCAGTATACGCCCTTTTACCATTCCAATAGGGGGCGAAAATAGTAATCAGCTCATCCATCTGATTCCGGGATAAATTATCTTCCCCATAGCCCATGATCATATAGCTGGCCTCATCTAATGAAACCCGAGCCTCAGGGTTGTTTTTGATAAAATTCCATTTTCTTTCAAAAATATTCTTTTTAAGAGGGGCGATCTCCTTTAAGATCGCTATACCGCGTTGGGTGTTAAACTTTTCTTCCAAGGATGGTGTATAATACTCACTCATATAGGCTTGATCAAGACGACTGATTTCTTTTCTTTCGTTTTGGTTCAGGTTGCTAAGTTGATCTGCAAGGCTCTGTGCTTTTGAACCTTCGATTACTGGTTTAACCTGTGTAAGATTTGGTCGGTAGTAAAAAGATGGTAAACTATCAATATCTCCCGTTAAATTAATACGGCCTTGATCTAGATAAAACATGCTCGCCTTCCAAGTCGATTCTTCAGCTTTGGCGGTAGGGGCAATAGTCATTCGGATCAATTCGGCTTCTGGAATTTCACCTTTGATCTGGAATGTATTATTTTTAATGACCGCAGACCCGATGATGCGCTGGTCACTGCCTCTTAATAATTTAACGAGTTGACCATTGGCTTTTTGGCCTTTAATTTTTCCTGTTAGCGTAAATTGTTTTTGAGCAATTGAGAGCAAAGTCAAACTGCTCAAAGCAAGGGTTAATAATGTTTTTTTCATTGTTATAGTTTATTTTTAGAGATCATCATTTTATTGAAATCGCACAACGCCACTTGTTATAAAGGGTTTTGTTTTAATAAATTATTTCCAGCCAATGCGGATTGAGGTATCGGTAAAACCAATTGTGAATCGGTTTTAATACTGGATTTTATGGTATTTAATGCGAGGTTTTTTGCTTTGTAAAAACGAACAAAATCAAACCAGTCTTCGCCATTTTCAGCAAAAAGTTCGAGAATCTTATGTTTGAAAATGTGATCTAACAGGACTTCATTTTTTAATTTTGAAACATAATCTGGAGGGTAGCCTGCACGTGTTGCCACTGTCTGGAAGCTTTCCCGGCATAAAATGTCATTGCCATTGCGAATTGATGCTTCGGCAAGTATAAAATAAATCTCACCTAATCGTAAGATCATCTGGGTATTATGTTTTCCAGCTCCATTTGATGAGTAAGGGTATTTTCCATTTCCCTGGGCTCCGGCTAGAGTGGGATTAAACATGAGGTAAAAACGTCTGTCATAGCCATTTCCTGTTGTTAGATTACCGTCAGATTCTGATCCTTCAAGAGCGTCAGCCATACGTTTTGTGTAGTCGCTATATGTTGTTCTGGATACCTGATCAGAGACTGTTTCTGTTGAACCGGATGTGTAGGTTGCAAAAAGTGCTTCCGAAGATTCAAACCCATTCGTAAATATGTGGCTAAAGTTTTCTTCCAATAAGTATCCTTTATTTTGTGCCTCATCGATCACTTCTTTGGCAAAATATGCCGCTTCAGCATATTTTCCCATATGCAATAATACTTTTGCTTTAATGGCCTTGGCCGTTGTTCTGGTTACATAATAATGTAGTTCTTGATGTTCTGGTGCCTGGTTTATAGCGTCGTCAAGATCCTGCATAATAAAATTGTAGCTCTCCTGAACATTTGCTCGTGGAGCAGTTTCTGTTCCTTCGAAAGGTTTATTTCTCAGTACAATACCATAGGGTGAATTCAGATCAAAGAAGTAGCCGAAATGACGTAAGAGCTGAAAATGGGCAAGCGCACGCTGCACCTTACATTCAGCGATAATTTCATTGGTACGTTGTGCCGGCATCCCCTTGGCATCGCCACGTTCCATTAACATAATTAAGTTATTGGCCGTATTGATAGTCAGATAGGTGCCCTGGTAAATATTGGATAATGCTATATTGTTGGCCTGGATACTGTTGTTGATAAATTCTTGTCCACCTGTCACGCCCCCACCTTTACTGGCTGTGGTTCCAGATAAAATAGACATATAGGGACGAAATGACGCTATATTAAACGTTCTCCAGCTTTTGTAAACACCTCGGAGTACAGCTTCGGCCGATTCAGAATTGTAAATCACATTGTCCGTTTCCATCTTGTAATAGGGTTTGATATCGTCAATGTTGCCAACCATTGAGCAGGCATTTAGACTGCTAACAGCAGTAATAAAAAAGGCTAAATATTTGATGTTCATATCGATGTTGCTTTAAAAGGATGCTTTAATACCTAGTGAGAATGTTTTAGACATGGGATAGCTATCATTGCTGGAAGTATTGGAGACAATGGAACTTCCTACAAATTCAGGATCTAGACCGGGCCATTTTGTACCGGTCCATAGATTTGATGCTGATGCGGATACCGTGATCTGGTTCATCTTCCATTTTTGTAAACAGTCTTTTGGAAGTGTATAGCTTAAACTGATATTTTTTAGACGTAGAAAAGAAGTTTCATAAACCAATCGATCTGAAGTACGGGAATTTGCAGCCGGATCATAATAGGTTATTTTAGCAAAATGAGCATCCGTATTTTCGGGAGACCACATGTCGTTATAGATTTCTTGATTAAGATTTTGGCCTAGTATGCCGAATAGACTGTTCTGGAAATCATCCATAATCGCTTTTGCTCCTTTTGAATATTGGAATACAAACGATAAGTTGAAATTTTTATAGTTGAGGCGGTTGTAGATACCTCCAAAATATTTGGGTTGCGCAGTAGCAATGACTGTGCGGTCATCTGTATTGATAACGCCATCATCATTTAGATCCTGATATTTGTAGTCTCCAATGCCCGTCGCGATATTTTGATAATAACCTGTAGGAGATTGACTGTTAAGAAGATCAATCTCTTCTTGGTTATTGAATATTTTCTCGACCAAGTATCCCTTTCTTGTACCCGCGGGATAGCCCTCTAAATAGGAATCGACAGCATATTGATTAATATTGGCACCGTGTAATTTTTCAATTTTGTTTTTATTACGTGCAATATTAAAAGAAAGTTTCCAGTTGAAATCTTGTTTTTTAATGATATCATAACCCAATTCCAGCTCAAGACCGGTATTGCTCATGTCGATGATGTTGGCATAATAAGTATTTGAACCTGCCTCAAGTGGTACAGGTGCGGGAGCTAATGCCCCGGTTGTATAGCGGTCATAGATATCAAAGCTACCTGTGAGACGGTTTTTGAATAAAGAAAAATCTAACCCGGTATTGTATTCACGTGTTTTTTCCCATTTTACGTTCCGATTAGGCACATTTGGGTCGAGTACTATGGCGGGTTTTCCACCCCAGAGGTCATTTGAACCACGTACAAAAAACTGACGGTATAAAAAGTTAGCAATATTGGTTGATCCGGTATTTCCCCAGCTGAGACGTAATTTTAAATCATTCACCCAGTCTATATCGTACATAAACTGCTCTTTATTGATTCGCCATCCTAATGAGAGCGAAGGGAAATATGCGCGTTTATTTCCGGGTCCAAATTTAGAGGATTCGTCTGTTCTGAAATTGGCCTCAGCTAAATAACGATCCTGGAATTTATAGCTTAATCTGCTATAAATGGAGTTTAGGCCCTGGTCTGTACGGAAATAATTAAAATAAATATCTCTTGCCGCGGAACCGGGATCCGTCAAGATTTCATTGTCAGGGAATTCCTCATAACTGTGCGACTCGCCGCTGTTTTTGTAACGGTCGAAGCCCATACCGACCATTATATATAGCTGGTGTTGCTCCTTTTTCCAATCGTAATCGAGGCGAAAATTGAGACTTGTATTGCTGTTATTTGATGTATTGGTGTTGAGTGTCGCATATAGGTTGGATCCGTATGCCGAAAAATCATCTTGAGCATATGTCGGAGAGAATATCTGTGCTCCACCATTGTAGGATGCTACACTGATATCGGTATGGAGTTTTAAATTTTTAACGAACTCATATGTCGCGTAAGCAGCTCCTAAGAATTGATTGATATGATTTGCACCTCTATTATTGAGCTGTGCCAGTGGATTGGCCAATAGGACAGGAGCACCATACATCAATGTCCCGTCTATGGATGAAAAGTTTCCAGCATTGTCGTAAGCCGAAACGTCAGGCCTTACAAGCCATGGTTTTGTTTGTCCTTCCGAGAACAACTGCTGACCATATTTTAATCTGCTGTAAGCGTAACTTAATGAGGCGCCTACTTTCAGTCGTTTATTGATGTCACTATCAAAAGCGATACGGCTACTATACCGCTTTAGACCATTATTAATGTATAATCCTTCTTGGTCAAAAGCGTTAAAGTTGAAGGCTAGGTTACTGCTTTCAGACCCGCCATTGAGCGAAACGTTAAATTGAGAGGTACGTGCATTTTTGTTACGAATTAATTTGGTCCAGTCGGTATGGCCATCATAAAATGCACCTTCGTTTAATCCATCAAAACGATAAGTAATGGGTGTACCAAAACCATCATCCTCCAGAGGGGTTAATTTGCCCATGATCTCCATTGCGGGTATCTGGTTGTAATAGGCCTCATATGGATCTATTTTTCCATTATTAATCCCATCTATGGTATTTTGAATGATTATTTTCTGTGCTTCTTTAAAATGTTCAACGGATAATGGGCTGTACATCTTCGTTGGATTGCTAATGGATTGTGTATAATCGGCAGCAATAATAAACGGTTTGTTTTTCTTGCCTCGATTTGTTTTGACAATAACAACACCGTTAGCGCCACGGGAACCATAGATAGCAGTGGCTGCGGCATCTTTCAAGATATCAATACTTTCTATTTCTGATACCGGGATATTGACCAAAGGATTGATGGTTGGAAAATCGGCAGATGGCTCAATAAAAAATGGAACTCCATCAATGACGTACAGCGGCTCATTGGTACTCCCTGATAATGGTGATGTAATACCTCTGATATTCAATTTAGCTGTCGCTCCTGGTGCTCCTGAATTTTGCGTTACCATCACGCCCTTTACGGCTCCGCCTAAGACTGATTCAAAAGTTGCCGCATTATTACTGAAATCGGCTAACTTTTGCTGATCAATCGACGATACTGCACTGGTGATGTCTTTTTGCTGTTTGCTACCATAACCGATAATGACTACCTGATCCAATTTAGCATCTGCAACAGTCATCTTCATCATCTGGTTGACATTTGCTCTATCGAGAACAATCAATGATGCGGTTGTGAAATAGCCGATATAGCTATAAGACAGTTGGTAGGTACCATAAGGCAATTCTGCAAAGATAAAACTTCCTGTATCGTCAGACATCGTGATGAGATCCAGACCTTTTCCAACAATTTTCACGGTTACTCCACGCATCGGCGCATTGTTTTCGGACTGTCTTATATTTCCTGAAACAGCTCCCAATTGCTGTTCTTTAGATTTAATGATGATGGTTTTATCTTGAATCTGGATCTGTAGCGGCTGTGTCTCAAAGATTTCGTTTAATACGTCTTTAAAATTAATCCTTTGACGAGAAATGGTTACCGGAATTGTGTTTTTTAAAACCTCATCTGCATATAAAAAGCGATATGAACTTTGTCGTTCTAATTGCTGAATAACCGATTTTAAGGAGCTGTTATGAACCTCAATCGTGACTTTCTGAGCATAGCCTGCAAGAGAAAACTGGATAAAAAGGGCTGTCAACAGCAATAACGTAAGATACCATCTTACATGATTGAAGTAATTTTTATTCATAAGGTTAGTATTAATTATTTTGTTTTTACATAGATCGTTTGATGCTCAATGGCAAATTTCACTTTATCGGTCATTTCCAATAACTGCAGTACTTGTTCGATATCTTGGTATTTTGAAATACTTCCTGTAAACTGGATCTGAGCGAGTTCTTTATTTTCAAAGGTTACTTCGATATTATACCATCGCGCTATTTTTTGCATGATGTTACCTAGCGGTACACTCTGGAAAATGAAGAGGTTGTCTTTCCATGCGGTACTTGAGGCGATCTTGGCTTTGGAGATTAGGATTTTTTCGCCATCAAATATGGATTGCTCTCCAGGTTTGAGTAAAACCTGCTCTTTTTCGGATGCTACGCTGACTTTTCCTTCAACTAGGGTTGTCGTGATATATTTATCATTGCGGTAGGCCTCGATGTTAAATTTCGTTCCTAGAACAGTAACTTCCTGTTCTTTTGACTGAACAATAAAGGGTTTGCTTTTATGCTTGGCAACTTCAAAATAACCTTCACCAACCATCTTGATGCGTCGTTCTGTTTCATTAAATCGGGAAGGAAACTCGATTTCTGACTCTGAATTTACTAAGATAACCGAGCTATCGGATAGGATGATTCGATATTGTCCGCCACGGGGTACGATGAGTTTATTATGTAAACCTGTTGTCGATGCAGTTTGCTTTACTTCGTATGAAATCGTACCATCTGCAAGCTTTTTGATTTTGATACCGTTTGACTCCACAACACTACCGATTTTTAATTGGGTTAGATCCAATGAATCTTTTTGTCCAAGGATTAAAGTGGCCCGGTTGGTTCCCGGTTTGATTCGGGAGAGTTCCACTAAATTCGGTTTATTCGTTTGGGATACATAATAGATCAACACGGAAAAAGATAGAAATGCTATCAGTATAGCAGCATAGCGGTACAGGTTATTTTTTTTCTTTTGAATCGGATTCACACGATTCCAGCTCTGTTCCTTTATCGATTCATATTCGCCACTTGTTATGGCGTGTTTAAAATCTAAAGTGTTGTACCATGATTCTACGGTACGTTTTTCAGATTCCGTACACGTACGGTTTTTATAGCGTGTTAGTAAATCTATTATTTCCTGATCTTTCATCTTTGTTTATTAGGTCTTCTATAAACAAGACAAGACTAAAGTGCAAAGGGAGTAGATGAAAATCAAATTAAAGTAAGAAGTACATAATTAATTTTTTTCTTCAGGATCTTGAGTGCATTTGCGACTTGTTTTTTTACTGTCAGTTCGGAGATGGCCATTAGCTCTGCAATTTCCTTATGTGATAGTTCCTGATTTCTACTCAACAGATAGATCTGCTTCATCTTAAGCGGAAGTGCATCAACCTCATTTTGTATGATCTGCTCAAGTTCATTTTTATGGATGGTGCGGTCAGTTGTTTCTTCACAATAGCCTTTAAAATATTGAAACAGTTCTTCTCGCTCATCCTGTTTTTTGGTTTTGATATAGAAATTGATCACACTATTGCGTAGTGAGGTAAATAGGAAGTTGATGACTTTACCTTCGATATGAATCGTATCCCGCTTGTTCCATAAGTTCATGAAAAGATCTTGTGTCAGATCTTGAGCATCCTCCTTTAATTTTACTTTACGTAGTGCTTGTCCTAATAGTGGATAGAATAACCGGTCGTACAGGAATTGAAATGCATTGGCATTTCCGAGCTTGATAAGCTCGAAGAGTTGTTCATCGCTGCAGTTCTTGTATTCCATGAGGTTCATCAACAAATATAATATTTATTTGTATTACATAATGTAATGTTTCCTAAAACTGTAAATGGCATATTTTTAGAGTCTTATGATAGCTGTTGATAATAATATTGGATAAATACGTGAAAAAATCATCGGTAGTAAGTATTATAGATTTTTATTACGATCAATCCATTTGCAATGATTGCATATAATGGATCCATGATGACAGCCAGAGTAAGTACACTCAAAATTTTCCTGGCTTTATGTCTAACAGTTATGGGTCTTATGAGTCGAGGCAGGTAAAGTAAAGTTTTTGCTACCGTTTTAGTAGTGGAACAACGAAAGCGCAAGGTACGCGAAAATCAGTACTTGAGCACGAAAGTGGAAGAATATAATAGTATTTACTTTGAAGAGATCGCTATTTAGATTGAACAATTTTTATGCCATCAAAGTAATTTCCATTTTGTAATCCAATCTGTAAAATCCTTTCACTATTTGAATTATTTCTTGTGAGACTAATAGTGATTTTATTACCCTCTTTTCTTTCTATTTGGAAATCTAGATTATTTACAACAAAATTTTTTGCTCCTACTTCGATATTCGTGATGTCCATACTCTTACCGTTGATGGATATGTCATTTAGCCACCAATTTGTGGATTTAGTGGTAATGATGATGGAGCTTGCTTCAGAATCAAAATTTACTATTTTTTGAGAGAGTTTAATATTATCGTCCCAATCACCATCTATCCTATTTTTTTTACATGATATGGTACAAAATCCTACTAATAGGATCACTAAATAGAAGATAAAGTTTTTCATGTTAATTTTAAAATTCTTTTAATGTATCTAGTTTGCTGATTAATATTTTTTTATTGCTGGTGTTCTTATTAGAAATCTTCTTTCTAATCACTCGGTAAAACTGGATCAGGTTTATCACGATCACAATCCCATAAATTAAATGCAATATTATCATGTAGCTAAATTTAATGAAAATTTTCCTCATTTCTATTTGAAAATATTTTTATAGAGAAATATATAGATAGTTTACTTGAAATTATTCTCTTCTAATGTATATTATTTGTTATCCTGGTAATTTATAAGAGTATACTGCCTATAAACCAGTTCTTCTATGGGGATGTGGTGTTGTTATTATTTAAAGGCATATATGTTCTGTTTAGAGATAGTTCCCTGGTGTCTTGTAATATGCTTTAACACATTTTACACGATGTGATAATCGATCTTTTTTGTTCTATGATGTTAAGTGGCCGTGCATGTAATGTGATTTAATATTCTGTTAACATGCTTCGTGTACATTTGCACATCAACATCAATTAGTTACTTGAATATGAGGATTTCTGATAAAATTATATTTTTAATACTATTTATAGCACAGGCATTTATCGTTGACACCGCACATGCACAGGTAGAATCGTTTAAAGATATTCGGGTGTTAAGTCAAAACTATCCTGATTCTGCGATTACGCTAGTCAAAAAGCGGTATGCTGAGGCGGTTGGTGATAAAGACTTGTTATTACAAGCCAATTGTTTACAGGCAATAGGGTGGTTATGTGTTAATCAAGGGCATTATGGACAGGCGCAAGATTATTATTTCCAAGCGGACCGTATCTACACCCAATTAAATGCGAAACAATTACTCGCATCTAATTGGAGTGATATAGGTGAACTCAATATTTTTAACAAACAGCATGATCTTGCTAAAAATTACTTTAATAAAGCGCTCCATTCTTTCAGAGCCGAGAAAGATAAAAATGGTGAAGCTGGTGTATTGGGTAATATTGGTCATCTATTTGAAAAGGTCGCTGATTATGATTCGGCATTCGTATACCAAATGCGGGCCTTAGCGATTTATAACGAAGAAGGAAATAAAAATGGCGAAGCTAAGATTCATGAGAATCTGGGTAGTATTTATGAAGATTTGGAACAGTATGATCGGGCATTTGATCATTTTGAAAAAGCACGTGACTTATATGATGAAACGCAAGACAACTACGGAAAGATTGTAGTGGTGAATAATATGGGTGATATTTTCAGGAAAACCGGCAAGTTTTCGGAAAGTATACAATTAACAAAGTGGGCTTTTGATATGGCAGAGAAATTGGGAGATGTGTATCAGATGTCGGCAACGACTAAAGATCTAAGCAAAACATATGCATTAAGCGGACAAATGGATAGTGCTTATGTTTATGCAGAGCGAAGTCGGAAGCTTGTGCTGGAGTTATATAGTGTAGATGGGGCTAGGCATACTGCTTTTTTTCAGGCACTTTATGATATGAATCAAAAAACAGAAGAAATTGAACAATTGCAGGTCACTAAAAAGATCAACTCCATTTTGTTGCTGGGAACTATTGTTTTTTTGATCTTGTTAATTATTTTATCGTATGTGCTGTATAGTCGTCAAAAAATAAAAATCAATAATCAGATGACCGAGTCGCGAAAGCAAGAAGCGGAAAGGGAATTAGCAGAAATTGCACTTAAAAATCAGTTGCTCGAAGATAAACAGCTTAAGCAGGAGCTGACGCTCAAAGAAAAGGAGTTGACGTCGCATACTTTGAATTTAATCCGTAATAACCAATTTTTGGAACAGCTCCGAGATGAGTTAAAAGTAATGGTTAAGGATGAACGACGGGATCAAAAAAAGCAAATGCACGATCTGGTTTTGCAGATCAATGAAAATATTACACAGGGTATTCATTGGAAAGAATTTATGGTGACTTTTGAAAGAGTACATCATAGTTTTTTTGAAAAACTAATACAACGGTTTTCCGATTTAACTGCTGCCGATATGCGCTTGATCGCATTGCTTAAAATAAATTTGAACAACACGGATATTGCTGTGCTTTTGGGGATATCACAAGATAGCCTTCGTGTGGCCAGACATCGCCTGAGAAAAAAGCTAAAATTGGAACAAGGTGAAGATCTTACAGGTTACCTACTCACTATTTCATAATTTCTTAACATAACGATAACGGAATGGTAATGGCGTTTATTTAACTGTTAATCGTTTGATTAATAGCTGGTTGATTTGTTTTGTTTCCTTGTTGTATAGTCCGTAAATCTCCTTGTTTCCTTGTTGTAACGCTTGCTATTTTGTGAAACTGAAATTGGATGTCATATTTGCTCAACGATCAAAGATTCATATATAATCTAAGCAAAATGAAAAATTTTTTAACGGTATTACTTGCCTCCAGCATTTCGGTCAGTGCAGCATATGCAACCAAAATCAAAGGTAAAGTATTGGATGGTCAAACCGGTGAAGCCATAACTGGAGCCACTGTTTTTTTGGAACAAAGCGGACTATCTACCAAAACACAATTGGATGGTTCATTTGAATTAAAGGGATTGTCCGCAGGAAAGGTCAAAGTACATATTAGACATATGGCCTATGCCGAATTTACCCAGGAAATCGAAATTAAAAAAGAAGATACTCCCCATTTTATTTTTCAACTTACTTCTACAGATCAAAAATTGATGGAGGTAACGATCAAAGGACAGCGAAACGGCGGTGATGATGATCCCAGTGCGAGACGGCTGGAAAAGAACGCATCGCAGATCATGAATGTTGTTTCGGCTAGAGCTATTGAGATTTCTCCAGATATCACGGTCGCAAATGTTGTGCAACGCGTATCGGGGGTTTCTATAGAACGGAATTCTAATGGAGAAGGGCAGTATGCCATTTTAAGAGGTATGGATAAGCGTTATAACACAACCTTGGTCAATGGTGTAAAAGTACCAAGTCCAGATAATAAGTATCGCTACGTACCATTGGATTTGTTTCCTTCAGATATGTTAGAACGTCTGGAAGTATACAAATCGCTTACACCAAATATGGAGGCAGATGCTGTTGGCGGTGTTGTGAATATGGTTATGAAAGCTGCGCCAAGCAAATTATTACTACAGGCTAATTTGGCGACGGGATATAGTCAACGTTATTTTAATCAGGACTTCGGAAGTTTCGCGGCCGGTGGAACTTCATCCAAATCACCTTATGAACTTCATGGTAAAAATTACAATGCGACTGCAGCAGATTTTAATAAAGGGGTATTAGACTATACCTATAAAAAACCTTCGCCAGATGTCGTTGGTAATTTAACTTTCGGGAACCGCTATCTGGATGATAAGCTGGGTATAATCTTGGGGGCAAGTTATCAAAATCTGCATCGCGGAAGCCGCTCTATTTTTTATAAATCTGCTGTGGTCGGCATAAATCCGAATGCAGTTATTACTGAGCAACAAGATCGTCAGTATGATGAACAGCAGCAACGCTTAGGTCTACATAATAAAATCGACTATCGTTTTAATCCAAACCATCGTTTGAGCTTCTATCAAATGTATGTGAATCTGAATAATACGCAACTTCGTGATGCGGTCAATACCATCTATAATGGGCAATATGATCCTAATATTGGAAAGGCAGAATTGACCTATGTAACGCGAAGTCGAAAGACACAGCAACAGATCTATAACGGAACTTTGCAGGGTGATCATCGTTTTATGGATAATAGACTGAATGTAAGGTGGTCGGGTGCGCTGTCATCTGCTAGTAATCAATTGCCTCAAAATACCACGATAAGTTTAGACGGTATTCAAGAGAATTTTGAGCGTAAGCGCACTTCTCTTGTTAATAAATCGCCTGTTACCTACCGTTGGGAAAGGAATACCGACAATGATTATGCGGGTTACTGGGATGTGGCTTATAAAGTGCCTATGGCAGATCGCAAATTGGAGTTATCTACAGGGGGGCTATATCGTGATAAACAACGAAGTAGTTTCTATAACAATTATAACCTTTCTCCTGCATCTGCGGAAGAGGCAAAGTATAGATATGGTGTAGATTTTCAAAATTATACGGACCTGAATTTGACCGTGACCAATCCGACAGGTGCCGTTGCTAATCCGTTGACTTATGATGCCAATGAGAAAACTACAGCAGTGTACGGGATGTTCAATTATGAAAGTGACAAACTCCAAATGATTGGAGGGATCCGTATGGAACATACCAATCAAGATTATAAATTACTGTTTCCTGCAGGGGAAAAGAGACCAGAAGGATCTCAAGTCTATACGGAATGGTTGCCAAGTTTGACCGTCAAGTATCATTTGAATGAGAAACAGCAACTTCATGCCGCTTATTATCGCGCATTGAATCGTCCCGGTTTTTATGAAATCGTTCCTTCCTCTGTCGTGAATGAAGAGTTCTTAGAAAGAGGAAATCCAGATCTAAAACATGCACTTGCGGATAATTTTGATTTACGTTATGAATTGTTTCCGGAGGCTTCGTCACAATTTTTTGTTGGCATGTTCTACAAAAAGATTAAAAACCCGATCGAGTATACGTTTCAACCAGATGAAGTCCGCAAGCAGGATGTGTATTACACACCGGGTAACTTTGGTAATGCAAATAATTTTGGAATCGAAGTGGATTACATCAAGTACATCCAAAAGTTCGGGATAAAAGCGAATTATACCTATACACACTCGCGTATTACTACTGCGAAAATGTCACGTAGAATAAACGAAACGACACAAGATCCAGAACCTATTATTGTTGACCAAACGCGTCCATTATACGGGCAGCCGGCACACATAGCCAATCTATCTTTACTGTATAAGGATGCGAATAAAGGCTGGGAGGGACAATTGGCGGGTTCTTACACTGGTGATCGCATCAATACTGTATCGCAGTTTTTGAATGATGATCTATGGCAAAAAGGATTTGTGCAACTGGATGCTTCTATTGAAAAGAAATTTAAGGCCGGTTGGGCTATTTTTGCCAAAGCCAACAATATTTTGAATACTCCGATGGAACTGTATGTAAAGGGAGTGAATCCTGAAAATGAAAAGATTGCGGAGAAGCTAACGGAAGGTGGTAATACGCTTATCAGAAAAGATCTTTACGGTCAAAATTATATCCTTGGTTTGCGTTACTCATTTAATAAATAATCGGATAGCATCAATCTTTTATTTAACAATCTTGACCTAATCGTGGTTAGAAAACAAATCAATTATGACAATTAAACAATTTGTTACAATGAAAAATAACATGATTTTATCGTGTCTAGCGTGTTTTTTTCTAATGCTAACGGCATGTGAAAAAGCGAATATTGACGTCGATACGAGCGAGGCTGATGGCAGTGCGATCGGCGAAGTATCCGGAGTATGGAGTAAAGGCAGTGTGCAACATATAAAAGGAGATATTATTATCCCCGAAGGCAAAACATTGACCATCGAAGAGGGGGTTACAGTTTTGATGGATACAGAGAATAAACCCGAAATTGTGGTCTTGGGCAATTTGTATGCACTCGGAACAGATGATAATCCAATCAAGTTTACCGTAGAAGAACAGTATAAAACTAAAACAAATGAATTTGGAAAACTTTGGGGTGGAATTTTAGCGGCTCCGAGTTGTCAAGAGCTGGTTTTAGATCATACCGTTCTGGAATATGGCGGTGCGATTACATCAGATGCTTCAACTTCTGTGAAGATGGGTTTGTATAAGAAAGTATCGGGAGAGGCACTACCTGCGCTTTGGTTTTCCAATGCTGACGGGAAATTAGTGGTCCAGAATAGTACGATCAGTCATTTTCATGAAGACTGTACATATATTGAAGGAGGGAAAATTATCTTTGCTAATAATCGTTTTTTCTCAAATGGTGTGACAGGTGGTGAAGCGATGAACTTTAAATCTGGTTCTATTGCCGATGTCGCCTACAATCTGGTTTACAGTGTGAATACGAATGCTTTAAAGCTGTCCAATTCGGGCGACAAGACTCCCCAAGCATACATTATGGTGTATAATAATACAATGCTTAATACGGGATGGCGCAGACCTACTGCCAAAGGTGGTTCAATATGGATAGAGGCATCTGTAAGAGTGGAGATCTACAATAACCTTTTTGCCAATACCCGATTTGGCGTCAAGCGGGATCCTAAAAAACCGGAAGATAATCGTTCAATATTTAGCAATAACTGGTACTTTGGTCAAGATCAATTAACTGTAGATCAGTTTCAGGTTGGAAAGAATGATATTGTAGCAGGATCAAATGATGTTAGAGGTAAACTAGCGGGAGAGAACAATCCGAAATTTGTAACTTATCCTTTGGAAACTTCGGTTAATAACTATGTGTTTGATTCGGCTTGGGACTTTCACCTTCAAGGGAATTCTCCAGCCCTAAAATCGGGAACTTTATCTTTTAAACCACATTTCATTACCGGACTGGTCATGTCAAATGGATTAACCTATAACTCACCTGCACCCGCAGTTTATGCAGGTGCTTTTGGAACAAAATTTTAATTACTTAACATGATAACTTTAAAAACAACACTATCTATTTCTTTGATCGTATCAGCGATATTTCAGGTGGCTTGCAATAATCCACAAACTAATGCTGTTGCTACAGATACCATTAAGCCCATTTTCGTGACCGATGCGGTGCGTTATGATTCCGATGATCCTGCGATCTGGATCAATAAATCTGATCCAAGTAAGAGTTTAGTGATCGCAACGGATAAAGATGCTGATGGAGCGCTTTTTGTCTACGACCTAGCAGGTAAAATTGTAAAGGATAAGGTCGTGCCCAATTTGAAGCGCCCGAATAATGTGGATGTAGCTTATGGGTTGATCTTGAACGGTAAGCCTGTTGATATTGCTGTAACAACAGAACGTATGACGCATAAATTGCGGATATTTTCGCTTCCTGATATGAAGCCTATTGATCAGGGTGGATTGGATATGTTTGCAGGTGAAACAGCGCCTGATTTTAGGGATCTCATGGGCATTGCGCTTTATACTTCATCCAAAGGACAGATTTATGCTATTGTGGGACGGAAAAATGGTCCTAAAGATGGCTATCTGTGGCAATATTTATTAGAGGATAATGGTTCGGGTGCTATAAAGGCAACTTTTGTGCGCAAATTTGGTTCTTTTAGCGGGAAAAAGGAGATCGAAGCAATAGCGGTAGACAATGAACTTGGATATATCTACTATTCGGATGAACAGGTGGGAGTAAAGCAATATTATGCAGATCCTGCAAAAGGAAATGAGCAACTGGCTTTATTTGCAACTGAAGGTTTTAAAGAAGATCATGAAGGTATTTCTATTTATAAATTGACCGATAGTACGGGATATATATTGGTTTCGGATCAGGGGGCAAATCGTTTTCAGATTTTTAGCCGTGAAGGAACTAAGACAAATCCATTTGAACATAAGTACTTGAAAACGGTACCGGTCATGGCTACACAAAGTGATGGCTCGGAAGTTGTATCGGTTAAATTAAATGATACATTTAAACATGGTCTTTTTGTTGCGATGAGTGATGATAAAACTTTCCATTATTATCGCTGGGAAGATATTGCAGGTACAGATTTGAAAATGAAGTAGCTGATTGTGAATTCCAAAATGATCAAGACAGCTTAGCATTAAAGATCAGACAATCTAGTTTATCGCCAGAGGATTTACAGGATATGAAGTGATATTTACGAGCAAGGGTTATTTCGTGAAATGAAATAACCCTTGCTCGTTTAAGTGTTCGAAGTTGCATCATTAAAGACTGTCTATATTTTGGGCGTAATTGAAAATATTACTGACAGTTTGATCGTCCTAAGGTGAAGTAATGAAATTGGACATCTGTTTTTGAGATTTTTTGAATGCAAAAGAACTTTTAATACTAGATCTTACTATAAAGAAAAACAGTTCTATTGGAGGTCGTCTTATCATTATTAAGACGCATGGATGGTTCTTTTTTTAGTGTAGGGCCTACATATTTACGTAATAATTCATAAATACGTCCAGATTCAAGTGGAAAATCAAAGTCTTTGGTAAAGTCATGTACCATGTCAGCAATTGATCTTTCTGTATGGAAATAATCTGTATGTAAAGTAATGTATTTGATCATATCACGTTCCCATTTATTGCCAGAACCCACTGGTTTTTTGTGAAAAATAATATCATCTTCTTTTATTATCTTTTTCTTTTCCAATATGTATTGAGCAGCGAAAGTATTCGCTTTGTTTTTAATCTTTTCACTGATGATTAAGGGTGTGTTAGCCTTGAAGAAATCGCTTAGTACTATATCGAAGGGTTCACATATTCTATGTAGCGTTTCTACTGAAATTGGAACTGTTCGACTATGGTAGGTTCTAAAAGTACTATAACCAATTTTTGAATAGGCAGCGAATATTTCTAGATCTAATCCTGTTTCTGTCATGATTTCATTAAAACGTTCTGAAATGAATTCTGCTAGCTTTTTATTTACTGTTCTTGCCATTTGATTGTATGTGAAATATTTTTGGTTATTATATTTGTTTATGTCGTACAGATTTTTTATATTTGTTTAACAATCAGTTATCTGATTAAAGCTTCGTAAATGAAACGGTCAAAATTTATGAACACGAGACCATGCGGGACACGGAACTTTCTTTATTTGCTTTGCAGTAAAAGAAGGGTCGAGCCTTATTGAAAACGATGTTCAAAGTGTTTGGCCGGTACTTTATATACGGTAGAAATAGTGGTTTTTCCCTTTTTTAAGAGCTTCTATTTTCTTCCAATGGACTTATAATAACTGACCAATTTTTAACCAAGAAATGATGAAAAGAAAAGGGTTCAAAAATTCATTTTTACATCCGCAGATCTTTGATCAGATAGTGCGGGACTTAGATGACGAGTTACTAAAAAACAAGATCCGGCAACCGGAATAGCTTGCAAAACATTAAAACCAAAGGGGCGTATCTACCTATACAGATAAACAAATGCTTTATTTATAAAGAACTTGTTTGCTTTGCCCCACGTTGGTTTTGCCGATTCATTTATGCATAATCCTGTCATTAGCACTAAACTCTTTCTTCTTTTATTCTTCGAACTTTAAAAGTACTGAAATATTTTTTGCTAAGCAATGACACCGTTGTAATACGTATAGATTTTTGTGTATTTGAATCGGTTTTTATATGAAATTTAAAAATGTAAGATCAAAGATCAATTTACCAGCAGCGATATAGATTAAAAATTGCATTTTCATTTCCTGTTTTTTAACTGTTAAGTGAGCGCAGCGTTCATATCATATTGTTTGGACTAGGCTTGATGTAAATTTTAAAAATTAGTCAAGCGATCTCTTTGGTTTCATTAAGTAGAATTAACTTGCGAAAAAATGATGAAAAAATGTAAATGTAATAACAGTGTGCTATTCTGTAAGAGAAAATTTTTTCCGACATATAAATTGTCAACTGGTCTACGTCCAGTAACTGATCAAGACGCACATCGATTGAAGAATGTTTGTCCACTAAATTATAGGTCAAGGATCCTTTGCCTCAATTTGAAAGGAAAGAAAACTCACAATAAAGATTGGCTCACTCTTCGTACCATAAGTGGACCTATTTATGTTGTTTATGCGTAAAAGGGATCTCGGATCAAGGCTATGCTTATATGTAAATAATGTTGATATTTAATTTAGAAGCCCAGCTGCTCTACAGGCGCAGCAGGACTTGTTACGACGTTAATAAACAAACCAAAACCATCCGAGAAGTTTACATAATATGTACATTTCTATTCGGATATAATTAAATAATATCCATCCAGATCTCTTAATACAAATTGATTTCTGAGTGAATTTTCATTATAATGAATTTCCTTTTCAATAGTTGCATTCAATGTTTTTGCATGTTCAAATATGGCATACAAATTATCTACTCGAAAGAAAAGTATTAATCCATTTCCATTATCTTTTACCGATTGTAACATGGTGGGGTGATCATGCTCTCCCCATTTATGTAAACAAAGGACAACATGATTTTCACTGGTTAATCTATCAAATGTATGACCACCGTGTTCACTTTTACAGCCTAATAGTTTCTGATAAAATTCAGAACTTTTATGTACACTCTTGACTGCTATAATTGTTTCAGTTTTTACCATACTCGTTTTTATTTCTTAAACTAAAATACATACTTATTATTACTGCGTCCCTTTTGGAAAGAAAAATATATTTATTTCCGACAGTATTGGGAAAGAGTTAAAAATCAAAATATGAAGACAGCTTCAGATTTTCCGTAATTGTACATAAATTAATTATTGTAATAGTTGTTCACCGTATTCTCATGTAGCTCTTTACAGTTTTTTGACTACAATTTCAAAATATACCCGTTGTTAACAGGATTCTAATGCCAGAATCGGCATCGCATTTCGAAACTTGGACAAATGAATGCTGGTGGGTAACCGCGAGATAGGTCGTCCCAAAAGTGTCTATATGCATAAAAAATTAGACGGAAAATTTACAATGGGCCCTATCTGGGACTTGGATTTTGCGTTTGGATTTAGTGAAGAATATGGGAAAACTTACTTTAACTATTTTGATTTTGACTTGATCAGGGAGAATGATAGTAGAACAGGATTGGAATTTTATAAAAAAAATTCTTAAAGATCCAGAAATTAGAATATTATTAAATAAAACATGGAAGGAATATAACTTGTATCAGTTTGATGTACTGATGCAATTTATCGAAATCTTTGCCGCGGAAATACGAGAATCCCCAAAAAGAGATTTTGAAAAGTGGAAAGTTGGCAATAATAATATGGCTAAAAATAAAGCCGGAATAAAAATATTTCTTAGAAAACGGACCGAAGTTATCGACCGTTATATTGCAAAATTATAAGGTGATACGATTTATTAAAATGTATCTAGCGAATGCACTATGAATACATGCTTCATATTATCGATTGCTATGAAGGCTAATGTAACAATAAAACATTCGTTCCATTTTTATAACATTATGAATGATAACTAATATTTAGCTGTTTACCAAAAATAATAACACTTTTGCTTTACTACAGTGTTAAACATGGTTGATTTCATGTGTGAAAAATCACAAATTGTATTCTAATGCATTTTAGTTAAAAAGAGCCGTTCCCGTTTGAACGACTCTTTTTTTTGTTTAGGCAATGTTTACCTACATGACAGCTTGCTTTTTTGCTGTCGTAGCTTATAATGCCGGTTCAGGATTATAGCCTGGAAGTACACTTGCAATATTCCAGCTTTCATCACGTACGCAACGTACATTCATCAGTTCGGAACTGATGACATCTAATCCTAAAAGATTGATGTTTAATAAACCTGCTCCAGTAGAAGCTATAGTTGCAGAACCTAGTAAACCAGATGCTTTGTAACCAATGAAACTTTGGGCGCCAACGCCTGTTCCTAGAAGAGATAAATCGATCAATTCACTACTTGACCAGAAAGCGGCATGTTTACCCTGAGTGTTGCCTAGATTTAAGGAAACTAAATCTGATAGCACTGAAACTTTCGTTTGAGAACCGTTGTAGTTAAAACGAAGTGTGTTCTGTGCGTCGCCGTACGCAGGATTAGCGCCAGTTGCACCAGCATATTCAAGTGCTTTGTTGTTCTCTGATGTTCCTGGAGTTTTTGAGGGCAATACGAGATCTAATACTCCACCAAGCAAGTCTCCTAAAAGTCCCGCTCTTGAAGTAACGGCTCCAACTTGTGCCGCGGTTGGAGTTTTCCAAAGTCCAGCAGGATAAACAAGTGCACATGGATCTTTTTGCTTTTTAGGATCGTTAGACGCTAATGTCATTGGAAGATGTCCTTTAAAACTAAAATATGCTCTTGGATCTGCTATTGCATTGAAGTCGTTTGTTGGATTGAAACGGTATGGTGTCGCATCGCCTGCTTTATAATATAGGTTCGATCTTGACCATTGTACACCATCGCGTGTCAAAGCAGACTCTGTAAGTCCTAATAATAAACGGTGGTTTTTACCGCGCTCAGGGGAAATAGCTTGCGTTTGACTTAACGTTGATGTTGAAAATACACGATTTGTACCATTGTCAAGTTTGATGCTCAAATCTTTAACAACAACTTTAATAGCCTGAGGAGTCTCGTCTGCAGTATAATAATAAGCTATCTTTTGACTCGCGTCCCCTTCACTTGTATTGATAAATGAAGCAAATGATATTTCTGGAGTATGAGCGGCTTGTGCCAAAACTAAAGCTCCTGTTGTTAAATCAACTGTCGCCGTTTTTGTGCTGTGACCAGTCACTGTCACTGTCGCAGAGTTCATTGGTCCGAACATACCTTTTGTGTTCAACTCGATGCCAATACGTGAAAATAAACGATTGAAAGTAATGTTAATTGGACTTGTGTTATCACCGATTGTTAAATCTGCTATTGAAGAAGCAAAAAGAACATCTTTATTCTCTGGTAATAAAAGTTGATCATCTGCTCCACGGTCTGCTACTGCTTCTTTGTTGTTATAAGATAAAGCTACCCATTTATAGGAAACACCTTTTTTTACCTGAATTGGCGTTTCTTGCCCTACTGTAAATTCGTAAGAATTATCGTAAGTATATGTTGCCCCTTCTTTCTTATATAAGAATAATCGGTAATTCGTACCTGCGGCCATGTTTGATGAGACTGATGTTCCGTTGGCAGCTCTTAAAGATGGAGTTTTGCTTGTTGAAGGAACTTGGTTATCAACGGCAACTACGGCGTCAAAACCATTTCCTGAAACCAATCCTATTGATTTTTCTGAAGAAGTTTTGTGATTTGAAGTGCTTGATTTTGATCCTTTTGAATTATTGTTTTCGCCATCGCTAATGCCTGCAATGCGAACGATAATTTGACTATTGCCGGCTGGAAGTTCTTGTCCAGATTCATTGTTGTCTTTGTTACAGCTTGTAACGGCTAGGGCGCCTAATGCAAAAAATGCAGCTAAGGCGAACTTACTAGCTAAGTTGTTCGTTTTTTTCATGATTTCTTTAATGTGGCTGATTTTGAAATTAAAAGCTATTTGTATCCCAGCCAGAGCTACCCTGACCTTCTTCATACTCATTGACGCCGGGAGCGCCTGGTTGTGCGTTTCCTACTGAGGCCGCTGCGATACCTTGTTCTAATTCAATTACGTGTTCCATAATGCTGGGAGCCACATACATTTTTTTTTGTCCGTTATTCATTAATTTTAATTTAAATAATACTTATGTGTAATAATGTGATATTGTTTTTTTTATTACTCAATAGTTATCTGCTTCCCATTATTTTTTTTATTAAGGAAGATTTTAGATGATTTATATGTTTTCTTAATGCTATTAGGTAATTAATAATCTCTTATTTATTTTTTATTAGTTTAATTATGCATGAAAGATTTGTGGATTTATAATGTATTAGTCATGATTAATCTGCTATAACATTGTTTTTAATTGTTGTCAGATTAAGTATGTTTATTTTAATATTTAATTTTTATTTATTTTAATTGTTTTGTGAAACTTTTGAAATTTCGGTCTTGTAATTTTGTAACTTTTAGTTTAGTTATGCAAATGTATGGCAAAAATTATTGTTTCGCAATATTTACATAAAATAGTGTTGTTATTTTGACATTAAGGAAATTTTTTTCTTTAAAAATTTTTTAATATTATATTTTTCTTAAGCTTTATTTTATTGTTTTTCAATTTTTTGGGCTATTTATATGCAGTGTAGGTGAATATGGGTGATAGTTGTAAAATCTCTTCTTTATAGAGTGTATTTTTGTGTTTTGATTTTACTTTTTGGCGAATATTGTGTAGAGGTAGTGATTATTGTTAGTTTTTTATTCGGCTGATTTTGGGGAGTGAGAGGATTTTTCTTTAAAAAAGTAAGAGTCGTTCGGTCGGGGTGGCTATTACTTATGTGCGTTAGCAGTGATATTGCTAAGATTGAAGTATGAATTTAAATGTGCGCGATATATATGTTTTTTTATCAGTTTTAAAATTTTTTCATTTGTGCGGTGTTTGTTTAGAGAATATTATTGAGGTAACGTAAAAGGGCCTTCCTTGATTGGAAGGTCCTTTTGTGTTCGGAGAGGGCTTCGTGATTGTAATAAAGAAACGTATTTTTGGTCTTATAATACTGGGTAAGGGTTGTAGTTTGCAGATGTACTAGCTACTGCCCAGGATTCGTCGCGTACACATCGGACATTCATAAATCCTGAAGCAACTAGGCCTGACCCTAAAAGATCAATATTTAAAAGGCCTGCACTCTTAGTTGCAATTGCTCTTTGAGGTTGGAAAAGAGACATTGATTTTGTCGAACCTAAGTATCCCCATGCGCCAACTCCTGTGCTCAATTGATCTAATATACCACCGTCTAAAACGCGGTCGCTGGACCATATTCCTACGGTGGCTCCTGCTTCTACTATGTTCATGTTGATAAGTCCATTTGCTAAGATTACGCTGTTTTGTATGCCATTGTAATAAAATCGTACTCTATTTGTTCGCGACGTGGTGCCTCCGTAAGCTGGATTAAAACCTGCTGTAACGGGGTATTCAATATAAATTGTGCCGTAATTTGATCCTGGTGTTGCTGGCATGGTGCCCAGTAGGTCAAGTACACTTCCAAGTGCACCGTCAAGTAATCCGCGGTTGGATGTTAGTGGGGTTATCTGGGCTTCGCTCGGTGTTTTCCAAAGTCCTGCTGGGTAAACAAGTGAACAGGGATCTTTTTGGTTAGCGGGATTTGCTGAGGCTAATCTTCCTGGAAGGTGACCTTTAAAGGAAAAAAAACTTTCTTGTTGATTAGGTAGGTAGGGGTTATTAGGGTAGAAGCGATATGGTGTTTTTGCTCCTAGTGCATCAGAAGTTCTGTAGAAAAGGTTGGATCGCGCCCATTTCGTTGTGCCGAGTGTTAATGCGGATTCTGCTATGCCGACCAAGAGACGGTGGTTTTTGCCACGCTCTGGAGTGATAGATTTGGTCTGTGTCAGTGTGCTGAGAAAGAAATTCCGTGTTGTGCCGTCGTCGAGTTTGATAATAAGGTCGGACAAGGTTATTGTCAGATCTTTAGTGGGTTGGCCGGCGGTATAAAAATAAGCGACTTTTTGATAGGTTTGACCTGCTACTGGATTGATGTCGGTAAAATCGTTTTGGGTTAGCGCTAAATCAGTTCCGGTGGTTATGTTTCCGATGAATTCACCTGTTGTTAGGTCGATTGTTCCTGATTTAAGTAATTTATCTCCCGTGACAGTGATGGTCGGGGTGCTTGTCATTGGGCCGAAAAGGCCAAGTGTGTTAATTTCAACGGCGACACGTGCGAATACTCGGTTGAAATTAATAGCAATGGGGGTGGTAGCTCCTGTGATATTCAAGTCTGTGCTAGATGTGGCGTAAAGTATATCCTTATTTTCTGGTAAGGTAAAATTGTTGTCAGAGCCGCGGTCTGGTACCTGATCTGTTTTTGAGTTGTAGGATACTGCTACCCATTTGTAGGTCCCGTTGCTGAGTTGGATCGGGCTCTCACTGCCGGCAATTAGTGTCGCTGATTTTACAAAAGAATAGGTGTTGTTATTGTTTTTATATAAAAACAAACGGTAAAGTGTACCTATTTCCATGGTTGAGGATGCAGCGCGAATTCCGTTCGCAGCTTTTACGCCTGCTTTTTCAGCTGTTGCTGTGGCGATGTTATTGTCTATGGCGATGATGGCGTCAAAGCCATCTCCTTCTACTATATTGATGTTATGGTGATAGGGTGTTGTGGCTTTGAGAGAGCTGGATTTGGTGCCGTTAATGATGTTCAGGTCTTCTTCGTTGATGCTTGCTATACGAACGGTTATCTGGCTTTGACCGTCAGGGTCTTCCTGTTCTGGTTGGCTATTGTTTTTTGTGCAGCTGCTGGTGACGGTTAGTATGCAGTAGGTCATTAATGCTAGGAGGGTCAAATTGCTGATGCAATTATTCTTGAATATCTTCATAAGATTATAGTTAGGTTAATAAACAAGAGCCGTTCCATTAGGAGCGGCTCTTGTTGTTTTAATTATAGTTTAACTAAACTAATCGTTGTTAAGCTGATGTAGTAGCTTTTTTATTAGTTCGGGTAAACTGGCATCGGGTTGTAACTTGCTTGAGCGCTTTTTGCAGCCCAAGTTGCATCACGCACACAACGTATGTTCATTAATGGAGAATTGATGACACTTACTGCACCAAGGAGGCCTGCACTTAAAATACTTGTTGTTCTGTATGCTTTGTAATTACCGCCTGTAGTATGTCCTAAGTGATATTTTACTCCAAGGTTGATCAGTGGTGTTCCGATTAAGTTTTCGCTTGTCCAGAACGCATTGTAGCTACCGTAAGTATTTCCTAAATTAAGGGTGATTAAATTATTTAATGCCCCTAATGTGTTCATGTAACCGTTGTAGTTGAAGCGAAGTCTGTTTACAGATGAAGTCGCCGCGCCATATGCGCTGTTATTACCTGTAGTAGGAGTAAATTCAGAATACGTAGCTGCGGCTGTTGAATTTACTACTCTTGCGGCTAATGCATCCTGTACGATAACTAGTGCATCAATTCCGGCAACGTTTGTTAAGCCAAGATCACCTAATAAACCGCCTAATAGGCCTACAGAGGTTACGTTGCCTAATTGTGCGGCTGTAGGTATTTTCCATAAACCTGCAGGGTAAACTAATGCACAGGCATCTACGGCTGCATTTGCGCTTGCTAATACGCGTGGGCGATGTGCTCCAAACGAGAAGAAGCTGTTAGGGTCATTTGTTTGGGGGTTGGTGTGGTAAAAACGGTATGGTGTCGCGTCGTTTGGTTTGTAGTATAAATTTGATCTAGACCATTGTGCGGCGCCAGTACCTGAGCCAAAAGATAATGCGGACTCTGTAATACCTACTAAGAAACGATGATTTTTACCACGCTCAGGCGTGATTACTTTGCTTTGCGTAAGTGCTGTTGCGCCAAAATTACGTTCAGTACCGTTGTCTAGTTGGATTTTTAAATTTGATACAGAAACAGTTAGGCTCTGAGCTGTTTGATCTGCAGTATAGTAATATGCTACCTTTCTGCTGGCATTGCCATCAAGATCGGTGAAATTCACCTCTGTTAGGGCTGGTGTGCCTCCAGATCCTGCTAGCGTAATTGCGCCGGATGTAAGATTGAAAGTAGCTGCTTTTGCATTTTGTCCTGTAACTGCTATGGTAGCCGAGTTTATTGGGGCAAACATACCTAGGGTGTTAATTTCAATGGCAATTCGAGCGTAAAGACGGTTAAAAGTGATGCTCAGTGGAGCTGTATTGCTATTAATGACAATATCAGTAGCGCCTGAAGTTGCATAAAGCACATCTTTATTCTCCGGTAATACAAGGTTGTTTGATGCATCAGCCTCTGGAATGGCGTCCGTGTTGTTATATGATAATGCTACCCATTTGTATGATCCGTTTGGTATTTGGATCGGTGCTTCTGTTCCAGGTGTGAATTGCATCGATTTTGTGAAAGTATATGCACCGCCCTCATTTTTATATAAATATAAACGATAGGTCGTCGTTGATGTTAGCGGTGTAGATGCAGCCTTTATTCCGTTAGATGCTCTTAAACCTGCCTGAGAAAGTGGGGAAGCGTCTGCTGAAGGTGCGTTGTTGTCTACTGCAACAACAGCATCGAAGCCGTTAGATTGGACTAGTTCTATTGAATTATTGCTGGATTTACTGGAAGACGTGCTGCTTTTGCTTGATTTTATACCATTGCTTTCTCCGTCGCTGATGCCTGCGACACGGACTACTAGCTGGCTTTGGTCAGCAGGAGTTTCCTGCCCCTGGCTTTTGTCTTTGTTGCAGCTCGTGACAGCTAAAGTGCCTAGTGCTAAGAATGCAGCAAGAGCAAACTTACTTGCTAAATTGTTATTGATTGTTTTCATAATGTTTTAATTGTTAGTTAGGATAAGTGATTAAAAGCCATCAACGTTCCAGCCGCTACCACCGGCACCCTCTTCTTCGTTAATAGCAGGTGCACCTGGTGATGCATTTCCTGATCCGGCAGCAATCCCTTGCTCTAGTTCAATTACGAGCTCCTCAATAGTTGGAGCAATGTACATTTTTTTGTTGTTCTTGTTCATAATGTTATTTATTTTAAAATACCATACTGTCGTCAGTATAGTTGTTAAACTTTTTAGACAATTAAGTAATTTTTTTATTTAATATGTTGCAACATTGATTTCAAAAGGTGGTAATTTGTTGTGAATTACACATCCTATTGTATATCAGTATTTTAAACAATATCGATGATTTGTAATTAATTAATATATTTATTTCTGTATTATTGGTAACACATTTTCTTTTCGCGTTGTAATAATAAGAATTAATATCAACTTTGGCAAAATAAATGTTCAGCAAACTTTGAATTTCGTCATTATAAAAATTGAAAATCAATTACCTAATTGTTTGTTGTAACATCTGTTTTTTCTGTTTTTGATAAAATAGTTGTTTAACTTATTTTATTTTTAAGGTTTTATGTAACTATTTCTGTTCCTGTTCAATAATAATGGCTTGTTAACTGTTGTTTAAGATAAAAATAGAATGTTTCAGCTGTAATTCCTATAAGGTTCTTTCGAATTAATGAAAATTTAACAATTAGTTTTTCTGTCTCTTTGTTTTTTGTTGTTGGTTATTAATTAGTCTGTCTCATTTAACAAGTGTGATAGATTAATTGTTTTTAATAATTTAAATTTTTACATTTCTATTTACTTCGTAGATTAAAAATTCTATTGTTATTTATTCTTAATATGTTCTTGAGTAAAATTAGTCTATGTGGGCTTTTTTGTAATTTATGTATCACTGAAGTAATCATTTGTATAGAAAATAAATAATTATGAAATATTTTAATCTCAAAATGTGGATCAAAGTTTCTCCTCTAAAAGTAAAGCCGCCGAACCCAATTTTTTAGCATATAAGCGCGAGCGGAGTAAAAATAATTTTATTGGTTACGAATTATGAAAAGTTCGTAACAGGTCTTTTATTTTTTACAGAGAATGACTTCATGACGTTTGCTAAATAAAATTCGTCCTAATTTTTATACTGATTGGGCTTACTATATTATAATATCATCATCTATTTAAGTCTCACGTATGATGATGTGGTGATCTGTCTACATAAAATAAAATTGCGACTCAATTAATTTGTTATTGCTTCGGTTAGCTATATCTTCGTTGCCATTATGTTGTGTAGCAAACTATTAAGATGTTTTAGGAAAAGACATTAAATGCTACGCTAAAAGAAAAATTTATAGCATATCGTTTTTTAACAATTTTAATGTAATGATTTCAAAAATGTATCAAAAATCAAGAAGTAAGGTTCTGCTAGCGATTGTCGCTTTCGTATGTATGACCGCTTATTCCTGTAAAGAAACTCAAGATAGTGTCGCGAATGGCGAAACTGTTGTAAAAATAAATCTTCTTGGCGTAGCTAATCCCACTGTAAGTAATGATAATGCAGTTTCCAAAAAAGGGAAGGTTGGGCAAGAGGCGTCGCAAAGTAAACAAGTGGGTACTGTGCCTTTTTCTAGTAGTGGTTCCTTTGAGGTGACATTAACTACTGCTCCTCAGGTACCGGTGTCTGATGAGTCGCAGTCGTCAGCTTCAAACCGAGCAACAGCAACTACGGATCGTTCTCCGCTGGATGAAAATATTAAATATAAAGTACTGGTATATGATGCGGATAGTAATTATATAACAGAGAAGCTATATACCAACGGAGTCGGTGATCAAGATGGTATCGCGTTAGATGCGGGAAAGACCTATTCGTTTATTGCCTATTCGGTTAATAGTACAACGTTAGTTCCTGCGGTAGTTGATGGAAGCAAACTGACTGAGGCTAGTTTAAAAGGAATTGATAGTGATCTGATGTATTTTTCAGGTAAAATGACTCTTACAGCCGGTGAGAATAATTTGGATGTGATCTTAAAACATCAATATAGCCAGATTATCACCCGTATTAAAATGAGTCCTAATACAACTGGATCGATTACAAGTATTGTTACTCCGATAATAAATCCAACTCATGTAAGTGCAAACTTGAAGCTTGCAGATGGTAGTTTGACCTATAATGGCTTAAACAAATCGGGTGTCAATGTTGTGTTTCCTGCTTTAGGGAAAGGTTTGCGTGAAGTGACAAGTCTTCCAACAATGCTGATTCATCCTAATGAATCTGCTGGGATATTAAAATTTGGAAGTATCACGATTGATGGTGAAACAAAATCAAATATTGTAGTACCGGATTTAAAAGTTATCCCGGGACAGCGTTACTATCTAGATCTTGAATTTAAAACTTGTACACAGAATGTGGAAGGTGGTTCCGGTATGAATTGGTCGTTTGCTGAAAGAAAGCAAGGCGGAGTAGTGGGTATTGTTGCTGATGGTGTTTTTATCCCGAACGGAAAAGCGCTTGAGAAAACTTTTACAGCTCCAGGTGCTGATTACGGTTTTGTCTTCGATATTTTACAGTTAGACAATTCCTTTAATATGGAAGTTAACGGTGTGAAACTCGCTAAACAGGAAATTCAATTTCAAGTGGATGCAACTTCATCTCGTCAAAATATCAAGTTTGCTGATGGTAGTAGTTTTAGTGGAAAAAATACGGAAAATGGAGCGACTTTGTCTAGTATTTATGGATTGAAAGGTACAGCGTTAGCTCCACTTGTTAAGGTGGTTATTAGTCGTACAGGTGAGGTGACGATGTTTGCAAGTAAAAAATCGGGCGGTGCTTTATACCCATTGGTATTAAGCAATGGGAATTCATTTAATACTTTCCTTTGGGATGGTGCAAAAACAAATGTGGTTAAAGTTACGCAGTTAGTAGATGGTGAGACCATCATAAAAGGTGCAGGAAGCGGTGTGAAAAAAGTTTCTTGTAACCTGGTGAAATAAATAGTCTTTAATATATATAAAGTTGATAAAATGAGAAAGGAATTGAAAAAAACATATTTAAGTCCACGAGTTGAAGCAACTCAAGTGGAATTAGAGCAAGGTATCGCAGCGGGATCTGCTTGTGCTAACCCTGGAGATAATAGTAATACGGTACAACAGGAATGGACCGACGGTCCTAATGATTCCCGTACCCTAGATTGGTAATGTTATTTTATAAGTAAAGCACGCTCCCGACCAAAAATCGGGAGCTTTTTTTATTTATCAATTATTTTTATATTTTTTTAAAAATTAAATTTTAAATCTGTAATTATTTATAATTACCAAATATATAAGTATTGTAGATGTTTGTCTACAAAATTATTGATTGTCATCTTTTTAATTTTTTAGTGGTTTTAAAGTCCCTACTTTCGCAATTGAATTTTATCACAAATGGGAAAATTTATTCTAAAAAGGGAAGTGTTGACAAAAATGGAATACGTCTTTTATCAACTTGATGGTAAATAAATCAATAAGGGGAACCTATTTAAAGAGCTTTAATACTATATTTTTAATAATTAAATAAAATGATTTCACAATTTTATCAAAATTCTAGAACTAAAGTTCTAGTGGCGATTGTTGCGCTTTTCTGTTTAGTGTCTTATTCTTGTAAGGAGACTAAAGACAGTGTTGAAAGTAATAAGACTGTTGTAAAAGTAAATCTTTTGGGTGTTGCTAACCCTATTGCAGATGAGCCTGCGAAAAAAGGTAAAGCTACTGCTGGTTCTGATCAATCCGTACAGGTGAGTACAGTACCATTTTCAAACAGCGGTTCTTTCAAAGTAACTTTGACAGCTGCGGGCAATCCGTCAAATGGGCTACGTGCTTCGGGATCTAATCGTGCGGCAACAGGTGCAGTACATACTCCTTTGGATCAGAATGTACAATATAAAGTATTGGTTTATGATAGCAATGGCGATTATGTAACTGAAAAAGTTTATACTAATGGTACTGATAATAGTATGGGTATTGAGCTGGATGCGGGAAAGACTTATTCATTTATTGCTTACTCGGTAAACAGTACAACAGCAGTTCCTACGGTATCGGGAGCTAATAAATTATCTACAGCTACTTTAGCAAACATTGATAGTGACCTCATGTACTTTTTTGGTGCATTGACACTTGCTGCGGGTGATAATAATCTCAATGTGATTTTGAAACATCAATATAGTCAGATCATTACTCGTATCAAAATGAATCCGACAACTACGGGTTCAATCACCAATATCACTGCTTCTGCTATTAAACCTTCACATATCAGTGCAAACCTGAAACTTTCAGATGGTACACTGACATATAATGGTTTAAACCAAGCTGGTGTAAATGTTGTATTTCCGGCGTTGGGTGCTGGACTTCGTGAAGTAACAAGTACACCAACAATGCTGATTCATGAAAAAGCGACATCTGGCGAACTTACTATAGGAAGTATAACCATTGATGGTGTTACTAAAAGTAATCTTAAAATTCCACAATTGAATATTATACCAGGACAACGCTATGTGCTTGATTTAGACTTTAATACCTGTACACAAGATGTGGTAGGTGGTGCAGACATGGATTGGAACTATCAAAATGTATCTCCAGGTGGTATTAACGTAAATGGAGTATTTAAGCCTAATGGAAGTATTCTTGAGACAAGTTTTACTGCTCCCGGAGCAGACTACGGTTTCGTTTTTGATATTCTGAAATTAGATAACTCTTTCAATATGGAGGTTAATGGAGTTAAGCTTGCTCAGAAAGAAATCCAATTTCAATCTGGTAACGCAACTTTGCCTCAAAATATCAAATTTGAAGATGGTAGTGAATTCAGCGGTAATAATACGCAAGGTGGAACAGTTACCCATATCTACAGTATGACTGGTACGGCTGCTGCACCACTAGTTAAAGTAGTGATAAGCCGTTTGGGTGAAGTGAAGATGTACGCGAGTAAAGTATCTGGCGGTCCATTATTTCCATTGGTTTTAAGCAATGGTAATGCTTTTAATAAATTTACATGGAATGGTGGAGCACAAAGCAATGCTGTTAAATTAACACAGATGGTAATTGGAACTACTGCTTTAAAAGGATCAGGTAGTGGTGTAAAGAAGGTGTCTTGTAACCTGGTGAAATAATTAATTCAAAACAATCTATTAATAAAATGACAACTGATATAAGAAAAGCATATATAAGTCCAAGAGTTGAAGCAACTCAAGTTGAACTGGAACAAGGTATCGCGGCGGGATCTGCAGGTGCACTTCCTGGAGATAATAGTAATTCGGTACAGCAAGAATGGACAAACGGTCCTGATGATTCACGTACTATAGACTGGTAATATTATCTTAATAGTTTAACAACTCCCGACTTCAAATCGGGAGTTTTTTTTTGCTTAAAATCTATCTGTTTAGGTGAAAATTTTATGTTTGAATATCTTTTGTAGGTGGCCAGCTACAAAAGTCATTGTTCTTGTAATTGATCATCTACAAGAGTAACTATTTAGGTCAAAATCTGAGATGTGTAATCGATTATTATCTAGTTTTGCTCAAATTAAAATCTGAATTTAAGTTTGTAATTGTCTTATAAACAGTGTGGTATTGTTTGAATTGTTAATTCAGATTATGGATTTGTACTTAAAAATAAAGATAATAAAAATGAAAACTAACAATGTATTTTTGGCGAACTCTAAAGGCCAATTGAATTATGAGTCTCCTCGTGTTGAGATGTTAAAAGTTGAACTTGAGCATAGTATTGCAGCAGCTTCGGTAAATGGTGAAACGAATAATTCCATCAAAGAATCTTGGGGCACTGAAACGCAAGAACACGAAGTGGAGTGGTAGTAAAAAACCCTATTTTTTTAATATATTTAAAATCTATAAATGAAAAATTTTAAAATTAAATTGGGCTTGGCTACTACATTGGCTCTTGCGCTATTTATATCTTCTTGTAGTAAAGAAGCAAATGAAGCAGTAACTGACGGTTCAACAATCCGTTTAAATATTGGTCAAACTTATGCTAAAGCAGCTCCAGCTAAAGTAGGTTCTGTAGGGCGTACTTTTACCGCAGCGGCACAGACTATTGAAGTTGCCTATAATAATGAGTATACTTTAGTCGCAACATTAACACCCGTAACATCAGGTTCAAGCAATGATCTTTTGAAAGCCTCTAATCGTGCGGCGACTACTAGTACGGGTAATTCTGAACAAGTTCTGAAGCAAGGAACGGTTTATTATGTTGCTATTTTTGATGCCACAGGCAAATATAAGGAAACAAAATCTTTTACTCAAGGGGCTGGTGCGCAGGACTTCGCGATTGATAAGGGTAAATATACCTTTGTGGTGTATGCCTCTGGTACAAATAAGTCTTTACCTACAATTGCCCCAAACGCAACTTTGAGTACTGTAAATTTTACAGGTCTTACAGCTGACAAAGATTTTATGTTAGATCAAGTTGAGTTTGAGGTAAAAGCGGGTCAAAACGTTCTTAATGCAGATCTAGATCATTTATTTACACAAGTTACATTAAAATTTGATTCTTCTAAGATTGGTGCTGTTACTGCAATAGCGAGTGCAAATATCTCCCCTTCGAATACAAATGCAGATGTGATGTTGTCTACAGGTGCTGTAACATATACAGGTAGTGCAACTGCTCCAGTGGCATTTAATTTGAAAAATACGACAGGTACAGTAATCGTGTCTGACTCTACATTCATTACAACCGCGCCAACAACAGCCGGTATCGTAGAGTTAACGGGGCTTTCCATAAATAATAGTGTTGCAAAAGCCCTGTCATTTAAAAACCTAACCTTGAATCCAGGGATTAAATATAACTTGGAACTTAAGGTGAAAGCGCCAACAACTGTGGAACTTGGTGGTAAAGTTTGGGCTTTAGGTAACTTAACGTATAGTAATGGTGTATACGGTTTTGCACAAACGAATGATTCATATGGTAATTATTGGTTTGCTGGATTCCAAATTCCCAAAGTATTAGATGGCAGTGTTAACAATCAAAAACCTTCAACAGCTATTAATGGTGGCGCTACAGATCCTTGCTCTTTGGTATTACCATTAAATACATGGAGATTACCTACCGCACAGGAGTTCAATACATTGATTACCAATACAAATGCAGGTGGTGTTGATAACCCTCAAAACATCAATACCTGGGATCCGGCACGTTGGGTGGATACTTATGATGGGACTGCGGGTACAAACTTAGGTATGTTCTTTGGTTCACAAGTGAATCCTGGTGCAGACCGCTATAAAGAATTTTATTTACCATACGGAGGTTCATATAATGACAATAATACAGGGGATTCATTTGGATCTCAAGGTTTATATTTATTAGCAAATAACCAACGTTTGCAAATGACAGGTTCTAAAAATACGCAGGGCTGGTCAATTAATACGGCAGCAGCGGATCCAAACTTTGCAATGCAGATCCGTTGTATTAAGAAAGGATTATAATAAATAAAAAGTTTTAATCTACCTCTTTTTAAGAGCGCTTTCGATAGAAAGCGCTCTTTTTTTTAATCAGCTTATTTTTATAAATTTAGTGCATCCATCAAATTGGATGTTAGCCTAAATGACGTTTCGTTATGATATTGGCCTTTTGCGGGCAATTGCAGTTTGTTTTGTTTTACTCTTTCATTATAATTTTCCATTTTTTGAGGGAGGATATATAGGGGTTGATATATTTTTTGTGATATCAGGATTTTTGATGACTAAAATTATCTTAACAGAGATTAAAGGAGATCGGTTTTCTTATTTTTCATTTATTGAAAGAAGAATAAGGCGGATTGTGCCAGCACTATTAGGTGTTTCGGTGGTAATGCTGCTATTATTGCCTCTTTTGTATTTTGATGTCGATCTGAAGCTTAATGCGAAGTATATCGCATTGAGTCTCGCTTTTATGTCTAATATTTATTATGGAAGTTTATCTGGTGATTATTTTTCACCCGATGCTCAGGATAATCTGTTTTTACATAGCTGGTCCTTAGCCGTTGAATGGCAATTTTATATAATCTATCCACTGGCTTTATGGATACTTAAGGATCGGTACCTACATCATTTAAAACAATTTCGATTCATTTTAATTGTTTTAACGGTACTTTCCCTTTCTCTTTGGCTTGGTATGGGGAGTCGCAGTAGTTGGGCTTTTTATTTGATGCCGACGCGGATTTGGGAATTTTTAATTGGGGGTTTGGCTTTTTTGTACAGTCAAGAATTAAAAGAGAGGTTGAAACCATTCTTAACAGCACTAACCATTATGAGCTTAGTACTGATGCTTGTTTCCGCTCTCTTTATTCGCGCAAATCATACCTGGTCATCGACATTAGTTGTAATTCCTGTTTTGGTAACCGCTGTTTTATTAGCGATAGATCATCAATTGGTATGGTTTCAAAATAGCGGAATTCAATTTTTAGGAAAAATTTCTTACTCTTTGTACCTGTGGCATTGGCCATTTTATGTGCTCTATCGAAAATTTGAGTTTTTGATGCAATGGCGTTATAGTATTCTTATTCCTTTTTTTCTTTCTTTTATTTTTGCTATCCTGTCTTTTTATCTGTTTGAGCGAAAGAAAAATATATTTGGCGCTAAGATTTTAACAATTTCTGGATGTGTAGTTGCTTTACTTGCAACAATGCTCTTTGTATTTCCTAAGCATACATTATGGGATAAAATTCGCCTCGTTGATAATCAATATGTCAATTATTTTCAACAGGATGAACATCAGCATTTGAACCCATGTAATTGCTATATCACAAGAAGCCCGAATTATAACACCTATGATAAAGAAGAATGTTTGAAAATCGATGTGGGAAAAGAAAATATCTTATTGATCGGGGACAGCCATGCGGCGCAGCTTTCTACGGCTTTTAGAAATGCCTTGAAAGAAGATCAGCATCTGCTTGAGATGAGTTTAAGCCTAACTTTTCCTTTTCCAGATTCAAAAGGTTATGATAAGTCAGTTCAGTTATGGAAATATTTTTATACCGAGTTCCTGCCTAAAAATGAGAATAAAATCAATAAAGTGTTTATTTCTGTTCATTGGTTAATGAATACATATGAGGAAATGAACTATACAGCTAAAGAAATAAAGCAAGGTTTAAGTCAGATGATTACGCTCTTTGATAGTTATGGGCTACAGTATTATTTCATCGGACAAACCGAACTTTATCGGGTACCTTACCGGCAGATTGCATTAAAAAAAATGTTTAACCCTACTCTAGATGAGCAGCAATTTATTCTAGACGAAGGGCAACAAGTTAATGAATTTCTGAAACGAATTATTCCGGAGCAACATTATATTGATATTTATAAACATGGAGAAATAGAGCACAATTCTCAGGAAATGGGGATGTCTTACATCTTTGATAAACATCATCTTAGTGCATTTGGGGCTAGTCAGGTTGTGGATTATCTGCTACGGAAGGAATATCTGTGATCGTATAAACGCTTTTAAGTAAAAGGAGCTTTATGTACGTTAGTATAAAGCTCCTTTTTTGTATGTTATTCAGATTATTTATCCGGCGATGATATGCTGTCCTTTGCCTGCATTGATATGATCAAGTAAGGTCGGATTTAAAATTGTACAGGTTTTCAACATTTCCCGTACAGGATATTTTTCAACAATATCTTTTAATGAACGGAGATGCTTATCATGGTGCAGGTCTGTTCCGACAAAATCATACATACCCGATTTAACAAGTGTCATGGCAATGGCTTTTACATCGACACCATAATATCTGCTCAGAGATAAGAGGTTTAATTGCAAAAAACATCCAGCATCTTTTATTTGTTTGTAAATGTTGAAATTGCTGTGATAATAATTATAGCGTTCGGGATGTGCCAATATAGGTTTGTAACCTAATTTTTGAATATTCAATATGGTTTGAAATAAAGCCTTCGATTCGGAAAGGTATGACATTTCAATCAAAACATATCCTCCAGGCATTAAGCACAAATCATTACGCTCAACCAGTCCATGAAGACCGTCGTCGATCATGTGTTCCGCGGCTGCAAAAATCTCCACATCGCTTCCTGAATTTTTTAATCCTTCGCTTAGTGCATGGTGGGCTTGTCCAATGCTAAATTTAGTATTAGGATGTACACCCTCCATGATATGGGGAGTACAAATAAATTTTTTGAAACCAAGGCTGCTTAATTCCTTAATATAGCCTAATGATTGCTGTACTGATGTGCTACCATCATCAATGCCCGGTAGTAAATGATTATGCATGTCAACTTCAAGAAAATCCAATTGTGATATGGATCGAACCGAAGCGGCATTTTTATTTTTTGTGAATAGATTGCTAAAAAAAGACATCTGTGATTTTAGTAATAATTGTTTTTCGATAGTATAGATTAAAGTGCGCTGTGATCTGACAAATATTCATATATTAAGCAAAATCGAAATATGAGCTAAATGCCTGTTTTCACAACGTTATTTCCTCCAATTTATTGTAAATAAATGTTCTCAATTAGTGTGCCAACATTACTTGTGAGGAAATGTGTTTGAAAGGATGATAATATAACTGTTTAAACAGTTAAAGCCTTGATAAAGAAATTTTTTAGAATTTTATTTAGTAAAGTTTTTAAATCAAAAACCTTTTTGTAAGATTTTTGTTATTAACCCTGCCACTTCGCTAGAAAGCATAATAAAAGTGAACCGGGTTTTATTAATAATTAATAAATATATGAAAATTTATATACGAGGATGGTCAATTTTTAAGTAAATTGGTGTTGTGAATTATAATATTGAATAGGAGCCATTTAAGGGTCATCTAAATACCCTTTACTAACCATATCCTATTAATAAGAGTGAACTGTTAGCAATAAGATTATGATAAGTTTTTTTGGAGATTTAAAAAGACATTTATATCGAGACCATCCGCGTTGGATTATTTTGATGATCGATATGTTTATTGTATTTGTCAGTTATATACTGTCTATTTATGTACTCTATGACTTGAAAGGGTTTGCTGATGTTTCGATGATGTTGAAAAAGCTAATCATTATTCTTTTCGTATATTTTACTTTTTTTGTTAGCAACAGTACTTTTAAAGGGATTGTACGACAGACGGGTATTCAAGATGCAATTAAAATATTTAAAACTACAGCAACTGCTTATATTGTGCTGATGCTATTCATGATTATCGTCAGGTCTGTTGTAGAGCGTGGAAGTGTGGTGTCAGATTACCTAAGATTGCCTTATGGACTGTTGACCATGCAGTTCTGTATGTTACTGGTATTCATGATCGGCTCTCGTGTGGTTTACCGTACGGTATTTGAATATCTCTCATTATCTGCCAGAAAGTTGGAAAACGTCTTGATTTTTGGTGCTTCTCGTCCCGGACTCTCAACTTACTCTCTTTTAAAAGAAGACCCTCAAGTGAAATATCATGTAATTGCATTTGTAGAGGATCAGTTAAATCGAGTCGGTAAACGGCTTGCAGGTTTAAAAATCCTGGATATAACTGAAATTACATCAGATTTTATTAAAAGAAACCGTATAACGGATGTGATTATTGCTGTAGAAAATAATGATCCGGAACGTTTGCAATATGTTTCGGATTGGTTCCATCAGCTTGGTCTTGAACTTAAAATCATGTCTCCTGCGCGTATTCTACCTAATTCAAGAGTGAATCGTGAGATCAGACCTTTAGAAATTGATGATTTATTGGGACGTAAGCCTATCAAACTGGATCACCAGGAGATAGAAGCCGAGATGGAAGGTAAAGTAATTTTGGTGACAGGTGCAGCAGGGTCTATCGGTTCAGAGCTTGCCCGGCAAATTGCCCGACGCTCTTATAAAAAATTGATTTTATTAGATCAGGCCGAGTCCCCTTTGTATGATATTCAACAATCAATAAAATGCAGCTATCCTGAACATTTACATTGTGTTGTTGGAGATGTGCGTAATTATTTTTTCATGCAAAAGATATTTGCAGAGTATCATCCGGATTTGGTATTTCATGCGGCGGCCTATAAACATGTGCCCTTGATGGAGGCTAATCCATACGAATCAATACAGACAAATGTGCTAGGAAGTAAAAATGTTGTAGACCTCTCGATGAAATATGGGGTTAAAAAAATGGTCATGGTATCCACGGATAAAGCGGTTAACCCGACTAATATTATGGGAGCAACAAAGCGCATGGCTGAAATATATGTGAGCAGTTGCAGTGGAAAATCCGATACTCAATTTATCATTACCCGATTTGGTAATGTGCTAGGTTCTAATGGATCGGTGATCCCACTTTTTGAGAAACAGATGGAGCAAGGTGGTCCATTGACATTGACTCATCCAGATATCACCCGATTTTTTATGACAATTCCAGAAGCTTGTCAATTGGTTCAAGAAGCTGGTGTGATGGGAAAAGGGGGAGAGATTTTTGTGTTTGATATGGGTAAGTCAATTCGTATCATCGATCTGGCAAAACGTATGATTAATTTGAAAGGTTATCGTTATCCAGAAGATATTGATATCAAAATCGTTGGGTTACGTCCTGGAGAGAAGATCTATGAAGAGCTTCTTGCCAATAATGAGAATACGATAAAGACTCACCATCCCAAAATTATGATAGCGAAGGTAAATCACGACGATTTGTCGCAAAAAGTAGAACGAATTAATTATTTGTGTCAACATATAGTAGGTCCGCATGCTATTTTACCCGATTTTATGAATCTCGTGAGACATATGAAAAAAATAGTTCCTGAATTTAAGTCGCAGAATTCAGAATTCGAAATACTGGATAATGAAGTTTTGGACATGGAAATTATGGATAAAATAGTTTCTGAAGTACCGATCTATCCTATCGCTAGAAATGCTTAACAGGATATTTCCTTAATAAATAATTTCCTTGTTTAGGAGTGTTATATTCTTTAATTAGAAAATTATCATACGAAATATAGATTGATGTAGCGGGGTAGCTACAAATTTATAAACAATCTATTTTTTATCCAACGATCTTCATAGGTGTACAGTTATAATAGTTATTATTGTTACTATTTTAATGCTCACATAATTTGATGTCAGCAAAATATGCTGCATGGACTATCGATGCCTGCACTTGCCATACATCTGAAGAAAATATACTGAACTCTTGTCAACACTAAAAAAGAAAAAAACATTTCTCCTTCGAGCTTTATTGATCGGAGCACTTATTGCTTCTTTTATATACTTAGGTGTTATATTTATTTACCAGTATTATGAACAGCAAAAGGTAAAAGAACGTCTTGATGCTGCATATGCATCTTCATATAAACAATCTTCTGGACTTGATCGATTATTCTCCGTATATAGTGAAGCCGAAAACCTTTTCAGGTTGTATACCGTGAATTTTGACAAGCCTACTTTTTCAGCTTACAAAAATAAATTGGATACGATTAGGTATTCTGTAGACTCATTGTCAAAATTGCCTTTGAAGGAAAATTTAATGCAGGTGAGTGCAGAAGATATGGAGCAAAAAAAGGTGCTTTCACAAGAATTTGCGACATTAAAGCAGACAGTAGATCAACTCATATTCTTTACAAAGGACTCCTTGTCTGTTTTATCTTCCTCCAATAAAACATTATTAAGGGATCCTAAGTTTGAGCAGGTCGATTCGATTGTGAAGAGGATAATGAGTGACACCTCCTTTAATACATTAACGAAAGATACGACAATCCGAAAAAAAGAAAATCTCTTTAAACGTATTTTTAAAGCTAAAAATGATACGCTTGTCGCTAAGACGATTATACAAGATTTTAATACGTTGCAAAAAGATGTAATTTCCCGTAATATAGCCTATCTGATACAGCAAAATAAAAAAGTTTACCGTCAAAATTTAAAGAACCTCCAAGAAAAGTTTGTTGCTCTTCAAGATAAGGAAAAACAACTGGTGCTGGCAAATAGAAGCTTACTGGATAATCTGAGGAAGGGAATTGATGTGATTAAAAGTCACGAGTTAGCGCTACTGCGAAAAGCAGAAAAAAAAGACTTGGCATTATACAAAGAAAGTACACATAATTTTAGAAATCAGCTTATTGGATCTTTTATCATAATTGGACTGTCAATTATTCTGATTTTCTTCTATCAGTCGAATGCCGTTTCTTATGAACGTAAATTGCAGGAGGAGAAGGATTATGCATCACAGGTAGCGGCAGAGAAAACGACTATTTTAGCGAGTGTAAGTCATGAGGTAAGATCTCCTATCAATGCATTGCAGGGTATTATTAGCATATTGCGAAAAAATAATGATAGTAAGCTGATTCATCCAGAGTATCTTAACTCGGCCTCGCACGAAATTGATGTTATCAACAGTACTGTCAATGATATATTAAACCTGAGTAAGTTGGAAGCTGGGGCAATGGATGTACAATATGATTATTTTGCACCGCACCAATTATTACTAAATATTCTCAATTTACACAACCATCAAGCCCAAAATAAAAATATTTCTATTGTTAAAAAAATAGAAATAGACCCTACATTATTAATTTATAGCAGTGAGTTTAGAATGAAGCAGATCGTTTCTAATCTGATCAGTAATGCCATTAAATATACTTCTCAGGGGGAAGTTAGTATCACCGCTTCTCTGAAGCTGAAAAATGGAAAAACAACGCTGTTTGTGGCTGTTCAGGATAGTGGTATTGGTATTGTAGAAGAAGAGCAGGCGCTGGTATTTCGTCAGTACTATATGGCCGGAGCGAAGAAGCAAACAAGTAGTTTTGGGCTGGGGTTATATATATCGAAATTATTTGCACAACAAATGGAGGGCAACATTGATTTGATCAGCACATTAGGAAAGGGATCCACATTTACTTTGGTACTTCCTGTCGAAAAAACAAAAATATTGGAAACCACCGCTATACAGTATACCTTGGAAGATCTTCCTCAAGAAATGAAGATTGTGATCATTGATGATAACAGGATTAATGTTCTTTACTTAAATCACTATTTTAAAGATTTTCCTAATGTACATATCTTTGAGCAAGGTCATGTTGCACTTGCATATATGGATGAAAATGATGTTGATGTCGTAATCACAGATTTAAGGATGGCTGATCTTGACGGTTGGGGAATTTTAAATAAGATACGTGCAAAAAAAGCATGGGAACTAGTTCGGGTATTTGTCTTTACGGCAGACAGTATGTATTTGGAAGCTGCTGAACAAAAGCAGGTAAATCTTTTTGATGCAAAATTGAAAAAACCATTGGATGCTCACGACCTAATTTCCTCTATTAAGAGGTCTATGGGATAACTAATGCTAGTACAATTAGTGTGACAGGTGACTTCTGTATTAAAATATAACAAAAGTTTATGTATTTCCCATCACATAAAGTTGTGATAAATTTGGTGTTGGATTTCCTCCCTTTGTCTCTAAGGTTATAGCAAAAGCTTGTGCTTTAGGTATCTGATTCATGCTGGTGATTCGGTCAGTATGATCCAAAGGAAATACACCAGCGTCTACTGGTTTGCCATCAACGATTGCCCAAAGTTGGTACTGCATACCTTCTGGCGCAGGAGGTAAATTTTCTAAACTCACATAAACATCTCTTGTACTCGTGTTCCAGAAAACATGTGCTTTGAGTTTCGGATGTTGCTCTACTCCGGCTAAAGCGATCGTTTTGATTGCAGGATCTTGCAACATAGCCCATTTTTCCTCTAAACTCATCAATGCTTTTTGAGTAGATTCTTGTTTTGAAACTGATTGTTCCAGTAGATTTTGATTAACAGTAATTTTATTTTGGAAATAAATATTAGCACCTATACTTAAAGATAATAAGATAGACGCTGCAATACTCCAGTTTAGCGTACTAAATTTGCGTACAGTGGACGGTAGAGGAGATTGTGGCAACTCTTTTGTCTTTTCAGAAGATACTACTATAGGATGATTAGCTTGATCGGATATTTTATCCCAGATTATTGATTTAAGATCGTCGGGAGGAGACATAGCTTGGACAGTAGCAAAATTTTCTAAAGTTTCTTGTGCCTCTAGAATCGCTTGCTGTACTTCAGAGTTATGCTTACTTATGCACATCAATACACTCACCTCTTCTTCGCTGGCGAGATTTAGCACATAAGCTTCGATAATTCCTGACGATATGTATTCTTTAATATCCACTAGTATTGGTATTCTTTAAGTATTTTTTTTAATTCTAAAAGTGCTCCCCGTGTACGAGTTTTTACTGTTCCAAGTGGGATGTTTAGTTTTTCTGCGATCTCTTGTTGTGTGTACCCTTCATAATAGGCCATTTCAATAAGTTCCTTCCATTCTGAGCGAAGTTCATTCAATACGTTTTTAAAACCAATATGATCCACCTGTGTAGAAACACTAAAGTTATGCTTTTCTTTAGCATCTACGATATCTGGAAGAGATTGGTTTTTTTGTTCATTTTGAACGCCTTTGGATTTGATATAGTCAAAAGCAGCATTACGAGCTATATTAATGATCCAAGTATAAAGTTTGCCTCGAGAAGCATCGAATGAATCAATATGTTTCCATATTTTGATAAAAACATTTTGAAGTACTTCGTCAGCATATTCCTTGAGTGTAACGATACGAAGAACTAGACCATACAGTGCCCCCGCATAATGATCATAAAGATAATTAAAGGCGCGCTGATCCTTTTTCTGTAATAAGGAAATTAAAGTATCTTCTTCTAAGTGGTGTATCGGGCTCAATTAATTAGTCTTTGAATTCAAAGATATATAATAAGATTAATAAGTTTTGTATTTATTTGAATTTTAATGTATTGATTGAGATAATTGCGCCAGAAATCATTATTCATGTCTTAAAATAAACGCATGTGGAATTAAGTTGAACATACCCGAACTTTGGGAATATTGTGATGGATCAAACTGGCGCTCTATGATTTTATTTAAAATAATAGGTCACCTTTTTTAATTTCAAAATGCAATCCAAGTGAAGCATTATTTCGTAAATGATAGAAACAAATTGAATGATCACTATTAAGAAATAAAAAAATGAAAACGAAATTCACTTTTATGGCACTCAGTATATTGTTAATGGGTGTTCTCTTTTGGGAAAATGTTGTTGCACAACAATCAAATAAAACAAAAACAGTAATGGTAGGTGGTGCTGCAATGTATTCAACTAAAAATATTGTTGAGAATGCGGTTAATTCCAAAGATCATACAACTTTGGTGTCAGCAGTGAAAGCCGGAGGTTTAGTTGAGACATTGTCTTCTAAAGGGCCTTTTACCGTATTAGCTCCAACAAATGAAGCGTTTAATTTATTGCCGAAGGGTACGGTTGAGAAATTATTAAAGCCTGAAAATAAAGGTCTGTTAACAAAGGTGTTGAGCTACCATGTGTTAGCTGGGGAATTTGATACAAGATCGATCTTAAAATCAATCAAGGAAATGGGAGGTAAGATTGAAATGACTACAGTGGAAGGAGGAAAGATTACTTTTTGGACTAAAGGAAAGAATCTTTATGTCCGTGATGCTAAAGGAAAAGATGCAAAAGTGACCATTTCAGATGTAGTACAATCAAACGGTGTCATTCATGTTATTGACCATGTATTGATGCCTTAACATGAATTAGATCGTTAAATACTTTAAGGCGCTTCTGAAAGATGAGAAATAGGCTATTTAGATAATTCTGACAGTTTTAAAATCTCTTGAAATGAGGTGTTTATAAATAGTGTAAAAGCTGTAAGTCTATTGTAAAGGTAGGTTAGCAGCTTTTTTTATAGATAGTCTATTCAGCAATCTTACAATATTGGTGTTGTAAATGAAATTATTACTTTACATATTTTTACTTAATTCTAGTTTTAGGACAATTTATGTAAAATTTAAAACAATACCGAAAATGATCGTTTAGAATAATTGTAAACTATATTTTAGATTTATATTTTAAAAATGTACATTTATAAAATATAAATAGAGTAGTTTTGGCCTATTTATTTATTCAATTGACAAATCATGAATTACAATTTATTAAGAGATACAATTGACCTACTCGAAAATTTTGAAAAATATAAGCAGAAAAATGGAGGATATAGCGAAGATAGTGAAGGCTTTCAACAATTTATAGTCGATAATTACAAAAGTGCAGCTATTATTGAACCGGAATGGGAAGGCAAGGAAAACGGTCGAAATCCTGAAAGTGTCATCAATACGTTAATTGTACAGATGAACAGGTTTGCAAAGAATTACTCTAAAGCGGCTATACATGAATCAGATTTTTCTACGCAGGAAGATTTTATTTATTTAATCAACCTGAAAGTTTTTGGGCCAATGATAAAAATGGAACTTATAAAACGTAATATCCATGATAAACCTTTTGGTATGCAGATTATCAATCGGTTGATTCACAATAAATGGGTAGGTCAGGTCGATTCGGAGGATGATAAAAGGAGTAAAGTCATTTCTATAACAGATGAGGGACTACGTGTTCTCGAGAATCAAATGGATAAAATTCGGCAAGCAAGTCAAATTGTTACGGGGGATTTGACACGTCCGGAAAAAATGGAATTGATACGTCTATTGCAAAAATTGGAAAAATTTCATCAACCAATCTATGATCAAAATATTGACGTTGCAGATTTACTTACTTCTGTTGCTGAAAACTATCCTTTGTTGAATAATTAAGTAGGTACCTATAATTTTACTTAGGGGGCAAAATTTTAAGATCGCTTTGGAAGAAGGTATTTAACTAAATCCGATCATGCAGTCATTTCAAGAAACTGTACGCCGATATGGGATCGATCGCTGTTTGGTAAATCAGTTCCTGAGGAGTATGGAAATGGATCTAAATCAAGTTGAATAGGACGAAGATGTGTATAAAGAGTATATCTTAGGCTTTGCTGAAGTTGTAGGATTGATGTGTCTCCATCTTATTGTAGATGGTAACAAGGGAGCATATGAAAAATTGAAACCATATGCGATGAAATTAGGATCGGCATTTAAAAAAATAAATTTTCTACGTGATATAAAAGATGATTACCACCTTTTGGTCCGAACATATTTTCCAGATGTTGATATGAGCGTTTTTAACAATACGATTAAAGCGGCAATTGAATTGGATATCGAAAATGAATTTAAGGAGGTGTTATTAGGAATAGAAAAGTTACCTAGTTCTTCCAAATTTGGAGTTTTTTAGCATATAAGTATTATTGGCTATTATTGAGAAAGATAAAACAGGTACCAGCTCAGCGTATGTTAAAAGAACGTATTTGCATGCCAAATAGTCAGAAACTATCTTTAATGATGAGTAGTTATTTGTAATATAAAATAGAGGTAGCCAGACCGTTTCGCATATTTGGTATTTAATGAGGATATAAATATGAAATCATCAATAAATCTAACTTAATAAAACGAAGTGTAAATAATTAAAAACTCATTAATATGATCTATTTATTGCAAAGCGAGCAGCAATTGAATTGTGATATGGAAACGGCATGGAACTTTTTTTCTTCGCCTCATAATCTGGCTAAAATTACACCGGATGATATGAATTTTATAATTGTCAATGAAGTTCCAGATGTACCGATATACGAAGGTATGATCATTGATTATAAGATTTCGCCTTTATTCGGAATTACCATGAAATGGCGAACGAAAATAAAAAAGGTTAGATACCATTTAAGCTTTACGGATCAGCAATTAAAAGGGCCTTATAAACAATGGAGTCATTTTCATGAATTTATTCCTAATGAGCATGGTATTTTAATGAAAGATATAGTACGATATGAAATGCCTTTCGGTTTTTTTGGTAGACTTGTGCATCGATTGATCATACACAAAAAATTGGAGCACATTTTTAATTATCGCTATCAAGTTTTAGAAGAAGTGTTTAATACTGAAAAGAAATGATGGTGAATGTAATAAATTGTATTGTCTACCTTTTTTATGATGGAAGGAGCTACTTGGTTGATTCATAAGTATGTTATGCATGGGTTTTTATGGATTTTGCATAGCGATCATCATGATCATAGTACTGAGAGGAATCTGGAAAAAAATGATTATTTCTTTATCATTTTCGCTATTCCTGCGATTATTTTAATGTGTTTTGGTAGTAGGCAGGAATTTAATTATCATTTTTACATCGGTTTAGGAGTCACCTTATATGGTATGGCTTACTTTTTTGTACATGATATTTTTATACATCAGCGAATTGGTTTTTTAAATAAGACTAAGAACCCATATTTGTTGACAATTAGAAGAACACATAAATAACATCATAAACATTTAGGAAGAGAGAAGGGTGAATGTTTCGGATTCCTTTGGGTTCCGGTCAAATATTTTAAAATGTATTTTAAAAAGAATTAAGCATGCAAATATACACTTATATACTGATCAATTTTCTGACAATTATTATTTGCTTTATTTTTTCTTTTGATCATCGAATACAGTTCTGTAAACATTTTGCAGCATTTTTGAAGGGAAGTACAGTAGTTGCAATTCCTTTAATCGCTTGGGATATTGCGTTTACTAATATGGGTGTCTGGTGGTTCAATACAGCTTATACCATGCCTTTTCGATTAGCTAGTTTGCCAATGGAGGAATGGTTATTTTTTATCTGTATACCATTTTCCTGTGTTTTCAGCTATTTCTGCCTTGATAAGTTTTTTAATCTAAATTGGACAAATCGATACAACAATTTATTGGTATGGATAACTGTAGTGGTATGTACAGTCACAGGAATTTTATTTTACCAGAAAATATATCCACTTGTTACGTCAATAATAACTGCAGGAACTGTACTTTATCTGTACTACATCGCTAAAGCGAGTTGGATTGGTAAAGGGTCTCTTGTTTATCTGTGCTTAATGCCTGGTTTTTTTATGGTAAACGGTGTACTGACAGGAACTGGATTGGAGTCTCCAATAGTAAATTAAAATATGGATCAAATACTCAATATTCGTATACTGACCATTCCAGTAGAAGATGCGGTATATGGTTATGCCCAGTTTATGCTCAATATCTATTTTTTTAAACAGTTTCAAAAAAATAAATGATCACAAGTTAGATAATGATCGTTTTATCAGTGATAAAATAAAAGAATATGAAGGATAAAGTTGTTATATTTTGGTTCAGACGTGATCTCCGTCTAGAAGATAATGTGGGTTTGCAACAGGCCGTTGTATCTGGCTATCCTGTACTTCCTATATTTATTTTTGATAGTGATATACTGGAAAAGCTGGAAGTAAAGCAAGATAGACGAGTAGATTATATTTATCAGGTATTGGATGCGATGAACAGTGTGTTACATACTCATGGATCTACATTATATATTGATTATGGAAAGCCATTGGCAATTTTTAAAACAATCATTGCGCTGTATGATGTACAGGGTGTATATTGTAATAGGGATTATGAACCACAGGCAATAAAGAGAGATGAGTTAATAGATTCGTATTTGAAAGATCAAGGCATTCAATTTAATACTTATAAAGATCAGGTTATATTTGAAAAGTCGGATATTGTTAAAGATGACAGTACACCGTACACTGTATACACACCCTATTCGAAAAAATGGAAAAGCCTATTGGCTCCTCAGAACTATGCCTCTGTAGTAGTTTCTGCAGAACATTTTTATAAAACTAATCCGTTGAAAATTACAGAGCTAGAGGTATTGGGCTTTCAGAAAACGGATATAATATTTGAAAAGCCTAATTTAGAACTGGAGATTATAAGCGATTATGATAAAAAACGTGATTTTCCTGCATTAGATCATACAACACACTTAGGTATTGCGCTGAGATTTGGAACAATATCAATAAGGTCTTGCGTAGCATTTGCTTTGAAATATAATGAAATTTGGCTTTCTGAATTGATCTGGAGGGAATTTTTTATGCAAATACTGTATCACTATCCACGCGTAGTCACAGATAGTTTTAAACCAAAATATGATTCTATCGTATGGCGCAATAACGAAGCTGAATTTCAGCTTTGGTGTTCCGGGAAAACGGGTTATCCGATTGTCGATGCAGGCATGAGGCAACTTAATGAAACAGGATTTATGCACAATAGGGTTCGGATGATTACAGCGAGTTTTCTTTGTAAACATTTACTAATTGACTGGCGGTGGGGTGAGGCTTATTTTGCACAAAAATTATTAGATTATGATCTGGCGGCCAATAATGGCAACTGGCAATGGGTGGCTGGATGTGGTTGTGATGCAGCCCCATATTTCCGTATTTTTAATCCCACAGCGCAAACTTTAAAATTTGATGCTGATCTGTCTTATATTAAAACTTGGAATCCTGATTATGAAAAATATATTCAGATACCGATAGTGTCGCATGAGGAAGCACGTGAAAGAGCACTGAGAGTATATAAGCAAGCATTGTAAATTTATTGTCTATAAAAAATATGAAAAGAAATAAAGTTATATTGGTAGATGAACAGGATCACGTAGTAGGTGAAATGGACAAAATGGAGGCGCATGAAAAAGGAATTTTGCATCGCGCATTTTCTATTTTCATTTTTAACAGCAAAGGACAGATGCTAATTCATCAACGAGCGAATGAAAAATATCATGGTGGCGGATTGTGGACGAATGCATGTTGCTCGCATCCACAATTAGATGAAGATATTAAAGAGAGTGCCGAACAGCGCTTACAATTTGAAATGGGGTTGCAATGTGATCTAAAAAGAGTATTTGCATTTATTTACCATACTCCTGTTGAAAATGAACTTATCGAACACGAATATGACCATGTATTAGTAGGATATACCGATCAACAGCCTATACCGAATACTAATGAGGTACAGGCCTTTAAATGGATTGATAAGGTAGAATTGCTCCAAAAGATAAATGATCAACCAGATATTTTTACGTATTGGTTTAGAATGGCTTTACCTCAGCTTATCGGACAAATATAATTGGATCTCATTCTCATTTTTTTGAAAGTAAAACGCTTACTACAAGTTTATTTACGAATAAATACTGTTTTAATATACGGGAGTTAAATTATAAGTAACTATTAGATGTCGTGATCACTAATTTATTTACATGTCTAACATTTTGATATGTAATATTACTTTTTCCACTTAAAATTTTCATTCTTTAATTTTCCCTTGTGCGGTATAATATTGAGATTATACCGCACTTGTTTTGCATGTTCGTGCAAAATATATTTGACCCATATCTTTTCTACATCGTTTTCGTATGCAGTGCAATCGATTGCTTGATTTGAGCGATAGTATACGTGTTTTTTTTTTGTTTAGACTTGTTTCACTATAACCAAAAGTTACACGAATAAAAACCTAATACATTGAATATGGTTAAAAACAATTACTTAAAGAAGAAAGGCTGGTCACAATTATACTGTCATCTTGCACTTTTAGCACCGCTTTCACTTAGTATATTGCCTAATCAGGCAGCAGCAAATATACTTTTCCCGGAAAGCCTGGTGTACGCTAAATTACGAGCGCAACAAAACATTTCTGGTAAAGTGGTTGATGCAACTGGTAAAGCTGTCAGCGGCGTTACAGTAAGAGAAAAAGGTGGTAAAAACTCGACTTCAACAGATATTAATGGGAATTATAATTTAGCTGTGAGTACTCCCGACCCTATTTTGGTTTTTAGTTCAATTGGTTATATTGGCCAAGAAGTACTAGCTTCTGGTGCTGCAAAAGTAATTTTAAAGCAAACTGAAGATGTTCTTGATGAGGTTGTGGTAGTTGGATACGGTAATCAAAAGAAAACCAATTTAACAAGTGCAGTGTCACAGATCGATGCAAAAGTATTAAAAGATAGACCATCACCTACTGTAGTCAATATGCTTCAGGGTGCAGCTCCTGGTTTAGTAATTAGTCGAAACTCGGGAAGACCAGGTGCCCAAGGTTTGAATATGGAAGTTCGTGGAGCTACTTCAGCAAATGGTGGCGTTGCACCTTTGGTGGTTATCGATGGAGTTATAAGTTCTGAAGGCACATTTATGGCTTTAAATCCTAATGATATTGAGAATATTAGTATTCTGAAGGATGGTGGAGCTACAGCTATTTATGGAGCACAATCTGCTGGAGGAGTTCTCTTGGTTACCACGAAGAAGGGTGAAAAGGGTAAATCACGAATTTCACTGATGAGTAATATGGCCTGGCAAATGCCTGCTAATATTCCTGAAAGACTGTCTTTGATCGATGAAATGAACTATGTTAATACAGCAAGAGCAAATGCCGGATTAGCGCCAGAGTATAATGAAGAAGATCTGAATTATGCTATCAATGGTCCTACTTTTGTTCTAGGTTCTAACGGTCAGTGGAGAACATACAATCAGGAAAATTTGATTGATAAGGTGGTTAAAAAGTCTTATACAATGAATAATACGAATCTGCAGTTTTCCGGAGGAAATGAAAACGTAACTTATATGGCGTCATTGGGAAATATGAGCCAGGCAGGTATGTTTAAGATTGGAGAAGATCATTTTACGAGATGGAATGCGCGTGCAAATATTTCTGCAAAAGTAAACGAATATATTAAGTTAGATATTGGTAGTGCATTTATCGATCAAGCTACAGATAATCCGCAGGATGGTGGATATGGTTTAGATGGGGGTGGAAATGGAATACTACGTCAATTTTTTTCTTCACGAATGCGGTTCCCTATTTTTAATGAAGACGGAACATATTATCGTAGCGGTACTTCATCAGCTTTTGGTTATGCTTTGTTGAAAGACGGAGGATTTAACCGAGATCGTAGCAGTACTTATTTTAACAATGCAACTGCAACGATACACAAGTTAGTAAAAGGGCTTGAAGTCAAATTAATGTATAGTCGAGAGGATATTACTAAGCAAAATCGAAACTTCAGACGTACCGTAACCTTCTATTCTGGTCCTGAAGCTAATACTGCCAGTCAATTGAATAATCCAAATAATTATTCAATAATGGACTATAAAACCCTGAGTCAGAATTATCAGGCCGTAGCAGATTATGATTTTAAGCTTGGTTCGGATCATAATTTCCATATCATGGGAGGATATCAGTTGTACTCATATGACTATCAAACTTTGGGAGCAACAACCAAAAATCTATATGTTAATGATAATCCGAGTTTGAATTTCACTTCAGATCCAGTGAATAAGTCAAATTCGCAATCAGCTTTAACAGAGAAGATGCAATCATACTTCGGTCGTTTCAACTATAATTATAAAGAGAAATACTTATTTGAGGCAACGATAAGAAGTGATGAAAGCTCTCGACTAACTCCTGGACAACGAGTGAAGGTATTTCCATCATTTTCTGCAGGATGGAATATGTCTAAAGAATCTTGGTTTGATGGTATTTCCACTTTTGTTAATGAGCTAAAACCACGTATTTCTTGGGGTAAAGTTGGCTCGAAGGTAGGAATTGGATATTATGATTTTATAGCGCAATTACAAACAGGGTCCAATGTCTTATTAGGGGATAGTAGACAGACATATTTATATCAAAGTATGATTCCTGCTGTTAACCTTTCATGGGAAACAATAGAGACGCAAAACTTTGGTTTAGATTTTAGCTTTTTGAATAGAAAGCTGAAAGGATCATTTGATTATTATAATAAATATAATAATAATATGCTTGTAAGAGTAAGTTTGCCCGCAACGATCGGGATTGATGTTCCCAAATCTAATGTTGGAAAAATGAAGACCTGGGGATGGGAACTGGCTTTAGGATATCAAGATAGGATCGGTGACGATATTACTTTTGGAGCATCATTCAATCTTGCAGATAATCAAAATAAGCTTGTGAAATATGGTGGCGCGGATAATATTATTTATTCCGGTGTTAATAATTTGGTAGAAGGGTATGCGCTTAATTCAATTTGGGCTTATAAAACGAACGGTTATTTTCAGACAGAGGAGGATCTAAAAAATGCACCAAGCTATGCTAAGTTGATAAATAAAGCGGGAGTACCTGGCTTAGGTGATATTCGTTATGTAGATATAGATGGAAATGGTGAAATTTCGCCAGGAAAAAATATCGTTGGTGATGCTGGTGATTTGCAGTATCTGGGAGATATTAATCCACGTTATCAGTATGGGTTCAACTTTAATTTTGGTTATAAAAATTTAGATTTCAGTATGTTCGTTCAAGGGATTGGTAAGCGTAAGTTTAAACCAAGTAATGAGTTAATTCAACCTCAATTATATTCGTATTATCTGCCAATGAATTTTCATATGGATTATTGGACTCCTGAGAACAGAGATGCAGCTTATCCGCGCCCTTATCTAGAAGGAACTCAAAACTTTCAAAATTCGGATAAATGGTTTATGAGTGGTGCATATGCACGATTGAAAAATATCCAGATTGGTTATTCTTTGACGCGGGAAATAGTTAAGAAATTACCATTTTCTCGTGTACGTATGTATGTTTCTGGAGAAGATTTATTGACAATTTCTAGATTGGGAATTTATAAAGGAGTGATCGATCCAGAGATGAAGCCTGAGGATGGTAAAGTATCTCCATATCCATTCGCAACTTCAATCTCTTTCGGTTTAAATATTGATTTATAATAAGAACAATGATTATGAAAAAAAGAATTTTATATCTATTATTAGCATCGGTCACTTTTAGCTCTTTTATTTCTTGTGATATCAATGAAGTGCCAGAGACAACAATGAGTGATGCTAACTTTTGGAATACGGTGGCAGATATCAGGTTGGCGGCTAATTATTTTTATTCTACAATACCAGGACTAACATTAGCAGATGTAACTGTAGATAACTGGTCAACAGATGCTTATCCGAATACTTCATCAAATAATATTAGCGATGGTTCTCGCGCGACCCCGGCTACTAGTACAGATTATAATTATAATGGTATTTTTCAAGCTAATAAACTAATTGAAAAATCTGAAGAGGTTATTAAAAAGGGTGGTGATCTGACGCAAATAAATTGGTATGTGGGTGAGGCAAGATTTTTTAGAGCTTGGTATTATTTTGAAATGTTTAAACGTTTTGGAGGAGTACCATTGATCACAAAAACGATGACAGTAGATGATCCTGATATTTTTAAAGTACGCGCTTCAAGGGAAGAACTTTTTCAATTCATCTTGGATGATCTGGATTATGCAATATCTGTTTTACGATCTGCAGATGAACTAAATACCGCAAAAGAATATGGCAGAATTTCTAAAACTGCAGCGCTAGCATTTAAATCTAGAGTAGCTCTGTTCGAGGGAACGCGAGAAAAGTTTCATAATTATGGTGAGCAAAAGAAACATTTAACAATCGCCAAGGAGGCTGCCGAGGCTGTTATTAATTCTAGCACACATGCTTTGTTTAGTGCATCGGCTGTAGGAAGTCATGGTGAAGTTATTAACAATGCTTATTTTAATTTGTTCCAAGAGGCTGGTGAAGGTCGATCGAATAAAGAAAATATAATAGTCAAGACATATGGTATTAATCGTGATAATAGTGTGATTTCTACTCCTGTACAGCGCTATTATGAAGGAAATTCTGTAGTCCCAACTCAAAATTTTGTTGATAACTATTTGATGGTAGATGGTTTACCAATTGAAAAATCACCATTATATCAAAAACCTGATAAATCAATGACTCACGCTCAATATTTCAATAAAAAAGATCCGCGTATGAGTTTCAGTATCTTTAAAAGGGGAGATGAGTTTATTTCCAGTAGTAATTACACGATACCGAATCCTAGTTATCAAAGAAGTGGATACGGTATACGAAAATATGCCAAAAAAGATTTTTGGACACTTCAAGCATCTTATATAGACCGACCTGTTATTCGTTATGCTGAAGTCCTTTTAAATTATGCTGAGGCTGTATATGAGTTGGATGGAACGATTAGTGATATGGTATTGGATCAAACAATTAATGCACTTCGAAGCAGATTACCGCAAGTGAATATCGGTACAGATGCCACACCAAATTATGTTTCAATGCCTAAATTAACCAATGCTTTTGTAAATAGTAATGGACTAAATATGAGGACAGAAATTCGACGTGAAAGAAAAGTTGAGCTGGCCTTTGAAGGGCATGGATATTGGGATTTGATTCGATGGAAAACAGCAGAAATTGAGTTGCCAAAAGCATTGTTAGGTAGTTATTTATTTACAGAATATCTAACAGCTACAGGTGACAAATGGTCTGATAAGACATTAGTTAACGATCAGAATTATATAATTTTGCAACCTGCTTCATTACGTAGATTTGATAAGGATCGAGATTATCTTTGGCCATTGCCAACTTCTGAACTCGCTAAAAATGTAAAGTTAGAACAGAACCCTAACTGGTAGTATTGAAAAAAAGCACGGGATTTAATTCCGTGCTTTTTTTCTTTTAGTGATACCCATTTAAATTCTTAACAGAGTAAAATCTGTTATCTTGCTTAGCAAGGATAGTATGACGATATTATGTCATAAAGTTTCTCAAGTAAATGTGTTTTTTCTTTTACCCTATTTTAGTATTATCATTCTCAAAAGAAAGATTGGAATCTGGACAAGATAAGTTGCTAAAACCTTTATTATGAAGTGAGGTGTGAAAATTAGTTGAAAATTCAAATAAAGATATTCTAATAGCTTGAAAATTTCATACTTAAGTATTATGATTTATTATTACTTTAGACGGGAATTGCTAACCATTCAATTTGATAAACCGAAACTATAATAAATACATGAAAGTACTGCGCTTCATTATCTTTTTTAATTTAATTTCTCTTCGTCTTTTTACACAGGCACAATCAATCTCCAAAATAGCGATTCACTTGGATCGATCCGAGTATTTTCCTGGTGATACAATCTTGTTTAAAGGATATGTAGTAACAGATGGTGTTTTGGATAGTGCTACACGAAATGTCTATATTGATTGGGCTGATGGAAAGGGAGTGGTACTGGAAAATAATGTTTATGTTGTGGTTGATGGAGTTTTTGCAGCTCAGTATTTGGTGCCTAAGAACTATACTGAACATCGGATTTTATTGAATGCTTTTACAAAAAACACGGTTGATTTTCCTAATCTGATTTATGATAAAAGTATTGCTATTTATCAAAAAGAGGAGGAAATTGTATTGAATGGCGGAATGAGTCAAATACCAGAATTGATAATGTATCCGAAAATAAAACAGATGCTGCTCAATGAACCAGTTGGATTCCTCTTTAAAAATCCAGCAAATACTTCTTTTAAGGGACAAATAAAAACTGCCGATGGAAAGGTGGTCGAAGAATTTGAAAGCGATGAAAATGGAGAAGTCAATGTATTCCTAACTCCAGAGACCAACGAATATATTTTGGAATGGCAGATGGTAGGTGGTGAAAAAATTAAAACAGCACTACCTAACGTTGTTGATCATGGTTATAAGATAACTGTAGGAGAAAGTGCAGATAAATATAAACTGACGGTTTCTAAAGTTGGAAAAATAAGCGATGAAGTTATTGTTCAAGCTTATCTCGATCACCAGAAATTATTTGATGAAAAAGTAATCATACAGGATGGGCAAGATGTAAAAACACTTGTATTACCAAAGGATGGATTAGTAAATGGTGTTCTACAATTTTTGTTATACGATATAAATGGAAATCTATTACAAAAAGAAGGTCTGATCACTAAAAGTCAAGAAACTTTTATAACGCCAGATGTTAGCTTTGTCAATCGTTCTTCGGAGCCATTGGGAAAAAATTTGTTACGTGTTCAATTGCCAGAAGGTGAGCTGGCAAATGTTTCAGTTTCTATTATTGATGGAATTTTTCCATTAGATAGCACCGCTACGATGATATCGGATCTCTTATTTAAGAATATAGCAAAAAAGCCATTTGAAAATCAATTTGTTCAAAACATTACTAAAGATGAGCGATACATTGCAGCATTATCCAAAGATGAATTTATTATACCAGATAATGGAACGAGGAAACCAGATGATATATTATTATTACATGGTAAAATGGAGTTAAAAGAAAAGGGTAAGAAAAAAATAGAAAGGACTTTAGACAACTTCGCTGAGGATGGAAAAGCGAAGCGGGGTATTTCATTTGGGTATCAAGGTGAACTAGACCCCGTTATGCGTTATATGGAAGTACCTTTTGATGGTGAGAATAGTTTTAAAATAACGAACTATGTCCCATTTGATACCGTACAGTTACGTGTCACGCAGGTGGAGGATAGAATGAGGTTCATACCTTTTAAAGTGAATTATACTTTTTATGACCTGTCCAAGGTAGACACTTTGAGAAATATACCAAATGCAGGATCGTTATGGATGAACACGGTAGTAGAAAAAAATCCGTTACTTGATAATTTTAGAACTCGGTATATGGCAACTTTGTTGAAAAGGGATATAACCAAGCTTGATACAGTAAAGATTAGCAGCAAAATAGTAAATGAACAAAGGGTAAAAGAGTTGAATACTAAATATGCTAAAAGTGGACTATTTTCAAAAGATGGAAGGGGCATAGATATTCAGGGCGACAAAGAGGCCAAAGGTAGTTTTAACCTGTTTACTTATCTACAGTTGGGTAAGATCGCAGGATTACAGATTATTAGTCAACCCATGACCAATGTGCCAATTGTGAAATTTAAAAGTGATGTTGTTGCATATTATATCAATGAGATCGAAACAACTGCGGAGGAAGTAAGCTATCTGGCTATGAATGAAATTGCCTATGTGAAGGTAATTGAAGGACCTACCCCAACGGTTAGTCGTGGACCTGTGGTTGCCGTTTATACGCTCCCGTCCTCTGAAGTAGTACGAGATAGGGGAAGGTTAGTTGATTTGCAGAAAGTTAAAGGATATACATCACTCCGCCCTTTTCAAAGTGTAAATGAAAATTTAAATTTAAGCGGTTTTGGAGATCGCATTACATTGTACTGGAATCCCATACTGGTTTACTATAAGAACGTTGCAGCAAAAGAGATCGAATTTTTTAATAATAATCGAGCAGGAAAGGTACAGGTCACGATCCAAGGTATTACAAAATCGGGAAGACTCGTGTATTTTCAAAAAGTAATGTAGATCGATAAGGACGTGTAAAGACTAATAGGAGATCGCTTGAAAATTTGTCTTCAAAATAAAAATAGGGTAGTGCATCAACTCATTGCGATGCACTACCCTATTTTATTTTGAACATTATGAGAGGTCGTATCTATTTAACTTGTGAATGATTGGCCAGTAAGAAATCTCTTTTGACTAAAGCAACATCACATTCCATCATTTCTTTTACTAAACCTGCAAGATCGTATTTAGGTTTCCATCCTAATTGTGTGTTTGATTTAGTCGGATCACCTACCAATAAATCGACTTCGGTCGGTCTGTAATATTGAGGATCTACTTTTACAACAACTTTACCGATTTCTAATTGATAATCGGGGTGATTACAGGCTTTTACTTTTGCAACTTCTGAAGCTTCACTACCTTCAAATTCGAGTTCTATACCTATTTCAGCAAATGCCATACGTACAAACTCGCGAACAGAGGTGGTTACCCCTGTTGCGATGACAAAATCTTCGGCTACATCTTGTTGCAAGATAAGCCACATGGCTTCCACATAGTCTTTTGCATGACCCCAATCGCGCTGTGCATTGAGATTACCTAAATATAAGCATTCTTGTTGGCCGTGTGCAATGGCAGCTGTAGCCATCGTAATCTTGCGAGTAACAAAAGTTTCACCTCTTCGTGGTGATTCATGGTTGAAAAGAATACCATTGCAAGCATACATCTTATATGCTTCACGATAGTTTTTCGTAATCCAAAAACCATAGATCTTTGCTACTCCATAAGGTGATCTCGGATAAAATGGAGTAGTTTCTTTCTGAGGAACTTCTTGAACCAAACCGTATAATTCGGAAGTAGATGCTTGATAAATCCGTGTTTTTTTCTCTAGACCTAAGATGCGTACAGCCTCAAGAATACGTAGTGTTCCAATACCGTCGACATTCGCTACATATTCTGGTGAATCAAAAGATACTTTAACATGTGACATGGCTCCCAGATTGTAAATTTCATCAGGTTGTACTTCTTGAATGATACGGATGATATTAGTTGAATCGGTCAAATCTCCATAATGCAGCTTAAAATTGACATGGTTTTCATGTTGGTCCATATAAATATGGTCAATACGCTGTGTGTTGAAAGAGGATGCTCTACGTTTGATACCATGTACCATATAGCCCTTTTCTAATAATAGTTCTGCTAAATATGAGCCATCCTGTCCGGTTACACCAGTGATTAATGCAATTTTCATCTTAATTATATGCTTAATTTAAGTAGTATTGAATACTTATAATTTTACTTCTTTGTAGTTATCCTGATTTTCTAGAAACCATTGATAGGTAGTCTGGATACCATCCTTTAATTCAATTTGATGTTTCCATCCCAATTCATGCATCTTACTTACATCCATAAGTTTGCGTGGAGTTCCATCGGGTTTACTGCTGTCCCAGTTAATTTCTCCTTGATGACCGACAACAGATTGAATGAGAGTCGCTAAATCTTTGATACTAAGATCTATTCCTGTACCGACATTATATAGGTACTCGGGAAGCTTATTTTCTAACGCAAATGCAACAGCTCGCGCTAAATCATCCACAAATAAAAATTCGCGCTTTGGGTTTCCAGACCCCCATAAGTTAACTGTGGTATGCCCTTCTAATTTCGCTTCGTGAAATTTTCGAATCATCGCGGGCAGGACATGTGAACTTGTAAGATCAAAATTGTCATGTGTACCATATAAATTTGTAGGCATAAGGCTAACATAATCTTTTCCAAATTGATTACGTATCGCCTGACATGCTTTTACCCCCGCAATCTTTGCCAAGGCATACCATTCGTTTGTTGGCTCTAGACTATCCGTCAATAAACTGGATTCTTGTAAAGGCTGAGGTGCAAATTTGGGATAAATACAAGAAGAACCTAGGAAAATAAACTTTTCAACATCGTTTTGTAATGACTCGTTTATAAGGTTGTTTTGAATTTGCATATTATCCATCAAAAACTGATAAGGATAATTGTTATTTGCTAATATACCACCTACCTTTGCCGCAGCATCAATTACAATGGCTGGCTTTTCATTCCTGAAAAACTCCTGTACTTCGGACTGGTTTCTTAAATCCAATTCAGCAGAACTTCGTAAAATGAAATTATGATAACCTAAGTTCTCTAAATTTCTTTTGACTGCTGAACCAACCATACCACGATGACCTGCTATATATATTTTTTTGTCTTTCATTTTTGTTCTTACTCTATTTGCAGACTGGATTATCTGAAAAAGGAAATCAGTATTGCTAAATTATGCCTCATTATATTGAACTCTTTGAATACATATAAATTTGACTACCGGATTCTCATCCAAAATACTTGAATCGAATGAATTTATTTTTTATAAATAGCAACTCGATGAAGAATTCGATGGCAAATTACGAAAGAATAATTGGAATTGTATGAGAAATAATTGTATTAAAATATTTGAAGAGAGCCTTTAGAGATGGGTAATTTCATTGTGAAACAAACAGGAGGTTAAGACAACGACTGTTCATCTTTTATTCACAGATATAAAACTCAAAAAAAATAACCCGCTTATATTTAGTAAAGCGGGTTATTTATTGTTTTGTAACGATATTTAATTTATCGCATATTAAGTGTTTAAAATAACTTTTTCTTCAAGATGTTCGTCCAAATCTTTAAATATCGAATTTTGTGACTTAAATTCTGGAACAATTTTCTTGAGCTGTAGCACCAGTTGCATGTCATTGATATCACTTTTGTCAAACGAAGTAATGTCACGGCTCAACTGCTCAATTAGATGACATTTTTCAGCTATGTCTTCTCGATTTACTTGAGCGATCATAATTTTAGGATGATGCGTTTTTTGTGTATTCTCATCATTCGCTAATAATTCCTCAAATATTTTCTCGCCTGGTCTTAACCCTACGATCTTAATATCAATATCTTCAGGATAACGGTAACCTTTCAGCTTGATCATGCGCTTGGCCAAATCTATAATTTTGACAGATTTACCCATATCAAAAACAAAGATTTCTCCACCATTGCCCATAACACCAGCTTCTTGAACTAATAGACAAGCTTCTGGTATAGTCATAAAATATCGTGTGATGTCTTCATGTGTCAGTGTTAATGGGCCTCCCTGCTCCATTTGTTTTTCAAACAATGGGATAACGGAGCCATTTGATCCTAATACATTCCCAAATCGTGTAACAATGAAATTGGTTTTTCCTAATGCGCTACAACTGTTGACATATATCTCAGCCGCCCGCTTTGTTGCTCCCATGACATTAGTTGGATTGACAGCTTTATCAGTAGATACCATGACAAACTTATGGATACCATATGCGACAGCCAAATCGGCCATATTTTTACTGCCAATTAAATTGGTCCAGATAGCTTCATATGGGTTCTGTTCCATTAAAGGAACATGTTTATACGCCGCCGCGTGAAATATCATCTGTGGGCGATAACGTTTAAAGATACGTTCCAAAAATAACTTATCACGAACGTCACCAACAATACATTTAACGCGATCGGGATGAGAAGCTTTTAGCGATTGTTGAAGATCGTAAAGTGGTGATTCGGCTTGATCTAGTAAAATAAGGTGACGGTAATTGCGTTGTGATATCTGACGGGATAATTCTCCTCCGATCGAACCGGCAGCACCAGTTATCAAAATTACTTTATTGTCCAATTCTGCATCAATTTCCGGATTTTCAATCTTAATCGCTTTTCTTCCTAATAAATCCTCAATCTTTAGTGGACGAATCTCACGTTTAGCACCAGAATTTAACATAACCCGTGAATTGGGCATGATTTTCAGTTCAAGATTCAGTTGTTGAAAATGGTCTGTTACTTGTACTAATCTTTCGGGATCATTATTTTCCACTGCAATAATAACCTCTGAGATATTGAATTGGTCAATGAAAGCTTGATCTATTTTTTCCAGATAGAGTATACGTAATCCCGTAATACGTTTACCTACACGTGAAACTTTATCTTCGACAAACGCAACAACATGATTTTTAATACGGCGGTCTTCACGTAAAAGTGAGTAAGCTACTAATCCTGGTCTGGAAGCTCCAAAAATTAATACATTTCGATTTTTCCGATTGGGAAGAAAAAGCATGTCATAAATACTCCGATAAGTCACACGAGCCGCAACCAGCATCACCATCGTGAAAAAGCTGTGCATAAAAAGTATGATGTAAGAGAGACGTAAGAAATCGCCAGCAATTGTTCCTTTTGGAATATAGTAACGAATAGCAATCGTTGGTATTGCTAACAACATAAAGGCCAACCACACCGTTTTAAATATCTTTATAGCATCTTGAATACCAGTTTGACGAATAATGCCTTTATAGGTCCCCATTATCGAAAAAGCAAAGCTATATACCAATAAAATAAGAATACTTTTCTTCAGCATCATGGCTGTCGAATATTGTTCATGCATGCTGTTAAAAATGAAATTAGAAATAGCATAACAGACAAATACGATAAACAAATCAATTAAAAGAATAACCCATCTTGGATTGTCTTTTCGAAATTTTCTCTTTAGCAGCGTAAGGTTAATCATGAAACATGTTTCAAATAGTAGGTGATTTTATTACAATATACTTTGACATAAGATAGATGTTGAAACAACTACCCAGCTTTAAAAATTGTTGGCTTTTGTTATTCAGTAGTACCCTATTCAAATTTCCCATCATGAAGTAAAAATCGTGCCAAGATATACGCGATCATAAAATATGATTTGTAATGAGATACTGACTAAAACTAATTCCGCCTTTGGTCTAATAATTTATTAAAATGAATAATCGATATTAAAAACTAATTTGTTTCTATTTTTCGAATTCTTTTCTATTATCATTTATTCTAAAATGATGTATTTATTGTCCAATGGTTTGTAGCTACAAATCTACATAAATTTAATTATAACAGTTATTTTTTTTCTCACATAAGGGATATTATTGTTGAATGTTCGAGGAATAACTGAAAAATAATTCATTATACTGATTTAAATAGTTCAGTATTTGAGATAACATTTTATATGTTACTGAGGTGTTGTTTGATTTTCTGTTTGTATGTACAGTTTTATATTCATGGATTAACAATGGTAGTAGCTTAGATATTGCACAGTTTTTCTTGCAAATACTTGAATTACTGCATTTTTTTATGGTAGCTTTGCGCCAGAATAGGAAATCGATCATGAAAGATAAAATAAAACTGTACAGTTATTTTAAGCTCATGATAGGCAGTATTATTGTCGCTGTGCTATCTGGACTTTTGGCGTATACACTCAAACACCTCACTACCCATTGGCAAGATTATCTGTTTGAGCATGTGTCGCAAATAAATCATTATCTCTATATTATTTTTCCATCCATAGGTATTACCATCATCTATTTTTTAAGGAAATACGTATTTCAAAATAAAAAAAATAAGGGCATTCGTGAAATTTACCGGTCTCTGGATACACGTCAGGATCATCTTCCATTATATAAAATTCCATCACATTATATAAACGGTTTTCTTACGGTTATTTTTGGAGGATCTACAGGTATAGAGGTTTCTACTGTAGTTGCTACTGCTACATTGGGCAACCAGATGAGTAAAGGAGGCTGGGCACCGATGAAATATAAGCGCGAGCTCATCTGCGCAGGCGTGACAGCGGGTGTCGCCGTATTATTTGGAACTGTTTTAGGAGGTTGGTTTTTTGCCATTGAAGTAATTGCTCGAGGATTGAAGAAAACTGTTTTGTTAAGCTGTACTATAGCTGGAATTGTTTCTTCTATAGGAATTTATTATTTTGAGAAAGAACCATTATTATCCTTTCCTGTTCAGCAGTGGCATTGGTATGGACTGCCGTATATGATGTTGGTAGCTGTATTAGGAGCAGTATTGGCTAATTATTTTATGAAGCTGGTCTTGACTTCTAAAAAACTTTTTGCTCGAATAAATAGTAATTTTTTGAGAGTAAATATTGGTGCAATTACCGTTGGAAGTTTTATTTTGTTCTTTCCAGCCTTGTACGGAGATAGCTATCACGGTCTTCAGCAAATGATCAAATTGTCGACAGCATCACAGGGAGCTGTGATGATTCCGATATCATTACTGATTCTGGTCATATTGAAACCCTTGGTCGCATCCCTTACTTTGGGCGCCGGTGGTGATGGTGGAGTATTTGCGCCAAGTATTGTTGCTGGGGCTTTTTTGGGTATGGCAGTGGCATTGTTTTGCAATATGATTTTTGGTTTAGATTTGTTGATTTTAAATTTTGCCTTGGTAGGTGCCGCTTCGACTTTAGCAGCTGCTATTCATGGTCGTTTCACTGCCTTGTTCTTGATCTGCAGTATGGCTCCGGGTGCATATATCTTACTATTTCCAATGGCAATTGCAGTATTGATCGCTTATGCCGTAGCAAAAAAGATAAACCCTTACAATGTCTATACATATCCTGAAATAGCAAAGTAGTGGCTATATTTCGAGCTTGTATCATATTTTTTTAATAAAAGATGATAAAGTCTTTTATTGTTTTTATCTTTGTGAGACGTAGAGATGAGTTTATTTATTTTAAGTTAATCATATAAAAATGATCAAATATAGCAATTAGCCACGTTTCTACGACTTTGTTTCATAAAGCATTTTTTTACAACAATAAAAGATGTAATTATCTTTTATTTTCATTGATATAACATGACAGCAGATCAAAAACAATTAGTAAAGGCTACTGTGCCAATTTTAAAAGAGCATGGTGTGTTATTGACAACACATTTTTATAAACGTATGTTCGAGCATAACCCTGAATTGAAACATGTGTTCAACATGGGCAACCAGCATAATAATAAACAGCAGACAGCGCTAGCAATGGCCGTACTGGCGTACGCAGAACATATCGAAAACCCAGGTGTATTGATGCCTGTTGTCAATGGTATCGGTCATAAGCATACCAGTTTATCTATCCGTCCGGAACATTACGTGATTGTGGGCAATCACTTAATTGCATCCATTGCTGAGGTTCTAGGCGATGCTGCTTCAGTGGAACTGTTAGAGGCTTGGACTCTGGCTTATGGGCAACTTGCTTCTCTGATGTCTGGTCACGAGCAGTCACTCTATAGCAAGCAAACAGCCAAAGTCGGAGGCTGGTCTGGTTGGAGACCTTTTGTTGTAAAGCAAAAAATTAAAGAATCGGAAGAGATTACCTCATTTTATCTTTATCCCAGTGATCGCGGACCAGTGGCTGATTTTCTGCCAGGTCAGTATATCAGCCTACGTTTATTTTTGCCAGAATTGGATCTTTTGCAACCGCGACAATATAGTATTTCATGTGCCCCAAATGGAAAATATTACCGTATTTCTGTGAAACGAGAAACCGGAACTAAACATCCTGATGGAATGATCAGTAACCATCTGCACAATCATGTGGAAATAGGTGACCTGGTCGATTTATCTGCACCGGCGGGAACATTTGTCCTCCAACTAGAAAATCAAAATCCAAAAGTATTTATAAGTGGCGGCGTCGGACAAACTCCTTTGATGGCGATGCTTGAAGAATTGGTAAAAGATAAAGTAGAATCACCTATTCCAATTACCTGGATACACGGTTGTAGAAATGAGTCGGTGCATGCATTCAAGGATAGGCTTGCAGAAATCGCTAGGGATAATAAGATCGATCGCCATATCTTTTATGATCATATTGAGGAAACAGCAGCATTTGAGTATAAAGGCTGGGTAGAGCTTACGCAAATAAAAAATGTGGTATTGCAACCGGAAGCAGAATATTTTATTTGTGGTCCGGCTCCCTTCATTTCAAAACATTATCATTTTTTATTGGAACATGGAGTCGAGAAGTCAGCCATTTATTTTGAAGAATTTGGACCAGCATCATTACAGTTGAATTAATCAAAAAATATTTATTACATCAGTGATTCTTTTCAAATCAAAAAGATAATAATCGATAATAGAAAAGACCAAGTTTCATTATGAAGCTTGGTCTTTTTTTTACATATTACCACGTCACATCAAAAATGAGTTTTCCTTTCATAATGTTAATCAATGATCATTAATTGCCTCTTTTTTCGAAATCGATTGCGATGATTTTAAAATTTTTAATGTTGAAATACCTTATCTTAGAAATTATAAAAGTAGTTAAATCCCACTCAAGGATATCTTTAATATTGTTTCAAATTATAGTTAATGTAGAATATTCCGTTTAAATCTTCTTGTTATGATAATACACTTTTTAATTTCAAATTTGGCATCAATAGCTATGATGACTCTTTTTTATCAAGAAAAGTGAATACAGTATTTTAATGCTGGTGGCCAACCACTAGAGGAGTTAAATAGAGTAAATACATGAATACGGTTATTTCCAAATTTATATCAACATAGATCTCATGAAAAAATTATTGATGTGCTTATTGCTTTTACCAATTTGTTTTTTTGCAATGGTAAAGGCAGATGAACTAAATTTATTAAGCGGAAAATTTAATCTAGCAGATCTCCAGCGTGATCTGCTTCCGACTAAGCAATGGGTTCCATTCCCAGAATATCAGGATCGAGCAGCGTGGTCTGAGTTGACGAAAACAGTAGCTGGTACTTTATTAAATAAAGGAAATAGTTATCTAGATTATCAATGGCAGGTTGTGAAAGCATCAGATTATCTTGCCTATGAACGTACAGGATCCCGTATAATCATGGAGAAGCCGATGAATGAAAATGCGATCGCATTGAGCAACTTGTTTTTAGCCGAATTGGCTGAAGGAAAAGGACGTTACTTAGATCAGATTATCAATGGCATCTGGTATTTTACCGAGATGAGTACTTGGTCATTATCTGCACATCTACCCGCTTTTCAATCTTCAAAACGTACGCTACCACAAGAAGGTACGCATGTCGTAGATCTAGTAGCAGGCGATATGGGATCCATGCTTTCTTGGATCTACTATTACCTGCATCCTGAAATGGATAAGATTAATCCAGAGATTAGTAAGCGTCTGAAAAAATCAATTCAAGATCGGGTTATTACACCCTACCTAGAACGTAATGATATGTGGTGGCAGGCACTTGCGGGAAAACCGAATCAGATGGTCAATAATTGGAATCCTTGGTGTAATTTTAATGTACTGACCTGTTTATTGCTGATAGAAGATGATGTCGAGAAGCAGCGCGCTGGTATATATAAAACGATGCAATCGGTCGATAAATTTATTAATTATGTCAAAGCGGATGGTGCTTGTGAGGAAGGACCCTCATATTGGGGGCACGCAGCTGGTAAGCTCTACGATTACCTAAAAATCTTGACGGATGCCACAGGCAATAAAATTAGTATTTTCGATCAACCTGTAGTACGCAATATGGGTGAGTATATTGCTCAGTCTTATATCGGCGGAGATAATTGGGTTGTAAATTTTGCCGATGCTTCTGCAAAAGGCGGTGGTGACCCGTATTTGATATACCGTTATGGAAAAGCTGTCAACAGTACAGAAATGATCGATTTTGCACGTTATCTGCAAAACAAAAGAAAACCTTCTTTTAAATCAGATCGTGATATCTTCAGAAGTCTCGAAGATCTATTGAGTTTGAACGAAATTAAAAATGGGTCGGGAAAACTTCCAACAAATAGCTACAAGTGGTATCCGCAAACAGAATTCTTATACATGAAAGATGAGGATTTATTTTTTGCTGCAAAAGGCGGTTATAATAATGAAAGTCATAATCATAATGACATCGGAACATTTATTCTATATCGTGCTGAAAAACCTATTTTTATCGACGCCGGTGTTGGTACATATAATAAAAAGACCTTTAGCAGTGAACGTTACGACATCTGGTCCATGCAAAGCGGCTATCACAACCTGCCACAGATCAATGGTCATGATCAAGTATTCGGAGCTTCATATAAGGCGCAAGATGTATCATTTGATCCGAAGAAAAAGTTGTTTAAACTGAATATTGCAGGAGCTTATTCAAGTCAGGCCGCGATCAATTCATGGAATCGTAGTTATCAATTAAAAAAAGGTGTGCTGGAAATAATAGATAAATTTGATCTTAAAACACCTACAGTATCTAATGTAATTCATTTTTTATTGGCAGGAAAACCTGTTATTTCTGGCGGAAAGATTGCGTTGAACGGAGGGAAATATCATCTAGAATATAATGTTGCTGAATTTGATGCTGAAGTTGAAGCTATTCCTCAGTCTGATATCAGACTAAGTCAGGTCTGGGGTGATGCTATCTTTAGATTATCATTGAAAGCGAAAAAATTAAAAAAGAAAGGTACTTATATATTTACCGTCAAATAATTTTTAATGACTAGTATCCTTTGTGTTATTCTAAAGAAAAGATAGCACAGATTATATTGAGATACTATTTAATTAAGAGATTTTATGTGTTTACTATTTATATTATGAAGATTCTTATGAAAAGAAAAATGTTGATTCCTTTATTGGGGCTTACAGTGGCAGGTTTAACACTAAGTTTTATACCTATAAAAATGCCATTTATCAAGAAAAGTTTTGAAGCTTCGGAAAAGCAATATACATATTTAGCAAAAGAAGCTGATAAATTGAGAAATTTTCCAAGAACAATAAATAAGAAAGGAGAGTTGGTCGTGACGAGTGAGTGGGATTGGACAGGAGGTTTTTTTCCTGGATCGCTTTGGTACATATACAACAAAACAGGTGACGAAGAAATAAAGAACGAGGCGATAAAGTGGACCGAGGCTTTAGAGAAAGCGAAAAACCTTGACCAGCACCATGATATTGGTTTTGTAATGTACTGTTCTTATGGTAATGCGATCAAATATCTCAAAGATCCAAAAAAGGTAGAAGCTTACAAAGATATTATCATTCACGCAGCTAATACGGCTTTAAAACGTTATAATCCAAAAGTAGGATTGATTAAATCGTGGAATAAAAAGAAGTCATGGGACGGCAAAACAACTTGGCAGTATCCTGTAATTATTGATAATATGCTGAATTTGGAGATGTTGTGTTATGTTTCGGATATTACAGGAGATCCTAAATTTAGAAATGTTGCGATCAGCCATGCAACCAAAACAATGCAGAATCATTTCCGTCCGGATCACAGTACCTACCATGTTGTGGATTATGATGAAAATGGAAAAGCCATCCATAGGCAAACAAATCAAGGCTATGCTGATAATTCGACTTGGGCGAGAGGCCAGGCATGGGCAATCTATGGTTTTACGATGATGTATAAAGAAACCAAAAAGAAAGAGTTTCTGGAGACAGCTAAAGCTGCGGCAAGTTTTTATATGAATCATAAGAATTTACCTAAGGATAAGATTCCTTACTGGGATTTTAATGCACAGCAGGAAGGGTATAAGTCAGATCTTGACTTTGCCTACTTGAAGCTTGATTATATACCGAGAGATGCTTCAGCGGCGGCGGTTGTTGCATCAGCATTGGTGGACCTATCTACTTTTACTACAGGGAAAGAGAGTAGATCTTATTTAAACTTTGCTAAGTCAACTCTAAAAACATTATCTGGACCAGCTTATTTTGCTGACTATGGGACAAATGGAGGCTTTTTATTAAAACATAGTGTTGGAAGTATACCTCACAACTCGGAGATTGATGTGCCACTGGCTTATGCAGATTATTATTATTTGGAAGGTTTGACAAGATTGTCCGAATTGAAATAAGAAAATCTGTAAAGGAAAATATATTTTATATCGTATAGTTATGCTCAAGGATTTAAGTGTTCTTGAGCATATTTATGTTAGCATTTTTTTACGGTCGAAAAGAACCGTTAAAGAATCTTTTATGCTGGATTTAAAAGATCGTATATCTGGATTTGAATTTTTGCTGTTTGTAACAAAAAAAAGCAGCTTCCTGTGAGGAAGCTGCTTTTGCAAGAAAATATAATAGTAATTAGTTTATTCTTACATTAACAGCATTTAAGCCTTTTTTTCCGTTTTCAATTTCGTAGCTAACGCTATCGCCTTCTCTAACTTGGTCTTTTAAGCCTGAAATGTGTACAAATACATCGTCTCCACCATTTTCAGGGGTAATAAAACCAAATCCTTTAGTTTCATTGAAAAACTTTACAGTTCCTTTATTCATTTTATTTAAAAATTATATTGATACAAGGATAGGCTAAATATGTGATAATTTCCCAAAGGTGAGTAAAAAAGACTTTCAGATGACATTTCTATTTTTTGTTATACCTCCTTTGTAATAAAGAAGATAGGAATTGCGAATTGCTTTAATTTTATTTTTATTTATTGCTAAAAGGTTTTATCTTTAATCTCGTTAAATCAATTATTTCTTCGCTATGATGTTGAAATACCCAATTTATGTCAATTTAACTTACCACATATGATTTTTAAAACCCTAAAATGGGGGATAGCATGGAGTTTAAGCCTATCCTTATTTTGTACGAATACTGTTTCTGCCCAGAAATTAAATGGCAAAGCTGTTGATCCTGTTGATTTGGTCAACCCGCTTATGGGAACAGATTCAAAACCTTCGCTGTCAAACGGAAATACATATCCTGCAATCGGATTACCTTGGGGTATGAACATGTGGACTCCTCAGACCGGGAAAAATGGCGATGGCTGGCAATATACCTATGCCGCAGATAAAATAAGAGGATTGAAGCAGACGCATCAGCCGTCTCCATGGATGAATGACTATGGACAGTTTTCTTTAATGCCAGTAACCGGTAAAGCCGCTTTTGATCAAGAAGAAAGAGCCAGTTGGTTTTCACATAAAGCTGAAAAAGCAACTCCTTACTATTATTCCGTGTATTTAGCGGATCATGATGTAACTGCAGAATTAACACCGACAGAGCGTGCCGCTTATTTTAAATTTTCTTTTAATAAGACAGATTCAGCATTTGTTGTCCTTGATGCATTCGATAAGGGATCTGAAGTACAGATTATTCCTGAAAAGAATATGGTTATCGGTTATTCTACACGATACTCTCGTGGAAAATTGACAAATTTTAAGAATTATTTTGTCTTAATATTTGATCAACCTTTTGACAATTACTCAACTTGGGAAGGTAAGGAACGTTTTAAAGGTAAATTAAAATCCACTGCAGATCAGACCGGAGCAATTTTAGGCTTTAAAGTAAAAGATAAATCTAAACCTGTTCAAGTTCGTGTAGCTTCTTCATTTATCAGTGCAGAGCAGGCACTACTCAATCTCAATGAATTAGGTAACCGTACTTTTGATCAAGTAAAGGCTGATGGAAGAGCGATCTGGAATGAAAAGCTAGGTCGATTAGCTGTAGAAGGTGATAATATCGATCAGATGCGTACTTTCTATTCGACCTTATACCGTACGTTATTCTTTCCAAATAAATTATATGAAATCAATGCCTCTGGAGAAAAGGTACATTACAGTCCATATAATGGAAAAATATTACCAGGATATTTATATGGTGGTACAGGTTTTTGGGATACGTTCAGAGCGCTATATCCATTCCTGAATCTCATGTATCCATCCATCAATGTTGAAATGCAAGAAGGATTGAAAAACGCATATTTAGAAGGTGGATTTCTTCCAGAGTGGAGTAGTCCGGGTTTTGCAGATATCATGGTCGGTAATAACTCTGCTTCTGTAGTGGCTGATGCCTATATTAAAGGATTGAGAGGATATGATATCAATACACTTTATGAGGCTTTGAAGCATGGGGCTAACAATGAGGGACCAATGACTGCAGTAGGCCGTAAAGGAGTTGAGTACTATAACAAATTAGGTTATGTGCCCTATGATGTAGGAATCAATGAAAACGCAGCACGTACACTGGAGTATGCGTATGATGATTTTACAATTTATCAATTAGCCAAAGCATTAAAAAAACCGAAAGCAGATATTGAACTGTACGCAAAAAGAGCACAAAATTATCGTCATCTATTTGATTCTTCAACAAACTTAATGCGCGGAAAGAATAAAGATGGCAAATTTCAGAGCCCATTCAATCCATTGAAATGGGGTGATGCATTTACCGAAGGCAATAGCTGGCATTACTCGTGGAGTGTTTTTCACGATATAGAAGGATTAATCGGTTTGATGGGGGGTAATAAACAATTTAATACGATGTTAGATAGTGTATTTACACAGCCACCAGCTTTCGATGATAGTTATTATGGGGGTACTATCCATGAAATTCGTGAAATGCAGATCGCGAATATGGGACAGTATGCGCATGGTAATCAACCCATCCAACACATGATCTACTTGTATAATTATAGTGCCCAACCTTGGAAAACACAATATTGGGTTCGTCAGGTCTTAGATCGTATGTATCAAGCTACTCCCGATGGTTATTGTGGAGACGAAGATAATGGTCAAACTTCGGCTTGGTATGTTTTCTCTTCACTTGGATTTTATCCGGTTTGTCCTGCTACCGATGAATACGTATTGGGGGCACCACTTTTCGCAAAAACAACATTAAAACTGGAAAATGGTAAAACAGTAGAGATCATCGGAAATCAAGCTAGTGCACAGAATTTCTATGTCAATGACTTAAAAGTTAATGGAAAATCCTACACTAAGAATTGGTTGAGCCACCAAGAATTAGTGAAAGGTGGAACACTCTCCTTTGATATGACTTCTAAACCAAACTACAACCGCGGAGCTACATTAGACGCAGCCCCTTATTCGATGAGTACAGAATTAAAGACAGTTTTTAAAAAATAATGACAAATGAAATTTAGTCAGATAGTTGGTTGTGTAATAGGGTTGATTGCTGGTCAATCAGCCCTTGCTCAAGATAACTGGAACCATACAGAACATGATCGTAAGGTAGCAGTTGATACGGATAGTATTACAAAGAATGGTTACACATTGATTTGGATAAATAAGGATAAAGATTTCAGCCCTGTTTTGAAAGAAAAATTGATCCATACTTTTTTTGTCAATTACCCGAAGTTGGCAAAAACGTATAACAAAAAGACAATGAAAAAAGTATCTTTTGTGATCGATCCCGATTATAAAGGAGTAGCCGCCACAGCCGGTGGAATAGTAAGGTATAGTCCTGAATGGTTTGCGAAGAACCCAGGGGATATAGATGTCGTAACCCATGAAGTGATGCATATCGTGCAAGACTACCCCAATGGCTCTGGACCTTGGTGGATTACAGAAGGAATCGCTGATTATGTCCGTTTTGCCGATGGTATAGACAATGCTGGTGCAAATTGGAAATTACCAGAATGGAATGCAAGCCAAAAGTATACAGACTCTTATCGTGTAACCGCCCGTTTTTTCTTTTGGATAGAGAAAAAGGTAAAAAAAGGATTTGTTAAAAATCTAGATTTGGCAATGCGGAATAAAACCTTTACAGATGGATTTTGGGAAAAGCAAACCGGAAAGACACTAGATGAGTTATGGAAAAACTATAGCCAGGCTCCAAGTCTTTAAAAATCTAAACTTATGAAAAGTAAACAACTCCTATATTTAGGATTGTTCCTGTTTCCTAACCTGCTACAGGCGCAGTCCAATTTAATACAATACGTAAAACCTTTAATTGGTACAGCCCGCATGGGGCATACATTTCCAGGAGCAACAGTACCATTTGGGGCCGTACAGCTAAGTCCTGATACAGACACCATTCCATATGCTATGAATGGTAAATATAATGGTGATGTCTACAAGTATTGTGCAGGATACCAATATGATGATCCGACCATCGTTGGGTTCAGCCATACTCATTTTAGTGGCACAGGACATTCAGATCTGGGTGACATCTTAGTTATGCCCACACAGGGTAAAGTTCAGTTGAATCCAGGTACTGCCGATAGACCACAGGATGGATATCGTTCACCATATTCACACAGTAATGAGGTAGCAGAAGCAAATTATTATAAGGTACTCTTAGACAAACATCAGATTAAAGCAGAGATGACGACCACAAGTCGTGTGGGCATACATCGGTATACATTTCCAAAATCTGATGCTTCACACTTGATCTTAGATTTAACCGCTGGTATTTATAATTACGAAGCTAAAAATGTTTGGACTGTAGTCCGTGTTTTGAATGACTCGACGATCGTAGGTTACCGTCAAACTAATGGGTGGGCTCGAACAAGGACAGTTTATTTTGCGATTAAAACTTCGAAAGCATTTAAAAATTATGGAGCTAAGTATGAAGAAGCAAAACAGGTTTATGCGGGTTTTTGGCGAAAATTTGATCAAAAAAATAATTTTCCAGATTTAGCCGCACATCAGATCAAAATGAATCTGGATTTTGACACGAAGGATGGTGAGGAGGTTTTGATGAAGGTAGCACTAAGTCCCGTAAGTATGAAGAATGCGCTTGCGAATATGGAACACGAAGCACCAGATTGGAACTTTGAAAATTATGTGAAAGCGGGTCAAAAATCGTGGGAGCAGGAACTGAACAAAGTACAGGTGGATATGCTGAACAAAGAAGATCTGATTAATTTCTACACCGCCATGTATCATGCCAGTCTGATGCCGACAGTGTATATGGATGTGAATGGAGAATACAAAGGTTTGGATCAAGAAGTGCATCAGGCAAAAGGATTTACCAATTACACCTCTTTTTCGTTATGGGATACTTTTAGGGCATTCCATCCATTAATGAATTTAATCAATCCTACGCGCAATGCCGATATGGTATCATCCATGATGGCACACTATGATCAAAGTGTCTTGAAAATGTTGCCTATTTGGTCGCATTATGCCAATGATAATTGGTGCATGAGTGGGTATCATTCAGTCTCGGTGGTAGTAGATGCAATTTTGAAAGGAGTTTACAAAGGAGATGCTGAAGCCGCGTTGGCTGCATGCGTTCAAACAGCAAATGCACGTAAATATGAAGGAATAGGATCCTATATCGATTTAGGATATGTACCAGATGAAATTTCTGGGACTTCAGTTTCCAATACACTGGAGTATGCTTATGATGATTGGTGTATCGCGCAACTTGCTAAAAAATTAGGTAAAGACGACATCTACAAAGATTTTATTAAAAGAGCATCAAATTGGAAAAATGTTTATGATCATTCTATCGGCTTTATGAGACCTAAAGATGCAAAAGGAATATTTAGATCTAAATTCGATGCTTTGGAGACCCATGGTCAAGGATTCATAGAGGGTAATACTTGGAATTACAGTTTATATGTATCACATCAGCCAGTGGCTATGATGGAAATGATGGGGGGACCCAAAAAATTAGAAAACTATCTGGATTCCTTGTTTACAATGGAATTACCAGATAAATATTTCGAACATACAGAAGATATCACTCGCGATGGAATTATTGGTAACTATGTACATGGTAATGAACCATCGCACCATGTCGCATATATAATCAAACCGCTAGCCCTTGGAAAACACAAGCTCGTGTACGTCAGATCATCCGGAATCAATATCATAATGGACATGCAGGCTTAGGTGGAAATGATGACTGTGGGCAGATGTCTGCATGGTATCTATTTACTGCTTTGGGCTTTTATCCAGTTGCACCTGGAGATGATGCTTACTGGATAGGGAGTCCATTGGTCAAATCGGCAAAGATTAACCTAGAAAATGGGAAAACGATTACAATAGATGTGAAAAATCAATCCGAAAAAAATGTCTATGTAAAAAAAGTAAGCTTAAATGGTCAACCTTTAGCTGATTTGAAACTTTCTTATGCTGCTATTATGAATGGAGGGGCACTGCAATTTGAGATGACTAATAAGCCAGGGAAATAGATTTTTATATTGACCTATCATATAAATAAATCAAGTTTCATAAAAGCATAGATCAGATCGTTTATTGTGGACCTGTCAATGATAAAGTTTATGAATAAGAAGATGAGTAAAATTAAGATCATTCAAGCAGTAGCCATTACCAGCTTTGTGGTCTTAATTTTACTTCAATTGAGACTGATATCGAGCGTTTATAAAATTGAACAGCTTGAGTTCCTGAAAAATGAAAAGGCAGAGATCAAATTAGCATATGAGGAATCTATTATCAATGACAAGTTGTATCCAGGGGGGCAGGCAATTATTGATTCGATCTTGGTACCACAGTATGAAACATTACAAAAGCTGTATCATGAAGACCCAAAGCTTTTTCGCCGTAAATTACAAGATCTGGGAAATGAAATTTTGGTAGAATTAAAAAAGAAAGCAGATTTTGAGGTTCAGTTTCACAATATCATTCGAAACCTAAAACTGGACTTGACTGAGTATGATTATGCTTTGTATTTGGATAAGCTTGCGCTAACGTTTGACGGTAAAATCTATTACTCATTGTTTGAAGTTAATTCGACAGATCAAGATGGATTAATCGATGGAAATTTTGATGTCGTTCGTCCTCAAAATATTGTATCTGCCATTACGGTTACACTTCCTTCCAATAATTCTAGCTTAATTGCCTTTAAGTTATATGCTAGTAAGCACAATCAGGTAAAAAATATAGTTTTGGCTATTGCTCCATTGCTACTTTTGTCTAGTAGTAGTATTGTCGTTATTGTTTTTTTATTTTTCATCACCATGAGGAATTGGGTAAGACAAAAAAAATTGAATGAGATTTCAGCCGATTTTTTTAATCATGTGACGCATGAATTTAAGACACCCTTAACAACCATACAGGTCTCTGTCAAAAATTTAAAAGCAGACCTGGAAGATAAAAAATGGGAAGGTGGTTACAGAAGTGTGGATGTCATCACTAGGCAGACCCAAAGATTAGATAAACTGATCAATCAAGCATTGGAGGTGTCAGCTTTTGATCCACAGGCTGCACAATTTCAAAAACATCTTTTAGTAAAAGATCTCAATGATATTATTCTTGATAGTCAAATTAAATGGAAAAAAGAAGCAACTGTAGTATTGAATTTTGAACCTCATACAGTTGATTTATATGTTTATTACGATCATTTTATGTTAACCACTTTAATCACTAATTTAGTTGAAAATGGATTGAAATACAACGTAAGTGAACACAAGAGAGTGCAAGTAAATGTTTTATATATTTCCCCAAAATCGTTAATGATTGAAATTGGCGACAATGGATTTGGAATTGATAAACAGGATCGAAGTCGCATATTTAATAAGTTCCAAAGAGGTAGGCAGATCAGATCCTCAACAGGATTAGGGTTGGGTTTATATTTTGTTTATAATATTGTTGCGGTACATAAATGGAAACTCGACCTGGAGACTTTTCAAGATCAGGGGACTATTTTTAGAATAATAATTCCAATTAGTAAATAGGATATGGAAGGAAAAATATTACTTATAGAAGATGATGCAGATCTTGGAGTAGAGGTACAATGGTATCTGGAAAGAAGTGGGTTTCATGTACAGCTAGTCGATGATGGGGATAAAGCTTTAATGTTGAGTAAAAAACAAAATTTCGATTTATTGCTAGTCGATGTTCAACTGCCATCATTTGATGGTTTTGAATTGGTGAAGCGGATAAAGGTTTTGAAACCTGAATTTCGTTTCTTGTTTTTAACAGCACGCAATGCAAAGGAAAGCTGTATTGCAGGACTCAAGCTAGGAGCAGAAGATTACGTCACCAAACCATTTGATACGGAAGAGCTCTTATGGCGCATGAACAATATTTTAGCGCGTGGCAAAGAGAAAAAGATAGAAGAACTACAAATTGCAGATGTTGTTTTGTATTGCAGTGCTATGGAAGTACGTGTTAATGGAGGGAAAACATTACGTTTGACTGCACGTGAATTTGAAGTGTGGAAATATTTATTGCAAAATTTAGATCGCGTACTGACCAGAGAAGAAATACTCAATAAACTATGGGGGGAAAGTGACTATTTTATGGGACGCAGTCTAGATGTCTTTATTTCTAGAATACGGAAAGTGCTCTTAAATTCTAATCAATTAAAAATTGAAACAATCTACAAAGTTGGCTTTATCACCCGTTTGATCAGGAATTAATAGAAAAAGAATGATGTTAACAATTGATTAACAAGTTTTTGAAATAGGCTTCTCTATATTAGAGTACTAATTCGTTTTAGTATAACTAATTAAGCCTATTATGAACAAACTAACCAGATCTAGGCGACTATTGCTTTTCGTGGGCATGCTGTTGTCTTTTAGTGCTTGTCAAAAAACAGAAGTCAAGCATTATGAATTATTACCCCCAGAAACTGAGCCAGAAATGGACATCACGATTTATGGTAAACTCACTGTTAACCATGAAAATAGTGGCGGTTCAGGCGCTGGTGAGGGCTCTCCCAAAGTGGTCGATGACGACTATTCAACCAAATTTCTAATTAATCCCTATGTGAATGATCTTTTTTTACAATTAACTTTTCCCGGCGGAATTGCCGTAACTTCTTATGTATTAGCCTCTGCCAATGATGCTCCTGGACGAGACCCTAAAAATTGGGATCTAGTTGGCTCCAACGATGGAGAAACCTGGACGACATTGGAAAGTAAGAGCGGGTACACTTTCCCAGATAGAAATTATAAGGTGCGTTTTGACATCTCCAATACAACCAAATACAAGTTTTACAGACTGAATATCAAGGAAATTGCTGGAGGAACAGGTCTGTTTCAAATGGCAGAATGGCGATTGATCTCAGATCCTCAAAAAAGTGCTAATCAATAATAAACCTATCAGATGATGAAAAAAATAATCAGAACAATATTTGTTCTTATAGCTTTTTGTAGTTGCTTTTGGGGCAATGAAACTTTTGCACAGCAAGCAGGGCAGGTTCTTGTAAAAGGAATTGTGCGAGATGAGATGAATGTAAATCTGGCAGGAGTAACAGTGACCAATTTAATGACAAAAAACTCTGCTGCAACCAAAGAAAATGGACAATTTGAAATACTTGCAAGTCGAGGAGATTCTTTGACCATAACCAATATCGGTTATGAAACTTTCCGCACAGTTATCAATAATGCAATTACCTTAAATGTTATTTTAAAAGCAACAAGTAATGGTATCAATGAAGTTGTGGTGGTGGGCTACGGTCAACAAAAGAAAATTTCAGTAGTTGGTGCCCAATCAAGTGTAAATGTTGAAGACCTTAAACTTCCAGTAGCTAACCTAAGTACCATGTTGGCAGGAAGAATTTCGGGACTGGTTGGAGTACAGCGTTCAGGGCTTCCGGGTGCAGATGGAGCCGACTTGTGGATTAGAGGTATCTCAAGCATGTCTGGAAATACAGGACCATTAGTAGTTGTTGATGGAGTACAAGGGCGTGATATTAACGGTCTTGATCCAGAAGATATTTCCTCACTGACTATTTTGAAAGATGCTTCGGCTACTGCTGTATACGGTGTTGCTGGAGCCAATGGTGTGATCTTAATCAGTACAAAAAAAGGAATTACAGGAAAGCCATCTTTAATGTTTAATTACAATCAAGGTTTTACATCATTTACAAAAAGACCTGAATTAACAGATGGAGTAACCTATATGTTATTGCGTAATGAAGCACGATTAGCTACAGGAATGCAAAAGGAATATTCAAATAATTATATCAACAATACCATCTTAGGACAAGACCCTTATCTATACCCAAATGTGAACTGGATGGATCAACTTTTTAAGAATTCAGCAAGCAATCGTCGTGCAAACTTTAGCGCCCGGGGTGGGTCAGAATTCGCAAGTTATTATGTTTCTGGAGCTTATTATGATGAATCCAGTTTGCTTAGAACTGATGCGCTACAAAAGTATGATGCTACAACCAGATTTAAACGTTACAATTTTACGTCAAATATTTCGATGAATTGGACGACAACAACAAAATTCGAATTGGGAGTACAGGGAAATATCGGAAATATCAATTATCCCGGAGTAAAACCCGAGGAAGCTTTTGGCAATGTTATGCAGACTAATCCAGTCTTATATCCAGCCATGTATCCAGGTAACTTCGTTCCTGGCGTTAGTTCAGCAGGTGCACAACCAAATCCATATGGACAAATAACGCAAACAGGTTACCAAAATATTTTTAACAATCGAGTGATGTCAAATGCTAGACTGACACAAGATTTGTCTTTTTGGTTAAAAGGACTGAATTTTTCAGCTTTATATTCATTTGATATCTGGAATGAACATACCATCAATCGTACCCGAAATCGGAGTACTTATTTGATAAATCGTTTGTTTCCATATGACGATCAAGGTAATCCCATTTTAAATATTATTTCGCAGGGTGCTGATGATCTGGCATTCTCTAAATCAAATAATGCCAATAGACAGTTTTATACCGAAGCTGCTTTAAATTATAATACTGTGATTGCAGACAAGCATCAAATCTCAGCTATGTTATTGTATAATCAACGTGAAATTGTAGAAGCATTTGCAGATAATGTCACATCGTCATTGCCTTTTCGTAACATGGGAACAGCTGGACGTTTAACCTATTCTTATGATGATAAGTACTTTGTGGAAGGTAATTTTGGATATAATGGTTCTGAAAACTTTGCTCCTGGAATGAAGTTTGGTTTCTTCCCTTCTTTTGGGGTCGGCTGGGTAGTTTCGAATGAGAGATTTTTTGAACCAGTGAAAAATGGAATTAACTTTTTAAAATTACGTTATTCGGATGGTAAAGTTGGAGATGGCAGTAATGGTGGTACTCGTCGTTTTGGTTATCTGACTTTAGTCAATACGGATGCGGGAGGTTATACTTTTGGTAACGGTCTTAGTAATACGGGGTATGGAGGTACAGCGATTTCAGACTATGGAACAAATGTACAATGGGCGGAATCTCATAAACAAAATCTAGGTTTAGAAATAAAAACACTAAAAAGTAAACTATCATTAACAGTTGATTTTTTTAAAGAAAAAAGAACAGGTGTATTTTTACAGAGAGCCTCGCTTCCTGACTATGTTGGATTGACCAATAATCCTTGGGCTAACTTGGGAATTATTGAAAATAAAGGTATTGATGGAACATTAGAATTAGCACCATTTCCAGTTGGGAATGTTCATGTGGATCTACGTGCTACATTCACTTATAATAAAGACAAGATCCTAGAAAATGATCAACCGAGACAACCTTTTCCATACATGGAAAGAAGAGGTAACAACGTATTGGGAATATATGGATATCAGGCCGACGGTTTATTTCAGTCGGAAGATGAAATCAAAAATCATGCAGATCAAAGTGCATTAGGAGCACAGCGTGTAGGAGATATTCGTTATAAAGATTTAAATGGTGATGGTCTGGTTGATGCTAATGATGTGAGCTGGATAGGTCATGGAGATGTACCCAATTCTGTCTTTGGTTTTGGAGTTAATGTTTCCTATAAACAGTTTTACTTTGGAGCATTTTTTCAAGGTACTTCTGGAGCTCAACGCCTAATAGGTGGAGATGGTATTATTCCTTTTAATAACAGTACCGGTGCCGAAAGAAGCAATCTTTATGCCATTGCAGAAGATCGCTGGACAGAAGAAAATCCATTGGAAAACCCATTCTACCCACGACTGGCTTATGGCAATGCCGCTAATAAGAATAATTCAGCAGCTTCAACATGGTGGGTCAAAGATGTAGATTTTCTTCGCTTAAAAACAATGGATGTTGGCTATAATTTTAAAAAGGACTTTTTGGAAAGGATCAATGTGAAAAATGCCCGTATCTATGTACAAGGTGTTAATTTACTTTACTGGAGCAAATTTAAGCTTTGGGATCCTGAATTGAATACCGGAAATGGCACACGTTATCCGAATGTTAGAACAATCTCAATGGGAATACAAGCAACATTTTAACTTTTAATCTTACAAAAATGAAAATAAATAAATTTAGCTGGATGGTAATTGCAGCTTTAGCTTTGACATCTTTCAATGGTTGTAAAAATTATTTGGATCAAGTACCTGATGATGTGATTACCGTAGAGGATATTTTCAAATCCAAAACGAATACAGATAAGTTTCTAGCCAATATATACAGTGTTATTCCTAACGAACTGGTACAACGATTCACAAATTCGGGTAATGCAGGCCCGTGGACCGCAGCCTCCGATGAAGCCAAATATACCTGGGATTTTAATTATGCAAATAACATGATCTCAAGTGTATGGAGCAATACCGACGGTGTTGTTGCTGGATTTTGGAATAGCTACTATGAAGGTATTCGAAATGCATCATATTTTATTCAAAATATTGATAATGCAAACCCTGTTGAAGTGACATCAGTCATGAAATCAACTTACAAAGCAGAGGCACGAGCACTTCGGGCACTTTATTATTATTATTTAGTAAAAACATATGGTGCTATACCGTTGATTGGTGAAGAGATACTCGATATCAATGCACCTCTTTCTGACCTTAAACTTGCAAGAACTCCGTTTGATGCCTGTATTGATTATATCGTTGACGAACTAGATGAAGCATATAAGGAATTACCATATCGTCCTAATAATAATGAATACGGAAGGATTACAAAGGGAGTCGTAAAGGCATATAAATCAGAAGCACTCTTATTAAAGGCAAGTCCTTTATACAATGGAAATACAGACTTTGCATCACTGAAAAATCCAGATGGAACAGCTTTGTTTAGTGCGACAGAAGATAAGCAGAAGTGGCAGATTGCCGCAACGGCTTCTAAAGAGTTTATAGATGAATTTGTACCAACTTATTATGATCTCTATCAGGAAACAAATGCAGACCCTTTCGTTGCAGCATATTTATCATGCCGCAATGTAATGACAATAGATTGGAATAAGGAGTGGATATTTGCCCGATCTAATAGTGGAAATAATGCACAGTATGACCGTACACCAAAACATGTCGGTTTTCCATCAGCAGCACAAGGCGGAGGAGCTCTTGGAGCAACGCAGGCAATGGTAGATGCCTATTTTATGAAAAATGGATTACCGATTAACGATTCAAAATCTGAATATTCTGAAGTAGGATTTGTTAACTATAAAGCTCCTTATGATGTCGCAGATCGTACAACATTTAAAATGTATGTAAACCGTGAACCACGTTTTTATGTAGGAATAACTTATAGTGGTAGTTATTGGCTTAATCAAGCAAATAGCAGTACGCCTGTCATCTCATGGTTCAATTATAGTGGGAATTCAGGCCGATCACAAAGCACATCAGATGTAACGCCTACCGGTTATACAGTGAGAAAGAACGTTGGAACAAACGGGAATAATCGAGGAGCTTTATTGTTAAGACTAGCGAATATTTATTTGAACTATGCAGAAGCATTGAATGAATCTTCTCCAGGAAATGCAGATATTTTAAAATATGTCAATTTGATCCGAAAACGCGCTGGTGTACCAGGATATGGCGAAGGAGATATTGCTATTCCTGCAGGGCAGGCGGCAATGCGCGAGGCAATTAGAAAAGAGCGTCAAGTAGAACTTGCTTTTGAAAATGTCCGTTATTTTGATACTCGTCGTTGGAAAATTGCTGAAAATGTCAGTGGAGGACCAGTCTATGGAATGAATCTGAATGCCGATGGAAATGATTTCTTTAAGAGAACGGTAATCGAAACAAGAATTTTTAAAAAGCGGGATTATCTATTTCCAATTCCGAATAATGAAGTACTGAAAAATGAGAAACTAATTCAAAATGTAGGTTGGTAGTGTTTGTTTGTAATCAAATCGAGGTCTTTTTAAGACCTTGATTTGTTTTATGCCATTTAACCTAAAATTTTTGTAATTATAACAGTATCATATATTAAGTTAATGCAGGGATACGTAAATTTAACAAAATTTAAATATTAAGATTGAAACCTTGCTTCCTGCGGTTTCAATCAAAATGAAAAATACAATAATGAATTTTAAAAAAATTTTAGGAGCATTAGTTTTATTGCTCTCTGTTCAGTTGAGCAAAGCACAGTCATTTAGTCCTGTCGATTATGTCAACCCATTGATCGGGACACAGTCTAAGTACGAATTGTCAAATGGGAATACCTATCCAGCTATTGCAATGCCATGGGGCATGAATTTCTGGACACCACAAACAGGCAATATGGGTGATGGCTGGGTCTATACCTATACGGCAGATAAAATCAAAGGTTTTAAACAAACCCATCAGCCAAGTCCTTGGAATAATGATTATGGACAGTTTTCTATTATGCCAACAATTGGAGAACCAGTCTTTGACCAAGAAAAGCGTGCGAGCTGGTTTTCCCATAAAGCAGAAGTCGTAAAACCGTATTACTATAGTGTATATCTTGCAGATCATGATGTGACTACAGAATTAACACCATCGGAGCGAGGGGCAATATTTCGTTTTACCTTTCCAAAAACTGAAGCAGCTCAGGTGGTTATTGATGCTTTCGATAAAGGATCATACATTAAAGTAATTCCAGAAGAAAATAAGATAATCGGGTATAACACCCGGAATAGTGGTGGCGTGCCTGATAACTTTAAAAACTATTTTGTCATCGTTTTTGATCGTTCATTTGATTTTAAAGCAGCTGTAAAGAGTGGCGATATCAAAAATGATGTATTAGAAATGAAAGATAACCATGCCGGTGCTATCGTAGGATTTAAAAATTTGAAACGAGGTGAGCAGGTTATCGCTCGTGTTGCATCATCATTCATCAGTTTTGAACAAGCGGAGCTAAACCTTAAAGAAGTTAAAGGCAAAACGTTTGATGAGATAGTTGCGGTAGGAAAAGCGAAATGGAATGAAGTATTGGGACGTGTTGAGGTGAAAGATCCAGATATTGATCGTTTAAAAACTTTTTATTCCTGTTTGTATCGTTCGACTTTATTTCCGCGAGATTTCTCAGAAATAGATGCACAAGGAAAAAGGGTGCATTATAGTCCTTATAACGGACAGGTTCTACCCGGAGAAATGTTTACAGATACCGGATTTTGGGATACATTTAGAAGCTTATTTCCCTTATTGAATCTCATCTACCCTGAAATGAATGATCGTATGCAGGCTGGACTGGTAAATGCATATAAGGAAAGTGGATTTTTACCAGAATGGGCTTCCCCAGGGCATCGTGAGTCAATGATCGGTAATAATTCGGCCTCAGTGGTGGCAGATGCTTTTGCAACAGGAAGAAAAGGATATGATGCTGATCTATTATGGGACGCTGTCGTGCATGGGGCAAATAACGCTCATCCTAAAATTTCAGCAACAGGAAGGTTCGGTCATGAGGTGTATAATACATTAGGGTTTATACCAATTGATAAGAATATCAATCAAAATGTCGCCAGAACTTTGGAATATGCCTATAATGATTGGAGTATCTATCAATTTGGAAAAGCCTTAGGAAAACCAAATTCAGAAATTTCAATTTATGCAAAGCGTGCCATGAATTATAAAAATATTTATGATGCTGAGACAAAATTGATGCGTGGAAAAAAATCTGATGGTACTTTTATTACACCTTTTGATCCAAGTGCCTGGTCTAAAGAGTATACTGAAGGAAATGCGTGGCACTGGAGTTTTTGTGTCTTCCATGATCCGCAAGGTTTGATTGATTTAATGGGTAGTAAAAAGGCTTTCAATGCAATGCTTGATACCGTATTTGTGATACCAAGCTACGAGGGCATGAAGAGCAGAAGTATGATCCACGAAATGAGAGAAATGCAAATCATGAATATGGGTCAATATGCACATGGTAATCAGCCAATTCAGCACATGCCATATCTATATAATTATGCTGCTGAGCCTTGGAAAGCACAATATTGGGTGCGACAAATCATGGATAAGCTTTATCTGCCAACTCCCGATGGTTATTGTGGTGATGAAGATAATGGACAAACATCTGCTTGGTATGTTTTCTCAGCTTTAGGTTTCTATCCCGTAGCTCCAGCTTCGGGCGAATATGTATTGGGATCACCACAATTTCAATCCGTCAAATTAAATCTACAAAATGGGAAAACACTGAAGATCGACGCGACTAATCAAAATAAAGATAACGTATACGTCAATGAAGTAAAGGTTAATGGGAAAATGTATACCAAGAATTTCTTTCAATATAAGGAGCTAATGAAAGGGGGGGAGTTGCAATTTGATATGGCTGATAAACCGAACAAAAAAAGAGGAATTAAAGATACTGATGCACCCTACTCATTCAGTAAAATGAAATTGTAGCAATAAATCAATTTTGAATGTACTAACGAAAATTTTTAAAAGAGATCTTTAATGCCAACAATGGTTGTTATTAGGCTGTTAAACAGGGGGCGACAATTTTTTGTCTGCCCCCTGTTTGTTTTTTATAGCTAAAATATGATATATTTATCTTCAACCATTGGGGAATTTAAATAATGACGAAACGTTTTATTACTCTTTTTTTATTCTATTTTTTCATTTTAACAGTCTTTGCGCAAGATTTGAGCGATAGTATAAGTCTATATCGCAAGCTTGATTATGTTATGGAAAATCAAGAACTCTATGTGAAAAAAAGAGAAGATCATATTGCTAAACTTAAACAGGAAGCCTCTTTGGTAAAAAAAGATGAACATGACTATCTAAAGAAAAATTACGAAATATTTAAAAACTATAAAAAGTTTCAATCCGACTCGGCATTGCATTATATTATGCTATGTCGACAATTAGCTTTAAAAAATTCAGATTCGTCATCAATAGCCGTAAGTCTAGATCTGGCTTGGATATATTCTTCAATAGGTAGGTACATTGAGGCAGAACATGTATTGCAACAGTTAAATCCCACGACACTATCAAGTACATTATTACCGCAATATTATGAAACTTATAGCGCTTTTTACAGTCATTATGGCCAAAGCAATAATCATGAAAAATACTACCAGGCAAGTGAGCGTTACCGAGACTCCTTGTTAATGGTTCTTGATCCACAGTCTTCTCAGTTTAAAAGTGCAACAGCGATTAAAATCCTATTTCAAGGACAGCGAGAAGAGGCTAAGACCTTATTTAAAGCCATGTGGAAGGAAAACAAAGAAGATTTAGAACAAAGAGCACTTATTGCCTATTTCATAGGACTAATCTATAAGCAGGAAAAAAATATAATCGCACAGCGTTATTATTTTGCGCAGTCAGCAATTGCTGATATTGAAATTGCTAATCGTGACAATGCCTCTTTGCAAGATCTGGCATTGACTTATTATGAGCTCCGCGACTTTGATCATGCATTTAAATTTATTGAAAAAGCGATCGATGACGCAATGGGTTGTAATGTACGTTATCGTATAGTAGAAGGCACATCTTTTTATCCGATTATTAACGCAGCTTATCAGAAGAAAATCAATACCCAGAATAGACAATTACAAGTGATGTTAATTGTCATTAGCTTTTTATCATTGATCTTGATTATCGGTTTGGTATTTATCTTTAGGCAGGTACAACGACTAAGGTTAACACGTGAAGAGCTTTCGATGACCAACAGCAATTTACGTAAACTGAATGAAGAGGTCAATGATAAAAACATGCAGCTCTTTGAATCAAATCACATCAAAGAAGAATATATCGCCCAATTTTTTGATCTCTGTTCCAATTATATTGATAAGATGGAAGACATCCGGAAAGCACTTCTTAAGAAAGCCAGTGCCCAGCAATGGGATGCGATCAAAGATCAACTGAAATCCACACAGATGGTCGAACGGGAAGTGCAGCAGTTATATATTAATTTTGACCGCATTTTCTTAAATCTATATCCTTCATTTGTTGCAGATTTCAATAAACTGCTTGCTCCAGATGAGCAAATCCTACCCAAGAAAGGTGAGTTTCTAAATACTGAGCTCCGTATTTTTGCCTTGATTCGTCTGGGCATTTCAGACAGTGTTAAGATTGCGAGTTTCTTACGTTACTCCCTTCGCACTGTATATAACTATCGGACAAAAGTCCGCAATAAAGCCGTTGGAAATCGAGATGATTTTGAAGATCAAGTCCGACAAATTGCAGTAATTGATCGCTCTTAAAGGTCAATTTAGTACTTTTTAACTCCCTGAATTTTATTTAACCATCTTGTTTTAAGGTGTTTAAAAAATATGATCAGTACTTTTTAGATTTAGACCCTTTTATCCCGCTCAGCGTTCTAGTAGCTTTGTTTTTGTCATAGAGCTGGGGAATTCTATGGCTATTTGAGTAGTTCTCAAACTAAATTATTGAAACCATTTTATAAATGCTTATGATTTTCTTTACTAAGAAAGCAACTCTTTTTATGTGGGTAATTTATTTCTTTGCGATAGTGGGTACATCCGTCGCTCAGGATAAAATACAGATCAGTGGACGTGTACTTGATGTCCAAGATCAAAAGCCACTAGGAGGAGTTACAATTGTTCAAAAAGGAACAGTCAATGGCGTATCTTCTCAAGAAGATGGACGCTTTCAAATCTCGGTTCCATCCGGAACAACTTTGTTATTTACCTACGTTGGTTATGATAGAAAGGAAGTGTTGGTCAATTCCAGTAATCTGACAGTACAGTTAAGCTCTTCTGCCAATGTACTGGAAGATGTGGTTGTGATTGGGTACGGTAGCGTAAAACGAAAAGATGTAACCACAGCAATCTCATCGGTATCAACAAAAGATCTTGAAAAAAGACCAATTGTCAATGTCGGTCAAGCAATTCAAGGAAAAGCTGCAGGAGTTGCGGTAATACAGCCGAATGGTGCACCCGGAGCTGAAATGTCTATTAAAGTCCGTGGTACAACATCTTTTAATGGAAGTAATGATCCACTTTATGTCGTCGACGGAGTACCGGTCGATAATCTAAAATTCTTGTCTCCAAATGATGTGACAGATATTCAGATTCTGAAAGATGCATCTTCAGCAGCGATTTATGGATCTTTAGCAGCAAATGGTGTCGTGCTCATCACCACCAAATCAGGTAAAAGTGGAGAAGCCAAAATCAATCTCAATGCGCAGTACACAGCAAATATCGTTAATAATAGTTTTGACGTTCTCAATGTCCAACAATATAAAGAGCTGCAGGATGAAATAGGAATGGTAAACTTGCCATCAGGACTTGCTGATCAAACAGACTGGGCTAAAGAAGCATATAAAACAGGAATACAGCAAAACTATCAATTGTCAATCTCAGATGGGACAGAAAAGTTGCGTTATTTTCTTTCTGCAGGTTATGTGAATGATAAAGGTGTCCTAGAAGGATCGTTCTTTAAACGCTATAATTTTAGAGCTAATATCGATAATCAGTTAAGAAAATGGATGAAAGTAACAGCCAATATCAATTATTCAGATTACAACGATAATGGTATAATTACGGGTACTGGAGCAAGTAGAGGTGGTGTGGTACTATCCGTGATCAATACTCCTACCTATGCACCAGTTTGGGATCCTGTAAATCCAAATCAATACTATAATAATTTTTATGGAATAGGAAATATTACAAGCCCATTGGAAAATTTAGCACGAGGTAAGTACAACAATAATCGTGAGAATCGCTTATTGGCGACAGGTAGTACCTTGATCACTTTTATGCCTGAATTCACTTTCAAATCTTCTTTTACAATGGATAGAAGAAATGCTTTAACCACAAATTTTCTTGATCCAATATCGACAGCATGGGGAAGAAGTCAATTTGGAACCGCCTCAGATTTTAGAAATATGAATACCAGATTAACTTGGGATAATGTATTGACTTATACCAAAAATTTTGGTAAACATAGTTTAGAAGCTATGGCAGGGTCATCATGGGTAGATTCAAAATATACCAATAGTTATATCAATGGGTCCAACTATCGTAATGATCTGATTCAAACCCTGAATGCTGCAAATAAAATTTCGTGGAATGGAACTGGTTCTGGCGCATCTAATTGGGGGATGATGTCTTACTTTGCACGTGCAATGTATAACTACGATGGAAAATATATGTTAACGGCTAATGTACGGGCAGATGGATCTTCCAAATTAAATCCCAAAGATCGCTGGGGTTATTTTCCTTCTCTATCAGCGGCATGGCGCGCATCGTCTGAATCCTTTATGTCAGATATCGAATGGATAAATGATTTCAAAATTAGGGGAGGTTGGGGACAGACAGGAAACCAATCCGGAATAGGAGATTATTCTTACCTCCAATTATACAATATAGAACGTTTTCAGTGGTTTCAAGTAGGACTGGAAAATGCTGTCCCTAATATTAATCCAGCAGGCCTACGTACACCAGATTTAAGTTGGGAAACGACTACGCAATCCAACGTAGGAATTGATTTTGCAGGATTCAATAATAGGTTAAATGTAACAGTAGATTATTATCATAAAAAAACCAAAGATATGTTGATGTATGCTAGCCTTCCAGCAGGGAATACAGCCTCAACAATCGCCCGTAATGAAGGTGAAATGACCAATAAAGGATTTGAACTAACTGTCGGATCGAAAAATCTAAATGGAGATTTTACATGGAATACCGACTTTAACATATCATTCAACCGAAATAAACTCGATAAAGTAGAGCTTCAAAAAATATATTACGCAGCAAAGACCAGTGAAGTTGTCAATGATTATGTCGTAAGAAATGAGCCAGGTCGAGCCTTAGGAGGATTTTATGGCTATATCAGTGATGGTGTTAATCCGGAAACCGGAGAATTGATGTACCGAGATCTAAATGGAGACGGAAAGATATCATCTTCAGATCGTACATACATTGGCGATCCAAATCCAAAATTTACATATGGGATGACTAATAGCTTTTCTTGGAAGAATTTTGATCTTAGTATTTTCTTACAAGGAACCTATGGAAATGATCTTTACAACGCTAGTCGTATGGAAATGGAAGGAATGTATGACGGGAAAAATCAAATTACTAAAGTATTGGATCGCTGGAAGATTCCTGGACAAATCACAGAAGTACCGAAAGCTGGATATGATATGAAAAATTCGAATTATTTCATTGAAGATGGAAGCTACTTACGATTGAAAAATATTTCATTGAGTTATGGTTTCGCTTCAGAAAAGTTAAAACGCAACGGTATTCAAAAAATACAGCCTTATTTTTCAGCCAGTAATTTGTTGACGTGGACCAAATATTCAGGCATGGATCCAGAAGTAAATCAATGGGGCGGAAGTGGAACTATTCAAGGGATTGATTGGGGAACTTATCCACACAGCCGCTCATTTGTTATAGGTGTTAACCTTGAATTTTAATGAAAATCATCATGAAAATAATATATAGATATCTGCTTATCTTGTTGGTGTTTAGTACATTGCTGTCGGCCTGTTCATTGGTCAGAGATCCACTAGATTCATATTCCGACATTACAGAAGGAGAAACCGTTACAGGTGAAAAAGTTGTATTTAAAGATAAAGCTGCAGTAGACAATTTTTTGGCATCTTTGTATAATCAAATGCGTGATCGTCAGGAACATTGGTATGTTGATTTACTGTTGATTGCAGAATCCCATGCTGATAATGCTTATGCTGGTACAACAGGAGCACAAGTTGTACCTTTTGAGAGTAATGCTATTGAAGGCTCTAACTCTGTAGTAGAAAGAGATTGGGATCGCTATCTTGAAGATATCGCACGTGCCAACCGTTTGATTATCCACGTGGATAGTGTAGCTGATCGATCAGTTAACGATGCTGAAATTAAATTGTATAAAGCACAAGCAAAGATATTTCGCGCATTGGCAATGTTTGATATGGTAAGAATTTTCGGATCTATCCCAGTTATTATAACCATAGCTGGAGACATTACCTCGGAAAATATTGTTGAAGTATATCCACAATACTTTCCAAAACAAAGTACGGAGGAAGAGGCTTATAAGCAGATTGAAAAAGATTTGCTGGAAGCTTTAGTTGATGCTCCGAATACAAGTTCCTCCAATAAAACAATATTTACTAAATCAGTAGCAAGAGCCATGCTTGCCAAAGTTTATGCCGAAAAACCATTACGTGATTACAATAAAGTTGTCCAGTATGTGGATGCTCTTGCTACCGATGGCTTTGATCTGAATGTTAATTATTCCGATATCTATGCCATGAATGCTGGTAATACAGATTTAGCACAGCGTAATACACGTGAATCAATCCTAGAAGCACAATTTCTTCCAGGAGCAGGTAACTGGGCAACATGGATGTTCGGCCGTGACCTTTCGAACTACGATAATAGCTTTACATGGGCCAAATGGGTAACTCCTTCGCGAGATTTAATTCAGACCTATCAAAATGAAGGTGATCAAATTCGAATGAATCAATCAATCGTTTATTATGTAGCCACATGGAGTAACTACTATCCGGCATCACACTATCCCTTTATGTTCAAGTTACGGTCAGGTATGAGTAGTATGGTAAAACTAAGATATGCCGATTTATTATTACTGAAAGCCGAAGCATTGATTATGCAAGCAAGTCCCAACTTAACTGCTGCTGCAGATATCATAGATCGTATAAGAGAAAGAGTAAAACTTCCGAAATTAGATAATTCCATACGTGTGGCTAAAGATCGTATGTTGGATGCATTATTGAAAGAGCGACGTTTAGAATTAGCTTTTGAAGGACAGCGTTGGTTTGATTTAGTCCGATTGGATAAAGTCGAATCTATTATGAATGCAGTTTACGCAAAAGATTCAGGGCGTAAATCGCAAGTTTACCCTTTTAATAAGAATTCATATCGCCTGCCGATCCCACAAGCAAAGATCGATCAGAATCCAAATTTAGTGCAAAATCTAGGGTACTAATTAATTGAAAATTTTATGAAACGCAAAAATAATAACACTATGATATATACACTCCTGTTGTCCTGTTTAATCACGGCAACTTCATGTAACCGAGATAGCTATAAACCTTCAGCTTCAGATAACATAAAAGAAAAAGGCGATGTAACGATTTATACAACAACCAATACACGCTCCCAAGATTTTACAAAAGGATTTATAGATTTCAGTACGAAATTTAATATGTCACCAAACACGATCACATTAGATCCTACCCAAAAGTTCCAAACGATGGACGGTTTTGGTGCCGCTATTACAGGATCTACTTGTTATAACTTAATGAAGATGAGTAAAGAAGATCGCACCAAGTTTTTAACAGAAACTTTTTCAGATGAAAAAGGTATGGGAATGAATTATATTAGAATTGCTATTGGATGTTCTGATTTCTCTTTAAGTGAGTACACCTGTTGGGATAAAGAAGGGAAAGAAAATTTTGCCTTGCAGTTCGAAGAGAAGCAATATATCCTACCTGTGCTAAAAGAAATACTGGCAATCAATCCATCAATCAAAATCATGGGTTCTCCATGGACACCGCCCAAATGGATGAAAGTAAATAATTTGACAGATTTGAAACCTTTCGATTCTTGGACGAGTGGTCAGTTGAACCCTAAGCATTACCAAGACTATGGATGGTATTTTGTGCAGTGGTTGCAGGCAATGAAAAAAGAAGGCATCACGGTATCTTCGATTACAGTTCAAAACGAACCTTTAAACCGTGGTAATTCGGCTTCGTTGTACATGACCTGGCAAGAACAACAGGCTTTTATTAAACAAGCATTAGGTCCGCAATTGAAAGCAGCTGCGTTAGAAACTAAAATCTATGCCTTCGATCATAATTACAACTATGATAATATTGCTGATCAAAATGACTATCCTGTGAAAATTTATAACGATGCCGGCGCTGCTTCTTATATAGCTGGAGCCGCATTTCACAATTATGGCGGTGACAAAGCTGAATTATTGGATATTCATAACCAACGTCCAGATAAAGAACTGGTCTTTACAGAAACATCTATCGGAGAGTGGAATGAAGGTCGAAATCTTGAAAAGAGATTAATGGAAGATATGCGTGAAGTAGCGTTAGGAACGGTCAATAATTGGAGCCGGGCAGTTATAGTTTGGAATCTGATGTTAGACACCGATAAAGGACCAAATCGTGAAGGAGGATGCCAGACCTGTTATGGTGCTGTTGATATCAGTAAATCTAATTTTAAGAATATCACACGCAATTCGCACTACTACATTGTAGGACACCTTTCGTCAGTCGTAAAATCTGGTGCAGTTCGTATTGGAGCGAAAGGATATACCGCAGAGGGGCTAGTGTACACTGCATTTCAAAATAAAGATGGGTCTTATGCAATTGTATTGCTGAATGATGCCGAAGAAAATAGAAAGATTACAATAAGTGATTCAAAAAATCATTTCAGCTATGAGGTGCCGGCTAAATCAGTAGTTTCTTATCGTTGGGCCAATTAAAATCTAAAAAATATGAAAAGACCTATTTTAAATTTCCTATTAGGAACTGTCGCAGTTGTGGCGCTGTATTCCTGTAAAAAGGATGAAAAATATGTGTATCAAATAGGTGAGCCCAAATTGGAAGTGAAATCAGATATTTCAGCAGCTCACTTTGGAGACAGTTTAGTATTTCAAGTACATGCTTCGGATCAAGAGATTGCTTTATCGACTGTAAAAGTACAGTTGTTTTTTACAGATGACCAAGTGTCGGAAACCACTATACGAACAAAGGAAAATGGAGACTATTCTGGAAAGATCTTTATACCCTTCTATAAGAATGTGCCAAATGGTAAGGCAACGTTAAAATTTATTCTACAAAATATTAGTCAGAAAATGACTGAACAGTCTTATGAAATTGATTTGACTAGACCAGATTTTCCTTATTTGAATTTAGTAACAGAGTCCAAATCCTATAAGATGGAGAAAATAGGGACTAATGAATATGCAGTTACAGAAAGTTTTCCATCTTCACTAAAGGGTTATATCCAGGCTCCAAAAGTAGGTGAGCAAGGAAATCCAATGAATTTTGGTTGGGTCAACAATACTGTTGAAATTGGATCTACGACCGAAATTCCTTTTACCAATTTAACTTCCGGTGTATATAGCATAAAGTTTAATACCCTGACTTATGAAGCATCGCCATTCATAAATATTTATTTGAATGGTAATTTATTAAGTCGCATGGATGATGATCATTTTAAAGGAGAGTTGGAGCTGAAAAATGGTGAACAGGTTACATTTGATGGTATTGACGATGTAAAAAACTGGTGGATTGATCCGGATTATTTCACACAAAAGTTAGATGGATCTATCAATTTTAACGGTATTAATGGAAAGTATCGTATAACGGTAGATTTTAAATTGAAGTATTTTCTTGTAGAAGCCATGGATGGAGCAAATCTGGCATCACTGAAAGCCGATGGTATAGGAGCTGTCTGGATTATTGGAGAAGGTATTGGTAAGCCGGGCATTGCAACTAACCAAGTCGGTTGGAGCCCAGAGAAGGCTTTGTGCATGATGCCGATCGGAAACAAAAAATATCAGATTACCTTGAAAGCCGGAGAGTCCATTCATGCAAGTAATATCAACTTCAAATTTTTCCATCAAAAGGATTGGGGGGGCGAGTTTGGAGCAACAAGTATCAGTACAGATAATGATATGATTTTTATTGGTGACGGCAATAATGGCAGGGATTCGGGTAATTTAGGCATAGTTTCTGGTAAATCTCTTGCTTTAGGAACTAGCTATATTTTGACGGTAGATTTGAGTCAGGGTAATAGCAAAGCTATTCTGACAGTCGTGAAAAAATAAACAAATTAAAGAAGTATATGTAAGCCTTTACTCATAATTGAGTAAAGGCTTTTTTATTGAATAGGTAAGTTAAAAATCACGATAGGGTAAAAAAAACCTATCATTTTGATAGTAGCCGATCATTTTGATATTGATATACAGTCTTTTGATTTTTTTATAATTCACTTAAACTGTTGTTTTATTGTATGTTCGGTCTGTTACGATTATTTGGCACAAATTTCGTGTATCAATAGCAAAAAGAGAAAGTGCTTTTAGTGAATAAGAAGTTTTTGGTTAGATAATGATTGCTTTGAAAGTGATTGTTGGAATCATATAACAAAACAGTGACAAAAATATGTAGAAACTGATCAATATTCTAAGGGTTTTGATCGTTTTTTATATGTTACAAGATGATTTTTTAAGAAATTTAATAAGAAGATATAAATAAAAAAGGAATGGATACAATTAATGAAAATATAGCTACAGATTATATAACTGCTCATTATAAAGAAATAAATAATGAAATACGTCAGTTGTCCAATCATAAAAATTTCGCAGGGATTCTTCAGGCAGTCGTAAATTTTTTAAAGTCACAACTAACAAATGGACAAATACAAAAAATAGGTGAACGTATAAAAGTTATGGGCTGGCTTCATAAACGTGGAAATGATTATGTGCGATTTATTATTGAAAACTTATTTGTGCGTTCTTTTGACAGTATGAAAAAAAGCTGTACACCGCCACAATGGGAGGATTTATATAGGAAATTTCCTCTGGATCTAAAAAAAGTTTATGCAGCACAAAAAGCAATGGCATACAGGTAAAATCTACTCTTTAATAATAGAGAAGAATAATCAGATGCTTTACGGGTTGCATTGACTAAATACTTTGGATTGATTTAAAGATATACTAAAAATTGGGAATGTAATAGAATGCATTCCCAATCTTATTTACTAAGTTGTTCTCATATTTACAGATGTAAATTCCGATTTCTATTTATTCAAGTTCATATTTTGTGATAAGAAGAACATTTTTATGCCGTGATATAGGACTTTAGGTCTTTCAATTGTTTGCGGTATGACCAACTAACAGCATATTCTGTCAGAATAAATAAAATTAATACAAAAACAAGACAAACGATAAATAAGTTTACTTGACCAGGGAATAATAATTCCATTTTATTTAGAGCTGGAATAATGCTTACCTTATTAAAATAACAATATAAAATGCCAAACCCCGATGCGATAAATGTAGTGATGTAATGAAAGCTTTTATAATTTGCTAGTTCTAATCGTAGCTCATGATAGAACCATCTTACATCTTGAATATTTTGAACATTGATGGTATTACATATTTTATAAAAAAAATAAAACCGGCTGAAGTAATAGCTGGTAAAAATAAACAAAATACTATAAAAGAAATAGTATATCAATGCTAGTTCTTTAGTAAATCCAAAATAAATCGGCAAAAAAGCAAGTAAGAACATAGCCAGAACTTGTGCCGAAAATTCCATTTTCATTTTTGATTTGATAGATTGAATGATGCTTAACGTTTCCATATTTTTGGTTTTAAATTGTTATTGTTTAATTATTATACAGTAAGTAAGAGAAAATTCTAAACGTTACACTTTTTTTTATTTCTTTTAAAACCTTGATATATAGGAGGCCCATTTTCGTCTTAAATTGTAAACTGCCATTGCTTTTATGAATTTATTAAGACAGTTCTATCGTATCATTATTCTTGTATCTTCTTGCTAATTCATACCTTTGTCCTTGAAAATGGAGAAAAGTAGATTTTTTATAGAAGTAGCTTATTTTGGGAAAAATTACCATGGCTGGCAGGTTCAAAATAATGCAATTTCTGTTCAAGAGCGATTGAATGATGCTTTAGCAATTCTATTGCGTGTGCCAACAGAAACGATTGGAGCAGGTAGAACTGATACCGGTGTTCATGCCAAACAATTATTTGTTCATTTTGATGCAGATTCCACTGGAATATTAGCAAATCCAGATCGTTTTCTACATGCTTTGAATGGTTTATTACCTTATGATATTGCAGTTAAATCTGTTTTACCTGTTCATCAAGATGCCCATGCCCGTTTTGATGCGGTGCGTCGCTCTTATGAATATCATCTTCATTTCGAAAAAGATCCTTTTATATATGCATACTCTTCATTTTTAAGAGATATTCCCGATGTAGAAAAGATGAATAAAGCGGCTGAATTTTTGTTAGGAAAACAAGATTTTAGTTGTTTTAGCAAATCTAATACACAAGTTTTTACCAATATCTGCACGGTATCGAGAGCCGAATGGATATGGGAAAGTGAAGCGAAACTTGTTTTTCACATTACAGCAGATCGATTCTTACGTAATATGGTACGAGCTGTTGTTGGGACCCTGTTAGAGATCGGAATAAAAGGTAAACCAATTTCATTTATGGAAGAAGTCATTGCTAGTCAAAATCGTTCAATGGCTGGTACATCTGTACCGGCTCAAGGTTTGTATTTGACTGAAGTGGCCTACCCTTACCCTGTAAAATAGAAAAAGTGAGTCAAGAGAAAATAGTAGGAAAAACATATGACGTCAATCTGTTACGTCGGATGGTTAAGTATATGAAACCTTACGGAAACATATTCTGGATCTCCGTGGTATTGACCATCTTATTAGCAGCGGTTGCACCAGCACTGCCTATATTAATCCAATATACTCTGGATAAATATATATTACAGTTTAATACATCGGGACTCAGTTTGATGTTTATTCTGATGATTGTATTGCTTATTGTACAAACATTGGTCCGCTACTATCATACCCTTATGACCAATACGCTTGGACAATCGGTAATTCGTGACATTCGTATTGAAGTTTTTAATCATATCACCAAGCTTAGATTAAAATATTTCGATCAGACGCCATTAGGAAAGTTGATAACACGAACCATCTCAGATCTGGAAACCATCTCCAATATTTTTTCTGAAGGGTTGATCCAAATTATTGGTGATCTATTGCAGCTCGTAGTCATACTCGGGGTCATGTTTTATACCGACTGGAAATTGACCTTGATTGTTCTCGTGCCGATGCCACTGATGATAGCTGCCACTTATATATTTAAAGAGGCTATGAAATCTGCTTTTCAGGATGTTCGGAAGTGGGTTTCCAATTTAAATACCTTTCTACAGGAGCATATCTCTGGAATGGGCATTATCAAGTACTTTGCTCGCGAAGAACAGGAGATGAATAAATTTAAAGATATCAATGGTCACCATCGGAATGCTCATATTCGTGCCAACTGGTACTTTTCAATATTTTTTCCAGTTTTGGAGATTATCATGGCTATTTCTTTGGGTTTATTGGTGTGGTTTGGAGCCAAGCAGATTTTAGGTGATGTCATCTCAGCAGGGGTAGTGGTCGCTTTTATCATGTATATCAATATGATCTTTCGCCCTATTCGCGAGCTAATCGATAAATTCAATACCCTACAGATGGGTATGGTGAGTGCAGAGCGTATTTTTGAAGTCTTAGATACCGACGAACATACGCCTAATGATGGAAATTTAACACCAAATCATATCCGTGGGGAAATCGAATTTAAAAATGTATGGTTCGCTTATAACGATGAAAATTGGGTTTTACGTGATGTTAGTTTTAAAGTAGCACCTGGAGAAACTTTGGCATTAGTTGGAGCTACAGGGGCAGGAAAATCATCTACTATCAATATTCTGAGCCGGTTCTATGAAATTAATAAAGGTCAGATTTTGCTTGATGGTATTGATATTAGGGAGTATGAATTGAATTTTCTACGGAAAACAATTGCAACAGTACTTCAAGATGTTTTCTTATTTTCAGATTCTATCTTACATAATATAGATTTGCACGACGAACATATTATACGCGAATCCATCATTTCTGCAGCGAAACAAGTCGGGGCACATGATTTTATTATGAGATTACCAGGTGGGTACGACTATCAAGTGCAGGAAAGAGGGGCTACACTATCGTCAGGACAAGCACAACTGATTTCTTTTATTAGAGCTTTAGTACATGATCCACGAATTTTGGTATTGGATGAAGCAACTTCATCTGTCGATACGGAAACAGAAGAACTTATTCAACATGCGATTGATAATTTGATGGTGGGAAGAACAGCAATTGTGATTGCGCATCGATTATCGACAATTCAAAAAGCAAATAAGATCATCGTCTTAGAAAAAGGTGAGATCATGGAAGTGGGTACACACCATGAATTACTAAATATCGATGGCTATTATAAAAAATTGTATGATTTGCAATTCCATTCTGCAGGAATTTAAAAAAGTAAGACCAAAGTCAGGGAAGCTTTCCTGACTTTGGTCTTATTGTGTAATAGATGCTTTGCGTCCTCGTGTAAAAATCACCAAAAGAAGACACTTATTGTACAGACATTATATAACTGTTTTTTTCGATTGTCTCTTCCGCACTGATATGTATATTAGCACTTATTTCAGAACCACTTCCAATTAAAACATTACTTCCAATACTGCTATTAGAGCCAATTGTAACAAAATCTTCAACAATAGTATTGCTGGCAATCACTGCATTGCTACCAATAACACAATGGTTACCAATTTGAACATCAGGAGCAATGGATGCTCCAGGTAAAATAAGAGTACCTTTACCGATATCCGCTCTTTTAGAGACATGCGCTTTAGGATGTATCAGTGAACAGTATTTCCAAAAACAGTTTTCGGAAACAATTCTTTGTCGTAATCCCGAATCGAGAACAGCTACAAATACCATGTCTTCTTCCTGATTTATTTCTTGGTGAAGTTCAACCGGATAATCAAAGACATCAGTAATAAGTAATGATTTATCAATAAGACCTGCAATATCCAATTTAAGCTCTTCTGCAGTTTCGACAGCAACTTTAGCGTGTGCTGTAGCGCCATAAATATATAACATCTCGCAAAAGTAAAAAAATACCAAATCAAAAGCTGGAATTAATTGTTATTGTTATGTAATGTGTTATTTTTAAATTAGCAGTTCGCGAATATAATAAGACAAGTGACCGTTAAGTCTAGTATAATCACATTGCAACACATTTGATTGTAACCCAAACAAAGACAATTTTCAATCTTATCTCCAGCTACGAAAGGCTGTTTGTATCGGAAATATATTGTGTTTGCAATCAAATTTATCTAAGTTTGTCATCAATCAATTTATATAAAAAATGATTCAACGTATTCAAACCATTTATTTGCTGGTAGCCGGACTTGTTTTGTTTGGCTTATTTCTGTTTCCATATGTTCATTATAATGATCTTGTAGGCCTTGGAAAAGATGTAAAAGTAACAGGTATTTATGGAACGTCGGCTGGTTTGCCAACACATGAAACTGGTTTTTATTATATCTTACAGATCATTGCAACGGTAATAGTGGGCCTGTTACCCCTATATACCATCTTCAAATTTAAGAATCGCAAAACTCAGATAAAATTGATTCTTCTGAATATTGTATTGATCATTTTATTAGGCATATGGTTATATGCAAGTGCAAGTGGTCATTTAGTAACGGTAAACCAGTTTTTAGGAGCAGGGACAATTGGTGTTGGCTTCTTTTTATTGCCGATATCCATTATTTTTCTATCCTTAGCATTAGGAGCAATTCGTAAAGATGAAAAATTGATCAAGTCTGCAGATCGATTACGTTAATAAGAAAAACAAGATTTAATATAGAAAGCTATGTATTCAGTACATAGCTTTTTTTAATATTTAAAAATGAAACCAGCATCTGCATATCCTTCACAAATAGTAGTGAATATGCTCATGTTAGTTTGATTACAGTTAAAAACAGATTGTATTCAATGAAAATAATAATAAAAAACTTCGTTATCATATGCATGTTTCTGTTATTCGGACAATTTGTGTATGCACAGTCCGATAAGATAGAAAAGGAGCCATTAGTAGTAGATGAGATTCAAATTGACGTTAAAAGTGTCCAAATTGACGCTAAATTAAAGACTGCAACCGTTGAACTTTTTCTTACCTCTTACAACAGAAATGAACGCGAACTTAAATTAAACACTTATGGTACGCAATTGGTTGATGTAAAGGGGAGAAAATATCTATTCGGAACGTTAAGTCTAGGGAAAATTCTGGTAAAATTAGAGGACAAGCAAAACTACATTAACTATTTAATGAAAATGGATGAACCTGTATTGTTGACCCTAAAAGTTGCAAACTGGGGAAAAGAAAAACCAAAAGAATTGATCCTTGTCTTTGAAGACAGTGAAGAAGAAGGTCACTATATAGAAACGGCTGTTCAATTATAATTGAACAGCCGTTTCTATATAAATTTAATAACTTATCTGCTGTATCGAATTTGTTGGCGATCCATCATACCCATTTGATCTTTCATCATTTTGATTTGATCGGCCAATAATTTACTCTTATCTGCTTTTTTAGCTTCCTGTAAATATTTTTCTGCCTCACGCTTATTACGTTTTGCCATTGCGATACCTGCTAAACTAAGTTTTGCTAGTGCAATATTGTGATCCATATGAAGACCTAATGTCAATGCCTTTTTGAAATATTTCTCAGCTTGCATAGGAGCACGTTGCGATTCGATCAGGCCAATTAACATATTGTAATAGCCATATTGAGCCGGAATTAACTGCTTTTCATAGTTTGTGATTTTATTTAACCATTTTTCAGCTTTTGGCATATCTTGCTTGCGAAGAAACCATTGCGCCAATAACATATATTCATGGAAGAAAACTGTTACAAATCCGATTATTGTTAAGAATATTCCTAAAATACCCCATCCCCATTGGCCAATCCAAAATAAAGCAACTGTTCCGATTAATAGCACACTGCTAATAATAATTCTTACAAGATTTGACATAAGTCTATATTTAATGTAAATGTATATCGAGTTTAATTTTGCAAATATCCGTTAAATTGTGCGCTAAAGCAACTTGTTTTAGTTGTTATTTTGTAAAATTGTATATTTAGAATATGGGAAAACGTTTTGATAAATCTTGGGAACCGATTTTAGGCCCACTTTTAGGTCAGTCTTATATGGTTGATCTATCTTTTTTTGTGCAACAAGCAAGAGATAATGGACAAGTATTTCCTCCGCAAGATCTAGTATTCAATGCATTTCGATTAACCACTTTTGATTCGCTTAAAGTAGTGATTTTGGGACAAGATCCCTATCACAACGATGGTCAAGCTCACGGTCTGGCATTTTCGGTTCCAGAGGGCATTGCATTACCGCCATCCTTAAAGAATATTTTTAAAGAATTGGAAACAGATATTTTAGACTTTAAAATTCCGAAATCAGGAGATTTATCGTATTGGGCCAAGCAGGGAGTTTTATTATTGAATGCTACACTTACAGTCAATGCACATCAAGCAGGGTCACATCAGAAAAAAGGTTGGGAAAAGTTCACAGATCAGGTTATTCAGGCAATTTCAGAAAATAAAGAAGCTGTAGTCTTTTTATTGTGGGGTGCATATGCACAGAAAAAGGCGAGCCTAATAAACGCTCAGAAACATTTGGTTTTGACAGCAGTACATCCATCACCTTTATCTGTTTATCGTGGGTTTTTCGGATGCAGGCATTTTTCTCAGACAAATGTCTTCTTACAGCAACATGGAGAAAAACCGATTGACTGGAAATTGATCTAGTTATCCATCTCAAGCAGTCATAACTTCCGCGAGTAACGATTGCAGTTCTTGAGTAGAAATATGATGGAGATGATTTATTTTGATTTTTCGTTGCTTATAAAGCACATGTGTCATTTGAAGATGGCTGTCATAAGTTATTTTTAGATCTTGCAAACACGTTATTCTTTCTTCAATCTCACCGATAATCGCATATTCAAAAGTGCCTATTATGGTAAACCGCTGTATCAGCAACTGATTGTTTCTAAGCAACGATAGATCAAACCAGGCTCCTTCACCAACGCCACCGAGATATTGAGAACTCTCAGGGATATGAAGCGGTTTATGTTTAGATAACATGCTTCCGATACTGATGTCTTCAGGGAGTAAAGCAGCCTGTTTGCTGTATACGTTTTCACTTAGCTTTTTAATTAAGAATAAGAGTGATTGAACGCGAGACATTCTGAAATTCTGCAATCCATATTCTGGAGAATAACGATAAATCATTTTGTTCTCAGCAGAATTCACAATATTGCTGATCGGACTAGCTTTAATAGTTTCCGGAAAATTAATCGGATGGGACCAGCAAAATTGGCGTGAAGAAGCAAACAGTAGCCGTGTAATGAAACGAGAGCAGTTATTGTTTCCTTTTGCCACTGCTCCGTATGGATAGGAACCTTTCTGTACCCATTTATCTGCAAATGCTTTTGCATGGTCAAAGTTAAGTCCTTTGACGATAGAGAAGAAAAGTTCACCACTTCCCTGCATAGCAGGTTTCATATTTTCAAAATGAGCAACGATAGCCCCTAAGTTTGAAATCTCCCCATTTTTGAACGTCGCTTTGATACTGATTGATAAAAGAGGGTCTGACTCTTTTGATCTTGTTCGTCCATAACCTCGTGGAGAGATATATCTGCCAAAATCATAATAAAACAAATCGCCTGTTTTTGAGGAAATGATAACAACACCAGTATGTCCAACCTTAAAATTTAAATTCTTAACGATCCCTATTTTTTTGAAAAACATCATCCATTTTTCATCACCTCTTATTGTGGCATCTGGCCAAGAAAGAATAAGTGCAAAATCAGGATATGGTGTAATACTATCTGTCATAACTATATTGTAAAGATAATAAATATAATTTATTGCCTTCTCTAATGCTACCACATGCGAAAAATAGTAATTATGAATAACTATTTTTTCACACTTTTATTTATGATAAATTCATTATCAACACGTAACCTTAATCTACTTTTATCAGTCAAGTATATTAGAAAGAATATGTTATGTCAATTATAGTAGTTGTCAAGTAATGAATGGAAAGCAAAATAACTGGTGCTAAAATCGAGCCGATTTTTAAGTGGGACAGCAGATTTTTCGCTAAAGTGAAAATCCCTAAGGCAGATCATAAAGGAAGTAATCCAAAATAGGGATGTATATATACGATGAAGAACATTGCCCATCAGCAGGAAGCAAAATGGACAATGTATTTATTCATTAATATTCCAAAGGAATAATAGGTTCTTTTTTACTTGTGGACATTATCATCATGGTCTGGAAAGTTTTTACAAACGGAATCTTAGCTATTTTTTCCATAATTACAGCTTCATATGCTTTAATATCCTTAACATATACTTTAAGCATGAAATCACAGCTTCCTGTTACGTGATGACATTCAGTTACTTCGGGAATCATTTTAACTGCTGCTACAAATTCTGGGATAGCATTGTGTGTATGAAAATCCAACGATATTTGTATGAAAGATTTAATTCCTAATCCTAATTTTTCTTCATCAACAAATGCGTGGTAGCTCTTTATAAATCCCGAATTTTCAAGTTTTCGTACTCGTTCCAATGTTGGAGCGGGCGAAAGTCCGATGCTTGAAGCTAGTTGCAGGTTGGTGATACGTCCGTTCTCCTGTAATAATTTTAGGATTTTTAAATCTGTTTTATCTGGCAAAAATGGCATATTCAACTATTTTTATTGGTGATATTCTGTAAATATACACAATTGTTCCAAATTTAATTTGGTGTTGTAGTGTGTTTTTGATTTTTAATTTTTTGTATAATCAAAAACAATATTTTCGACAATATGATATAGATTTTTATTATGGTAAATCATTTGTTTGTAAAAAAAGAGCTACCTGTTAAGCTTAGAGTGCGTAAAAAGTGACATTCGTCACTTTTTTTATCAAAATGGGCGCTTAAACTACTAAAAGTAACGTTTTATTGGCATGTAAATCGTAACTTTGTCGTTCAGAAGATTGTGGGTTTTACCTGAATGCAATTTTTTAAACCGTGAGAGCGAACTATGAGTACTAAAGACGACGATTTACTAAAAGAGCTGGAGCTCGAAGAATATAAATACGGGTTCACAACAGACATCGAAATGGAATTTGCGCCGATCGGTCTTACAGAAGACACCGTGCGTTTTATTTCAGCTAAGAAAAACGAGCCTGAATGGTTATTGGAATGGAGATTAAAAGCATTCCGTCATTTTCAAACCTTAAAAATGCCGAAATGGCAAAATTTCGAAACACCAGAGGTTGATTTTCAAGGCATTTCCTATTATGCGGCGCCAAAGGCAAAACCGCAATTAAACAGTTTAGATGAAGTAGACCCTGAGTTATTGTCTACATTCGCTAAGCTTGGAATTCCTTTGGACGAACAGAAAATTTTGGCAGGTGTAGTTGCCGTAGATGCTGTATTTGATTCAGTATCTGTGAAAACAACTTTCCGTGAAAAATTAAAAGAACAAGGTGTTATCTTTTGTTCTTTTGGAGAAGCTGTTCAAGAGCACCCTGAATTGGTTAAAAAATATTTAGGATCAGTTGTTCCTCAAACAGATAATATTTACGCCGCATTAAATTCAGCAGTATTCTCTGATGGATCTTTCGTGTATATTCCGAAAGGCGTTCGTTGCCCAATGGAATTGTCTACTTATTTCCGTATCAATGCACAAAATACAGGTCAATTTGAACGTACATTAATTGTTGCTGAAGAAGGTGCGTATGTCTCCTATTTAGAAGGTTGTACAGCTCCTATGCGCGATGAAAATCAATTGCACGCAGCAGTAGTCGAATTAATTGCAGAAAAAGACGCTGAAATAAAATATTCTACCGTTCAAAACTGGTATCCTGGTGATAAAGACGGTAAAGGTGGTATCTTCAACTTCGTTACAAAACGTGGTATTTGTAAAGGTGATAATAGCAAAATTTCCTGGACACAAGTAGAAACTGGGTCAGCAATTACATGGAAATATCCCGGTGTCATCTTAAAAGGCGATAATTCAGTTGGTGAATTTTATTCGGTAGCAATGACACGTAATATGCAAGTCGCAGATACAGGTACCAAGATGATTCATATCGGAAAAAACACCAAATCAAAGATTATTTCTAAAGGTATTTCTGCAGGAAAAAGCCACAACAGTTACAGAGGTTTGGTGAAAATCGGACCAAATGCAGATAACGCAAGAAACTTTACACAATGTGACTCCTTACTAATCGGAGACCGTTGTGGTGCACATACGTTCCCTTATATTGAAAATCGTAATAATACAGCAACTTTAGAACATGAGGCTACCACTTCGAAAATAGGAGAAGATCAAGTCTTTTACCTAAATCAACGTGGTATCGATTCGGAGAAGGCAGTGGGCTTAATTGTCAATGGTTACGCAAAGGAAGTATTAAACCAGTTACCGATGGAATTTGCTGTTGAAGCACAGAAGTTGTTGGCGATTTCGTTAGAAGGTTCAGTAGGATAGATAAAAAAAATAGTTGCAACCAGAGTACTTGTTGAAAGTACCATGCGCAATACACAATACTAATAAAGAAATGTTAAGTATAAAAAATTTACACGCGTCTGTAGACGGCAAACAAATTTTAAAAGGTTTAAATCTTGAAGTAAAAGCAGGTGAGATTCATGCAATCATGGGTCCCAATGGTGCTGGTAAAAGTACTTTAGGAAATGTTTTAGCTGGTCGTGATGCGTACGAAGTGACAGAAGGTGAAGCTTTATTGGACAACGTTGATCTATTGGATTTATCTCCAGAAGATCGTGCTCGTGAAGGGCTGTTCTTAGCTTTCCAATATCCAATTGAAATACCAGGAGTATCGAACATTAACTTCTTGAAAACAGCAGTTAACGATATTCGTGCATATAAAGGTCTGCCTCCAATGGAAGCAAAAGAATTCTTAAAAACAGTGAAAGAAAAGCAACAGTTGGTAGAATTCTCTGCGAACTTGGCTAACCGTTCATTGAATGAAGGATTCTCAGGTGGTGAGAAAAAAAGAAATGAGATCTTCCAGCTGGCCATGTTAAATCCTAAATTATCTATTTTGGATGAAACAGATTCAGGTTTGGATATCGATGCTTTACGTATCGTAGCAAATGGTGTTAATCAATTGCGTTCTAAAGATAATGCTTTTGTAGTTATCACGCATTACCAACGTCTTTTAGATTATATCGTGCCAGATGTTGTTCACGTATTATACAACGGACGTATTGTAAAATCTGGTCCTAAAGAATTAGCTTTAGAATTAGAAGAAAAAGGTTACGATTGGTTAAAAGAATTAGACGCACAAAACGCATAATTACACAAATCTTGGGAAAGAATAGAGGTGTTAATTAGCGATTTGATTAAAATATAAAATGAATACATTAGTTTCAGAATCATTACTTCAACAAGTGTTGAGCAATTTTCAAGAGCAAGTAGCAGAGCCTGCTTTTTTGTCGGCAATACGTCAGCAAGCTTTTGATCGCTTCTCAGCAGTTGGCTTTCCAACGGTGAAAGACGAAGAATGGAAATATACCAATATTCATAAGCTTATCGATCAATCATATGTATTGAACTCGGATGTGGATATTGAAGGATTAGATTTTAGTGCCGGTGAAATTCCAAATCTGGATGCGCACCGCATCGTGTTGGTTAATGGTCAATATATGCTGTCATTCTCCTCTTTAGAAGAAGAAAAAGGCCTCATCGTGAAAACGATGGAGGATGCTGTAGAAGAACCTGCTTTTCAAGCACATTTTGCACAACATGCAGACAAAACTAGTAATCCTTTCGTAGCATTAAATACAGCTGGTTATACCAATGGTGTTTTTATTGCACTTGCAAAAAATACCATATTAGCTAAGCCGATCCATATTATCCATGTTGCGACAGGTACAGAAGATTTCTTTTCACAGACACGTAATTTAATCGTGCTGGAAGCAAATGCTGAAGCAGAGATTATCGAGTCTTATATGACTGTTGCTGGTGCTGCTAAAAACATTCAAAATAAAGTATCAGAGATCATTGTCAAAGAAAACGCTAAAATGCAACATTATTATTTGCAAGTAGCGGAATCTGCGAGTAATTATTTCAATCATACTGAAGTATATCAAGAGAAATATAGCTTATACAATAACTATAACTGTAATTTTCCTGGAGCAGCTTTTATAAGAAATAATATCAACGTACGTCTTGACGCTGAAAATGTAGAAAGCCACTTATACGGTATCAACTTGACAGATGATAAACAGTTGGTTGATAACCACACAGAAGTGGATCATATGAAACCACATTGTGAATCTTACGAATGGTATAAAAATATTACCCAGGGAGAATCTGCAGCTGTTTTTAATGGTAAGATTTTCGTACGTGAGGATGCTCAAAAAACAAATGCATTTCAACAAAATAATAACTTGTTGATTTCAGATAAATCTGCAGTATATACCAAGCCGCAACTTGAAATTTTTGCTGATGATGTGAAATGTTCACATGGATGTACGATTGGACAATTTGATAACGATGCCTTATTCTATCTAAGAGCTAGAGGTATTGGTGAAGAAGCCGCTCGTATCTTATTAGTACATGCATTTGCATTTGATGTAACAACTCGTTTCTCGAATGAGGTTGTTCGTCAATATGTCGAAGAATTAGTTGAAGAGAGTTTATCCAGTTAATAGATAATACGATCTATTGTAATACAATAAAAGCGTTTGAGCCCTAATTCAAACGCTTTTATTTCTAAATAATTTCAAGATCTGGATTTATTTCTAATAAGTCTCGAATAAATGAATCCGTTGAACGTGGATTTATAAAAACATCATCATATTTATTAAAATATATAACTAAACCCTTTTGGTAAGAATTTAAAATGGGGTAAATTCCTCTGATTTGGTTTCGCTCAATTTTTCTAATGTCATCAATAGAGATGGCTTTTTTTCTAGAAAATTACTGAGTAGTAGAGAACGATCTGCAATCTGGTACTTCGGAAATATAAAAATAATGTACCAGATTAATCTGAGAAATAGAGTTGAAATTAGTGCAATTAGAAAAAATCCCTTATTGATATTTTCATAGTAATTGAAAGTAAGTAAGGTGATGATGCTAAGTCATCAACTGTAGGCTCCTTTACCAATTTTCGCGCTGTAACTCTTCATAATTACGTATTTTCTGGTTCAGTTACTTGTTAATATAGTAAATTTTTCATTTTAATACAAGTAGGTGTTTTTTCTAAATGCTACATATATAATTTTTAAGCTTGGTAAGCAATAATTTCTTTTTGTTGATGAATAAATATATAACTTCATTTTATTTTAAACATAACCGCTTTATAATCTTGGGGTTATCGCTATTTGTGGTAGTTTCGATCTACGTCTTGATGTTTCGTGTCATTGACCATAGGTTACACACTTTAAACAAGAGGATTTTAAAAGAGATGTCATTTGAGAAATCACAATTAGTTCAAAAAGAATTCGATGATTTTGATCGTGTTTTCCATTTGATTGGGCTTGCCGCTGATGAAGGACAGCAAAAATTTATGAATAAACTGATTGATCAAGACAGTGTGCGACAGTTTCTCATTGCCTACACGTATTGGAGATCTGATGGTCTTAATTTTTCAAAAAGTCTGGAATGGTATGTCGATCCGAAGGCCGTAGATCCCGTGATTAAGAGTACAGCATTACCAGAAGATTTCAGAAAAACAAAATTTATTAAAAGTGAAAAAGGGATGTATTTACATGTTTATGTCCCAACCGATGAGGGAGTTCTTCAGCTGACACTAGATCTGCATAAGCTGAACGCTTATTTTTGGGCTGGAAATCCAGGAACCCGGGCATATTTTGAAGTATATGATGCCAATGGAATATGTTTGATTTATCCTGATGAAAAACAAATAGGAAAAAAAAGAATAAAGAGCTGGAAGCAATATCCAGTAAAAAATAATCTGGTCATGTCAGACTATATTCTGATGGAAGTTCTGTTGGATGAATATAAATTCAAAGGAACATTTGAAAATAATCGATTATTTGTGAATGTGCTATTGATGCTGACAGAAGATGATGTACGTGATATTAGTAACAAGACATTCCTTCTAGGTGCTACAGGTATTGCTACCATGTTATTTTTTATGTTTTTGCTAGACATTCAAAATAGAAAGGCGAAGCGATTGCGGCTAAAAAATCTGGAATATCAAAAAGAAGATGCGTTGCTTCGCTTTGAAAATTTGAAACGGAAAGTAGATCCACATTTTCTGTTTAATGCTTTGGGATCCCTACAGCAATTAATTGGCAAAGACCCGGCTCAAGCAAAAGTTTTTGTTGGGAAGATGGCAAAAGTATACCGGAAGTTTTTAAGTGATGATGAGTCAGGTCTAGCAACGATAAGAGAAGAATTGGCACTTGCAGAGGAATATTCACTCCTGAAATTCACGCCTTCACTCGGATTCGCTTTTTGGAACCATAATATATTGGCATCTTCACCACCCTATATCTATGAGTCCTATTTTAATTTAAACAAATGAATAATCTGCCTTTCAAAAGAAATTCAGCATTAGCAAGCTTTGGTTTCTTTTCTATTTTCATTCTCAATTCTTGTCAGCTGCTCAGTCCTCTAGGCTTAGGTAAAAAGAAAGATGTTGTCGCTGATTCCACAAAAAAGGATTCTGCTTTAGTTTACGACAAGTTTCTAAAAAATGCCAAAATTGATAGCGGAATTTTTAATGTGATTAATAAAGAGAAAGATTTCTTTTTCGAAATACCGGTTGAGAAACTGGACAAAGACTTTTTGTTGATCAATAAAATCTCTTCTGTGCCTTTAGCTTTGAATGAAGCTGGCTTAAATAAAGGCATGAATTATGAAAATAAAGTAATACGTTTCTCCCTAAAAAAAGCGCGTAAAGAGATTTGGGCAAGTGAAATTAAACCTCAGGTAGAAGTACCTAAAGAAGATGCGATAGCACGCTCAGTCGCCGATAATTTTACAGCATCGTTTATTGAATCATTCAAAATTGAAGGCTATAATAAAGATTCATCATCAGTAATTATCAAGATAAATAAAGTATTTGATGGAACTGAGAAAAGTTTCAACGATGTATTTACCAATATTGGATTAGGTACTGCTCCTAAAACAGCATTATCATTGATCGATCAGATGAAATCATTTGATAACAACATTGTGATTCGCTCCATATTATCTACACGTGTCACCGAAGGAAATGAATCCATTCCAATCAGTTTAACCATCACTAGTAATATATTAGAATTGCCTAAAGAGGCAATGAAGCCACGTTTCTCAGATCCTAGGGTAGGTTATTTTACTACTCCTCGCTGGTATTTTTCAGATAAGCAGCAAGAAATGGAGAAAAGAGAACTGGTAACACGCTGGCGTTTAGAGCCACGCGAAGAAGATGTGGAACGTTATTTAGCGGGCGAACTGGTTGTTCCAAAGAAACCAATAGTTTTCTACATTGATCCAGCTACTCCACAGCAATGGCGTAAACAAATTATTGAAGGAGTACACGATTGGCAAAAAGCCTTTGAAGAGGCCGGCTTTAAAGATGCCATCATTGCAAAAGAAGTTCCAAAAGGAATGGACTTTGATATCGATGATGCAAATACATCAGCCATCACTTATGCAGCTTCTCCACAAGCCAATGCGATGGGACCATCAGTTGTAGATCCACGTACCGGTGAAATTTTAGAAGCAGATGTAATCTGGTGGCATAATGTAATGACTGCCCTAAATACATGGATGCGTGTACAGACAGGTACGATCGATCCATCTGTTCGCGGTAACATATTCTCTGATGAGAAAATGGCACATGCCATCCGCTTTGTATCATCACACGAGATCGGTCATACATTAGGATTGAAGCATAATATGGGATCGTCTTTTAGTTTCCCTGTAGATTCATTGCGTTCAGCTTCCTTTACACAAAAGATGGGGGGTACAGCAACATCTATCATGGATTATGCCCGTTTTAATTATGTGGCTCAACCAGAAGATCAGGTACAGGCTATTACACCAGTGATTGGTCTATATGATAAATATGCAATTGCCTGGGCTTACCGATGGTACCCGAACAAGACAGCATGGGAAGAACTTCCATTGCTAAAAAAAGAGATTGAGTCGAAGCAGAACAATCCTTACTATTGGTACGGAGAGCAACAGGACCCTAAAAATACAGTTGATCCAAGATCGCAGTCAGAAGATTTAGGAGACAATGCCATGCTTGCTGGTACATATGGTTTGAAAAATTTGAAACGTATCATGCCTCAGATCATTAACTGGACAACTACTTCAGGTCAGGATTACTATAAAGCAGGTAAATTATATATGGCTGTTATTGGTCAATGGTATGCTTATGCAGATCATGTTTCCAATAATATCGGCGGTATCTATCTCAATAACCCTGTTTTAGGTGACGGTAAAGATGCATATGCACCAGTGCCGCGCCAGAAACAAGTAGAAGCATTAGCTTACTTAAAAGAAAACGTTTTTACTTTGCCAGAATGGTTGTTCCGAAAAGAATTGATGACAAAAACATTTCCATTAAAAGATAGTCCAGTAGGTTCTTTCGAATATGCTCCGTATACATTAAAACGAGAATTTCAATACAGCTTATTATATAATTTACTTCAAGATCAGCGCTTATTGCGCATGACCGAGATGGAACTACTTTTCGGACGTACTCAAGCATGGAGCGTAGAAGAATTTCTGAAAACATTACGTCAGGAGATCTTTGCAAAAACTTTAAAAAAGCAAAATTTAGATATTGATACCCGTATGTTGCAACAGAACTATATCGATATATTATTGGTAACCAATAATAAAAGTATGGATAAGTTGAATACGAAAAAATTGTCTTTTGTAGATCAATTTATGAAAGCGGCTAAACCAACGTTCTGTCCGGTACATGCAACAGCACATACTAATTCTGATGAACATGATTTACGCAATGTCCATGTTTCAGGTATGAGCAGAACATCTGAAATGCTCACCGTGAAACGAGCGGAATTAATCCAGATTCAAAAGTTATTAAAAACAGCGCAGTCTTCAGGAGATTTCACCACTCAGGCACATTATCAGGACCTGTTAATGCGGATCAATAGTTCGTTAAATGTGAATAATTAACAAAAATCTATATATAAAAACAAATGAACAAATTCTTACTCTTTGTCGTCTTTTCTTGCGTGCAACTTACTTCGTTTGCACAGGAAACGATAACCCTAAAGGGAAAAGTGTTGGATAGCAAAACGCAAACACCGATATTAGGTGCTACCGTTTTTATTGAAAGCACAGCAGTGGGGGAATCTACGGGCGTAGTTGGTCAAATACAACAATCTGCATTGGGAGCAGTGACTGACAACGCGGGTAATTTTACGCTAACTGTACCGACGGACGTTAAATATTTTACGGTTTCTTTTGTGGGATACCAAAATAAGCAAGTCCAGGTAGCAAAGGTATACAACACGATCTTTTTGGAAGCTACAGATAAGGCTTTGGAAGAAGTGATCGTAACAGGGTATACCAATATCAGTAAGGTCAAAAACACGACCGCTTATAATAAGTTAAAATTAGACGATATCAAACAAACAGGTGTGTCTAGTGTTGACCAATTATTGGAAGGACAGGTAGCGGGTTTACAGTTAAGTAACCTGAACGGGGGGCCGAACAGTGCTCCAAAGATTCGTATCCGTGGTACTGTATCTTTAAACGGAACGCAGGATCCTTTATGGGTTATTGATGGTTTACCAATTGAAGGAACAGCATTGCCAAATACTTTTGATAAAGATAATTTAAACAACCTGTCTAATTTACCAATTGCAGGTATCAATCCAGATGATATTGCGGATATTACCGTATTGAAAGATGCCGCGGCAACTTCAATTTATGGTGCTAGAGCAGCGAATGGTGTCATCGTCATTACAACCAAAAAAGGTAAAAAAGGACCAACGCAGGTTTCCGTATCCGCAAACAGTTTCGTTACACAGAAACCTGATTTTACGAAACTCAACTTGATGAATGCATCGGAAAAGGTTGATTTTGAATTAGGAATGGCCAATCGTTCAGATTTGACTTATCGAGCAGACCGTGGTGCTATTTCACGTTTATTGAGTGCGAATAATGAATTGGATACCTATCGTCAGTTTGGACTGACAGGTCTCTCTAAATCAACGCAAGATGCGATCAGTCAATTGCGTAACCAAAATCACAACTGGGGCGACGAGTTGTATCGTACAGCATTAAATCAGCAATATACAGCAGCAATATCTGGAGGATCCGATGGACACGATTTTTACTTATCAGGTGGATTTTACGATGAAAAAGCAACAACGAAAGGTGTTGATATGCGCCGTTATTCATTGACTTTAAATAACAACTTTAAAATCAGCAATAAATTGAAAGCAGGGATCAATTTATTGGGATCATCTACAGATCGTAATAACTTCATTCAAGATCGTGATGCTTTTACGAATCCCAACACCTACGCGCGTACCGTAAATCCGTATTTAATGCCTAGAGATGCACAAGGAAACTATGTGTATGATCCAGATATCGAAGGCTACGCAAAAGATACATATGTTCCGTTTAATGCGCTTGAGGAACGTGCAAATACAAGCTATAATTTAAATAACAAAAGTTTAAAAGCGATAGCAAATGTTACCTATCAGGTACTCCCTTCTTTATCACTTCGTACCGAATTAGGTTTACAGTTTGAGGAATCTGGTACAGAGCGTTTTGCTGACAAGGAAAGTTATAATACTAGAAAATTTAGAGAACAAACACGTTATTACGATAGTGTCTCCAAAAAATATAAATATTTCCTTCCTGATGGCGGAACTGTCCAAAATGATAAGAATAGTATTTTTCAATACAACTGGAAATCTTTTGCACAGTTTACCCGTAACTTTAATGATCACCATGACATAGAGGTCATGGCAGGTACAGAATTGAGGAGATCAAAAAATACAGGCATAATGACACGTGGTTTTGGTTTTAATCCAAAAACCCTAACGAATGAAAACATTATTTTCCCTAATAATACTTATTTTAATGATAATAGATTTAGGCAATATTCAAAAGCAATAGGAGAGAATTCTTATGCTTCTTTTTATGCCAATGCCTCTTACAGTTACGATCGTAAATACAATGTGCATGGTAGTATCCGTTACGACGGTTCAAATATGTTTGGTGTGGATCCGAAATACCGCTTTTTACCGATCTGGTCTCTATCTGGTTCATGGAATGCAAAAGAAGAAGATTTCTTGAAAGATCAGGAATGGATCTCGAATCTGAAATTCCGTGGATCATATGGAATACAAGGAAACATTGATCGAAATACCTACCCTTTTATTATTGGTGTATATGGTAATGGTAGTCTTTTACCGGGAACAAGCGAAGAAAATATTGTGGTCAATGCACCTGCTAATGATAAATTACGTTGGGAGCGTACACAGTCGTGGAATGCTGGTTTTGATTTTGGAATCTTAAAGAATAGAGTTCAATTTACGGTAGATTACTATAATCGTACTTCAACAGATTTGATCGGTACTAGCGATTTACCCCTAGAAAATGGATTTCCAAATGTATCCAGGAATTGGGCATCAGTAAATAATGATGGTATAGAATTATCGATCAGTAGTCAAAATATTGTTCGTGATCGTTTTAGCTGGTCAACAGATTTTAATATTGCGCAGAATCGCAATAAGTTGAAGCGAGTAATGGCTAATCCAAAAGCATATAATGTGGATGCGCGTGCTGGTAATCCAATTAATGCCATGTATGTCATTGAGACAGCAGGTTTAGATGCCGATGGATTGCCACAATTTTACAATGAGCAAGGTAATGTTGTGTCGTATGAAGATTTTTATCAATTGTACGATCCTTATGCCGATTTTATGCCAGGTTATTTGGTATCATCACCCCTTACAAATAGCGAGTTTCAGAATAAATTCAAATACAAAGGTAGCTTGGATCCTAAATTTGTGGGTGGTATGACCAACAGGTTTCGTTATGCTAATTTTGATCTTGCCGTATCGGTAGTTTTCAATATCGATCAATGGATGCGTCGTAGCCCAACTTACAATCCAGCCATTGTGGATCGGGGTTCAAATTATACAAAAGATGTATTGCAGGCATTGACTCCAGGTTCGAAAGACTTTATTGCAATCGGATCAACTAGTGCCGAAGTAACAGACCGTTGGATGGCCTACAGCTGGATGAATGATAATGATCCATCTAATTCTTTTAAATATTTAGATATCTGGTCTAAAAAGATGAGTTATTTACGTGTCAACAGCATCCGTTTAGGATATACTTTACCTAAGTCAGTTGCAAGTAAAGTGCAAGCATCAAACATTCGTTTTAATATAGAAGGACGTAACTTATTTGTTTTCGGAAATAATTACGATGGATATTTTGATCCAGAAACTTATGGTAATAATTATGCACAACCCATCTCAAAATCATTTGCATTTGGTTTAACAGCATCATTTTAAGTAGAAATCCATGAAAAAGAATTTAATATATATCGCATTGCTAGCTGTAGGTTTAACAACTGCTTCTTGCAACAAATATTTAGATATACAACCAGTAGGAACAGTAGTTCCTACTACTGAAGCAGACTTTAGAGCTTTGATGGTAAGTGCATATCAAGCTTATCCAGCACATAAGGCATTATTGAACTTACGTACAGACGAATTATTTTTAGATGAGTATTCTACAGATATTGCTCAGATAAAAGATCTGTATCTTTGGAAAGATCAAAATTCTGATCAAAATACCCTGCCGATGGCTTGGGAGACGATATACAAAAGTATCTTTTATACCAACCACGTAATTGCCGAAGCAAAAAACAAAGCCGGTGATACGGAAGGTGTAAAACAAATCCTGGCAGAAGCACATTTATTGCGTGCATATGCACACTTCGAACTGTTAAACACCTATGCAGCTAACTTCAATCCTGCTACAGCTTCAGCAGATCGCGGTGTCCCGATTTCGATAAAAGTAGACTTAGAGCAGTTGTTTGCCCCGGCAACAGTAGAAAAAGTGTATGCGCAGATCTTGGACGATATGAGTCAGGCAACTGCTTTAATGCAAGTTTCAGATCAAGAGACCAAAGTAAAATACAGATTCAGCCGTCGTGCTTACGAAGCTTTTGAAGCGCGTTTACGTTTATATCGTAGTGAATGGGAACTTGCTTCAAAAGCTGCTGATAGAGGTTTAGCCATCAATGCAAACTTAGAGAATCTGAATGATGCGACTTCTAAATTGCCAAATGACTTTGAATCCAAAGAAATGATCCAAGCATTGGAAGAGGTAGGAAAAACGAATGTTTCCCGTTCAACCTATATTAATCCATCTTTTATGGCTAAATATAAAGACGGAGACTTACGTTTTAATCGTTATTTTCAAGAATCTGGAGGAGACTATGTATCAAAAAAAGGGGGAGATAATCGTTTTAACGTCACCTTTAGAAATGCAGAATTGTATTTGATCAAAGCAGAAGCTACAGCGAGATTAGGACAAAAGGAACAAGCCATTGCAGCCTTGACTACACTATTGAAAAACAGATTGACTGCAACTGCTTTTGCAGCTGCTCAAGCAAAATTAGCGACAATTTCAAATGCAGATCTGGTTACCTATATCTTAGATGAACGTGCACGAGAACTTGCTTTAGAAGGATTACGTTGGTACGATTTAAAACGTACAACAAGACCAGAGATTATACATAGCTATCAGTCTCAGAGCTACAAGTTAAATGAAAATGACCCACGTTATGTCATTCGTTATCCGAAAGAAGCGATATCTAATAATCCAGATTTATAAAATTAGAGCAATTTCGTAAATTCCGATCCCCATTCTCAAAAGAATGGGGATTTTTTTTTAAATTCAGCACATGTTTAAAAAGATATTAATCGTAGAAGATGAAAATTGGGCCTCAGAAAGTCTATTGGAGAAATTAGACCAATTGATTGCTACGAAATTTCAATCTACGATTATAACAACAGTGCGTGAAGCTGCCGATTGGTTGCTTAAAAATGAAGTCGATCTCATTTTTATGGATGTGCAGCTCGGTGATGGGTTGAGTTTCGAAATATTTGACCAAGTCAAAGTACAGGCACCTGTTATTTTTACAACAGCGTTTGAAGATTACGCCTTAAAAGCTTTTCAGAATCAAGGTTATGCCTATTTGTTGAAGCCGTATGACGACGACGAGTTGCAACAAGCACTTGATAAAGTCGCTCCGTTTATCGTCCAGGAGACCAAGGAGATTCAATACAAAACTCGTTTTCTAGTACGGTATGGTATGCGGTTAAAATCGATACCGACAACAGAAATTGCCTATTTTATGGCTGAAGATAAAATATTGTACGGCTACACAAAAGATGGAGATCAGTTTATTGTCGACGATACCATAACAGGCCTAGTGTCGCGCCTGGATCCAAAATTCTTTTTTCAGGTCAATCGCAAATTCATTATCCAAATAGATGCCATTGTCGATATGCTCAAAGTAGCACGTAATCGCATAAGGCTCCAGTTACAACCAGCATTGCCAGCTGGTATCGAGGTTATCGTGAGTGAAGATAAATCATCCGATTTTCAGATGTGGTTGGACCGCTGATTAAGCAGGTCGCACGATTTTAATAGCAGGATTGTATTGCATTAATTCATACAAAAAATCATCATTACCATCTGGACTGATGTAGATTTCTTCATATTTATTGTAATGTACGATCAGCCCTTTACGGGCTGCCGCGGGCTTGAAGCCCACCCATAAAGTCTTTCCAACCTCTATTTTGTAAATTTTCATTATGGCGATCTTTCCTCTAAAGATACCCGATCGATAAGTAAGATATTGACTGTCTATTGAATACCTCGGTCGTGGTAGTAATAATATGGCCATGAAGAATGTCGGGAGACCTATTATAGTCACAAATTCTATAAAAGTAGCTTGTTCAGTACGAAGTGTAACGATCATCATGATTATCATGGATAAAATAAGGCCAATGATCATGGCATCCATCAAAGGGTCTTGCCTGCTTCTGAAAACTTTCATAATTTATAGGATGTTGCTAATCTTAAAGTTAGCAAATTTTTGTAAATTTGCATCGTTATGAAAGTCGCTTTATATACAACGTTTTATTTTATTCCTTGATGATTTTAGCTCAGTCAAGTAAATAGTTTTTTTAGTAAATGATATTTCGCATCATTTAAGGTTGTATTTTACTTTATTATTTTATGGAAAAGAAAAATTGGTTTCAAACCTATATGTATATTTGGATTGGACAATTTGTGTCACTGTTGACGAGCTCTGCTGTCAATTTTGCTGTGATTGTCTGGTTGAGTTTAACGCATAAGTCGGCCGAGGTATTGGCTTTAGCAGGTATTGCAGGCTTATTGCCACAGGCACTTATTGGACCCTTTGTAGGTGTTTTAATAGATCGCTGGGACCGGAAAAAGGTAATGATTTTCGCAGATGCATTTATTGCTTTATGTACCTTAATGATGACTTTTGTACTGCAGGAGGCTGCAGTAGGACTATCGCTGATCTATCTGTTGCTAACTTGTCGTTCCATTGGAGCCGCTTTTCATGCACCAGCTATGCAGGCAATAGCACCACTGATGGTTCCGGAAGATAAATTGCTACGTGTATCTGGAATAAATCAGATGCTTCAGTCCGTCAGTAGTATTGCTGGGCCTGCATTAGGAACATTGGCGATTACTTATTTTTCAATAGCTCAAGTGCTTTATCTCGATGTTATCGGTGCGGCAGTTGCAATAGTATCGTTATTCTTTGTTACCATTCCTCATTTAAAGGTTGAATCTAAATTAACCTTTGGACAGGCATGGAGTGATCTGAAACAAGGTATGCAGGCCATCTACCATAATCGTGGTTTGAGCCTATTGTTTTTATACGCCATGATCGCTACTTTTTGTGTTATGCCGATCGCTATTATGTTTCCACTTTTGACAATCGATCATTTTAATGGCGGAAAATGGGAGATGAGTGTGATTGAAATTATATGGGGAGTAGGCATGTTAATGGGAGGAGGATTATTGGGAGCATTTAAAGTGAACTTCTCGAAAGTAATCATGATCAATACCATGCATATTGTACTGGGATTGACATTTGCTTTTTCAGGTTGGTTCCCATCCACCTGGTTCATTCCATTTGTAATTGTGACTGGAATAGGCGGTGTATCCATGTCGCTGTTCTCAGCATCTTTTATGACGACCATACAAGAAGAAGTCGTACCCCAAATGTTAGGTCGCGTATTTTCGCTCTATTTTAGTCTTGCTATTCTGCCCAGTGTCATCGGATTGCTTTTTACGGGTATGATAGCAGATGTAATTGGAGTAGCCAACGCTTTTGTGATCGCAGGATTATTGATGATGATTGTAGGCGTATTGTCCTTTTTTACACCAGCTGTCATGCGACTGGGAAAAAAAGTGCCCCATAACGAAACAGTATAAAATAAAAAAGCTTCCAAATTTTGGAAGCTTTTTTATTTTGAGCGAAAGACGAGATTCGAACTCGCGACCCCAACCTTGGCAAGGTTGTGCTCTACCAACTGAGCTACTTTCGCGTTGGTCTTACAAAAATACGGCTTTATTTGAATTTTTGCAAGACCAATTTAATATTTTATCAATTTAATTGATCGCATTGGCACAGTTCATACCATCAATAGCAGCGGAAATAATACCCCCAGCATAACCTGCCCCTTCAGCACAAGGGTAAAGACCTTTAATTTCAGGATGTTGTAAAGATAACTTATCACGGGGAATACGGACGGGTGAAGAAGTTCGGGATTCTACAGCAACAAGGATAGCCTCATTGGTATAGTAACCTTTCATCTTTTTACCGAAGATAGGCAATGCACCGCGTAATGCTTCGTACACAAATTTTGGTAACACCTGAGTTAAATCAGCAGAAACCGTACCGGGTTTATAAGAGTTTTCCGGAAGATCTTTGGATATCCGCCCCTCAACAAAATCAATCATCCGTTGCGCAGGAGCCACCATTTTTCCACCACCAGCTTCAAAAGCACGTTTTTCTATTTCACGTTGGAAATCCAACAAAGCAAATGGATCGCTTTCCGATCCCGGAACATCCTCCAGGTTGATTTGGATAACAGTACCCGAATTGGCGTGCGGATTATTCCGTTTCGATGGCGACCAGCCATTCACAACGATTTCATTGTCTGCAGTAGAACAAGGAGCAATTACCCCACCTGGACACATACAGAATGAAAAGACCCCACGGCCATTTACCTGTTCCACAAGACTATAATAAGCCGGTGGAAGATGCTCGCTTCGGACTTCACAATGATACTGTGCTTGATCAATAATCTCCTGCGGATGCTCAATTCGAACACCCAGAGCAAAAGCTTTAGCCTCCAGTAACCAGTTTTTATTACGGAAAAGTTCGAAAATATCACGTGCCGAGTGTCCTGTAGCTACAATGACATGATTTGATTTCAATTGTTTTCCACTTGCAAGTGTGACACCTGTAACCTGATTATTTTCCGTATTGATATCAACCACACGTTGTTCAAAAATAACCTCGCCACCATGGGCGATAATCGTTTCTCGGATGTCCTGAATAATATGAGGTAACTTGTTCGTTCCGATATGTGGGCGTGCATTGACCAAAATATCTTCATTAGCACCATGGGCAACAAAAAGTTTAAGTACTTTCTCAACATCACCACGTTTATCCGAGCGGGTATATAGCTTTCCATCAGAATATGTACCGGCACCACCTTCACCAAAACAATAATTGGAGTCTTCATCAACAATACCTTCGCGGTTTAACTTCGCAAGGTCACGACGGCGATCCTGCACAGCTTTACCACGTTCAACAATAATAGGTTTAAGCCCTTTTTCCAAACATTGTAGCGCTGCAAATAAACCTGCGGGACCAGCACCAATAATTAACACAGGTTGTGCGTTATGGACCGATTTAAAGTGGGTTTCAAAAACTTCATTTATAGGCTCTTCGTCGATAAAAAATATAATACGAGCTCTAAAAACGACATGTCGGCTACGGGCATCAATAGAACGCTTACGAATTTTAAATCCTTTAATGCGCTCACCATTTATTTTCAAGGCTTTAGAACCTTGAATTAGAATATAATTATCGTCCTCGATTCTTTCCGGAGCGACAGCCAGTTCAATTTCTTTCTGCATAAATTTCTTGCTGGGTTTTTATCCCAAAAACAGCCCAAAGTTAAGGATAACTGCTGTATTTTTTTAGTTATAAATACTTAACGCCTAAAATTATTCTTATATTCGTAGGAGTGGTATGAGCTTTGTAGTAAGCTTTCCATCAAAATTTAATTTGAAATATATTAATTCAACAAAAAATGAAAAGATTATTAGTCGCATTCTTTGGTTTAATGGTCGCATTATCTTTCAGTTCATGCGGATACAATACAATGGTATCGCAAGATGAAAATGTAAAAGGAAAATGGGCTCAAGTTGAAAATGCATATCAGAGACGTGCAGATTTAGTTCCGAATTTGGTAAATACCGTAAAAGGAGCAGCAAAGCACGAAGAAAGTACATTAACAGCTGTTGTTGAAGCACGTGCCAAGGCGACTTCTATCACGGTAGATCCTACCAATTTGAATGAAGAAACAATTGCACAATATCAAAAAGTACAGGACCAGTTTTCAGGTTCTTTAAGTAAGTTGATGGCTACAGTAGAAGCTTACCCAGATTTGAAAGCAAATCAAAACTTTTTAGAATTGCAAGCGCAATTGGAAGGTACTGAAAATAGAATATCAACCGAACGTAGAGCTTACAATGAAGCGGTACAGCAGTTCAATACAACTGTGAGAAGTTTTCCTAACAATTTGATGGCTGGCATGTTTGGCTTTAAAGCAAAAGGAACTTTCACAGCACAAGAAGGTGCGGATAAAGCGCCAGCAGTATCTTTCTAAATACAGCGTATTAGTTTACTAGAAAAGATGAATGATGGCCGAAATTTGTGCACGCATTCATCTTTTTTTATTTAAAAAAGACTTTAGTAATGGGAACATTTTCATCAGAAGAGCAGGAAAAAGTAGTACATGCGATCAGTATCGCGGAAAATAAAACTTCCGGTGAGATCCGTGTGGTTGTTGAGAAACACTGTCCTGGAGAAGTTTTCGAACGTGCAACCCACTATTTTGAAAAGTTGGATATGCATAAGACGGCTTTAAGAAATGGAGTTTTAATCTACTTAGCACACGAAGACCATAAATTTTCCGTTATAGGAGATGCAGGAATTCACAAGAAAGTAGGGGACGATTTCTGGGAGAAAACGAAAGAAATTATGGTTCAGGAATTTCGGAATGCACAATATGTGAATGGTTTGATCCAAGGAATTGAGCATGCAGGCGAACAACTGGCGAAATTTTATCCACGAGAAGACGATGATATTAATGAATTACCGAATGATATTGTTTTTGGCGATAAATAAAAAATGGATAAACGAAAAGAATATAGGTCATTGACCAAAATTAGATTGTCAGCCATACGTATTTTTGTCATGACGGCAGTCGCAGTACTATTTAGTATTGCAGGTGTATTTGCACAGGACGATTTTCCGGCGACATCCAACAGATTGGTCAACGATTATACAAACACATTATCGCCCACTCAGGTACAGCAGTTAGAGCAAAAACTACTGGCTTTTGAAGACTCTACCTCCATACAGATTGCGGTAGTCTTGATGAATTCAACAGGATCTTATGATATCAGTGATTATGCCGTAAGACTAGCTCAAAAGTGGGGCGTAGGAAATAAAAAGTACAACACAGGTATACTGTTGCTTGCCGCAATTGGAGATCGTGCTGTCACTATTCAGACAGGCTATGGTATAGAAGGTGCTGTTCCTGATGCGATCGCACATCGTATCATTGAAAACGAAATAAAGCCAGCTTTCCGTGCGCAGGATTATTTTTCAGGAGTTAATAAGGCAACAGATGCTCTGATTTCCTATACCAAAGGAGAGTATAAAGCAGATCCTAAGCAACCCCAAGGAAAGGGAGGCACTTCAAAGATGTTGATCGTCATTGTTATTGTTATCATTGTCATCGCAGTGATTTCTAGAAAAGGAGGAAACGGTGGAAATGGTGGTGGTAAAGTCATGAATGGTACAGGAACTTCCGATCTGTTTTGGTGGACACTCTTAAATACACTTGGACGAGGTGGTTCCGGAGGTGGCGGCTTTGGTGGCGGTGGAGATAGTGGTGGTTTCGGCGGTTTTGGTGGCGGTGGCTTCGGTGGTGGCGGTGCCAGCGGCAGATGGTAATCCAACCCGTGTAAATGAAGTAATAAATATCAAATTATATACAGATGAAAAAAGGAATATTATTGGGATTAGGACTTATCCCGACTTTAATTTTTGCACAAGAGAATTTTACCGTAACAGGTAAAATACAAGGAGCGACAGATAAAGCAAAAGTGTTTATGCAATATGCTGAAAACAATGCGCGCAAAATAGATTCAACAACAGTAACAGGTGGACAGTTTAAATTTAACGGTACAGTTGCTGGACCTGTTAAAGCGTACTTAATTCTTTCAGCAGACGGAACTAGCATCAAAGAAATACAAAATCCTGATTTGACACAAGTATACCTGTCAAATGGAGTGATCAAAGTAGAATCTACTGGTGAGATGAAAAATGCAGTTATTTCGGGTAATGCGATCAATAATGATTTTGCAAAATACCAAACTGCTGTTAAGCCTTTCTCAGAGGGGTTTCAGGCATTAAATAAGCGTTATTCAGAAGCTACTGAAGAACAGCGTAATGACCAGACTTTTATTGCAGGTCTGCAAAAAGAAGCCGGAGAAATCAATGAGAAACAAGAATTGGTGGACGAGCAGTTTATTAAAAATAATAAATCAAGTTTCATTACATTGGATTTATTAGGAGATAAATTAGATGCTGAAAATGTCAATTCATTGATTATTCCAAGTTATCAAGCGTTATCAGCAGAGCTAAAAAACAGTAAAAAAGGTAAAGAATTAGCAACAAGAATTGAAAAGTTAAAAGCAGTAGCTATCGGAGCTGTAGCGCCGGACTTTACATTGCCTGATACTGCAGGCAATCAGGTTTCTCTTTCTTCTTTAAGAGGTAAATATGTATTATTAGACTTCTGGGCAAGCTGGTGCGGACCATGTCGCCAAGAGAACCCTAATGTTGTAGCAGCATTTAATAAATTTAAAGACAAGAACTTTACTGTATTTGGAGTCTCTTTAGATAATCCAGGTAAAAAAGACGCCTGGTTGAAAGCAATTGCAGACGATCAATTAGGACAGTGGCCGCAAGTATCAGATCTGCAAGGCTGGAAATCTGCTCCAGTAGGATTATATGAAGTGCGTGGTATTCCACAGAACTTTTTAATCGATCCGACAGGAAAGATTGTTGCCTCTAATTTACGAGGTGAAGCTTTAGAAGCTAAATTAGCAGAATTGCTAAAGTAATAGCAGTGTAAGGATATCTTAAAAAGGGCTTTTCAATTCGTTGAAAAGCCCTTTTTATGTTTACTATTGTACATGCGTACTTTTTTAACCCTTATCGTAGCGACCGTGTTAATGGTCAGTTGCCAAAACAAACAAGAAGCGGGAGTACCCGTTCTGAACCTTGCCTCATTAGCGGCAATCCCATTAGACAAGCCCATTGATACTTTAGCGAAAGGCAAAGCCTTTATAGATGTTAAATTGCCTCCTGGAGCTCGAATTGAAGAATTGTCGAAAGAAGATTTAGGACTATTAAAAGCCGCTGCTTATCGTTTTTTTGGACAAGTTAAATTGGTCGACAATCAATATATCGCAAATATCAAAGAAGGAAAAGAAATTGCGGTTTCGGATGCTGTGGTTGCAGCTTATTTGAAAGCAATAGCCAATACCAATGCATTTGCAGACTCCTTAAAAAAAGAAGGACAAGAAATCCAATTGCCGGCTATAACAGATGAATACCGTAATGCTTTATTAGAATAATAAAAAAGCCGATTATATACTAATCGGCTTTCTTTTTGTCATATTTTGAAACCTGTACTGTATAACTTTTTATTGTTGCCGCGTTACTTCTTGATTTGTACTATATAGATGAGTTTTTTGGGTACTTCTTATGTTAGATGGTTCACTCTCATTTTTCATTCGGTCCAGTGCCGTTACCATATAGTAGTACTGTTGATGTATATCCAGGTCACTATCATCAAATTGAAGGTCATCCTCATTATAAGAAATATGGATGATATTCTTACTATTATTCAAATCAGGTTGATCACCCTCTTTAAATCGGTAAACAATATAGCCATAAGCAGATTGACCATCAGACGCACGATCAGGTTTTTGCCAGACTAGGTGATTTAATTTTGTATTTTCTGAAGACCTCAACTGTAATCCAAAAGGTGCATTGGGCGGGATACTGTCGATCCACGGCATCGTCGGAGGCAAAGCAGATGTTTTATACAGATTACGTTGCAAAGAATCCTGAAGACCGGCAAGATTGTCCGTTAAAGATTTTGAACTGAAGAAGATACTTCCCTGTACATTCTGTTGTTCTCGTAAAAAACGGATCTGACGCGGAATTTGGCTTCGGTCAGTCCATCCAGGTTTTTGCTCATTCACGCGATAAGCTCCATGACCGATATAAAAGTGTCGGCCATAAGTATGATGTTGCCACCATTCAACCAGAATTTCATAAGCGGCAGCACGGTTTTGGAAAGGAAAATAAATCTGGGGATTGATGTAGTCTATCCAACCCTCTTTGATCCATTTCACGCCATCCGCAAATAAAGTCCGGTAACCACTTAAACCATGTGTATTAGAACCGTCACGGTTTGCATCCTTATTATCCCAGATACCAAAAGGACTGACACCGTATTTTACATAAGGTTTTTTAGCTTTGATCGCAACGCCCAGATCGTGAATAAGCACATCGACATTATTTCTGCGCCAATCCTCTATATTTGAAAAGTTGTTGCTGTATTGGCCAAACGTTAAGCGGTCAGGAATAGCTGTGTTGCGGCTGTCGGGGTAGGGATAAAAATAATCATCAAAATGAACACCATCAATATCATAATTGCTCACGACATCCATGATGACATCGATGATATATTGACGCACCTCCGGTATTCCCGGATTAAATAATTTTTTTCCAGCGTAGGTAAAAAACCATTCGGGTTTCTTTTTCGTGATATGATCTTCTGAAAAATGGTTCGGGTTTAGAGTTGTTGAAGCACGGTAAGGGTTGATCCAGGCATGCAGTTCCATCCCTCTTTTATGGCATTCAGCGATAATGAAATCCAAAGGGTCATAAAAAGGTTCAGGAGCCTTTCCTTGTTTCCCCGTTAAATAACGGCTCCACCCTTCTCTACCACGACCATAGAAAGCGTCTGCCGCAGGTCGAATCTGGAAAAGAATAGTATTCATACCCGACTTTTTGTGCTGGTCAAGTATTTGTATCAGCTCTTGTTTCTGTTTTTCAACATTAGTGCCAGTGGCGACTGTTGGCCAGTCAATATTACCTATAGTGGCAATCCAAACACCGCGAACTTCTCTTTTGGGGCTAGGTTGAGCGAACGAAAGTTGTGCTGTTGATGCTATTAAAAAAAATACTCCAAGTAAGTGCAGAACGTGTTTAATTCTCATTTGTTTAATGATAAGTTAACAAAGATAATTAAGCTTTATTGATAAAGTATTAAATCTTTGTAAGAACTTTGTGGTTGTTTAATATTCTGTAAATTGCAATGTTTTTGGACTGTCCTAAAAACATTATTTTTATAGCGCTTTTATTAGTATAGCATGAGCAAAGAGCAAATTTCCGTTTTTGATATGTTTAAAATAGGTATTGGACCCTCCAGTTCACATACCTTAGGTCCCTGGCGTGCGGCACAGCAGTTCACAAAAGTACTGCAGGATAAGGATGTACTTAATAACGTCGAATCTGTTAAGATATTATTATACGGATCTTTAGCCAAAACAGGTACAGGGCACGGAACAGATATTGCTGTCATGTTGGGTTTAAGCGGAGATGACCCTGTAACTTTTGATGTCAATCAAGTAACACCAAAAGTAGAACATATCAAATCTGTAAATCAGTTGCGCTTGGCTGGTACACATACCATTCCATTTACATACAAAGAAGATTTACTTTTTTTATATAGTGAAAGCTTACCTTTTCACCCCAATGCGGTTACTTTTCAGGCATTTTTGAATAATGGAAAGGCTCTTAGTGAAACCTATTATTCAATTGGTGGTGGATTTGTTGTTCAGGAAAATGATGAGAGCAGTTCTTCAGCAGAGGTCGATCTACCTTTTCCGGTAGATACCGCGCAGGATTTATTGCATTGGTGCCGTAAGACTGGTTTGAAAATCTCAGAACTCGTATTAGAAAATGAACATGCTTGGCGTGAAGAAGAAGAAACGCGCGCCGGCGTATTAAATATCTATAAAACCATATACGAATGTATATACCGCGGGTGCCATACAGCGGGAACACTTCCAGGGGGACTTAATGTAGAAAGAAGAGCCGCAAAACTGAATCAGCGATTGCTTAAAAACCGAAGCTATCACGATTATGAAAGCTGGATCGCAGCAATAAAAGCAGGAGGGGAGAATTTTCAATATATCCTGGATTGGGTAAGTTGTTTTGCTTTGGCCGTTAATGAAGAAAATGCTTCATTTGGAAGAGTCGTTACCGCGCCAACAAATGGAGCGTCTGGTGTTATTCCTGCCGTATTGCAATATTTTATTACCTTCCATAATGGAGATTCAGAAGATAAAATTATTCAGTTTATTCTGACAGCTTCCGAAATCGGTTCCATATTTAAAAAAGGAGCAACTATTTCTGCCGCTATGGGCGGATGTCAGGCTGAGATTGGAGTATCATCAGCAATGGCAGCTGGAGCATTGACCGAATGTCTCGGCGGATCACAAAGACAGGTGCTTATGGCCGCAGAAATCGCCATGGAACATCATTTGGGCCTAACATGTGATCCTATTGGAGGTTTAGTACAGATACCATGTATTGAGCGGAATACCATGGGTGCAATAAAGGCCATTACAGCCGCGCAGTTGGCCCTGCAATCCAATCCGGATAAAGCCAAAGTCAGTCTCGATACAGTCGTCAAGACCATGTGGCAGACCGCGTTAGATATGAACGTTAAATATAAAGAAACGGCAGATGGCGGTTTGGCTGTACAGATTCCGTTAAGTTTACCGGAATGTTAATGATAAAGAATCCGTTGTCATAAAAATATTTATGTTGCATGAATTAGGTCTGATCATAAAATATAAATGTCAATAACGAATAAATGAAATACATATGAAGTATTGTGCTATTGCCTCAGGCAGTAATGGAAATTGTTATTATATCGCGAAAGGCGATACAGCTATTCTAGTAGATGCAGGTATTAATAATAAACACATTCATCTCCGTATGTATAATCTAGGTATAATTCCAACTCAGATCAAGGCCGTTTTTATTACCCATGAACATACGGATCATATTCGGGGTTTATCTGTTTTTGTCAAAAAATATAATATACCGGTGTATATCACTCAGGGGAGTTACGATGGAACAAGATTGCATCTTCCTGGTCATTTGGTGCATATCATTACCCCAGATGCCGTCACCGAGATCGGAGAGATGAAGATTTATGGTATACCTAAATATCACGATGCAAAAGAACCATGCAGTTTTTTGATTTCCGATGGAACGCATAATATTGGTGTGTTGACCGATATAGGCCGTCCGTGTTCAAATGTGCAACATGTCATCAAACATGCAGATGTACTATTGCTAGAATCCAATTTCGATGAAGAGATGCTTAGAAATGGGAGATATTCCTATTTTTTAAAAAATAGAATCAGCAGCGGCTGGGGGCATCTTTCCAATACAGTTGCGTTAGAGTTATTTAATAAATATCGGTCAGCCCGTCTCAAACACTTAATGTTAACGCACCTTTCAGGCGAGAATAACACCGTGGAACTGGTGCATGAAACATTTAGAGCCCATTGTGAAGATATTCTTCTTTCGGTTGCCACACGCTATGAAGAAACAGAAATTTTTGATGTTGTTGATCTCTACAGTATAGAAAGCAAGCATCTCATAAGTCGGTGTGGATAAGAAAAATATTGTAATTTCTTACAGTAAAATAAAACCTGCTAAAATTTACAACTTTTAGCGGGTTTTATTTTATGGATAAATTCATAATGAGTTAAAATAGAGAGATATTGGTTTATTGAAATGATTTAGTATTTTTTTTGTGTTTAGTATTTATGAAAAGTAGTTTTTAAAACTTTAAATTTAGTTGCATAGTATATTAATATTTTATTTCATAAAAAAAATAGGTTAATTATTTCGAAACAATAAATGATAAAATAATCCTAAAAGTGGGAAAATTCAAGTGTGATCAATATGTTAAATAATGTAAAAATTTCCCTAATTCAGGAAAAAAAATCGTAACGATTGCGCATACGATTGCGTGAAAATAGAACAATCGTTTGCGATTCAATGAAGTTAATTCTTTTGTTTAGTATGAAAATTAAGCCAATGTAAAATTTGAGTTACCATTTCAATTGCTGTAAATTAACCTAAAATTTACTAACCAAATCAATTGTTATGAAGAAAATTTTACCAATTTTTCTCTTCTTTTTGATGTCGTGTAATTTATTGTTTGCACAAGTAACTAATATTACTGGAACAATAAAAGACGACAAAGGAGGGGTACTCCCTGGGATAACAGTATCCGAAAAAGGAACTACCAACCAGGCGGCCACCGGGAGTGATGGCGTATTTACATTAAAAGTCCAAAAATTACCAACAACGATCGTTGTCCGAGGTATTGGTTTTAAGTCCAAAGAGCAGCAAGTTCAATCTGAAAAGGGGATCAGTATTGTATTAACTACTGATAATTCAGCATTGGATGAGGTTGTAGTAGTCGGATACCAAAAGCAATCAGCAAAAAAATCCACTGGTGCAGTTCAGGTTATTTCCGGAAAAACAATCGAGGATCTACCTGCACCAAGTTTTGAGAGTTTATTACAGGGCCGTGTGGCAGGGGTAAACATTCAGAACTTTACGGGTGAGCCTGGTGCACGTAATACATTTACGGTCAGAGGTAACTCAACAATTTCACCAGATTTAAATGCAGAAATTGATCTTGCCAATACCATGAGTTCACCTTTGTATATCATTGATGGTATGCCACTTTCAGTTACCGATTTAGCAAACTCTGGTGCCACGGGAACGAATTATGTGGCCGGTATCAATGTCAATGATATTGAAAGCATCGTCATTCAAAAGGATGCAGCAGGAACTGCGGTTTGGGGATCGCGTGGAGCCAACGGTGTTATTGTGATCAGGACAAAAAGAGGCCTTTCAGGTAAGCCACAAGCTCGTGTTTCGTATTACAAAGGAATTACGGAACGCCCGCAATTGCAACGTACTTTAGGTGGAGCAACAGAACGTCGTGCGAAAATGGATATTTTGTCGCAATACGCCAACTGGTCTCAAATGAGAGGATTCAATCAACCTTTGACGGATAGTTTAAATCCGAGCTATAATAATGCAACCGATTGGCAAGATTTGTTTTACACAACAGGAAATATCGATAATGCAGATGCAAGTATTTCAGGTGGAAACGAGGTCGTAAATTACCGCTTATCAGCAGGTTACTATAACGAAGACGGTGTTGTTCGCAATACGGGTTTTAAACGCTATTCATTACGTGGTAACTTTGGTTTTACAATATCACCAATCATAAAATCTGATTTTATGGTTTCGGCAGCCCGTATCAATAGAAAACGCGGTTTAGGAAGAGGAATTGATGAGGTCGTTCCTGTAAATCAAGGCGCTATGCCTTCTTCATTTGTTGGATTAGGTCAGTCAGATTATGATTTCTATTATGGTCAATTCGATAAATTGAAAGATGATAACCAGACGGATAACCTGAATATTTTTTCAAAGACCTATGTCGATATTATTAAAGGTTTGCAATATTCACTTGAAGCCTCCGCTCAGGTCAACTTAGATAAGCGTACACAATTTCAGCCTAGAGAGTTAAATAATGGTGTGAACTATGCAGCGTCTAATGGTCGTAATGCATACACTTACAATTTAGCGAATATCTTAAACTACAATAAAACGTTTAATGAAACGCATAGTATTATCTTAACAGCGATGCAGTCTTTTCAATACGACAAGCAGATGACAGATAATATCACAGCGTACAATTTGCCAACAGATGATATCAAAGTCATCCAAGGGGTGGCACAAAAGGATCTGTATGCTAATTCTAACATTCTTGAGTCTGGTCTTTTGTCTTACATGGGGCAAGTTTCTTACGATTATAAATCTAAATATATTGTCAATGCCTCATGGAGAGCAGATGCTTCATCTCGTTTTGGTAAAGATACGAAATGGGGATACTTTCCTGCAATATCTGGTGCTTGGATAGTGTCAGATGAGAACTTCTTGAAAAATACCTCTTGGATTAATTTATTGAAATTAAGAGGCAGTTGGGGCTTATCAGGTACTTTACCGACAGATTTCTATGCACCATTTAATATGTGGGCAACATCTTCCAATACGTATAATGGGGAAACATTTTCTTATCCATCATTTACAAAGCCTTTGACTCTAAATACATTAACATGGAATAAATCGGAGCAAACGAATATCGGTTTTGATTTATTTACTTTCGATAACCGCTTGAATATTACATTCGATGCATATCGTAAGATTACAAAGGATCCAATTATGGCATTCCCATTTCCTTACTACACCGGTTATACATCGTTATCATTTAATGTTCCGCTAACCGTGTATAATGAAGGAATTGATTTGACAATTGCAACACACAACCTTTCGAAAGAAAGTAAGTTACAATGGAATACAAACTTCAATTTAACCTACAACAGAAATCGTATTGGTTCCTTACCTTTTAATGACCGTAGTTTCTATGCAGATTCAAGAGGCTACAATCAGCAGTTGATGTACACTGTAGGTAGTCCAATTTATCAATGGGCACAGATGAAGTACCAGGGAGTGTATGAAAACCAGGATCAGATCCCTGTTAACCCCGTTACAGGAAAACCCCTTACTTACTTTAAAGGAAACTATGTAGTAAAACCAGGTTATCCAGTATGGAATGATGTCAACCAAGATTGGGATGTTTGGAGCGATGAAGACAAAGGAGCAGCAGATGGTGATTTAGTACTTACTGGTAATCCAAATCCGAAATTTACAGGAGGATTGTACAATGAGTTTATTTACAAAAACCTCTCATTCAGCATGTTGAATACCTTTACTATCGGTAGAGATATCATCAACAATTTAAAAAGTAATCAGTTCAACACAATCGGCGGTAGTCTAACGAACTTTACAAACAATCGTTTACCTGATCTGGAAGGAGTGAACTATTGGACACCGGAGAAAGCGAAAGATCCAAATTATGTAGCAGACTTTCCTTCTATAGCACCATTTGGCGGATATTTCTACCAATTCTTACCATTTAGTACCATGTTCAATGAAAATGGATCATACTTTAAGATTAAGACACTTTCAATGGGATATATTGTTCCAAAGAGAATTGTGGATCGGATGAAAATTGGTGCTCGAGTAATTCGCTTTTATGCGATGTTGGATAATGTACATACTTTCCAGAAAGCTTCTGTGCCTGATGCTGAATTGGTATCACCACAAGGTGAATACAGTGGTGGTGCATATCCACTTCCTAAGAAGTACACTATCGGTCTAGAAGTTAACTTTTAAAATCTTGAAACATGAAATTTAAACATATATTATCAGTTATTGGAATTTCTAGCGCATTAATGCTAGGATCTTCCTGTGGAAAATACCTCAACCTGTCTCCACAAGGGAGTACTTACGATGAGGTCTTTTGGATAGATGGCGCAAATGTGCAAAAGGCAACTTTAGGTGCGTATGCATTGTTACGTGATGGGATTCGTAATGAAAGATCATATTTTATTTTTGGAGATATTGCTTCAGGAGTATTAAAAACTGGAGGAGATTATTGGAATTATACTGATCTTTCAAAAGGGGGAGGTTATAAGTTTAGTTATGCCCCATATTTAGAAGGAAGCTTATGGAATTGGACACGTTTTTACAAAATCATCAATCAATGTAATTTGATCATTGAACACACGTCCGAGATGGACGTCAGTTTATTCGAAAATGGTGAAGATGAAAAAAAACAATATATAAGCGCAGCGAGATTTTTGCGTGCATATACCTACTTCTACATGCAACGTGTTTGGGGTGATGTACTTTTGGTAAAAGAAACCTTTAAAGATCCGCAGAATATACCGGATATGCCAAGGAGTCCACAAAGTGAAACCTTAGCATTATGTAAAGAAGATTTAATTTATGCATCGACAAACTTAGAGCAGGGAACTATTAAGAGCTTTGCATCCAAAGGTGCAGCCAATGCACTTTTAGCACAAGTCTACGCTTGGGAACATGACTACGTAAATACAGAGAAATATATTGCGGAGTCCTTAAAGGGAGGTTATGTATTAGAAGATATAAAAGATTATAAAAAAATCTGGAAAGGAGATTCCAAGGAATCAATTTTTGAAATCAATATGGCATATAGTCAAAGTGGTGGAGAATGGCTGAATGATTTCTTCAATGTGTATTTAACAAGTGCAAATGTACCGGGTAAAGGAAGTGCATCCGTATGGGAAATTGATCCAGAATTCCTAGCAGATCAAGAAGAGGGATTCAAGGATGGATCGGTGCGTTATGATACGATAACAGCTCCATTCCCCGACAATGCGGCTAAAAGAGTGATAACGAAGTATAGTAACCTTGAACATTATAGTGCCAATGATCCGAAGTTGTATGCTGTAAGTAACAATTTGGTATTGATCAGATTGGCTGATATGATTTTATTACGTGCAGAAGCTTATTATAAAAATGGTAAACAAAATCTGGCATTAGAGGATTTGAATACAATTAGAAGAAGAGCCGGTTTACAAAATATAACATTATCAGGCAATGATCTTTTTAAAGAAATTTTTCTAGAAAGAAGAAGGGAATTAATTGGTGAGGGTACTATTCAGTTCGATTTAATTCGAATGAATCTATTTACAGCATTTGATGATTATTCGGCTTACTATACTGAAGAAAGAATCGCTAAACAAGGTTATTACTGGCCATTAAATATGCGTGCTCTTTTACCTCAAAACGAAAAATTAACACAAAATCCGTATTGGATGAACCATTAATTTGACAAGTCATGAAAAAAATAATTTTAAATATAGGTATCCTTCTTGGGATTATAATAGGAATAAGTTCTTGTAAAAAAGATGATTATTTTGTGGGTGGCGATTTGCATAATCCCAAAATCAATATGACCACTTACGATTGGATGAAAAGTAATAAATATGGTGTTTTTGACACCGTGTTAATGTTAATTGATAAAGCAGGTGTTAAAGATAAAATCAATGCACCCGGTATTACTTTTTTCGCACCCACAGATTATGATGTCTACAATTACGTACAGGCTAGAAGTATTGCAATACAAAAAGTAGACCCCAAGAAGATGTGGACGGTAGATTCCATTATCAAATATGAACTGAATAGATTTAAAGACTCAATAGATATTTATATAGCTAAAGAAAGCCTGTTGAATGGATCGCTAACAGAAAAAGGTAAAAAATATAAAAATGCTAAAGGTGGTGAGTTCATTATCTCTTATGAAGAAACAAGAGATCCTGCATTAGGTTATAACCCCAATTCAACTGTAATTCCGAGAGTGGTTATGTTTACGCATTTGTTTAAGCCAGTTGCTGACGACGTTAATGTTACGAGTATCGTTCCTCCGGTAGGTAGTCGAGTACTGGTACAAACTTCAAATGCGCAAACAACAACAGGAGTTGTACATGTTTTAAATAACTCCCATACTTTATTCTTTTATAGATAATCAATATGAAAAAGAGTTTAATATATTCACTAGCTATCGCATTATTAGCAGTGACGGCATGTAAAAAATTGCCGGATGGAAATTTAAGTGATATCATACGTTATGAAGTTTTGCCCATGCAGATTAAAAAAGGTAGATCAGAGGTTTCTACAGCGATTAATCCAGCAGGCTCTTCAAAACCGACAGAGTATAAGCTATTAAAGATTTATGAGAAAGAATCTGGTAAGGATGTAACCGATATTTTTCTGAAAACGTATCCGATTAAAATCTGGACCAGATTGTATGATTCAAAAGTAGATAATACAATCGAAAAAATTGATGCAAAAAGGAAAGATACTGTAATGACGGCCTTATCAATCAATAAATTTTCAGGAGCAATAGAATCAAATGAAAATACATTACTATTACCTTCTGGAAACTATTTGTTTGATCTGGAGATTAAAAATAGTACAGGAACCCGTAATTATCCTAAAATAGGAGAATTCACATTAGTAGATGCACCGTTGTACGAAGTTCCTGCTGTTCGATCTACTGTTGCAATGAAAGTTGGTGCTGAAACAACAACAAAATCAATTTCAAGCAATGCAAGCCACATCAAAGTGGAAAAATTGGCGGCAAAAGAGAATAAGATCATTGTACGAATTGTAGATAAAAACGGTGAACCTTTTAATCCAAAAGCGGGTGAAGTTGATCGTCGACCACTGGGTGGTACATCAGTAGGATTTTTGCAGACGATGCAGGATTATGCTTTAACAACCACCTTATTTGACGACCGTATGGAATTTACTTATGGGGTAGTGCCTTTTCCTTTGGTTTCCTTAGGAAACGGATTTAATTACTATTACAGAATTCCGTCAAAATACGTGAAATTTGATGATAGTTTAGAATTACCTTACAATACGTATTCCTGTAATGCTCGTTTCTCTTTTCAAGCATTTGTTGGCGGAACATATCAAATTGATGTAATCGTACCTCAAGTAACAAGGGTAAAGTAATTATTTCCTCTTGAATGAAAGACAAGACGCTTAACTCATAGAGTTAAGCGTCTTTTTTATACGCAAATTTTTTCCATGCCCTCCAAACAAATGAAATCACTATCTTTATATAGATCACATTTGTAATCCTATTATGATGAATGCTAAACAATTAATCAGTTTTACGATAACCATTTGTATGATGCTTACGATTGGTAACGCACAGACAAATTTAAAATATTGCAACGATCAGATACGAACCGGAGCAGAACAGACAGAAAAATACCTACCCTATTTAAAAGATAAACGAGTTGCCATCTTAGGCAATCCATCAACAGTAATAAAAGAGCGCCATCTTGTCGATAGCCTTTTGCTTAGAGGAGTTAATATTGTCAAGATCTTTGGGCCAGAGCATGGCTTTAGAGGAAATGCAAGTAATGGAACCGAAGTATCGGACGAACGAGATCCAGCGACACAGATCCCTATAATTTCCCTGTACGGAAATAAGAAAAAACCAACAGCAAAAGATTTAGCAGACGTCGATGTCTTTATTTTTGATGTGCAGGACATGGGCGTCCGTTTTTATACCAATATCAATACCTTGCGGGATATAATGGAAGCGTGTGTCGAAAATGGTAAAGAGTTGCTTATCCTTGATAGACCAAATCCCAATGCATACCTCATTGATGGACCCATACTCGATATGAAACATAAATCAGGAATCGGTCAGTTCCCGGTACCCATTGCCCACGGTATGACTACGGCCGAATTTGCTCAGATGATCAACGGAGAGAAGTGGATGGCAACAGACCGTAAATGCAAATTGAAGATCATTCCAATAGAAGGGTATAACCACAGTATGCTATATAAATTACCTGTCAGCCCATCACCGAATCTCAATACTGAACAGAGCATAATTTTATACCCCAGCACCTGTCTCTTTGAAGGAACTAAACTGAATCACGGTCGTGGAACAGATTTTCCATTCACCATTGTTGGCAGTCCGATATATAAAGGAATCTTCACATTTTCCTTCACACCCGTCAGTAAAAAAGGAATGAGTGAAACACCATTATTTATGAATGAAGTCTGTTATGGATTAGATTTAAGAAATTATGACCTACAAAGTCTCGTTGATAGTAAAGAGATCAATCTTTCATGGATAAAAGAAATGTACAATAAATCCCCAGAAAAAGAAAAATTCTTTGACCAGAGCTATTCCAAGCAAATCGGTAGTATAGAAAAGCTGGCTGGAGTGGACGAGTTTAGAAAGCAGATAGAGAACAATGTGAGCGATCAAGAAATAAGAGCAAGTTGGAAAGCAGGTTTAGAGAGCTATAAAAAGATGCGTCAGAAATATGTCCTTTATAAAGATTGATGTAATACAGGAGAAAATCACCCATTCTACAGTTGATACATCATTTTCATTAAAACCAATTAAAACACGCCATTAATCGGCAGTCGTTTGAAGTTGGTTTGGGAATCATTCGAGACAAGTAGGAGACAAGGTCGGCGATGGTATGCCTCCGGTTCGACATTTGTTTGCCTCCTTGCCGAACCCCTCCCGAACAATAGGCGAAGGAGAGTCGAACCATTCCCGAAGGTGTTCCCTAGGAATGTCAAGTCACTACCGAACCAATACAGAGTAAAGTATGGACTTTCACGGACTTCTACGGACTTGTATGGACTTTTACGCACTTAAATTTGCTGAATGAAGTGATATGAGCTAGTTGATTCAGATAGCTAATAATTGTATTTATCCAATAAATAAACTATTTTTAGTAAAAACCAGTATAGCATAAATCATGTTCGATTTCGAAAAACCTAAGAATCCATATCGAAAAAAAGGAAAAGATTATAATTTGTCAGACAACAGCAAATTAGCAGGAGCAGATTTCGCATACTCCAATACATTAGCCAGCAGGATTTATAAGCAGATGAAAATCATACAAGATGATTCAGCTAAGTATGAATCCTTCTTACGTCTCAAAAAGAAGCTTTACATGGTTATTCGAAATGACCGTCAACATGATCTAGGTCAATTGAAATTAGGATACGGGAACATAAATCCGCTAAAGAACTTCCGTTTTTCACCAAAGACCAGTTGGCAAACTTTCTTTATGAATTATCCTACAGCAAATTTTGATGTAGAGAAAGTAGAATTATGTATAAGTACTCCACCGATTTTAGCCCGTGAACTTGATGCACTTCCTGAGAGAGTAAGAAAAGTTATTCTGAAGATGCATATCATTAAAGTGGCCATAGATGATGAAAATACAGTTGATATAAGTTCAAGTAAAGAGTTGGTTATAGTTAAGGGTGATGATGTCGAATCACGATCGGTCATTTTTTCCATTAAAGATAGACCGAATGTACTGTTATTATGTGTGGCCACCGTACGGATGTGGCTGTTATCCACAGATCGTAAAGACGAATTTATGACCCGAAACACGAAATATATGACTGCGGAAATATTTGATGCGATATTGATTCGTGATGGCCAGATCTGCCAGTTTGAAGAAGAAACTAATAAAGAAAGCAATCCTCGGGTATTTCCCGATGACGAAGAAGTAAATTGGGTATAATAAACACTATAATTTTTAATAAGCGCATATGATACCAACTTCTGTTTATTCAGAATAGACCTATATGCTTAGAAATTCGTAACTGTAAAATGTTTAATATAGGTATACTTTAGCAAAATTTCTGATTTGAAAAATCAGCGAATATTTTGTAAGATTGTAATGATTAAATAACCATATTATTCAGCAATACGCTCCATGACTTCAATCAGTAATTCGGAATTAATAACGATGATCCGTACGGATGAGAGAGAAGGCTTTGCTCAATTATATGAACAATACTGGGAAACACTGCTCAAGTACGTCATTAGAATATTACCCGATGAGGACGAAGCCTGCGATGTGGTTCAGGAAACTTTTTTGACCCTCTGGGAATTAAGAACTACAATTCCCAAACTTAAATCCATAAAAGCTTATCTTTTAGTTATCGCCCGTAATCTCGCATTTAAACAGCTACGTGCAAAATTAGCGAACATAGATATGATTGATTTCTATACAACGCAATATGCAGATGCATATCACAGCATCGATCAGCACTTGGAAAGTAAAGAACTCGGAGTAGCTCTGGAAGCCGAGATTCAGCAGTTGCCTCTAAAAATGCGCGAAGTATTCTTATTGAGCAGACAGCAGCATCTGTCTTATAAAGAAATATCCGAACGGTTGAATATATCTGATAAAACAGTGAAAAAGCAAATCCACAATGCCTTAAAACTGTTAAGAATGAAAGTCGATGAAGAGTATATTCCATATCTGATCCTCTTCTTAATATTTGATATCTGCCGTTGATTTTTTGATGTAAACTATTTTATACCTACTGACCCGAGTGACCCATAAATGTTTAGTAAAATATTTTTTAATTGATAATCAGTTGTTTGTGATTATTTCATAAAATGATATACTACTCTACATCCCTTAATGCCTCTTATCTATAATAACCAGTTATACTTGATGATACATGGACCCGCAAGACTTTAAAGACTTATTGAACCGCTACGCTGCGGACAAATGCTCTCCTGAAGAACAGCGGGAAGTAGAAAGGCTCATGCTAAAATATCCGCTTTCAAAAAATTGGAAATGGAAAAGTGAGCTGCATAAAAACCTGATAAAAGATAATATGCGGAAACAGATATTTAATCAGGTAGACCGCGATCTTGGTAAACATAGAAAAAGAAAAGCTTACTGGATGACTGCTGTCGCATCGTTGCTGTTGCTGATCGGAATAAGTACCTTTTTCTATCTTCAGTTACATAAAACGATTAATGGTGAGCAAGTGATTGCAGAAGCAATAAATGAAATATATAATGACGTTACCCTAACTGATGCAACAGGTCACGTTACAGTATTAAAGAATAAAGAACAAATACTTGATCTGCGGAAGCTAATTGCGCAGGATGGCAAGTGGAATTCTTCAGGATCATTAAATACGCTACGTGTTCCAAGTCAGCATCAGTTTAATCTGGTGCTGATGGATGGTACTAAAGTCCGGTTAAATGCAGGTAGCAGTTTATCTTTTCCGACACAGTTTAAAGCAGTAGACCGCACCGTGACACTGGAAGGCGAGGCTTATTTTGAAGTCATGCCAAACCATAGTAAACCCTTCATGGTAAATGCTAAGGAAAGTCAGATCAAGGTAACTGGCACCAAGTTTAATGTAGCAACATATCCTGCAGATTCACGCATTATTACATCACTGATAGAAGGTCGAGTAGCTTTTCACATGAACAAGAAACAGTATCCACTTAAACCGGGGTATGAAATAATCGCTGATGGAAACAAAAACTCGGTAGAAATGAAAAACTTTGACCAAGATCAGGTAATGGCTTGGATAGATGGGTATTTTGTCTTTAACAATATGGATCTGGTATCGGTTATGAAACATGTGGCCAGGTGGTATAATATCTCGGTAATTGCTCCTGCTGTCGTTCCGACCAAGCGCATAGGAGGCACTTTTCCAAATACAGCATCTTTGGACGACCTGCTCAAAGATCTCGAATTATTGAGTGGTGTAAAGTTTATTAGAAAGGGAAAGGAGGTGCAAGTGGTCTACTAATACCCGATCATGGCGCCAAAAAACAAACCAGAAGTGCGACCAACACTTCTGGCTAAAAATGCGCATGAATGTGCATAGGCGTAACACTATTAAGTCTCTAAATCTTAAACCATTAAACCTATACAAATGTATAAAAATAATCGCGCATATCCTTCGTGGTGCGGTAATGAACTATTTAAGTTCCTGTTTATGTTAAAGTTGATAATATTAACTTCTATTCTTTCGATGTCACAGGTCAGTGCCCGTGTGCTGGCACAGCATGTATCGATCAATGTGAAGAATAAAACCTTGAAAGAGATCTTCAGTCAGGTTAGTAAAAATTCTGGCTATCATTTTTTATATCTGGAGGAAGACATCCGACATAAGAAGCCAGTATCCTTAGATCTCAAAAATGTGTCTGTTGATAAACTTTTGGAGAAGACCCTCTCAGGACAATCTCTCGCTTATATCATTAGAGGAAACCGCATCATCATTGAGAAAGTGGAACCACTAAATGTTAAAGAAAAAGAGATCCTGATCCAAAAAAGGGAAATATCTGGAGTGGTCACCAACGAAAAAGGAGAACCTATTTCTGGAGCATCCGTAACTGTGAAAGGCGAGCAAACCGGAGGAGTAACTGATGGTGCTGGTTTTTATAAATTTCAAGTCACAGCAGATGCGATATTAGTCTTTTCTTTTGTCGGATATCAAGCAAAGGAGCTAACTGTAGGTAACAGTACGGTGCTGAATGTGACGCTAGATCCACAGGTCAATACAATCGACGAAATTGTTGTAACAGCATTGGGTATTAAAAAAGAAAAGAAAGCTTTGGGATATGCAGTGCAGGAGGTAAAGGGAGCTGATCTGGTTAAAGCGCGTGAGCCAAATGGTATTGCCGCACTTACCGGTAAAGTAGCAGGACTAACCATCACACCATCCAGCAACCTTTTTGGTGATCCAGGAATCTATCTTCGTGGGCGTAGCGGTGTATTGATCGTGATCGACGGAGTACCGGTAAGTTCAGACTCTTGGAATTTAAGTCCCGATGATATTGCTTCATATTCTGTACTGAAAGGCGCAAGTGCAGCCGCATTGTACGGACAGCGTGGTATCAATGGTGCCTTGGTGATCACTACTAAGAAAGGAGGTAGCACAGGAAAGGGATTTTCTGTCGAATTTAATTCTAGTAATCAGTTGCAGACCGGTTTTAATGCAATACCGAAGGCCCAGACGACATATGGACCGGGAGATAACTTTGAATATGCTTTTAAAGACGGTCGCGGAGGTGGAATCAATGATAATGATTACAATATCTGGGGACCTAAATTTGAAGGACAGCTTATAACACAATACAACAGTCCGGTTGATGAAAAGACCGGTGAACTTATTCCTATCCCATGGTTAGCAAGAGGAAAAGACAATTTGACCAACTTTTTAAGAAATGGATTTTTAACGACCAATAATCTAGCAATAGCAACAAGTAGTGAATTAGGAGAGATCAGAATGTCGATTTCTCAGAATTACCAACGTGGACAAGTCCCAAATACAAGATTAGGAAGTACAAATTTTAATATGTCCGGAGGACTAAATGCAGGTAAAAAACTGCGCTTTGATGCTAATATTAATTATAATAAGCAATACACACCTAATTATCCAGATCTGGGCTATGGTCCGATGAACTTCATCTATCTCATGCAGGTTTGGGGCGGAGCAGATTATGATGTCAACGATCTAAAAAATTATTGGCAACCGGGAAAAGAAGGAATACAACAATATAACCGTGAATATACCATCTATAATAATCCTTGGTTTGTCGTGAATGAAAATCTGAGAAGTTATCACAAAGAAGATATCTATGGACACGCGCAAATGAATTATAAAATCAATGACGCGTTAACATTCAATATGCGTACGAGCGTAAGCAGCTGGAATCGTTTGCGGACAGTCAGATATCCAATATCAGGAGATTTTTATGAACCGTACAGAAGAGTAGGTGGATATTCGGAAACGTTTGATAAATTCTGGGAAAATAACACAGAGGCTTCTTTGAGCTATCAAAATAAATTTGGCGATTTTGGCTTTAAAGGTTCAGCATTTGCAAATTTACGTACAGTAGGTGTAAATAGTTTGACAGGAAGTACACGTGGAGGATTGATTGTTCCCGGAGTCTATGATCTGTCAAACTCCGTTGAACAGTATCTTCCTCAAAATGATCGGTCTATGCGTCAGGTCGGTAGTGTTTACGGTTTTACAGATTTTGATTATAAAAACTTTATTTTCTTAAACTTAACCGGCAGATTCGACCGCTCGTCAACAATGCCAAAAGCAAAGAACACATATTTTTATCCTTCAGCTTCATTAAGTGCAGTTATATCTGAAATGGTTGAGTTACCTAAAGTTTTTTCATTATTGAAACTAAGAGGGGCTTATGCGAATGTTGCCAGTGATCTAGTTTCAGAAAGCGATCCCTACAATATTTATAAATTATTTCCTACCTACAGTGCTTACGGTACAAGATGGGATAACATGGTGGGCGTAGGTTATGGCGGTGTCTTATATAATAACCAGATTTTACCTTCAAGGGTAAAAACGGCGGAATTTGGCTTAGAAACGAGATTATTTAAAGGACGTCTTGGACTAGATGTAGCATATTTTAGAAATATAGAAGGACCAAGTATAGTAGATGTTGCTGTATCAAACAGTTCGGGAGTAACGGGCATTCAAAAAAACGCATATACCTATCTACGCAAGGGGTTTGAAATTACATTAGAAGGTACACCTATTCAGACAACAGATTTTTCATGGAATGTCGTAGCCAATTGGTCAACTAATCATAGATGGCTAAGGGAGATTGACGGCGTATTACAACGTAATGGAATGACCAAGTTAGGAGATCGGGTTGATGGTTATTTTATTACGGATTTTCAACGCGACAAAGATGGTCAGATGATTGTCGGAACCGATGGGCTTCCAGCATACAATCCATTTAGTTCTAAAATTGGGTATAGTGACAATAATTTTGTACTGAGCTTGAACAATAGTTTCAAGTATAAAGATTTTGGACTTAGTTTCCAGTTTGATGGACGTTTTGGCGGTTTAATTAGTAATTACGTTGATAGCTACCAATGGAACTCAGGTACAGCTGTTGAATCAGCAAATAATTACAGGGATTTGGACTGGAAAAATAGAGATAATGATGCCTGGAAAGGTTCTATTATGAGCGAAGGTTTAAAAGTCGTAAGCGGACAGTTAAATACAGATCAAGATGGAAATGTCATATCAGATACACGACAGTTTGCGCCAAATGACGTTCCAGTACTCTGGCAGACTTGGGCACGTAACTATTACAGATCGGGAGATATGTTGGCACGTAGCCGAACATTTGTTAAACTGAGAGAAGTAGTATTGAGCTATAATGTCCCAAAAACATTATTGGACGGATCTAAATTCTTTAAAACCGCGAGCGTGTCATTGGTAGGACGAAACCTCTTGTACTTTACAGGTAAAGGAACGAAAAACATGGATCTTGATCAATTCATTGGCGATGCAAGCTTTCAGACACCATCAGTAAAGAGCTTTGGATTGAATATTAATGCAAGCTTTTAGATCAAGGAATCAAAGTTCCTATAAATAATAAGATAATTGCTAACGATCATTTATGGGAACTTTTATCAGCATTTTTGAAAATATGAAATGAAAATATAATAAGATCTTTCAAATAATGAGCAGTAAATCTATGCTAGATAGGTTTATTGTTAAGGGAAAATAAATGGAATGAAATGAGCTTATCTTATATAAATGAAAACATATTCTTATAAAACAGTACGCTGATGAAATCATTTAAGCATACTGCTTAGAAATAGCAATTATGCCTCTAATAGCTTGATAACAGTTAAAAAATAAATATATTTCAATGAAAAATATTAAAATAACATTACTCTTGATTCTTGTAGCTGCAATCTCTTCTTGTAAAAAGATAGATTCTTTACAGCAGGACTCAGCAGCTATATATAATGCCAAACCGCAACTGATCTTGACAGGCTTACTGTTGAACAGTTCAGATAGCCCCTGGTCTACAGATCAAAGACACAATCAGTATATGGTACTCAATTTTGAACTGTATGGAGCCCAATCATACAATTGGACCACCGGTTCTTTTGCTGAGTATGATCAATTGCGAAATGTGGTAAGAATGGAGATAGAGGCAGACAAAGCTGGAGCTGTAGGCGCTCCTTACATAGCACTGGCCAAATTTTTTAGAGCTTATTTCTTTACAAGACTAACGGAAAGATTTGGAGATGTCCCAATGAGTGAAGCCTTACAGGGAACAAGCAACGGAAACTTTGTACCAAAGTACGATAATCAAAAGCAGGTGTATCAGCAAATCTTACAATTGTTGGAGGAGGCAAATACCTTATTGGCACCTTTGGTTACGGAAGGTAAGAAAGTAGAGGGAGACTTTTATTATGGCGGGAATTTGGCAAAATGGCAAAAACTAATCAATTCCTTTAAACTGAGAGTTTTGATGTCGCTAAGTAAAAGAGCCGATGATAATCCTGATCTGAATATTAAGCAACAGTTTGCCGCTATCGTCAATAACCCAGTTAAATACCCGATAGTACTTGATAATGCAGATAACTTCCAGCTCGTATACAATGGTAATAACCGAAATAATAATTATCCTTTATGGCCAGCTGATGGTGTGGTAATCAAGTATGATAATAGAAATACGCTTGCGGCTACTTATGTGAATATTGCGAAGAATACGCAAGATCCTAGACTAATGGTGGTAGCTTGGCCAACAGATTCTGCTAAAAATAGCGGCGATGCGAGCTATGTCAAGAAATTTACATCGTACAGAGGTGGTAATACGGGTGATCTGCAATCGACACTGCAGAAACAAACAGTTGATGGAAAACTGTCAATGATCAATTTTGATTATTGGATGGCTTCTCCTTCAGGTGTACCGTGCGTTCAATTAGGAGCATACGAAACACATCTGACAATTGCAGAAGCTATCAATCGAGGTTGGTTGACTGGTGATGCTGCCGAACATTATGGTCTAGGAATTAAAAGTTCAATGCAGTTTTATGGAGTAAAGATTGAAGATATTGAAAAATTTATGCTCATTAATCCATACAAGGGAAACAGCACAGAAGGGTTAAAGCAGATTTTAAATCAAAAGTATATGGCATTTTTTCAAAATTCTGGGCTGGAAGCTTACTACCAGTTTAGAAGAACAGGTATTCCTGTTTTTAATATTGGGCCTTCAAATGCAAATAACAATGCCATACCAACCCGATGGGCATATCCTACATCTGAATATACGGTGAACGAGAAAAACATTAAAGACGCTATCGCAAGTCAATTTGGCGGTGCCGATACGCAAAATGGTATCATGTGGAAAACTAAGTAATTAAAATATATACAAATAATGAAAAGAATATCAATACAGGTGTTGTTGCTCTTAATATGCACATTCACTGCAGCGGCACAGTTTAAAAAAGTAAAACATATTGTTGTTATTGGATGCGATGGTCTAGGCGCTTATGCCATACCAAATGCAGAAATGCCAAATGTAAAACAATTAATGGCAACTGGTGCTTGGAGTTTAAAAGCAAGAACGGTTCTGCCTTCATCCAGTGCGGTCAATTGGGCATCTATGTTAATGGGTAGTTCACCGACGATGCATGGTTATACAGAATGGGGAAGTCAGGAGCCGGAAATCCCATCTATAGTTAAGCATGAGAAGTATAATAAATTTCCTTCTATCTTCAGTGTGATCCGCGATCAAAAACCCAAAGCGGTTACTGCAGCTGTGTATAGCTGGCCCGGCATTGGATATCTGATCGAAAAAGATGCGATAACACATGTTTTACCAGCAGACGATAATGAAGATGTTTGTACAGAGAAAGCTGTTAATGTGATTCTGCAAGACAAACCTTTATTTACATTTGTGCATTTTAGTGAGCCAGATTATACAGGGCATGGCAAAGGACACAGAACGGAGGCATATTACGATATGCTGAAAAAAGTTGATGCACGCATTGGAAAAATAATTGATGCGGTTAAAAAAGCAGGTATTGCCGATGAAACCATTATCATGGTAACAGCAGATCATGGTGGTATAGATAAAGGTCATGGCGGAAAATCTCTGGATGAAGTACAGGTACCTTGGATTATGAGCGGACCGGGTATTAAAAAGAATACCGAATTGAAAAGCACGATTATAACTTATGATACTGCTGCAACTTTGGCTACGATCCTTGGACTTGAGCAACCTCAGTCCTGGAGAGGAAAGGCAGTAAATGAAGCTTTTGCTAAATAATGATCTTTTAGAAGATATCTCCATTACTAGGCTAAATTAATAGTAACAGGAAGCCCTCTGATCTGCTCAGGGGGCTTTTGTATTTAAGAATCAATTTGATTAAAGAATAATACTTTGTAAATTAGAGCATATAAATCTAAACATGCTATTTAAAAAATCAACCTTCCTCCTGTTATTATTTTCTTGTGCAATCGGAAGTGGCGAAGTTCATGCCCAAACGAAAGAACGACCGAATATTATCGTATTTATTGTAGATGATATGGGATGGGAAGATACTTCGGTTCCTTTTTGGAAAGAAAAAACGCCGTTGAACAATTTTTATCAGACACCGAATATGGAACGTCTGGCCAGTCAAGGCATGAAATTTACACAGGCTTATGCCAGTAGTGTCTGTTCTCCAAGCCGTGTAAGTTTAATGAGTGGCATGAATGCCGCACGGCATCGGGTGACCAATTGGACATTAAACAGAAATGCTTCGGTAGATGCGAAAGATGATGAGTTGGATTTTCCTTTGTGGAACGTAAATGGTATGCAGCCTGTGGATACCATAGAGCGATCTATATTTGTCAATTCCTTGCCCCAACTATTAAAGGAAAACGGATATTTAACCGTTCATGCAGGAAAGGCTCACTTTGGAGCTGTAGGAACACCTGGAGCTGATCCTATAAATCTGGGGTTTGATGTGAATATTGCCGGTCATGCAGCGGGTGGTCCTGGTAGCTTTCTGGGAACAGAAAATTTTGGAAATAATAAAGATGGAACGCCCAAAAGTCCTTGGGGAGTACCGGGATTGGAAGAATATTACGGTCAAGATATTTTCTTGACAGAAGCATTGACGCAAAAAGCACTAAAAGTGTTGAATGACTCATTGTCAAATCAAAAACCCTTCTTTTTGTATATGTCACATTATGCAGTGCACGTACCTTTTAATTCGGATAAGCGGTTTTATCAGAAATATATTGACAAAGGAGCCACGCACGTAGAAGCACAATATGCTTCAATGGTGGAAGGTATGGATAAGAGCCTCGGCGATATGATGGATTTTTTGGAGCGTAAACATTTGACTGAGAATACGATCATCCTCTTTATTTCTGACAATGGTGGTTATGCGATACAGGATCGTGGCAGAATAGGTAAAAAACACAGATGGAATGAACCTTTAAAAAGTGGTAAAGGATCAGCATATGAAGGTGGGATAAGAGTACCCATGCTGGTTAAGTGGCCCGCTGTTGTTAAAGAAAACTCGGTAACGGAATATCCCGTTATAATAGAGGATATATTTCCGACAGTATTGAACATGGCAGGAGTTAAAAAAACAAAAACTGTGCAATACATAGACGGAGAAAATTTTGTTTCCATATTGAAATCGAATAAGCAGGTAAACCGTAAATCGGCCATGTATTGGCACTATCCAAATAGCTGGGGCGAGACTGGACCTGGAATAGGTGCAACAAGTACAGTGAGAGACGGTGACTGGAAACTGGTTTATTGGCATAAAACGCAGAAAAAAGAACTGTTTAATATCAAGAACGATATCGGAGAAGAGCAAGATCTTGCGATGAATAATCCTAAAATCGTAAAAAGGTTATCAGATAAATTGGGTGCTTATCTTCGAAATGTAGATGCACAGATGCCAATTGTTAAAAATACTAAAGCTATTGTTCCTTATCCAGACGCAGTTTCAGATCGGTAGTGGTTCGTAATAAATCTTAGTAAATGATATATGAAAATAAAAAAGCCCTCTAGCATATTTTAGAGGACTTTTACTTTTTTAGCGATCTAATTTATTCCTGAGTTTAATTTATGCTCCATACATTTTTCTATTCCTCCCACAGCATATATCGTCTACAGAGCAATGGGGAAGATTAGTAAGTAATGGAGAAATCTCGAATAATCCTTCATTGCATACTTCGGTAAATAGCTAAACTCTCTCTCTGTTAGTTTTTTCCTTTTCATGATTATAATATTGGATTATTATGCTATTGGGTAGCATTAAATAGGCTGTCTGAAAGGCTATATCAAGGGTTGTGTGTTTGTGTTCATTTGCTACATTTTAGTTTGTGTTATTTCTTGTCATATCTTTTTGGTGAGATATGGAGATGAAATGTAACATTGTATTCAGACGCCTTATTATTTATCGATTTTATAACATAATTTTTTCGTTAACTGCTCTGTTTTTTAAGATTATGGCGACTGTAAGGTTTGCTCAATACATGTAGTGTTATCTTCTAAATTGGTTACCGGATCAAGATGATCTACCGCTTCCATAGATAGTACTGTTATTTTCTGTGTAGCGTCTTCTTTTAAATTTGCGCCTTTATTTTTTGTTTCCAGTTCTGCTGAATTCATTTCCGACATTTTTTCTTCATCTCGTATATCATGAGGACCGCCTAATGATTCATTTGTTTCATTATTGGATTCCGCTTCTTCATGTTGTTTTCTAGATTCAATATGAACATACGAAGGTAGAGGAATAGAGATACCCCCATGCTCATAGATGTAATAAAGTGCGTGCGCCAGACGAATGAGAAATTCGCGAATAACGACAATTTTATCACCAAATTGTTCATTGCCGATAGATCTCTTTAAAGTTAGCTGTTCCATCAGGTCATCCATGGTTTTATACCATTTTTGTAAGGGCTGATAAGAGAAAAACTTACGAATCAAATCGTAGGGGCTTCTTTTATTATTACAAGTGAATTCAAGTCCATACGAATAGTTGAAATAATCGTTTCTTGTGTCAAATAATGTTAAGGGATTCTTATGTTTGTGTAGTCCACATTGTTTAAAAATAACATAAGCTATTTCCATCTGCTTAATCATTTGATGGCAATTGTAGCCATTTTCGGGATAACCACCGGTCGACATCGCTGGATAAGCTCCAGTTATTACAAAGAGATTGATATCGTTTTGCCAGTTAACGATATCAGTTTGCTGTTGGAAAAAATCACGGATGTAAATCATGGGATTTTTGATATTCTTTTTACTTAAATAGCGAAAATGTTTCGCTTTTAGTTTCTTTTGCGTATTTTTCATAATGGAAATTTTGGTTTAAAATGGTTTTAATTATCTTCATAAAACTAATTTAGGAATTATTTTAAGTCAAAACAAATTATTTTAAGATTAAATTTGCATATATGAGTGATTATTTGAAGAGAATTAAGCTTGTTGCTGATCGGGAAGGTATAAGTGTTTCTGCTTTAGAAGCTGCTATAGGGGCCAGTAAAGGCGTTTTCACAAGAGCCTTGAACAATGGTACAGATATTCAATCCAAGTGGCTAATCAGCTTGTTAGAAAATTATCCCGATTATTCAGCAGAATGGTTACTAAGAGGTGAAGGATCGATGTTATGTGCTAAATCAATCGTTAAAGAATTTAATGAGACCTACTTAACTGCCGAACAAGAAGGAATTAATAATGCTGTGATTAATGCCTTACATCAAGTAATAGCATCTCAAAATGCAACAATTAAATCACAGGAAAAGATAATTTCCTTCATGGAGCGACAATTATCAGTTTACGAACAGGAAAGTACATCGTCAAAAAAGGAGTAATCCATACGGGGTGATATTTAAGTAGGAATAAAGTAATATTGAAATGGCGTAAAATAATACGCAGAAATAGCGAGTTAAGAGGTAATAATGATGAGCGCGCTGTATTGCATCATAAAGTATAGGTTAAAAAAGAGAAATCATGTCGGGAGTTAAGGAACGTGTGCTATTAATTGCGGAAAGTAAGGGGATTAGCAAAGCTATTTTTTTTGAAGGCTTGGGATTTTCTTATGCTAACTTTAAAGGCGTTCAAAAATTTTCAGCACTTAGTTCGGATGCAATGATAGCTATCTTAACTAAATATAATGATATATGTCCAACCTGGTTACTGATGGGTACAGGCGAAATGTATAGGAACAGTAACGGTGATGAAAGGGGGCCCCTTGAGCATTCCAAGCAGCGCCCAGATGATAATGCAATTAAGATGGACGAGGCAATGAATAAAGTCATCAATGCTTTGGAACAGACGATAAGAACACAAGAGAAGACAATTCTTGCCCTTGAAAAGCAAATTGGTTTCTTGGAAAAGGAATAGTATCGGGTATCATTGCACCTGCTTCTATAGATTAGGCCGATCTTGCCTCAAGAAAATTTGTATAGAACAATATTTCGTTATTATAATTTAAAAAATAACGGATTCAAGTGATTTTATTGCCTTGGTTTTCGTTTATTTTTGTCTAATGGAGATAACTGTCGAATAGAAGATTATCATTCCTAAGATCTTTTAGTAATTAATAATACCATATTTATGTTAGGAAGACTATATCGTTTGTTTGCTGTGTTACTTTGTTTTACAACACTTGATGCTGTTGCTCAATCAGCCGGTGATCGTCCTGTTTACACTTCAGAATGGGGGCATCTGTATCGAACTGAAAATAACAAAACGGATCTGCTGGGGATATTTCCGACAGAAGCTCCTGTATATGTTCTGGACTCTACAAAAACACAATATAAAGTGCAGGTAAGTAACGGCGATATTGGGTTTATAATGAAGCAACCTCTCCAACGGGCAATGTTTGGCAAGCGATCAGCAGGTGAACCTGCGCAATATTTTTATCGGGGTACACAAGGAAGTCAATGTCCTCATTTTTTTGTTCAGGTATCGGAATTACGGGTGCGTAAAGCTCCAGATGTTTCAAGTACTGCAGTAAGAAGAGCAAGACTCAATGAGCTGATCTGTATCGATTACTTTCCGCTTTACACGGACGGTTGGGTATATGTGGGTGATCACTTTCATGAAAGACCGGAATTTATTCAGGCAAAATTTTTAGGTGCGGAATTGACCTATGATAAAGTGCTAAAAGACTACCTCAAAGTAAAAGGTAAGGATCAAAAACAGGAAATTTTATGGGGAGGAAGACTTCGGGAAATTGCCTGGACCGATGATAAAAAATTAAAACAGGCATTGACATTTTGGAAAGAGTCATTTGAAAATGCTGGATTACAGGATCCGAAAGTTGATATTGATTTTGAATTGTATTTGGCAGATCGGTTTCAAGTTCGTCCGGCATTCGATGTGGTGGAGCAGCAGGTGACATCTTTACGGATGCATTTCGATTGGAAGGGATTGCTTCTTTATGATGGGAAGATAACAGAAAGTCAGATGAAGCAACTTCAAATGCAAAAAGTATCGGCTATTCCGGATATGCCCGAATGCGGTTGGGAACCTGTATATTATTATCGATCTGATAGTAATATCGTGGCATTTGAAGAAAATGTAAAGGGGAAAGTTTTTGGCTCTGTATATCAGGCTACCCTTAGCAATGAGCTTGCCTTGTGGATGGGAGAGGAGCGCATCGATATGAATTATGATGAAAAGGAATTTGTGAAACATTTTGGACATCTGGTTTCGACCGACTGGATCGGTGCCCCGCATGTTTATCGAATTCCCGATGGTGACGCAGGCCTATTTATGATCACTTTTGAAAATGGAAAAGCTGTCCGTTATGAGTGTATGTTTTATTGTTAGAAAAGTCAATTAAGGATATAAAAAAAGGACCTGCAGCTTTTGTAAGTCCTTTTTTATTTTAAACCAGTTCCATAGCGAAGAGATTGGCGATATGCCCTTTTAGCTTATCTTTTACCTCGTTAATATTGGGTTTATAGCCCAGTTCTCGCTCCATAGAGGTAACATCTTTGTCGTCAATACCACAGGGTACAATATTTCCAAAATAGCTTAGATCGGCATTTACATTGAATGCAAATCCATGCATGGTTACCCATCGGCTTGCTCGGACACCCATCGCGCAGATTTTCCGTGCCTTTTCGTTGTCCCCATCGATCCAGACACCCGTAAAACTTGGGTATCTTCCTGCCTGAATTCCATAATCATTTAGCGTTAGGATGATCGCCTCTTCTAACGTGCGTAGATAAAGATGAATATCGGTAAAGAAATTATCTAAATCCAGAATTGGGTATCCAACGATCTGACCAGGACCATGGTAGGTAATATCACCGCCACGGTTGATCTTATAGTAGGTTGCTTCTTTCTCTTCGAGCGCCTTTTCATCCAATAAAAGATGTTCAGGTTTGCCAGATTTCCCTAAGGTATACACATGAGGGTGCTCGTTGAAAATTAAAAAGTTTTCCGTTGGAAGTTCTGTACTGTTAACACGGTTTTCATGTTTTACAGCTAAGGTTTTATTAAAAATCTCTTCTTGTCTATCCCAGGCTTCTTGATAGTCAACCAAGCCCCAATCGATAAAGGTTACTTTTTTATTTTGCATAGTGATGTGGCTATATGCGTTTTAGCCCAGTTTGAAATGATTAAAGCACGCTTGATTTTACATCGGGTATACCCTGTCTTTCAAGCGTACTTTAAGTACTTATAAATTCGGATTAGTAAAGCAAATTATTATAAGGATATCTTTCCCGGTGAATTTCCACAATGATATCGTATAATTTTTGTTTAAATTCCTCTAAGTTTGTTTTATTTGTAGCTGAAATGAAGATTGCTGGATCAGCATTCTTGGCCATCCAGCTGTTTTCAAAATCTTCCAATGTTACTGTTTTTTCACCTTCTTCACCCTCTTCAACTGTCGGTACATAAGCATCAATTTTATTGAATACCGTAATGATCGGTTTATCTAAAGCTCCAATATCTTTCAATGTCTCATTAACAGCGATGATATGATCTTCAAAATTTGGGTGTGAAATATCGACCGCATGAATCAACACATCCGCTTCTCTGACCTCGTCTAATGTTGATTTAAAACATTCAACTAAATGATGGGGAAGTTTACGGATAAAACCTACAGTATCGGATAATAAGAAGGGTAAATTATCAATCACCACTTTACGAACGGTTGTATCTAATGTTGCAAATAATTTGTTTTCAATCAAAACATCCGATTTTGAAATCATGTTCATGATGGTTGATTTCCCGACATTGGTATAGCCGACTAAAGCAACACGTATCATTTCACCCCGATTTTTACGTTGTGTTTCATTCTGTTTGTCAATCAGGTCAAGACGTTCTTTTAAAACAGTTATTTTATTTAAAATAATACGTCTATCAGTTTCAATCTGACTTTCACCAGGACCACGCATACCGATACCACCACGTTGGCGTTCCAAGTGGGTCCATAATCTTGTCAACCTGGGTAATAAATACTGTAATTGTGCTAATTCAACTTGTGTTTTTGCTTGCGCACTTTTAGCGTGGCTTGCAAAAATATCTAAAATTAAATTTGATCTGTCTAATATCTTAACTTGAAGCTCACGTTCAATATTACGTAATTGAGAAGGAGATAATTCATCATCAAAAACGACCATATCTATTTCTTCTGCGATTACAAAAGCTTTAATATCTTCCAATTTTCCTGCCCCTACATAGGTGGAGCGATCTGGATAAGTTAATTTTTGTGTAATAATACCTTTTGTTATCCCGCCTGCAGTTTGAACTAAAAATTCTAATTCTTCAAGATACTCGTGTGCTTTTTCCTCGCTTAATCCCTGAGGAATTACACTCACGAGTAAAGCTGTTTCGGGTCTTACTGCGGTGTCGTATATTTTGATTTTTGCCATTGTTTTCTATTCTAATTTTGTATTGCTTATTAAGATTTTGCATGAGTAGGCCAAGGGGCACTGCAAAAAGACGTGAAAATGATGTGACGTCATAGTACGATGACTCAATAATAATACAAAGATAATCGTTTTTAGTTTAATTGTTTTATGCCAAAAGCGGATCCTATAATTTTATTAAAGAAGCTTACAGACTAATGCATAATGGAATAGGAGTGAGATAAGTACTTTATGAGATCTTATCCCATGCAATACCGTCCGTTTTTCTAGCGAGGTATTGTCTGAGTGATGCATGACGTTCTTCTGTCATTTCTGGATCTTGCTTGAAGATATCAATAACAGAATTTCGGGCTTCTGACAGAAGCTGTTGGTCTGTTGCAAGGTTGGCCAGTTTTAATTCCAGTACACCAGATTGCTGCGTACCTGAAATATCGCCCGGACCACGAAGTTCTAAATCAACTTCTGCGATTTCGAATCCATCATTTGTTCGTACCATAGTATTCAATCGCAACTTCCCTTCCTTGCTTAACTTATTACTTGACATTAAGATACAGAATGATTGCTCTGCACCACGACCAACCCGTCCTCTCAATTGATGGAGCTGTGATAAACCAAATCGTTCCGAGTTTTCAATAATCATGACAGAAGCATTGGGAACATTAACACCGACTTCAATTACGGTTGTTGCAACCATAATCTGAGTTTCATGTTTCACAAAACGTTGCATCTCAAAATCCTTATCTTTGACAGGCATCTTGCCATGGACAATACTGATCTTAAATTCAGGAAGCGGAAATTCACGTTGGATATTTTCCAGACCTGCTTCTAAGTATAATAAGTCTAGTTTCTCACTTTCCTTAATCAGTGGAAATACAACATACACCTGTCTCCCCTTTGCTATTTCTTCACGGATAAGACCAAACATACGCAATCTGGAGCTCTCGAAAAAATGAACTGTCTTAATCGGTTTTCTTCCCGCAGGGAGTTCGTCGATAACCGAAATGTCCAAATCGCCATACATAGTCATTGCCAAAGTACGCGGAATAGGGGTAGCGGTCATCACGAGCATATGTGGAGGAATGCTATTTTTACGCCAAAGCTTAGCGCGCTGTTCAACTCCAAATCGGTGTTGTTCGTCAATAACAACAAAACCTAAATTCTTAAATTTGACTTTATCTTCAATTAAGGCATGTGTTCCTATCAGGATATCCAAAGTGCCATTTTCCAATTCTTCATGAATGATACGGCGTTGCTTAGTACTCGTAGAGCCTGTTAACAATTTAATATTGCAGATACCCTCTCCCAGTAACTCTTTTAGCCCCGTATAGTGTTGGGTTGCTAATATTTCTGTTGGAGCCATCATGCAAGCTTGAAAACCGTTGTCTATGGCCAAAAGCATAGTTAAAAGTGCAACCACTGTTTTCCCAGATCCTACATCGCCCTGCACCAAACGATTCATTTGTGCGCCGGTAACAGTATCCTGTCGGATCTCTTTGACGACACGTTTCTGTGCGTTGGTCAACGGAAAAGGAATTCGTTCTTTGAAAAAGGTATTGAATTTGTCGCCGACTTTAGAGAAAATCTGTCCCCTGAATTTTTTAGTATTGAGCTGTTTATTTTTTAGTAATTTGAGCTGAATATAGAATAATTCTTCAAATTTGATACGTTTTATGGCCTGCGTCAGTTCCTCTTGACTCTGTGGAAAATGAATTGCAACAGTGGCTCTGGCTTGGTCCATCAATTGATGCTTGGCCAATAAATAAGCAGGTAGCTGTTCAGTGAGTTGACGAAATACGGTTTCTAAAGCAGTCTGCTGTAATTTTTGAATCCCTTTACTGTCTAAGTTGAACTTCTTCAGTTTCTCAGTGGAAGAATATACAGGTTGCAAGGTCATGTTACCCAAGTTTTTTACCTGAGCTTGATAAGGTTCCATTTCGGGATGTGTGATCGATATCTGTCCATTAAATACAGATGGTTTGCCATAGAGCACGTAGGCGGAACCTACTTTTAATGATTTCTGTAACCAGGTGATCGATTGGAACCATACCAGTTCGATGCTCCCTGTTTCATCTTTGAATTGTCCAACCAAACGTTTTGCTCTTTTTTCACCAACTTCTTTAAGCCCAATAAGTCTCCCTAATACTTGGGCCGAATACATATCGGCATCGAGTTGTCTTATTTTATGAAATACGGTACGGTCAATATAGCGAAAAGGGTAATAACTGAGCAGGTCACCAATGGTGAAAATCTGCAATTCTTTTTTAATTACATCAGCTTTCTGAGGGCCTACGCCTTTCAGATATTCTATTGGGGTTATTAAAGATAAATCAGCCATTCTTCTACTTTGCTAATTTAAGGATTTTACTTAAAAATTTAGTAAAATACTATAGATGATTGCTAAAGTTGTTGTATCGGTTAATTAAAAAGGAGTATTTAGTCCGGCGATGTGGTATCAAATATTTTTTCCGCATATTAATAAAAAAGGCTGCCCCTTTATTGAAGAGGCAGCCTTTAAATAGGATAAGATGTTGATTAAAAATTTCCTTTATTCACATCCCACCATAGACGTGTACCACCGTTATCAGCACCGCCAAGTAATGAAATGGCATTTTGTACCTCAGCTGCATTCGTGTTGTACTCATTTTGTGGAAATGGTAAACGGCGGATCTGAATCTTAGTGTCAATAAGACCAGCGCTATTATTCACCGCAACAGGGAATAATTTTGGATATCCGGTTCTACGGAACTCACTCCAGGCTTCTTGTCCTTCTGGGAAGATCGCTAACCATTTTTGTGTAATAATACGTTCCAACTTTTCTTCATTAGAGGCTGCATCATTCCATTGAATAGTTAAGTTAGTTGGTGCAGCTGCATTATTGCTTGCATTGAATGGATCAACGTAAGCAGCAGCTTTACTCGTATTGTCTTGTAAATAGGCCGATAAACCGCTTACGCCCCATTGTGCAAAAGAGGTTTCAACACCTTTTTCATAAAGTGATTTTGCTGTTCCACCAACATTTGCCCAACCTCTCAATGCGCCTTCAGCACGTAAAAAATAGACTTCAGCAGCAGTCATTAAAATTGGGGCAGTGGTGGCTGTGAATGACGGCGTACTTCCTCCCGTATTAAGTGCTGATAACATCTGGTATTTATCTTTTTCAATACCTGCAGCACCTGTACGGATACCAATGTATTTGCCCGCGAAGCCGGTTGTCTGTTTGTCAACTGGTACTGGCTCCATATATTTGGAAATACGTGGATCGCCGTAACCTGTCATGTATGACTGTAAAGAAGCATTCATACGGGTATCTGCCCAATTCTTTGAAATAAACCAAAGGGGATTGCTGAACGTACCGTCTGTAGGAACTTTTACTTTGAAGTTTTCACTATTCACTTCAATAACGCCACCATTTGCTGGATCTAATGCTTTCTCTGCTTGTGCTTTTGCTAGTTGAGGGTCAACTTTTACAATACGCACAGCGAGACGCAAGCGAAGTGAGTTCGCTAATTTTAACCAGTTCTTAAAACGTGTCTGATTATCCAAATTCGGATAAACTAAATCGATCTCTTCAATTTTGTCGGTCATTGGACTTTGAGCATTAAACGACTTTAAAGCCTCCGTCGCTTCATCCAATTCTTTGAAAAAAGCGGTGTAAAGATCAGCTTGCTTATCATAAGGAATATCTCCAGATGTGCCTACTTTGCTATATGGAATAGGTCCGTAAATATCAGTTACACGATTTGCAGCAGCTACCTTAATTACTTTTGCGGCTCCGCCAAGTGCTGGATAGTTTTTATCCAATCCATTTTTTTGTAGTTTATCAATAGATTTGATCACATCAAGATAAAGTACTTTAAAAGGTTCACCATTCCAGCCATTTACCATAGCGTAATTCAGGTTATTTTGACCGCTATTGAAAGGTGTAGGGGACATGAAATAACCAGAGAATACGTCGGCATTCAGATTTTGTTGAAGTTGATATGAATTTGGATCACCACCTCCAGAAAAATTGTAGATGGCCATCTGTGCTGTTTTGAAGAATAGTACCAAATCTTTTCCATCGGCAGCCAGGTCTTCATCTGTCAGGCCGTTGTTGTTTTTGTTATATTCTTCGAAGTTTTTTGTACAGCTGCTCATGGCACTTCCAAGTACCACAAAAGCTAACATCAACTTACTTATGTTTTTGAAATTGTATTTCATCGTTGTTTTATTAAAAAGTTGCATTCAAAGTAAGACCATAGTTACGTGTTGGAGGCATCATGAAGATATCGACTCCACTTAATGTATTGCCGGTAGACATGGTCACTTCCGGATCAAAAGGTGCTTTCTTAGTAAAGTAGAATAGATTTCTGCCGACTGCCGAAACGCGGAGCTTTTTAAAGAAACTATCATTGAGATTAAAGTCATAGCCTAACACTAATTCGCGTAGTCGAACAACTGTTCCGTCATAGATATATTGACTGCTTACAGGTCCCATACCACCAACGGTTGTATACCATTTCTCTGCTGCAACATTTGTAACTTCAGCACCAGCAGCTGTAACGCCATTGATTGTTACACCCCCATTAGCGCGGGCATCTCCACTTGCTTTTGAAACACCATAACCGTCAAGAAGCGCCTGTGTTATGGACATCACTTCGTAATCAAACTTACCGTCGATCAAGAAACTTAAGTTGAAGTTTTTATAACTAAAGCTATTGTTCAATCCCATTTGCCAAATAGGATTTGAATTTCCTAATTTGGTATAATTGGAATTCTTTTGGGGAGTACCGTCTGCCGAGACTAGAATACGGCCTTGATCATCACGAGCAAAATCTTGACCATAAATGTCACCAAAAGAACCGCCTACTTCAAATTTGGAAGCGTAATTATTACGTCCATCTCCGGTTAATGCAAATTCTTTAATGCGATCATCTAATTTGATAATCTTATTTTTGTTATAAGTGAAGTTTAAACTTGTTGTCCAGGTAAAATTGTCATTCTTAATGGCATCTAATGACACTAATGCTTCAACCCCTTGATTTTGGATATCTCCAGCATTGATGGCATATTGATCATACAATGATGCTTGACTGGCAGCAATTTTGAAGAACTGATTCTTTGTATTTGTCTTATAGTAGGTTACATCTACGTTTAAACGGTTGTTCCACATACGCCATTCAGTACCAATCTCTAATGAATGTGTTTTCTCTGGTTTAAGACCTTTAAGAAAAGCAATATCATTGAGGTTGATAACACCATAAGCATTCAGATTATTGGTTAATAAGGTAGTGTAAGGAGGTAAATCATTACCAACGATAGCATATGAACCCCTAATTTTGGCCATGTTGACAAAATCAGGCATATTCAATTTGTCGTTTAAGACAACACCTAAACCTACTGATGGATAAAAGAATGAATTTGATTCGGTGAAAGCAAGTGTACTTGACCAATCATTACGAGCAGTTAAATCAAGATATAACCATTGATCGTATGATAGATTAGCACTGGCAAAAACAGATTGCAGTTGTCTTCTGTTATTTGATAAACCTGTCGGAGTAGGTGTAGTCGAATTCTGAATGATAAACTGATTTGGATATTGCAGACCTGCTGTTCCACTGGTGTAATCTACTCCTTCAGTCTTCCAGTCTGTAATACTTGTTCCCACGACACCGGTAATCTGAAGCTTATCGTTCACATTGAAGTTCATATTGGCGATTAGATCACCATATTGTTGTGTGATGGTTGTATTCGTGTAATTATAGCCGCCATTTGGTCTAGCTAAAATATTTTGAGTACCTGCATATATTTTTCGATCCCAAACTTCACTTGTACGATCTACACTTCCACGTGCTTGAACATTAATCCATGGTGCAATTTGATATTTGGCACTTCCATTTAATAATAAACGGTTTCTTTTAGAACTGTTCTGGTTTCTGTTTACGATCCACCATGGGTTTTGTTGGGTTGTAGGATCATCGGATAAAGTAAACCAGTTCTGATCATAAAGATTACGGCTTGGATTAAATTTCTCAAAATCTTTGTAAGGTGAAATATCAATACTACGAGGCAATAAATAAAGTCCTACTAGAGGATTATAATAAAAACCAGATGTTGGTGCATTATCCAATTTTTGGGTAATATAATTGGCACTTCCTTCAACCGTTAATTTGTCATCAAAGAATTTAGCGCTTTCTTTCAGATTGAAATTGTGACGGGTCATGTCATTATTTGGCGTGATTCCTTTTGCTAAGGTATTCGCGTAAGAAAAATAAGTCTGATTTTTCTCGTTTCCGCCCGATAATGTCAATGAATTTGTAAAATTACTACCTGTTCTTAAGAACTTGTCAACATTATTAAAATTAGCTTGATCGCTTTTCTCTCCCCAACTGGATACACTTGTTGCACTATTTTTTCCACCCGATCCCTGTCCATATTGATTTTGAAATTCGGGTAAAGATGTTGCTTGTTCGATTTGTGCACTGGAAGAGAAATTGACGGTTGTACGTCCTCCTTTTCCAGACTTTGTTGTGATCAAGATAACGCCGTTGGCCGCTTGACTACCATATAAAGCCGCAGCAGATGCTCCTTTTAGTACAGAGATATTTTCCACATCTTCTGGATTGATCATAGCAATTGGATCTCCGGGATCGCGTTGCCCACCAAATACGTTATCAGGTTGTGTTCCTAATGTCTGATTATTGATAGGTACACCATCAACAACATACAATACCTGATTGTTGCCTGATGCAGATTTATTACCTCTAAGCACAACTTTAGCAGAACCGCCGGGGCCCGATGAACTGGAAGCAATATTGACACCTGCAACTTTACCATTTAGATTATTGGCTAAGTTGGTGCTTTTTACGCGATTCAGTTCATCACCTTTGAGTTGTTGGGTCGAATAAGTTAAGGATTTTTGAGAACGGCTAATTCCTAGTGCTGTAACGACTACACTTTCTAATTGCTGTGTCTGCGGTACAAGACTCACGTTGATAGTAGTCTCATTTGGTCCTAATGTAACAGTTTTGGTTTCGTAACCAATCACACTAATGCTCAAAATACGATTCTTATCGTCAACGTTAATTTGAAAAACACCATTAGCATCTGTAGAACTAGCTTTAGATGTCCCTAGAACTTTAATGGTTGCTCCAGCTATTGCGGCTTTAGACTGGCTGTCCACAATAGTACCCTTTACTTGATTGTTTTGGGCATGGAGTAAAGAAGCTGAAAAAAGCATTGTCGGAACAATACCCAGTATCTTTAATGTAGTTTGTAATTTACTATTCATTCAGTAATATGTGTTATGATCTAATTATGTCTTTACACATTTCATAAGAATAGATTTATTGTAAATGGCTAATTCAATTTAGCACATTGGTCAGTAGATGTCTCATATTGAAGATAGGTAGGATACGCAATTTCGCAAATGTGAATAAATATCAATACAAGGTAAAAATAAGAAGGATTCTTATTCTAGGAATCTAATGTACTACTGTTCTATAAAATTTAAAAGAGTTTTATAACATATGTGATACATTTTAACGTTTGTTTCCTGTAAATAGCTATTTATCAGGTTTTTTTATTTCAATGTTTTTTACAGGGAAATTAAGTTTTGTATCATAATTTGTTTTAATCTCAAAAAATATATGTTCAGACGTACAGGGGGAGATCAAAAAAAATCGGCCAATACTTTAATAGCTTAGCCGATTTTAAAAATACTGCTGTTTGTTTTATTATTCTGAGAGCTCAACAACGGTTTTGTTATTGACGCATTTTACTCCTTTGGGATATGTATATTTTCCTGTGGAACAATTCGGCTTTTCACGTTCTATGATATTCTTTTTTAAGGAATTGTAAAGTGCAATATCTTTCATGATTTCTGGACGTTCTGCTGTTCTAATATAAGCTATATGTTCAACTCCACAGTCTTTTAATAGTATTGTCGTACCCCAGTTTTCGGTTCCGCTACAAGTAAGATTATTCAGGTATTTGTCGATCTTTATTTTTAAAGGGGCAATACGTATTTTACTTTCTGATAAGCTTAAATCTTTTATGTACAGTAATTTGGCTTTTCCATTTACGCAGGAAAGTTGAGTGGGTTCACTATTAAACAAAATATACTCCTCACAGGGCTCGTAAATAATTCCTTCTTTGATACCTGTATTGACTTCGTTGGATCTAAGTGCTAAATATTCCTCCCATAGTTTATTGAATTGTGATTTGAAACGTTTATGCACAGGGAAATAAACATGCCCACACCAAAAGTTGCTGACTTTTTCAATGTTCCATTCGTTCAAATTTTCACATTTTTCTGAAGCAATGAGTTTATCAATTTCGGCTTTCTTTTCTTCAGCTTTAGCAGACCATTGTTCAGAAGTAAAATCGTCTTTTTTGCAAGCACTAAAAAGTAACATAAATAGAAACAAATAGCTGATTAGTTTTATAAATTTCATATCGAGTAAGTATAAAGCCTAAAAGACTACAATCGGTTTATTATTTTCACATCGCACGGATTTGGGGGCGGGGGCACTATTCGGAGTACAATTTTGTAGTTCTTTATCTAATTGTGTTAGATGGAAATATAATGTATTATATTCTGTAAGAATTGCATAAAATCCATTACGATATGTTTGATTAGCAATGGTTGGAATCCATATTTGGGAACAATCTTTTTTTATGCCAGTAACTATCCAATCACTCGCCGCGGTACATGGTTTATCTTTAAAGTAATGCTGCAGTGTTTCACTTCTTTCGGTTAGAGCTGTTCGTGTCTGTTCTGTATTGAAATCTTCGACAGTTTTTACCTTTGCAAATCCATTCTGACATATGATTCCGAAATGTACAGGCATATGTAGATATAAAAGGTTTAGGTATGGCCGATCATCAGCGTCCATGGCTTTTGTTAATAAATTAGTATGTTCTTTTTTTAGCAGATCATATTTGGTCTTTATTGTTGGGGAAACAGGCAGGTAACCTTTAGTATTTGGATTTAACGATAATGTATCTACGTACCACTTGCTGATGTCTCCGCATGAGATACTTTGAGTCAGTAAGTGCATTTCTTGATATTTCTCTGCTGCTTTTTTATAAAGCTCATCATAAGAAAGGTGATCTTTTTTGCACGATAGTATCGTGAGCACTAAAAAAGAAAGTGTAAAAAATCGATAGATTTTCATCGTATTAAGGTTACATGGTTAAAATTAGTTTATTAACCATGTAAACGTAACTAAAACAGGTTGTGCTACATGTGTTTTTTCCTTTTAAAGAGAAATTTTATTTTATCAGAATTGAAGATCAGAATGGCAAGGAAAATAAGGCCATATGCCCAAAATTTGTAAGGATCTACCTGCTCCCGAAAGTAAGTAATAGCGAGTGCGAATGCAATGATGGGATTAATGTACAACATGATCCCCAATGTGGAAGAAGATATTTTCTTTAATGCATACATGCTCGAGAAGAGCGGTATGATTGTGAACAATAGTGCTATGGTTAAAGTAACGGTCCAAAATGTGCTGTCTTGAGGTATTGGACTTTGATCAACGAGCATTTGGGGTATAATGAATAATGTACAGATGGCAAGTTGGATTGCCAGCATATTGAGCTTGTCAAACCCCTGTATAATACGCTGTAATACCAAATAAAAGGCATATAGTGAGCCAATGGTTAAAGACCATAATACTTCTGTAAGTGATCCGGTTGCCAACATGCATACACCAGTAATAGCAATAAGTAAAGATACCTTTTGGGCTATATTTAAGTTTTCTTTTAAAATTAAATAGCCTGCTGCAGTCGTGATTAATGGACATAAGATGTAAGCAAAGGCACCGGCCTGTACACTGATGCTATTAATGCAGTAAATATACGTATACCAGTTTGCAAATAAAAGTATAGCCGACATAAGGGTAAGATAGGTAATCTTAGTTCTGTTATTCTTGGGCAGTTGCCTAAAATAATTATAATCAGCTCTAATGTCGGTCTTTCTGAAAACGATATTGAAGAGCCAAAGAAGTGAAACGGCTAATATGATGCGGTAATGGAGGATATCTTCTGCTGACCAATTTTTTAATAAGCGTATAGGGACAGCCATAAACCCCCAGATTAAAGGACCTAAAAAAGCCGCTAAGAAATACTTTCCGCGGCCTTCAGTATCTTGTTCTATGTTTGCCATTAATCTTTCCAAGCAATCACGGAGATTTCTACATTTACATTTTTAGGAAGAGTCTTTACAGCAACACATTCACGCGCAGGCTGTACTGTAGTGAAGTATTGTGCGTAGACTTCATTTACTGTAGCAAAGTCATCCATACTACTTAAGAAAATAGATGCTTTAACAACATCTTCAAATCCATAGCCTGCGTTTTTTAAGATGGCATCAACATTCTTTAACACTTGATGTGCTTCATCTGCAACTCCTGTTGTGATTAATTCCATAGTTTCAGGAATTAAAGGAATTTGTCCGGAAACGTATAATGTTTTGTCAGCTTTTATAGCTTGGTTGTAAGGACCAATTGCGGCTGGTGCTTTTTCGGTATTTAAAATAATTTTTTGAGACATATGCTGGTATTTAGGATGCAAAGAAAAACTTGTAAATCAGCGCCAGAATGAAAACGATGATGGCTATAGCATTGATAATATGCATAGCTTTTAGATTGCCGTTCGTTGGGCGATTGGGGTCTTTTTTTCTAAAAAAGTACATGGAACTAAGTTACGCTAGTAAATTGATAATCGCAATGATTATCTTTAAACAATCAAAAATAAAAGATAATGAATAAACTCGCTTTAGTTGGTGGAAGAATTTTTTCAGATTATAATCTTATTGAAGATAAAACATTGCTTATTGAAAATGGAGAGATTACTGGAATAGTAGAGCCTAATCAAGTCCCAGCTGATTTTGAACAGATTGTTGTTAATGGAGCTAATATTTGTGCGGGTCTCATTGATTTACAGTTATATGGCGACGGTGATGATTTATTTTCGGCGCATTTGACTTCAGCATCTTTACAGCGCATTTCTGATCGTTTGGTTCGAAAAGGAACGACTTCATATATGATGACTTTAGCGACAAATACGTTTGAAGTTTTTCAAGAAGCGATTCAGGTTGCTGACAATTTTAAACATGATGCATTATTGGGCTTGCACCTTGAAGGGCCATTCTTGAATGCAAAGAAGAGAGGGGCTCACCCGGCTGATCTAATTGTAAAAGCAACAAAAGAAAATATTAAGGAATTGCTTGGCGAGCACAATACTGTTGTGAAAATGATGACCATTGCTCCGGAATGTATGGACGATGATGTTCTTGAATACCTAAAATCGTATGAACTTTTATTAAGTGCAGGGCATAGTGATGCAACATTTAAGGAAGGCACTAAAGGTTTTGATCTGGGGATTCCCACAAGTACCCACCTATTTAATGCGATGTCTTCTTTACATCATCGGGAGGTTGGTATGGTAGGAGCTATTTTCAATCATCCAACAGCATGTTCGAGTATAATTACAGATGGACATCACGTCAGTTTCGAGGCAGTTAAAGTGGCTAAAAAACAAATGGGCGAACGATTGTTTTTGATATCAGATGCAGTTGCTGCTTGTGCACAAGGAATCTATCAACATGTGTTGAATGACGGTTATTATTCACTGCCCGACGGGACGATTTCGGGAGGAGCGATTTCTTTATTTGAATCGGTTAGAAATATAGTGCAACAGGTTGGTGTTCCATTGGACGAGGCGATACGGATGGGAACTACTTATCCAGCAAGACTGCTAAAGCGTACAGATATTGGAAACCTGAATATAGGAAGTATAGCTAATGTGATCATATTTACTTCTAATTTTGAACTTCAGGATGTTCTGGTTAAAGGAAAGTTAATATCGCGCTAGTGCTCTTGATACAAATTCATAATCCGTACATTTGTAACTTATTTTGAAATAATTCCTTAACATTTTTTAATGAAACATCACTTATTAATACTTTCAGTTGCTTTATTCTTATTTTCATGCTCTTCCAAAAAGAATAGAAAAACAGAAGAGGTAAAAGCCACACCTGCTGTAATTGTACAGCATCCGGATAAAAAGGATAAACCGCAACGTGAAAAGGTTAACATTAATATACAAGAGAAAAAGGTTGAAGCACCAAAAGAAATCGCTGTGGAGCTTCCTGAAGTGCAACGTGAATTTCGTGCTGCATGGATCGCATCTGTCGCAAATATAAATTGGCCAAGTAAAAACTTTTTATCTACGGATGAACAAAAACAGGAAGCGATCCAGATTTTAGAATTTTTGAAAGCAAATAATTTCAATGCAGCTATTTTTCAGGTTCGCCCCTCGTCGGATGCGATGTATAAGAGTGATCTCGAGCCTTGGTCATATTTTTTAACAGGAGAACAAGGGAAAGCTCCTTTTCCATATTATGATCCTTTGGAATTTTGGGTTGAAGAGGCACATAAGCGAGGGATTGAATTACATGTTTGGTTAAATCCTTATCGTGCTCACCATACTTCTGGCGGTAAGTTGACAGAGGCATCTATGGCTAAAAAGATGCCCAATTCTGTTGTCCGTTTGAAGCAGGGATGGTATTGGTTTGATCCGTCAAAACAATCTACTCAAGACCATGCTGCCCGTGTAGTAATGGATATTGTAAAACGTTATAACATTGACGGGGTACATTTTGATGATTATTTTTATCCTTATGCGGAATATAATGGAGGGCAGGATTTTCCGGATAATGACAGTTGGAATGATTACAAAAAGAATGGTGGTACATTGGCTCGTGCAGATTGGCGTAGAAATAGTGTAAACACATTCATTGAACGGATCTATAAAGAAATAAAAGCTGAAAAGAATTTTGTGAAATTTGGTATTAGTCCTTTTGGGATTTGGAAACCAGGTTATCCGGCAGGTATTCAAGGGTCTAGTCAATATGATCAATTGTATGCAGATGCAAAGCTATGGCTTAATAAAGGCTGGGTCGATTATTATACACCACAATTGTATTGGCCAATACAGCCTGCTAAACAAAGTTTCACAACTTTATTGAAATGGTGGGAGAGCGAAAATACAATGCACAGACATCTTTGGCCAGGTATCAATACTGTCGGGAAACGTACAGCAGAATATTCAACTGAAATTGTAAATCAAATTGCTGCGATGCGTAATATCGTGCCAGATAGCAAAGGTATTGTTCATTGGAGCTTAGCCGGTTTAATTAAAAACCCTACGATGACAAGAGCAATTTTTGAAGGTCCTTACCAAAATAAAGTATTGATACCTAGAACGCCTTGGTTGAATGCAAATCCAATGCTGAAGCCAACTTTGTTGTTGACAGCAGAAAAAGATTTTGTTTTTGCAAAGTGGCAACATAAACAAGTAGATCAAGTTTATCACTGGATACTTTACTGCAACTATGGTGGTGAGTGGTCATATGAGATTTTTGATCCTTCGGTTACTGCCAAGCAACTTGCAGAAAGTAAGAATGGTAAAAAGTTACAGTATGTGGCAGTAAAAGCAGTGGACCGTCTGAGTAATGAGAGTCCATATATGGCGGAAAAGATTAAGTAATTTAAAATAAATCTATAAAAAGGGATATCTAATAAGGTATCCCTTTTTTTGTTCTGGGAATTTGTGTTTTGATGTGGTAGCGTACATTATAGTCTCGGTGTATTAATTACATTGCTTGATAACAAGCGATTTGGAGTTCGTATTTATCTGAAGTATATTTAGATATGGAAGATACTTATAAAAAAGCTGGTGAATCTGTTATACGGATATCTCAGTTGATGTTACCCTCTAACGCCAACTTTGGCGGAAAGATTCATGGCGGCTATATTTTGTCATTGATGGATCAAATTGCTTTTGCAGTTGCCTCCAAGTTCTCCGGAAATTATTGTGTGACAGCGTCCGTTGGAAAAGTGGACTTTCTAAAGCCTATTGAAGTTGGGGAGTTGGTAACACTTATCGCTTCGGTCAATTATGTTGGAAATAGTTCTATGGAAGTTGGAATTCGTGTTGAATCGATGAATATTCAATCTGGTGAGACAAAACACTGCAACTCATCATATTTTACAATGATTGCAAAAAATGCTGAAGGCAAATCTGTTCGTGTTCCGCGACTTATATTGGAAAGTGAAAAGGAGATCTTTCGGTTTTATAAAAGTGTGATTAAAATAGAAATTGAAAAGGAGAGAGAGCGGGCTACCCTCGATCTCGAATTTGACTCTCAAGAACAACAGGAATATATCAAACAACATTACGATGTGAAAATAAATTTGTGATGATGGTGATAATAATTTAGTGGTGCGGTCTTTTGCATATTGTTTTTTTTGTTTTTAAGGTTTATCAATCGATTGTATGGTAACTTAATGATTTTCAAGTGTGTTTTATGGCATTTTTTGAAAATAATTACGCATAATCTTGCAAAGCTTAGAACCTTTTTATACTATTGTAAAGTAATTAGTATAAACCTGTCGGGATCGAAACATCCGATATAAACAATTGCTACTAACTAAATTATTATCATGAATAAAAAATTACTCTTATTCTGTTCGGGAGTGATGTTATCTACCAGTTTGTGGGCACAAACGAAAACTATTTCGGGGAAAGTGACCAATGCATCTGATGGGACATCCATGTCGAATGTGACTGTAAGCATCAAAGGCAAAGCAGTAAGTACGCAGACCAATCCAGATGGAAGTTTTACCATTAAAGCAGACCCTGGAGATGTGCTTATTTTTAGCACTATTGGTTCCAAACCATTGCAACAGACTGTTGGCTCAAGCTCTACCGTCAATATTGCCCTTTCCAACAGTGAAGAAGCATTGACCGAGGTAGTTGTAACTGCTATGGGGATAAAGAAGGAGAAAAAAGCTTTAGGTTATGCTGTTCAGGATATTAAGGCCGACGAGCTGATGAAGAATAAAACTGCAAATGTAATTAACTCCTTAGCGGGTAAAATTGCTGGGGTTAATGTTACACAATCATCTGGTGCTGCGGGTGCAGGAGCACAAATTATTTTAAGAGGAGGTACTTCTTTAGAACGTGATAATCAACCGTTATTTGTCGTGGATGGTGTTATTTATGACAACTCAACGGTGATTGGTGGTAATAGTGCTTTTGATGGAGCTCAAGCAACTTCAACTTCGAATAGCAATCGTGTTATGGATGTAAATCCGGAAGATATTGAGAATGTTTCGGTTTTGAAAGGTCCTGCAGCCGCGGCTTTATATGGGTCAAGAGCAGCGGCCGGTGCAATTATTATCACAACAAAAAAAGGAAAAGATGGAAGTACTGAAATTGGTTTTTCAAGTCGTGCTTCTACTAACTGGGTGAATAGATTACCAGAACAACAAAGTAAATACAAAAGAGGTATCTATAACACGCAAGGATTATTAGATAATAATACAACAAAATCCTGGGGAGAAAGATTTGGAGATGGTGATATTATGTATAATAATATTGAAGACTTTTTCCAGAACTCAACAATCTTTGATAATTCAGTGAATTTATCGGGGGGTAATAAAAATGGTTCATTCTATTTGTCGGGTTCCCGATTTGATCAAAAGGGTATTATCCCGAATACAAGCTTTGATAAAACAACATTTCGATTTAATGGTGATCAAAAATTTGGCAAGTTAACAGTTGGTGCAAATGTTGCCTATTCACTGTCAAATACCGATAAAACATTGACCTCTGCAGGGTTGTGGGGTTCTGGAGGCTCAGGAGCATTGGAATCACTCTATGGCTGGTCTCGAAGTGAGAATATGAAAAAATATCTCAATGATGACGGGACAAAGTATCGGTTATTTGCAGGTTTACAGCCATTAGAAGATGATGTTGAAAATCCTTATTGGACGATCAATAAAAACAAACTTGGTGATAATACTGAGCGATTTACCGGTAGTATTAATGCGACAATGCCAATTTTTGATTGGTGGAATGTTTCTTACCGTGTAGGAACAGATAGTTATTTGACCAAAAATTCAACAACTTTAGCCGCTGGTGGTGCTGTTAAACCATTGTGGCAAGATGGGATGATGTCTGAAAGCGATTATAAATTTAATTATTGGTCGTCAAATTTAATGTCGGATTTCAATAAAAGAGTAGGTGATTTTGACTTAGGTGCTCTAATAGGTTTCTTTTCAGAACAGACAAAAACGAATAACAACCAAAAAATGGGTTATCGTTTACAAGTTGAAGATTTTTATAGTTTCGAAAATATTGAGGCGGCAAATAAACAATTTCGTGTAACAAATGCTAAGAAACGTTTATACGGTGTATATGGCGAGTTACGTGCTTCTTATAAAAACATGCTTTACTTAAATATAACAGGAAGGAACGATTGGACGTCAACATTGCCGGTTGCAAATCAATCCTATTTTTATCCATCAGTCGGCGGAAGTTTTGTTTTTACAGAGTTGTTAAAGGATAAGGGTTTAGAATGGTTGAACTTTGGTAAGTTACGTGCCTCTTACGCACGCGTAGGTAAAGATGCAAATCCATACGTAACCAATACTTACTTGTGGCGACCTATATCCCATCTCGGAGATATTGTTGGTGTTGGGAATAATTGGCAAAAAGGAAACCCATATTTAAAGCCAGAAACAACAGGTTCTTTTGAGGTAGGAGCTGAATTACGATTCTTTAACGGACGATTGGGTATCGACTACGCTTATTATACAAATAATTCTTATAATCAGATTCTTTCTCCCCGTCTAGGTCAATCTACGGGTTACATTTTTGTCTCTGTTAATGGTGGAGATATTTATAATAAAGGGATGGAGTTGTCATTAACAGGTAAACCGATTGTTAAGAAGGATTTTATTTGGGAAACAACATTAAATATGTCTAGAAATAAAGGAACTGTTGATAATTTATTGGCAGGAGTTGATATTCTATATGTAACTGATGTACAGGTGGGAAATGCAAAAGCAGCATCATTTAATGGTGGTAATTTTATGGGAATATCTGGATCTCGATGGACACGCACATCTAATGGTCAAGTTGTTTTAGATGCAAATACGGGTATGCCTGTTAGTGATAATCTGGCTACATATAATATTGGTAATCGTGAACCAAAATTGACAGGTGGTTTTAATAATAGTTTGACATATAAAAATTTCAATTTATCATTCTTATTGGATTTTAGAATCGGAGGAGATGTTTATAATGGAACCGATTATGCAATGACATTAAATGGTACGAGTAAGCGATCAGAAAACCGGGATCAATTGATTTTGAGTGGTGCCGTACGTAATGGAGGCACAGATTTAGAGCCAATTTATAATGATAAAACATTTACTTTTTTAGCCGATGAATTTTATGATATTAAGGGTGTAAGGACAAGCGGAAAAAGTATAATTCGAGATTATTGGAGTGATTACTACGCTCGTGAAAGTGCAAATTTCATGACCAAAACTAATTGGTTAAGATTGAGAACTGTTTCTATGTCTTATAACTTTTCAAATGGGGTTCTTAAGAATGCAGGTATTTCAAATGTTGTAAAAGGCTTAACGGCAACGCTGACGGGAACCAACCTGTGGTTATTGACCAATTATAAAGGTTTGGATCCTGAAACTTCCGCAGCGGGTTCTGGAGTAGTAGGATCAAGTTCCGTAGGTATTGATTATAATGGTGTGCCAAGTACAGCTGGAATTATGTTTGGATTAAACTTTAAATTTTAAGATTGAAAGCTCATGAATAAATATAGAAAAATATTAACATTACTACTGGTTTTAGCACTATCATCTTGTAGTAAAAAATGGTTGGATATTAACGTCGACCCCAATACACCATCTAGTACTGTTGCTTCAGTTAAAAGTCGATTGGCCTGGATTCAACATTATTATTTATATGCTCAGGGGACTGCTGGGACAAGAGCAAATTTTATAACACAACAATTGACTTTTGTAAGCAGTGCGGCGCAACAAAGTATGACTGCTGGCTGGAATCCAATTGCAGGAATGTCAACAACACCATATCAATTCTTTTTTGTAGGTGCTGGTTCAAATTTTCAAGATATGGAAGCTAAAGCTACTGCAGAAGGTGCCTATCATTATTTGGGGGCTACTAAAGCTATTCGTGCAATGGGATTTATGCTAATGACGGATTGGTACGGTGAAATGCCATATACTGAGGCATTAAGTGAAGTTATCACGCCCAAGTTTGACGGAGGAAAAACCATATTTGAGGGGTGTTTAGCAGATATCGATCAGGCGATTGAATATTTTAAAATGCAACAGCCAAGTACAGCCACTCCACTATCAGAAGGCGATAGCTGGAATGGTGGAGATGTAAATAAATGGTTGAAGATGTGTTATGGCTTAAAAGCGCGATGGCTGAATAACCTATCTAAGAAATCAAGCCTTTATAAACCGGATGACATATTGTTAGCTTTAGATAATGCTCCTTTGTCGATTGGTGAAGGAACAACGGTGTCTCATATTGATGATCCGACAGATAATCTTGGCGATATTTTATTTGCAGATCCTGTAAAAACTTCTATTGTATTTAATAATGCAGGGATGAATACAAATACACTGGTTACGAAATGGTACGAAGATATCTTGACTAATTTTGATCAAAAGGGTGTTGAGGATCCAAGAGCTGATAAACTTCTTCCTTGGGCAGAATACGGTATTCCAAAGAAATTTATTCGTAGCAAAGGGGTGGATATGCAATCAACAATTCGTATGAATGCAGGGCCATTGACATCTTCATACAATGACGGAAATACGCCGATTATTAATAATAATCGTACAATTGCACCACATACATGGTATGTAAATTCAGCTAATAATGCGCGCTGGGGAGATACTGTTTATGTTTCAATTAAAAGTAGTTCAAAAGGATATAATAATGATGTTTCTGATATATTTAGATGGAAAGATGGTACCGTGGCTGCTTCTGGGACATTTTATTCTCGACCAGATGCACCAACGCATTTGTTAGGGTATCCTGAGATGTGTTTTATCAAAGCGGAGGTATTATTTAATAAAGGAGATAAAGGAGGTGCATTTGAAGCATACAAATCAGGAATCAAGGGGCATATTGATTTAATGAATATGAAGTTAAATACTTACGGTAATATAAACCCGAGCAAGTCTCCAATGACAGATGCTAAAATTGACAATTTCTTGAATAATGGTATTGGTACCGCGGCCAATATTACTTTAGCCAAAATCATGATTCAAAAATCAATAGCCTTGTCATTTTCACAACAAAACTGGAATGATATGAGAAGGTATGATTTTAGTAATTTGGTTTACCCAGGGTGGTCTGTGCCATATGAATATACTGTGACAGCCGCTGCGCAGATTAAAATTCCTTTAGGAAAGCAATTTAGAAGAGTGCGTCAGGTTTCGCATGAAATAAATTATAATGCAGAAAATTTGAGAGCATCACATCCGAATGCATTGAGTGATGATATTTGGTCATTCCCTGTTTGGTGGGATATAAAAGAATAATCTATATTTGAAAGCCGCGTTTTGTTGCGGCTTTCTTTTCTTTGAACTGCAATAATTATGCTTATGAGATTTTATTTAAAATTTATTTTTATCCTGTTTCCAGTTTTTCTTTGCGCTCAAACACCAACTGTTATTCAAAAACCAATTATTTGGAATGCAGAACGTGAGCAATTGTCTTTAGATTATTTGAAAAACAGGCACGGTATTGTACAGCAGACGGCTATTATTAAGCCAACAATGGTAGTGGTGCACTGGACTGCTAATAATAGTGTTCAGGCAACATTTAATACATTCAATCCAGTGCTATTGCCAGGTCGGCCTGAACTCAGAAAAGCAAGTGCTTTAAACGTCTCTTCCCAGTATGTTATTGATAGAGATGGAACCATTTATCAGTTTTTACCCGATACAGTGTTTGCAAGACACACTATTGGTTTAAACTATTGTGCTATCGGTATTGAAAATATTGGAGGAGATAAGTATCCACTTACCGGAAAGCAGTTAAAAGCAAATGAGAAGCTGATCAGATACTTGAAAAGTAAGTACCCGATTGATTTTGTAATTGGCCATCATGAATATAGAGCTTTTCGAAAGACTAAATATTGGAAAGAGACTGATCCTGACTATTTTACGTCTAAATCAGATCCAGGGGATGCCTTTATGTTAAAGCTGAGGGAAAATCTGACTGATTTGAAGCTTTTATCTTTATAATAGATCGAATCGATCAATGAAATAAAAGGAGTTCGGGAGGGCTCCTTTTTTTGTTATTTATATTTTTTTTAGGATTTCATTGCATTTGATAAGTTTTTTCGTCGCTTTTGATGCCCCAAAGACATCGCACTTATATTTTTCTTAAGAAAGTCTTATTTGCTGTTTTATGCTATATTCTGCGTATGTATCAGCAATGTTACATTTAAGTGTATCTGTTACACTATTTGAACAAATTTTACATCTTTAAATTTTATTTATCGTTCTGTTATTTAGTTAGTTATGTTGTTGTAATAATTTTTTATGTTAAAAAATGTTAAATAAATAGCAATTGGATTTGAATAAAATAAAAGTGATCACTTACTTTGTTTTGCATGTTTATGAGTTATTTAATTTAGAAAACGAAAACATCTACTTACATTTATTGACGAATTATCAACTATTTGGCAGTATGGTAGGTACGCTATCATCAATTTTAATTTAACTATGAAAAGACTATTTGCATTCCTTGCATTGACAAGTTTTCTTGCTTTCAATTCCTGTACTAGTAAATCAGCAATTGTAAGCAAGACTCCTTCTTCTACTGTCACTAATAATACAGATATTTTACCTGGAGCAGATCAACTTTCAATTTACTTACCCATGTTAAAAGGTAAGAAGGTTGGGATAATGGGGAATCAAACTTCTGTTGTTGGACGATCAAAGGAACATCTGGTTGATTTATTATTTCGGGAGAAAGTGGATTTAAAATTTGCTTTTGCGCCTGAGCATGGATTTAGAGGTGATGTAGAAAGAGGAGAGAAATTTGGAAATGATGTTGACTCTAAAACAGGGTTGCCTTTATATACTTTATATGGCGGTAATCAGAAACAGGATTCAATCATAAATACAATCGATGTTATGATTTTCGATCTTCAGGATGTTGGAGCTCGATTTTATACTTATATCACTTCGTTACATCGTGTTATGGAATTATGTGCAAAACATAATAAGAAATTAATTGTCTTGGATCGACCTAATCCAAATGGAGATCAAGTAGATGGTCCCGTAAGGCACGATGATAAGTTTAAATCCGATGTTTCTTGGCACAAAATAGCGATGATTCACGGGTTGACAATTGGTGAATTGGCTAAGATGGTTAATGGTGAAAAATGGTTAGAAAATGGAAAGCAGTGTGATGTTACGGTTGTCCCTGTAAAAGGATATGATCATAAGATGATGTACGAACTGCCGGTTATTCCCTCACCAAGTCTTCCAAATGCGTTATCGGTTCGACTGTATTTATCATTATGTCTTTTTGAGGGGACTGATATTTCCGTAGGACGTGGAACGGACTGGCCTTTTCAAATTATTGGTTTTACCAATCCAGTTTATGGTTCATTTACTTTTACTCCAGGTGATCGCCATGGTATGACAAAACATGTGGAAGGTAAAGGTGCTGTTAATTATGGTCTTGATCTTCGAAATATAATTCCTTCGGAGCACAAGTTTACCCTGAAATATCTCTTGGATTTTTACAATAAAACTCCTGATAAATCAACTTTCTTTGCCCGACCTGCCTTTTTTGACAAGCTAGCGGGAACAGATCAATTAAGACTGCAGATTCTTGCGGGTAAATCGGAAGATGAAATTAGAGCATCATGGGCTAAGGATTTAGACGCATATAAATTGATGCGTAAAAAATATTTGATCTACCCAGATTTTGAATAAACAAACAAACTAAATATCAATATAAGCAATCATTTATTTTAAAACGCTACAATACAATGAGAAAATTTATACTATTTTCTGTTGCGGTGGGATTAAGTGTGCCTTCTAAGTCTTTCAGTAATGTGAGCAAAGAGAGTATTCTAAATAATCCTAAAGTAACACAGTCACTTTTAGCTTCATCCAAATCTGTACTTCAAAATGCAGTTCAGGGGGTAGTGACTGGACCAGATGGGCCCATGTCCGAGGTAAGCGTAGTAGTTGTTGGAGGAACGGCATCTACAAAAACTGATAGCCAAGGTCATTTCAAAATTGCTGCTCCAATTGGAAGTAAATTAAGATTTACTTCTGTGGGTTATGCAACAAAAGAGGTGACAGTAACCTCTAATACAGTCAATGTAACCATAGAATCAAGCAATGAAGCTTTAGAAGAAGTCGTTGTGGTTGGTTATGGTACGCAGAAAAAAGGAAATGTAACAGGTGCTGTATCGACTATTAATGTCAAAGAAAATTTGCAGAGTAGACCAATTGCAGATGTTGGTCGTGCAATTCAGGGAACAACACCAGGATTAAGTGTTACAATACCTAGTGGAGAGGTGGGAGCTGATCCGAAAATTAGAATTCGTGGTGCGATTTCTTCAATCCAAGGGACATCTAATCCACTTATTTTATTAGATAATGTTGAAATACCAAGTATTCAATATGTCAATCCTGAAGATGTAGAGTCGATTACCGTTTTAAAAGATGCCGCAGCTTCTTCTATTTATGGAGCTAAAGCCGCTTTTGGTGTTATATTGATTACAAGTAAGACGGGAAACACAACCGAAAAAATCAATGTGAATTATTCTAATAATTTCTCTTTTCAAAATCCCTTTAAAAGATATGAGATGGGACGTTTGAACGCATTGAAATATACGGTAGACGCTATGGATCGAGTAGGGGAAACGGAGACTGGAGCTTTTTATAAAATCAATAGAGAAAGCTACGAGAAAGCTGTCGATTGGGATAAAAAATATGGCTCTACTATCGGAGCAGATGATCCGACAGTATACGGAAGGGATTGGTATGTGAATCCTACAGCTCCAACTAAGAAGTTTGGTATACGTACTTATGATCCATATGATTATATGATTAAAGAGTGGGCACCTACACAAACTCACAATCTATCCTTAAATGGTAGTGTTAATAAAACAAAATATACTGCTTCATTCGGTTCGTTAAACCAAAGCGGAATGTTAAAACCTGGAAATTCAGATAAATTCACAAGGTATAATGCTGCTTTACGCCTTAGTACTGAACTTAATAAATATATAACTGTTCGGGGTGGTGCTATGTTTGCTCAACGAAATAAGACATATCCATATGCCACAAACTCCACTACAGCAGATCCGTGGTTATACATGTATCGATGGAGTTCCTTGTATCCGATGGGCAATGATGAAAATGGAAACCCAATTAGAAGTCCTTGGAGTGAAAATAATGCAGCTAATGATGCATCGATGTTGCGCAACTACATTAACTTAAATGCAGGTGCGACAGTTAATATTAAGAAAAATTGGCGAGTAGATATTGATTATAGTTTTACGAATGAAGATTTTTCGTGGAGAAGAAATGGTACACGATATACAGCAGCAAATTCATGGGTAGCCGCGAAGAAAAGAGTTGATGCTAGTGGTAATCCGGTGTATGTTAATAGTGATGGTGCTGTTGTGTCTGCTACTGATGAAGGAGCTATACAGGCATATGATTTATCAAATGATATGTATACCGCGAATGGTTCTGCGCAAGATCATATTTATATGCGGTCTGAAAATGAGCAAAAACATACCTTTAATGCCTATAGTACATATGATTTAAATCTAAATGACGATCATGTATTTAAATTTATGTTAGGTATGAATCGTGTTGCTTCAGCCGGTCAATATCATTGGACACAAAGAGCCGATTTAATTGATATTACAAATCCGCAGTTTGATCTTGCTGTGGGCACAATTACGGGTAGCGGAGGAGAGTACTGGGAGTCGCAATTAGGGTATTTTGGACGTGTTAACTATGCTTATAAGAACAAATATTTATTAGAAGCAAATCTTCGTTATGATGGCTCTTCTAAATTTCCAAAAGATTTGAAATGGAGATGGTTCCCGTCGTTCTCTGCAGGATGGGTGGCTTCGGAAGAAAGATTTATGGAATGGGCAAAACCCACGTTGAATCAATTGAAGTTTAGAGGTTCTTGGGGTATTATTGGTAACCAGACTGTACCTTCTGATCTTTATATATCTAACATGTCTGCCGGTCAGACAGGATGGGTCATTGATGGAACATTAACTAACTCTGTGGGCTCACCGAAATTAAACGTTCTTGATGTAAGCTGGGAAGATTTGGAAACGTTGGATTTTGGTTTAGATGCGCGTTTTTTTAAAAATAAATTAGGTCTTACAGTTGATTGGTATCAAAAGAAAACAAACAATATGTTTGCTCCTTTAGAGGGAACAACTTGGACTTTGGGAGCTGCAGCTCCAGTAGGTAATTATGGTACATTGACAACTAAAGGATTGGAAATTGCTGTTGATTTTAATCATAGATTCGAAAATGGTCTTGGTATTAACTTAAGAGCTAATATCGACGATTCAAAATCGGTATTTAGTGGATATACAGAATCAAGAACTACAGGTGTGAATTATAATGGACGTGTGTATGGTGATATCTGGGGTTTTGAAACTGATCGCTTGTATCAATATGATGATTTTGTATTGGATGGAAATGGCAATGCTCAATTGGTTGACCTTACTGAAGGTATGTCCAAGTATTACCTAAGTGGTGGTAAGAAAGCTTATTTATTAAAAGATGGTCCTGACGGCGAAAAGGCTGTTTACCAACCGAGATATCAAAATTCATCTAATTTTTATTATGGTCCAGGGGACGTGAAATTCAAGGATCTGAATGGTGATGGAGAAATCGATAACGGGGATGGTACGATTGATAATCCTGGAGATATGAAAATTATTGGAAATTCAACACCAAGATATCAATATGGATTCAGGATCGGTGCAGATTTTAAAGGTTTTGATATTTCGGCTTTCTTCCAAGGTGTTGGTCAGCGTAAAGTTTGGGGAACAGGATTTTTAGCTATACCGGGTTTTAATGTCTCTGATGGTGCTATGCCAGCAAGTTTTGTGGATGATTATTGGACACCTGAAAATCAGGGTGCATTTTATCCAGCCGCATTTAACAATGCAGGCGGTACTAATGTCAATAATATGCAGATTCAGTCGCGATACTTATTGGATATGTCTTATTTAAGGATTAAAAATTTAACAATGGGATATTCGATTCCTAAACAAATATTGGATCGCGCAAAAATCAATAATTTAAGACTGTATGTGTCGTTGGAGAATTTCTTTACTTGGGATAAATTGAATGGGTTACCTGTTGATCCAGAGGAGGTAGAAGGGGAATCGATTTTTAATTCTACTAACTATAATGGTGGTCGTACAGGTGTTGGTACACCAACATTTAAAAGTGCTTCATTTGGTGTTCAGTTAAACTTTTAAAACTAGAGAAATGAAATTAAATAAACATATTATAGCAGTTTTACTGTCAGCGACAGGTTTAGTTTCTTGTAATAAGGACTTGCTTGATCGTTCAGAGACAACTAAAGTGATTGATGCTGAGTTTTGGAGAAATCAGACTGATGTTAGGTTGTATGCAAACGATTTTTATACAAACTTTTTTGTAGGATATAATTCCGGATTCGGTGTAGCATTTGCTCCTTTGAGAGGGTACAATTGGGCTGATGATTTTACATCTGAAGGAACACAGGCGAGTTTTGAATCAACCGTTCCTACCACTCGAGGATCTTCTTCAGCTACAACTGAAATGTTGACGCAATATTCAGGACCTTCTTGGAATTTCTATTGGGTGCGGAAGGCTAATGTAATGTTAAACAGGTTGGAAAATAAAGCAAAGCCTAATTTATCACAAGAGGAGTATAATCATTGGACAGCTGTTGCGAAATTTTTCAGAGCTTTTGAATATGCCCGTTTAGTGGGAGTTTTCGGAGATGTTCCCTATTTTGATGCGGAAGTTGATCCAAAAGATTTTGATACGATGTATAAAGTCCGCACCCCAAGAACGGAGGTAATGGATAAAGTATATGACGACTGTAAGTTTGTTCTTGAAAATATGCGTGTTGATGATGGTAAAGGGTACATTGGTCGTTATGCTGCCGCTGCTTTGATCTCAAATTGGATGTTGTTCGAGGGAACTTGGGAGCATTATCATAATGTCGATAAAACAAGAGCAAAAAAGTTTTTAGAATTAGCGGTTGAGGCTTCTCAATATGTGATGAATTCAGGTAAATATACCTTTGGAAGTGATTTTAAGAGTTTGTTTGCTTCTGAAGATCTAACGGGTAATCCGGAAGTGATTTTCTTCAGAGCATATAATGATGCTGTAAAAGTTACGCATGCAATAGGTTCGTACAGTAATGGATATGAGGGGCAGGATAAAGCATCAAATCTGAGCTTACTGAAATCTTTTATCTGTAATGATGGTAAGGTGTGGCAAAACTCAACAGTAGCCAAAGCTGATGATTTCTCATTAAAGACATTGGCAACATCTAGGGATCCAAGATTTGAAGCAACTTTTATGGATACGGTCAATACCGCCGCTGTAACTCTTGCCTATGTCCATAAATTTTCGAGTAGGGATGCGTTGACTTATATTGGTAAAACTTATCCAGCGAAATGGACTAGTAATACAAATACGAATGACGCTCCTGTAGCTAGGTTGGCAGAAGTGGTACTGAATTGGATAGAAGCTAAACAGGTGTTGGCTGAAAATTATGGTGGTGCTGCTGTGAGTCAGACTGACTTGGATAAATCGATTAATGCAATAAGAAATCGACCATTAGATTCTGATGCGGTGAGAAAAGGTGTTAAGAAAACAGCGCCATTATTATTGTCTGCGATTCCAAATGATCCTTCTAAAGATGGTGATGTGTCGCCTTTGATGTGGGAAATCAGAAGGGAACGTCGCATGGAGTTCGTATATGAGGGGGCTCGTTTGAATGATATCAGACGTTGGAAAAAACTGAATTATATGAATTTTAATAAACCAGATTATATGTCTGGTCCTTGGATCAATGCATTGAAAGATTTACCTAAAAATGCTGCTGGTACTAATTTAGCAGATTCATATAAAAATAAGCTGAAAGTTATGAAGGCAGATGGTACTATTGTGACATTTACAGGTACAAATGCAAGTGATATGATAGGTTATTATGTTGTCGCAAACTTTATAAATAGAGTCGCTTTCACAGAACGATCATATATGTCACCTGTTGGACTTAATCAAGTGCAACAATACGTAGACAGAGGATATACATTAACACAAACAGCAGGCTGGTAGTCTTTGACTACTGGGTTATTAGAGCCACTTAATTTAGGTGGCTCTTTTTATTTGGTCTCATTGACCATTTTACAAAAGTGTTTGTTTGCGTTATTATTTTATATTATTGCATAAACATGCATGTTTGTGCATTTTTTTAAGTATATTTACGTTAATAACTGATTCTTATCATGATAAAAAGAACCTATACGATTATTTGCATAATGATTTTTGCCTTCAATTTCTTGCATGGGCAAACTTTCAAATTTGCCCATGTAACAGATACGCATGTTGGCGGTGCAACTGGAGAAGAAGATTTACGTCGAACCGTAAAAGATCTAAATACATTAAAAGATATTGATTTTGTTATTTTATCGGGTGATATTACAGAATTTGGTGCAGATCATGAATTGAAATTGGCCAAGCAGATACTGGATAGTTTGTCATTGCCATGGTATGTAATACCTGGAAATCATGATGGTAACTGGTCTGAAAATGGGGCCAATACTTTTCGTAATGTGTTTGGAGGTGAAACCTTCTTCTTTAAACATAAAGGATTTATGTTTTTGGGTACAAACTCTGGTCCTAACATGCGGATGAGTCCTGGTCAGATTCCGAGGGAAAACCTAGTGTGGATGGATTCTGTGTTTAGTGCTCATCCTGATCGTAATACCCCTCTCATATATATCAATCACTATCCGCAGGATTCTTCTTTAAATAATTGGTTTGAAGCGTTGGATCGTGTGAAATCTAGAAATGTACAATTGGCTTTTTGCGGACATGGTCATATAAATAAAGTGTACGACTGGGAGGGTATACCTGGGATCATGGGGAGGTCAAATTTGCGCGCGAAGAATGAATATGGCGGTTATAATATTGTAACGATTGACCAGGGTAAGGCTACTTATCAAGAACGTACAGTCGATGGAGCTTACTTGGATCCTTGGGCAGTGATCGTGTTAGAAAATCATCATTTTGAACTAGATAAAAAGAAATATCCAAGACCAAATTACGCTGTTAATGAAAAATTCGCCTCTAAAGTTGCTGTGGATTGGGTTTTTCAAGATGAGAGTGATATCGGTTCTGGAATGGCACTTTATAAGGATTTGATCATTGCCGCAAATACTTCAGGTGATGTTTTTGCTTTGGATAATAATACGGGACAGAAAAAATGGTCATTTAAAACTGGTGGTAAAGTTTATTCAACACCAGCTGCATGGAAGGGTGTTGTCGTTGTCGGTTCTTCAGATCATTATATCTATGGGTTGGATGCAGAAAGTGGACTGTTAAAATGGAAAATTAAAACAGGAAAAGCTGTTTTGGGATCACCTTTGATTCAGAGTGGCACGGCATACATCGGCGGTTCGGATGGAGTTTTTAGAGCATTGGATGTACTGACTGGAAAGGAAAAGTGGAATTTTAAGGATGTAAAGGGGTATGTTTCTACGCTCCCAACTTATTATCAAAATCTAATTATTTTTGGTTCTTGGGGTAATGGTTTTTATGCCTTAAATGCGCAGTCAGGTAAATTAGAGTGGGAGTGGAATAATGGTCATGCTAATCGGATGTTTTCAGCTGCTGCTTGTTATCCCGTTGCGGTGAATAATGCCATTTATGTGGTAGCTCCAGATCGATTTATGACAGCTTTAAATGCGAAAAATGGAAAGGTTATCTGGAGAGAGAAGAAGGATACGATACGAGTTAGAGAGTCAATGGGTTTATCAACTGATCATAAATATGTGTATGTGAAAACAATGGATGGTGATTTACTTGGTATTTCCACCAAAGCTGATAAAATGGAAGTCTCATGGAAATCAGATTTGAAACTTCCTTATGAACTAACCCCGTCAGCGATCAGCGCTAACAATAAAATTGTTTTTGTACCAAGTCATTCAGGTTTGGTGTCAGCTGTTAATGCCTCATCAGGAGCTGTATTGTGGCAATATAAAATATCAAATGGTATGGTCAATCCGCCGTTGATTATGGGTAATAAAGGGTTAGTTTGCAGTACAATGGACGGTAAAATTGTTAAACTAAAATTTTAACTTTATAAAAGTTCTAAATTATGAAATTAACTACGCAAAACTTATTACATTTACAGCGAGTTTTTATGCTTGTTTTTGCATGTTTTGTTTTTAACTTTGCGAAAGCGCAAGAACAGGCATGGATAAGAGTGAACCAATTAGGGTATACACCTGCAGGAATTAAAGTTGCGGTATTTGGAGCAAAGGAAAAGGCTGATTATACTCGGTTTGAACTGATTGATGCGAAAACACAGAAAAGTGTATTTTCGAATATAATCGGTAAAGATTTTGGAACTTATGGACCATTTGTGCAAAGCTTTAGGTTTGATTTTTCAGCATATCGCGATACGGGTTCTTATTATTTAAGAGTTGGAAAAGTGAAATCACCAGTTTTTAAAATTGGAAAGGATGTCTATAAAGGAGCTGCCGATTTTGCACTTCGTTATATGCGGCAACAAAGAACGCTTTTTAACCCGTATCTAAAAGATAGCTGTCATATACACGACGGTTTTGTATTGCATGCTAATAAGGTAGGTATTGCAGATAGCTCACGTATTGATGCAGGTGGAGGCTGGCATGATGCTTCCGATTATTTGCAATATTCAACGACTTCGGCAAATGCTACTTATCATTTGTTAGCTGCTTATAGAGATTTTCCAAAAGTATTTGGTGATCAAAAGCAGGCAAATGGATTGGATGGTCAGAATGGTCGAGCTGATGTGCTGGACGAAGCAAAATGGGGATTGGATTGGTTGCTGAAGATGCATCCTGCTCCAAACTTAATGTTTAACCAGATTGCAGATGACCGTGATCATACAAATATGAGAATGCCTGGTGAAGATCCTTTTTATGGAAGAGGTTTTGAAAGACCGGTGTATTTTATAAATGGCGAACCGCAGCAACGTGGTAAGTTTATGAATAATACAACAGGTACAAGTTCAACGGCAGCCAAGTTTTCGAGCGCTTTCCATCTAGGGAGTTCTTTGTTTCGAAATGATGATATTAAATATGCTAAAACTTTGGCTAAAAAAGCCAAAACAGCATATAACTTTGCATTAATAAAACCTGGGGTAACACAAACAGTATCAGTGAAGTCTCCTTATATTTATGCCGAGGATAATTGGGTTGATGATATGGAGCTGGCCGGAGCCATGTTTTATGGGGCAACAAATAAGAAGAGATTTTTAAATGAATCGATAGCTTATGCGCGACAGGAAAAAATTACGCCATGGATGGAAACAGATACCGCAGCACATTACCAATGGTATCCATTTATTAATTTAGGGCATTATGAACTGGGAAAACAGTTAAAAGGCAATGATCGCGAGGAGATTGTCTCATATTATAAGTCTGGAATAGCGTCGGTCTTTGAACGAGCAAAAACAAATGCATTTTATAGGGGTGTTCCTTTTATTTGGTGTAGTAATAATTTAACTGTATCGTTCGCTATTCAATGTTTATGGTATAAAGAATTGACACAGGATACACAATACGATGAATTGGCACAAGCAAATATAGATTGGATCTTTGGTACAAATCCTTGGGGCACAAGCATGGTTTATGGTTTGCCTTCTTGGGGAGATACACCTGTTAATCCGCATTCTGCTTTTACTCATTTAAAGAATTTTCCAATTGATGGTGGATTGGTTGATGGTCCCATAATGACTTCGACATATCGTAATCTGATCGGAATTAAATTGCTGAATGAGGATCCGTATGCTGCATTTCAAAGTGATCTTGTTGTTTATCATGACGATTATGGTGACTACAGTACAAATGAACCTACAATGGATGGTACTGCTTCATTGATCTATTTGTTAGCTTCTCAAGAACAAAAGGCATTAGAGGAGCCTCAAATAAAAAAGTAGTTAAAGATTCTTTTGGAGCTATCGTGAGAGGAGATAGCTTGCAAAAGCAACTAGCGCTGGTTTTTACAGGACATGATTTAGCTGATGGTGGATTGACGGTGCTAAAAATATTGAAAGAAAAGGATGTAAAGGGTTCTTTCTTTCTAACAGGAGACTTTTTGAGAACATCGAAATTTCGTTCTGTTGTAAAGGAGATTAAAAGGAATAAACATTATCTTTCTGCTCACTCTGATAAACATTTATTGTTTAGTGATTGGGACAATAGACAAGGTTTATTAGTAACAAAGGATTCATTTATCCAAGATTTGGAGATGAATTTCAGGGAATTAGAAAAATTAGGTTTTCGAACCGATAACAAATATTTTATTCCTTCGTATGAATGGTACAATCAGGAGATTGTCGCGTGGAGTGAGGAAATGGGATATGTGCCCATTAATTATACTCCTGGATTACGAACTGCCGCCGATTATAGTTATCCTGAAATGGGTAAACGATATTTATCTTCTGATGATATTGAAATAGGGCTATGGGAACAAAATAAAAAGCTAAACGGATTAAATGGATTTATCATACTCATACATATGGGCACAGACTCACGTCGAAAAGATAAATTTTATCACCGCTTAGGTAAAATGATAGATAAGTTAAAGAAAGAGGAATATCAATTTGTCGATATTCGTGTGTTATTACAATAGAATAAAGGATAATATAGAAGATAGGATGATAAATACAACCGAAAAAGAATCGCATTACCAGGATTTAGAAAAAATGACTGTTTTGGAGTTGTTGACGAATATTAATAACGAAGATAAGACCGTTCCGATGGCTGTTGAAAAAGCTATTCCGCAGATAGAGGCGTTGGTTAATGAGTGTGTAGCTAAGATGAAAAATGGAGGACGTGTTTTTTATATCGGTGCTGGTACAAGTGGACGATTAGGTGTTTTGGATGCATCAGAATGTCCTCCAACTTATGGTGTTCCATTTGATTGGATTATCGGAATGATTGCAGGAGGAGATACGGCTATCCGAAAAGCAGTTGAATTTGCTGAAGATGATACAGAACAGGCCTGGAAGGACTTGACTGAATATAGTATTAATAAAACGGATGTTGTTATCGGTATTGCCGCATCAGGAACGACTCCTTATGTAGTTGGAGGTTTACAGGCCGCCAATGCCGCGGGATTAGCAACAGGCTGTATCGTTTGCAATAGTGGTTCACCTATAGCAAAAGAGGCGCAATTGCCTGTGGAAGTAGTGGTTGGGCCTGAGTTCGTGACAGGTTCTACACGTATGAAAGCAGGGACTGCTCAAAAATTAGTACTGAATATGCTAAGTACCTCCATTATGATCCAATTGGGACGTGTGCAGGGAAATAAAATGGTTGATATGCAATTATCTAATCATAAATTAATGGCTCGCGGGGTTCGTATTATTATGGATGAAACGAATGCAACGGAAGCTGAAGCAACAGAATTATTGGAAAAATTTGGTCATGTGCGCCAGGCAATAGAGGCATATCAAGAAACACACTAAACACTAAATCACCTATTATAAAACAAACTTATGTCACCAATAATTTTATTATCATTTTTGGTGGTCTACTTTGCTGTTTTACTTGCCGTAGCGCATTTTACTTCAAAGGGATCATCAGACAACTCCACTTTTTTTGTGGCTAATCGCAATTCGAAATGGTATATGGTTGCCTTTGGAATGATTGGTACTGCATTGTCAGGAGTGACTTTCATTTCAGTACCGGGAGCAGTTGGTGCTTCAGAATTTAGCTACTTTCAGTTTGTGCTCGGAAATGCCGTTGGTTTTATTATCATCGCGTATGTCTTGTTACCGCTATATTATAGGATGAACCTAACTTCTATTTACACCTATTTAGAAGAACGCTTTGGTCATACAACTTATAAAACAGGAGCAGCTATCTTTTTAATTTCAAGAACGATCGGTTCTGCCTTTCGTCTTTATTTGGTTGCTATTGTATTGCAACATTTTATTTTTGACGCTTGGAATATTCCTTTTGTAGTTACAGTTGTAATCTGTCTGTTGTTAATTTGGCTTTATACAAATAAAGGCGGGTTGAAGACAATAATTGTAACGGATACGCTGCAAACAACATTTTTGATAACAGCGGTTATTCTTTCCATCTACTTTATGGCTAAAGGACTAAATTTTGGAATTGTTGATACTTTCGAAGCAGTTAAAGAAAGTAGCTATTCTAAAATATTCTTTTGGGATGATTTTGTTGGTAGCAAAGCTAATTTTTGGAAACAATTTCTAGGGGGGATTTTTGTAACCATTGCCATGACAGGATTAGACCAGGATCTGATGCAGAAGAACCTCTCCATGGGAACAATCAAAGAGGCTCAAAAGAATATGATTACTTTTACCAGTGTATTTGTGGTGATCAATATTTTCTTTTTAGCAGTTGGAGCACTGCTCTATATCTATGCAGAGAAAAATGGAATTGATATCAGTCAGCTCGCTACTCGTGATTATTTATATCCTGAAATTGCTTTAAATCATTTGGCTATTCTTCCTGCAATAATTTTTATGATGGGATTGACGGCAGCTACATTTGCAACTACTGACTCAGCATTAACTGCTTTGACGACTTCGTATTGTATTGATTTCCTAAATTTTAATAAGAAAGAGAATCCAAATGATCCAGTATTGGTTAAGCAACGTAATTATGTACATTTTGGCTTTTCTATTGTTATGTTATTGGTGATTTTAGTATTCAAATTAATTAATGATGATTCGGTCGTAAACGCAATCTTTACAGCTGCAAGTTACACATATGGCCCATTGTTGGGACTGTTTGTTGTAGGTATTGCTACAAAATACGCTGTTAAAGACAAACTAGTGCCTTTCATTTGTGTGCTATCACCAGCTATTTTGTATATTTTGAAAACTTATGTAATAGAAGTTTATACGCCGTATGTAATCGGTTTAGACTTGATCATTATCAATGGTTTTATAACATTCGTACTGTTGATTTTAACTTCTCCGGGTAAAGCCTCCGATAGAGCGCTTTCACATAATTAAAAAAAGTTAAGTGATTTGTACGTGCAAAAAAATTAAGTTAAGTTTGATTAAATTAGTTTTTTTGCACGTATGTATCAATTGATAGAAGAAACCGCTGGATTTATCCGCAAGAAAATAGGCGATTTTCAGCCTGAATTTGGAATAATACTAGGTACTGGACTGGGTAAGTTGGTCGATGAGATCGACGTCCAGTATTCATTGATGTATTCCAATATCCCCAACTTTCCCATTTCTACAGTTGAATTTCATTCCGGTAAATTGATATTCGGTACGCTGAATGGTCGTAGGGTTGTAGCGATGCAAGGTAGACTTCATTATTATGAAGGCTACAATATGAAAGAAATTACATTTCCAATCCGTATCATGAAAGTCTTGGGCATTCAGAAGCTCTTTGTTTCAAATGCCTCAGGATCTTTAAACCCTAATATTCTTAAAGGTGATTTGGGTATTATTTCCGATCACATTAATTTGTTGCCAGATAATCCGCTACGTGGTTCAAACTTAGCCGCATTCGGCCCACGTTTTCCTGATATGAGTCAACCTTATAACCGTGAAATGGTAAAGCAAGGTTTAGACATTGCTGTCCACAAAGAAATTAGGGCACATGAGGTTGTATATGTAGCTGCCCCAGGACCAAATTTGGAAACTAAAGCCGAGTATCGTTACATGAGATTGATTGGCGGTGATATTGTGGGGATGAGTACTGTGCCTGAAGTTATTGTCGCTAATCATATGGATATACCTGTTTTTGCGATCTCTGTGATTACTGATGAGGGTTTTCATGATAATCTGCAACCTGTTTCTTTGCAGGACATCGTAGATATAGCTGCAAAAGCTGAACCAAAGATGACGTTAATTTTGAAAGAATTAATAGCTTTGCAATAGTTTTTAAACAATACTAGTTCAAATATTAATGAAGGTGACCCTGCGCTTATTAGCGATTTTTTGTTGTATTCTTGGTTTTGTAAATCAAGTTCAAGCACAAAGTAATGATGAATGGAGTAGTGCTTTAGATTCTGCTCGGGCAAAAGAAGATGCGAAACAGGATTCTGTTATTTTGTCTGCTAAATATATTCGATATACAACATTGGATATGATGAAAAAAGGAACCTACACCGTTCAAATAGATACATCACATCGTAATTTTCAGTATTACAATAAACAGAATTTACCATGGAATCCCAGTATCAATTTAGGTTCCTATGGTTTGGCAACGCGTGACCTATTATTTCAACCTAGTAAAACGATAGGTTTTCAAAGTGGATTTCACAGTTTGGAGCGTACCTTGTACAGACCGGATTCTATTCAATATTTTAGGGCACGTGCCAGATTTTCGGAACTTTATGCTGTAGGATTTTTCTTTGATGATCAAGTATTTCGTGCAAGACTTGCACAAAATATAAATCCAAGACTTAATATAGGTGGAGAATTTCATGCAACAAGAGCAGATGGATATTATACCAATCAGAAGTATTCCGATATCAAATCGGCTTTATTTGCTTGGTACGAGTCCGAAAATCACCGCTATAATTTGTTGACAAATTTAGTGTTTAATAAACTTGATGCTTCAGAGAATGGTTCGATTTTGTCAGATAATATATTCAAAGATAAGGAAAAACAATCATCCGATCGTTACCCCGTAAGATTACAGGGGCAAGGAGACAATAGACCTCGAAATGAATGGCGTGATAATTCATTTTTCATTCGTCAATCGATGTTTCTTGGTCATCTTGATACCGTTGATGCAGGTAAGCCTACAATGCAGATTTACCCTACAAATAGCGTTGCACATAACAGTTCTGTACGGATTCAGAAATATAATTTTTTTAAAAATGAAACCGATGCTAATGGTGCTTTCCCATATGGTTCTTCCAGATTAACGCAGGATACAACGGAAATTACTTCTATTTCAAATGAATTTGAATATAGCTTTTACTTGAGGGGAAAATCCATTTTTAAAAATGAAGCGAAATTAAATGTTGCTTTTCAACATGATATGTATTGGTATTCAGATAGTGGTATCAATAACAGATTTTATCAAAATGGTATGCTAAAAGGGGAGCTGGGGTATAAGTTCTCAGATCGAGTAAATCTGACAGGTAAAGTCAATCAGATAGTGATGGGTCATAATTTTGGTGATTATCTTTATGAAGCAAAAGCCGACTTTTTATTAAGTTCGAATGTCGGTAAAATTACGCTTTCGGCTTATTCGCAGAATAAATCACCGGAAATGGTATTTAATCGAATGAATTATACCTACCATCAATGGGAGCGAGATCTTAATAAAACAAAAACACAAAATCTAGCTTTTCAGTATAGCAATCCAAAAATTGGGTTCAATGGAAAGGTTGAATACTTTTTAATGGATAACTATCTTTACTTTAAAGAGATTGATAATCCGAAAAATGATCCACGCCTGGCTAAATTAATTGAACCGGCGCAATTGGGATCTGTTAATCTATTAAAGGTTTCAGTAGGACAAAAGTTCAAGTTTAGTAAATTTACCTTGGATAACTTAATTGTATATCAAAAAACAGATCAGCAGGAAACACTTGCAACTCCTGAAATATATACCTGGCATAGTTTGTATTACAGCAATGTGCTTTATAAAGTGGTTGATTTCAACATTGGAGTTGATGCACGTTTCAACACTCCGTTTACAACACCATCTTATTCAATTAATGCAAGTCAGTTTTATAATGATAATGCAGGGATTAAATTTTCGACTTATCCTATATTTGATGCGTGGGCTACAGCAAACATACAACGCGTGACACTTTTTATCAGTTGTAATTTTGTAAACCAATATTTGGGCATGCCAAAAGGCTATTATACTGTTCGTCGTTATCCGATGAATGATGCGAATATAAGATTTGGTGTTTCTTGGAAATTCTATGACTAAAAATATTGAAAATTATATGCGTGGCTTCTAGTGGATTGCGTTTTTAAGCGTAAAAAACTTTTGAAATAATTTTGAGAGTCGAAATTTTGCAGTACATTTGCATACGCAATTAGGGAAAGGCATTATATAGCGAGAACTAAAGCGGAAAATTAGCTCAGCTAATTTATTGAAAGTCTGAAAAAAAATGGAGAATTAGCTCAGCTGGTTCAGAGCATCTGCCTTACAAGCAGAGGGTCACTGGTTCGAACCCAGTATTCTCCACGCAAACAGGAGTGTTTCAAAATACTTAACGGAGAATTAGCTCAGCTGGTTCAGAGCATCTGCCTTACAAGCAGAGGGTCACTGGTTCGAACCCAGTATTCTCCACGCAAACAGAAGTGTTTCAAAATACTTAACGGAGAATTAGCTCAGCTGGTTCAGAGCATCTGCCTTACAAGCAGAGGGTCACTGGTTCGAACCCAGTATTCTCCACATCAAAGCATCGATTTATCGATGCTTTTTTTATTTACTCCTTTTTATGTTTCCTTTATATTTTATCGAAGCTAAATTGATCTAGCTGATTGCTTTCGCAATTGAAATTTACCTCATAGTAGTGTTGTCATTTTAAAGATGTTCAAACACGATGAGTTTTCATATAAACATTTATATATTTGATTGTATTATATAAACTTATTAGAAATGAATTTAAAATCTATTTCGGTAATAGCTTTTGTGTTCTTATCACACGTAACAATTTTTGCACAGGTGAAAAAGTATGATTGGAAAGAAGCAAACGAGGGTGGGTATACGTATCGTTACGTAACCAATGATCCTACAAATTCGCGTTTTTATACATTAAAAAACGGTCTTACAGTTATTTTGAGTCCTTCTAAAAAGGTACCTCGTATTCAGGCCTATATTGCAACGAAAGCAGGGAGTAAAACTGATCCTTCAGATCACACAGGCTTAGCGCATTATTTAGAGCACATGCTTTTTAAAGGGACTGATAAGTTTGGATCAAAAGATTGGGCAAAGGAAAAACCATTACTGGATCAGATCGATGGTTTATATGAACAGTATAACTCCACTAAGGATGAAGCCAAGCGTAAAGAAATTTATAAGCAGATCGATCAGGTTTCTGGCGAGGCAGCAAAATATGCTATTGCCAATGAATACGATAAATTGATGAGTGAGATGGGGGCTGAGGGAACAAATGCCTTCACTTCTTTTGAACAGACTGTCTATACTGAGGATATTCCCAATAACGTAATCGATAAGTTCCTGGCTGTACAAGCAGAACGTTTTCGTAATCCTATATTAAGATTGTTTCATACAGAATTAGAGGCTGTTTATGAAGAGAAGAATAGAGGTTTGGATAATGATGGACGTAAATCAGTAGAGGCCATGTTTGAAGCTATGTTTCCAAATAATAATTATGGAAAACAGACAACTATCGGTACCGTTGAACATTTGAAGAACCCTTCTTTGAAAGCGATTCGTGAATATTTTAATACGTATTATGTCCCTAATAATATGGGGGTAATTATGTCTGGTGACTTTGACCCAAATGAAGTAGTAAAGAAAATCGATCAGGCATTCAGTTATATGAAACCGAAAGAAATTCCAGCATATACTTTTGATGCTGAAAAAGACATCAAACAACCAATTGTAAGAGAGGTTAAAGGGCCAGAATCGGAATTTCTATTTTTAGGTTTCCGTTTCCCCGGTGCATCTACAAAAGATGCTCAAATGTTGAATTTGCTTGGAAACATGCTTACAAATGGTTCAGCAGGATTAATTGATTTAGATTTAGTGAAATCTCAAAAGTTATTGGGAGCAGGGGCTTTTCCATATGTATTGAAAGATTATTCGATGTTGATCATGCAGGCTAATCCAAGTCAAGGTCAATCTTTAGATGATGTGAAATCTTTGATTTTAGGAGAATTGGATAAGTTGCGTAAAGGTGATTTTTCTGATGACCTAATTACTTCCATTGTTAATAATGAAAAGAAATCAGAAATTTCACGAAATGAAAGCTATAGTAATCGTGCTGAGGAGTTAATGGATGCCTTTACTTCTGGGGTTGATTGGTCGACAGAATTGAGTTATTCAGATAACTTAACTAAAATCACGAAGAAAGATATAATGGATTTTGCTACAAAATATCTGAATGATAATAATTATGTAGTGGTCTATAAACGTAAGGGCATTGACGATAGCATTGTAAAAGTAGAGAAACCTCCTATTACGCCTGTAGTTGTAAATCGTGACGATCAATCATTATTTCTAAAGACTATTGCTGCAATGCCTGAAAGCAAAATTGCACCTGTCTGGTTAGATTACACTAAAGATGTACAAAAGGCTACCTTAAAAGGTCTTGATGTGATCGCGGTGCAAAATAAAGATAACGCATTATTTAGTTTAACTTATCGTTACGAGATGGGAAAATGGAATAATAAGTTATTAAGTATTGCCGCAGATTATTTAGAATTCTTAGGTACTAAAGAAAAAACCAGTGAAGATTTCAGCAAAGCATTTTATAAGTTGGCTTCAGATTTTTCAGTGTCTTCAGGTAATGAAGAAACACGTATTAATATTTCAGGTTTAAATGAAAATTTTGAACAAACAGTTGCGCTTATTCAAGATTTATTAAAAAATAGTGTTGGTGATCAAGAAGCATTGGATGCTTATATCGGTCGTTTGAAAAAATCAAGAACAAATGCTAAAGAAAATAAGAACTTGATCATGGAAGGATTGAGATCATATGCAAAATATGGAGCTAAAAATCCTTTTAATAATGTTTTGACAGATCAAGAGCTGGATGCGATCAAAGCATCGGACTTAGTTGCTATTTTACACGAGCTGGCAAATACAAAACATCAAATTTTATATTACGGGCCTAAGACTACTAGTCAATTGGTTGCTACTCTTAAACCTTTAAATTCGAATACCAATTTTGCTCCAGTTCAGAAAGCAAATACTTTTGAAGAATTGCCTACCCCTAAAAATCAAGTGTTGTTTACTAATTTTGATATGAAGCAGGCGGAAGTATTCTGGTTTAGAAATTCTGAAGTGTATAATTCAAAATATAGTCCTACTGTCGCATTATTTAATATGTATTTTGGTGGAGGTATGGGAAGCATCGTATTTCAAACGATTCGAGAATCTAAAGCTTTAGCTTATTCTACTTATGCTAATTTTGCTTCTCCTGTTAAAAAGGAAAATCATTATTCGGTAGGCGCATATGTCGGTACACAGGCCGATAAATTTAATGAAGCTGTTGTCGGTATGAATGAACTATTAAATGATTTACCTGATGCTCCAAAAGCTTTGGATATCGCTAAAGTTAGTTTAGTAAAATCATTGGCTAGTGACCGCATTACGAACGCAAATATTTTATCAAATTATCTAAGTGCACAGCGCTTGGGACTTACGGCAGATATTCGTAAAGATATCTATGAGCAAGCGCCAAAATTAAGTTTTACAGATCTGAAAACTTTTCATAATAAAGAAATGAGTCGTAAACCTTATGTTTATTGTATTGTTGCAAAAGATGAAAATATAAAAATGGAGGATCTGCAAAAACTTGGAGAAGTTAAGAAATTAACATTGCAAGAGTTATTCGGGTATTAAACTATTATAAAAAAGAAGAGCAGGATTTCCTGCTCTTCTTTTTTATAATAGTTTAATTTTGATGTTACGAAAAGAAACTTCATCAGTATGGTTTTGTAAGGCAATTTTTCCTTTTTGGAATTTACCGAAATCTGGATAGTTCTTCATATTGGTGCCAGCGACAAGATCTTTCCATTCCTGGGTGTTGGTTTCGTTTTCGAATGTTAACTTCCCATTTAACCAAAAGCTTACTTTTCCCTTGTTCTGTACAATTCTAGATTGATTCCATTCGTTGTAGGGATTAGGTTTTGAATTGGATCCTATGCCCTTTATTGCGTATAACGATCCAGCCCAATGTGTTGAATCTGTTTGATGCCGCGGTTCCGCATTGGCATTATCTAAAAGTTGCATTTCAAGTCCTGTAACAAATGTAGCGTCATATTTAGGATCCTCTTGAACATCTATAAATACGCCGCTATTGCCACCTTTGGCAACTTTCCAATCAAATTTTAAGTCAAAGTCTTGAAAAGTTTCATTCGAAACTAAATCTCCAAATACACCAGTTTTAACAGTTGGGTCGCAAAGAATAGCATCATCTTTTACCACCCATTTGGAGGATTGATTCCCTTTGTTGTAAATATGCCAATTGTTAATATCTTTTCCGTTAAAGAGAAGTTGCCAACCCTCTTCTTTTTCGATTGCACTTAGCGTATTATGTTTTGTAGTTTGTTTGCAAGACCATAGAAAGCCAATGGATAATAGGAGGTATGTAATTTTTAATTTCATATGATTTAGTTTTGGGAAAAATACAAATATTTGCGCTTTTATTGAATTAAAGCACAAGAGCCAATGCGTGTAAGCATTGGCTCTTGTGTTCTGTAAATTTTTAAAAATGAATAAGTTCATCTATTTGTTCATGAATGGCATTCCTTGTTTCAATATGTACAAATGTATTTTCTTCGCTTATTTCATTTTGAATATGAGGTAAAAAAATTTTTAATGGTAAAACATGCATACGTAGGTAATTACATATTCCGGTTAGATGATCTATCCCTCTTAAATTACCATAGCGTCCCGATGATATACCAACAAGAGCCGCTTTTTTATGGCAGAAGCTAATTGGGAAAGTACAGGCGTCAATGAAGACCTTGAGTACGCCTGGTATACTGCCATTATACTCTGGTGTGATAAAAATAAATTTATCGGCTTCAGATACCAGCTGTTGTATTTTTTTAAACTGGTCACTTCGTTGACCATATAAATCTGAGACGATAATATCTGCAGGAAGTTCTGTTAAAGGTAGTATTTGACAGCTTTCACCGCTTTTTTGTATGTAATCTTGATAGTATTGTGCAACTTTTAGCGTCTTACTTTTGGGGCGATTCGTTCCCGAAATTATTAAAATCATTGTCTAGTTGTAACTTATAAAAACCCAAGGAACAAAGTGGATGTATATCCTGATTTTTTGTATCTTAGCATCTTGAGGATCTATTCCTTTAGATACTTTCAAAAGTAAGAAATATGCATGATTTAAGTGTTTTTTTGCAGGGAAGAATTTATGAATGAACAGAATAATCCTTTTTTGTGACTTTAGGGGAACAAAATGACATTTTATAAAGAAAGAATTTCATTCGAAATGGGTAAAATTATATCAATTGCAAATCAAAAGGGTGGTGTTGGTAAGACAACAACATCAATCAATCTGGCAGCTAGTTTAGCTGTTTTAGAATATAAAACCTTATTGGTTGACGCTGATCCACAAGCAAACTCTACTTCTGGAATTGGATTTGATCCAAGAACCATTAAAGAAAGTATATATGAGTGTCTGGTAAATGATCTAGATCCACGTGATGCTATTCAAGCTACTGAAACTCCTAACTTGGACTTACTACCAGCTCATATTGATCTGGTAGGTGCTGAGATCGAAATGATTAATATGCACGAGCGCGAATATAAGATGAAAAAAATCTTAGATCAAGTAAAGGATGATTACGACTTTATCATTATTGACTGCTCTCCATCATTAGGTTTGATTACGATCAATGCTTTATCAGCTTCAAACTCAGTCGTAATTCCCGTTCAATGTGAATATTTTGCATTAGAAGGGTTAGGCAAGTTGCTGAATACAATTAAAATTGTTCAGACACGTTTAAATACTAGTTTGGAAATAGAAGGTATTTTATTGACCATGTACGATGTGCGATTACGTTTGTCTAATCAAGTCGTAGAGGAAGTTAAGACACATTTTACTGATTTGGTATTTGAAACGATTATCCAGCGAAATACACGATTAAGTGAAGCGCCAAGTTTTGGTATTTCTGTGATTATGCACGATGCATCCTGTAAAGGTGCAATCAACTATTTAAATTTGGCCAGAGAAATTTTACATAAGAACGGACATCTAAAAGAATTAGATTCAACAGTTACAATATAATATGGCAGCACAACAGCGAAAAACAGGTCTAGGAAGAGGATTAGGTGCCTTATTAAACGATAGTGCCGATATCCCTGAAAGAAATTCGGAGGTAGAAACATCCCGGGTAGAATCTGCTACAAAATCAAAAGAATCTGGCAATATTAGTACGGTTAATGTGGATACGATAGAAATGAATCCATTTCAACCCCGTACTGATTTTGATCCACAAGCGCTACAGGAACTGTCTGAATCGATCTTATTGCAAGGTTTAATTCAACCTATTACTGTTAGAAAAATTGGTGAGAATGCCTACCAGTTGATTTCTGGAGAACGCAGATACCGTGCATCAAAATTAGCTGGTATTACCGAAATTCCAGCATATATTCGGACAGCGAATGACCAACAGATGTTGGAAATGGCACTGATTGAAAACATTCAACGTGAAAATCTAAATGCGATTGAAGTAGCATTAAGTTTTCAACGGATGATTGAAGAGTGTAATCTGAAGCAAGAAGAATTGGGAGAACGTGTAAGTAAAAACCGTTCTACCGTAACCAATTATTTACGCTTATTGAAATTGCCACCTGTTATTCAAGCAGCGATCCGTGATGGAGAGTTAACGATGGGACATGCACGTGCGCTAATTAATGTAGGAGAGGTAGATAAACAATTATATATCTTTAAATTGATCGTTGACTTAGGATTGTCTGTTCGCAAGGCAGAAGAATTGGTGCGGGAGATTCAAAATGGCAATAAAAAGAAAGCACAAAAAGATAAGAATGTACCTAAATCATTTCAGTTTCAAAAGATTGAAGATGATCTGGCATCTAAATTTTCATCTCAGGTTAAGTTAAATTTAAAAAGTGCAAAAGGAAAAGGTGCGATCGAAATTCCTTTTGAGTCTGAAGATGATCTGAGCCGTATTCTGGAATTATTAGACTGGTAAGATGTATAAAATAATCAGTTTATTCTGTTCTATATTTATCTTTTTTGCTGCGCAGGCACAGAAAGTTGATACAAAAGATAAAGTTGCTTTAAAAACAGTTACTGCAACAGATTCAACGAAAAAAGTATCGGCAGTGCAGGATACAACAAAAAAAGAGAGCCGTAGGGAACGAAAAAAAAGAGAGAAGGCTGAAGAAGAAGCAAAAACACCCAAAATCTTTAAAGATTCAACACGTCTTGCTATTGAAGCCAAAACCGTTACCGCATGGAAGCGATCTTTAGTTTTGCCAGGATGGGGTCAATATACGAATAAGGGGTTGTGGTGGATCAAGGTTCCTGTAATTTATGGGGGATTTGCAACCACGGTACTTGTGTTTGACTTTAATAACCGTTACTACAAAGAACTTCTTAAAGAGCTAGATTTTCGCTATGATAACAATGGTAAAATAGATAATCCAGCGTATGCTAATGCTTCAGAGCAAGGGCTTATTAGTGCAAAGGACTATGCACGCCGTAATCGTGATCTTATGGTGCTTTTAACTGTGGGGTTATACGGGTTGAATGTGGTCGAAGCTTATGTGGACTCAATGCTCAAGAATCGATGGAGTGTAAGTTCTGAAAAGGTCGCATTTACCATTAGACCAACTGTACTTCAGGGCCCATCAAACAATCTTGCATTTAATGCCGTTCCAACTATGGGACTGAAATTATCCATGAAAATAAAATAAAAATTATATAACTTAAAGCTGTATTTGTGCGTTGTCGCATAGATTTATTTGGTCTTCTTTATTTAAATATGATCTAAAATAGATATGAAAATAGTATTATTCGGCTACGGAAAAATGGGCCAAATCATAGAAAAATTTGCTCAAAAGAGGGGGCATGAAATTCATTTGATCGTCAACACCGAAAATCGTAATCTCATTACAGTGGATGAATTGGTTGATGCAGATGTTGCAATTGACTTTGGTGTTCCACAGGCAGCGATAGCTAATATGGAACTTTGCTTAGAAGCAAATCTTCCGATTGTAATGGGTACAACAGGCTGGTACGAGCATCTTGATACAATCAAGGAGAAATGTCTCTCTGTGGATGGATCTATCTTATATGGTTCTAATTTTTCGATCGGTGTAAATATCTTTTTTCATATCAATAAGATGTTGGCGAAAGCAATTCAGCCTTATAAAGCTTACGATGTACAGGTTGAGGAAATTCATCATATCCACAAATTGGACGCACCAAGTGGAACTGCTATTACAATAGCGGAGGGTATCCTGAACAATAGCGACACTAAAACTTCCTGGGTTAATTCTGTCGTTGGCGATGGAGAAGAGGAGGTTATTCCGAAAGCAGATCAATTGCTAATAGAGAGTCATCGTATTGAAGAAGTTCCAGGAACTCATACTGTTGTATATAGTTCTGAAGTGGATCAAATTGAATTTAAGCATACAGCACACAGTCGTGATGGTTTTGCTTTAGGTTCAGTAATTGCTGCTGAATGGTTATTTGGAAAGCAAGGATTCTATCAGGTGACAGAAATGTTTGATTTTAATCGGTAACTGAGTTGCCGATTTTGCGTTAAAAAATAAGGATTCTGTAACGAATCCATAGTCTATTATACTAATTGAAATATTAGATTATTAAACAATAAAATTTTAAGAAGCTTATGTGGTATATTATTTTTGCGGTCTTAACAGTAGTTGCTCATTATGGGCTTTGGAAATTATTTGTTAAGGCAGGAAGACCGGGATGGGAAGCATTAGTTCCTTTTTATCGGGAATATGTGATGGCTCAATTGACAGGTCGTGCAAAATGGATTGTTGTTCTTTTGCTAGTCCCAATCGTAAATATTTTTATTTTCTATGGATTGTATTTGGACCTTATAAAGGCATTTGGGAAAAGAAGGTTCTGGGAAAATACGGCAGCAGTTTTAGCTCCTTTTATTGTATTGCCTCTTTGGGGAAACGATCCTCTAGTAAAGTATTTAGGAAACCCTAATTCAGAGGAATTTAAAAAGAAATATTTTTATAAAAAATCAATGGCCCGCGAATGGGCAGATGCGATTGTTTTTGCAACAGTTGCAGCATCTTTAATTCGTGGTTTTTTGATTGAAGCGTATATGATTCCAACTGGATCCATGGAGCGAACATTGTTAGTCGGTGATTTCTTGTTCGTGAGTAAGTTGAATTATGGGCCTCGTATTCCAATGACACCTTTGGCATTTCCTTTTGCGCATCATACGATGCCGCTAACAGGCGGAAAAGCTTATTCCGAACTGATCGAACTTCCTTATAAACGTTTACCTGGTTTTCAGGATATCAAAAGAAATGATGTCGTAGTATTCAATTATCCTATGGAAGCCGATGCTCCTTACAACAGACCGGTTGATAAACGTGAGAACTACATCAAGCGTTGTGTAGGGATGCCTGGAGATGAAGTTTCAATGGCAAATGCAGTATTTTTTGTAAATGGTAAGCCTGGTTTTAATCCGCCAGAAGGACAATTAGATTATATTGTAGTAACGGATCAATCTGGTTTGGATCTGCGTGTGATGAAAGAAAAACGATTAGAAATGTCTGATACCGGACAACCTAACATTTATCAAGTTTTTATGACAGCAGATGAGGCTGCAATGGTCAAAGGTTGGATAAATGTAAAGGAAGTTGTTCCCAATATTCGTAAAGCAGGAGAAAATGAAGATGGAACTTTTCCTCATGTTGCATCTCTGAACTGGAATTTTGACAATTTTGGTCCTATTAAAGTTCCGAGTAAAGGATGGACAGTTCAATTAGATAGTGCAACAATGCCACTATATGAACGTGCAATCACTGTTTATGAAGGTAATAAATTAGAAAATAAGTCTGATGGTATTTATATTAATGGTGTAAAAGCTAATTCTTATACTTTCAAAATGAATTATTACTGGATGATGGGTGATAATAGACACAATTCATTAGATTCTAGAGGATGGGGTTTCGTGCCGGAAGATCATATAGTGGGTAAAGCATTATTTACCTGGTTAAGTCTTGATGAATTGGGATCGGGACTATCGAAAATAAGATGGAATAGAATATTCAAAGGAATAGAATAAACATAACAGCAAAAGAGGCTTTACATTTGTAAAGCCTCTTTTGTTTTATTTAAGTGCGTTTAAGTATCTTTTTATCGTTTCTTCTAAGCCTAAGTACAGGGCATCAGCAATTAGAGCATGTCCTATGCTTACTTCTAACAATCCCGGAATATGTTCGTTAAAGTAAGTTAGGTTATTTAAATCTAAATCATGACCAGCATTAATGCCTAATCCTACCTCTCTCGCTTTTAATGCGGCATGAAAATAAGGTTTGATCGCTTCATCTCTTTCATCTAAGAATGCTTGTGCATATGACTCTGTATAAAGCTCAATTCGGTCAGTACCCGTTTCTGCTGCTGCCTCAACCATATCTTCATCTGGATCCACAAAAATAGAAACTCGAATACCTTGATCTTTAAATAGTTTGCACATATCAGTCAGATATGCCTTATTTTTAATAGTATCCCAACCATGATTCGAAGTAATCTGTCCCTCTGCATCAGGAACTAATGTTACCTGAGCAGGTTTGTTCGCCAAAACAAGATCTATAAATTTTTGTTCTTGACAATTACCTTCAATATTTAATTCTGTTTGAATATTGGCTTTTAAGTCAAAAACATCTGCATAACGGATGTGGCGTTCGTCAGGTCTTGGATGTACAGTAATTCCATTTGCACCAAAACGTTCACAGGCTAGAGCAGCTGCTAGTACATTTGGATTATTTCCGCCACGAGAATTACGTAGGGTAGCAATTTTATTGATGTTTACAGATAATGCAGTCATGTTGATTTCAATCTTTTAAGTAAAAATACAAAACAATTTGCATGCTTACTCATATTAGCAACAATTTGCTTGATAAAGAACAGATTCTTAAATTGATTTTTTTTAACTTGCATCTATATGGAAGGATTTGATTACAGCCTTTTTAGAGGTTTCCGGTTGCTCGATGTTATCGATATTATTTTAGTAGCGATTATTATTTACTATGTGTATAGTTTGATACGCGGGACCATTGCTGTTAATATATTAATTGGTGTCGCATTATTTTACGGAATATATATAATTGTTAAGCAGATGCATATGCGCTTGCTGACGGAAATATTTGGGGGCTTTATCTCTGTTGGTTCTATTGCCTTGATTGTTGTATTTCAACAGGAGATCCGGCGTTTCCTGTTACATATAGGGAAAAACATTTCGATGAAGCGAAAGAAGATCTTATGGTCTTTCCTAGTTAGTAAGCGGACAGTTGCAAAAGATAATTCTGAACACATGAGACCCATTATAGAAGCATGTCGCAGCATGTCAAAATCCCGTACGGGTGCGTTATTGGTTTTTTCTAAATATTTTGATGAAGAATATTATCAAAGCAGTGGCGAGTACATTGATGCACATATTTCAAAGCGCCTCATTGAAAGTATTTTTAATAAAAATAGCCCCCTACATGATGGAGCTGTAGTTGTTGTTGATTTTAAAATTATGTCAGCTTCTTGTATTTTACCTTTATCAGATAGCGAAGATCTGCCTTTGCAATTTGGCTTACGACATCGTGCCGCGATTGGGGTGACAGAGGTATCTGATGCTGTCGCTGTTATTGTATCAGAGGAAACGGGTGAAATATCTTTTGCAAAAGATGGCAATGTCAATATGAATATTACACATGAGGAACTCGCAGAATTGCTGAAAGAAGAATTATAAAAAAACGCCACTTTTTTCGAAGTGGCGTTTTTTATAGCATAATATTATTATTTACCAGCTTCTTGGATCACCTGGTTATTTAATTTAACGTACTCAGCATTATTCCCTTTTTGTGCAATTTCTACTCCTTTTTGAGCTGTTGCAATTGCACCTTTTTTATCGCCAGATTTTAATTGAATTTTAGCTTTCCAATAACGAACATATGGTGCATCAGGATTTTCTTTTTCAGCCTCATTTGCCCATGTTAATGCTTTATTAAGATCTAAATTATTACTTAGATAAAATTGTGCAGCCTGTAGATAAGGTTTTTTATCACCTTTCATTGCTTGATCAATATTAGTTAAAATCTCCTTCGTTTGATCGGTTTTAATTGTAAATTTCGTGTATGTGTTTTCCCAAGCTAATGATAGTGTAGCCGAATTAGTTGTTACATTTTCAAATTGCATGGTAAAAGTTTCTACCTTATTAGAAAGTTTTGTGGATTTTACATTAAAACGAACTAAATCATCTTTCTTATCGTAGGTATAGGCTCCCCACTGATTACTGTTTTTTGTTAATATGATTGTCCAGTCACCTTTAGTTGGGATAGTTAAAATACCATATGTTCCTGCAGGAACCCTATTTCCTTCTATTGTAACTTCTTCTTCAAATTTAATAATAGGAAGGTTATTAGCACCTGTTCTCCAAACTTCATTGTAAGGAACCAAATTACCAAAGATAACACGACCGTTTATGTTCGGTCTTTGGTATGTAAGCGCTATGTTTTTAATCCCTAAACCTTGAGTAATCGAAGTCGTACTACTTGCTTGCGGCAATTTTACTTGAGCAAAAGAAGTTGTAGAGATACTAAATGTGAGTACCGTCGCGGCGCACAGTGTTAAAATAGATTTTTTCATTTTGGAAACGTTTAATTTTTCCTAATTTACTCGTAAAAAATCAGAATAAAGAATTTTGATTATTAATAATAAGAGCCGGTAAATCATCTTTATCGGCTCTTATATTCTATATTTTTATAAACTGTTTAATAATTTTTGTGCTTCTTTCACTTGGTTTGGTATTGCTTTTTGATTGATGTTTTTATTTGTGAATCCAGCAATGGCATTATTTAATTTCTGTAATTGAGATGCTTTTAACTCTTTTTTCAAGATTCTTATTTTTTCAGCATCCTGAATCCCTTCGATTAATTTTTCGAAACGAATAGAAGTCATATTATCAGCATAAACAAAATAGGTATCGCCACCTAACCACGTTCCATAACGTGTATCTTGATTAGGATTTGAATTCCAGCAGTCAAATGCCCATCTTAAATAACCATCAAAACCTCTTTGAACACTGTGCCACGCTAACCACGTTGCTTCTTGATATCCAGAATTAGTAAAAGTGTTCGGGAATATTTCTGAACAGCATGTGTAAACAGTGGTTTTGTAACCTTTGTCCTGACGGGCTTTTAATACATCTGGAGCCATATCTTCTCCTAGAGTAATACTATAATCTGCAAATTCATTCGAAATTTGTGGATGATATCCACCGGCAAGAGATGATTTGAATTGGGGATCAGCTTCTTTGATAATAGCAATAGCACGTTTCATATCTTCCTGGGGTCTTTCATCCATGGCAATGGTTGTCCATTCGAAGTATCCTTTTTGTTTAAGGTGCTTTGCGAAATCTTTTAAAAGAGGTAACCAATGTGCTCTATATTTTGGATCATCAGTTTTTATTTTTAAAATTTCATATTTTCCAGTGTTTTCATCAAAATATTGGAAATTCATATTCCATGGAATCATGCTATAACAATTGATATATTCTGAAATTCCAATTTCACGCATGAAACTTACCCATTTATCAAAAATACTGTAATCATATGACCAAGAACCGTCCTTCTTTTTAGTCCATTTGATCATAGCTTGGTATTTATCATACGTTTGACCATTCCAAGGATCGTTGATGATACTTGCAGTGATATTTTTCTGACCAGCATCGCGTAACCTTTCATAATATGGTTTCATGGCACTGAAGTGTGCAGGAGACCATAGCTCGACGTTATGATGCCGAGCAATAGAGTAGGGGTTTTGCCATAGATCTAAATGATAAGCCCAATCTTTTGCTTCAGGAAGTATATGTGATAATACCTCTACTGTATAAGGAATAGTGGTGTTATAATTTTTACCTTTTAGTGTAAGTGATCCTTTATAGATTCCAGGAGCTGCATCACGAGGAACTTGAATACTTAACCAGAGGGGTCTGGTGGTATTTTTATCATATTCAAAACTTGACTGATTGGTGATACGGTCTGCAACTAAAGCCGAATCTAGTATTTTACTGATACCGCATCCATTTTTTAAATCTCCAGGAAGGTCTGTCATTACATAAGAAATATACCCAGTAGTAATATCTTTTGTTCCGATTTCCTGCCCTTTGCTATTTTTTAACGGTGAAGAACTCACTTCAATTTTATCGTGATTTTGGTTACTCCAAAAGACTAATTGTGTATGTACTTTCTCACCTCTCCAAGCTTTTGTAATCCATGATTTACTTAGTGTTTCTAGGGTGGGTGGGTTTGTTTTGGAATAACTATAATCAGCTGTGCTAAAAGAAAAGTTATTATTCTCTTTTAGACTGTTCCATTTTTCAGTTGTTTGAGGGGCTTTTGGATCTTTTAGTTCATTTATTCTTTGGGAATAGCCCTGTTGTGCATAAACGAATAGACCAAATAGTAAACAATAAAACGATTTTTTCATATTTAGGTGGATAAGAAAATAGCGATTATTTCTTAAAAATAATCGCTATTTGATTGTAATTAGTATTTTTTATTTCTGTCCGACTCTGTGGCCCTTTGTTGCGAAGTATAAGATATACAGATAAGCAGGAACCATAGCATAAAGAAATGCATGTTGAAAGTCAACATGTAAATTATCTTTTAAGTAACCATAAATTAGAGGCCAAATAGCTCCTCCGGCAATACCCATAATCATGATGGCTGATCCTGTTTTAGTAAAACGGCCTAGACCTTTAATACCTAGTGGGAAAATAGCAGGCCACATTAAAGAATTGGCAATACCTAAAAGGGCAACGAAAATGAATGAAGTGATTCCAGTTGTAAATACAGAAATAACAGTGAATAAAATACCAACAATAGTACAAACTCGTAATGCTAATTGTTGAGAAACAAATTTTGGTATTGCAATAATACCAACAATGTAACCTAAAAGCATACATCCTAATGTGAATGTTGTCGCATAGGTAACTAATGCACCATGGATATTTAATTCTCTTGCATAAACACCAATAATATCTCCAGCCATTACTTCTACAGCAACACAGAAAAAGATAGCTAAAGAGCCTAAGAATAGGTGTGGGAATTGGAATACACTTGTTTTTTTCTCTTTAAGAATAACTGCCCCATTCTCATCAGTATGTTCTTCTTCTGCATTTACATCCACCTCAGGTAAATGTGTTATTTTAATAACGATCGCAAATAAAACAAAGATAACAGCTAATGTAATGTATGGTGTATGTACACGTTGTAATAAAGAATCTAGAATGGCATTTTTAGCTTCCATATCTACTGCGGCATCCAATTTGGCTGTTATAGCAGAAGAATCTTTTAAGAATAATGTACCAAATATTAATGGAACAATAATACCTGCAGATTTATTGAAAAAGCCAGCAATAGATATTCTTTGTGCAGCACTGTCAATAGGGCCTATGATACTTAAATATGGGTTAACAGCAGTTTGTAGTAATGCCATTGCAGAACCTTGAACAAAAATTCCTGTTAAGAAAAGAATATAGCTTCTACCATCTGCAGCAGGAATGAAAATTAAAGAACCAACTCCAAGTAAAATTAAGCTGAGAACTAATCCATTTTTAAAACCAATTTTTTTCAAAATCCAAGAACTTGGGATTGCTAAAAAGAAGTAAGCGATGTAAGAAGCAAATGTTACAAAAAAGGCTTGTAAATCTGTTTCTAAATTACAGGCAATCTTTAAGAATGGGATAAGTGTTCCATTTGCCCAAGTGACAAATCCTAAAATGAAGAATAAGGCACAACACATAGCCATGGGGCGAAATGCTGTTTTTCCTGAATTTGGTTGAGAATTCATTTTTTTAGTATCAATTAATTGTTTTTTAGATTATAAAATTAGAAAATAATGATTTTTATAGTGTCTCTATTCAAGATGTGCTTACACAATCGATTGATATTGGTTTATAATAAAAAATCATGCTTTCCATTACAAGACTAATTAAATAAATTCAATATAGGAAATAAAAAGAAGTGGTTTTTGAGATTATTTAGTAATATTTTCATTAGAAAAAAGGAGCATTATACCTAGTATAATACTCCTTTCTTGTAAAAACCGTATTTGTAAACCAATCCAGTTGGCTTCATTTATATTTAAGACAAGTAATAAGAACAAATGTTTTAAAATAATTTTATTTTGGTATAATAGCGACTGTCAATCTGGAAATACAGTTTAAGTTACCCGATTCATCTGCAATTCGTACATCCCAAATATGAGTTTGTTTGCCAATGTGTACAGCTGTACAAACTGCGGTTACTAATCCTGTAGCAACCGGTCTCAAATGATTAGCATTAATCTCCAATCCCACGCCTTTATAAATATCTGGATCAATAATCAGATTGGATGCGATACTTCCTATTGATTCGGCTAGTACAACAGATGCTCCGCCATGCAGGATTCCAAATGGCTGTCTTGTTTTGTCATTCACGGGCATCGTTGCAGTAATGGAATGACTATCGATTGCCGTCGCTTTAATTTCGAGCAGACCGGTCATATATTGAGAGAGGATACCGTTTATCTGCTCAATGCTGTAATTCTGAAACCAAATCATGGACATTGTTTGAGTTGAAATAACGCTCTTGAATAATTATGCGGTGATGATTTAGGTGTCCGGCAATCACATATAATAAAGCTTTTACACTTGTGAGTCTTTCTGACGCCATTCCTTTTCTCTCTAATTCTGCCTCATTGAAGTTTTCGAAAAGAAACATATTTGCTTTTCTAAGATGTACAAACTCTTTACTTAGAGAGGCTAATGTACGTTCGCTATATCTTGAGTTTTGGATAAAGTATTCTTGATCATACCCCAAAAGTTCTTTCATATCATTTCGAGAGAAGCGTAGGGCACGGTAAGCCATAATACGTTCATTATCCAAAATATGCCCTATTACCTCTTTAATAGACCATTTATCTTCTGCATAACGGTAATCGCCTTTTTCTTCAGGTATGGTATCTAGGAACGCTGGAAAGGATAAAATTTGTTCTTCCAGTACTTCCATGACATCGCCGACAACGGTCTCAATGTACGTGGAATACACCGCTGGGTATTCATCAGATTTCAGTGGGTTCATATGTTAGATTACTTTTTAATATTATTCTAAATGTTGTTCCTTTTCCTATTTCCGAGTCTTTGACAAAAATGTGGCCTTGATGATAATGTACCATTCTTTTAGTTAAACTCAGTCCCAATCCCCACCCTCGTTTGCGCGTGGTGAAACCTGGTTGAAATACCGTTTCAAAATTTGATCTGGGAATTCCTTTACCTGTATCACTAATGTCTATAAAAATTTCCTCTTTCGCAATATTTTCAGATATTTTAACAGTTATCTTTCCTTCTGATGCAATTGCGTTAACGGCATTTTTCAGAAGATTCTCAATAATCCAATCAAATAAGGGAATGTTTAGTTTCGCTTCAACATGTTTGTCACCCGTGAGCTCGAAGAGAATCTTGTCACTTGTTCTTACTTTGAAGTAACGAATGTAAGCGGCTATCACCTCATAAACATTCGCATTGTGAAGAACAGGTGTTGAACCAATTTTGGAAAAGCGATCGGCGACGATTTCTAAACGTTTAATGTCATTTTCCATCTCATTTAAAGTTTCGTCATCTTCTGCATCGAACTTTAATTTAATAAGCTCAACCCAGCCCATTAATGAAGAAATCGGTGTGCCGAGCTGATGAGCAGCTTCCTTAGTCAAACCTACCCAGACTAAATTCTGTTCTGATTTTCGAATAGAATTAAAGACGGTATATCCAATAATTAGAAAGATAGCGATTAATGATAACTGAATATAAGGAAACACACGAAGTTGTTGTAGAAACCAGGAGTCTTTGTAATATACCATCCATTTTGCTCCATTGTCTAAATTTAAAATAATAGGAGCATGGCTTTTCTTCATGAAATTGAGTTGCTTCTCAAAGTAATGTGGATCGTAATCCAAATGATGGTTCGAGCTATCTTTTGCTGTTGTTTTAATGTTGGTTTTGGTCGAATCTAAATCCCTCCAGAATACAATATTATCCTTTTCATCGGTAATGATTGCAGGAACTGCTAGACTATCTCTTACCGAGTAGACGAACGTTATAAATTCATCGTCAACATCTGGCATGGTCATAATACTTTTTGTACTCATTGCCCATACTTCTGCTTTTGTTCGCTCTACCTTTGATAAATTTCGAACAAGGTAATTTGTGTACAAAAGCGAAGCTGCCGCGATGATGGCCGCGAAAATAAGCAAGAAAAATTTCCAACGTTGTTGGTTGTATTGATACGGATTCATATAAGTGATCAGGAATCTTGTTGCCGCAAATTAAGTAATTAAATGAAATTTACCTTTATCGGCAACATTTATCTATTCATAAACTCCCTGTTTTATTATTTTATTGTGGTTATCAGTGCTATAGTTTCATTGAAATGAAAATTTTGTGGTAATTTTGTGTCATGAGTTCTGAAAGAAAAGTAAGAGTGCGTTTTGCACCAAGTCCTACAGGTGGATTGCACCTTGGAGGAGTTCGTACAGCTTTATTTAATTATTTGTACGCGCGTAAACATCAAGGAGATTTTATTTTGCGTGTTGAAGATACCGATCAGACACGATTTGTTGCTGGTGCAGAAGAATATATTAATGAATGTTTAGCTTGGTGTGGCTTAACACCAGATGAAAGCCCTCTTAAAGGTGGCGATTTTGGACCCTATCGTCAAAGTGAACGAAAACCTTCTTATCGCCAATTTGCGGAACAATTGATAGAAAAAGGTTATGCTTATTATGCATTTGATACTTCGGCTGAATTGGATGAACAACGAAAAGAACAACCGAATTTCCGTTACAGCCATGAAAATAGATTGAAACTTAGAAATTCATTAAGTTTATCACAAGAAGAAACAGCAGAACTATTAGCCGCAGGTACACCCCATACGGTTCGTATCAAAGTACCAACAGATGAAACCGTTTCTTTTAATGATATGATTCGTGGACAAGTAAGTTTTGATACTAATCTTATTGATGATAAGGTTTTGTTAAAAGCTGATGGAATGCCTACTTATCACTTAGCTGTTGTCGTCGATGACAAAGCAATGGAGATTTCTCACGTTTTCCGAGGGGAAGAATGGTTACCTTCTGCTCCTGTACATGTTTTATTATGGGAATATTTAGGATGGAATAATGAAATGCCAAAATGGGCACATTTACCATTAATATTGAAGCCCGATGGTAATGGTAAATTGAGTAAGCGTGATGGTGACCGATTAGGTTTTCCTGTGTATGCTATGAATTGGAAAGATGCGCAATCAGAGACTGTAACGCAAGGATTCCGTGAAATGGGATTTTTGCCGGAAGCATTTGTCAATATGTTAGGTGTACTGGGATGGAATGATGGCACAGAACAAGAATTGTTTTCTTTAGATGAATTGATCGCAAAATTCTCGGTAGAGCGTATTAGTAAAGCTGGAGCAAAATTTGATTTTGAAAAGGCGAAATGGTTCAACCATGAGTGGATCAAAAAATCGTCTAACGAGGACTTATTGCCACAGATTAAAGCCCTGTTAACATTGCATAACGTGCAAAAGGTAGACGATCATTTTGTTACTGAAGTTTTAAGTGCAGTGAAAGAGCGTTTGACTTTTGTTTCGGATTTTTGGGAACAAGCATCATTCTTCTTTGTACAACCAGAAAATTATGACCTAGCTGCTGTTAAACCTAAATGGTCTGCTGAGAAAACGGATTTCTTTCAGAAAGTTAATAGCGAATTTGGTGAATTTGAGTCTTGGGATGCTTCAGCATTGGAAGCGTACTTTAAAGGTGCTATTCAGGAGTCAGGCATGAAAATGGGTGAATTGATGATGCCTTTCCGTATTATGTTAGTGGGAGGTAAATTTGGTCCAGATGTGTTTCAAATCGTTTCATTATTAGGACAAGAAGAAGTAATAGCTCGTGTTAATAAAGCTTTAGTAGCTTTTACAGCTGAATAAGAGCACTGATATATATGATAAGCCCCCCATGCGTTGTATGGGGGGCTTTTTTGAGCAACTAACCCAGTAGCTCTTGAATATCTTCTGAAGAGAGTGATTTGATAAAACTTTCTTCAGTGGTAATTAAACTTTGAGCAATGGAACGCTTCCTGTTTTGCATTGCAAGTATTTTCTCTTCGACAGTATCTTTTGAGATGAATTTGTATATAAAAACATTTTTTGTTTGTCCAATACGGTGAGATCTATCAACAGCTTGTTGCTCCACAGCAGGATTCCACCATGGATCTAAAATAAATACATAGTCCGCTTCAATAAGGTTTAGGCCTACACCGCCGGCTTTGATGGATATTAAAAACAGCTTGGTGTCTTTATCTTCTCTAAATTGACTAACAGCTTCGTCCCTATTTTTTGTGCTTCCATCCAAGTAGGCATAATTAATACTTTTTTTGTCAAAATAGCTTCTGAAAATATTCAACTGCTTGACGAATTGAGAGAAAATCAATACTTTATTACCATTTTGAAGTACTTTTTCAAGTGTTTCAATGACAGTATCGAATTTACCCGAATTGCCTGTGTATTCCTGATCAACCATTTTCGGGTGGTTGGCAAGTTGTCTCAATTTAATCAATCCTTGTAATAATGCGATCTGATTTGATTTTGCTTTTCCTGCGAGCTGATTGTCTAAAATGGCATTACGATATTCCGATTTAACCTTTTCATACAGTTCATGCTGTTTCTCTGACATTTCGCAGTAAAGGACCTGTTCCGTTTTTGGAGGTAATTCCGTTGCTACTTGATCTTTAGTTCTGCGTAAAATGAACGGTTTAACTATAGTTTGAAGTCTTTTTGCTTTTTCTTCATCCTTTTTCTTTTCGATTGGTTGAACAAATTCTTTTTGAAAATAAGTATAACTACCCAAGAGGCCTGGATTTGTAAAATGCATCTGTGTCCATAAATCAGAAACTGAATTTTCTACGGGTGTTCCGCTTAATGCTAATTTATGTTGACTTTTTAGACTTTTGATCGCTTTAAATGATTTTGATGTTGGATTTTTAATGTTTTGACTTTCATCAAGAATGATATAGTTGAAGTAAAACTGATTTAAAAATTCCTCATCAATACGAGTGATACCATATGTAGTAATGACCAGATCATACGGAGAAAGCAACTGTGGGTCTTTTAATCTATTATTTCCCGTATGCAGATAAATCTTAAGATCAGGAGCAAATTTAGTAGCCTCATTTTGCCAATTGTAAATTAATGAGGTTGGCAATATTAGTAAAGATGTTCTGACAGCATGGTCTGCTATTAATATTTCTTTTTGATGTTGCAGTAGGGCTAATGTTTGAATAGTTTTACCAAGACCCATATCATCTGCCAAGCATCCTCCAAATTTATATTGCTGTAAGAAATTGAACCAATTGTAGCCAGCCCTTTGATAAGGTCGGAGTTGACCATGAAAATTTTTAGGTAATGGTGCATCAGCGATTTCTTCGAAATCAGCTAATTTTTTTAATTTTCGACTAAAGGTAAGTTCTGTATGTTCACTGATTTCATACAGCAAGCCCAGATGAATTTTATTTAATTTTAATTCATTCTTATCCCTAGAGAATTGAAATAAGTGATTGTATTGTGCAAACCACTCTTCAGGTATCATCGCGATCTCTCCATTGGGTAAAGTAAATTCTTTAATGTTATGAAGGATATGATGACGCAATTGAATAAAAGGAATTTCAAAAGGACCAAATTTTGCGATCGCTTTGATATCAAACCAGTCGTTATCCTCATTGATGGATATATCAATGGAAGTTTGGCCGATGAAGAATTTCTTTTCGGCTACATCCTGAATGATTTCAAACCCTTTTTCCCGCAATACCAAATCATTTTGACTTATCCAATCAAAAATAGAAGGCCGTTTTCCAAGTATTTCTTTTGGCAGTAAATCATTAGAGTGGGGATATAGTTTTTCTAAACCAAGCTCAGTAATGATCTTTGCCTGATTTTCTTCCCAAATAATCGATCTTTTTATACGATGGAAAGTATACAGATCATTTTCCTCATCATATTCCATACGAACATTGACCTTATTGTCTTTTCCAGACGAAAAGATATAAGGCCCATATTGAAACTGCAATTCAACATGCGAATCACCTTCCTCATGATAGATTAATTTTAATATTGGGTTGGCATTATGTTGATGGGTTTTGATCTCAAAGCCTTCAGCATATACATTATATTTCTCTATTAAGCTACAAACAAAAGTTTCAAAATATTTTTTCTCGGTACTTCTGGATACAGATATGAATCTTTTATTTAAAAAAGGGCTGAGTTTTTTCCCCTCTAATTGTTGGTCGAAGTGGAATAGGGTATTGTTTAAAAGTAGCCAAGCTTGTTCATTGACAATGACTTGTGCGTTTTTAAACATGAATTCCATACGATGGTCTTCATATTTAATCGTTGGAAAATAGCGGGTTTCCTCTTCATTTCTTCTAAAATGGAAAAGTACGGAAGCGGGTTGAGGAGCAATCAATAGTTTTTGATCTGCAGGATAACCATCTTTGCTCATGAGGAATATAGGCTTCTCTCCAACAAGGGCAAAGAATTGTAACAATACCTGATCAATTTTTGTTCTTAATAATTCATACAGATTTTTATCAAATACTTTTGAAAAAAAGTCTACGGGTCTTATTGCTTTTTTATGGAACTTTTTAATAAGGCTTGTTTGCTCAATTTCATCTAATAATCGGATTAATTTATAATCCAATTCATCGACCGCTTGCGCATATTCATTGACTGTATTGCTAAATACGCGTTGATATCGAAGTGAATATGTCCCATTTGGATTTAACTTAACCACATGTGGTTCTATTAAATAGCCCAAATAAGGATGTTCGCAGATTGAATAAACAATTCGGTGTGATGAAGATAACTTTGTTTGTTGCATTAATATATTCGTACCTCTAAAAAGGTTTCTAATATACAGATTAATCTATATGATGTGGCTAAAATTTGTTAATAAATTTATGCTCAATGAACATAAACGTGGATTTTGTTTATGTTCATCAAGTAATATTTGACTTTTTAATAAATTTTTTGGTCAGTCAAAGATGGGGAATTAAATCATTCCTTCGAAAACAAATGTGGCAGGGCCCTTCAGGTAAACTTCTGTAAAGGAAGTTCCGTCTTTAAGAAAGGAAATATACAATTGACCTCCTAATACACGGATAGGTATTGTTATTTGTCCATTTAGATTTTCGTGGAGAGCTATAGTCATCGCTGCTGCAGTTGCTCCGGTGCCACAAGCAAATGTTTCATCTTCAACACCTCGTTCAAATGTACGTAAGAAATATCCGGAGTCGCCTTCTTTTTCGATAAAATTGACGTTGATACCCTCTGTTTTGTAGATTTCATTGTTTCGAATCTCATAACCTGCCTTGAAAACATCTAAATCAACCAGATTATGCATAAACTTAATATAGTGAGGGGAGCCTGTATTGATTACGTATGCCTCTCCATCACGGCTTATTTCTTGTACATCAATCATCTGCAGGTCAATCAAATTATTTTCTAAATTGGCATGATGACTTCCGTCTACTGCCAAAAAGTCAGTTTTGTCAGATATTAATTTGAGATCTCTTGCAAATGCAACAATACACCGGCCCCCATTGCCACACATAGTTCCTTCTCGTCCATCCGAATTGTAATAAATCATCTCAAAATCAAAGTTTTCTTTTTCTTGCAATAACATCAGGCCATCTGCACCGATACCAAATCTTCGGTCACAAAGCTTTTGTATCAAACCCTCATTCTTACTGTCGAAATGAAGCTTTCTATTATCTATTAGAATAAAATCATTGCCGGCGCCTTGGTATTTTGAAAATTTAATTTTTGATTCCATTTGAGTGATTGTATCTAGCAAAATTAACTTTTCTGTTACAGATAACATAGGGAAAGTTAAGTTTTGTTAAAATAGTCTTTTATAGTCTTTAATTAACATTTTTTAACGTGTCTAATTTGCAGAGAATATTGAAATGGTACTAGATTTGAAAAGTATCTGTTATATTTATGTAGAATAAATTTTCGGGATAAATATCAATTTGAAGTATATCATATTTAATAAAAAATTTAGAAGCTATAGTTTATGAACAAAGTAAGTTTAACTTTATTAACAGCAGTCTTCGGTGGAGCCGTAGCCCTTGGGGGTTATAAGCTTTTTGAAAATAAAAAGTTTGAAGGAATGTCTATCGAGGACAAACAGAAAGTATATTTTGCGAACAATCCAACTGGAGTGATGTCCTCAACAGGAAATCCTGATTTTACACAAGCTGCTGCTATTGTGTCTCCGGGGGTAGTTCATATTAAAACAACATATACGAGACAAGCGCCTCAAGGTGGTGGATCGGGTTCTCCTTTCGACATGTTTGAAGAGTTTTTTGGAACACCGCAGGGCCGTGGTCGTCAACAGAGACAGGCACAACCTGTCCAAGCGTCAGGTTCTGGAGTAATAATAACAGAGGATGGTTATATTGTAACAAATAATCACGTTGTGGAGGACGCCGATAAGATTGAGGTTGTCTTGACAGATAAACGTTCCTTTGAAGCAAAAGTAATAGGTCGCGATCCAAATACGGATTTGGCCCTTCTTAAAGTGACGGGTAAAGGTTTGCCTGTCGTGAAGCTAGGGAATTCGGATAATGTCAATATCGGAGAATGGGTTTTAGCGGTAGGATATCCACTGGGATTACAGTCTACAGTAACTGCAGGTATAGTGAGTGCTAAAGGTCGTCAGATTGGGATCTTAGGTGAAAGTCAACAACAACCAAGAGGATATGGCAATCAGGACCAACCTCCTGTGAATTCTTCAATTGAGTCTTTTATCCAGACAGATGCCGTTATTAATAGAGGTAATAGCGGGGGAGCATTGGTTAATGCACAGGGTGAGTTAATCGGTATTAATTCAGCAATAGCATCACCAACAGGGGTTTATGCTGGATATGGTTTTGCAATACCAGTTAATTTAGTTAAAAAAATTGTTGACGATTTTATTGAGTTTGGAAATGTTAAGCGTGGATACATTGGTATTACCTTTACTGAAATTACACCAGAGTTAGCGAAAGAAAAAGGATTTACAGATGTGAATGGTCTGTATGTTCAAGATATCGTTAAAGGTGGAGCTGCTGAAGCTGCAGGAATTCAGAAAGCAGATTTGATTACGAAAATTAATGGTAAAGTGATTACTTCTTCGCCAGTTCTACAAGAAACAATCGGTAGATTACGTCCTGGAGATAAAGTTAAATTAACGTTTAAGCGCGATGGAAAAGAGAAAGAGGTGACGGTAACTTTAAAAGGCGAAGAAATTAATAAAGCTGCAGCTGGTGATAAATCAAGTAAAAGTGCTACCGAAATTTATAATAAGTTAGGTGCTAGCTTCATGCCTGCTTCTAGTGAGAAGAAAAAAGAATTAGGAATTAACTCAGGTGTTGTAGTGACGCAAATAAATAAAGGTGGTGTATTTGAATACTTTGGAGTAGAAAGAGGATTAGTGATAACAGAGGTGAATGGGGTTCCAGTTAATAATGTTGACGAAATTGAAGCGGCATTAGGTAAAACAAAACGTAATATTGTAAGCTTAAAAGGAGTTCCTGAGCGTGGAAGTACTGTTATTATTAATGTTCCTATTGAATATTAATTAGATTTTAGGTTGGTTATGGAAAGGTGGTTTCGGAATCGAAATCACCTTTTTTTAGTTTATATATACCACTTATAATAGCAATATTATCATTATTTTTAAGGCATGAAAATTTTAATGGTTTGTTTAGGAAATATTTGTCGCTCACCATTGGCACATGGTATTCTGAGCCATATGGCAAAGGAAGAAGGTTTAGATTGGACAATTGAATCTGCTGGAACAGGAGACTGGCATATTGGTCAAAGCCCAGACCGTAGATCTATCGCTGTGGCTAAAAAATATGCAGTAGATATTTCACAACAAAAGGCAATGCATTTTAATCCTCGTTTGTTTGAAATCTATGATCATATTTTGGTAATGGATCACCAAAATTATAAGGATGTCGTTGCACAGGCATCAACAAAAGAAGAAAAAGATAAAGTTGCTTTATTTTTAGTTAATGATATTGTTCCCGATCCCTATTTTGATGAAAGCTTATTTGAACCTGTTTATAAGATGATCGAAGCTCGTTGTAAAGAATTAATCAAAGCGTGGAAGTAATAATATGAAATGTCTAGAACCCCATATTTTCAGGAGATAGGTACATCTTGCTAATCTCGCGCTGAGATCTACTTGAGGTAAAATTGATAATCTGAATGTACTATGTTTCATATTCACATTTATATATTAGTATATAAATTACAATTTATCTAAGTTTGTCTTTATATCTAAGATTGTCTTTATATGAATGCATCAGAAGTAAATAAGAAATGGGTGATTTTGCAACATGAGATTGCACAGTCATTTGATATGGATCTACCAGATTTAAAAGTGTTTTTATTTCTGATAGGTGTCCAGGAATTAGGGAAAGGACCGCAGACTTTTTCAAAAAGAGAAAAAGAAGAGTTGATGCATATAGCTAATTGCCGACTTTTTAGTGCAATGGGCTTTTATGAGCTTAAGGGGTTGGACGAACAAGGATGGCCACATTGGGAATTGATTAAGCCTATTCCTAATTATACATTGCTTGAACAAGAGTTGATCATAAAATCATTGATCATTGATTATTTTCAAGAGTTAAATGTAATTTAATAAAACGTAATGAAAAGAATTGTTTTAAGTTTATTTTTTTGTGCTTTATCGATCGTAGTATTTGCCGCAAAGCCTGCGTTTAAATATGTACGTATTCAAACAGATAAAGGAGTAGTTGTTTTAAAATTGTATAATGAAACACCTAAGCATCGGGATAATTTTATAAAATTGGTGAAAGAAAACTATTTCGACAGTTTATTGTTTCATCGTGTTATACAGAATTTTATGATTCAAGGTGGAGATCCTGATTCAAAAAATGCCAAATCAGGACAACTGTTAGGTGATGGTGGTCCAAGTTATACAATTCCTTCAGAAATACAATCGGGATTATTTCATAAAAAAGGTGCTCTTGGTGCCGCACGTGACGATAATCCGGCAAAAGCTTCCTCTGCGTCACAGTTTTACATCGTACAAGGTAAGAAATTTACGAATGCAGGTCTGGATAGTTTAGAAACTTTACGAATGAAAGGCGTAAAATTTACTGAAGCCCAACGCACAACTTATACAACCGTGGGTGGTACTCCGCATTTGGATGGAAATTATACGGTATTCGGAGAGCTGGTCAATGGAACGGAAGTTATCGACGCGATTGCCGCTGTAAAAACGGATAAAAATGATCGTCCTTTAACAGATGAGCGTATGTATGTTAAATTATTAACGAAAAGAGAAGCAATTAATTTGGAACGTGAATTAAAGGGTTTAAAACCTCAGAACGGTTTCTTTACAAAGATTGCAGATTTATTTTCTTCTCAAAATTATTAAGCTTCAAAAAAGATTACTGTGAAAATAGTTACTTATAACGTCAATGGTTTACGAGCGGCCATAAAAAAAGATTGGTTAGGTTGGGTAAAGGAAGTAAATGCAGATGTTATATGTTTGCAGGAGATAAAAGCCACTCCAGATCAAATTCCTGAAATAGCATTGCTGGAACAGCTCGGTTATGAACATTATTGGTACCCTGCTCAGAAAAAAGGATATAGCGGTACCTCTATATTTACTAGAATAACACCAAAACATGTTGAGTATGGATGTGGACATGAGGATTATGACTTTGAGGGACGAATTATTCGTGCAGATTTTGATGATTTGTCCATCATGAGTACTTATTTTCCTTCAGGCACCACGGGAGATATCCGACAAGATTTTAAGTATCGGTTTCTTGCAGATTTTCAGGATTATTCGAATCAATTACTACAGGAAAAGCCTAATTTAATTGTATGTGGTGATTATAATATCTGTCACCGTCCGATTGATATTCACAATCCGAAATCAAATGCTAACTCTTCAGGTTTTTTACCAGAGGAAAGGGAATGGATGGAAAATTTTATAAACTCAGGGTATATTGACTCTTTCCGTCACTTAAATCCAGATCCGCATCACTACAGTTGGTGGAGTTATCGCGCAGGAGCACGTGCTAGAAATTTAGGTTGGCGTATTGACTACAATATGGTATCAAATGCTTTAGCAGATCGAATCGAATCGGCTACAATATTAAATCAGGCGGTACATTCTGATCACTGTCCAGTTGTCCTTAACTTAAAATAATACTATGTCGAAGCAGTAGCTTCCATATTTAATGATGGAATAAGTTTATCGTCATTTACAACACAAAAGAAAAGGCCCTAATTTTTTATTAGGGCCTTTTCTTTTTATACGATATATGTTGCTATCTAACAGCTTGTATAATAGACAACTGTTGTGCTACTTTTTCAGCGATTGCTATAAATGCTTTGGTTGTTGGATCTTCTTCATCAATAGCGATTGGAAAACCGTTATCTCCGGCATCAGAAATCCCCTTTAATAAAGGAATCTCCCCTAAGAAAGGTATTTTGTATTCTTCTGCTAGCCTTGTTCCTCCACCTTTACCAAATATGTAATATTTGTTTTCAGGTAATTCTGCTGGTGTGAAGTACGCCATGTTCTCCACGATACCCAGCAATGGGATATTGATAGAGTCCATTAGAAACATTCCCATACCTTTAATAGCATCAGCTAGTGCTACATGCTGTGGTGTCGTTACAATGACTGCACCAGCAATAGGATAGTTTTGGGCAACAGTGATATGGATATCTCCGGTTCCTGGTGGCATATCGATCACTAAATAATCTAAATCACCCCAATCAGTGTCATTCAATAATTGTTTGATAGCCGATGTTGCCATTGGACCTCTCCATGGAATAGGCTGATTTGGATCTGTGAAAAATCCGATCGATAACAATTTGATACCAAACTTTTCTATAGGCTGTATTTTAACAGTACCATCTTCATGTTGTACAGATTGAGGTTTTTCACCTTCTAAGCCAAACATAATTGGAAGGGAAGGGCCATAGATATCGGCATCTAAAAGTCCTGTTTTTGCACCTTTAGCATGTAATGATAAGGCTAGGTTTGCAGCAACAGTCGATTTACCCACACCACCTTTTCCCGAAGAAACAAGGATGATGTTTTTAATTCCTAAAAGTTGATTTCCTTCTTTACCTAATACACGTGAGGTCATGTGAACATCTACTGCAATATTCTTGTCAATAAAATGCGCAATAGCATTGCGACAAGCATGTTCTATATGATCCTTAAGTGGGCATGCTGGAGTTGTTAAAACAACTTCGAAAGATACTTTTTGATCTTCAATCACAATATTCTGAATCATATTGAGCGTAACCAAATCTTTTTTCAAATCTGGCTCTTCGACATATGATAATGCTTCTAGTACTTGTTCTTTGGTTATCATCTGATATATGGATGCATGTATATTAAACTACAAATTTACTGAATGATAAATTAAAACTTGTCATAAAGATGTTTTTAATGATATTAAGATTTAATTTTTACATTTGAGTATTCAAAATCGAGTGTGATACGTTGTTATAATATGTCCAATAATCTTAAGACCCTTCTTCGCTCCAAGAAAATGCGAATCTTGTACATTGTATTAGGAGTTATTTCTATATTTATAGTAGCAGGAGGTGTATTCGCATATCAAAAAAGAGACGGTATCTTGTTGTCTGCAATCAACAAGGCAAAAGAAAAATTTGCGACCAAGTATGACTTGGACCTTAAAATCCAATATTATTCTTTTAAAGGCCTATCAGCTGTTCAGTTTCAGAATATTATTTTGCAACCTAAAGGTAAAGAGCAATTGGCCCATATTCAGGATCTGACTGTATCTATTCGAATATTTCCATTACTATTCGGTGATGTCAAATTAGGTCAGATCTTAATGAACAATAGTGCGGTCACTTTGATTAAGAAAGATTCGACAAGTAATTACGATTTCCTATTCAAGAAAAAAAATAGAGATAGCACAGCTAATGATAAAGCTGAAACTAATTTTGCAGAACTGGCCGATCGTATGCTAAAGAGCGTATTCTTTAAAATTCCAAAGGATATGGATTTACAGAATTTCGAAATATCCTATCAGGATGATAGCACTTCACAGCGTATCTCAATTCCTGAGGCAGAAATCTCAGGTGGAGATCTTAAAACAAAATTCCTGTTGAATGATCATGAAGCTGTTTGGAATCTAGAGGGCACAGTCAATCCTGATGGGAAGGAAATGTATCTCCGGTTGTTTTCTGATGCAAAAGATGTAGAGCTACCATTGTTACGACGAAAATTTGGTTTAAGAGCAAGTTTTGATGCGTTGACATTTCGTTTAAATAAGGTCGATCGTAAAAATAAAGAGTTATTGTCGCTATCTGGTGAATGGGGGTTTGAGAATTTGAAATTGAATCATTGGCGTATTTCAGATAAAGATGTTCTTTTTCCTGAAGGTTTAATGAGTGGTATTCTTAATATTGGAAAAACATCTGTTGAAATTGATAAGGAAAGTAAGGTTAAGGTTAAAGAGTTTGAATTTAGTCCTTATGTAAAATATGTACATAAGCCTGATAAACAATTAGAACTAGCCATTCATACCGATCGTATTGAGGCTCAAAAGTTTTTTGATGCTATACCTCAAGGGTTATTTCATTCTTTAGAAGGTATACGTGTTTCCGGACATATGCAATATGATTTAAATTTTGCATTGAACTTTAAGAAACCGAATGAAGTGATCTTTACATCTAAAATGGATGATAAAGATTTAAAAATAGAAAAATGGGGTAATGCTAATATTCAAGAATTAAATACAGCATTTACCTACATTGCCTATGAGAAAGGAGAACCCATGAGAACGATAGTACTTGGCCCTCAGAATAAAGATTTTACACCTTTAGATCAGATTTCAAGGTATATGCAGATATCCTTAATCAATACGGAAGATCCATTCTTTTTTTCTCATAACGGTTTTCAAGAAGAGGCTTTTCGTTTATCAATTGCTACAAATTTAAAGGAGAAAAAATTTAAACGTGGAGCAAGTACAATTTCGATGCAACTTGTAAAAAACGTGTTTTTGAACCGTAATAAAACGGTAGTAAGAAAGGTAGAAGAGATTATTTTAGTCTGGTTGATGGAGTCTTCTAAACAAGTCAGTAAGAAACGACTTTATGAAGTGTATTTGAATGTCATAGAGTGGGGGAATAATGTTTATGGTATTACAGAAGCATCTCGTTATTACTTTGGTAAAAAACCTGCAGATTTAAATTTAGGTGAAAGTATCTTTTTGTCTAGTATTGTACCTCGACCTAAGACGGGTTTATATTCTTTTGACTGGACAGGCCATCTGAAGTCAAATATGATCCGCTATTTTAATACCTATGGCAACATCATGGTTAAGACAAAGCAGATTGGAGTAGACTCTACGGTGTCTAATTATGGTTTTTATCAAGTCGAGTTGGTGCCACATCTTCGATCGGCAAGACCTGCATTTGTTGATTCAGTACAAACAGATACATTGGATCTAGAAGAGGGAGAAGATAATTTTCTAAACTTAGATGAGACAACGGAAGCCCACAAGCGATCTCTTTTTGATAAATTATTAGGGCGAAATAAAGAAGAAAAATAAATGAAACAGATACAGATAGATGAATTGCACTTTGAATTGATGATTGATGAAAATCAGATTCAAAAACGGATACGTTTGATTGGCGTTGATATTAATCATCGTTATGAAGATAAAAATCCAGTATTTATTGGTGTCTTAAATGGCTGTTTCATGTTTATGAGCGACCTTTTGAAGCAGGTTGTAATTCCTTGTGAAATGTCTTTTGTAAAACTATCTTCTTATCAGGGTACCAGCCAGGGGGAAATGAGTGAGCTTATAGGTTTGGGTATAGATCTTAAAGGAAGGGATGTTATTATTGTAGAGGATATAGTAGAGTCAGGTAATTCATTAAAGCATACCATAGCCTCCATCGAAAAGCAGTCGCCATCCAGTGTAGTGGTATGTACGCTATTGTTAAAGCCTGAATGTTTACAAAATGATTTTGAAAACATTCAGTATGTAGGCTTTGAGATTGAAAAAGAGTTTGTTGTTGGCTACGGTATGGATTACAATGGTTTGGGACGAAATATCCCACATATTTATAAAAATATTGTTATTTAGTTTCTGAAAGTACAAGAATTAAGGTGATCGTTGACCATCCCTACAGCCTGCATATAGGCATAGCAAATGGTAGATCCAAAAAACTTAACACCTCTTTTTTTTAGATCTTTAGAAATTAAATCAGATTCTAAGGACGTAACTACGGTGTCCTTTTGTGTTAGGATGTTGTTTTCAATCCGCTCCCGATTGGGCATAAATTGATAGAGATATTCATAGAAGCTACCAAACTCTTCTTGAATTTTGATAAAAATTTGGGCGTTTGTTATTGATGTTTCAATTTTCCGACGATGGCGGACAACTCCCGTATTTGTTAAAATGTGCTCTACATCTTCAGGAGTGAACTTTGCCACAGCTTGTACATCAAAATCTGCGAATGCCTCCTTGTAGTGGGGCCTTCTTTTCAATATGGTAATCCAGCTTAATCCAGCTTGGGCAGATTCCAAAATCATAAATTCAAAAAGGGTTTTGTCATCCTTAACCTGTTTACCCCATTCCAAATCATGGTACTCCATATACAGCGGGTCGTTCCCGCACCATAAACATCTTGTTGTTGACATCTGTTCGTTTTTAATTTTGGTTGAAGTTAAGAAAAGCGTTTGTAATGTTTTTTTTCTAAGCCAATTTTTATCATAACTTTACAACTCTAAAGAGTTTCAAAGCGATGCAGGTGAAGTTAAGCTACATTATTCAGTTTATTTTTTTCATTTTTTTATCTTTTGCCCATAATGCAAAAGGACAGGAGACTGTTGATTCGATAAGCAAGATTTCCATTGATTCTGTAGCGATCTCAGATACTTTGGCTGTGAAACAAGTTCCAAAAGGACAGGAATTGCTCCATCCATCTTTAATACGGCCCTATAATATCGTAGAAATTGTTGGCGATGAAATTATTCTTCATAATTTGAACTCATATGCTGTTACACAATATTTTAAAACAAGTGATCTAAAAGGTAAAGATAAAGTACATGTTGGCATATTAAAATATGAACGGAAAAGGTGGGTATTATTTACAAGTCTATTTCTTTTTTTAGCATTTGCAATAGTTCGGTTTTTCTTCTCTTCAGATGTAAAATTAATTGTATCTGCATATTTTAATGAACGAATTATTGTACAAGTAAGTAAAGAAGATACCATATTAACCTCTTGGCCGTTTATCTTTTTATACCTACTGTTTTCTTTAGCACTAAGCTTATTTGTCTGTATATTTTATGCATACATCCTACAACGATTTGACTTCTTATCTTTTACCAATTATTTAAAAATATCAGCGATCATAGCAATAATATTTGCTTTAAAAATAGGATTTATAAGGTTTATAGCGTTTGTTTTTGAAATACAGCGATTAGTGAAAGAATATGTTACAATCTTATATTTAATTTACTTTAATTCATTGTTATTTTTACTGCCAGTAGTGCTTGTAGTAAGTCTTGTACCTTTAGAATATCTGTCTTATATCTTCAGTTTCACGGTAATCATCGGTATACTGCTGTTTTCTTATCGTTTTTTACGGACAGCGCTAAATGTTGTCTCTCAACAGCAGTTTTCAGTTTTTTATTTAATTTTGTATCTTTGTTGCCTAGAAATAGCACCTATTTTAATATTGGTGCGACTACTAAGCTAATTAAATGATAATATGCAAACTTCCGACGTAGAAAGAGCGAAAAAGGTAAAAAGTATATTGGTAACCTTGCCAAAGCCTGAAAATGATAAGTCACCATATGCTGCATTAGCACTGAAGTATAATTTAAAACTTGATTTTAGAGGTTTCATCCACGTAGAGGGTGTTCCAGCACGTGATGTAAGAAAAGATAAAGTTAATCTTGCTGATTTTACGGCTGTTATTTTTACAAGCAGAAATGCTGTAGATCATTTCTTTAGAGTCTGTGAAGAAATGCGTTTTGAAGTGTCTTCTGAGTTGAAATATTTCTGTATTTCTGAAACGATAGCTTTGTACCTTCAAAAGTATATTCAGTATCGTAAGCGTAAAATTTTCTTTGGAAAGCAAACAGCTAAAGATTTAGAAGACGTTCTTAAGAAGCATAAAGACGAAAATTTCTTATTTCCTTGTTCAGATGTCGCAAATGAAGAGACAAGTAAGTGGTTGAAAGAAAATGGCTATAAATTTACACCTGCTGTTCTTTTTAAAACAGTGGTAAGTGATTTATCTGATCTGAAGGATGTTTTTTATGATGTCATCGTATTCTTTAGTCCTTCTAGTGTGCAATCTCTGTATGAGAATTTTCCAGATTTTAAACAAAATCAAACCAGAATTGCTGCATTTGGTGGAAGCACACAACAAGCATTACTTGAGCATGGCTTAGTTTTAGATATTCCTGCACCAACACCTAAGGCACCTAGTATGACAATGGCGGTTGAGGAATATATAAAAATGGTAAATAAATAAAAATATCATTATCTCAATTTGAGATGATGATCGAAATAAGGCTTAAGACGAAGTTTGATTGAATACTGAAAAGTTATTTGTACTTCTCTATATGTTTTTATTCAGTAATATTAAGATGATAATATAAAATTAAATGACAAGTGTCATTTAGTTATTTAGAATATTTCTACTAACTTGTGAGCTAAATTAGTACTTTAGCAGGAGTGATTGTTTTTAATCATGGCATAAGTTTAAGTAGAAATATTTTTTTTAAGTTTGTAGTAGTTGTAAAAACAGATAGCTTGTGAAATTAAAACCAGTTGATAGTATCTCAGGAATAACTCCAAAAGAATTTGTAAAAGATTACTTAAAAAAAGGTCAGCCTGTAATTATTAAAGACTTTATAAGTAAGGATAGTGCATGTTGGGATAAATGGAGTTACGATTATTTCAAGGAAATTGCAGGTCAAGAGCAAGTAGATGTGTATGGGCGTGAAGAAAATTCTCAAAATCATGCTGCAAGTCCTCCTGTTGGGAAAATGACTTTGGCAGAATACTTAGATAAAATAAGTGCAGAACCTACCGAGCTACGGTTGTTCCTTTTTAATCTGCTGAAGATTAGACCAGAACTAAAAAAGGATGTTATTTATAACGATGTGACCGGTGGTAAAGTGATTCAATGGTTACCTTACTTATTTTTTGGTGGAGAAGGGTCGTCAACAAGAAATCACTTTGATATTGATATGTCACATGTGTTTATTTCCCAGTTTCAAGGATCTAAGCGGATCTGGTTATTTCCAAATGATCAATCTGATTTATTGTACAAATTACCCTATAATTTTCATAGTATAGCCAATCCTAAATACAGTACTGAAGCTGAATATCCTGGATTACAATTTATAAAAGGCTATGAAGCGGTTATAAATCCTGGAGATACGTTATATATGCCGGCAGGGTGGTGGCATTATATCCAATATGATACGGAAGGTTATTCCATCTCAGTTCGGGCTTTAGCAAATACATTCTCTGAAAAGTTAATTGGTGCCCGCAATTTGTTCATCACCCGTTATTTTGATGATGCTATGCGTAGGATCTTTAAAAAGAAATGGTTGGATTATAAGATAGAAATGGCAATAAAACGAGCGCAAAAAGCGATTAAAAAATTAAAATAGTATATTTTAATTGATAAAAAGAGCTCCATCCGACACAAAAGGGTGGAGCTCTTTTTATGATATTGCATTTATTCTTCGTCTTCTTCGTCGATTGCGTTTTTGTAAAATAAAGTATAAGGATCCGAATCGTATATTTTTGCTTTTGGATCATGTCTAAAAGGAATTTCTGGATTGAAGATCTCTTCCAAAGTAGCTTTTAGAAAGGAAATAAATTCTTTTTTCACTTCTGCAAGATATACTGTTTCTAACACTTCTGATTTGGCGTAAAATAAAGTTCCTTCTTCCCTCATTTTTCGAGCAACATACAGATTAGGTTCTATTCCGATACGTCCTGTTACCTGCTCATAGACATACGTATAAAATAAAGTTTGCACCAATGCTTTATTCTCCGTGTTTTTGATAAACACTTTATCCAATGACTTAAAATTGACTTCGTCCGCGCCTGTTTTATAATCAACAATACGTATTTTGACTGTTTTATCTTTTAATAGCACTTCGTCCACGCGGTCAATAATACCGTATATACGTACATTTTCCTCTTTCCCTTCAACCTCGATAGGAAAATCCATGATATAGTCTTCATCATTTTCCAATTCAATGATTTTGATGCCAATAAAGTGATCGATGTCATGTTGAACCAGTAATCTGACATATTCAGAAGAAATCTTATGCATGATCCGCTGAAGACTATTTAGCGAATTTAGTCCCGTGCCTTCCAATTGATATAATTCAATTATTTCGGCAATAATTAAAGCATCTACTGTCTGTAATGATTGCTCTAATTTTCCTATAGGTACAAATTGTGCTGCACCTTTGAATGGTAGATAGACTTTTTCCATCACGTTGTGAATAACAGTACCCAAATTGTTCATTTCAAATTCTTGCGAGATACTGGGAGGTTCTTTGATCTCAGCTACATATTTCAAGAAAAATTGCAGGGGAGATTGTAAATAAGTCGTGAGCGCGGTTGCAGAAATTTTTTTCTTATTAGTAATGAAATCCGAGCGCAATTTATCCCAAACTTTTCCTTTTTTTTCAATGATAACTTCATCTTGATCAGGTAAAAAGGTAATATTTTGCTGTTGATTATGTTTTAAAAAATTGAACTTGCTTTCAAACTCCAGCTGTTTGATAAAGCGGCTTTCCTCTCCAGATGAACTGTCGCTAACAATACCATTATAGAGCAGGTGGATCTCGGTACTGTATTGAAAATGACGATAGAACAAATATGCGGAAAGGGCGTCCTGGTTCTCCAGAATCGGTAATCCATAAGCCTGTCTTAGTGAATTGGGGATGAATGTTGGAGAGCTAGATGTTTTAGGCAATATACCCTCATTTGCACCTAAAACATAAACGTGGTCAAAATTGAGACAACGACTTTCTAAAAGCCCCATGATCTGCAGTCCTTCAAGTGGATTACCCTCGATTGCCGAATTGATATTTGCAATTGCTTTACTGATCAGTCCAAATTGAAATGGTAGGCTTAGCGGTTGAAGCGATTCTAGGCCTAAATTAAGCTGGTTTAACGTCTTTCTTACTTCAATCAATAAGTTGCTGTCAATCTGTTTTATTCGATCTTCCTGTGCTAGATTTTGCAGTAGATTATCAATGATATGAATCAATATAGCAATTGCTTCCTCTATCCTTACAATGGGGTGGAAGAAGTGTGCTAAACTTGAACTTTTGAAGGAAAGCTCTTTGATTTCAACTTCGAAAAGCTGTTTATCTGATATAAGCTTTTGAATATCCAACTTTTCCTCTTTAGACACATTGGTCAATGGGTGATTGATAAATGTCTCAATCAGTGTGTATGGAATTTTATTTTTTTTCTGATGTGTGATGAGGTGTTGTACCTCCATCCACAATTCTATAATGCCGTAGATGGGAGATTGGGTCAAAGGAAAACCGGTGGTAATATTAGGTTTCACATCTGGAAGACTTTGTAATAGCGATACTAGTAAAGATTCATCTGCCAATAAGATAGCAGAAGATTTGCCTTCCTTTTCATTATTTACTAAAATATCATGCAATAATTTGGTTTGCGATACATTTCCGGTTGCGGAATAAAGGTTTACATCTGAATACCGATTGCCAATAACATTTGAACTTTCACCTAATGCATTTTTCAATCCGCTTTCAAATATGTTACGACGAATAAATAATCCTGCCTCTTGTTGTTTGTCATCTAAATAGTAAGCATCTGCATCAAAATAGAATAATGCCAAACCTGCATCTTGCCACTTTTTGAATAAAGTAGCTTCTGCTTTGCTCAAAGCATTGAAGCCGACAAAAATGATTTGTTTATACTGTTGGTGGAATGTTTGGTTTTTTGCTTTTCCATCCACAATATCACGGTAGATGGTCGGCATATTTGTCATTTTTTTAACTTTTAATTCTTCTTTAAATGACCGATATAGCACCGGAAGACGTCGCCATAACTTTAAAAATCGTTCTTGTACAGCAGTATGACCTGCTATGGAAAATGATTGCCAAAATTGACGGATAAAATCCTGCTGTTCTGCAGTGAAATGTTGAAACTGTAAATCAATTTGGGTATTGTCAAACAATTCCATAAAGATTTCGTCTATGTCAACAAGATCATAATCCAGCTGTGAAAAATCACTCAATATGGTTTCTGCTATTGGGTAAAACTCTTCTAAGGTCTCCGCTTCATGACCTTCCTTGGCGAGGAGTTCATTGTGTAAATGATAGAGAATAAAAAATTGTGCAATAGGTGTAGCCTCAGACAAGTTAGTGGACAGACGAAAAAATTCTTGAATGGTAAAAAATTGTGGTGACCAAATTGCTTGACTATATACCTCAGCTAGATGTTGTTTGAGGTACGTAATCGGTCTCTTATTATTGAATATTATAGCAGTTTCGTGTAGATCTTCTCCAAAACGATTTTTCAAATCGATAGCGACGTCTTTTAAAAATGGATTCATTTCTTAGTTTTTTGCTTGTATGATAACCTCTACTAAATCATTTGACTTGGCGTAAAATAAAAATCCTTTCACATTTTTATACCCCAATTCTTCCAAAGTTTTGACATATTGTTTGACTTGCTTCTGATGTGACAGCGCTTCGCTCTGTGTAAATTTAAAGTCTAATACGATTGTCTCTTCTTCACTTGTGAAAACTTTATCAGGACGTAATGTTTCTCCTTTAGCAGTAATAATAGCCGATTCATTCCAAATTTTGAAATTCCCAGTTAACCATTTATTAATCTGTTGGTGTTGCCAAATTTGGTTGACTTCATGTAAAATCGCTGACTTTTCTGAAGGTGTAAATATTCCTTCAGAAATATATTGATTTATAATACCATCAATTTCGTCTTCAGAAGTTATGATCGACATAATTTCGTGAGCCATTACACCATATTGGGACGCTTTATCCAATAGCAGGATACTGGTGATAGTGCGTTGTGATGATTTATCAAAGGCTTTATCCAATTCTTTTGAAATCGGGTATTGCTGTAAGGCAATTTTGCCAACTTCAATCTTAGTGCTTTTTTCTCTACGAATAACATGGTCGATATGCAATTCGTTGTCGGTAAGTGTAAAGGCTCCATTATTGCTGTCAAGCACTTGATAAACAATATCACTGATTAAATCATTTTTTACATCCATTCCCATTATCTCTCCCGTTTTTTTGTCAACGATTTGCTTAAAAGCAGGAGCCGATATATAAAGATGTTCTATTGCTCGGGTTGTCGCCACATAAAATGTATTCAGGGCATCCATATAATTGAAAACCATCTCTTCATAATATTTTTGATAGAGTGTTGATTGCCCTAAAGAAGAGGTATATTTTATGGGCGCCTTTCCAATAATTTCAAGAGCTGTACCTTCCGTATCGATCCAGAAGTTTCCGTTGGTCATACCATCTAGTGTCCAACTGCAGAAAGGAATCATAACGACATCGTAAGCTAAACCTTTAGATTTATGTACAGTGGTTACCTCAATGGCATCCACTTTGCCCGAAGAAGGAAGTACCGCCTTCACCCCATCTTCATCCCAAAAGGTTAAGAACTGGTTAATTCCGCGTTCCCCATTTGCAGAAAAATTAGCGATCATATCTTTGAATGCAAGAATATAAGGCAAATGTGGGTTGTGTAATGAGGTTAAACCATAAACTTCTATAAGTTTTTCAACGAGGTGAACTAAGGGTAATTTTTGCCAATTTTCCCAATTTTCAATAAGATCCTTAGGGAGGTCCTCATTTAAATTAAGAACATCATTTTCCTTAAATTTCAACCAGACTTCGGCATTGAAATTTTGCTCTTTTTGAATAATATGATAAAGATGTGTGATTTTAGCTTTATATAAAATGTGCTTATCCGTATTAAAAACAAATGCTTTTAATGTTTCGATCAACAGCTGAATACCCTCGTTAGCCTCTAATGCCAGTGCGTCTCCAGAGATAACTTCAAAATGTAACTGTTTTTCATTTCTATAATTCATTAATTCGTGGATAATCAATCGCGCCTGTTTATTCGATCGTACAAGGATTCCGATTTGATTAGCTTGGTATCTGCCCGAAGTAATCCATTCTTCAATCTGTTCACATAAGGAAGATACAGTAAGACTTTCAACTTGTGAGTTTCTTCTCACGTTATTTTCTACATCAAAATATTTGATGGTAATAGAACCCTTTTGTGATTCATCTAAGACCTTTGCTTCTGGAACCTTTTGTGACGCACCATCGTAGGCTTTATTAATCATGTGGTCATATCCCATTTCCTGCCACCATGTTTGTCCTTCCGTAGTAAGATTAGTAGCAATATGTTCATTAAGTAACTGTTGGATATGATCAGGTACTGTCTCAAATAGGTAATTATTGAAATGAATAATATTTGGAAGACTTCTATAGTTTACATCCAGCGAGCCATTCTCAACAAGTTCCTGTAATTCCTGCTCGTTTGAAATATGAAAGGCATCTGCTACTTGTTTTTCAGCCTGTTCCAATAGTATTCGCCAATCTCCATTTCTCCAACGGTAGATACTTTGTTTAACATCACCAACGATTAAATGCTCGGATAATTCTCCCGATGCATTCCCAAGGGCATTAATCAATAAAGGACTGTAATTTTTCCACTGAATGCGGGAAGTGTCCTGAAACTCATCGAACAAGAAATACTGATAGCGATTTCCAATCTTTTCCCAAATAAAAGTAGGATCTCCATGTTGATCTAGCCCAAGCTTATTCAATTGGATCTGCGCATCGGAAATTAATTGTGCATTATTTTCCTTTCGCCATTGCGCTAACAAATCACTCATTTCTTTTAAAAGACGGAGGTAGTAGAAATTCTTTTGGAATGCCTCATATGTGATATAAGTACTTAATTTATCCTGTAATATTTTGAAATTTTTTAAGATAGGTAAAAGTGCCTGCTGTAGTCCGTAATTAACTTCTTTTTTGCCATCTAAAAATGCATCTTCCTTATCTAGGAGCTCTACATATTTACCAATGATCTCCTGTAGTTTAGAAGTACTTTGTTTGAATACGTTGTTCTTTGAATTAGAAAGCGAGTAAATCGGATTTCTACTTTTTCCTTTTAAGTCACCAGAATCCATATTTAATGCCTTAAAAGTATTTGCAAAACTTTTTATTTCCTCATGAACTGCTTCTAGGAATATTTTTGTAAAGTTTTCAATTTCTTTATTTAAGGTATTGAACACTTTATCCGAATCTTGCGATAGGAGGTGTTTGTCAAACTCTTTAAAGTTTTCAGAAAATATCTCATTCGCCAGATTGGTTAATTCACGACGATAGTTCCAGTTTTCATTATTTAAAATTTTCTTTTCCGCATATTCAATAATCCATTCCAATAAATCAGGGCGTTGATCCAGAAGTTGATTTAACATGACAGTAAGGTCCTGCCGCACCTTACTTGTATTCATTTCAATCTTGTAAGCAGCATCTAAATTGAGTTCGTAAGTAAAGCTTCGAATCACTTTTTGCGAAAAACCATCAATGGTACTGATGGTAAAATGGCTATAATCATGTAAGATTTTACGATAAACACGATGTGCTTTTTCTTGAATTGAAGTCGTATTCCAATATGGAAATTGGGTCAACAATAAACGTCTATAATCATCGATTTTTCGGCTTTGGTCACCTTGTGCTAATCCTTTTAGAACAGATAAGATCCTTTCCTTCATCTCAGCGGTCGCCTTATTAGTAAAAGTGACGGCCAATATTTCAAGATAACTGTTTTCTTTTGAAAGTAATAAAGTCAGGTAATGGACAGTTAAGCTGAATGTTTTGCCTGAACCAGCTGAGGCTTTTAATATTTTTAATGGCGCTATCGATGACATGAATTCAATTTGATTTGGAAGGATGAAAATACGCTTATTAATTTGAATAGACAAAATTGCTAATGCGTACGGAACCTTTAGAAATAAGGCAAAATTACAAATTAATTCCCTATATAAATTTGTATCATCCAGATGGCATCTATGATTTGTTTCGTTGTAAGACTAAGACGGTGTGCATGAAATAATTTGGCCATAATGGTATATAATGACGCTTATTTGTCATCTTTCTTATTCTGTGGAAGTTGACTTCTATTTTTAGTTTTTAACTTCCAATAATCCTTTGTATCTTTGCGTCCCCTCTTGCATGTAGCACGGGGGATATGTTGAATACATAAATAACACAAAAACATGGCAACTAAAATCAGATTGCAAAGACATGGTAAAAAAGGACGTCCTTTTTACCACCTAGTAGTAGCAGATGCACGTGCTCCACGTGATGGTAAATTCATCGAACGTATTGGTTCTTACAACCCAAACACAAATCCAGCGACTATCGTTTTGGATTTTGACAAAGCTTTGGATTGGATGAATAATGGTGCACAACCTACTGACACAGCTCGTACTATCCTTTCGGATAAAGGTGTTTTATACAAAAAACACTTATTAGGCGGTGTTAAAAAAGGTGCATTTGATGAAGCAGCTGCTGAAGCTAAATTTGTAGCTTGGACTGAAGCTAATGATGCAAGAACTGCTGGTAAAAAAGACGGTTTAGCAACTACTAAAGCTGAAGCTAAGAAAATTGCATTAGCTGCTGAAGCTAAGAAAAAAGAAGAAAAAGCTGCTGCTATTGCCGCTAAAAATGCGCCAGTTGTAGAAGAAACTCCTGCTGAAGAAACTGAAGCTCCTGCTGCAGAAGAAACTGAAGGTTAATTTTTCTTTCATACAGTATCAAGAAAGCCGGTTCAATTTTGATCCGGCTTTTTTTTAAGAATGTAGTTGCTATACCTACGAAGTACTGTATTTATATATTTATATTTTTAAATTTGCACTTTCAAATTAGAACATGACCATAGAAGAAAGTTTTTACATCGGTTATATTAGCAAAACACGTGGATTAAAAGGTGAGCTTCAGCTTTTTTTTGAATTTGAAGATTATCAAGATTTAGACTTTGATGTTTTATTTGCTGAAGTGAATAAAAAATTAGTGCCTTACTTTGTCGACAATATCAAATACCAATCAAATAGTACAGCCTATTTAAATTTAGAAGACGTCGATCATATTGATAAAGCACAACCTTTAGTGCGTAAGAAAATATACCTTGCAAATGATAAAATGCCAGAACGTGATCCTGATGATTTTAGATATACGGATTTAATTGGATACTTGGTGATTGATGAAGTTCATGGAGAATTAGGAGAGATTAAACATGTACAGGAAATGCCTCAGCAATTTATAGCAACAGTAGACTTTAATGGAAAAGAATTGATGTTCCCATTAAATGACGATCTTATGCTAGGAATTGATGCAGAGGATAAAGTTTTAGAGGTTGATTTACCAGATGGATTGGTTGAGCTATATAAGGAGATTTAAAGTCTTCACGATATACAGATTAATAAAAAGGAGTTACTGTAGTTATATGCAGTAACTCTTTTTTATTTAAAGAAATCCATTTTAATAAACGTTTTATTGGGGCATTTTTTTAGGCATGACCTTAATATTATTTTGATTATAAATTTCTATTGCCGATATTAGCCGATGCTTATAGAGAAAGGCCGAGGGAATAGACCCAATGAAGCCTTAGCAACCTGTTATTTTATAAGGTGCTACATTCTACCCCAACTCAGAGCTGGGAAAGATAAGTTGAAACAAGTCCACTTGTGCATTTCGATGTAAGCCAACCAAAATCACTTTAAAAAATATTAATGAAAATCGTTGATCATATCAGTAATGCCAAAGGAAAAACTTTGTTTTCTTTTGAACTGTTGCCACCAGCTAAGGGGCAAGGTATCCAAAGTATTTTTAAAACAATGGATGCACTTATGGAATTCAAGCCTCCCTTTATCGATGTGACTTATCATAGAGAAGACTACATGTATAAGAAGCACGAGAGCGGTTTATTAGAACGTGTGGCTTATCGTAAACGTCCAGGGACTGTTGCAATTTGTGCCGCTATTATGAATAAGTATAAAGTGGATGCTGTACCACATCTTATCTGTGGTGGTTTCACAAAAGAGGAAACTGAAAATGCTTTGATAGATTTGAACTTCTTGGGTATTGACAATGTGCTCGTATTGAGAGGTGATGCAAGAAAAGGCGATCCTGATTTCATACCAACAGAAGGTGGTCATGCATTTGCAACAGATCTTTTACAGCAGGTTGCCGATATGAACCAAGGACAGTACTTACATGAGGATATTGCGATTTCAGAAAAGACCAACTTTTGTATTGGCGTTGCAGGATATCCTGAAAAACACTTCGAAGCGCCAAATTTTAATACCGATTTTAAATGGTTAAAAAAGAAGGTTGAGATGGGGGCTGAGTTTATTGTTACACAAATGTTCTTTAATGTTGAAAAATATAAAGAGTTTGTCAATAAGTGCAGGGAAAATGATATTCATATTCCAATTATACCAGGTTTAAAACCATTGACAACAAAAAAACAACTGATTACGCTTCCGAAAATTTTTCATTTGGATATTCCAGAGGAATTGAGTGAAGCAGTATCCGGATGTAAAAATAATGCAGACGTGAGACAAGTCGGAGAAGAGTGGTTGGTACAACAATGTAAAGAATTAATTGACTTTGGTGCGCCAGTTTTACATTTTTATACCATGAGTAATCCTGGACCGACTAAAAGTATTGTAGAAAAGTTATTCTAAGACTTATATCGTATAAAAAGGCCTGCTATCCCATTATAGCAGGCTTTTTTATGCGTTTCAATTTTTGTTAAAAAAAGTTAATCACCCTCAAATGAAATCTCTTTTTATTATATTTAATTGAAAATTAATTTGATTTATCAAATAATCAATTAAACCTGAATCATTCATGGATTATAAGAAAGTAAACAACGTGTTAGGTTGGCTATGTGCCATCATAGCAACATCCGTTTTCATTATCACAGCAGAGCGAACAACAAGCTGGTGGGATACTGGTGAATTTATTGCATCAGCATATAAACTTCAGATTGTTCATCAGCCTGGAGCACCTTTGTTTCTAATGTTGCAGAATATATTTTCAAATTTTGCTTTAGGAAATTTAGCTCAGATTGCATTTTGGATGAATGTGGGTTCTGCTATATGCAGTGGTTTGACAGTTATGTTTTTGTTTTGGACCATAACAGCATTAGCAAGAAAAATTATCCAATCTGATCATCAATCCAATGATAAAAATCACCTGATTAAAATAATGGGAGCAGGCATGGTTGGAGCTTTAGCTTACAGTTTCTCCGATACATTCTGGTATTCAGCAGTTGAATCTGAAGTTTATGCGATGTCATCCTTATGTACAGCAGTCGTATTCTGGGCAATTCTAAAATGGGAAGCCCGTGCAAATAAACCGCATGCAGATCGTTGGCTTATTGTCATCGCTTATATTATTGGACTTTCAATAGGAGTTCATTTATTGAATCTATTAGTTATTCCAGCGATAGCACTTATTATTTATTTTAAGAAAACTGAGCGTACAACATTTTGGGGAATTAGTAAAGCATTGTTTATTGGACTAGGAATATTGGCCATTATTCTGTGGGGAATAATCCAGTACCTTATTAAATTTGCTGCCAAGTTTGATTTGTTCTTTGTTAATACACTTGGATTAGGATTTGGATCGGGCATATTCGTTTTTGTCATAATGATCTTATCGGCATTAATTTATGGCATATATTACTCCATAAGAAAAGGAAAAGTTATTTTGAATACAGCGATTTTGGCAACTTGTTTTATTTTATTAGGATATAGCTCTTTCACTATGGTATTGCTAAGGGCTAATGCTAACCCTTCCTTAAATAATAATGATCCTGAAAACGTATTTTCTTTCTTGGGTTATTTAAGTAGAGAACAGTATGAATCAGAGCCACTCATAAAAGGGCAATATTTTGATGCAAATCCCATAGGTATCAATGAACGTATTGATTATAGAAAAGACAACCACCAGTATACACCAATAAAAAGAGCCGCAAGTTATCAATTTGATAGAGAAACCATTTTCCCAAGGATTTACAGTCAAAAACCCTATCATCAATATTTTTATAAAGGTTATTTAGGTATTGAAGAAGGAAGAAAAGCAAATTTTGCTGACAACTTGAAATTCTTCTTTAACTATCAAGTAGGGCATATGTATGCACGTTATTTCCTGTGGAACTTTGTTGGAAGGCAAAATGATCAGCAGGGACACGGTTCTTTAACAGAAGGAAATTGGTTATCGGGGATTAAGGCTATCGACAATTTACATGTAGGTGGACAATCTAAATTATCGGATGAAATGATCCATAATCCATCTCGGAATACCTATTTTTTCCTTCCGCTAATAATTGGATTCGCAGGTGCACTATGGCATTTTAAACGTAACAAGAAAGATGCAACTGTTGTTAGTCTCTTATTTATGTTTACAGGATTGGCCATCGTTATCTATTTAAATCAATCTCCTTTGCAACCACGTGAACGTGATTATGCTTATGCAGGATCATTTTATGCTTTCGCAATCTGGATTGGATTAGGTGTATTTGCTATTTCTGAATTTTTTAAAAAATATATTAATGAAAGAAATGCAAATCTGCTTGCTACATCATTATGTCTCATAGCTGGCCCATTGATTCTTATTAGTCAAAATTGGGATGATCATAATCGATCGGAGAAATCGTTAGCTCGGGATATGGCGAAAAATTATTTAGAAACCTGTGCTCCCAATGCGATCCTGTTTACTTACGGTGATCATGATACTTTTCCGCTATGGTATTTACAAGAAGTAGAAGGTGTTCGGCGGGATGTTAGAATAGTGGTGATCAGTTATTTGACTTCTGACTGGTATTTCCGCCAGGTGAAAAATGGTACCTATCAGGCCGCAGGATTGCCGATCACGATACCGAATGAAAAGGTGGCAAAAGGCCTTCGAGAATCTTTGCCTTACCATGATCTGAATTTAGCAGGATCTACAGATATAAACTTGTTGTTAGATTTTTTATTATCAGATAGTAATGATAACAAACTTCAAATGAGAGACGGACAATATGAAAACTTTCTGCCAACAAAAAGCTTGAAGCTTGCCGTGAATAAGGAAGATGTCATTAGAAATAAAGTCGTACCTCAAGAATGGGAAAGTGAGATCCCAAAACAAATGGAGTGGACTTTTGGTAATGATTACGTCACTCGCGCAGATCTAGGCTTGATGTCTGTTCTTGTGAATAATAATTGGAAAAGACCAATTTATTTTTCAGGAATGGTACCCGCTGAAAGTTTGATGGGATTGGATAAATACATGGTTAATGAAGGGTTTGCCAAACGGTTGATGCCTATAGAAGCAAAGCTTGAAAAAGGGGAGTCTCTAATTAATGTCGATAAATTATATAAAAATATTGTTGATAAATACGCTTGGGGAAACATACATCAAGCAACTTATCTTGATACGGATTCCTTCCGTTTTGCAGGTATGTATGCAGAGGAGATTTTCGGGAAAGCAGCGCGAACCCTATTGGCAAAAGGGGAGACCGAAAAAGCGAGACAAGTGGCAGTAAAAGCATTTAATGAATTACCCCAAAGACTATATAGCATGTCTGATGTGACGAGTTATGGGGATGTTATTGATACGCTTTATAAAACTGGAGAAATAAAATTTGCAAACCAGCTGGTTGATCGTAATATGAAATTTTTAACAGAGCATATGGATTATTATCAACAACTAGCTATTGACAAACCTGAAAACGGGTTGGAAGTTCAAAATATAAGGATGGCTCTTGACTCGGTCGATCTATATGAACGTATACTTTCTAATACAAAAGAAAAGGACCGATATGCATATATTGCTGAGCTGAGCAATAAATATAAAAAGATGTATCTATCAGAATGATATATTAAAAAAAGGGAAGCAGCTGCTTCCCTTTTTTGTTAATATTAATATTATCCCTTTTTAACTTCCTTGGCCCAAGAGTCTTTTAGTCCGACCGTACGGTTGAAAACCAAGTGATCTGGTTTAGAAGATGTATCTAAAGTGAAATACCCTAAACGGATAAACTGATAACCTTTTCCAGGAATTGCATTTAATAAATCAGGTTCAATAAATGCTTTGCTGATTTTTAAACTATCTGGATTAATCGATTCTTTGAAGTTTTCTGAAGCAGCAGGATTCTCGTCGTTAAATAAACGATCGTACAATCTGATTTCTGTTTCTTTAGCATGTGGTACAGATACCCAGTGAATAGTTCCTTTAACTTTCATTCCAGAAGTATCTTCGCCAGATTTTGAATTGGGCACATAAGTACAGTGTACTTCTGTTACTTGACCATTTGCATCTTTAACGAAGTCATGACAGGTTACTATATATGCATTTTTTAGACGCACAGAAAGGCCAGGACCTAAGCGGAAAAATTTCTTTGGAGCATCTTCCATAAAGTCATCACGTTCAATCCATAATTCATTTGAAAAAGGAATCATACGAGAACCTTCACCACCCTCAACTTCTGGGTTGTTTTCACCATGTAGTTCTTCAATGTGGTCAGAAGGAAGGTTTGTGATCACTAATTTAATAGGGTCTAGCACAGCCATTCTTCTCCATGCTGTTTTATTCAGATCCTCACGAATACAGAATTCCAACAGACTTACATCAATCATATTTTCGCGTTTAGCGACGCCGATCTTATCACAGAAAGTACGGATACTTGCTGGAGTATAACCTCTTCTGCGTAAACCTGAAATAGTAGGCATACGTGGATCATCCCAACTTTCTACAAATTTATCATTTACCAATTGTAAAAGCTTACGCTTACTCATAACGGTGTAGGTCATGTTTAAACGCGCAAATTCATATTGCTTTGAAGGATAGATTTCTAGTTTTTCAATACACCAGTCGTACAATGCACGATGTGGAATAAATTCTAACGTACAGATAGAATGTGTGATTTTTTCGATAGAATCGGATTGTCCATGTGCAAAATCGTACATGGGATAAATACACCATTTATTTCCAGTTCGGTGGTGATGAGCGTGTTTGATGCGGTATAACAACGGATCACGTAAGTGCATATTTGGATTTGCAAGATCTATCTTAGCACGTAACACTTTTTCACCATCTTGGTATTTACCATCTTTCATTTCTTGAAAAAGAACCAAATTCTCTTCAATGCTACGACTGCGATTAGGAGTTGGAACTCCAGGTTCAGTTGGCGTACCTTTGGCTGCTGCAATTTCTTCGGCAGTACTATCATCTACATAAGCCAAATCTTTTTTGATAAGGTCTACAGCATATTGATAAAGGGTGTCAAAATAATCAGAAGTATATAATTCCTGTGCCCAGTTGAAGCCAAGCCATTGAATGTCGTTTTTAATACTTTCAACGTACTCCGTATCTTCTGTCACGGGGTTAGTATCGTCAAAACGTAAGTTGGTCTGGCCATTGTATTTTTGCCCTAAACCGAAGTTTAGGCAAATAGATTTTGCATGACCGATGTGAAGATAGCCGTTAGGCTCGGGAGGGAAACGTGTCAATACACGCCCATCATGGGTCCCATTACGAAGATCTGCTTCGATAATTTCTTCAATAAAATTTAATGATTTCTCCTCGTTTATCATAATACAAAGTTAAGTATTACTTCGAATTATCCGTAGTAGTTCTTACATTTTAAAGTAAGTTGTTTCGAAAGAAAAATGAGTGAGTTGTAACGGAGAGAAGAGAGGGTGTAAAGAACTGTTTTTAATAGTAAAAGGATCGGTTGCCCGATCCTTTTATATGCTATCTATAAGAGAATACATCTCCAAGATCTTCGTTACTCGTGAACGTACAATCAAGATCTGTTAATTCACCTGTTCCAATGTTGATGACCATTCCATGAACAGCTAGATCGTTTCTATCTTTCCAAGCATTTTGGATAATAGAAGTTGTACATAAGTTAAATACCTGTTCTTGCACATTTAACTCAATTAAACGATCAACTTTTTTATCATGTTCATCAATTGCATCTATTTCTGCTGCATGTAAACGATAAACATCTTTGATGTGACATAACCAGTTATCAATAATTCCAAATTGATTACGGCTTAATGATGCCGCTACACCACCACAGCCATAGTGACCAGCAATAATAATCTGCTTTACTTTTAATACATTTACAGCATAATCGAGTACTGATAACATGCTCATGTCCGAATGCACACACATGTTTGCGATATTACGGTGTACAAATACTTCTCCAGGTTTAGTACCTGTAATTTCATTTGCAGGAACACGACTATCAGCGCAACCAATCCATAAAATTTCTGGATTTTGACCTTTTGCTAATTGTTGAAAACGACCAGTCGTATCATTCTTAACAAAGTCCATCCACTCACGATTTCCTTGTAAAATTTTTTTAAATCCTATTTCTAAATCTTTTTCCATTTTATATATATATTAATACAGTTCATTCAGTCATGTGCTGTATGTTTTATCCCTTATAGGATACAAATCTCGTTAATTAATTGTTTTTATTTTATTATTTTTTCTTGTATTCAATATCTGTCAATTCAATGCGCTTTCCTTTGGTCAGGGCATTCTGTTCAAAATCTTTAATGACCTCGATAACATCTTTATCAATGAATTTACTACCTGTACCGTTAATAACAATAAGGCCAACAGATTTTGGAAGACTATAAAGCTTTTGTTGAATAGGAGCTTTGTTTAAAAAAGATACTTCTTCCGCTAAAGTGATTACAGCTTTGTCGTAATCATTTTGTTTGACGATATCAAATTTGAAAGCATTCTGCATATTAGCTTTTAAAATATAAAAAGTGGCTACCACAAGACCAATACCTACACCCATTAATAAGTCTGTAAATACAATTGCCACAATTGTTGCAAAGAAAGGAATAAACTGGTCAAGTCCTTTTTTATACATAGATGTAAATAAAGCTGGTTTCGCTAGCTTATAGCCAGTTTGCAATAAAATAGCAGCTAAACAAGATAGTGGAATAAAATTTAATACGTTAGGTATGATCAGAATCGCTAGTAATAACCACATACCATGAAGTAAGGCAGATTGTCTTGTTCTTCCTCCAGCATTTACATTCGCTGATGAACGTACAATAACTGACGTCATTGGTAAACCACCCAATAGACCACTTGTTATGTTACCAACTCCTTGTGCAATCAGCTCCCGATTGGTTGGCGTATTTCTTTTAAATGGATCAATTTTATCGACCGCTTCAATACTCAATAGTGTTTCTAAACTGGCTATGATCGCAATGGTGAAAGCGACAATCCAAACTTCTTTATTGATGATCTGTGTGAAATCGGGAAGCGTAAACAGCCCTGTAAATTCCGCAAAGGAATTAACAATCGGTACAAGTACAAACTGTGACTCTGCTAATTGAAATGCTGTTCCATTAAAGGCAAATGATAATCCGATACCTAAAGCCACTACGATTAGTGGAGCAGGAATGCTTTTCAATTTCGGTATGCTTGGCCAATAAATTAAAACAATCAGTGATAAGATGCAGATAATCAAAGCCCCAGGGCCAATTGAAGATACCAAAGTGTCTGTAAATGCGCCAATTCCATGGCCGTTATCAAGCTCAAAAGCATGTGTTTCCAACATACCAAGTGCCAAAGGAATTTGCTTTAATATAATGGTAATCCCAATGGCAGCAAGCATTCCAACAATAACCGAGGATGGGAAATAATTACCAATCATTCCCGCCTTTACAATACCTAGAATCAACTGAAGTATTCCAGCAATAACTACGGCTAATAAAAACGTTTCATAAGCTCCAAGACTCTGAATGGCTCCCAAAACGATAACTGTAAGACCAGCTGCAGGACCACTGACGCTTAAAGGTGATTTACTGATAGAAGAAACGACTACACCGCCAATTACTCCAGTTAACAATCCTGCAAACAATGGCGCACCAGAAGCCATTGCAATACCCAAACATAGTGGAAGTGCTACTAAAAACACCACAACACTAGCGGGTACATCATATTTTAAGTCTCTTTTCGATAGTTTCAGAAAAGCAGACATACGAGTTCCAAACATTAGTTTTTGTCTAAAATTTTACCTGTTTTTTTTATATAAGATTTTCCTTTAGTCAGATCTGACCAAAGTTGAGGTCATGCTAAAGCATGTACAGGAAGCCTAGCAGTTAGGAGGCGGCGTAGGAACAGATGGGTGGAATGCACGAATACTTTTTTCATTTTTCAAGTAGTGCTTTTGTTTTCCGTGGTTATCAGTTATGATCGCTAAAAAGTAAGATTCTTCAGTTTTGGCATTAAAAAACTTTGATCCGGACTCATTATGATCACTATGTGCTCCATTGTTGTTCTCAATTTCTAATTGAAGCACAATTTGAAGAATAGTATTTTGATCTAATAAAGATGAAAATATAGGTGTTATTGATATGCTCATCTTTGTGAAAAAGATTAAAGCACATAATAAAGCGGCTATATTTCTAATTTTTTTATTAAACATTTTTCTTCAAAACTGTATCTGTCCCCTATTTAGAGTATGTAAAAATACATTTTTCATGTTAAAAAATTGTGAACTTTTTTAAAAAAAATCCATGCTGACAAAAAAATTACAAAGACTCAATATTTCGTTCTATCTTTAATAGAGGAAATATAACATGTAAAAAGTGAAGAGATTTCTCAAGCGTTAACTGTTTGGGTTTTAAAAATTAGCAAATTAAGTAATGGAAGATCAAACACTATTTATTGAAAAAGTAAAAGCATCATACAATCCAAAGGGAGCCTATATATATTTAGGTGCAGGTATTTTGGACGGTAATATTTTATCAGAGGCTAAAGTTAACCTGGCTTTAAAAATGATGAATCGACATGGCTTAATTGCAGGAGCAACCGGAACTGGGAAAACACGTACTTTGCAATTAATTGCAGAACAGTTGTCTGATGCAGGAGTTCCCGTGTTTATGCTAGATGTTAAGGGAGATTTATCGGGCTTAGCTGTTGAAGGACAAACCAATCAAGCGCTTATAGATCGTGGAGATGCTGTGGGCGTTCCGTTTGTACCAGCGAGTTTTCCCATCGAATTATTTTCTTTGACAGGTAATAAAGGAACAACAATGCGGATAAAAGTATCTGATGTTGGTCCTATTCTTTTGTCCCGTATTTTAGAACTGAATGATACACAAACTGGAGTGTTAGCTGCAATCTTTAAATATGCACAAGATCATAATATGCCTTTGGTTGATTTTAATGATGTTAAAAAGTTACTAAGTTATCTCGCCGATGGTCCAGGAAGTGACGAGATTAAAGATGATTATGGTAAAATAAGTACATCCAGTTCTGGAACTATTTTACGTAAGATAGTTGCTATAGAACAACAGGGTGTTGCTCATATATTTGGAGAGAAGGAATTTGATATTCAAGATTTATTTCAAAAAGTAGATGGCAGAGGTGTCATTAGTTTATTGAATATTTCGGATGTTCAGGATCAACCGGTGTTATTTTCAACATTTCTATTAAGTATATTAGCCCAGTTGTTTAAAAATTTACCAGAAGTAGGCGATTTGGATAAACCAAAGTTGGTATTTTTCTTTGATGAAGCTCATCTACTATTTAAAGATGCTTCTAAAGCATTTCTGACGCAGGTAGAGCAGATCGTTAGATTGATTCGATCAAAAGGTATAGGCGTATTCTTTTGTACTCAATCACCAACAGATATTCCCGAGTCTGTGTTGGCACAGTTGGGGAATCGCGTACAGCATGCTTTACGTGCTTTTACTCCGAATGATGCTGAGAATTTAAGAAAAACTGTCAAAACATATCCTAAATCAGATTTTTATGCAATCGATCAAATATTAACATCCTTAGGAACAGGGCAGGCACTCATTACAGTGCTGAATGATAAAGGAATTCCTACAGAAGTTGTTGCCACACATCTGGTACCAGCAAGAGCTGTCATGGGACCTGCAGATGCAACAACTTACGATCAGCTTGTCAAACAATCTGATTTGTATTTGAAATATCAACAACGTGAGGAAAATCGCTCTGCAGCTGAGATTGTTGATGAAAGGATGAAAGTGGCAAATGATCAGCAGATACAGCAAGATCGAGAAAAAGAAGAGGCTAAGCTTGCTAAGAGCAGTTCGAGAAGACAAACACCACTAGAAGCCGCTCAGAAAACAGCGACTACCACACTTGCAAGAGAAGGGGTAAAGTTGTTGGGGAAACTGGCAAGTGGTTTGTTAACAGCATTCTTTAAGAAAAAGTAATCTAATATTTATATATTTGCACAAATTTAAACTAGAAACGACCTAGAAATTGGATATGAGTAAACCAACTTTATTAATTTTGGCAGCAGGTATGGCTAGCCGTTACGGATCATTGAAACAGATTGATGCTTTTGGGCCTCACGGCGAAACTATTATTGATTATTCTATCTATGATGCTATTAATGCTGGATTTGGCAAAGTAGTATTTATAATTCGTGAAGAATTTTTAGATAAAATGAAAGAAGTCTTTGACGAAAAGTTAAAAGGAAAAATCGAAGTAGATTACGCTTTCCAAGATTTTGATTTAAAGAAGTATGGTATTGACCGTGAAATAGAGCGTGCTAAACCTTGGGGTACTGCACACGCTGTAATGAGTGCAAAAAATCACGTTGATGGACCTTTCTGTGTGATTAATGCAGATGATTTTTACGGTACGGATTCTTACGAAAAAATGGCTAAGTTCTTAACAACTGAAGTATCAGATGACCAAATGGCTTTGATGGGATTTCAAGTTGGTAATACGTTATCTGATTATGGTTATGTATCTAGAGGGGTATGTGTAGTAAGTCCTTCAGGACATATGGAAAGTGTTACGGAACGTACTAAAATCTACTATAAAGAAATTGAAGGCGAGAAAAAAATAGTTTTCGAAGAAGGTGATGTAATAACAGAGTTGGATCCGGAAAGTCGTGTATCTATGAATTTCTGGGGCTTTACTCCAAAAGTATTTGAAGTGGCTGAAGGCATGTTTAGAGATTTTGTTGAGAAAAATTCGGAAGATCCTAAATCTGAATTCTTCATTCCTTCTGTAGCAGATTATTTCGTGCAAACAAAGCAAGCAGATTTTAAAGTTATCCCAACCTCATCAAAATGGTTCGGTGTTACCTATAAAGAAGATAAGGAAATTGTGCAGGCATCAATCCTAAAATTGATTGCAGATGGTGCATATCCAGAGAAATTATTTTAAAATATTATCGTAGTATTTTCTAAACCCGCAATATTTGTTGCGGGTTTTTTTTTATGTTTGAATATTAGAAGGTATTATCATTCTAAGATCAAGTCCATTTTATAAACATGAAAAAAATATTAAAAGTGCTCTTATATATTCTTATCACACTCATTCTAATTGTATTTATTTATTGGTTGTCAGAACGTGTCTTATCGCGAATAAGTGCACATAGAGAAAATTCTGTACTACCAAAAGATATAACGGTATATATTATGTCAAATGGTGTGCATACAGATTTAGTATTCCCTGTTAAAAATAATCTGATGGATTGGACGCATCTATTTCCATTAAGTAATAATAAGGGAAAAGATACCACATACAGTTACATGGGAATAGGATGGGGAGATAAGGGCTTTTATTTAAATACCCCAGAATGGAAAGATCTAAAAGCTTCGACAGCATTTGTAGCAGCAACTGGCATTGGTGAAACGGCACTACATATTACCTATCATAAATCAGTAGAGGAGAATGAGCTCTGTTACAAGTATATGATTGATACAGTACAATATCAGACCCTTATTGATTTTGTGAAATCATCGTTGGAATATGATACTGAAAATAAACCAATTGTAATTAATACCAGTGCACAGTATGGTGATTCGGATGCTTTTTATGAAGCCAAAGGATCTTACAGCATGTTTTACTCATGCAATACTTGGACGAACGAAGCTCTTAAAAAGGCAAATATGCCAGCGGGTATATGGGCAACATTAGATAAAGGAATATTAAGCCATTACAAAAAATAGCACTCCAGTATTCATCACAATAAAAGACACAATAGATTGACAAGTATTTTTTACATTTTGTAAAAAATACTTGTCAATATGTATGATTAGTTTTACATTTGTCGTACTAACAATATAAAACTTAAAATCATTATGAAAAAAATTCCTTTATTACCCCGGTACTTCCGGTGGATTGGATTAGGATTAGTCCTCATGTTTTTAATCCCAACGGCATTATATATGCTAAAAGAAAATAGTATTTTAATTACTAATTATCCAAGAATAAAAGGGGTAGAGATCATGCCTTTCGAATTATCTTTTTCTACTTTTGCAGTTTTAGGAGGAAATGATGGTCCTTTTGAAATTATTAATACAGAAATGTCACTAACATTACAGCTTTTATCGATCTTTTTAGGGTTGAGTTTTATTGCATTTACGAAGTATAAGTATGAGGATGAAATGATTAATTCTATTCGTCTTTATTCTTGGTCCTGGTCTATTATTTCTTTTGCTATTTTCAATGTATTATTAATTGCATTTGTTTATGGTAGTTGGTATATAAGCCTGGCATTTTTAAGTCCAAATATTATATTATTGCTTTATATTATTATTTTTCGGTTCCAGGTTTTTAAAATGAATAGGAGGTTAGCGCATGAAGAATAATATTAAAATCAATCGACTGATGAAAGATTATTCACAAGAACAGTTAGCAAATAAAGTCGGAGTAAGTAGACAGACAATCAATGCTTTGGAAGCTGCGAAATATGTTCCTTCAACTGTATTGGCACTTAAGTTATCAAGAGTATTGGATAAAAGTATAGAAGAATTATTCCAATTGGAAGATTCAGACTTGGCCTAATAATAAAAAAGCTCGAAGATGAATCTTCGAGCTTTTTATTATTTAAAAGGAGTGTAATTATTTAACTTCTTCGTATTCTACGTCAGTTACGTCATCACCACCTTGGTTACCACCATTGTTTGCTTGACCAGCATCACCCTGAGGTTGTGAACCACCTTGTGAAGCAGCATACATCTCTTCAGAAGCAGCATTCCAAGCATTGTTTACTTCTGCAGAAGCTGAATCGATATCAGCAAAACTTCTTGCTTCAAAAGCAGCTTTCAATTTTACTAAACCAGCTTCGATAGCCGCTTTTTTATCTGCTGAAATTTTATCTCCGTATTCTTTTAATTGTTTTTCAGTTGAGAAAATCAAAGCATCTGCACCATTGATCTTATCAGCTTCTTCTTTCATTTTTTGATCCGCTTCAGCATTTGCTTCAGCTTCTTCTTTCATTTTTTTGATTTCTTCGTCAGATAAACCAGATGAAGCTTCAATACGGATATTTTGCTCTTTTCCAGTTGCTTTATCTTTAGCAGAAACTTTAATGATACCATTTGCATCGATGTCGAATGTTACTTCAATTTGAGGAACACCACGAGGAGCAGAAGGAATATCATTTAAGTGGAAACGGCCAATCGTACGGTTTTGAGCAGCCATTGGACGCTCTCCTTGTAAGATGTGGATTTCAACAGATGGTTGATTATCAGAAGCAGTTGAGAACGTTTCAGACTTTTTAGTAGGAATAGTTGTATTCGCTTCAATTAATTTAGTCATCACACCACCCATTGTTTCGATACCTAATGATAAAGGAGTAACGTCTAATAATAATACGTCTTTCACTTCACCAGTTAATACACCACCTTGGATAGCAGCACCTAATGCTACAACTTCATCAGGGTTAACACCTTTAGAAGGCTCTTTTCCGAAGAATGCTTTTACTGCATCAACGATTGCAGGGATACGTGTAGAACCACCAACTAAGATGATCTCATCGATATCACCTGTACTGAATCCAGCATTTTTCAATGCAGAACGACAAGGATCAATTGTACGTTTGATTAAATCAGCAGCTAAGCTTTCAAATTTAGCACGTGATAAAGGACGAACTAAGTGTTTCGGGCCTGTTGCATCAGCAGTGATGTATGGCAAGTTGATTTCAGTAGAAGTTGTGCTTGATAATTCAATTTTAGCTTTCTCAGCAGCTTCTTTCAAACGTTGCAATGCCATTGGATCTTTTTTCAAGTCAAAGCCATTGTTTTCGTTTTTAAACTCGTCATTTAACCAGTTGATGATTACATTATCAAAGTCATCACCACCTAAGTGTGTATCACCGTCAGTAGATTTAACTTCAAATACACCATCACCTAATTCCAATACTGAAACGTCATGTGTACCACCACCACAGTCAAAAACAACAATTTTCATGTCTTTGTGTGCTTTATCTAAACCATAAGCTAAAGCAGCAGCTGTTGGCTCGTTGATAATACGTTTAACTGTTAAACCAGCGATTTCACCAGCTTCTTTAGTTGCTTGACGTTGTGCATCATTGAAGTATGCAGGAACTGTAATTACAGCTTCAGTTACTTCCTGACCTAAGAAATCTTCTGCAGTTTTCTTCATTTTTTGAAGAATCATAGCTGAAATTTCTTGAGGTGTATATTTACGGTCGTCAATTTCTACACGTGGTGTATTGTTGTCGCCTTTTACTACATTATAAGGTACATGTTGCGCTTCATTTACAGACTCATCATAAGATAAACCCATAAAGCGTTTAATAGAGTAAATAGTTTTAGTCGGGTTTGTGATCGCTTGACGTTTTGCTGGATCACCTACCTTACGCTCTCCACCTTCAACAAAAGCAACGATAGAAGGGGTTGTACGTTTACCCTCATTGTTAGCAATAACTACCGGTTCGTTACCTTCCATTACAGCAACACATGAATTGGTCGTACCTAAGTCGATTCCTATTATTTTAGACATATTATATATATTTATTTTTTACTAATCTGTTTGTTGTATACCTACCTAATCAACCCTTGTGCCAATCATTTTGTTTTGATGAAAATGAATAAAATTGACAAGTAAACGTCAGAATTGGTGACAAACTGTCATTTCTATGTTTCTTTATTTCGTCTGAATTGTGCAAATGGCAAAATTTTGTCATATTGTATCCCAAAATATAAAAGTTAATATATGCAGTTCGAAGAATACGTATCCTATTTTAAAGCTATCGTAGAAAATCCCGAGAATTATGAAGGTTATCAAGACGAAGAAATCTTTAATTACACCAAATTAAATTGGTCGAGAATGAATCGCTGGTTGAAAAAATTTGAACCCAATGCTGAAACAGCTTCATTTATGAACGGGATTGCAACCAAGCAACATTGGATCTTAATAACAGAACCATGGTGCGGTGATGCCGCTCATTCTGTCCCCATGATTTACCAGATGGTGAAGAGTAATCCATTGCTTGTTCTGGATATACAGTTACGTGATTCGGAACCTTATACAATTAACCAATATTTGACCAATGGCGGAAAGTCTATTCCTAAATTAGTGATTCGTAATGAGCAAGGTGATGACTTGGCTGTATGGGGACCGCGCCCTCAGGGCTGTACAGATCTATTTGTTATGATGAAAGGTAAAGGAGCTGAATTTAATGACATTAAAGAAGAGATTCAAAAATGGTATAATCAAGATAAAGGAGTTGCGATACAGGAGGAATTAGTTGACATACTTAGTCGATAACTGATTAGAGCAGATTCTTTAATAAAGAATCTGCTCTAATATTTGTCTTCTTTGTTGTGCATCACTGTTACCTCTTCCCCTAAACATACTGCCTGAAAGCAATTTAAAAAATTCGTTGGATGACATCTCTTTTGCTTTTTTATCTTTCCACGAACTTGATACCTGATCAGTGGTGAATTTTACCTCAGTCGCCCAATAATTGATATGCATTTCAGGAATAACAAGTCCCAAGATCATTCCCGGCAATCCTCCTGTTAATACCGGCCCTCCTGAGACAGGAATCTCTTCTGAATAAAAAGCGATTAGATAAAGTGAATCTTTCGTCGCCCCATTTACACGTCTACATTCATACCCTGCAATTGTTCTAAACTCATCTGTGAATCGCCATGTGATATCCTGAAGACTATCTTTTATAATAATTTTTTCGTCAATTTGAAGCTGTACTTCAGAAAGCTTAGCTTTAAGGTTCTGAAAATAAGTTTTATCGCCCATTCTGTTGTTTCCTCTGCCCATGCCACGCATACCGCCACCTCCATTTTTGCCTGTTCGTTGATTTGCTCCTGCATTCCCTCGTCCTCCTCCTGAACCTCTTCCAACTCTTGTATTTGCAGGTGAGGTATTGGGTTTTGTTGGCGTTTCTTCTGCATTGGACTCCATCAATGTCTGGTTCTCATCAAACTTCAGAACAAAATTGGATGTAGAACTTTCTGGCATTTCATCAATATTTCCCATATACATCATACCGCCTCGATTGCCGCTATGTTTTGCCATCAATTCCCGCATTCTCGCTTTCGTATACACTACTTTCTCAAAATTGATGGTTCCTTTTGTTGCAAAGTAAGCATGTTGCGCAAATGCATCTGTGCCAAATAGCAAAAGAATGAAACCTATTAATAATTTAGTCATTTTTCTTTCCTAAGTTTTTGTTAAAATCCCATTTCAATCCAAGCATGAAATATTGTGTAAGCATCTGTTGTTGTGATTCCGAAAATTTACTGCTGTCAAATGAGCGATTGGTAGTATTGAATGTTTTAAAAATATCAAATGCTTTTAAGCTTAATTGTAAGTTATTGCTCATCAATTTCTTATTTAATTCCATATTCATATAAAATTGATTGATAGCTTTAGTGTATACTTTGTTCTTACCCGTATATCCGTAATTAATAACCTGCACCAGATCAAATTTAAAGGGTAGGAAGTATTTGATATCCGTATTGATATTTGCTCTCAGACTATTACTGTTTAAATCAGGTTGTAAAAGAGTCTCCACACGATCAACACCTATATTCGTAAAGAAGTTGAAGTCAATAACCTTAGAATTTTGTTTATTTAATCCAAAACCTGCACTTGCATTGTAGTTCTTGGAATTGTTCAATACACCATTTAGAAAGTCGTAACTATTTCCATAGCTTATATTCGCATTTGGATTGAACTGAAGTAAATTATTAAATAAAGGTTTACTATAACCAGAGTATACTCTAGCGGACCAGTTTATTTTATCTCGTATGTTTTCATAATTACTGGTTGTCACCCCTTCAGAATCAAGGATTCTCTTATTTGCAATCGGATTATGTGTTGTTGTAATACCCGCATTGATATTGAAGCTCGAACTTCTTAAAATGCTAAAGGTATTAAAATTGAAATTATAAGAGTTTTCAGTTGATTTCTTTAAATCGGGGTTTCCTAATTGTACAAATAATGGATTTGTCTGTGGTTGTAAGGCTATCAATTGTCCGAACGTCGGAATTCTGTTTGATGTACCGTAGCTAAGCATCAAATTTTTGTTTAAAGACAATTTGTAATTAACATTCATATTCAGGTTATTATCCCAAAAGTTGCGATTGAGATTAATATCACGATAGCTGTCAATTAATTTTTGATTCCTATAGCTCATCGTATTTGATAGGTTAATATTGAGTTTGTCTTTAATGTTGTAGTTTAACTGAATATTTGCACCCTGATTGAAATTTTTGTTTTCTTCATTTTTAGAATATAATGAATCTAACAACGTATATTCACCCAGTCCATCGGCATTTAATGATCTATTTAGACTTTTTGAAACGCTACTGTTCATCGTATATCCTACAGTTAGGTACAAGTCTTGAAGTAATTTCTCATTTAAATTTAGAGAAGCACCGATTCGATTGTTTGTCGCTTCGTTTACACGTTTTTGATCTATAGTATCAGCTCTGTTAAGCGCGTTGTTTTTATAATAGTTTGTAATCGATTTTGTTTGACCAATAGATTCACTTTGTGATAATTGCGTATTAAACTGAACATTAATAGACCGTCCATTATTGTTTAGTCTTCTTCTATAATTAATACGGAAATCGGCATTATCATTATTTCCCTTTGAGCTGTTATTTTCATCAAAAGTGTTCGTTAGTGTAGTGTCATTAATGGTGATCCTACGGTTCGACGTACTTTTAGTATAGGTGTCTGATTTGCCTGCATTCAATTGAACGTCTAGATTTTGGATAGAATCGATTTTGAATCGTACCTGTGTTCTGACATTGTTATTTTTTGTATCGTTATCGGAGCTGTTACTTCCTATTGTTTCTTGTGTTTTGTCTTCAAATAATTCCTTAACGTTAGAAGTTCGTTCATTAGTAGCGCTGTTGTTGTTGAAATTATAACTGGAATTTAACGATAACCTTTTCTTTAGAAATACATTGTCATAATTTACGCCAATATTTTTATATTCAGGTTTACCTTGAATGCTGGCATTGGACCGGATCCTTGAATCATTTCCCCCTCCCATATTGTTCCAGTTTCCGGTTAGTCCTATGCGTTCAGAACGATTGAATTTAGCGGCAAATAAACCCGCATCAAATAAATGTTTAGTACCAATTGTAGCATTCGCATTTCCGAAAATACCTTTCCTAGCTTCTTCTTTAAGCACCACATTAACCGTTTTGATACGTACACCATCATCCACTCCCGTTAATTCAGCTTCATCAGATTTTTTCTCGTATACCTGTACTTTGTCAATAGCATCTGCTCTAACATTGCGAATCGCAATTTTAGGATCATAACCAAAAAATTCTTCACCATCTATCAATACCTTTGAAACTGTTTTCCCCTGAGCAGTAATAGTTCCGTCCGAAGATACAGTCATACCGGGTAACCTTCGGAGAAGGTCTTCCAATTTTGCATTTTTTTCAGTTTCAAAACTACCGGCATTATATTCTATTGTGTCACCTTTAATTTTTATTGGTAGTTTTTGCGTAATAACAACCTCTTCAAGAACATTGGCTCGTGAACTTATCTTAATATCATGTAAATCAATCTTGCTATCTTCTACATTTATGATGTCACTGTATAGTTCAAATTTTGGATAAGTCACAAGTACGCGATAAGCACCTTTTTCTGGGGGTTGGATATTGAAATTACCTTCCTCGTTTGTGCGTGTAAATACTTTCAAAATAGAATCTTGTGCCGTAAGTAAGATTACTGAAGCATTGAAAAGGGGCTTGTTTTCGCCTCGATCTATAACCTTACCCTTAATAGAAGTTTGTGCGTAACTTAATGATGTGCAAAAAAATAATAGGAGGAAAAATATCCTGTTCATAATGCTATTTAGGTGAAGTTATGTGTCAAATATAGAATATTAACCGGTTCTTAATATTTGTGTAATCAGAATGTTATAAAAACAGAGCATTATTTACAATAATTAACATTTTTTGTTTTTTTATAATCTTTATCAGCAAGCTGTACATTGGGTAAAATAATAATTATTTCTTAACTTTCAGAAAAAATCCAAACATGAATATCGAAGAATTACGCGATTATTGCATAGCAAAAAATGCAGTAACAGAAGAACTTCCATTTGGTCCTGATACACTGGTTTTTAAAGTTGCTTCTAAAGTTTTTCTATTAGTTGGGTTAGATCAATTGGAGGGACTATCTTTTAATGTCAAGTGTGATCCAGAGTACGCTATTAGTTTGAGACAGGAATTTCTGCAGACAGTTTTTCCAGGTTATCATATGAATAAGAAACATTGGAATACAGTTCATGCAAATCGTGAATTAACAGACCAAAAGTTATTGGAATTAATTGATCATAGTTATGATCTTGTGTTTGCATCATTGCCTAAAAAGATAAAAGAAAATCTTTAATAACAGTTGAATTTCCTTTAATTGTCAAGTTTTAGAGACAAAGGTCTTTTTTCTCCACGAAATTTAAGTTGTTACCCCAACAATCTTAACTTTGCGCCACGTTAATAATTCTCACAATTAACGATATTTTACATTAAATATTAATTTATTATGGAACAAAAACGAATTCTATCGTTTATGATTTGTATTATGCTGTTTTTTGGATTAAATGGCTGTATTAAAGAAGAGGCATTGAATACAGAAGCTGATATTGAACAGGCAAGTATTCTGAATGGAGATTTAGCACTTAGTACAGCACCTTCTATAGGTAATAATACGATTATTTTTAAACTGAAACGCTTTTCTGGTAGTTACGTACATACGCCTGAGTTTGTGTTGACACCAGGAGCGACTATCTTGCCAAAAAGTGGTACCGAACTTGATTTTTCACAACCTCAAAAATATACGGTAACTTCTCAAGATGGTGCATGGTCAAAGACTTATACAGTCTCATTTGTAGTTGACGAAGGCGCTAATTTTTATGGTGCATTTGAAAATGCACAAGTTGTTGATACAGATAATCCTGTAGGTCATTACCATCAGTTTTTTGAATTAACAGCAGACGGTCAGAAAAATATTATTTGGGAAACAGCAAATGAGGGATATAATATTCTTGCTGGTACATTAGTGGGAGAGGATAAAGATTTAATACCATCTTTCTATCCAACTTCGCAAGTAACAGACGGTTATCTTGGTAATGCTGCTAAATTAATGACGAAAGATACCGGTCCATTAGGCGGGATGTTCGGTTCGCCATTGGCTGCGGGTAATCTGTTTGTTGGGGAGTTCAGGCTTACTTTTCCTACTGTTAATTCTACTCGATTTGGTATCTCCTACAACAATGATACTGCTCCGGTAGCATTAAAAGGTTTCTTTAAATATAAAGCCGGTGAAAAATTTGTAGATAATACAAAACCATCACAGCTCACTAAAGATACGTGGGATGGATATGCAATTTTATTTGAAAAATCAGCTGATTTAAATAAAAATTTCTTAACAGGTACACATGCCTTTAAAGATTCTCGGATCGTGAGTGTTGCTAGAATTGGAACAAAAGAACAAATTGAAACTGATAAATGGACAGCATTTAATGTTCCTTTTTCTTTTGTGAATGGTAAATCTTTTGACCCAGCTAAAGAATATATGTATACCATAGTATTCAGTTCAAGTAAAGAAGGAGATATTTTTAATGGTGCTGTAGGAAGTACTTTATTTATTGATGAGGTAGAGCTTGTTACAGGTCAAAAAAAATAATGATGAATATAAATAATAAAACTATTGTAATGAACAGAATACTATATGTTGTAGCTATTTGTTTAATGGTTACCCAATATGCCCAGGCGCAAGACAGTACAGTTAACAGTAACACAAATTTTTTTAATACAAATATTGATTACGCAGTGCAAGCGCAATTTAGTATAGGGGGCAGTAGTCCATTAGGTATGCCTCGTGAAATAAGAAAGATTGAAAGTTTTAATCCCGGGTTTAGTTTTGGTTTAGAAGCAAACGCTACTAAATGGATACATGAAAATGGAAAATGGGGAATGCGATTAGGGCTTCGTTTTGAAGAAAAAGGAATGAAGACCAATGCCCGCGTCAAGAACTACCTAACAGAAGTGGTTAAGGATAATTCAAAAGTTAGAGGTTACTATACAGGAAAAGTACAGACAAATGTGAGTAATACATATTTTACTATACCTGTTTTGGCTGTTTATAAACTTTCGGATAAATGGAATTTATATGGAGGTCTCTATTTTTCAAGATTGATTGACAATACATTTGATGGATATGTATCGGATGGCTATTTAAGACAAAATACACCAACAGGAACAAAAATATCGTTTGAAGATGGAAGTCAAGCTGCATATGATTTTTCGGACAATGTTCGGAAATTTCAATGGGGTACTCAACTTGGAGCAGAATGGAAAATGAATAAACATTTTAAATTACTGACAGACCTTACATATGGCTTCAATAATATTTTAGAAAAAGATTTCAATTCTATCGATTTCAGTATGCATAATATTTACCTCAACGTAGGTTTTGGTTATTCTTTTTAAACAGATTAATATGGATTTCCTGATTGATCATTGTCAAAAGGGAAATCAAGATTTTAATGATGTTAAAAATTAAAAATGGCCTGTTAAATTTTTAACAGGCCATTTTTTTTCTAATAAACAGTTTGTTTGAAAGGTTGGTCTTCTTTTTTATAAAAAATACTTACATCTTCAAACCGATCTCTCTCAAACGTTCATCTAAATATTCACCTGCAGTATAATCAGGATAAGCTTTTGGATAAGTTTCGCTAATGCAAGAATCTAAACAAGCTAAGCTCATTGATGCTTTAGGGTGTAAGAAGAAAGGAATAGAAAAACGAGAATTACCCATTAATTCACGCGGTGGATTAACGACACGGTGTGTAGTTGATTTTAATTTATTATTTGTTAAGCGCTGCAACATGTCACCAACATTGATTACGATATCTTCGCCTTTAGCTTTAATGGGAAACCATTCACCGTCTTTTGTCATAACCTCAAGACCGTCAGCACTCGCTCCAATTAATAAAGTAATCAAATTGATATCTTCGTGTGCTCCGGCACGAACAGCATCAGGTGCTAATTCATCAGGATTTTGGATCGGAAAGTAATGGATTGCACGTAAAATAGAGTTACCGTTGATAACGAATTTTTCGAAATAATCTTCTTCTAGCTCCAAATAAGTTGCAATTGCTTTTAATAATTCACGACCAGTATCTTCTAGTTTTTTATATACTTCGGCGGTGATTTCACTGAATCGGGGTAATTCGGCAACTTCCGGATTATCAGGAAAATCAGTTTTACTATATTCTTCACCAACGATTGTTTGTCCTCTTTGCCAAAATTCTTTCAAATCTGGAGTTGTGGAATCTTTTGCTTTTTCGCGACCTTTTGTTGTATACCCTCTTTGTCCGGCAAGTTCAGGAAACTCATATTTCAATTTTGTTTCTGTCGGTAATGAGAAGAATGCGGGTACGATTTGATACAATTCGTCTATTAGTTCTTTTGATAGACCATGATTAGCAATAGTAACGAAACCAGTTTCGTTAAAAGCTTTTCCAATGTCTTGGATAAATTGACCGCGCTGTTCTGAATTCCCCTCAGTAAAGTTTAACAAGTCAAGTCTCGGTATATTAACTAAAGCCATACGTTTATGTTTGTTTATACAAAGGTAACCGATTTAATTTTGAATATAAAAATACAAATGTGAATAACTGTAGGGGTGTTTTGCTTAAGTTGTTGGTTTGTAGTTGTTAAAAGTTTTCCACATTTTGATAATATGGCATATTGTTGATTATAATCGGTATTTTAATACCTTAGTAAGGGACTATTCATTTCCGTCAAATATTTATTAAAAATTTAATATTAACTATTTGAAATCCAAAAAAAATAAATTAGATTTGTTATGCTTGCATAGTAAATAATAAAGCAAATTATGAGTCAAAATAAAACAATCGATTATTTTTTAAAAACAGGTTGGCAGACTATTGCTAATAAGTATAACCAGATTGCGACGCAGTATGGTTTTACTCAGGCTGCTGGTTATATTTTAATTAATATCCATAAAGAGGGGACCCCCGTGTCACAGATCGCCAATTTAACAGGTGTGAAAACAACTAGTTTGTCTCGGGTGTTAAATAATTTAGAGAAGTTGGGATTTATTTATAGAGAAGCGAGTGCATCTGATAAGCGATCGGTTAAAGTATATTTAACAGAGCTGGGTAAAGAAAAAAGAGAAATGGCAAAAAACGTCGTTCGTAATTTTAATCATTATCTCGAGGAAAATTTATCAGAGAAAGAGCGGAATCAATTGATGAAATCTTTAGCCAAATTAAATGAATTGGCGACTTCATATCAAGAAGAAAATAGTACCATCGATCAATAATAAGCTTAGCAATTATTGATAATAAACAATTAGATAAATGAGTAGAAACATTAGAAAAGTAGCAGTATTAGGTTCTGGAGTAATGGGCTCTAGGATCGCTTGCCATTTTGCTAACATCGGTATGGAAGTATTACTTTTGGACATCGTTCCAAAAGAGCTATTGCCAGCTGAAACAGCAAAAGGACTTACTTTGGATAGTAAGTTCGTTCGCAATCGCATTGTCAACCAGTCTTTAGAAACGGCTGTAAAATCTAATCCATCTCCTATTTATAGTAAATCTTTTGTGAAAAGGATTTCAACAGGAAATTTTGATGATAATATGTCTGATATCGCATCATGTGATTGGATCATTGAAGTTGTCGTTGAAAGATTGGATATCAAAAAATCTGTGTTTGAACGCGTTGAACAATACCGAAAACCAGGCACTTTGATTACTTCAAATACTTCGGGTATTCCGATACATCTTATGACGGAAGGTAGATCTGAAGATTTTAAAGATCATTTTTGTGGTACACACTTCTTTAATCCGCCACGTTATTTACAATTGTTGGAAATTATTCCTACCCCCCATACAAAAAAAGAAGTTGTTGATTTTCTGTTAGAATTTGGTGACAAGTTTTTAGGTAAAACAGTTGTTTTATGCAAGGATACACCAGCATTTATTGGCAATAGAATCGGTGTTTATTCAATGCTTGCTTTAACCCATCTCGTTGAACCGCTAGGTTTGACTGTGGAAGAAGTGGATAAGTATACCGGTCCAGCGATGGGGCATCCGAAATCGGCAACTTTCCGGACAGCTGATGTTGTTGGTTTAGATACTTTGGTAAACGTTGCTAATGGCCTCGCCCAGAATGCACCCAATGATGAAGCTAAGGGGGTATTTCAATTGCCTTCCTTTATAACTAAAATGGTTGAAAATAAGTGGCTAGGTGAAAAAACCAAAAAGGGATTTTACGAAAAAGTAAAAGATGCTTCTGAAAATTCAGAAATTCAATCTTTAAATCTGAAAACTTTAACATTTGGACCTCAAGGAAAGGTGAAATCTGCTACCCTGGAAGCTACAAAATTGGTGGAAGATATTCGCAAACGAATGAAAGTATATGAACAAGGGAAAGATAAAGCAGGAGAATTGTTCCGTGCCATGCATTATCCTTTGTTTGAATACGTATCTAATCGTGTACCTGAAATTACTGACGATTTTTTCCGTATCGATGATGCGATGCGTGCTGGCTTCGGTTGGGAGATAGGTCCTTTCGAGGTTTGGGATGCTTTAGGTGTTCGAGAGACAATAGAAAAAATTAAGAACGAAGAGAAACGTCTCCCAGGTCAACGTGGTGAAGTTTCACAATGGGTTCATGATATGTTAGACGCAGGTTGTGAGTCTTTCTATAAAATCGAAAATGGCGTTCGTCAATATTATGATATTGCATCAAAATCATACAAACCTATTCCAGGAACAGAAGATCTGATTGTTTTAGATCACATCCGTGAAAGCAAAACAATTTGGAAAAATTCCGGAGTTTCCATTATTGATCTTGGAGATGGAATTATCAATTGTGAATTCCATACCAAAATGAATACGATCGGTGGAGATGTAATTCAAGGCGTGAATAAAGCAATTGATTTAGCTGAAAAAGAATATCGTGGATTAGTAATTTCTAACGAAGGAAAAAATTTCTCCGCAGGAGCTAATATAGGTATGATATTCATGATGGCCGCTGAGCAAGACTACGATGAATTAAATATGGCGGTTCGTGCTTTCCAGAATACTTCTATGCGGATTCGCTATTCGTCCATTCCAGTAGTAGTAGCACCATTTCAAATGACATTAGGAGGAGGCTGTGAATTTTCAATGCATGCAGATTTTGTGCAGGCACATGCTGAGACATATATGGGCTTAGTTGAATTTGGAGTTGGTGTAATACCAGGTGGCGGAGGTACTAAAGAATTTGCTTTACGTGCTTCAGATGAATATAAAGACGATCAAATTGTTCAAAATACTTTAAAAGATCGTTTTTTGACCATAGGAACAGCAAAAGTGTCAACCTCAGCTGTAGAGGCCTATGAACTTGGATACCTGCAGCAAGGTAAGTATGCTATTACCATGAATAAAGCTCGACTTATTGCTGATGCAAAGGAAAAAGCTTTAGAATTAGCTAATGCAGGTTATATACAGCCCGTTCAAAGGACGGATATTAAGGTATTGGGAAAACAAGGATTAGGAATTGTCTATGTAGGAGCAAGTTCAATGCGTGCTGGAAATTATATCTCTGACCATGATAAAAAGATTTCTGAAAAATTGGGAAATGTTTTATGTGGCGGTGAATTATCGGCACCAACAGAAGTCTCAGAGCAGTATTTATTGGATCTAGAACGTAAAGCTTTTCTTGAGTTATGTGCAGAACGAAAAACTTTGGAACGTATCCAATTTATGTTAACAAAAGGAAAACCGTTAAGAAATTAAATTATAGTATTTAGTACTTAGTATTTAGATATGCATCAATACAAGGAATTGAAAATATGGCAAAAAGCAATAGCTTTTGTTTCTGATATTTATAAGGTTACATCAATTTTTCCAGATAAAGAAAAGTTTAATTTAATCAGTCAGATTAATCGTGCCGCAGTTTCAATTCCTTCGAACATTGCCGAAGGAGCTGGTCGAAATTCAAAAAAAGAATTTATTCAGTTTCTTGCCATAGCACATGGATCTACCTATGAAGTCGAAACACAGTTAATTATCTCAAAAAACTTAGGTTATATATTGGAAGAAGATTTGGTAATTATTCTAGAGAAATTGAGCGAGTTGCAAAAGATGAATTATTCTTTTCAGCAAAAACTTACATCTAATTACTAACATCTAACTACTAACTACTCATATTATTATGGAAGCATACATTGTAGCAGGATATCGTACAGCAGTAGGGAAAGCACCTCGTGGAGGATTTCGTTTTATGCGTGCGGATGATTTGGCCGCTGATGTGATCAAGCATTTGGTGGCATCAGTACCCAACTTAAATAAAGAAGAAATTGACGATGTAATCGTCGGTAATGCAATGCCAGAAGCAGAGCAAGGATTGAATGTAGGACGTTTAATCTCGCTGATGGGTTTGCAAACGGATAAAGTACCAGGAGTCACTGTAAATCGTTACTGTGCTTCTGGGTTGGAGACAATAGCCACAGCTGTAGCAAAAATAAAAGCCGGAATGGCAGATTGTATTATTGCTGGCGGAGTAGAGGTTATGTCAGGAATGCCTTTTGGAGGATGGAAAATTGTTCCAAACCCTGAAGTAGCAAAAGAAAATCCAGATTGGTATTGGGGAATGGGACTTACAGCCGAAGCTGTTGCAAAAGAATACGGCGTATCTCGAGAAGACCAAGATGCATTCTCCTTAAAATCACATCAAAAAGCTGTTGAGGCTATTAAAAATGGCCATTTAAAAGATGGCCTTGTTCCGATTACAGTAAAGGAAAACTACTTAAAGGATGGCAAAAAATTAGAAACAAGAGAATATGTCGTTGACACAGACGAAGGACCAAGAGCAGATTCATCACTTGAAGCACTAGCGAAGTTGCGTCCAGTTTTTGCAGCTGATGGTGTTGTCACAGCAGGTAACTCATCACAAACTTCAGATGGAGCAGCTTTTGTTTTGATTGTTTCAGAAGAAAAAATGAAAGAATTGAACCTAAAACCGATAGCACGTCTTGTCAGTTATGCCGTGGCAGGAGTACCGCCACGTATCATGGGTATTGGACCTATTGTAGCTATACCAAAAGCTCTAAAAATGGCAGGATTAAAAAAAGAAGATATCGATTTATTCGAATTGAATGAAGCTTTTGCATCACAATCTTTAGCCGTTATTCGCGAATTGGGTCTTGATGAAGAAAAAGTTAATGTCAATGGCGGTGCCATTGCTTTAGGCCATCCATTGGGTTGTACTGGAGCCAAATTGACTGTTCAAATATTAAATGAACTGAAGCGTAGAAATAAAAAATACGGCATGGTAACCATGTGTGTCGGAACAGGACAGGGAGCAGCAGGTATTTTTGAATTACTATAGATAGCGCAAATTTTAAGACTTCGACAGGGCATATGAGATGTTCTTTATCGAAATCAAATCGCACATTTTGAGGATGACTTCAGCTTTTCATCCACATGTTTTGCAAATAGGACCATCTAAACTGATTTTTAATCGTAAAGATCAGTTAGGTGACTTATCGAGAGGTATTTGTTTTAAAAAATAGAATAATATTTAACAATAGAAGCAAAGAAATAAGGTTTTAGTCTTTATCCTTTGCACTTTAATCAGAAAAATTATGAGCAACACAATTAAAGGCGGAGAATTTGTAATTAAAGAGACATCTTATACAGATATTTTTATTCCTGAAGAATTTGATGAAGAAGCAAAGATGATTCGTCAGACCTGTATTGACTTTCTAGATACGGAAGTTCTAAACAAATTGGATCGTATTGACTCCCAGGAAGAAGGTTTGATGCCAAGTCTTATGGATAAAGCTGGAGAACTAGGAATGTTGAGTGTGTCCATACCAGAAGAATACGGGGGATTTGGTAAAAACTTCAATACATCCATGTTAGTTGCAGATGCGGTTGGGGGAGGATTTTCCTTTGCTGTGGCATTATCGGCACATACAGGCATAGGTACTTTGCCTATTTTATACTATGGAAACGCAGCTCAAAAAACAAAATACATTCCAAAATTAGCTACTGGGGAATGGAAAGCTTCTTATTGTTTAACAGAACCTAATTCAGGATCAGATGCCAACTCTGGTCGTACTGCAGCAAAATTAAATGCCGCAGGTACACGCTATGTCATTAATGGACAGAAGATGTGGATTACAAATGGTGGTTTTGCTGATATATTTATTGTTTTTGCAAAAATTGATGATGATAAGAATCTTACCGCTTTTATTGTTGAGAAAGATTTTGGAGGAATCAGCATGAACCCAGAAGAGCATAAACTGGGAATCAAAGGATCTTCAACCCGTCAGGTATTTTTCAACGATTGTGAAGTTCCTGTTGAAAATATGCTTTCTGAACGTGAAAATGGATTTAAAATAGCGGTTAATATCCTAAACATTGGTCGTATAAAATTAGGCGCTGCTACTATCGGTTCATCACGCATGGTGATTACACAAGCGATTAAATATGCCAATGAGCGCGTGCAGTTCAATTTACCTATTTCCAAATTTGGAGCCATCCGTTACAAATTAGCTGAAATGGCAACGCGATTATTTGCGACCGAATCAGCAGCATATCGTGCCGGTCAGAATATTGATGACACGTACGAATCATTAGTTGCAGGGGGGATGGATGAAGCCAAAGCAAAACTGAAATCTGTAGAACAATACGCTATCGAGTGTGCGATCATTAAAGTGTGGTGTTCGGAAATGTTAGATTATGTTGTGGATGAAGGCGTACAGATTTATGGAGGCATGGGATATTCAGCAGAAGCACCAATGGAACGCGCTTATCGAGACTCACGTATCAATCGTATTTTTGAAGGTACTAATGAAGTAAATAGACTGTTGGTCGTAGATATGCTTTTGAAACGTGCCATGAAGGGAGAGATTGATTTGATGGGACCTGCTACTGCAGTTGCATCAGAACTATTAGCTATTCCTGATTTTGGAGAAGAAGATGAAACACCATTTGCAGCAGAAAAGAAAATTATCGCTAATTTGAAAAAGGCAGGCTTATTAATTGCTGGCGCCGCAGTTCAAAAATTGATGATGTCTTTATCTAAGGAGCAGGAGATTTTGATGAATATTGCTGATATCATTGGTTATGTATACATCGCTGAGTCAGCGTTACTTCGTGCGGAGAAATTATATCATACAAAAGGAGTAGAAGCAAGTGCTGATGCAACAGATATGGCTAAAATTTATCTGTACTCAACCATTGATAAAGTCAATATTGCAGGAAAAGAAGCCCTAAATTCTTTTGCTGAAGGTGATGAGTTGAAAATGATGTTAGTGGGTTTACGTCGCTTTACAAAATCAGAACCATTTAATGTGAAAGATGCGCGTCAACGAATTGCTAAGAAGTTGATTGATGCCAATAAATATTGTTTTTAGGTTTTAAAAAGTGATTATAGGTTTAGAAGCCGAGATGTTTTCATCTCGGCTTTATTATTTGGTAACTTTTTCGTTTACTAGTTGCCGGCATGGATAATATTTCTAAATTTGGGGTTTCTAAATTAAAACCTGTTTACATGTCATCTTCGAAATCATTCTCCTTAGCTGAGGATTGGGTAGTTGTTATCTTAGGATTAGGAATTGTCTTTTTAGCAATTTTTGGAGTCATTGTTCCCCAACCAAGTTTCAGCTGGAGCAATTTTTCAGAATTAGGAAACCAAGTATTTTCCATTCATAACCTGCAGGCAATAGCGACCCAATTTGGTCTAGTCTTTATTGTCGCCATTATCGGAGCCTCCTTATTAGGTAAGTCGGTTAAAAGCTTATTAATAGTTTTTCCGTCTGTCTATGTGTTAACCATGCTCGCACTCATCTTTGCTGGAAATTCACTCGTAAAAGACTATAATCTAGAAGCTGTTATTTTCAGTTTGGCGATCGGCTTGGTCATCAGTAATTTTTTCAATCTTCCTGATTGGTTTAAAAGTGCATTAAGTACAGAGTTGTATGTCAAAATTGGATTGATTCTTTTAGGAACAACAGTTATTTTTGGAGATATACTCAAAGCTGGTTCACTGGGACTTATCCAAGCATTAGTAGTGGTCATTTCAGTATGGTATTTTGCTTTTTGGGTTTGTAAAAAATTAAAGATTGATAAAGAAATGGCTTTGATGCTATCAAGCGCAGTATCTATCTGTGGGGTATCAGCAGCAATTGCAACATCTGGAGCAATTAAAGGAGATAGTAAAAAGTTATCTTACATTATTTCACTTGTATTGATCACGGCAATTCCGATGATGATTTTTATGCCTTATTTGGCGGATAAAATGGGACTGTCTCAAGAAGTAACAGGAGCATGGCTAGGAGGTTCAATAGATACATCGGGTGCTGTAGCCGCTTCAGGTAGTTTAGTTGGAGAAGAAGCCTTAAAAATCAGTACAATTGTAAAATTTTCACAAAATGTATTATTAGGAATTGCAGCATTTGCAATTAGTATTTATTGGAGCTATTCAAAGTCAGTTGATGATGAAACAAAGAAAGAGAAACCAACTTTGAAAATTATTTGGGAAAGATTTCCAAAGTTTGTCCTGGGTTTTATATTTGCATCTTTACTTTTCTCATTTTTTATTTCACCAGAAGCAAATGTTGCGGTTAAAGGAAGTTTGAAATTTATTCAGGGACTTTGGTTTACCCTGGCCTTTACCTCAATCGGATTGGAAACTAATTTTAAAGACCTGTTTCAACAGGATAATAAAAAGCCATTGTATGCCTTTTTAATTGCACAAACATTTAATATTATTGTGACCTTAATTATTGCACTCTTGTTATTTCAGTAGACTTAGGAATACAATGATGGATAAGAAAGACCGATAATATATCGTCAATATCAACATTTCAAATAATAAAAAAGGATAACCAGATTTAGGTTATCCTTTTTTATTATTTCAGAATTTTCGTAACCTGATCAAATTCCTCCACAATGACAGGGGCAACAGGTTTGCTGAAAAACGAAACAATAACAATCGTTAAGAAACTCAAAATGAAACCAGGTATGATTTCATACACAGATTTGTAATCGTGAGGAATATACACCCATAAAAGTACAGTAGCACCACCCACCAACATTCCCAATAATCCTGCAGTGGCGGTTGTTTTTTTCCAAAGCAACGACAAGATGATAAGAGGACCAAAGGCAGCGCCAAAACCGGCCCAGGCATTTCCCACAAGATTTAATATGCTGTCTTTAGGGTTTAGGGAGAGCAGTAAGGCAATTATCGCTACAATAAGCACAGAAAGTCGACTTACAAGTAACATACGTTTAGGAGAAGCTGTTTTATTAAAAAAAGCTTTATAAATATCTTCTGTCATTGAGCTAGAGGTCACTAATAATTGAGAAGATATGGTACTCATGACAGCTGCTAAAATTGCGGATAAAAGAAAACCGCCAATTAAGGGATGAAATAATGCTCTCGAAAGATGGATAAAAATAGTTTCTGACAATTCCTTTGATTGATCAAATTGCAACATAGTAGCTTGATCAAACTTATATAAATAAGCTATTCCAAATAATCCCAAAAGTAATGCTCCACCAACAGTAAGAATCATCCAGCTAATGCCGATTCTTTTAGCTTTAGGGATATCTTTAACATCGCCAATAGCCATAAATCGCACTAAAATATGAGGTTGCCCAAAGTAACCTAATCCCCAAGCGAGTAAGGATACGATCGATACCGTGGTGGTACCCTTTAGTAAATCTAAATAATTAGCACCTTTATTATGTATGATATCCAATGTATTACCCAGTCCATCAAGTTGGAAAATCAGTACAATTGGAATGATGACAAGCGCGGTGACCATAATTGTTCCCTGCACAAAATCTGTTAAGCTAACAGCTAAAAATCCACCTAGGAAAGTATAAAGTACAACAACAAAAGTTGTAGCATACAATCCAGTATAGTAATCAATACCAAAAGCCGATTCAAACAATCTTCCACCCGAAACCATACCTGCAGAAGTATATAAAGTGAAAAACACTAAAATGAAAATTGAAGAGACAATTTTTAAGAGCTGGGTTTTATCTTTAAAACGATTCTCAAAAAATACAGGGAGTGTAATTGCATTTTGGGCAACTTCTGTATATACCCGAAGTCGAGGGGCTACAATAACATAATTGAAGTATGCGCCAATAGTCAGACCAATTGCAATCCATGCACTGGATAATCCTGAAAGATACATCGCACCGGGAAGTCCCATGAGTAACCAGCCGCTCATGTCTGCTGCACCTGCCGATAAAGCAGTCACAGCCGCGCCCATCTTGCGCCCACCAATCAAAAAATCATCGGAATTACTGTTTGACTTCCTCCAAGAGTAAATTCCAATTCCAATCATTAAGGCCATATATAAGCCAATAGCTATTAATTCATATTCATTCATAAGCATCTATTATTCTTTAAAATGTCATCAAATAATTGATAAAGACTATCAAGTTTTGATTGTACGAAGATACTACAATCAATTTGAAGCGATAGAATTTCAATAACTCGATATAAAAGTGAAACATAATATTAATCTTTTCTTGATTGTTTTATGGAATTATGTATCTTAAAGCATCAATTAAGCAAAGTAATATCCCGAGCATGACAGAAAAGGAATTATTAATACAATATCGAAGTACAGGAGATCTGGATCTTTTGGGTAAATTGTATGCTCCCTATATGTCATTGCTTTATGGTGTATGTTTTAAATATTTGCACGATGCCGAAAAGAGTCAGGATGCCGTCATGCAAATTTTTGAAGAATTGATTCGGAAATTGCGCATCCACGAGGTCGATAATTTTAAAAGCTGGCTTTACACATTTTCTAAAAATTTTTGCCTCATGCAGCTGAGGAAAGAAAAGGGAACGCAGTATGTTGATATTGATGAACAAGTTGCGGTTGGTCATGATTATTTAGATGAATCTGATCCCAAAGAATGGAGCGAAAGTCAATTTGAAAAATTAGAAATGTGCATGTTGACGCTAAAACCTGAACAGGAGCGTTGTATCAGGTTATTTTATTTAGAGCAAAAGTGTTATAAAGATATCGTAGTCCTTACCGGAATAGAAATGAATAAAGTGAAAAGCTATATTCAAAATGGCAAGCGAAATCTTAAAATTTGTATGGAGAGTAAGTAAAATGGAAAATAATTATCAATTATCCCGGATTCATAACTACATCAGTGGTCTGATGAATAAAGAGGAAATGTTTCAACTAGAGAAAGAAGCATTGGAAGATCCTTTTTTGCAGGATGCAATTGAAGGTTATCGTTTGCAAAAAGGAGTGGATGTACGACAATTGAGTTTGTTGCAACAGCGTTTAAACCGCCGTGTGGAGCAAACGATATCTACCCGTAATGCCCAGTTTTATACTTGGCAACGATTGGCAGTTGGATCAGCAGCAGCAGTCATTTTTGTCGTGCTTATCGCCTTTATTTATTTTAAGAATTTTAATACAAATAAAAGTAGAACGACAGAAGTCGAGCTGAGTTCCCCTGAAAATAAGATTGCGATTGAACCTATCTTAACTGGTGGAGATGCCTCACCGATAGAAGGATGGAATGCATTTGAGCAATATCTGCAAAGAAATGTACAGGTGCGGGATTTAGGAGGTAAAATTATCCTGAATTTTGAAGTTGATAAAAATGGAAAATTAATAAATGTTAATTTTGAAGACGTACCCAATGAAGTTCTAAAAAAGGAGATATTAAGATTAATAGACAAGGGGCCCAAGTGGCATGGAAAAAAAGGTAAATTAATTATTAGCTTTCCTATAGAAAATCCTACCCAAGCTTTCAAGCCGACACATTGTTTTGGAATTGAAGAAAAAAGTAATTAAGAAAGACTATTTATTATTTTCCTGTACAGTATAATCCAAGGGGAGCATATTGCCAACTTTAGAATACCAGGCAAAAAAACCTTCCATTGACCATTGTATAGCAGGCGTATAGTTTCCTTGATAATTTATGACAATGGATGAATCGTCATCTATTTTTAAACGAGATGATTCATCATAAGCATTGTTAGAATTGAAATAATCGAGGTCTATTTTTTGGTTCCTATTTAAGATATGAATGTAATTTTGATGGTGAATTTCCTTTAATTGATTTCCTAAGCTTCCTTTTTCAAGATCAGATTCAGTTAACTGTTTTCCTAAGACGTCATAGAACGCAGGTTGCCGCATGATATTTTGATATTTAGTCACACTATCTTTGATGATTTCTGATTGCAGTATATAAAATGAGTTCCATTTACCTTCATATTTCGTATTGACCAGTGACGTTATTGTTTTCAGTTTTTCCTGGGCATATTTTCTTTCTAGATTTTCTTTTTTAGTAAGCTCGCGGACTACATAACCATCCTCCTGCCATTTATGTTCATATAAACTTCGTATAAAGCGCATCATGGAAAGCTGGTAGGCCACTCTTCTTTGCTTCAATATACTCTTTGTAATCCGCTTATAATCTTTAAAATAGCTAAAACCTTCAAATTGAATTGTATTTTCAGAAAAGTTCGATCGAAAAGTAATGAGATCGTATGAGATCATATAACCCAGTTCTTTATTGTCTATTTGTATTGGTTCGTTCGCTATTACAGTTAATATTTTTGATGATTTATTATATCGGAATCGCAGTATATCTGGATTTAATATTTTCGTTTTTTGAGCAAACTTACTTGTTCCGATAAAGCTTTCCGTAAAATATTTACCCCACTTTGCCCAACCATCTTTTTCAAACGGGGTAACACTAACTTCTTCTAGAGTAGTAATCTTACGTGTTAAATAAATCTTTACCTTTTCATAATTAGTAGTAGTAATTGTTTCAAATGCGGCCTCATATCCAATATTTGAAATGACCAGTTCTTGATTCTGAATAATTTTTTGGTGCAGTTGGAAACTACCATCCTTTGAAGTACTGGTTGCAGATGATGAATTATTGATATAAACAGTAGCTCCGTGAATAGGTTGCTTAGTTTCCCGATCCAATACAACACCTTTAATCACGCTTTGGGCGAAACTTGGAGAGAATGTAAAGATTATGTATAATAAGAAGGATATGATTATTTTCATAGGCCAATTTTGGTTTAATTTACGAATATATCGTAGACTGTGAAAATAAATTTTTAAAAATTTGAGATTAAGAAGTTTAATAATAAGCTGCAATAAAAAAGGTCGACTGTTGGGTCGACCTTTTTTATTAATTAAAGAATATTTTTATTCCTCCCAACGGATTTTGTCCGCAATAGGAGATCGAACAGGTTCTCTAGCTTCTGTTTCATGGTGTCCTAAATAGAACAACCCAATGCACTTTTGATTCTCTTCTAAATTTAAGAAATTGCTTAAGTGATTGATTAATCCTGGAGTAGCCCAATAACCTCCCAATCCTAAAGAATGTGCCGCTAACCACATATTTTCAATCGCACAAGATGTTGCCGCCAGTTCTTCCCACTCAGGAACGTCACCAGTATAATTGACAATTAAAGCTATTGCAACTTTGGATTGCGTAGCCTTTTCACCCATAGTGATTTCTGTTTTTTCAAAGTATTTTTCTGGAGGGGTGACCGCTTTATAAATACGCGAAAGTTCAGTGCCTAGACGTAAAAGACCTTCGCCTTTGAAAATAGTAAAACGCCAAGGTTGCGTTCTTTTATGAGTAGGAGCAGCATTCGCCGCTTCTAAAATCGTTAAGATATCTTCTTTATTAACATCTTGATCCGTAAAATTAGCTTGAAAAACTGATCTTCGGCTCTGTATTGCTTTTAAAACTTCGTTAGATTGCATATATGTTATTTCCTTAAACGCGTTGAATATATATGAAGTTAATGATTATTTTTCTTCCCAAAGAGATGCTACATGCAAAATTGTTAAAACAGCTTTTTGCATATCTTGTTCAGATACCCATTCCTGTTTTCCATGGAAAGCGTGTCCACCAGCAAAAATATTAGGACAAGGTAATCCCATAAAAGATAAACGCGAACCATCAGTACCACCGCGAATACTTCTGCGTTCAGCCTTCATGCCAGCCCTTGTAATTGCTTCAATTCCAATTTCCATGATTTGAGGATATTGATCCAGAATTTCCTTCATGTTGCGGTACTGTTCTTTTACTTCGAACGTATAACTGCAGTTAGGGTATTGAGCGACTATAGATTTTGCAATAGCTTCAAGCTCAGATTCATGCTTTACTAAATTAGCTGTAAGGTGATCACGGATAATAAAATGGATTTCTGCTTTTTCCACTGTGCCCGAGATATTTGTCGGATGAACAAAACCATCTTTTTTATTTGTACTTTCTGGCGACAGGCGGTCCTGGGGTAAAGCCTCTATAATTGCACTAGCAATTTTGATAGCACTTTGCATTTTTCCTTTAGCAAATCCAGGATGAACGGAAACACCATGTATGGTTAATGTTGCACCATCTGCAGAAAAAGTTTCATCTTCTATCGTGCCCGCTTTTTCACCATCCATCGTATATGCATAATCAGCAGCTAGGCGTTTAAGATCAGCTTTGTCAACCCCTCTTCCAATTTCTTCATCTGGCGTAAATAAGATTTTTATATCCCCATGCTTGATCTCAGGATGTTTCATTAATAATCGAGCTGCATCCATTATTTCTGCAATTCCCGCCTTATCATCGGCGCCCAATAGTGTTGTACCGCTCGCTGTAATAATATTATGACCGATTTGATTTGCCAGATCAGGATGTTCCGAATATTTGATGATAATACTGTTATCATCCGGTAATACCAGATCCTGACCTTGATAATCATGATGAACCAAAGGTTTAACATCTTTACCTGAGGAGTCAGGTGACGTGTCCATATGCGAACAGAAACAAATAGTAGGTACTTTTTTAGTACTATTGGAAGGGATAGTTGCATATACATAGCCATTTTCATCCATGGCTGCATCAGAAATTCCCAATGCCAGTAATTCCTCCACAAGAAGATTACCTAAATTTTTTTGCTTTTCTGTCGAAGGACAAGTAGGCGAACTTGCATCCGACTGTGTATCTATCTGTACATAACGTTGGAATCTTTCAGAAACTGAAAAATCACTGATGTTATTGATCTCGAACTTACTCATACTTTTTATATCATTAATGTGATTATGCCCTGCAAAATTACAAAAAATGTGAGCATTAGCGAATTTTGACTTTTATAGTTTATTATTTGTAAAACAATATTTTTTTTGTAAATTTAAAAAACTTAAAATTTGATTTCCAGTATGTTGCGTTTATTAAAAGCAATGTTTCTCCTTCTTTTTATCGCTCAGTTATTTTTACTTTTTAGTATGGATAATTCTATTAGACAATTGATCTATATTAGTCAATTTATATACCTTCTAATTCCGTTTTGGATTTTAATCAAGACAAAGAATCAACGAATCTTAAGAAAAGCATTTCAAATTTATCTGATTATTTGTGGGTTATATTATATGTTTTTCGCTTTAATACTAATGGCGAAACATGTGCAAATCACACCTTATTTTGGAGTAAATTTATTTGTGAAGTCTATCTTATTATTGATCGGACTTGCTACTATATACCAGTATAAAAATTGGTCCAGGCTATATTTTAGCCATATTAACAAAAGAAACGTAAAGGTGTAGACAGAATTAAAAATTCTGTCCAATACCTTATTTTTGATTATCAGCCCAGCCGAATACTTTTGATAGTAAATCCGTGTTTCGCGATCCACCAATATTTTCTCTGATCTTTAACTCTTGATCTGCTACTTTTACAAATAATCCATCGATAGCTTTTTGCGTAACGTAACCTGTTAAATTGGTTTCTACCTTTTTTGAAAATGGTAAATTGTTATAAGCAGTCGTTAATTGATTCCAGTAACCCGATACATTATTAGCCCCCATTGCCTTGTCTATAACAGGAGAGAATTTTGAAGTCAGTTCGGTCGAAGTATTTGTTTTAAAGAAAGTCGTTGCGGCATTTTGATTACCACTTAATAAAATATTGTAAGCATCTGTAATCGTCATTTTCGATAAAGAGTTGACAAAAACAGTCCCTGCTTCACTAACAGCTGTTTCCGCAGCTCTATTCATACTGCTGATAAACTGATCACACAAAGAACCCATACCTACTGCGCGAAGTGCTTTTTCTACTTTTTGAGCTTCAGCAGGCATTAAAATTTTGACTGCGGCATCTCCTAAAAATCCATCTTTTACAGAAAGAATATTAACACTGTTAGTCAATCCTTTAGCTAAAGCTTCTTTTATACCCGAAGTAGCTTCTTTCTTTGTAATATTTTTTACGACAGCCTGATTAGAGGGAACAACTTTACTCGTAGTAGTATCGCTATTTGTTTTATTTTGAGCAGATGTAGAATTTAAGATATCCTTTAACTTAGAAAGCCCTTTGGACTGAGCTTGAGATTGAGTTGCAAAGAATAATCCTGATGCAATAAGAGCGTATGATAAGATACTTTTCATGTCTTTTTTTTTGTAAAACTACAAATTAGAACGCAAAAGGAATCTAAAGTTTAACGAAGAGTACGAATATTTACCGTATTTAGAAGGGTGAGTGGATACCCAAATGATCGTCTAACTCTTGATAAATCAAGGGAAAAGGTAATTTAATTGCGCCGGTTTTAGACCGGCACAATATAATTCTGTTTTATAGCGATAAATCTACAATAACAGGAAAATGATCTGACGGAAATTTTCCCTGATACGTATCAGTCAATATTGCATAGTTACTTACTTTTGTTTTAGGAACAACAAAAATATGATCTATCCTTTCTTTCTGTTTAATACTTTTACCCCAGCCATTAAAAGAAGAGCTTGGTTCATAGATTCGAGGACTAACGGTATAACTATCGACCACAGTTTTGCTATTTGCTAAAGTAAAATATGCTTCATTATGTTCATCAACATTGAAATCACCTGTTAAGATTAAAGGAAGATTACCGGCTAATTCCTTTGCCTTAGTTAAGATCAATTTAGCACTTTCTTTTCTCGCTTCAACACCAACATGGTCAAAGTGCGTATTCATAAAAATAAATGATTTTCCACTTTTTTTATCCTTTAAAACTGCCCATGTGCAGATTCGTGGCAGTGCAGCATCCCAGCCTTTATTGGGTTGTTTTGTATCTGTCGCAGACAACCAGAAAGTTCCGCTTTTAATAGCGTCAAAACGGTTCTTGTTATAAAAAATTGAAGAGTGTTCTCCTTTTTCTGCACCATCGTCTCGACCAACACCTATCGATTTAAAATCAGGAAGACGTTCTTGAAGATCTTTCACTTGGTCAATAAATGCTTCCTGTATACCGAAAATTTCGAAATTATGGAATTTAATCAAATTGGCTACAGCATCTCTGCGTTCATTCCACATATTACCAATATCATGATCATTTTTCTGTCTTATATTGTAGGTGGCCACTCGCATTTGCTGTGCAAGAGCACTTCCTAAACCCACAAGTAAAATAGAGAAAGCAAGAATAATTTTTTTCATTAACTTATTTTTTTATAAATGTGTTGTTCATATCTATGAACTGCTATACAAGGTTAATTATTTTTTGAGTAAAGTCTTTAAAAGCTCAGGTTCATTCGTTGTAATGTAATCAATCTTTTGACTGATCAGAGATTTCATATCATCTTCTTTATTAACTGTCCAAGCATTTGTCGTCAGCTTTAATGCTTTTGATTCTTGTAACCAGGTTGGGTTTTTCGTGAAAACACTAAGATGATAATCAATACCCGTTAAACCATCTTTTTTAATTTGATCAGGAGCAATATCGCCATTTAAATAGGCGACCTTAGCTTTAGGATCAAGTTCATGGATCTTTTTACAAGCATCATAACTGAAAGCAATATATTCAGTTACTTTTTCAGCTTTTAATTCTTTTACTAAAGCGACAGCTTTTTCAGTAGCCTCCAAGGTACGTTCAAGTCCTAGTTTATTAGTCTTCAATTCAAGAATTAATTTTAAACCTTTAAGCTTTAACCCTGCTTTGATATATTCCTCTAAAGTAGGAATTTTCTCACCATTTGGATGGCTTTTGGCCAATAACTCCTGGTAAGTAGCGGTCGCAATATCTATTCCGTAAAAATCATTATCATGATTGACAACAAGTACATTATCCTTTGTAAGATGTACATCATATTCCGAACCCCAAAGATTTAAATCCTTAGCGGCTTTTAACGAAGCAATTGAATTTTCCGGAACTTTCGTGTTTTTAAAAGCTCCACGGTGAGCAATGATTTTGGTTTGAGCATTTAATTCAGTGATTCCCATAACGGCCATAGTGGCAAGGATTACAAAAACTGTTTTTTTCATCGGATATAAATATAAAGTAGTATTCATGTTTTCTGGTATAGAAGAATACTTTGTTTTACTTAGGAGTCTACGAGCTCTTTTTGTTTTAAATATAAAAAATAAGCGATCATAACCTGTTCTCATAGATTGCAATTTATTACGGGCTTAGTTTTACAGACTAAATTTAAACAAAAAAAATGGTACCTCGATAATTATCGAAAGTACCATTTTTGTGTAATTTCCGAGTTAAGGAAATATTAAGTTTTATTATTGTTATCGTTTACCTTCCCACTCAGCATAAAATTCATCTAAAAAAGAAAGCATAAATTCATGTCTTTTTTCAGCGATGGCTTGAGCGGCTTTGGTATTCATTTTATCTTTAAGCAATAAAAGCTTTTCGTGAAAATGATTAATTGTCGGTGCTTCAGAATGTTTGTAGCTTTCCTTGTCCTGATATTCTTGAACAGGGACATTCGGATTATACATTTCTCTGTTTTTATGACCGCCATAGTTGAATGCTCGAGCAACACCAATTGCACCTATTGCATCCAAACGATCAGCATCCTGAACAATCTCAAGTTCCTTAGAATGAAAAACGATTTCGCCAAGACTTGCCTTAAAAGACATGTTTAAAATAATTTTTTCAACATGTTCAATTACGTCTTTATCAACGCCTATAGAGGTTAAAAATTCACCAGCAACACGAGGGCCTATCGTTTCATCTCCATCGTGAAATTTGCTATCAGCAATATCATGTAATAAAGCGGCTAGTTCGCAAGTTTGGTAATCCGCCTCTTCCGTTTGAAGAATTAATTTTGTGTTGTTCCATACACGTTGGATATGAGACCAATCATGACCAGATTCAGCAAATTTTAATCTGTCCTGTACAAATGCAACCGTACTTTCAATAATCTTATTCATAAATTACTTTTGGTTTTTCGCGAGTTCCCTCGTATAATTCGTATTCTAATAAACGACAATCTAATTTACCGTTATAAAATTCAACTTTTCTAGAAGCCCGTAAGCCTATCTTTTTGGCAAGATCCGGATTTCCAGTAAAAATGTAACCTTTATAACCCTTGCAGTTTTGTTTTAGAAAGTCACCTACACGTTTATATGTTAATTCCAATTGACTATGATTACCAAGGCGTTCACCATATTCCGGGTTAAATATAGCAATTCCTTTTTCTTCTTGTGGTACAGTTGTGTCAGCAAAATCACAAACTTGAAAATCAATAAGCTGATCTACACCAGCAGTCTTGGCATTCATGATCGCAATATCTACCGCCTGTTGCGAAAGATCTGAAGCAATTATCTTCGGATTTGCTTTCTTATTGACCTGTTCTTTAAGATTTCTTCTTTCTTGAAAAAAGACTTCTTCATCGTAACCAATGAAATGCATAAACGAATAGTTCATGCGGTAAAGGCCGGGACGACGGTTGGTCGCGATCAATGCTGCTTCAATAGCTAAAGTACCAGAACCGCACATTGGGTTGACAAAAGATGATAGACCATCCCATTTCGTTGCAAGAATAGTACCAGCAGCAAGCGCTTCTAACATTGGTGCCTTTCCAGGGTGTTTACGATAACCGTGTTTTGCTAGCGTCTCACCGGAAGAATCGATAAAAACTTCTGCGCGGTCATCTTTCCAATACAGATGTATAACAGCTTTGTTTGCATCAGAACCCGAATTTGGGCGAATGTCCTTTTTTTCTTTGATACGATCAACTATGGCATCCTTAACTTTCAAATTCGCAAATAAAGGAGTCGTGATTGTTTCGTTATCGACATTTGAAGTCACAGAAAAATAGCCGTCAAAAGCAATAAGCTCTTCCCATGCGATGTCTTTCAGTTCATCGTATAGTTCCTGAGGGTTGGACGCTTTAAATTCTTTTATCGAATAAAGAATCTGAGAAGCAGTGCGCAAATTCAAATTTAACTTAATCGTTTCATTCAAGGTGTTAAATAATTCTACACCAGTAGAGAAAGAACGTTTGATCTCGAAGCCAAGTTCTTCGACTTCTTGTTGCAAATAAGGAGAAAGTCGCTTATTGCAAGTGATGATGATTTTATTGGGGGTGTTGAAAACTTCCATAATATTTGTACAAAGTTAGTTAATCTCTTACTCAAAAAATGCTTATTTTTACGGTTTAATATTTTTGATTATGGAAATTAGAGGAAAAGTACACGAAATAGGTGCTACGCAACAAGTAACAGAGTCATTTAAGAAGCGTGATATAATCGTGGCTTACGCTGAAAATCCGCAGTTTGTTGAATATATTCGCTTTGAAGCTACTCAAGACAGAACATCAATTTTTGATGGTTTGACTGTAGGTGAAGAAATTGAAGTTTCTTTCAATTTACGTGGTCGTCCTTGGACAAATAAAGAAGGTGTAACAACATACTTCAATTCATTAGTTGCTTGGAGAGTTACTAAATTAGCAAATACTGCTGCTTCAGCTCCTGCTCCAGGTTATGCTGAAATGCCAGCTCCAGTTGATTTATCAGGATCAAATGACGACGACGATTTACCTTTCTAGTCTTACGCGAATCTCAAATATAAAAAAGCTTCAATTCGCCCTGCGCTTATTGAAGCTTTTTTATTAACCAGAAATGTATTTGCCAAAAGGAATTTTGCGAATACTGTATATAAGCATAATACTGATGGCAAGTGTAACAAAAGTTGCTAAAGGAATCTTTAAAAATGTGCCCACGGGTAATATCGGATGTACATAATTTAAAATCAGGATATGGCAGAGATATATTCCAAAACTATATTGATCGATCCATAATGCCCACTGGGGAAGTTTTAGATCACGCGATATTGTTTTGATGAATATAAATATACCGGTAGCAATCAGGACTGTATTCGGTGACAAATAACCGTATAAAAGTGGACGAAATTCATGTGCGCTTAAACTCATTTCATAAGTAAAATAAGCTGTTCCCAATGCAGCCATGATAAATAAAAACAAACACCACCATTTTATCCCCCTAAAATCTTTCACCTTTAAATAATAGCCTAAGATCAAGTACCCTGTATAACTCGAAAAAAATGTAAGATCGAATTTTGGTAGATAGGTTGAAAAGTTTTTGTTGAATATAAACAGCGTTATAAACCATAAAACTAAAAAAATCTCCAGTTCTCTCATAGATGAATGCTTTACGATCTTTTGAAGAAAAGGAATAGCAAGGTATAGACCCATGATCATATAGAGATACCAAAGATGTGCGTTCGCACCGTTTTTGAGTCTATAGACCAATGTAGAGATCAATTGGTCTATATTTAATTCCAGCACATTCGTGTTATAAAAAAAGTAAATAATAGTCCAAAAAAGAAAGGGATAAAAAATCTTAAGGAGTCTTTTTTTATAAAACTGTCCTGTATGTTCTTCTTTCGTCAGCAGGAGAGCCCCAGAAAGCATCACAAATATGGGGACAGAGAATCGAGTGAAACTATTTATCAGATTTGCATATTTCCAGTCAAACCCAGCTATATCAGTACTATTTAAGTAACCAGAAGATGCGTGTATCGCGATGACTGCAATGGTAGCAATAATTCGAAGGACACTGATATAGCTGAGTTTTTCGGTCATATTATCTGTTAATCTGCACTTGGGATTCTGTTCTTTTGTACAAATTGAACCAAGAATACACAAGCAAGTAAAGCGCCTATAGTGGCCATACCAACACCTACTAAAGAAGGAGTATTATACATTAAGCCATATGTAATGGGTATACCTCCTAAATAGGCTCCTAAAGTATTACCCAAGTTGAATGCTGCCTGACCACCCGCTGCAGCCAAAGTTTCAGCACCTTTAGCAGTCCGGATCAACATCATCTGTGTAGGTGGACCTATTGTAAAAGAAACCAAACCCGTAATAAAGGCCATAATGTATGCTGACCATTGAAATGGTGAAACAAAATAAACAAAGACTAAACATATCGCCATAGCACTAAAACTAGCAATAGCCGCTTTTGTCGGAGAGATGGTATCAGCCATTTTTCCACCCAATAAATTTCCAAAAAACATACCTATACCGATTAAAATCATAATAATAGGCACACGATTAGGGTCAAGTCCAGATACATTTGTAACCAATGGAGCAATATAGCTGATCCAGGCAAAAAGACCTCCAGTTCCGATTGCAATAATTGCCATCAGTAGCCATGCTTCTTGCTTTTTGAAAAAACTTACCTGTGCTATAATATTGTTTTGTTTAGAAGATTCAATTTTTGGTAACCAAAGATAAATCATTAAAAATGTCAGGAGGCCTAGTACACTGATGACACCATAGGTAATGCGCCAAGAGTAATGATGTCCGATATATGTTCCTAAAGGCACACCTGCTAAATTAGCAATCGTCATACCTGTAAACATAATCGATATTGCCTGCGCCTCTTTACCTTTAGGAGCTAATCTAGCTGCAACAACAGAACCTACACCAAAGAAAGCTCCATGTGGCAAACCGGACATAAATCTGGAAAGTTGCATGGTAAAATGGGTAGGAGATATAGCAAATAATCCATTAAAAATGAAAAATAGAACCATTAAAAAAAGTAAAACGTTTTTAGGAGGGTATTTTCCAGATAATAGTACTAATGTAGGGGCACCAACAACAACACCGATAGCATAAAGTGCTATTAAATGGGCAGCTGTTGGAATATCGATATTTAAGTCTTTTGCGATGTCTGGTAAGATTCCCATCATAGAAAATTCTGTCATTCCTATAGCGAGACCTCCAAATGCCAATGCAATAATTCCTTTATTCATATTTTTTTGCTCAGATAGTGACGAGCGTGTCGTTAATGATAGAAAAAGCCATTTAAAAAATTAAATGGCTACACGTTTATTCTTTTTTATTGCCAGCGTTTCTGCGGGACACAAATTACATCCTTTGTTTTACGTAATATGATAGGACGCTGATCATATTTATTTTCTAATACTAGAGAATCTTTAGAGTGGAAAGCAACTTTAAACCTTGGTAAATATTGACCTTGGCGATAGCACCCAGATACTTTTTGTTTGCCATTTTCTTTGACGTATATACCATCGACAATGACACTGTCACCACGTACAACATAAATACCTTTAGCATATTCGATCCAAGACCCATTATTGTAACAGCTATCTGATATCTGCTTTGTTTTAGCATGGACATACATGCGTGCATAAATGGAGTCACAGGTAAAACGGAAATCTGTGAGCGTATATTGCAACATTTGATCTTGGTCGGCAATACTGTCTTGTTTCCATTCCCCTTGCAAATAACCAGCACCCTCAGATTGCATTTCCGAATTGAATTTGCAACTTCCAAATAGCAAAAGCATACCCATTGCTAAAAATAGGTATGCTTTGATATTTTTTAATTTATTTAAAAATGGAATCATAGCCTTATTTTAAGCTACCTACCATTTCTTCAGGTTTTACCCACTCGTCAAATTCTGCAGCAGTTACATATCCTAATGCAATAGCCGTTTCTTTTAATGTCGAGTTATTTTTATGTGCTGTCTGTGCAATTTCTGCCGATTTGTAGTAGCCTATTTTAGTATTCAAAGCCGTTACCAACATCAAAGAGTTATCAACTAATTCTTTAATACGAGCATAATTTGGTTCAATACCACTTGCACAGTGCTCTTCAAATGATACACAAGCATCTCCGATTAATCGAGCTGATTGTAAAAAGTTAGACGCCATTAAAGGTTTGAATACATTCAATTCATAGTGACCTTGAGTACCACCGATAGTAATAGCAACATCATTACCCATTACCTGAGCTGCAACCATTGTTAAAGCCTCACATTGAGTAGGGTTAACTTTTCCAGGCATGATCGAAGAACCAGGTTCATTTTCAGGAATAATAATTTCACCAATACCAGAGCGAGGACCAGAAGCCAACATGCGGATATCGTTAGCAATTTTATTTAACGAAACTGCTAATTGTTTTAATGATCCGTGTGATTCAACAATGGCATCATGCGCAGCTAAAGCTTCGAATTTATTCTCAGCAGTAATGAAAGGATGACCAGTAAATTCAGCGATATATTTTGCTACCAGAACATCATATCCAGCAGGTGTATTTAATCCCGTACCAACTGCAGTACCACCTAATGCTACTTCTGCCAAATGCGCTAAAGTATTTTTAACAGCTTTGATACCATAATTCAACTGTGCTACATAGCCTGATAATTCTTGACCCAATGTTAAAGGAGTTGCATCCATTAAGTGAGTACGGCCAATTTTAACAACATTCATGAATTCAGCAGATTTTTTTGCTAATGTATCACGTAGTTTTTCAACACCAGGAATTGTTACTTCAACAACTGCTTTATAGGCCGCTATGTGCATTCCAGTAGGGTAGGTGTCATTAGAAGATTGTGATTTGTTCACATCATCATTCGCTTTTAATACAGGTTCACCTTCTCCAATTTTGAAACCAGCTAATACCTGAGCACGGTTTGCAATTACTTCATTTAAATTCATGTTAGATTGAGTTCCCGAACCTGTTTGCCAGATTACCAATGGAAATTGATCGTCCAATTTACCAGCTAAGATCTCATCACAAACTGCAGCAATAGCATCACGTTTCTCAATAGGTAATACACCTAATTCAGCATTTGCATAAGCAGCAGCTTTTTTCAAGTAAGCAAAACCTTCGATAATTTCATGTGGCATAGATGCAGCAGGACCAATTTTGAAATTATTGCGTGAACGTTCTGTTTGAGCACCCCAGTATTTATCTGCAGGTACTTGAACTTCACCCATGGTATCTTTTTCTATTCTAAATGACATAGCGTTTGATTTTTTTAATATAACAAAGTTAAGTAAAAATATAGAGAACAGGCATTCAAACACTTCATCTTAGTAAAATTTGAATGTCATAGTATCTTCAAATGTTGTTAACCATTCAATCGTTTGGTTAATTGTTCATTGATATGATGGAAAACTTGAATTGGTTTTAAGGTACGCCAAGAAAGATCATTGAGGTTTCCTCCAAAATTGATATAATAATCAATATTATTTTGCATAAATTCTGTGATGACATGTGTCCTAAAATTAACAGCAGCTATCCAACCATCATCAATATCCTGAAACCATTCTTCATAATAAGTATCATCTGAAGCATGAAAATTAAGAATATTTTCACCAATTAATATAAAATGATTAATACCCGAAGCGATCATCAGATCAATCACTTCACGCTTCAGGATCATAATGTCATTATCAATGGCATCATTCCATTCGCCGATCAGTTCGATGATGCAAAATTGCTTGTCATAGTCTACAAATAGGACTTTCAAATATAAAGTATGTGAACCAAAGTCGTCCCACTGGGGGTGTAAAAGGAAATTATAAATCTGTTTGTCGTATTCAAATTCATTATATATCGTTCCGTAAAAAGGAGACTGTTCATCTTCCGATGCGATATAATCATGTCTCCAATTGTAAAAAGGTTCAATTTCGTGCATTTTGGCAGATTATTTGATTGTTACAAACACAAAGTTGAGAAAACTTTCACATATTAACCACTTTTAACGACTTTTGTTTTAATCCAAAAATCAACTCATATATTGTGGTTTTAATGGATAAAACTTAGTATTTTTGAAGCATCTTTTCATATGCAAGGAAGTATAAAACGGAATATTTTTGTGGCAGCAACATACGCAGGAGTTTTACTCGTGGGGCTATTGCTTGGGCAAAAATATGCCGATGAACAAGGTAATAAACAATCAACTTCTATTCTAGCAGGGGGACTGACCGGTAATTCTGAAAAAGTTCAATATCTGGTTAATTTAATATCGGACAATTACGTTGATAAAGTAAGTTTAGATACGATTCAGGATGAAGCCATTCAGCATATCATTACCCGATTAGATCCTTTTTCAACCTATTTAAAACCCAATGAACGTTTAGCACAAGCAGAGGCTCTGGAAGGAACTTTTGATGGTATTGGTGTTGAGTACTTTAATCTTAACGATACCTTGCTTGTTGTCGGAATGATCTCAGCTGGTCCTGCGGAAAAGTCTGGAATGAAGATTGGAGATCGATTGGTCAAAATTGCGAATCGAAATATAGCTGGCGTACGTGTGACTGAAAATGAAGTAGACAAGTTGATTCGTGGTAAAAAAGGATCTACAGTAGACATCATTGTGAAACGAAATAACGAAATTTTGACAACTCCGCTCAAAGTTGTTCGCGATCAAGTATCTGTGAGTACATTGGATGCATCCTATATGATAGCTCCTAAAGTAGCTTACGTAAAAATAAGACGTTTTGGGCATCAGACTTCTGAAGATTTTAAAATCAAATTGCGCGATCTTCGAAAAAGTGGAGCGCAAGATTTAATTTTAGATTTGAGAGGCAATGGCGGCGGTTATGTACATACAGCCATTGAAATAGCCAGTATGTTTTTTAAAGATAAGCGTTTACTGATGTATACTGAAGGAGCCAATGAATTGCGAAGGGATTATTTCTCAAAAGAAGCCGGTGATTTTAGTGAAGGTCGCATCGTAATACTAATTAATGAAGATTCAGCTTCCGCAAGCGAGATCGTGACAGGTGCGCTGCAGGATTTAGACAGAGGTACAGTAGTCGGTCGCCGTTCCTATGGCAAAGGATTAGTTCAAGAACAATTTGACTTTGCCGATGGCTCTGCCGTTAACCTGACAGTAGCACGTTATTACACGCCTTTGGGAAGATGTATTCAGCGCAAATATACGCGCGCAAATTATGATCAGTCTAAGTATATGACCACATTTGACCTATGGACGTTGGATACCGAATTTAATCCTCATGATTTATATACCACCAGTAAGGGGAAAATGCTATTTGGGGGAGGTGGAATTCAGCCCGACGTTCTCATTCCAATAGATTCCAATGAAATCAGTGCTAAATATAGAGAGATATATCATTCCAATAGTATACAAGAATTTGTTTATGATAGGTTTACAAAAAAATTGCCAGCTTATTCCATAGAAAATTTCTTGAGTGGTTACAATTTGCCTGACTCCGAGTTTAATGATTTCATTTCCTTTTTATTAAAAAAAGGAATAGCTGTGAACAAACTTGAAGCAGATCGTCTGCATCAAATTATTCAGTCAGATATTGAGGCACTAGTAGGACGTTATTATTTTGGTAGAGAAGCTTACTTTAAGATAAAAAATAGAAAAGATCATTTTGTTGCAGGAGCATTTCGTGCATTGGGAATTCAGATGCATTAAAGGTGCTTCAATTTCAAATCGCTCCAGATAGGGTAGTGGTCTGATAATTTTCTTTTAACCACATGATAATTTAAGATATCAAAATTGGAACTGGCAAAAATATAATCAATTTGAAAGATCGGCAATAATTCATAATGCGTCACTCCCCAACCCGATCCTTTTTCTTTAAATGCATTGTGGAGACCCTTACTCACCCGATTTACTGAATAGCTCATAGGCGTATCATTAAAGTCACCCATTACGATAAAAGGGAAAGGACAAGCGTCCATATGTTTTTTTAAAGAACTCGCCTGTTCACTTCTAAATTCAAAAGCATTTTTAAGTTTTCGTCCAATGCGACGTGTAGCAGCATTATCAGTCTCCTTTTTGGATGATGGATTTTGAAAAAATTCCTTTTCATCATTTTGAAGAGCAAAAGATCTGAGATGAACATTGTAGACGCGGATAGTACTATCATTTTTTTCAATATCTGCGTACGAAATGCGGTTGATACCATAGTCATTATCTAAGATATTACCAGAATTTATAATCGGATATTTGGAGAATATGGTCATTCCATAAGCCTCATAATCATTTTTGGCACTTTCTGCAAAATAATGATAGTCATAGCCTAGTTTGCTCTTAAACTCATTAGAGATGACATATTTCCCTTTTATTTTACTGTAATATTCTTGGAAACAGACAATGTCAGGTTTAATACTGTCCAATATCTTTATCGCATCATTTTTGAAGTTTTTCTTTGAGTCGTTGATATCTTTAAAAAGATGGGCATTGAAGCTAAGTACGCGGATCTGATCAGATGCTTTTTGAGTTATTGGAGAGCTCGAACGTAAATTCCAATGTTTTGTTAGCAGTGGCCAGCCAAGTAAGATCGTTGCTAAAGAAAATACAATCATTTTAGGTTTTCTTAACAACCAATAAGCGATAAAACCAATATTGACAAGTAATATCGGTAAATAACCTAAACCAAAAAATGCAATAGGCCAAACTGTCTTAGGATTGATGAAAGAAGCAGAATAGCTAATCAATAAAGCAACAATAGCAAGAATGTTAAAAATGAAAACGGTCCTGCTTAAATAGCCCAATTTTTTTTTTAACAATACACGCTTAACCATCGATCTTATTATTATTGCTTGCTTTGAAAAGAATTTCTTTTTCGTGTGAACTTAGACTATCATAGCCTGTTAAGGATATCTTATCCAAAATTTGATCGATCTGATCCTGATTCGGTAAATCATAACGATGATGCTTTGATTGTTGTGCACCATTACCTACGACAACTTTCATTTTTGTGGATCTTTTCTGTTTTCTTTTAAATACTTTAGACCAGTCCATGCCCGATTGCAGTGCATAAATAAATCCCATTCCAAAGAGAATGGAACAAAAATAACTGATGGCCGCAGGTCTATTCGTAAGAATAAAGAACAAAAACTGGATTGCAAAATAAATGATAGCGATAGTCTTTAATTTAACATTCCCAAACAGCAATAGTCTAAGTTCATATTTTGGAACTAAGGTAGCTGTAGCAGCTAAAATTGCAGCTAATCCAAATGCTCCAGTGCTCAATGGAGGATAAATCGTATTGGAGAAAAGAGCAAGGTGTGAGAAGACTAAAAAGATCAGTCCCGACATGATAGCGGAGACAATGTAAATGAAAAGAAACTGTTTCCTATTTAAAAAATTAAAGAAAATAGTACCTAACCAATATAGCCATAAACAATCAAAAGCAACGTTGAAAAGGCCTGTATATAGAAAGTTATACGTAATTAGAGACCACGGTTGCTGGATGAATGCCTGAAAATTTGTTGGTAAACTTAGTTTATCTACGCTCCATTGAAAAAGAGGGAAAGAAATAATCTTCAGCTCAAAAAGGAGATCAAAAAAATAAATCAGAATAAATAGGAAAACCTGTCCACCAATAATAAATGGAATGGGAGAGCCTGAACCGAAGGTTGTCCTGATAAAGTTTTTGAACGAGTTTTCCCTCATCTTATAAAGATAATTAATATATTCCTTTTTTAATACCCCAGACCTTTAATAGTATATAACCAAATAAAGCTCCACCGACATGAGCTAAGTGTGCAATTGATCCACCTGAATTAGAAAAACCTAAATAAATTTCAATCAAGATCAGGATTGGAATAAAGAATTTAGCTTTTATAGGTACAGGTATAAAGATAAGGGCTAGCTTTAAGTTAGGGAATAAATAACCAAATGCTAGTAGTAAACCATAAATAGCACCAGAAGCACCAACTAAAGGTGTATTATAGATAGAAACCAAAGTACCTAAACCAGCCTGAGATACCAAAGGATTATTGGTATAAACTGTGCCGGCAAGCATATCAAATGTTAAACTGCTACTAGGGCTGATCGTACCTGCAATTTGATAAACTTCGAATGCTTGAACACCAAACTGAAGGATCAGGGCGCCAATTCCTGTAAACAAATAAAAATTCAGAAAACGTTTAGCTCCTAATACCTGCTCCACGATAGGACCAAACATAAATAAAGAGAACATATTGAAAAATATGTGTGTAAACCCTCCATGCATAAACATATAGGTGATGATTTGCCAAATCCTAAAAAAAGGAGAGTCCGGGTAGAACACGCCAAACATTCGGGTGGAGTTTGTAAATATCATTGAACCGATAAAACAAACTACATTGATAATCAGTAAGTTTTTGGTTACTGTTGGTAAATTTGATAGCGGATTAGCGTTATTCATAAATTTAAATTAGTTTTTACTAAACTTTTCTAATAGTTCCTGTAAGGTAATGGTAATAACGATTGGTTTCCCAAAAATAGAGATATTTGGAGACTCACAAGCGAAAAGCTGATCAATAAGTTCTGATATCGCATTATTATCCAGAAAAGTACCTGGTTTTATTGCCGCATTGCGCGCTAAGCTTTTTGCTAAATTCTCACGTTTCTCAATTTTGAAATCATTAAGATTGTTCTTATAATCTTCTAAGATTTGTTCAATAATTTTACGTTCGTCAATTCCAGTACCTAAATCTGCAGGTATTCCGTCAATGATATAGCTGTTTTTTCCAAATGAACGAATTTGAAACCCTAAACTTTGAATATCTTCCAATAAATCTTGCATCAATTCATTATCTGAAGGATTTAAATCAATACTTTGAGGAAACAGACTCTGTTGACTCAAACCTTTATGTTGATCAAGCTGTGATTTGAACTGTTCAAATAAGATGCGTTCATGAGCAGCTTGTTGATCGATCAGCATCACACCAGAATGAATTTGTGAAACAATGAAGCGATTGTGGATCTGAAAAAATTGTTTCGTTGTCGCTTGACTTTTTATACCCTGTATCTGATGAATTGGACGGTCTTGTTGTTCGTGCTCTAAAGGCAGTTGCATCGATTCATCCTGTTCAGTAATTTGATATAAAGTATCCCAATTTTGAGGAATGGCCGTTTTCTTTTCAAAACCTGCGAGATAATTATCTGATCGCGAAAATGTCGTCTTTGTAATCTGATCAGGTTCAAACGGATTAAAATCAGGATTAAAATTCACCGTAGGTACAATGATCTCGTCCAAAGGTTTTGGCGTGATCATGTTTGAGAAACCTGTTTCTTGTTCAAAATCCAAAGAAGGCGCGATATTATATCGTCCCAAAGACCTTTTAACAGCAGATCGGATGATCGCGTAAATTGCCTTTTCATCTTCGTATTTAATTTCCGTTTTCGTTGGGTGTACATTGATATCAATCTTTGAAGGATCGATGTCAATGAAAAGCACATATAAAGGAAATGTTTCTGCTGGCAGAATTTCTTCAAAAGCATTCATCACAGCATGATTCAAGTAATGGTCTCTGATAAATCGCTTATTAACAAAGAAGAATTGTTCCCCTCTTGTTTTTTTAGCAAACTGAGGCTTTCCTACAAAACCATTTACTTTTATGATCGTGGTATCTTCTTCTACAGGTACTAATCGCTGATTATACGTGTTGCCAAATAGATGAACAATACGTTGTTTCAATGTTTCCGCAGGTAAATGAAACATTTCATTACCATCACTATGTAACGTCAAAAAGATTTCGGGATTAGCTAATGCTATCCGTTGGAACTCTTCAATAATATGACGCATCTCGACCGAATTGCTTTTTAAAAAGTTTCGGCGTGCAGGTATATTGTAAAATAGATTTTTAATGGAAATATTGGTGCCAGCAGCGACAGCTTCTGGTGCTTGATTGATGATTTTAGAGCCCTCTATCTCTACGACAGTACCCAATTCATCCTCAAAACGACGTGTTTTTAAAGTCACATGTGCAATGGCAGCGATTGAAGCCATTGCTTCACCTCGAAATCCCATTGTACGAATGGCAAACAAATCTTCTGCTTTACGAATTTTGGAAGTAGCATGTCGTTCAAAACAAAGACGTGCATCCGTCACGCTCATTCCACAACCATTATCAATCACTTGAATTAATGATTTTCCAGCATCTTTGATGATCAATTGTATCTTGTCAGCCCCAGCATCAATAGCATTTTCAATCAATTCTTTGATCGCCGCGGCAGGTCTTTGTACGACTTCACCCGCTGCAATTTGATTGGCAACATTATCTGGTAATAATTGAATAATATCCGACATATGACGCGAAGTTACGAAATTAATGAGGAATGCTTTTAATTCCGTTAGAAAGTTGTCGTATAAATTACATTACTTATTAACTTTCATGAGTTAGATTTGATACGTAATACTTACGTATCAAATCTAACTGTTCGTTATTGCATTTCCAGTTTAAGGAATCGAGCCGTTTCGCTCTTTTTATTTTTGATTAACTCTTCAGGTACACCTGCAAATAAGACATTACCGCCTTCTTTACCACCTTCAGGGCCAATGTCAATCACCCAATCAGCACATTTAATAACATCGAGGTTATGTTCGATAATTAAGATCGTGTTACCACGGTCAACTAATCGGTTGATTACGCCCATCAATACATTAACATCCTCAAAATGCAAACCCGTTGTCGGTTCATCTAAGATATAAAATGTATTTCCGGTGTCTTTCTTGGAAAGCTCTGTCGCCAATTTAATCCGTTGTGCTTCCCCGCCCGATAATGTTGTTGAAGACTGTCCCAATGTAATATAACCCAAGCCAACATCCTGTAATGTTTTAATCTTACGATAGATGGAAGGAATATTTTCAAAGAAAACGACTGCCTCATCAACACTCATATCCAGGATATCTGAGATGGATTTACTTCTGAAGCGAACCTCCAAAGTTTCTCTGTTATAACGTTTTCCATGACATGTTTCACAAGGAACCTGGACATCAGGAAGGAAATTCATTTCCACAACCTTCATTCCACCACCTTGACAAGTTTCACAACGACCGCCTTTCACATTAAATGAAAAACGTCCCGGTTTATAACCCCTTATTTTCGCTTCAGGAAGTTGGACAAATAAAGTTCTGATATCTGAAAATACACCCGTATAAGTAGAAGGGTTTGATCTTGGCGTACGACCGATCGGACTTTGGTCTATTTCAATGACCTTATCGACATGCTCCAGACCTTCGATACTTTTGTAAGGAAGTGGAATACCTTTTGCACGGAAAAAATGTTTATTTAGAATCGGATATAACGTACCGGTAATCAAACTTGATTTACCAGAACCCGAAACACCCGAGACAAGAATTAATTTTCCAAGTGGAAAATCAACAGAAACATTTTTTAAGTTATTTCCTGTTGCACCTTTTAAAGATAATGTTTTTCCGTTTCCAGCTCTTCGTTCTGAAGGAATAGCAACCTCTTTTTTCCCATTTAAATAAGCTGCAGTTAGTGATTTTGATTTCAGGATATCTTTCGGCTTCCCTTCAGCGACCACTTGACCACCATTGACACCCGCGGCAGGTCCCATATCAATAACATAGTCTGCATTTAAGATCATGTCTTTATCATGTTCAACAACCAGCACTGAATTGCCGATATCACGTAAATTTTTTAAAGAATTGATTAGACGCTCATTATCTCTCTGGTGGAGACCGATGCTCGGCTCATCCAAGATGTATAGAACATTGACAAGTTGGGAACCTATTTGTGTCGCAAGTCGAATACGTTGCGCTTCACCACCAGATAGCGATTTAGAAGAACGATCTATAGTCAGGTAATTTAAGCCTACATCCAGTAGGAAACCTAAACGCGATTGTATTTCTTTTAATATTTCGGTAGCAATGATCTGTTGACGTTCATCTAAAGAAGCGTTTACATTTGAGAACCATTCATATAGCGATTTAATATCCATATGTGCCAGTTCATAAATGTTTTTACCGGCAAATTTAAAATGTAGTGATTCCTTTTTAAGCCTGGCGCCTTCACAAGTTGGACATACAATCTTTGATCTGAAATCATCTAAAGAAGACATATCATCACTAGATTTACCAGACTGCTCCTCTAGCATTTTGAAAATGCCAGAAAACTCAATACGGTAATCACGTACATCGTAACTGCCGTAGGAAACAGCGACTGAAATAGGCTCCTCAGCACCAAATAGTAACGTGTCGATTTGCTCTTCTGTCAACTTCTCTAGCGGTGTTGTCAAAGAAAAATCAAGTTTTTTAGCCACAGCTTTCAACACTTGGAAGTTCCAGGTCTCCTTTGCAGGTCCTAAGGGAGCTAAGCCTCCTTTTTGAATGCTTAATTTTCCATCAGGGATAACTGTGTTTTTGTCAATTTCAAAAATATATCCTAGGCCATCACATTTTGGACAGGCACCGTATGGGGAGTTAAATGAAAAGGTATTAGGCTGCGGTTCATCGTAAGAAATACCTGATTCGGCATCCATGAGATAGCGGCTGAAAAATTGCTCCACATTTTCTTGATTGGCTACCTTAATAATTCCTTTTGCTGTCTTCATCGCTTGCATAACAGATGTTTGCAACCTTTTTTTATCGTCGGCAGTAACCTTTAAGCGGTCGATCACAATTTCAATATCGTGTATTTTATAGCGGTCTACCTGCATTTTAGGCGTTAAATCTACGATTTCTCCATCTACACGGACTTTAACATAACCCTGTTTACGGATTTGCTCAAACAACTCACGGTAATGACCTTTACGCCCTTTGATCACGGGAGCTAAAATATTCAAAGCCTGTCCATCAAAATCGGTTAAAATACGATCAACAATCTGGTCGTCAGACATGCGTTGCATGCGATTGCCTGTAACATAAGAAAATGCTTCACTTGCGCGAGCAAATAGCAAACGCATAAAATCATACACCTCAGTGATGGTGCCGACAGTAGAACGCGGATTTTTGCTTGTTGTTTTTTGTTCAATAGAAATCACAGGACTCAAACCAGAAATTTTATCTACATCCGGTCGTTCCATACCACCTAAAAACTGACGGCTATATGCGCTAAATGTTTCCATGTAACGTCTTTGGCCTTCCGCGTATATGGTGTCAAAAGCTAATGACGATTTACCACTGCCACTTAATCCTGTAATAACAACCAATTCGTTTCGAGGAAATGAAATGTCAATATTTTTGAGGTTATGTACACGTGCTCCAAATACTTGAACTTCACTTTGTTCACCTAAATCAGGTGTGATTTTCTTTGTCATGTAACCGCTGTTTTCTTCCAAACGCAGATGAATTTCTGCAAACATGCAAAATTACTTATTTTTAATGAACTTTAAGAGTGCTCATCTCTTTATTATTGTCACGCTATTGCAAATCTATACCCTAAGTAAAAGGTATAATTTGTATTTTGCCACCACAAAAGTTATATGAAGAAATTAGACGTTACTAAACAAGAAAAAGAATCCTTAGAAGAAGCAATACAATTTTGGGAAAAGGAAAATGTAATTGATGCATCGACAGCACAAGCTATGGTCGATAGCATTGACGTCAAAAGCTTTGATTGGAAGCGCCTAGCACGGTATGCATTTTGGGTTGCCTTAGCATCTTTGGTATTTGCAGTTTTTTCTTTAATGACTGATACTGCATTTCTCAAATTTGTAGATACACTGTACGAAGCGCCCAATATTTTATTCTGTCTCTTTTTTGGTGCTTTAGCTGTATTGTTTTATACCCTCGGCTTTCGTTACAAAACAAAATTTCCTAATAAAAATCTTTCTATTGAAACCATGATGTTGATAGGTGTTTTTTCGACAGCAGCATGCATCGGATTTTTAGGAAAGGTATTGGATAAGAATAGTATGCACTATTCTTTACTATTTCTATTATCAGTCCTCATATACGGATATCTCGCGAACCGCTTAAAATCTAAGCTCATATGGGTATTTATGCTTGTTGCATTAGGAATCTGGTTTGCGACCGAAACAGCATATCATAGTGATTGGGGATTTAAGTTCTGGGGAATGAATTACCCACTACGTTTTACTATTTTTGGATTAATGCTGACATTAATTGCTATTTATGTGCAGCCACGGTTCAAAAAACTAGTAGAATTTCAACCGCTAAGCTACCTCATTGGCTTACTATACTTAATGATTTCATTGTGGTCTCTTTCTATTTTTGGTAATTATTCAGATTTCTATGAATGGACTTTAGTAAGACAGTACCACATCTTTTATTGGGGGCTGTTGTCGACAGCAGTAGCCGCAGGTCTCGTTATCTATGGACTAAAGATGAAAGACAATACTACAAGAGAAATTGGTTTTGTATTTTTTGTATTGAATGTCTACACAAGATATGTAGAATACCTTTGGGATAATATCAATCGTGCAATCTTTTTTCTTATTTTGGCAGTATCATTCTGGTTTGTTGGTCGTTGGGCAGAAAAATTATGGCAAAAAAGAGAAGATAGTTTAGATACCTAATATCACGATATAAGTACCAAGCGCACATATTAAAAGGAAATGTTAAAGCCTACACCTCTTGAAGAAGTAATGTGTAGATTTAAATCATGTTTGAGGTACTTGCGTAATCTCGTAATGAAAACATCCATGCTGCGGCCATTAAAAAAGTCACTATTACCCCAGACTTGCTGTAAGATTTCTTCCCTTGTCACAAGAGAACCATTGCGTTGACATAGAAACTGTAAGAGCTTCGCTTCTCTTTCTGTTAGTTTAAATTGTTCCAGTGGGTGAGTGAGGAGTAATCGCTGAGGGAAAAATTGATAACTACCAAGTGTAATTGATGTGATCTGATCAGTTTTTTTATTACGCTTTAGGATATTTTGGATTCGTAATACTAATTCCTCTGGATCACAGGGTTTTGTAAGGTAATCGTCAGCGCCAATTTTTAAACCTGTTATTTTATCTATTTTTTGTTCTTTGGCGGTTAGGAAAATAAAAGGGACTTCAGGATAGTATTCTTTGATCTCCTGCGCTAATGTGAAACCGCTTTTAACAGGTAACATTACATCCAAAATTAACAGATCGTAAGGAAGTATATTTTCAGCAAGCAGTAATTCCTCTGGGCTTTGCATCCAGTGCACATCATATCCAGAAAGCTGTAAATAATGTTGCAACATAAATCCGAAATCAGCATCGTCTTCAATTAACAAAAGTTTATTCATGGGGAATTATAATATTAAAAGTAGTTCCTATATTGATTTTGCTAGTAACGTCTATTTTGCCTTGATGACGCCCTACAATCGTATTGACAAGATATAATCCTAGTCCTAAACCCTTGCTATCATGGATATTATTTTTTTGTATGCGGTAGAATTTCTCAAAGATATGAGGAATTTCTTTTAAAGCCATTCCTATCCCATTATCACGTACTTGAATTTCAAATAAATTCTTGTTCGTGGAAATTGATACACTCAGATGAGTAGCACCATACTTGATGCTGTTATTCATAAGATTGACAATAATGGTCGTAAAATCGGATTCGTTAATTGGTATTTCGATTGTTGAAAACTCATTTATATCAAATTTTATATGAGGATGAGCAAGTTTAAAATCAGCAAGTATCATCTTCACTTGATCAAAGGTAATGGGGATGTCTGCACCTGTTTTGTCACTTTCATGCAAGGGTTGTAAAGTGTTTTGCAGACGTTCTACTTGACGTTCCATAACGGCTAGAATGGTAGGATCAGGTTGCTTTTGAATTGTTTTTAAAGCTACTTTAAGCGTTGCAATGGGCGTTTTTAGTTCATGCGAAATATTGTCAACGGCATCATGCAACTGACTAATCTTTTTCTGTTGCTGTTTTAAATTCTGATATGTTCGATAAAATAAGAATAATAAAGCCAATAGAATCAATGTTGAATTGAAGAGTAGGAGTGCTAACTCCTTAAAAACAATCCAGTTGATATTGACCACCTCAAACGTTGATCTTCGAAGAACAAGAAAACTGTACTGTTTATCTTCCTGCTCAGCAGTGATTGTTGACTGTTCTTTCGTTAACTGTTTAACAGTTTTTTCAGTAGACCAGGTTCCAGAAGATAACTCCAATGGATGCGTCATTTCACCACTTGTTTTATAGACAATTATTGGCTTTTTGATCAGTTTTTCTTGAGCGTTTTGAAAGGTGATTTGTAGAATCTCTTTTTGTAATCTTACCTGAAAACCTAATGGGGAAAAAAGACTATCTACATAATGTGTCAACGCTTTCTCAGTTTTATTTACTTTATCAGCATAACTGCTTTCCAGCGTTGCAAGCGTAATTTTTTTCTGAGCTAGTTGTATGTAGTAAGAAGTTGCGTCTTGATTATTAAGGAGATCATTGTCGAATAGAGCGTCAGTCTCATCTATTTTTCCTAGTTTCTCTTTTGTTAGCGAATATATCTCCCTTTTCTTCAATTGAAAAGAATTCAAGAGCAAATAGGATTGAATGCCAATAAGGATAACAAAGAGGATTGTGAAAAAATAAATATAGTTTTTAGACTTAAGTTCCATATACAAATATAGGTTGCGATTTTGAATAAATAGAACCTTAACCTACCATTAACTCTTTATTAACCATCGCTCTCCACTACTTGAGGCAACTTTGTAGCAGCAATTTAATCAAGTATGAAGTATCTAATTATTCTATTATTATTATTACCTTTTCTTGGACAGGCTCAAGGGAAGCGTTTATCCGGTGGTGTCTGCGATCAAAACGAAATTCCTTTGAAAGGAGCAACTGTCATTTTATTGGACAGTATAAGTAAACCCATCCACACATTAAGACTCGACACTGCCGGTAGGTTTGATTTTGTAATAGAAGACAACCAGCTATACCGTATGGCAATATCCCATTTAAATTATCAGAGCCGAGAATTGAATTTTCGATCAGATACCTTACAAGTTCCATTATTAATAAAGTTAAGTCCTAATGAGTCGAAACTGGAAGAAGCGCAAGTAACAGGTAAAAGACCAAGGGTTACTCGAAAAATTGATCGTTTAGAGTTTAATGTGCAAGGAAGTAATCTATCCGGATTGAACAGTTGGGATATTTTGAAACGGACACCTATGGTTATGGTAAGTGGAAGTAGTATAGCTGTACGTGGAGACAAAAAAGTAGTTGTCATGATTAATGAAAGAAAACTGATGATGAGCGGGGAAGAACTAAAAACGTTACTCGAAAATACAGCAGGATCGGATGTTCAATCTATTGAGGTCATTACAAGTCCACCTGCAAAATATGAGGCGGAGGGAAGTACTATTATTAATATAAAACTCAATAAATCGCAACTATTTGGGTACAGAGGTACGCTACTGGCATTGGCAGAGCAAAGTAATTATGGTAAGCAACTATTTGGATTGACCCAATACTATAAAAATGAAAAAGTTAATGTTCGCGCCACTTATAATTTTGGAAGAGGGACATATGCGCGCTATGGAACCGATTTTGTCTACTATCCGAATGATCAAACTTCCTGGGAAAGTGTTATGACCCGTATCGATAAAAATAATAGCCAAAACAGTTACGTGTTTTCCTTTGACTATACGCCCGATACAACCTGGAATATCGCCATAGGCTTGAATGGGTATTATGGACCAAAATCAACTGGATTATATGAAGTGCCGACCTCCATTTACAATAAGGAAGGGCTAATGGAGTCCTATTATTTGACGAAGAACGATCATATAGAATCGCGTAAAACCAATAATTTTTATCTGCAGGTCAATAAAAAAATAAATTCCGACTGGAATGCAAATTGGTCTTCCTATTTTACAACAAATCGTAAATCTAATCTACAGGATGTATGGACAGATCTACAATTTAAGAATCAAGATCCTAAAAGTACGCGCTTTCTGAGTGACAATGCTACACAGAACCAATTATTCACAACACAGCTCGATCTTTCTGTAAATATGAATAATATTGCCATTGAGTTTGGAGGTAAGTTTAGTGCTGTGAAAACGAAAAGTACCTTAATGTTTTCAGATGATGCTTCAGGAAGTTTTGAGCCTCGATCAGATAAGAGTAATATTTTTGATTACGATGAACAGCAGGCGGCTGTATATGGATCAATAGCATATAAATGGCGAAAATGGAGCTGGAAAGGAGGTTTGCGTCTTGAAAATACGGCATTGGAAGGAGTCGTCTCAGAACCGGAAGACCGGAATAATCAAAATTATTGGGTACTCTTTCCAACCTTCTATGCTCAGTACCAAACAGATCAGGAATACCAATGGGGGTTTTCTTACGGTAAGCGTATCAGCAGACCTGCTTATTCGTGGTTAAACCCGGCGAAGTCCTATTATAATCTTTTTTCGTATTTTCAGGGAGATCCGCGGTTGAAGGCTACAATTATTCATAATCTCAATATTACGTTAACGAAAAAAGATTGGAATGTAGATTTATTTTATCGATATGAGCAATGGCCGTCCATGGAGATTGCTATTCAAGATAATATAAATCATCAATTGATCTATCATTACACGAATATTCGAAATGGGCAGGGAGCAGGTGTAGATTTGGGTAAAAGTTTTCAATTATTGAAAAATTGGAGTTTAAACGCACAACTGGAAGGGATGTACAATGTCAATAATTATCAAGGTAACGATATGCAATTGTATCGTAATCGAGTGTGGATGGCCAATGGAAATTTTAGTTCAATTTTCGTGCTGAATAAAGAAAGCGACTGGAACCTTGAGCTTGGAAACACCTTTGAGTCGCCTACCATACAGGGACCTTTTAAGATCACAGGTTATTCTAGTACCTATCTGATCACGAGCCGTAAGTTTTTTCGTAAACGGTTTGAAGTCAATCTTTCTTTTATGGATATTTTTAAATCGGAAAGACAAAGGGTATCTTCAAAATATGCGGACCAAAATAATTACTATAACGATTATCGAGATACACGCAAAGTCAATATAACATTACGCTATCATTTTGGCAATCAAAAGATAAAGAATAATTCCAGTATGCCTAAAAAGACGGAAGAGCAAGGAAGATTATAAGATTTAAGTATAAAGCGCCCTTTATTAAAAAAAAGGGGAATCTCCCCAAGTACAAAAAAACCAGATATCAATAGTTATCTGGTTTTGTATGTTTTTATTTTACAATGCGTAAGTTCAGATTATGAGCTAAGCATTCCACTATTATTAATTGATTTTGAGTGAATAGGTGATATTGATACCACCTGCGGCAAGCATATCATGTACCGAACAGTATTTTTTAACCGCCAATTCTGCTGCCTTTTGAGCTTTAATTTCATCAATAGCACCTTTTAGATAAAAGCTAATGTGGATATCTGTAAAGATATTTGGAATTTCCTCGCGGCGTTTTCCCTCAACCTCAACTTGTATATCTTCAATTTCCTGACGCTGTTTCGTCAAAATAGAAGAAAGATCAAATACACTACATGAGCCTAGCGCCATTAAGACTAATTCCATCGGGCGAACTCCCTTACCTTCACCACCAATAGCTTCTGAACCATCAATATTTACTTTTACATTGGATAGTTCACTTGCTGCTTCAAAGTGAACTGCTTTATTTTGACGATTTAGTGTTACTTTCATGATTGAATCTCCTTGTATATACAAATTTAATGAAATTTGCTTTCATTAACAATATAATTGCGCTGACACGTAAATAACATGACTTGTTATTACTTTTTTCTTACAAAGCGGTTATATACATAATAAGATATACTTATTACCCTAAACACATCTAATTGAGGATAAATATAAAAAGGGTGATCATAATTATGATACACCCTTTTACCAAACCATTTATTAATATTTTTATGGAAGTTTTACGCCTCTATAATCCGATATATTTAATCTAGGAACTTGAGCACCGTACGTTTTATTGATGGCTTCAATAAATACATTTGCCATTAATGCATTTCCAATAGGCGTCAAATGTATTCCGTCCAATGAAAACCCATTTCCGGTGATATATTTCGCACTTACCGATAGACCATCGATGCGGATGCCATTTTTAACAGCTGTTAAAAATGCATTGACGTCTGCGACAGCTAAATCTTTAGACGCGGCGATCGATTTAATTGATTTATTGAAATCATTGACACGCGCTACCACTTCTGCCGCTTCTTTTGTATCTAAAACATATTTGTCCTCAACAGGATTGAGCGGATGTAATCCGTAAGGTATTTTGTTTGCATTTGGAACACCCAATAAACCTGCCGATGAAAAAGGGAGGACAAAGAAATCCTGATCCGTAGCAGCTCGCGGGCCCGTCTTAGTTGCGATGTAAATATCAGTTACTTTGGTTGTACTTGCCGCATTTACTGCTGCTAGAAGCGCTTGACGTGTTACTGTTGTAAAATAAGGCACGGATGTTACATCAGGGATCGTTGCTAACACACCTTTTTGCCCTTTTGCTGTTAATGTTGTTACATAATTATTCAATAGTGTATTGAACAGTGCCGTAGAGGTTAATGTTGTCGTTGGACCTTCATTAACAGCTCCATTGGTTGCATACCCCAATACATCATTATTTCCCAATGAAAATGTAAAGAACGTATGATTTTGTGACGTAGAATAAGTGAAATAATTCATTGTTGGTGGAGTGCCTTCTGGTAATAGACGTTCGAAGTACATATTTCCAGCTGCTGTTCCTATGCCAGGTGCAAAAGCCATATCCATACGCATACCCGGTACCCCTAAATTATTGATCGGATCAGTAAATTTCGTTAATAATTTTGGACTAGCTGAGCGGTAAGCTAATTTGTCTGTAACCTGTTCTGTTACTGGTTGACCATTGACCAATGCTTTAAGACGAATATAGCCCGATCCATTGGACTGCTCCTCGCTAAAAAATGGAGATTTGAACTCGCCTCCGCCTACTTTTTGAAGTTGTTCTGAGATGAGCAATGGAAAAGCTACTTTTTGACCATCAAGATATAGTCCCCCATCAGCGAATCCTGCAGAAAGAGAATTTCCAATGGCAATATATTTACTAAAGTCAGCTTTTGTTCCTGCTGAAGGTGTGAATTCGTCGAGAGATGGTTTACATGCTGTGATACTCAGTATCGCCAATGCAACTCCTATATATAAATTTCTTCTGTTCATGATAATAACATTTTTAATATAAATGCTTAAAATTTGTACGTCAATCCAATACCTGGTGCGTAAATATTCGTCGTATACGTTCCTGATAAATGGCTGTCTACATTATTTGCTTCGCGAGGTAATATTCTCTGGTATGCAAAAGAGCCTGTTAGATCAAACTTCTGATTCATTTTGTATGTGAAACCGCCAGCAATCAGTACACGGTTGTTATCTGGAGTTTCTGGATAGACATAATCTTTACTCACAGGTGTTGCGATATAACCACCACCGATACGGAGTTGCAATTTCTCTGATGGCAAGTATTCGATACCCGCTTTAATAGAACCTGCTTTTGTATAATTCTTAGGGGAATGCGTGTCAGGAGTATTTGCACCACTATAATCAAAGTTTAGTTCTTTATAAATATCGTAATTGATCACCGTTCCATCCACAGCCATTTTTACTTTGTCACTGATCGGGAATGTTACACCAACAGCAAAAGTAGATGGGAGAGGAAGTTCGGCGCTAAATTTACTATCTGGTGGAAATGTTCCTTGCGCCGCTTCAGGTACTGTGAATTTAGCATCTCCATCTTTTAATTTCGTAACAACTTTAGATCGGTAGCTCATGGAAATGGCAAATTCTTCATTTAAGTTGTAGTGAACACCGACATTATATCCTGTTCCAGTACCGGTTCCTTTTAATTCAGCCAACCCTGATGACCCATCTTGGAAATAAACGGGAACAGCACTTTGTAAATCCACAGAACCAATGTTATAGACAAAACCCCCACCGATACTGAAGTTGTCCGTTAATTTGACACTGACGGTAGGTTGGATGTATATAGCGCGTAACGACAAACTAACTAAACTGTATTTACCTGTCCATTCAGTGCCCCAGTCTACTGCACCTCCATAAGGTGTATATATTCCTATACCCGCTTTCCACCACGTATTTTTAGGTCCTACTGTGGCAAAAACAGAAAAAGGTGGCGTTATCTGATTTTTAGTATGATCCACCACAGAACTTCCTGTTGCTTGAAAAGCAGATTTAAACATAACACCATTTCCGTTTACAGAAACCGCATTGTGGCTCATTTTTGAAAGTGCTCCTGGGCTATAAAAGATGGAAGATTCATCTATAAAGTAGGCAGAACCTGCACCACCCATACCGACAGATTTTGGACTCTGAAGATTGACTTGAGATCCCTGTGCTAAAAGTAAAGACGGCGATACACAAAGCAAGGTAATTAGTAACTTCTTCATATACATCAAATTTGGTTTATCGTTTGTGTTTGAATTACAATGCTAACATAGTAAATTTTTGTGGCTTTTCGATACTATTTTGGCGAAAATTGATAAATATTTATTTTGAAAGAATGTGTATTAATAAATGTGATTTTTGTAGTAAGATTAACAGGAAATCATTAAATTGCTAAAAAAAATAATTATGGCAACAGTAGCATTCAAAGGTGGAGCAGTTAATACGGTTGGAAATTTACCAGCAGTAGGAAATCAAGCTCCAGATTTTAAATTGACAGCAGGTGATTTATCTGATAAATCATTAGCAGATTATAAAGGAAAGAAAGTAGTTTTAAATATTTTCCCAAGTGTAGATACAGGTACCTGTGCAGCATCTGTTCGTGCTTTCAATAAAGCAGCGTCAGGATTAGAAAATACAGTGGTGTTATGTATTTCCAAAGATTTACCATTTGCTCAAGGACGTTTTTGTGCAGCGGAAGGTTTGAATAATGTGGTTACATTGTCGGAATATAAAGACAGTAATTTTTCAGATGCATATCAATTGCGTTTTTCCGATGGCCCTTTAGCGGGTTTATTGAGCCGTGTAGTCATTACATTGGATGAAAACGGTAAAGTTTTATATGAAGAGCAAGTTGCGGAAGTGACAGAAGAGCCAAATTACGAAGCTGCATTGGCATCTTTGAAATAAGCAGATCATAAATAAAGAATAGAGCCATCTTCTTGGAGATGGCTCTATTTTTTTTATTTAGTTTTTTCCAATGCCTGTAAGATATCCTGGATAATATCTTCCTGATCTTCTAAACCAACCGATAGACGCACACTACCCGGTTGAATACCAAGGTTTAGACGTTCATCTTCTGTTAATTTCGAATGCGTTGTAGAAGCAGGATGGGTAGCGATTGATCTTGCATCCCCTAAATTAGAAGTATATAAAATCATATTTAATTCGTCTAAGAAACGGAAAGCTCGCTCTTTTCCACCTTTAACAACAAAAGTGACAATACCACCACCGGCCTTCATCTGTTTTTTTGCTAGCTCATATTGCGGATGGGAAGGAAGAAATGGATATTTAACATCTTCAATTTCTTCGTTTGTTTCCAAAACTGTTGCTAATGCTAATGCGTTGCTGCAATGTCTATCCATACGTAAGCCCAGTGTATCTAAGCTTTTAGAGATGACCCAAGCATTAAAAGGAGATAAGGAAGGACCAGTATGGCGAATGAAAAACATTAATTTGTCAATCAATTCCTGTTTCCCTACAACTAATCCACCAAGGACACGACCCTGACCGTCCATATATTTTGTAGCAGAATGAATTGACAAATCAAAACCATACTTTAATGGTTTTTGAAGATAAGGTGTTGCAAAGCAGTTGTCAATGGCTAAAATAATATTTGGATATTTTTTCTTTAAAGAACCTAACCATTCTAGATCTACTAATTCCAGACCAGGGTTAGAAGGTGATTCCAGGAAAATAATTTTTGTATTCGGCTGAATGGCTTTTTCCCATTCTTCGGGATCGACCGCATCAACATACGTTGTTGTTACTCCCCAACGAGGGAATAGTTGCGTAAATAGTTGGTGAGTTGAACCAAAAATAGCGCGTGACGAAACAATATGGTCACCACTTTCAACAATACCTGCAAAAGAGGCAAAGACTGCTGCCATACCCGAAGAGAAGGACAGCCCAGCTTCTGCTTCCTCTAGGATACAAACTTTGTTAATAAGCTCTGAAGTATTTGGATTGGCATAGCGGGAGTATATCATTCCTTGCTCTTCATCAGCAAAAATAGCTCTTCCCTGTTCTGCGCTATCAAAGATAAAACTAGAAGTAAGATATAGGGGCACCGAATGCTCACGTGTTGCAGAACGATCGGCTTGTTCGCGGATGATTTTAGATTGATCTTTGTTCATGATGAGGTAAAGGTACAAGTTGTAAATTTTATTTTTTATATTTTATCAAATAATTTTGCGTAAAAAATAATCAGTAGAACAACTTAGGTTTTGTAAATTTATAGGATTTCAATCTCAAATAACAGCCTATCATACAGTTAAATCGGTTGCAACGCTATTCATTCACTTTTGTCAATATTTATTGAATCTTAAATAAGTACTATTAAAAAGCTAGGATAAGTGTGGTATAGGTAGATGTGAAGCTTTAAATTTTGATAATTATCATAGTTTATGATGTATTATGAAGGTCTAAAAGAGCGGAAGTGTATGGGTACATTTCCGCTCTTTTTATTATTGCCGAATGATTTTTTATTTTTGAGGCATATGTTTCGCCATTTCATCCATAGAGAATCCTAATCCTTTAGCAACTCCTAGTCCTAAATTCATGTCGGCTCTAAACCAATGGCACAATTGACGCATAACAATTTCATCTCGTTTTGGTCCTTCAATTCCAGACATAGCACCTACTATATTTTGAATGAGATGTTCTTTCTGTTCAGCATCCAATAAACGGTATAAATCACCAGGTTGTGTATAATGATCATCCTCACCAGGAGCGTTGCGGTCATAATTATCAGCCACTAGACTATCTACTTGCAATGCAGGTTCCTTGTAGGATTGATCTTCGTAATGACCATCAAAACTATTTGGATAATAATTTGGTGCTGCCCCTTGATTCCCATTGACAGTCATCTGACCATCACGTTGATAATTATTAGTCATAAAAGGACATCTGTTCACAGGAATCTGTTCATAATTTCCCCCTAGACGATAACGTTGGGCATCGGGGTAAGATAATATACGTCCCTGTAGCATTTTATCTGGTGAGAATCCAATTCCATCTACAATATGTGCCGGAGCAAAGGCCACTTGTTCTACATGAGCGAAGTAATTATCTGGGTTTTGATTTAATTCCATTTCACCAACCTCGATGAGAGGATATTCTTTCTGTGACCATACTTTTGTTAAGTCAAATGGATTCCAACGGAATGTTTTAGTCTCCGATTCTGTCATGACTTGGATATAAAGCTTCCATTTCGGAAAATCACCATTCGCAATTGCTGTATGTAAATCACGTTGTGCATAATCCATATCTTTAGCGCGCATTTCATCAGCTTCTGCACCTGTCAAATTTTTTATTCCTTGTTGTGTTCTGAAGTGGTATTTGATATAGACACGTTCATTTTGCGCGTTGATCATAGAGTACGTATGACTTCCATAACCGTGCATATGTCTGAATCCAAATGGCGTTCCACGATCGGACATCAAAGTCGTTACTTGGTGCAACGATTCGGGATTGAGTGACCAGAAGTCCCAGACCATGGTTGGCGATTTACAGTTTGTATGAGGATCTCTCTTTTGAGTGTGAATAAAATCAGGAAATTTTTTAGCATCCTTGATAAAAAAGACTGGCGTGTTATTACCGACCAAGTCGTAGTTTCCATCTTCGGTATAAAATTTAACAGCAAACCCACGTGGATCACGTTCGGAATCTGCCGAACCTCTTTCTCCTCCGACGGTTGAAAAGCGAATGAATAATTTTGTTTGCTTTCCAATGCCGTTAAAGAGTTTTGCTCTTGTGTATTTCGAAATATCATTGGTTACGGTGAAAGTACCATAGGCGCCAGAACCCTTAGCATGTACAATACGTTCCGGAATACGTTCTCGGTTGAAATGAGCCAGTTTTTCATGGAGGAAATAATCTTGTAATAGCACCGGACCTCTTGGGCCAATTGTCATCGTATCTTCGTAGTTTACAACAGGAGCACCCGATGCTGTTGTAATTTTTTTGTTTCTATTGTCTTCCATTTTTAAAAATTTATGAGTTTTCCCCTATTGTTCTACAACAAATTTAAATGAAATGAATGAGCTTATCTTATTGATAATCTTGATGCCTTATCAAGATTAGTGATGACTATTTTGTATATGTAATATAAATATAATCAATCGATTGCTTGAGGAAAATGATTTTGTTAGATTTTTAATACCCTAAAATTAAACTATATTTAAAACTTAAAACCTTTATCTAATTATATGTTTACTTTTCTATTCTCTAGTCTTCTCTGGGTAAATGGTAGTTTTTTGCTATCTGAACCGGTAAATCCACCAAAACCTTATGGAGCACTTCCTTCCGAACGGCAGTTGAAATGGCATGAAATGGATATGTATTGTTTAATACATTATACACCAACTACCTTCCAAAATAAGGAGTGGGGATATGGTGATGCAGATCCTGCCATCTTTAATCCTTCGAATTTTGATGCCAATCAAATTGCTAAGGCAGCGGCTTCTGGGGGCTTTAAAGGGCTCATCTCTGTTGCAAAACATCATGATGGCTTTTGTTTATGGCCTACGGCAACGACAACATATAGTGTAGCGACATCTCCTTGGAAACAAGGAAAAGGGGATATGGTTAAAGATTTCATGACTGCGACGCATGCAAACAACATGAAATTTGGTGTTTATCTTTCTGCCTGGGATCGAAACGATACCAGATACGGGACAGCTGCCTATGCAGATGCATACCGGGCACAATTGACCGAGTTAATGTCCAATTATGGTGAATTGTTTACTTCTTGGCATGATGGCGCCAATGGTGGAGATGGTTATTATGGTGGTTTAAAAGAGAAAAGGACGATCGACCGCAATACCTATTATGCGTGGGAGGAGAAAACTTGGCCAATCGTTCGTAAACTGCAACCGATGGCCATGATTTTTAGTGATGTCGGTCCAGATATGCGTTGGGTAGGAAATGAAAGTGGATTTGCGGGAGAAACCTCATGGGCTACTTTTACGCCGGAAGGCCTAGATGGGAAAAAAGCAGTTCCTGGATTGGTAAATGAAAAAACACTGACTTCAGGAGTCAGAAATGGGAAATACTGGATTCCTGCAGAATGTGATGTACCACAACGACCAGGGTGGTTTTATCATGCCGAGCAGAATGCGAAAGTAAAAACACCAACTGAACTGTTTGAGATCTATCTGAAATCTGTAGGTCGTGGTGCAAATATGAATCTTGGATTGGCACCGATGCCATCAGGACAACTGCATGAAAATGATGTGAAATCACTTGAAGCTTTTGGAAGAAAGGTGAAAAAAACGTTTGAAAATAATTTAGCAAAAGATGCGCAGATTACGGCAACAAATACTCGCGATCATGAAACTGGAGAATACGGGACGAAATATATTATCGATAATGACCGCTATAGCTATTGGGCAACCAATGATGATGAGCATCAAGCTGCTCTGGAAATTAAATTGAAATCAGCGCAAACATTTGATATTATCCAGATCAGAGAAAATATTAAATTAGGACAACGTCTGGATAGTGTTTTAGTTGAGCAGAAAGTGAATGGGCAATGGACCTTGCTCACTAAAGCTACCAGTATCGGAGCAAATCGATTAATGAAACTGGCGAAGCCCATTACAACGGATGAACTACGAATTCAATTATTCGCACCCGTAGCGATTACAGTAAGTGATTTTGGTTTATTTAAAGAATTTGATGAACCTTTTGAATTTGAGGATACTGGATTCAAAAAATTAAGTGCAAGGCAGTTTACGGCAGCAGCTTTTACGGAATCGGCAAAAGCAATAGATAATAATGCGGAAACTTTTGCAACAGTCACTGCTTATGAAAAAGGATTTGTTTTTGAATTGAAAGAAGCGATTAACGGGTTTGGATACTTACCTCGTCAAGATGGTAAAACAATCGGTACAGCTACGAAGTACAAAATTTACAGCAGTCAAAATAAACAGCAATGGGAACTTTTGAAAGAAGGTGAATTTTCAAATATCAAAGCAAATCCGATTTTACAACAAATCATTTTTGACGATGTTGTAAAAGTAAAATACATCAAATTTGTTCCAACGGAAACGTTAACCAAAAATGTATTCACAGTAGCATCCTTTGAATTATATTCTAAGTAAGAAATGAAAGGTATAACAAAATCAACATTATTTGCGCTTGCAGCCATCACTTGCTTGCAGGCGCAAGCGCAAAAAAGAGACGCTTTAACCATGTGGTATGACAAACCTGCCAACCGCTGGGAAGAAACGCTTCCTTTAGGCAATGGGTTAATCGGAATGATGCCTGATGGGGGTATTCAGTCTGAATCATTGGTATTAAATGAAATTTCCATGTGGTCGGGTTCTGCCGAAGACCCTAATAATTATAACGCATATAAGAGTGTCAGTGAAATTCAGAAGTTATTGATCGCTGGAAAGAACAAAGAAGCAGAAGAACTGGTCAATAAGAATTTTGTCTGTAATGGCCAAGGATCTGCTTTCGGAACCGGAGCCAATGCACCTTTTGGTTGTTATCAGAATTTTGGATTTCTAAAATTCAATTTTAAACTAAGTGCTGAAGGTGTTTCAAATTATGAAAGATCCTTAAATATTGGCAATGCAACCGCGCAGACTTCCTTTACTGTAGGAGGAGTGGATTATAAGAGGACTTATTATACTTCTTTTGATCAAAATGTAGGTGTTGTACACTTAACTGCTTCAAAGAAAAAAAATATCAGTTTTGCTATTGCCTTAGAAAGAGCTGAAAATATTGATTCTTATCAAGTTAAAAATGGGGAGATTATTTTGCAGGGTTCTTTGCCAGACGGTAAAGGTGGCAAAAACTTACAGTTTGCGAGTAAAGTGAAGATTAGATTTAAGGGCGGAAAACTAACGGATGATGGTAAGCAATTGATCTTGACAGGTGCCGACGAAGCTACTGTTCTTTTTGCAGCGAGTACGAATTACTATGGAACTGATCCACAACAGGTGATCAGCCAGAATATCGCTACTGCTGAAAAAATAGCACAAGAAAAGCTCTATAGCAATCATAAAAAAGCATTTGCAAACAAATTTGATCGTGTTGCTTTAACCATCGCAGATGATCAGACTAAGGTGAATATTCCGACTGGAAAACGTTTACAGCAATTTTTTGAAAATCCAGCCTTAGATAATGGATTGGCCGCATTATATTTTCAATTTGGCCGCTACTTGAGTATTTCAAGCACAGCTCCCGAACACAAGAATGCATTACCTCCAAATTTGCAGGGATTATGGGCACATCAGATTCAAACACCTTGGAATGGGGATTATCACTTAAACATCAATGCACAAATGAATCACTGGGGAGTGGAAGTAAGTAATCTATCTGAATACCATACCCCTTTTATTGCCCTGATCAAGCGTATTGCAAAGACAGGTGAAAAAACGGCTAAAGCTTATTACAATGCGCCAGGATGGGTCGTTTATATGATGACAAATGTTTGGGGTTTCTCAGCACCCGGAGAAAATGCATCTTGGGGGTCGAGTACAGCTTCAGGATGGTTATGTAATCACCTGTGGGAGCATTATCAATTTACTCAGGATAAAGCCTATTTAAAAGAAGTTTATCCTGTATTAAAAGGAGCAGCAGAGTTTTACGATTATATTTTAGTTAAGGATCCTAAGACAGGCTGGTTGGTTACTTCACCTTCAGTTTCTCCAGAAAATGGATTTCGTCTTCCAAATGGTGAAGTCGCTTCAGTAGTGATGGGACCTACAATTGATAACCAAATTGTTAGAGAACTTTATGGGAACTTGATTCAGGCGGATAGTCTTCTGCAATTAAACGATCCTTTTATTCAAAAGTTAAAAGATAAGTTGACACAGATTCCTCCAGCAGTAGTGGTAAGTAAAAGCGGCCGTGTGCAAGAATGGTTGGAAGATTATACTGAAATAGAACCAAAACATAGACACGTTTCACATTTATATGGATTATATCCGGCTCATTTCATTTCACCACAACAAAATAAAGAGTGGGCAGAGGCCGCGCGTAAAACATTAGAAGTAAGGGGAGATGAGGGTACAGGCTGGTCTCGGGCATGGAAGATTCTTTTCTGGGCAAGGTTGCAAGATGGTGACCATTCTTTAGAAATTTTAAGACAATTGCTCAAACCAGCTTTTGTGAATGAAACGACCTACCAAGGAGTCGGAGCAGGTACTTACCCTAATCTATTCTGTGCACATCCGCCATTTCAGATAGATGGTAATTTTGGCGGTTCTGCGGGAATTGCGGAAATGCTTCTTCAAAGCCATTCCGGATTTATTCACCTACTGCCGGCATTGCCAAAAGCATGGAAAGATGGCGCCGTAAAAGGATTGAAAGCTAGAGGAAATTATACGGTTGATATGACTTGGAAGAATGGACAGATCACCGATTATAAAATAACGGGACCAAATAAAACTGTTGTTAAAGTATTAAATGGATCGACATACGAAAATTATAAAATAAAATAATTTATAAATAAAATTCTGTAAATTGGTTGTAAATTCATGATGAGTTTACAACCAATTTTTTTATGAACCAACCACTTTACTATTGTCTGATATGTTTCGTCTTTTTTATAAGTTCATGTCAGTCCAATCCAGAAAAAAAGCAGGAGAAAAAAGGAACACCAATTGTCTATAAAATTACGGGGTCTTTAAATCCCGAAGTAAATGGTACCGTTTATTTGCAAGATCACGATAATTCCATGCAGCAGTTTCGTCGAGCTAAAGTAGAACAAGGCAAGTTCGTTTTAGAAGGCGAGTTGGTCATTGATGCATTTTATGATCTGATCATCAGGTCCGATTCGGGAGCTGTGAAATCCTTTAATTATAGCACGCCCCTTTATGTGGAAGCTGATGCTGATTATGATGTTGCTATCAAGGAAAAAGGCGATCATTTTAGTATTGAGGTAAAAACAAATTCATTAACGACAAATGAACTGATAGCATTCAATAAAAACAAAGAAAAGGTACAGCACGAATTAGATGAACAGCTTGCCAAATACAGCGACGAAACTGCTGCTTTGAATGCTAAACTCATGACCTTTAGCAGAGGACAAGAGTCTATCTATAATCAAACCATAGATAGACTTGAAGAAATAACAAAACAGTCGAATGAAATTCGGGCCAGCAAAGATGATAAAAGATTTTACGAAGAATATGTTTTGAATAGCAAACAAAAAGCATCATTTCTGATTCCCTATTCCTTTAAGTACATCAGCCTGAATAAGGAGAATTATAAAGATTATGATCAAATTTTAGCACATTTAGATCCTGTTATTCAGAAACACCCACTTGTTAAAGCAGCTGTTGCAAAAGTAGATGAAGTCAAGAATTATTATGATAATATGCCTGTTTTTCCGGCTATTACTCCTCGTAATCTAAAAGGTGATTCTTTGAAGTTTGACCAGCTAGTAGATAAGAAAATGATAATTGTTGCGGTTTGGTCAAGTAAAGGCAAAAATTCAAAAATGGATTTACCGGTTTTAGTACGCAAAGAAGCCGAATTGAAAAAAATGGGTGTTGAAGTTGTGTATTTGACCGATGATGAAGATTATGAACGTTGGAGGGCAAGCAATCGACAAATCGGATTAGGAATGAACAGCTATTTGTTAAACGTAACCGATCGTGATTTTATCGAAAATAGCTATAATGTTATTGGAACCCCAAGGTACTTATGGCTGGATCCAAAATCAAGAACTGTTATTGAACTGGCAGGTGCGGATCCAACGTTACCAGATTTTATTAAAAATGTCAAGAATAAATTATAATACAATTTACGTTTATTGTCCGCTATAATGTTTAAATTTGAATAATTAAACAATATCTGTTTTTTTGTAGCTATTTGTAAGAATGAAAATTGTTCAGTTTACCGTTCCTGTTCCCAATCAAGGTTCCGTTTGTGTACAAGAAGATCTGTTGGTTGAATTTTACAGCAACTATCATCGACATAAAGAAATCCAACTGACATACATTCTAAAGGGGGAAGGTACTTTTTTGATTGGCAATTTTACACATCAATTCAAACAAGATGAAATTTATATTGTAGATGCCGATGAACCGCATATGTTTCAACGATCTGAGCTAGTTCCTGATCCTGATTTAAAAGAGCAGATCCATGCGATTCATATATTCTTTGATTACGCCCGGTTTAAAGATTTCTTACAATTGCCGGAATTGACAGAAGTCCGTTCATTTCTAGAAAATATCAATGTAAGTAAAAAACTGGACGCTGCTTCAAATCCAGGGATCAAACGTAAGTTTTTACAGATTAATGAGACGGATGGGTTAGATCGTTTAACGGCATTTATGGGGCTTGTCGATTATTTAGCTGAAAAAGTAGATCTATGGACTTCACTTTATACAGGGATTCCTCAAAAAAAGTATTCTGACGCAGAAGGGATTCGCATTAATGATATTTTTCAGTATACATTTAAGCATTTTGAGAAAAAGATAGCCTTGGAAGATATCGCGGCAATTGCCCACATGACACCGCATGCTTTCTGTAAATACTTTAAAAAACACACCCGAAAAACTTATATTACTTTCCTCAATGAAATTCGCATTGAGCAAGCTTGTAAAATGCTGATACATGGTCTTTCTGAGAATGTATCGGATATCGCTTTTAAAACCGGCTTTAATAATGTGGTGAATTTTAATCGTGTATTTAAAAAAATCACGAAGGTATCTCCCAGTGAATACCTGATGCAGCACAAAATTAAAGACATGAACTAATACCTAATCAATACCTATCGTAATGAATATCAGATTACAGCATTTCCTTTTTAGTTTTATATTTTTATTTCTCCTGTTTCCCAATTGTTTTGCACAGCGTTATGCGATCGATACGTTGCAATATCAAGGTACTGATCAAAAGGTTGTTAATCTTGTGATCCTGGGCGACGGTTACACACAGGCGCAGTTGCTGGATTTTGAAGAAGATGCTAAACGTTTCACTGATTACTTTTTTCAAACAGAGCCCTTTCGTCAGTACAGTAATTACTTTAATGTATTTGCGATTAAAACACCGTCTTTAGAATCTGGAGCTGTACATGCTTGTACTGCCAGTGACTGTGTACACGGCAATACGGATTTGAGTCAATATCCAGCCCGCTTTAATAAGTTTACAAAAAAATATCCAGTTCCTATTGCATCACCTAATACCATCTTTGGAAGCAGTTTCGATAACGGAGGACTGCACCGGCTGGTGGTACCACAAAAGTATCAAATTATAGAGCAGGTATTAAAGGAGCATATTCCCAATTATACACAAGTTGTGATTTTGGTAAATTCTCCCTTTTACGGTGGTTCAGGTGGTAAGTATGCGACAGCAACCGTTAACTTTATGAGTAATGATATTGCTGTTCATGAGATCGGTCATTCTTTCTCTATTTTAGCCGACGAATATTGGGCAGGTAATCAATATGCAATTGAAGGTCCTAATCGTAGTCAGGAGTCTGATCCGACAAAGGTTCCATGGAAGCATTGGGTCGGGACACAAGGTGTTGGTGTATATTCTTACGGAGGATCAGGATCAAAGTCGACTTGGTTTAGACCACATGAATTTTGTAAAATGCAATACTTGGTGGCTCCTTTTTGTGCTGTTTGTCAAGAAGTTTTTGTAGAGACCATACATCATAAGACAAATCCAATTCTAGCTACCCTGCCAGTCGCGAGTAAACCCCTAGATGCAGATAGCATGTCTGTTTTCTCTTTAAAATTGTTAAAACCATCCCCCAATACACTTGAAGTGAAATGGTATCTTAATAATCGGTTAATTGATCAAAATATTGACTCTATTTATTTGAATATGGGTATGCTTGAAGTGGGGGTAAACCAATTAAAAGCGATTGTGAAAGATACAACTTCATTAGTTCGTATCCATTCTCATCAACAGCATGTTTATGAAACGGTATGGTCTATTAACAATAAAATGGACCGCGCACTCGCAATGCCACTTTCAAACTGGGGCGATACGCTCGAGACCTGTTATAATGGCGGACAGGTACTATCCATAAAACATGCAAGTCGTGGATTGACTTACAATTGGTATAGCGAACATCAATTAACAGTTCCTTTCGCTACTGGATCGAATGTGAGTGTCAATAATATCCATGAATCTACTGTTTATTTCGTGGAAAGTATGTGGCAGGGCAAAAAATCTGAAAAAAAGAGAATATTAGTTAAAGTTTTTGATAAAGTTGAAAAACCAAAAGGTGCGAAAGTACGATTCGATAAGAAGTTGAATAAAATTCGTGTTACTTTGAACGAAAAGATTGATGATCGTTACAATTACTTGTGGTGTAACGAAAATGGTACATTATTATATGAATGGGATGAGTTTAATGGCGAATATGTTTCTCCAAAAGGAAATAACAATGAATTACTGTTAAATAAATCGAATTCAAATTCAAAAATATATGTGCTAAAAGTTAATAAAACAACAACGTGCCGTAGTGAAAAGTTAGAGATTTTAATTTCAAAGTTTTAATACTTTACTTAAGTAGGTATCTTTAAGGTTATTTATATATTATAAACCATAGATATTTTATGAAAAAGAATGTTAAATTTAATTTTAACATATTTTCTCTCGTATTCATCTTTTTATTAGCCGTTGCTTCATCATGTCAAAAGAACAAGAAAATTTCAGATGAATTAGACGAAAATGTGTTCTCAGTAAAGTTCAAAATTAAAGATTTTGAAAGTATTGTATCGCCGCTTCAAAAGGCAAATGGCGCTAGGAAATTAGTTTCTTCAAAAGCTTCTGTTAATTCTAAGGAAGAAACTTTATTTAAATGGGACTTCGATCTAGGAAATGCAGATCCTATTATTGCATTTAATCCGTTACCTGTTATTGATTATAATAATGGGAAAGTTGATTACGGTTTTACCGCAGGATGGCCTACTACAGGCAAATCAATTAGTTTTAGAGGGGTGGAGTCAATCTTTTTTAAACTTCCCGTACAGCAGATCGAATTGCTCAGTAATCTGAGTCTAGATGTGAATAGTTCTGGGACAGGTCCACGTGCCTTATTGATCGATTATTCGACCGATAAGGGTTCAAACTTTTCGAAATTGTCGGATACGATTCACTATCCACTGGATTTAACAAGCACCGGTATATCAAAGCTCCCAATCTCTCAATCTCTGAATGCGATACCGGTTATGGGTAAAGAGGCCGTTTGGATACGTATACGTTTGTATTCCGGTAAACGCCCGCCTGGAAGCATTTATAATCCGACCAGCAGTACATTTAAACTTGATAATGTTTTGATTACTGGAGTTGTGAACGATACAGCATTACAAAACAAATTATATTATCATATTTATAATGCTTCAGGTAATGAACTGGTCAAACAGGGCGGTATCTCAGCAGCGGAAACTTTTGCGGTTGATCTGCCATTGGGGACATATTATTTGAGTGTACTGACAAAAAATTCCAATAGTCCTATCGTGTTTGCTAATAGTACCAATCGCAATGGATTTTATATCAGTAATTCATTTATGGAGAAGGAAGCCGAGATTTATGCCGTTCGAGATACCTTTGAGGTTAAACAGTCTATAGAAAGGACATTGCTATTAAAACGTTTATACAGTGAGGTGAAAGTAGAGTTTACCGATATAGTTGATTTAAGTCATATTGATAGTATCCAAATACAGCAAAAGCATCCCGGCTTTTATTATTATCCCTTTAGTAACAGCAGCAACAGTCAGTTGGATGCGACTTTCTTGAAGATCGAACCCAATTTTACAGAGAATAATAAAAGTTTCTTTTTTAATCAATTTATGGGGTTTCATGATACAAATAAAACGATCAAGTATGAACTCACCGTTTACGAAAAGGGATCTGTTATTCGATCATTTGAATTAAAAAGTGAAGTTAAGAATAATATGCAGGTTCTTTTTAAGGGCTTATTATTAGAAGAAATCAATCCTGGACAAGGATTTATAATACGGAAGAATGAAAAATGGGATGGAAACGTCGATGTTGATTTTTAAAGTTAAACATCGACAACCTACGTTATTTAATTAAATTTCGAAGCAAAAAAAAGAGCTTGCCGTTCAACAGCAAGCTCTTTTTTTGTTTATTTAAGAGATTACAATACTTTTTTCAAAAGTGTGTTCCAACCAACTAGATCGGCAACAAATTTCTCTAAGTCTGCAATTGCTACACGTTCTTGTTGCATGGAGTCACGGTGACGGATCGTAACCATATTGTCTTCTAATGACTGATGGTCTACTGTGATACAGATTGGCGTACCGATTGCATCTTGACGACGGTATCGTTTACCAATTGAATCTTTTTCATCATACTGTACATTGTAATCCAATTTTAATACAGCCATAATCTCACGTGCTTTTTCTGGAAGACCATCTTTTTTTGTTAAAGGTAAGATGGCCGCTTTAACAGGTGCAATTGCAGGAGGGAATTTCAATACGACACGTGAATCTTGCTTTTCAGGTGTTGAAAGATCTTCTTGAACCAATGAATTACATAGAACTGTTAAGAACAGACGATCTAAACCAATAGAAGTTTCGACTACGTAAGGGATATAGTTCTGATTGATCTCTGTATCAAAATATTGCATTTTTTTACCAGAGAATTCTTGGTGTTGTTTTAAATCAAAATCAGTTCTGGAGTGGATACCTTCAACCTCTTTAAATCCAAATGGGAAATTGAATTCAATATCTACTGCCGCATTCGCATAATGAGCTAATTTATCGTGATTGTGGTAACGGTAGTTATCAGGGTTGAAACCTAAAGCTAAATGCCATTTAAGACGAGTTTCTTTCCATTTATTGTACCATTCCATTTCTGTACCTGGGCGAACAAAAAATTGTAATTCCATTTGTTCAAATTCACGCATACGCATAATGAATTGACGAGCAATAACTTCGTTACGGAATGCTTTACCAATTTGAGCAATTCCGAAAGGAATTTTCATGCGGCCAGTTTTTTGAACATTTAAGAAGTTAACAAAAATACCTTGAGCAGTTTCGGGACGTAAGTATACTTGTTCAGCACCATCTGCCATAGCACCCATTTGGGTAGCAAACATCAAGTTGAACTGACGTACATCAGTCCAGTTTTTAGTTCCAGAAACAGGACAAACGATATTGTGATCTTCAATAATAGTTTTTAAACCAGCAAGATCATCAGCATTTAAGGCAACGTTCAATGCTTCTAATAGCGCAGCCGCTTTATCAGTTTTACCATCTGCTTCGTAACGCGCTATTTTATCTTCGATCAATTGATCGGCACGGTAACGTTTCTTAGAATCTTTGTTGTCGATCATGGGATCATTAAACCCGTCCACGTGGCCTGAAGCTTTCCAAGTCGTTGGGTGCATAAAGATCGCAGCATCGATACCGACAATGTTTTCATGCAATTGCACCATGGATTTCCACCAATAGGTCTTTAAATTATTTTTTAATTCAGAACCTAATTGACCGTAATCATAGACAGCACTTAAGCCATCATATATTTCACTTGATTGGAATACAAAACCATATTCCTTTGAGTGGGATACTATACTTTTAAAGAAGTCGTCTGTTTGTTTGCTCATAAGTAGCAAATATAAATATTAGTATTTAGATTTTAGATAGTCGTACTTAGATAATGATAATCGTGTGCAGGCCATGTATATAAATGCAAGTCCGCTAACTCTTTTATCATGATTCTAGTACTGTTAAGTATTATTTTATAAGATCGCGAATTTGTTGAGACGCATTCTTATTGTCCACCTTTTTAATGATGTGAGCAATATTTCCTTGTTCATCAATAACAAATGTTGTGCGTGCAGTTCCCATATACTTTTTACCGTACATGTTTTTTTCTACCCAAACACCATAATCATTGACAATTTTCTGATCTTCATCAACCAGTAATTGAAAGGGAAGTTCATGTTTGTTGATGAACTTTTGATGAGAAGCTTCTCCATCGATACTTACCCCGATAATTTCAAATCCATCTTTCTTTAAAGACTGATAATTATCTCTAAAATTGCAAGCCTCTGTTGTGCAACCTGGTGTATTATCTTTTGGGTAGAAATATAAAATCACCTTCGTTCCAATAAAATCTGACAAAGAAATATTTTCTCCATTTTGGTTCTTAGCCGTTATTGCAGGCGCTTTCTGTCCTATTTCTAATGTAGCCATATGTGTTATTAATTAATCTAATGAACAAGATACTGATTATCTGGTGAAACTTGCTTCATAAACTCTGACATTATCTTTCCAGTCTTTTACCTCGAGCTTAAAGCTATGTTTTCCGGATCCTAAAGTGGATTCGAAGTTATGCCAGATATGACGATTTTTTGGGTCATATTTCATCAGCACCCACTCGCCATCAATGTAAGCATTGAATGACTGTATACCCGATAGATTATCAGAAATGGTAAAGTCAATTTGCTTTTGTGCACTGACATTTTTATTGTTAACGAGATTACGGGCTGTGATGTTTGGAGCTATCGTATCAACGGCTACATAGAAGTCGCCAAAACTGCGTACCGACGCTGTTACTAAACCATTTTCATATTTTCCACCCTGTGCACCACCATCTGTTGAAACAAGAAGAGCCTTACTGTACAGTTCTTTCGTCAGGTCGGCAGTTGGCCTAATACTTAATGTGTAAGAGCCAAATACAGGCGTAAATTTATTATGGACGCGATGTAATTGAGAATAACCGTTGGCTGGTTTTTGACCTTCACTATAAGTAAAGTTTAAATTGTCATATAGCGTATTTTTGGGTATGCTTACTTTAACATTGTCTGCTTGGTAAATGTTGTCCAGTAGGAAGTTGAAGTATTTACCAGCCTTTGACGGATTGTTTTTGACTACATAGTTTGCATTTCGTTGCACTTCGAAATTTATTTCTGTGGCATTGCCTTGAACATCTTTGACAACATAACGAACCTGATGTACTTTATCATCTTTAAGTTCCATAACACCGCTGTTGTCCAATTGTGCATAGATATCGATTGGATTTCCGGGTTGCTTAAAACTCTTTTGTACACGTACATTTGATTTTTTCCAATAAGGATAATCGATATAGGAATGGATAGCACGGGTCTTATCAAAAGGAATGGCTTCGAAGAGTACTGTACTGATATTTTTATTATCTAAAAATAATTCTATTGAATATACACCGTAAGTAAAGGAGATTCCTTTACGCCTATCTACGGTATTGATCCCTAAACCAAATTTACCATTAACAGGAATCGGTGAGCTACCGGCAAGACTATAATTTCCATTGGCCAATGCTTTTACAGTCTGATGTCTACGGGGTGTATTTTCATCGAAAATAGGATTGTCCAAATCATATAGTGTTACACCTCGTATTATAGGTTTAATACCATCTGGAAATGTAAGTCCAAAAAGTTGTGTGTTGAAAGGAAGCTGCTGTTTTGTATCGCGAATTTCAAAATGAAGATGTGGACCTGCAGATCCTCCTGTATTTCCTGAGTTTGCCAGAAGTTGTCCTTTCTTCAAATTGAACTGACCAGGTTTTAGAAATAGGTCGACGTCAAAACGTTTTTGTTTATACTGCTCTGCTTTTATAAAAGCATTGAGCTCATTATTGAAGCTTTCTAAATGTAGGTACACAGAAGTATAGCCATTTGGATGATCGAGGTAAACGGAATTTCCTCCACCACCGATCTGTACACGAATACGCGAAACAAAACCGTCTGCAACGGCATATACAGGTATGTTTATTTTTTGTTGCGTCCGATAGTCATCACCGCCATGGAAATGTGTTGCTCTCAATTCTCCGAATGAACCCGAGGCTTGCGGAGCAATATCCATAGGCGGTCTAAAATAATTTTGAGGGTATTGACGATGTTTGATGATATCCTGTGCATGGAGTGTGTTGGAAACAAGCGCAAACATCCCGATTATTGCTATTAATTTTTTCATAGACCTTACTTTATGGTGCAACTAAACATTTGTTTCTCACCAATAAAACCAACTAAAGTATCACCGATTACAACGGGACCAACTCCTGCAGGAGTACCTGTGTAAATAAGATCTCCCTTTCTTAAAGTAATGAACTTGGAGATATAAACGATCAAATCGTCATAAGAAAAAATCATATCTTTTGTATTTCCCTGCTGTACGGTCTCTTTGTTCTTTAGCAAGGAGAAATCAAGATTTTTAAGATCATCAATCTCTTCCTTTGGAATCAACGGGCTGATGACAGCTGAGCCATCAAAAGATTTTGCTAACTCCCAGGGAAGACCCTTCTCTTTGTGTTTTTGTTGTATGTCTCGCGCTGTGAAGTCAATACCGAGTCCGATGGCATCAAAATATGTGTTTGCGAATTTTTGGCTTACATGTTTTCCTTCTTTACAGATGCGTAATACGATTTCCGCTTCGTAGTGAATATCGTTCGAAAACTCTGGATAATAAAAGTCTTTGTTATCCTTCAATAAAGCGGTGTCGGGTTTCATGAATACAACGGGCTCTTGTGGGATAGGGTTGTTCAGTTCTTTAGCGTGGTCTACATAGTTACGGCCTATAGCAATGACTTTCATCTTGATCTTTCTTAAAGTAAAGCACCTGAATATATGCGTTGATGGTGCGGAATATACAAACTTAGCAAATGTAGAAAGTAATTCAAATTGATTCGGACCAGATACATACTTTATTCAAACTTAATATAGGTATAACAGAGGGTTAAGAGGGGGTTAAGAGAGGGTTAGTAGAGGTATATCTCTATTAACCCCCTATAAATACTCACTAAAAGTTAAACAATATCTAAATTAATACTGAATATTGTATATATTTGGTATTGAGTTGGATAGGTGTGATTGGAAAACCAAGTTATCTATAAATAAAACCAATGGCAATTCAAGAGAACGGTCCTAATGGACTTTTTAAAGGCAAAGTGGGTTCTATCTATGCTTATGAACTCAATGGAAAAAATATTATTAGAGGTTCACGAAGAAAAAGTAATAAACCTCCTAGCGAAGCAATGTTAATGAACTGGCAGAAGATGAAAGTGGCTAGCACATTTGCTAAAGAAATGGTTGAATTGCTGAAATATGGATACCGCAATCTTTCTCCCAAAGGAAGTCGAATAGGTGCCTTTCAAATGGCACAGCGCCATATCTTAAAAGACGCCATGGAATTAGATGCCGATTGTAAATATTATGTCAATGTAGAAAAAGTATTTATTTTTAGAGGACCTCTGTCTTCTCCAACAGGTTGCTCCGTTTCTAGGAAAGGAAATACACTATATTTGAAGTGGACAGTTATGCCTGAGTATAACACTAATTTTTATAAAATGAATTTTGGCCTTTTTAACTTGGATGGTTTATTGCAACTTGAAATTGGAGCAACGGAAGTCCATCGGGGAGCCTGCACAGTAACATTGAACAGCCACGCTGAAAATGGGGCGCCGATTCATATATATTTTGGAATTTGGGATTCTTTTAATGATTTACTTTCCGATTCGGTGTATTGCGGTATAGTTGAGTAGGAATTGCTCTTTGGTTTGACTATTTTTAAAACATGAAAGATTTAAAAGCCGTATTTTTTGATTTTGATGGGACCTTGGTGGATTCTGAGCGTTTTTATTTTGAAGCATGGAAGCCAATTCTTAAGTATCATTTTTCAATTGATTTAGATTTTGAAACTTGGATTCAACATTTTGCAGGACATACTTTAGCGCGTAATCTATTGACGATGAAAGAGCTCTGGGACGTAGAGGTAAAAGAAGAATTTATGTGGAAAACCACCAGGGAAAATTATGCGCAACAAGATATGCTGAGTATACCCTTAATGCCCCATGCAAGAGAACTGATTCATTTTTTGGTTGAACAGGATATTCAGATTGGATTAGTGACTTCTAATTTTAGGCCAACTGTAGATCGCATGTTGACACATTATGATTTACATGAGCATTTTTCCTGGTTTGTAACTCGGGAGGATGTTGTTATTCCTAAACCTAATCCATCTTGTTATGAAAAAGCATTACAGTTGTCGGGCTTTAGTAAGGAAGAGGTCGTTGCTATAGAAGATACTGCAACAGGCGCGAGAGCGGCAATCGATGCCGGATTGAAGTGCATTGCTGTCACCAAACAAAAAGCTGAGCGTGATCGTCTGGATTTTGCAACCTATCTTTTTTCAGACTTAAAAGAGGTTAATGCTATCCTGAGGTAGCTTTTTGCATTTTTGTTACAAAAAATTAATCGTTTTAGCTTTGTTATTTTTAATATTATCTTTAATATTACAGCAGTAAGAACACCTTATTATGATGAATCGAAGAACCCTTGTTAAGCAATTGTTTATTATTGCGGGAGGAATTGCTCTATTGCCATCTTGCCTTCGTGAACAAGGAGGGGCATCTATTGTGCTCCAAAATATTAAGTTATCTGCAACAGATGAAGATTTCCTAGCAAAATTAGCTGAAATACTGATCCCTAAGACAGACTCTCCTGGTGGATTAGAGCTGAACCTACATCTGTTTGTAATGAAAATGGTTGATGATTGTGAAAGTCCAGAAAACCAACAGGTATTTGTAAAGGGCATGCAGGCATTAAAGGACAATTCCGAATCGCAGACTCCAGAGGAGCTTTTAACCTCGATAACAACTTTGGAGGGTCAAAAGGAGGGAGATGAAGTTGCTTTTTTTAAGATATTCAAAAATCGGGCTATTCAAGGATATTTAAATTCTGAATACGTGATGAAAAACAAGTTGATATACAAATTGATTCCTGGGCCTTATCAAGCTGCGGTAAAATTGAAAGCGTAAATGGCAAATATTAATATAGACAGTCAAAAAGATAGAACCTACGATGCAATTGTGATTGGATCGGGGATTAGCGGTGGTTGGTCTGCGAAAGAATTGTGTGAAAAGGGATTAAAAACTTTGGTATTGGAGCGTGGCCGTGATGTCAAGCATATCAAAGATTATCCGACAACCAATATGAATCCCTGGGAATTTGAACATCGTAATGAGATGCCTTATGCGATCAAGCAGGAGAATCCGATCGTTAGTAAATGTTATGCTTTTCATGAAGATGCTGCTCATTTTTTTGTAAAAGATAAAGAGCATCCTTATGTGCAGGACAAACCTTTTGATTGGATTCGTGGTTACCAGGTAGGTGGCAAATCGTTGTTATGGGCAAGACAGACACAGCGTTGGTCAGACTTTGATTTTGAAGGCCCAGCCCGCGATGGTTTTGCTGTTGATTGGCCGATTCGATATGCCGATTTAAAGCCATGGTACGATTATGTTGAGAAATTTGCTGGGATTGCAGGAGATAAGGATGGTTTGCCGGAATTGCCTGATGGCGAATTTTTACCCGGCTATCCGCTTAATATGGTTGAAAAATATTTCAAACAATCCGTTGCATCCAAATATCCTGAACGGAAGGTAATTTCGGCACGTTGTGCACATCTTTCGAAGCCTAATCAGATTCATTTTGATCAGGGACGTGTGCAGTGCCAAAACCGTACATTATGTCAGCGTGGCTGTCCTTTTGGAGGCTACTTTAGCTCCAACGCGGTGACATTGCCATGGGCAGCAAAAACGGGTAATATGACCTTGCGTCCTTTTTCAGTTGTACATTCTATTTTATATGATGAGCAAAAAGGGAAAGCTGTTGGCGTTCGTGTTATAGACACCAATACGAAGGAAGAAATCGATTTCTATGCGCGCGTTATTTTTGTTAATGCGGCAGCAATTAATACAAATTTGATTTTATTGAATTCTAAATCAAATCGTTTCCCGAATGGATTGGGTAATGACTCTGGTGTATTGGGCAAATATGTTGCTTTCCATAATTATAGTGCCCGGATTTATGCGGAGTATGAAGGATTGCAGGACTATACAACGGAAGGACGAAATCCTGCGGGCGGTGGTTATATTCCACGGTTTAGAAACTTGCATAAGCAGGAAACAGATTATCTCCGCGGATATGCCGCAGGTTTTGGAGCATATCGGGGTAAAGACAGTGACCGAAGCGGAGCAGGTGAATCGTTAAAAAATAACTTACTGAATCCAAAGCTTGGAAATTGGCAGGTTGGCTCTCACATGATGGGCGAAACTATACCAAAAGAGTCGGGACAGGTAACCTTGGATACAAAGAAAATGGATGATTGGGGAATTCCTCTACTCCATATTGCTGTCGATTACGATGATAACGATGCAAAGATGAAGAAGGATTATCTCGATACAATGGAGGATATGTTCCAGACTGCTGGGTTTACAAATATCCGACGTGATGACGGTAGCCAGGCTCCAGGTCTTGATATTCATGAGATGGGTGGAGCACGAATGGGATTGGATCCTAAAACATCGATGCTGAATAAATGGAATCAAGTTCATTCTGTACCCAATGTATTTGTTACAGACGGTGCAGCGATGACTTCAACTTCTACACAAAATCCTTCTCTAACATATATGGCTTTTTCGGCCCGTGCGGTGGATTATGCTGTAAATGAGATGAAAAAAGGAAATATATAAAAAATTTTAAAGATTAAGTTTTTTGAAAAAAAAACTTAATCTTTAAAATTAAAGCACTAATTTAAACCAATCTTAATTATCACAAATTAAGATAAACCAAACCAAATATCTTCACATCCGGTTTATGATACGGCTTAAGGAATGATATTTACAATTTATTTGCTAAAACGATTAAACAAATTATGAAATGATGACCAATTTATGTTCGATACTAAAATGAAAAACTGAATACCCTTTTATCCATTATAATTAACAAACTGAAGTAATAATTTTGTCTGAGTGTCTTTGAAAGGGAATTCTAGTACAATAATTTTTTACTCTAAATAGCTAAAACGATTAAACTATTATTAAGCTAAGGATACCTATGCTTGAAATTTTAGATGTACTGGCTATATACGTTGTATAATTAAAAACCAATAAACAAACATGTTTCTTCTTTTAAACGGTTGAAACAAATAAATAAATCTAAAATCACTTTAAAAATTATGAACAAATTTGACGCAAGAACATTTTTGCAGTTGAAGAAAAATTCTAAATTGTTTTTTTCTTTAGCTGTTATTGCTGGATCTATGCAACAGGTAAATGCCTCGTCCGCTACTTTGTCGGGGTATGCGCATGTATCAAAAGCAAAAGAACTTGTTGCTAAGCAAGGACAGGTTAGTGGTAAAATTGTGGACAGTAGCGGAAACCCAGTTTCGGGTGTAACGGTTTCTGTTAAAGGAACTTCTGTAGGTACCCAGACTTCTGAGACCGGTAGCTTTAGTATTAATGCGAAAGTAGGGGATATGCTGGTCATATCTTCAGTTGGATTTAAGACCGCGGAGACAAGAGTAAGTAGTACCTCAGGTTTAACCATTCGATTGGAATCTGCCGCAGATGTGCTGGATGAAGTCGTGGTAGTCGGTTATGGTACTATGCGTAAATCGGATGTGACAGGATCTATTGCAATGGTGAAAGGTGCTGATATGATTAAAGATCAAAACTTTAGTCCATTGGACAATTTAAGAGGGAAAGCATCTGGGGTGAATATTTTCTCCAATTCCAGTCAACCTGGTGCCTATGGCAATAAAGTGATCATCCGTGGTATGGCTACGATTAACTCTTCATCAAATCCATTATACGTAGTGGACGGCGTGGTGATGGAAGATTTTCAATTATTGAATCCCAATGATATTGAAAGTATTGAAGTATTAAAGGATGCGTCTTCTGCCGCAATTTACGGTGCACGTGGTGCAAATGGGGTTATTTTAGTAACTACCAAACGTGGCAATAAAGATGGAAGACGTACCATCAGTTACCAAGGTTCGGTAGGGATAAGTACTCCACAGCGTTACATGGACCTTTTGAATGCGCAGGAATGGACAGATGCATTTATGATCGGTTTAGAAAATGAAAATAAATATCAGGGAAAAACTTGGGATTTGGATCGTTCAAAATGGTTTAATGATCCGGATTACTTTGACGCTGCAGGTAAACCACTATATGATACCGATTGGCAAAAAGAAGCAACGCGTACTGCTATATCGCAAAATCATCAGCTGAATTTGCAGCAAGGAGATGAAAAATCTTCAGTAGGAGCATTTTTAAACTACACGGACCAACAGGGTATCGTCAATAGTACTTATAGTAAGCGTTTGAATGGAAAGTTAGCCTATGATTCGAAACCGACTTCTTGGTTGTCCACTGCCGTTAATTTAAGTGTGAATCATACTTGGGGACAATATACGCCTGAAGATGGTGGTGGTCAAGATGCTCGCCGTACTATGATTGAAATGTTACCGTGGTATCCTGTACGAGATAAATTGGGTGTGTATACGAATTCGGCTTCTTCTAAAATTTCTGATGTTTTGGGTTTTGAAGGTATGGCCAACCCTGTTTCTATTTTAGAATTGCAAAAGCGGGAGCGCTATAATACACAGATTTTCGGTAATGCTGCTTTAACATTTCACCTAGCCGATGGACTAGATTTGAAAACACAATTTGGTATCGATAATCACCAAAAAAGATATAAAGGTTACTCATCTATAACATTAAATAATATTTCCAGACCGAATGGTTGGGCTGAGAGAGATCATACCAATACTTTATATTGGCAAGAGGAAACGTACTTAACGTATAATAAGCAGTTTGATAAGCACCGCATTAATGCGATGGCCGGATTATCATGGCAGGCGCGTACCTATGATTATGATAACTCGAGAACAGAAGGTTTCTTTGATGACTTTTACGAATCAAATAACATGGGAATCGGAATTTTACCAGCAGCTCCAGGATCGAATTGGAACAAATGGGCAATGAATTCTTATTTTCTTAGAGCTTCTTATTCTTACGATAATCGTTATTCTGCGACTATTACAAGTCGTTATGATGGATCATCTAAATTTGGAAAAAATAATAAATATGCTTTTTTCCCATCAGCTGGTTTAGCCTGGAATGTCTCTAATGAAGATTTCTTGAAGGGGAATGAATCGATTAGCAACTTGAAATTTCATACAAGTTATGGCTTAACAGGTAACTCTGAGATAGATCCTTATAAATCTTTAGCTATTGTAGAGGCTGGAACAATTTTATTGAATGGTAACAGAGCTCCATATTCTTTTGTAAATGCAATTGCCAACCCTGATTTAAAATGGGAAAGGACAGCGCAATATGATGTTGGGGTTGAGTTGGGGTTATTTCAAAATCGTTTGAATTTTGATGTATCTTTTTACCATAAGAAAACAACGGATTTATTGTTAGATGCACCTGTACCAACTGCTTCAGGATTTAGCACGGTCATGAAAAACATTGGTTCTGTACAAAATCAAGGTTTAGATATGATGATTACAGGGACAGTTGTAAATAGTGAAAACTTCAGCTGGAAATCATCTTTAAACATGAATTACAATAAAAATAAAGTGTTAAAATTAGGTGAAAATAATGCTGATATTTTAATGAATAACTGGGTTGGTGGCGCTAATAGTGTAATTCGTGTTGGAGAAAATTTAAATAGTTTTTACGGTTACCGTAGATTGGGTGTTTATACACAAGAAGATGTGGATGCGGGTAATGCGACTTTAAGCCAGGTTGGAAGAGCGAAACGTACAACTGAGAAAGAAATTATTGGAAAAGGAATCCCAGATTGGACAGGTAGTTTCATCAATAATTTAAGGTATAAAAACTTTGATTTTACGTTAGATCTTCAGTTTGTGAAAGGTGTGGAAGTAATGCAACAATTTTATCACTCTACTTATGATCGTTTTGGAATTACCAATGGTTTAAAAGAGATCTTGACAGATGCGTATAATGGTACAAATCCAAATACGATGCAACAAGCAATCTACTTAACGAATGGAGGACATGCCGGTCAAGATACAAATGTGGATGATTCATGGGTAGCAGATGGTTCCTATATCAGAGTTAATTTAATTCAATTGGGTTATACTTTTAATCCGGATGTATTGAAGCGAGTGGGTATGTCTAATTTAAGGATTTATGCAAATGCAAATAATCCATTTTTATTTACATCGAGTGATTTCAAAGGATATGATCCAGAAAGTACTTCTCAAGGAACAGGGAATTTTGGTCAGAATATGACATTCTTTGCTTATCCGAGAGCGAAAACTTTTTCTTTAGGTGTGAATGTAACTTTTTAAATCGTAGAACTTATCAAAATGAAAAATAAATTAGTAATGTTGTTATTGGCGGGTGTGACATTAACAACTTCATGTAATAAATTTTTGGAAGAAGATCCAAAATCAAATCTATCGTTAGAATATTATTATCAAAATGCTGGACAGGCCGAGGGAACAATAAATTCTCTTTATCGTCGTGGAGCTCAACAGCGTATTTCTTTTGCTAGTAGTGCTTATATTGGACCTACAGCATCTGTCAGCACAATGTTAACAGGATATTTTACCAATAGTTATGAAGGCCAAGAACGAATTTGTTTATTTTCGAGGGAATTGACTCGTCAAAATAATACAAACTTAATTTCTGGTACCATGAATACGATATGGGATGATAGTTATAAGGCTATTAATATTGCTAATGCGGGTCTAAAGTATATTCCTAATATTAACATGGCAGACGCAGCAAAAAATCGTCTGATTGGAGAAGCTAAATTTTTTAGAGCCTTTAATTATTTTTATTTAGTAAAAACATTTGGAGCAATACCTTTACCTACAACTCCTAATGAAACTTTAAAGGATGATCTTTATTTGGAACGCACACCAGCGGCGAAAGTGTATGAATTAATTGAAGCGGATCTTAAAGAAGCTGTTGAGGTATTACCTGCGGCTAAATTTGCTCAAAATGGTCATAGGATCACTAAGTATGTTGCAGCAATGACTTTGGCGAATGTATATTTACAGCAAGGAAAATTTGCAGATGCTGCTACAGCAGCTAAAATTGTTGTTAATTCAGGCCATAGCATGACTGTAAATACTGATCTAGGCATGAGTAGTGCTTATAATCGCTTACGTACTACAGATGATTTGGATGAAGTGATTTACGCACAAGAATATGATGCTAATATCAGTAGTGGTAGCTGGTGGCCAACTTATGCTTTTAATTCTTCTGCTGTATCGGTATTTGATAAATATTCGATCTTTGAACGTGTTTTTGGTCCAACAAAACAATTTTTGAATGTGTATGATACAAAAGATCTTCGTATTCAACCCAATCAATTTTTTCACTGGAAATATACAAATCCAATTAATGGTAAAGTTTGGGAATCTACTGATGCAGGTATTTGGTATTATTTTGATGAACAAGCGTTATTAACTACTGGTAAAGCAACAAAAGATTGGAACTTTTATCGTTACCCTGAAGCTTTGTTGATTGCCGCTGAAGCAATTGCTAAAAGTGGTAGTGTGACTGCTGAAGCCGCGGGCTACTTAGCGCAGGTTAAAGCTCGTGCAAATACAGAAGGTAAAACTGTTGCTCAATTTACTTCTGATTTACAAGGTTTATCTGTTGATCTTTTTGTGAAAGAATGTTGGATTGAACGCTTGAGAGAATTTCCATTAGAGTTCAAGATGTGGGATGATATTGTAAGGACGAAGATGTTTCCTGTTATCTCAACTACTGATGCTGGTAAAATAGATTTTGTACCTCTTATTGGTGCTAAAAATGCATCAGGTGCAGTATTTAAAGAGTCTGATCTTTTGTGGCCTATATCACCGGATGAAATTCAAAGAAATAATAAACTAACGCAAAACGAAGGTTATAAATAGCATAATGAGGCTGTCCAATCAAATTGGACAGCCTTTTTTAAGGATCTAATTATGAGAATATTTAGTTTTTACCTACTTTTTAGTATTACACTTTTGGCGAATGGTTTACAGGCACAGGAAAAAGTACACTTTGATGTTGCAGCCACGCAGACTATGAAACAGATTTATCATTTATTTGGAAATGTTGAAAACCAGCTTCTATTGGAAAGGTTTCCTTTTGATGAGGGTTTTAAAGCCGATTATTTGAATAACACCGAACAAGCATCGCAGCAAAAGAAATATGCTTATCTATGGCCTTTTTCGGGTAGTTTTTCAGCTGTTAATGCTTTGATGGAGTTGCCGAAGAAAAAAAGAGAATTTCAGAATATACTCGATCAAAAAGTATTGGTCGGCCTTGCTGGGTACCGTGATCAAAAACGTCTTCCTGTGGGATATGCATCATACTTAAATAACGCTCCTGTTTCCGATCGCTTTTATGATGATAATATCTGGCTCGGTATTGATTTTACGGATAGTTATTTGTCGACGAAAAAACAAGATTATCTTACTAAAGCGAAGGAAGTGTGGGCGTTTGTGATGAGTGGTGAAGACGACCTACTTGGTGGTGGTATCTACTGGTGTGAACAAAAAAAAGAATCTAAAAATGCATGTTCTAATGCTCCTGCGAGTGTATTTGCGCTTAAGATGTATGAAGCAACGAAGGATAACCACTATTTGGAAGAGGGCAGGAGACTTTACCATTGGACCAAAGAAAAATTAGAAGATCCTAATGATGGCCTTTTTTGGGATAATATGAGCTTAAATGGACATATAGATAAAGCAAAATACTCTTATAATTCGGGTCAGATGTTGCAAGCAGCGGCTTTATTGTACCGGTTGACTCAGGAGAAGCAATATTTGATGGATGCTCAAAAGCTCGGAGAAGCCTGTTATTCTTATTTTTTTCAAGATGTCACAGGACAAGAATTTAAATTGTTAAAAAACAGCAATCTATGGTTTCATGCTGTGATGATGCGGGGATTTATCAGTCTATTTGAACAAGATCATAATCCTAAGTATTTGGCAGTTTTTGCTAATAATCTGCAATATGCCTGGAACCATATGCGAGATGAAAAAGGTTTGTTCTATACGGACTGGACACTTAAAGATAGGAAGGAAACGAAAAGGTTGCTAGATCAGTGTGCATTTGTAGAGATGTACGCGCGACTGGCAAAACTTGGATACTAATAAAAAAATAGGCTGATATAATCAGCCTATTTTTTTATTAAATTATAATACATTGATTCTTTTTCCATCCCATCCCACAGCCTTGACCTGTGTTGTACCTTTTGGAGTATGAACGGTTGTGCTGGAGACGTCATTAGACCCAGCTCCTACAAATGCAATTTTTACAAGTTTATCACCTGCATAGGTTTCAAATGCTACAGCATTTTTCCAAGCGCTGTTTTGAACAATGATTTTATCTTCTTTTTTCTCGAAACCAGAACCTTCGATCCCGTTTAAGGGCAGTCTATTTTTATAAATTGAAGTGCTGTTTGCAGTAATATAATGTAATACCGGTGTGGAAGGTTTCTTATACTTAGATGCATACTGTTTTACGGCTGCAATATCAGCTGCTGTGATGGTCATCTGTGCGCAGGTATAATCATCTACCCAAAGGTCAATAGGGATAAGCATTCCAGACTGTTCAAAGAAATCTGTGAGATCTAATTTAGATGCATCACATGCGTTTTTGATAAACTCGAGCTGGTAGTATGCGTCTTGTTTAGTTGCTGTTGCTGGAGCATTAATTGCTTTCGTAAAGATATCACCATAAAAGTTTTTGTTCTCCCATGAATTTCCTTTTCCTGCGACATTGAAGTACAGCTGTAATTGCCAAAGTGGAACTAGTTTTACGAAGTGATCTCCGCCCCAATCACGTGGACGTTGGCGATCCCACCTATCTGGACCAGCTTGTGTTAACCAGGGTTGACGGTGTACAAATGCAGATTCCATATAAGCAGTGATACGGCCTCCGATTTTAGGTTCATCATAGTCTTTTAAGCGTTCTCTTTCTAATTTGGGACTATGGCTGTTATACGTATATTGTGTCCATACGGAATAGATGTTATTGGTTACCTCTGTTGTACCTACCCATTTCATATTAGGCCTTACTTGGTTGACATGACCAAACTCATGCGCTACTCCCCAAGAATTTTTCCTAAGATTAGCCACATTTGCGACATCTTTCATGGTATTATCGTGAAATGCAGCGCCGATACTATCAGCATGCATAAATCCTTGCCAGATAACACGGCCAAACATTCTGTTCTTCGGAACTCTTTTTGTTTGTGTCAACCCCATGATTTGGTGCTGGATAGCAATTATAGAATCATAAAGGTGGATCAGTTCTACTCCTTGATGGGGTGCATTTTCTTGTAATGATTTTACCGAATATGCAAGTTGTACTTGTTTTCCTACAATATCTAAGATGGGTCCAGAAGCATTTGCTAGCATACGATCCCAATCTTTATTGGTATGCTTACCTCGTTCAAAGACATCATTCACTTTTCCACCAAGTATGTGAATGTTGATCTTTTTTGAAGATACTTTGTCTTCTGTGAAATATTGAATGTAAGCATTTCCTTTATTTTCAATTTTCAAAGCATTATAGCCTTCTTTTAGATTGTAGTCTTTTTGTTTGAAGTTTTTATCATCCCAGTTTGTTACGCGTAGCGCAATAGGGCTTCCATTGGTTTTTCCAACCCATACAATAGCTTCATCTCCTGCTGTGAAGTAAATACCAGTAGGATTTTCATATTGGGAGTAAGGGCTTGTTTTAAGTCGCTTGCTTAGGCTATTGGGAGATTGATAATTTGTATAAGCGCGTAAACGTTTTTGAATGGGGTAAGATCCCTCTTTTAATTGTCTAGCAGCCTGCTTTAATATCAAATTATTGATATTTTCAATGTCCTGATCTCTGGCATTCTTTTTTAATTGACTGTAATCGTCTTTTGCAAATACTTGGCTATACTGTTGCTGAGCGTAAGACTGTACAGTTATTACAGTTATCAATAAAAAAGTAAATAGTTTATTCATCGTTATTGAATTGGTTTGAAGGTAATTTCAAATATAATCCAAAAGATAGCTTTATTTATGACCTTCATTTAAGACAAACGATTGTGTAATATAGGTTTTACTATTTATAATTTTTTCCATATTTCTTCGGTTACCCACACGGAGTTTGGAAGTTGATATTTCACTCTTATCTGGTGGTCTTTTTCTGTTTTGGAATAAAATAAGATATTGGTTATCCCTTGCAGTGATTTATCATATGAATAATCGATGTCTTCATATATCTGATTATTTAATGCTGTAAATCTACCTGATAATTGTTTGGATCCATTTGAACTGGTAATTATGAAGGATCGATCTGCGTTATACTCTTTTATATTGCCAAAAGAAGTTTTTCTCTTGGTACTGTGCTCTGTCCCATCGGATAGAATCCGAATGTTAGCGATTTCAAGAAGTTTCCATTTACCGACTAAAAGTTTATCAAATCCTGCTGAAACAATGACTTCTTCCAGTTGGTTGGCGGGCCGTGGGATTAATTTTAAAGTTGTTATCTCGTGAGTAAGATCGCTGGTTTTTATAGTGAGCATGTTATAATTGAGATGCGATATTCGTATATTTTTACTTTGTGTATTTCCTAGACGTGCAATTCCATTTTCATCCGAAACGGTTCCATTATTTTCCTCTTCTAAAAATATACTTGCTTTGGGTATGGGGTTTGATGTTGTGGCATCAAGCAGAATAATTTTTTTTAATTGGGCTTGGCACAGATGGGTGCAACATAAGTATATAATTAAAAAGCTTAGAAATACAAGTGTGCCTGAAGGCTGTTTTTGCAATGTGGTCATAATCGTCAGGTTTAGGTTATCTACCTGTATGACTACGACGGATTCAATTAGTTTAAAATAAAAATTCCCTTTACATAATCTGTAAAGGGAATCGCTATAATGGAATTTAGATAGTTATACGTTGACCGTAGCATCCATTTTAAAATCGTCATCTTTCAAGTGTACGATTTCCATTGATTTTTCGTAGTTTGTTGATTTCTTCGAGAAGAAGTCATGTTGCGTTGTTTCTGTATTTAGGCCATTTAAAACAATTGGGTTCACCTGCTTCACTTCAAAGATTGGATCAAATCCAAGATTCATTAATGCCTTATTACCGTTGTAACGAACATATTCTTTTACCTCTGCTGTTAAACCAACTTCGGTATAGATTTCTTCTGTATATTTCATCTCGTTATCGAACAATTCGTTCAATAAATTGATGAATTTCTGTTTCACTTCTTCTTGATTTTTTAGTTTTTTGAAGACTTCTTGTGCCATTAATCCAACGAAAACACCGTGGATAGACTCATCGGCAATAATTTTTTTGATGATATCTGCTGAAGCAACCATTTGTCCTTGACCACATAACCACAATGGTAAGAAGAAACCTGAATAAAATAGAAATGACTCAAGAAGCACCGAAGCTGCCAGTGTCATAAATAATTCTTCATTTGTTGGATTCTTTTTGTCTAATACATGGTAATAAGAGTCAATGGTGGATGCTTTGAATTGCAAAAATTTATTTTGTTCAACCCAACCAAAAATATCATTGATTTCGTTTGTAGTAGATACCGTTGTAAAAATAGTCGAATATGATTTTGCGTGGATCGCCTCCATCATACACATATACGATAATACAGCCTTATTTTGTAACGATTCTGTATGTTCGATGATTTTTGGCATTCCTGTATGGCTCTGTAAAGTATCTAACAAAGTCAATCCGCCCAATGCTTTTTTGTAGCATTCTTTCATTTCCCAGCTTAATCCTTTCCAACTATCAATATCTTTTGAAGGGATATATTCGGTATCAATCCAGAATTGTCTAATATTTTGCTCCCAAAACATCAAGGCATAATCATTATCTGGCGTATTCCAGTTTACAGCAGTATATTGTTTACTCATTATTTTACAGCGAGAATTATTGAATGTATATGTTAATAGCGCTATTCAAAAGTTTTAATAACTTTTGAATAGCTTATGGGTTTTATTTTAAATGAAGTTTATGCTGAACAAGAAACACAATCTTCAATAGATGACTTACGTGTACGCGTATAATACAATGATTTTAACCCTAATTTATGTGCATAAATGTAGTATCTAGATAAATCACGTGTATTATCTTTAGAATTTGTATGTAAAATAGTACTTACTCCTTGATCAATGTGACGTTGGATTACAGATACTAATTTAAGTACCTTGAATTGATCCATGTCGTATGCCGATTTGAAGTAGAAGTAATTATCATTTGTCAAATAAGGCATTGGGTAATAGGTTGTACTATCTCCATATTCGCGAACTTCGATGATATCCACAATCGGCATAACAGAAGCGGTTGCGTTCATGATATAAGATGTAGATTGGTTCGGTGCAATAGCCAAACGATAAGCATGATAAATACCGTGCTCTTGAACGTCTGCTTTCAATTTTTCCCAATCTTCAATTGTTGGAATATGTACTCCTTCAAATAATTCTTTAACCTTATCTGTTTTTGGCAAATAATCGCGTTCTGTATATGTGTTGAAATATGATCCATCTGCATAAGCTGACTTTTCAAATCCTACAAATGTTCTTTGACGTTCACGTGCGATTTCCATCGATGCTTCCAAAGAGTAGAAGTTCATCATCATAAAGAATGCATTGGCAAAGTCTAATGCTTCCTCCGATTCGTACATAATAAAGCTTTTCGCTAAATAACCATGTAGATTCATAGCTCCAAGTCCTACTGAATGTAATTCTTTATTTGCTTTGGCGATAGAAGGAACCATTTTGATATCTGTTACATCAGATACCATTGTTAAAGCACGCATTGCTAATTTAACAGATTCTTTAACACGCTTATTATCCATTACGGTAGCAATATTCAAGGAACCTAAGTTACACGAGATACCATATTTGATTTGATCTTCTTCTCCGTAGATATTTATTTCTGAAACTTCAGACACCTGCATGATCTCAGTACATAAGTTTGAGAATTTTACTTTACCAATGCCATTTAATGCATGAGCACGGTTGGTGTTTTCTTTGTAGAAGATATAAGGATAGCCAGACTCTTTCTGTGTCTGTGCAACCTTTACTAACATGTGACGGGCGTTGATTTTCTTTTTCTTGATATTCGGATTGGTAATCAACTCTTCGTACATTTTGTCCATATCCATTTCATCCAATGGAATGCCGTATTCCAGCATCACAGTATGTGGATATATTAAGTAACAGGCTTCATCTTTTTCAGCCAACTCCATGAATTTATCAGGAATAATGATACCTATAGAAAGGGATTTGATACGTACTTTCTCATCCACATTGATTTTTTTACAGTCTAAGAACTCTTCAATGTCAGCATGAAAAATGTTTAAGTATACAGCTCCAGCACCAGGACGCTGACCCAGTTGGTTGGCATATGAGAAAGTATCTTCCATGATTTTCATGATTGGAAGAACACCTCCTGCGCGACCTTCAACTCCTTTGATGGCTTCGCCACGAGCACGAATTTTCGAGATATTGAATGAAACTCCGCCTCCGATGGAAGATAATTTCATTGCTGAATCAACCGCATAGCCGATACCATTTAAATTGTCACCAATTTCATCTAAGAAACAAGAAACCAATTCTCCAGAACGTTTTTTACCTGCATTTAAGAATGTTGGTGTTGCTGGTTGATATTCTTGATTGATGAATAATTCGGCATAAGCAATTGCTTTTTCTACACCTTCGTGACGCGCTAAAAATAAAGCTACTGCTACAACACGGTCTTCATAACGTTCTAAGAACTTTTCTCCAGAATCGTCTCTTAACGCATAGCTTTGGAAAAATTTAAACGCGGCCATGAAAGAGGCAAAGCGGAATTTTTTTGCGAAAACAAAATTATAGACCGTTTCCATTTCTTCGTATGTAAACCATTCGTAGAAATTGATATAGTAATTTTGCTCAATTAAGTAATCGATTTTTTCTTTTAAAGTATAAAAGAACACCGTGTTCTTATTTACATACTCTAAAAAATAGGCACGTACGGCCTCTTTATCTTTATGTAAGCTAAACTCGTCATCATGTTTAATCATGATTTCGTTGTTAAGCAATATCCAGTTTTTTGCTACCTCGTTTGCTACCATCGCAGTTGTTCTTTATGATGTCAATAAATTGGTTAATATCCTCCATTGTACCAGACAATTCAAATTTGAAAGCCAATGGGATGTCAAAGTCAGCTGAAATTTTATCAGCGGCAAGTCCAAAGTTCTGTCCCCAGTTGCGGTTCCCGCTCGAAGTGACCGAATATATTTTAGACGCGTTTGCTGTCATAAATATGCGGGTCGTTTCGGGCATTTGTCCGAAATTAGTTGTGAACGTTACGAGATGCCCCGATTCTTCAGCAATAAGATCTGCGGTTATTTTATGAGCATGCCAGCCTGTGATTTGGGTAAGCTTGTCCATAAAACGTTGCACATTTCCAGTTTTGCTATCGTAATAAATATGTATCATGGATTATAAAAATTTGATACCAGATTATTATTATAATGCGATCGCTCCTAATTCTTCAGGCTTAAATCCAATGATACGGTGTTGAATTTCGTCATTTTCCAAAACGATTACGGTCGGAACTGTGCGAACTTTAAATTTTGCAGCTAAATCTGGTTGGTCAAATGGGTTGATAGACTCATATTTGATACCTTTTTGATCTAGATATGCAGATACTTGCGCACAAGGTGCACAATCGTTTTTCTCGAATTTGATGATTCTTGCCATGATTATACTTAAATTTAAAAATCGCGCTTCCTAAAAGAAGGCGAGTTGAGTTGAATGATTTTAACAAGTTTGAGAAGCCTAATTTCCCAACTCTAACAAATATCATAAATTTAATTTGAAGCTGTAATTTGACTTTTCCACATTGGTGGAAAAAAATGATCGATATAGCGCTTTGCGCATGCGGAATATTTGTATTCGCTTGGTTATCAATATTAATTTAATGTTGATAACTTTAGAAGATAGAAAATATCAGTATTTTAAGAATGTTTTTTTAGTCTAATATTTATGTCATAAAGTGACTACACTTTCTTGGTTTAATCTAATTATTTACTATATTTTGACAGCTTATTATATTAAAATATATATATGAAAAAATTACTTTGCGGTTTACTATTTTTATTATCTCTGGAAGCCTCTGCTCAAGAGAATGTCACTTTCCAAAAACCTTCTTCCGAAATTTTAGCCTTAGCTGATTTTATACGCCCTCCACAGATACGAATATCAAATGATCATAATTGGATCTTATTTTTATATCGACCTACTTATAAGTCTTTGGCAGAATTGGGGCAGGAAGAGATGAAGCTGGCCGGTCTTCGTATCAATCCCTCAACAAATGTTGAAAGTGCAGAAACCTTCTTTAATAAATTTTCTTTAAAGAAAATTGCTGATGATAAGGAGATTACAGATTTTAGAGGCATGCCTGCTAATCCTTCATTAGCAAATTTAACGTTTTCACCAGATAATACGAAATTAGCTTTTACCAATACAAATACTACCGGTACGGCTTTATTTATATTAGATTTAAAATCATTGCAGGTTAAACAATTGACATCATATGTGTTGAATACGTTATTAGATGCACCTTATAAATGGTTCCGTAATTCTGAACGTTTGTTGATTTCAACACTACCAGTAAATAGAATAAAATTAATTGACCAAACAAAAGATTTGCCGACGGGACCAGTTGTTTCGACAAGTGATGGACAGGTGTCGCAATTAAGAACATATCAGGATTTGCTGAAAAATCCACAGGATGAGACTAATTTTGAAACGTTGGTTCAGTCTGAATTACAAATTGTAGATCTAGAAGGTGCAGTTCAAAAGTTTAGTGATAAAGCAATTTTTGCCGGGACCTCTTTTTCTCCAAATGGCGAATATATTTTAGTGAATACGATTAAAAAGCCTTATTCTTATATTGTACCTTATTCTAGATTTCCCCAGGAAACAGCTATTTACGACCTGACAGGGAAATTAATTACGAAGGTGAATGATGTTCCTTTGATAGAAGTTATGCCTAAGGGTTTTTCTGCTACACGTACAGGCCGTCGGAATTTGCATTGGAGAGATGATAAACCGGCAACTTTAGCCTATGTTGAGGCTTTAGACGGTGGTGATCCTGGGAAGAATGTTGAATTCCGTGATGCTTTATATACATTGGACTTTCCTTTTACCTCATCCCCTAAATTGATCACCAAAACCAAAGATCGCTTTGCTGGTGTCATCTGGGGAAATGATGAATATGCAATGGTCAGTTCGCAATGGTATGATACCCGTAATGTGAAAACATTTTTGATTAATCCAAGTTCTGGAGCGTCAAAATTGATTAATGACCGCAATAGCCAAGATATCTACAATGATCCTGGGGATGTGTTTAAGGCACGTAATAACTTTGGAACGAATCCGATGTCAATTCAAAATGATAAAGTGTTTTTAATAGGGAAGGGATTTACAAAGGAAGGGGAATTTCCTTTTGTGGATGAGCTGGATCTAAAGAGTTTAAAGAAAAAAAGACTTTACACCGCTAAAAAATCAGATCTTCAAGAACGTATTATTCAGCTTATTGATCCGAAAACGGGAGACATGATGGTTTCTCTGCAATCTGCTTCGATGTTCCCAAATTATTTCAAAAAGAATATTAAAACAGGAAAACAAAAGGCATTGACACAGTTGGAAAATCCATTTACGAATTTAGAAAAAGTACACAAAGAGATCTTGAATTATAAACGTAAAGATGGTGTTGATCTTTCAGGTACGTTATACCTGCCTGCAGGTTACGATTTTAAGAATAAGGAAAAACTTCCTTTGTTGATCTGGGCTTATCCAAGAGAATATAAAGATAAAAATACAGCTGGCCAGAGTACTGCAAACCCGAAAGAATTTACCTATCCGAGTTATGGATCATTTATTTATTGGGTGTCTAAAGGGTATGCCGTATTGGATAATGCCGCATTCCCAATTGTTGGCGAGGGTACTCAGGAACCAAATGATACTTTTATTGAACAGCTCGTTGCGAATGGTGCAGCGGCAATCGATGCGGTCGATAGTTTAGGCTATATTGATAGAAAGAAAGTGGCTGTTGGAGGACATTCTTACGGTGCTTTTATGACCGCACATCTTTTATCTAATTCAAATTTATTTGCTGCCGGAATAGCAAGATCTGGTGCTTATAATCGTACGTTAACTCCTTTTGGATTTCAAAGCGAACAACGTAACTTTTGGGATGACCCACAACTGTATATGACCATGTCTCCATTTGTAAGTGCTGATAAGATGAAAACTCCTTTATTACTTGTACATGGGGGGGCAGATAATAATCCGGGTACCTTTACATTACAGACGGAGCGTTATTTCCAAGCATTGAAAAATCTTGGAGCTCCTGTTCGTATGGTTATTTTACCGCGTGAGGCACATGGTTATGTTGCAAAGGAGAATATTTTCCACCTATTGTGGGAACAGGATAAGTTTTTAGAAAAATATTTAAAAAACAAATAACCCTTAGTAAAAAGCCAGATAATTTTTATCTGGCTTTTTTAATACTTATGCGTTTTTAACGCATGTCAAATGTTATTTTACAGTTTGATCTCTTTTGAAATTCTTAATTAGCGTGCAGCTTTGACTTGTACTGGTAGTAAATGATCGCCCCATATTAATGCAATTTTACCAGATTTATCCACATCAATTTTAAATTGTTCCTGTGGTGTAGTGCTTGTTGAATTTCTAACATTTACGCGTAATGCATCTTGTGCTTGATCATATTTTGTTCCCCATTGATTCCATGTTTTATTGAAAATAACAATTGTTTCTTGTTCACCGGGAATAGTATATAAGCTATATTTTCCTTTTGTTAATTTTTTACCTTCAATAAGGACGTCTTTATCAAATGCTACTGTTGTTGCTTCATTTGCACCCGTACGCCATATTTCTCCAACTTTGACAATATCAACACCAATTTGTCTACCTTTTAAAGATGGACGGCTGTAGTTTACATCAATGTTTACACCATCACTAGTAGTGACTTTAACACTATCAGGTGGGCTAGGTCTCTTGGTTTTATCAGTTTGTCCAAATACAGTGGTACAAATGATCGTTAACATAAATAAGATAGCTGTTGTTTTCATAATATTTTTTAATTAAATATACATAAAAATTTAAAGTAAAAAATTGATAGTAAGCTTTTTAAAGTAATTTCTTGTATTTAGAGATATCGATGCCACAATTTTAGTTTTGTTGATCCATAGGTAGATCGTATGGTAAAGTTTTAGTATAAATGAGGAATAGTTGTACTTGGAGAAGGCTATTAATAAATTTTAATACAAAAAGGGGAATATGTGTTTTGCATATCCCCCTTTTATTTTTTCTCATTAAGCACTTAAACGAGGTATTCAAATAGGGTTTGATCTTTATTTAATTCGATATATTCAAATTTGTTTTCCGTCATTCTTTGTAACAACGATTGGTAATCTGCCGGGTTGTTTAGTTCGATACCAATCAAGGCTGGACCACGCTCGCGTTCGGTTTTTTTGATAAATTCGAAACGGGTAATATCATCTTTGGGGCTTAATACCTCGGATACGAATAGTTTTAGAGCTCCTGGGCGATTTGGGAAACGTACAATAAAGTAATGTTTATATCCTTCATATAAGAGTGATAATTCTTGGATTTCACTCATACGGTTGATATCATTATTGCCTCCTGAAATAATACAGACAACTTTTTTTCCTTTTATTTCATCTTTATGAAACTCTAATGCCGCTACCGAAAGCGCTCCGGCAGGTTCTACGACGATTGCATCTTTATTATATAGCTCTAATATGCAGGTACAGATTTTTCCTTCTGGGATCGATCGGATATCATCTAAATATTCGCGGCTGATCTCGAATGTAAGGTCTCCAACTTTTTGAACAGCAGCACCATCGACAAATTTATTGATCTTCTCGAGTTCGACAGGTTTTCCCGCTGTAAATGCCGCCTGCATAGAAGCTGCTCCTTGTGGCTCTACACCATAGCATTTGATATTGGGATTTTTGTTTTTTAAATAGTAACTCGTTCCTGCAGAAAGTCCACCGCCACCGATTGGAATAAAAACAGCATTAACATCTGGTAAGTCTTGTAAGATTTCTACGGCTACTGTTCCCTGTCCTTCAATAACCTTTGGATCATCAAAAGGAGGAATGAAGGTCATGTTATTTTCTTCAGTATAAATGCGAGCCGCTTTCTGACAGTCATCAAAAGTATCTCCGGTCAATATAATTTCGATATTGCCATTGCCCCACATTTCTGTTTGTGTTATTTTTTGTTTTGGTGTTGGGCCGGGCATAAAAATAACACCTTTAATATCGAGCTTTTTACAAGAGAAGGCAACTCCCTGTGCATGATTGCCAGCACTTGCACAAACGACACCACGCTGCTGCTCTTCTTGGCTCAGTGAAATTATTTTATTATATGCTCCTCTTAATTTGTATGATCTAACGATTTGCAGGTCTTCTCGTTTCAGATAGACATCTGCGCCATATTTCTCAGAAAGATAAGTGTTGTATTGCAAAGCTGTGCGATTGACGACGTCCTTGATACGATGGTAAGTGCTTTCTGAGTCGATTTGTAAATTAGAAAAATCTAAACTCATTTTGTTCTATTATGATTAGGTGATTGTTTTTTTTATTCAAATAAAAAAACGCCATTTCGACTTTGAATAAAAGTAAATAAGTTTTTTGACTTTTTACTTGCAAATTTATTCTTTGTCAAAATGACGTTTTAATAAGTTTTTGTGTTATTAAACGCTTTCTGCGAATAAACTTCTGAGATCATCGTCGCAAATATCTTTTTTGGCATCTGCTAGAATTAGGAAGCGCTCATATGTTTCTGCAAGGGCTTCTTTTTCTAAGATGTAACCGAGACGTTCTAAGTGATGCTTTAAAGCATGACGACCGGAACGAGCGGTTAAGATAATACCTGCTTCTTCTAATCCCACATCTTCGGGACGAATAATTTCATAAGTCTCACGGTGTTTTAAGAAACCATCTTGATGAATACCGGAGCTGTGCGCGAAGGCATTACGCCCAACAATTGCTTTATTAGGTTGTACTGGCATATTCATCATTTCACTTACTTTACGTGAAAGGTAAGTGAACATCTTGCTGTCAATATTTGAAGTTAGATTACCGAAAGACTGATTATGAACTTTTAGAATCATAGCCACTTCTTCCAAAGAGGTATTTCCAGCACGTTCGCCGATACCATTGATGGTACATTCTACCTGACGTGCGCCATTTTGGATTGCAGCAATGGAATTGGCTGTTGCTAATCCTAAATCATTATGGCAATGTGCAGAAATAATCGCTTGATCAATGTTTTTAACATTTTCTTTCAAAAACTTTATTTTAGCGCCATATTGATCAGGTAAACAGTAACCGTTCGTATCTGGAATGTTGACAACAGTAGCACCTGCGGCAATAACTGCTTCGACCATTTGCGCTAAGTAAACTAAATCAGCGCGGCCGGCATCTTCTGCGTAAAACTCTACATCTTCAACATTTGATTTTGCATATTTTACTGCCGCAACAGCGCGATCTAATATTTCTTCGCGTGTGGAGTTGAATTTATACTTGATATGCATATCAGAAGCTCCGATACCCGTATGTATACGTGGTCTTTTTGCATATTTTAAGGCTTCTGCAGCAACTTTAATATCATTTTCATTGGCACGTGTCAAAGCACAGATAATAACATCATTTACGGCCTTGGATAATTCAACAACCGATTGAAAATCTCCGGGACTAGAAACTGGGAAACCAGCCTCAATAACATCGACACCCAGTTTCTCCAAATCTTTTGCAATGTCGATTTTTTCAGGAGTAGTTAATTGACATCCTGGTACCTGTTCGCCATCGCGAAGAGTGGTATCGAAGATGTATAGATGATTTGGATCGTGTAACATAGCTTTATGTTTATAATTTAGAAACTCTGTTCAGTCTATTTAATAAATTCTAATACTTTAGCACCCATTTCTTGTGTGCCTAATATTTTGTCTGCAGGTGTATTTACATTTGCAATATCACCTGTTCTCCAACCAGCTTTTAATGTTGCTGCAACTGCTTCTGTTACTTCTTTAGCTTCTGCTTGTAAACCAAAACTAATATCTAACATTAATGCAACAGATAAAATCGATGCCAATGGATTGGCTTTATTCTGTCCTGCAATATCGTGCGCTGAACCATGGATAGGTTCAAAAAAACCTGTACCGTCACCAATAGATGCAGAAGCTAGCATGCCCATAGAACCAGCAATCTGTGAAGCTTCGTCTGTTAAAATGTCACCAAATAAGTTGGCGGTTAGTACCACATCAAATTTCTTTGGATTTTTCACCAATTGCATCGCAGCATTGTCAATAAACATATGTTCAGTTTCGACATCTGGATATTCTGTTGCAATCTCTTGCACGACTTCTCTCCAAAGACGGGATGTTTCTAATACGTTTGCTTTATCTACCGAACATAATTTCTTAGAACGTGTACGGGCAGCTTCATAAGCTTTACGTGCTATACGTTCTACTTCATAGCGGTTATAATTCATTAGATCTGAAGCGAAATTATTATCTTCAGAACGATTTTTCTCACCGAAGTATACGTCTCCTGTTAACTCGCGGAAGAAAAGGATATCTGTTCCTTTTAATACTTCTGGTTTCAGGCTAGATGCGTCTAATAGTTCATCAAATAACAAGATGGGACGTAAGTTTGCATAAAGACCTAATTCTTTACGGATTTTTAATAATCCTTGTTCCGGACGTACTTTAGCAGATGGATCATTATCGTATTTAGCATGTCCAATGGCACCGAATAGGATTGCATCACTTGATTTTGCTTTTTCTAAGGTTTCATCTGGCAATGGGTTTCCGGTAGCTTCAATAGCAACGTGACCCATGATCGCTTCATCAAAACTGAATTCATGACCATATTTTTGTCCGATTTTTTCTAGAACTTTTTTACCCCAAATAGTTACTTCTTGTCCTATTCCGTCACCAGGAATAACGAGTATATTTTTTTTCATCAGATTAATTATTTTGAGTGTATGTTTTCAATTGGATAATCGACTCCATTTCACTCGTTTTTATGTTTTATGATGAAACTATCATGCGCATATCTACTTGTATGTTGGGAGTAGCGTGGGCATGATAGTTTCCTGTTATGCGTACTGTAAAATATCTTCAATGGTTTTAACCATTCCTTTTTCTAATATGATTTTCTTTTCAAGGCATGCCGGTAGCTGTGTCTCAAAATGGCCAACATAAATTAATGTTTTTCCATAGGTGCATAGTTCATCTACAACTGCATTGAAATGTTGTGTTTGTTCGTAATCAAGACCCTGGCAGGGTTCGTCCAAAATTAATAATTCAGGATTCTTAATCACTGTTCTTGCTAGCAAAGCTAAACGTTGTTTGCCTAAGGGTAGTGTATTTAATAATTTATTTTTATCTTCTTTCAAATCAAAGAAATCCAATACTTGATCGAGGAATTGTTGGTTTTCAAAGCTGAGATTACGGAATAGTCCAACGGAATCAAAAAAACCTGAAGCAACACTTTGCCAAACTTTCGCTGACTGATCAAAGTACCAATGCATTTCAGGTGAAATAATTCCTAAATGAGCTTTGATGTCCCATATACTTTCTCCAGATCCTCTTTGTTTACCGAAAAGAACAATATCATTGGCATAGGCCTGAGGGTGATCTCCATTGATTAAACTTAATAACGTAGACTTTCCAGATCCATTATGTCCCTGCAATAACCATTTTTCACCTGCTTTTACTTCCCAACTAATTTTTTTTAGTACCTCTTTTTCACCATACCTTACATCCACATTGGACATTTTTACCATGGTTTGGGAAGTAATACGTGGAGATTTCTGTAAAAAATGTGGAAGTGGTTTTCTTGCGCGCTCTTTTTCTCGTGAGAATGCTGCTTGTGAAGAAACCTCAAGTAACTGACCTTCCTGTATTTCTGCAAAATGATTGATACAGGTTGGCACTGTTTGATCATTACTGATTAATATCAAAGTCACTCCTGCGTGTGCTAAATCATCGAACGCTTGATTAAGTTCTTGGCGAGATTGACGATCCAGACCTGTATAGGGTTGGTCAATAATCAATACTTGTGGCTTTAGCCATAACGCTTTAATTAACTGCAGTTTTTTATGTTCACCACTGGATAATTCTATAAGCTGTGTGTTTTGAACATCTTCAAACCCAAAAGTTTGGAAGTATGGTTTTACCTCTTCAAATTGCAAATGTTTTTCTTTTGCAAAATGTAGAAATTCGGCCTGTACTGTTAACGTATCGTTGGTTTGATGTTTGTTGTAACGTTGCTGGTAATAGAAGTTTTTATCACCTTCTAAATTGGTGAATTGATACCAATTGGAAACATATAAAACTTCTGCAGGAAGAGGAGAGCTGCTGTTAAAGTTAATTTTTAAAAGTCCACTGTATGGAATATGGCCTGCAATTGCTTGTGCCAAAGTAGTCTTTCCCGTACCGCTTCTACCACCGATTAACCAGTGCTGACCTGGTTCAATTTGCCAATTCAAGTCCTGCAGTACCACATGATATTGGTGCTGGACAGTTAAATTGGCAATATGGACGACAGGTTCTATCATTATCTTGTTTGTTCGAAAGTTTCGATTGCACTTTTGTTGTTTAGGATGAAATCAATATCATCATATCCGTTAATAAGACATGATTTTTTGTAAGGATTAATTTCAAAAGATTGTTGTGCACCTGTTTCAGATAATGTAACGGTTTGATTTTCTAGATCAACGATAATTTCTGTGTTCGGGTTTTTAAATACGGTATCAAAAATAGTTTCTAAAAACTCGTCTGTTACCTGAATCGGCAATACGCCATTATTCAAGGCATTGCCTTTGAAGATATCTGCGAAGAAACTACTGATCACAACATCAAATCCATAATCCTGGATAGCCCAAGCAGCATGCTCACGACTGGAACCACAGCCAAAGTTTTTACCTGCTACAAGAACTTTTCCTGCATAAGTAGGGTTGTTCATTACAAAATCAGACTTGGGTTGATTGTCGCTATCATAACGCCAGTCGCGGAATAAATTGTCACCAAATCCATCCCGTGTAGTCGCTTTTAAAAAGCGTGCTGGGATAATCTGATCGGTATCTATATTTTCAATCGGTAAAGGAACTACCGTTGTTGTTATTGTTTCAAATTTTTTCATCTAAATAATTTGTTATTTAATGGTGATGAAGCTATCATGAGAAGAGTATCTATCTCTTTTTTGAGCCACTTTTGCCTCATGATGGTTTCATCTAAATAATTATTTACGAGTGTCTGTTTTTAACTGTATCAATGAACTCGTTTCACTTTATATGTGAGCTGTTTCAAGCTCTTGATATTTTTCGTGTTATGTTGCTGTCAGTGCAATGTTTTATTTTAAAACTGCTCTAACTTCTCTAAGCTTCATAGTCATGCTGACGGCTAAATTATCAGCCCAATTGTTGTAATCTTTAATAGCATCTAAACGTTCTTGATCGCTCACATATCCTTCTTCTACCATTTGTTTTGAGTTGGCTACCTGCGACCATATTTTTAATTTGTCTAGGTGTAATGGGTTGTTGCGCTCATAATGTTCATCGGCGTTAAAGACTTCGATTTGACCAAAACCATGTTCTTCAAAAATGTCATCCAGATCGTATCCGATCCTATTGTTCATACCAGCGTCATTTCGCCACATCAAAAACATGTGATAATAATGTTCCATACTTCTGGGTATTTTTGGAGTCCAATCGATGGCTTCATGATTATAATCTAATATCGATACTTGCCCATTGGGTTTTAATAACGTTTTCAATTTATCAATCGCTTTATCTAGTGTTGAAATCCATTGAAAAGTACGTGCTGAAACGATCAGGTCAAATTTTTCGATGCTGTCAAAATCTAGTAAATCACAATGAATCAATTCTAGATTCTGGATACTACCAAATAGATTTTTTCCTTCCGTAATAAAAGACTCTGTATTATCAATTCCAACAACAGCACCTGATGGGCCGACTATGGCTGCGATATCTTTTGTGATCGCACCTGTTCCACAACCGATATCCAAAACTCTTAATCCTGGTTTTAGAGCAGATTTCAATGTATGATAATCTTTTTCCAACGTTCTTTGATTAAAGATTGCGTTTGCACTTTGCTCTTCACGTTGAATCACTTTATTTTCGGTGACTGCGACTGTCTGACAAATTTGGCACATTTGTAAAAGTTATTTAAGAACAGCTACTATTAGCAATTAGATTATATCAACTCCCTAACATCGGTAATTTTACCTGTTACAGCTGCCGCTGCAGCAGTTAAAGGTGATACCAGCATCGTGCGGGCATCAGGTCCTTGACGTCCTTCAAAATTTCTATTTGATGTCGAAACACAGTATTTTCCTGCAGGAATTTTATCTTCATTCATGCCTAGACATGCTGAACAGCCTGGTTCACGTAATTGAAATCCTGCCGCTTCGAAAATTTTATCTAATCCTTCTTCGATTGCCTGTTTTTCAACTTGTTTTGAGCCGGGAACGATCCAAACTTCTACTTGTTCTGCTTTTTGTTTTCCTTGAACAAATGCAGCAACTTCACGTAAATCTTCGATACGGGAGTTTGTACAGCTTCCAATAAAGACATAATCTACTGGTTTTCCTAAAATTGGAGCATCATCAGCAAAGCCCATATAGTTGAGTGCTTTTTGATAAGATGGCTGTTCTGATTCAGGTTGTGACTGTGTAGCTGGAATGCTTTCTGTAATGCCCATGCCCATTCCTGGATTAGTACCATAGGTGATCATCGGTGCGATATCTGCTGCATCAAATTCTAATACAGCATCAAATTGTGCGTCATCATCAGAATATAATGTTTTCCAATATGCTAATGCTTTATCCCATTCTTCTCCTTTAGGAGCGAATTCACGTCCTTTTACATAATCGAAAGTAGTTTGATCGGGAGCAATTAAGCCTCCACGGGCTCCCATTTCAATACTCATATTACAAATGGTCATTCTAGCTTCCATACTTAATGAACGGATTGCCGAACCAGCGTATTCAATAAAATAGCCTGTACCACCTGCTGCAGAGATTTTTGCAATGATGTATAAGATAATATCTTTTGCGCCTACTCCTTTTTGCAAATCACCATTTACTTCGATTTTCATCGTTTTTGGTTTTTGTTGCAGTAAGCATTGTGTTGCAAAAACTTGTTCCACTTGAGAAGTGCCTATTCCAAAAGCAATAGCACCAAATGCACCGTGTGTTGAGGTATGACTATCTCCACATACCATAGTTTTACCTGGTAATGTAATCCCTAATTCTGGCCCAATCACGTGTACAATACCTTGGTAGGGGTGACCTAAACCATATAGGTTAATACCGAATTCAGCACAGTTTTTAGTCAACATATCAACTTGGTAGCGTGATAATTCTTCTTTGATGGGAAGGTGCTGATTTAAAGTGGGGACATTATGATCTGCCGTGGCAACAGTTTGGTTGGGACGAAATACCGGTAAACCTCTTTTGCGCAGACCATCGAATGCTTGTGGGGAAGTTACCTCATGGATAAGGTGGGTGTCTATATAAATAATATCTGGAAATCCTTCTTCACGTTTGACGACATGCGCATCCCAAATTTTTTCTACTAATGTTTTTGACATTTTCTTCTCTAATGTTAATTTTTCAATTTAATTCGGTTGTTTTTTTGGAACTTCCTAAAAACAACCGAATTTTTGCAGTCTAAATTACGAAAATTTAAACAGTTTTTATAGCTTTCATTGCAGTCATTGCTTGACGTAATTTACGACCTACAATTTCGACTTCATGATTACGTAAAATATCATTAATTTCCACTAACTGAGCGTTATCTACTGAAGCGTCTTTACCAGCATTATAGTTTTTACCTACTAAATCAGTTTGTACTGTTTTCATGAAATCAGCTAATAATGGTTTACAAGCTTGATCAAATAAATAACACCCATATTCTGCTGTATCTGAAATAACACGGTTCATTTCAAATAATTTTTTACGAGCGATTGTATTCGCGATTAAAGGAGTTTCGTGCAATGATTCGTAGTAAGCTGATTCTGGTTTAATTCCTGCTTCAACCATAGTTTCGAAAGCTAATTCAACACCAGCTCTGATGAAAGCAACCATCAAAGTATAATTGTCAAAGTACTCTTGCTCTGCAATTTTCACATCACCTGCAGGAGTTTTTTCAAATGCTGTCTCACCAGTTTCAGCTCTCCATTTTAATAGATTTGCATCACCGTTAGCCCAGTCTTGCATCATCGTTTTACTGAATTCGCCAGAGATAATGTCATCTTGGTGTTTTTGGAATAGCGGACGCATGATATCTTTCAATTCTTCTGATAATTCAAAAGCTTTGATTTTAGCAGGATTGCTTAAACGATCCATCATACCACTTACACCACCGTGCTTTAATGCTTCAGTAATAACTTCCACACCATATTGAACTAGTTTAGATGCATATCCAGCGTCAATTCCTTGTTCAACCATTTTATCGAACGATAAAATAGAACCTGTTTGCAATAAACCACATAGGATGGTTTGCTCGCCCATTAAATCAGATTTTACTTCAGCAACAAATGATGATTTCAATACACCAGCTCTGTGACCACCTGTACCTACACAATATGCTTTTGCTTCAGCCCATCCTTTTCCTTGTGGATCGTTTTCTGGGTGAACAGCAATTAAAGTAGGAACACCAAAACCACGTACATATTCAGCACGTACTTCAGATCCTGGACATTTAGGTGCTACCATGATAACAGTAATGTCTTTACGGATTTGCATGCCTTCTTCTACGATGTTGAAACCGTGTGAATAGGACAATGTAGCACCTTCTTTCATTAAAGGCATTACAGCATTGATCACAGCAGTATGTTGTTTATCTGGTGTTAAGTTAATTACTAGATCTGCAGTAGGAATTAATTCTTCATAAGTTCCTACTGTAAAATTGTTATCTGTAGCATTTTTCCAAGAATCTCTTTTTTGCTCAATAGCTTCTTTACGTAAAGTATATGATACGTCTAAACCACTATCTCTCAAATTTAGACCTTGGTTTAAACCTTGTGCACCACAGCCTACGATTACGATTTTTTTACCCTTTAAAGCATCTACACCGTCAGCGAATTGACTGTTGTCCATAAAATCTGCTTGACCTAATTGATGTAATTGATCTCTAAGTGGTAGTGTGTTGAAATAATTTGCCATTGTTGTTGTTAATTTCTTTATTGATGGTTTGTTGATTATTTTATTTACTGTTTCTAATTGCTTTGCGTTGTGCTAAGGCATATCCCCAATGCAAATTGTCGTGAGACAGGGTTGCGATTAGTACTTCTTCGATTGTTTTCATCTCAGCACCATAGGTTGCTGTAGCGTAAGGAGTGATAGTCGTAAAAATACCTTTCTCATAGTCGCTTTGAATCTGACCGATGGTTGTTAGCGCTAATGCTTTCAATTCATCTACTTCTTCCTGTGTCACGTTACGTGTCGGTTTAGTATCTTTTTTATAGTCTTCATTGTACTTTACTGATGACGTATCTGCTAAGATACCCGTGCGAACATAACTCAACGTTTGTGTTGAAACGACGATATGCGCAAAATTCCAGAAGATATTATTATTGAATCCTTCCGGTATAAGATTTAATTCGTCTAATGTCAAATCATCTAGTAATCTTATAAATCCTTTACGGCTACTGATAATAAATTCAAATATGTGTTGTGTCATTTTTTACTTTTTTAATCGAAATTTTTAATGAGGCAATGATTTTATAAGACATTGCCTCATTTTTGAAAGTTAAGAAATGTTGCCATTACATGGTGAAAACATCATCTCCTTTTTCGAGATATTCGTTTTCAACGACATCTTCAGAAGGTTCTCTGCGCTCAAATTCTTTTAATTTAGCATGAAATCCAGCACTTTCTTTAATGATAGCGATACGTGCACCACGTACAAATTCGATTAAATTATACTTGGTCAACTCTTCTGTTAACTTATCAATTTCCTCACGATGACCAGCGGTTTCGAAGACGGTGTAGTCTTTGCGGATAACAACTGCAGATGCGCCATATTGACGTAACAGTCTTTCTACGTACACCTTTTCTGTAATGACTTCTGTTGGAACTTTGTATAAAGCCTGTTCTTGCCAGATTACTTCATCGTTAGTATTGTAGTATGCTTTGAGTACCTCTACCTGTTTTTCGATTTGACGGCATAATTTGCGTACTACTTCTTCTATTTCAGTAATTAAAATCGTAAAGCGATGAATCCCTTCTACTTCGGAAGGAGAAGTGTTTAAACTTTCGATATTAATTTTTCTTCTTGAGAATATGGTTGATATTCTACCGATCATGCCGATAGAATTTTCTGTATAAATCGTGATTGTATATTCTTGTTTTTCCATTTTACTTCAATCTAATTTCTGAAACACTAGTTCCCTGTGCAACCATTGGGAACACATTGTTTTCTTTTCCAACCATTACTTCTAAAAGGTAGGCGCTATCGTGCTCCAACATGGTTTTCAAAGCTGTTTTCAACTGATCTCTTTCTGAAACTTTTTGTCCCTCTATATAGTATGATTTTGCTAAAGCAACAAAATCTGGACTAGTAATATTCACGAAAGAATAGCGTTTTTCATTGAAAAGCTGTTGCCATTGGCGAACCATTCCTAAGAATTGATTGTTTAGAATCAGGATTTTTACTTTAGCACCAAATTGCATGATAGTACCCAATTCTTGGAGTGTCATCTGGAATCCACCATCGCCAATAATAGCAATAACATCGCGATGTGGTGCGCCATACCAGGCACCTATTGCTGCAGGTAGACCAAATCCCATGGTCCCTAATCCTCCTGAAGTAACATTAGATTTTGATTGATTGAATTTTGCATAACGGCAGGCTACCATTTGATGTTGTCCAACATCGGTCGTGATAATCGCATTTCCCTCAGTCAGTTCATTTAAAAGATTGATCACTTCGCCCATTGTTAGTACATCACCTGTTGGATGAAGCTCATTTTGGATGACCTCTTTAATTTCTTCTTTTTCTAAGGTTCTGAACTGTTCTAACCAATCGGTATGTTCTTTTTTGTCGATCAATTCAGTCAGTTGCGGTAAAGTTTCTTTACAATCTCCCCAAACAGGAACTGTTGTTTGAACATTTTTGTCAATTTCGGCAGGGTCAATATCTAAATGTACTACTTTTGCCTGTTTTGCATATTTATCAAGACGTCCTGTTACACGGTCATCAAAACGCATACCTATAGCGATTAAAACATCACATTCGTTAGTCATCACATTAGGTGCATAGTTACCATGCATTCCAAGCATACCAACATGTTGTGGATGATCTGTTTCGAGTGCACTAAGACCCATTACTGTGGCTGCAGCAGGTATGCCTGATTTTTCTAAGAAATCTTTAAACTCTTGCTCAGCTTTACCTAAAATAATACCTTGACCAAATAAGATAAATGGTTTTTGTGCACTATTGATTAGAGCAGCAGCTTCCTGTACATACTCTTTTCTTACAATAGGAGATGGGCGGTACGAGCGGATGTGCGTACATTTTTCATAACCTTGATAATCGAATAATTCCATTTGTGCATTTTTCGTAATATCGATCAATACGGGGCCAGGTCGACCTGTACTAGCGATATGAAATGCTTTTGCTAATGCCATCGGAATTTCGGATGCTTCTGTTACTTGGTAACTCCATTTTGTGACAGGAGCGGTAATATTAATAACGTCTGTTTCTTGAAAGGCGTCTGTACCCAATAAACTTGCGAATACCTGTCCAGTGACGCAGACGATAGGGTTGCTATCGATCATAGCATCGGCTAAACCAGTAACTAAATTTGTTGCTCCAGGACCAGAAGTTGCAAATACAACACCAGGGCGGCCAGAGGTTCTTGCATACCCTTGTGCAGCATGGATACCACCTTGCTCGTGACGGACCAAAATATGAGTTAATTTTTCATTATAATCATATAATGCATCATAGATCGGCATGATCGCTCCTCCAGGATATCCAAATACGGTATCAACACCTTCACATAGTAAGGCTTCTAATACCGCCTGCGAACCTGTTAATTGACTAACGGGTTGAGGTTGCTTTGTACATTCCTTGCTTTCAGTTTTTTCCAGCGTACTCATTATTTTCAATTTATTCGATTTGTAATTCTTTTGTTTGTGTTGATTATTCGGTCTTGCTTTTATAAGTCTGTTACACAGCCTTCTGAAGCGTCAGCAACAGTTTTGGCATATTTGTAAAGGACTCCTTTTGTTACTTTCAATGCTGGTTGTTTCCATCTTGCACGTCTAGCAGCAATTGTTGCTTCGTCGACTTTTAAGTTTAGTGTATTGTTGACCGAGTCGATTTCAATGATATCTTCATCTTCTACTAATCCGATCAAACCTCCTTTATACGCTTCAGGGGTAATGTGTCCCACGACAAAACCATGCGTACCTCCAGAGAATCTTCCGTCTGTGATTAATGCGACAGATTTTCCTAATCCTGCACCAATAATAGCTGAAGTAGGTTTTAGCATCTCTGGCATTCCAGGTGCTCCAACTGGTCCCTCGTTTTTGATCACCACTACATCTCCTTTTTTGACACGACCTGAAGAAATCCCTGCGATTAAATCTTGCTCTCCATCAAATACACGTGCGGGCCCGACAAATTTCTCTCCTTCTTTTCCTGAAATTTTTGCGACAGAACCTTTCTCGGCTAAGTTTCCATATAGAATCTGTAAATGGCCATTTGCTTTAATAGGATCGGCTAGTTTATGAATGATCTTTTGATCATAATCTATTACGGATTTCACATCTGCTAAATTCTCAGCTAATGTTTTTCCTGTTACAGTCAAACAGTCACCATGTAGTAATCCCTCGTTTAATAAATATTTTAAAACTGCAGGGATTCCACCGTATTGATGTAAATCTTGCATTAAGTATTTACCTGATGGTTTAAAATCAGCTAAAACCGGTGTTTCATCCGACATACGTTGGAAATCATCCTGTGTGATATCTACACCTACTGATTTACCAATTGCAATAAAGTGTAATACGGCATTTGTACTTCCTCCTAGTATGATGATCGCACGGATGGCATTTTCAAATGCTTTGCGTGTCATGATATCTGAAGGTTTAATATCTTTTTCTAATAAGATGCGGATATATTTACCAGCTTCTAAACATTCATCTTTTTTATTTTGTGATACGGCAGGATTGGATGATGAATAAGGTAAGCTCATTCCTAATGCTTCGATGGCAGCGGCCATTGTATTGGCTGTGTACATTCCTCCGCAGGCACCTGCTCCGGGACATGTATTACGGATTACACCATCGTAATCTTCGTCGGAAATATTACCACATATTTTTTGCCCTAAAGCCTCAAATGCGGAAACAATATTTAGATCTTCTCCTTTATAATGACCGGGTGCAATTGTTCCACCGTAAACCATTATTGCTGGGCGATCTAAACGGCCCATTGCGATTACAGCACCAGGCATATTTTTATCACATCCAGGTATTGCAATCAATCCATCATAATATTGCCCACCACAGATTGTCTCAATGCTATCTGCTATGACATCTCTACTGACTAATGAATAACGCATACCTTCTGTACCATTACTCATACCATCACTGACCCCAATTGTTCCGAAGGTTAAACCAACTAAATCACTTGCCCATACGCCCTTTTTAACAACTTGCGCAAGATCATTTAAATGCATGTTACAGGTATTTCCATCATAACCCATACTCGCAATACCTACTTGAGCTTTTTCCATGTCCGCATCTGTAAGACCAATACCATATAGCATTGCTTTTGCTGCGGGTTGTGTTTCGTCTTGTGTGAATGTACGGCTGTATTTATTCAAGATTTGTTCTTTATCAGATGATGACTTCATAGTTCTCGTTCTCTAATACTAAATTTTTATATCGTCTTTGTATAGAAGCACCTATTGTATGCTCCCAATCTTCTTTATAAATAATGTGATCGACTTGTTTTATTCCTATTATTTCTGCTGCCGTTCCTGATAGAAAAGCTGAATCTGCTTCGTGGATATCTTGGACTGTCAACCTTTTCTCAATTAATTCAATTCCTAATTTTTTACAGATCAGAATGACGTTTTTTCGGGTTATGCCAGGAAAAATATTCTGAATAGGCGGTGTATACAGTTTGAAATCTTTTTCAATAAATAAGTTTTCACTTGATGCTTGTGCTACATAACCATCCTGATCTAACAACAGTGCTTCGTCATATCCATTTTTTATTGCTTTACTGCTTGCTAAAATGGAGTTGATGTATTGGCCTGATATTTTTGAGGAAATCGGAAATGCTTTTGAACTTGGTCGCTGAATATCCGATATTTCAACCTTTAATAGATTTTGTCCTAAATAAGGTCCCCATTCCCATGCAGCCATCATGATCCGAGCTTCAGTTGATGAAGTGAGGTGCATGTTGGATCCAGAGAATACCAATGGACGAATGTAGGCTGAACGTAGATTGTTGATGGATAATAATTCATAAGCACGGTCAATCAACTCCCTATTATCCCATGTATATGGTATATTGATTGCATCACATGACTTCTCTAGACGCTCAAAGTGTTCCAGTGCTTTAAAAATACGAGGTCCATTGTGGGTGTTATATGCCCTAAGACCCTCAAACGCACCATATCCATAATGCAAAGCTTGAGTATACAGGTCAAGACCTGTAGCAAAAGCTTTGACGTACGATCCGTCTAAGTAAATTAATGTGTTCTCGTCGTAATATTTCATAACCTTGTTATCTACCCTCCCTATTAGTAATAATTAGAAAATGACCTGTTTTTGTTTCCCTTGGGTAAATGTAATTTAAGCGTAAACTTTACTGCTGAAATTATTTCTTTAAGTTACTCCGAATAAAAATAATTGGCAATAGCCTTATCTAACTTTTTTGATTAAGTATATAATTTTGATTATTTGTTTTTTACGAAATTAAATTTTTATATTTTCAATATTAGTGATATTTTAGAATGCAGTAAGTAGACCGTATTTAAAATCGGTCTACTTGGCTCAAAAACTTTTTTTTTCATTTTGACCTCAAATTCTTCTTAAAAATTGATAATTCCTTATTCTTTTTATTTTTTTGAGTATTATTTCTTTGAAGTTATCCTCCGTTTTTTTTGATTCATGAGACTATTGTTAATGAACAATATGTGGGAAAAATTTTAAATGGGATGATGGGCGAGAGGTTGTAAAAACTGGGGAAATGGGAACCGATAAGTTACCTAGTTTTTAAACAAATTGTTGCTAGCTTTCAGATTGCTTGGTGCTAGATTGATGTGTCTTGTGGATCTGTGTAGGGAAATGTCAAGAATGGGTCAGAACGTTCTTATTATGATGGAATTTAAGAGTCTTCTAAAGTGTTTGTATGAGATGATTTTCTTGTCTTAGTATAAGGAGAAAAACTAATCTTGATGCATATGCACTATTTTGTCAACTTATCCACATTGTGGACAAATGATGTTTATTTTAGGTTGAAGGATATGCGACTATTCTATTGACATGTTAAGAGGGAAATCATTTTCAGGTTTTATATTATTTTTTCAACAATTTGTTTAGAATGTGTTGAAAAAATAAAAGCCTCTTATTTTTTAATAAGAGGCTTTTGAGATCATCGTATGATGATTATGCTTCAATAATTCCTTCGGCCAAAATGGTAACGACATTATTCTTAGCTTCTACAACACCACCTTTGATGTTTAAGATCTGCTCGTCTTTACCTTGCTGAACAATTACTTTTCCGTCTTCCAAAGTCGAAATGATAGCCGCGTGATCTTTCAATATTTGAAAAGATCCTGAAGTTCCTGGAACAGTTACCGCAGTTGCATCACCTTCAAATACTATTTTGTCTGGAGTGATTATAGATAATTTCATTATTTTTAGATATAAGATTTGAGATTTGAAATTTGAGAACTTGAGGTCTTCAAATAGATATGAGATAATAGCGTCTGCATTACCTCATATCTAATGTCTAATATCTAATTAAACTGCTTCAGCTAATAATTTTTTACCTTTTTCGATTGCTTCTTCGATGCTACCTACTAAGTTGAAAGCTGCTTCAGGATATTCATCAACTGCACCATCAAGAATCATGTTGAATCCTTTGATTGTATCTTTGATGTCTACTAATACACCTTTTAAACCTGTAAATTGCTCCGCAACGTGGAAAGGTTGAGATAAGAAACGTTGAACACGACGTGCGCGCTGTACTGTTAATTTATCTTCTTCAGATAACTCATCCATACCTAAGATAGCGATGATATCTTGTAATTCTTTATAACGTTGTAAGATTTCTTTAACACGCTGTGCTGTATCGTAATGCTCGTTACCTAAAACTGCAGGGCTTAAGATACGAGATGTCGAATCTAATGGATCTACCGCAGGGTAAATACCTAACTCAGCAATTTTACGAGACAATACTGTTGTTGCATCTAAGTGAGCGAATGTTGTCGCTGGTGCAGGGTCAGTTAAATCATCGGCAGGTACATATACCGCTTGAACTGATGTAATTGATCCATTTTTAGTAGATGTAATACGCTCTTGCATTAAACCCATCTCTGTTGCTAAAGTTGGTTGGTAACCTACTGCAGAAGGCATACGGCCTAATAAAGCAGATACTTCAGAACCAGCTTGTGTAAAACGGAAGATATTATCAATAAAGAATAATACGTCTTTACCTTTACCATCTTCTTCACCATCACGGAAATATTCAGCGATTGTTAAACCTGATAAAGCAACACGTGCACGCGCACCTGGAGGCTCATTCATTTGACCGAATACGAAAGTACATTTTGATTCTTTCATTAATTCAGTATCGATAGCATCTAAAGGCCATTGACCTTTTTCCATCTCTTCCATGAAATGCTCACCGTATTTGATAATGCCTGATTCCAACATCTCACGTAGTAAGTCATTACCTTCACGTGTACGTTCTCCAACACCAGCAAATACAGATAAACCACCGTGTCCTTTTGCGATATTATTGATTAATTCTTGGATTAATACAGTTTTACCTACACCGGCACCACCAAATAATCCAATTTTACCACCTTTAGAATAAGGCTCTAATAAATCGATTACTTTAATACCTGTAAAAAGTACTTCAGTTTCAGTCGATAAATCTTCAAATTTAGGTGGAACATTATGGATCGAACGACCATTTGTTTTATCTAAATTTTTGATCCCGTCAATGGCATCACCCACAACGTTGAATACACGACCTTTAATTTCTTCACCAATAGGCATTTTGATTGGAGCACCTGTGTCGACAACTTTCATTCCACGAACCAAACCTTCGGTTGCATCCATAGAAATTGTACGAACACGTTCCTCACCTAAGTGTTGTTGAACCTCTAAAACGACACGCTGACCATTTTCTCTTTCGATAATCAAGGCATCGTAAATTCTAGGTAGATTTTCATTGTCGGCGAAGTTGACGTCAACCACTGGGCCGATAATCTGCGCTATTTTACCAATATTGGGCATATTATAGGGACTAAATATTTATTAATCAATTTTATAAAGGCAATAAAAACCGCCTCTTTTTGGTCAGCAAAAATAAGCTTATTGTCGCTGAAAAACAAATAGAAATTTCAATTAAATTCTTTTTTATTTAAATATGTCAATTTGTTATTCATTCTAATTGACTGGGTTCGCTGAAAAAATCATCTTTGGCTCCATAATACGTGTCTATGCTTCTTAATGGCATTTTTTCTGGATCTTTTATTTTTAGCTATACAGCCTGAGGAGATCAAGAAATCTTTATTTTTAACAATTCATGATAGCTGATATGATCATAATTATTGTTAATCAGGTGATTTTAATTTTCGAAAGTAGATGATTGGGAGAAAAAACCTCCTTGTATTTTTTATTTCTATAATCGTTTTGATCTATCATCCAATAAAATAGGGGCAATTCACATCATGTGAATTGCCCCTATTTATCTATCTTAGAATCTTATGATTTCTTATTTAACTCGTCTTGAAGTTGACGTTTTAGAGCTTGTTCTTTTTCAAGTGCTTTTTTACGGAATAACGCAAGCTCTTCTTGTGCTTGATCTGCTGTTTTTTGATATTCATCAGTATTCACCTTAGCCTTGCGGTAAGAGAATAAAAATGTAACGGTACTGATTAAAAGTACAGCAATAATTATCCACACGATACTGCTATAAGCTGACTTTGTCGTATTGATACCTAAAAATGAAAAACTATCTACTTTTTCTTGCTCTTGTGCTAATTGATCTTTTAAAATTTGAACACTATCTTGTAAACCTTTTGTTGTTGATCCATAATTAGAACTAGCAGACTTTAAGGTGTTAATTTCTTTCTGAAGTTTACTTACAGTATCTACTACATTTTTTTTGATAATTTCAAGATTTGTTTTGCGCACCATCTTGAAATCATAATTATTTTTTGATATGTAGTTCAAATGGTCAAACTGATTTGCAAGACTACCTTTACTCAAACCTTCTGGGCCAAACTTATTAGCACTCGCTGTTGTTGGTTGAGCTACTGGAGCTTGAGCCGATGCGAATTGCTGTTGCGCACATAGAAGAGATACAGTGATAATTAATGATTTTAAAATATGCATATATAAATTGATGTTACAGATTTTTACAAAAGTAATGATTGCTTCTAATATATACTAAAAAGTTAAGATTTGAGGCTTTAAATTTTAAATTTATTATAAATTGCATATTCATGTGGTCTGTTTATAATAAATTAAAGAGATCTTTTAGTCTAATGCGATCGGAATTATCCTAAAAGGTTGTTTGTGAATTTAAATTTTATACCTAATTGAAAATTACTAATAGTTTTAAAAATTTCTTTTAATGTTGCTTTTTCTATTTTCGTTAGACTGTCAATTCGGATGTAATTATCGGGATTTGATTTTATTGTTATAATTTGATTTGCTTGATTTTTTAATCTAAGAGCCATTAAATAATAATAGGATTGACTAAGTTCTTCATATTGGGATTGTGTGAAAACTCCTATTTCTACTAACTTCTTAAGTCTAACTCCGGTATTTTCTTCATAGATTCGGTTTTTTAATGCATATACCCGTACGAGATCTACAATCGGATTCATTGCTTTTTTGATATTTAGAAATTCTGAAGTGCCAATAGTCTGTGTTTTGATGGCATTGAAGAAGGTTAGCGGTGGTTCATATTGCAAAGCATTTTTCGCTATAAAAGAAAAAAAACGTTCGTTGGGTTTTTGTAATTCGTGGTTGAGAAAAGATTTAAGTTCATCAATGATTCCCTGGTCACCATACAGTCTTCTACAATCAAAGAAGGTGGAAAATTTAATAGCATTTTCTGGTATGGTATCTTCGATCCAACTTTTGTAATTATTTTTCCAGTGTGATAATGAATGTGTCCATGCGGGATTACTGGCCATATATCCTCCTGTACAGTAGACAAATCCAATTTTATTTAAGTCATCTGAAACTTGGTTGGCGAATTTGAGGAAGTAGTCTCTCACATACTCACGTTGCTCATTGGCTTTATCTTCATAAATAATGGCGTTGTCCTGATCGGTTTTTAAGGTCTGCTCTTTTCTGCCCTCACTTCCTGTTACCATAAATACGAACTTAGCTGGGGGAGGTCCCATATTGTGAATCGTTTTCTCAATCACTTTTATGGCAATGGTATCAGCAATCATTGTAATAACCTGATTTGCAACAGCGGCATTGACACCTCGGCCGAGTAATTGGTTGATGATTTTCGGTACATTATCCCACTTATCCTTAAGCTCGGTTAAAGACTCCGCGAGCTTTACGGATTGTATAAAAACTAAAGGTGATTGTCCCTGTTCGCTTAATAAGCGGTTACGGCTCAAGAAGCCAACGTACTCTCCATCTTTTTCAACTAATAAATACTTCGTTTTTGTTCTAAACATCATCAATACCGCTTCGTATAGAATTGCCTGGTTAGAAATACTAACGATAGGATTATCCATAACGGTTCCAATAGCTTTATCAGCCTGGATTTGTTTTGCAATAACGTTATCTCGGAGTGTTATATCTGTTGCATACCCAACAATTTTATCTTTCTCCATAATAAAAATGCAACTCACTTTATTGGATGACATTATTTTTGCTGCTTCATAAATGGGTGTATTGTAGTCTGTTGAGACGATATCTTTATAAATGATATTATCAATCTTACGGGAGTAGAGTTGATCTGCTGCGTAATAACTTTCTTCAAATGATGCAGGGGATTTTACAAAATGTGAAAATTCTTCTTCCAGCATTTTACGGCCAAAAGCATTTGTGAAGAAATGAAAGAACTCCTCATTGGCGTTGCAAAGTTCAAAAAAATCTTTACGAGGCAATCGATATATGATTGTCCCCTTTTTTACCATTACTGATTTTAATGCTTTTTTGCGATTTAAAAGCACTGAAATTCCGCCAAAACAATAAGGATTTTCGTGGATTTCGATTGATCGTTTATTCTCCATGTTATCGAGAAAGAATGTTTCGTACTGTCCCTTGTAAATGAGATCTACTCCATCTATATCTGTTATTCCTTGTCGGTAAATAAGTTCTTCCTTTGAAAATGTGCATTTTGTCATCAGATCCACTAAACTTTTTTGTACAGATTCTTGCAGTACATGGAAAGGGGCTGTAGTTTTTAATAGGGATAAAATAATTTCAGAATTATGCATAGGTTCAAAATTAGATTTGAAATAAATTAAAGAAACGGGCCTGTTGATTTTCAATATCTTCGGACGTCAGTTCATTTCTGTTAGCCATCTCAAAATAACATTTTGCAGTTATTTCGGCGTCCGTTACTGCATTATGTAAAGACTGAGGTATGGTCGAGAATAATATCTCATGGAGCAGTGAAAGATTCAGGTGAACTCTATGGGGATTTCTGACATACTTTTTACTATGCCATAGTGTGCAGAAATAAATTAAATGGTTAAATGGCATGTTGAGTTTAGTTCTGACAAATTCAGCAGCAAGGACTTGTAAATCGAATGATAAAAAGTGTCCAACAATTAAGGGATTGTATTTTTTTAAATCATAAGCTAATTTACGTAATACATCTTTTTTGTTGACACCATTTTCTCTTAAAAACTGTGGTGTTATACCATGAATTTTCTCAGATTCTCGGCTGATAAAAATAAAGGGTTCATAAATATATTTGTTTGTGCGTGTAATTTCATTAAAATCTGAATCATATATTATCCATGCAACTTGAAGTACACGGGGCCAATTTTGTGTATTGTTATATTTTTTATCCCATTTTTCGGGTAAACCTGAGGTTTCTGTATCAAGAAATAATATGTATTTTTTCAAAAAGTATTTTGCTATTTATTATTAAAAATAAGTAAATTATCGATGATATGGATAGTTAAAAGATGAAAAAGACAGTTTGATCAAATATGTTGTGCAGTTGTATTTTTTTGAAACTCAGTAGGAGTTATCCCAAATGATGCCTTGAAGCAAGTTGCAAAGTATCTTGGGTCAGAGAAACCTGTCGCGAATGCCACTTCACTAACTGTAATTGATTTATCTTTTTCCATCATTTGACATGCATGCTTAAGGCGAATATTCTTTATAAATTCACTTGGAGATAAATCTAGCAAAACTTTGGTTTTACGATACAAAGTTGATTTGGATAGTGCCAGAATCTCACCGAGCTTGATAATATCAAATTGATCATCACTTAAATTTTCTTCAACAACTTTGATCATCCGTTGTAAAAACTGTTCATCAACAGGCGTATAATCCAAAGTAGCGATATTAATTTGTGTGTTGTTGTTGAAGTTGATTTGCTTCGTCCGTTTATTGATGATAAAACTCTGTATTTTGGCTTCTAAAACTTGAATGTCAAAAGGTTTACTGATGTAACCTTCAGCTCCAGCTTGATAGCATTCTATACGATCTTCCATACTATTTTTGGCAGTTAGCAACAATATTGGAATATGATTGATTTCCATATTTTGTTTGACAGCTCTGCACAGAGAAAGCCCATCCATTTCAGGCATCATGATATCACTAACAATGATATCAATTTCATTTTTATTTAAAAGATCGAGTCCTTGCTTACCGTCAGAGGCAACGTGAACATGATATTTTTTTGATAAAATGCTAAACATGGTTTGTTGAAGATCTTCATTGTCTTCTACTAATAGAATATGTAGTTGTTTTGAATTTTCATTCGTATCTTCAATGATAGCTGTTGTGAATTTGTCTGCTTCGTAAGTAATTTCGTCTTTTTTAGCAAAAGATTCGTTCCATATCTGAATACCATTTTTGACATAAAATTCCTGATCAACTGGTAATATGATTTGGAAGCAGGTTCCTTGATCAGGAACACTTTCAACAGTAATTTTACCAAAATGAATATCAACTAACTCCTTTGTTACCGAGAGACCAATCCCATTGCTTTCTTGATTTACAAATGACTTATTGTTATAAAATGGTTTAAATATTTTATCTAACTCATCTTTATCGATTCCAATGCCATTATCACGTACAAAAAGATAGAGCAGTTTTTGTTTTTTATCTTCTTTAATATAGTATGACAGGGTGATTTTACCACCTCTAGGTGTGTATTTAAAGGAATTCGAGAGTAAATTGAAAAGAATCTTATCCATTTTATCCGCGTCATAGTAGATATCTGTTGTACACTCTCCATGATTGATTTCAAATTCAATATTTTTTCGAATGGCTAACGGGTTAAAAAACACATGGCTCAATTGATTTATAAATGTGGGCAGATATTCTTGACTAACTTTCAATTCCATCAAATTATTTTCTATTCTTCGGAAATCCAAAATTTGTTGCAATAAGCGTTTTAGGCGATCTAGATTCAATCTCATTTTTTCAAACTGACTTAAATGGTGCTTTGTGGTCATTTGAACATCGTCTACTAAACAAGAAATAATGGTTAGTGGTGTTAACAAGTCATGAGAAATACTTGTAAAATAGCTGAGTTTGGACTGTGCCAGTGCATGTGCATTTTCTTTTTCTATTTGGGCTATTTTTAGATCATTTCTTAATTTTAAACGGTGTAAAGTAAAATTTATGAAATAGTAAAATATACCAATCAGTAGACACGCATATAAGAAATAGGCTAAGTTACTCTCATAAAATGCAGCCTTTTTGTAAATATTAATTTTAGTAATCGTCGTATTCCATTTATTATTTAAATCAGTAGATTTTATTAAAAAACGATAAGATCCTTTTCCTAAATTATTATATGCTGCAAAAATCCGATCTCGGGATGCATTGATCCAATCCTGATCAATACCTTCTAACTTGTAGGCATATCGAAGTTTATTATCCTGGGTATAGCCAAGGGATGAAAAGGAAAATTCTATATTTTGGTCTTCGGGTTCTAATGTTAGTATCTGTTGATTAAAATTAAATTTTTTCTGATTGGATTCAAGGACAATGGATTTATTATTAATCTTGATATCTGTTACTTGCACTTTAGCTTTATAATTTGGGATATTGCTATTATCGTCCAATCTAACCATTCCGTTATATCCTCCAAAGTAGACCGAGTTTGATTTTTTATCAATCGTAAATGCTCTTTTGGAAAACATATTGACTTGCAGGCTGTCAGTCGATGTAAATTCCAAAATATCTTTATTGAGTGCATTTATTTTAAATATATTTCGGGTGCTGGAAAGCCATACCGTATTATTTAGGCAGACGATATCCAATAGTTGGTTCTTTCCAAATAAAGCCGAATTTGCCAATTCCTCCATTTTCTTTAAATCTCTTTGATAATAGAGTAAGCGATTATCTTTGGTTCCAATCCATAGATTATCATTTTTATCAACATCTAAGGATTCAATTTGATTTGTTTTGAGAACTGCTGTTGATTGACCAATATGTTGGATGATCTGTTCAGGATTATTTTTATTGATGTAATAAATGCCGCTTCCTTTAGTAGCAATCCAGATATTTGATTTTTTATCTTCAGCAATGCTAACCGCTTGATCTTTTATTTTTGTGATGAGTTTTATTTTTTTGCTTTTTGGATCACTATATAATACACCTTGGTTAGTCGCTATCCAAGTTCTCGATTGACTATCTTGAAAAAAGAACATGGGGACCCCGGAGTGATTGGCTTCACGTTTTAGATCAATCTTATAGTCTAAATTGATATTGTTATGCTGTTTTTTGAAAACGTTTATAGTTGCTTCATAAGCAGAACCGACCCACAGTTCATGCTGTACATCAATGGCGCAGCTGGCAGCTCTAATGGATATTAATTCGCGTAAATTGGCGTTACTATAGGTATTTAATAAACCATCTTTAGGGTTTAAACTTCCAAAGCCAAAACGCTCTAGATTAAACCAAAAGATACCCTTTTTATCTCGATATAACATATTTACATTGGGCGCAATGCTATATCGACTTTTAATTTCTTTAAAGGTGTAATTTTGAATGAGAGGTTTATCAAAACTAATCGTAGATATTCCTTTCCCACCGATAGACAACCATAATGTTCCTGATCTATCTTGATAAATATCATTGAAGATATTGGTTGTATGATCAAAATGGGGAGCCATATTTACTTCTTGAAGTGAACCATCTATATATTGAAAAGTAGAGATACCAGAAAATGAAAGTATCCAAATATAATTGCGATGCCGATCTTGAACGATGTTATAGAATAAATCTTCCTTTCCAATATTTCGACGCTTGTTTTTGATTTCTATTTCTTGATATAAATTCTTTCTATTGTCTGGATTAAATAAATAAATCCCATCCCCCCAGGTACATACCCAGAGTTGTTTATTATGATCTTCAAATAATTTAAAAGGATTGTTACGTGTTCCAAGTTTTGGGTACGCAACGAATTGATTTGTTTGTATATCTAATTTAAATAAGCCTTGTTCCCAAATTGCTACCCAAATATTGCCTTTTTTATCTTCAAATATGGTATTAACAGTCCCCGGTGGTATTTTGTAAATGGAATTATGATCATCTTGATAGTTTTGGATAATGGATAAGTCTTTGTTATATACCACAATACCATTGTCTGATCCTACCCATAATCTGTTTTTTTTATCAATCAGTAATGTTGTAATACGTGTTGCAGATTGGAGGTTATTTTTGAAGGGTTTGATTACATAGCTTTCTTTTTCTAATGTATATAATCCTTTTTCTGTACCTAGAATGAGGTAATTATGATATTCTACTAGTGTTTTAATGTTCTGGTTGGTAGCCGTTTTACCATCATTGGTCTTCAATTTGAAATTTAAAATATTATAGGCGTCATATCTACTTAATCCCTGTGTAGAAGCAAACCAGATATACCCATCCTTATCCTGACAAGTTTGATTGATTGTCAATGAGGGTAATTCATTATTTTTGGTAATGGGATTCAATCCCATTTGTTGACCACTAACTTGGATATGGAAAAGTAAATATATAATGAAGAAGAAGGTTTGATATGTATTTTTCATAATCAATTGGTTTAATCTAATCAGATCGACAATTTGTTCTTCACTTATATCTCTTTGCATCAACTTTGTCTAAAGAGCCAATGAATTAAATAACACAAGAAAAAAGGGAAACTTAATTTAATTCCTTAATCAATAATGGTTAGCTTTAAATAGCTCATTTTTTCCGTCTTACTTGAGCATCTAAATGGTTCAAAAAGTCAGATTCAAATTGGTATCTTCTTTAAAGATATAGAATGTTATTTAAAATAAATGTAATATAAACATTTATTTTAGAAATTGATTACTTTCTTGTTGTGTCTCTTTTTTATCAAAAGCTCCTTAAAAATGCGTTTTTAGTCAAAAGAAACATGTAATCAATGGCTATAATCATAAAATGATCCCATTTTGTATGTTGAATAAACTAAAATTAAACATCGACTGTATTGATTTTATCTAGATTTGGATAACCAATCTTCAATCATATTTACATCTGCTAAACCCTGTTGATTGGATTTTTTAAACCTTAAAATTTTAAGATATGCACAAATACGTTCTTGTTTATTTTCTTCTGATTACTTATTCTGTCTTTGGACAAGACTTTAAAAAGAGTGATGTTTTGGCCCAATTGAATGTTGCGAATCAATATTGGCAGACTCATCATAAGCCTCAAGTTTGGGCATTTTGGGATCAAGCCGCTTATCACAGTGGTAATATGGAGTTTTATAAAGAGTTTAAAAATAAAAACTTCTTAAAATATACCGAAGATTGGGCAGATTTTAATGAATGGAAGGGTGCAAAATCAACTGATAAAGCGGATTGGAAATATAGCTATGGGGAGACCGATGACTATGTGTTATTTGGCGATTGGCAGATCTGTTTTCAAACGTATATTGATCTTTATCATATCGCTCCTAAAGCTTACAAGATAGCTCGAGCGCAAGAAGTGATGAATTACCAAATTCATTCCAAACATCATGATTACTGGTGGTGGGCAGATGGACTGTATATGGTTATGCCCGTGATGACTAAGATGTACAATTTAACTAAAAACCCGCTCTATTTAGAAAAACTTCATGAATATTTGGAGTATGCAGATGGTATCATGTATGATAAGGATGAAAAATTGTATTACAGGGACGCGAAATACGTTTATCCAAAACATAAGACTGTCCATGGAAAAAAAGACTTTTGGGCAAGAGGTGATGGTTGGGTATTTGCAGGATTAGCAAAAGTGCTACAAGATCTACCCAAAGACAATGCTCATTATAAACATTATGTAAAACGTTTTCAAGATATGGCCGATGCTATTGTAGCGTGTCAACAGAAGGAGGGTTTCTGGACGAGAAGTATGTTGGATCCAGAACATGCACCCGGTAAAGAATCCAGTGGAACGGCATTCTTTACTTATGGACTTCTTTGGGGCATTAATAATGGTATTCTGAATAAAAAGGAATTTGAGGGTGCTGCAAAAAAAGGATGGTATTATTTAAGTACTATTGCTTTACAGCGTGATGGAAAAGTAGGTTATATTCAGCCTATAGGAGAAAAGGCCATACCGGGTCAAGTGGTTGATGCCCATTCAACATCGCCATTCGGTGTCGGAGCATTTTTATTGGCAGGTGTTGAAATGTATAGATATTTAAGCGAGTAATGATGAAATATGTATGGACATTATGGATATTCATATGCTTCGCCGCTGTGACATATGGGCAGAAGAGAAATCCTATGGCATGGAAAGAAACTTCAAGAGCCTTTTGGCTAAAGGAGATGGATCGTATGGCGAGACCGGTTATGCGTAGTCTGGCTCATGACAGTTTAAAGATCAATATGCCTCAAATTACTTCTGTTGCAGTTGACAATAAAGAACATCGCATTCAAGTACAATATGTAGAGGTATTAGGTCGAGTTTTAAGCGGAATATCGCCTTGGTTGGCTTTGAATGATGGTTCGGAAGAAGAGCAAGCATTGAGAAAACAATATCGCAATTGGACTATTCAAGCCTTAAAAAATGCCTTGGATAGTAATGCAAATGATTTTATGCGTTTTGATCTAGGTGGGCAGCAATTAGTGGATGCCTCATTTATTTCAGTTGCTTTTTTGCGTTGTCCTTGGTTATGGGATCATCTGGATCCTGTAACCCAAGGTCATTTGATTGAGGCTATCAAAACGACACGTCAATTCAGACCCGTGTTTTCCAATTGGTTACTTTTTTCTGCTATGAATGAAGCTTTTTTAGCCCAGTACAGTACAAGTTGGGATGTTATGCGAGTGGATTATGCTTTACAACAACTGGAACAATGGTATGTTGGAGATGGGATGTATATGGATGGTCCTCATTACGCATATGATTATTATAATAGTTATGTCATTCATCCTTTTTTATCCGGAATTATGGATGTCATCGAGCAAAAGACTAAAAATTATGATAGCATGTTTGCAAAAATTAAATTACGAAACCAACGATATGCCATTATATTGGAAAGGTTGATTAATACAGATGGGACTTTTCCACCATCGGGCCGGTCAGTAATTTATCGTGGAGCAGCATTTCATCACCTGGCAGATATGGCATTGAAAAAAAGATTACCCAAAGAGTTAACGGAAGGACAAGTTCGCGCCGCTTTATCTGCCGTTATGAAGAAAACATTTGAAAGCCCATCAACTTACCACCAAAACTGGTTAACGATTGGTTTATATGGAGATCAGCCCGGATTAGGGGATTTTTATAACAATCAGGGGAGTCCATATTTATGCAGTACTATTTTTTTACCTCTTGGACTTTCTGAAACGGATAGTTTTTGGACTTCCAAAGAAGAAGAATGGAGTTCGAAGCGTATTTGGTCTGGACAGGATTGGAAAAAAGATCAAAGTAAGGTTATTCAATAATAGATAAGAGTCATGAGATTAATAACATTTTGTACAGTTGGAGTAATTCATTTTTATCTTATCCTTTCCTTAAATTTCTGTTTTTCGCAGAGCAAGCAGCTTCAGGTCATGGAAGTTGGAGACGGTTGGGCTAAGAATACGGTCAACACAGCTGTTTTTCGAAAAAATTCTCTCGTTAGTGACGCCCAGTTTCAATACATAGCCTACTATAACGACAAAGGACAAGTGGTATTGGGAAAGAGGAAACTAAATGAGAAGAGCTGGCAGCTACAGGTTACCGAATATTCGGGCAGAGCTCAGGATGCACATAATATTATCAGTATCATGATTGATGGAGATGGATATTTACATGTTTGTTGGGATCATCATAATGGTCAGTTGCGATATGCTCGGACAAAACAGCCGCATACACTGGACTTAGGATCTGAGCAGTCTATGATCGGGAAAGATGAACAGTATGTGACTTATCCTGAATTTTTTAAAATGCCTGATGGTTCATTATTATTTCTTTATCGTGATGGCGGTTCTGGATCAGGAAATCTTGTTATGAATAATTATGATCCCCAAAATAAAAAATGGACTAGACTGCATCGTAATTTAATCGATGGAGAAGGGAAACGAAATGCTTATTGGCAGGCATATGTCGACAACCAAGGAACGATACATTTGTCTTGGGTATGGCGAGAAAGTCCCGATGTAGCCAGTAATCATGATATGGCATATGCTTGTTCTAAGGATGGAGGGCTCACTTGGGAGTCTACTACTGGAGCTCAATATACATTACCTATACAAGAATCAACAGCGGAATATGCGGTGCGTATTCCTCAAAACAGTGAACTGATCAATCAAACATCGATGGCTGCAGATGATGATGGGAATCCATTTATTGCAACTTATTGGCGGGCTGCAGGTTCTACAATTCCTCAATATAAACTTATTTATTATAGGAAAGGTGCTTGGGAAGTCCGTTCTTTTGATTTTAGAAAAATGTCTTTCAGTTTGAGTGGACATGGAACAAAAGAAATACCTATAGCGAGACCACAATTAATGGTTAAAGGGAAAGGAGACAGGGTTGCTGTCATGCTCTTGTTCCGGGATAAGGAAAGATTAGGTCGAGCTTCTGTCTTGAACTTAAATAAGGTGACGGATAACGATTATCAACTATTTGATTTGAATAATGAACCATTAGGAGCATGGGAACCTAGTTATGATACTGAGATGTGGCGAAACAAGGGGCGATTATCACTATTTGTTCAAGCTACTGATCAAAAGGATGGAGAAGGACTTTTAGAATCTGGTCCAAGTAAGGTCAGGGTTATTGAATGGACGCCTAGTCTCGAGGCAATAAAAAATATAATCAAACATTAATTATGAAAAAATACATGTTTGGGTTTATGTCCTGCTTCATATTCATTGTATCCTATCCCATGGATATGTTCGGACAAGGGACAAGAGATGCTGTTTTTAAAGTCAAAAATCCAGATCTGAATCTCAGTCCCTATACCGGTATGAATCGTCAACATTGGTTAGATGCAGCCGAATATCTTTTAAAGGGTGCCTTTAGTTACGTCAGTAATCTGGATAGTCCGATGGAGTTTCCTAAACAACCAGGGCGTAGTTATCCTAGAGATGGCGTTCATACGGAAACAGAACGGTTGGAAGGACTTTGTAGGACTCTGTTTATTGCTTTGCCTTTGATGAAGGGAAATCCCGACTATGAAATTGGTGGTCTAAAGATTGCCGATTATTACCGGCATCAGATCACGCAATTAGTGAATCCAAATTCGACAAGTTTCATTCCACCTTTACCCAAAAAAGGAGGACCAAGTCAAAAGCTTGTTGAATTTGGTGGTTTGGCCGTATCTCTTATGGCCGCTCCCGAAATTTTATGGGATCCGCTATCACAGGAGAAAAAAGATACTTTAGCGCATACACTCTTAAGTTATGGTAACGGACCTACTATTGATATGAATTGGCGTTTTTTTAATGTCATGATTTTAAGCTTTTTTAAGAGTAAAGGTTACTCGATACGTGAAGATTATTTAAAGGAATTGTTGGAGAAATGTTTATCTGATTATAAGGGGAATGGTTGGTATAATGACCAGCCTTATTATGATTATTATAGTATGTGGGGATATCAGATGTACGGAACTTTATGGGCTACCTATTATGGCGATGAGCTGTATCCAGATTATGCGAAGAAGTTCAGAACTCATTTAAGAGAAATGGTCGGTCATTATCCTTATATGTTCAGTAAGGATGGCGAAATGATTATGTGGGGGAGAAGTATTGCCTATCGCATGGGAGCTGCTGTTCCTTTTCCACTGATGGGATTTCTTGAGGATCAAAGTATCAATTATGGATGGATGCGAAGAATTGCATCAGGAACACTGCTACAATTTCTGAAACAGCCTGATTTTTTATCTGAAGGTATTCCCACACTTGGTTTTTATGGTGCATTTGAACCTGCCGTGCAGGAATACAGCTGTAGGGGAAGTGCTTTTTGGTTGGGTAAAATATTTTTAGGATTGCTCATTCCAGACGATAATATATTTTGGACATCAAATGAAAATTTAGGTGCTTGGGAGAGCGAGATACCAAAAGCGAAGGTGTTGAATAAGCTTGCTCCTGGTGCTGAAATTTTGATTACTGATTATGCTGGAATTGGGGCATCAGAGATCAGGGCTTGGTGTGATAGTAAAACTATCGGCTATTATCAGGGAACGGAGAATTATAATAAACTGGCTTATAATAGTGCATTTCCTTGGCAAGCGGATGGAAAGAACGGTGAAGTATCAATGAACTATATGTTTCAAATTGGTGGGAATAAATGGGAGTCACTTCGCCGTTATAAATTCATAGGCTATCAGGATGATATTTATTACAGGGACGCTGTATTAGCTTCGGATTCTACCATCAGATTACAACTTGCAGATATTATACTTCCTAACGGAATCTTGCGTGTGGATCAGGTATATAGTCAAAAATCTATTGCGCTACGGTTGGGACACTACGCATTGCCACAATATGAAGATAGAGTAATTGTTGAGCATCAAATTAAATATAAAAAATGGACAGCAAGTATTATTGACAATGGGCAGTATCAGTTAGCTGTTGTTCCTGTTGAGGGCTGGGAAGAGGTGGAGATAGTAAGTGCAGCAGGTTTAAACCCAGTTTCTGAAACGAGTAAAGTCCTGAATTTAAAAGCAAACACAATTGCAAATCAAAAGCAATTGTTTGCGACACTTATGTTATGGAAAAAATCGGGCGAAAAATGGACTAATGATGAATTATTCCCAATAAAAAAATTGAACCAAAAGCTGAATCAAGTAGGAATTAGTAGGAAAAATGGTCGTTATCAAGCCTTGAATTTGATATCCACGGATCAACAATAATAACCTTTGATCAATATTTTGCAAGTGAAAAGTGTAATGGCGAATATAATGATCTATATTGAAGGTAGTTATGGTTAAGAATCTATTTTGAGTATTTAGAGAAAAGAGATAGTGCTACTGCGCAAGAGCTAGTATATATCGCAACAAAATTTTTAAAACCATTTTATTTAAAATGTCCCCAAGGCATCTCTTAAATAAAATGGTTTTTGCTTTTTATTGAGTTTTAGTGAATTATTATGACTCCTGAATAGATTTTCAACCTTATTGAATCGATTTCAAACCGTTTATAAGCGAATCCGCTATAATTTTGACCTAGAGGGAATTGGAAAATAGCGCAACAAGAGTGCTTCTCTTCCTAACCAATGGAATTTTAGCGAACGATCTTCTTGAGTTTGCTAAGTACCAATTATAAACAAAAATATAAACTATACGATGATGGGATCAAGTTGAAATCAACCTTTAGGGGGATTATAGGATAAAGGTATGGTCCTATAATAAATGGAATAAAATAGTAATTCTAATCTAAAAACCAATTGTAAATTATGTTAACCCACTATTGCAATAAATACGCAAAAAGCACCTTGCTATTAAACAGTTTATTTTTAATAGCGATGACTACTTATGGTCAAGCAACTTCCATAAAGGGAACTATTCGAGACTCTTCTACAGGAAAAACCATAAGCAACATTACCGTTAAAGTAAAAGGAAGTTCGGTCAGTACACAAACAAATACCGTCGGTAGCTTTACCATTCAAGCTAATCCCGGAAATACTTTGATCATTTCCTCGGTCGGATATCAGGAAAAGGAGGTTATTGTACCTCAGGGGGGAGTTGTTGATGTTACGCTTGTTCCATTTGAAAATGTACTTGACGAATTAGTTGTTGTCGGATACGGAACACAAAAGAGATCGGATGTTACGGGTTCTGTGGCATCAGTGCCAAAAGATCGATTATCAAAAATTCCGGTAACAAATGTTATGCAGGCCATACAAGGAGCAGTATCAAATGTGACTGTTTCACAGGCATCTTCTATTCCTGGAGACGCACCATCTGTTCAAGTTCGTGGTAAAAATTCGATCACTGCAACATCAGAGCCTTATCTTGTTGTTGATGGCATTCCTTTATCAAGGACTGATGGCTCTATTAATGATATCAATCCCAATGATATTGAGTCGGTCGAAATATTGAAAGATCCATCAGCTGTTGCGATTTATGGTGTGAACGGTTCTAATGGTGTTATTTTGATCACTACAAAACGCGGTACATCTGGAACTCCCCGTATTCGTTATAGTGGATATGGCGGAGTCGAAAATGTCGCGCATATCCTTAAACCGGTGTCTGGCGAAGAGCTTTTAAAACGTTATGCTGAATATGCCCGCATTAATAATGGTACGCTATATAATGGTGGCCCAGTGCGCAATCAGTTTGAGTTTGATAACTATACCAATGGCGTGACTACTGATTGGTTGGATGCAGTGATGCAAACAGGTGTGATCCAGAATCACAATGTCAGCTTATCAGGTGGAAGTGAGAATGCAAAATACTTTGTTTCTGGAGATTATCTCGATCAAAAGGGTGTACTTTTAGGTTATAATTATAAGCGTTATTCGTTTCGGACCAATACTGATTTTAAACCGACAAAATATTTATCGGTAGGTACATCTTCTTTTATCGTTGCACATAATAAAGACGGTGGTCGTGCGAGTTTATTACAAGCAGCAGCAATGAGCCCTTATGCTAAGATGTATAATGAAGATGGTTCACTAACTCAGTTTCCGATGTATTCGGAACAGCTTTGGACCAATCCACTTTTGCCAACGACTTTAAATCCAGAACGTCGTCAATTTAATATCTCCTTAAATGGTTATGCAGATCTTAATTTTGGAGAGCTTTACAAACCGCTGGCAGGTTTAAAATATAAACTCAACGCCGGATATTCTTACGTTCCTATTCGTAATAATGAATATGAAGGTGAGAGTGTTTATAATTTTGCAGGCATGGGCCGTATCACCAACAGTGAATCGCAGTCCTATACATTGGAGAATATATTAACATACACGAAGGATTTTGGTAAGCATCATATTGATTTCACAGGATTGTATGCCTCAAAAAGTAAGTATTGGCAACAAGCTATTGCTACTGGAGAAGTATTTCCTAATGATGCTTTGGAATGGGGAAATCTTGGTGCAGCGACTACTCAAAAAGTATCTTCTCAGGCAGATCTGTATCGTTCCATCTCTCAGATGGGTAGAATAAACTACTCTTATGATAGCCGTTATTTATTTACAGCGACTGTACGTCGCGATGGCGCATCTGTTTTTAGTAAAAATAGTAAGTATGGCGTATTTCCATCTTTCGCCGCGGCTTGGAACATACACAATGAGTTGTTCATGAGTGGTGTCAAAGATGTGGTGGATAATTTGAAATGGAGAATATCTTATGGTATATCAGGAAATGAAGCTATTGGTATATATCAAACGCTTTCCTTGATGGATGCAAGTACCATCGCACTGAATGGCTTATCGAACACCGCTTTAAATATTCGTACGAGAATGGGGAATGATAATTTGGAGTGGGAAAAAACGAAGGGATTGAATACAGGTATTGACTTTGGATTATTCAAAAATAGGCTAAGTGGAAGTATCGATGTGTATAAAACCAATTCTTATGATATGCTATTATTACAACGCCTTCCAAGGCTTACTGGTTTTGCAGAGGTCTTCTCCAATCTTGGGAAAGTGTCTAATACAGGTATAGATCTTACATTGAACACTAAAAATATCGTTAAAAATGATTTTAATTGGTCTACTACATTGGTCTACTCCCGTAACAAAAATAAGATTGTAGAAGTTTATGGCGATGGTAAGGAGGATTTAGGCAATAGATGGTTCATTGGGCATCCGCTTGGTGTGATCTATGATTTTACTAAAGTGGGTATCTGGCAGGAAGATGAAATAAAGGCTGGAGCGAATAAGGGATGGGATGAACGGGCTGAAGCTGGAAGTGTAAAATTAGCGGATCTGAATGGCGATGGTTTAATCAACGAAGACGACCGCTCGGTATTGGGACAAACTGCTCCGAAATGGACCGCTGGACTTACCAATACGTTCGGATATAAAGCGTTTACTTTAAATGTTTTTATAAACACGGTTCAAGGTGCACTACGCAATAATCCACAGATCGGTTCGGCAGCAGATGAAATGGGACGAAAAAGTACACCAGCAGAATTGGGCTATTGGACTCCTGAAAATAAAAGTAACGAGTGGCGTTCCTTGAGTAACCGTTCCAATGTATATGGTTATGGATTTCCATCAAATGCAAGTTTTACGCGGTTGAAAGATGTGACGATAAGTTATAACATGCCGCAGCATACATTCAATAAATTAGGCATTAATGGTGCTACGATTTATGTAAGCGGTCGAAACCTATATACATGGACCAATTGGATCGGTTGGGATCCTGAAGCTCGAGATATCACCCGTGGATCTGCAAATGATAACCTGAATTATCCGATGGTTCGCACTTATGTACTTGGATTTAATTTAACCTTTTAATGAAATCATGAAACCATCATGAGTAAATGTGCACAAAGAAAGATGAATACTGCTCATGATAGCTTCATCATCGCTAATAAATAATATATACTGATGAAAAAAACAATGAATATTCAAAATAAGTTATTACCTGTAGTTGCAGTCTTTTTATTAGGATCGGCATCTTGTAGTAAGAATTTTCTCGATGAAAAGCCTTATTCTAGTTATGAAGCTGGAAATAGTGATCCCTCGACGATCGAAAATAGAGTTTTAGGTTTACATGCAACTTTTGGACAATTATGGGGATATAGTGGCCGTCAAGGTTTTTTATCGTGTTGGCAGATCGGTACTGATATTGCAAGTGCTGGTTCTACTGAAGGAGTAGAGAATCCTTTTTATCAATATGCTGATCTAAATCCAGAAAATGGCGGTGTGGGCTATTTATGGCAACGCTGCTATGAATTTATAAACAATGCAAATAGTATCATCGAGGCGGTTGGGGACACTAATCCAAAGGCTGCCGCAGAGGCAAGATTTTTCAGAGCTTATGCTTATAACATGTTGGTAACACTATGGGGTGATGTTCCATTATTGACAACATCTGTTAAAATTCCAACGTTCAATTATGTCCGAAATTCTACAGTAGAGGTGGATCAGGTTATTTCAGATGATCTTGAATATGCGGTGAAAGAATTGGCAGCTGTCGGACAAGCCGCTGCTCCGAGCAGGATCAATAAAGATATGGCGAGGCAGTTGGCTGCTGAAGCCTTCCTACGTATTGGAATGAGAGATCCTGCTTATTTTGCTAAAGCAGAAGCCATGGCAACGGCGATCATAGAGAGCGGTAGTTATAAATTGATTGATACGCGATATGGTAAATATTTAAATCAAGGTGGTGATGCTTTTCGTGATCTGTTTAGACAGGGTAATATGCGCCGTGCTCAAGGAAATACAGAAGCAATATGGACTTTCGAAGTTGAATTGAATCGTGAAGTTAACGGTGGAACCATCGATAATCCTCAGCATCGTAGAATATGGCAACCTTCATACCATAAATGGGATGGCATGGTGAATGCTGATTCTCTTGGAGGAAGAGGTAACGGACGATTGAGATTAAGCAATTTTATGAAATATACGGTCTGGAAAGGACTTCAGGGTGATATTCGGAATAGCAATTATAATATCCGTCGTACCACAAATTATAATCGGCCTAATATGACCGTCAATAATGCTGTAGTAACACCATGGAGTACAGAAATCGGTGTAGATGCAGATGGTTATCGTGTTGCTAAGGGAGCGGGGGTCAAAGATATTACTATAAAAACAGGAGATCGGGTTATTCCATTTCGTGCCGATAGTTTGGAAGTCTGGTATCCTTTTCCAACAAAATGGGGGGGATATGATCCGCTGGATGATTTTGGCTATGCATTGATCAAAGATTGGCCAGTAATGAGGTTTGGAGAAACTTATCTATTAAGGGCAGAGGCACGTCTTCGACAAAATAATCTCGGCGGAGCAGCTGAAGATATCAATAAGTTGAGAGATCGTTCTTTTAAAGATACGCGTATTCAATCTGGAAACACCACTTTAGGAAAGGTTCTCGCATCAAATATGACCATCGATTTTATTCTTGATGAACGTGCCCGTGAGTTGATTTCAGAAGAAAATCGTAGAATGACTTTGGTGAGAACAAATAAACTCAAAGAACGTATTGCTTTAAATGGTGATCAGGGACCGGCAAATAAAATAACCAGTGGTTTCCAAGATTATAATATTTTGCTTCCAATCCCATTGAGTGAAATTCAATTAAATAACAAAGAAGGGGAAGGACTTAAACAAAATTTAGGATATAAATAATCTAGTTTTATTACTTTAATAATAATATGCAAAAGGTCAATTTTCCACACATTGAAAATTGACCTTTTGCTTCTAAATCATGAAATATCTGTTGGCTATAATCTCTGTATTTATGCATAACAGTCCATAACAGTTTACCTATTTTAATCTTGTAATTTAGTTTATGTACAATACCTAAAAAGATAAATATGAATGCTGTTTTCGGAGTTTTATTTCATTTCATAGGCGGTTTTGCGTCAGGAAGTTTTTATGTGCCTTATAAGAAAGTTGAAGGATGGTCATGGGAATCCATGTGGATCCTAGGTGGTCTATTTTCTTGGATTATTGTACCACCATTTGCAGCATGGTTAACTATTCCTAATTTTTGGGAGATTATCAGCAATGCCCAGGCAGCTACTTTATATTATACTTTTTTATTTGGATTGTTATGGGGTATAGGTGGACTTACCTATGGTCTAGGGATACGTTATCTTGGTGTTTCCTTAGGCAGCAGTATTATTTTGGGCTTAAGTATGGTCTTTGGTTCGCTGATGCCAAGTCTTTATTATTTTTTTTACCCCACAGTGGGTAAACATGGAGTCAACTATTTTTTTACGACTCAATCAGGAACTTGCATATTGATAGGTTTATTAATTTGTCTTATGGGTGTTGTGCTGTGCGGTCGGGCAGGTGTTTCAAAAGAGAAAAGTCTTGCGACTCTTTCTAAGGACGCAAGGACTGATTACAATTTTACTCTGGGTATTATCGTTGCGATCATTTCTGGTGTACTTAGTGCTTGTTTCAATTTTGGTATCGAAGCAGGTAAACCGCTTGCTAATGTTGCAAATTCCATATGGAAAAATAGTAATTCGAACAGTGGAGAATTTCTTTATCAAAATAATGTGACTTATATCATTATCCTTTGGGGAGGTTTTACTACAAATTTTATATGGTGCGTCTATCTCCTAATTAAAAATAGAACTTTTTCAGACTATACTAAATCCAATGTACCAAAAGTAAAGAATTTACTTTTTTGTGCTTTGGCAGGTACAATGTGGTATTTACAGTTCTTCTTTTATGGTATGGGTGAGAGTCGATTGGGTAATGGTGCCAGTTCTTGGATTCTTCACATGGCGTTCATTATTTTAATTTCAAATGCTTGGGGAATTATATTAAATGAGTGGAAGGGCGTGAATAGAATGGCATATCGATCTATAATTGCAGGCATAGCGACAATCATAATTTCTATTTGTGTCGTAGGGTTTGCAAGAACTTTAGAAAATTAATTTAATATATATAGCAGTGAAAACATACAAACATGTAAATTATTTGTGGGACGATAAAATAGCGCAATCATTGCAAGGTGATGAAGTTGCTTTATTATTATATCGTTCAAATATTCTAGGCGCCGATCTAAGAATTACTAATTATGGAGGTGGGAATACTTCATGTAAAGTTTTGGAGAAAGATCCGCTTACTGATGAAAGTGTTGAAGTCATGTGGATAAAGGGGTCTGGCGGAGATATCGGCACGCTGAAGAAGTCAGGGCTTGCAGCATTATATCTTCAGCGCTTACGTAATCTTGAAAATGTGTATAGAGGAATCGAATATGAGGATGAAATGGTCGCACTATTTAATCATTGTATTTTTGATTTAAGCTCTAAGGCGCCTTCTATTGATACACCCTTGCACGGATTTTTACCATTTAAGCATATTGACCATTTACATCCAGATGCCGCAATTGCAATTGCAGCTTCTAAAGATGGGAAAAGTATCACTGCTGAATTGTTCAAAGGATCGATCGGTTGGGTTGATTGGCAACGTCCTGGTTTTGATTTAGGTTTACAATTAAAAGCCTGTTTAGAAGCAAATCCTGGTATCAAGGGTATTATGTTGGGATCTCATGGCTTGTTTACTTGGGGAGACACTGCTTACGATTGTTATATTAATTCTTTGGATGTTATTGAGACTTGTGCCACCTACCTTGAACAAAGTTATGGTAAGAAGAATAACGTGTTTGGCAGCCAGAAAATGGTAAGTCTTAGTAAAGCAGAAAGAAATGCGCAAGTCGTAAAATTAGCTCCTATTTTGCGGGGATTTTGCTCAAGTGAACGCCATATGATCGGACATTTTACAGACGATGAACGTGTTTTAGAATTTATCAATTCAAACGATCTGGACCGATTAGCACCATTAGGGACAAGCTGTCCGGATCATTTTTTAAGAACTAAAATCCAGCCCTTAGTACTAAATTTAGATAAATCTGAATGTTTAGATAATGTAGCGGAGGTTAAAAGAAAATTGGAGCCTTTGTTTGCAGGATATCGAGAGATGTATGAACAGTATTATGACAGTTGTAAACATGAAAATAGCCCTGCTATTCGGGATAAAAACCCCGTTATTGTTTTATATCCCGGTGTTGGATTGTTCTCGTTTGCAAAGGATAAACAAACTGCTCGTGTGGCTGCTGAATTTTATATTAATGCAATTAATGTAATGAAAGGTGCTGAAGCGGTAAGTGAATATACTGCTTTGCCACGTCAGGAAGCTTTTGATATTGAATACTGGCTATTGGAAGAGGCAAAATTACAACGTATGCCAAAATCAAAAGCATTATCAGGTAAGATTGTACTTGTAACGGGTAGTGGTGGTGGGATTGGAAAGGCGATTGCAAGGAAGATGGCGCAAGAAGGTGCTGTTGTTGTGTTAAATGATATCAATGCTGATCGGCTTGCATCATGCGAGGAAGAATTTGTAGAAGCGTTTGGTAGAGATGCGGTTATGACGACATTGCTCGATGTCACTAATGAGGAACAGATAAAACATGCGCTCAATGATGCTGTACTAGCTTTTGGTGGGATTGACATTGTCGTTAATAATGCGGGGTTATCCATTTCTAAAACGATCGAGGACCATACGCAAGAAGATTGGGATCTTTTATATGATGTTTTAGTTAAAGGTCAGTTTCTGGTAACTCAGGCATCAACAGCTATTTTAAAAGCACAAAATATCGGTGGTGATATCGTCAATATTGTAAGTAAAAATGCTTTAGTAAGTGGTCCAAATAATATTGGTTACGGTAGTGCAAAGGGGGCCCAATTGCACATGAGCCGTTTAAGTGCCGCTGAATTAGGGGCAGCAAAAATTCGAGTAAATGTAGTGAATCCGGATGCTGTAATTTCTGATAGTAATATTTGGGCAGGTGGATGGGCCGCAGGTCGTGCTAAGGCATACGGTATAAAGATCGAGGAGTTACCGGCGTACTATGCAAAGCGTACTTTGTTAAATGAGATTATTCTACCAGAAGACATTGCAAATGCTTGTTTTGCACATGTTGGTGGCTTACTAAACAAATCTACAGGTAATATTTTAAACGTTGATGGGGGAGTGGCAATGGCTTTTTTAAGGTAGGTTTTATATCTTAGTTTTTAGGTGATGAAAGAAAGTACATGCTGTATCTAAGTAAATTTTAACCAATAACCATTTTTAATATGATTTTAGATCAACAATTGATAGAAAAGCACAATAATAAATTAGAAAAAAAACATAATCGAGCATTTGAATTTATTTCCCAAGATATTGATGATGTTGAGGAGCTTATTGCTAAACTTCAGAAATTTCAGATCGGGATACCAAGTTGGGCACTAGGGACAGGTGGTACACGCTTCGGACGTTTTTCTGGCCCTGGCGAGCCAGGGAGTTTGGAGCAAAAGTTTGAAGATGTTGGTCTACTACATGCTCTTAATAAATCTAGCGGAGCTATTTCCTTACATATACCTTGGGATATTCCAGAAGACACCGCAAGAATGAAAGAATTGGCACGTTCTTTAAATATCACGTTCGATGCTGTTAATTCCAATACTTTTCAAGATCAACCACAGCAGGAACATAGTTATAAGTATGGATCTTTGCATCATGTCGATCCTAAGGTTCGCAAGCAGGCTATTGATCATAATATAGAGGTTATCAATTATGGAAAAGCTCTCGGTTCAAAGGCTTTGACCGTTTGGTTAGCTGATGGTTCATCTTTTCCCGGTCAATTAAATTTCCGTGAGGCTTTTCAGAATACGTTATCCAGCTTGCAGGAAATCTATAAACACTTACCCGAGGATTGGAAATTGTTTATCGAGTATAAAGCTTTCGAACCTTATTTTTATTCGATGACCATTGGAGATTGGGGGCAGTCTCTACTATTGGCAAATAAGCTGGGTCCTAAAGCATATACATTAGTGGATTTGGGACACCATTTACCAAATGCTAATATTGAACAGATTGTATCATTGTTGTTAATGGAGGGAAAGCTGGGCGGTTTTCATTTTAATGATAGTAAATATGCCGATGATGATTTAACAGCGGGGAGTATTAAGCCCTATCAGCTTTTTCTTATTTTTAATGAATTAATTGATGGCATGGATCTGAATGGAATGGAACACGCTACTGGCTTAGGCTGGATGATTGATGCGTCACATAATCTTAAAGATCCTTTAGTGGACTTATTGCAATCTGTTGAAGCCATTAAAATTGCTTATGCACAAGCATTACTTATCGATCGTGTTGCACTCAAGGCAGCTCAACAAGCGAATGATGTTGTAAAATCACAAGAAATTCTTCAAGATGCATTTCGTACCGATGTAAGGCCATTGGTTGCTGAATCTAGGTTGAGGAGTGGTGCAGCTTTAAATCCAGTATTATTATTTGAGGAGGAAAAATTACGTGATAAGTTGATCGCAGAGAGAGGTTTACGAACTATTGCAACAGGGTTATAAAGTTTTAAGAATGAATAACGATAAAATTCCTGTAGTTGCTATTTTCGATGTTGGTAAAACCAACAAAAAGCTTTTTCTATTTGATTCTAATTACCAAATTGTATTTGAACGTTCAGCAAGATTTTTAGAAACAAAGGATGAGGACGGGGATCCGTGTGAAAATCTTGAAAGTCTTAGATTATCGGTTTTTGATTCACTTCATGAGGTCTTTAGAAAAAATGAATTTGAAATTAAAGCGATTAATTTTACATCATACGGGGCTAGCGTTGTATATCTTGACGAAAATGGTAGACCCTTGACTCCTTTATATAATTATCTAAAAGAATTTCCTGTTACTATTCAACAGGAGTTGCATAATAAGTATGGAGGAGAGGAACATTTTTCTTTAACGACTTCATCGCCAACTTTAGGTAGTTTAAATTCAGGTTTCCAAATTCTTCGATTAAAAAAGGAACATCCAGAAATTTATAAACATGTCAATTTTGCTTTGCATTTGCCTCAATATTTAAGTTTTCTGGTTTCTGGAAAATTCTACTCAGATATGACCAGTATCGGGTGTCATACTGCTTTATGGGATTTTGAAAAAAATGAGTATCATAAATGGGTTCAAGATGAGGGTATTACAAAGGTTTTAGCTCCAATTGTTGAAGGAGATGAAGTTTTTGATGGTGCTTTTCCGGGTAGTTCTTTTAGAGTAGGGGCAGGGCTTCATGATAGTTCTTCGGCGTTAATTCCTTATTTATTCAATTTTGATGAACCATTTGTATTGATATCTACTGGAACTTGGTGTATTTCGTTTAATCCATTTAACAATAGTGCTCTAACTTCTTGTGAATTAAAAAAGGATTGTTTGTTTTATCAATCTTATTTGGGAAAGCCAGTGAAGGCTTCGAGGTTATTTGCAGGCTACGAGCATGAACTGCAATCTAAGCGAATTGCTGATTTCTTTCATGTTACTACAGCAAAGTTTCGTAATCTTCAGCTTAATCGACGGATCATAGAAAAATTAATGAAAGAGCCTATAGTTGTGGATTTAGTAGCATTTTCGACGATTGAGCTTGATCGTTTCCATAATTATGCAGAAGCTTACCATAGCTTAATTTTACACCTCATCAAAGCCCAAGTGGAATCAACAAAACTAGTTTTAGATGCTAATAAGATCTCTAGAATATTTGTAGATGGTGGGTTTAGTAAGAACCATATTTATATGAGTCTTCTGGCAAAAGAATTTCCTGAAGTCGAAGTTTTTGGTGCCTCAATGGCTCAGGCAACAGCATTGGGCGCAGCGCTAGCTATCCATGACCATTGGAATGAACTGGCGATACCGAATTACCTTATTGCATTGCGGTATTTTAGAAATAAATGAAATTTTAATTGTTTAAGATCTGAGCTGTGAATAAAAATGGGCGAGTGTAGTCACTTGCCCATTTTCTTAAACATAAAGGGTTTCTAAAAGGAGAGCGTGAAAAGCCTTTTAAAAATGATTAAGTAAACGAGCTTGCAGGTTTTTAACTCATCATTAATAGGGTAACAGATTTTTTACTAGAATACGTTTAAGACGATCGACCATAATTTTGATCCTATACTGTTATGGTGCAGAGTAACAAATATTTAAAAAAAGTGAAATATTAAAAATATGAATGGTCTTTGAGTTTAACTTTTTTAAAATTTTATGCTAATTAATTGTTATTTTAGTGATTAATCTAAATTTTAAAATGACCAATTCGACTGCTCAGTTTCTAATGACACTGGAGATTAGTGATTTTTCAGCAACTCCCAAATATCTCCAATTGGCGAATACTATCATTGATGCAGTAAAAAATGAGAGGCTTAAGAAGAGTGAAATGCTTCCTTCAATTAATGAATCCAGTGCTTATCTTGAAATATCTAGAGACACGGTGGAAAAGGCTTATCGCTATTTAAAAAAGCATGAAATTATTGCATCTAATCCAGGCAAGGGATACTATGTCAATAAAACAGATATTCAATCCAAATGTAAAATTGCATTGTTTCTGAATAAATTGAGTGTTCACAAAAAAATAGTGTATGATTCATTTGCTAAGGAGTTAGGCGATTTTGCTGATCTGGATTTATTTGTCTATAATTCAGACCTTTCCTATCTCAAGAACCTATTATCGAATCTGACCAAAACATATGACTATTATGTACTATTTCCACATTTTAGGGAGGGACGAGATAAAGCGCCGGATATTATTCGTAGAATACCAAGCGATAAATTAATGTTATTAGGACGATTTGTGGATGATGTACCGGGTGATTTTCCAGCTGTTTATGAGAATTATGAACAGGATATTTACTTAGCGTTGGAAAAAGCGAGCGAAGTTTTAAGTAAATATAAAATGATAAAATTGGTTTTTCCCGATCATAGTGATTTTCCAAAAGCAATTATAAAGGGGTTTTATAAATTTTGTCAGCAGTATGCTTTTGATCATGAGCTGGTATCGGAATTGAATAAAGAAAAAGTAGTAATAGGGACTTGTTATATCAATGTTATCGAAGATGATCTAGTAAAACTACTGAATAAGATCCAACAAAAAAATCTGGTGATAGGTAAAGATATTGGTGTTATTTCATATAATGAAACGCCGTTAAAGAAATTTATTTTGAATGGAATTACAACCATATCAACTGATTTTGAAACAATGGGTAGGATGGCGGCAAATCTCATTAAAAATAACTCCAAAGATCGGCTTGAAGTCCCATTTAATATCAAGATTCGAGCTTCTATATAAAAGCATATATTATATTATGAAAAAAGCCATGAGAAAACTCATGGCTTTAATACTTTTGATCACGATTACAGTGTTATTTTTTTAGGGTTAGAGGATATTGTTTAAATACTCCTTTAACAACCTTAGCAACATTAGTTGCCGCTTTTTCTGGACTATTAACTTCGCCAGATCCACGTGCTTGCCAAACAACTTTATTTGTTTTACGATCTACAGCTTCTATGATTAAGTGCGCGTAGCGGTAACGTTCTTTGGCTACAGGATATGTTGAATAATAACCATAATAAGGAGAAAACCACGGTCTGTACCAACCCCATGGACCTCCATAAGCATATGAGGATCCATATACTAAACGACTTTTGTTATTGACAATTGTTATATAACGGAATAACAAATCTGGATTATCCTTACTGTAAGATAAGCCCCTTGCTTGTAATTCACTGTTGCTCGCGTCTAATATATTTGTTCTTGCAATATCATTATCAAAATATGATTTTGATAACGAATCGACTGGTGGCAACCAGCCATAAGTACGATATTGCGAAAAATCTACTTTTTCGTCGCGCATCGTATTATATTGATATGAGGCACAAGATGCAAGAATTAGACTTGCAAATAAGAAATAAATTATTTTTTTCATGACCAATAGGATTTATATTATTTTCTTAGTGTTAGACAAATGTAAATGTTAAAAGTTTAATTATATCAGTAAAAAAATTATTGATAAAAGGCAACTAATGGCATAGAACGGCCTGGACCAAAAGCTTTTGGACTAATGCGCAGTATTGGAGGAGCCTGAAATCTTTTAAATTCGGCATTATTAACTAGTTTTATAGTTTTTTCAACAATATTAAGATCATAACCTTGAGCTAAAATTTCCTCTTTTGATTTTTGTTTTTCGATATATAGGAATAATATTTCATCCAGTAAATCATATGGTGGTAAGGAATCTGAATCCTTTTGATCGGGTCTTAATTCTGCAGAAGGTGCTTTTTCAATTGTATTAGATGGGATAATTTCCTTATTTCGGTTAATGTATCGGGCGAGATCATAGGCCTTTGATTTATATACGTCTCCTATTACTGAAATCGATCCTGCCATATCTCCATATAAGGTGCCATAACCTACCGCTGCTTCACTTTTATTTGAAGTGTTTAAAACGATATGACCAAATTTGTTGGAAATTGCCATTAATAATGTACCTCTGGTACGTGCCTGGATATTTTCTTCGGCCACACCAGCTTGTTGCCCTTCAAAAAAGGGAGCTAATGTTGTTTCGTAGGCCTTTGTAATATCTTTTATTGGAATGATATGATGTGCGCAATTGGTGTTTTTTACGAGATCTAATGCATCTTGAATGGAATGGTCGGATGAATAAATAGAAGGAAGCAATATTGCAAGTACATTTTCTGAACCTAATGCTTCACAGGCTAATGCGGCAACTAGTGCTGAATCTAATCCACCGGAAAGGCCTAAGACTGCTTTTTTGAAACCAGATTTGTGAAAATAATCACGTAAACCTAATAGCAGGGCATCGTGAATCAGTTCTATTTGCTGATCTTGGGGTACCGTAAATGCTGTTGTCGCTTTTATGGTTTGATCTCTATATTCTATAATCTGTAAATCTTCTTCGAATTTTTTTAATTCACAGCAAATTGCTCCATTTTCATCAATAGCCAATGATCTTCCGTCAAAAATTATATCCATATGTGCGCCAACTTGGTTGACATAGATGAGCGGACGTTTTGCTTTTGCCACTTGTGCTTTCAAAACAGCAACACGATCTTGATAATGGACATAAGAAAAAGGCGAAGCTGCAATATTGATCAGCAAATCTGGGTTTTCTTGAAGTAATTCGCTCATGGGGTCACCAACATAGGAATTATTTCCGTGATCGTCATCCCATAAATCTTCACAAATGGTCAATGCTATTTTTGTTTTTTTATAGGTGAAACATGCGAATTTTCTATTAGGTTCAAAGTAACGATATTCATCAAAAACATCATAGTTAGGAAGTAGTCCTTTTTTACTAATGTGTGTAATCTTTCCATTTTCTAAACAAACTGCTGCATTGTACAGTGCTTTACCTTCTGGGTCTGTATTGGGGACAGGCGCTCCGATAATGCATAAAATATCTTGGCAATGTGATGCAATGGTGGTGATAGATTCGTTACACTGTTTTAAGAATGTTGCATTTTGCAAAAGATCCTTTGCTGGGTAGCCGCCAATTGCTAATTCAGAAAAAACAATAATTTCAGCTTGCTGTGCTCTTGCATTTTCAATAGCAGTAATAATTTTTGCAGTGTTGGAACTGAAGTTGCCGATATGATAATTTAACTGGGCTAAAGCTATTTTCATTTTTGCGTCTTTGTTTTTGAATGGTATACTGATATGAAGAGCAAGATAAGAAGTTTTTTAGACTACTTTTTGATACTATTGTTTTTTTATTTTAGTTTTTGATAGTGAATTAAAAACAAACAGGATCTTTACGTAAGTAAAGATCCTGCTTCGTGTATTCGTTTAAAATTTTAGAAGAAATAAATCTCCCAAACGCCATTTAATTGCTAATTGAAACTACTTCAATTTCAGAATATAACGGTGAGTTTGCTGGAACTTTATCTTTTGCAACTTGATCATATCCGAATGGAGACGGCGCGACAAATTTGATTTTTCCGCCCTTTTTTAATCCTTTTGCTGTTAAGCCCCCAATATTTGCTTCTCTTCCTTGAAATGACATTTTCTTTGGAAAGAAGGCAATTTTCCATGCGGAAATTACACCATTTAATGTAAATGTTGCTGGACTGTCCTCTTTAGATTCATCAACAAGTACACCTTTATCTGCCCCATTAAGCAAATTTACTTTATATTTGGTTACTACTGTTGGAAATATAAGTGTTCCATTGGAATAGAATTGATAAGTGTATGAAGCCTCTTCGCCTTCAGCAATTAAATCATACCATATACCTGTTGCTGTATCTAATTTGGGATTCGTGAAGTTTTTGATAGCAAATGATTTCAACTGAGGAGCCTGTTCTTTTAGTAAATTTTGGATTCTCGCATTTTCGATAGAATCTTTAATTCTTTGTTCTTCCGCTAATTTCGAAAAATCGTCTGATTTACTGCAAGATGCTAAAGCAATAATCATTGCCAACATTCCAAAAAAGATTTTTGTAAAATTTTTCATAAATTTCTTTACTAATTACTGTTATTATACCGGTTAAAACGTTCAATTGTTTAGATGTGCTACAAGGTACAAAAGAATTTTAAAGCAAGTAAAGTATATGGGAACTTTTTATTTGAAAATGTCTTGTCACTTTGTTCTTTAATAATAGTTTTCTTTTGGGAATTTTATATAAAAAAATGGTCCTTTACATCATGTAAAGGACCATTTTTTTATGCTATTATTGATTTGTATTAATTACGAACCAGTATTGCCAATAGTTTTCAACTCAATTGTGTAAACAACTGGAGTATTTTTAGGAACAGTTACTTTTTCGCTACCTTTTGTATATTCTACTTGGTCAAAAGTAAAATAAGATGGTGAAATAAAACTAATTTTATCATTTTTTTGCAAACCTTTTGGTAATAATCCCTCAAATCTTACATCCTTGCCTTGGATATTAACAATAGTTGGTACAAATGCTTGAATCCATGCTTGTCCATAAATGTTAATTGCTGTAGCGATATTATCGTAGACTTTAGGAACACCATCTGTATTTTTGTCAAATACAGTTCCATTCATCAATTCTCCTTTGAAATTTAAGGTTGCTGCCCAAGGAGTTAACCCAGCTTGTCCATAACCGTTAACAGTACCCTTGTATACATATGGTGTTTCATTTCCAGCCGCTAACTCTACTTTATACCAGATTCCAGTTGAATCGGAATATTTAGCTTTATCTCCCCATTTGGTTTTTGCATATTGCTCTAATAAAGGAGCTTGTATTCTTTTTAATGAATCTCTGCGTACTTTTTCTAATCTTGCTTTTTCAATTTGCTCTCTTTCAGCTTTCTCATAATCGAAATCATTTTTGTTACAGGAAGCAAAAACTATCCCCATGCATAAAAATGCCATTAAAAATTTCGTAAATTTTTTCATAATTTTTTAAATTGTATCTTATATTACCACTTAAACGTTGTGTTTTTCGGTTTCGCTACAGCGAGATGTTAAATTATCTTAAAAAATTCGCTAACTCTTTTGGGCTTAGATATTTTTGCTTAATACTTTTTAATTTAAATGTTTGATCATAACGCAGGAGACTCGGGAAAGCCATCTTTTGGTTGGTTAACAAGAGTAAGGCTAAGGGATGATATTGTCCGGTATTTTTTTTGGGAGTTTTTGATTTCCATACTTGCTGATCGAAAGTGATGTCCTCAACCGTCTCCGCATCTAATTCAACTAGATAATAATCTTTGTTTAATCGGTCATAGATTTCTTTTTTTGAAAAGACTTCTTTTTCCATTTTTCTGCAGTAGCTGCACCAGTCGGTATGAATGAAGATGATTGTTTCTTTTGGTGCTATGCTTAATAAAGAGTCTAATTGTTGAAAAGAGGTCCAAATTATCCGCTCTTGACCATAATGGCTGAGCGGATAAAGGATAATGGTCATTAATAAAACAAATTTGTGCATATGCTTCATCTTTCTTTAATAAATGGGATTAATGAAAATGGCCAATTTTTACTCCAAAGGTTATTGTGCGTGGTTTTGTCGGACCGTAAATATAATTTGAATCACGATTAGCGCCTTTATCGAAATCTTTTTGGAATGCGTTGAACATATTTTGTACACCTGCAAATAATTCAAGGTTAAAATCTTTGTGAACAGCAAAAGTGTATCCTAACCGTGCATTCAGCTCCATAAAATCCCTCGTATTTTTGAGGCTCATGATTTCTTCTTGTATATGCGAGATCTTCATTTGTCCGGTGTAAACTCCTGTTAGGTCAACTGCGAATTTCTTAGTTGCTTTCCAATTGGCATTTAAGTAGCCATAGACATTTGGCGTACGTAAGAAATCTTTGGACAAAATGGCTTCTTGACCTGTTTTAGATTCAGCTATCAGTTGTGCGGATTGGTATCGCGAGCGTTGTATCGTACCACCAGCTTGTAGACTAAATATACTTGAAGGGGCTACATTAAGTTCAAGGTTTGTTCCGTATACATAGGCATCTGTACCGTTTCGCATTTCTTCAATCATAATGTCATTGGATTCTGATTTCAAGACTGTCGTAAATGGATTATTCAACTGTGTATAGAAGCCCTCCACTAAAAGGCTTGTTTGCGTATTGCCAAAATTTCTGCTGAAATTGAACGATCCGGTATAAGCATTTGAATATTCTGTTTTTAGGTCTTCTCCAATTAATACAAAAACCTGTTTTCCTCCGATGGAAGTCACATGCATATCTTCATTGAAAGCTTGTGGGGCACGGAAGCCGCGTGCATAGCCGCCACGAAATTGAATATTACTATTGATATCGTATAAGATGGTTAATCGTGGGTTCCAAGATCCAAAATTCTTCTGACTGCTACGTTCCACTTGTTGGAGCTGATAATTTCCGTCGACAAAGATGTAGTCGTATCGCATTCCTATTAATGCTTTGAAAGAGGATACTGGCTTCCATTCGTATTGGGCATAAGTTCCTATTCCTTTTGTTTTTTGATCGATGATACGTTGATATCCGGGAATCTGATCATTTGTTTTGTTGTAGTTGAACTCAATACCGCTGGTAAAGACATCATCCTCAAAATTGTTTGTGTACTGTGTTCCTGTAACAAAAGACAAATCATCTGTGTCTCCATAAGAATTTGCGGCTCTTAAACTATCTGTTGCAGTGGGCGCTTCGCCCAGTCCCCCGTAAAAACTTTTACGTTTTGTTTTTTGGCCGGAAGCATACACGGAGATTTTTTGTTTATAGTCTGCTAAATAATGATCGTAAGTGATACCACCAATCAGTGAATTGGTTTCCAGTTGTTCTGTGATGGCTGTAAAATGGGGTGATTTGTTAAATTGGTCTCCTCCTCTTCTAAATTCCTGTATGGTACTGAAATCTACTGTTATTTTATTGACATCGGAAGGTTTGAAAAATGCTTTTGTTCCGAATGTGGTATTGTTAAGTTCTGTTATCTCCGAAAATCCGTCCTTATTTTTATCAAATGGTTGACGATTCCGGTGCATACCATAAAAGGTAACACCTGTTTTAAGGTCTTCATCTACGTAAGAGGTGTTGAAGTCTACCGTATTATCCCAACTGCTACCGCCGATTAACGAGTTGGTAGATTTAATCTGCCAATCATTTTCGACAGGATCTTTAGTAATGATATTAATGGTACCGGCAATTGCATTTGCTCCAAATAGGGCAGAACCTCCACTTCGAACGACTTCGATGCGGTCGATCATACTGGTTGGAAGTTGGTCTAAACCATATACACTGTTTAGTGCGCTGAATACGGATCTGCTGTTGATCAAGATCTGTGAATATGCACCTTCTAAACCGTTAAGGCGGACTTGTGAAAAACCGCAGTTTTGACAGTTGTTCTCTACCCTTACTCCTGGTTGATAGTTTAGTGTTTCGGACATAGCTACAGATTGTGTAGCCTGAAAAAGTTTAGGGCCTAATACCTGCACAATAACTGGTGCTTCCTTTTTACTGACACCATATCGGGTTGCGCTTACAACGACTTCATTCAAATGCAGGTTGTCTGTGTTTAATTTGAAGTGTACGGTGGAATCTGTCAGCAATATCAGCTGTTTGAGGGTTTGATAGCCAACAGCGGTAATCTGTATATTTTGTTTTTGTTTAGTTAGTTTTTGAAATTCAAAATAACCTGCGGTATCAGAAACGGTCGAGTGAAGACCATTTTCGATGTTGATAGTTGCTCCAACTATACCTTTACCGTCATTGTTACTGATTTTACCTTTTAATGTATGTTGCGCATATGTATGCATACTGATCATCATCATGATGATGATCAGTAGATTGATATTTCTCATTGGATTGTATTTGTCCTTTTAATTGTAATGAACCTATCATGGGAGGTGTAAAATATCAGTACGAAGCAAGGCGAATGCCTGCTCCATGTATAATTTCATACCAGCTATGCTCACTATGGTTACATTATTTACTTGAAATAATTAATAAATTACAGCACGACGCAATGCGATTTGCTATCGCACGGCGAATAGCATTCGTCTTGATAATAAGGATGAATGCAATAACTAATTTTATTTTAAGCAAAATCTGGGGGACCCCTTAAGAAAGCGTGATCAACGACACGATTGGTGACAACTGGTGTGTAGACTTGATAACTGTAGATATGAACGACAGTTCGAATGGGCTGTTCAAAAACGATAAATTCACTTTGAACAAAGTTTTGATTGTAGACGACATTGAGGAAATCAATTTGATCGTCGGATTCTTGCGGTCTGGGCTGATCGTTTGTAAAATCGTAGGGGTGATTGTGCATGACAATCTCTCCGTTTGATTTTACCTCTTTGTGCATGAAAATAACACCAGAAATAATGATCAAACTGATCAATGCCAATTGCATTGATGCTAAGATTTTTCTGATATGTATATTCTTTGACATGTAGGTAATAAAAAAGCACCCGCTTAATACGAGTGCTAAATTATTGAAAATAAACGTAGCTTTCTATTGAAAGTGTATTATTTAAATATTATTTTATAAGTTGATTGTTGTCATCTGGAAAAACCAAGCTAGGAATATGTTTTTTAGCTTGCTCCATTTCCATTTGTGCATACGATATGATGATCACAATATCACCCACTTGAACTAATCTTGCTGCAGCGCCATTTAAGCAGATGGTACCGGAAGCTCTTTTTCCTGGAATAACATATGTTTCTAAACGAGCGCCATTGTTATTGTTAACGATTTGAACTTTTTCGTTTGCAATAATATTTGCTGCATCCATTAAATCCTCATCAATTGTGATACTACCAACGTAATTAAGCTCGGCCTGTGTAACCCGAACACGGTGGATTTTAGATTTCATTACCTCTATAAACATGTGGCAAAGTTAGATTTTTCTTGTAAAAATGTAAAGTTAATAAGTATAATGTGACATTTAATTCAAAATCATGTTATCAATAAGCCGTACATCTTCGACCCGCGCAGTGACAAGTGCTACATATTGTTTATCTTGTTCAATTGTTTTGATTTCTTTCAATGTCGTTGTTTCGCAAATAGCGAGATATTCTAAGGTAATACCTTCGCTGGAGTTCAATAGTTCTGTTGCCTGTTTATTTAATTGAAGTAAAGGTATCTTTCCAAAGTTATTTTTGATATACAGAAGTGTTTTGGACAAAGCTAACGCTTGTATTTTACCATTTGATGAGAGGCGCATGTTTCTTGAACTTAAAGCAAGACCATTTTCATCTCGGATGATTGGGCATAATGCAATGGTGATCGGTAATTGCTTTACCTTGATCATATGTTCAATAACCATGACCTGTTGGAAGTCTTTCTGACCAAAGCATGCAATATCTGGTTGCACCAAGGCGAATAATTTGTAAACGACTTGCGTTACACCTTGAAAGTGCCCCGGTCTCATTTTCCCTTCCCATATTGCATCTAATCCGTTTAGATCGATGTGCCATTTTTCATTTGGATCAGGGTACATCTCTTCTACGGTAGGTAAGAATAAGACATCACAATGAGCAGCTTCTAATAATGCGATATCATGCTCGATGGGTCTTGGATACTTTTCTAAATCTTTTGGATCGTTAAATTGTGTCGGGTTGACAAAAATACTGCAAACGGTGACATCTGACAAAGGTTTTGCATAATTCAGTAAAGAGATATGCCCTTCATGCAGTGCACCCATTGTTGGGATAAGAGCTATTTTTTGTTTGTTGATTCGTGCTGTTTCCAGGTAATCTTGGAGCTCTTTTTTAGTCTCGAAAATTCTCACTTTTAGAAATTTTAATACAGGGCAAAAGTGGGGAATATATTTGTGAATATAAAACGATGATTTGTAAGGAATTGTATTGTCGGGATATTTTTTGTATCTTTGTAGACCGATTTTACTGTTCTAATAAAAATAAAATAAATAAAAACTGGAGATGGCAAAAACGAAGATATTGTTTATAACCCACGAGATGTCGCCTTTCCTCGAATTAACTAAAATTTCTGAAATCACGCGTCAATTGCCGCAGGCTATGCAAGAGAAAGGATTTGAAATCCGTATTCTTATGCCTCGTTTTGGTAATATTAATGAGCGTAGAAATAGATTGCATGAGGTAATTCGTTTGTCAGGCTTAAACATTGTGGTGGATAACAATGACAATCCGCTAATCATTAAGGTAGCTTCATTGCCTGCGGCACGCATGCAGGTTTACTTCTTGGATAATGAAGACTATTTTCAGCGGAAAAAAGTTTTTCGTGACGAGAATGGAGAATTTTTTAATGATAACAATGAGCGCTCTGTGTTCTTCTGTAAAGGAGCACTGGAAACGGTTAAGAAGTTAGGTTGGTCACCAGATGTGGTACATTGCCACGGTTGGTTTTCAGCATTAGTGCCGGCTTATTTAAAGACGACTTATAAAGATGATCCTACTTTTAAAGGTGCCAAAGTGATGTATTCGTTGTATAACGAAGAGTTCTCCGGAACTTTAGGCGATAAATACAGAGAAATTGCCCCTGAAGGTGCATTGACAAAAGATGATGTTGCTAGTTATGGTGACGGTAGTTATGTCAACATCTATAAAGGTGCTTTGGACTTCACCGATGTAGCGGTTGTAGCTGAGGAGGGTGTTAATCCAGAAATTTTAGCATATGCAAAAGAAAAAGGAATTCAGGTCTTTGAACCTAATGGTGATGAAGATTATGAAGCTTTTAATGATCTTTTTGATCAATTTGCTCCTGTAGAAGAAGAAACAACGGTTTAAAGTAGAAATTAAACGTATTTAAAAAGCGTCTAAGAAATTAGACGCTTTTTTTGTGATATATCATCAGTGAGGGGTTCTTCTATATTAGATTAAAATCTGATAGTTAACAAATAGGTCTTGCGTTGATTTAATGGCAGGATGATAATTTAAAATGTTACCTTAGCTTTATTATGAAAATTAAAGTTGGTTTTGGCTTTGATGTCCATCAATTAGAAGAGGGGCATCCATTTATAGTAGGTGGAGTGGAATTGGATCATCATGCTGGTGCATTCGGCCATTCGGATGCGGATGTTTTGGCTCATGCCATTTGTGATGCGCTCCTGGGGGCCGCAAATTTAGAGGATATTGGTTATCATTTCCCAAATACAGATGAGCAATGGAGAGGTATTAGCAGTCTTGTTTTACTGAAACATTGTGTTAAGCTAATTGGAGATAAGGGGTATACCATAGGCAACATTGATGCTATGTTATGCCTGGAGGCTCCTAAAATTAAACCGTATATCGGACAGATGAAGGCTAAAATATCGGAGGCCTCAGGTTTGGACGTTGATGATATTTCGATCAAAGCAACGACCAATGAATCCATGGGATTTGTCGGAAGACAAGAGGGGGTAGTAGCATATGCTGTTTGTTTGATCGAAAAAGCTTAAACTTTCTGCTTCTTTTTAAAAAAGAAGCAGGCAACAATAAAACTGATTGCTGTAAGTACGAATCCTAGATAGAAAGGAGCTCCTGGTAAATAGAGGGCTTCTTTTTTATCTGTAAAGTGAGCAAACAGCCAGCTCATGACGGGAGGGCCTATAATGGCTGTTAAGCTAATAATACTTGTTAATCCACCTTGTATTTGTCCCTGCTCATTCGATGGCGTTTCGTTGGATACAAGGCTCTGGATAGCTGGACCTGCAATTCCCGCAAATACATAGGGTATTACAGCTAGGAAAATTAACCATGGAGCGTATGCCATCCCCATTAAGGGCATCGATATCACGTAGAGTCCAGATCCGATTAAAATACTTTTTTCTAATCCCAATTTTGGAATAATAATTCGAATCAATCCGGCTTGAACTATAGCCAACAACATACCTATAAAACCCAAAGAGATACCAACCATTCTTTCATCCCATTGATATCTTTCCATGGTGTAATATGACCAAGTACTTTGTACGGCATGAGAAGAGATGTTTATCAGAAAGATGCAAAAAAATAATTGTTTTAGATGCGGGTATTTCGCAAGTTGCTTGAAAGCACCTACCGGATTTGCATTTTTCCATCTGAAAGGTCTTCTGTTTTCTTTTTTTAATGATTCTGGAATGAAAAAATAACCATACAAGAAATTTAAAAAACTTAATAATGCTGCGGCGAAAAAAGGTATTCTAGCACCATAATGCCCTAATAACCCACCTAGCAATGGACCTACTATAAAACCTAAGCCAAATGCAGCTCCCAATAATCCGAAATTCTGAGCTTTTTTCTCGTGCGAACTGATATCTGCTATAAATGCAGCAGCTACTGTGTAGCTAGCTCCTGTAATACCTGCTATAAACCGGCCAATGAATAACCACAGGATGGTTGGAGCTAACCCCATGAGTAAATAGTTGATAGAAAAACCTAAGAGTGCTATTAACAGGATGGGTCTTCTACCAAATCGGTCACTGAGATTACCTAACACAGATGCAAAGAAGAATTGGGTTAATGCATAACAAAACATGAGCAAACCACCATATCGCGATGCATCACTTAATGTGCCGCCAATCAATTCTTCAATTAATTTAGGCATTACAGGTATAATAATACCTAAACCAATGACGTCAATTAGTACGGTTAAAAAAATGAAAAATAGACTTTTTGAAGTGTTGACTTGCATATTTTACTGTTTTTTATTTTTTAGATAGGCTTTTAAACGATTTACTGGCCTATAGCTTTATCATTTATTTTAATAATCTATATGTTTTTGCCTGTCACGAATGACAGACAATTGATTTGTTTTTAAATCTAAACTAAATTTCTGAAATACCAAGCTTTAGCGATATTGAAAAATTAGGATCATACCCTAAGGATTGTTTTTGAACCAATCAAAGGCGATCTGTTTTATTTAGAAAATGGTTTTAAAGACTGAAATGTGCGATTTGTTTAAAGTTTCTTTTTTGTAGTAATTGATTCTTTTTCAGTGTTTTTTTAACGGATGTTGTATCGAATGAAGATTCCTCAAAATATTTGTAATATCTTTGTTGTCATGCACATAATCTTTGGCACATTATCTGATATTGTAGCGGAGGCATATGTCATCATATTTTATAATGATCAAATCGAGAAAGAATAAGGTTCAATGAAGAGAGAATCAAAAAAAAACCAACTGCAACCAGAAGATATTAAGCGGTACACACGTAATTTCTGGAAATTTATTATTGGAATAATAGCTTTTGGGTTTCTATTTATATTTAGTGTTCGCCTGGGGTTATTTGGAAAGTTACCATCTTTTAGTGATTTAGAAAATCCTAAGAGTAATTTAGCTTCGGAAGTTATAACGGAAGATAATAAGGTTTTAGGTACTTATTATATTCAAAATAGGTCAAATGTGAAGTATAGTGAGTTGTCACCTTACTTGATACATGCCTTGATCTCAACAGAGGATAAGCGTTTTTACGATCACTCCGGTATTGATTATACACGTACTTTTACGGTCATTTTCCACACTTTAACTGGAAATAAACAAGGAGGGAGTACGATTACACAGCAATTAGCTCTTAATTTATTTTCAGACGGTCGTGCTAAAAGTGCTCCTAAGCGTATCATTCAAAAGTTTCAGGAATGGATAACTGCTGTTCGTTTAGAGCGTAATTATACCAAAGAAGAGATTATCACCATGTATTTCAATACAGTGGACTTTGGAGCATATAATACCTATGGTATTAAATCAGCCGCACGTACTTATTTCAATACAACTCCTGATAAACTTACTGCAGACCAAGCTGCTTTATTAGTGGGTATGCTGAAAGGTCCGGGCGTCTATTCTCCTGTCAGGTATCCGCAAAACGCATTAGCGCGCAGAAATACAGTCTTAGACAATATGAATAAGGCAAATTTCATTTCTACAGAGGAAGAGGCTAGTGCACAAGCTAAACCATTGGGATTACAATTGAAAATCGCCAATTATGGGGAAGGTTTAGCACCTTATTTTCGTGCGGTATTAAAAGAAGAAATCAAGAAAGAATTTTCCAAATTATCGATTACCAAATCGGATGGTACACCTTATGATCTGGATCGTGATGGGTTGAAAATTTATACAACAATTAATATGTCCATGCAGCAATATGCTGAAGATGCCCAGAAAGAATGGATGAAATCTTTACAGGGTAAGTTTGCTGTACAATGGAAGAATAAGGATCCTTTTAAAGGAGATAAAGCCAAGTTACTGACGACAGGTATGCGACGTTCTGAACGCTACCGTGTTTTGAAGGAGAATGGACTTTCTGAAGATGAGATCAAGAAAGCATTTCAGGTAAAAGTTCCGATGTCTATTTTCACTTGGAAGGGTTCTGTGGATACTGTTATGGCTCCGATTGATTCTATCAAATACAATAAATTGATGTTACGTAATGCAATGATGTCGATGGAACCAAAAACTGGACATATCAAGGCTTGGGTCGGTGGAATAAATTTTGAGCATTTCAAGTATGATCAAGTAAAAATGGGGACGAGACAGGTCGGTTCAACTGCCAAGCCATTTACTTATGCTGTCGCAGTTGATAATGGCTACTCTCCATGTTACAGTATTCCAAATTATCAACAGACTTATGGAAATTGGACACCAAGGGGTACAGCTGAAGGTGGGAATCCGATTACTTTAGCTAATGCATTGGCGTTGTCTCAGAATTATGCGACTGCATATTTGGTGAATCAAGTTACACCGGAGGCGGTTGCTGCATTGACGAAACGTATGGGTATTACCAGTGATGTCCCGAACTATCCATCCATTTCACTTGGAGCATATGAAGCTTCTGTATTTGATATGGTTGGTGCTTATTCGGCATTTGTAAATCATGGTACTTGGATTGAACCTAATGCGATCTTGAGGATCGAAGATAAGAATGGAACTCCTATTTATGAAAAGGCACCTAAAGTTGTTAAGGCTTTGAACAGTGAGTCTGCTTATATTATTGTAGATATGTTAAAATCTGTTGTCTCGAAAGGTACAGGAAGACGAATTCAATGGAAATATCATTTGACGAATCCAATCGGAGGAAAGACGGGTACAACCAATGATAATGCTGATGCTTGGTTTATCGGGATCACTCCTGAACTGGTGTCAGGTGTCTGGACAGGAGCTGAAGATCGTAGTATTAGTTTTGCGAATATGCAAGACGGGCAGGGAGCTGCAGCAGCAATGCCTGTATTTGCACTCTATATGCAGAAGGTGTATGCAGATAAAAACCTCAATTATACGAAGGGCGATTTTGAACTTCCTGAAGGTGGGCTAACGCGAGTAGTTGACTGTTCTAAGTACTGGGGAGGGGGCGGAAGCTCCGGAGCAGATAGCACGGGTTCGGAATCAAACTTAAATGATGATCGATTAGGTTTTTAAATTTTATTAAATAAAGATATAAAGCCAGATAATTGAGTTTTTCGAAATTTGTTATCTGGCTTATTTGTTATATATGAGCGTGTTTGATTATAAAGAGGAGCTTAAAAGAATTCCACATAAGCCTGGGGTTTATCAGTATTTTGATAAACATGATGTCCTGATTTATATCGGTAAAGCTAAAGATCTGAGGAATCGGGTTGGTTCTTATTTTGTGAATGAAACGCAACATAACGGTAAGACGCGTGTATTAGTTCGTCAGATCAACCGTATTTCTTTTACTATTGTAGATACGGAGATTGATGCATGGTTGCTGGAAAATTCATTGATTAAGAAACATAAGCCCAAGTATAATGTATTATTAAAAGATGATAAAACTTATCCTTGGATTGTCATTAAAAATGAACGCTTTCCCCGAGTTTTTTGGACACGTAAATATATTAAAGATGGCTCTCGGTATTATGGTCCTTATGCCTCTGTAGGAATGATGCACATTGTATTGGACGTAATCAGGGATCTTTTTCCGCTAAGGACGTGTAATTTGGCACTGACTCAGGAGAATATTGCTAGGGGTAAATTCAAAATTTGCCTTGAATATCAGATTGGCAACTGTAAAGGTCCATGTGAAGGTTATCAATCTGAAGAAGATTATGATCAGAATCTGAGTGATATTAAAGATATTTTAAATGGTAAAATTTCTGTTGTCACGAATCGGATTAAAGAGCAGATGTCTGCAGCAGTATCGGAAATGAATTTCGAAAAGGCGCATTCCTTTAAGATGAAATTAGATAAACTGGATCTGTATCAGAGTAAGTCTACGGTTGTTAATTCATCTATCACGAATGTTGATGTTTTCAGTATTGCATCGGATGAAAGTTATGCTTTTGTTAATTATTTAAAAGTGATGAACGGGGTAATCATTCAAACACAGACTGTTGAAATGAAGCGACGACTGGATGAGACTGAACAAGAACTTCTTGCTTTAGCGATTCCTGAGATCCGGGATCGGTTTAAAAGCTTATCACGAGAAATTATCGTTCCATTTGAACTGGATATTCAGGAAAATGATCAGATCAAATTTACGGTTCCAAAACTAGGGGAAAAGAGAAAATTATTGGATCTATCGTTGAAGAATGTAGCGTTCTTTAAAAAAGAACGATTGCTACATTATGAGAAATTGAATCCAGATGTACGTGTAGATCGTATTTTAACGCAGATGAAGAAAGATTTGCGGTTAAATGTCTTGCCTCAGCATATTGAATGTTTTGATAACTCTAATATTCAAGGTAGCTATCCTGTATCTGCTATTGTAGTCTTTAAAGATGGTAAGCCATCAAAAAAGGATTACCGACACTTCAATGTTAAAACAGTAGTAGGTCCAAATGATTTTGCCACGATGGAGGAGGCTGTATATAGGCGATATAAGCGGGTTTTGGAAGAAGATGGTGATTTGCCTCAGTTGATTATTATTGATGGGGGTAAGGGGCAGTTAGGGGCTGCTTTGAAAAGCTTGCGGTTATTAGGTATAGAGAAACAGGTTACAGTAATTGGTATTGCCAAGCGGCTGGAGGAGCTGTATTATCCGGGTGATCAATATCCTCTTTATTTGGATAAAAAATCGGAAACTCTTAAAATCATTCAACACTTGCGGGATGAAGCCCATCGGTTCGGAATTACTTTTCACAGAAATCAACGTAGCCGAAAAACTTTTGTATCTGAACTCGAAGATATTCCTGGCATAGGTAAGACTACGGTAGAGAAATTACTGACTACTTTTAAATCTGTTAAGAAGATTAAAGAGGCTCCAGAAGAAGAGTTGAGAAAAGTGTTGAACTTAAAACAGCTACAGGCACTTTTAACATATTTTAAGCGAAATTAAGCGCATTTGTCTTGCATTTTTTATTAAGAGAAAAGCCCCAATAAGTTGATCACTAATGGGGCTTTTGTATGCTGGTTAACATTTGTACTTAAAACTATTTTCTAGCATTAGTCGTCATAACCAAATCTTTTTAAGTAATTTTTCTTACTTCTCCAATCTGGAATTACTTTTACGAAAACCTCAAGAAAGACTTTTTTGTCAATAAATGCCTCAATATCCTGGCGAGCGTACGTGCCGACTTTTTTAATCATTGATCCACCGGTACCGATGATGATATTCTTTTGTGAATCACGCTCCACAATGATTTCTGCAGCGATACGAGTGATCTTAGGTTCTTCTTTATAAGATGTAACAACTACTTCAGTACTGTAAGGAATTTCCTTGTCATACAGTTTGAATATTTTTTCGCGAATCATTTCCGAAACAAAGAAACGCATTGATTTGTCTGTTAATTCATCTTTTTCATAGTAAGGAGCATGTACAGGAAGTTTTTCCTTGATATAGTCCATTACTCCAGTGATATTATGATTAAGAAGTGCTGATACCGCAAAAATAACTTCTGGGTTGATCGTTTCTTTCCAGAACTCTACTTTAGCCATCACTTCTGCTTCGTTAGACTTGTCAATTTTATTGATAAGAACAGCTACTGGAGAACTTGTTTTTTTTAATTTCTCAATAACATCATTTTCATCATATTTTTCATTGATATCTGTAACAAGTAAAATAATGTCCGCATCGATCAGCGATCCTTGGACAAAATTCATCATTGATTCTTGTAACGAATAGTTTGGTTTGATGATACCAGGTGTGTCTGAAAAGACAATTTGGTGCTCCTCATCATTGACTATTCCAATAATGCGGTGTCTTGTTGTTTGAGCTTTAGGAGTGATGATAGACATCTTTTCACCCACTAAAGCGTTCATTAGCGTAGACTTACCTGCATTAGGTTTACCGATGATGCTTACGAATCCTGCTTTATGCGACATTTTTTTTAATTTAATTAGGATTACAAAGAAACAAAATATATCTTTGTGCTCCAATTCGGAGGTAAAGATATCTTGCTTTTTAACACAAAAAGGACGATTGAACTAAAAATATATTGCGGGATGGAGCAGTTGGTAGCTCGTCGGGCTCATAACCCGAAGGTCATCAGTTCGAGTCTGATTCCCGCTACTAAAAGAGTCTGTTGAAAGACACAGACTCCAAGACATTAAAAATACATTGCGGGATGGAGCAGTTGGTAGCTCGTCGGGCTCATAACCCGAAGGTCATCAGTTCGAGTCTGATTCCCGCTACTAAAAGAGTCTGTTGAAAGACACAGACTCCAAGACATTGAAAATACATTGCGGGATGGAGCAGTTGGTAGCTCGTCGGGCTCATAACCCGAAGGTCATCAGTTCGAGTCTGATTCCCGCTACTTGGTAACCCTTTAGTCAAAAGCTAAAGGGTTTATTTTTGTCTTTTATTTTTTCCACCTCCTTCCCGATCCCATTCATTTAATCCTCTAATTGTTACAAAGATTCTTTTTCAAATGAAAGTCGCTCGCTTTTCTTTAGTGGAGAATTGCTTTCATTTAAAATCGTTTGATAATTAGAGTTTTACTGTTTTTCAATTAATTTATATGTATTACTTAATGTAAATATTATAAAGTTGTCTAGGCAATTTGTGCAATCGATTGATCTATTTTTGCTCTTTTTTTTTAAATAATATAGATTTAATATTGTGTTTACAAATAGTAAACAATTGACTTAATTATAGTTTAGAATCATTATTTACAATTATTATATTAACCTATGAAAAGAAGAGCTACCATACTTTCTTGTGCTTTATCTTTAGTTATGAGTGCAACTTTTGCACAAAAAATTAAAGTGAAAGGTAATGTTACAGATGACAAAGGAAATCAGTTGTCGGGTGTAACTATTTCCGAGAAAGGTACAAGCAATGCCACGGCAACTAATGCTGCGGGAGGATTTGAGTTAAATGCAGAAACAGGAAAAACACTTATATTCAGGATTGTTGGTTACGAACCTAAAGAAGTGGTTTATACCGGTGGGACCTTGAATATTTCACTAACTTCTTCAAATACGGCATTAGATGAAGTTGTTGTGGTAGCTTTTGGTACCCAAAAGAAAGCAAATTTAACTGGTTCAGTAGCATCCATTACCCCAAAGCAGTTAGCAGAAAGGCCTGTAACCTCTCTGCAGAATGCGTTGCAAGGTATTTCTCCAGGGATTACCGTGTTAAGTCGTCCTGGTGAAGTTGCAAAAGGAAATAACGCGACTATTACAGTACGTGGAAGATCGAATTTAGGCTCTCCTTCACCCATGTTTATTATTGATGGTATTCCTGCCACTTCAACTGAATTTTCAGCGATCAATCCGAATGATATCTCGAGTATGTCCGTTCTAAAAGATGCGGCTTCTTCTTCTTTATATGGTTCGCGTGCTGCTAATGGAGTGATCCTGGTAACAACAAAAAAAGGAGGTGGAGAACGTCCTGTGGTAGGATTTAGTGCAAATTATGCATTGCAAAGTGCAACTTATTTGCCCAATTATGCTAATTCTGTTGAGTATACTACTTTATATAATCGCGCTATGCGAAATGCTGGTAAGAATGAAACTTTTACAGCTGAGCAAATTGAACTATATAAAAATGGTTCACAGCCTGATTTATATCCAAATACTGATTGGTATAACGAGGTGTTGGATAAGACTGCTCCTCAAAAAGATTTTTCAGTTAATATAACTGCGCCAGGAAAGACGACCAAATACTATATGGGGCTAAATTATTTTGATCAAAATTCTTTAGTGCCGGGGCGTACTCAAAAACGGATTAATGCTAAATTGAATACTGAAACTGAGATTGTAAAAGATCTTTTAAAAATTGGTAGTAACTTCTCTTTTTTGAAGCAAGACTATGACCGTGATGGTAGTGCTATAAGTTGGTGGGAAATGGGACGTGGTCTTCCGCTTACTGTTTTAAAACATTCTGATGGAACTTGGGGATCTATTAGCAATGGGCAGCCTAATGCAACTATAGCTAATAATAATCAAATGCGTGCAATTACTGAAGGCGGGCGTGGAAATAATCGTGATAACTACCTGCAGGCTGCGATCAATGGTTCATTGACTCCTTTGAAGGGTTTGTCAATAGATGGTTTAATTTCGTTGAAATACACGAATACAAATTCATTTAGTTTTACAAATAGAACTGATCCTATTATCAATTTCATAACTAAAAAACCCATGGATAAGTCTTTTAATGCAATTAACCAAATGACGGAATATTGGGGTAAGCGACAAGAGTTATTATTGCAGGGGACAATCAATTATGAACGTACGTTTGGAGATCATTATGGAAAAGCGACAGTGGGAGCTTCTCAAGAGTCAAATATATACCGTGAAGCATTTTTAGGACGTAAGAACTTTTTAAATAATAATTCTAATACAATAGTGAATGGTTCTTCAGATCCAGCGGATATGAGTTCTGATGATAAAGGTTTGGCAAATAGAACGATGCAAGATGAGTGGGCAATTCGATCTTTCTTTGGGCGTTTTAATTATACATATAAAGATAAGTACTTGTTCGAGGCAAATACACGCCTTGATTATTCTTCTAGATTTGCGTCAGAGCTTCGTCAGGCTATTTTTCCTTCTTTCTCTGCTGGATGGAATATCAACAAAGAAGATTTTATGCAAGATGTGAGCTGGATTGACCAGTTGAAATTGCGTGGATCTTACGGTTCGTTGGGTAATCAGGATGTTGTTGTTATCGGTAATTATTACAACACTTTGAAAATTTCCTCTATTTATAATTTTGAAGGTAATGCCGTCGATGGGGCAGAGCAAGCTAGAGCTATCAACGTTGCAGCATTGTGGGAAAAAGTCTATATGAGTAATGTGGGCGTTGATGCAACTTTGTTTGATGGTAAAATTAATTTGACTGCTGAATATTTTGTTAAGAATACGAAAGATATTTTATTGCAACCTATTACTTTAGCAACATCTGGGTGGGATAAGCAAGCTTTTGCAAATCAAGGACAGACACGTAATAGAGGTGTTGAAGTTATCGCTACTTATAATGGCAAAGTTGGTGATGAATTTAAGTATTCGGTTTCAGGAAATTTCTCATATATCAAAAACAAGATTGTTAGTTTAGGTAATTTCAATGAAAGTATTGATGGTTATTGGATTAACCGTGTAAATGGATCTGTTGGTGATTATTACGGGTATAAATCAGATGGTTTATTTACTTCACAAGCTGAGATTGATAATCATCCCAGTCAAAAAGCTATTGCTGGAAATACCAAAATAGGAGATATTAAATATGTGGACGTAAATGGTGACGGCGAATTGACGCCTGCTGATCGTACGGTTTTAGGTAATGATGTGCCATGGATAAATTATGGTTTTAATTTGAGAGCGTCTTACAAGAATTTTGATATTGATGTATTGACGTATGGTGTTGCTGGTGTGAAGACATATATGGAGGGGGAAGCAGTGCAGCCATTTTTTAACAATGGAAATATCAAATCACAATGGTTGGAGAATGGATGGACGGAAGAAAACAATGTGGCAAATGCAGATTTTCCTCGCATTACTCTAGTTGGTGATGCTCCTCAGAACTATATTACATCAGATTTTTGGTTGTTTAGTGGCAACTATTTACGAATTAGGGCGATTACATTAGGGTATACTTTCCCTTCGGATTCAATTAAGAGATTAGGTTTCTCTCAATTACGGGTGTTTGGGTCGTCTAATAATCCATTTACTATTATGGGAGATAAGCGTTTAGGGGATTATGATCCAGAGACAGGTTCAGGACGTCCGGGTTTTCCTGGGGTGAAGACTTTTTCTTTAGGCGTAACTGCCAAATTCTAATTTTTAAAACAGATTATAACATGAAAAATATATTATATTTCGCACTCGCAGGAACATTATTTTTTGGATCTTGCCAAAAGGATTTTTTAGAAAGACCTCCGCAGAACGAAATTTCAGAAACTGAATTTTGGAAAAATGATCAGCATGTATATTTGGCAGTTAACGCCATTTATGCAGATCTTCCAGGTCATGCCATGCATGATGATGCTGCTAGTGATATTGCATATGCACAATATCCTTGGGAAAGTACTTCTACAACAGTAGGTTCAGGTATTGTTCCTACCACTACTGATGCAGGCTGGAGTTATGTCGATATTCGTAAGGCTAATTATTTTTTAGCAAATGTAGATAAAGCTGTAATGGATAGTCAGCTGAAAGAGCGCTATAAAGCTGAAGTTCGTTTTGTAAGGGCGTTTTCATATGTGAATTTGGTCAATAAGTTTGGAGATGTTCCATTAGTTACAAAGGAGTTAGGTATTGATGAAAATAACGTCCCTCGAACACCAAAAGCGGAAGTGGTTAAATTTATTTTGGATGAATTGGATGCTGTAATAGCAGTATTGCCAATAAGTTATGGCGGAGGTAAACCAAATGAGGTGGGGCGTATTACGAAAGGAGCAGCTTTAGCATTGAAGTCTCGCTTTCAATTATATCAAGGAAACTGGTCTGAAGCTGTGAAATCTGCTCGTGAAGTGATGGGGTTAGGTTATCAATTATTTAAAGTTTCGAAAGAAGCAGAGATTGATCAAAAGGATAACTATGAACAGTTTGTAGACTTTAAAGATGAGGCTGATCAACAAAAATTCCGATTGGGATTAAGAAGTTACGAAGGATTATTTCAGCAGGAATTTGAAGGTAATAAAGAAGTTATTCTGGACCGTCAATACATGGCCCAATTACAACCGCAACTTGCAAATACCTATTTGCTAGAAGGATCTGTTGGGGGATGGAGTTCTGTGACTCCTAGTCAAAATTTGGTGAATGCTTATCAATCTTACCAAACAGGTGAAACTGTTCAGGTTCCAACAAATGCGGATCGTGCTTCTCGTTTCAAAAATGATAAAACTGCTTTTATTGCTGAATTTAAAAATCGTGATCCTCGCTTCTATGCTTCAATATTATTTGAATCAGCACCCTGGAATGCTTTGACTGCTACAGGGGGATATGTTTTCAAATGGGCAGCGGGAGGAAATAATATGTCCAAAACAGGATATAATTTCCGTAAATTGGTCGATCCTAAAGCAAATAGAGAAAACATCGATAATCATGCTAATGCTATTGTGATTCGTTACGCTGAAGTATTGTTGACTTTTGCGGAAGCTCAAAATGAAATTTCTGGTCCAACGAATGAAGTTTATGATGCTTTGGATCAAATTAGAGAGCGTGCAGGAATGCCGAAAGTTGACCGAGTGAAATATGCATCACAAGATAAGTTAAGAGAATTCATTCAAAATGAGCGGTTGGTTGAATTAGCGATTGAAGGTGTGCGCTATATGGATATACGTCGTTGGAATATCGCTTCAAAGGTGATGAATACGATTTACGATTTAAACAATTCAGTTGCTCAAGAACGAGTATGGAGTGACAAACTAATGCTTATGCCGGTGCCACAAAAAGAAATTGACAATGCTCATGGAGTTTTAAAACAGAATTCAGGTTATTAATTTATTTTAATCCGATTAATAAAAGCAGGTATCCCCACAGGTATCTGCTTTTATTGTTTATTGTGATGCAATAATCGAGCATTTATTTCATTATGATGATGTTTGGATAAGTAGTTTATTTCGGTAGTTTCTGAGGTAACTATATTTTAGTTTTCATAACAATCGTTTGCGTGAATTTATGCAATCGATTTCGTTACATATTAAATTTATATTAAGTAATCTTTACACTATTTTGCACTGTATAAATTATGATAATTAACTAATATACTGATTATCTTGAAATTAAGTTTATGAATAAAAGATTTACAAAACCTTTTTTTACGACTAAATTTTACCCGATTACATCTGCCTTAATGTTTGCTCTTGTAGCTCCAAATATGGTGATGGCCAATGATTATGGTAATTTGATTAGCGTAACAAGTAATAGTATGCAGCAGAAAGTTTCTGGTACTGTTACATCAAGTACGGGCCCATTAAGTGGAGTGACTATTTCTGTGAAAGAAAAACCTACTCTTGCGACTTCAACTGATGCCAATGGACGCTATTCTCTTCAAGTTGAAGTTGGTCAAACTTTGATTTTTTCAGCAATTGGATTTAACAAAACTGAAAAACTAGTGGAAGGTGCATTTTTAAATGTACAACTGGAAGAATCTAATCAAGCACTTGAAGAAGTTGTAGTTGTAGGTTATGGCACTCAAAAGAAAGAGAGTCTAACAGGAGCGCTACAAGTTGTAAAGGGTGATCAATTGAGAGGTACAACTTCTCCGAATGTGGAGAATATGTTAAATGGAAAAGCTGCTGGTGTATATGTTGCTCCAGGATCGGGTCAACCAGGTGCAAAAGGAGGAGTCGTGATTCGTGGTCAAGCTACTTTAGGAGGAACGACTAGTCCGCTATGGGTAGTAGACGGTGTGATTCTTGGATCTAGTGCTGGAGATTTAAATCCAGATGATATCGCAACATTAACAATTTTGAAAGATGCTGCTTCTACTGCTATTTATGGTTCTCAAGGCGCAAATGGTGTTGTTGTCGTAACGACTAAGAATCCATCTGCAAGCGGCACTTCAATCAATTTTTCTACTAAAATCGGATTTAATCAGCTTACCAATGGTAATATGAAAATGATGAACGGTGCAGAATTGTATGATTATTATGCTTCTTTTGCTAACCAAAGTGCAATTAAATTTCCGCGGTGGAATGCAGATTTAAGAGATAGTAATTTTGACTGGTGGAAAGTTGCTACTCAACATGGATTTACACAAAATCATAATGTTTCAATTCAAAGCGGAACAGAAAAGTTGCAGTCTTACTTGTCGTTAGGTTATTATAATGAATTAGGTGCTGTGAAAGGTTATGAATACGATCGTTATAACTTCCGTATGAATACAGTTTATAAGCCTACCACATGGTTGACTGTTAAGCCAACTTTGGTAGGGGCACGTCGTGGAGTGGAAGATAGACAGTATTCTACAACTGCTATGTATTCAAACTTTCCATGGGATAATCCATATGATGCTGATGGTAATTTGGTTGGTCACCGTTCAAGTAGCTGGGTGAATAATGCGACTACCAATTATTTATATGACCTACAATGGGATCATAGTGCCAACACAAATTATGAGTTCAGTGGTAATATGGACTTCGATATTAAATTCACGAATTGGCTAACATTTTCATCCGTTAATAACTATCGCTATAATACGTATAGTGCTGCTGGCTATACTGATCCACGCTCTAATGGTGGAGAAAGTGTAAAAGGTCGTTTAACCGATTATCGTTCGGAATATGCACGTCGTTACACCAGTCAAATATTAAAATTCAATAAATCATGGGGCAAGCATGCTGTAAATGCTTTAGCAGCCTATGAATTTAATGACTATTGGGATAAAACATTAGATGTTTATGGAACAGGTTTCATTCCTGGTTTCGAAGTTTTGAATGTAGTTTCTAAACCAGAGAGAACTAAAGGAGCTATTACTGAATGGGCGATGCAATCCATGCTATCGAATGTAAATTATGCTTACGATGGAAAGTATTTAGGACAGCTTTCGTTCCGTCGTGACGGCGCTTCTAATTTTGGTGACAATGCGAAATACGGAAATTTCTTCTCTGTTAGTGGGGGCTGGAACATGAATCGCGAGAGTTGGTTCAATGCATCATGGGTTGATAATTTAAAACTCCGTGCATCTTATGGTTCTGTAGGTAACCGTCCAAGTGAATTATATCCGCAATACAGCTTATATTCTGTATCCTCATCATCGGGCTATAATGAAAACTCTGGAGCTTTAATTTATCGTATTGGAAATAAGAATTTGACTTGGGAGCGGACGTTTACAACAGGTGTTGGATTTGATGCGGCGATGTTCAATAATCGAGCTCGTGTAAGTTTTGATTACTACGATAAAAAGACCGATAATATCTTATACAATGTGCCAATTAGTGGATTAACTGGTGTTACTTCTGTGTATAAGAATATTGGAAAGATGCGGAATAGAGGGGTGGAGCTTACTTTAGGAGGTGATATCGTTCGTAAAAACGACTTGACATGGAGTTTAGATATTAATATTGGTCACAATAAAAATAAATTGACGGAATTGATCAAGAGTAAAGATGCTAGCGGAAACTATGTCGTTAGACCGCTTATCATTGGTGATGGTTTAGGAATTGCTGGTTCTGCAAGTCGAGTTTTAGAGCCTGGATTACCAGTTGACACTTATTATATGCCAATTTGGGCAGGAGTCAATGTAGAAACCGGCGCACCTGAATGGTACAAAGTTGAAACCGATCAAAATGGTAATCAGACACAGGTAAAAACGTCTAAATATGCGGAAGCTACTCTGCAAAAGGCAGGAAAAGCATCTCCAGATCTATTTGGAGGATTCAATACTTCAATAACTTACAAACAATTTGATTTGAATGCTTCGTTTGGCTATTCAATTGGTGGTAAAATCTATAATTATTCTCGTCAAGAATACGATTCTGATGGAACATATACGGATAGAAATCAAATGAAGTTGCAAGATGGTTGGTCTCGTTGGGAAAAACCTGGCGATATAGCAACACATCCGATAGCGAAATATAATAATAACGATAAAGGAAATTCTACTTCTACTCGTTATTTAGAAGATAGTGATTTTTTAAGGTTACGTTCTTTAACCTTAGGATATAATTTGAAATTGCAACAATATCACTTGAAAAATGTACGTGTATTCTTTACGGGTGAAAACTTGTTCACCATTACAAATTATTCAGGTGTAGACCCTGAAATGTCTGTGAATGATTCAGGTGCTGTTTTGGGTTCTGCAGGTCCTGCAATTTATCCCGCAACGCGTAAATTTATGTTTGGTCTTAATGTGACATTTTAGTTAAAAAGTAAGAAAATTTTATGAAAAAGATACTATTTGTTCTCTTGACGGCAGTTACTGTAACTTCATGTAATATCGACCGCTTCCCTTATAGTTCGATGGATTCGGATGTTATTGCAAATAATCCAGATGCGATGATCAATGGTGCTTATGCACAACTGAAAGCATGGTCAGACCCTATGCATCGTGCAGGGGAATATGCAGGAGATAATATGATGATTAGGGGTGCATCAACGGATGCATTTTATGAGTTTATTTCTTATGCACGTACTCCGAATAATGGACGTTTGTCTAGTTTTTGGGATGCAGGTTATAAAGCGATTGCGCAGACTTCTAATGTGATGAAAATTATAAAAGAGGGGGAAAGTGCTGAAAAAGACAATCAATTGGGAGAGTGTTACTACATCCGCGGGATGATGTATTTCTATTTGGTTCGTGCATATGGACGTCCTTATTATCAAAATCCGGAAACAAATTTAGGCTTGCCCATTGTAAATGGGACACCGGATGATGTATTTGATAATTTACATTTACCAGACCGTTCAACAGTTAAAGAAACTTATGCGCAAGCGATAAGCGATCTGAAGAAAGCGGAGTCTTTGTTGACAATTAATAAAGGTAATATTTATGCATCTAAGGGATCGGCACAAGCGATGTTATCACGTGTGTATTTATATATGAGTGGTACATATCAATCACCTAATGCAGAATATGCAAGATTGTCTGTCGAGTATGCGGATAAGGTAATCAATTCTGGATCTTATTCATTGTTGGAAAGAGAGCGCTTTATGAAATATAATACGTTTACTCCAGAGAATAATAATGAAACTATTTTTGCAATTAAAAGAGTTGCTTCTGAATTCTCAGGTGATGATCATTACTATGGTATAGGTGGAATGTATTCCAATATTGGTGGAATGGGCTGGGGTGAAATGTATGCAAGTGCTAAGTACATCGATTTATTGAATGAAACCGGTCGTAACGATTGGCGTCCAGATAATTACCGGATTATTGATGCTCGTGCTTCTTTTATAGAGCCGACTTATGCAAAAGATGAAAAGACAGGTAAGTATTCTGAAGTATTTCGTTTTGTAAAAGAAGATGGAGTGAGTACTTTAAACTATGCTCAATTTGTTATTGAACGAGCTGGTAGCACAATTACTGCTGTAGAGGTTATACCTAAAACAGAAACTACTGCAGAACAGAGAATACCTTATGCATTAACAGTAATAAACTCAAATGAGGGAACTTATAGTATAAAATATAAGGATGGTAAAACTTACAAAGGTGTGCTGGACTACTATATTTCATTAAACCGTGTATATCCACAATTTTATATCACGAAATGTTCTAAAGAGGGCGAAAACTCTCAATTGCATTCTCCTGTAATCAGCCGTTTGGGTGAGATCTATTTAAATAGAGCAGAAGCTCAGGCAAAACTTGGTAATTATAGCGCAGCTTTAGCGGATTTAAATAAAATAAGAACACGTTCAATTACGAATGGAGCTTATTCTTCTTTGAATGCATCGAATGCAAATAAATTAATTGATAAAGAGCGTGAATTGGAATTAGCCTTTCAAGCAGAACGCAGTTATGATGTATTCCGTAATGGTGAGGCCTTGACACGTCAATATCCAGGACCGCACAATCAGTCTGAGGTTATTGCACCTACAGATTTTCGCGTAGTATATTATATTCCACAAAGTGCGATCAATTCTTACCCTGGTGTATTAACACAAAATCCAACTCAATAGTTTAAGTTTAGGTTTTGATGAATAAAGTAATGGCTTTGCAGTTTTGCAAAGCCATTTTTGTATGCATCTTAGATTATTCCATAATGTTTTCACGCAAACGATTTCATATCGATGCTATTTGCGACATTCGTTTGATAGCGTTATACTTGTTATTACTTTAACCTGATCTCAATTTCTAGAATAACTATGATCTCAAGATTTTTAATTTTATTCGGTGTAATGCTTACATTTTGTACAAATGGTATGGCACAGCAAATTTATCCCTTACCACAAAAAATAGTCTTGAAAGAAGGGAAATTGCCTTATAACGGTATCCGTTTGCAAGGGAAATTGATTAAACATATTTCATCTCAACTCATTCCATATGTTGATAAGTCTGGTATTCCTGTACGATTTAATAGGTCAAAAAAAGTTGGTTTGGAAGGATATGAACTGTCTATCGATTCAAAAGGAATTCAAGTAAACTATTTGAGCGATCGAGGTGCTTTTTATGCAACACAAACTTTGAGACAGCTTTTGGACCAAGCTAAAAAAAACTCTTTACTGCAGAAGCAGATAATTTATGATTTTCCTGATGTGGCATTTCGTGGTACAGTGGAAGGATTTTATGGTGAGCCATGGAGTTTTCAAGATCGGGTTTCACAGTTGGAATTTTATGGGAAATGGAAAATGAATACCTATCTATATGGCCCCAAAGATGATCCTTATCATTCCTCTCCTAATTGGCGTGAACCTTATCCGCAGGATGAAGCGAAGCGTTTAAGAGATTTAGTGCGCATTGCAAATGAAAATGAAGTTGATTTTTACTGGGCCATTCATCCAGGGAAGGATATTAAATGGAATAAAGAGGATAGCTTGGCTGTCTTGCGTAAGTTCGATTTAATGTATGAGATGGGAGTGCGTCATTTTGCTGTATTTTTTGATGATATCTCCGGTGAAGGAACAAAGGCTGAAAAGCAAGCCGGATTATTGAATTATCTTCAAAAAGAGTTTGTAGAAAAAAAACACGATGTAGGTGCATTGATCATGTGTCCGACAGAGTATAATAAATTATGGTCAAATCTTGAACCGAATTCCTATTTGGATATTCTGGGTGATCAACTGAACAAAAAAGTGGAGATCATGTGGACTGGTAATTCAGTTATTCATGATATTACAAAAGAAGGTCAGGTCTGGGTCAATAATCGTATTAAACGGTCATCATTCGTTTGGTGGAATTTTCCAGTAAGCGATTATGTTCGTAATCATTTATTATTAGGGCCGGTTTATGGATTAGATAAAGATATTAAAAGTGATATGTCGGGTTTTGTTACTAATCCGATGGATAAAGCTGAGACTTCTAAAGTCGCTATTTTTTCAGTTGCTGATTATTCTTGGAATATCCGTTCCTTTGACTCAAATACTTCTTGGATACGTGCTATACATGAAATATTACCTGAAATAGAAATGTCATACGCATTGTTTTCAAAGCATAATACAGATCCAGGACCGAGTTATCATCAATATCGACGTATTGAATCTGACGGTATAAGTGGGGCGATTGATAGTTTATTAGTTGTAACGCCACAATTAACTGCTTTCCCAATAGTTTCATCGGGGGTGGATATCGCATTATTAAAAGCTGAGTTTTCTAAATTTGCGCCTGCTGTAAAGGAGATTCTGGATAATTCCAGCAATCAAAAATTAGTGAGAGAAATAAAACCTTGGTTATTACATTTTTCAAGCTTAGGCAAAGCAAGTTTATCATTATTAGATATACTAAATTCGAAGGATGATCAGGAGGCTTACACGCATTTTCTGAAATTGCAAATAGAGCGTAATAATATGGTCGATATTGACAGAAATAATAATCGGAATCCGTATCAACCAGGTATTGTTACAGGAAGTCGACATATTTTACCTTGGGTGGAGAAATCATATTTTCATTTTGCACAATTATTCCGAAATAAAGGTTTTTCAGTACCGCAAGCTGTTGATCAAGCTAATGGTAAAGTAATTGCAAGTTTAGCTCCCTTAAAAGCTTTACCTGTATTGAATGATGTGATCACAGGTAATAAGCCACAACAGTTACTGAAATTAAGTCCAATCTTGGAGGTTATTAAATTGAATCCTAAGGATGTTATAGGAATGGAGATTGTTTCTTCACAATTTATAAAAGAGGTACATTATGAAGTCATCCCGAAACAAGAATTTCTGAAATTAGAATTTAGTGAAGACGGTGAGAGTTGGTCAATATCTAAATCGGCTAAATCTAAATTAGCACGACTTATTAACTTGACAGATCATGTTATTGACATTAAGATTCAAAAATTTGAATTGGTATTGCAGTAATTTCATTTAAAAGAAGTTTTGATACAGACCTCTGTTATTTAGCTGGGGCTTTTCTGTTGAAACCCTATGCCAGGTATAGTATAATAACGCTAGAGGATAAACGGAATTTCTACTCTAAAATTTTGTAATGGATCACAAGTCTGTTTAAGCATAATACCGGATCGTTGTTGTTAGTTTGAAAAAATAGTAGAGATTACGATAAGATTAGATTGATTTTCAAAAATACCAGGTATATTGTGTAACTTTGCCCACTGAGTTAAATTGTATTTAAATAAGTTGCCGTGAGGTAACGAGAATAATATATAGTAAAAATATGGCAAATATTGTTGCAATTGTAGGTCGTCCAAATGTTGGGAAATCCACGCTTTTTAATCGTCTGACGGAGAGTAGAAAAGCTATTGTTGATGACTTTAGTGGAGTGACGCGCGACCGTCACTATGAAACGGCAGAATGGATTGGGAAAAAGTTTACAGTAATTGATACTGGTGGGTTTGTACATGGATCGGATGATGTTTTTGAAGAAGCAATTCGTGACCAGGTTCATATCGCAATAGAAGAAGCATCCGCGATCATTTTTATGGTTGATGTAACAACAGGTATTACGGATTTAGATGATGAGATCGCAGATCTTTTGAGAAGAAGCTCTAAACCGGTATATGTTGCTGCAAACAAAGTTGACCACGCTAAATTACACCATGACTCTGTCGAGTTTTATGCTTTTGGTTTAGGTGAAATTTATAATATTTCTTCTGCTACGGGGTCTGGAACAGGAGAATTATTGGATGCTGTAGTTTCAACTTTTGAAGACGAAGAGGAAGATGATACCACATTACCGAAATATACAATCGTAGGTCGTCCGAACGTAGGTAAATCTTCTTTAACAAATGCTTTGTTAGGTGTTGATCGTAATATTGTAACACCTGTTGCAGGTACGACACGCGATTCGATTCGTATTCATTATAAGCAATTTGGACATGAATTCTTATTGATTGATACAGCAGGTTTGAGACGTAAATCTAAGGTAAACGAAGATATTGAGTTTTACTCTGTGATGCGTACAATTAAAGCATTAGAGGATTCGGATGTTGTCCTTTTAATGTTAGATGCAAATGATGGAATTGAAGCACAGGATATCAATATTTTCCATTTGGCAGAAAAAAATAGAAAAGGTATTGTGATCATTGTCAATAAATGGGATACCATTGATAAAGACAATAAAACGATGAAAGAGTTTGAAGCTCGAATCAAAGAAAAAATTGCTCCTTTTACAGATATACCTATTGTCTTTACTTCGGTTACTGAAAAACAACGTATTTTCAAGGCGCTAGAAGTAGCAGCAAAAGTTTATGAGAATAAAACGAAAAAAATACCTACTTCAAAATTAAACGAAGTGATGCTGCAGGTGATTGAAAATTATCCGCCACCAGCTTTAAAGGGTAAATATATCAAGGTAAAATACGTAACGCAATTACCAGGACGTACACCTATGTTTGCATTCTTCTGTAACTTACCACAGTATGTAAAAGATCCGTACAAACGTTATATCGAAAATAAATTACGTGAGCACTTCGATTTTGAAGGTGTTCCAATTCAAATATATTTTAGACAAAAATAGAAACAGCTATTTTCTAGACATGGAAAACAATCTTCATTTATACAATACGTTAACACGTAAGAAAGAAAAATTCCAACCATTACATCCCTCTTTAGTAGGGATGTATGTTTGTGGGCCTACCGTATACAGTGATGTTCACTTAGGAAATTGTCGGACTTTTGTGTCATTTGATTTGATATTTCGTTATTTAAAACATCTCGGATTTAAAGTCCGTTATGTCCGTAATATTACCGATGCAGGCCATTTGGAAGGGGATAATGATGAAGGTGATGATAAGTTTGCTAAAAAGGCAAAATTGGAGCAATTGGAACCGATGGAGATTGTTCAAAAATATACTCTTGGTTTCCACGATGTGCTTCGTCTTTTTAATACTTTACCTCCAAGTATAGAACCGACCGCTACAGGACATATTTCTGAGCAGATTGAAATGGTCCAAAAGATCATTGCTAATGGCTATGCTTATGAGGTAGATGGGACTGTATATTTTGATGTAGAGAAATATGTGAAAGATTATGATTATACTATTCTGACTAATCGTAAGCTGGAAGATATGTTGAATAATACACGTGAGCTTGGTGGCCAAGATGAAAAACATGGCCGTCTGGATTTTGCATTATGGATCAAAGCTAAGCCGGAACATATTATGCGCTGGCCTTCACCTTGGAGTGTGGGATTTCCAGGTTGGCATATTGAATGTTCGGCGATGAGCCGTAAATATTTAGGCGATCAGTTTGATATTCATGGTGGAGGTATGGATTTAGCCGCAACACACCATACCAACGAAATAGCCCAGTCTGAAGCATGTAATCATACTGCACCTGCCAAATACTGGATGCATACTAATATGTTGACGGTAAATGGAGCACGTATGTCTAAATCTTCAGGAAATGGCTTTTTACCTCATCAGCTGTTTACCGGTGATCACCCTCTGTTAGAACGTGGATATTCACCTATGGCTGTTCGTTTCTTTATGTTACAAGCACATTATAGAAGCACATTGGATTTCTCGAATGAGGCACTTGATGCTGCAGATAAAGGGTTCAAACGTCTTATGACAGCCGTTAATCTATTGGATAAGCTGAAACCTTCAAAAGGTAAGTCTGCTGTTGATGTAGCTGATTTACTGGCGAAATGTTATGCTGCTATGGATGATGATTTCAATAGCCCTATCTTAATTGCAGAATTGTTTGAAGTCGTTCGTTCGATAAATTCTATTTACGATGGAAAAGCCACTATCAGCACTGCTGATCTAGAAGAGTTAAGAGCATTTGTACAACATTTTGTTTTTGATATTCTAGGCTTACAAGATGATCAATTATCGAGCAATGATAATGTGGATGAAATTATGGCTATTGTGATCAAATTACGTGACGGAGCTAAGCAAAATAAAGATTTTGCTACATCTGATCGTATTCGTGAGGAACTTAATGCTATCGGTATTCAACTAAAAGATAGCAAAGATGGAACGCTTTGGAATAAGATTTGATAGTTAGTGTCCAATTAAAATAAAGACATTACATGAATATATGGAATAAAATGTCGGCAATAGTTTTCATGAGTGCCTTTTCAGCACAAGTGTATGCACAGATTCCCGATAAAGTAGGTAGTTTAATCAATGCCGACAAAGAGGCTGCATTGATTTCTAAGACAACTACTCCGCATCAGGCTTTTCTGTCGATTGTCGATAAAGAGTCTAAATTTTTTGTTCCTTCCGAGGTCAATGCTTTAGATTATCTTAATAACAGGCCGAATATACCCGATGTACTAACTTGGGAACCAGCGCTAGCTATGGTTTCGAAAAGTCAAGAATTTGGCGTTACTACTGGTCCTATGGAATTTCAGAAAGTAGGAGCGAGAAAGCGTTTTGGACAGTACTTAACGGTTTGGAAAAGAAATAAAAAAGGTAAGTGGCTGGTGGATATTCGTGCTGAAGTCGAAAATTTTGGCAATAAGGAAAATTCTGAACTGGAGTTTTATGAACCTAGTGAAGCTTGGTATTTGAAGCACCGTTCTCAGGTACGTTTAGATCAACGTAAAGAGATTGTTTTTGAAACCGACAAGCTTTTATCAACGGTTCTTAAGGCTGATAATCAGGCGGGTTATAAAGAGTTTTTGAATGAAGATGCAAGATTTCTTTTTCCTTGGATACAACCGATAGAGGGTAAAAAAGAAATATTAGCATATTTAAAGAAATCCCGTATTAATATTCTAACTACTCCTGAAAAAGTAGGTAGAGCATATAGCGGTGAATATGCATATTCATTCGGTACTGCAACTGTCAATATTAAGGATAAGGTCGTTAAATACAATTATATCCGTATTTGGAAGTTGAGTGAACTCGCTAAGGATGATGTATCGAAAGCAAATTGGAATATACTTGTAGAAATGATGTTTGAAAGATAATATTTTTTCACATTATTTATAAAATAGAAAGGGCTTCAAAATTAATTTTGAAGCCCTTTCTATTTTATCTTATCCGATCAACTATTTTTTAGAGATCCAAACTTTAAGTTCATTACAGTCTTTAAAGTCATCGGCAATATTGATATATGTGTTCTCTCTCTTAGATTCAAACCAGGTATTCAATTTGCGGTTTACTTTATCTTGACGTGCAGCTTCTTTGATTTTTACAAAATCCTCATCTAAGTTTGCTTTATGAGGAGCAATACGTGATTTTAAATAATTGAATCGTAGACCAATTTCACCTGTACGATCTGTAAATTGTGCCGGTTTAGAATATTCTCCAGGTTTTAATGGATCTATAGCTTGAAATACAGAAGCTTCTAATTTATCTACAGGTATTAATGTTGAACGGCTTTCCCCTTCTTGGTTAAGGACCATTCCCCCATTGAATTTAGATTCTTCACTGTCAGAGTTAGTTGTTGCTGCATGATAAAAATCCAATTTCCCTGTTGTCACTAAGTTGTAAATGCTATCCATCTTTGCTTGGGTACGCTCAATACTAGCAGCTGTTGGTTTAAATTTAATCAAAATATGCCTAACATGCACTTCTTCTCCACGTCTTTCTAATACTTGTAAAAAGTGGAAGCCATACTTTGTTTCAAAAACAGGAGAAACATCACCCGCTTTTAATTTAAAAGCCATTGCAGCAAATTCCTTAACCCAGTTATCTCGTGTATTAAAACCTAAATCACCACCGTAAGGAGCAGATCCATCTTCAGAATATAAACGTGCAACTGTACCAAAATCAGAACCATCTGTAACCTGTTTGCGAAGTCCCTCTGCTTTTGCTTTAAACTCAGCTTTCTCGTCAACAGTTAGTTTGGGGAACATAACAATTTCACCAATTTCTACTTCTGTATTAAAATAAGGTAGACTATCGGTATTTAATCCTTCAAAATAGCGTTTTACCTCTATAGGTGTAACGTCCACTTTTTGAACAATATTCTGACGCATTTTATTTGCTTTCAATTGCTCATATATACTAGGACGCATATCTTCTTTGTATTGCAACAGAGATCTGTTTAAGAATTTTTCTAATCTTTCTTGACCACCTGCTTGTTGAGACATATAGCGTAGTCGGCTGTTTAGGTTATCATCAACTTCAGTTTCGCCCACTTCGATGGAGTCAATTACCGCTTGTTGAGAAAGTAATTTCTGTGTTAACAACTGTTGCAGCATTTCACATTTGAAATCTGCATTTGGTTTATTACCCCCTGAAAGATATTGTGCATACTGCATATCAACATCTGATTGTAAAATAATACCAGATCCTACTGTCGCAACTACTCGATCGATTACTTGTTTTTGAGCAAATACTGTTTGTGCTGTCACAAATACCAATAATAGCAACGTATATAAGTTTTTTTTCATTAGAATAATATGTCTTTTAATGGTGATGAAGCTATCATGAGCTGGTTACTACTCGCGGTTTGTAAGCTATTGTAAGCCCATGATGGTTTCATTCGTGGAATGTAATTTAAATGCTTTTTAAAAATATAACTGTTCAAACTTAAAGTTCTGAAAGCTTGCACAAAATTATTAGAATATATTAATTATTCTTAATTTTATTTGAATATTATTTCCGAGGTCTTATCCCGTTTATATGCTTATTATGAATATTAACATATTGAACGGCTCTGGAACAGCTAAAATAAGTATTTACAAGGTAGTAAAAGTAGTTTTAACCAAATTTAACACTACATTTTCCCACAAAATTTTAATTTTGAAATCATGAAAAAAATTATACTTTTTATTTTGACCTGTTTTCCTTTTTTTGGTTGGTCGCAAAACATTTCCATGTTTGTAGGTACTTATACCTCTAACACCGAAAGTAAAGGAATCTATGCATTTGATTTTAATGTAAAAACGGGTGAAATAGCGCTAGTATCAACCACTCCATTAGTGGATCCCTCATTTCTAGCTCGAAAGGATAATATTTTATATGCTGTTAGTGAGCAGGGAAATAATAAAGGAAGTTTAACTGCATATTCTTATAACAAAGGTAAATTTACGATCTTAAATACAGTTCCTACAAAAGGAGATGCGCCCTGTCATGTTTCTGTGAGTCCTTATAAAAACCTGATCACAGCTTCTAATTATAGTGGTGGCTCTTTTGTACTTTACGGATTAGAACCCAATGGTGTTATCGGTAATCTAAAAGATTTTGTTCAACATGAAGGTAAAGGCGTTGACAAAGCTAGACAAGAAGGTCCTCATGTACATTCTGCGTTCTTCTCAAAAAAAGGCAATGAACTTTTTGTACAAGATTTAGGTCTAGATCAAATTTCGATCTATAAATTAATTGATCCAAAATCAAAGGATGTTAAATTAGGTACAGATCCTGCAGAAGTATTCTCTTCAGCAGGTGGTGGTCCTCGACATATTGCCTTTGATAAGAAAGAAAAGCATATGTATGTCGTACTCGAAATGACAGCAGACATTGCTGTATACAAACGGGATGGACAAGATTGGTTATTTGATCAATCTGTTAATATTAATCCTGATGGATTTACAGGGAAAAATGGTGCCGCTGATATCAAAGTCTCTCCGGACGGAAAATTTCTGTATGCATCAAACAGAGGTGATGCTAATACCATTGGAATTTTCGCAATTGCTAAAGACGGAAAATTGACTAAAATAGCAAATCAGGGTACATCCGGAAAAGGACCGCGCAATTTTAATTTTAGCCCTGACGGTAAATTCCTATTAGTAGCCAATCAAACAAGTAACCAAATTATAACTTTTAGCAGGGATGAAAAAACAGGACTTCTAAAAGAGACTGGAAAACCACTCCGTGTTCCTGCTCCAGTTTGTATTATTTTTTAGTGGTATCATCTGTTGATGAAGAGTCGTCAGGATTACTTTTTAATTCATGTGTCTCTTCATCATACATACCTTCCAACTCATCTGTAATTGTTCCTTTCCACAATTTAATACCCGTTATATAGGCAACCCTTCCAATCATATGTGCCGCAACTGGAGCTGTTAGTACTAAAAAGAACGCGATCGCTATCGTTTTAGTTGTTACAGAAACGTCTGGAAAGACAATTGCGGCACAAAGCAAAAGCAAACCAACACCAAGAGTTGCAGCTTTAACCGTAACAGAAAGTCGTAAATAAAAGTCAGGCATTCTTAGGATGCCAATGGAAGCAAAAAGAATCGCTAAGGCGCCGATGGTACTCAGCACTGCAATAATAATATCAGTCATTATAGTCTTGTTTTTCTAAATAATAGGCAAAAGCAATTGTTCCTAAAAAGGCAATCAGGGCAAGTATCATGGCCACGTCAAGAAAAATTTCTTGAGATGTGGTGATACTATAGACCGTAATAATCCCAATACCTGTGGTAATGATTAGATCTAGAGCAATAACCCTATCGGCCACATCGGGTCCTTTGAAAAGACGTATAAATGTAATTACTGTAGACAAAATTAATATGGGCAGAATCACATAATCTAAATATTCAGTTAAGCTCATCTCAAAATTTCTAAAAGTTTGCGTTCAACATTGTTTTTCAACTCTGTCATGAATTTTTGTTTATCATGTAGGTACATGACATGGATATATAAAATCTTTTTGTCCTCGCTGATATCCAGGATTAATGTTCCCGGTGTTAGTGAGATAAAGGTAGAAAGTAAGTTGATCTCAAAATCAGACTTAGCATCCATCTTGTATTTCACAATTCCAGGTTTAAAAAAATACTTAGGTGTGATCACGTCGTAAGCAACCTGTAGATTAGCTATAATCATTTGATATAAGAAGAAAAAGAGAAAGCTAATCGTTTTAGGGACACGGTAAAAATAACGCTGATCAACTTCATTTCGGTTCATGACCCATAGAATGAAGAAACCAAGTAAGAAGCCAAAAAGAAAATTCGTATAATACATTGAACCTGTTAATGCTACCCAAATAAAAGAAAGCAGCAGGTTCATTAAAAACTGTTTGATCATATTTTACTTTATTTGCCTAATACTGCTTGAATATAAGGTTTGGTGTTTAACATTTCTGATGATATGCGGTCCGCTACCTGAATGATACTTTCTGCATTGAGTCCGATATATAAAGAACTAGCTGCAAGTATACAGATCGGTAAAATCAATGCGACCTTTCGAATACCTATCAGGTCTTTAAATTTGTCCTCAATTGCATCGGGGTCTTGTGGTTTTTTCCAAAACACTTCCGACCAAAATTTTGCGAGTACAAATAAAGTCATGAAGCTACCTAGTATAAGGGCTCCTGCATAAAAGTAATGTTCTGTTTGAAAAGCGCCCTGCAATAAATATATTTTTGGCCAAAATCCGGATAATGGTGGTATACCAGCCAGTGAAAACAGTACTATGGCAATCAGCAATGAAATTTTTGGATATTCAGCATACAATCCACCCAATTTTTTCATATCCATAGATCCTCTCATTTGACGGATCAATCCGGCGATTAAGAAGATGTTCGTTTTAACCATGATATCATGAATTAAATAAAATACAGCACCGAGAATTGCCAACTTGCTATAAATACCTAATCCCCCTATCATAAATCCGATATGGCATACGATTAGGTAAGAAAATAGCCGTCTTATATTGGTCTTGATCAATACACCGAATGCTCCTGTTAAAATGGTCAAAATTGCCAATACGACCAACAGATTCCGAATAAATTCATTCGGAATAAAAATTAAGGTAAAGACCCGGAATAAGGCATATATACCTACCTTAGTGAGTAGCCCACCAAATATAGCTGCTACAGCAGAAGGAGGTGTGTGGTAGGATGATGGCAACCAGAAGTAAAGCGGGAAAATCGCAGACTTGATGCCAAATCCAATTAAAAAGAAAGTAGCAGTAATATCAACTATTGCACGGTTTTCAATCTTGGGAACGATGAGTGCTAGATCGGCCATATTTAATGACCCCGATATACCATAAAGAATACCGATTCCAGTTAAGAAGAAAGTAGAAGCGAGTATATTCATCGCCATATACTTTACAGCGCCCTCTAATTGTGCTTTCCGACCTCCCAGGGTCATTAATACAAAGGATGAAATAATAATAACTTCAAAAAATACGTAAAGATTGAAAATATCTCCGGTTAAAAATGCGCCATTTAATCCCATCACTAAAAAGTGGAAGATAGGGAAGTAACCGTAGAGTATGCGTTGCCGGCCGATACCTGTTGCAGAGAAAATAGATACTGCTAAAGTCGCTATCGCTGTGAGCAGAACTAAAGTGGAGCTTAATAAATCTGCTACAAATACAATTCCGAAAGGAGCCTCCCAATTGGCCGCATGCATAATGAGTATGTCTCCATTAAATACTTTAGCAAATAATTTGATGGCAAAAATTAAACTTATGAAACTGCCACCAATGCTGAGGATACGTTGTGGACCTGTTTTTCTCCAAAAACCTAACTGTATGATTGCAGTAAATAAATGTACAAGTACTGTTGCTATAATTTGATTATCAATCATATATCTTCGTCTTCGGGTGTGTTTAAGTTGTCTAGATCGTCCGTGTTAATTAGTGCATATACACGTTTTAAGAGTACAATAGCAAAGGAAGTTAAGCCGAAGCTAATGACAATGGCGGTTAAAATTAATGCTTGAGGTATTGGATCTGCATATATATCTTGAAAAACTTTCAATCCATCTCTGATGATCGGCGGTTTTCCTTTGGTGATATTACCCAGGAGAAATATCAAAATATTGGTGCCGTTTCCAAGTAGCATGATTCCTAGAAGTAGCTTAACCATACTTCTTCTTAAAATAAGATATATGCCTGTCGCATATAATACGCCTATAAGTAAAATAAGTAGTATTTCCATGCTAATCTGAACTGAGTGAAATGGTGAATAAAATGGTTAAAACAACGCCGATGACCACTAGGTAAATACCAAGGTCGAAGAGTAGTGCTGTACCAATCATACCAATAACTGGGATTGGATGTTCCAGCCATAATCCAGTCATTACAGGCAGTCCGAAAAGTGCTGGCATAAACATACTGAATGCAGATATTCCTAATCCGATAGGAAGTAAGGATAGGGGTTTATAACGCAATATCTTCATTGTTTCTTCAGTACCATGAGCGAAACTGTGTAATACAAAAGCGATGGATGCAACCAAACCTCCGACAAAACCACCTCCAGGGTAATAATGTCCTCTTAATAAAAGAAAGAAGGAAAATAAAAGAAGTATGGGCAACAAATATTTTGAAGCTGTTTGTAAAATAGTACTTTTCATATTATTCTTTTTCCGATGATTTTAAGCGTAATTTTAATAAGCTGTACACACCTAATGCAGCGATCGATAATACAACAACTTCAAACATGGTATCAAAACCCCTGAAGTCAACAAGCAGTACATTTACGACATTTCTACCTTTCGCTAATAGATATGCATTTTTACCATAGAAGTCACTGATAGCAATATTCGTCGGAACATGTAGTACGCGAATGGCGACCATAGCTAAGATTATCCCAAATATGATGGCAACCACCGCATCCCTTATCAGTACTCTTTTATTGGCAAGATTTAGAAATGGCGGTAATTTAAAGAGGACAAGAACAAATAGAACTACTGTTAGCGTGTCTATTGTAAATTGTGTCATGGCCAAATCCGGAGCACTGTAGAATACAAAAAGTAAACAGATTCCGTATCCAATGACACTAGTTGAAACTACGGCTGTTAGTCTTGAAGAAGTGCTCAGGGTGAGAGCGACAGCTCCAAATACGATCAGAATAGTAACCACTTCGTATACGCTTACTGTTGATAGTAGTTCCCAGTTGATATGTAGTGGGCCACCAAGGTAAAGTTGATAAGCTAAAAGAACCTCTGCAAATATGATGATCTTCAATAGGTAAGAGCGAAGATATCCGTTATGGAAATAATGCGAATAACTCGTCGAGAAATTGTAGATGGTTCGATAGCATTTTTGAAAAATGGTAATCGGTGCTATGAAATTTAATTGTTCTATCCATTTTAATTTACGTTCACTAGGTTTATTGATAAAATAGATAACTGTGCCCAATACTATAGTTATGGCACTTAATAGTAAAATAGTATTAAATCCATGCCATATCTTGAGTTGAAAATCACTTTTAACGGACATGATACTATTTACGGTGGGTTGTGCGATCAGGTCGCCAATAAAAGTTGGGAAACAACCAAATACGACTCCTAAGAGTGCAAGTATAAATGGAGGTACCCAGAGCGATTTTGCAGGAAGTTTTATTTTCTCAAAATTTTCAGGAAGTTTCCCGAAAAACGGTTTGATACCGGCCATGAAACCTGCTGAGACTAATAAAATATTTGTTATTACTGCCGCAGCAGTCAGGTAAATAGCTAAATATTTTTCACTGTGTAATGTCGCTTCATATATTAAATCTTTCCCAATAAATCCAAATGTTAAAGGTACTCCGGCACTGGATATAGCGGCTAAAAAACCAGCAATTGCAACAGGTAATAAAACCTTTCTCAATCCTTGCAGCACAGAGAGATCCCTTGTGTGGGTTGCGTGATCAATAATACCTGTAATTAAAAATAATGTTGCTTTATATAAGGCATGTACAACAATGAAAACGGAGGCAGCGATGATGGCATCTTGGGTGCCAAGACCTAATAAAAAAACTAAAATACCCAATGCTGATATGGTCGAATAAGCGAGTACGCCCTTCATATCAGTTCTAAAAAGAGAATGAAAAGCTCCATATAGCATTGTGATTCCACCAATAATCATGAGACTATACGTCCACGCTGGATTATTACCTAAAATGGGATAAAAACGTGCAAGTAGGTAGATGCCCGCTTTTACCATAGTTGCTGAGTGCAGGTAGGCAGATACTGGTGTAGGCGCTTTCATAGCGCCAGGTAACCAAAAATGAAATGGAAATTGTGCAGATTTGGTCATAGCACCTAAGATGATCAGACCTAAGATATAGGGAAATAATTGATGTTCCTGAATGAGCTGAGCCTTATTTACGAGCTCGGAGATGGAATAGGTATTGGCAATATTACCGATTAGAACAAGACCTGCCAATAAAAAGAAGCCTCCTAGTCCAGTTACGCTTAATGCTGTCAGGGCACTTTTTCTGGATTCTATTTTTTCATTATTAAAACCAATCAAGAAAAACGAGCTGATGCTGGTCAGTTCCCAGAAGGTAAATAATAGAAAAATATTGTCAGACAGTACAAGGCCGAGCATAGCTGACATGAACATAAATAAGTATCCGAAAAAACGATCGATATATGGATCATCTTTTAAATATGATTTAGCATAAAAAAATATACAGGTTCCGATTCCTGTTATTAATAAAGAAAAAAGGAGTGATAATCCATCTAGTCTAAAATCAAAATTTATACCTAGTGAGGGTATCCAGTCAATATGCTGTACATATGATCTATCCCAATTTATTAATGGTAGATATTGGAGATAATAAAGAAATAAAAGTAGCGGTATGAATGCGAGAATAATTCCCCATTTAGTTTTTACGAATTTGCCAAATGGAACAATAAGGCTCGATGTTATTAGTCCTATTAGAACAGTAAATAGCATTTAGTCTTTGTTTTTAATATTTGTGAAAGGCTACAATATAAGAAAAATTGACGATTTTTTAGTCTTGAAATCTAAACTTTGACAAAAAATAATTTAAAAATACTCTAGTATTTAACAAAATTTAACATTAACTTCGTTTTACAGTAACATGCTAATCCGTTTGCCGACAACTTAAATATTACTTTCTTACTTCACTAGATTTTGTGTTTTTAAATGAACAGTAACGTCCATAAACAATTATTTGAAGAACATTATAGAAGCCTATGCCATTTTGCATGGAAGCTATGTGGGGACGCTACAGAAGCTGAAGATCTGGCACAGGATGCATTCATTTCTTATTATAACCATGAAGATCATATTTCTACACATCAGGGTGCTATAAAGAATTATCTTTATACTTCTGTGCGATATGCATTTTTAAATAGCAAGCGGAAAGAAAGGGTTGTTGAGAAGTATTGGTTAAATTCTCCATTTAACGAGTGCAGTCACGATTCTTTAGAATTAAGTATTATTCATTCGGAAGTTATTGCAGAAGTGTATAAAATAGTGGAAAGCATGCCGGTTGGTTGTCAGGTCGTATTTAAGATGGGTTATTTCGAAGGATTAAGCAATCAGGAGATATCTAAAGAATTAAATATCAGTATCAACACGGTAAAAACGCAGAAACAACGTGGGTTAAAAACAATTATGAAGAAAATGAATCCTGAATTGTTACCGTTAGCATTGATTTTCTATAGCATGTTCCGCTAAATGGCTCTCCGCCTTTTATATACATCCTCCTCAAATTGATTTTTCTCTTACCGGTATTTTATTAGTAAAAAGCAAGTTATTTTGCTGATATCGTATCTTTTATGAATCACCGATATACATTTATATTAATGGTGCTATAATCCTATTTCATTTTATTATTTCAAGAAATTTATTTTTTTTCAAATTGTTGTCACCCATTAGGGCGGGCAAAGTTTCTTTATTATATATTATGAAGAGTAAACCTTTTATTATTGCTGAAATCATCAAAAAATCTTTAGTCGGGGAACTGTCTAATGAAGAAAAAACTGTGCTTGAAAATTGGATAAGCTTAACGGATGAAAACAAAAAATTGTACAATAGTTTTAAGCAATCCCATAAAGTTAAACATGATTTAGAGTTTTTAAGATCAATTGATGTTAATCAAGCTTGGAATAATTTAGAAAAAAAGCAAAATAGCACGCAAAAAGTTGAAAATAATTTTAATCTTAAAATTTGGATCCCACTTATTGCCTCATGTTTTATTTTATGTTTTTATATTTTTTATTTTAAAGAGAGCGCAATACAGCCTGATACTAAGATTATAGCTATTCAATCAAACATTCATAAGAATGATGTAAATCCTGCATCCAACGAAGCGGTTTTAATTCTAGACGATGGAAATACACTAGATCTAACGACCGTTCATAGTGATTCCATTGGAACAAATATCAAACTTAAAAATGATCAGTTGGAATATGTAAAAGGAATGACTTCGGAACTAGCCATGAAGTACAATACCCTCATTGTACCCAAAGGAGGATACTATAAAATTGAACTTTCAGATGGTAGTAAAGTTTGGCTAAATGCAATGTCAAAATTGAAATTTCCAGAATTGTTTTCTAGTGGAGAGCGACGTGTTGACTTAGAAGGAGAAGCTTATTTTGAAATTTCAAAAGATGCCAATCGTCCTTTTATAGTGCATACTGAAGGAACTGATGTAAAAGTTTTAGGAACTCATTTTAATGTCGATGCATATGGAAGTGTCGTGAGAACAACCTTGAAAGAAGGAAAAGTAGAGGTTGCAAGTGCAAGTAGAACGATGATATTAAAGCCTGGAGAATTTTGCGAATCTTCGGATGGTTATCTGAAAAAAGGTTTTGCTGATCTTGATCGGGACTTAGCCTGGTATAATAACGAATTTTATTTCAAGAAGGATAATCTCCAGTCTATCCTCAACCAATTATCTAATTGGTATAATGTGGAAGTGCAATTTAATAAGGCCGTTAACAAGAATAAAATGATAACAGGCTCTATAAGCCGTGATGTAAAACTCTCTCAGGTATTGGAGATGATAGAATATGTAAGTGATATTAAGTTTAAAATAGACGGGAATAAATTAATCGTAAACAATAAATAATGAATATGGAGAACTGATACCAGAATCAAAAAGTCAATAAAAGAGTACAGAGATGTTGCAGCATCCCTGTACCTATTCTTAATTAAGAAGCTAACCAGATAAAATTAACTCTTTAACCAAATGTAAATGTATGAATAACTTACCATTTGGCAAAAAACGACCTTGGGATTCTCAAGACTCGTTATTTTGCAAACCTATACGTATTATGAAAATTAGTACCTTTTTAATGTTTGCTTTTGTTACCGGTGTTCAGGCTAATGGTATCGCACAAAAGGTCAATCTTAACCTTAAAAATGTTAAGATTGAGGATGCGTTGTCTGCTATAGGCAAACAAACAAAGCATCGCTTCCTTTACAGCAATGATGTCACAAAAGGGGCAAAACTTATTAATTTAAACTTGAAAAATGTGAGTCTAGAAGACGCACTTGAACAAGTTTTAAATGAAAACAATTACTCGTATAAAGTAATTGCCAATACGATTACGATCAATAATATTGTAAAAAATAGTGATAAGTCATCTGAAGTGTCATCTCAGAATGCTGTTACAGGTACAGTAAGAGATAAGGATGGTAAATTATTAAGTGGGGCTAGTATAACGGTGAAGGGAAGCTCCGTCGCCACTCAAACAGATGAAAGAGGTAATTTTAGAATTAATGCTCCAGAGAATGCTGTTTTAATAATTCGCTATGTAGGATATAAAGTTGAGGAAGTATCGATATCATCAAGATCTACGATCAGTATTACTTTAGAATCCTTAGATAATCAATTGGACATTGTCGATGTTGTATCCACAGGTTATCAAAATATTAATCGTAAGCTCTTCACTGGCGCAGCTACAGCATTAAAAGGAGCAGATGTTAAGCAAGATGGTATAACAGATGTAAGTCGTATGCTTGAGGGGCGAGTTGCAGGTGTTTCGGTGCAAAATGTTTCAGGAACTTTTGGAGCAGCACCAAAGATACGCGTGAGGGGGGCGACCTCTATAACTGGAGATAATAAACCTTTATGGGTTGTTGACGGTGTAATCTTGGAGGATGTTGTTAACATATCTAATGAGCAATTATCATCTGGTGATGTAAGTACTTTAATTGGATCATCTGTTGCTGGAATTAATGCCGATGATATTGAGAGTTTTAATATTCTAAAAGATGCCGCGGCAACTGCTCAGTATGGAGCACGTGCCATGAATGGTGTAGTTGTAATTACGACAAAAAAAGGAAGGATAGGTAAACCGTTAGTTTCATATACGGGAAATTTTTCAACTTATTTAAAGCCGAGCTACGACAATTTCAATATTATGAATTCCTCGGATCAAATGTCGGTGTATTCAGAATTGGCACGAAAAGGATGGTTGAATCATTCTAGTGCATCTAGAGCCACAGACGGCGGAGTTTTTACCAAAATGTATCAACTTATTAATACCTATGATGCAAGTAGTGGACAATTTGGTCTAGCTAATACTCCGGAAGCTCGTAATAAATTTTTATCACGTTATGCTACAACAAATACAGATTGGTTTGATGTTCTTTTTAAAAATTCACTTATTCAAGAACATGGTATTAGTGTGTCTTCAGGATCAGAAAAATCACAATTGTATTTTTCAACAAGTTATTTAAACGATAACGGATGGGCAAAGGGAAATAAAGTAGAACGTTATACATCTAATGTCAATGCTATATTTAATTTGACAGATAAGCTTTCTCTGAACTTTATTACCACGGGATCTATTCGTAATCAACAAACTCCGGGCACAATTGGACGTGTTAGTAACCCTGTAGAAGGAACTTATTCTAGAGATTTCGATATTAATCCCTTTAGTTATGCGCTTAATACAAGCCGTACTTTAACCGCCTTTGACGAAAACGGTAATCGAGAAAATTTTACAAGAAATTTTGCTGACTTTAATATTCTTAATGAGTTAGATAATAATACACTCGATCTTAGCATGTTGGATTTTAAATTGCAAGGAGGAGGTGGTTATAAATTCTCTAAGCACTTTAAATATGATCTATTGGCTTCGATGCGATATGTTAAAAGTGGTAATGAACATAAAGTAAGAGAAAACTCGAATATGGCCAATGCTTATAGAGCTAATGGTGATTCATATATTCAAGATAATAATCGTTTCTTATTCCGTGACCCAGAACATCCAGAATTACAGCCTGTAGTTGTACTTCCATATGGAGGATTCTACAATACAACAGATGATTTCTTAAAATCTTATATGGTTCGAAATTCAGTTGAATATGATAATACTTTCAATGAAAAGCATTTATTTAATGTCTATGCATTTCAGGAGACACGAATAGCAAATCGGCAGGCACGAAGTATGATCGGATATGGCTACCAATTTGACAAGGGTGGTGTTCCTTTTATAGATCCGAATATTGTTAAGCAATCTGTATTAAGCAACCTTCCTTATTTCTCAATGAATAATAAGTATGACCGGTTTTCTGCCTTTATGACCAGAGTTGCATATTCATTCGATGGTAAATATTCTTTCAATGCTACGGGTCGTTATGATGGTTCCAATCAATTGGGCAGTTCGGCAACAGCTAGATGGTTACCAACTTGGAATATATCAGGAGCTTGGAATGTGGATGAAGAAGACTTCATGAAACATCAAGATATTGTGAACAGATTAACTGTGCGAGCAACTTATGGTTTGACTGCAAGTTTGGGTAATGCAACAAATTCTGCGTTAGTGCTAAGAAACGGAAGTGCCTTACGCCCTTACATATACGAGACAGAATCTGTAATGAATATCGAGTATATTGAAAATAAAGACCTAACATGGGAAAAACAGTATGAAACGAATATTGGCTTCGATCTTAGTTTCTTTAAAAGTAAGTTAAATTTAACGGTTGATTTATATAATCGAAATGGTTTTGATTTAATAAGTCCTTTAAGAACTTCAGGTATCGGTGGACAATTTTTGACCACCGCCAATTATGCGGACATGAACTCTAAAGGTATTGAGGTTACGTTGAGTGGTCCCATCATTAAAAATGATGAATTCAGTTGGAGAAGTAATTTCAACTTTGGATATAATAAAAATAAAGTAACAAAGCTTTCCAGTCCACAAACTATCTTCAATTTAGTAACAGCAGATGGTGGACCTCAAGAAGGTTTTCCATACCGAGGATTATACTCAGTGGACTTTACCGGTTTAAACCCGACGACAGGAATACCTGAATTTATAAATGAAAAGGGAGAGAAGAGTATGGATGTTTATATGCAAAGTTTGAATGCAAGTTATTTGAAGTATGAAGGTCCGACAGATCCAAAATTGACAGGAGGTTTTTATAATACTTTGAGTTATAAAGGCTTTACTTTTAATGCTTTGTTGACATTCTCTGCTGGTAATAAGATTCGATTAAATCCTGCTTTCGCAACTCAATATTCAGATTTAGATGCTATGCCAAATGAATTTAAAGATCGATGGACTTTACCGGGTGATGAGCTTATCACCAATGTTCCATCAATTTTGGATGTCGAAGCAGCAAACAACATTGCAGGGACATACCCTTACAATACCTACAATTATTCAAATGTTCGTGTTGCCGATGGTGGTTTTATCAGATTGAAGCAGTTAGCACTTTCTTACGCATTGCCGGCTTCAACATTGAAATCTTTTGGAGCGAATAATGTTTCTTTAAGTTTAGTTGCGAATAATTTTTGGTTGATCTATTCCGATAAGAAATTAAAAGGCCAAGATCCAGAATTTTTTGCTTCGGGAGGGGTGGCTTTACCTATTCCTAAACAATATACGGTTTCTTTAAAAGTTGGATTCTAGTTTAAATTGAAAGAAAATGAAAAAATATAAAATATTTATATATATAATAGCGCCAAGTTTATTTCTGTCTGTAGGTTGTAATAAATTTTTAGAACACCAACCAGATGATCGGACAGAGCTAACAAGCCCAGTCAAAGTAGCGGAGCTGTTAGCAAATGCGTATCCTCATGGAAATTATATTGCTTTTGCAGAAGCTATGAGTGATAATGCAGGAGATAAGGGAATAAAAGAGCGTCTTTTGCCGAATTCATCACCATGGAATTATATTGATCAGATCGATGCGGAATCTGAAGACACTCCTTCATTTTATTGGAATGCATGCTACAAAGCTATAGCTGCTGCAAATTATGCTTTGGAAGCTATAGAAAAAGCTGGTAATACTGCGGAATATTCTTCGAGCAAAGGCGAGGCTTTAGTTGCGCGTGCGTATGCACACTTTATGTTGGTTACCTTCTTTGCGAAACCCTATGATCCGGCGACAGCTTCATCATCTCCAGGAATTCCTTATGTAATATTACCGCAAAGAACCGTAGAAGGTAACTATAATAGAGGTACTGTGGCTTCAGTTTATGAGCAGATTGAGAAGGATTTAGTTGAGGGAATACCATTGATTCAAAATAACAAATATAGAATTCCGAAATATCATTTTACTACACAAGCGGCTCATGCGTTTGCTACCCGTTTTTATTTATTCAAGCAAGATTATCAAAAAGTAATCGATCACGCAAATTTGGTTTTTCCAGGATCTACTGTTGTTAATAATTTGAGAGATTGGAATACAACATATACCGGACTTGGGTATTATGAGTTACAAGCATTATATACGAATTCGACTGAACCAGCGAATTTATTATTGCAAGAAGCAGCATCATATTGGGGCAGGAGCTTTGCTGGCTATAATTATGGGTTAAGTTCTGACGTTAGAGCAACTGTGTTTAATGCTTCGAATAATCCGTCACGCAAAGCTTTGGCCATGAGTACTAAGGTTTTTGGAGGAACAGAAACGGTTTATAATATTCCGAAATTTAAAGAGCATTTTGTAAAACAAACGATCAATGCTACTTCAGGTGATGGTTATAATATGGTCCCTTTATTGACAAGTGAAGAGGTCTTATTTAATAGAGCGGAGGCTAATGCACTGCTAGGAAATAGTACACAGGCAATAGCAGATCTGGATTTGTATTTGTCGAAAAGAATCGTAGGCTATTCTGCGACAGTAGATAAATTTACAGAAGCTAAGGCACTGGCATTTTTTCCTACATTATCTATTAAAGAAGCTTTAGTTGGTACAGTTTTAAATTTTAAACGCATGGAATATATGCACGAAGGACTAAGATGGTTGGATATTCTTAGAAATAAAATCGTTGTTGAGCATGTTAATGTAAATGGAAAAGATAAGATTGTTTTAGGAGTAGATGATCCGCGTAGACAGATCCAGATTCCTCAAGATGCAATTGCTGCAGGACTAGAAGCAAATCCTCGTTAATTCTAATAATAAAATTATGAAAAAGACATTATTTAAAATATCATTATTTGCTTGCATTGTTATTTTTCTAACGGGATGCAGTAAAGATGAAAAATTAACATCTGATATCGTTGGGCTTGGAGGTGATACATGGGAAAAAGGACCGATTGATGAGTGGATAAGTACCAATTACACCAATCCGTATAATATCGAGGTTAAATATAAATGGGATCGTTCTGAATTAGGAGAAATCTATAAGAACGTTGTACCAGTAAAAGAAGAACTTGTGATACCAGTAATGGATATTATAAAGAAAACTTGGATAGATCCATATATAGCTATAAAAGGAGAAGATTTTATAAAAACATATAGTCAGAAACAGTTTTATTTGGCAGGTAGCCCTTCTTATAATGTTAACGGTACAATTACCTTGGGTACGGCAGAAGCAGGGCGTAAGATTGTCTTATTAGATTTAAATACATTTGATACTAAAAATAAGGCCGCTGTTAAGCAGATTTTGCATACTATGCATCATGAGTTTGGTCATATTTTGAATCAAAATATTGCTGTAACGGCCGATTATCAACGAATAACTCCAGCTGACTACACGGCTACTTGGTTCAATATTTTTAGAGGTGCTTATTCAGCAAATCCGGTAGAAGATAAAATTTTATATGAAGCAGATTTTTGGGGTAAAGGTTACATAACCCCATATTCTAGATCTAATAAAGATGATGATTTTGTAGAGATGTTGGCAACTCTTCTAGAAGGTGGGGAAGCTAATTTTAATAATATCATCAATAATCTTTTTATCTATGACGGCTTATATATCAAACGTAACGGAAAAGGTATTTATGAACAAAATAGTGATGCCAGAGCTAAATTATTAAAGAAGAAAGCTATAGTAGTGGCCTATATGAAAGATAGCTGGGGCATTAATTTAACAGATTTACAGATAAAGACCCAAGAAGCAATTGATTTAAGCTCTCCTGTTTCCGACTTCAATAGTTTATTAGGTCCAGGAAAAACGTATAGTAGAATTGACATTAATCCTCAGAAATTAACAGGATTATCATCCAGTTTCTTAACTGCATATGATAATGCAAATACTGGTTTGCAAAATGGAATGGGATTATACATCGATAATATTTCATTGCTTTTTACTACGGCAAATAGAATGACACTCCGTGTTAACTTTATGGATCCTACAATTGCATTAGGGGCCGGTTATAATGCTGATTTTACTTTTACCACTACAAATAATAATGGAGTACTTTCATTAACTTATACAAATCCACAACCAACAAATGGTAATGCAAGAGCAATTGAAGCGTCAATTCCTTCTTTATTAGCCTATTTCAATAATCAAGCTTTTCATGTACGTTGGGTGGAAGATATTATTCCGCAATCTAAAAGTATATTTGGAGGTCTTGTGAACACAACTAATCCTAATTCTTATTTATTTGGAACATTGTAATAATTTAAAAATAACAAGATGAAAAAACATTTATTATATTTTTTCTTTTTTGCAATGGCATTGAGCTCTTGTAAAAAAGAAAGTACAGAACCTATTATAGGGGATGTTGATGAAAGGTTATCAGAGGCTTTAGCTTCGTATCAAGATCAGTTGAGTGGCGCTGAATTTGGATGGAAGGGCTATTTGTTGACTGATAATAAAACTCCAGCAACTTTTTTGTTCAAATTTAATGACAAAAACAGAACAGTAATGGCAGCGGACTATAAACCTACTGAGGTAGAAAGTTCATATCGTCTAAAAGCTTTACAAAGACCAACGCTGATGTTTGATTCCTATTCAACATTACATTTAATTGCCGATCCAACATCGAGTGTTTTTGGAGGTGAGACAGCAAATGGTTATTTTTCTGATTTTGAATTCGCCTTTTTATCAGCGAATGCTGATACTATAAAATTAGAAGGTACTTTTAATAAAAGTAAACTAATACTGATAAAATCAAAATCTGCAGAAGAAAGTAATGCTGTATTTACTTCACTACAGGATGTAAGTAGTGCTGTTTCTAAGTTGAAAACGTATTTTAAGAGAACAACTATTGGGGGAATAAATTGTGAAGTAAAGCTGGACGGAAATGCTCAAACTTTTGCAGTAACCTATTTGTTAGATGGAACTACACCTACAACAGTAAGTTCAAATTTTTATGTTTCTGGTAAAAATATAGCATTATATGAACCGCTAGTTATTGGTAGTACAACTGTTTCTGAATTGAAAGATGTAAATTTTGTTGCAAATACAGGTATGATAAATGCGGTGATTAACGATGGTCCTATTCAAATCAAAGAAGCGATAGAACCCATGAATTATGATAAATTGGCAGCAGAAATCTTTTATAATCGACCTCCAAATGGTGACTATTGGACAGCCTCTAGTGGTTTTACTGTTGATGGCATAATGGATACCTATGGTGTTAAAAGAATTCCTAATTTCAATTATATTATTTTTTGGCCTAAATATAATCCAGCTTACTCTCGCTTTGGATATATCGTTAATGGTGGTTGGGCACCATATGGCCCAGCACCAATAGCGTCTTTTCCTGAAGATGGCACTATCAAGTTTACTAGCGCAGGATCTTTTGGGACACCACCAGCTTCAATTTTACCAATTATTTCAAATACTTCAAATAATTTATTTTTACCTAAAGGATTTTATGTAATAAAGACTGAGGATAAGGTCTACGATCTGGTATCCGTAAGTGATGCAAGGAGTTGGATTACAATTGGTAAATAAACGGTATAATAGTAAAAAAATATCCCTTGGATTAAATTTTAAACCAAGGGATATTTTTTTATGTGATAAAATGTGGACTTAGTTGTCTTCCCAATAAACATTAAACAGCTTGAAATAATTATGAAGTATTTATTCAGTGGCTTATTATGCCTATTAACAATGAATATTCTTGCGCAAGAAGAACGGCCAAAAAGAAAATATCCAGCCCTTGAAGTTATCTACTTTGCCGGTATCCAATTTAACGACGCTAGTAATTTAAATACCTTATTGAAAGAATCTGGCGCAGGACAAGTTCCAGGATTTGGTTGGAATGCTGGAGTGGGCACAGCATATCGCATTAATCAAACTTTAATTGGTGTTAATTTTAGTTTATCAACGAGTGGTAAAAAAAATAACACATTGAAGACTGGTGATTTTACCATATATGTATCGACCAATGCTATACGAACGGGTAAATTCATCTTCAGTCCTCAACTTGGATTTGGACCTCGATTTTCGAATTTCACTATTGAAAAGCAAAATATGAATGGTACATTTCAAGATTTTTTGACTAATCAATCTAATGAAACTAAGTTAGAACATACGGCATCTATAGTTGATCTTAGTGTAGCCTTAAAGACGACGAATGTAGATCGGACACTGTTAACTCCAAAGTGTAGAATCGGTTATAAATCTTCTATTTCTGTCAATGAGTGGAAGGTAGCGAATGCAACAGTCACAAATGCTTCTAAGGATAGATTAGGGACTTTTTACCTACAATTAGCTTGGGGCATTGGACGATAGCGAAATAAAGTAATAACTTAAGAAGACTCTGTAAGCCGAGACTTCTCTAATTATAATCTTCTTATAAGTTTCAAATCAAATTTAACAATTGATATTTTTATTATGATTATTTTTCAGGAAAAAAATAGATTCCCTAAATTTATTTTGATTATATACATTATTCAATATGTGGTATTAACACTATATTATTTAAATCAGGGTCTGATGCCAGCTTATTATCATATTCCAACCATAATCATAGTTTTTTTTTTATTTGGTTGTAGATCTAAGTTAATTTTGAACGATGATGGTATTTTTATAAATTCATTTTTCTCTTTTTTTAATAAAAAGTATGATTTAAAAAAAATTGACAGTTGCAAATTTGCTAACATGTCTGCTTTAGGAGATTTTGGTGGCTGGGGAATAAGGTATAGCAAGAAGTACGGTTGGTCTTACATTTTTAATTCAGATGATATTGTTACTTTCTGTTTTGAGAATAAAAAGAAAGTTACTTTTTCAATACAGAATATAGCTGAACTAAAAACAGCACTAACTAATTTGGACATTTATTATGAATAATTCTCTTTTCCATAAGCTCGGATTTCTTTGGTGATCAAGGTGAGGATTTCGAATTAAGGGTCTATTATACTTCATTTTATTAAGCTCTCATTTCTATATTATTTTCCTTTGGAGCGCTTTATTTTTTTTCTTGAAAAAGGTAAAAAGATATAACTAAAGAAGCCTGCGCATGCGCAGGCTTCTTTAGTTATATCTATATTATAATTATCTATTTACTCATCTTTTCTGCACCTTCAATGATTGCTTCAACGACAGCCGGATCTTGAAGAGTGGAAGTATCTCCCAAATTGGATCTTTCACCCTCTGCAATTTTTCTTAGAATGCGACGCATGATTTTTCCGGAACGGGTCTTAGGAAGATCTGATACAAATTGGATGATATCAGGTTTCGCAATAGCACCAATCAATCTTGTAATCGTCTGCATGATATCTTTACGTGTACTTTCTTCATCAATATGATGATTTGCTATAACGTAAGCATAGATACCTTGTCCTTTTACTGGGTGCGGATAACCAACAATAGCTGATTCTACAACATCAGAGTGCATATTGATTGCATTTTCTACTTCAGCAGTTCCGATGCGGTGTCCAGATACGTTTAATACATCATCCACACGACCTGTGATTTTGTAATAACCCTCAGGGTTTCTATAACAGCCATCACCTGTGAAATACATATTTTCGTAAGTTGCAAAATAGGTCTGACGGCAACGCTCGTGATCCCCCCAAGTGGTACGTAACATACCTGGCCATGGGAATTTGATACATAAATTTCCGGAAACATCATTTCCTTCAATTTCCTTTCCATTCTCGTCCATAAGTGCAGGCTGAACCCCTGGTAATGGTAACATCGCATATCCTGGTATAGTTGGTGAAATACCAGCCATAGGAGCGATTAAGATACCGCCATTTTCAGTTTGCCACCAAGTATCAACAATTGGAGCTTTTCCTTTACCGACTTTGTTATTATACCAGTGCCAAGCTTCCTCATTGATAGGCTCACCAACTGATCCCAGTTTGCGGATACTGCTCAAATCCTTTCCATCAATGTACGAATCTCCAAAGGCCATCAGTGAACGGATAGCGGTTGGTGCTGTATATAAAATATTGACTTTATATTTATCAACGATATCCCATAAACGGCCAGCGTCAGGATAGGTTGGTGTACCTTCAAACATTAATGAAGTAGCTCCCTGTGAAAGAGGTCCGTAAACAATATAGGAGTGACCTGTAATCCAGCCAATATCTGCAGTACAGAAGTATACTTCACCTTGCTGATATTGAAATACGTTTGCAAAAGTATAACCAGTATAGACCATATAGCCACCAGTGGTATGGACAACACCCTTTGGTTTGCCTGTAGAACCAGAAGTATACAAGATAAATAATGTGTCTTCTGAATCCATTTCTTCTGCGGGACAAGCTGGATTTCCTTGTGTTTCTACTTTCTTAATTTCATCTTCCCACCAAACATCACGACCTTTAATCATGGAGACTGGTGTACGTGTTCTTGTTAATACAATGACTTTTTCAACAGAGTCACATTGCATTAATGCATCATCAACAATGCTCTTTAGTTCTAATACTTTTGGACCACGGTAGCTACCATCAGAAGTTACAACTACTTTACAGGCCGCATCATTGATACGGTCAGCGATAGATTGTGCGGAAAAACCTCCGAAGACTACGTTGTGAATAGCACCGATACGTGCACAGGCTAAAGTCGCAATAACCAATTCGGGAACCATTGGTAAATAAATACATACACGGTCTCCTTTGCGGATATTGTTATTTTTTAGAACGTTGGCAAATTGCTCAACTTTCTGTAAAAGTTGTTTGTAAGATAAAATACGATGCGATTCATTTGGATCATTTGGTTCCCAAATAATCGCAGGTTTATCCCCTAAATTATAGATATGGCGGTCAAGGCAATTTTCTGTAATATTTAATTTTCCACCTTCGAACCATTTTACATTAGGCTCTGTAAAATTCCAATTCAGAACATTTGTCCATTTTCTTTTCCAAAAAAAGTTTTCCGCTATCTCTCCCCAGAAAGTTTCCGGACTTTCTACACTTTTTTTATAAACGTCTTGATATTCTTCAAATGATTTGATTTGTAGACTCATATTTTGGTTTTATTAAATTCAATCCCTTAAAACTTATTTGGTTGATTAAACAAGTTCATTTGGAATCAGCTAATTTAGTTTTTTTTGAGACAATTGCCAATTTATAAAATTTATAATTTGAAATTTAACTTTTTTATAACACTATTGTTATATTGCTCATGATATAATAGATTGATCTATATGGATGTATTAAAAAAAATGTACTATTTTTTAATTTTTAGCAATATATTAATTGCATTGGCGGCAGCGTCGCAGTGTGTATTGACGTACATTATACTTGATCAGGAGATTAATGGTTATATCGCATTAATTGAGGGAGCGGCTACACTTGCGCTTTACAATTTTAGCTTGATTTTATCTAAACCACAATATCCGGAGAAATCAATTTATGCCCGTACCAGGTGGGTTTTTAAATATGAACGAGTATTGTGGATCAACACGTTTATTGCAACAGGTATTTGCCTATGGTGTCTTTTTCATATCCACCTTTATTCTATTTTTTTCTTAGGTGTTATTGGATTGGTAAGCGTACTCTATAGTCTTCCTATTATTCCTCTAAAAGATCGATGGGGGGGATTAAGACAGATTCCGGCAATGAAAATCTTTCACATTGCATTGGTATGGGTATTAAGCAGTGTTTTTCTTCCCTATATAGAGCTTTACAGTAATGCTATGTCAGTAAACCTGCATTTATTGTATTACCTCGCTTGTTTGAAGTTCGTTTTCTTGATTATCTGTACGTTGCCATTTGACATTCGTGATATCAAGCAGGATTCTTATTATCATCTCCGAACATTGCCGAATATGCTTGGAGAGGGGAGAGCAAAGAGCCTATGTTACATCTTACTATGCATACATAGTCTCTTGATTTTATGTGCTCCTTATTTATTGATTATAAAAGTTGGTCTTCTTTTTACGAACGCAATTATTTACCTCATTTTGAGATTTATTGTTTTCAGAACAAATGAACACTATCATTATGCTTACTTACTAGATGTAAGTCTCGTGCTCCAATTTTTAATCGTTGTGTTTATTAAAAATTTTGCTTGATTTTATTTTAAAAAGAGTTCTTGTTGAAAAAAGAGATAATCTTATCCGCAACTACATCAGATAATTTATAGTAACTTTCAAATGTCCATCCTGCAACATGAGGACTTAAAATTACATTGTCTCTACTTGTTAGATCTGAAAACCAAGATTGCTCTTTAAGACCAGGGAAATTTTCTACGGGAAGAACATCAAAAGCAGCTCCTATGATTTTTCCTTCATCCATTGCCTTTAATACAGCAGGAATTTGAACAATACCACCACGAGCTCCTAAAAGGAAAAATATGGGTTTGCGAAAATGATATAAATATTCTTCGTTGATCAGTCCTTTTGTCTCTTTGGTTAGTGGAATGTGAAAACTAAGTACATCTGCATGTTTAACAACTTCTTCCATGGAGACTTCCTTTGCGAATTGATCTGAAAAACCAGTTTTGTATTTGTCATATGCAATAACTTTTACACCAAAGCCAGAGAGTTTCTTTGCCATAGCCTGCCCATTGTGACCATAACCAATAATGGCAACAGTTCGACCTTGTAGCTCAAAGCCACGGTTGGCCTCACGACGCCATAAACTGGTCTTAATTTCTTGATTGGCTCTGTTAAGGTGATTCATAAGAGAAAGCAACATACCGATCATATGTTCACCAACGGCATCGCAGTTTCCTTCATTTGCACTTATGAGTTCAATTCCTTTTGATTGTGCATAAGCCTCATCAATATTATCCATACCAGCTCCGCAACGTGCTATAAATTGGAGATTATTTGCTAAATCTATAAAGTGCTGATCGACTTGAAATTTAGATCTTATGATTAATCCCGTATAATCAGAAATGTATTTTTCAGCATCAGTGCGATCGAACTCAGGTCTGTAATCGTAGGCAATTCCAGCTTGATCCAATTTTTGAGTAAGCACTGCATGTGCGTCATCAACGATTAATACTTTTGTTTTCATAATGGTTATTTATTTACATTAAAATAAATCATAATTAAATAGCAATGAATTGATCATGAGTTACATATGTGTACTGACTTGTTCAATTCAATTATAATCACAATTTCATAAAATCAACACTTAGCAGTTTTTTCAGCTTGTACTGCTTAACTTCTTCAGGTAATATGCGCATCAATGTATCTCGGATGATAATACTTATTGGATTCTCCCATTGTGCGACCTTTCCGATAGACCATGATGTTTCGGTAATATAACGTGTTCTTTTTAACCTCCTTTTTTCAAATATTTGAAAAGCAAGAGCAACATCTGTCGTTTTCTTTAATTCGTCTATCAATACGGCTACATCTTCAATTGCCTGACATGCACCCTGACCCATATTGGGGGTTGTTGCATGTCCTGCATCGCCAATAAACAAGATATTACCAAAAGCTAGATTTTTTAGAGGTTTAATATCAATGATATCATTCCAGATCAATTGCTGGTCATTTGTTTCAGCAAGAACGCTTGTAATCGGATCATGATAAGACGCAAAGTTTTGTTGCAGATCCTTGATTGTGTAACGACTGAATACTTTGTTATGAGCGGGAGAATTTATACAAGCATACCAATAAATCTTGTTTCCAACAAGAGGAGTCATGCCAAAGCGTCCTTTATTTCCCCATGTTTCCGAACCTGTGCTGAGGTTTATATTAGCATTGTCAATGGTTGCACGCCAACAGGTATAGCCTGCATAACGTGGTGCTGAACCGGGAATCAATTGTTTTCTTAATCGAGAATTAACGCCATCAGCAATAATCAGATAGTCCGTTTGGTGTATGGTTCCATCTTCAAAAAAGATGTCAATTCCTCCATCTCGGTATTCTATTTTAAGAGCTCTTTTTCCAAGATGTAAGTTTTCATGTTCAATTTGTGCGAGTAGAAATTGATGTAAATCTGCACGGTGTATAGCAAAATTATCCTGTTCATACTTGTCACTAATGGTTTTGGTTTCTGGAGCTGCAAGAATCCTTCCACGCTTATCCAGAATATTATAGTTTTCTAAATAATGACCTAGGGGGATGACACCTGCTTTAAGTTCCAAGTATTCTAATGCCTGAATGGCATTGGCCGCTAAACCAAAACCAGCCCCAATACCTTTTAATGCCTTAGCACTTTCAAAGATAGTGGCCTGTATACCAATTTTGTTAAGGCCGATTGCAGCAGTCAAACCAGCAACACCACCTCCGATAATGGTAAAGCGTTTCATGTAGCTAGATCTTAAGCATTCGCAATTTCGTTGGTTAGAACGATAAAGTCATTAACCGTTAATCGCTCAGCGCGTAATTCATATAATGGATTGTCCGACATTTTATCTTTTGTAACTACTGCCGACAGCGAGTTTCTTAAAGTCTTACGTCTTTGGTTAAAAGCAGATTTTACAACTCTCCAGAATAATTTCTCATCACATGCAAGCTCAGTGCGATCATTTCTGGTCATCCGAATGACACCTGAAAGTACCTTTGGTGGCGGATTAAATGCACCAGCCTTTACGGTGAATAAATATTCTACATGATAGTAAGCCTGTAAGAACACACTTAAAATACCATATTCTTTACTACCGGCCTTTGCTGTACAGCGCTCTGCAACTTCCTTTTGAAACATACCGGTCATCTGCACAACACGGTTGCGTTCATCCAATATTTTAAATAAAATCTGAGAAGAAATATTATAAGGGAAATTACCGATTACGGCCATCTTTTCGCCAAAATGTTGTGAAAAATCCAAGTTTAAAAAGTCACCATGAATCAGACGGTGTTCCAGCTGTGGATATTTATCTGCTAAAAATTCAATAGATTCATCATCCACATCGATCATCCATGTTTCGTAAGCATCATTTTGTAGAAGAAAATCGGAAAGAACACCCATTCCAGGACCGACTTCAAGCACCTGCGTGAATCCTAATTTTGGATCCAAAGCATCAACTATTTTTTTTGCCGCATTTTTATCATTCAAAAAATGTTGTCCTAAATGTTTCTTGGCTCTTACTGTACTCATATATGCTCGAATTTGGTACAAATATAGTTAACTTGTGGAGGATAATAAACAGGTAAGGTAAATGAGTGGCAATTTATCATCTGTTTCTCTTGAAGGTGGTTTATATGAATTGGAAATTAAAGTGATGCTTGACTATTTCATATAATTTTAATTACTTTTGAGTCAATAATTTCATTTTTTACTATGGCTGACAAATTAAAAATAGGTATTACAGTAGGCGATATCAATGGTATCGGATTGGAAGTAATTATAAAATCATTATTGGACAATCGTGTTTTAGAATTTTTCACTCCGATTGTTTACGGTAATACAAAAGTTGCGTCATTTCATAGAAAAGCATTAGGTGTCAGTGATTTTAGTTTTAATGTCATCAATGATCCTGAGCAGGCAAATCCTAAACGCGCTAACATGATTAATTGCTGGCAGGAGGATGTTAAGATAACTTTGGGGGAAGAAAATGAGATCGGTGGTAAATATGCTTTTATTTCATTAGAAAAAGCGGTTGAAGATCTAAATGCAGGAAAGATAGATGCTTTAGTCACTGCCCCTATAAATAAACATAATATCCAGCAGGAAGGATTTCATTTTCCAGGACATACGGAGTATTTGCAGGAAAAAACAAATGCGGATGACGTGTTGATGTTTATGATCTGTGATGAGTTGCGGGTGGGTGTTGTTACAGGCCATATACCTGTAAAAGATGTTTCCGATCATATTACAGAAGCAGCAATTTTAAATAAATTGGAGCTAATGAATGAGAGTCTTAAAAAAGACTTTTGGATTCAGAAACCTAAAATTGCTGTACTCGGATTAAATCCACATGCAGGGGATAATGGTGTTATTGGTGTTGAAGATGATATGATTATCCGGCCAACGATAGAAAAAGCAAAAGAAAAAGGAATATTGTGTTTTGGGCCATATCCTGCAGATGGTTTTTTTGCTAATCATGCTTACGAAAAATTTGATGCGGTATTAGCCATGTACCATGATCAAGGATTGATTCCTTTTAAACATATTGCAAATCGTAATGGTGTGAATTTTACTGCTGGTTTGCCGATTGTTCGTACTTCTCCAGATCATGGAACGGGTTATGATATTGCTGGGCAAAATATTGCTGCTCATGAGTCTTTCATGGAAGCTATATTTCAGGCAGTTCACATTGTAAAACGTCGTCGTGAACAAGCAGAGCTATCTCAAAATCCACTAGCTTTCCGCAAGCTTTCTCGCGATCGCGATTAAATATAAAGAAGTAATATTATTAGTCTTGTGCGCTTATATCGCAAGACTAATATCTATTTTATAATAAATTCCTTACTTTTGCATCCTAGTGTTTTTTTAAGGACCTAGATTCATGCTATGAGTGATAATTTACAACATCCTATTTTCCCAATCATTAAAGAGTTAGCCGAAACAACAAATACGGAGTGTTACGTCATTGGCGGTTATGTACGCGATCATATTATGGGGCGGCCTTTTAAAAATGATGTGGATATTGTTGTTGTTGGAAGTGGAATTGAGTTTGCTACAGCTTTAGGAAATAAATTGAAAACTAAAGTTGCTGTTTACAAAAGTTTTGGAACAGCAATGTTAGTTTTTGAAGGATTAAATGTGGAATTTGTAGGAGCTCGTAAAGAATCTTACCGTGCTAATTCCCGAAAACCAATTGTTGAAGATGGAACTTTAGTTGATGATCAAAATCGACGTGATTTTACCATCAATGCTATGGCATATTCACTGAATAAGGATAATTATGGTGAGTTGCTTGATCCATTTGATGGGGTAGGGGATATTGAGTTACGTACTATACGTACACCATTAGATCCAATCGTGACATTTTCCGATGATCCTTTGCGTATGATGCGTGCTATTCGTTTTGCTACACAATTGAACTTTAAGATTGATACAAAGGCGATTCAAGCGATCACAGATACTAAAGATCGTATTCGTATTATATCAAAAGAGCGCATCACTGACGAAATTAATAAGATTATCTTGTCAGAAAAACCCTCTATTGGATTTAAATACTTATTTGATACAGGGTTATTGGCTTTGGTTTTTCCTGCAATGCAGAACTTATATGGTGTAGAAATCATCGATGGAAAAGGACATAAAGATAATTTTTACCATACGCTGGAAGTTTTGGATAATGTCTGTGAAACAACAGATGATCTGTGGTTAAGATGGGCTGCTATTATGCACGATATTGCAAAACCTCCCACAAAAAGATTTGATAAAAAACTAGGATGGACCTTTCATGGTCATGAAGATAAAGGGGCACGAATGGTTCCTAAATTATTTGCTGAGTTAAAACTTCCATTGAATGAGAAGATGAAGTTTGTTCAGAAACTAGTTTTATTACATCTAAGACCGATTGTACTGGCTCAAGATATTGTTACTGATTCTGCTGTACGTCGTTTGTTATTTGAGGCCGGTGATGATATTGATGCTTTGATGCAATTATGTCATGCCGATGTAACAACAAAAAATGAATATAAAAAGAAGAAGTATCGTCAAAATTTCGAATTGGTCAAGCAAAAACTGAAAGATGTTGAAGAACGTGATCAGATTCGAAATTGGCAGCCTCCAATTTCTGGAGAAGATATTATGGAAGTTTTTGGTATTGGGCCAGGTCGTGAAGTTGGGAAAATAAAAAATGCAATCCGAGAAGCGATCTTAGAAGGTGAGATTCCTAATGCTAAGATGGACGCATATCATTTTATGGTCAACAAAGCCCAAGATTTAGGCTTGACTATTAGAAAGGCATGGGATTTGAATACAACAGTTAAATAAAAAAAGTAACTTTAATCGCTTCAATTCTTATTGAAGCTCATCTTGTTAACAAACAAAACGAATATTAGAAATGGCTATTTATAGATTCAGAATCACTTTTGAAGATTATGAGGATGTGTATAGAGAAATCGATATGCTTTCGAAACAAACTTTCTTAGAATTACATGAGGCTATTCATAAGACAACTGCTTATGAAGCTGACCGTTCATCTTCCTTTTATGTTAGTAACGATCAATGGAAAAAAGGAACTGAAATTGCTCTTTTACCAACTGCTCGTAAAATTTCAGATGGTGTTTTACTAATGGAAAATATTCGTTTAAGCAAGTTTATTGACGATCCTCACCAAAAGTTTTATTACATCTATAATTTTGATAGACCTTATGAATTTCATGTTGAATTGATCAAAATTTTAAAAGAAGAGGAAGGGAAAACTTATCCTACTGTTTTTAAAACGGTGGGTCAAGCTCCAAAATCTTTAGCAGCAGCGAATTTTCCTGTTGCAGATCCTTTGGATGATGATGACGAAGATGAAGTTTTGGTAGATGAAACGCAATATGGCGTTGATGATGACGAAGAATTTGATTTGTTTGACGGTGATGATGAAGAAGAAGGGGGAGAAAAGTCTGAAGAGGAAAGTAATGGTTCGTTTGACGAATATTAATGTTAGGTACCACAGATCAACATAATAAAACTTTAATTGCTATAGTAGGACCTACCGCAGTAGGGAAAACTGCTATGGCAATTGAACTTGCACAATATTTTGATACGGAGATTATTTCAGCCGATTCAAGACAGTTTTACCGTGAAATGAATATTGGTACGGCTAAACCTACTGCATCTGAATTAAGTCAGGCACGACATCATTTTATCGATTCACATTCTATAGAAAAGGATTATTCTGCCGGTGATTTTGAAAGAGAGGCATTAGAAACGATAAGCACTCTCTTCCAAAAAAAGGATATAGTCATTATGGTAGGTGGATCTGGTTTATTTGTGAGAGCAGTATGTGAAGGTTTGGATAATTTACCTAAGGCCCTCCCGGAAACAAGGGAACGGTTAAACAACAGGTTTGATAACGAGGGAATTGTGCCACTTCAAGCTTATTTAAAACAAGTCGATCCTGTTTATTATGATCAGGTAGATATTTCAAATGCTCAACGCGTAATTCGCGCTTTGGAAGTATTTGAAACTACTGGATTACCTTTTTCTGACTTTCTTCAGCATACAAAAGCAGTGAGACCTTTTAAGATCATGACGATTGGACTTACAATGGACCGGACAACTTTATATGAACGCATTAATATGCGTGTCGATTTGATGGTGCAGGATGGCTTATTGGATGAGGTAAGATCTTTACTATCTTATAAACATAAGCCTGCTTTGATGACCGTTGGTTATTCTGAATTATTTGATTTCTTAGACGGGAAAATGTCTTGGGAAGAAGCAATAGATAAAATTAAGCAAAACTCACGAAGGTATGCTAAAAGGCAACTGACTTGGTTTAAGAAAGATAAAGATACAGTCTGGTTTGATCCTAAGGATAAAAAACAGATTATAGATTATATTCAATCATCATCTTAAGCGATCTATATAAAGTTATCCACATTATGTTAATAACTTTGTTGATAACATAAAAAGGCTAGATTATCATTGTAATCTAGCCTTTTTGTATGAAATGAAATATAATTATTTCACAATCAAATTCCATCCGAATTCATCTGCAATTCTTCCATATCGAAGATCATCCAAATAGGTTAATACTTTTTTAGAGAAATCGCGGCCTTCTACAGGAGGTAATTGAAACAATTCACCTTCATAACCAATAGTGGCAATTGGGGTTAATGTTGCAGCAGTACCAGCAGCAAATGCATCTGTGACAATTCCTGCTTTGATGCCATCAATTAATTCTTTGACAGACACTCTGCGTTGCTCCGTTTTATATCCCCAGCTTGTGGCCAGTTCCATAATTGTACGCCTTGTTACACCATGTAAGATCGTATCGCCGTGAGGGGTAATAATACTGTCACCGATACGGAATATTAGGTTGGCTGTTCCAGCTTCTTCAATATATTTATGTTCTGAAGCATCCGTCCACATCAATTGATCAAAACCTTCATCATTTGCCAAGCGAGTAGGGTACAATGACAATGCATAGTTACCTGCATTTTTTGAGAAACCTACTCCGCCTTCTGCTGCACGGGTATAATGTGTTTCTACCTTTAATTTTAAAGGATTGCTATAGTAAGCACCTACAGGGCTGGTGATAATTATAAATTTGTAGGAATTAGAAGGGTGTACTCCTAAAGCCGCTTCAGTACCGAACATAAACGGACGGATATATAAAGATGTTCCTGGAGCATTTGGAATCCATTTGTTATCGGTGGCTAATAATTTTTTTAATCCACCTAAAAAGATTTCTTCAGGAACTTCTGGCATCTCCAGACGGGCTGCAGAAGTATTGAATCTTTCCCAGTTCTTGTCAGGACGGAAAATACTAATAGTTCCATCTTGAAATTTGTATGCTTTAATACCTTCAAAGATTGCTTGGCCATAATGTAAAGCCGACATAGAAGGGCTTACATTAATATCACCATAAGGCACAATACTGACATCAGTCCATGCTCCATCTTCATAGGTAGCGACCAACATATGGTCGGATAATATTTTTCCAAATTTTAGATTGTTAAAATCTACTTGCGAGAGTCTCGATTGTTGTGTGGGCTCTACGCGAATTGAATAATTTTCTGTCGCGCTCATTGTATTTTAATTACAAATGCTAAAGTATGAAAAAAACCACGAATTTGAATGATAAACCTCTTGTTTATCAAATATTATTCTGTGTGAACAGAATTTATTATTACACAGTAAATTTGTCTATTTTTTAGGATCCTACGTTTTATTTTATGGACAGATAATCATTTTGACAAGTATGAATTATCATTTTTTAGGCGTTTTTAGTTGTTTTGTTACCTTTCTCTTTATTCTGTGTTAATTTTAGATGAATTAACACAAAAATTGTAAAGTGGCATGTTATTTGGATTATCGGAAACACTTGTCTACCATCAAAAGTGGTAGGTTTTAAAAAGGGCTAACACTTCTAAACAGATATTCACTAATAAAAAACAAACTAAACGATTAAAAACCATGCACCGATTAAACAGTAAAAACAATGCATTGGAAAATGATGAATTAGAATTTGATCAAAACACAGCTGTGGAGAAAAAAGGATTTTCACTAAATTTTATTTTAGGCTTTTTTGTTTTTCTTTATAAAACGGCTATCAAACCCTAGGGTATTTTATTATTTTTCAAATTTAGCAGGTACTAAAAAATTGAAATGAGATTGCTCATAAACTGATCAATCTCATTTTTTATTAAAATCTTTCCCTATCAACTTTTAAGGTACATTACTTCTTTATTATGTCCAATATAGGCTCAAGGTAATCACGATTATTCGACAGTCGCGGTACTTTATTTTGCCCACCAAGCTTACCCTTTGATTTCATCCATTGAAAGAATGTGTATGCAGGGGCATTGTGAATAACCGGAAATTGTAGTGCCATATTTTTATAACGTTTAGCATCATAATCTGAATTGATCTCTCTCAATGTTTGATCCAATATCTTACAAAACGTTTCAAAATTATCAGGTTGTTGTTCAAATTCAATAATCCATTCATGAGCTCCAGCTTCACCCTCTTTAAAGTAAATCGGTCCAGCAGTATAATCTTTTACAATTGCATATGTACTTTCACTAGCCTTCTTTATAGCATCCTCTGCATTATCGACGATAAGTTCTTCGCCAAAGGTATTGATGAATTGTTTTGTCCGTCCTGTTATTTGAATACGGTATGGAGATAGCGTTACAAATTTAATCGTATCACCGATCATGTACCGCCATAAACCAGCATTGGTCGAAATGATCAAAGCATAATTTTTATTTAATTCTACTTGATGTAATCCTAATGTTTGCGGATTCTCATCATATAAATTTTCGATCGGTAAGAATTCGTAATAAATGCCATAGTCAAGCATTAATAATAATTCTTCTGAGTCGGGCAGATCTTGAAGAGCAAAGTATCCTTCTGATGCATTATAATTTTCTAAATAATACATATTATCAGAAGGAATCAGTTTTTTAAACTGTTCGCGATAAGGTTTGAAACTTACGCCACCATGTGTATAAAATTCCAGATTAGGCCAGACTTCAAGTAAATTATTCTTACCTGTGATTTCCAATATCTTTTTTGCTAGAACAATATTCCATGTTGGAACACCAGCCAGATTGGTGACATTCTCATGGATGGTGATATTGGCCACCTTTTCTATTTTTTCCTCAAAATCAGGAAGTAAAGTTACTTCTAAATTTGGAGTACGCTTAAATTCGGCCCAAAAAGGGAGATTCCGCAATAGAATAGAAGATAAATCACCATAATAAGAGTCTGAACTAAAGCTGTTAATCTGAGAACTCCCTCCTAATACGACCGATTTTCCAGAGAAAATCTGGCTTTCGGGTTTATTGTTGAAGTAAATTGTCAACATATCTTTCCCACCCTGAAAGTGACATTCTGTTAAAGACTCTTCACTGACTGGGATAAATTTGCTACGGTCTGAGGTAGTTCCCGAAGATTTGGCGAACCACTTGATGTCAGATGGCCATAGTATATTTTGCTCGCCTTTGATCATCCGATCGATATAAGGCTTCAATGAATTGTAATCTTGAATTGGAACTCTATTTTTAAATTCCTCAGGCGTTAAAATACTGTTGTAATCGTATTTTTTTCCCCATTCTGTTGCTTCGGCTGATGATATTAAACTTTGAAACCATTCTTCTTGTACATCATGTGGATATTTCATGAATAATTCAATCTGATGAATCCGTTTTTTCATGAACCAAGTAAGTAGGGAGTCTAATATTGCCATATAAAGGTAGAATTAACGTTAAATAATTATCTTTTTGCGACGGAGTTCAAAATGTTGGCCTAAATAGAATGTACGAGCCATTTCATTACTGGCAATTTCTTCTGGAGTTCCAGCAAGCATAATTTTACCTTCTGTCAATAAGTAAGCCCTATCTGTAATGGATAACGTTTCTTGTACGTTATGATCGGTAATTAAAATTCCGATATTACGTGTTTTTAGCTTTGCGACAATTGTTTGAATTTCCTCTACCGCGATTGGATCGACACCCGCAAAAGGTTCATCTAACAAGATAAAAGATGGGTTTGCCGCTAATGCCCGTGCGATCTCTGTACGACGTCTTTCTCCTCCGGAAAGAAGATCACCTCTATTTTTACGAACACGGTGCAAGCTAAATTCGGTTAAAAGTTCTTCCAGTTTTTCTAAGCGTTCCTTTTTATTTGGATAATGGATCTCCAGTACAGATAATATGTTGTGCTCAACCGATAGTTTTCTAAAGATGGAAGCTTCTTGGGCAAGATAACCGATTCCTTTTTGAGCGCGCTGGTACATGGCATCCTGTGTGATTTCTTGATCGTCCAAATAAACATGACCCTCATTAGGTTTTATTAATCCAACAATCATATAAAAAGAAGTCGTCTTTCCCGCTCCGTTAGGTCCTAGAAGACCAACAATTTCTCCTTGCTCTACCTGGAAAGAAACATCGTTTACAACAGTGCGTTGCTTATACTTTTTGATTAGATGTTCTGCTCTTAGTATCATTTGATTCGTGTTTTAACTCAAAAAAACAATCTGATAATTACAAATATATTTAATATCGGATTCCTTTTATATTTAATTGCAAATTCTTTTTGCCTCGCCATACATTTTCTTCTATGCTATAACAGATGTCAAATGGCTTACCACTATTAATAGCCTGTATATGTTCAGATAATCCAAAACCAATGCAATCAAAAGAAGGAGAGTTTTCTTGTTTGATGGTCATTTTTAAGTGATTCGATCCTACTAAATAGGCCGGTCCAATTAAACTAACTTTTTGACTAAGGAAAATGGGGCTTTCGTTTTGAGGCCCGAATGGTTCAAATTGACTTAGAATGCGGTGAAATTTGGCATCAATATCTTGCAGGTTCAGTTTAGTATCAATTAAGATCTCTTGTATTAACATCTGAGGAGTGATGAGTTTAGAAACAACCTCTTCGAAACGATCCTGAAATAATTTGATATTTCCGATCTGCATCGTCAACCCTGCTGCATATTTATGCCCTCCAAATTGATCTAATAGATCGCTACATTCACTTAAGGCTTCATATAAATCAAACCCGATTACAGATCTACAGGAACCTGCGATATGACCATTGGTTTCGGTCAGAATAATCGTTGGTCTATAGTATTTTTCAGTCAACCTTGATGCCACAATGCCGATAACACCTTTATGCCAATCTGATTTATAGAGCACAGTTGATTTTCGTGTTTTTAGCGAGTCATTTTGATCTATAATCGCTAGAGCTTCTTCGGTTATTCTAAGGTCAAAATCTTTACGAACATTATTTTGATCATCAATATTGATACTAAAATCTTTTGCTTCTTGCAATGATTTTGATATTAATAATTTTACCGCATCTTTAGCATGATCAATACGACCAGAAGCATTGATCCGCGGACCTATTTGAAAAACAATATCATTTACTGTGAATGTCTTTGTTTTATTGGTGGATAAATCAACAAGTGCTTGAAGACCACAGCAAGGATTGGTATTTAATTTAATGAGTCCGAAATGCGTCAGAATTCTATTTTCTCCAGTTATAGGTACAATATCCGATGCAATACTTACCGCAACAAGATCTAAAAATTGATAGCAAATATCCAAAGACATATCATTTTTCATGATAAAGGCTTGGATAAGTTTAAATCCTATACCGCAGCCCGATAATTCTTTGTATGGATAAGCACAGTCTTTTCTTTTTGGATCAAGTACAGCAAATGCTTTTGGAAGTTCATCTCCAGGTAAATGGTGATCACCAATAATGAAGTCGATATTCTTAGAATTGGCATAGTCAACTTTATCGTTTGCTTTTATACCACAGTCAAGTGCAATGATCAATGAGAAACCGTTTTCTGCAGCATAATCTATACCTTGTGTAGAGATACCATATCCTTCAGCATAACGATCAGGAATATAGAATTCAATGCGCGAGTGAAACTCTCGAAAAAAACTATACACAACAGCTACAGCAGTAGTGCCATCTACATCATAATCTCCATAAATTAAGATCTTTTCATTCTGGCCGATTGCGGTCGTAATTCGCGCAATTGCTTTTTCCATATCTTGCATTAAGAATGGATTGTGCAGTTGGTCTAGAGAAGGTCTAAAAAACTGTTTTGAAGTATCAAAAGTCTCAATATTTCTACTGACTAACAATTCTGCTAATACTGGATTAATACCAAGTTCATTGCCTAATTGATTAACTTTTTTGACCTCACTTTTAGATTTTAGTACCCACCTTTTTTGCATATCTTTGCATCGTAATTATGTGTAAATATACGTTTTGTCTATTGACTAACCTAATTATACACTAGGGTAATCATAGCGTTGTGTCTAACACGCAAGTTTCCAATAAATTAAAGATGTTACAAGCATATTCCTTATTCGAAGGCTCATTTTCGGTCGATGTTTCTAAAAAATTTATTCCCTTTGACCCTGCTGTTGATAGTAAAAATGATCGTCCAGCTTCTATGTTTATTCAAGTGCATCCGTTTCTAATCGAGACCGCAAATGGATTGGTTTTATGTGATACTGGACTTGGATTAACAAACAGTGATGGGAAACTACTTCTCTATGAAAATATTGAAAAATTAGGTTATTCCCCCAAAGATGTAAAATATGTATTAATGTCACATTTGCATAAAGATCATGCTGGTGGTATGGTGAGTTTCACTGATCAGGTCGGAAGGATTGCATTTCCCGAAGCAGAGTATATAGTGCAACGAGGTGAATGGGAAGATGCTTATTCCGGAATCAATAGCTCTTACCGTACTGAAATTTTTGATGTTGTGCAAAGAAGCGGAAATCTGAATCTTGTTGAAGGAGATGGTAAAGTTAATGAAGAAGTTGAATATTGTTTAAGTGGCGGGCATACCCAACATCATCAGACCTTCCACATTAATAATGGAAAAGAACATTATTTTTTTGGAGGAGACGTCCTTCCTGAACCAGAGATGATCTTTCAAAATCATAGCGCAAAATATGACTATGATGGACATTTGTCAAGAAAGTTACGTCAGGAGTACTGGGAAAATGGAGCTGCAAACGATTGGATCTATCTTTTTTATCATGCCACAAGTATAGCAATAGGAAAGCCTAACATGCAGTTTGATAGAAGTTTTACAGTGATTGAAGCAAAATAAAAATCAAGAAAAGATAAAAAATACCGCATCTTTTCTTAACTTAAGAAAGACCTGTGTACAAGGACTTCATTGTATCTGTATTTGAATTAATCCGATGGTCACGTCATATAAATTCTATTATGACTGGATTTTTGGTTAAGTTTGTATAAAGCTGTATAGTATGCCTTTTTACTTCAGCTATTGAAAAATTAAGTTTTATAATAAAGCAAAAAAATATGTCTATTGTAAGAGAGTCGGATCTTATTGGTATTGGAAAAAAGTATCAAATTGAAACTGAAGCTGGAGACAATATGGTCGTGGTTATTCATGACGATGGTCGAAGAGAATTATATCGTTATGATGAGGAAGAGAGTGAGTCTCGCTGTGTCATGACCTTAAGCGATGAGGAATCAAGACAGGTTGCCGGTATTATCGGAGGATTGTCCTATAAGCCAAAAGCTTTAGAAACAATTGAAGTCGCTTTAGATGATTTAAGAATTGAATGGTATAAAGTTGAAGGCAAATTTGAAGGAGCCAATAAAACGATTGGCCAATTGGAAGTTCGTCAACGTACAGGAGCATCTATTATAGCAGGAATACTAGGTGATAATACGGTTATTAATCCAGGACCTGATTATATGATTAGTCCAGGGACTACCTTAGTTATTGCCGGAAAAAAGAATAATATTAAATTATTGAAAGAGATATTATTGTAAACATTGTAAACTAAATAAATATATATGCCATCACACACACTTATTTTAGAAATTGGAATCGCAGTAGGCCTTGTCGCATTTGTTGGTTTAATCGCCAATAAGTTAAAGTTTTCAGTTATTCCATTTTTTATATTAATAGGTATGGTGTTGGGCCAGCATGCTCCCCAAATTGGTCATATAGACCTGACATTTACGGAAAGTAAACCGTTTATTGATTTTATGGGGCGCTTAGGCGTACTTTTTCTGTTGTTTTATCTCGGACTGGAATTCTCGGTTGGCCGATTAATTAAGTCCGGAAAATCAATCGTGACAGGTGGAACAGTGTATGTTTTACTCAATTTTGTGTCTGGGTTACTCATTGGATGGATGATGGATCTGCCATTTAAGGAGATGATGGTACTTTGTGGTATTATGACAAGTTCTTCCACAGCCATTGTCGCAAAGGTATTGACAGATTTGAAACGGACTGCAAATCCTGAAACAGAAGTGATTATGGGAATGATTATGTTTGATGATTTATTTATTGCCATGCATATTTCTTTCCTTTCGGGATTGATTCTAACGGGAAGTAGTTCCTTTTGGACTGTTGCCGGAACTTCATTGCTAGCATTGGGATTTATTTTAACATTTCTAATTCTGGGAAGAAAGCTAGTTCCTGCAATTGATAAGCTATTGCAGGTTAAATCTTCTGAGCTATTTGTCCTTGTTATCTTTGCACTACTATTTATAACAGCTGGATTTTCTGAAACTATTCACGTTGCGGAAGCCATTGGAGCATTAATGGCAGGATTAGTTTTAGCAGATTCACAATATATTAAGAAGATTGAAGCGATGGTATTGCCCTACAAAGATTTTTTTGGAGCAATGTTCTTTTTTAGCTTTGGTTTATCAATAGATATACTATCCTTGGGTGGTGCGGTATTATGGGCCTCAATTGCTGCTCTGGTTACTATCCTCGGTAATTTGGCTTCAGGATATTTTGCGGCAAGGTTCTCAGGAATGAAGAATAAAACAGCTTTTGATATCGGATTTACATTATCTGCTCGAGGTGAGTTTTCCATTATCATGGCCAATATTGGTAAGGCAGGAGGGTTATTGCCTGTTATCCAGTCGTTTGTCGTTGTGTATGTGTTGATTCTGTCAATTGTATCACCGCTGTTAACAAAAGAATCCCGTAATCTATGGACAAAATTATTCGGTAAGGATGAAATTAAACCAAAAACAGTTAAAAGACTAAGTGATCTGGAGTCTGGTCAAACATTATAAAAAAAGGGAATCTATTATAGATTCCCTTTTTTACTATTACAAGAAGCCTAATTCTAATTTTGCTTCTTCGCTCATCATATCCCTTGTCCACGGTGGATCGAATGTAAGCTCAACAAGAGCTTCTGTAACACCAGGTACAGCAGCAACCTTACTTTGTACCTCATCCATGATCTGACCAGCAACTGGACATCCTGGCGCAGTTAATGTCATCACTATCTTAGCGGTTCCATTTTCTTTGGTTATGATTTCATATACCAATCCTAAATCGACAATATTTGCCGGTTTTAATTCTGGATCATAAACAGTTTCTAATGCTTCCTGGATAGCTGGCGCAATATTTAACTTATCTAAAATTATAATACTCATTTTAAGATCGTTTTATGTTATCTTCAATTGCTTCATTATATATTTCAAGCAATTTCTTTTTATTCTCTTCTGGAGTAAAATTACTAAAATAGAACTCTTTTGTTGTTTGTCTAATGTTATATTTTTCTTTAATACTGTAATTTTTCCATTGCTGTACAGTTTTTAACATATTATCCACACTTTGTGGGTTAAATAGTAATCCTGTCTTATCTGGGATAATTAATTCGCTTAAAGCCCCAATATCACTGCCGATCACTGGGGTTCCGACTGAGAAAGCCTCTAAAATCGTCATTGGCATTCCCTCAAACCATACTGAGGGCACGAGCAATGCTTCGGCTTTTTCAACTAATGGCAGTATTTCATCACGGGTTCTAAAACCCATATATTTTATATTGGCATGACGATTTGCAGTATCAACTACTATTTGTTTTAAAGGTCCATCGCCTATAATGATGATCTTGCTATCTGTTTTTGAAAATGCTTTCAAAAGATTTACGATACCTTTTTCTTCTGTAAGTCTTCCGATATATATAAAATAGTCTTCCCGAGCATCGATTGTATCTTGAATAGGAAAGGTAAAGTTTGGTTTGATTGTAAATTTTTGTGCAGGAACATGTAAGGTTGAATCTATAAAAAGTTTTTTCGCAAAACTTGATAAAGCTATATATCGATCTACCATATTCCATGTTCCAATTCGTCTATGAAACCAATAATTCAATGCAAGTACAAAAGTCTTGACAGTAGATCCGTCTAGTACTTTCTTTTTAATGGCTGTCCAGGGAAAATTTTCTTTTAAACTGGAAAGAAATAGCTGATGCCCATGATATAATATAGCAGAAGGACAAAGAATACGAAAATTGTGCAAGGTCATGATGAGTGGAACGCCCAATTTGTGAATTGTCCTTAAAATGATAGGACCACTTGCATAATGTGTATTATGAATATGGACAACCTGAGGTTTAAAATTAATAATGCACTTTCTTACGCGATAAGCCGCTGCAATATTCCAAAAAGAAAAAAGTGTTTGCAAAGCGCCTTTCCATCCTTTTTTATTTTGAAAGGTAAGCGTCTCCACATCATGATCTATAGCGAGTAATTCACTTTCCTGTTTGAAAACGGTGTCTTCACCTCCTGGCCCCTGATAAAAAGTATGGATGATTAGAATACGCATATATGCTTGCTTTTTTACAAACTTAGATAAATTTGTTTTATGTGCAATTTTAATTCCAGTGCAGTAACAACAAATATAATCGATCCTAGGTAGGGTATCTATCTCCTTACGATTCATTAACTTTAAATATTTTATCTTTTTCTCACTAAGAAATAGGTGTAGGAGATGAATACTATTTTAAATGAATTAAACTGTTTTCAATGCTACTTAGCAAAAGTTTGTTTTTATAATTGTTATCTTCGCGTATCATTAGGAGAAGATGACTAGATACTATGCAGCATTTACAAAAACTAATCTCTGACTCGATTCAAAACAGTCAATTTCCGAATCAACCGACTAATCTTTACGATCCAATTCGCTATTTTTTAAGTTTAGGTGGTAAACGTATTAGACCGGCCTTGACATTAGTTGCCGCTGAAATGTTTGATATTGGGGAAATCACAGATGCTTTACCCGCTGCAAAATCGATCGAATATTTTCATAACTTTTCTTTAGTTCATGATGACGTTATGGATAAAGCACCTCTACGAAGAGGGAAAGCAACCGTTCATGAGAAATGGGATTTAAATGTCGCTATCCTTTCAGGAGATGGATTATTAGTAAAAGCTTATGATGAATTGGCTAATAGCAATCCGCTTTATATAGCAGATCTCCTTAAAACTTTTAATAGAGTTGCTATGCAAGTCTGTGAAGGCCAACAACTGGATATGGATTATGAACATACTGATAAAATTAGTATGGATCAATATATTGAGATGATTAGGCTTAAAACTTCCGTACTGTTAGGAGGTGCACTACAGATGGGGGCAATATTGGCCGAAGCAAATCTTAGTGATCAAAAATTAATTTATGAATTTGGAGAATATATAGGAATAGCTTTCCAGCTTCAAGATGATGTCCTAGATGCTTATGGTAATCCTGAAACTTTTGGTAAACAGATTGGGGGAGATATTCTAATTAATAAAAAGACTTATCTGTTGGTCAAATTAATGGAAATTATAAAGGAAGAGGATCTTCCAAGGCTTCAGAATTTATTAAACGCAACAATCCAAGATAATCCAGACAAATTGCATGATATGTTATCACTATACCACAGCTATAACATTAAAGAATATGCAGACAAATTAAAAGATGCATATACACAACGTGCATTTGAAAGATTATCGGCGATTAATATACCAAATCACAAGAAAGAGACGTTAATAACATTATCGACTCAACTCCTCATCAGGGAACAATAGTAATAGCTATTAATTGTCTATTTAATCTTTATTTATTTAAAAAATTCTTAATTTGTAGACTTAGGTCATCATTATTTACGAAACAACTACAATGGAACCGTTAAAAGTAACAATCTTTCAAGCATATATCTTTTGGGAAAATGTCGATAAGAACTTAAGTAACCTCGCACTTAAACTCTCGAATTTAAGGGAAAAAACGGATCTTATTATTTTGCCTGAAATGTTTAATACTGGATTTACAAATAATGTAGAAAAGTGTGCAGAACCAGCTGATGGTAAAACCATGCAGTGGTTGTTTCATATGTCCCAAAGTCTAAATTGTGTGATAGCAGGCTCACTGATTATAACAGAAGACGGGAAATACTTTAATCGTTTTGTATGGATGTCTCCAGATGGGACTTACGTAAAATATGATAAAAGACATTTGTTTGCAATGGCAAAAGAAGACCTATATTTTACAGCGGGACGAGAACGTATTATTGTAAACATCAGAGGTTGGAATATATGTCCTATGATTTGTTATGATATACGCTTTCCGGTATGGTCAAGAAATATTGGTGGCGCTTATGATTTATTGATATATACCGCAAACTGGCCAGACAAACGTTCTGCACATTGGAGAACCTTAATTCCAGCACGTGCTATAGAAAATCAAGCTTTTGTTATCGGTGTGAATCGTGTAGGACACGATGGTAATGATATTTATTATTCAGGTGGTTCCATGTGTATCTCTCCATTAGGAGATGTGGTATATTATAAACCTGAAGACGAGGATTTATATACGTTTACTATTCACCCCAAAGATCTTCATGAAGCAAGAAAGTCTTTTCCTTTTTTACAGGATGCAGATAGCTTTACGATAGATTAATGTCTTTATTTGTAAGGTCTATCAAGAATGATTGACATAATCACTGCTTTTCTTAAATCAAAATCCTCTATTACTGTAGGCTCTTTTTGTAAAGATTGAGTTAACTTATTTTTTTTATTCAAAGCTAAACGGTGCTCTTCTCTTTCTTTTTTAAATCGCTGAATTTCGTTTGTGTCTTTTATTTTTTCTGAGTAAAAAGGTGGTGGGGTAACCACATTCTTTTCTTTCTGAGAGGGTTGATATGCAGATGGTTCTGTTTTGCTTTTGCTAGGAATAGTGGCATTCGCCTTTCTTCTTTTTAACGCAGCCTCTTGCTCTTTCATATAGTTCTGATATGACTTAAAACCAAAGATTGCTAATGCAATTAATAGGGGGACCAACTTTTCCATAGCATGAAGATAACAAAAAAAAACAATTTAATTTTTGTTATACCATGTAAAGCATTATATTTATAATATAAACCTATTTGGCCAACGAGTTATAGTTAATTTTATCTTTTTTGAAAATAAATATCCGTTGGCTAAAAAGTACGATATAGTATAACCTAAAAAGACTTTGATTATTATGCTTAATGAAGATTTAATTGGAAAGATAGAGTTCTATGATTTTCTAACTGGAAAAGCGACTACAGCCATATCGCGTAGAATGCAGCGTAATTTAAAAGATGTGGGAATCAATATTACGGCTGAGCAATGGAGTATTTTGTACAATTTATGGCAAGAGGAGGGGCTTACACAACAAGAGTTAGCCATTAGAACCTTTAGAGATAAACCAAGTATTACGCGTCTAATTAATAATTTGGAGAAATTAAATTTAGTTATCCGAGTAAATGATAAAGATGATCGTAGATCAAATTTGATTTATTTAACTAAGTCTGCCCGTAAGTTAAAAGAGATGGGCATGCAACAAGCTAATAAGACTATTGCTGAAGCATTGGATGGGGTATCTCCTGATACAATTGATATGGCGCAAGTAACACTTCAACAAGTTATCTGCAATTTGAGAAAATAATAAAGAAGGGCTTTTGTTTTATGAAAAGCCCTTCTTTATTATTAAAATATTTTTGCCTCAAAATCAGTATGACTTTCGATTAGACGACCTTCTCTTCCAAAATAGATGTCTTGAAAACTTAATGTGTTAACAGCATCAACTTTTCTGAAAAATTTATCGGCACTGACATCGGATAAAGTTTTAAATCCACAAGCTTCCATAATCTCTACAGTGGCACGTAAAGTGTTACGATGGAATTGTGCGACACGTACATATTTATCGTTAACATCTAATCCTTTATACAAGTGGGGCTGTTGTGTTGCAACTCCTACAGGACAAGTATCTTCATTACATTTCAATGCTTGAATGCAACCTAATGCAAACATCATTCCTCTAGCACTATAACATGCATCTGCTCCGAGAGCAATTACTTTTAACAAATCAAAACCAGTGACAATTCTACTCGAAACTAAGAGCTTGATATGTCTTTTAAGACCAAAAGCAATTAAAGTTTTTGTAACAAAAGCTAAAGCATCGTATAAAGGCATTCCTAGATTATCTGTAAATTCGAGTGGCGCTGCACCTGTTCCACCCTCGGAACCATCAATAGCAATAAAATCCGGGAATATCTGTGTTGTTTGCATTGCACGACAGATTTCAATAAACTCTTGTTTATCACCGATACACATTTTGAATCCCACAGGTTTGAAGTCACTTAATTCTTTCAATCTATGAATGAATTCCATCATTTCAATTGGATTTGAGAATGCGCTGTGTGCAGGAGGTGACATGACATCTGTACCTGGGATGACGTGGCGAATTGCAGCAACTTCGGGTGTGTTTTTGGCTGCAGGTAGTATACCTCCATGGCCAGGTTTAGCACCTTGTGATATTTTCAGTTCAATCATCTTGATGTTAGGACGTGAAGTTTTTTCTCTAAAAAGTTCACCATCAAATTTACCGTCATGCGTACGACAGCCAAAATAACCCGTACCTACCTGCCAGATCAAATCGCCACCACTGTTATGATAGTCACTGATACCACCTTCTCCAGTGTTGTGTGCAAAATTTTGTAATTGAGCACCTTTATTTAATGCTGTAATAGCTGTTTTACTCAATGCGCCATAACTCATTGCAGAAATGTTAAATACACTTAAACTATAAGGATGTTTACAAGCTGCATTCCCTACAGTAGTACGTAAGTCATGATTATCAATGTGACAAGGAAAGACAGAGTGAGCTGCCCATTCATTACCGACTGTTTGTGGATCTGTCTGCATACCGAAAGCAACAGTTTCCCGTTGGTTTTTAGCGCGTTGATAAACGATAGAACGTTGTCTTCTATTAAAAGGACGTCCATCAGTATCAGACTCCCAAAAGTATTGACGTAATTCTGGACGAATGGATTCAAAGAAATAACGGAAATATCCAACTAAAGGATAGTTTCTTAAAATAGCATGTTTATGTTGAAAACTGTGATATATCGCCACAAATAAAAGAGGCATCGGTATGACTAACAACCAAAACCACTGTGGTGTAAAAATAAGCCCAAAAGAGATTATAATCAAATTGATTACAGTCATGGTGCCAAGAATTAATTTTCTAACGGTCATAATTTAAATAGTATTTAGACTCTTACTTTAATAAAAATTTGATCAAATATCAATCAAATGTAATCGATTGATCTGTTACAATTTTAATGTTTACTATGCTTTCAAATATTGAACCAATGTTCATTTTATACAAAGCAAAAGTACTAAGTTACTTGTTGTAAAAGAAAATTAATGGCCGTTATGAAGAAGTTTTAAAATCTTGGTAAAGAAATGATATTTAGCTTTTTCTTTTTACAATCTCTTGTGATAATAGTTGATAGATTTGTTTCCAATCATCATGTTCGCTGATAAAATTTAAATGCTTTTTTATCGTGATTTCGTCATTTCTAACAGCTGGTCCGGTCTGAACTTGACTAGGTAGCTTAGATTGTACCTTTTGTGCAGTTTCAAGAATAATTGGCCTAATTATATCAAACGGTAAATCGTGCTGCTGTAAGAGGTCATAACTGATTTGAAAGAGCGCGTTTGTGAAGTTATTCGCAAATACTGAGGCTATATGAATAGCTAATCTTTGACTTGAGCTACAAGCGATAGATTTTGGTGCTATAGTAGCCATAAGCTTCATCAGAATATTAAATGTTATGGAGTCATTTCCTTCGATACAAAACGGAATCAGACTGAAGTCGGATTGATCATTTTTAGAAATGGACTGCGGAGGATATATCACACCATAATGCTGAAATTTACTTATAACTTGTATATCTGTAGCTCCAGAACAGTGCACAACAATACCGGAGATAGCTGTAGATATGGTTTCAATAAGTGATGGAATAGCATGATCCGGAATTACGATCATATAGAGATCAGCTTCTTTATTTATTTCTGATACCTTAGAAATAGCCTCTGCATTTACAGCAAAGGCCAATGCTTGAGCATTGACCTTCTGTTGACTGAATATTTGCAAGATTTTGTGACCTTTGTTATGGAAGTTATGTGCAAAGTGTGTTGCAACATTTCCACTTCCTAAGATGACAATATTCATTAGCTTTGTTTTTTATCTAATCTTTTTGCCTCACTATTTCTTCTAAAAATAGACATGAAAAATCCGATTGTCATGACAATAGTTCCACACCAGAAGAAATTAATATATGGAAATTTAATCGCTTTAAATACAATCCATTTTTTCTCTGGAAGTGGTTTTTGGTAAACCATAACTTCTAATTTATCTTTTTTAGGCAAGATATTTGAAAAACGGAAACGTAGTCCTTCTTCATTTACATCTTTATTAAAATCATATGAAGTACCATCTTTGATTAAAAACACCGGTTCAACGTTGTATTCTTTTTTATCAGAAGCGATAACTTTGATTTTTAATCCTACAATGACATCTTTTTCTCCCTTAGGGATGTTTTCTAAATGAGCATTTCTGTTAATACCTTCAATGACAAAGAAACCATTTCTATAACGAAGAGTGTCACCAACATTGACCTCATAAGTTGCCGGTTCTTCATAATCCTCAAAGCCTGTTTTCTGATCGGCAGGGATATTTGCATTTTTCGCCTGTAAGTCCGAAGCCGCCGCAGTTATTAGGGTGTAAATATCATGTGTGAAGTAGTGCTTTGTCGCAGGAGTACCGATCAAGCCTCCCATTTTCTCATTATTCTGAGCAAACGGCATAAGTACAAACGAATTTTTTACTTTTCCACTTTCCTCATCGATTGCTTCATATTTTATCTTATAAAACACATTGGGTTGTGCTACACTATCACCAATATAAGTGATGCGGTATTCACCCATCTGCACCGGTTCACCCTCTGTTAAGAACAGGTTGTCACCAGGTTTTTCAACCTTGTCAAATCCAGATACAGCAATATAACCCGTATTATTGATTGAAATCACTTCATTGGTAGATGCCGCTATCATGGCTCCGATTAATAATAATCCAAACCCAATATGCGCAATTGCTGACCCCGCTAATTTCCATTTTCCTTTTACGGCATCTGCTAATACGCGAATATTCGCGAGAATACAGAATAAAGAAGAGAAGGTAATTAAGATGAAAATTAAATTTGTGTATGTTTTCGTGATGTAAGAAACTGCAGCAGTTAATATAATAGCTACGATTAAAGAAGCGATGGTTGACGCGAAAAATTTTCTAGGATCTGTTTTTTTATACTTCAAAAACTGCGTGATTGAAGTTAAAATCATAATAATGACCGCAAATCCCGACTGCCATTTGTTATAATGTTGGATCGGATCTAAAGGTGGAGCAACCTTGGTTCCAAAAATAGCATTGAAGACTGGAATTGAAGTTGAAGAGATCATTTGAACGCAGGCAACAGTTAGAACCAAAGCGCCTATGAACAACCAAAATTCTCTTGAATAGATATCCTCTTCTTTTTGAGTCGTCGGCATTTGTTTTTTACGGACAGCCAACGCCACAACCATAATTATAAAGAAGGTCGCATTAAAGGCAATAAGTTGAACATTTAATCCCAAATCAGTAAATGAGTGCACAGATGTTTCTCCAAGAATCCCACTTCTTGTTAAATAGGAAGCATAGATAACAAGAACGAAACTGATTAATGCCAAGAATGTAGCTGTAAAGTAAGAATGCCCAGAGTTTTTATAAGCGATCATTACGTGAACCGCAGCAATTAAAGTAAACCAAGGAATAATAGATGCATTTTCTACAGGATCCCAAGCCCAAAAGCCACCAAAGTTAAGTGCCTCATATGCCCAAAATGATCCCATAATTATACCTACACCCAATATCATGACAGCAAAAAGTGCCCATGGTAATCCTGGTGTTATCCACTCTTTATAACGTTTGGTCCATAAAGCTGCCGCCGCATATGCAAAGGGAACAACCATAGAAGCAAAACCTAAGAATAGCGTTGGCGGGTGAATAACCATCCAATAGTTTTGTAATAATGGGTTTAAACCTTTGCCATCTGGAATTAAAGATAAATAGTTTGGATCGTTAAAAATTGGTCCTTCGATAGCCTCTCTTAGTAAGATAAAAGGTGAGCTACCTAGATGAAATCCAAAAATTTGTACACCTACGATCATAGAAGCTAGAAATACTTGACACAACATGATGAAGGTCATTACTGGACCCTCCCAATCTTTAGCTTTAAAAAGTAAAACTGATCCTAAAACACTTTGCCAAAACATCCAGAGTAAAAAACTACCTTCTTGACCTTCCCAAAAACTGGAGATGATGTAATGTGTAGGTAATGATTTGGAGCTATGTGCCCATGCGTAATGGTACTCAAATAGATGGTTATGGATAATGAAAAAAAGCGTTGCAGCAATCGCAATGATTGAGGCGGCATTTGTCCAGAAAGCAATCCGGGCAATTTTTAACCAAGATTTCTCTTCTTTATTTGTTGTAGCAAAATAATAACTAATGAAAGATAGTAATGCTGTTCCGAATGAGAGAACAATAAAAAACTGACCTATTTTTCCAGGCAATAGATTCTCGCCTACGTAGTTTACGTCCATTTATTTGGTGATTATGAATATTAGTTATTAAATGCTGTAGCGTTAGTTTCTGTAACCTCGACTTTATCTTGGTTATATTTCGAAGGACATTTCATCAATATTTTTGACGCATGAAATACATTGCCATCCATTTTACCTGTTAATACGATTTGTTCAGATCGTTCGATATCCTGAGGTTTAGAACCATTGAATACAATTTGACATTCTGTACTATCATTGTCATACATATAAAATGAAAAGTGATTTGCATTAGTTTTTGGATCATAATGCAATGCTTTTTCCTTATTAAGTACGCCTACAACATAGAGTTCTGTTTTTTTCTCTTTCGCTTCAGTAAAAGTTGAATAGGTGCTTGAATCTGTGTAAATTACAAGAATCATCGCAATTGCAACAGCAATAAGGGCGATTAGAATAATGGAACTTTTTTTCATTAGAATAATTTGTTTAATAAATGAGTGTCAGCTTTCTATATGTATTATTGAGCTCACTAACACTCGGTTTTAAAGGCCATGAAGCTATCATGAGCAGTTATTCATTTTATTAATGAGCTGATTTAAGCTCATGATGGTTTCATTTTTAAAAAAAATTAACACTTTATCGAATACAAAATTACGAATAGATTGGCGAAGTAACTAAATTTGCAACCGGGATCGTTTATTTATAACCTTTCTAAATAAATTTATAATGCATTGAAAATAGGTTTAAATCATTCTATACAACATACATTTAATCTTATTAAATATCTTTAATTTAGTTTATATCTTAATTTTTACAATCATTTGGATCGAATGAAAATAATCGTATTGCGTATTGTGTGTTTGCTCGTAGGGATATTGCCTTTACAACTTGCTTTATCGCAAAGCAAAATTTTAAAAAGTGAAATTGCTCTCCAAAATGATAATGACGTTTATTTATTAACATCTCAGGACCGTTATTATACAAATGGAATCAATATAAACTATAGATTAGGTTTAAAATCAGATACTTCGAAAGTTAAAAATCGTGTGTTGGATATTGAGCTTGGACAAAAGATGTACAACGGAGTTAATTTGTATAATAATAGATCATCACAATGGGACAGGCCATTTGCAGCCTATCTATACCTATCGGGTGAATTGAATCAGTATTATAGACAGGAACAGGTATTAAGTTTAAAAGTTGAATTCGGGCAGGTTGGACCACTTGCAAAAGGAAAGGAGGTGCAAAAAATTATCCATCAGGTATTCAATATTTATGAAGTATCTGGTTGGGAAGGACAGATCCCAAATGCATTTGGTGTTGATCTAGGATTAAAGTATCAAAGGCTGTTCTATAGATCATCTGGCAGAAGTTTCGAAATTTCGGGTGTAGGTTCAGGAACATTAGGAATGAACCATGTAAATGCAAATATTGGTTTGCCTATCAGATGGGGGCGCTTACGGTCATTTTATCATTCTGCATTTACTAAGGGACATGTTCAGAGTACGGAGACCGATCGAGAATTATTTTTCTATTATATACCATCCTTATATTATCACGGCTATAATTCCACTATTCAAGGCGGGATTGGACATGATAAAACATTCAGAGATCAATATACGATTGAGAAATTCATGCCTAGCCATAAAGTTGGATTTATGCTGGCAAGTGGTCGATCAACCCTAGGATTATCCTATGTTTTTCAATCACGAGAAGCGAAAGAAATGCTTTATGGTACGCATCAATATGGATCCTTGTTTTATGGATTACGATTTTAAACCTCCGCTGTAACAACCTGATATTTATTTCCGGTAAATTTTGTCACGAGCATACTTGCTACAGTGTCTCCGGTAGAATTTAATATGGTCGCTAATGGATCAACGAGCGTTCCGATAATCATTACGGCTGGAACGGCTTCTATTGGAAGGTCCAGCACAGAGATCATTAACATTTCTCCAATATATCCGCCATTAGGAATTCCTCCTGCTACCACACTAACTAGAACAGTAATTCCGAGTGACATAACGAGCGTCATCGGATCAAAAAAATCTTTTCCTATTAACAAAAATGCAACGTATATTTTAAAAATAGAAGATATACTGGATCCTTGTTTATGTAGCGTTGTTCCCAAAGGGATGACCACATTAGCGATAGTATCTGGAACTCCAATTTTTTTTGCAGCCAGTAAGTTAGCAGGCATTGTTGCCAAACTGCTGCAAGAACCTAATGCAGTCAGCGTGGGAACAATATTATTTTTCCAATAAGAGGTAATTCCATATTTGCCATTCGCAATAAATGCAAAGACAGTGAAACCCACAAAAAAATAACAGGTTCCAAATAAATAATAAAGCCCTAAAGGTTTGGCATAGAAACCAAAAAGCTGTGGTCCTAAACTACTGACTTGATAAGCAAAATAAGCACCTAAACCGATCGGTGAAATTTTCATGATCAAGATCAACAAATTTTTCATCACTTCATTTCCAGCATTTAAGAAAGATAGGAAGGGCTGTGCAACAGCACTTGATTTTCGCGTAGCTATACCCACTAAAAATGAGAAAATTACAAGAGCAAGCATATTCTCTCGTGATAGTAGTTTACCAAACTCTGAAACGGTTAAAAAGCGAACCATCTTATCACTCCAGGTGTCATCAGGATTATTGTTCAGAAGTTCTGAGCCATTTGGTACTATGGGAGCGTCAAGAGGAAAGAAATAAAGGACGGCAATCGTAGCACAGGCAGAGATGAGTACACCCATTAAAAAAACACCGGTCATTGCCCCGATGATCTTGCCGAGTTGGTTTGTTCCTTCAATATTAGCTACAGATGATGAGATAGCAAAGAAAACTAGAGGAATGACAGCAACAAATAACAAGTTCAGGAAAATATCACCTATAGGCTTGATATATGGAACTATAGTAGGTAAATATATTCCTAAGATACTCCCTGCAAGGATACCTACAATAAGTAGGATGATGCTTCCATAATTTTGGAAAAATATATTGGTTGTGTATGTCATTGTGGATACTAATTTAGTTTTTTTTATTTATATATCATTTAATATATAGTGAACGGAACTTAAAATTCAAAATTTTCAATTTATACTAGTTTGATTTTGAATATGATTTGTCTAATTGTTGGTAGACCTCGAATAGCTTGCAATTTTATTATTGATTTAATGGTTAAAAGGTTTGTACATCTTATTGGTAGTATAATGCCTCTGTACGGTTAATGGTATGATGCCGGTATTTTAAATAATTGTTAACAACTTGTTATTCTAAAAAGTCTTTTCTATTTTAGTCCAAAATAGTGACTCTAACCTATGTATCACTTTAAATAGATGCCTTTTCGTTTTTTTGAAAAAATAGTATTATTTCACACTGCCTTATGACAGATTCACAATTGATAGACAGTTTGAAAGGAGACGATCAAACGGGATTTGTTACCATCTATCATCGATTTTATAAGCAATTATTCTTTTTTATACTGAAGTATATTAAAGAAGCAGATATTGCGGAAGAGATCGTAGCTGATGTATTTGTTAAGGTGTGGGATCGTCGGATGGATTTCCCCACTATGGAAAACCTTCGGGCATTTGTTTATATTTCAGCTAAAAATGCAAGTCTTAACACGATTCGGGCAAAACGTTCCAAAGGTATTCATGAATCTTTATCAGACTATGAAGATCTTTTAGTTGATGACAAGGATGCCTTTTCGAATTTGATACATGCCGAACTTGTTCATGCTATTTTTACAGAAGTAGAAAAATTACCTGAAAAACAAAAAGAAGTTTTTAATTTAACCTTCCTAGAAGATAAGACCGTTGAGGAAATTGCAGAAGAACTGGCAATGAGTCCTTCCGCCGTATACACTAACCGTTCTCGGGCAATTAACACAATTAGACACCTGTTAAAGACAAAAAATACATTAGCACTTTTTGCTTTTTTATCTTTTGTTGGCCAAAAGTAAATATATATATATATTATTTAACTCATTATTAGATATTTAGGTGTTTTTCTCAAATATGCTGTAAGATTGTGAAGTTACTCGTGTTTCTATTATCAAAATGAATAATGGCAAACACGAAGCATCATATAGACAACACCTTAATCCTATTGCAAGAATATTTGAAAGGGAATATTCATCCAACTACAGATAGAGAGCTTCGGATGCTTTTTCAACAATATCCAGATTTACGAATCATGGTAGAAAAGTTGGAAAATGCTGATCATTTGCGTCAAGAACTAGAATATTATAGTGTGCACGTCAAAGATATCGAAAAAAGAGAATCTCGAGTACTCTCCAATATCATGACAAAAATTGAGAAACCATCTTTAAAGAAAACGACAAGTTATAAAAAATTACCACTATGGTATATAGCTGCTGCTTGTTTCATTGGATTAGCAATATTTGGTATTTGGACCATCAAAAGTAAAGATCACAATAACAATATTGATGTTACAGAATTAGCAGAAAACCTGCACCCTGGTGGAAACAAAGCAACTCTTCATTTTTCTGACGGGAGCAGTTTAGGATTAGATCAAAGCCATAATGGAATAGTTATAGGCAGTAGTATCACCTATAATGATGGTTCCGTAGCCTTAGGTAGCTCGACGGATAAAAGACAGATGATGACCTTATCAACTCCGCGGGGAGGGCAATATGAGATTCAGTTGTCGGATGGTACAAAAGTATGGCTAAATGCATCTACAAGTCTAAAATACCCAGATAAATTTACAGAACAGCAACGTTTAGTGGAATTAGACGGTGAAGCCTTCTTTGAAGTAGCGAAATCGCAAGGTAGACCATTTATTGTTATTACTGCAAAGGAAAAAATAGAAGTGTTAGGAACTCATTTCAATGTCTATTCTTATCCAAATGAGAAAGAATCCAAAGTTTCTTTAAAAGAAGGTAAAGTTAAAGTTTCTGTTCCCACTGGAGAAGAGAAAGTACTTGCACCAGGCGAACAGGCAGTGGTCAATGGAGAAAACCTTCGTGTGCAACAAGTCTCTATAGATGAAAGTATCTCTTGGACAAATGATGAGTTTATGTTTAATAATGAACCTCTAGGTACAGTGCTGACACAGGTCGCAAGATGGTATGATATCGATATCGATATAGACCCTAGTCTTTCAAAAATTACGCTATGGGGATCCGTTTCCCGACTTGATACTTTTGATAAAGTGTTAAAAATTATAAAAATGACTGACGATAAAATTAAAATTCAAATCGAAGGGAGGAGGGTAAAACTTATGAAATAATGATTACACTCAGAATCTAATATTTCGTAATCTTAAGTAGCTGAGGAAGGTGGTACTTCCCCAGCAATTGGTTCGAAAATTAAAAAATACTTGCTAACTATTTATTAAACTAACAAAACCAACCAAATGTAATGAAAAAGTATAAATACCTCATTATTATGAAAATGATTATTATGCTTCTTTTGTTTACCGTGGGACAGCTTCATGCAGGAAGTTTTGCTCAAACGGTACGTATTAAGAAGAAGAATAGTGCTATTGTTGACGTATTCCGTGAAATAAAAAAGCAGACTGGATATACAGTTCTTTGTAAATCGGATATTATCAACAATACGCCTTCTGTAAGTGTAGATTTTGATAATGTAACGTTAGACCGTGCCCTTTCCGAGTTGCTAACTCCACGTGGACTGACTTATATTAAAGATGGAAAGTCTATCGTCGTTAAATCGGGTAAACCTGATTTTGATAACCAACAAACTATTAAGAATTCCAAAATCACAATCTTAAGCGAACAAAAATCGGTACATGGACAAGTAACAGACCAAAGTGGACAGGTGCTTTCTGGTGTCAGTGTTTCGATTAAAGGAACAAAAAATACTGTAGGAACCGACCAAAATGGCAATTATTCGATTGTGGCATCACGAGGATCTATCTTACAGTTTAACTTTTTAGGTTATGAAAGAAAAGAAGTAGAAGTTGTTTCTGAGACCGTAAATGTGAGCCTGCAGTTTAGTCAAGCAAATTTAGAAGAGGTTGTTGTAACGGGGTATGGTACGTTTAAGAAATCAGATTATACTGGATCTGCTTCAACAATCCGTACTGAGCGCATGTCCGACGTGCCTGCTGTCGATTTTTCGACAATGCTTCAGGGAAATGCGCCTGGGGTGCAAGTTAATTCACTTTCCGGTCAGCCAGGTGGTGCTACTGATATCCGTATTAGAGGAATGGGATCTATTAATGCTTCTAGCAAACCTTTATTTGTCATCGACGGCGTTCCGGTAATGTCAAATGATATTTCATCAAGTAGTTCAAATAATGCTGGATTGGATGTCATGTCTACTTTGAGTAATGCCGATATTGAGCAGATTACAGTAATTAAAGATGCCGCAGCAGCTTCACTTTATGGATCACGTGCCGCTGGTGGAGTAATTTTGATTACCACAAAGTCTGGAAAAGCTGGAAAGCCAGTATTCTCATTTAAGGGTGCTTATGGTCTTTCAAGTCAAGCAACAGATTTCCGTGAGGTCATGGATGGTCCCCAACGACGCGAGATGCTTTTGGAAGGACTTCGAAACCGTGCTCGTTACATCGATAAGGTGGTCGATGATAACTTAATAGAAGAATATGCACAAGCGAACATCGATAAGTATGCACCTAAACCTTGGAGTGGTTGGACAGATTGGAAGAAAGAATTGTTTCGCCAAAATTCTCCTTTTAGAAATGCAGATCTTTCTGCTTCAGGAGGTGATGGTAAGCTCTCTTACTACACATCCATGGGGTATGTCAATCAAACAGGTTTGTCTTATCAATCTGGTTTTGAGCGTATAACAGGCCGTTTGAATGTTAAATATAAAATGAGCGATAAAATAGAACTTGGAGCTAATATTCTATACTCAAACATTGCTCAAGATGTGAATTCAGAGGGAGGAGCTTATACTTCACCGATCTATTCAACTCGTCATAAGATTACAGCTTCGGAGCCGGTGTACAATGAAGATGGTTCATTTTTCACAGATTTCTTTTCTAATGGACCGCGTAATCCTAAAGCAACTTCCTTGTATAATTACCGAAGAGAACAGGGTGATCGTTCTTTTAATACCGTATTTGCCAATTATAAGTTCTTTGATGGTTTAGTCTTTAATACAACTTTTAGTTTAGACCATACCAATACCAAATATAATTCTTGGTCAGATCCACGTACATCAGACGGTGAGAAAACAAATGGTTCTTTAACTACAAGTTTTACAGATTATAATCAGATCGTATGGCGGAATAGTTTAACTTATAATAAGACTTTTGCTAACAAACATCATTTGGATATATTGGGCGGATATGAGGTTAATAAATTTCGCAAAGATGGAATTGATGGTGCAAAAGATAATTTTCCTTCAGTAGATAAAGTTGTTCTTTCAAATGGTTCTGTAATCACAGATCTTTCTGGTTCCAATTCAGAATGGCGTTTGTTGTCTTACCTTTCCAGAGCAAACTATAATTATGATGATAAATATTTCTTTGGTGGTAGCGTTCGTATGGATGGTAGCTCTCGTATTCATCGTGATAGCCGTTGGGGGAAATTCTGGTCCTTATCAGGAGCATGGAAGTTTTCAAAAGAAAACTTTATGGAATCAGTAAATGACGTTGTAACTGACGGTAAGATTCGGGTGTCATATGGTACTAATGGTACTCTACCCAATACGTATTATACTTATATGGATTTGACCGGTTTTGGTTTTCCTTATCTTAATAATCCTGGTATAAGAGAAACTCAGATTGGAAACCCGGCTTTGCAATGGGAGAAACAAAATAATCTAAATATTGGATTAGATCTTCGTCTTTTTGATCGTTTAGGTGCTACCTTCGAATGGTACAGACGCCAGTCGTCAGATCTATTGAACGATATGCCTACGTCCTATACAACAGGTTTTTCTGCTTATCTAACCAATATTGGAGCACTTCGTAACTCAGGAATAGAAGTTGATTTGAATGCAGATATTTTAAGAGATTCTGAATTTAAATGGACTTCAAATCTAAATTTTGGAATGAATAGAAATAAGACCGTATCATTAGCTGATGGAAGTTCTGAGTTAAGGGACGGTACATTGATTCACCGTGTCGGCCAACCATGGTATAGCTATTATCTGATCGAATTTGCGGGGATAAGTAAGGAAACGGGTGTTCCGCAATATTACATCAATGATCCAGCTGATCTAGATTCAAGAGATATCACAGAAGATTATACCAAAGCAAACAGAATTCTTTATAAAAGTGTTGATCCTAAGTTGATCGGTGGTTTTACTAATACCCTTCGTTATAAGATTTTTGATCTAAACTTTACATGGACATATTCTCTGGGTGGTTATTCATACGATAGCGGTGCGAGTAAAACAGAGCTTGCTGGAAAAACGGGTTATGATAATATTCCGCAATATTATGAACGCAGATGGCAAAAGCCAGGTGATGATACCGATATCGAGATGTTTATGGTTGGAAATACTTACGATATGAGCAGTGTAGCCAATACACGTCGTGTTCATTCAACAGATCATATCCGATTGAAAAACTTGACTTTCGGAGTATCTCTTCCGCAACACATTGCACGTCGTCTTAAAGTGAGTAATATCAGAGCATATTGTTCAGGAGTCAATCTTTTGACTTTTGCAGCTTATAATAATTATGATCCTGAGGTACCTGTAAATGGTACAGTATATTTTGAATCCCCAAAACTGAAGACGGTTACTTTTGGTTTGGATATTAAATTCTAAAAAAAGACTATGAAACTTATATTATCAACGGTTCTGATATCTTGTACTTTGTTAGTTGGATGTGGGGACCAATGGCTGGAGAAATCCCAGCCAAGTACTTCTACAGAAAGTTCTGAAGCAATTAAATCTGCCCGAGAAGCTCAATATGCTTTAAATGGCATTTACGATATTCTACGTGGTTCTGAATATTATGGAGCTCGTATGACTTATTATGGCGATGTAACTGGAGAAGATATGTTGTCGAACGGTGACACAAAACGTGCGGCAAAATATTATCTTTTTGATTTTAACAAGGACAATACTCCTTCATCACTGTGGTATCAGCCTTATCGTGTTTTAAGAAATGCGAATGGTGTTTTGGCCTTCGTTAATGGAGTTGAGAAAGAACAATTGACCAATGAACTCAATGACATAAAAGGACAGGCATTAACACTTCGCGCGTTGGCACATTTTGATTTAGTTAAAGTGTTTGGAGATCCTTATACAAAAAACAACGGGGCCTCACTAGGGGTACCGATTGAAATAGAAAAACATAATTCAACTAATAAACCTGCACGTAATTCAGTGAAAGAAGTCTATACACAGATTGTAGATGATTTGGAAAATGCTGTAACCTTATTGAGTACTGCGAAAAAAAATGGCAAATTTAATAAATTTGGTGCACAGCAATTATTAGCAAGAGCTTATCTTTATATGGGCGAAAATTCCAAAGCTTTAACTGCCGCGATGCAATTGATCAAGGAAGCGGAAACAACCCAGAGCTCGACTAAAGGTCAATATCTGTTATGGACAAATAGTGAATACGCTTCTGTTTGGTCAAAGGATTTTACAAATGAAGTTTTGTTTCAGCTATCTATTATAAAGACTGAAAACGGTCCTGGAAAAGAAGGAATAGGTTACCTATTGTGGAGAAATGGATATAATGATATTATTTTATCGGACGATTACATGAAATTAATCAAAGATGACTCCAATGATGTCCGTCATAAGGTCATTACAAAATATACCAGTAAACAGGTTGACTATTATTATTTGAACAAATATCCAGGAAATACTGCTGATGGTGAAAATCCTGAATTTGCAGATGTTCCTGTTCTTCGTCTTTCGGAGGGATATTTAATTGCAGCTGAAGCAGCAGTTAAAATAAACGACAATGCTAATGCTTTGAAGTATCTTAACGCTATAGTTTCTCGTGCTAATCCTGCAAAATCTGTTTCTGGTGTCGTTACTCTAGAACGAGTTATGGAAGAGCGCCGTCGTGAACTTGTAGGTGAGGGGCATAGACTATTTGATGCATTACGCAACAATATGCGCATAGAACGTAAAGGTAGTGCTCATAATTCGCCATCACTAAGACTGGAAACAAAATCGTTTGATCGCACATTTTTCAAAACGTTAATGGCGATTCCACGAATTGAGATTGATGCGAATAAAAATATCGTTCAGAACGACGGGTATTAAACTATATTATGATGTATAATAGCATTAAATTTTTTTTAAAAACGAGTTATACTGATCCTTCTAGGATCAGTATAACTTGTGCTTTGACAGCGGTATTTATTCTTTTTCAGATTGCCGATATACATAGTCAAACGACATTGGGAAATAACGATGGCCCCTATTTCTTTTATGAAAATGGAGGAACGAAGCTTGTGCGTGTCGAGAATGGTGATATTCGAAGTGAAGTGCCGGTCAATTCATCATTTAAAGTAATGACAGAAGATGGTGAACATCAATTTGAAATAAAGCTACACCCGCATAATACACCTAGCTGGAATTCTCCAAAAAGTAATAAGATCCTTGTTTTGTCAGACCCTCACGGCGATTTTCAATCTTTTTATGCTATTCTAAAAGCGCAGAAAGTAATAGGAAGTAATTATCAATGGACTTTTGGAAAAAATAACCTTGTCATTATCGGAGATGTATTTGATCGCGGTAAAGACGTTTTACCCATCTTTTGGTTAATCTATAAATTGGAAAACGAGGCTGAAAAAGCTGGCGGTAAGGTGCACTTCCTTTTGGGCAATCATGAAGAAATGATCTTACGAGGTAATTATAAATACACCCAAGATAAGTATAAAATGCTTGCTGACGCTATTGGAAAAGATTATCGTGATTTCTGGTCATTAGATACTGAATTAGGAAAATGGCTACAAAGTAAAAATACGATGGAGAAGATAGGGGATCATCTTTTTGTACATGCAGGACTTAGTCATACCATGCTAGATCCACAATGGACAATACCTGCAGTAAATGATTCTGTTCGTTTTTATTTGTTTCAAACCAAAGAAGAGAGACATAAGTCGCGTGCAGGTACTTTTCTATTTGGTAGTGAAGGACCTTTGTGGTATCGCGGCATGGTTCGTCAAGAAGAAAAGTATCACCCTTTAAGCGAAGCAGATTTAGAAAAAATACTGCAGATTTACAGTGCAAAAAGAATATATCTTGGACATACAATTTTTCCAGAAGTTACCTCTTTTTATAAAGGTCGCGTTGTTGCTGTAAATGTGAATAATGAAGCAAATAGATTAGGAGGCAAAAGTCGTGGATTACTTATTGAAGGAAATAAGACCAGCATCATTTATGATGATGTAAAGGAGAATAAGAGATTAGCACAATAAAGTACTATTGTTTTATAATTGAATTTTTAGGCTGGGACTTTCCCAGCCTATTTGTTAAAATTTATTTTTGACCTAATAACAGACGAACCTGAGAGCCCCATCCGCCGATCACCATATCAGCTATTCCATCAGCATTGACATCGCCAACTGCAATACCCCAGCTTCTACCACGTGTAATTTCAGGGATTGTTTTGTCAGTAACAAAAGAAAAGTGACCCTTTCCATCGTTTCTTAAAGCTTGCACTTGCACCTCTTCAAAAGGAGGAATCTTGATTGCACTCAGTATAATGTCTAAGTGTCCGTCATGATCAAAATCAATTGCAGTAGCCGCATACGTAGAAAATGTCTGTTCTGGCATTCTCGATTCTGTTTCATCTACAAAACGACGGTCGCCCTGATTTATAAACAATCGGGCTCTGGGATCTTTATCTTTTGCGCCCCCATTACTTGTTAGATTGGCGAAAAGTATATCGGGTTTCCCATCGCCATTTGCATCAAATACAATCACCTCGCGCGTGTGTAAGGGGACCATGAGCGGTAATCCTGCGGTATGTTCTCTGAAATTTCCTTTTCCATCATTAAATAATAAACGATTTGGCGGAGTTTCGTTACCAATAATCATATCCATGTGACCATCTGCATCCAGATCTGCAAATTTGACGGATTGAGTTTGATCTTCAACCTGTGGAAGTGAAATTGAAGTATGGTCTAAAAAATAACCAGGTCGTTTAGCATCATTTATCCATAAAAAATTTTGTGGTGATTTACCCGAATTGCCGATAACAATATCCATAAGGCCATCTCCGTTGACATCTGCTATGTCTAGGCCGTTAGCTTCGCTTTTGCCTAATAGCCGATCGGATACATCGATAAATGTGCCATCACCTTTACCTAGATAATACTCATGGTTCTGATCATCCTCAGCCACAAAAATAAGGTCTATAAAACCATCTTTATTAAAATCTGCCGCCCTTACATGCTCGGTATCATGCGGTTTATTAGCAAAAACACCTTTCTTCCAAGAAAACTTACCACTTCCATCATTAAGGTATAATCTGTTGGGTTCAGATTCTAGAGCCAGTACAAGATCAAGATCTCCATCAGCATCAACATCGATAAGGATTACATCCAAAGCATGGGCTTTTGCATCTTGTGGAATATTTGTTAACGTCACATCATTAAAATATTTCTGTTGAGCCACACTGCATTGCGTAGACCCAAACAATAAGCATATGCTCATATAACTTAGTGATTGTTGGATGTAATTTTTCATAATCATTTTGTTTACAAGATGTTAATATATAAATAATTATTCATTTTTAATGAAAGGTTTTTAAATTTTCTTGATAAGAACAAACAATTTTATGAGGTATTGTTTTTTACTTTAAATAACCTCAATGAAATATAAAGACTGATTATATGGATATCCATAGCAATTAAGTTCATTTTATTCTATTTTTGTTATATATGCGTGAAATGGAATTTGTAACAACAGCAGATGGTTCAAAAACATTGTTTAATGAACAAATAGGAGAGTGCTACCACTCCAAACATGGAGCTGTTCAAGAAAGTAAACATGTTTTTATTCAGACAGGACTTGATTATTACATTCAGAAACACTCCTTAAAGGATATCACTATTTTGGAAGTAGGTTTTGGAACAGGCTTAAACTTTACGCAAACGCTCGCTTATACATCTGGTAAAGAAATTTCGGTAGATTATGTAGGTATAGAAGGCTATCCATTGTCACTGGAGGTTATTCAGCAAATTGGTTATGATGCATTCGTTTCTGAAGAAAACTGGAATAATTATATATCAGGATATAAACAAGCTCTAAATGAAACTACGCAAATTGATTCAAATACGAATTTATATATCGATCATACCTTATTGATGGATTTTGGTTCAGATAAAACTTTTGATTTGGTATACTTTGATGCCTTTGCTGCTATTCATCAACCCGAAATGTGGTCAGATGAGGCTTTGGCCCATGTTGCAAAATTTGTAAAACCAGGAGGTGTTTTTGTTACCTATGCTATTACCGGCAATCTCAAAAGAAGCATGAAAGCACTAGGATTTACGATCGAAAAAGCACCGGGAGCACCAGGGAAGAGAGAGATGTTACGGGCGACAAAGGTTTAAGGCAATGATTCATAATAGTAGGTTGTGAATATGAAAGTTACAACAATATGATTATAAAGACAATTCTTAAAAAATAGGATTTAGCTAAAGTTTTTTAAGCTCAAAAGTTATAGGTTTGTGAGTTGGGCGATTCGGTGCAGCTACGCCACAGATAGGAAGATGTTTTCCGTATTCTTCTTTCATTTTGTCCTTGGGGTCTCGATCATTTCAAGTCAAGAATATGGACCAAGTAATTGTCGTGACCATTTTATGGTTTGGAGACAATTAAGAGTCAGACTACTTTGAAATGAATAAGAAGGATATGTAGTATTTGCGGTAGTTATACTAGAGAACACGCTATGGAGGCTATGAGTTACGCTTCATTTTAGAGTTATTGCAAAATAAGAGCGTGGTTTCGCATTATGGCGGAAGGCTTTCAACAAAGGAAAAAACGATTCCGCCACAGGGGTAAATGAAACAGAAAGGTGGCGAAACGAATTTGCCACGTAAGGAAATGGCAGGGATAGGCGACGACAGGATTTTGTCACGTGGGGAAATGATGCATGCAACCTACGACAAGATTCTATAACCTGTGAAATGATGCAGTAATAGGACAAAACGATTCTGCCACGTGGGGAAATGAAACATACAGTGGTCAATACGATTCCGCCACGTGCGGAAATGGCATATACTGGCGACCAAATGAGGCCGCCATAGTGCGAAATCGATGAAAAATTGCCCTTTCTCTTCTCGCTGAAGTTATTAACCAACAGTCAGAACTGTTAGCTCCTTTCTGAAATTAGACAACACGTTATAATTACTACAAATAAAAACGGATGCTGGTTTGAACCAACATCCGTCTCTTATAAATATTTTGGTCAGAATTAGTGACCTTGAGTACCATCTACACCGTGAGAGTGACCATGAGATAACTCTTCTTCAGTTGCAGGACGTACATTTAAAATTTCGATTTCGAAATGTAATGATTTACCAGCCATTGGGTGGTTTAAGTCAGCAACTACAACTTCAGGAGTTACTTCTACAACTACTGCACGGAATTGGTTACCTTGGTTATCTTGTAAAGGGATAACTTCACCTACTGGAGGTAGACCAGTTTCTTTGAACATATCTGCTGGTAATTGGGCAACAGCACGCTCGTCTTTTTCGCCATAAGCATCTTCTGCAGATAATTCAAATGCAGTAGTGTCACCAACATTTAAGCCAGCGATGTTTTCTTCAAATTTAGGAAGCATCATGCCTACACCGTATAAGAAGTCTAAAGGATTTTCTGTTGTTGTTTCTTCTACGAATACTTTTTCGCCGTTTTCGATTGTGTGAAGTTTGTAAGTTAACGCTACTACGTCATTAGTTACTATTGCCATTTGTTTTGATTTTTGGGATATCCCCCGTTATTATTCTATTATTTTTATAAGTTCTGCAATTGTATTCTGTGGCAGACTGCATGTTTTATTTCGACAAAGGTATGCTTTTGAATTTAAACCCTGTCTATTTAATAACAATGGCAGACTGCTTTTTGTTCCACCCAATACAATTTTATTCGGAATGTAATAATGATCTAGCTCCTTACGAAATGCATGTGCATCTTCTCCAGTTAGCGCAATCTCATTGCAACCATACAATTCTTCTAACAATAATATTGCCCAATTTGAATATGCAGAACCATATGTCTTGATTTGTGGGAATACATTGGCAAATAACTGATCTGAAATTGCTGTATACTCCTCATTGTCAGTTAGTAGCCCTATTTTTTTTAATTGATGACAAATTGCTGATGTAGATGACGGAATGACATTATCCATGACTTCACTTTTTCGGGCAATTAATTTTTCTGCGCTCGATGCACTGTAGTAAAACGTTTTTTCGTTGCTATCATAAAATAATTCGATTGTTTTATCGAGTAAAGAGGTTGCTATTTGTAACCATTTTTCTTCAAAAGTAGCTTCGTAAAGTGCTGTAAATGCAGTGATCGTAAAAGCGTAATCATCTAAAAAACCGGGGATACTGCGATTTGAATCTTTTGGCTGATGTAACATACTGAAATCGCCGGCAATCAATTCACTCTTCAGAAATTCAGCATTCAGTAAAGCCAGCTCTAAGTATTCCTTTTTATCAAAGATGCGGTATGCATCAATCAGCCCCTTTAGTAGTAACGCGTTCCATGTTGCTAATTGTTTGTGGTCAAGTCCAGGATGAATACGATTTTTTCTGTAGTCAAATAGTTTCTTCTTTATTGACTGTAGATAAATTTCCCATTCTTCTGTGTTGTAGCCAGCTTCCTTAGCCATTTCATCAGCATCAATGTCACAAATCAATATATTAGTTTTTTCTTCTTCCCAGTTACCTTCAACAGTAATGTTGTAATAAGCTATAAATAAATCAGCATCTTCACCTAACACCGTTTTAATTTCGGCGATGTCAAATGTGTAGAATTTTCCTTCGACGCCTTCACTATCGGCATCTAAAGCTGCATAAAAGCCATTGTTCGGAGCTAACATCTCGCGTTGCGCCCAAGCAATTGTTTCTTCAACGACACGTTTATATAAAGGATGCGGTTTTTGCTGATAGGCCTCTGCAAATAAGGAAATGAGTTGGCCATTGTCGTATAACATTTTTTCAAAATGGGGGACATGCCATTCACTATTGACTGAATAGCGCGCAAAGCCACCTCCAACATGATCATATATACCTCCAGAAGCGATCTTCTGCAAAGTAAAATGGACATGGTCTAATGTTTCAGTATCCTGCACTAAAACAGCGTAACGCAATAAGAATAACCAGTTGTTAGGAAGCGGAAATTTTGGACTTCGAAGATAGCCACCATCTTTTGGATCAAATAATTCTTTCCATGGTTTTATAATATCTTCTAAATCTTCAAGCTTATATTGCTCAGGTATTGCATTTATAGGTAATCGCTCACTCTGTTGAATACCTCTTGTCAATTTGTCAGCATATTCCATTGCTACAGCAGGTTGTTCTTCCCACATGCGGGCAATCTGAATTAAAATATTCTGCCAATCATGAGCTTTGAAATAAGTACCACCGTATATGGGTCTACCGTCAGGTAAACAGATGCAGTTTAATGGCCATCCACCAGCATTTGTCATCAACTGTACTGCAGTCATATAGACCTGATCAATATCTGGACGCTCTTCTCTGTCTATTTTGATCGGAACATAAAACTTATTCATGGTCTGTGCGATCACATCATTTTCAAAGCTTTCGCGTTCCATCACATGACACCAGTGACAGGCAGAGTAGCCGATACTGATGATGATCAATTTATTTTCTTCCTGTGCTTTCTTTAATGCTTCTTCCCCCCATGGCATCCAGTGAACGGGATTGTGCGCATGTTGTTTCAAATAAGGAGAATTTTCAAATTGCAATTGATTTGCCATAACCCGAAGGTACAAAAATGAATTATACTATGGTATTTAAAAGCGTAGCAGTGTTGGATGTTAGGGTATTAAAATCAAAACCTTCATCAAGAATCAGATGTACAACTTGCGATGTTGATAAAGGGACAGATTCATTACTCACATATTCAATAAAATCTGATAAACCAGGGTTATGGCCAAATATAAATAGTGTATGAATATGTGGTGGAACTTGGTTAATTAATTTTAGAATATCCAAATAAGTAGCCTCATATAGCTGATCTTCTTTAATTAAAGCAATCTGAGGATATTTGATTGCTTTAATGAATATCTCTGCTGTTTCAGATGCTCTAATTGCAGAAGAGGAAATACAGAGCGTAGTAGAATCCGCTTGCATCTGTAGAGCAAGCTGATGAGAAACACGTTGTGCTCTTTCTATGCCTTTGTCTAATAATATACGGTCAAAATCTTTCTTAGAAAATGACTGTTCAGCCTTGGCATGACGGACGATATAGAGATTTTTAGACATATTCTGAAGTTATCCATATAAATATAAATAAAATCGATTTATTTATTTCAAAGATTAGGAAAGTTTAACATTAAATTAATGAAAACCACTGATTATCAGAAATAGCTTTAGGCTTTTAAATTATGATGATGTGTAAATTTTTTAGTTCTGCCTATATGAATAAATAATGTACAATTTTACCGGTAAATCGTTCGAGATGTTGTAAAATTTAATATTAATAATATACTTTTGGACATTGAAAAAAATTGCGATAAGTAGGCTGTACTAAGTTGCTTATTATTGAATTTTTAATTAATCTTTTTGGTTTCAATTTTATGTTTAAAAGTATATTAACAGCTTTATGTCTGTTAAATTTATTGTTATCATGTAGCCGTTCTGATGAAAGTATATATGCAGAAGATGTTGATAGTATTGATTTAAAGGCTAAACCTTTAGATTCTGTCACATTTGATGATGAGAAAGGACTTATTAATATCCATACTACGGCAAATGCTAATTTTTTAGGTTTTAATGATACAAGATTTTTGCTAAATATTGCAAATGATAATCATAGTTATTGTCATCCCGATGTGCTGTATTTTCCTACCGGTTTGAATGGTTTTAAATATTGGATGGTATTTACTCCTTACTTTGGTGCGGTAGGAACAAATCAAAATTCTAAGCGTTTTGAAAACCCAAGTATTGTTGTATCTAACGACGGGATCAATTGGACAAATCCTCCCAATTTAATAAACCCTATTACTGCTGCTCCAAATCCGAATGAAAGCATCAAGGAAAATAATCAAGATCCAAAACAAGGATTTTGGTCAGATGTTGATTGGCTCTATGTAAATAATAAATTTTATTTATACTACCGAGCAAGTTTTATTTCTGCATCAGCACTAAGAAAAAAAGTCGAGAAAAATAATGAAAATTTTAAGAAGTTAGAATCTAATGCCCAAAGAACAATAGTCCGACAAACTTCCGGAGATGGGGTGAACTGGTCTCCAATGAGCATAGCTTTTACAAGTAACCCTCCGTTTTCTCCCCGCAATAACCATGTTTTATCTCCATCTTTTATTTATGATGGAAGTAAATTTATGAGTTATGAAATTGAGTTAAATATGGGTAAAAGAAGTTTTAGAGGAAATAATCCTTCTTATGTAATCCGTAGAACCTCTAGTGACGGACTAAATTTTGATCAGTTTAAACAAAGTAAAATAGTAAATTTTCTAAATAAGCCTTGGTTAAAACTAAATGCTGCATATTCACCATGGCATATTCAGGCAACTTATGTTGATGGATATTATTTTCTATGTATAGCTATTGGAGATGTTAAAAAATACACATCCGAAGCACTCTATGTAGCCTATTCTAAAGATGGTATTAACTATCAGGTTTTTCCAAAAGCTATCCTTGAACAGAATGCCTACCGATCGGCAATTTTTCCAATGAAGACAGATGAGAAAATTATTCAGATGGGGGCCATGATCGCTACAAAATCAGGAGAATTTAGATATAGGGAATTTACACTTAGTAAAGAAAAGATTGATAACTGTTGGAAATAATTTTATCATTTGCCTATTTCTATTCGTTACCTTTACAAGCTATTTGCTAGTAAAGTAATAAAATGTTTTTATGCAGTCAGATAAATTATTGATATCCGTAATAATACCAATTTATAATCAAGAATTATTTCTTGAAGAATCAATTCAAAGTGTTTTAAAACAAAGTTATCCCTTTGTAGAATTAATATTGGTCAATGATGGTAGTACAGATAGGTCGTTAGATATCTGCATAAAGTATAGTAGTCAATATGGTAATGTACGCTATATAGAGCAGGTAAACTCAGGTGTATCTGTAGCACGGAATAGAGGACTACAAGAATCTACCGGAGCTTATGTGTTTTTTTTAGACGGAGATGATACCATTGCTACAGAATTTTTAGAAGAAGCACTTACAATAGCACTAAATAATGAAAGTGATTTTGTAGCGATAGGAGAAGATTACTGTTTTCGCTCGCGCCATATGATGGCTCTACCTACCTGTGCTATGTTTTTAAAAACAGATTTTCTAAAAAAACATCCTGATATTAACTTTCCTATTGGCATTCAACCCTGTGAAGATGGATTGTTTTCGCATCAATTATTAGCATTAACAGACAAAGTTAGTCTGTATCCAGAAGGAAAATATCATTACCGACAGCATGATTTTCAAAATCATATTATCATCAATCAAAATACATCAAAGGTATTAGCTCAGATTCCCCAATGGTTGAATCTATTAAAAGAATTTTATACAAGGAACAATTGCTATAAGTCACACGCGCTACATTTAGCATTATTTATTGAACATGAACCTTTTGAACTGCGTTATATAAGAATGCCGTTTGATGATGAGCAAAGAATGCAATTATTCGATTTAATAAAAGTTTTTATGCATGAAAAGGTTCTTCCAAACCTAAATACTGACGAGAAGGCAGAACTAAGTGTACCGTTTCTTTACTTTTTAGAATCTAAAGACTTAAAAAGCTTTGATACTTTTTATATTGAATATAAACGGAAGAAAACAAAAAAGTTTAAAACGCAGCTTTTTTTATTAAAATTTATACCATTATCTAAATTTAGAAGAAGTTTACGAAAGAAATTCAGTAGAAAGTTTCATCAGTTATGAAGATATTATTCGTTCAGCATTTATATTTTATTAACGGAACAGGTGGTACAGAAAAAATCTGTTCATTTCTTGCAAATAGTTTTGTTAAGAACGGTCATCAGGTTGAAATTGCTACGAATGAGCATGTTTCCGGAAAGGCCGTTTTTAAATTAGACGACCAAGTTACTGTAACAAATATTTATGATGCATCTGTACATCAAAAAGAGCTGATTCCGATTGTCAACTATATAGGAAGGAATCCATTTCTTTGGTTCGTCCATAAAATAAGGAAGAAGTATGCCAAAGCATATAATACGCTTTTAAAAAAGAGCATGAATGGTGAAGAGAATTTATTTATCTATAATCTAGCAAATCGGGCAAAAGCATGGAAGAATTATATTGATCAGGTACAACCTGATCTTATTATTACAATGTCAATAGGTTCATTGCTTGAGATCACTTATCGAAATAATTTAAATGTTCCAATTATTGATTCTGTAAATGGAAGACCAGATTATGATTTCACAAATATTTTTGGTGGAAGGAAACCATTTGAAGTAAAATTATTAGAAGAATCTTTTCAAAATTTATCAGGAATTCAAATACTTTTTGATAGCTATCGTAACTATTTACCGTCAAGCTTTAAGGGAGATGTGGTCGTAATTCCTAATCCAGTTTCAAAAAATCTATATCAAGTAGACCATTTTAAAAGTAAAGAACGTTATAAAATCATTCATATAGCAAGATTGGATACAGGTTGCAAGCAACAACATCTGGCAATAGATTGCTTCTCAAAACTATCAAATAAATATATGAATTGGGATTTTGAATTATGGGGTATAGGTCCGGATTGGAATAGACTGGAGAAGCAGATTTCAGACCTTAAGATGAAGGAAAGAATTTTTTTGAAAGGTTTTACTGAAAGTCCTATTGTAAAAATGAGTGAAGCTGATGTATTTATATTTCCAAGTAAATATGAAGGTTTCGGATTAGCATTAGTTGAGGCTATGTCGGTAGGTCTTCCATGTCTAGGTTTTAAAAGTTGCTCTGGAGTAAATGAGTTGATAAAACATCAAGAAACAGGATTTCTTGCAGAAGACATGGACGAAATGACATCTCAATTAGATAAACTTATGGGAGATGCCCACCTACGAGATCACTTAGGTACAAATGCAAAAAAAGCTGTAGAAGTTTTTAGTGAAAGTAAAGTATTACATGATTGGAATGAATTTGTAACTAAAATAGAAAGCTTATTCAAGCAGAATTGAGGGTTGTTTTATGTCAAAAAAGAAAGTTTTATATTATATGCCGGATAATCCCTTAAAAGGAAAAGGAGGGAATTTAACCAGGTGCAATCAAATGTTATCCTATTTCCAAAAGAATAGTGATTTACTAGATGTTCACTTTATATCTTCTATTGATTGGGATAACGAAAGTAAAGAGGAATTTCATTTAAGATATCCTGACATACAATTGAAAATATTTCTTTTTAATCTGCCCAAATCAAATATTTTAAAATATTTAATAAAGGACAAAATTCCGAAGCAAATTTCCAGAGCTATAAGAAGAAACCCCCTGGATTCCAGCACTCCTTATTTTAGAAATAAATTTAAGAAAGACATTCAGGAGAATAACTATGATATTGTAGTGATAAGCTATTCTACGTGGGGAAATGTGATTGAAAATATTCATGGTCCTTATTTTATTATAGATACACATGATTTTATGGCACTGCAATATAAGATTAGATACGAAGGTCATAAAAAAATAAATATTGGGAAACTTTTTGGAAATGAAATGAGTATACTCAAAAAGTTCAATGAAATATGGACATATTCCATTGAAGAGCAGTATATTTTTGAACAATTTACAAATAGAAAAATTACACTGATGCCAGTTTCTTTTCCAACAGTTCATCTGAATGAAAAGAGAACGATCAAGTATGATGTTCTGTATGTTGCAAGTGCTAATCCTCATAATGTAAATAGTTTCAAGTGGTTTTTAGATAAAGTTTTCCCCCTATTAGAAAATGTAAATATTTATATCGTTGGAAAGATTTGCAATTTTATTGAAGACAGTCCTAATATCATTAAATTGGGCATTGTGGATGATCTTGATGCGATATATCAAAATACACGAATTTGTATCTGTCCTATGATTACGGGTACAGGAGTTAAAATAAAAGTACTAGAATCCTTGTCTTATGGGTTGCCTATAGTAACAACGCGGCGTGGAGTAGATGGCTTGATTAATAAATCTCAAAATGGCTGTATGGTTAGTGATGATCCACTAAGCTTTGCAAATAATATCAAACAATTATTAAACGACCAACAGCTTTATTCAAAAACGTGTGCAGAAGCATTGTCTTATTTTTCTCAAAATTATCATGAAGATAAAGAGAATAAGATACTTAATGATCTGTTTATTCCGAGTTAGTAATTTTTATTTCTTTATGTTAAGGAAAAAATAGTAGAAAAATTTTGTGATAGCACGATTGGAGTAGAAGGGTAATCCTCTGATTATTAGTTGTTAAAAATTCTATGTAAAATAAAAGTTACTTTTATTTTACATAGAATTGACAGAATTGCTATCTTAGCTGAGAATTCTTTTGCCATAGAAGTAATGATGCGTTTTTAATAATTGATTAATATCATGAGTTTTATCTTAAGGGTGAGGCTCTATTCTAAATATAAAATAAGTATTATAAAGAGTGTTGTTAAATATGGTTTTATCACTTCATGAAAAAGATATGTAAATCTTTTAAGATATGTGTTACGTTTCGGTAGCAATTACCGTTATTATGTAGTATAGTGTAATCATTTTGAGATAGAAAAAAATAAATATTCTTTTGCTCAGGGCTAGTTTTAAGTATCATAGGCTAAATGTGATAATATTTATGATTACTTATTCGTTTGTTTGCTAGAGAAAATACTATTAATTGAAAATCTGACATTTAGTCAATGAGTCATAGAATTATATTTGATACTGAAAGAATGAAACACAAGCATACAGGCTTGTATTTCTTTTGTAAACATTTGGGATCCGCATTATTGGAAAATCGTTCAACCGATGCTGATCTGTTATTTTACTCTCCAGACCCGCTTTCTCAAGAATTTGGTAGTGAGGTTACATATGTTCAGCAAAAATCCCTTCATAAATTTTGGATGCCAAATTTTGAGGATATTTCTTTGTGGCATTCTACCTATCAATTAAGCTCTTATTTTCCAAGGAAAGGTAAAAAGACTAAGATCATCTCGACCATTCATGACCTTAATTTTCTTAAAGAAGGTAAAACTCCTGATAAAGAGAAGTTCTATTTAAAAAAACTGCAGGCTAATTTGGATAAAGCAGATTGCATTGTTGCTATTTCTAATTATGTTAAAAATGATTTAGAAGAATATTGTGATTTAAAAGGCAAGTCTGTACAGGTGGTATATAATGGAAATAATATTGATCATAAAATTGTTAGTAATTTTCAAGTAGAAAATCCTTTGAACAAAGGTGAAAGACAGTTTTTATTTACTATTGGTACTGTTAATAAAAAGAAAAATTTTCATGTTTTGCCATATTTGTTAGTTGGAAATGATCTACAGTTGGTGATCAGTGGTGTATTAGATGAAGTTGGATATGATCAGTATATATTAAGTATAGCCAAAGAATTAGGCGTATTGGACCGCGTTGTGATCACAGGACCTATTACAGAAGAAGTAAAATATCAATATCTAAGTAACTGTGCCATGTTTGTCTTCCCTTCAATTGCTGAAGGATTTGGTCTGCCTGTTATAGAAGCCATGTCATTTGGTAAAAAAGTCCTGTTGTCTAAATATACCTGCTTGCCTGAAATAGGAGGTTCAGAAGCTTTTTTCTTAGATTCAACGGAGAAGGATTATATGATGAATTTTGGAAAATCTCATATCATGAATTTGATTAACTCTCAAGATAGAAGTACTGAAATAAAAAATTGGTCCAGGAAATTTTCATGGGATATGGCAGCAAAAAGATATTGGAACCTTTATGAACAAGTTTTAAATAAGTAAACCAAGTTTCTTCCTGTGTTTTTTTGAAATATTTAGATCTTTAAGTAAAAGTAGACAAGGAACTAGCCTTTCAAAATATAATCTTCGAGGTTTTTGTAGATTATATTTTTATCAAAAGACTCTAGGATAAATTTCCGGCCTGATATACCCATTTCTTTTCGAAGCTTAATGTCTTGAAGTTCTTTGATTTTCTCCACCATTTGTGGAATACTATTTACTTCCGTTAAAAAGCCAGAGATGTTATCCTTTACTAATTCAGGATTGCTACTACTGTTAAAAGCTATAATAGGCTTTTCTGCTAGAGAAGCCTCTGCTAGTACATATCCAAAACCTTCCCATAGTGAGCTTAATATAAAAATATCAATATCAACTAAAAAGCTCCTCGGGGAATCTGTGAATCCTAGAAAATGAACATTCTTATCTGTCCCCTTTTCTATATTATAAGTTTTTAATTCGCTTTCCAGTTCACCTTTTCCGGTAATGTAAATCTGATGTTTAATCTGTAGTCGGGTTAATTCTAAAGAGAGATCGATTAAAAACTTCTGATTCTTTTGTGGAGCAAGTCTTGCTAGATTTCCTATAATTAATGCATCATCTTTGCGATCGGGAACTATTTTTTTATAAACTAATTGATCAAATTTTTGAAAATCGATAGGGTTATAAATTACTCTAATTTTTTCTTTTGGAAACAGTTGAGGATTATTTGCTAATATCGTTTCTCGAGTTGCATAGGAATTTGCTAGCACATCAGTGATATAGTTTCCAAAAATACGCTGATTTAGAAATGTATTTTTGATAGGAATAGCAGATCCCCTTCGGTATATAATACGAGGAACTCCTGCACTATGAGCGGCGTAAGCGGCAATTTTTAAATCTCTCGGATTATTGATTAATACGACTTCAATCTGTAACTTTTCAAATGTCGAAGTCAAATAGCACCTCTTTACCGGATTTAGAAAACTAAGATTAGTTAAATGGACTTCAATATATGTGATTGCAGGGAATGCAAGTAGCTTTGTTTTTAATTTACTGTTCTTTGATCCAAAAAAATAAACATCATGACCAAGCTTTGCGAAATGTACTGCAGACTCAAAATGCCATTTTTCACCTCCGCCCCACGTCTCTATCGAATTAAAAAAACCTATTCTCATTTACTAATTTTTTTGTAAAGCTTCATCCATTGAGCAGCCAAGATTTCATCATTAAACTGCTGCGCATATGCTAATCCTTCTTGACGCATTTCTTCCTGTTTTTCCTGAGAATTCAGGATGGCATCAATACTAATCGCTAATTGATCTATATCATTCGGATCAATATAGTGGGAAAATGGTCCTCCAGCTTCAGGAAAAACGCCAGAATTTGTTGTAATAACAGGGGTTCCACTATATAATGCCTCAATGATAGGTATTCCAAAACCTTCGAAAATTGAAGGGTAAACAAATATCTTAGCAATGCTATAGAGAACCGATAATTCATTCATTGTCAATCCTTGTAAAAAGATTACGCGATTTTCCATATTATGAGCCGCCACGAACGATTTTATTTCCTTTGTATAAGCTGTCTGTTTACCAACTATTACCAAAGGAATATCTTTATCTTTAATTGCTTGGACAATTGAAAATGCATTTTTTCGAGGCTCGATCGTGCCTACATTCAATATGAATTCCTGAGGAAGACCCAACTTCTTAATTAAGGTTTGCTTTTCCTGTTCCGATTTGACCGATTTAAATGAATCGTTGCATCCTTGATAAATGACTTTAACTTTCTCTTCAGGAATGTTAAAAAAATGAATAATATCTAATTTGGTCTGCTCACTAATCGCTACAATTTGATCTGCGTGTTCGCACGCATATTTAAATTTTTTATGATACAGAGTGCGATCTATTTTTTTATAAAGTTCAGGATAACGAATAAAAATCAGGTCATGTATTGTTACGACCGATGTAATTGATGTTTTGTCCAAACCGATTGGAATTTCTCCAGAAAGGCCATGATAAATATCAATTTTGTCTCTTTTCAAATCATTAACAATACGATTCGTGCGCCAATTACTCGTTAAGATTTTGTTAAGAATACCAGAAGGACGTCTAATGACATTATGGGGTACAAGATTACTATATTGGGGTATTCCGGTTTGCGGTGTATACAATAGGAATTCCTGTTCAGGATAATTCGAACGTAATATGCGGATCAAATCACGGCTATAGTTTCCTAAACCCGTATAGTTATTAAAAAAACGTTTTGCATCAAACCCTATTTTTGACATTACAATCTTTTTAATTTAAATTTTTCAATCACAGCAAGTAGTTTATCAATAATCACATCCCATTGATAATTTTCAGATACATATTTTATGCCAGCACGACCTTTTTCCTCCATTAAAGAAGGGTTTTCAATAAGCTCTAATAAAATTTTGTGTAGGTTATTTTCTGATTTATAGCAAATTAAAGCGCCATTACTTTTAGCTTCATGTTCGATCATTACATTACATTTCTTGTTGGCAATGACCATTTTCCCTAAAGATAAAGCCTCAAGTGCAATTAAAGAAAGACTTTCATATATGGACGGATTGACAACAGCAAAAGAGTTCATGATTAAAGCTGTCTTTTCAGATTCAGTAACAAAACCCGTATAAATAATATCTGGATGTTCTACCTTAGGCATAAATAGATCACCCGTTAGAACTAACTTTAGATCTGTATTGTACTTATTTTTGAATGCTAGAAAATAATCAAGAAAATTATTCAATTTTCCTTCGACAATACGTCCACAGAAAAGTAGATATTGCTTAGGAAAATGATCTTTTACTTTTTCAATTTCTTCTTTGCTTGCTGAAGTAATGTCTACACCAACAGAGACAACATCGTTCGGCGCTAGTTTATGCTGAAAGATTTTCTGACACATTTTTCGTTCAGTATCGGTATTAAATGCGATAAAACCCACTTTTGTGAATAAATGAGAGTTAATAGAACGAAAAAGCATGCTTTCTAAATGTGCTGTTGGTATCAGAATAGTCTTTTCTGGCGCAATAAAATCTCCCAATTGTGTAAGAGCATTTTCATAGGTGATGAATATTAGCGCATCATATTCATCTTTATGTTCTTTAAGATAGTTGAGTAAATTATCTGAATAAAAGCCATAATTTTTCATGAGCTTATATTCAACATCTTTTTGATAGTTCCAGATGGGAAAAATAGGAAATATAATATTGGATAAATTTAAACGATAAATCAATCGTCTAATTTTACTTGCCTTTTTCGATTTTTTTTGTAATTGTTCGTAGTACGTTCTGTTAAAAGGATTATTATCGAAACGTCTGATTTTGACACCGTTCAATTCATAAGTCCCTTCTTTTACTTCAGGAATAAATGTTGTATAATCTTTTACCGTAGTTGTTAATACTTCCACATCGTATTGACCTGCAATTCTTTCAGCTAACATTCTACAATGAAATTCAGCACCACCAGTTACATCCAAGCCATAACGTACGGTAATGAAACCGATTTTTCCCATTTATATTAGCTGTTTTATTTTGTTAATAATCATTTCCGAAGAGACTAAATCAATTGCTTCCTTACCATCACAATCACAGGGCTTATTCCCATATATTGAATTTGGTCTATTCGGATGTTCTACCTGAACACAATCTTCTATGGATTGTCCATAACCAAGAAATCCCGCAAAAGGGTGGGTAGCACCCCACACGGACAAGCAACGAACACCCATTAAAGAAGCCATATGCATACCTGAAGAATCCATACTGATCATTAAGTCTAAATTAGAAATAATAGCAAGTTCTTCTTTAAGATTGAAACGACCAATTGTACTGTGGACACTGGGATATAGTGCTTGCCATTTTTCAGCTTGTGCTTGTTCCAATTTCCCTCCGCCAAATATGAATGTGTCAAAGTTGTTCTGAGATAAGAAAGCAATTACTTCCTGCATTTTTGGAAGAGGAAAGACTTTATAGGAGTGTTGTGCAAATGGGGCTATCCCAATTTTTCTGCTTTCATCATCCGAAAATAAAGCATGTGCTAAGTTGGGTAATGCCAACTTAGTAGGCTCTAATTTATTCTGCAATATAAATTTAAAACCAAGATCACGAAATACATCGGCATAACGTTCAACAGTCGGTTTTAACGGTTTCAAAACCTTATTTTGAAATCGGGTAAGTGCTTTTTTTTCTTTTCGGCCTTTGTCCAATTGCTTGACCACAAGTCCCGATACCTTAAAAAGAACTGCTAAAATTCGAGATCTTAAATTAAAATGTAGATCAGCAACTGCATCGGCACCATAAGAAGTTAATTCTCTTTTTAGGTTCACAATACCTTTTAAACCTTTATGTTGTTCTTTGGGATTAAAAGGATGGAATTGTACATTCGGAATAACTTCAAAAAAAGCCTTAAAAGCTGGACGGGTTACCATAATAATCATTACAGCAGGATACTGTTGCACAAATTCCTTCAAGACTGAAGCAACCATGGCAACATCTCCCATGGCAGAGAAGCGCGTAACAATTATTTTGGATGGTAAAGACATTATTTTGATGCTTGATACAATACAGGATTTAAACTCGGATCGTTATACATTTTCATCTGTTTATAGACTTTCATGTATTTTTTTCCAGCTTGGATATCAGAAAGCAATTCATCAATACTCTGAGAGAGATCAACACGTTGTTCTAAAAGAATATTCAATTTAACTTGACAAGCATCGATATGGCTCGGTGCTACATCATAACGTAAAGTCTCTTGCTCCATATGATAGATTTTTAAAGCTAGTATCGACAATCTGTCAATTGCCCAAGCAGGACTTTCTGTATTGATTTTAGCATCTTCGTTTGGAGTAACATCTTGAAATTTCAATAGATAGTAGCTGTCTATATATTCCACAGTATCTGTACGATGCTGATTGGATTCGTCGATTCTTCTTTTCCAGTATAAACCTACCTTAGGATCGATTTCAGGATTTCTGACCACATCTTCCATATGCCATTGTACGGTATCAATCCAACATTTCATATACAGTAAATGTTCTAATGATGACGACTCAAAAGGGTTTTGAATAACTTGATCAATTTCGTTTTCAACGTGATAATCTGCGATTGCACGTTGAAAAATAGTGTTAGCTAATGCACTTATCATAGTACAAACTTAGATAAATTTGTTTTATTTACAATCTTAATTGCGTCATATCTAAAACAAATTTATTTGCCAGAATCTGTTTTAGGAAATGCGTTTAGGGTATTAGCCGCTAGACCCGAAAAGAACTTCTTAATTGATGAAAGAAAATTGGGATGCCTATTTTAATAAATCTAAAAGCAGACTTGGATATATTCCGAGGAGTACAACCAAAATACTGATCGAAACAGCTATAAGAACTAAAAATCTGTTGAACTTAGGTAACGCTATAGCCGTGTCATTATCTCTTAAAAATGCAAATAGTGGAATTTTAAAATAATAGAATAACGAGATCACAGAAGTTAAGGCTCCTACAATAAGTAGGAATAATAAAGGTATTTCATTTAACGTTTGATACTGTTCAAATACCTTAGAAAATACCAGAAGTTTTCCGATAAATCCCGCAGTAGGAGGAAGTCCGATTAGTGAGATCAACAGAATAGAGAAGCTCACAAATATCACCGGGTATTTTTTACCCAAACCTTTATAAGATTCAATAGTGGTACTTTCAAGACCTTGTTCCAGTTGATCAATAAATAAAAAGACTGCGATATTCATCAAAGCATAGATTGCCAGATAAAATAATAGAACATCAGGATCGTTGTCAATATAAACAAGAGCCACCATCAAGAGTATACCAGTATGACCAATAGAAGAATAGGCCATCATTCTTTTAATATCTTTTTGCTTTAATGCGGCTAGATTTCCAATAAGCATTGTAGCGATTGCAATGATGATGATAACGGAGATTAAGAACTCTGAGTAGAAGAAAGGGCTAGCAGTCCAGCTCGCCAGTAAACGCGATAACAGAACCAGTGCTCCAATTTTTGGTACTGTTGATAGATAGGCAGTTATCGGGGTCGGAGCACCTTGATAAACATCAGGACTCCACACATGAAAAGGGGCAAAGCTTAATTTAAAACCAATTCCGGTTAGTAAAAACAGAAATGCAATACAGGTCATGACTTTTGGAGCTCCAATAAGCCCCTGGATATGTTGCTGGCTATCAAAATTTAAGTTTCCCGTGAAACCGTAAATAAGTGATAGACCATACAGCATCACCGCTGCACAGATGGAGCCAAATAAAACATATTTCATAGCCGCTTCAGCCTCAAATTTCGTTTTAGAGAAATATCCGACCATGACGTACGAGCTGATCGATAAAGTTTCAATCGCGATAAAAATCAGCAACCAGTTGCTGCTTATCGTTAATAAGTGCAGTCCTAGTGTAGCTGTGAGCAATACTGCATAAAGATCACCAATAGGACGGATCTGATTTGAAAAACGTTGCTGGATGAAAACAGCTATAAGTATAGTCGATAGCGATAAGATGATGCGGGATAAAATAGATAATTTATCAATTTTGATCATCTCAAAAAATCCAGATTCACCAGTAAATAGGCTATTCTGATCAAAAAGGAAATATAAACTAAGTAATAAACCGATTATGGTAATAGCAAATGAACTCTGTTTCCAAATTCGGTCTATAAATAAACTGCAAAATATACTGCATACAAAAGCAATCATGAGTGCAAGTTCCGGCTTGAATAAAGGGATACTTACTATGATATGGTCTAAAATTGACGAAATTGATGAAGCAAATGCGGCCATGTTTTTAATTATACTGTTGAATAAAGGAAACCAAATTGATGACAGAAGCATTCATTTGGTCGAATATAATAAAAGGACATATTCCTAAAAGTAAAGCAAGTGCTAAAGTAGGGAACAAAATTAGCTGTTCCCTAATGGAAAGATCGACTAGGGCCTGTTGCCAAGAATCTCCACCTTTTAATCTTGTTTCTCCAAAAAACATTCTTTGTAATGTCCATAATAGATAGGCCGCACTCATTAGAATTCCAACAGATCCAGCTATAGCCATCCATCTTGGGAGACCAGTACCTAAACTTGCCGAATTAAATGTTCCGATAATCACAAACGCCTCTGCAATAAATGCAGAGAAACCAGGTAAACCTAAAGAAGCAAAAAATGCAATAGCTATATATGCCGTATATTTAGGCATAATACTGGCCAATCCTCTAAAATGTGGAATATAACGGTCATGTACACGGTCGTAGATAACACCCACCAAGAAAAATAAGGCTGCAGATAGAAAACCATGACTAATCATCTGAAACATTGCTCCAGAAATACCCTCTGCAGTAAAAGAAGCTAAGCCCAAGAGCACAAATCCCATATGGGATACAGAAGAATAAGCAATCATTCGTTTCAAATCTTTTTGTGCTAATGCATTAAAGGCACCATATAAGATCGAAATCACCCCGATAAGACCCAGCCACCAGTTACTAGTGGCTGCAGCATCAGGGAAGATGCTGAAACAAACGCGGATGATACCGTATCCCCCAATCTTTAATAAGATACCCGCTAGGATAATAGAAACTGGTGTCGGAGCTTCTACGTGCGCATCAGGCAGCCAGGTATGTAGTGGGACAATAGGAACTTTAATAGCAAAAGCAAAGAAAAGTACAATAAATCCAATCAGACGTGCTGATATACCAAAAATCTCCTGATAACCATCCAGTGCAAAAATAGAACCTTGTACATAATTGTCCGGATTCATCATATGGATCATGCTAAAGGTATGAGCACCTGTAACAGGATTGATCACCGAGAAGTAAAGACCTACTATGACCAAGAGCATGAAAACAGAACCGAATAATGTATAAATAAAAAACTTCATGGCAGCATATTCTCTTCGCTCGCCACCCCAGATTCCGATGAGGAAGTACAAAGGGAGTAACATCACCTCATAAAATAAATAGAATAAGAAGAAGTCTAAAGCACAGAATATGCCAATGACTGCCATATTCAGAAGCATAAGTAAGGCAAAATAACCTTTCATACTTTTCTGGATATTCCAGGAAGCACCAATTGCCATCAACATCACAAATGCGCTTAAAACCAATAAAGGCATAGAAATCCCGTCTACCCCGAGCAGGTAGTCAATCTCCAGTTTACCAATAGTTCCAAGATCTAGGCGGATCCACGGCAGTTGCTCTACCAATTGATATCCTTCAAGTGTATTGATACCTGTTGCGGTTGGATTAAACGAGAAGTAGGCCATTCCTGCCAGTAGAAACTGAATAGCAGTTATAGCAAGTGCAATATATTTATAAGCATCCTTGAATCGACTAGGAAGTGCTAATATAATCGCTGTCGCTAGTAGAGGTAAAAAGATTAATAAGGATAGTGTAGGCATTTTCTAACGTAATAAAAGATAAATTAAACCAACTATAACAAGTAAGAATACAGAATATAAATAAGTCTGTAGTCTCCCATTTTGGGGTGAACGCACAAAAGTTCCTAACAGAAGAGCGAATTTTCCAATAGCATTAACTATACCGTCAACAATATGTTTATCAAGCCAATGACTCAAATGCGCGAGCTGCTGGATCAATTTTGTTAAGCTGTGTATAAAACCATCAACAATATTTCGATCTAACCAATAGCAAAGAGCACTTAATTTCAAAATACTGTTGACAATAACTGTTTCATTAAATGAATTCATATATCCCTGATGCAAGGATAACCGGTTTGCAAGACTATTTTCATTTAGTGGATATTGACCTTTTGCATACCATTTCCATCCTAATATCCACACTGATAATGCACCGACTGTTAGTAATACAGGAATAACCAGATGGGCAAGATGATTTGCTTCGTAAGGGTAATCGACCAGTAATCCATCCATTATCCACGAGTCATGATAGGAAATTGGATTGATCGAAAATAGAGGAAAGAAACAGCATATGCCCAGGAAATACATTGGCCAAAGCATGAGCTTAGGCGATTCACTCAAATGTATAGATGATCCCAATAGATTTTTGATACGCAGTTCCGAAAAGAAGGCCTTAAAAATTAGACGTCCAATATAAAATGAAGTCATAATACTGACGATAATCAATGTTACTGGCACGATCTGAAACAAAGCTCCTTTTGTTGATGCCCATTCGAATGCAGAAATAATGATACTATCTTTTGATAAATAGCCCGAAGTCAACGGAAAACCCGCAAGTGCCAAGGAAGCTACTGTCATCAGTACAAATGTTTGTGGCATATAGTGACGAAGTCCACCCATATTGCGCAGATCCTGTGGGTCGAAATCATGCTTGCTATGCGCTTTCAGATGTGCCATTTCATGGATAACAGCCCCAGCACATAAGAATAATAAACACTTGAAAAAAGCATGTGTCAATAAATGAAACATGGCCGCATCCCAGGTGCCGATACCTATTCCCACCATCATATAACCCAATTGGGAAATTGTCGAAAAAGCAAGTATTTTTTTGATGTCATATTGTCCCAAAGCAAAATATGCAGCAGTAGTAGCAGTGATGGTACCGATGATAGCAATAGTAAAAAGGACTGTTTCGTTAAATAAAGGAAATAAAGTACTCATTAAAAATACACCGGCAGCCACCATGGTCGCAGCATGTATTAAAGATGAAACAGATGTAGGTCCCTCCATAGCATCAGGCAACCAGACATGTAATGGAAATTGGGCTGATTTTGCCATCGCCCCTAAGAAAAATGCAAGGCCAGTAATCGTCAACCAGATCGCATCCATACTATTGTGTGGAGATATCCATAGGCCGTTTTCAATACTAGTATTAGCGATAAGTCCATCATTTCCAAATAGATTGACAAGATTGAGGGATCCAAATTGAGCGTAGACAATCGCTATGCCGATCAAGAAGCCCAGATCACCGATTCTGTTGACTAAAAAAGCCTTCTTATTTGCTTGCACGGCAGCATCCTTCGTATACCAGAATCCAATTAATAGATAAGATGCAAACCCGACAAGTTCCCAGAACACATACATAAGCAGTAAATTGTTCATGATGACAAGCCCGAGCATTGCGAAGCAAAATAGACTGAGATACATCCAATAACGATGTATGCCGGTATCATCGTGCATATATGATTTAGAATAAATATGCACCGGAACCGCTATTGTCGAAACTAACAGTAGCATCAAAGAGCTGAGGTTATTCAGCAATAGACCAACTGTAAAAGTGGTATTTCCTATTGTAAACCATCTGATCTCAGATGATAAAGGCATCGCGTTCCAGACATCCAGAAAGGTAATTAAACTAAAGATGAAGCTTAAAATAATCGCCGCTGTACCAACAAGGCCAGATTGATCTTTTTTACCAACAACAGCCTGATATAGAAAAGCCAGCAAAGGCATTGCCAAAGCAAACAATGCTGTATTAATGGGTGATATGTCAAATAAATAGTTCAATGCTAGTCTTTTAATTCACGAATTTGATCCGGATTAATGCTTCTGTATTGTCGGTATACATTTAAAATGATGGCCAATCCAACTGCAACTGCAGCCGCAGCAAGTACGATTGCAAACAGTGCAAATATTTGACCTCCATAATTAATTTTATCATATTTTCCGAAAGCTACAAAATTGAGAATAGCCGCATTGATCATCAATTCAATGCCAACTAAAATCATAATGGCGTTCTTCTTTGCGAGAACGGCATATAGACCAATACAAAAAATACAGGCCGAGACAACTAGAAAGTGTGTTAAGGTGATCATTTTTGTAAATCCTTTCGTGAAAGATGTGATGCTCCGATCAAAGCCATCATCAAAAAGATGGAAATAACTTCAAATGGAAGCACATACTGAGTCATAAACTTAATACCTAATTGATGAATATTATTGTCTGTACTTTTGATAACCGTATTATTTTGGATAGCTGTTGCCATCCAAGCTGGGAAAGATTTTTGCCATTCTACAATGCCAAAAATCATGACTCCAAAAAAGGCGAGAGCAACAGGTAGCACCTTCCATGTCGGTAGGGAGAATAAAGAACCTGTTGTTTGCTGTAAATCTTGCAACAGCTCTTTGTTAGAAAGCATAAATGCAAAAAGCAATAAGATTAATACACCGCCGACATATACCATGATTTGCGTAATAGCAACAAAGTCTGCTAAAGCAAATAAGTAAAGTCCGGCCATAGCAAATAAAACAACAAAAAATAAAAATAGCGCGCGTGCTATATTTTTTAAGCTTACTACTAATAGGGCAGAACCTACAGCTAAAAGTGCAAAAGCATAAAATAAAAAAAGCTCTAAAGTCATTATTTTGATTTTGCTGCCTCCTTTTCAGCTTGAAATTTGGTCCATTCAGATTTTCTTTGTGCAACTTGATCGTCGGTCATATCCGAAAATCCATAAATCAGATCCGTTAATTTCGTTGAACTGCGGTCATATTGATTTGTCATAGTGATACATTCTGTAGGACATACAACCGTACATAATCCACAGTACATACACTTTGCCATGTCAATATCAAACTGAGCCGGGTAAAGACGTTTGACACTACCATCTGAAGTTTTTCCGATTGCTTCCGGAGATTTGATCGCTTCAATTGCGATACAATCGACAGGACAAGCCTTAGCACATAGATCACAGACAATGCAGTCGTCGATCTCAACTTCAAGCTGATATCGCGCTACCTCAGGAATAGGCATTTTGACTTTCGGATACTGCACTGTTGCAATACCATCCTGTTTATCAAAATAATTATCTTTTGTAATATCCAGTTCTTGGCGTGCCTTTCGAGCACCAAACAGATGCTTTACTGTCAAAGATAGTCCCTTGAAAGCAGTTGTTAATGCATGAAAAGCCGTTTTGAATATCATATCGAATTAACCAAATTAAACAATTACTAAAATTCTCCAGATCGCTGATATAGCCATACATAAAAACGCGAGAGGTGTTAAAACCTTCCAGCATAAATTCATCAGTTGATCTGCACGTAAACGCGGTAAAGTCCATCTGATCCACATCTGAACCCCAACTAAAAAGAGGGATTTTGAAAAAGTCCAAAATATTCCCCAGCCAAAGCCTGTTGTCCAGTCAGCCAGTTTTAATGGGCCAATATTCGGAAGAGGTGTATTCCAAGCGCCTAAGAATAAAACTACACCCAACATGGATACCAGAAACATCATAGCATATTCAGCTAGAAATAAAAATGCAAACTGTATCCCTCCATATTCGGTATGAAAGCCTCCAACAAGTTCTGATTCTGCTTCCGGAATATCAAAAGGAGCACGGTTACACTCTGCTAAAGTCGCTATAAAAAATATAATATAGGTGACGATCATATGGGGTGCTTGAAAAATATTCCAGGCAAATATACCACCGACATTTTTAACAGACCAAATACCTAAAAACTTAATTTCTTCTGTTGATAATACACCTTGATTCGTCGCAATATCATTCAGATTTAGCGTCTGCGTAAGCATCACGGCTGCGATTAAGGATAATCCTACAGGAATTTCATAAGAAACCATTTGTGCAATTGCACGCATAGAACCAAGCAATGAAAATTTATTGTTAGAACCCCAACCGGCCATTAAGATACCAATAGCATCTATGGAGACTATAGCCATAATTAGGAATAAGCCAGTGTGTGTATTAACTGGAATAAAATCCTTAGACCAAGGCATAACAGAAAAACCCGTGAAAACAGCTACGAAAATAACAATAGGAGCCAGGCGGAATAAAATTTTATCCGCTAGTAGAGGAGTAATCAATTCCTTTTGCAGGAGCTTTAAAATATCTGCGATGGTCTGGAGAGATCCATATTTTCCCGTTTCCATAGGACCAAGTCTATCTTGAACAAAGCCAGCAATTTTACGTTCCGCATATACCGCAAACAACGTAAAAATTGCTATAAACATGAATATAGCAACAGGAACAAGGATATGGATGAATAAATCTAACAATTCTTATTTGTAATGATTATTAATAAGTGAAATTCTAGTAGGCAAATTTAATGAAAAGGTATGAATTAAGAGAAGGAAAAACAAATTATATACTGGTTTAATAGACATTTGTTTATGGAAATAAAAAAAGCATCTCGAAAGATGCTTTTTTATTAAAATATTTTAAGAATTAACGTTGTGTTATTTCAACATAATCACGTTCCGTCGGACCAGTATATACTTGTCTTGGACGACCGATAGGTTCTTTGTTTTCACGCATTTCTTTCCATTGTGCAATCCATCCCGGAAGACGACCTAAAGCAAATAATACGGTAAACATTTCCGAGTTGAATCCTAATGCACGGTAAATAATACCTGAGTAGAAATCAACATTTGGATATAATTTTCTATCGATGAAGTATTGATCATTTAATGCCGCTTCTTCTAATTTTTTAGCGATATCTAAAACAGGATCATTAACACCTAATTTTTCTAAGATATCATCACATGCTTTTTTAATGATTTTAGCACGAGGATCGAAGTTTTTATAGACACGGTGACCGAATCCCATCAAACGGAAAGGATCATTTTTATCTTTTGCTTTCGCTAAATATTTTTCAGCATCTCCGCCATCATTTTTGATCGCTTCAAGCATTTCAATTACAGCTTGGTTTGCTCCACCATGTAACGGTCCCCAAAGGGCATTGATACCAGCAGAAATAGAAGCATATAAATTTGCGTTTGATGAACCTACAATACGTACTGTAGAAGTCGAACAGTTCTGTTCGTGGTCAGCATGCAAAATCAATAATTTATGCATTGCATCAATCACAACTGGATCAAAAGTTTTATCCTGATTGACTTCACCAAAGATCATATTTAAGAAGTTGTCGATATAACCTAAATTAGTTTTAGGATATACAACAGGATGACCTAAAGATTTCTTTTGAATCCAAGAAACAATCGTAGGCATTTTAGCCAATAAATTGATAATCGTTTTGTCTTCTTCTTCAGGTGTTGGATTTGGATCTAAAGATTCAGGGTAAAATGCTGATAAAGCTCCAACTAGACACGATAATTGTCCCATTGGATGGGATTTTGAAGGAAAACCCGCAAAGAAGTTTTTCATGTCTTCATGAATCATCATCTGTGATTTGATGTCCGTTCTGAATTGTTCTAAAACTGCTTTTGTTGGAAGGTCTCCGTATATCAATAAATAAGCAACTTCCAAGAAAGTTGATTTTTCAGCTAATTGTTCGATAGGGTAGCCACGGTATCTTAAAATACCTGTCTCACCATCAAGGAAAGTGACAGCACTTTTTGCTGCACCAGTGTTTTTAAAACCTGGATCTAATGTAATATATCCAGATTGATCTCTCAATTTAGAGATGTCAACTGCTTTTTCGTTTTCTGTACCAGTAATAACTGGAAATTCGTATGACGAACCATTTAAAATAATAGATGCTGTTTCAGACATAAGCTTCTTATGTTATCATGTGTTTATGCAAATGTAATAAAATTGAGGGCTAATATACTAGGTTTTCGTAATAATAATGCCATAATCTAAGCATTTTTGACATTATTTTTAATTAAAAATCTGAGTTATTACTGATACGCGCCATTTGTTTATCCAAAAGTTTTCAATTGGCTGATAAGGTAAAAATCTAATTTTTTAAGCATAATGTTGCTTATGCACATAATACAAAAAAAGCCCTTCCAATTTGACTCTTCCATGAGTATAAAAGGAAAGACTTTTTTGATTTTTCCACGCAGAAACCTGAAACAAAATTTAGGCAATGCTAAAGCTTAATCTACCTGAAAACCATATTTTTTATAAATGTTTTTTGCAGAATCTGATTGGAGGTAAGCCATAAAATCACTAGCAGCTTGTTTATTTTTAGATTTTTTCAATTTACCAGCCATATATTTCGCCGTAATGTTTTCATTATCCGGAATGGTAATACTTTCTACCGGATGATTGATCATTTTTTGAAAAAATGCCTCTGAGTACCATACTGGAGCAACATCGGCTTGACCTTCTAATATTCGAAGTGGACTCTCTCGATGATGTATTTTAGTGAGATAAGTAGATTTATCAGCAACTTTATCTTCCATAATGGTATGTACGAGTTCTTCTCCGCCAACTTTGCGATAAGCGGTTTTTATCTGCTCGCCAACACCTTCCCAAGCTGGATTAGGCATGCTGATACGAACATCTTTACGTTTTAAATCCTTCAATGATTTGATGTTTTTCGGATTACCCTTTGGAACCATTAAAGTAAGTTTGTTGGTTGCATAAGCAATAGTCTGATCAAAATAGTCAGCCATCTCTGTGATCCGTCTTTGACCCGCAGTGTAAATATCTGGCGTGTGCGTAATCTTCAAATTGCCGATTGTTAATGATCCACCTTGAATTTGCTTTGCCAGTATTCCCGGAGGTAATGTTTCGACAAATATACGCTCGTATTGCGGATGTTCTTTTTTGAAAGTTTTGATAAGATCATCGATAACCATAAACTGGTTTCCGGCAAAGAAAATAACCAATTGTGGATTTTCAATTTCACCATAAAGATCAGGGATGTTGTCAATCCCAGGGATCGTAAAATTAACAGCAGATTCAGGAGGAGTATTCCATGGAGGATGAAATTGATGATCTTGTGCATAAGAACATGAGGTTCCAAGTAACAGAGCAAGTATAGTTTTAGCGAGTTTTTGCATGTTTTGTTTTCAAATTATGGTTTAACAATTGTCCAGCCTTGATGAGCTCTGATCACCAATTCACCATTACCGCTTGGAACATAACCGATGAAATCAAACAGTTGTTCCTTTGTCAGATTGCGTTCTTTTAACGAGTTGGTACATTGTGCTACTTGGACTCCTCTTGCGATTAGTTTTTTGAACTGTTCTTCATATTTAGAAGTACTTTTTAAAAATGCCTCAGTACCACCAGAAAAAGCAATCAGTTCAAGCGTTAATTTTCCTTTTAATCGTGGATCGTCCAACACATTGTTGATGTTGCGAATTGCTTTCTCAATTGTTTTTGGATCATTGCTATCCAATTGGTAGATCGCATGATACGATTTTTTTTCAGCAACAGCTCCTTGAAATGATGCATTTTTTACCAATGCTTCCTCTTGCGTTTGTGCAGCTAATTTACCCATGCTACAGATAGCAAGGATCATGATCATAATTGTTTTATTCATTTTTTAAAAATTAAAAGGACCGAATTTATGTTGTATTGCACTTATCTCGTCGTTATAAGGTGGATAAGGTGAGTCTTTTGGTTTCTTTGCTAAGTTAGGATAGTCATTTTCCTTATTTGCTTTGATTGGTCTAGAAAAAGAGTTGATATAAGCAGCCACATCAAATGCCTGTTCATCAGTTAAAATCGGACTGTCGTGAGTAGCACCTAAAGGCATATTTGCTTTGATAAATTTCATTGCTGTTAACATACGTGCCATTCCTGCACCATCATTGTAGGAATCATTTCCCCATAGAGGTGGATATTGATATCCTTTAGTACCAGCAAGTTTTTGGCCTTCTCCATTTGTACCATGGCAACTTTGGCAATGCTGTTGAAAGACAGTAGCTCCATTCTTTTGATCGGCAGCTCTTTCTGGAATAGTCACTTTGACAAATCCCTGGCCAGTAATTCGCTTTCCAATTGGCGTATCTTTACTGATATGTTTAATATAGGTAACAATTGCCCTCATTTCGGTACTGTTCACATCAATAGCTTTTCCGTTCATGCTACGTTCAAAACAACCGTTGATACGCTCTTCTAATGATTCCACTTTATCTTCTCTGCCAATGTAAATCGGGAAAACACCTGTAAGCCCTACATAGGGAGCCGCAAATGATTTTGTTCCGCCATTGAGGTGGCAATTGGTACAGGCCAGATGATTACCAATTTTACTTCCATCTTTTTCATAAAAATAGTTGTAAGTCTCCCTTATCAGTTTTTCACCATAGCTTGCCATTTTATCTTCGGCATTGTCAGCATAAGGTGTCAGTTTTAATTGATCAACATGGTTAATTATTTCGCTCTGTTCAGACTCTTTATCAGGAGATTTATGCGCTAAAGCATTTGTCATATAAGCAGATAAAACAATGAAGCATAATAATATGCTCGTCACGATAATAATGGTATTGCTACTCCTCCTAATTTTTTTAATATCCTCTTCCATTCATACTAGGTTTTAAACAAATGTACCCTATTACAGAATGCTGTTATAATTCATAATTATTATCTGTTATAACGAAATGTTATGAGTAGATTTTGCCCTTATGCTGTTGAATAAAGTTCATGAATTTTAGTGGAAGGCCAGCAAGTCCTCCAACCAAATGGGTGATGTAGAAATAACGATCTATGCTAAAATCCTCTAAATCAATGATTTTTAAATCACCGTTTTTAAGCTCTTCTTGTATTGCATGTATCGAAAGAAATGCTGCGGTATTACTGTATTTAAGATACCTTTTAATACTTTCGGAGGATGATAAAATAATTTCTGTATGGAGATGTTGCAACGAAATTCCAGCTTCTTTCAATTTGCAATCGATGATATCACGAGTTCCAGATCCAGGTTCCCGGAACACGAGTGCTAATTTATAGATGTCATTTAAGACAAATCTCTCTTCTTTACATAAAGGATTAGTATTTCGGGTGACCAAAACAATTTCATCTTTGATATAGGGTGTGAATTTTAATGATCTATTATCTGGCAATCCCTCTGTAATGCCCAGATGAATTTCGTTCTTGATGAGAAGTTGCTCAACCCTTTTTGAATTAGCCTGCGTGACTTTTATTTCATTTTGTGGAAAATGGAGATTAAACTCCACTAACATTTTAGGAATTACATATTGAGAAATCGTTGTGCTGATTCCCAGGTAGAGATTTCCATTTTGCTTTCCTGTTATTTCGTTGATTTCATAAGTCGCCTGATTGTATTGTTCCAAGATGACCTGCGCATGTTTATAAAGAATCTTTCCAGCAGGAGTAAGAGCAAGACGGTTGCCTAATCGTTCAAATAACGGTGTACCAATGGAGTTTTCAATCTCCTGTATATTTTTACTTACAGCTGGCTGTGAGATAAAAAGCTCTGATGCCGCTTTTGTGAAGTTGAGCGTATTGGCCGCAACGTAAAAAACTTTTAACCTAAAATCGAAATCCATAAATGAAATACCCTTATCGTAATGAAATGTATAGAACCAAATCTAAAAAAAATTGAATGCGTTTTTAGCTATTAACAAAATTGTCACAATTATAAATGTAAGTTGTTTTCAAATTTATTGAAGATTTGAATAGCATGATAGAATATGCTTGGGATTTAGAATGTTAATTCAGACCCAGTCAAAGCATGTTTATCAGCCATAGATCTATTGAAAGTTTACTTTTATCGGGAATTACTAGACAAGGCGGATATCTTGAACTTGATCACAATATTGACTTCTGATAATAATGCTCTTTATCTATAAGCAAGGACAGCTTTGGCATTTCATGTTTCATTTTTTTCAATGGAGAAATTGTATTTGAAAATCCAGAGAATAAAAAAAAAGAATTATTAATTTGAATTATTACGATTATTTCGTAGACTTGTGTATAATTAGTAGTTTAATAATCAGGTATGGAAAAGTTAACAGCACAAGAAGAACAGGCGATGCAGGCCATTTGGAATCTTAAGGCATGTTTTGTGAAAGAGATTTTGGACAATATCAAAGGCGAGAAGATGCCCTATACGACATTGGCCTCTACAGTTAAAAATCTAGAAAAAAAGGGATTCGTAAAGTCCGTTAAGTATGCTAATGCAAATCGATACGAACCGTTGATTTCTGAAGAAGATTATAAAGAGACATTTATGCACTCTTTCGTAGGAGACTATTTTAAGAATTCATATAAGGAGATGGTTACATTTTTTGTGAAAGAAGAAAAGCTGTCTGCATCTGAATTGGAAGAAATCATGCAAATGATCAAGGAAAATAAAAGCAAGTAACCATGGAAAATATCCTAAATTATGCGATCCAGATTAATGTATTACTAAGTGTTGTATACTTAGGATATGTATTGTTATTAAAGAACCTGACATTTTACCTGCTTAACCGCATGTATTTTATTACAGGTATTTTATTTTCATTTACCTATCCGTTCTTAGATATTCAATCTTGGTTTAGAAAACCAATTCCATCCGTAGGGGAGATCGCGATGGATTGGTCAATGGATCTCGCACAAGAGGTGGACAAATCGGTTTTTACCTTAAATAATATATTGATTGTTCTACTCATTATAGGAGTAACGATATTATCAATTCGATTTTTAATTCAGATGATCAGCCTATTGCGGATTCATATTTATTCTGAACCTGCACAGTGGCAATCTTATCTTTTTAGAAATGTTTTTATCCCTATTGTACCATTTTCGTTTTTAAATAAAATATACGTTAATCGAGATCATCATCCAGAACCGGAGCTCTTGGATATTTTTAAACATGAAGATATTCATGTGAAGGGTTTGCATTCTATTGATATCCTGATCAGTGAGTTTACTTTAATCAGCAGCTGGTTCAATCCTTTTGTATGGCTCATGCGAAAGGCAATCCGTGAAAATTTGGAATTTCTAACAGATCAGCAGGTACTCAACAACGGCGTAGATAGACAGACCTACCAGTATAGCTTGCTCCGTGTCAATGCTAGTGGCGGGTCGGCGACATTAGGAAATCAGTTTAGTTTTAAGACACTAAAGCGAAGGATAATGATGATGAATAAAAAACGATCCGCAAAAATACAGCTCGGAAAGTACGCATTTATGTTGCCTATTTTTGTATTGACAGCTGGAGCTTTTACGTTAAATAAAGCAGAGGCTAAGATCACGCAAGCGACAGATGCCGCGAAAGAGATTGATCTAGAGCCTGCAGTATCTGTTTTTCAGTCCGCACAAAATAGCATTGAAGAAGCGGGTTTAGTTCAAGATACGTTAAAAGGAAAAGTAATAGGCATAACATTAGATGGTAGTAACATACCGGTTAAGGCTGCCGTAAGAGATACCGTATCTCAAGCAATTCCTGTAGTAAAAATGAAAATTGGTACAAGCCTCGATGTTAAACCTACAGATTTACTGTATTTTGTGGATGGGAAGGAAGTTGATGCAGGCGCATTTAAAAGCTTAGAGAAAAATAATATTGAAGCGATAAATATTCTTAAGGATGAAGCTGTATTATTAAAATATGGGGAAAGGGGGAAGAAGGGGGCTATTGAAATCTTAACAAAGGGAGGAAAGAGTGGAGCTTCTATTTCCAATGAAGATTCCGTGAAACTGTATGGGGAGATAGGCAAAAATGAAGTAAGTGAACTCCGGGGTAACGAAATTCGTGTTAATAGTAATATAAATGGATCCGAAAAATCAAATAATATCAGTTCAGTTCTTATACGTTCGAAACGTCTTTTTGGTTCAGCTGCTGCCGTTGGAAAACAGCCTCAACCATTATATGTAGTTGATGGTGAAATCTTTTATAGTGAAATAAATACAATTAACCCCAATAATATCGAAAGTATAACAGTATTAAAAGATGCTTCTGCCCAAACGCTCTATGGTAGTAAAGGTAAAGATGGTGTTATTTTAATTACGACAAAAACATTTGCAGAGAAAAATCCAGATGCCTTAAAGACTGATATTAAAAAAATAATTAACGGCGAGGTTTCCAAAGAAAGAATCCGTCAGGATTCTGTTAAAACGCTAAAGGGTGGTCAAGTGAATCAAATAAAGGTTACCGGATACAAAAAGTCAGCGGATGATTTTTATGCGACAACTTTGCAACAGGAAAAACTAAAAAAGTTTTTAAATGATAACAAAGGAAATATCAATCCAAAAGACGGTTATGTTTTAGTAATAAATGGAAAAGTTGCCCGAGAATCGGATCTTAAGGAAGTCGATGCCAAAACAGTTACAAAAGTAATGGCTACAGATTTAACAGCAAAAAATAGTGAGTTGTCGAAAAATATAATAGGACTATTGGCATTAGAATCATCCACTAATAAAAAAGCAGTTCGGGGTGCAAGTGCCTCTGTAATTAAGAATGGTAAGGAAATTAAGTTGCTGATCAGTGAAGGTGATCAAAATCCGCGTATTGTGATCAAATGACCCTGATAATCTAGATTTCACAAAAAAGCCTCAAAATCCATAAATTTTGAGGCTTTTTTGTGAAAGAATTTTTATCTCGGTTCAGCTACCGTGAAGGGTTGATAAGGACTTAGGTTAAAAGTAAAGTTTCCATTAGAATCTGTACCACCAACACTTCTTACTTTAGCTCTGACGGTGTATTTCGCTTTGGGATTGTACTGTTTCACTTCAAAATTGAAGAAGAATGGTTTGATCTTATTTGTCCCTCTAAATTTATCTGCTAATGCGTGATGTTTGTCTGCACTGATCACCTGACCATTTTCCAAAAGTTCGACACCATCTATTTCCAAAAAGTTTTTACCTGCTGTAAAGAGGAAGCCCGCCTGCACACGACCTGTAGTATACACCTTTTTAGTCACGTCAATTGTCATTTCTTTAAACTCTTCAGTAACTGTTGCAGGACTCCATTTAGCTACCGTAAAACCGCCCTTTTTATAGTAGTCGACTTTCAGTTCGTCCAATCGATCATAATGTTTTTCCAATCGGGCTGTAAAATCTGCAAAATCTTTTTTATTCTTCACTGTCCATCCCGTCTCGGCTAGTGCCAGTACGCGCGGGAAGTTATGGATATTCATATCCTTTAGTTCTTGTGTTAATGCAGTCCATTGATTAGCCTGTACACCTAACACCAGTTTTTCCTCATCTTTAGTTAATCCTTTACTCGGATCATACTCGTATACTTTTTCAAGCGTATTGATATTACCGTAGGCTAGATCACTCATAGTACCGTCATTTCGATCTGCCTGTGTAATATCAAAATACAAAGGATCAGTTGGCGTTGCTACACTTTCAAATCCATTTTCTACAGCCTTTTTGATCGCATCAGCTCCGAGCCAGCTCATAATAGCTGTTTCTTTAGGTAGATTTTTAACATCTGTCAAGATATCATTCCATCCCAATGGTTTTCTCCCTTTACTCGTGATAATTTTAGAGACGCGGGTCACAAAGTAACTCTGTAATTCCGTAACCGTTTTAATATTATTCTTTTTCATGAAGTCGATCACGTGTTGTTCCTTTTCCCATAGGTCGTGTCGTACCTCATCACCACCGAAATGTAAGTATTGGCCTGGAAATAATGCGGTAACTTCAGTAAATACATCATCAAGAAATTGATAAACAGCTTCTTTTGTTGGGTCTAAAGTATTCGGTGTAAATTGATTTCCCCAGTATCCCCAAGAAGAGACAAAAGGAAATACATGATTGGGATAGCTATTATTATTAACGCCGAGTTCCGGATATACCAAAATCGTTGGCCAGGAGTGTCCCGGAACATCAATCTCAGGAACAATCGTGATATGTCTTGCTTTGGCATAAGCCACAACATCCTTAATTTGCTCCTGCGTGTAGAAACCACTCCTTTCAGCAGGTTGGTGAGTTGTATGGTGGAAAATTGTTGCTTTTTCAGATGTTAGTTTAGGATATTTTTTGATCTCTATGCGCCAACCCTGATCGTCAGTTAGATGCCAGTGAAAAGTATTCAGTTTATAGAGTGCCATTACATCCAGATATTTTTTGATCACATCCACGCTATAAAATGTCCGGCTTACATCTTGCATATAGCCACGCCAGTTGTACCTCGGAATATCACTTATCGACACGTTGGGAATAGACCACTGACCATTATTAACTACCGATTGGCTTTCAATCGTACTTGGTAACAGCTGTCTGAGTGTTTGAGACGCATAATACAAACCCGTAGCAGTTTTTGCTTTCACAATGATATTATCCGATTTAATATCCAAGGTATATCCTTCTGCCGAGCTGTTTTTTAAGCCCTTGTCCAAAACAAAGTGTATCCCTTTTTTACCGGTATTTTCCTGTTCTATTTTAAGATCAAAACCTGTAGCAATTTTTATTAAACCTGCCAGTTCCTGTATTTCAGATCGATTTTCCTTATTGATGAATATCTTGGTATTGGAGGTTAAAGAAAACGCTCCATTTTGAGCAGTTAGCTCACTTGGTTTCGGTATAATAGAATAACGCGAATCCTGGGCCTCTACCTGATGAGAAAGCAATAAAATGGCTAATACAGTAAGACATTTTTGCTTTGTTTTTTGGAAATAAAACATGCTTTAGTCGGTTTTATATTGATTTAAGTCTGCTTAAAGGTAGAAAATCATTTTAAATTAAAACCAGGCTTTTGAATATCAAACGTTTGCGCTTTTTTGAGCATCGCTTTATAAAAGAAACAAAGCCGTTAACAGGTTAACGGCTTTGTTTTATTTTGTATTCAGATTGGTCATGGTCAGTTCAATACCGATATTGACAAAGCTATTGATCATCTTTACAGCATGATCGATAAGCTGTGGCAGTTCTTTTTGCTCTTCAGGATCAAATGGGCCAAGCACATAATCCACCTGTCTGCCTTTGGGATAATTATCACCAATTCCAAAACGTAGGCGCGGGTATGCCTGCCCGCCACATAGTGCTTCAATAGACTTTAAACCATTATGTCCTGCAGCAGAGCCCTTAGGCTTGATACGTAAGGATCCAAAAGGAATAGCAAGATCATCCACAATAACCAGCGTATTTTCGATAGGAACTTTCAGCAGTTGCATGTAATAATTCATTGCCTTACCGCTTAAGTTCATATAAGTAGTCGGTTTGATCACATATACATTATGACCCCGTTGCTTATACTCCGCATATGACGCAAGTTTTAACGTTGAAAAAGAAGCATTAGCTTCCTTAACAAGTTGATCTGCGACCATAAAACCGATATTATGACGTGTGTCGGCATATTCCCTTCCGATATTGCCCAATCCTACGATAAGATAATTCATTGTTTAATACTTAGCCTGCAAAAGTAAGGAAACCTTTTCATATACAATAGTTCTTCCATGCTTTAACACACAAAATAGCACACTCAGTTCTTATCCAAAGTGTCCGCTAATATAGTTTTTCGTAATTTCATGTTGCGGATTGTTAAAGATATCATAAGTAGCACCCTCTTCCTTCACTTCACCCAGATACATGAAGATCGTTTTATCAGCCACACGTTGTGCCTGTTGCATATTATGTGTCACAATAACAATCGTATACTGTTCTTTTAACTGATGGATCAGTTCCTCTATTTTTAGGGTACTCACCGGATCCAAAGCCGAACAAGGTTCGTCCATTAAAATAACATCAGGACGAAGTGCAACTGCACGGGCAATACACAGACGTTGTTGCTGTCCACCAGATAAACGGGTTGCCGGTTTTTTAAGATCATCTTTCACCTCATCCCACAGATACACCTCTTCAAGAGCTTTTTGAATAACAGCAGGACTTGCATCTAGGTTGTTCAGCTTCAGACCGTAAGCGATATTTTCCTGGATACTTTTTGGAAATGGGTTCGCTTTTTGGAAAACCATGCCTATTCTCTTGCGTATATCCGTAACCGAGATACCTTTTTCATAAATATTTTGACCGTCGATACTGACCGTTCCTTCAATTCTAGCATCAGGAACGAGGTCATGCATGCGGTTAAAGGAGCGAAGTAAAGTACTTTTGCCACATCCGGAAGGACCGATCAATGCCGTTACTTTTTTCTCAGGAAACTCAATATCAATTCCTTTTAAAACATGTTTAGAACCAAACCAGATATTCAGATCTTTTGTATATAAATTATTGGTCATTTTTTCTGTATTTATAACGAATGTAAAATGCGGTTAAATTCATTAAGAAAACCACGATAATAAGTACGAGTGCAGTTCCATAAGCCAATGGACGCACTTCTTCTATAGATTGATGCTGTGTCGACAGCATGTAAAGGTGATAAGGTAAAGCCATAAATTCCTGACTAGTGTTAACCGACACATCTGTAATGTAAAATGCAACACCGGTAAACAAAATTGGCGCTGTTTCACCTGCCGCTCGCGATAACGTCAAAACAACACCCGTGAGGATACCGGGCAATGAAGCCGGAAGCACAACATCTTTAATCGATTCAAATTTTGTAGCCCCAACAGCAAGTGCCGCTTCACGCATACTCGCAGGAATACGTAGTAATGCCTCTTCCGTTGTCGTTATGATATAGGGCAAGGATAAAAGTCCCAATGTCAAACCAGCAGATAAAAGTGAAGTTCCAAAATGTAGGCCCTGCACAAATAATGCTAATCCGAATAAACCATAGATGATTGATGGTACACCTGATAAGTTACGTATAGAAGCTCTGATGGTACGTGTTAGCCATGTGTTTTTGGCATATTCATTTAAGTAGATAGCACAGCAGACACCAAAAGGAATTGCAAATAGCGCCGTTATCAATGTCAAAATAACTGTTCCGATTATTGGCGAAAGCACGCCACCTTTAGTCATACCATCGGTTGGTAATTCAGTGATGAAAGACCACGAGATCGCAGACCAGCCTTTTGAAAAAATTTCGTAAAGGATGACAATAAGGAAAAAACAGACTAATCCAGTAGAAAGTAATAATGAACCCCATTCAATAATGGGAGTTATTTTTTTAAAATTAAGCCGCATGATATTTTCTAAAACGATTAATAAAATATTCACCAACCAGATTGGCTATTAAAGTCATGAAGAACAATACAATTGCGATCGCAAATAAAGCAAAGTAATGTGTTGTCTGAAAAGGCACTTCCCCCATTTCTATAGCAATTGTTGCTGTAATGGTTTTGACCGAATCAAAGAAATCCTCAGGAAAAAGGGCTGCATTCCCAGTCGCCATTAATACCGTCATGGTTTCACCGATGGCTCTTCCAAGTCCGAGCATAACGGCTGCAATGATTCCGGGAGCTGCTGCTGGAATAGTAATTTTGATCAACGTCTGCCATTTACTTGCGCCAAGTGCATAGCTACCTTCGCGATATGTTTTTGGAATAGCATGGATGGCATCTTCAGAAATGGTGATGATGGTCGGTAATGCCATAATAGCAAGTAAAAGAGAACCGTTTAAAGCATTTAGTCCATTTGGAAGATCTGTAAGCGATGCTATTTTGGGTCCTACCAATACAATTCCTAAGAAACCGATGACAACAGAAGGAATAGCAGCAAGCATTTCGATTAAGGGTTTCAATATATTTTTAACTTTAGGACTTGCATATTCCGAAATGTAAGCTGCTGTACCAATACCCAAAGGGATCGCAATTACCATAGCGCCAAATGCAACAATTGTTGTACTCACGATCAATGGTAAAATACCATAGGTAGGAGTTGCAGCTGTAGGGTTCCATTCACGTCCTGTTAGGAAATCCAATGGTTTTACTTCTAAAAAGAAAGAAATAGCATTGTAGAGTAACATTCCGAAGATACCACCTAAAAGTGCCAACACAAGATATCCTGTCAATTTGAAAGTGTGCTGGGCGACACGATCAATTAAAATTCTATTTTTATACTTCATAACCTTTATTAATGAATAACGTAATACCCCGACGATTCGATTAAAGCTTTTCCTTTCGCATTTTTTTCAAATGAAATGAACGGTTCTACTTTTTCCCATGATGATTCCGGAATAAATTGGAATAACGGACGCTGGAAGTAGTATCGATTTTGACGGATGGCCTCTTGGTCTAATGGCGATACAGCTGTATTCGTTTTATCAATGATTTTTAAAACTTTGATTCCTTGCTGAACATTGGTGTTTTGAGAGATATAACCTGCGCCAACATACCCTATACCAGATTTATCCAGTTTTACACTTTCTAAAATCTGCGAATTACCAGTCATCTCCTTCGCTGCTTGACTGAATTTGATTTTTAATTTTTTCTTGACAAAAGAATAAGTTCCAGAACTACTCTGTCTACCGTAAATGGTGATCGGTAAATTGCTGTTTGACAATTTAGACCAGGAATCCTGTTTCCCATCTAAAATTTCTGCTAGATCTTTTAGGTTGATGGAGTCAATAGGATTGTCTTTATTCACCACAAATGCCGTAGCATCTTCCGCAAACACAACCGTTCTTAAAGGAATATTTTTTTCTTTGAAGAGATCAATCTCGTCCTCTGTAAGTGGACGTGAAGAATTTGCAATATCAGCCTGCCCATTGAGGAGAGCAGTGATACCTAGACCTGAACCTCCGCCGGAGATAGCTATACTGAAATCAGCGTTTTCCTTAGAGAACTCTTCTGCAAGATTTACAGCTAAGTTCACTTCGGTGTCTGAACCTTTCATTTTGATCGCATGATCGGAATCAGCACAACTTTGAATCAAAATAAGGATGGAGAACAGGAATATCTGAGGATATCCAAAAATGTGTTTTTTCATTACTTTTATAAAACAAGTCGAGACCTGAAGATGATCTCAAAAGTAATGATACACTGTTAATTCGTGATAAAGTCAATGTTAAGATGGTGTTAAGAATTAATTCCCTAAACTTTTCTTAACAAAAAAAGGCATCGATAATTCGATGCCTTTTAATAAGCTGTTTAATAAATCCCGAAAGATTATTTTTTACCACCTTTAGATGCTTTCGCAGCTTCTGTTTCTGCTTGACGTAAAGCACGTGACATGATAACAGATACGATCGTATCGTCAGAGTTGTTTAAAACTTTAGCGTTTTCTAAAACAACTTGAGCTACGCGGAATGATTTACCAACCTCTAAAGATTCCATAGGAACTGCAATTTCTTGAGGCAAGTTTTCAGGTAAAGCTTTAACACGTAATTTACGTAATTTTTGAACTAATTTACCTCCTAATTTAACACCTGGAGATGTTCCAGTTAACTTAACAGGGATATTTAACGTAACTTCTTTCTCATCATTCAACTCTAAAAAGTCAACGTGAGTAACTAAGTCAGTTAATGGGTGGAATTGAGCGTCTTGAACGATAGCCTTTACAGTTTTTCCATCAAGGTTTAATTCAATGAAGATAACCTCTGGAGTGTAAAGAACTTGTTTCAAATCAGCTGCGGATACAGAAAGGTGAGTTTGTGTAGAACCACCATAAAGAACTGCAGGAATATTACCTTCGTAACGCAATTCTTTTGCATCTCTTTTCCCTACGCTCTGTCTTACAGAACCGCTAATAGCAATTGATTTCATCTTTAATTTGATTAAATTTTAAGGTGCAAAGATATGTTTTTTTTGTTATAATGTTACTGTCCTTGCTAATATTATAACAAAAAAAACCTTCCTCCATAAAGAGAAAGGTTTTAATATGTTTTGAATTCTAAATATTTAGCCTATTCAACTTCGAATAAATCAGAGATAGAACCGTGTTGATTAACATTCTTAATTGCTTTTCCAAATAATTCTGCAGTAGACAGCACTCTAATTTTAGTAGACTGTTTCATTTTTTCTGGATCCAATTGAATGGTATCGGTAACAATCATTTCAGATAATACAGAGTTTTCAATTGTTTCGTAAGCTTTACCTGATAATACAGCATGTGTACATACTGCTCTCACAGATTTAGCGCCACTTTCCATGATCAAAGCTGCTGCTTTTGATAAAGTACCTGCAGTATCACAGATATCATCAATCAAAACAACGTCTTGACCAGTAACATCACCAATAATAGACATTGATTCAATTTCGTTGGCACGTTTACGACGTTTGTCACAGATGATTACTTCTGCATTGAAGAATTTTGCAAATGTACGTGCGCGGTAAGAACCACCCATGTCTGGAGATGCAATCGTTAAGTTAGGAAGGTTTAATGATTTGATGTAAGGAACAAAGATAATCGAACCGTCTAAGTGATCAACAGGAATATCGAAGAAACCTTGGATTTGCGCCGCATGTAGATCCATTGTCATGATGCGGTGTGCACCTGCTGCGGTAATTAAATTAGCAATCATTTTAGCACCAATGGCTACGCGTGGTTTGTCTTTACGATCCTGACGTGCAAAACCGAAATAAGGAACTACAGCAGTAATGTAATGGGCTGAAGCACGCTTTGCTGCATCAATCATCAACAATAATTCAAATAAATTGTCTGTTGGTTGATTTGTTGATTGAACAATAAATACATCGCTTCCACGAACTGATTCATTGTAAAAAGGTTGGATTTCTCCATCGCTAAAACGAGATAACGTTTTATCTCCAAGAGGTTTCCCGTAGGAGGTAGCGATTTTTTCTGCTAATTCTGTAGTGCCAGAACCGGCGAATAACTTAACCGTGTTGAATTGCAAAGGCATGGTTTTTTATTTTTGATATAGTGGATTAGAATAGAATTTTCTGTTTGTATGTTGCCAATTACTTTCTAATGACTTAAAAAAAAAGGATTGTTTTTATAACAATCCATTTTTTTCTTTTTAAAGTTGCTCGACCTGGATTCGAACCAAGACAAACAGTACCAAAAACTGTCGTACTACCCTTATACTATCGAGCAATCTATCTTATAGATTCGATTGACATGTCAACCTTTATCCTTTCGATGGTGCAAAGTTAGATAAATGTTTTTAATTTCAAAATTTCAATCGAAAAAAAAATGTAAAAATTTAAATAATGCCTCATTATGAGCAGGAAAAAGTAAAAGTCGAGTAGATTGCATAATTTTGTTATTATAATAGTTCGACTGTTACCCACGATATTTTTAGTGTTAAACAAGTGTAGAATTTCAAAATCTTATCCCAAGCTGTATATTGTATGATAAACTCTTTTGAATAGTATCTACTAACAGGTGTCATATTTACTACTGGTGGAAATATTTATTGAGAACTATCTTTTTGGTGTAGTATACATTATGGACATACTCCCTTTAGACAGGATTGGATTAATACATCATGAAAGTATTTTTGAAAATGTATTAAAACAAAAAAGGCTTACCGAAGTAAGCCTTTTTTAATGTTGCCCGACCTGGATTCGAACCAAGACAAACAGTACCAAAAACTGTCGTACTACCCTTATACTATCGGGCAAACATTCTCAAAAGTGTAACACTATGGAAGCGTGTTGGTCACTTTTGATGATGCAAATATACGGCGCTTTTTCATTTCTGCAAATAAAAAATGAACGGCAAATGCCTTTTAATTGATTCTCAGGCTAATAATTTTTTAATTTATTCTGAAAGACCAGTTCTTTGCCTAGTATAGAGCCTATCTGGCAGTAACAAATTTGAGTTTAAGCGTATAAAAAAATATAATTTATTCGTTTCTTATTAAATATCCTTATTTTCGGAACGTATTATAATCTTTATACAGTATAATTATATGAACTATACTAAAATTAACAATGTTTTAGGGTGGGCCTGCGCAATTATTGCTACCGTCACTTATATGTTAACCGCAGAAAGGTCAACGAGTTGGTGGGACTGCGGTGAGTTTATCGCCTCAGCATATAAAATGCAGGTGGTTCACCAACCAGGTGCTCCGTTATTTTTGATGATTCAAAATATATTCTCGAACCTTGCAGGGGGAGATGTTACAAGAATTGCTTTTTGGATGAATGTGGGATCTGGAGTATGCAGTGGTATTACCATTTTGTTTTTATTCTGGACCATTACAGCATTAGCTCGAAAAGTGGTCACAAAATCTGTAGATGGAACATATTCAAGTGCAGATTTGATCAAGATCTTCGGATCAGGATTGGTAGGAGCTTTAGCATATGCATTCTCAGATACATTCTGGTTCTCAGCAGTAGAATCCGAAGTATATGCCATGTCTTCTTTATGTACAGCTGTCGTATTTTGGGGTATTCTAAAATGGGAAAACCATGCAGATGAACCTGGTGCTGACCGTTGGTTGATTTTTATCGCTTACGTAATGGGACTTTCCATAGGCGTTCACTTATTAAACTTACTTGTTATCCCTGCTATTGCAGTTGTTATTTACTTTAAGAGAGCAAAGACAATTACAAGCAAAGGAGCTATTCAATCATTCTTATTAGGAGTAGTGGTTTTAGCGGTGATCTTATGGGGTATCATTCAGTACTCGGTTAAATTCGCGGCTTATTTTGATTTATTCTTCGTCAATACATTAGGATTGGGATTTGGATCAGGATTCACATTTTTTGTTGTGTTATTGGTTGCATTATTAGCTTATGGTATTTGGTATTCGATCAAAAAAGTAAAACCGATCTTAAATATCGTAATGATCAGTGCTTCTTTTATTATTTTCGGATACAGCTCATTTGCCATGATTATGATCCGTGCAAAAGCAAATCCAACGTTAAATAATAGTGATCCAGAAAATGCCTTTACTTTCTTAAGTTATCTAGGACGTGAGCAATATGCAAGTGAGCCTTTATTTAAAGGTCCTAACTTTGATTCTAAAGTTACAGGAGTAGAACCTACCTATTCTTACAGAAAAGATAAAGATAAGTATACAAAAATCCAGACAGGATCTACTTACCAATACGATAAAGAAGTTTTATTCCCTCGTGTGTATAGTAATAGAGATGGTCATCCTGGCTATTATCAGGACTATTTAAGATTAGGTGAAGGACAGTCTCCAACATTTGGTGATAACTTAAAATTCTTCTTTAATTACCAGATCGGTCATATGTACGGTCGTTATTTCCTTTGGAATTTTGCAGGTCGTCAAAATGATCAGCAAGGACACGGCACTTTTACAGAAGGAAACTGGATCTCTGGAATTAAACCGATCGATCAAATGTTGGTAGGTGGACAAGATGCGCTTCCTGATTCTTTAAATACCGATCCATCAAATAATAAGTATTTCTTCTTACCGCTAATTATAGGATTAATAGGTGCTTTCTGGCACTTCGGTAAAAGACAAAAAGATGCTGGTGTTGTTGGATTGTTATTTTTCTTTACAGGCTTAGCAATTGTTCTTTATTTAAATCAAAGTCCTTTACAACCACGTGAACGTGATTATGCCTATGCTGGATCGTTCTATGCATTTGCGATATGGATTGGACTAGGGGTCTTTGCGATAGCAGATTTCTTAGGTAAGAAAATGAATCCTAAAACAGCGGCAGGACTTACGACAGTGGTTTGTTTACTTGCAGCACCCGTTTTATTAGCAAAAGAAAACTGGGATGATCACGATCGTTCACATAAATTAACGGCACGTGATCTAGCTAAAGATTACTTAGAATCCTGTGCTCCTAATGCTATTTTATTCACTTACGGGGATAACGACACTTATCCATTGTGGTATGCACAGGAAGTGGAAGGTATACGAACAGATGTACGTGTCGTAAACTTAAGTTTGTTAAGTGCCGATTGGTATATGGCTCAAATGCAGAAAAAGGCAAATGATGCTGATGCGTTACCGATCAATATTGATAAAGAGAAATTTAAAAAAGGAGTGCGTGATGTGATGTACTTTCAAGATGTTCAAATTCCGGGACATGCTGATTTAAATTTAGTTTTACAGTTTATGCTTTCGGATGATGCTAAAAATAAGGCACAGCTGAACTCTGGTGAATTTGAGAACTTCTTACCAACTAAAAATCTTGCTTTAGCGGTAGATAGAAATGCGGTTATCCAAAATAAAACAGTACCAAAGGAATGGGAAAATACGATTCCAGATACTTTAGCATGGACTTATAATAAGAATTATGTAACCAGAGCCGAACTGTCGATTTTATCTATTTTAGCAGATAACAATTGGAAAAGACCTATTTACTTTGCCGCTACAGTTCCAAATGATAATTACTTAGGTCTAGACAAGTACCTAGTGCAGGAAGGTTTTGCATATCGTTTGATGCCTATTCAGGTTGCAAAAGAAAATGCAGGAGCGCTTGTAAATACTGAAGCCGCTTATACTGATATTACCAAGAAGTATGCTTGGGGAAATATGGCAACATCACCTTACTTGGATCCAGAATCATACCGTATGATTGGTTTAATTGTCAACTCAATAACGGGAAGTACTGCAACACAGCTCTTGGAACAAGGAAAAGAGAAAGAAGCGAAAGAAATAGCTTTGTTAGTGTACGACAAAATGCCGAAACGTGTTTTCTTGATGCGCGATGTTTTAAACTATACACCGATCATTAATGTTTTATACAGTGTCGGTGAAACTCAAAAAGCAAACGACATTGTTAAGCGTAATTTGCAGTTCTTAACTCAAAATATGTCTTATTATAATGCTATTGCGCAGACAAAACCAGAATTGGAATATTCAAATATTGAAACTGCTTTAAGAACACTGGGTGTTTATAAGAGTATTTTATCTCAGACAAAAGAGACGAAATTACTACAAGAAATACAACAGCTTGAAGAAAATTATAAAAAGCAGTTTGGAATATAATGGATTAGTAGAAAAAAAGAGGGGCTTGCAATTTTGTAAGCCCCTCTTTTTTTCTCTATTATTTTTGTTAGCAGACAGCTACTAGAACAAGTGATCGACCATGGAGGTATTTTTTTACAAGATTAAAAATATTTGAATGAACAAGCATTAATACTGACATTTTAAAAAGTCATTTTCTTAACTGCACCTTTATACTAACTTTATTTTAGTCTTGATATGGTTTATGGTCATAAAAAGGGGATGATGGGAGGGTAATTGTAAAGGCTTGTTTACAAAGCGCTAAAACGATAAAACGGTTTTGTGATTTTGAGTAATTTTACCTAATTTGTCCTTTCATCTATACAATTAATTATAACCAAACAGATTTGAAGTGCATGTTGTTTTATTTTTTTCAATCGTAAGATAAACGGCTTCTAAGAAAATTAAAAATTGATTATGGTAAATTATCAAATAAAGGAAAGTACAGAAGTCTATGATGCTATTGTCGTCGGTTCGGGAGCCGGTGGTGGTATGGCGGGTTATATACTTGCCAATGCAGGCCTTAAAGTGCTGATGTTGGAAGCTGGTCCTTTTTATGACCCGGCAAAAGATTCTCAACAGCTACGCTGGCCTTGGGAATCTCCCCGACGCGGTGCCTCGACGACCCGTCCTTTTGGCGACTTTGACGCCGCATATGGAGGATGGCAACTTGAAGGAGAGCCTTATAGTAAAGTAGCAGGTACTGAATTTGAATGGTTTCGTGCCCGTATGTTAGGCGGTCGTACCAACCACTGGGGCAGAATATCATTGCGCATGGGGCCTGATGATTTCAAACCTAAAGATGGTGTTACTGATGCATGGCCAATTACCTATGACGAAGTTAAACCTTTTTATGATCGTGTAGATCGTATGATCGGTGTATATGGTACAGTAGAAGGCATACATAACGAACCTGATGGTATCTTTATGAAACCACCAAAACCACGATTGAATGAGCTGTATATAGCCAAGGGCGCAAAGAAAGCAGGGGTACCTGTTATTCCGGGGCGTGGAGCAGTATTAACGGAAGTATCCAAAGAAATCAAAGGTAGAGGTACATGTTTTTATTGCGGGCAGTGTGGACGTGCCTGTAAAGTATATGGCGATTTTTCTTCATCTTCCTGTTTGGTGATACCAGCAATAAAGACCGGAAATCTAAAAGTAATCGATAATGCAATGGTTCGTGAAGTACTGACCAATGATGAAGGGATTGCTATCGGGGTTTCATATGTTGACACCAAAGATTTGCAGGAATATGCGGTGAAAGGAAAGACTGTCATATTAGGAGCTAGTGCATGTGAGAGTGCGCGCATAATGCTTAACTCGAAATCTAAAGCACATCCAGGAGGTGTAGGGAACAGCAGTGGTGTTGTAGGAAAATATCTTCATGATTCAACGGGAGCAAGTCTCTCCGGTTTTTTACCACAATTGTTAGACCGTAAACGTTATAATGAAGATGGAGTTGGTAGCGTACATATCTACTCACCATGGTGGGAAGATAATAAGAAGCTTAATTTTCCTCGTGGCTATCATATTGAGTATGGAGGAGGTTTACACATGCCTTCTTATGGTTTTTTAAACTGGGTGCCCAATGTAAATAACAATGCAAAAGGTCCTGATGGTAAGCAAAAGCCATTAGGTGGATATGGAGAATCTTTAAAACAGGATTATAACAGTTTTTACGGTGCTAATGTAGGTATGGCAGGAAGAGGAACGGCATTAGCCAGAATAGATAATTATTGTGAAATAGACCCCAATAAAGTCGATAAATTTGGAATACCCGTCTTGCGCTTCCATTATAAATGGGCAAACGAGGAGATTGCACAGGCAAAGCATATGCAAGAAACATTTCAGTCTGTTATGCACGAAATGGGAGCTGTGATAACCTCAAAGATTCCGGGAGCAGATACATTGTATGGTTTAGAAGCACCAGGAAAAATTATCCACGAAGGTGGCACCACACGTATGGGAAATGATCCTAAAACTTCAGCTCTGAACAAATGGGGGCAGGCACATGATTGTAAAAATCTGTTTGTTGTAGATGCCGGGCCATTTGTACAACAGGGTGATAAAAATTTGACTTGGACTATCCTGGCCCTGTCAATGCGTACAGCAGAATATATTTTACAGGAAAAGAAAAATTTAAATAGCTAGAACTCATGAATAGAAGAGAATCACTAAAAGCATTAGGGCTGATCGCTGCTGGGACTGGTCTATTGGCAGGCTCCTGTAAAACCGATAATAGTAAAACTGCTGTTGCAGATGCAGCAGACAGAATCCCCGGAATTCAGGATTTTGAATATGAACGTACTAAAGCATTACAAGAAGAAAAATTCTTTAATGAACATGAGTTTGCAACAATAACTGTTTTAGCAGATATCATCATACCAAAGGATGCATCTTCAGGAAGTGCTACAGATGCTGGAGTACCAGATTTTATCGAGTTCATTGTAAAAGATTTACCAGATAATAAAATTCCAATGCGTGGCGGATTGAAATGGCTGGATGTACACAGTCAAAAGAGATATGGACAAGCGTTTGTAAACTGTAAACAACAGGAGCAATTGGCGATTGTAGATGATATTGCATATCCCGAATTAGCAAGACCTGAAATGCAACAAGGAGTTGCTTTTTTCTCGCTGATGCGTAACCTAACTTCTTCTGGATTTTATACCAGTGAAATCGGTGTAAAGGCTATCGGTTTTAAAGGAAACACACCAGGAGTGTGGACAGGTGTGCCCGACGATGTTTTGAAAGAACATGGTTTTGATCCATCTAAGTTCTTTGGATAGGACTAAAATTCACTTTAATAAAGCGTTTAAATATACGCAAAACTGTTATGCCTTCATTTCTATTTTAGTTAGAAATGAAGGCATTTTTTATTTTTCGACAACCTGTTGTTTTTCAGGAATATTTGTAAGTTTGTTGTCAGGTAACCAACCTAAAATATATGAATCGACAACTCAAACTTTGGGATGCCATTATGATTGTAATGGGATCAATGATTGGAAGCGGTATTTTTATTGTTTCATCGGACATGATGCGGCAATTGGGTTCCGGATGGTGGGTGATTATTGTTTGGATTATTACTGCAATAATGACTGTATCGGCGGCAATCTGTTATGGTGAGTTATCAGCTTTATTTCCAAAAGCAGGAGGTCAATATACCTATTTAACGGAAGTTTTTGGAAAAATGACGGGCTTCCTATATGGTTGGAGTCTCTTTACCGTCATTCAGACAGGAACGATTGCTGCGGTCGCTGTGGCATTCGGTAAATTTACAGCCTATCTCATTCCTGAACTTAATAATGCCCCTCCCTTATATGAAAATGGATCATTTAAGATCACCTGGATTCAGGTATTAGCCATGTTCATTATTTTAGCCCTCACCTTTATTAATACGAAGGGAGTGCGAAGTGGTAAAATGATTCAGTCTTTTTTTACATCATCAAAAATAATTGCATTAATTCTGTTGATCATAGGTGGTATATTTATGATTAAAGAGAATCATTTTTCAGAAAATTTAAGTTATGGATTAAGTTCCTATCAAAATTTAAAAGGCCTTGGTTGGACGGATATCAGTGGTGGTATCCTTTTAGGAGGTATAGCGGCGGCAATGGTTGGATCGGTTTTTAGCAGTGTAGCCTGGGAAAATGTAACATTTATAGCAGGAGAAATTGAAAATCCAAAACGCAACGTCGTACGTGCAATGGTGATTGGAACTTCTTTAGTTATGGTATTGTATCTGCTATGTAACTATGTTTATCTTGCTGCTTTAAGCAGAGATGAAATTGCATTTGCAGTCAATGATCGGGTTGCAGTAGCAACAGCACATAAAATTTTAGGGGAAACAGGTACGATCATTATGGCCATTTTAGTTATGATATCCACATTTGGTTGTGTCAACGGTATTGTGTTATCCGGCGCAAGAGTATTTCAGCGTATGGCTAAAGATGGACTGTTCTTGAAACAAGCAATCCCCAATAATAAGTATGAAGTTCCCGAGCGCTCTTTATGGTTGCAAGGTATATGGGCATCCTTGCTATGTTTAAGTGGTCAGTATGGCGATTTGCTCGATATGATATCCTTTGTTATTGTGCTTTTCTACATGATCACGGTGTTTGCCGTTATTTGGTTAAGATTTAAAGCACCAACATTGGATCGCCCTTATAAAACTGCGGGTTATCCCCTTGTTCCGGTTATTTATCTTGTTATTGGCGCCACTTTCTGTATTTTGCTCATCCTGTATAAACCACAGTATACCTGGCCAGGATTTATTCTTATTATTTTAGGACTTCCTGTATATTGGTTGATCAATAAAAAGAAAGCATCTCCGATTGAATAAAGATTAGGGACGTTGGATATATTAAATTCATCTTTTATTCGGATTTTTTCAAAAAAAGTGGTACGTTTGCTTAAACATTCCCTTAATGAAACAGTCGATTTTATTAGATGGACCAAAATTTCAGATTACCATTCAAAGACTTTGTCGTCAATTGATTGAGAATCATGGAGATTTTTCAAATACAGTTATAATTGGTATACAACCTCGCGGAACTTTCTTAGCCAAATGCATTGTCAAGGAATTAGAGAAGATGTTAAGTACTTCAATTTTAAGTGGTGATTTGGATATTACATTTTATCGTGATGATTTTCGTAGAAAAGGAAACGATGGTCCCATTTTAGCTAACAGCACAAACATTAATTTTATTGTAGAAGGTAAGAAAGTCATTTTAATGGATGACGTCCTTTGGACTGGTCGAACCATTCGTTCTGCAATGGATGCAATCCAAGCATTTGGTCGCGCTGAACGTATCGAACTATTGGTTCTGGTTGATCGCCGTTTTTCGAGACAGATTCCGATCCAGCCCGATTACATTGGAATCCAAGTGGATTCTATTGATTCTCAGAAAGTCATTGTGAATTGGAAAGAGTTGGATAATCAAGATAGTATCATCTTGGTAACAGAAAAGAAATAGAATAAAGAAAATCTGAATACATTAAAAATGTCATCAACAGCTGAACAATTAAGTACACGTCATTTGTTAGGAATAAAAGATTTAAATGAATCTGATATTCAATTAATTTTAAATACAGCGAGTAACTTTAAAGAAGTTTTAAACAGACCGATTAAAAAAGTTCCTTCACTTCGTGATATTACAATCGCAAATGTCTTCTTTGAAAATTCTACACGTACACGTTTATCATTTGAGCTAGCTGAAAAGACTCTCTGCAGATATCGTTAATTTTGCGGCCTCCTCTTCTTCTGTAAGTAAAGGTGAGACATTGATCGATACCGTCAATAATATCTTAGCGATGAAGGTTGATATGATTGTTATGCGTCATCCTTATGCCGGAGCAGGTGTGTTTTTAAGTAAGCATGTTAACGCACAAATTGTTAATGCCGGCGACGGAGCACATGAACACCCGACTCAAGCTTTGTTAGATTCTTTCTCGATTCGTGAGCGCTTTGGAGATGTCGCAGGACGTAAAGTTGCCATAATAGGTGATATCACCCATTCACGTGTAGCACTATCCAATATTCTATGTTTACAAAAACAGGGAGCTGAAGTGATGGTGTGCGGACCAACAACATTGATTCCTAAATACATTACTTCATTAGGAGTAAAAGTGGAGCATGACTTAATGAAAGCTTTGAACTGGTGTGACGTAGCCAATATGTTACGCATCCAGCTGGAAAGACAAGATATCGCTTACTTTCCATCCCTAAGAGAATATACCATGTTGTATGGATTGAATAAAACGCTGTTGGATTCATTGGATAAAGAAATAACAATTATGCATCCAGGACCTATTAATAGAGGGGTAGAGATTACTTCGGACGTTGCAGATAGCGCGCACTCTATTATTTTAGATCAAGTAGAAAATGGCGTAGCAGTACGTATGGCTGTACTTTACCTATTGGCAGGACAGCGCGGATAGCATTAATTGTCGATATAGATCAATATGCCTGATTTTTTATTTTTAAATCAGGCATATTTTTTTTGTATTAAATACGTTATACTTTGGATAATGTTAACAATTGTGAATAACTTTTGAGGAAAACTCCTTATTTTAGGCTTAATTTAGTACTTTGAATATTACTATGAATTTTACTTCGCTTTTTTGAGCTAAGTACTTGCAATACAAAATAAAAACATATAAAATATTTCACATATTATGTATAAAAAGATTTACCAGGTAGGGTTTGCGCTAAGTTTGATGGCGACACCAGCTTTAGCACAGCAAACAGAATGGCAACAAATCAACAAAGCATACAAGTCCGGGATGGAGTTGTTTGAAAGAGGCAAATTTACTTCTGCTTCAGAACAATTTAATCGTGTAGAAGCGTTACGGACAAAATCCTCTCTGCAATTGGATGAAACAGAAGAACTCACGCTGTTGAAAGAAAATGTACGCTATTATCAAGCTGTATGCGCTTTAGAATTGGGGGAAACAGATGCCGAAGCACAGTTTTTGAAATATATCAAAGACTATCCAAGTAGTGCTAACGCAAAAGCAGCATATTTTCAAATTGGAAAATCTTACTATGCTAAGAAAGATTATGTAAAAGCTATTGAATGGTTTACCAAAATCGATAGTAAAAATCTGGCAGGTAATGAAAGTTTAGAATATCGTTTTAAATTGGGATATTCTTACTTTACAACAAAGAATTATACTGCTGCTAAACCACTTTTTGAAACATTAAAAGATCAAAAGTCTGAATACCAGGAAGCATCAATATATTACTACGCTTATTTATGTTATTTAGATGCGGAGTATAAAACTGCATTAAATGAGTTTGAACGTTTGAATGGTTCAAAAACATTTGAAACAAGTTATCCTTATTACATTACAGCTTTGTATTTCTTGGACAAACGTTACGATGACGTTTTGGATTATGCTTTGCCTATCATGCAACGCACGAAACAGGAGAATGAAACCGAATTGTTCCGTATTGTGGCGGCGACCTACTTTATCAAAGGAGATTTAAAATCATCCAAAAGTTACTACGATAAGTTCCAGGCACAAGATCAAGGAAAAACACAGAATAATCAAGATAGCTACCAAATCGGTTATATCGCTTACAAATTGAAAGATTATGATAAGGCAATAACAGAATTGGAAAAAATGACAGAACCTGATGCATATTATCAAAGTGCGATGATTACATTGGGAGATTCATTCTTGAAAAAAGGAAATAAGCAAGCAGCACGTAACGCATTCTTCAAAGCCTCAAAATTAGATTTTGATAAAGATCTACAAGAAGAAGGATTATTTAACTATGCTAAGCTTTCTTACGAATTGGAATTCCATCAAGTAGCATTAGCTTCCACTCAGGAATATCTGAAAACTTATCCAAAATCAAAACGTCAGGAAGAAGCGAAAACTTTATTAGCTGAAGTTTTATTGAGTACAAAGAACTACCGCGAAGCTGTTGATATCTTAGAGACCATTCAGAAAAGAGGTAGAGAAGCAAATGTCGCTTATCAAAAAGTAACTTACTATAGAGGTTTAGAATATTATAACGAACGTGCATTTGAAAATGCAATTTCATTATTCATGCGTTCTGAAGCAAATCGTTATGATGAAGAAATCTATGCGTTAGCTACCTACTGGAAAGCAGAGGCGATGTATGAAGTTCGTAAATATGGAGAAGCCGTAACCAATTTTAATAAATTTTTACGTCTACCAGCAGCAGCTAAAACTGATGTTTACAACTATGCCAATTATGCTTTAGCATATGCTGCATTTAGAAATGGAAACTACAATACATCTGCAAATTATTTTGAACGCTTTTTAGCGACAGGTGGTTCAAAAGGAATCGAGTTGAATACCCGTAACGATGCTATTGCTCGTTTAGGAGACTCCTATTTCTCAGCAAAGAACTACGGTAAAGCAATGGAACAGTATGATCGATTGATTAATGGGAAAGCAGCAAGTCAAGATTACGCATTATTCCAACGTGGTATCATTCAGGGACTACAGGGAAATAATGAAGGTAAAATTGCCACGCTGAAGTCTGTAATTGCTAAATATCCGACATCAAATTATGCCGATGACGTTTCTTTTGAGATCCCATACACTTATTTCTTAATGGGACAGTCCGACCAAGCTATTTCAGGTCTGCAAACGATGGTGGAGAAATATCCACGTAGCAGTTATGTACCTCGTGCTTTGGTAACAATCGGTTTAGTACAATATAATCAAGATAATAACGAAGCTGCTTTAAAGACTTTCCAACGCGTAGTGGATCAATATGCAACAACGGATGAAGCTAAGCAAGCAATGCGTTCTATTGAAAATATCTATTTAGACAATAGTGATGCTACTGGTTATATCAAATATGCTACTGGTACCAATATTGGAAATTTAACAACATCTGAGCAGGATAGCCGTACATTTTCGACAGCAACAACACTATTCTCAAGATCAAACTTCCAAGGTGCAGTTGAAGCCGTGAATGCTTATTTTGATAAATTCCCTAAGCCTATTCAAGAGAAATATGCACGTTTTATCCGCGCTGAAAGTAATGCTGCTTTAGGTCATACCGATGAGGCCTTACATGACTATAACATTATCTTGAATGACTGGACAAGCGCTTATACAGAACGTACTTTGGTGAGTGTATCACGCTTATATTTGAAACAGAAGAAATATAATGAAGCAACACAACTGTTGAAAAAATTAGAATTGACTTCTGAGTATAAATCTAATTACAGCTATGCGATCAACAATTTAATGGTCAGCTATTTCGAGATCGGTGACTATAAAGAAGCATTGAATTATTCCAATGCAGTAAGAAATTACGAAAAATCATCTGAGGAAGAGATCGCAAATGCATCACTTTATGCAGGTAAAGCATATTTGAAACAAAGTAAGCGTGCAGAAGCGCTGAAGGAATTTAATTTAGCGGCATTGAAGAGCCGTACAGTTATTGGTGCCGAAGCACGCTATAATGTTGCTTTGATGCAGTATGAAAATAAAGAATACGAAGCCGCTATTAAATCTGCTTTTGATGTTTCAGATTCGTTTTCATCTTATGATTACTGGGTTGCAAAAAGTTTTATCCTAATGGCAGATGCTTACGTAGGAAAAGGAGATAACTTCCAGGCGAAATCTACTTTAGAAAGTGTGATTGAGAATTATGACGGTAAGGATGATATTTTGCCAACAGCAAAAGCTCGTCTAGAAAAATTGAACAAAAAGAAATAGGAAATAATGAAGAAGCTGCACAATACAACAGTGAAGAAATATACATTAGCAACCTTGTTATTGGGAGCTGGAATGCACTCCTTTGCACAAGAAACACCAAAAAAAGTTGATCCTGCTACACCAGTGACAATTGATTCTTTTGATGTCGTACGTGATTATAAACCTATTCTTGCAGATGCGGTAAAAATCCGTCGTAGTCCTGATATGACCAATAAAAGGGAGTATCAGCCTAAGTTGAGCTATAATAATATTTCAGATAAGAAACTCGATATCAATACTGGATTGCGTGAGTTAAATGTGAAAGAATTGCCTTTCTCACAACTTGCTGATCAAACAAGTAACTATGTTAAATTTGGTGTAGGAAACTACAATACCATCTTAGGAGAAGCATATTTGGCCGTCGATAAATTTGAAAATACACGATTCGGATTATTTGCCAAGCACTTAAACCAAAAAGGCAGTATTGAAGGTCAGAAGTTCGCTACACAGGATGTCGGTATTTTTGGCCGTCGTGTTTACGAACCTTTTACAGTAAATGGAACTTTAGGATATAATCGTTATTCGACAAACTTCTACGGACAGGTGTTTGATAATAGTTCTAATTTAATCAATACAACGCCAGAGGCACAAGCTTTTAATGATATCTATTTCAACGGTGAGCTGACAAGTAATGCAGATGTGGATAAGGCCGGGGCGGTAAGCTATTCTGCGAAAGCAGATGCTTATCTTTTTAAAGATAAATATGATGCTAAAGAAAATTCATTCGCCATATCCGGTTATGTGAATAAAAAAGTCAACACATTTAATGTGGGGGCTAATCTAAGTGCTAGCTTTAACTCAGTTGAAGATGTTAAGGTGGCAACAAAAAATCATGTAGCATCGATCAATCCATACATTAAATTTAAAGGTGATAATTATAATGTTACTTTGGGTGCCAATCTCGTTTCTGAGTTTGGAGATACCAGCCGTTTTAATGTTTTTCCAACAGTGGAAGCTGATTTTGCAGTTGTACCGCAGTATGTATACTTATTTGCAGGTGCAAATGGAGGTGTTAAACAAGGATCATTACGTGGTTTTGCAAAAGAAAATCCTTACTTAAATAGCAATATTGATGTACGCAATACTCTTGAAAAACTAAATGTATATGCAGGATTAAAGGGTAATGCAGGTGCAAATTTTGGCTATAAAGTAAAAGCATTTTACAAGCAGATCGAAGGACTTCCTTTGTATGTGAATAGTAGAGAAGAATTAGGAGGCGGTTTTGTTCCCTACAAATTTGATGTTATTTATGATGGATATTCAAGTAAAGCAACTCATTTTGGTATAGAGGGTGAGATGAATGTCCGTGTTTCACAATTGGTTAATTTAAGCGGTAAACTTAATATCGATGATTACAAAGTGAAAGATAATGAAGAGGCATGGTCATTGCCGAAATTCCGTTTCTTAGCCAATGCAAGATTCAATATTTCGGATAAATTCTTTGTAGATGCTGAATTATCTACACAAGGGCAGACTTCCGCTTTAGCTTATACATATACAAGTGCAACAGTAAGATCTGAAAATCCAAGTAAAGTAACCATCCCTTCTTTTGCAGATTTTAATGCAGGAGCAGAGTACCGTATTAAAAAGCAATTGGGTGTTTTTGTAAAGGCTAATAATATCTTTGGAAAAGAGTACGAGCGCTATCAATACTACCCACGTTTGGGTTTTAATATAATTGGTGGTATAAACTTTTCTTTTTAATACAAGAAGATTATAACTTTGCGTTAGCAAATAAGGAACAAGAATGAATTTAGGTAAAAACATCAATAATCTATTAAAGCGTTACGCTGAAGTTTACGTTAAGGGCTTGGGGGTGTTCAAAAGAAAGCATTCCGCAGCTCAATTCGATAAGCAGCGCGACCTGTTTTTACCACCTATTTCTTATGTGGAATTTGATTCTACAGCTGAAAGCGGTTTTAATTTTATTCATTACATACAACAACAGCAAAACCTGAATCTTGATTCCGCAACTCAGGTGTTACAGGATGCTGTTGCTGATTTAAAGGATCAATTGATCCAAAATGGACAGGCTAAACTTGAAGACTTAGGACACATTGTGAGCTATGGTTCAAGTTTAGTTTTTAAACCATTAGATCTCTCAGGTTTTAATTTTGAACCGATCAGACATGTTATTGCTCCAGAAATAGAGACTGTTATTCCCGATCGTGAATTGGAAGAAAATATTCCATTTTCTCCGACTGAACTAGAGGAACCCGTGGAAGATATTATCGAGGATGAACCGGCAGATACAGAGCAAGTAGAAGAGGAAATCGTACCTGAAACGGTAGTGGTAGCACCTTCACCAGTTGAAACACCTGTAGCGCCGATAATACATGAACCTGTATCCGAAACGATTGACGAAAGAGTAGAAACTGATCCAGCGATATTTTATCAGGAAAGAAGTACTAAATCAAATACAGTTTGGTATTATATTTCAGCTGCGATCATTATTGTGGTATCTGTTGTTGTTGCTTTCCTGCTTAATCCTTCATTGAAGGATCAATTGTTTGGAAAGAAACAAGCAACAGCACCGGTCGTCGTTCCCGCACCAGTGGATACACTACCTAAAATCGATAGTACACAATTGAAGCAAGATTCAACTGCAATAGTTGATTCTTTAAAAGTGGATACAGCAGCACTTCAAACAACACTAAAGGAAACGGTAGTCGTAAAAGAATCAGTACCTGTAGCACAGCCAAATTATCAATTGGTTATTGCCACGCCAAAAACAATGGAATTGGCAGAAGAGGAAGTGCAGAGGTTGCGTAAAAAAGGTTATCAAACTGTGCGGGCAGTTGATAGCAAATTTAAAAGAAATAAAAAACGTGTGATTTGGGATACCTACATGACAAAAGAAGAAGCAGATCGGGACCAGGCAACTGTCGCGAAGACTTTTTCAGGAGCATGGGTAGAGAAAATAGCAAAATAGTCTAATATAAACAATTTTAAAATTATAAATTATTATGTCATTGATTCAAAGCGACAGCAATCTTTTGGACACCGTTAATCAAGCTGCACAGCAAGCAGTACCTGTAGTAAGAGACGAAAATTTGAGCTTAATTCAAATGATGATGAAGGGGGGATGGATTATGGTTCCCATTTTATTATTGTTGTTTATTGGTTTGATCATCTTTTTTGAGCGTTTTCTGACTATTCGTAAAGCTGCAAAGTATGATGTTTCACTAATGTCACAAGTAAAAGCAAGTGTGCTTTCTGGTAAATTGGACGCTGCTTTAGCAGTTTGCCGTTCAAGTCACTCAGCATTGGGACGTATGTTGCAAAAGGGATTACTACGTGTAGGACGTCCAATCAAAGATATTGAAGGTGCTATTGAGAATGTAGGTAAACTTGAGGTTGCTAAATTGGAAAAGAACATTAATATTCTAGGTATTATTGCAGGTATTGCGCCGATGCTTGGTTTCGTAGGAACAATTTTTGGAGTAATTACAATTTTCCATGAAGTAGAGATGGCTGGTGGTATTGATATTGGTTCAGTATCCGGAGGTCTTTATGTGAAGATGGTAGCTTCGGCATCTGGCTTAACAGTTGGTATCTTAGCATATATTGGTTACCATATCCTAAATATGATGGTGGAGCGTTTGATCTTACGTATGGAGACAGATGCAGTTGAATTTATTGATTTATTAGATGAACCTGGCGCATAATCGTAGGGTCGTATAGCTAATTAATCAATTAAAATTTAGAATAATGAATCTAAGAAGTAGAAAAAATAAACCAGCAGCTGAAGTACATACTTCAGCATTGAACGACATCATGTTCTTTCTGATGTTATTCTTTTTGTTGGCATCTGCTGTTTCCAATCCGCAGGTTGTGAAGTTATTACTTCCAAAATCCAGTGCTGGAGAGCAGTCTGTATCCAAAAAAACATTGACGGTTTCGATTACCTCGGATTTAGCTTACCATGTTGAAAAGGCAGTTGTACCTTATGATGCATTAGAAGCAGCAATCCAATCGCAAATGAGAACAGGAGAAGAATTGACGATCATGATGTATGTTGATAATTCAGTCCCTATTCAGAATGTGATTTCAGTAATGGATATTGCCAACCGCTTGAAAATAAAAGTTGTTTTGGCGACAGAACCAAAGAAAGATTAAAGAGTTTTAAACCTTTTTTAAGGTTTAAGTTCTAATTTTAAAGAATAGGAGATAAATACATGGCTTACCATCTTCAACATGAGGAAAATAACTTCCCCAAAGCATTAGGGATTTCTACTGCTATAATGGGGATTTTGGTATTGATAAGTTTCTTTGTCATTTTTGGAACTAAAATGCCCGATGAATACGGTATGGGCGGTATGGTTGTGAATTATGGTACAGCAGAAGAAGGCATGGGCGATGATTACATGAGTGTTGAAGAACCTTCTGTAGATCCCAATGCTAATAATGTAAAACCAGATCGCGTCGTTCCAGAAGAAATACCGACACCTACACCTTCACAGCAGGTCGCTGACAAAGCAGTCGTGACACAAGATGTTGAAGATGCTCCGGTTGTTACGAAGGCTTCAAAGCCCGTAAAAACAGTTGCGCCTGAAACAACAAAAGAAGTGAAGGACAGTAAACCTGCAGTAAATTCGAATGCCCTTTATAAAGGCAAAAAGAATAACGGCACAGGTTCTGGTGATGGTACAGGAACGGTACCTGGCAATCAAGGTAGTAAATTAGGTGATCCTTTAGCCAGTAATTATGGTGAAGGTGGTTCTGGAAACGGTAATATGATGCTTTCAATTGAAAACAGAAGTTTTACGCAGAGACCTCAGATTGATGATAATGGACAGCAGGCTGGTAAAGTAGCTGTTGAGTTCCGCGTCAACCAATCGGGAGTGATCATTTATGCACGTGCCGGAGTGAAAGGTACAACCATCACGGATCCAAGCTTATTGGAAAAATGTGAAAGAGCTGTTCGTGGAGCTCGATTGAATCAATTACCAAATGCGCCTGACTCTCAGACAGGCAGAATTGTATTCAATTTTAAACTAAGATAAAATTTATTGTCAATGCATAATTATAATGAGGTAATCGAGTATTTATATGCTCGATTACCTATGTTTACCCGTGACGGGGCATCCGCCTATAAAAAGGATTTAGATAATACCTTAGCATTACTTCATGCGTTAGGAAATCCACAAGATAAATTCAAATCTATTCATATTGCCGGTACGAATGGGAAAGGTTCATCCTCTCACATGTTGGCTTCTATCTTTGCACAGGCAGGATATAAAACAGCCCTGTATACTTCACCACATTTATTAGATTTTAGGGAACGTATTCGTATCAATGGACAGATGGTCGATGAGCAATTTGTTATTGATTTTGTGAATAATCTGCATGCACTGATTGAAGAGATTCAACCCTCATTTTTTGAGGTTACGGTGGCTATGGCATTTGATTACTTTGCAAAACAGCACGTTGATATTGCCATCATTGAAGTTGGTTTAGGTGGTCGCCTTGATTCTACAAATGTCATCATGCCACTGGCATCCTTAATCACTAACATCGGTTTTGACCATATGAATATGTTGGGTGATACGCTTCCAGCTATAGCATCTGAAAAAGCAGGTATTATAAAAAAAGATACTCCTGTTGTCGTATCGGAATATCATAAAGATACTGCGCCTGTATTTCTAGAAAAAGCTAAGCTTGAAAATGCAGCGCTTGAGTTTGCATCCGACAAATTGCAATCAGAAATTAAAGCCATTAATGAAGATCATTTACAGATTGAAGTCAAGGATAAGGAAGGTCATATCGAGCAATACGAATTAGATCTAAAAGGAACGTATCAATCAAAAAATATATTAGGTGTCTTGCGGATTGTTGATCATATGCGGACACGAGGTTATGATCTGTCACAGGACAATGTAAAAAATGGTTTGCGAAAAGTACAGTCTTTTACCGGCCTTCAAGGTCGATGGCAGACACTTTCCAAAAAACCTTTTATCATTTGCGATACTGGACATAATGAGGATGGAATTAGGGAAGTTCTGAAAAATTTAGCCAATACAAACTATCGGCAATTGCATTTTGTAATAGGAGCAATGAAGGATAAAGATTTAGGACATATGCTCCCATTGTTACCTACAGATGCGATCTATTATTTTAGTAACCCTGATATGCCTAGAGCGATGCCTTCAGAAGAACTTGCAGCTGAAGCACATCTATTGGGACTAAAAGGAAATGCATATGGCCCTGTCGTAAAAGCTTTTGAAGCAGCAAAAAAACAGTATCAGGACGGAGATTTAATTTTTATAGGAGGAAGTAACTTTGTGGTATCAGAAGTGCTTGCCGCTATAAACTAATGTGCTGCCTGATAAGACAGCTATTGTAAAGTAAAGCATAAAAAACAGCGAGCAGATCTTTAGATCTGCTCGCTGTTTTTTATGCCACAAGATTGTAGTTAAGTAATTACCCAATTTTCGAATTTTCTTCAAGTGCCGGGAATTTTATCCTATGTAAAATTTATCCAAATTCAATTCAGTTTATGAAAAAATTAATCGTTGATAGTCAATTCACCTCTGATATCCTTTTCGATCCAATAGGCAACATCTTTTTGATCTTCGCATTCACCCTGTAGGTACATGAGCTTTGTTACAGCAGCTTCAAAAGTCATATCGTAACCATTGAGTACTCCAATCGCTTTTAGTCCAGTGCTCGTCTCATAACGCCCCAGTTCAACAGAACCAACTTTACATTGTGATATATTTAAAATATTCTTACCGTTATCAATGGCTTCTTTCAGCAAATCTAAAAACCATTGATCGGTAGTGGTATTTCCGGAGCCAAATGTTTCCATAACAATAGAACGGACATCCGAATTTAATACTGCTCTGATTGTGCTAGGACTTATTCCTGGAAACAATTTCAGAACACCCACGCGATCGTCAAGTTTGGTATGCAAAATAAACTCTTTACCACTGTTGTTTAATAAAGCATCTTGATTGTATTGGAGATGAATACCTGCCTCTACAAGAACCGGATAATTGGGGGAACGGAAAGCTTCAAATTTTGCCGAATTATATTTGAAAGATCGGTTACCTCTAAATAATTTATTGTCAAATAGAATACATACTTCTTGAATCATGGAGACCCCAAAATGCTTTGTAGACGCAATTTCTAAGGCAGTCATCATATTTTCTCTTGCATCGGTGCGAATTTCTCCGATCGGTAATTGAGAACCTGATAAAATGACGGGTTTTTGTAACCCTTCCAGCATAAAGCTTAAAACCGAAGCCGAAAATGACATGGTATCTGATCCATGTAAGATGACAAAACCATCATATTCATCGTAATTATCCTTAATGATCTGTGCCATTTCAATCCATATTTCAGGCTTCATATTGGAAGAATCAATAATGGGATTAAAGGAATGTACGGTTAATTTATAATTTAATCGACTTAGATCTGGAAGATTGCGCTTGATTAATTCAAAGTCAAAGGGAACGAAAGTTCCCGTTTCGTCTTTGACCATTCCTATGGTGCCACCTGTGTATATGATAAATATGTTATGCATGATGTGAGTTAGATTCCAAATATTCTTTTTGAGTTTTCAGTTGTTATTGCCGCTACTTGTTCTATTGGTAATTCTTTAATGTCAGCTATTTTTTGTGCTATATAGTACAGATAACTACTTTCATTTTGTTTGCCTCGAAACGGCATCGGAGCAAGATAAGGCGCATCAGTTTCCAGTACAATATGTTGTAGGTCTATCTGTTTAACCACTTCGTCAAGCCCCGCTTTTTTAAAAGTGACTACTCCGCCAATACCCAGTGCGAAACCCAGATCGATAGCATGTTGCGCTTGTTCAATGTTTCCTGTAAAGCAATGTAGTACCCCAAAAAGTTTTTCATCTTTTAGTTCTTCTAATAATTCAAATAATTCGTCAAAAGCCTCACGACAATGAATATCTATTGGTAAATTAAGATCTTTAGCCCATTGTACCTGCTGACGAAAAGCATCTTTTTGAATCTCCAAAGTAGATTTGTCCCAATACAGGTCTAGGCCAATTTCTCCGATAGCATACACTTTGTGTTGCTGCAGTGCCGCATAGATTTTTGTTAGTTCTTCTTGATAGTTTTCTTTTACATCACAGGGGTGTAGACCGAGCATCGGAAAACAGTTGTTTGGGTATGCATCAACAGTTTTCATGACTGCAGCTATCGATGCACTATTGACATTTGGAAGAAAAAGGCGATGAATATCTTTATCAAAGCAACGTTGCATTTGTTCTGCTAATGAATCGTTTTCGGTGTGGTAGTATATATGGGTATGGGTATCTGTTAGTAACATGGATTATAGTTATAGCGACGGTAAAAATAAATGTTTAGGATGAAACGACCTAATTTGATGAAACTTAGTCATTATCACGGTGATGGATATAGCGCCAATGCTTTGAAAATTAGAAACTCATATAGCTGTTTTATTACGAATATAAAACTGCACAGCTTTTTTTTTGATTTTTTGTTAAAAATGAGAAATATTTGATCAAAATTTTAACTGTTTTATTATTTAGAACAGGATAAAATTCCTGTATTTAAGAATATTGTAGCTAAATAACCTAAATAATGCATATTCCTTCCTTTTTCTATGGGATTAATAGCACTCATCTATCCCGTCAATTAGAAAAGATGTAGTCACTCATCCATCCATTTATTTGATATAAAAATCAAACGCTTACTTATTCTTATTTCCTCTTTATTTGTTTAAGTACACTTTGTCAGGTCACCATTTCAAGCAAATTGCTAAAAGTTTTACAGATAATAAAATTCTGATAATTATGGACTTAACCAAGCCAATTTTGCGTAATGCCCAAGCTAATTATTGATCCTTATCGCATTGAAGGGTTTATCAACATTTGGAAATAGAAGACCAATGAAAAAGGGCTTATTGAATTACCAATAAGCCCTTTTTTCTTGAATATTTATGTCCTTATTTTTTTGCTGGTGTAGCAGGTGTCAATTTTGTTGCAGGAATTGTTGTTGGAGCAGCTGCAGGAGCTTTTCCAGGAATAATGTCAATAACTTCTACGTCAAAAATTAACGGCGAATATGGAGGAATCTCTCCAGCCTGACGTTCGCCATAAGCTAAATTAGAAGGGATAACCAATGTTGCTTTTGAGCCTTTGTTTAATAACTGGAAAGCTTCCGTCCAGCCTGTTATAACACCATCTACACCTAAATGTAGACGAAGAGGTTCATAAGGTCTTTGTGCATTGAATTTTTTATATTTTTTAGCAAGATCAGCTTGATTGGTATCAAATACTTTATCGTTTGCTAATTTCCCAACGTAATTAACAACTACTGTATCACCAACAGCGGCATTTTTACCTGATCCTGGTTTTGTAATTACATATTGTAAACCGGAAGCTGTTTTCTGAGTTGCTAATTTATTATTCTTTAAGAACGCTTCAACTTTCCCAGCTTCAGCCCCTTTTAACTTAGCGTTCTGTTCTTCAAAATATTTCGTAACCTGCTCGCTTAATTGCTGATCGGTAAGTTTACCTTTTTTGAAGTGTTTTTGAACTTTAATCGTATAGATGATGTATTTGTCAGCAAAATCAGGTTTTGGCTGCTTTGTTTTAGCCGTAATAGAATCTAAATTAATCTTAAATACCAAACTATCACCTTCACCTACAAATTTGAATAAACCAGTTGGATCTCCTGGGTTTTGTTTGATGATACTATCCGGATATAATTGTAGGATTTGTGGAACTCCTGCATCGTAAGTACTCGACATGACAGAATCTCTATCAGATTTTTGAATAATATCTACCGACAATAAATCACCTGCAACTGCCTTTTCTGCACCAGCATCCTTCACGATTTTGTATTCTAGGCCACCCTCAGCCTTTTTAAAGTTTTGGCAAGCAGTTAATAAAAGCCCTGATGCCGCGAATAGTAAAATTGATTTTTTCATTTAAGTTTAATTGCTTTCTTATTTTTTTTATTAATTCTTATAATCTGGTCATACGACTTTAGTCGTATTGAGATTCTGTTCCTTTTAAATAGTCTTCCTATTCTATGGAAGGAAACATCTCAGATCAAAGATAATTTAATTTGTTCAGTTCTGGCAGTAATTTTTACGTAAAAAAATGGAAACATGGATATGAAAAATAGCTATGATAACTGCTTAAACATGGATTTTAAATTATCATGGAAGGCAAAAGAAAATATTAAAAATTTTTAAAGAAAATCATGCGATTTGAATTTTTATTAACCCTAATTTGGATATAAAGGAAAGGTGATTCTTGTGAAAATATAATATAAATTTTAAATTTAGGTCCGCCCCAAAAAAAAGCACTTATCGGTGATCCGATAAGTGCTTTTCATTTTGATAATTTCTGTACTTATTTCTTTACAGGCGTAGCTGGTGTCGTTGTTGCAGGAATTGTCGTTGGAGCTGCAGCAGGTGCTTTTCCAGGGATAATGTCAAGAACTTCCACATCGAAAATTAAAGGTGAATATGGAGGAATTTCTCCAGCAGGACGTTCGCCATAAGCTAAAACCGAAGGAATAACCAAAGTAGCTTTTGAACCTTTGTTCAATAATTGGAAAGCTTCAGTCCAACCTGTAATAACGCCATCAACACCTAAATGTAAACGTAAAGGCTCGTAAGGTCTTTGTGGATTAAATTTGTTATGTTTTTTAGCTAGATCAGCTTGGTTAGTATCAAATACTTTATCGTTTGTCAATCTACCGATGTAGTTAACAACTACAGTGTCACCAACAGCTGCATTTTTACCTGATCCAGCCTTAGTAACAACATATTGTAAACCAGAAGCAGTTTTCTTAGGTGCTAATTTGTTGTTTTTCAAGAAAGCTTCAACTTTTCCAGCTTCTGCGCCTTTTAATTTTGCAGTCTCTGCTTCAAAATACTTCGTAACTTGCTCACCTAATTGTTGATCAGTTAACTTACCTTTTTTGAAGTGTTTTTGAACTTTAATCGTATAGATAATATATTTATCAGCAAATGCTGGTTTTGGTTGTTGTGTTTTGGCAGCTACAGAATCTAAATCGATTTTAAATACCAAACTATCACCTTCACCTACAAGTTTAAATAAACCTGTTGGATCTCCTGGGTTTTGTTTGATGATACTATCTGGATATAATTGTACGATTTGTGGAATTCCAGCATCAAAAGTACTATTTAATAATGAATCTCTATCTGTTTTAACAACCATGTCTACCGACAATAAATCACCAGATACAGCTTTTTCAGCACCAGCATCTTTAGCGATTTTGTATTCTAGGCCACCTTCAGCCTTTTTAAAATTTTGGCAAGCAGTTAATAATAGTCCTGATGCCGCGAATAATAGAATTGATTTCTTCATTTCAGTTTTATTGCTATCTTATTTTGTTAATATTTCTTTATAATTCGGTAAAGCGGATTTAAATGTATTGATAACCGTTTGTAGATCATCATGTGAATTTCCTCCAGATGCATTGAGATGACCACCGCCATTAAAATATGTTTTGCATATTTCATTGCATGGAACATCACCAATCGAGCGCAAAGATAATTTAATTTGTTCTTTTCTGTCAATAATTAATGCAGCTAATCGAATTCCTTTAATTGACAATGCATAATTCACAAGTCCTTCGGTATCTCCAGTAATCACTTCGAAGCTTTTTAAATCTTCTTGTGTAACGTAAATCATGGCCGTGTTGTACTCTGGGAATACTTCTAAACGATTGAGTAAGCAGTATCCTAAGAATTTTAACCTTCCTTCCGAAGAACTGTTATAGATCAGCTCGTGAATAGCCCAGTTCTCTGCGCCACAATCGATCAAGCTCGCGATTATACGGTGTATTTCTGAAGTCGTAGAACGGAAACGGAATGAACCTGTGTCGGTCATAATGCCTGTATACAGGCAGGTTGCCATATCTGCAGAGATACTGCCAGCATCTTGCATTTCTGTTGTTATAAATCTGAAAATTAGCTGTGCAGTTGCCGCAGCTTTAGGATCCCAATATTCATAATCATGAAAACCTTGAGGTTCAAGATGGTGGTCAATCATACATTTTATACCTGTCGCGTTTTCAACAGGAACTGCCATATCATGGATACGGGACAGTCCATTAAAATCAAGGCAGAAAATGATTTCAGCATCGGCAATTAATTTTTGATTTTCTTGTACTTCTTTGGTGTAAATGCGCACATGTTCTAAACCCGGTAACCAGTCTAAAAAGGATGGGAAATCGGATGGAACGATAAGGCTTACATCATGTTTATGGGCTTTTAGCCAATAAAATAGACCTAATGAAGAACCCAGCGCATCGCCATCCGGCTTGAAGTGCGTAGTGATTACAATTCTTTTAGGTTCTGATAAAAGTGTTTTTAGTTGTTCTGATGTCAGCATATTCGTATTAAGTCTGCAAACCTACTATAAAAAAAAATATTTATAGCATTTTTTTATAAACATTTGAGACGTTTTTGATTTTTGATTTTTGTTTTTAAATTTTTGAAATACAATTTGTTAAAATTTATAAACATAAATTTTGTGATCTCGTTTAGAGCTAATTAAATACGATGAATTATTCCCGAAATCGATAGGACCAAAATAGAATTTTGACATACCTTCTACAGGAAAGCCATTTCTTACAAGACCATCTTCATTGAAGATATAAATCATACGGTTATCTGTACCTACAGCAACAAGATCGTTATTGTTTGTCACTTTAAAGAATAAAGGTCTGTTGCTGACATCGTCCACAAATTTGTATGCAAAATATTTAGTGCTATCTTTCTGGTTATACACAGATAGATTATTGTCACTAAGAACAACGTAATCTTTATCCGCACTGCCACTTACATCTTCAAAGTTGAACGTAAAATTTGTGCCCCAATCGCCAATTTTTAATTTGATCGGATCCCCCTCGAAAGGAACTTTAATCACTTCTCCTTTATCTTTCGGTACAATAACAAAGGAATTCTTCATATCCGAAGTTGTTATCAACCCAATTGGGTTCTTTAACGTTTGCCCATTGACATTAAGCTCTTCTTTACGGATAAGAGTACCTGCTTCATTAAAAAAGTAAACTGACCCTTGGCTGGTTCCTGCAATGATAAAATTTTGATTAGCAATTGTAGCTGCTTTCAAATCAAATAAAATTTTGCTGTCCAAGCTTGGATTTTTCCAATCTTCGATCTTTTTTCCCGTCAGATCGTATACAGCTATCTGGTTTGAGCACGGAATATAGATTCTTTTTTCATTGTTGAAATTTGTCAGTGTAAGACCTGCAGAGGCATTGCTCGGTAAACCCACAGAAAAACCAGGTATTAACTTTCCATCAGGAGAAAAACGATACAGACGACTTCTGGTATTCAACAGTATACTACGGTCCTGCAATTGAATCGGTTGCCCTAAAATTTCTCCCTGAAAGAGTGTTTTCCATAATTCTTTACCAGAAGGGCTGAGTGCATAGACTGTATGATCCTGCTCTTGTACTAAAATAAATTTGCTGTTTTCAGTCTGATTAAATACCCAAGGATTATTGATTAATTTTGAGTTCATTTGAAATGTCCATGCCGCAGTCCCTCCAAAACGATTTTTAGATTTGTATAAGGCATAAAAACCTGAAATAAATCCACCAGCATTTCCACTTACTTGCAAAGAAGTCGAGTAAAAATTTTGATAACCAAAAAGTTCCTTATCTCTGAAGTTTTTAGCATACTCCGACTTTAAGTTATTAATGATTGTATTCTTCGCTGTTTCAGGTTCGATATAAAACGTAACATTCGCTCTGTTGCTCTGAATGGCACTATGATTCTTGAAGATGGCTGTTCCAGACATCATCTGGTTATCGAAATAAGCCTGACGGTACTTTCGTAGAACACCGGTCTGATTTGCCACAACAAGTACTTTTCCGATTCTTGTAAAGTATGGACGCTGAAAACTTTTGAAGGGATCTCCGAAACTTGAATAAAGAATGTTGGAATAATCAAATTGGTAGATATCATCTCCTTGATTGCTGCTTATTTTTTTTGAAGTTTCTATAAATTTACTGCTATCAGCTAAACTAACAAGACCTAGAATATTCTCATTATCCAATTCCGCAATTGCAAATTCATCATTCCATAAAGGTAAAATATCAGTTTGAAAGATTACTTTTCCTTCATTCTCAATGAGCTTTTGATGGCTCTTAATTTTATCAGCTTCCTTTCGATAGGTAAATAAATCGCTAAGTGAGCGATGAAAGCTATTGATATCAGAAAGGCTATAGTTAATGTAGGAAGAGGTGTTTTTTGGTAAAAAATTAGCTAAAGTTTGCACTTGTGGTGATTGATGAGCAAAAAGTTGCAGATAGTTATGCTGATTCAGGTTAAGCTGCGTTTCTCCTTTAAAAATTAATGCATCATCTTTGAAGTTTAGATTCCAGGCTGTAGATCCTTGTAATGAATCAATTTGATTAAGATACATGCCAAACTTACTTCGCATGATTTTTTTTGCTAGAGCTGCAATTTGATTATTACTAAAATAAAGACTTAACGGAGTATTCTTACTGTTTTGACTGATGAAGAATTCAATTTGCTTATGATCTAATTTTTTAACCGATTTATCAATGACCTGATGGATTATTGAAGGATTATAACCAGCAAAAAGAATATTTTCATGAAGTGTACAGAACAGCACAGAATCTTTAATACCCTTATCAAAACTGTAAATGCGGTGACCTAGCGTGTCAGTTTGATTTTTCTTGTATTTTTTATCTACACCTTGAAATAAAGCTTCTAAGGTCTTATCGTTTATTTTTTCATTTAGACCGACCGTATATAATGATGCAATACCCGATTTTGTAGGGTGATAGGAAAGAATGACTTCCACATCCTGCACTTTCCCTTTAATCGATGCCGCACTTAAGAAATCCTGCTTAATTGTTTTGAGATTGTCAAAATCTTGTTTTCCCTGAATTGCTTCAAACAGTTCGAAATTCTGGAAAATTGTATCCGTTGTTTCGTTATTTCTGAAAGCTGCAATAAAGTAGGTATCAGCAGGTAAATACTGGAGTGTTTTTGTCGCAGTTTCTTGCTTGCTGCTGCTGTCGGAGAAGTAGTAGATGGAAGCCGCAACTACGGCTATAAAAAGTAGGACAGTAACAATAATCGTATTTCTCATATCTAATAACAAACGTACTAAAAAATATCTGGAACCTGAGTTGTCACAAATGTAAGTACTCCTTTGTAACAATAAATTTAACAAATATTCTCCTTTTCTGAGGAAGATTTGATACATTTATCCAGCATTAATAAAATATAGACGTAATTTTCGATTAATGAATAAGAGAATCATCCTAGTGGCTGCATTTTTTGGTGCACTAGCTGTTATTTTAGGCGCTTTTGGTGCGCATGGTTTAGAAGGTAAGATTAGTGAACAACATATCGAAACTTGGAAAACTGCCAATCAGTACCATTTTTACCATACTTTGGCTTTGTTGTTTCTGTCCACTTTTTCGCGGGCAAAAACTGCATCTATCCGTGTCTCATTTATAGCCTTTATAATTGGATTGCTTTTCTTTTCAGGTTCTTTATATCTGTTAAGTGTGCGCGAAATTACAGGTTTTGGAAATCCAGCTATTCTTGGCCCAATAACACCGCTGGGTGGGGTCGCCTTTATAGTAGGTTGGGCAGCACTTTTCGTTGCTGCATTAAAGAATAAGTCATAATTTAACGGTTTTATTACCGTAAGATGAGCCCTCGGAGAAATTAACGTTTTTTCGAGGGCTTATTTTTTAGTAATTTTACATGATACTTGAAATGAATATGCCAGAGCCTCAAAACTTATTTTTTACAGACCGAGCAACTGTTTTTGTTGATGTTATTTTGCCTTTAGCATTAGCGAATACCTATACTTACCGAATTCCAGTTGAATGGAATGATAAGATCCAGGTCGGTGTTCGTGTTATGGTCCAATTTGGAAAGAATAAAATCTATTCTGCTATTGTAAAACAAATAACGAAAGAGGCGCCAAAGCATTATGAAGCAAAGTATATTTTAGACATCATTGATGAAAAACCTATCGTAGATGGTGCACAACTACAGTTGTGGGACTGGATATCTGATTATTATATGTGTTCATTGGGAGAGGTTATGCAAGCTGCTTTACCCTCTGCTTTGAAATTGGCAAGTGAAACTAAGATCGCCTCGGCTATTCCAGAAGATTTCGACCGTTCGACTTTGACAGATAAAGAGTATCTGATCATTGAAGCACTTGAGGTGGCCGGTGAATTAAAAGTAAATGATATCGTTAAGCTATTGAGTCAAAAGTCTGTTTTCCCCATATTGAAAGCGATGTTTGATAAGGGAATAATATTGATTTCTGAAGAGATTACTGAACGATATAAACCAAAGACTAAAGTTTTTTTCTCTTTTGCTCCGGAATTTCGGGATGAAGATGGTAAACGGAACTTATTAGATGCCTTAAATCGAGCTCCAAAACAGCAGGATGCCGTATTGGGTTTCATGCAATTGTTGAAAAAAGGAGTGGATGTTACCCGACAGATGATAATGGAAGCATCGGGATGTGGTTCGGGCGCCATTACAGCATTAGTTGATAAAGGCGTATTTCAGGTTAAAGAGAAAGTCGTCAGCCGTTTTCAAGGAGAAGAGCTCGAATTGGAGGCTAATTTTGAATTTAATGATAATCAAAAACGTGTTTTTGACGAAATTCATCAGTGCTTTGAAACTAAAGATGTCACCTTATTGCATGGTGTGACAGCATCGGGGAAAACACAACTCTATATCAGATTGATTGAGGAAGCATTGGCAAGAGGTCATTCAGCCCTATATTTACTGCCTGAAATAGCTTTAACATCACAGATTACCGCACGTCTCAAATTGCATTTTGGCGATAAACTTGGTGTATATCATTCGAAATTTAATGATAACGAACGTGCTGAGGTATGGCATAAGGTAATGAAAAACGAATTTAAGGTTATCGTAGGCGCCCGTTCTTCCGTGTTTTTACCTTTTCAAGATCTGGGAATTATTATCGTCGATGAAGAGCATGAGAGTTCTTACAAACAATATGATCCCGCACCGCGCTATCATGCTCGTGATACAGCGATATATTTGGGGTATATTCATCAGACTAAAGTCTTACTAGGTTCTGCAACACCATCTATTGAAAGTTTCTATAATGCAAAATCCAAGAAATATGGTTTTGTACAGCTTTTAGAACGTTTTGGTCAAGCACAATTGCCAGAAATCCATATTGTCGATATACCGCAAGAAGGAAGAAAGGAAAATATGTTTTCATACTTCTCGGGTACTTTATTAAAAGCTATAGAAGGAGCATTGGAACGTAAGGAACAAGTGATTCTATTTCAGAATCGACGTGGACATACCACCATAATTCAATGTAACACCTGTGGTTTTGTAGCTAAATGTGTGAACTGTGATGTCAGTATGACTTACCATAAGAGTTCAAACATGATGCATTGCCATTACTGTGGCCACGTGGAACCTCCAATTAAAATCTGCCCCGCATGTGGTATGCCACATATCGAAAGTAAAGGTTTTGGAACCGAGCGTGTAGAGGAAGAACTGGAATTACTGATGCCTAATGTCCGAATAGGACGTTTGGATCTAGATTCTACAAAAGGGAAAAATGGTTTTGATAAAATTATAGGTGCTTTTGATGAACATGAATTTGATATTCTGATCGGTACACAAATGGTTGCAAAAGGACTGGATTTTGGAAAGGTCAGCTTAATCGGTATCATCAATGCAGATACCATGATTAATTTTCCTGATTTTAGAGCCTATGAAAGAGCTTTTTCACTTTTCTTGCAGGTCGCAGGACGTGCAGGAAGAAGAGAGGCAGGAGGACAGGTTATCATTCAGACTTACACACCAAAACACCGTGTGTTAGAACAGGTTGTTGCGCATGATTATCAAGCCATGTTTGATACGGAGATCATTGAACGTAAAAATTTCGCATATCCGCCGTTCTACCGTGTGATCAGAATCGATATTAAGCATATGGATATCCAGAAATGTTATGACGGAGCTAAAAAATTTGCGTCAGGTCTGCGCCAGCAATTAGGTTCACGGGTTCTTGGACCAGAAACCCCTTTAGTAGGAAGAGTACGTAATTATTTTATTCAGACGATCACATTGAAAATTGAACGCAATAACATCAGTATTGTTAAAGTAAAAGATCTGATTAAGATGGTGAAGAATGATTTTATTGCAGATAAAGCAAACACGGGTTCACGCATTGTGATCGATGTAGATCCTTATTAGAGGAATCGGTAGATGAAATTAGCCAAAAATTATTCTTTTCAAATGAAATAGCTTGCAGGCTAATTGATTAGTTATGAAAAAGTTCTTGTAGTGGTAATTGTTAAATAACAATAGTATTTTTGAGTCATAATGGCGTATAAATTTGTAGATAATTATAGAGAAAAAGGTGCTCGTAAGCAATTGGTGCAGCTGCTGAAGACAAGAGGTATTAGTGACCAGAATGTGCTGAATGCCATTGCTAAAGTACCACGTCATTTTTTCTTTGATGAAACCTTTTGGAATCAAGCATATAAAGATATCGCATTTCCAATCGGCGATGGACAAACGATATCTCAACCGTATACTGTTGCTTATCAATCGGAACTGCTGCATGTTAAAAAAGGAGATAAGGTTTTAGAAATAGGAACAGGTTCGGGATATCAAACTTGTATACTGCTGGAGCTAGGCGCTCAGGTTTATACCATAGAACGACAAGAAAATTTATATAATAGAACCATACAGGTATTGCCATATATGGGATATAAACCCCATTTTTTCTGTGGGGACGGTTCTAAAGGAATTGAACAGCATGCACCATATGATAAGATTATCGTAACTGCGGGTGCTCCATTTGTACCCGAGATTATGCTGAAGCAGTTAAAAATAGGGGGTATATTTGTAATACCGGTAGGTGATGAGAAAGAACAAAAAATGGTCACAATCATTCGGGTTGGTGAGAATGATTTTGATAGAATTGAATTAGATACATTTAGATTTGTCCCTTTGGTTGGGGATCAAGCTTGGTAATAACCAGGCTTTTTTTTAGCGATTTGGATTATGATCCCTTCTTACTATTAAATGTTCAGAGAAATGACGAATATAGGGCTGATGATAAAGAATAGCACTGTGATCTAAATGCATCAAATTAGTGAGGAAGTTTTACTGCGTACATCTAATAACTAATGATACATCAAACTGCTAGTAAAGAAGATGTGAATGCCTTAAATAATTAATAAAAAGTAAACAAAATGAGTGTAACGTGCCTATAATGCCGTTGAAAATGGATACTCATAAATAATTATATATAGATGGAAGCGAGCATGAGCATATGTACTGCTTTTGGGGAGGAGTATGCTTATGCTCGCTTCATTACCGTTAAACAACAAATTATACTTCAATGAAAGATAAAATAATGGATTTATATCTTAGCAATAAGGAACAGATTGAACAGGAAGTGAAAAAGCTCGACAGAGTGATCAATAAGAATAGTTTTTATCGCCTCGGTGTTATTATTTTTGGTGGGGCAGCGCTATTCTATTCATTTCAGCTTGAAAATCTTGTTCTTGTATTGATTTTATTTTTTGCACTGATATTTCTTTTTGCTTTTTTGGTTAATAGACAAAGTAAATTAGAAAAAATAAGTGATTACCAGAAAGCGTTATTAGCGGTCAATGTCAATGAGCTAACGCTAGCAAATACAGGAGTCAATATCTACGATAACGGTATGCATCTGGCAGATGGTAAGCATCCTTACAGCTCCGATCTGGACATTGTAGGAAATCATTCGCTATTTGAGTTATTAAACCGCTCAACTACAAAATTGAGTATAGCGGTATTAGGTAGTTGGTTACTTAATGATGCAAAGCGTGGCGAGATTGTGAAACGTCAGGAAGCTGCAGCTGAAATAGCTAGTGATATGCGTTGGAGTCAGGATTTTCAAGCAAAGCTTTTATCAAATCTGAATCAGAAGCTAGATGTAAAGTCTTTTTTAGCAACCTATTTTGAGTCCGGAGATTTTACATTCGGAAGCGCAATTATGCGGATCTATGTTAAGCTTGCCCCTTTTATATTTATAGGATCGGTCGTTTTAGCCGTTTTTGTTCCATCTGTGGCATACCTCCCAGTCATCATAGGATTGATCCATATCCTTTGGTCAATGTTCAATGGTGGCAAAATTTCTTTTTTTTCCAGTCGGATCGATAAAGTAGGAAATCTGCTGGATTCATATGCTGCAAGTATGGAACTGGTCGAAAATAGGGCTTGGACAGCGAACCGTAACCAGGAATTACAGGAAAAATTAAAAATAGAGGGGTCATCAGATTCGGTTTCCCATGCGTTCAAGAAATTGGGTAAGCTGATCAGTAATCTGGATGCCCGAAACAACATGATGGTCGGGACAGTTTTAAATCTGATATTTTTATGGGATTTTAAGCAGGTATTGGCCATTGTAGACTGGAAAGCTAAGTATCAAGCTAATATTTTGGAAGCTTTTGATACTTTAGCTGAAGTAGAGGCTTTGGTGAGTTTAGGTACTTGGAAGCGTAATCATGCTGAATGGACTACCCCAATTATTCTTGACCATCTGGAGACACCCATAGAAGCTGTCGATTTGGCGCATCCCTTGATTGCTTCTGATAAATCTATTGCCAATACCTATACCAATGCTGACCATGAAATCGCTTTGGTGACAGGATCTAATATGGCGGGAAAGAGTACATTTCTGCGTACTGTCGGTATAAATGCTGTTTTGGCTTATGCGGGAGCAGTAGTGCCAGCAAGATCTTTCAAAATTCCGATGTTTCATTTGATATCTTATATGCGCATTAAGGATAATCTGAATGAAAGTACGTCAACTTTTAAAGCAGAATTGGACCGGATGAAATTTATTTTAGAAACTGTAGCGGAACGCAACGATAGTTTCTTTTTAATCGATGAGATGTTAAGAGGAACTAATTCTGTTGATAAATACTTAGGATCTAGAGCTATTATCAAAAAATTGATTACAGAAAAAGGAAAGGGAATGGTTGCAACGCATGATCTGCAATTATCAACGTTAGCCGATGAATATCCGCAGGTTGTAAAGAATTACCACTTTGATATACAGGTGATCCAAGGAGAAATGCTATTCGATTATAAACTGAAAATAGGAGAGTGTAAAATATTTAATGCTTCAATGTTGTTAAAAGGTATTGGAGTCGACGTAGAACAAGGAAGAAATTAAACAAAAATGACATTAGAAGAAAGAATTGAACAGTCGAGAACACATCATTTTATAACTGTTTTTCCGTTTACAACAAATCACCACGCAACATTATTTGGTGGTAAAGCCATGGCGATCATGGACGAGGTAACTTTTATGTGTGCAACAAGGTTTTGTAGAAAAGCACTCGTAACTGTTTCCTCAGATAAGATTGATTTTGAAAAAGCAATCCCTGCAGGTAGTATGATTGAAGCTATTGCGGAAGTAATACATGTAGGAAGAACTAGCTTAAAGGTAAAAGTGGAGATCTTCTTAGAAGATATGTACAAAGATGGAAGAGAATTAGCGGTGAAGGGTGTTTTCTCATTTGTTGCCTTAGATGACAATAAAAAGCCGATACCAGTTTTACAGGGACTGGAAATCGAAGATTAGTATATCGGATATCCTAAATTGCGTATGGAATAACAGGTCGTGTTATTCCATACGTTTTATAGGAGATAGGTCGTTTAACTCTTCCTCAGTAAATAGTCTATAGTGTACTTTGAAAGTTTTCCCCAAAGAAGACTCTAAAGAAAATCCCCCCGGGCCAAACCCATCAAGTACATCAAGTGTGAAATGTGAAAATTTCCAATATTCAAATAAATCCCGATCGATCCAAAATTCATAACCTTCAGCAAGCCCGATCATAGCATCATTCATTCTGGGATAATATCCCCCTTTTTCAAAACATTGGGGCTGTGTGCCCTCGCAACATCCTCCAGCCTGATAGAACATCAGATCTCCGTGTTGAGCTACTAATTCACGAATTAGTTCTTTGGCTTTTTCAGTAACTGCTAAACGCTCTGTCATCATATATTGCTTTTATATCAGTATCATAAGAAATTAAAAAATGGGATTATATCGATAACCCCATTTTTTAATATTGTGTTTTGCTGATTAGAAAAATCCAAGTTTCTCTTTGCTATAAGAAATCAGCATATTTTTTGTTTGACGGTAATGGTCGAGCATCATTTTATGATTCTCACGTCCGATACCCGATTGCTTATAACCACCAAAAGGAGCGCCTGCAGGATAAGAGTGATATTGGTTGACCCATACACGTCCAGCCTGGATAGCGCGAGGGATTTGGTATAATTGATGAGCATCTCGTGTCCATACACCAGCTCCCAGCCCATAAATGGTATCATTAGCAATTTCTAAAGCCTCTTTTTCATCTTTAAATGTAGTTACTGCTAATACCGGGCCGAATATTTCCTCTTGGAAAATACGCATTTTGTTATGACCCTTAAATAAAGTTGGTTTGATATAATAACCATCTTCTAAGCCATCACCCAAATGGTTCTCATCGCCACCAGTTAATACTTCTGCCCCCTCTTCTTTACCCAATTTAATATAGGACATGATTTTATCCTTTTGGATTTTTGAAGCCTGTGCCCCCATCATAGTCTCAGGGTCCAAAGGATCACCAACTTTAATTTGATTCACACGGTCTATTACTTTAGCAATAAAGCGTTCGTAAATATCCTCCTGAATCAATAAACGCGATGGACAAGTGCAAATTTCACCTTGATTTAATGCAAACAGAACAGCTCCCTCAATTGCTTTGTCTAAAAATGCATCGTCGTGGTCCATGACAGAACTGAAGAAAACATTTGGAGATTTACCGCCCAATTCCAGTGTTACAGGAATGATATTTTCAGTTGCATACTGCATTACCATACGACCTGTTGCGGTAGAACCTGTAAATGCAGCTTTAGATACTTTAGGGTTTGTTACTAATGCGCGACCTAATTCACCACCAAAACCATTCACGATGTTAACAACACCAGCAGGAAGTAAATCACCGATTATTTCCATTAAAACAAGAATTGATGTTGGGGTGCTTTCCGCAGGTTTTAGAACCACACAGTTACCTGCAGCTAATGCAGGAGCTAATTTCCATACAGCCATCAGAATAGGGAAGTTCCAAGGGATAATCTGCGCGATCACACCAATAGGTTCATGCACAATAAGAGACACCGTATTTTGATCCAATTCACTTAGTGAACCTTCTTCAGCACGGATAACACTTGCAAAATAACGGAAGTGATCAATGGCTAAAGGAATATCGGCATTTAATGTTTCGCGAACAGCTTTTCCGTTGTCAACAGTTTCCACTGTGGCAATATATTCTAAATTCTGTTCGATGCGGTCTGCTATTTTATTTAAAATGATGCTTCTTTCGGTTGCTGAAGTCTTTCCCCAAGTTTCAAATGCTTTCGCGGCAGTATCAACAGCTAGTTCTAAATCTTCTTTTGTAGAATGTGCGACTTGTGTAAATACTTTTCCATCTAAGGGAGAAATATTGTCAAAATATTTACCTAATGTAGGTGGAACAAATTCTCCACCAATGTAATTTCCATAACGTTCTTTAAACGATGGTCTTTGAATTGCTGCCATAATATTTATTTTTATAATGTTATACAAATTGTTGAATACCAAATTTAACGAAAACGATTGTTCTCGTATAGCATTATAGTTTCAAACGATAGCACTATAGGTGCAACACTGTCAGCAAATATTTCTATTAATCAAGTTAATACTATTGGATATTTAAGACAATTTGTCTAAGTTTGATTACCAGCCAATTATAATAAAAGATAGGGATATGATAAATAACAGGCTTGTAAATACATTACCATTTTCGTCGCGTCATGAACTTTCTACTTTGGTAGAAAATAGGAGAGCTTTTACGTTAGAAAATTTGGAGCTTAATGTCTTTGAAACATATAAGGCGTCAGAAAAAGTAGCGTTACAGTTTGATGATCTGGTAATGATCAATATGATTCAGGGTAAAAAAGTGATGCATTTGCAACAGGTGGATTCCTTTGATTATTTACCGGGTCAGACCATGGTTTTGCCAGCCTATAGTAAGATGCAGATCGATTTTCCCGAAGCGACTTTTACCGACCCTACGCAATGTACGGCGCTGACCATAAGTAAAAGTAAGATAGACGGTGTGATCAACCGTTTAAATGAGTGCTATCCCAAAGAACAACATTTAGCAGATTGGAAATTAGATATGAATTTATTCCATCTCTATAATACACCCGAATTGACAGATTTAATTAATAAATTATTTCAGACCATTACGGGAGATAATGTGTTGAAAGATGCATTAGCAGATTTAGCATTTAATGAATTAGTTATTCGTCTTCTACAGACGCAGTCACTATTATCACTTGATATTGCCAAGACAAAAACAAACACGGTATTACAGCATATTCGGAACTATATACATGCCAACCTTTCAGAATCCATTACTGTGGAAATTTTGGAAAAGCAGGCAAATATGAGTAAATCAAGTCTATTTCGCCTTTTTAAGAATGAGTTGGGAATAACGCCTATCGAATATATCATACGAACGCGTATGCAACAGGCAAAGAGCTTATTACGGAAAACAAGAAGTGTTAAAGAGACGTGCTTTAGTTTGGGATTTAATGATGTAAACTACTTCGTCCGTCTCTTTAAAAGCAGGGTGGGAGTGACACCCGGTGCTTATATAATAGGAGAATAAAATTTTATTTTTTCATCATCCTATCAAGCTCTCTTTTGCCTTCTCTTTCCTTGATTGTATCACGCTTGTCAAAGTCTTTTTTACCTTGTGCTAAGGCAATTTCGACTTTTGCAAATCCTCTGGCACTGATGAAAATACGTAAAGGAACGATTGTAAAGCCTTTCTCTTCACCTTTCACGCGTAATTTTTTTAATTCTTTTTTTGTTAAAAGCAACTGGCGATCTCGTTTTGCTTCATGATTGTAAAAAGATCCATGCGAATACTCGGCAATATGCATGTTCCGCAAATAAAGTCCATCATGGAAAAAGTTGCAGAAACTGTCGTTGATATTTGCTTTCCCTTCCCTAATTGATTTAATTTCAGTGCCTAGTAAACGTATTCCTGCAACATACCTGTCCAGAAGGTTGTATTCAAATGAAGCTCTTTTATTTTTTATATTGATATCTGATGATATTGCCATAATTTCTTAATATATTTATTCCTATTCCATTTCCAATACAAACCAGATTAAGTTTGTTAAATGTAATCACATAGGAAAGCAAATATAAATATTATAATGGTGTTTTTTTAGCATTGTTATTTTTGGATTTTAATTTAAGTGTTAAATTAAAATTATTTTTACGATATTTATATGTGAAAAATATGACTAACATTAAGTGAAAGTCAGCTTTTGTTTTCGTATGTTTGCATCGTTTTTGATTTAATACTGTTTTTCGTGCAGTATTATGAAGTCATTTTGTGTTAATCTATTTGGAAGTAGGAATTGAAAGTGTTGATGATGAAGCTATTATTTTGGTAATCATTACAATCAAAAACAATTATAAAATTTAAGAAATACCTTTTAATCGCATGAGTAAAGGAAAATTAGGCGAGAGAATATCGCAATTTAAAATCGTTAATGAATTAAAAGCTAAGGGCTTATACGCTTATTTTAGACCGATTCAGTCGAGGCAGGATACCGAAGTGAAAATTGATGGCAAGCGTGTTTTGATGTTTGGTTCTAATTCTTATTTAGGGTTAACGACGGATGAACGTATTATCAAAGCTTCTCAAGACGCATTAGCAAAATATGGAACCGGTTGTGCTGGATCTCGTTTTTTAAATGGTACTTTAGATATTCATGTGGAGCTTGAAGAGAAATTGTCGGCTTATGTGGGGAAAGAGTCTACTATTTTATTCAGTACAGGTTTTCAATCAAACTTGGGCCCATTATCATGTCTTACTGGTCGCAATGATTATATCTTATTGGATGAACGTGATCATGCTTCTATCATTGATGGAAGTAGATTATCTTTTTCTAAAGTAATCAAGTATGCACACAATGATATGGATGATCTGCGTGCAAAAATTGCTAGATTACCAGAAGAAAGTGGTAAATTGATTGCAACGGATGGTATCTTCAGTATGGAGGGAGATATTGTTAATTTGCCTGAATTGATAAAGATTGCAGATGAATTTGATGCAACTGTTATGGTTGATGATGCACATAGTTTAGGTGTAATCGGAGAAAAAGGTGCAGGTACTGCCTCTCACTTTGGACTAACTGACAGTGCCGACTTAATTATGGGTACTTTCAGTAAATCATTTGCCTCTCTAGGTGGCTTTGTATCAGGCGATGCTGATGTTATCGATTACTTGAAACACTCTGCGCGTTCAGTTATGTTCAGTGCAAGTATGACACCAGCTTCTGTCGCTTCGACATTGAAAGCTTTGGAGATTATACAAACCGAACCTCAGCATATTGAGAAATTATGGTCAAATACAAATTATGCTAAAAAATTACTTTTAGAAAGTGGATTTGATTTAGGTGCTACAGAAAGCCCTATATTACCGATCTTTATTAGAAATAACGAGAAAACATTCTGGGTAACCAAAATGCTTCAAGACGATGGGGTTTTTGTTAATCCAGTAGTTTCACCTGCTGTTCCTGCAGAAGAATCATTGATTCGTTTCTCTTTAATGGCAACACATAGCTTTGATCAAATTGATGAAGCTATTGAGAAGATGGTAAAAGTCTTCAAATTAGCAGATGTTGAATCTTTAATCTAAGTGTCTATTATGATACAGGTTATTCCCGTTGAAACAAAGAAACAGAAACGGTTATATATAGATTTTCCGCATAGTTTATATGCGGAAAATCCTTATTATGTACCAGAGCTATATCTTGCTCAGTATGATTTGCTTACTCCTGGTAAGCATCCTTTCTACAAACATTCCTCCACACAATTATTTTTAGCATACAAAGATCAAAAACTGGTCGGTCGTATCGCCGCAATTTGGAATGTTAATCATAATGCATTCAATCAAGTGCAGGAAGGGCAATGGGGATTTTTTGATTGTATTAACGATCAAGAGGTTGCAAATGCTTTGTTTCAAGCAGCAAAGGATTGGGTGAAAGCTAAAGGTGGAACTAATATTGTTGGTCCAATTAATTTAACGACTAATGATACTTGTGGTTTATTGATCGAAGGATTTGATAGCCCACCTGTAGCGATGATGCCTTATAATTTTCCTTATTATCCAGAATTAGTTACTCAAGCAGGTTTTCAAAAAAAAGTTGATTTGCGTGCCTACCTAGTGATGGAAAATAAAGCAAGTAAACGATCTGTGCTGTTGTTGGAGAAACTGGAAGAACGATTAAACCGTTCGGGAATTAAGATTCGTCAAATGAACTTGAAGGATTTTAAAAATGAAACCGAGCGAATTAGGGAGATCTATAATAAAGCTTGGGATAAAAACTTAGGTTTTGTGCCTTTTACGGAAGATGAATTTAACTACGCTGCAAAGGAAATGAAAATGATCGTTGATCCTCGATATGCTTTATTGGCTGAAAAGGATGGGAAGGTCATTGGATTCGCTTTAGGAATTCCGGATATCAATCAGATTCTAATTAAAATCAAACGTGGTAGACTATTGCCAACTGGGATTTTTAAATTGCTCTTTGGATTGAAAAAGGTAAACCTAATTCGAGTTTTGATGCTTGGCGTATTGGATGAGTATCGTAAATTAGGAATAGAAGCCTGCCTTTATGGTAGGATAATTAAAAACTCTGGCGATGGCTTTACCGTCAAAGGAGCAGAATGCTCGTGGATGCTTGATACTAATTATATGATGAATCACGCCATCGAGCAAATCAATGGAGAATTATACAAACGCTATCGTTTGTATGAGCAAGCGCTATGAGAAAAAAAATCCTAATCACAGGCGCAAGTGGTTTTGTCGGTTATCATCTCGTTCAAGCTGCCCTTGAGGCAGGTTTGGAGGTGCATGCAGCTGTTCGGAAAACCAGTGATGTCAGTGAAATAAAGTCTTTTGTTGATCAATTTGTTTATCCTGATTTTAAAGATAAGGATTCATTATTGAAACTGCTGGAGCAAGAGCAATATGCCTATATTGTTCATGGAGCAGCTATGACTAGAGCGAAGAATGAGCAGGATCTTGTTGATGTTAATGTCGGTTATACTGAAGTTTTAGCAGATGCGGTATTTCAGGCTAATATTCCTCTCGAACGTTTTGTTTTTATCAGTAGTTTGGCAGCTATTGGCCCGGTGGCCTATGATGCACCAGCTATCAATGAACAAAATGAGTATCATCCTGTGACCGCTTATGGTCGAAGTAAGGTGTTAGCAGAACGCATGCTTGAAAAATATGCAGCTAATAAGCTTTCGATTATTCGCCCCACCGCCGTGTATGGTCCCAAAGAGAAAGATCTTTTTGTTTTATTTAAAACATTAAATGCTGGATTTGATGCCTATATCGGGAAATCGCCACAAAAATTAACGTTTGTCTTTGTGAAAGATCTGACAGATGCTATTTTAAATGCTTGTTTTCTCGATAATGGAGATAAAAAATCTTACAATATTACAGACGGTCAAGTTTATGGTCGTTATGAAATGGCGACAATTTTCAAGAAATACACTTCAAAATCATTATATAGATTTCATCTTCCATTTAGTCTTGTGAAAGGTGTTGCTCAGGTTATGGAGCGGGCTTATAAAAATTCCAGCACCATACCGGTATTGTATCCGGAAAGATTAAATGAATTGACAGCAGCCAGTTGGGCATGTGACATCAGTTCGTCAAAAGAAAATATTCAATATAGACCGCGTTATGATTTGGATGCTGGACTGAAGGTTACAATTCAGTGGTACCGTGATAATAATTGGTTATAATAAAAAGAGAGATGAGTGGTCAAAAAATAAATAAAAAACTTTTTCAAGATAGGAAAAGAACAAATATATTGAGTAATCCGGAACAGAAATTTATTTCATATTTAGTTCCACGTATTCCAAATTGGATTTCGTCCGATGGTTTGACAGCGATCGGTCTATTTGGATCCGTCATGATTATGGCAAGTTTTATCTTGGCCCAATATTGTGACATTAATTATCTACTGCTAGGTATTCTAGGCTTTTTTATTCAATGGTTCGGAGACTCTCTTGATGGCCGTATTGCTTTTTATAGAAATAAATCGCGTAAATGGTATGGATTTTCACTGGATATTGTAATGGATTGGATCAGTACGGTACTGATTGGTCTGGGGTATGTATTTTATGCAAAAGGTAATTTTGAATTAACAGGTTTTGTATTGGTAGCTTTGTATGGCTGGGCCATGATTCTTTCTTTGTTGCGTTATAAGGTAACAGATAAGTATACAATAGATGCAGGAATTGTTGGGCCTACAGAAATCAGGGTCATTATATGTCTTGTTTTACTTATAGAAGTATTTTTTGTAGGTGCAATTCATTACTTAGTGATGGGTATCTGTGCTATTCTTTTTGTTATCAATTCTATTGATACTAAAAAGTTATTAGATTTAGGCGATATCAGAGATGCTGAAGAGAAGAAAACTAAAGAGTCAGAAAATTTATAAGATATGAACCCAAAAATCAAAGAGTTCTTTAAGGCGCAGTTATCTGCTTTTGTAGGTGGTCTTTCCGATTTTGGTATTTATACTTTTTGTTATAAAGTGCTGAGTTTTTCTCCAGCATTTTCAAATGTAATCAGTGGCTCTTTAGGAGCCATTGTTAATTTCGTTATTAACCGTTATTGGTCTTTCAATAATACTGCCGCCCCGTTGGGCCAGCAGCTCGGTAAATTTGTAGTTGTAGTTGCAGGAAGTATTTTATTAAAGTCGGGTGGTATTTATTTATTGGATGATATATGGCACTTACACCCATTAGTCTCCAAAGTAATAGTGGAGATTATTGTTTCCTTGGGATTTAATTATACACTTCAGCGATTTTGGGTTTTTAAAAAGTAGAAATCGGCTTTTGAAATATTTATGGAATAAGATTATTAAGGTCATCTCAACGGAGATGACTTTTTTATTTTTCGGCCTTTTCCTTAATAAAATGAATCAGAGCTTCTTTGCGTATATTTTGATTTTTACTTCAATTTTATTTTTCCTTAATATTACGATGCTCATCGTAAGGACGCTATAGCTTTCATTTATTTAAAGGGATTTCAAGGTGTGATTGCTTCATGGAGCAGCATTGTTTTGATAAGATGATAGCACGACGTTAAAGTAATTAGTAACGTCATAAATCACACTGTACTTAAGTAAATAAAAAGAAACCTACTATTGTTAGCAGGGTGATACCATGTTATAAGCAAGTAGGGATCTTGTTCGAATATAATAGAGGTATAACAGGGGGATAAGAGGGGGTTTATAGGGGGTTAGTAGAGGTAAAGCCCTATTAACCCCCTATAAAATCCCAGTAATCTCTCTATAAATCCTAGCTTAAGTAATAATCAGGTCCCTATCAGTTCCTGATCAGGTTATAATATGCCTTATTCTGGAGTATCTGTACGGAGGGTAATAGTAATAGTAATAGTAATAGTAATAGTAATAGTAATAGTAATAGTAATAGTAATAGTAATAGTAATAGTAATAGTGTCGATGATGCCGCTGTACCGAAAAAGATATCATTTCCACTTGGCTATTCCGTAAAAGCATACTGCATCCATAAAAGACGGTTCAGGACGAACAATCCCCCCGCTACCCTTTTTTACAGTTCAAAGCCAGGATTGTCCGTTTCTCAGGCCCTGTAATAGGCCATAGGTAAATTTATCGGTCAGGTTATAAGCTGTTTACCGGTTCACGGCAAACTATTTCCGGAAAAGATTAGGAAGTGATTATAAAAAGTCCCTATCTTTGCACCACTCCGCA